>JAESGM010000004.1_pt1 | contig 1249236 bp, 1185 predicted proteins | sample 9269721 | NCBI WGS metagenome assembly JAESGM01 (sample SAMN15720920, study PRJNA650825) | algae metagenome | isolation source: Komarekiella atlantica HA4396-MV6 and co-occurring heterotrophs from... | place: USA: Theobald House, Kauai, HI | collected 2009-07-29 | reverse complement strand
CTGTCGCCGTCCAAAGCGAAACATGGGGCGCAAGCCGGATTGCCGTGCCGCCGGTACCGCAGCCGAGTTCAAGGACGTGATCTCCGGGTTTGAGACGAGACGCGACATCGCCGATCATGGCGTCATAGGCTGCCACGTCTTTGAGCGGGCGCGCTGCATAGCGCCCGGCGATTCGGTTCCAGAATTTCTGCTGCTTAGACAAAGACATTCCCAAACCTTTCGTCAGAGCGGCAGGATCGCAGCGCTGCTTTTGTACAGGACATAAAATGCGACGACGATGATCAGCACAGCAAAGATCCGGTTGAGGAGGTTTCGCCGTGCCGACAGACGGGTCGCCAGCAGCATGCCGCCTAAGCCGCCGATCACGCCGCCACCGATGAACTCGGCAGCGACTGCCCAGTCGATCAGGCCCGAGGCCGCATAGTTGATCGCAGTGGCGAGGCCGAAGGTGCCAACGGCGAGAAGCGACGACCCGACCGCGTTGATCATCGGCATGCCCGTCGCGAGCATCAGGCCCGGTACAATCAGGAACCCCCCACCAATGCCAAAGAAGCCGGATGCTGCTCCTGCGGCCAAGGCGACTGCGGCGGTCTTCCAGCATGTCAGGCCGTCCGTCTTGGCTATGTTTGAAGGTATATTTGTCCGTGGCCGGAGCATCATGGTTGCAACGAACAGCATCAGAAGGCCAAACAGGAAGAGCAGCTTTTGGCCGTCGAACGCCTTCCCGAGTGTTGAGCCCGCGAGTGCGCCTACCGTCCCGGTGGCGGCAAAGACGAAGGCGCAACGCCACCAGACACGCCCTCGGCGGGCATGGCCGATGAGATTGACATAGGCATTGACCGATACGGCCAGAGCACCGGTCCCGATTGCGATATGCGGCTGAGAGATGCCGACAACGTAGAGGAGCAGGGGTGTCGCCAGAATGGAGCCGCCGCCACCGATGAGGCCGAGGGTGAAACCCACCAGGCCGCCGGAGCCGATCGCCGTCAATGCCTGGGTGACGAGGTCGCTCATTCCCAAGCGGCCCCTGCGAGTGCATCCAGCGGGATCTTCAGATAGCGCTTGCCGTCTCCTTCCGGTTCCGGGAGGCGTCCGCCGCGGATGTTGACCTGAAGCGCATGCAGGATCAGCTTCGGCATGGGCAGTGTCTTGTCGCGTGCCTCGCGCAGCGCCACGAAGGATGCCTCGTCCTTGCCGGCGATGTGCGGATTGCTGCGCTTCTGTTCGGCGACCGTGCTTTCCCAGAGAGGCTCGCGTCCGTCCGGCTGATAATCGTGACCGGTGAACAAACGCGTTTCATCCGGCAGCGACAGGATTTCCTCGATCGAGGCCCAGAGCCGCTTCGCGCTACCGCCCGGAAAATCAGCGCGCGCCGTGCCGCTGTCGGGCATGAACAGTGTATCATGGACGAAGGCGGCGTCGCCGATCACATAGGTGATCGAGGCAAGCGTGTGGCCAGGTGAGAAGAGGACGCGGCCCTTGAGATCACCCACCGAGAAGGTGTCGCCGGCCTCAAACAGCCGGTCCCACTGCGAGCCATCGGTTTGCAGATCCGGCCAGTTGTAGATCTCCTTCCAGAGCTTTTGTACCTCAACGACACGGGCGCCGATCGCGGTCGGCGCGCCAGTCTTTTCCTTCAGATAGCGGGCGGCGGAAAAGTGATCTGCATGGGGATGGGTGTCGAGGATCCATTCGACGCTGAGCTGCTTCTCCCTGATATAATCCAGGATCGCATCGGCATTGCGGGTCGCGGTTGCGCCCGATTTTTCGTCATAGTCGAGCACCGGGTCTATGATTGCGCATTTTCCCGTTGCTGGATCACTCACGACATACTGGATGCTGAATGTCCGCGCGTCGTAAAAGCCCTTCACATCTGGCTTGGCGGTCATGGTGTTTCCTTCCTCAACTTCCGTCATTTGCGTTTCTGTTGTCCGATTGTCGGGATCGGATGTCTTCGCGCCGTCCGACGGCGCGAAGGTTACTTTGCGGTGTGCTGCCGGTGCCGGTGGCGGCGCCGGCCAGACGGTGACTAGGCGAGATCCTTCACGGTGAAATACCAGTCCGTGGTCTCGAGCCCTTCCGTCAGCCGCTTCTCCACTTCCGCCATGGTCTTCGGCGAGCCGACAATGACCTTGTCGCCGGGTTGCCAGGCCTCTGGTGTGGCGACGCCGTGGGCGAGGCTCGTCTGCAGGGCTCTGACCAGGCGAAGGACTTCGGGAACGCTGCGGCCGTTGGTCATCGGGTAGTAGATCATGGCCCGCAGGATGCCCTTGTCATCAATGATGAAGGTGGCGCGTACGGCCGAGGTGTCTGAGGCCCCGGGATGGATCATGCCGTAGGCGGTTGCCACCTTCATCGAGAGGTCCTCGATGATCGGGAAGGTGATTTCGACCCCGAACTTCTCCTTGATGTTCTGCACCCAGGCGAGATGGGAATAGATACTGTCGATCGAGAGGCCGAGCAGTTCGCAGTTGAGCGCCTTGAATTCTGCCGAGGCGTTGGCGAAGCCGATGAACTCGGTCGTGCAGACGGGGGTGAAGTCCGCCGGATGCGAAAAGAGTACGAGCCACTTGCCCTTGTAGTCGGTGAGGCGGCGATCGCCATGGGTGGTCTTGGCGGAGAAGTCCGGCGCCTGCTCGTTGATGCGCGGCATCGCGGGGCCTGCGGCGGGCGCCAGCATGGCTGTGGCCGGTAAGACGGAGGCTGAATGTGGGGCTGCGATGCTAGCGGTGTTGTCGGAGCAACTCATGTGACTGGTCCTTGTGTGGCTCGCTTTCGTGCGAGACCTGTTTCTGTTTTGACCACCAATACATATGACTATATATATGTATCGTGGAAACGAATAAAAGTGGACACACTCATCGGAAAAATCGATCATGAAGCCCGCACCTAATCTTCGACATCTGGGCTATCTCCTCGCACTTGCCGAGCACCTGAATTTCAGTCGGGCGGCTGGTGCCTGTTCAGTGACGCAATCCACACTGAGTGCCGGTATCCGTGAACTTGAGACACTGATCGGCGGGCAGCTTGCCGAGCGAACCAAACGCCAGGTCATGTTGACCCCTCTCGGGCGTTTGGTCTGTGACAAGGCGCGGATGATGTTGCAGTTGAGCGATGAGCTCGTAGATCTCGGTCACGGTGGTCCAGGCATGCTTACCGGTAGGCTGGAGATCGGCGTGATCCCGACGGTTGGACCATTCTTGCTGCCGCGATTGATGCCCGCGCTTCGCCAGCGCTATCCCGAACTTGAACTGGGCTGGCGCGAAGACAAGACGGCTCCTCTCATGGAGCGATTGAGAGCGGGACAACTGGACGCTCTGCTCATGGCCTTTCCGCATGCAGTCAGCGGTCTGGAAACCATGGACTTGTTCGAGGACGTCTACCACTTCGTCTGCCATGCCGACCATCCGCTCGCCACGGCTGAGACGGTCGACGTCAAAGACCTGCCGCAACTGGACTTGTTGTTGCTGGAAAAGGAACATTGCCTTCATGCGCATGCCATTCCGCTGTTGACGGCAGCCGCTGGTGGCGCGCGCAGCAGCTTTTCGGCTACAAGCCTGCACACGCTTGTCGCGATGGTTGGCGAGGGGCAGGGCGCTACGCTGCTGCCGACCATCGCGATAGAGGCAGGATTGCATGAAGCGCATTCGAGCGTGGTCGTGCCCATTGCGGGGCAAACCCAAGCTCGCCAGATCGGACTTGTTTGGCGTGGGCAATCACCGCGCGCATCCGCAATCCGGGAACTCGGGCTTTATCTGCGAGACCAACTGAAACCCAAACAGGGCTGAGCGTCCGATCATTTCGGTCCCAGAAAAGCGCCCATCTGAGCTTCGCTCGGCATCCCGGCGAAGGTATCGATCTTGCCTTCCTCGGTCTTGAAGACGATTGCCGGCGTGCCGCCGAAACCGAGCTCGGTCATTAAGGTGGCGTTGCGGTCGAGCTTTCCTGTCGTGTCGCCATCGATCGTGTCTAGCGGGTGAATGCCGCCATCGGCATGTTTGCGCTCGTTCTCCGAGAGCGCTTCTTCAGGCGACTTCGCTTGAAGAATGGCGGCGGCCTTGGCGGGGGAATCCTGGCGGATCACGCCGACCATCACGTGTCGCAATTGGACTTTACCGCTTTCGATCCAAGGCCGAGCGGCCAGCCAGAAGCGATTGCAATAGGGGCAATTGGGGTCGGTGAAGGTATAGACGATGCGAGGTGCATCCGGATCGCCGTCCTGAACCCAGGTTGCTGCCTCAAGTTTCGTCCAAGCGGCTTCGCTCAAGGGCTGATCGACCATCTTTGTAAGTTGATCCTCCGCCATGTCCTGCCCATAGGCATCGACGAGAGTGCCTACGATCACGTGCTGGTTGTCGGGCGTCAGATAGATGGCAAGGGGCTGCGCACCGGCTTTGGCGGCGAAGGCTCTGAGGCCGCCAGGGACCTGCATTTCGCCGAGAATCCTGATCCCCTGCTGCTCGATGGTCCTGACGATTTCAGGATAAGGCTTGTCTTCGGCCTCGGCGCCGTTGGCCATGACGGCACCCATCATAAGTGCCAGAGCGATTGCGGGATATGGCTTGGGACGATGAAGCGCTTTCAACAGCATGATAAGATCCTTTGATTGTCTGTTGGCGGTGTTGGGTAAGGTGGTCAGGCGCCATTGGTGCCGAGAACTACTACCTTCGAGCCCTGCGGCACCTGGCTGTAGAGGTCGATGACGTCCTGGTTCAGCATTCGGATGCAGCCGGATGACGCAGCCGTTCCGATCGTCCAGGGTTCGTTGGTGCCGTGGATGCGATACAACGTGTCCTTGCCATCCTTGACCAGGTACAGTGCCCGCGCCCCAAGAGGATTTCTGTCACCGCCGTCCATGCCCTGGGCCCACTTGCCATAACGAGCGGGGTCACGCTTGAGCATGTCGGGCGTGGGCGTCCAGCGGGGCCATTGGCGCTTGAAGCCGATGTGAGCGGTTCCGGAGAATTCAAAGCCGGCCTTGCCGACGCCGACGCCATAGCGGACAGCTTTTCCCTTCTCCTTGATCAAATAGAGAAAGCGATTTTTGGGATCCACGACGATGGTGCCGGGCGGATGCTCAGTTTGGTAGTCAACGGTCTGCTTCAAGAACTTCTGGTCGATCCGTTGTGTATCGACGGCGGGGATGGGGAAGGGTTCGTTCCCAAGCGCCTTGTAGCGGTCGACGCCGGACGAGCGTGGATCAGGTGCCGGCGGTTGAACGGTATGAGGAGCAATGGTGCTGGCCATCGGCGGGGTGGCGGCGCAGGAGATGAGACCGATCGAAACCAGGCCCAAAGCGAGCAACGACTTCAGGCACTGGATATGGATAGGGCGATTGTGATCTGCAGATGTGGGGCAGGATGAGAAGGGTACGGACATGTCGAGCGAGAAGCTCCTCGTGAGGGTGGACTAACCTCCGCTTCTCTGTGTCACCTTAAGGCCGGCTTAAGGCCAACCTCCATTCTCGTAACATTCAGAGCTACCGCTCATGCTTTCGAAGCTGGCAGCTCCAGACAAACGCAGAAACCTGCCTGCCTATTAAATGACATCCGCCCACCAAGCTTTGCCAGGGCCATTTCGACAATCGCAAGACCGAGGCCGCTTCCGAGTGCGTTTGCGCTGTTGCCGCGCTGGAACCGTGCCTTGAGACGGTGTTCGTCCTTCTCATCGATGCCGGCTCCGGTGTCGCACACGGCGATCCTAGTGCCAGTCGCGGTCTGTGTGCCGTTGATCCGGACGGATGAATTGCGCGGCGCATATTGCAGGGCGTTTTCGATGACATTGCGCAAGGCAAGCCGCAAAAGGGTCTTGCCTGGCACGCTGATCATCAGGTCCTCTGCAATGTCGGTCTCAACGGTGATCTCCCTCGACGAAACGAGTGTCGCCATTTCGCCGCGCAGCTCTTCGACCATGGCTTTGACTGCCACAGTTTCTGATGTCGAAGAGCTGTCCAATGAGTCGACGGCTGCGAGGTCTATCAACTGGCGAACGAGGCGCCCGGTGCGGTCGACACTCAGCGAGATCTGGTTGAGGGCATTGCCGCGGACCTCATCGCTATCGCTGCGGAGGGCGACCTGGGCCTGGGTCTTCAAACCGGATAGCGGCGTCTTCAGCTCGTGGGCCGCATAGGCGATGAAGGTCTTTTCCCGTTCGCGGGCCTCCTCCACGCGTTGGAACAGTGCGTTGAGAGAGCCGAGCAGAGGCCGGATCTCGCGGGGCGCTCCGCTATCGTCGACGGGGTGGAGTTCGTCGGCTGAGCGGAGCGACAACGCGTCGGCGACTTGTCGGAGGGGGGAGAGACCGCGCCCGACACTCAGCCAGATCAGACCCGCGAGGATTGGCAGGATCGCCAGCGCAGGAACGAGCTGGCCCTTGATGACGTCACCGACCAGCTTTTCGCGGATCTCGATGCTATCGCCGACAAGGACCCTCACGCCCAGCTCGGGATTGACGACGGCGTAGACGCGCCAGCGTTCGCCGTTGACAAGTTTTTCGGCGAACCCGCTTTCGTGATCGGCGAGCGACGTGTTGGGAGCGCTCTCCGACCGGCTGACAAGGTCACCCTGAAGGGACCAGATCTGACAGGACAATTGCCGGCTATAGTCTCCCTCGTGCAGGCCGAAGCCTTCGGGTATGCCAGCAGCCTGCGCGGCATCGACCGCTGCTGCGACGTCGATATGGTGGTCGGTGATCAGTGAACTCACCATACGCGCTGCTTCCGTCAGGCGTGCGTCGAGCACACGCTCGACCTCGCGCTGCGTGCTGACATAAGTCCATAGCACGGCGAGGAGCCATACGGCACCTGTCGCCGCGAGAAGAATGAGAAAAAGCCTAAGCCGGATCGATCGCATCACGGTTTCCCCATGCGGTATCCGACACCGCGCACGGTTTCGATCGAGGTGGCCCCCAGTTTATGGCGCAGCTTGTGCACATGGACCTCGATTGTATTGCTCTCGATCTCTTCCTGCCAGCCATAAAGCCTCGTTTCCAGGATCTGCTTGGAGTGCACCATGGTCGGATTTTCCATTAGTGCCAGAAGGATGGCAAACTCCCGCCGCGACAGGCCAATAGTGTCACCGTTCTTCAGAACCTCCATGCTGGCGGGGTCGAGAGTGATTTCCTCCCAGCTCAGCCTGGGCGCGGCGCGTCCTTCGGCACGCCGGGTAATCGCGCGCAGCCGTGCTGCCACTTCGTCGAGGTCGAAGGGTTTGCCGAGATAGTCGTCGGCGCCGGCGTCGAGACCATCAATGCGATCAGCGACCTCATCCTTGGCCGTCAACAGAAGTACGGGGGTGCGGTTACTGGCGGCACGCATCGTGCGAAGCAAATCCAGCCCGGATCCATCCGGCAACATGCGGTCGAGCACGATGGCATCAAAGGCATCGCTTTCGATCGCTGCCTGCGCATCGGCAAGCGTGCTGACGGTGTCGGCCGCGAAGCCGGCGAGGCCAAGCCCCACCTTCAAACCATCGAGCAGAACCGCGTCGTCTTCGATGACAAGGATACGCATCACACCTCCGTGAGAAAAATGTCGTTTCAAGCCTTGGTCTGTCCAGCTTAAGCCTGCCTTAAGCTGCCCGGCAGAAACGGCCGCATATTCGATGCGTAAAAGGAATGATGGAATGCAGCTCTTGAGGCACCTGGCGATCTTCTTCTCCGTTTTGCTCTTGTCCGGCATCGCTATTGCCCAGACCGCGCCCCTACAGATGGACGAGGCGTTTCGGTCGTCGCTGTCCCGGGTCTCCGCCACCGAAGTTGCCGTGACGTGGGAGATCGAGCCAGGCTACTATCTCTACCGGGAGTATCTCTCCGCCAAAAGTGACGATGGCAGTCCGCTGAAACTGGACACGCCTGATGGAGAGATCAAGGAGGATCCGGGTTTTGGATCGACCGAGGTCTATTATGACACCGCCCGGGCGACGCTGATCAGTGACGCGTCGACGATCGAGTTGACCTATCAAGGCTGCCAGGATGGCGGGCTCTGCTATCCGCCTGTGACGAAAACGATCGACATGGCCAGCCTGCAGTTCAGCAATTCCGAGCACGGAGGTCCTATCTCTGCCGAGACATCGAATGCATCTCAAAGCGCATGGTCGTCCTTCAGCTCCCAAAAGTCGGAATTCGCGCTCGCACAGGATGAAGTGACAACCGGTGTCGATGGACTCCTGGTGCGCGGCGGCCTGCCTCTGCTTCTGATTGGTTTTGTCGGGTTCGGCGTGCTTCTGGCGTTCACCCCGTGCGTCTTTCCCATGTATCCGATCGTTGCCGCCATGCTGTCGCGAGAGGGCGAGGCCCTTTCGCCGAAACGTGGTTTCATCCTTTCGAGCGTCTATGTCGTAGCGCTGGCACTGGCATTCGGGCTGTTCGGCATGGTGGCGGCCTGGTCGGGGCAGAATCTGCAATTTGCCTTGCAGTCGACAACGGCGACGATTGTCATCGCCAGCCTGTTCCTGATACTCGCCCTGTCCAACTTCGGGCTCTTCGAGATCCAACTGCCGGCGGGGTTCAGCAATCGCCTGTCGTCCGGGGGGCGCCGTGGCGGATCGCTCGGTGGGGCTGCGATGCTGGGTTTTAGTTCCGCATTTCTCATCGGTCCCTGTGTCACCGCGCCACTTGCGGGGGCGCTTCTCTATATCGCTCGTACCGGAGATGTCCTCATCGGGGCGGCCGCTTTGTTCGCGCTCGGGCTTGGCAAAGGCCTCCCCTTGATCCTGATGGCAACGCTCGGCGGCAAGGCACTACCGCGTGCCGGGGTTTGGATGGCAAGCATCCGCTCAGCATTCGGCTTCGGTTTCATCGGAACGGCGATCTGGATGGTCAGCCCTCTTCTGCCTGAAACGCTGGTGCTATTTGCCTGGGCGTGCCTGACCGTGTCGGTCGGCGTGTTCCTATGGCACATGCGGGTTGCAAATGCTTCTCCTGGCGTGGCTGTCATCTCGCGATCTGTGGCCACTGTTTCGATCGCCTGGGGAGCCCTGCTGCTCGTCGGCGTTGGGCTCGGTGCCCGCGATCCGCTTGCCCCTCTGGAGCCGCTGACGGGCAAGACAGAGGTGGGACAGACGGCGCGCGAAATCACGAAATCGGACTTTGAAGCCGTCGCCTCGCCACATGCACTGACTTCGGTGCTGGCCGAAGCTTCGGCCGAGAACAGGCCGAGCCTCGTCTACGTCACTGCGGACTGGTGCGTCACCTGTCGCGCCATAGAGCGGACCGTTCTGCCGGACGAGAGCGTCTCGGCGGCTCTTGATAGTGCGCGCCTGCTGACCATCGATATGACCGCGACCTCTCCAGAGACCGATGAACTCCTGAGGTCCCTCAATGCCATTGGTCCGCCGACGATGATCTTCTTCGATCACGAAAGGCAGGAAGTGGCGGGCACACGCCTGGTGGGCGACGTAACGATCGACAAGCTTGCTGCCTCCGCCCGGGCGGCCAAGGGTGCGCCCTGATGGATGTCGTGACACTGGGGCCGCTTGCCTTCGCCTCCGACAGGTTGGCGGTCATCATCGGGATCTTCGTGTTTCTCGGGCTCGGCTCATGGCTTGCGCATCGCTATGACAAGCGGCTCGCGCCCTGGACGACCGCTGCGGTGCTGTCGGGCCTCATCGCAGCAAGAGCACTGCATGTCCTGATCCATCTCGACGGCTTTCTCACCGAGCCATGGCGCGCGCTCTATGTCTGGCAGGGCGGCTTTTCGATGATTGGCGGCGCGATCGGTGTCGCGATCACGCTTGTCTTTTTGATGCGTGAATCTCGCCAGACGCTGCCGCTTGCCGCCGTGCCGCTCGCCGCGGGTTGCTTTGCCTGGTTCACGCTCACCATGCTCTGGGAGGCAGCGGAAGGGCCTCTAGCACCCCGCTTCACGCTGGCAAATCTTGATGGATCTCAGTTTGTCGCTTTGTCGGAGCGCGGAGGACGCCCTGCCGTCGTGAACCTCTGGGCAACCTGGTGCCCGCCGTGTCGCCGCGAAATGCCACTTCTGGCGGAAGTGGCCGCCGCTCGGACAGAAATAGATTTCATCTTCGCCAATCAGGGTGAAGGGCCATCGGTGATCCAAGCCTATCTCGACGATCAGAACCTTCAGCTCGAAACAGTTCTGGTTGATCCGGCCCATTCGCTTTCGCGCCACTACGGAGCGCCTGCAATGCCGGTCACCCTTTTTCTTGGCGCTGACGGCCAGGTTGTTACGACCCAATTCGGAGAGATTTCGCGCGAGGCTTTGAATGCCGCCATCGCCCGACTGATCCCCGCAGACAAGGAATAACATAGAATGAGACTTGCAGATTTGCAGCCGGTTATCGGCATCCTGAAGAAACTGGGCACAGCGGCGGGGCTCGCTCTCCTGCTTGCCGCCTGCTCGCAGACGACGGGCACGCCGTCTCAGCCATCTCCACCGCCTATCGATCCGGCGCTGCAGGCCATGTACGGCGAAGTGCAGGACGGCGAGGAGATCATTCCTGCTGTCGATGTGTCGAAGATGGATCCGCGCAATGTTCGCCAGGTCGTCAACTATCGCACCTCCTATGCCCCCGGCACGATCGTCGTTGACCCTTATGCCCGCTTCCTCTATCTCGTCATGGAGGGCGACAAGGCGATGCGCTACGGCGTCGGCGTCGCCAAGGCCGGGCTCGAATTCCAGGGCGAAGGCGACATCAAGCGAAAGGCCCGCTGGCCGGGCTGGGTGCCGACCCCCAACATGATCGCCCGCGAGCCGGATCGTTATGGTCCGCTCGCCCAGGGATTGCCGGGCGGCATCGACAATCCGCTAGGAGCGCGCGCGCTCTATCTCTATCAGGGCGGAAAAGACACGCTCTACCGGATCCATGGCACCAACGAGGCCTGGTCGATCGGCCAGTCCGTCTCCTCGGGTTGCATTCGCCTTCTCAACCAGGACATCATCGATCTTCACGCCCGTGTTCCGGAAGGGTCAAAGATGGTCGTCCTCACTGCCGAACAGTCCGGAAAGGGAGAATTCTGATGATGAAGCGTCGCACAATACTGACATCAGGGCTCGCCCTTGGGACGTTCGCCGTCTTCGGCAGTCGCCTGGCCTTCGGGCAACAGCTTACGAAGGACGAGGTCTTCAACGACAAGGACGCACCGTTTCTCGGCAATCCGAAGGGCGACGTCACAGTTGTCGAGTTCTTCGATTACCAGTGCCCTTACTGCAAGAAGGCCCACCCGACGGTGAAGAAGGTCATCGAGAGGGATGGCAATGTGAAGCTGGTCATGAAGGACTGGCCGATCTTCGGCGATGCCTCGATCTTCGCGGCCCAGGCGGTGCTGGGTGCGGCGCAGATCGGCAAATACGAAATTGCCATGGGTGCCCTGATGAAGACCAAGGGCAAGCTTACCCATGATGACATCGAGAGCACGCTGACCGGTGCAGGCTTGTCCATGGATGAAATCGCTGCTTCAGTGAACAAACACGTCGAGAAGATCTCGGGCCTGCTGGACCGTAACTACGCCCAGGCCACCGCCTTCAATTTTGCCGGAACCCCTGCCTATGTCATCGGATCGAGCCTCTATCCCGGCGTGTTGGACGAGAAGGGGCTCACCGAGGCCATCGCGCGCGCAAGGCAGGGCTGAGCGGATGCGTTCCAATTCGACCGGCAACCGCCGTGGCTTCCTTGTCGGTAGCCTCGCCGTCATCCTGGCGCCCGGGTTCCAAGCGCAGGCGGCTTCGACCGTGGTCGGCCCAATTCGGTCTGTCCAGGACTATGTCGAAGCGATCGCCTTCGTTCGCATGCGCAACCGTCATACGCTCGTCGATGTCGCGGCAGAGTGGTGCGCCTTCTGCAAGACGATCGACGAAACGATCCTCGTTCACCCGAGGGTTCAGGCGCAGATGAAAGACTTTGCTTTGCTCAAGATCGACGTGACCGCCTGGACGGCGGACAATGCCGCATTGCTTCAGCTTTTAAATGTGCAAGGGCCTCCAACCGTCTTCATTGTAGAGACACGCGAGGGAAAAGAGGTTCTGGGTTCACGGACCGTCGGCGAGTTCGACGTCGAGAATCTGGTCGGCCGGCTGGAGAGTGCGCGCTAACTGGGCCGTACATTCCCGGAAAACAGCAACTAGTGAGCGTCAGATCCGCTACTAACAGGAAGGGTCACCGTTGCCCGCAGGCCACCTCCTGCCCGGTTGCTCAGTTCCACATCCCCGCCCTGGGCTCGCAGAATGTCGCGCGCAATCGTTAGGCCGAGACCGTGGCCGCCCGTGTCACGGGAGCGGGACGCCTCGAGGCGCTCGAAGGGGCTGAACACGCGTTGCAGGTCCTCCTGGGATATTCCTGGACCGTCGTCATCGATATGAATGCGGGCGGCGGATCCGTCCAGCTCACCACTGATGTGAAGCTTGCCGCCGTATCTCTGGGCATTTTCGATCAGATTGCGAATGGCACGGCGCACCGGAAGTTCCCGCAGTGGCGTCGTGACGACCGGCATGCTGCCGAGTGTGACCGGGTTCACGGTCGTGTTGAGCTCTTCGGCGAGGCGGGCGACGAGTGCGAAGGGATCGGAAGGATGCTTGTCACCTGCTTCGCTGAGGCCCCGCGCATAGGCAAGGGTCGTCTCAGTCATCTCCTGCATCTCATCGAGAATGCGGGCGATCCGCTCGCGCAGTTGATCCTCATCGACGAATTCGGCTTGCAGCCTGAGCGCCGTAATCGGGCTTCGCAGATCGTGGCCAAGCGCTGCCAGAATCCGGGTCCGTTCGCGCACCGCATTCACCAGGCGTGCATGCAGACTGTGGAGTGCCTTCGCCAGGGCCTTCACTTCGCTTGGACCGGTTTCGATGCGCTCAGGTGGGGCCCGGTCCAGATCTAGGGCGTCTGCCGTGTCAGCGAGTTGCCGCAAGGGAAGGGTGATGCGTGCCACCAGGACACGCATGACAATCCAGACGGCGAGGGCAGAGAGGATCGCGCCGAGCAACAGCCGCGGTGGCAGGAATGCGCCGGGCCGCTCCAGGGATGCCTCGATGTTGAGCCATTGACCGTCTGACATCGGAAGAGACAAGCGTAGAGTTGCGGGTGTCAGGCCAAGGCGCCGCGCGAACGCGGTCACCGGTCCATCGTCGAGGTGGTCGAATGAAGATCCGCCACGCGCTCCTAGCTCCATGCGCGCGTCTCCATCTGATGTCTCAGCGGCGACAATTGGCGTGTCGCCCAGCCGGAATATCACGCGGTCAGATCCGGCAGCCGAAAGAACGTCCATCCTCGCCGGTTCAGGGATCGTCGGCAGGAGACCAACCAGGCGTTCACTTTGTCGGATGATATCCGCCCTTTGCTCCTCCACATGCGAGAGGCCCCGTTCGGCACCGAACAAGGCGAGGAACAAGATCTGGGTTAAGATTAGCGCGGCAAGTGTGGTCAGTCCGATCTGGGCGCCGAGATCCTGGGGCCATCCAACTCTCATGGCGAGACTGCCACATCACAGGCGAGGCTATAGCCTCCCGCCCGTATCGTCGTGATGATCGTCGGGTGTCCCGGGTCGGGCTCGATCTTACGCCGCAGCCGGCTGATCTGGTTGTCGATTGCCCGATCAAAGACGTCCGGGGCCCGACCCTCGGTCAGATCCATCAACTGACCGCGGGACAGGACAAACCGGGGGCGTTCGAGGAAGACGATGAGAAGACGGAAATCTGTCGAGCTCAGCGATATCTGCTTTCCGTCCTTGTCACGTGTCAGTTGCCGCGTGTCCGTGTTGAGCGTCCATCCGGAAAAGGAAAGGCGTCGGCCGGAAAGGCTGCCGGCCAGGCTCGTTGTTCTGCCGGTCCGCCGCAAGATAGCCTTGACCCTTGCCAGCAATTCTCGCGGGCTGAAGGGTTTCGGCAGGTAGTCATCAGCACCGACCTCGAGACCAACGATGCGATCCGTCTCTTCGGCCAGGGCACTCAGCATCAGGATCGGTGGCCCACCTGCGCTGCTCAGCCGCCGTGCGACCGAAAGCCCGTCCTCACCCGGCATCATGACGTCGAGGATCACAAGATCGAAGCGTCCGCCATGCAGGCACTTGTCCATCTCGGTCGCGTCGCGCGCAGCCGTGGTCCGGAATCCATTCTTCTCAAGGTAACGGACCAGCCCGTCGCGGATGTCGCGATGGTCGTCGACAATCAGGATATGGGGACTGGGGTCGCTTGAGGTCATGGCACGTTTCTAGCGCATGATGGCGACCGTGTTCTACTCCTCCTTTGTCACACCGGGTGTCAGTTAGCCGGTCTGCGACAAACCGTTACAAAAGGGGCCTGAGACGGCATCATCGTGCGACATGCGTCCGTCATTACATGTCCATCGCAGTCGAGGCGGGGTGAAACAAACTTCGCCGCTCAAGACGCGCAAACAAGATCCGATGAAGAGGAACGCAAAATGCATAGTCTCAAGAAATCCCTGATCGCCGCCATGGCTCTGGCTGCTTCCGCCGCACCGCTAATGGCTCAGCAACAGGGCAATCCCGGCGCCCACTTCCTGGAGAACTGGGACCTGGACGGAAATGGCGAAGCCACCCTTTCCGAGCTGCAAACCAAGCGCGGTGACGTCTTCCTAACCTTCGATTCCAATGAGGACGGGTTCATTGATGCCGATGAATACGTGTATTTCGACGAGGCGCGCGCCAATGACATGAAAGCCAATGCCGGTGGTCATGGTGGCAGAGCCGACCGGGCATCCCAAGGGATGACACTTCAGAACAATGACACCGACCGGGACGGCAAGGTGTCGCGGGACGAATTCCTCGGCGGTGCCGTCGCCTGGATGGGCATGCTGGACCGGAACACAGACGGCGTCGTGACCACGGCTGATTTCGGTCGATAAAAGCCAAGCTTGCGTGGCTTTGTCGCATCTTTCCTGGCCAGCCATACGCATGGATGTCTGGCCAGGCTTACAAATGCACGATATCGAACATTAAAATATATGTCCTGTGATATGTGGTTTGTTCCAGCCTAATCGCCGAGGCATTTTTGCCGATTGGTAAGGCCGGGACGGAAGTCTTGAAGTCAACATCCCATTCAAAGATCGACAGGGACGAGTGACCTGCAATGTCCGCCATGGATGAACAAAGCCTCCCGATCAATCTGAATCTGTCCGAGCCAAAGACACCTCGGCAGCGCCGCTGGTTTCGCAAGCGGTACCTGCTGGTGTTGCTGGTCCCAGTCTTCATGTTCTCGGGCGCTGTGCTGGGGATGTATTTTCAGCCGACGGGCTTGCAGGAGTTTTATGCGCTGACGGGTCTTCAACCCGGCGGCGGCTCTGACGCACCCATTGCCTTGCCGCCTGACATCGAGCTTCCCCCGAAGATGGCGGAAACCATGCTGCCCTCGGACGTTGTGGGATTGGCGCGGGTGATGCCCCGTGGCGACGTTTCGGTTGTCGCAGCACCCTATGGGGCTGGCGATGCGCGCATAGCGGACATCCTCGTTTCCGTCGGCGACCGCGTGGAAAAAGGCTCCTTGCTGGCGAGGCTCGATAATCATGCGGCTCTTGCGGGTGCCGTGCTGACCGCTGAGGCAAATCTCGCCGTGCGCGAAGCGAACCTCATCCAGACTCGGGCGGCGGTCGAGGCAAGCCGCAACGAAGCAAAAGCCACTCTCGATCAAGCCGTGTCTACGGCTGCAGAAGCTGCATCGGCTCTGGCACGAACAGAGGCGCTCACGTCGAATGCCGTCGGCACGCAGGCCGCCCTCGATGCGGCCCGTGCTGCAGCAGAAGGCGCGAAACTTTCCGTTGTACGGGCCGAGGCCACGCTCACGCGCTATGCCGCAGTCACGCTGGACGAACAGCCCGATGTGATCGTCGCCCGTCGCAATGTCGACGCCGCCCAATCCGAACTGGCCCGTGCTCGGCTCGACCTTGCACGTGCCGAGGTCCTGGCGCCCATCACCGGCACGATCCTCGACATCCATGTCACGCCCGGACAGCGACCTCCCACCGACGGGGTCATGGATATGGGGGACACGGATCAGATGATGGCCGAGGTTGAGATCTGGCAGGATCGCATCAGTGCAGTCATGGTCGGCCAGCCGGTGGAGCTGGTAACCCCGGCTCTCGGCGTCACGCTGCAAGGCCGGGTGGACAGGATCGGACTGACCGTGGGACGGCAGGGCCTGATTTCAGACGATGCGGCGGAAAACAAGGACGCGCGCGTCATCCAGGTCTTGGTGGTACTGGACGAGGCCTCCTCTGATGTCGCCGCACGCTTCACCAATCTCGAGGTCATCGCGCGCATTGACACCACGGTACGGGTCAATCCATGAGTTACCTGCTGCAACGCCTGTTCGGGCGGCTGCCCATCGGCTGGCTGCAATTGACCCACAATCGCACTCGCTTCGCCGCAGCACTCGCCGGGGTGGCCTTTGCCAATGTGCTGGTCTTCGTACAGCTCGGGATCATGAATTCGATGGGGGCTGCAACATTGCGCCCTTATGATTTCTTCCAGGCGGACATCATGATCTCGGCTGGCGATGCGAGTACCTTGACCGATGGTGGCAATGTGGCTCGGCAATGGTTGCTGCAAGCGCTGGGCGATCCGGATGTCGCCGCTGGAATGGGTCTTTTCATCGCCAATGTTCCCTGGGACCGTGGCGAAAAGGACATCAGTCTGACGACCTTCGGTGTAGATCCGATCAAGACCGAGTTTCAGTCGCAGGATATTGCAAGCGATCTCAATCTCCTGCAGGTGCGAGACGCGGCAATACTCGATCGGCTGGCCCGAGGCCTCGCCAAGGACGAAGCTGCTTCAATCCGTCCGCAGACGCCTCTGTCCTTTGAGACGCAAGGCCGTACAATCACCGCCTATGCCACGTTCTCGGGCGGCGGAGGCTTCGGTGGCGATGGCTATATGCTGGTTTCGGACCAGACATTCCTGTCGCTATTTCCGACGCGGAGTTCCTCTGCGCCTGATCATATTCTCCTGAACCTGCGCCCCAGCGCTGAGACAGACGTCGTGATCGCGCGCCTGAAACCCCTGATTTCCGACCCGTCCCTTCGCATACGCAGCTATCAGGATGCAGCGCAGGAGGATCTGCGCTATCAACAAACGAAACGGCCCACGGGTATCATCTTCGGGTTCGGCGTGTTGATCGGCGTTCTCGTCGGCATCGTCATCGTCTATCAGGTATTGTCCACCGACGTGGCCGACCACTTGCGCGAATACGCAACCTTCAAGGCCATGGGCTATGGCCCGCGTTTCTTCCTCGGTATCGTCTTCGAGGAGGCGCTGGTGCTTGGGGTCATGGGTTTTATTCCAGGACTTGTTGTCGGGACGACCATCCTGACGCTGATGGGGAAGGTCACGACCCTGCCTCTGGGGATGACTCCTTCTATGGCGATGACAGTCTTTCTCGGCACTATAGTCTTTTCCGCCCTGTCCGGCGCCATTGCGACCCGTCGGCTTGGCGCTGCCGACCCTGCCGATCTGTTCTAGGAGGCTGCGATGGACAACGAGGCAATCGTCGAGGTGCGTGGATTGAACCATTGGTTCGGCAGTGGCGACGTTCGCAAACAGGCGCTGTTTGATGTGAACCTGACGCTGAAACGCGGCAGCTTCACCGTGTTGATGGGACCTTCCGGATCGGGGAAGACGACGGTACTTACGCTTGTCGGCTGTCTCAGAGCCGTGCAGGATGGATCAGTGCAGCTTCTGGAAAGTAAGCTGAACGGCGCATCGCAGTCACAGCTCGTCAGTCTGCGCCGCCGCCTGGGCTTCATATTCCAAGCTCACAATCTGCACGAAAGCCTGACAGCGCTGCAGAACGTGATGATGGGGGTGCAGGTGCATGGCGAAGTGGCCGATAGTGTGGCAAAAAGCGCGGCTGAGCATGCGCTTGGCCTCGTTGGCTTGACCGACCGTACCACCTATCTGCCCGGGAATTTGTCCGGCGGGCAAAAGCAGCGTGTGGCCGTTGCCCGTGCTCTGGTCTCCAGCCCGGCGCTCGTGTTAGCCGATGAGCCTACGGCCGCGCTGGACAAGGACAGCGCGGCTGACGTCGTCGATCTTCTGAAACGCATGGGTGAAGCACGGGGCACGACGACATTGCTCGTGACCCACGACAACCGTATCCTCGACCGTGCTGACCGTATCCTGACCCTAGAGGATGGCCGTATCGTCAAAACAGAGGACCGAGCGCGAAACTAGAATCCATGAAGCAGGAGACTCGAGGCGTCCCATCTGCGACTAATGGATTTGGCTGGCGGACTGAGCAAGCATGCAATGTAAGCGAAAGTTGCATTATCATGCTTGCCCCACAAAAGGTTTGTTTCAGCGCTCTCGATGCGGGTTTTATGCAAGCCTCGGTGCAATCAGGCCCCCGCAACCAAAAACTTCAAAACGCCCGCACTTCGCCAGTTTGCATTCAAGCTCCTCAGCGTAACCGCGAGGAGCTTTTGCTTTTTGTCCTCAGTGGAGAGTTTGCCGCATAGCTGACGCGCCAGGACGCAGCTTGCGCTGGCCGGAAATGAGCTGAGGCTCGACGTCCTGATCTGAGACTCGACTTCCCTCCAATTTTTGGGGGAGTCTTGGGTTCAATACCCAAACGCGATCCCATCCTTCCGCGATTCAGATGCGCCCGTCAGCGTGCCGTTTTCCCAGTCAATAAGGATCACCTGCGCGCCGCCGATCGGATCTTCAGCCGGCACGATCTCGAAGCCACGGCGGGTCAGTTCGGCCTTGGTCTCCGAGGAAACGGTATGCTCGGCCTCGACGCGCGGAACCTTGCCGCCGACGGGGATCATGCGCGGCAGGTCGATCGCGTCCTGCATGTCCATATCGTAGTCGACCACCTTCGAGATGAGGTGAGCATGGCCCATGGCCTGGTAGTAGCCGCCCATGACGCCGAAAGACATTTCCGTGCGGCCGGCGCGTGTCACCATGCCGGGAATGATGGTGTGTAGCGGCCGCTTTTCCGGGGCGATCATGTTGGGGTGTCCGCGCTTCAGCGAGAAACTCTGACCGCGATTGTGGAGGATCACGCCCGAGTTCGGTGCGACCAGACCGGTGCCGAAGCTGTCGAAGATCGAGTTGATGAAGCTAACCGCGTTTCGGTCTTCATCGACCACAGAGATGTAGACCGTGTCGCGATGCAGCGGCATCTCGAAATCCGGCAGTTCGGTCATGGCCCTGGTCAGGTCGATCTTCTCGGCCAGTCCCCGCGCGAAGTCGGCTGAAAGGAGTTCATCGATCGGCACGTGCGCCTTGGCGGAATCAGCAACCCAGGCGTCGCGCGCGGCATAGGCGAGGCGGGTGGCCTCGATCTCCAGATGCAGGCGATCGGGAGACTGCGGTTCCAGCTTATTGTCGAAGCAAGAGAGGATGTTGAGGATCAGCAGTGCGATGATGCCCTGGCCGTTCGGGGGGCATTCGTGAACGGTGTAGCCGCGGAAATCGGTGGTAACCGGGGTCACGTATTCGCCCTGGGCTTCTGCAAAATCCTCCGGTGTGTGGAGGCCGCCGTGGGCGTTGAGATGTGCCACCATGTCTTCGGCGACAGATCCCTTGTAGAAGCCGTCGCGGCCTTCGGCGGCGATCTTGCGCAGCGTTGCGGCAAGCTTCGGCTGGCGGTGCGTTTCGCCGATGCGCGGAGCGCGACCGTTGGGCAGGAATATCTCGGCGGCCGCCTTGTCTGCAGCTAGAAGTTCCTCCTCCTTCTTCCAGTCGCGGTGGACACGCGGCGAGATGGCATAGCCTTCCTCGGCATAACGAACGGCGGGTGCGAGCACCTCGGCCAAGGTCAGCCGACCATGGTCGGAGTGGAGGCGTGTCCAGGCATCGATTGCACCTGGAATGGTGACTGCCGATGGGGACTGTCGCGGGACTTCGGTCAGGCCGCGCTCTTCGAACCAGGCTATCGTCAGCGCCTTTGGTGTGCGGCCCGAACCGTTATAGGCGATGACTTCGGCGCCGCCCTTCGGGGCATAGAGCGCGAAGCAGTCGCCGCCTATGCCCGTCGAGCCCGGTTCCACGACGCATTGCACGGCGCAGGCGGCAATCGCGGCATCCATGGCATTGCCGCCGGCCTGAAGGATATTGATCGCCGTCAGCGTGGCATAGGGGTGGGAGGTCGCGGCCATGGCCTTGGCCGACACGGCCACCGAGCGCGTCGGCTTCTCGAAATTGCGCATCCTTGTCAGTCTCCTCATATCATCTGGTGCCATGGCTTCAGCCGCGGGCTCTGTATGGTGTCATGCAGATCTCCAGGTAGGCTAGTGCCCGGACGATCAGAAAGTTAATGAGGAGACAGATGGCGCCTGCCGCGATAAAGACTTCGATCGCGCAGTCGCTCGGAGAAATGAGGCCCTGGGCGATGCCCGTCACCTCCATTAGGATGATGATCGAGGCCAGCGAAGTGCCCTTCACCATCAGGATGACTTCGTTGCCATAGGCAGGGATCGCCCGATGCACATGCGGGACGTTCTTGATTGCGCCGCGCAGGATCTCGCTGCCATAGGCGGCTGCCTTCAGGGGTAGTGCAAGGATGGCGCACCAATAGCGCGATCTCGCCTCATCGGCTGGCGACCAGCACGCCCGCCCCGACCATCAGGGCTCCAGCTCCACGATTGAGCACGCCGATCCTTTTCGGATCAGACAGGGCCGTCTTTGCCTTGTAGCCGAGGAGCACATGTCCGCCGACCACGATCACCTCTATCATGGCGATGATAAGCAGCAGTTCCGCGGTATCGGACACGGTGAGGGGACGGATTCCGAGCACCCCCGGCAATAAAGCCAAATAGAAGATCGGCATCTTGGGGTTGGAGATGTTGAGGAGGAAGCCCGTGAGGAACAGCCGGATCAGTCCGCCCCGCATCACGCGAGGTTTGATCTCTGGCTTCGAGCGCCACATCATGATGCCCGTGTAAATCAGATATATAGCACCAACATATTGGATGAAGCGCAGATTCTCGTTCATGTATTGGGCAATGGCATTAAAGCCGATGGCCGCAAGGATGACGAATAGGAAGATGCTGCAAACGACGCCGACACCATAGGCGACACCATGGGCAGGCCCACTGGCCACGGTTTTCGACAAGATCGTCAGATTGTCAGGACCGGGGCTCGCCGCGAATACGAAGAAGGCCAGGCTAAACGTCAGAACTGTCTGTAAGTCCATCATGCGCTCCTTTTCTCCGTTAACTCATCGAATTTAAAATATCCGCCTTTGAAGTAATCGGTTCCGAGCTTTTTATAACGCTCAGCAGGGGCAGTATAACCGAACTCGAGGAAGAGCATTAGTGCATTCCGCACCTGCGGGCCGTCGATATTAATGTCCGGCAAAACGATGTCGCTGGTCTGGATGTCCGCGAGTGCGTTGAAGATCTTGTCATGGATGCCGATCCCTTCCGGCATCCGGATTTTCGGGCGATCAATCATATAGGAAGGGATGTCCGATCTGAAGGCTTCGCGAAGGACGTATTTTTCGACGCCGTTCCGCACCTTCAGGTCGAATGGCATAGACATCGCGAGTTGGATCACCGCGCGGTCGAGGAACGGCACCCGGCACTCGATTGAATTCGCCATGCTGCTTCGATCTGTCCGTTGAAGATCGGTGCGGTAGAGATTGTTCAAGCGGTAGGTCGATAGGCCATAGGCGTCCGACGCGGTTTTAAAGAAATCATACCCTGCGAAGATCTCGTCGCTGCCGTCGCCTGAGAGAGCCACCTTGAAACCATTGGCTCGTACGGCGGCATAAACTGCCGCCATGGTCAGCATGTCAGAAATGTCGACCGGTTCGAAAAACTCGCCGTTGAATATCGAGTTGCGGATGTTTCTGTTGATCTGCGCGTGGTGAAATTCCGTGACTACATGCGGAATGCCTTTCTCAGCGCAAAACCGCCGGGCGAAGGCAAGGTCGGCGGAATCGTCAGTGCCTATGGAGAACGCCGTTACATCGCCGTGAAACTTGGTTGCCAGATGGAGGATGATCGTGCTGTCGAGGCCACCTGAAAATATGACTGCAACTGGCATGTCGGTCGCGACCTGCTTGCGAACTGCGTCTTCCATCCGCTGTTTGCACTCTTTGATGGCAGCGTCGTGCTTCATCCCGAAGTCCGGGTTCGCTCCGAAGGTCACATAGCGCTCAACATTGCCGTTCTGCCAATAGCTCCCTGGCAGCAATTCTTGCGTTGTCATACCCAAGCCCAGAAAGCACTTCTGCTCGGAGGCGAAGCAGACGAGCTCATCGCCCGCGCTGTAGTAGAGTGGCTTGATACCGATATGATCGCGGGCGGCGAAGCAGTCACCGGTCTCCGCATCATAGATGATAAAGGCGAAGATTCCGTCGAGTCTGTTCAAGCAGGCTGGTCCCCAAGCTATGAAAGCCTGCAGCACCACCTCGGTATCGCTTGATGTCTGAAAAACACAACCCAGTCCCAGCAACTCGATCCGCAGTTCGCGATGATTATAGATTTCGCCATTCATGACGATCACTCTGCCCGTGGCCGGATCGACAATCGGCTGCTTCGCCTGATCTCTGTCTACGATGGCTAGCCGATTTGTACCCAATGCGGCACGATCGGACACGAGGCGTTCAGCGAAATTGTAAGCGTCCCCACGGTGTCGAATCGCGCCAAGCATGTGCAGCAAGATAGCCTCAAGCCCCTCAGGACTGCTTGGGTTATTTGAAGATGAGAATACAGCGGCGATTCCACACATGTTTGAGATCCCGCTACGATTTCGTGCCGACAGCGACGAGCGCCTTGCGTGGTATGGTCGCGACAAAACCGGCGTCTGTCTTGTTGACCTGTATTTCGCCCAGTGTCTGCTCAACGCAACGTGCAACACGCTTGATGATATCGCGGCTATCGTTGGCGATCTTCACGAGGTCGTACATGCGGTACATGTGCATCAGCGCGTTGGAGACAGCCTCGTCAGCGGTTGCGCCTGATAGCGTGAAAGGATCAGTCAAATCGAAGACGCGCACGTCGCGGAAACCGGCCGCGCTGAAGCGCTCCCACATTTCCATTCGTGTAAAGTGGGGGTGAGGATGGCCTGTGCGCGAGTAAATATGCACGACCTCCTCAAACCAACGAGCGGCCCCGCCGCCAGTTTCGAAATCATGCAGGACCAAACGCCCGCCAGACTTCAACGTCCGATAGGCTTCCGCGATCGCCAGTTGGCGGTCATCCTTATCCAAATGATGGCTGCCGTATGCGATCAAAACACCATCAAGAGAATTGTTTTTGAACAGGCTCCGAGTGGCGGACTGACGCACGCATGGCAGCCCGTGCTTCGTGCAAGCATCCACCATGAAGCGCGACAGATCGGCGGTGAAAACCGTCGGCCGTGGCCCATCAAGGGTCGCAACAAACCGGGCAATCGTCCCGTCTCCACCAAGCACATCTAGAATTCTGGTGTCGGTATCGGGCATGTCGCTGAAAGTAGACGAAAAGCACTTCAGCAGGGCGACCATCCCCTCCTGGCGATTGCCTACCGCTTTCTGCGCGATGTTATAGGCAGCACCCCTGCCACCACCTGCCAGATCTTCGAATTCCCAGGAGAGCGAATTCATGGCGCGAACATAGTCGTCGAGGCTGTCGCCTGAAATCGCAGCTTCATCCAGAAGGTTGCATAGACCGGGGAACGTTGACGCCGCGGCACGATAATAGTCCGAAAAGGTTGTATCGGTCAGATATTCCAGGTCCGATGAAACGACTTTCTTCAGCATTCCGGCGTTCTCCCAATGACGCGATTGCAATCAATGCGATATTAATCCGATTGAAGTCCCCTAAGTTGCATCTATTGTCGTGAGTTAGTGGCTCGGCTCAGCCTAGGAAGGCTTGGCAAGGGGATCGTCCGAACCCGGGTCGTGTGACGCTGCCAGCCGTTCGTCGACACCCGAGAAGATGAAGTGCCGCATTCTTTCCGAGATCTCACTCGACGACGGCCAAGGCAACCGGAGGCGGAGTATCGGTGAAGTTCATATTGAGTTGCCGGGATCGGCATCCGGGTCTGTGTCCGTTACAGGCGAGGCAGATGTCACCAGCCTCTGCGCATCCTCGAACGTGCTTCTGTAGCTGGACGCTGGTAAAACACTGCAGCATTGACTTGTAGGTCAGCTTGAACTTGATCCGGTCTCCAACGTGATATGGGAAATTGCACTCGGTGGTATCGACGACCGTATAGTCGGAGTTACTGGTGATGATCGAAAGTCCAGGCACCGTTGAGATCAAGGACGCGGGATCGGTATCGACGACGCCGAAATCTAGAATGGCTCGCGTCCGGATGCCGCGGTCCTCAGGTTCACGGCAGACGCCGAAGGCATCCCCTGTTTTCTCCCCCGCCGGAAACGATGGCTTGGATTTCAACTCGACGATCACCGCTTCGAAATCCAGCGCGTCGTCGTGCAGGGTCGTGTAGATCTTCTGCGCGCCCGAGAGCGTTCCCAACAGAAGGGGTTCGCCGACCCGGATCTGGTTTACAGAGGGTGGTAGGCCGTGCCTATCCAGCCAGTCCAGCACAACGGATCCACCGAGCGAGACGATATCCGGAGTGACGCCGAGGCCGTCGCTCATCTGCGTCACCAACCCATCGATCAACCCGATATTTTCGAAGTTTGGCAGGACGCCGTTCACGCAGCCGTAATTGGCGCCGATCCCTGCAAATCGTATCCCCCAATCCTCAAGGGCGCGAATCCGGGAGACCATCGGTAGCACGTCTTCGGATAGCACGCCTTCACGCAGATCTCCGACCTCCACCATCAGAAGCACGCTGTGTCGGATCCGCTGACGACGGGCGGCTTCCGCAAGTTGCGTAATCGTATCCATCTCGGAATTGAGACTAATGTCACAATATTTGACGACGTCATCGGCGAGGTCTGGTCGCGGGACGCAGGTCAGCATCAAGGGCTTCTGGATCGCGCCGGCGAGCCTTTTGGCGGCGTGGACCTTGGAAATTCCCAGGCATGCCAGGCTCGACTGGTCATAGAGGTCGACGATGGGATCGAAGTCCTGGCAGGCTTTTACGACCCCGACGACACTGATCCCGTGACTTTGGCAGCGGGTGATGACGGTGTCTAAGTTGTTCCGGATCAGAGGGAGGTTGATGTTTAAATGGGCCATCTCAGGCTCCTGAGCCATGGGAGTACGGTAAGGTGGCAGGCTGGCGCGAGGAATTGATCGGTCGCGGGGCCAATACCGCGACTTTCGATCCCGGTGTGCGAGGCGGCTACACTGTCTGGCCGCTCAGTGATGCACTTCCGGCTGGCCCTTTGACCATGCGTTCGCGCAGTTCGGAAATGGCGGACGGACGTCCCTTCGTACTGAAGACAAGCCCACTGCTCGCATGACGCTCGTATTCAGGCGAAGCGCGCCGCATCAGGCGATCCACGCCGGCCAGGTAGTTCCATCTGACCGCCGGGAATAGGGAGTGCGCAAGGTGGTAGGAGTCCCCGAACGGAAACAGGTTGTTGCGGATGATTGCGCCACTCAGTCCCGGAAAGTCCGTGGGCCGTCCCAGTTCGATCTCCCGTTGATGATAGGGGATATCGTCTGCGCATTCCGCGAACCAGCGATGCAGGGAGACGTGGGCGATCCAGTAGAAGAGCGGATAGATGACAAGAACCTGGGCGATATACAGCCAAAACAGTTCGGCATACCAGCCGATGCTAACATAGACCGAGACGACCGCGAGGACGCAGATGATCCGCAGGAAGAAAGCCGGTCGGCCGAAATCTTCCACGAGATAGCCTGCGCATTCCTTCAACCTTGCGAGGAGGCCTGCTGGCGTCAGCGGATGCAAAAAGCCAAGCCAGAAGGCGGCTTCTCCGATGCCGGGCGTAAAGCCCTTGTCGGCCAGCTCCTTTAGATCCGGATCGTGGGGCATGTTCACGGATCGGTGGTGGGTGACGACATGGATGTGGTGGCGGGCGCGTATCTCCGGCATGAAAGCTGGAAACTGGTAAAGCAGGTTGGTGATGACCTCACCGAACTTGTAGTTCGGGCACAGCGAACCATGCGCGGCATGGTGCCCAATCTCCTGCAGCGATCTGAACCGTCCGGCCACGAACAGAACCATGAGGACATCGACAAGGAGATTGTCGACTTCATGGAAGACGATGTTCGCAGCCAGTATCCAGAGGAAAACACGAATGTAGGTCAGCGGGGCGAGGATGTTGTCATATCGCTTGCTTGTGAGTTCCCGGAACTGGCGTCGGTAGTGTCGGACGGCATCGTCCGACCGGGCAGGCGCGGGCAGCGTCGCAAAATCAAACCTGTGATAGAACAGATCTATCGCTTGGATACACAATGCCGCGAAACACGCGATAATTGCGTAAAGCATGGTTGCTCTCCATTTTTTGGCTGAATTCGGATCAATGCAACAGCTATCGGGCGGCCAAGTCGCGTTTCCCTGGCGGCATTCGAAATAAACGTAATGGGTGTTTTATGGATACTTATCGCATCATGGTTGTGTTGTTTTGCGTTTGTCAATCGTAAATTCGCGTTTTCGTATTTTTTTCATATTTCGGCTACCTTTGGTTGACTAAATAAAAGTTGTGTAGTTCAATCTGAGTACTCGCTGTTCCATTGGATGATATCCGGCAGCCTGCACTGAATTTATAAGCATTATCATTTACATTTCCGTCGTCTTGATCCGCAAAGAGAATATTGTTTGCGGATGTGCTGGAGATTTGCGCAAATGATACTGACAGGTGATGCTATAAAGAATGAGATGATGGGCGGAGATATTCTGATATCGCCCTATTCCGACCAGTTCGTGGAGCAGAATTCGTATTGCGTGCACCTTGGGCCGACGATCGTTGAATACGACACGATCCTCGTCGACGCCCGGGCTGAAAACGCGACCATTCGGCGCGACATTCCCGAGGAAGGGCTGATCCTCTATCCGGAACGGTTCTATCTTGGGCACACGCAAGAGATCATCGGCGGCAGGGCCTATGCGTCCGAGCTCTATGCCAATCTGTCGACGGCCCTGTGCGGAATGTTCATTCAGACAAGCGCGCCGCTCGGGCATGTCGGCGCGGTCATCAGTTGGACGCTCGAGATCATCGTCGCCCACCCTCTCGTCGTCTACAGCGGCATGCCGATCGGCAAGGTCTGCTTTTGGCGAAATGCCGGCAGCCACCGCGCCTATGAAGGCAGGTACCTGAATTCGAAGACTGTCGTCCCTTCGCGTATCGGATTGGATCCAAGATGATACTCACCGGCCCAGAGATTGTGAACCGCGTCGCCTCCGGCGAAATCGTCATCGCGCCTTTTCTTCCGGAGAACGTCAATCCGAACAGCTACAACTTCCGGCTTCATCACGAGATGAAGGTCTATGACGAAGGCGTCATCGATGTGCGCAAGGAAAACAAGACGAGCGTCGTGAAGATCGGCCCCAAAGGTTATGTGTTGCATCCGCGACGTCTCTACCTGGCCACCACCATGGAGAAGCTCGGCAGCAACCATTTCGTGCCGACCTACGCGGCCCGCTCTTCGGTCGCCCGGCTCGGCATGTTCATCAACCTGTCCGCTTCGCTCGGCGATATTGGCTTCATCGGCCAGTGGACCATTCAGCTGTTCGCCATCCATCCCATTCGCGTCTACGCCGGCATGTGCATAGGCCAGATGATGTTCTGGCACACCCAGGGACATGTCGAACTCTACAACGGCAAGTACCAAGGGGCGACGGGGGCCATGGCCTCTCGGATCTTCGTCGATTTCGACGAGAAGATGTCCCAGCACGTCTACAACGAGCTCCCACCCGAGCAATTGCTCCCGGTGGATTCGGAGGCGGTCCGATGAATGTCGTCGCTCTGCCAAGCAAGTTTCACAATCTCGATCGGCTCAAGACCGCGGTTTCTGTTCCTCCATGCCTTTGCTTCGGGGAAACGGAACTGTCTCTCCTGTTTTGCAACTTCAATGCGATTTCCGACGCTGCCGGTAAAATTCTGTGCCGCATCGCGCTTACATCGGGCGCCTTCCTTGCCGACGATCTGCGCGAACTACGGACGCTCACCGAGGCGCTAGCGCCTGCGGATGACTCCGGCAGCATACTCGTCAACCTTCTGAGCCGGTGCTTTGGCGAGGATGGCTTGGCCGGAGCATTTGCCGTGCGGTCTGCCAACACCATTGAGGATAGCAGCTCGAGAAGCTTCGCGGGCCTCTACGACACCTTTCTCGACATTCGTGGCGCTGCGGACATACTGGATGCCATCCGAGCGGTTTGGCTGTCGGCCTATTCCCGTACCGTCATCACCGAACGCATTCATGCCGGCCTGCTCGATGATAGCAACCCGATGAATGTCATCATTCAGCGCATGGTATCTGCGACCCATGCCGGCGTGGCCTTTTCCCGCAATCCCGTGACGGGAGAGGACACCATCCTCGTCGAGATCGTCAAGGGTCGCGGCGACAGCCTGGTTTCCGGACAGAAGGCAGGGGACCGCTACACGATCGACAGAAGTCGGCCGGATGGAAGCATGGTCGTCTATCCGGCGGACCACAAGATCATTCTGGATGCCGTGTTACCCCTGTTGCGCCGCGTTGAGCAGCAATTGGGGCCGGTCGACATCGAATGGGCATGGGACGGACAGACCGTCTGGCTGCTGCAGGCGCGGCCGATTACCAGCATCAATCGCATTGAAGCTTCAAGCGAACCCATGCTGGTCGTCGTCGATCTCTACGGTCAGGACGGTGCCGTGCTTGAGCAGATGCGCCCACTGCCGGATTTTATCTCCTATTTTCGGGACAAGAGAATGCGGATCGCGGAGTTCGCGAGACGCCACCATCTCGGTGTCGCGACCGCCTTGGTGCTCAAGCTGAACCGAGGCGGCATCGAGCTATCCACTTTTTCGAGCGAAGTGGTTGGCGCCTTTGGCAGTGACGAAGTCATTCTGGATTTCAGCGCAAGTTTCAGGCAGATCATTCTGCCCCGCGACGGGCTTGCAGACGAGTTGCGGATGCTGATGAGCGATCCGAAACGACTGCACACGATCGTCGTACGTGACTTCATACGGGGTGATGTCGGCATCATCACTCATGTGTCGGAGACGCAAGACGCTGTGGTCGGCGAGTGGTCGAGCGATGGCCTGCTTGCTATCAACCGCGGCACCGCAGAAACCCGCGTTTTCTGTCTGGCCGGCCCTGATGACGATGACGACGACCTGCCTCAGGCCGCGGTAGGTCAGCTTTACGGCGCGACGCTTGCCGCCCATCGCGAAATCGGCCCCGTGCAGATCGAGTGGGTGATGAGTGGCAGCTGCGTCTATCCACTCGACTTCTCGGTCCTGTCGGCCCAATCGATGTTTGCAGGATCTGTCGAGGGCACGGTGATTTCGAGCGGTTACGCCTTCGCTCCGACGCTCGTGCTCGATGACGACCGCGATCTGGAGATCCTGAGCATCGCGCCCTCTGTCAGCCTGACGGATATTCCCGATGCGAGCGAGATGGGCCCGGTCCTTGCCCGGCTGCTGGCGCGCATCGGCAGTTATCCGGTTGCGCCCATTGTTGTCTGCAGGCGCCCCCTGGCGGCCCTTGCCCCCCTGCTGCCGCTGGTCAGCGGCTTCGTGTTCGAGCGAGCCGCCGTGCTTTCGCATCTGTCAATATTGATCCGCGAGAAGGGCCTTCCCGCGGCGCAGGCCCCTGAACTTTACGCCTATGCGCGCGAGAAGAAGACGCTGTTGATCGATATCGGCGACAGCATTGTCATATCCTCTCCCGGCGAAGGCGCGACCGATCTGGGACACGTCCCTTTCAACTCCTCCGAAACAGATGGTGATGAACATGCATACGCGTGATGGGAACGACCCGCATGATGTCTTTATCTATCTCTTCGAGCCGGGCGAACATCTTGCCCCGAAAGACAAGCATTCGCCGCCCTCACTCATACTGAAAGGTCAGGTGGAGGCGACGACGGTCGGCGAGAACGGCATGTTCATCCGCCCCGGCCAGATCACGGTCACCGGCCTCCTTGCGCCCGGCAAAGAAGCGCTTGCGATTGATCCCTTCGCTTATGACTTCCTCTATTTTTCCGAGGAACAGCGCCATGTCCGGTTGCGCAGCAATGAGACATTGCAGGGGTGGATGACGATGTTGCAGGGCGGCGGCGCTGACAAGCCTGGGGCTGCGGCAGCGGACCTCGTTCCCTTCATCATACTGGTCTTTCACGGCAATCGCGCGGCGCTCTATCATTTTGCCGAAATCGGTTACGCCGGCGGCCTCTATCTGCGCTTCGCGGACCACGAGAGCGGCGAACGGCCGCTCCGGTATGTCGACCTCGACGCTGCTCTCGGCGAGACGCGGGGCGGGCTTCTGCGCCGCCACGAGCTCTTAAACGACAACAGTGGATTCAGCCGGTGGCAAGCGGAATTCGAGCTGGAGCGCAAACTTACCTTCGCCGGCATTCCCGACACGTGGAGGCTGACGCAAGAGCTCTACCAGCGCATATTGTCCGGCAGCTTTCCTGGCTTCGTGCCGGAACTGGGCATGGAATTCCAGGTCTATGACTACGAATCCCATGTGTTCGAGGTGCTCGGGCCGCCGTCGGAGGCCGGATACATTTCCTTCATTCCCCAGTCTGACTGCAAAATGACGATCAAGCGGAAATGGTTCGTCGAGAACGCCGAGCTGCGCAAGGAAACCATCATCGGCAATCAGGCGATCGCCCTTGAGGATATTGAGCGTCACGTCAAGACCATGACCAGCGGTGGAACCAGACGTCTGTCGGCATTCCGGCGCAAGCGCTTCGACGTCCATATGGAATCGCTGAAGACGGGGCATATTTTCGGCATCTACTTCGATATCTGCCGCATCGTCGGTGACGAGCAGTCGGTCATGTCCCAGTGCGAAGTCGAATATTGCCGCTCCAGGACGCTTTTCGACCTGAGCGACGTCTACGAGGAATTCGAACTGATCGCCGCGCATGCGGAAGCATTTCTCGTCGAGCACGGGGTCAGCTTCGAGCGGAATCTCTATTCGAAACTCGATTTCGTCAGAGGCCATTTTCTTACCCGGGCAGCTTGAACAGGGGCGTGAAGACAATGCGCATCGTCATTTTTGGCAGTTGGAAAATCCGCCATGCTGAACCTCTTGATCGGAGCGAGCGCACACTGGTGTTCTGCGCAGTCCCCGATCGACTCCAGGTGGGCGCGTCTATTGCCGCCGACCTCAGGGGGCAGCTTGCCCGGGTCGCGATCTATCGTGACAGGCTCGAAGAGGCGAACGGCGTCCACGTCGCGCAGAATCTTTCGGGCGATGGCGTACCGCTCGCCATTGCGGAGCTCGTCGGGCCGATGGTGACAATCACTCACCTACTAACCCGCGTCGAGGTGCACAAGAGCCATTTTCTCGACGTGTCGCCGCTATCGGTGACGATACCCGACCAGGATCTCATCGGTGCGCTGTTTGCCCTGTGCGACCGGGAGCATCTGCGGCTGTGCAATTACGAATGCCTCTATTACAAGGGGCTGCCGGACACCGAGCTCGAATTCAAGTTCAACATCCGTACCCCCTATAACTTCTACAGCATCAACAGGCTGTTCTACGAGAAGCTCGATCGTGGGGAGATCGAAGGTTTCATGCCGCAGCTCGGTGACGAGATCCAGCACTGGAGCTACGATAACAATCTCTGCGAGATCCTGCCCAATGCGGAGGGCGTCGGCGGTTATGTCTCCATCATGTACTGGAGCAAGAAGAAGCGCGCCAACTGGGACGAGCGGACGGTCACGTTCAAGAAGAAGCTCTTCCATGAAGATACGCTCGAACGATGGGAGCGGAACTACCACAACCTCTATGTGCAAGGCACGCCCGAGGAGAGCCTTGCGAGCTACTTCGATCTGCCGCTGGCAAGCTGCCCCGACTGGCGTCGAACGCGATTGGACATAGCTTGCGAAGCCAATGAAACCGGCAATATCTTCTTTCTGAACTTCGAAGATAGCCGGGTCTATAACGACAGTTCGCCGGAGGGCCGGCTGCAGCAATGCGAGATCGAATATCACAAGAGCCGAGGCATTCCCGATGACGACCTGATTTATCGGGACTTCGAGCGCATCGGGCAGGCGATGGAAAGTTTCCTCGCCGAAATTGGCCTGCCTTACGAAAAGACCAATTACTCCAAGCTGAGCTTCCTCAAGGACTATATGGCGTCGAAAGATCTTGCCGGCCAAGGACAGGGGATCTGACGATGACGAAATGCGGCATTCATCAGATCCGGCTTGCGCTGATCGGTCCGAGCGGGGCGGGCAAAAGCACGACGGCGCGGCTTCTGCAGACAGCGCTTCAGGCGCGCGGTTTGTCCTGCAGCGTGCACAAGCTTGCCAAGCCTCTCTATGATATCAAGCAGATGTACTATCAGGCGGCTGGGCAGGCAGTTGCCTATGATGCACAAGACCACCCACTGATGGAACAGATTGCCCGTGGGCTGCGCGACCTGTCGCCGACCAGCCTCGTGGACAACCTCACCCTGCGTCTCGCCGACTGCACGGATGACGTCATCCTCAACGACGATTTGCGCGACGACGTAGTCGACTGGCCTGCACTCCGTCGCCAGGGCTTCCGGCTGATCCGGATCTTTGCGCCGGAGGGACTGCTGAGAGACCGCATGATCGGCCGTGCGGACCTGAGGCTGATCGACCATTCGCCGCTTGACGCGCAAGTGCGCAGAATGCGCGCCGATTATGTCCTGTCCAACACGGCTGATCTGGCTAAACTGCAGACGCAGGTCAACGGTCTGCTCGACCGTCTCACCGCCGGCGTTCGCGAGCGTGGCGCTGTTGCGTCGACGCTTCAGCCGGTGTGAGGGCGCGAAGATGTCGGCCCCGGTGCGAGCCATCCTTTGCGACATTGACGGCACGTTGATGTTCGGTGGCAGCGCAATTCCCGGCGCGGTAGAGGCGATATCAGAACTGCGCGCAGCCGGCATCGCGCTTCGGTTCTTGACCAATATCAGCAGCCTCGCGCCAGACGCTTTGGCGGCCAGGCTGGCGCAGCATGGCTTCGACATTCAAGCGGAGGAAATAGAGACTTCCGTCACCGCCTGTGCCTCGTTGCTGGCGAGGGACGTGGACCGCACTGTCTGGCTGCTGGTTCCTGACAGCGTTCGGCATCTCTTCGATCAATGCAGCCAGACTGCGCGCAACCCCGATACCGTGGTCGTGACGGATGTCCGGCATGGCTTTTCCTATGCGGCGATGAACGAAGTTTACCTCATGCTTGCGCAAGGCGCGGATTTCGTCGTTCCGCACCGGACGATGTACTCGGTCGATGAGAGCGGTCGATACCTTGATGCCGGTGCATTCATCGCGGGCCTGGAGGCGGCAATCGGACGCAAGGCAACTGTGACCGGCAAGCCCAGTGCGACATTTTTCAACGTGGCGCTAAGAACTGTCGGATGTGGAGCTGACGACGTGCTTGTCGTCGGCGATGACCTGCTGACCGACATCAGGGGGGCAGCGGACTGCGGAATGCGCTCGGTTCTCGTCGCGACGGGCAAGGGCACAACTCCTTACAATTCCGCGTCGGACGCACTGCCGACCTTTCTCCTGTCTACGGTTGCCTCATTGCCGGCTTTGGTCCAATCCCTCAATCGGAAGACACATCATGCTGCCGACCTCACTGCCTGACAGTCAGACGCAGTTTTTTCTTGAAAACGGCAACGTCTGCATTGCTTTCCAACACTGCGAAAACAGCGTGGGCATTGCTGCCAGACTAGCGGACTTTCTGGCTCCATCATTTCAGATTGCCGGCGGCCATCCGCATTTCGATTATTCCATAGGTTTCGAACCCTATGAGAGCTTTCCCGAAACGTGGAAGACTGTCGTCTTGAGCGAGCTCGTCATCCGGCGCAGCACCGCCGACCTGTTCAATCTGAAGGTAGACGTTTCCGTTTGGGACGAGAATTTCATCGTCGTTCACGATGCAAGCAAAAGAACAGCCTACCGAATAAACAGGCATGCCCGCCATATCACCGCCTACGTTTCCGAAGCGTCCTTCGTACATCTGGTAGAATTGATACGATATACATGCCTTATTATCGAGGAATCGAGAGGATCCATACTTCTCCACGCAAGCGCTGCAATGGTAGACGGCGAAGCCGTTCTTGTCCTCGGCCAGAAGGGTGCCGGAAAGACGACGACCTTGCTGCGGTTGTTGCTGAACGAGGCTTTCGACTATCTGTCCGGCGACAAGGTTCTGATCGATTCCACCACCGGCGGTCTGAGGATACGCGCCTGGCCGGACTATCCGCACATAGGCATCGGATCCTTGCGGACATATCCCGTCTTTGCCTCAGCATGTGGGGTCGATTTCTTCTGGGAAGACGGCTGCGAGAAACCGGACAACCACAAGGAGCTAATAGAACCGCATGTATTTCGCGCCGCCCTGCCTGGCAAGCCCCGCAGAGCATGCGGAAATGTCCGCGCAGTTCTTTTCCCCGATATCAGCAACTCCAGACTTGAGGTGCGGCAACTCCGGCCGGACGAACAGTCTCTTGAGGTTCTGCGGGACAATGTCGAATTTCCGTTCGAATTCACCCCGGGGCGTTGGCATGGTCTGTTCGACGACATCATGCGCCGCGAACGCGTTCTCGACGACACATTGCTGCATCGCCTCATGGAGGTTCCGTGGTACTCGATGCTCGGCCCGGTTGTCTCGCCTATGCGGGAGCTTTCGTCATGACGGATCTGCCACGCCTTCTCTGGATGTTGATTGACGGATTTCCGCACTGGCTGGTCGAGCGATATGTCGAGACCCCTAGGGTGGCCGCGCGCCTTCCGATGTTGCAACAGCTCTGGAGCCAGGATTGCATCAGTAGGCTTCTGCCCGTATCGCCCAATTGTCAGACACCGCCCTCCTTGTCGACGCTCTGGAGCGGCATCGAGCCGCTGGGGACCGGCATCGTCGGTTTTCATCTGCCGGATCTGGACGGGGCAAATCCAATCGCGGTGAAGGAGGCCTTTTCGGTTCGACCGACGCATGTCCGCTGGATCTGGGATTTTTACGCCGAAGCCGGCCATGCAGTTCGGCTGTGCCATGTTCCTTTCGTGTCGCCTGAAAGACTGGGAGATCGTGCGCGCTATGTCAGCTATGGCTTTGTGCCTCCGCTGCGCGCGCCAGCCTTGGCCTCGCCATCGTCGCTAAGCCCCAAGGAATTATGGCACTACGAGGCGATCGACGGAGATGCTCGGCTGACTGTCGGTTCCTGGTCGCTGCAGCATCAGTCCATCGATATCGAACTGGGCGCATGGCGCCCGCGGCTGCATGGCAATGACATCGAGCGTACGGTAGAGCGGCTAGAGCACGCGCCGCCTTTGCTCGCATCCGCGCCCAACACGCTCTATCGCGAAGGAAAACTGGGGCCGCGTCTCGCCGATGGCGGCGACGGCACCGCCGAACGTGTTTTCACCGCCTGTCTGATCCAGATGTCCCTCCGCTATCTCGATGAATTTCTGGATAGCGTCGAGCAGACCGACAGCCAGCTCGTCATCGGATACCAGCCTGCCCTCGATATCATGCTTCATGAATTCGCCGGCTATCTCGATCCCGACTGCCTGTTCTGGTCTGCCGAACGCGAAGCAATCGTCGATGAACTGGTTTTGACGATGCTTGAACGCTTCGATGTCTTCCTATCGCGACTTCAGGCGGTAGCGCGTCCGAAGGACCGTGTCATCGTGTGCTCCGATCACGGAATGGCGTCGCTGGACACGATCATATTTCCCAACACGGTACTTGCGCGAAGAGGATACCTCGCCAGCACGTCGGACCTCCAGATCGATGTTGAACGCTCGATCTGCTTCTATCACCCGGCAGAGACGGGGGCGCTCTGGATCAATCCTGCCGCCGCCGATCGCGCGGGTGTTTCTCGGCAGGCGATCGTGGCGGATCTTTGCAGTGACCTTGCCGATGCACCGGGAGGAGCGCCTGACATTCTGCCGACCGGTGGCGATGTACTGGAAGGCTTCGACCTCCTCGGGCATCTGCGGCCCGGTCACTGCCAGCAAGCTAAGGCGACAATCACGGATGCTCGCTGGGGACCGAGCCGGAAGACAGGGGAACACGGCAGCCATTGCCTCGACACGCGTTTGCAAGGAATCGTCATTGACCTCAGCGCCGAGCGGCAGCGACTGACAGCGTCACCGATCTCGGCCAAGGACGTCGCAGCCGCCTTCATGGGTCGCCGTATTCCGCAGGGGGCACTCGATGCGTGAGCCTTATTCCAGCGAAGCCTTGCCCGTTCTGGCAGACATCCACGGCAACCTAATAGGCTTTGAGGCGGTGCTCGACCGCCTCGCGGCATTGAATATCCGGCGTCCTCCATTGCTTCTCGGCGACCTGGTCTGGACGCATTTTTGCGATCGCAGCGCTTCCGAGCTCGTCATGCTGCTTGATCGGATCATGTCCATGCCGCTGACCGGAGCTGTATGTGGAAATACCGACGCGTTTTTCCTCAACGGCTGGCTGGAGCGCTGGGACCCAGCGGACGCTGAAGACCAGCGGACGCGGTCCCATATGCTTTCCTTCAAATCACGTCTGAGTGCGGCGCATCTGGCATTTCTGGGCGCAATGCCCAATACGCAGACATTCGTCATGAGCAATCGGACGTGCCTCGCTTGCCACGCATCGCCGCGCGACAACCGCACCGGCCTGACGCTGGACATGCGGACCGACGATGTCGATGCGCATCTGGACGGTCGTCACATGCATTGCCTCGTGACGGGACACCTGCATACGCCCTTCGTCCGCCTCATGGAGAGCGGGCTTCTCCACATCTCCGTCGGAGCCGTTGGCCGCCATCCTCACGAATATGACGGCATCGTCGATTTCGCGATTCTCGACCATACGCCAAGCGGCCTCGTCGCCGTCCACCACCGGCTTCTCGAGCCGCAGCAGATGCATTGAATATCCAAGCCTTTCGTCTTCTCACATTTTTTGTGGAGCCTGACATGAAAGCTCTATCACCATTGGACACTTTGGCGCTTCTCGTCGTGCTGGCACTCTGGTCCGGCAACTTCGTGGCGACCAAGATCGGGTTGAATGGTATCGACGTCCTGTTCTTTTGCGGCTGGCGTTTCCTCATTGCCGGCATCTGCGGATTGCCATTCCTCAGGATGCCAGGAAAGAACCTCTCCTATCTGCTGATCATCTCGCTCGTGCTCGGCACCATTCACTTCGCCTTCCTGATGTATGGCATCCGTGGCGCTGGCGCCGGCGCTTCGACGATCGTCTACCAGCTCAATGTCCTCTTCGGGGTGATCTTGGGGATTTTGCTCTTCGGCGAGCAGTTCAGCTATCTGCGCTTCACCTGCATCCTTCTTGCGATCGCGGGATTGACGGTGACCCTGTGGCAGAAGGCAGAATTCTCGGCATCGCTAGCCCTTTCTTCGGTGGTAATCGCAGCTTTCATCTTCGCCTATGCCCAGATCATGGTGAAAAAAGTAAAGGGCATGCCGGGTTTCACGATCAACACCTGGGTCAACCTGCTGGCAGCGCCGCAGATGTTCCTTCTGTCCTATATATTCGAGGGAAATCAGTGGGTGGTGATCTCGCAAATACCGTCGAATTCCATCCTCGCGCTTCTTTACACTTCTGCATTGTCGGGCGTTTTCGCTTACGGGTTTTGGTATTACCTGCTGCAAAAATATCCGGTCGGGACAGTGCTTCCGATGACGCTGATCGTGCCCCTCAACGGGGTGCTCCTTTCTGTCTTCCTGCTTGGTGAAGTCTTGTCTCCGGAACTGGCTTTCGGGGGAGCCATGATCTTGCTCAGCGTGGTGGGCATCTACATGCACGACCAGATCAAAACACTTAATTTCGGAAGGAGGCTCAGGAAATGAGCACAGAGGAAAGAAGACTACTGATCGTCGAGGTTCACGCTCGCGGGGCCGGCAATTATCCACGCTTTGATATCCTGCGAAGCCACGGCTATGCGATCTTTTTTCTCACGAGTAGCGAAGCGGTCGATCCCTACGACTTTGCCGATATCAGGCACGTGCCGAGCAAGTTTCTCGACGATTTGCGCAAGGCTGCGGAAGAATGGCACCACGAGGTCGGCTTCGACGCGGTCATGACGACAGACGAGGCATCCGTTATCGCCACCGCCAGCATTGCCGAGGCGCTTCACTTGCCTGGTCTGGGCTTGAAGGCAGCTCAAAACAGCCGAAATAAATGGTTCATGCGTCTTGCACATCAAGCCGGCGGGGCGCCCCATCCGCAATTTGCCCGCTGCGATACGCTGGAGGATGCTCTGGCCGCCGCCAAGGACATCGGATACCCGGTCATCCTCAAGCCGACGCTCGGCGCACTGGCGCAGCACGTCTACAAGATATCGGGTCCAGCGGAAATGGAGAAGCGTTTCGCCGCCGCGATGGAGGGAAGCAAATCCGCTTCGTTCAGCCGGTTCGAGGCGAAGTCCGAGGATATCGGGCCTTGCACTCTTCTAGTCGAGAGCTTTCTCGACGGATCGGAACATGCAGTCGAAGCCGTCATCGAGGGAGATACGCTCCAGCTCGGCGCCATCGCCGACCGGCTGTCGATCGATTCCGAAACCTTCGACGCCGATCTCTACAAGATGCCGACGGCTCTTTCTGCAAATCAGATTGAGTTGGTGCGTGAGGCGATCCGGCTTGGCGCCATATCGCAGGGTATCGGTCTCGGCGTTCTGCATGCCGAGGTCCGCTTCCATCTTGGGCGCCCCTACATTCTCGAGATAGCGGCTCGTCCGGGGGGAGGCTCGATCCAGTACACGTCCGAGGCATCCTACGGTTATTGTCCCGTCAGTGCTGCTTTGGCGGTGGCGGAGGGACGGAGTGTGGACGTCCCGCCGCTAAAGCCGACGGGAGAAGTTTCGATCGCTCTGACCATGCTGTGTGACGAAGGTCATGTCGAGCGACTGTCCGTTCCTGCGGGGGTGCGAGACATGCCGGGCGTCATAAACTTCCAGGTCGTTCCGAAACCTGGCGGAACAGTCCAACGGCCACCGCTGAGTAATGACGTGCTCGGCTTCCTGGGCACGAAGGGCGACAGCCTGGACGATGCACTTGCCCTCGCGGACAGGATTTTCACGTCGATCGAGATCGATCTTAGGCCATTGGTCCACACATGACGAACCATGGGTGAGCAGACCGCCGGCAGACTGCAACGCATCACCATAGTTTGACGCTCCGGCCCCAGTTTCTCCAGTTCCGCACGCAAGACGGCCCCGCCATTTTTGCTGGAATTGCTCGCACCCAGGATGGCTTTCGATCGGAGCGGTCGGGAGATGATTTTCCAATGCCTGTTGTTCTCTATTCAGTGTCGATGGAGGCCGCCGTGCCACAGACCCCGGAGTACTTGCATGCTTTCGCGATCATCCTGCCTGCGATCGCGCTTTGCTGGGGGCTATGTCGCCTCTTTCGCAAGGGCTCGCAGTTGGCATTGCTACCGGATTTCCTGCTCTACATATGCGCCGGGTTCCTGGTTAAAATGGCCTGCGGTGCGTTCTTCCCGGATAGCATGGCGCTGTTGAGCAAAGAAAACGACAGCTTCGTTGCGATCCAATTCGCCGCTCTGTTTTTCTTCATGGTGCCGAGTTGTGCCAATCTGCGTTTCGAGGGCCTTGGCAGTCACGCGAAGGAGGTCGGTAGTCTGGTGACTGGCTGCGTCCTGGCATTCTTCCTCGCCCTGATATCGGCACCCGCCATAGCCAAGGTCGCGCCTGATCCCTTCTTCGTCGATGCCGACGAAAACATCCGATTTGCGCATTTCCTGGTCTTGAGCCTCGGCGCGATGGTGACCTCCATTCCGTTCCTGACCAAGATCCTGCTGAGTAACGGTTTGCTCAAGTCTCGCTTTGGCAAAAGCCTTCTACTTTCGGCCTGCATCGTCGACGTTGTGGTCTGGATCATCTTCTCGATTGCCCTTTCGATTTCTTCCAGTGGCGGGGCGAATATCGGCACGGCCGGTTGGCAAATTCTGCGAGCGATCGCTCTCATGGGGCTGACACTCGGTGTAGGCATTCCGGTTGCGCGGTGGGGTGCGGCTGCGCTTCCGCGCAACAGCTGGCTCGATTTTTTCTTTGCGCTGGCTGTCACAGGCGGCACCCTTACCTTTACCGTGCTGGTAGGCCTTGAACCGATTGTTGGAATGGTTCTTGCAGGGCTTGTCGCCGGTTCCGCTCGCGACCATATCGCGGAGGGCCTCGACCGTCTGGAAAAACTAGCCGCCACTTTTGGCGCCCCGGTCTATTTCATCTGCGTCGGTTTCAGCATCAACCTGACAACAACGCCCGATTTCGCGATGATCGTCGTCTTCCTGCTTTGGACCTCAGCGGTCAAGATCGGGTCGGTCGCCGTCACGACAGGTTTCCTGCGCCAGCCAAGCTGGTCCAGTTTGGGTTTCGGCATCGCCATGAATACCCGGGGCGGACCGGGGCTGGTCCTTGCGGCCGCATCCTACTCCGCCGGCCTTGTCAGCATCACGGGTTTCATGGCGCTTACGCTGACCTCGATTCTCACCGCCGTGATGACGGATCTGTATCTTCGGTCGGAGCTGCGGAACGGTCGAGTGCCACTGCCCAACCAAGGGAACAAACTCTGAATATCATGGCAGCAAAACCTCGATCGTCCGCTCCGTCAGGATCAATCAACCCAGGGCAGCGTGCCCCTCGGGAGACGGTGGGCGGCGGTCGTGGCGATCGCGGCCAGGATCAGGACCAAAAGCGTCGACAGGACCGCGACCGCGGCGGCTGCGGTCGAGTTGCCTTCGTATTGCAATGCAAAGATCATGACCCCGATCGTCTCGTTGCCGGACGACCACAAGAGAGCCGAGAGCGTCAGTTCGTTCAGCGCTGTCATCACCACCAGGATCGCGCCGGCTGCGGCGGCGGGCAATACACCTGGCAGGAAGATCACCAGGATGCGGCGCAACAGCCCGGCGCCGGCTACGCGGGCGGCTTCGTCAAGCGAGGGATCGGCTGACTGTGCGGCGGCAGCAACCGGCCGCAGGACCAGTGGCAGGAAGCGCGCGAGGTAGGCGATGACGAGGATCATCATCGTTCCGTAGATCGAGATCCCGACGAGCGGCAGAGGCTTCAGGAAGGCGAGGATCATTCCAAGGGCGACGACTGTTCCGGGAACAACCCAGGGGGCTTCGATGACGATGTCGAGCAGTCGCAACACCGGGTTCTGCCGCCGCCTTGAGACAAAGGCCAGCGGCACGGCGACGAGCATCGAGATGGCAGCCGTGATCAATGCGAGCAAAAGCGAATTGGCAAAGGCGCGTCTGACAGTCTGATTGTCGAGGACGGCATGGAACTGATCGAGGCTGATTGTGTCGGGCCCGAATGTCACGCCGATGGCCGGCAAGAGTGCGGTCATCGTGAGAGCTGCGAGGGGCACCAGCGACAGGATCAGCACAAGGATCCAGATCAGCATCTCGATCACGGGTGCGCTGCGTCGCGCGACAAAGGGAGCGCCCGCTGGCAATGGCACGGCGAGACGGGTCGTAACGACATTGCGCATGACGATCGCGATCGCTGCCATCGCGGCGAGAACGAGGGCCAGCGTCGCCACCTGTCCAGCCGCTGCCGGACCAAAGCCGTTGAGGCGCTGGTAGATCAGCGTCGTCAGGACAGAAATGCGGCCGGGAATGCCGAGCAGTGCCGGCACGCCGAAATTGCCGATCGCGGCGGTGAAGGCGATCAGGCTGCCGGCGATAACCGAGGGCATGACGATCGGCAGCACGATGCCGGTTCCGATCCGCCCGGGCGGGATGCCGAGAATGCGCGCAGCTTCGATCAGGTCGGATGGCAGCGCCCGCAATGCGGCGCGCACGGCGATGAAGACGAGCGGCATGTGTTCGATGCCCATGACCAGTGCAATTCCGCCCACCGAATAGAGTGGATTGGTCGAGCCGGGCGCTGCGGCAAGGCCGAGTGGTTTGAGGATCGGTGATTGCGCGCCGAACAGTTCGATCCAGGCGAGCGCCATGGTTTGCGACGGCACGATGAGCGGCATCAGGATGAGGAAGGTTAGCGCTGCGCGGGTCCTGAGCTTGAGCAGGCTGACAGCAAAGGCGAGCGCCACGCCGATGAGCGTCGAGACGACGACAGACAGAAGGGCCGTTTGCAGCGTGCCGGAAAGTGCCCTTAGCGTCGAGCGGCTGGACAAGGTGGCAAGCATCAGCCCGAGCGGTGTGCCATCTTCGCCTGGCTGGAAGGCGCTTGAGAACAGCCGAGCGAGCGGCCAGAGCGTCGTTGCGGCGACATAGAGAACGAGAAGGGAGACGAGCAGATGCTCGCCTCCCCAAGCCGGTATAGCCTTTCGGGTTTCGGCCCAAGCGGTGTTGCGCATTGCTTGATCAGCCGCCGAAGAGCTCGGCGAACTTTTCCTTGTTCTCGGTGTCGGCCTTCAGCATGGCATCGCTGTCGGCAGGCAGGATCTTCAGCGTTGTCAGGGCCGGATAGCCTTCCGGCTGAGTGACGCCGGGCAGGATCGGGAAATAGCCCTGGGCAGTCGCCTGTTCCTGCGCGGTCTTGGACAACTGCCAGGAAACGAAGGTCTTGGCAGCTTCCACTGCATCCGAGCCCTTCAATACGGCAACCGGCTGCGTGATCGAGCTCACGCCTTCGGCCGGGAAGACAAAGTCGACGGGCGAGCCCTTCTTCTTGGCATTCAGCGCCATGTATTCGATGATGATGCCATAGGCCTTCTCGCCGCGCGCGACGGCTTCGATGACCGTACCATTGCCTTGGCCGGCGACAGCGCCGGCTTCTGCCAGCTTCTCGTAGTAGGCCCAGCCGAATTCCGGCTGCTGGGTCATGGTGCCGACGTGGATGACGGCGGCGCCCGAATAGAGCGGGCTCGGCATGATCAGGCTTTTTGCCGCATCGGCTTCGAGTAGATCGTTCCAGCTTGTCGGCGCCGTCTCCACGAGGTCGGTGTTGTAGACGATGCCCGTGGTGATCACCTTGGTACCGAAGAATGTCTTGTCGGCATCGATGAATGCCGGATCGATGCCTTCTACCGTGGCGTCGGTGAAGGCGAGCAGGCGATCGTCGTTCTTCAGCTGGGTCATCGCGACAGTGTCGGCGATCAGGATGACGTCGGCCGGGCTGTTGCCGGCGGCATATTCGGCCTGCAGCTTGGCCATGACTTCGGTGGTGCCGGAGCGGATGAGCTCGACTTTAATCTCCGGGTGATCGGCGTTGAAGGCCTCGATGACCTGGGTCATCTGATCCTGTGGCTGCGAGGTATAGACGGTGATCGTGTCCTCGGCCTGTGCCGTGAAGGCGAGACCGGCAAGGATTGTGGTGGTGAGGAGCGTGCGGATGAACATGGAAACCTCATTGAATGGGCGGACGAGGCCCGGAAACTGTCGAATGCCGGCCCTGGGGCTGGCAGGAGTTGTCGCCTAGCGCAGCGAGATGACGCCCGGACGACAGGTCGATGATCTTCGTGTGACATCGCCGTTGCTGGGAGTGCCCCCGCCTTCGCCGATCACCCAGCCGTCCATGATGACAAGTTCGATCGGCGTGCCCGGCGCGATCCGCTCGTCGAGGGGCAGGCTGACCACGTCGCTGTCGATCTCGGTCGGCAGGCAATGGCTGAGAAGGCTGCCGTTCTGAAAGACCTGGCCGACCAGCTCGGTCCTCAGGTGTCCGCCCTCGTTGACGCGTTTCAGATCGGATGCATGAAAGCAGAGCCAGCCATAACCGACGGGTGCATTTCCCGGCATGTCTAGAAGGTGCTTGCCAAGCATCACTCTGGTCCGGCCGCCTTCCGATTTGATCACCCGGACCGGCAGTGTGCGGCCGCGGCCGATGAAGCGGGCGACCATCGGCGAGGCCGGCCTCCTGTACAGTTCCTCCGGCGTTGCCAGTTGCTCCAGCCGACCATGGTCCATGACGGCCACATGGGTCGCGACCGCCATGGCCTCGTCCTGGTCGTGGGTGACGAAGACGAAGGTAGAGCCGGTCAGGCTGTGGATGCGACGGAATTCGGCGAGCATCGCCTCGCGCAGATGTGCATCGAGATTGGCGAGTGGTTCGTCGAGGAGGATCAGATTGGGGCGGGTCGCAAGCGAGCGGGCGAGCGCCACACGTTGGCGCTGGCCGCCGGACAGTTCGTGCGGGCGTCTGTCGCCGAGCCCCGCGAGGCCCACGACCTTCAACACCTCCTCGATCCGCACGTCGCGTTCCCGGCGCTTCAATCCGCCGACCTTCAGGCCGAATTCGATGTTGCCGCGAACAGTCATTGTCGGCCACAGCGCGTAGGACTGGAAGACCATGCCGATCCCACGCTTTTCCGGAGGCAGGAAGGCGTCAGGCCCGGCAACGATCGTCTCGTCAAAGCGAATTTCGCCCCCGTCAGGTACCTCCAGCCCCGCGATAAGGCGCAGGAGTGTGGTCTTGCCGGAGCCCGAGGGACCGAGCAGGGCGAGAAATGCGCCATTGGGGATTGTGAGCGATACGCCGTCGACAGCCTGAAAATCGTCGTATCGCTTCTTGACGGTGGAAAGAGTAAGACGCGGCAAGGCATGGGCTCCCGAGTTTCCCTCGTCCATTGCCACGTTCAGATGACGTTTGGATGAAGCCGTTGGCGTAGTTGCCATCTTCTTGGTGGTGAGCTTTTGGCGACCACTTTCAGGCGCGGTCATCCGTGAACTCAAGCAGACGTTTCGCCTGTTTGAGATGGGGCGCGTCGATCATACGACCGCGGTGGCTTAGCGCGCCCTTGCCGGGATTGGCGGCAAATGCCTCGATGATCGCCTGGGCTTCGGCCACTTCCTCCGGGGTCGGCGTGAATGCCTGGTTGATGATGGGAAGCTGCGCTGGATGGATCGCCATCATGCCGTTGAAGCCGTCAAAGCGGGCGCGCCGCGCATAGGCGGCAAGCCCGTCCGTATCCGCAAGCGCGGGGTAAACGGTGTCGATCGCAGCCACTCCGGCTGCGTGAGCGCCAAACAAGGTCAGCGAGCGGGCGAGTTCGTAAGGGGCGGTGTAGCGGCCCGTCTCGTCGCGTGCGCCCAGCGCCCCGATGGCGGCCGGCAGGTCTTCCGCGCCCCAGGTCAGGCCGACAAGCCGGTCGGTTACGGATGTGTAGGAGCCCAGCTGGAAAATCGCGGCCGGCGTCTCGGTCGCAATTGGCAGGATGGAGATGCCAGGCGCCTGTGCGCTCAGGGCTTCGACACTCGAAGCACCCTCCGCCTTCGGGAGCACCAGCCCGTCCGGCGGCACTTCGAGGATTGCGGCGAGATCGTCGTCCAGAAGGCCGCTGTCGAGCGGGTTTATACGGACGAGTAGCGGGATCCTGCCTCTGGCCTGACGCAGGAAGTTGGCCGTCGCCAGCCGGGCTGCCGGCTTGGCATCAGATGTCACGGAATCCTCGAGGTCGAGGATCAAGGCATCGGCGCCGTACCCTAGCGCCTTTTCCATGCGATCGGGCTTGTCGCCCGGGACAAACAGCAGGGAGCGCAGTCTCATTGCGGCCTCCGCGAGACGAGTGCGGAGCGGAGGCATTGGCAGACCAGCTCGTTGCGCTGGTTGAAGAGTTCATGCCTGAAGGTGACGATGCCGGCGGTCGGGCGCGATTGGCTGTCCCTCAGCTCGGCAATCTCTGTCTCTGCCCGCATCGTATCGCCGATGAAGACAGGCTTCGGCATGGCGAGTTTGTCATAACCGAGATTGGCAACCAGCGTGCCGAGAGTGGTATCGCCCACCGAAAGGCCCACCATCAGCGAAAAGGTGAAGGTGCCGTTGACGAGAATCTGGCCGAATTCGCTCGCTTTTGCCGCTTCGACATCGAGATGCAGCGGTTGCGGGTTGTGGGTCATCAGCGTGAACAGGAGGTTGTCCGTTTCGGTGACCGTGCGCCGGATCTCGTGAGAGATCCTGTCACCCACTGTCCAGTCGTCAAAATAGCGTCCGGCCATCATCCATCTCCTTCGATCCTGACGAGCAGGCTGCCTTCGACCACCTGGTTGCCAAGGCAGGCTTTCAGCTCCGCCACTGTGCCATCGAAAGGCGCATGCAGCACTTGTTCCATTTTCATAGCTTCGATGGCGACCAGCGGCTGACCGCGCTTGACCAGGTCACCCTTCGCAACGAATACGCCGATGATGATGCCTGGCATCGGCGCGATAATGGCGCCGTCGCCGGAGCCGGATCCATGGGCATTGTGCCCGGCGCGCGGTGTTCCGAACGCCCAGGCCTCGCCATCATTGAAGAGGACGCCGTTTTCCGTGCGGACGGTCGGCCGTGCCGAGTTCAACTGAACCAGATAGGACCTCTTTCCCACGTCGACTGATATCTGTTGGTCGATTTCGGCATTGAGGCGAAATCCCGTCAGCATGGTCCAGACATCTTGCGATTGCTTCGGCAACAGAGCCGATGCAGCGGCTTGCAAAACTGCTTCGGCCGGTTCGTCTGGTGGCAGCAGGTCTTTGGTATGTCGCTCGATGAAACCTGTGTCGACGGCACCAGCCAGAAAGTCCGGATGGCGGAGCGTGCGGGCGAGGAAACCGGCATTGCTGTGCACCGGCCAGATCTCGACCTGGCCTACAGCCTCGCCAAGCTTGCGGGCTGCCTCTTGCCGGCTGGTGCCGTGGCTGATGAGTTTGGCCAGCATCGGGTCGTAATGTGCGGTGACCTCGTCGCCCTGTTCGACGCCGCTGTCGATGCGCAGTGTCTCCGGCAGTTGCAGATGGTCCAGGCGGCCGATCGACGGGAGGAAACCGGTTCCCGGATTTTCCGCGTAAAGCCTGGCTTCCATGGCCCAGCCGGTGATGGAAAGCTGGTGCTGAGTTAGTGGCAGAGGCTCGCCCGAGGCGATGCGCAATTGCCACTCTACCAGATCCTGTCCGGTGATCGCCTCGGTCACGGGATGCTCGACCTGAAGGCGCGTGTTCATTTCCATGAACCAGATGCGATCGGCACGCAGGCCTTCCGAGGCATCGGCGATGAACTCGATCGTACCTGCGCCGACATAATCGACCGCGCGGGCGGCCTTGACAGCCGCCTGGCAGACCGCATGCCGGGTCAAGGCATCCATACCGGGGGCGGGGGCTTCCTCGATCACTTTCTGGTGGCGGCGTTGCAGGGAGCAGTCGCGCTCGAAGAGATGCACGACATTACCTTGGGTGTCACCGAACACCTGGACCTCGAGATGACGTGGCGAGAGGATGTATTTCTCGATCAGAACGCGGTCATCGCCGAAGGATGACGCCGCCTCGCGCCGGCAACTGGCGAGGGCTGTCGCAAAATCCTCCGTCCGCTCGACGCGGCGCATGCCCTTGCCGCCGCCGCCGGCGACTGCCTTGATCAGCACCGGGTAGCCAATGGCATCGGCTTCGCGTTGCAGTCGTTCCGGGCTCTGGTCTTCCCCGAGATAACCGGGGGTCACCGGCACGCCGGCTGCGATCATCCGTTGTTTGGCGGCATCTTTCAGGCCCATGGCCCTGATGGCAGCGGGCGGCGCCCCGACCCAGACCAGACTCTCGGCCATCACGGCTTCGGCAAACTCGGCATTTTCCGAGAGGAAGCCATAACCCGGATGGATGGCCCTGGCGCCGCTCTTCCTCGCGGCTTCCAGGATCCGGTCCTGACGCAGATAGCTGTCGCGTGCGGGCGCCGGACCGATCGGCAGCGCCTCATCGGCCTCGCGCACGAAGGCCATGTCCGCATCCACATCCGAATGGACCGCTATCGTTCGGATGCCAAGCCGCCTTGCCGTGCGAATGATCCGCCGGGCGATTTCACCACGATTGGCGATCAACAAGCTTTCGATCATCGTCGCCTCACATCCGGAAAATGCCGAACTGCGCCCGCTCTAGGATCGGAGCGTTCAGCGCTGCGGAAAAGGCGAGGCCAAGCACGTCACGGGTCTGGGCGGGGTCGATGATGCCGTCATCCCACATCCGGGCCGTCGCGTAATAGGGGTTGCCTTCGTCCTCGTATTTTTGGCGGATCGGCGCCTTGAAGGCTTCGGCCTCCTCAGCCGTCCAGCTTTCGGCGTCGCGATGGACGGTCGCCAGGACAGAGGCGGCCTGCTCCCCTCCCATGACGGAGATGCGCGCATTCGGCCAGGTGAACAGAAAGCGCGGCTGAAAGGCGCGACCGCACATGCCGTAATTGCCGGCCCCGAAACTGCCGCCGATCAGCACGGTGATTTTCGGCACTTGTGCGCAGGAGACCGCCGTCACCAGCTTGGCGCCATGTTTGGCGATGCCTTCCGCCTCGTATTTCCCGCCGACCATGAAGCCAGAAATGTTTTGCAGGAAGAGAAGAGGGATCCGCCTCTGGCAGGCGAGTTCGATGAAATGGGCGCCCTTGAGCGCACTTTCGGAAAACAGGACGCCATTGTTGGCGAGGATGGCGATCGGCATGCCCCAGAGATGGGCGAAGCCGCAGACAAGCGTGGTCCCGTAAAGCGGCTTGAACTCCTGCAGTTCGGAACCATCGACGAGACGGGCGATTACCTCGCGAACGTCATAGGGTGTGCGCAGGTCCTGCGGGATCACGCCGTAGAGTTCACTCGGGTCGAACAGGGGAGGGCGCGGCTTGGCCAGCTCGATGTCCACCGTTTTCGGCCGGTTCAGTGTCGCAACGATGTCGCGCACGATCAGAAGCGCGTGTTCGTCGTTCTCGGCGACATGGTCGACAAGCCCGGACTTGCGGGCGTGGACATCAGCCCCGCCCAGATCTTCGGCCGAGATCACCTCGCCGGTTGCGGCCTTCACCAGAGGTGGGCCGGCGAGAAAGATAGTGCCCTGGTTGCGGACGATCACCGTTTCATCGGACATGGCAGGCACATAGGCGCCGCCCGCCGTGCAGCTTCCCATGACGCAGGCGATCTGCGGAATACCGGCGGCTGACATCTGTGCCTGATTGTAGAAGATCCGGCCAAAGTGATCGCGGTCGGGGAAGACCTCGGCTTGGTGCGGCAGGTTGGCGCCGCCGGAATCCACCAGATAGATGCAGGGCAGGCGGTTTTCCCAAGCGATTTCCTGGGCTCTCAGATGCTTCTTTACCGTCATCGGGAAATATGCGCCGCCCTTCACCGTCGGATCATGGGCGATGATCATGCATTCGCGACCGGAGACGCGCCCGATGCCCGCAATCATTCCGGCGCCAGGGGCCTCGTCGTCATACATGCCACCGGCGGCCAGTTGCCCGATCTCGAGGAACGGAGAGCCGGGGTCAAGGAGCCGCAACACGCGATCCCGGGGCAGAAGCTTACCGCGCGCGACATGCCGTTGGCGGTGGCTTTCCGTTCCGCCAAGCGCTGCGGTTGCCACCTTGGATCGCAACTCCTCGATCAGGGCGCGGTTGCGGGTCGCATTGGCCTTGAAACCTTCGCTGTCGCGGTCGAGCAGGGTCGAGAGTATCGGCATCAGCTTATCCCTCCCGCGCTGATCACTTCCCGGCCGATCAGCATGCGGCGCACCTCGTTGGTGCCCGCGCCGATATCGAGGAGCTTCGCATCGCGCCAGTAGCGCTCGACGGGCCAATCCTTTGTGTAACCCGCACCGCCCAAGGCCTGGATGGCCTGTTCGGCCACTTTCACAGCGCTTTCCGAGGCATAGAGGATCGCGCCGGCCGCATCCTGGCGTGTCGTCTGGCCGGCATCACAGGCCCGCGCCACGGCATAGACATAGGCGCGGGCGGAGTTCAGTGCCACGACCATGTCGGCAATCTTGGCCTGCATCAGCTGGAAGCTGCCGATCGGTTTGCCGAATTGTTTGCGCTCCCTGACATAAGGCAGGACGGTGTCGAGGCAGGCCTGCATGATGCCGAGCTGGATTCCCGAAAGCACGACCCGCTCGTAGTCGAGGCCGGACATCAGGACCTTCGCCCCGCCGTTCAGCGGACCCATGACGTGTTCGTGCGGGACAAAGCAGTCTTGGAAAACGAGTTCGGCCGTGGGCGAGCCGCGCATTCCAACCTTGTCGATCTTCTGACCGATCGAGAAGCCGGGGAAATCCTTTTCGATGAGAAAGGCCGTGATGCCTTTCGACCCTGCCTCCGGCTCCGTCTTCGCATAGACCACGAGCGTTTGGGCATAGGGGGCATTGGTGATCCAGAATTTCGTGCCGTTCAGGCGGAAGCCGCCCTCGACCCTGTCGGCGCGTAGCCGCATGGAGACGACGTCGGATCCGGCGCCGGATTCGGACATGGCAAGGCTGCCGACATGGTCTCCAGACATCAGACCTGGCAGATATCTCGCCTTCTGCTCCTTCGAACCCCAGCGCGCGATCTGGTTGATGCACAGATTGGAATGGGCGCCATAGGACAGGCCGACCGAGGCGGAAGCGCGGCTAATTTCCTCGCAGGCAACGACATGGTCGAGATAGCCAAGGCCGAGACCGCCGTCCGCTTCCGCGACCGTGATGCCATGCAGGCCGAGAGCGCCCATGGCCGGCCAGAGTTCGACCGGGAAACGATCATGCTTATCGACGTCCGCAGCGATCGGTGCGATGCGCTCGCGGGCAAAGCGCGCCGTCGTATCGCGGATCATGTCCGCCGTTTCGCCAAGCCTGAAGTCCAGTTCGGTCATGGGGCTTCCTTTGCGATTCTAGATCATGCGACCCGGAAGACCGGTCATATATGCAGTGCGTGGCCCAGCGCCTTGAGTGCGGCTTCCTGCAGAGCTTCGCCGCGCGTGGGGTGGGCATGGATGGTGGCGGCGATGTCCTCCAGCCGCGCGCCCATTTCGATGGCGATGGCAAAGGTCGAGGCAAATTCCGAGACACCCGCGCCGACCGCCTGCAGGCCGAGGACCGCATGGGTGTCAGCGCGTGCCACGACGCGAACGAAGCCGTCTTCATCCTCCACCGTCATTGCCCGTCCGTTGGCAGTGAAGGGGAACTGGCCGATCTTGATATCGAAGCCATGGCCACGGGCTTCGTCGGGCAGAAGGCCGGCGCTGACGATTTCCGGATCGGTGAAGCAGATGGCCGGGATGCAGCGCTTGTCCCAGGCACGCTTGCGCCCTGCGATGATCTCGGCAACCATTTCACCCTGCGCCATGGCCCGATGCGCCAGCATCGGTTCACCGGTCACGTCGCCGATCGCGTAGACCCCGCGCATGGATGTGTGGCAGCGGTCATCGACCTGCAGGAACGAGCCGATCCGGTCGAGATCGAGTTCTTCGAGGCCCGAACCCGTGGTGCGCGGCCGTCGTCCGACGGCGACCAGAATGCGATCTGCCGGTAGTTCGCGCCGTCCCTCTGCGGTCTCGACGACCAGCGCCTCGCCTGTGTCGGAAAGCCCGACGGCTCGCGCATCCGTCAGCACCTTGATGCCGCGTTCGCTCAACCTGCGCAGAACTGGTTTGATCAGATCGGCATCGTAGAGCGGCAGGATCTGCGATGTCGCCTCGACCACGGTGACTTCAGATCCCATGCGGGCGAAGGCGGTTCCGAGTTCCAGTCCGATATAGCCGCCGCCGACGACAACGAGCCGTTCGGGCAGTTCGGTCAGGGACAGGGCCTCGGTGGAGGAAATGACCTTGCCGCCGAAAGGTAGGGCCGGAAGCTCCACGGGATCGGAACCCGTGGCGATGACCACGGTCTCCGTGCGGATGACCTGCAGGCCCGTCTCTGTCTCCACCTCTACGGTCTTGCCATCGCGGAAGTGCGCGTGGCCGTGAACGATCTTCACCCGTGCCTTCTGCAGGAGGCCGGAGACGCCGCCGGTCAGCCGGCCGACGATGGCGTCCTTCCAGGCCATGGTTTTGGATAGATCGATCGAGGCGCCCTCGACGCGAATGCCAAGAGCGTTCTCGCCGGAGGATAGCGCACGCGCCTTGTCGAAGGTCTCTGCCGCATGAATGAGCGCCTTGGACGGGATGCAGCCGATCGTCAGGCAGGTGCCGCCAGGACGGCCCTCTTCAACGATGACGGTATCGATGCCGAGCTGTCCTGCCTTGATGGCGCAGACATAGCCACCGGGACCGGCGCCGATGATGAGAAGCTTGCAGGAAATCTCTTTCATGGCTCAGCCTTCGATAAAAATCAGCGCCGGGGTCTCCATCAACACCCGCAGGCGCTGGACGAAGGTGGCGGCGTTCCAGCCATCGACGATGCGGTGATCGAAGCTGGACGACAGGTTCATCATCTTGCGGGGGATGAATTGCGCACCGTCCCAGACGGGGCGGGTGGCGATCTTGTTGACGCCGACGATGGCGACTTCCGGATGGTTTATGACCGGGGTGGAGACGATGCCGCCAAGCGCGCCGAGCGAGGAAATGGTGATGGTCGAACCGGTGAGCTCGTCGCGGGTGACCGTGCCGGCGCGGGTGGCTTCGGTGAGCCGGTTCATTTCGGTCGCGCAATCCCAGATGCCGCGTGCCTCGGCATGTTTGACCACTGGGACCGCTAAACCCGCTGCTGTCTGGGTGGCGATGCCGATATGCACCGCGCCGAAACGGGTGAGCATGCCGGCGTCGTCGTCGAAGGTCGCGTTGACATCCGGTTGCTCGACGACCGCCTTGACCATGGCGCGCATCAGGAAGGGCAGGATCGTCAGCTTGGGCTGGTCGGGTCGACGTTCGGCATTCATCTTGGCGCGCAGTTCTTCAAGCGCCGTGACGTCCACTTCCTCCACATAGGTGATGTGGGGAATGCGCGAGGTGGAGACGACCATTTTCTCGGCGATCCGGCGGCGAAGACCGGTCAGCTTGATCTCCTCGCGGGCGGTTTTCTTGGCGAGGCGGGAGACCGGGGGTGCTGGATCGGCACCTCGGGCAAGATACTGCTCGACATCCTCGCGCAGGATGCGTCCGGCCGGCCCGGTTCCCCGCAACAGGCGCAGGTCGATGCCATTCTCGCGGGCCAGCAGGCGGACCGAGGGGGCCGCGAGCGGCTTGTCGAATTCGGGCGGGGGCTGGCGGGCTGGAGGTGCGGTTGGTGCTCCCGGCTGGACGGACTTGGGCGGCATGCGCGGCGTTTCGGCCGTCGTGATCTCCTGCGGTGGAGGCGTTGGAACGTCTGACGTCTCCGGTGCCGCCGGCTCCTCGCCTGCACCGTCCGTTGCAATCCGGATCAGGGGCGCCTTGACCGCGATCGTGTCGCCCACGTCGCCGCCAAGCCAGAGGACGGTGCCGCTGACGGGGGTGGGAATTTCCACGGTCGCCTTGTCGGTCATCACGGCGGCGACCATCATGTCCTCACGCACATGATCGCCGATCTTGACCATCCATTCGACAAGCTCGGCCTCTGCCACGCCTTCGCCGACATCGGGCATCTTGATCGTGAACTCGCCCATGGCTCAGGCCTCCATCACGTCGATGAGCGCGCGACCGACCCTGCTGGGGCCGGGGAAATAGTCCCATTCCTGCGCATGCGGATAGGGCGTGTCCCAGCCGGCGACGCGCATGACAGGCGCTTCCAGATGATAGAAGCAATGCTCCTGCACCAGCGACACGATCTCGCCGCCGAAACCGGAGGTCAGCGTCGCCTCATGCACCACGACACAGCGACCGGTCTTGGCAACGGATTTGACGATGGCATCGAGATCCAGCGGCATCAGGCTGCGAAGGTCGATCACTTCGGCGTCGATGCCGGTTTCCTCGGCTGCGGCCAGTGCCACATGGACCATTGTCCCGTAGGTGATCACGGTCACTGCGGAACCTTCGCGGCGGATATCCGCCTTGCCGATCGGGATGGTGTAATAGCCTTCCGGCACCTCGCCCAGGTCATGCTTCGACCAGGGCGTCACCGGCCGGTCGTGATGGCCGTCGAAGGGGCCGTTATAGAGGCGCTTGGGTTCCAGAAAGATGACCGGATCCGGATCAGCGATCGCAGCGGTCAACAGGCCCTTGGCATCATAGGGATTGGACGGGACAACCACTTTAAGACCGCAGACATGGGTGAACAGGGCTTCCGGGCTCTGGCTGTGGGTCTGTCCGCCGAAAATGCCGCCGCCGGTTGGCATGCGCACCACGATCGGGCAGGTGAAGTCACCATTCGAGCGATAGCGGATGCGGGCCGCCTCCTGGGTCAGCTGGTCATAGGCGGGATACATGTAGTCGGCGAACTGGATCTCGACACACGGTTTCAGGCCATAGGCCGCCATACCGATCGCGGCCCCCACGATGCCGGATTCGTTGATCGGCGTGTCGAAGCAGCGGGTCTTTCCGTATTTTGCCTGTAGCCCCTGTGTGCAGCGGAACACGCCGCCGAAATAGCCGACGTCCTCGCCGAACACGACCACGTCGCCATCGCGCTCCATGGAAACGTCCATGGCGCTGCGCACCGCTTCGATCATCGTCATTCTGGCCATGTCAATATCCTGCCTGCTGGCGCTGTCGGCGCAGATGCGGCGGCATTTCGGCATAGACGCCTTCGAAGATATCACGCACCGATGGCTTGCCGCCGGCATGCAGCGTGCCGTGTTCCTCGGCCTTGCGTTGGGCGGTGATCACCTCGTCCATGATTTCGGCTTCGGCCTGGACATGACGTTCTTCCGACCAGGCGCCTCTGATGATCAGGTGTTTCTTCAGGCGCAGAACCGGATCGCCGAGAGGCCAGACTTCCGATTCCGTTTTCGGGCGGTACGCGCTGGGATCGTCGGATGTCGAATGCGCGCCGACACGGTAGGTCACATATTCGACCAGCGTCGGCCCGAGATTGCGTCGTGCCCGCTCGGCGGCCCAGCAGGCGACCGCATAGACCGCGAGATAGTCGTTTCCGTCGACCCTGAGTGCCGGAATACCAAAGCCCAGACCGCGGGCGGCAAAGGTGCCCGAGCCGCCGCGGGCTATGCCCTGAAAGGTGGAGATCGCCCACTGATTGTTGACGACATTGAGGACCACGGGCGCGCGATAGGTCGAGGCGAAAACCAGGGCCGAATGAAAATCCGACTCCGCTGTCGAACCGTCACCGATCCAGGCGGCGGCAATGCGGCTGTCGTTCTTGATCGCCGAAGCCATGGCCCAGCCGACAGCCTGGGCATACTGGGTGGCGAGATTACCGGAAATGGTGAAGAAGCCATGCTCCTTCGAGGAATACATGATCGGCAATTGCCGCCCGCGCAGAGGATCGGCCTCATTCGAGAAGATCTGGTTCATCATCTCGACCATCGGATAGTCGTCGGCGATCAGAAGTCCGGCCTGCCGATAGGTCGGGAAGTTCATGTCGCCCTTTTTGAGCGCCTTGCGAAAGGCGCAGCTGACGGCTTCCTCGCCAAGATGCTGCATGTAAAAAGAGGTCTTGCCCTGCCGTTGTGCCATCAGCATCCGGGCATCAAAGGCCCTGAGCGTCATCATGTGGCGCAGGCCGGTTCGCAGTTCGTCGTCCGTCAGCAGGCCTGCCCAAGGGCCGACGGCCTCGCCATCGCGGTTCAAAACCCGGATGATCGAATAGGCGAGGTCCCGGATGTCCTCGGCGGCCGCATCGACCGGAGGCCGGGGCACCGCACCCGCCTTGGCAATCTTGACGTTGGAAAAGTCCGGTTCTCCACCCGGCCGAACGGCGGGTTCGGGGACGTGCAGGCTCAGGTGAGCGGGTTCCACCATCGATTTCCTCCCGTGAAGACTGCTTCTCTCCCCAGAAGCGTGTCAATCAAGGAGGATGGTATGCGTCTTGCGAGTGGCAAGCCATGACAAAAATGCCTCGAATTTTTTGGCCAGTTTTGCCATAGGTGCGATGAGGGGCCATGCTTCCGCTAAGCGAGTTGAACGGATCTTGCGCTCTTGCGGAATGCCTCGGGGCTTTCGCCCATCCATTTCTTGAAGGCGCGGTAAAAGGCGCTCGGCTCGGAGTAACCGAGACGGGCGGCAATGTCGCTGACGGTCTGTGGCGTGTTGATCAGCATGTCGCGTGCGAGGTCGCGGCGGATGTCGTCCTTGATGCCGGCATAACTTTGACCCTCGTCGTGCAGCCGATGGCGAAGCGTCGAAGGCGACATGCGCATCTCTCGGGCGAGGTCTGCAAAACTGCCCCAATCGGCCGGCCCCTTCTGGCTCAGCCGACGCCGGACTGCCGCTGCCGTGCCTGCGTCGTATCGATAGCGAATCAGGATATTGGCCGGTGCTCCCCTGAGGAATTGCCGCAAGGCCTGCTCGTTGCGGGCGATCGGCAAATCGAGCAGCGAGGCATCGAAGCCAAGGCGGCTTACCGGTTGCGAAAAACGAATGGGAGCGCCGAAGAACAGCCGGTGCTCGGCGCTCAGCTTCGGTTCGCTGCAGCGAAAATCCACAAGGCGGATCGGAATGCGTCTGCCCACCAGCCAGCAGGTCAATCCATGCAGGATGATCCAGTAGCTGCGATAGGCGAAGGCGGAGCGGGGTTTCCCGGTCTCGCAAAGCTCGATCACCGCCGTGCCGTCACGGATCAGGAGCCGCCCGGTCGGTTCGCCCAGAACGACATTCAAAAACCGCAGCGCCCGCCGCAGCGCGCGGTCGAGCGTGGGCGCATGCATGACGCAATGGCACAGAAGCGTGAAGCTGCCGCGTGGCATGGGCCGCTCGCCAAGACCGAAACACTCGTCGTTCAGCTCCTCGGCAATCGCCAGCCACAAGCGGCCGAAGGTCTGTGTCGAGACCGGCTGGTCGACGACAGCTGGAAGGCCGAGCCGAGACAGGAGCGGTTCGGTCGGCCGCCCGGCACGTCTGAGGCTGTCGAGCGCTTCCTCTACGAAGCCGGTCGAAATCAGGTGTCGTTCCATGTCGGCCATGAATGCTGTCGGACCCTCCCGAAGTGGCAAAAGTGGCCGCGATAATGGATCTATTTCGTCATCGGTTGCAACACTGAAACGCGATAGAGTCTGATCTGAATGGGAGTTTGCTACGGCCTCTGGGAGGAGGATTCGATGCGCGTCGAGGATGCTTGTTTCATCGTGACAGGCGGTTGCTCCGGTCTCGGGGCCGCCACCGCGCGCATGATCGTCGAGGCTGGCGGTCGCGTGGTGATTGCCGATCTCGATCGGGATCGCGGTCAGTCTCTGGCGCTGGAACTCGGTGAAAACGTGCGCTTCGTCGAAACCGATGTCACCCGTGCGGATGATGCCGCAAGGGCGGTCGATGCTGCAACCAGCACCTTCGGCAGCCTGCGGGGATTGATCAATTGCGCAGGTGTCGCCCCTGCGGAGAAGGTCGTCGGGCGCGACGGGCCGCATGGGCTTGATAGCTTCGCGCGGACGATCGGGATCAATCTCGTCGGCACCTTCAACATGATCCGGCTCGCCGCTGCTGCCATGCATGCGAACGAAGCCGATGTCGAGGGTGAACGCGGCGTCATCGTCAACACCGCCTCGGTTGCCGCCTTCGACGGTCAGGTAGGGCAGGCCGCCTATGCTGCGTCCAAAGGCGGGATCGCCGCCATGACCCTGCCGATAGCGCGTGAACTCGCACGATCCGGTATTCGGGTGATGTCGATAGCGCCGGGTGTGTTCGAGACGCCGATGATGGCCGGCATGCCAGAACAGGTGCGCGAAGGTCTGGCGTCGAGCGTGCCGTTTCCGCCCCGGCTCGGCAGACCGGCCGAATTCGCAGCCCTTGTCCGGCATATCGTTGAAAATACCATGCTGAACGGCGAGGTCATCCGTCTCGACGGCGCCATCCGCATGGGTGCGCGCTGACCGCTGCCGCAGGAGGAAAGATGAACTTGCACGATCCCATTGTCATCGTCGGTTCCGCCCGAACCCCCATCGGCGGTTTTCAGGGCGAGCTTCAAGGTATGACGGCGCCCGAACTCGGCGCTGCTGCCATACGGGCGGCGCTCGACCGCAGCGGGCTTCCAGCCGAGGCCGTCGAAGAGATCCTGTTTGGCTGCGTCTTGCCTGCGGGCCAGGGCCAGGCGCCGGCACGGCAGGCGGCAATCGCCGCAGGTCTGCCTTTCTCGGCAGGTGCTACGACCGTCAACAAGATGTGCGGCTCGGGCATGAAGGCGACCATGCTCGCCCATGACCTGATTGCCGCTGGCAGCGCGTCGATTGCGGTGGCCGGCGGCATGGAGAGCATGACCAATGCGCCCTATCTGCTGGATCGCGCCCGCTCTGGCTATCGGCTCGGACATGGGCGTGTGCTCGATCACATGTTTCTCGACGGGCTCGAGGATGCCTATGACAAGGGCCGGCTGATGGGCACCTTCGCGGAAGATTGCGCCGAGGCCTACCAGTTTACGCGTGAAGCACAGGACGCCTATGCCGTCGCCTCGCTTACGCGCGCAACAAAGGCTATAGCTGATGCCAGCTTCGATCGCGAAGTTGTGCCGGTGGTCGTCAAATCCGGCAAGGCGGAGCAGGTGATCGGCCGCGACGAGCAGCCTGGCAAGGCAAGGCTGGAGAAGATCCCAACCCTGAAGCCCGCCTTCCGCGACGGCGGAACTGTCACAGCTGCCAATTCCAGCTCGATCTCGGATGGTGCCGCAGCGCTTGTCCTGATGCGCCGCTCGGAAGCGGAGCGGCGTGGTCTTGCCCCGCTTGCTACGATCCTCGGGCACGCCACGTATGCGCAGGCGCCCAGCCTGTTTGCCACCGCGCCGATCGGTGCCCTGCAGAAGCTCTCCGATCGCATCGGCCTTCCGCTATCTGAGGTGGACCTGTTCGAAATCAACGAAGCCTTTGCCGTCGTCGCCATGGCCGCGATGCGCGACCTCGATCTGCCGCATGACAAGGTCAATGTTCATGGCGGTGCCTGCGCGCTCGGTCATCCGATCGGCGCCTCGGGCGCGCGGATCCTGGTGACGCTGATCGCTGCACTCGAACGCTATGATCTGAAACGCGGCATGGCGGCTCTCTGCATCGGTGGTGGCGAAGCCACGGCGATTGCCATCGAGCGGGCGTGATTGGAGGAGACCCATGATCCTTTCAGAGCTTCAACAGCAGATACTGGACATGACTCGCAGCTTCGCCCGCGAGCGCCTTGCCCCAGGTGCCGCCGACCGTGACCGTCAGCACAGCTTTCCCCGCAAGGAACTGACCGAAATGGGTGAGCTCGGGCTGCTTGGCATGCTGGTACCAGAAGCCTATGGCGGCGCGGACACCGGTGTGCTCGCCTATGCGATCGCGGTCGAGGAAATTGCCGCGGGCGATGGCGCCTGCTCGACGATCATGAGTGTCCACAGTTCGGTGGGGTGCGTGCCGATCCTGAAATTCGGGACGGAAGAGCAGCAGCAGCGCTTCCTGCCGAAACTGGCCTCGGGCGAATGGATCGGCGGCTTTGCCCTGACGGAACCGCAGGCCGGATCGGATGCCTCCAACCTCAAAACCCGCGCACGGCGCGAGGGTGACCATTACGTCATCGACGGTGCCAAGCAGTTCATCACCTCGGGCAAGAACGGCCAGGTCATCATCGTGTTTGCGGTGACCGATCCCAGTGCGGGCAAGAACGGGATCACGGCCTTTATCGTGCCGACGGATACACCGGGCTACGAGGTCCTGCGTGTCGAGGTGAAGCTCGGTCTCAACGCTTCAGACACCTGCCAGATTGCCTTCAACGGAATGAAGATCCCTGTCGAGAACAGGCTCGGTGAGGAAGGGCAGGGCTATCGCATCGCGCTGTCCAATCTGGAGGGTGGGCGCATCGGGATCGCCGCGCAGTCGGTCGGCATGGCGCAGGCGGCCTTCGAGGCGGCGCGCGATTATGCCGGCGAACGAAAGGCTTTCGGCAAAGCAATTGCAGAGCATCAGTCGGTTGCCTTCCGTCTCGCCGACATGGCGACACAGATCGAGGCCGCGCGGCAACTGGTCTGGCATGCGGCCTCGCTGCGGGAGGCGGGCATTCCCTGCATCTCACAAGCCTCGATGGCGAAGCTCTTCGCGTCCGAGATGGTCGAGCGCGTCTGCTCGGATGCAATCCAGATCCATGGTGGCTACGGCTATATGCGGGATTATCCGGTTGAGCGGATCTACCGGGATGCTCGTATCTGCCAGATCTATGAAGGCACAAGCGATGTGCAGCGGATGGTGATTGCGCGGAACCTGTAGGATGCCGAATGGACATCATCCACGGACCGACGCCTACAGAGGGAGGAAACGCTATGCTTGAGACGATCGCCTTCATTGGTCTTGGCAATATGGGAGGACCGATGGCCGCCAATCTCGTCAAGGCGGGGTATCCGGTCCGGGGCTTCGATCTTTCCGAACCAGCCAGAAAGGCCGCGACGGAGAACGGCATCACGCTTTGCGAAAGTGCTGCGCAAGCCGTCGGCGGAGCCTCCATCGTCATCACCATGCTGCCTGCCGGGCACCATGTCCTGTCGGTCTGGAGCGAGCTGGTCGAAGCCGTCGGCAAGGGCACACTGCTGATCGACTGCTCGACGATCGACGTGGACAATGCCCGCAAGTCCCATGCGCTTGCTCATGCGGCCGGCTGCCTGTCGCTCGACGCGCCGGTGTCGGGCGGAACGACGGGGGCGAGTGCCGCCACGCTGACCTTCATGGTCGGCGGAGAGGCGGATGCTTTGGAGCGGGGCCGCCCGATACTGGAAGCCATGGGACGACGGGTCGTGCATTGCGGTGCGGCCGGTGCCGGCCAGGCGGCCAAGATCTGCAACAACATGATCCTCGGCATCACCATGGCCGGGGTCTGCGAGGCCTTCGTGCTGGGTGAAAAGCTCGGACTTTCGCATCAGGCTCTATTCGACGTGGCCTCCACGTCATCGGGCCAGTGCTGGGCGATCAGCACCAACTGCCCGGTGCCGGGTCCTGTCCCGACATCGCCTGCCAACCGAGATTACAAGCCGGGCTTTGCCGCCGCCCTGATGCTGAAAGACATGCGGCTGTCGCAGGAAGCGGCGAAATCGACCGGTGCGGCAACGGCCCTCGGCGCACATGCGACAGAGCTTTACGAACTCTTCGACCAGCTGGGGCATGGCGGCGAAGATTTTTCGTCGATCATCAATTATTTCAGAGACAAGACGACCTGAAGAACAAGTTGCCAAGGGCTCAAGCGACCAGCGGTATCAAGCCGCCACTACAGAGCTTGAGCTGCCGTGAACTCACCCGCTTCAGCAAGGCGGCATCATGGCTGATGGCGAGGATGCCGAGACCTTGGCGGCAACGGTCCATCAGGAAAGACCAGATTTCCACCTGGGTGATCGGGTCAAGCATGGCGGACACTTCGTCGGCGACCAGGAAGCGGGTGTCGGGGCCAAGCGCCCTTGCCAGCACAACCCGTTGCAGCTCGCCACCCGAGATTTCATGCGGATAGCGGTCGAACCAGGCACGCGACACACCTATGGCATCCAGCGTCTGGTCGTCTGGCTGCCAGGCCTCCGCAATGATCCGGCCCAGACGCCAACGCGGATTGACGGCGAAGATCGAGGATTGGTGGATGTGCTGAACCCCGCGGTAGCCTGGGGCAGGGGCGGCGCCATCAAGGAGAACCTCTCCCTTCTGCGGCTTCAGATAACCCGCCACGATGCGCCCGAGTGTCGATTTGCCAGAGCCGGAGGGGCCGGAAAGGCCGAGGATCTCGCCCTCCTTAAGCGTCAGCGTTGCACCCTCAAGTATGGGTTTTGCCTTGCCAAAGCCGAACTCAACGCCTCTCACCTCAAGCACGGGCGGCCTCCCGCTCAGGCGGTGCGGTCGTGAACTGGTTTCCCGGCATTGCAAGCCAAAGCGCTCTTGCATAGGGCAGCGTCAGCCGCCGGCCGTCATCAGAAAACGCATTGGCCGGCTCGATGCCGAGCAATCTGCCCTGTTCCAGGATCGCGACCCGGTCGGCATGGGAAACGGCGGTCACGAGATCATGGGTTATCAGCAACACAGCCTTGCCGCGATCGGCGAAGCGGCGGAGATGGCGAAGCACGGTGTCCGCTACGTCAGGATCGAGCCCGCTTGTCGGCTCGTCGGCGACGATCAGATCCGGCTCTCCGATGGTAGCGATGGCGAGAAGCAGGCGGCGCGCCATGCCGCCCGAGACCTGATGCGGATAAAGCCGCATGACCTCGGCATCCAGGCCGAAGCTCTCAAGGGTGTTCAGGAGGTCTGCCGTGGTTTTCGCTTTGCCGCTGCGTTTTGCCGCCCACAGCAATTGTTTGCCGCAGCGCGCCAGCGGATCGAGATGGCTGAGCGATTGCGGCACCAGCGCCATGCGCGCGCCCTGGCCTTTGCCGCCATTGGCCGCTTCTCCATTCAGAGATATGCGACCGCGCACCACTGCATTTTCTGGCAGAATGCCGAATAGAGCATGGGCAAGCAGGCTCTTTCCAGCGCCGGAGGCGCCCACCAGCGCAAGGATCTCGCCGGGATCCACCTTAAGGTCGATGCCGTCGAGGGCCGGCATTTCGCAGCGATGGATGAGGCCGTCATAACGCAGGAAGCCGATGGAGAGGTTGTCTACTGCAAGCATCAGCTTTGCTCCTGCCGGGGATCGGTCAACAGCCGGAGGCCATTGCCGATGGCATCGAAACTTAGGACCACGAGGAGCAATGCCAGCCCCGGAAACAGACCAAGCCACCATTTGCCGGCGGAGAGGTAGCGCATCGAATCCGACAGCAAAACGCCAATGGCGGGTTTGGAAGGTTCAAGCCCGAAGCCGATGAAAGTCAGGCCTGCCTCATGCAGGATGGCATGGGGAAAGAGAAGCACGAGGCCGACGAGCAGCTGCGGCACGAGATGCGGCAGAAAGTGATGCCGACCGATGTAGAACCAGGATTTGCCAAAGTGCCGGGAAGCCTGGACAAACTCGGCTTGGCGCAGTTGCAGGAGTTCGGCCCTGAGGATCCGGGTGAGCCGCGGCCAATGGGTGACGGCAACCGCAATGATCACCGCCGTCGTGCCGCCGCCAAGACCGAAGGATATGAGGATCAAAAGCACGAAATGCGGCAGTCCCATCGCAGCATCGATCAGGAAGGACACGGCTTCATCGGCCAGACGCCCCCCTGTTGTCGCCACAAGCGCCAGCAGCATCGCGATGACGACAGACCCGGAAGCGGCAATCAGGCCCACCCAGAAGCTCAAGGCGAGGCCGTGCAGCGTGCGGGCGAACATGTCGCGTCCGAGCTGATCGGTACCGGCTAGATGGGACAATGACGGTTCGAGCAGGCGCGTGGAGAAGTCGGCATCAATACCGTAGCGCCCGTAGAGATGGGCGGAGACGAGTACGGCAGCCAAAGTAAGCGCTGCTACTGTTGCGATCGCGAGCGTTCGTATCCTGTGTCCGTCTGGCGCGCGGTCTGGGGCGGAGGGCGGGAGGTCGATGATGGCACTCATGCGATGCGCCCCCCCGAAGCCATACGAGGATCGACCAGCTTGTAGAGGAGATCGGCAATCGAGTTGCCGAGGAAGACGACAAAGGTCAGCGCCAGTGTGATCGCGAGGAGCAGGGGCACATCGCCACGGATCCCGGCTTCCACGGTCGCCTTGCCGAGCCCCGGATAGGAAAACACCTGTTCGGCCAGCACCGAGCCACCGAAGAGTTCGCCGAGCGAGGCAAAGAGAACCGTGACCGCCGGGAGCGCTGCATTCCGTGCACCGTGACGCAAAGCAATATCCATGCGCGAGGCGCCTTGCGCCTTGGCATAGAGCGCATAATCGGACTGCATGATCTCGATCATCTTGGCGCGTGTGTGCAGCGCGATCTGGGCAATGCCGAGCACGCTCAGCGTGGCGAGCGGCAAGGCGAGGTGTCTGATGCGATCGAGAATGGTTGCATCTTCCGGCAGAACGCCGATCGGCGTCGCACAGCAGATCGGCGCCCAGTTGAGGCTCACGGCAAAAATCACCAGGAGCATGATCGCCAGCCAGAAGGTGGGCGTCGAGGCCAGCACATAGGAATAGAGCCGGATGACCCTGTCCGCCCAGGAGCCGGAAAAGGCACCGGCGATCACGCCAAGGGCGAAGCCGAGCACGCCGGAGAAGAGCCAGGCAAGCCCCATCAAGGGAAGGGAGGCTTGAAATCTCGAGACGAGGACGTCGGCGACCGGCGCGTTGTAAGTCATAGAGTAACCGAGATCGCCAGCCATCAGATTGTTGGCCCAGCGCCAGAACTGCGTCGTCGCGGGCTGGTCGAGCCCCCATTTCTCGGCAATCAGTGCCCGTTGCTCGGGCCCGACACGCGCGATGTCGGCCCCGAGATAGGCATTGATCGGATCGACTGGGGAATTCTTCGTCAGCGCAAAGGCGAGGATCGCCACCGTCACGAGGACAAGCACAAGCCGGATCGCCTTTGCAGCGATCAACCCGACCCAGCCCAATTGGCCCGTCTTACTCACACGTCCATTTCCAGTTCTGGATCATCGCAGTGATCGGCCATCCATGGCCATGCGGTTCGATCTGGGTGGCGCCAATCTCCAGGCATTCGTTCACGTAGTAGACGTGATCGAGGTTGACGAGCCAAGCCCATGCGGCGTCGCCCTTGGCGCCGAAACCAGTCGTCCCGTCCCATTCGGCTTGTCGCCAGTCTGGGAAGGATGCTTCCAGGCTTTCTGCACTCTGCGCTGCGGCAAGATGCCGGTCGACGGCGGGGTTCGCATAGAAACCGGCGTTAAAGAATTCCACGCCGCCAAGGCCCGACTGGTAGAGATTGTAGACCTCGAGCGGCGAGTGACTGCCCCAGCCGAACAGCACCGGTTCGGAATGCATGATGCGGTCGATTTCATCCCAGCTCTTGCCGGTAGCTGTCGCTTCGATGCCGATGCCCTGCAATTGTGCCGATACGGTTTCAGCCAGCATGCGTCGGGTGGAATCCGAAGCGGGGTAATTGATCGGGAAGGCTGCCCGGAGGCCATCTTTCACACGGATGCCGTCGTTGCCGAGCGTCCAGCCAGCGCTCTCCAGTTCGGTTTTGGCCTGCTCGAGATCGAAGCTGACCGCGGCGTCCGGATTTGACCAGGGTAGACCGTCGGCCGGGCCTGCTGCCGAGCTCCCGTGGCCCAGCAGGGCGACCTCGACCAATTGGTTCCGATCGATACCGAGATTGACGGCACGTCGTATGGCAGGATCGGCCGTGACATCATTGCCGAGTTTCTTGCCCTCGCCGACGACCTTGCCCTCGTCCTTCACCATAGGGAAGACGATGCCTCTGTTGTCAACCGACTGGGCAACGATCTGCTTGAAGCCTTGCGGTACCGCATCGGCGGCCGTCGCAGGAACCGAGACCATATCGACCTGTCCGGCCTGGGCTGCCGCGAGACTGGTGTCTTCTTCGGTAAACAGGAAAGTGATCCGCTCGAAGGGCCCGGTCTCGCCGTAATAATTCGGGTTTTTCTCGACGATCAACTGTTGGCCTTCGGTCCAGGAGACGAGCTTGTAGGGTCCTGACCCGATGGGCTTGCGCGCATAGCCTTCGCCGTAGCTGTCGGAGGGCACGATTCCGAGCGCGTAGAAGTTCTCGGTGAAAGTGATCCATGGCTTTTTCAGCCGGATCTCGACGGTCTGGTCGTCGATGGCGCGGGCGGCTTCGAGTGCGGTCAAGTCAGCGGCGCTGCCGATCTTTGCAGCCTCGTTGAAGGTGAAGGCGACGTCTTCGGCGGTGAGCGGCGAACCATCAGAGAACTTTGTGTCAGGCCGGAGCCTGATGGTCCATGTAAGCCGATCATCGGAGAGCGACCATTCGGTCGCCAGATCGGGGCGCGTCTTCAAATCGGCATCGCGTGTCAGAAGGGTCGATTGAAAAAGCGGATGACCGTAACGTCCCCAGCCGGTCAAAGGGTCGTAGCCGCCTTCAGACTCGCCACCGATGGCGAGCACCAGTTGCGATTTCGGCGCAGCAAGGGCGGTGCTGGACAAGAAGGCGGCAGCGAGCGCGGTCGAAAATGCAACCCGCAGAATTGCCTTGGTCATGAAAATTCCCCTATACCCAATCAGACGGTGCCGGGCGCACCTACGAAACAAGCGGACCATAATCCTGGGAAAGTATGATGTCTACATCAAAACATCATACGATCGGAGTTTGATATGCAGCGTGTGACAATCACCCTCGACGACGAGCTGATGCAGGAGCTTGATGCGCTGATTGAGACTCGAGGAGATCAGAACCGGTCAGAGGCGATTCGCGATCTCGTGAGAGCCGGCCTGAAGGAAGCCACCCGAAATGCGAAGGGTGACGAACCCTGTATCGGCGTGTTGAGCTATGTCTACGATCATGCCGCCCGGGACCTGGCACGGCGGCTGACGAACAGCTTTCATCATCATCACGACCTGACGATCGCAAGCCTGCATGTGCATCTCGATACCGAAAACTGTCTTGAAGTCGGCATCCTGAAGGGGTCGATGAACGAGGTTCAGCATTTTTCAGATCACATTACTGCAGAGCGATCGGTGCGTCACGGGAGTGTCCAGATCATACCGCTGCAGGGCAGCGAAGACTGACCGCTCGATTGGCTGGTCCATCCTTCGTCCTAACCTCTAGGCTCCGACGGGCCTCACCTAGCCTAGTGTGACGCCTTCATGACCTCGGCTCTGATTTCCGCCCCATGCTCGTCCAGTCGCGGTGGAGGCGAGACAGCAAATTCCGGCTCGCCGTCAAAGCTGTAAGGTGGCCGGACGGTCGTGAAGTCTCCCATCTCGGCGTTCGGAACGGTGACCGCAATTTGCAGATGCCTTGCCTGTGGGTCTTCGAGCGCCTCGTCGCTGTCGTAGGCCGGCGCATAGGGCACTTCGTTCGTTTCCAGCAAACCGCACCATTCGTCACGCGGCTTGCTTCGAAATACCGGAGCGAGAATGTCGATCAGCTCATCCTGATGCCGGATGCGATCCAGGCGTTCGCGGAAGCGGTGATCATCTGCCAGATGGCGCTGCTGGGTCGCATCGAGCAAACCTTCCCAGAACTTCTGTGGCGAGGAGAGATGGAAGGCGATCCATTTGTTGTCGGCGCATTCGAATGTATAGGACTGGCTGACCACCGGTCGCGACAAGGGCCCCATGACCTCTCCGGCGCTGTAGTAGTGGGTGAAACTGTCGAGATTGAAGTGGCTCATGGCCTCCAGCATCGAGATGTCGAGCCTGCGGCCCTTGCCGGTCTTTCCGCGCTCGATCAGGGCGGCGAGGATGCCGGTTGCCGCATAATGTCCCGTCACTGCATCGGCCAGAGCCGGACCGATGACGCGGGGACGGTCGGGTGGTGTCACAAGGCGTAGAAAGCCGCTGGCCGCCTGTGCCACAGTGTCATAAGCCGGTCTGTCCCGTGCCGGCCCCGAGGTGCCGAAGCCTGAAATCGCACAGTAGACGAGCCTCGGATTGAGTGCTCGCAGTTCGGTTTCTCCCGCGCCGAGCTTTTCGGCGACCCCCGGCCGGAAGTTCTGGATGAAGACGTCTGCCGAAGAAATCAGGGCGTGAAAGACAGCGAGATCCTCGGGGTTTCGAGTGTCGAGCGCGATGGAGCGCTTGTTGCGATTGTAGGTCTGAAAATGGGGCGAGTAGAGCCCGCCCTTGAAGGCGCGGAAGGGATCGCCCTCTCCGGGGCGCTCGACCTTGATGACGTCAGCACCAAGATCTGCCAGTTGCATCGCTGCGGCCGGCCCTGTGATGTAGGTCCCCATCTCGATGACCCGAATGGACTGAAGTGGCTTCATTCGGATGTCTCTCCGTCATAGGAAATCGCGAGATCCGCATGGTGGGACAGGATGAAACCGATCGGCCGCTCGCTTTCTTCATAGAGATGGGCGGCAAGGCCTGCTGCGCGGGCAATGAGGGGGATGGCCTTGAGGGCTGCGAGCGGCCACCCGGCATCGAGCATCACGGCGGGAATGGCGCCTGAGACATTGATCGGCAAGGGCCGGTTCATGATGCCGGGGGCAAGCTTGCCCAGCAGTCTTAAGGTTGCGATATGCGGCCCGGAAATCTGCAGTTCGTCAGCTACGGCCAGAAGGCGATCTGCGCGGGGATCTCCGCCTGCGTGCTGGGGATGGCCAAGTCCCGGAACTTTCCGGCGCTCTTTCAGGAAAGCATCAAGAGAGTTGCGGACCGCCGCCTCGTTTCCGCCAGCGGCGACCAGTTCTGCCAGATATCGCCCCGCAACCTCGGAAGAGCCTGCAACAACTGTTCCCATGCCGAGAAGACCGGCGGCCATGGCGCCCTGCCAGGCTTCGGGAGCTGCTGCCAGCGTCATACGGGCCGCCTGTACCGATGGAACCAGTCCATGCTCGGCAATCGCGACCAGGCAGGCGTTGAGGGCCGTCGTCTGTCTCTTATCCGGCCGTTTGCCGCAGACCAGCAGCCAGAAGTAATCTGTGAAATCGATTTTGCCGATCAGGTCATCACACAGATCATGGCCTCTGACCGTGATCGATGTCGCATCCGATGTGGCGATCGCGGTGAAGGCGTGGTCCTGCTTGCCAATTCTCATTCAGACTTCCTTTTCGCATAGCGAAAATAAATTCACTTGCCGAATAATAGAACCTGTTCTAGCTTTGCGTCAACCCGGCGGGAGACGGGTCAGTCGAGTGGAGGATGTCGATGGCTCAGATCAATCAGTTCACGATTACCGAGGCGGTGAAGGAAAGCTTCCAGACCGAGGAGGGCAGTCGGTTCAAGTTCCTGCTGGAGACGTTCATCGACCACCTCCACGACTATACGCGTGAAGTGAACATGACCCATGAAGAATGGATGGGCATGCTGATGTTCCTCTATGATTGCGGGAAGATCTCCACCCCGGAACGGCACGAGTTCATTCTGCTGTCCGACGTCGTGGGCCTGTCCGCCCTGGTCGATATGATCAACACCCGCGGCGGGGCGACGGAAGGCTCCAATCTCGGTCCCTTCTACCTTGATGATGCACCGGAGCTCGAATTAGGCGGCGACCTCGCGCGGGGGCGTGACGGGACAACGCTGCTGGTGCATGGCATCGTGCGTGACTCTCTTGGCAATCCGCTTCCAGGAGCAATTGTCGACACCTGGCAGGCTGATGGCAGCGGCACCTATCCGATCCAGGAACATGGGCAGGACAAATATGACTTGCGTGGCAAGATCACCGCGGATGGCGAAGGCCGCTACTACTACACCACGGTCCTGCCAAAGCCCTACACCGTTCCCTATGACGGTCCGGTCGGACGTCTGCTTCGTGCCGGCAACCGCCATGCCTGGCGGGCCGCGCATCTGCACTTCATCGTCCGTGCCGAAAAAATGCGGGCGATAACCACGGAACTGTTCTTCGAGAACACCGAATACATCGACAATGACGCGGTTTTCGGAGTGCGAAAATCGTTGATCGCCAAACTGGAACCTGTCAAGAAATCCGAGGAATTCCCGTTTGACCTCGAGAAGCGTCCGGACGCGAAGTGCAGGTTCGACTTCGTGCTCGCGCCTGAGGGCTGAACTTTGCTGGACAGGGTGGACATGGTTGAGGATCCGAAGCGATCGGCGGAGTTCGTTGAAGCGCTGGCAAAGGGGATCGCCGTCATCGAATGTTTCGATGCCGCGCATCCCGACATGACCCTGAGCGAGATCGCGCGGCGCGTCGGACTTTCACCGGCCGCTGCCCGCCGCAGTCTGATCACGCTGTCGGCGCTCGGTTACGTGGGCTCGTCTGGCAAGCGCTTCTTCCTGAAGCCCAAGGTGATGACACTCGGCTCCGGTTTCTACTTTGCCGCCCGTATCGACGAGATCCTGTTGCCGGAACTTAGGCAGATTGTCGAAACCCATGGTGATGCAGCTTCTATCGCTATGCTCGACGGGCACGACGTCATCTATATCGCGCACCATTCCACCCAGCGTGCGCGACGGGCGACGGCCGTGGTCGGCGCGCGCTATCCCGCGCATGCGACGTCGCTGGGACGCGTCTTGTTGGCCGACCTGCCGAAGTCCGAGCTGGAGCGCTACTTCGCGAGGGTGGAGCCTAAGGCGCTGACTTCACGAACCGTCACTGACAAGAATGCCCTGCGTGCGCTGATCGCCGAAGCCGGGGAACGCGGCTATGCGACGACGGTCGATCAGCTCGACTACGGGATTACGGCTCTCGCGGTGCCGATCCGCAATGCAGAGGGCAGGGTCACGGCAGCGGTCAATTCCTCCGGCTATTCGGGGCTTGTCAGTCCGGAACAGATGGTGACGGATCGGCTGGGTGATCTTCGGGTTGCTGCCGGCCGGATCAGCGCGGCTGCGGCCCGAACACCAGCGCTATCGGCAGCACTGAACGGATAAGGGAGCCGAAGGGCCTGCGCGACTTTGCGCGCTCTAATTAGTTCGCGAATTAAATTGCGCATTGCGAAAAATGGGAGGTGGGCATGTGTAAATTTTGTGATGTGAGACTGAGATCCCCAGCAGATAGCGGCGGTGGATCAGTTCCGCACTTGGGTCGCTCCAGCGCGACGCAGCCGCTGCCGGCTGGACTGGGCCAGCCCGGCCGCAAAACCTTGATCAAGGGCGGCGCCGTCCTGTCGATGGATCCGTCCGTCGGCAACTACACCACCGGCGATGTGCTGATCGAGGGGGCGAAGATCCTTGCCGTCGGCGCTCATCTGGACTCTGCTGATGCGGCCGTCATCGATGCCAGCGGCATGATCGTCATGCCGGGTTTCATCGATACCCATCACCATCAGTTCGAGACCGCCTTGCGCAGCCTCCTGTCGGACGCCATTCTGGTGAATGACGGGCGTCCGGAAAGCACCGCCAATTATTATGAGTGGATGCTGCAGAAGTTTTCGGTCCTCTATCGCCCGGAAGATGTCTATATTTCCGAACTCTTTGGCAGCATCGCGCAGATCGATGCCGGTGTGACGACCGTGATGGACGTGAGCCAGATCCATCACTCGCCGGAGCATTCGGATTCGGCCATCGCTGCCCTTAAGGATGCCGGCCGTCGTGCCGTCTTCGGCTATTTCGAAGGCTGGGGCGATCTTGCCAAGTATCCGGGCGATGCGCGGCGGATCAGGGCCGAGCATTTCTCCAGCGACGATCAATTGTTGACCATGGTGATGGGCGGCGAGATCTACCTGCCTTTCCATGAAGAGGCGTGGGCGACGGGCCGCGAACTCGGTTTGCCGATCGCGCTCCATGTTGTTGGCACCTTCGGCATGCAGCCAACCTTCGACGGCCTCGCCATGGCCGGCAAGTTCGGCCCGGACAATATCTTCATCCATATGACCGGCATGAGCGACATGGCCTGGCAACGGGCAGCGGATGCCGGCGCGCATATCTCGCTCTCCGTGCCGATCGAGATGCAGATGCGCCACGGTGAGCCGCCGCTTCAGAAAGCCCTTGACCTTGGTCTGCAGCCATCGCTTTCCACCGACGTCGAATGCACGATGACCGCAGACATGTTCACGCAGATGCGCTCGACGATCACCCTCCAGCGGATGATTGCCAACGAGAAGGCACTGCGTGGCGAAGACTATCCCAAATTGCTCTCGGCCATGGACGTGATCCGGTTCGCGACCATCGAGGGTGCGCGGGGTCTGAAGCTGGAGCACAAGACGGGCAGTCTCACGCCTGGCAAGGATGCCGATATCATTCTGCTCGATGCAACCGCGCTCAACGTGGCGCCCTTGAACCATGTGCCTGGCGCCGTCGTCACGCTGATGGAGCGCAGCAATGTCTCGACGGTCTTCTGCGCGGGACAGGTCAAGAAGTGGCAGGGAAGCCTGATCGGTCACGATATCGGTAAGCTGCGGCGGGAGCTGGAGGCGAGCCGCGACTATCTGTTCGAGAAGGCGGGCGTGGAGCAGGATCTGTTTCGTCAGTAGAGTTGATGCTGGCGCAAAAAGCTGACGGGCGCATTTCACACGCGTGGGCCCGTCAGCGGTAGGCAAAAGAAGATGTGAGCCAGACCTCAGCTGCGGGTCCAAGGGCTCGACTGATCCTCGGTCAGGCTTGGTCCTTTCGCACCAGCACGAAGTCGTGCTTCACTTCCCAGAATTCCTCGCTGAAACCGTATTCGGCGGCACGCTGCGGATCTTTTTGGCGGTCGAATTTCGCCAGCAGGCTTTCCTTGACGCCGAAGACGGCATCCGAATGGATGTATTGATCATCCGGATCGAAGATATGGGTGACGAGCGTCTCGTAGCCCTCGGCCTTGATGATGTAATGCAGATGGGCCGGGCGGTAGGGATGGCGGCCGAGCTTGCCGAGCAGCTGGCCGACCGGGCCGTCGTCGGGGATCGGGTAGAATTTCGGTTTCACCGCGCGGAACCAGTAATGTCCGTCCGGCCCCGTGCGGAAGACGCCGCGCAGGTTGAAATCCGGCTGGATGCCCTTCTGCTGCACGTCATAGAAGCCCTCGTCATTCGCCTGCCAGACGTCGATCACGGCATTGGCAATCGGCTCGCCCTCGGTGTCGAGAATCCGGCCCTCGATCACCATGTCCTCGCCCTTGGAATCCAGGCAGATGTTGGCACCCATCGGCAGTTCCGGGGCGTCCGCCACGTGGAAGGGGCCGAGCACCGTGCTCTCCGAGGCGCCGGAGGGTTTGCGGTTGTTGACCGCATCGACCAGCATTGAGACGCCAAGCACGTCTGACAGCAGGATGAATTCCTGCCGCCATTCGTTGCACATCTGGCCAGTGCGGGTGAGGAAGAGGATCGCCTCCATCCATTCGTCCTGGGTCGGCTCCAGTTCCTTGACCGCCTCATGCAGCTTGCGGGTGATCACCTCCATCACCTGCTTCAGCCGCTCGTCCCTGGCATTGGCGTTGCGGCCGGTGACGACCTCGACAGAGGTCTCTTCGGTGAAATAGCCCTTTTCATGCGCGTCCATGATCTCTCCTCACCGGGCCAGAATGGTTTTCAGGACGCGCTTCAGATCGCCTTCGGGATCTGCAACGGCGGCTTCCGCGCGCCAGGCGACGTGATGGTCCGGCCGCACGAGGAGTGCACCGGAATCGCGGATCTCGCGGGCGCGGGCCCAGTCGCCGGAAAAGTCCTGCCAGGTCTGGCGGGGGCCGATCTTGTGGACCGTGATCGGCAGGCCGAATTCCTTCGACAATGATTTTGCGGCTGACACCCAGCCATCGCCGCCGATGCCGGTCAGCAGGGTAAAGACCCCATGGCCGGTCAGATCGAGGCTCGACACCTTCTCTCCTTCGGGGCCGAAGAGCCAGACATGCGGCAGGCGGGCGCCGGGCCAAGTGGTCGGCTGGTAGTGCAGCTCGGCGTCTTTCTCAAAGGCTGGTTCCGGCTGGCCGTCAGTGACAACAGCGCCCGACTTGTAGCGCTGGTTCATCTCGACGCCATGGGCGTCGAATTCGTAGACCTTATGCGCAATCGCCTGGCGGATCGCCTCACGCTGCTTTTCCGCATCTGATGTGTCGTTGCAGCGGGCGTCCATGTTTTCCTGCATCTTCACCGGATCGACGGAATCGAGCAGGCCGAGGGCTTTGAAGATCGGGCCGAATTCCTCGATCGACTTGTTGGCGCGGGTGACGATCTGCTTCGCAACGGGCGCGCGCTCGGCCTGGTAGCTGTCGAGCAGACCCATGCCGGCCTGCCCGCGGATGACTGCGGCGAGCTTCCAGGCGAGGTTGAAGGCATCCTGGATCGAGGTGTTGGATCCCAACCCGTTCGACGGCGGATGGCGGTGCGTGGCGTCGCCCATGCAGAAGACCCGGCCGTTCGACATCGTAGTCGCGTACATGTTGTTGACTGTCCAGGTGGAGACCGACTTGATCTTCGGCTGCAGGTCCTGGACGCCGACGAGATCGCGCACGACCTTGGTGGCGAAGGCATCATCGACCGCCGGTGCCGGCTGGTTGATGTCGTAGCCCCAGACGATCAGCCACTCATTCCACGGGCGGACCATGCGCACGAGGCCCATGCCGATGCCGCCGACGTCGGCGCCCGGCTGAAGCACCCAGTAGAGCACCGAGGGGCGGTGAGCGACATAGCGCGAGAGGTCGCATTCGAAGAGGATGTTCATGGAGCCGGCAACGCCCATCTTGCCTTCGAAGGAGAGGCCGGCATGTTCGGCAACCTTGGAGTTGCCGCCATCGGCGCCGACCAGGAACTTCGAGCGAATGGTGATATCCTTGCCCGTCAGCCGGTCGCGGCAGGTAGTCGTCACACCGTCGGCATCCTGCACGTGGCTCAGATACTCCGTCGACATGCGCGACTGCGCCCCGCGCGAACAGGCGGTCTTGAAGAGCAGCGGCTCCATATAGGTCTGCGGCAGGTCGTTCATCCGGCCGGGCGAGGACAGGAGATGTTCGGCGCGCGACAGCGGATGGTTGCCCCAGCTCTGCATGCGGCCGATTTCTTCGCCGGCGACCGCCGTGCAGAAGACGTTCTGACCCATCAGGTCCTGCTCGGTCGCGTACATGTACGCCTCGTCCTCGACGTCGCGGCCGAGATCGCGCAGAACCTCCATCGTGCGCTGGTTGGTGATGTGGGCGCGCGGTGTGTTGGCGAGCCAGCGGTAACGGTTGATGACCATGGGCTCGAGGCCGTAGCTCGCGAGCAAGGCGGCGGTTGCCGAGCCTGCCGGCCCTGTGCCGATTATCAGAACGTCGGTGGTGATGTCAGCCATGTGGCCCTCCCTTTGTCGTTTGTTCAAGCGATCCGCCTTTCAATGTGCGGCGGACCGGAAAGAGTTCGATGCCGGTGCGGTCGGTGATCAGGCCCCAGATCCCGCGCGGCGCAAACAGCATGGTGATGATGGCGATGGCGCCGAGCAGCAGCAGGTACCAGGACCCGTAACTCGACAGCGCATTCTGCATCAGGAAGAAGATGATGACGCCGAGGATCGGCCCTTCGATGGTGCCAATGCCGCCGATGATGACGATGAACAGCACATAGGCGGTCCAGTCGGTGAGCGAGAAGGCGGCGTCGGGTGAGATGCGAGCCTTCTGCAGGTAGATGAGTGCGCCAACAACGCCGGTGATGAAGGCGGTGGAGAGGTAGATGACCAGCTTCAGCTTCTGGGCGTTCACCCCGAGCGCGCGGGCGGCGGTCTCATTGTCGCGCACGGCGGCAAGGCCTAGACCCTGCTTGGAGCGCAGCAGGCGGTAGACGAACCAGATCGTCAGGACGAGCACGATCAGCGCCAGCCAAAAGGCTATGGCGTCGGCTGCTGCTGCGGTCCGCATGCCGAACCAGTCTTCTAGGAAAGATACGCCGAACATCTCGCGCGTCGCTTCACGGGGCAGCGAGGTGCCGGTGCCGCCGCCGAGCGCTTTCCATTGGGCAAATAGCAGGCGGCCGACCTCGGCGATGACCCAGGTGCCGATCGCGAAATAAGGACCGTAAAGTCGGAAGGCGAAGAAGGCTGTCGGTATGGATACGAGGACGGCGAAGAGGCCGGCGAGCGGGATGGCTAGGATCGGATCGAGACCAAGCAGGATGACGAAGCCGAACAGCGCATAGGCGCCGCAGCCGACATAGAGCTGCTGGCCGACAGAGATCAGGCCTGCATATCCAGCGAGCAGGTTCCAGCTCTGGGCTAGCGCCAGCATGGTGAGGATGAAGAACATATCCTGCACCACGCCACGCGAGACGACGAAGGGGGCCGCCGCGAGGAGCAGCACGAAGAGGATGGCTGCCACGGAAAACAGCGAGGAAAGACGCGTGCGCGTCTCGACCCGCCAGGATGGTGAGGTGCGCATGACATTCGACAGGATGTCTCGGTTCGTGGTCATCGTCACCTCAATCGACAGCGCGCGGGAAGAGACCCCGCGGACGGAACAGCAGGACCAGCAGGAAGGCGATATGGCCCGAGAGGATCTGCCATTCCGGGTTGATGGCGGCTCCAAGCGTTTGGGCGACGCCCAGAATGATGCCGCCGGCAAGTGTGCCCCAGAGCGAGCCGAGCCCGCCGATGATGACGGCTTCGAAGGCGTAGATCAGGCGGGCCGGCCCGGCGGTCGGGTCGAAATTGGCGCGGGTGCCGAGATAGAGTGCGGCGATCGTGACGATCACCATGGCAAGCCCGGTTGCGATGGCGAAGATCTGGTTCGGGCGGATGCCCATCAGGCCTGCCGTGACTACATCGTCGGAGGTCGCACGGAAGGCACGGCCAAGCGCCGTCCTGTAGATCAGCTGATTGAGGCCGACGATGACCAGGATCGCGGATGCAAAGGTCAGAAGCGGCATAACGCCGGCATTGATGCCGCCGAACGAGAGCGATGCCTGTTCCAGTGCGCCTGCCGGGATGCGCTGGCTGTCGGCCGTGAAGGCTTCGAGCAGGCCGTTCTGGATGACGATCGACAGGCCGAAAGTGACGAGCAGCGGCGGGAGGATGTCCTTGCCGAGCGTCCGGTTCAGCAGGTGATATTGCAGCAGATAACCCACCCCGAACATCAGCGGACCGGCGATCAGCGCCGCCAGGAATGGATTGAGCCCGAGTGTCGAGACGAGCAGCAGGATCAGGAAGGCGGCAAAGACGATGAGGTCACCATGGGCGAGATTGACCAGCCGCATGATGCCAAAGACGAGCGACAGGCCTGCTGCGAAGAGGGCATAGAGCCCGCCGAGCAGCACGCCCTGGAGAATGGTATCAAGCCAGTTCATGGGGCTCCGCTCCGAAATAGGCCGCGTGGATGTCGGCGCGGTCGAGGTCCGCGGGACGCCCCTCAAGGGTGACCCGACCTTCCATCATGCAATAGACGCGGTCTGCGACCTTGAGCGCTTGGGCGATGTCCTGCTCGACGATGACGATCGCCGCACCTGTTTCCCGGATGCGCGGGAAGGCCGCGTAGATGTCCTTGATGACGACGGGTGCCAGGCCGAGGCTGAGCTCGTCACAGAGCAGCACTTCCGGATTGGACATCAGCGCCCGGCCGATTGCGACCATCTGCTGCTGCCCGCCAGAGAGAGCCGTCGAGGGATTGCGGCGCCGCTCCTGGAGGATCGGGAACAGCTCGTAGATCGTTTCCAGCGACCAGGGTCCATCAACCTTTCGGCCGTGGCGACCGACGAGCAGGTTCTCCTCGACCGTCAGCGACGGGAACAGCCGGCGACCTTCGGGCACCAGCGCAATGCCGCGGGCCATGACATCGGGGGCGGCAAGGGCGCCGATCGGCTGGCCACGATGCAGAACGGCGGCGGGATCATTGCGCAGAACGCCTGCTATCGAGCGCATCAGCGTCGACTTGCCGGCGCCGTTTGCGCCGATGACGGCGATCGTCTCGCCGGGATTGAGGACGAGATCGGCGCCGAACAGAGCCTGGAAGTCGCCGTAGAAGGCGGTGAGGTTCTTCGTTTCAATGAGGCTCATCTGTCAGACCTCCATGCCCAGATAGATTTCGCGCACCTCGCGCGAATTCATGATGGTCTGCGGATCGCCATGGCCGATGACCCGTCCAAAGTTCAGGACGAGGATCTTTTCGGCGACTGCGTTCAAGGCATGCAGGACATGCTCGATCCAGATGATCGCCATGCCGCGCTGGTGCACGCGCTTGATCGTGGCGACCAGTTGCCGGCACTCGCCTTCGGTCAGTCCACCGGCGATCTCGTCGAGCAGCAGAAGCTTGGGCCTGGTGGCAAGCGCTCGGGCGAGCTCCAGCCGCTTGCGCTCCAGCAAAGTGAGGCTGCCCGCCGGGCGGTTGGCCTTGGCGATCAGGCCGGTCTCGACCAGGATCTCGGCGCAGAACTCGGTTACGTCCGCTTCGCTGCTTTCGCTGCCGAAGGCGCCGGCGACGAGCAGGTTCTCATAGACCGTCAGCCGCTCGAAAGGCTGCGGGATCTGGAAGGTGCGGCCCATGCCGGCAAAGCAGCGCTGCATCGGCGGGACGTTGGTCACGTCTCGGCCATCGAAATGAACGGTGCCTTTGGCGACGGAGAGGTTGCCGGTGATCAAGTTGAACAGCGTCGATTTACCGGCGCCGTTCGGTCCGATGATACCCAGCGCCTCGCCGGGTTCGACGGAAAAGGCGATGTCTTCGGCGACCACGAGGGCCCCAAAGGCTTTCGACACACCATTCAGTTCCAGGATTGGCATGGACACTCCTCCGTCAAGCTGGCGGCGGCCCGATGATCGGGACGCCGCTGCCATGGGTTCACAGGGTTCAGCTGAGCGCTTCCATCTTGCCGCCAAGTGGGATGTTCGGTGCCTGGCCGTTTTCGACGACCACCAGATCGTAACCGCCGCCCGATTTCAGGCGCCACTGGCCGCCAACGAGCGGCGTCTTGGCGACGTTCTTCTGGGCGAAGGGCGGCAGGTTGGCGTTGTTCCAGGCGATGGGCCCGACCAGCGTGTCGAGCTTGGTCTCGCCGATGGCCTTGGCCACGGCATCGCCGTCCGTCACGTCTTCCGCGCGCTTCATGACGTCGACCGCCAGTTCGAACAGCGCATGGGCAAAGCCGATCGGCTGGGTCCAGGGGCGGCCGGTGGCCGTGGTGAAGGCGGCGGCGACGTCGGCAGCCGTTTCGCCTGTCAGCGAGGACTTGAACGGATGAGACGGCGTCCACCAGACTTCGGTCGAGAGGTTGTGGCCGGCATCGCCCAGGGCTTCCACTGTCTGCGGGAAAAGCAGCGCCTTGCCGATCGAGGCGATCTTGGGTTTGAGGCCCTGCTGCTTGGCCTGGTTCCAGAAGGTGGTGAGGTCAGGCGGGATCATCACGCCGGTGAGGATCTCTGTCTCGGCCTGCTTGAAGGCGTTGATCTGGGCGGAGAAATCGTCGGTCAGGTTTTGATAGCGGCCGGTGTCGGTCAGGCCATAGCCGAGCTGTTCGAGCACCGGCGGGAAGCCCACGACCTTGTCGCCCCAGGCATTGCCGTCGCCGTCGTTCGGGAAAAGACCGCCCACCTTCTTGTTGGTCTCGATCTGGCCCCACATGCCGGTGAAGACGGCGATGATGTCCTCAAGACCCCAGAAGAAATGGTAGGCGTAGTTGAAGGGCTTCCAGCTTGCTGGGTCGCCGGGATTGCCCTGCTGGCCGATGAACCAGGGCTGCCAGGGGGCAACCGTCGACAGGCAGGGGATCTGCTCGGCTTCGCAGGTGGTGGACACCGGATTGGTGGTCTCCGGCGTCGAGGAGACGAGCATCAGGTTGATCTCGTCGTCGACGATCAGTTCCTTGGCGACTTCGGCGGCACGGTTCGGATTGGACTGGCTGTCCTTGACGATCACCTCGTAGTTCAGGCCCATCTTCTTCGTCGTGGCGAGGAATCTGTCGATGACGAATTTGTCGGCTTCGCCAAAGGCCGCGAGCGGCCCGGTCTGCGGGCTGACATAGCCGAGCTTGACCGCCGCTGACTGCGCAATCGCCGGGGCTGCAAGGCCAGAGGTTGCCAGCACGGCGCCGCCGGCTGCCGTCGTCTGCAGGAATTTGCGTCTGGTGATCATATTTCCTCCCATCATCGTCTCTCCTCCCAAAGAGTGCGCCAAGCGCGAGATGTCGTCTCGGTCAGTCGGGCCTGACGCCCTCCCAGGCATGTTGCAGAAGTGTGCGGATCGAGGTCCGGTCGATCGGACGCGGATTCCAGTAGGGGTTTTCCGTGGCGATATCGGCAGCGCGATCGAGGTCGGCTTCGGTGAGGCCGAATTCCTTCAGCGACAGCGGTGCGCCGATCCACTTGGCAAAGTCCCAGAGACCGCCACCGATCGAGCCGCCGAAGAGTTCGGCGGCGCCTGAGAGTTCTTCCTCGGCAGCCCTGGCGTTGAAGGCGGCCGTGTGCGGCAGCATGACCGCATGGGTTTCGGCATGAGGCGTATCGAAAGAGCCGCCCAGCGTGTGGCAGATCTTGTGGTGCAGGGCCATCCCGACGGTGCCGAGCACGGTGCCGCAAAGCCAGGCGCCGTAGAGTGCTTCCGCCCGGGCATCGGTGTCTTCAGGGGTCTTCACCAGAACGGGAAGGCTATCCCTGAAGGCGCGCAATCCGTCGAGCGCCATAAGCGTCGAGACCGGGTTGCGATCCCTAGCATAGAGGCCTTCGACCGCATGGGCCATGGCGTTCAGCCCACTCGTGACGCTCATGGCGACCGGAAGACCGAGGGTAAGGTCCGGATCGTAGATGACGAGTTCCGGCAGGATCTTGGCGTGCCGGACCGTCGTCTTGCGACCGCCCTCGGTCTGGCCAAGGATCGGGGTGACTTCGGAGCCGGCATAAGTCGTGGGGATGACGACCTGCGGCAGATCGGTGCGGTAGGCAATCGCCTTGCCGAGCCCGGTGGTGGAGCCGCCGCCGAGCGAGACGACACAGTCTGCTTCAGTTTGCTTGACGACCTTCAGTGCAGTCTCCGTCACATCGACGGGCGTGTGCATGACGGCGCCGGAGAAGACGCCAACTGAGAGGGCTCCGAGCCGATCGGACAGGGCTTCGGCATCCGCCTTCTGGTGGGGTGTCGAGAGGACCAGCGTACGGCGGCAGCCGAGGGATTCGACGGCGCTACTCACCTCTGCGCTGCGGCCGGAGCCGAAGAGGATTCTGGCCGGGCTGCCGGCATAGGTGAAGCTCCTCATTTGCCCCTCCCGGGTCGTGCGCGGACCATGACGAACCTGACGCTAATGCGCGAGGCGGGTTTTCCGTCGATCATGGTCTGCTCGAAGGGATGCACCAGTTCCGGTCGGACGCCGAACAGCGCGTCTTCACCGAGCCTCGGATCCTCTGCGTCGTAGATATGGGTGGTGATTGTCTCGAACCCGGGCGCGCGCACGACGAAATGCAGATGTGCGGGGCGGTGCAGCGGATAACCCGCCTGGGCGAACAGCCGTCCCACAGGCCCGTCACCGGGAACGCCGTAGCCGGCCGGCCGGACTGTGCGATAGTGGAACTTGCCGTCCTGATCGGGGCGGAACAGGCCTCGTAGGTTGAATTCGGGCTGCAGATCCGGCTGCTGGTTTTCGTAGTAACCTTCGGCGTTCGCCTGCCAGGTGATGATTTCGGCCGTGGTGACCGGCAGGCCGTCGAGGTCTTCGACGCGGCCCTCGACGAGAAGCGGCTCACCGATGCCATCGAGGGAAATCGAGCTGCCGAGCTGGCGCTCCGGCGTGTCGGTCCGGAAGAAGGGGCCGCGGATCGTATTCGGCGTGGCGCCAGCGGGGCGACGCGAGTTGATCTCTTCCACAAGCGCCGAAGCGCCGACGAGATCCGAAAACAGCACCCATTCCTGGCGACGCTCATCCGAAGCGTGACCGACTTCGGTGAGGAAATCGATCACCTTGCGCCACTGCTCCTGGGTCGGGCGGAACTCCTTGATGAGCGCGTGCACATGGCCGACCACTGAAGACAGCAGGCGAGCGGTCGCATCATCCGGGTTGCCGAAGCGGCTCGTGAAGGCCTCGGCCGAGGTCGCTTCATTGAAGGCGATGAGGTCTGCGGCCCGCGACATGCATCTCCTCCCAAGTCCGCATTGCTGGTCGACTGGAAGCTAGCAGGGCCGCGATGCATGATTGATGATTTGTTTGAGGAGCAATATAACAATCGGTTATGAAGTTCGATGAGAGACACCTGATCCAACTGGCTGCCGTGGTAAAGACGGGGGGCGTGACTGAAGGCGCAGCTTTGCTGGGGCTGGCGCAGCCGGCTGTGTCGCGCACGCTGTCGATGCTGGAAAAGCGGATCGGCGAACCGCTCTTCATCCGGGGAAGACGTCCGCTGCAGCCGACGCCACTCGGGATTGCGCTGGCGGAGCATGGACTTGCCATGCTCGCGGCCTCACGCAAGGCCTCAGACCTGATGGAGAGCTTCCGTGTCGGCAAAAGCGGCGTCGTCCGAGTTGGCGGCAGTCCCTTCTTCATGGACTCGTTGATCGCCGGCATGTGTGCGGAGTTTCAGGCGACACATCCGGATGTGCGGATCGACCAGTCCTATGGCTATTTCCCCGATCTTCGCGCGGCGCTAAAGGCGGATCAGATCGATCTTGCCATCTGCCCCATCGACATTCTCGACGAAGGCTCGGGGCTCGCTTTCCAGCAGATTCTGCCTGGCCGTAATGTCATTGCCTGCCGGGTCACGCATCCGCTGCTCCTGAAACGTCGCCTGCAGCCGGCCCAACTTCTCGATTATGCCTGGGTGGCGCCGCCGCCCGGCAGTCCGCTGCTCGCAGACCTCCGAGCCCTGCTGCTCTCCTTCGGGGCAACGGAAATCCGGATCCGCTATTCGGGCGGTTCGCTGGCAAGTGTGGTGAATTACCTGAAAGCGGCAGACGCGCTCACGGTCATGCCGCACAGCGTGGTCTTCGCCCAACGCAAGGAAAAGACAATCACGGCCCTGCCGATCAACATTCCACATCCGGAACGTGCCTTGGCGATCCTCAGAAGGGTGGATGCGCCGCGCTCTCCGGCTGTCGAACAGTTCTCGGCCTTCATCCGCTCCGGTTTCGACAACCTGAAACATCTGATCAAGCGGCATGAAGAGGCCGTTGTTTGGGGCAGTTGAGGGCCCGCCGCGGCGGGCCCATCGCTTCAGGCAAGCGCTTCCATTGTGCCGGCCGTCGGAATGTTCGGCGCCGTCTTGTTGTCGACGATGACGAGGTCGAATGTGCCATCATCCTTGCGCCGCCACTGGCCGCCGACCAGTGGCGTCTTGGTGACGTTCTTGGCTGCAAAAGGTGGCACGCCCTGGCCGTTCCATTCGACGCGACCGACGATCGTGTCGACCTTGGAGGCGGCGATTGCCGCAGCGACCGCCTCGGCGTCCGTCACGTCGTCGACACGTCCCATCACATTGGTCGCCATCTCGAACAGCGAGTGGATAAAGCCGATCGGTTGCGTCCAGGGGCGGCCGGTCTTGGCGGTGAAGTCGGCAGCAAGTTCGCCCGCACTCTGGCCCGTCAGCGATGACTTGAACGGATGCTGCGCGGACCACCAGACCTCCGAGGAGAGGTTATGGCCGGCCGCCCCCAGTGTTTCGACCGATTGCGGGAAAAGGATCGCCTTGGCGACGGTGACTGCTTTCGGATTGAAGCCTTGTTGCTTGGCCTGGTTCCAGAAGGTTGTGAAGTCAGGCGGAATGACGACGCCGGTGATGATGTCGCACTAGCCGTCCTTGAAGGCATTCACCTGGGCGGTGAAGTCGTCGGTCAGGTTCTGGTAGCGGCCCGGGTCCAGCAACTCGAAGCCCGCCTGGGCGAGGCCCGGCTTCAGGCCGACATTCGGATCGCCCCAGGCATTGCCGTCTGCATCATTGGGGAAGAGGCCGCCAACCTTCTTGTTGGTATCAAGCTGGCTCCACATGTTGGTGAAGACGGCGATGACGTCTTCCAGGCCCCAGAAGTAATGGTAAGCGAAGTCGAACGGCTTCCAGCTCTCAGGATCACCTGGATTGCCCTGCTGGCCGATGAACCAGGGCTGCCAGGGCGCCTTGGTGGAAATACAGGGTATGCCCTCGGCCTCGCAGGTTGTCGCCACCGGATTGGTGTTCTCAGGGGTCGAGGCGACCAGCATCAGGTTGATCTCGTCCGATAGGATAAGTTCCTTCGCCACATCCGCTGCCCGGTTCGGGTTGGACTGGCTGTCTTTGACGATGATCTCGAAGTTCTTGCCAGCCTCAGTCGCGAGGAAAGAGGCGATGTTATAGGCGTCGCTTTCGCCGAAGCTTGCCAGAGGTCCCGTCTGCGGGCTGACATAGCCGAGCTTGATCTTGGCTCCTTGGGCGATCGCGGGTGCGGCAAGGCCGCCAAGCCCATAGGCGAGACCGGTCGCGGCACCCGCCTTCAGCAGTTTTCTGCGCGTAATCATGCTGTCCTCCTCCCAGTTGTTTGTTTGAAACTAGGCCGCGACGCGGCGAAATGGTCTGCTTCCCTCCGCAAGGTCCCGAAGCATGGCTTCGAGCGCTTTCACCTCCATGTCAGAGGCCTGGTGTGTCCGCCCCGGAAACAGTTCGCAGCGAAGTCTCGCCCGCGCCCTCCCAAGCGCTTCGGAGGCTTCCGCAAAAGCCGAGACCGGGATCCAGGGATCCTGATCTGAGCCGGTGAGATAGACCGGCATGTTGTCAAGATCGTGGGTCGGACGATCGTCAAGGGGCTGGCCGACCCGGCAGCCGGTGAGATTGACCATCGCGCCGTTCCATGGCCCGAAGGCCATGGCATATTCAAGCGACAGACAGGCGCCCTGGCTGAAGCCGCCGATGAGAAGCGGCTTGTCCGCGCCGCCTGCCTGTCGCAGGGCCCCCACCAGCCCGTTGATATGGTCGAGTGATGCCGTCAATTCTTTGCGTGTCGGGCCCGTCAGTGCGTCCGTGGCGCGCGCTGCATACCAAGAGTTGCCGGTTGCTCGCGGAAGGCAATAGGCGACGCCCGGAACGGCTAGCCGCCCGACAACCTGCTCGATCATGTCCTCGGGCGATTGGGTTCGCCCGTGGATGAACAGGCAAAGAACATCGGCCTCCGCAGCTGGAACTCCTGCGGACAGCGGTTCGCCATGAATGGCCATGATCGCCTCCGGATCAGAAATTGGCAGGTTCGAGGCCGGCGATAAGCTCCTCGCGGCGATCCTCGAACCATGGCGGGAAGACCAGAGTGGTGCCGATGGCGTCTGCTGGCTCGTCCAACGCCCATCCTCCTTCAACCGACCACGCGATCTCGAAGAGTGCACCGCCCGGCGAGCGGACGTAGCAGGACTTGAAGTAGTTGCGATCCTTCTGGTCGGAGACGTCGGTGAAGCCGAGACCTTCGATATGCGCTTTCAGCTTCAGCTGGTTCTCTTCGTTGCCGGTGTTGAGGGCGAGATGGTGGATCGTGCCGCCTGACAGCGTCCAGGTGCCTTGCGGACCGGTCGGCTGGTGCAGGACCTCGACCATGCTGGACGGTCCGCCGTTGTTCGGCACGGAGAACATCAGTCCTTCGTCGCTGTCGGCTTCCTTCTTCATGCCCATGCCAATCGTCAAGAAGTCGTCCATCGAGGTGCGGTCGAAGACGGCGACGGCCGCACCATAGATGCCGCGGATGCCGTGAGCAGCGCCGACGCCATTGACTTCGCTGGTGATCGGCGTGCGGGTGTCGGCCGGGCTCTCGACGAGTTCATGGTCGATCCCACAGGGGTGGGCGAGCGCAACGCGGGTGATGCCGAAGCGGCTGATCTTCGTCGCAGGGATACCGCGTGCGTTCAGCCGGTCGATCCAGAAGTCGGCAGAGCCGACCGGGATCGACAGCTGGATGATCTTCGACTGGTTCGTGCCGCGTTTGCCAAAGATGCCGGGCTTCTTGAAGGGGAAGGTGGTGACGATGGTCGAGGGGTCGCCGCTCTTGGCACCGTAGTAAAGGTGGTAGACCGGGATCGTACCGTCAAACAATACCGTGCGCTTGATGGAATGCAGGCCAAGTGTCTTTGTGTAAAAGTCATAGTCCTCCTGAGCGCCATCGGTGCTCAGCGTGAGGTGATGATAACCCGAGATGAACGACATGCTTCTTCTCCTCCAGAATCTGCAAATGCTAGGTCTGTGACGATACAGGACACATGGGCCCTCCAACGGCACAAGTCGCCGCGCCCATTCTCCTCGTGCCGGATCGTATCCCACCCAATAATCCGACTATATAGCGCCTCAGACCCTCTGTTGATAAAATTGCTTATGCTCGATATAGCAGATTGCTATGAAGATCGATGAGCGCCATCTCGTCCAGCTTGCCGCTGTCGCCGAAACCGGTGGCGTGACGGAAGGGGCTGCCATGCTCGGCATGACCCAGCCTGCGGTATCGCGGACACTGTCCATGCTGGAGCGCCGGGTGGGTGAACCACTCTTCACGCCAGGCAAACGCCCGCTGCAACTGACACCGCTCGGACAGCAGCTTGCGATTCAGGGGCGATCGATCCTGGCCGCATCGCGCAAGGCGGTGGAGATCGTCAGAAGCTTTCAATCGGGTACGGCAGGCCGGATCAAGGTGGGTGGCGTGCCGTTTTTCATGGATGCCGTCATTTCCCAGATGATCGCGAGCTTCCAGCTGCGCGAACGCGACATCATGGTCGAGCAGTCCTACGGCAACCTGCCAGATCTGCTGACCGAGCTTGATTCCAGCCAGATCGACGTCGCCATCACCCCCATCGGTAGCACGGACCTGAAGAGCGACTTCGAGTTTCAGCCGATCCTACCCGGGCGCAACGTGCTCACTTGTGCTGTTGGGCACCCACTGCTGCGCAAACGGCGGCTCAGCATCGAAGACATCATGACCTATCCCTGGGTTGCGCCGCTGCCGGGCTCTCCCTTGGTGCTTGACCTGCACAACATCCTGATTACCCTCGGCATCAGCGAACTTCAGGTTCGCTATTCCGGTGGATCGCTTCTCTCCGTCGTCAACTACATCGCCTCGACCGACGCGCTGGCGATCCTTCCGCATTCGGTGGTCTTTTCCTTCAAGGGTGAGAACAAGATCTCCATCGTGCCCGTCGATATCCCGCAGCCCGAGCGGACACTCGGCATCATCACCAAGCGAAAAACCTATCCGAACCCGGCCTGCCGCAAGTTTCAGGATCATATCGTCCGGGAATTCACCGACCTGAAGAAAGTCATCGAGCGTCACGAGAGATCGATCGCCTGGGGCGAGGGGCCCTTCCTTCCGGAACGGGATCGCTGAGTTATTGCCGAGCCTGTCCGCGGTACCTATGAAAAAAATGTTCTGGGGACTGTAACGAAACGCAGTCTGCGCCGTCTAATCCGTGAAACCCCATTGTGCGTTCGGGACTGTTGATGAGCAGTATGAAACAAATGCCAGGCGCCGCAGATGCGCAGTGGACAAAGCCCAAGCGCTTCGATCGCAACCTCGTCGTGATCGGTGCGGGCTCGGCGGGGCTCGTCTCCGCCTATATCGCCGCCGCCGCCAAGGCAAAGGTGACACTCGTTGAAGCCAACAAGATGGGTGGCGATTGCCTGAACTTTGGCTGTGTTCCGTCCAAGGCTCTGATCAAGAGCGCCAAGGTGGCGCATCAGATGCGCCATGCGGATCGGTACGGCCTCGAAGCAGTCGAGCCCAAGGTTCCCTTCTCGGCCGTGATGGAACGGATTCACAAGGTCATTGCCGAGATCGAGCCGCATGACAGCGTCGAGCGCTATATGGGTCTCGGCGTGGAGGTGTTGCAGGGCTATGCGAAGCTGATCGATCCCTGGACGGCGGAGATTGCGCTGAGTGGCGGCGGCACGCAGCGGCTGACGACACGTGCGATCATCATTGCGACCGGCGCGCAGCCTTTCGTGCCTCCGATCCCAGGTCTGGCCGAAGTCGGCTATCTCACATCCGACACGCTTTGGGAACGTCTGCGGGACCGGCCGGAGGTGCCGCGTCGTCTCGTCGTTCTCGGTGGCGGGCCGATCGGCTGCGAGCTCGCGCAGAGTTTTGCCCGGCTAGGTTCGCAGGTCGCTCAGATTGAGATGGCACCGCGTGTTATGATGCGCGAGGATCCGGACGCAGCCGGCTTTGTCGAGGCGTCGCTGAAGGCCGATGGTGTGCAGGTGCTGACTGGGCACAAGGCCGTGGCTTGCGGCACGGATGGCGACGACAAATGGCTCGAGGTCGAGCATGACGGCGGCCGGGACCGTATCGGCTTTGACGAAATCATCGTCGCCGTCGGGCGGGCGCCGCGCCTGAAGGGCTTCGGGCTCGAGGAACTCGGTATCAAGGTCGATCGTGTCGTAGAGACCAACGAATATCTTCAGACGCTCTACCCGAACATCCTGGCCGCGGGTGACGTGGCCGGCCCCTATCAGTTCACCCATGTCGCCGGACATCAGGCCTGGTTTGCTGCGATCAACGCACTCTTCGGTGATCTCAAGCGCTTCAAGGCCGACTACTCGGTTATCCCCTGGGCGACCTTTACGGACCCGGAAGTGGCGCGCGTCGGTTTCTCTGAAACGGAGGCCAAGGAGAAGAATATCCCCTACGAGGTGACGCGCTTCGGCATCGATGACCTCGATCGGGCGATTGCCGACAGCTCGGCACATGGCTTCGTCAAGGTGCTGACCGTGCCGGGCAAGGACAAGATCCTCGGCGTCACCATCGTCGGCGAACATGCGGGCGATCTGCTCGCGGAATTCGTTTTCGCCATGAAGCATGGCCATGGGCTCGGAAAGATCCTTGGCACGATCCACATCTATCCGACGCTGGCCGAAGCAAACAAGATGGTGGCCGGCCAGTGGCGGCGGGCGCATATCAATGGTTTTCTGATCTCGCTGCTTGAGCGCTTCCAGACCTGGAGACGCGGATGATCGATGCAAAGATCTTGCCCCTGCAAAAGGCGGCGCTCCAGCCAATCGCCGAGTTTCTTGCCAGGCGTGGTGTGCGGGCGGATCAGATCAGCGTTGTCGGTTTTATCGCCGGGCTTGGAGCCTTCGTGGCGCTCTGCTTCGGATACTGGCTGGCAGCACTTCTGTTGATCCTCGCCAATCGCGGCTTTGACGGCCTCGACGGCGCGGTCGCACGTATCGACGGGCCGACGGATCGCGGTGCCTATCTCGATATCGCATTCGACATGGTCTTCTACGCCTTGATCCCACTCGGCTTTGCGATCGCGTCGCCTGAGGTGAACGCTCTGCCGGCAGCGATACTCATCGTCTCCTTCGTCGGCACGGGATCGTCCTTCCTTGCCTTTTCGGCGGTCGCCGCAAAGCTTGGCCGCAAGGCACCAGAATTTCCGACCAAGGGCATCTATTATGCCAGCGGTCTGGCGGAAGGTTTCGAGACGATCGCTGTCTTCGTTGCCATGTGCCTTTTCCCCGAAAACTTCGCCGTGATTGCCTACGGTTTTGCGGCGCTTTGTGCGTTGACCACTGTCATTCGCTGGCGTCAGGGATGGGTCGCCTTTTCGGAGGGATCGCGATGAAGGCTCGACACGCCGTTTCAGCCGGCCGCGTTCAAACGGTCAAGTGCGTTGCGCACCGCGAGCCGAGCGCGATGCAGAAGTACACGCATGTTGCCTTCGCTGATGTTGAGCAACGCGCAGACCTCGCTGGGGGCGAGTTCCTGCTGGCCGCGAAGAATGAGGACCGCCCGTTGCGCCGTCGGCAGCGTGTCAATTGCCTCCTCGACGTGCTGCAGCACGCTTCGACCCTCGATGTGACGCTCCGGGGTCAGGTTCTCCCAGAGTTCCGGGATCTGGCGCCAGTGGCCGCGGCCGTCAAACGCGTCTACCAGGCTGTCGCCACTGGGGTGATCGTCAAAGAAGACGGTGCGCCCTTCGCGGCGAGCACGGCTGCGCGCCTTATTGATGAGGATGGTGTAGATCCAGCTGGCAAGCGAGCTGCGTCCCTCGAAAAGATCGATACGACCAAGCACGGCGATCCAGGTGTCCTGAACGACCTCTTCGGCCAGGTGCCGGTGCTGGACGATGCCGGTACAGAAACGGATAAGTGCGGCATTGTGGCGCCGATAAAGAATGTCGAAAGCCGCAGCATCGCCATCCACCAGGCGCAGAACCAGAGCCTGATCATCATCCCCTTCGACCTGCGTCACGCCGCCCCTCACATCAACCCGGCGGCCATTAGCGAAACAATCATCTTTAAAGTCCAGCCGCATTCGCCCCCATCAAGTCATAGTGACCATGCTGTGTCTGTCGTCGCGAGCGGTACGGTCTTACAGCGCGTCGACTGCTTTTCGGGAGTTGTCCATGACTGAACACAACGCCTCTCGCCCCGGCCATCTTTCGCCGGATGCGAACGAGATCGCCTCACCAGTCGCGTCCCGCAGAAGCAAAATATGGCGGTTTACGCCGGTGATCATCGTCCTTGCTGGCCTTGCTCTCGGCTATGCGATTGGCCTGCAGGACTATCTCAGTCTGGCGTTTCTCGCTGAACAGAGGCAGGCTCTGAGGGCCTATGTCGACGCCAATTTCCCCTGGTCGGCAATGCTGTTCCTCGGGATCTACATCGCCGCCGTCGCCTTCTCATTCCCGGCCGCTTCGGTGTTGACCATCTTCGGCGGCTTTCTGTTCGGCTGGATGATCGGCGGCGCACTCGTGGCTGTCGGTGCCACGATCGGGGCCTCGATCCTCTTCCTTGCGACGCGATCGGCGTTTGGCAGTTTCCTTCGCCATCGCGTCGACGGTGTCGTCAAGAAGCTTGCTGACGGCTTCCGCGAGAACGCTTTCGGCTACCTCTTCGTCATCCGTCTGGCGCCAGTCTTTCCTTTCTTCGTGGTGAACATTGCCGCGGCTCTGTTCGACATCAGCCTTGGCCGTTTTTTCGCAGCTACGTTTTTTGGCATCCTGCCCGGCACCTTTGCCTATGCCTATCTCGGGCAGGGTGTCGACAGCGTGCTTGTGGCCGCACAGGAGAGCGGCCAGGAAGCAAAGATCTCGGATCTGGTCACCCCGGAAATCACGCTCGCCTTTTTCGCGCTGGCGCTTGTCGCGCTGATCCCGACCGTGGTGCGACAGATCCGTAAGCGGAGTGCTTCGCAATGAACCGTCAAATCAAACTGTCGGTGGAGGTCTGAGCCTTGTTTCGATGCAGCGAAGTCGCCGAACGCGCGAGCCTTCTGATCGATGGCGAACTGGGCTTGTGGCCACGATTGAACATTCGGCTGCATCTGGCGATGTGCCGGGGATGCCGGGCTTTCGTCGGGCAGATGCGGATAACCCGAGATCTTGCCGCACTGGCTGGGCCGGCACAGGATCCGCTGCCGAGTGCCGAGATCGAGGCTGCGCTGACCAGACGACGGATCCAGTCTGAAAGACCATCATGAGATCCGTCGGACATCATGAGCGTAGTCCCAAAAGACAGAGCCGACGTGCTCGAATGCCACACGGTCAATTTCAGGGAGAAGGGTAGATCATGCGATCAATGACAGGGATTTTCGCCGCAGGCTTCATCGCGGCCGCCAGCGGTTTGCCAGCACTTGCGTCCGGCCCGGATCTTTCCGACTGGGCTACCATCGAGAAGAGCGCTTCCGGCCAGACGGTCTATTTCAACGCTTGGGGCGGGTCGGAGAATATCAACGCCTATCTCGAATGGGTCGGCGCCGAGATGCAGTCACGCTATGGCGTGACCGTGGTCCAGGTGAAGCTCGATGACACTGCGAGTGCCGTGGCCAAGGTGATTGCCGAGAAAGCCGCCGGCAAGGATGCAGGTGGCTCCGTCGATCTCATCTGGATCAACGGCGAGAACTTCGTTTCGATGAAGCAGCAGGAGCTGCTTCTGACTCCGGGCTGGGCGACGTCCTTGCCGAACTGGGTTTATGTCGATGTTGAAAACCAGCCGACGATCCTCACCGACTTCACCGAGCCAACGGAGGGATTGGAAAGCCCCTGGGGCGGCGCGAAGATGGTCTTTTTCTATGACAGCGCCCGGACCGAGGCCTCGAGCCTGCCTGACAATGCGGCGCAGCTGCTCGACTGGGCAAAGAAGAACCCCGGGCGCTTCTCCTATCCGGCTCCGCCTGACTTCATCGGGTCTTCCTTCCTCAAGCAGGTGCTGAGTGAAGTGATTGATGATCCGAGCAAGCTTGCTGAACCGGTGAACGAGGCAAGTTTCGAAGGTGATGTCGAGCCGCTGTTTGCCTATCTCGACCAGCTCCATGACGCCGCATGGCGTTCGGGCAAGGCCTTTCCGCAAAACTATCCGGATATGAAGCAGAAGCTTGCCGATGGCGAACTCGACATCATCTTCGCCTTTAACCCGTCGGAAGCCTCTGCCGGCATCAAGGCAGGGGAACTTCCCGACACGGTACGATCCTTCACCTTCTCCGGCGGAACCCTCGGCAATACCCATTTCGTCGCCATTCCCTACAATGCGAATGCCAAGGAAGGCGCGCTGCTGACGGCGAATTTCCTGATTTCGCCGGAGGCGCAGCTGCGCAAACAGGACCCGACCTACTGGGGGGACCCGACCGTCCTTTCGATGGCGAAGCTGCCGGATGCCGATCGTTCTGCCTTCGCCGCACTCGATCTTGGCGTTGCGACGCTTTCGCCGGATAAACTCGGACCCGTCATCGCCGAGCCGCATGCCAGCTGGATGGAGCGGATCGAAGTCGAGTGGCGTCGACGCTATGCCAGCGGCAATTGAGCCGTGCAGGGAAGGCTGAGGGCTCGCAGTTTTGCCGATCGCGTGACCGCGCTTCTTCCTCGAAGCGCGGTCTTGCTGACGCTCGGCCTGTTGCTGCTGCCGATCGCCTTTGGACTTCTTGGAACACTTCTGCCAGCCTTGGGCTACTTGCCGGCACTCGGCGGCGCGGCACTCAGCCTTGATCCTTTCCGAGCCCTCTTTGCCACGCCGGGGCTCGTTCCCGCTACCGTTCTCAGTTTGGTCACCGGACTTGTCGCCACCATCCTCTCGCTCGGTATAACCCTGTTGTTTGTCGCGGGCTTTGCCGGGACACCCGTTCTTGCGCGCATCCAGCACCTCATCTCACCGCTTCTTGCGGTGCCGCATGCCGCCGCGGCCTTCGGGCTTGCTTTCCTTATCGCGCCCTCCGGCCTTCTCATTCGGCTCTTGGCACCAATTCTTGGCATCGATCGGCCGCCTGATATTCTCATTCCGCATGATCCCTGGGGGCTGGCCATGATCGCTGGCCTCGTGATCAAGGAAACGCCTTTCCTGTTCCTGGTGACATTGGCGGCTCTGCCGCAGGTCGACCTTACGGCCGCCCGCAGGCTCGCGGCCTCCTTCGGCTATGGGCGAGTTGCGGGCTTCGTTTATCTGCTTTGGCCGGCGCTCTATCGGCAAATCCGTTTCGCTGTTTATGCTGTGCTTGCCTACTCGTCCTCGGTCGTGGATGTCGCCGTGATCCTCGGTCCCAATCTGCCCGGCACGCTCGCCACGCGTCTGGTCCAGTGGATGAACGATCCTGACCTTTCCGTGCGATTTCTCGCGTCGGCCGGTGCCGTCTTGCAGCTCGGCGTCACGCTCACTGCACTGCTTGCGTGGTTCGGTCTGGAAAGACTGAGCACTATGCTGCTGAGATTGTTCGGCGATCGCGGCCAGCGTTTCGTGCATGACCTTACAGTTCGCAGGCTCGCGATGATCGCGGTCACCATCATTGGCGCAAGTGTGTTCGCGGGGCTATTCCTTCTCGGGCTGTGGTCGCTTGCCGGCCTCTGGCAGTTTCCAGATCTTCTGCCGCGCGATTTCACCCTGCGCAGTTGGATGATAACGCTTCCGCGCATCGGTGATCCCCTGGTAACGACATTGATCGCGGGGCTTGCCTCGACGCTGATCGCAGTCTTGCTGACGGTTGGCTGCCTCGAACGCGAAATGCAGACGGGACGACGGGGCGGCGACAAGAGCCTCCTGCTCCTTTACCTGCCGCTTATCGTGCCCCAGATTGCCTTCGTCTTCGGCCTTCAGCTGCTCTTCGTTGGCAGCGGCAGCGACAATCGGCTCGTCGCCCTCATCCTGGTACATCTTGTGTTCGTTCTGCCTTACGTATTCCTGTCTCTTGCCGATCCGTGGCGCGCGCTCGATCGCCGTTATGAAATCATCGCTACCGCACTCGGCCGTTCACGTCTCTCGGTGCTTATGTCGATCCGGCTGCCGATGCTGATCCGTCCCATACTGACCGCTCTTGCCGTCGGCTTTGCTGTCTCGGTCGGGCAATACCTGCCGACGCTTCTTATCGGGGAGGGACGGCTTACCACCATCACCACGGAAGCTGTCGCACTCGCCTCCGGCAACAATCGCCGCGTCATTGGAGTCTATGCCCTTTTGCAGACCATTCTCCCCTTCCTCGCCTTCGCGCTTGCTGCGCTCTTGCCTGCTGTTCTCCATCGCAATCGTCGTGAGATGAGGGTTTGATGGTGCTGCTAAGACATGTCGAGACAGGCCTTCACCTCTCCAAGATCAAGATCCGCCTTGGAGGCAATCTTCTGATCGCGCTCGATGCAGAGGTGCCTTCCGGCTCTGTCTTTACGGTGATGGGCCCGTCGGGGTCTGGGAAATCGACGCTCCTTTCGTTCATTGGCGGCTTTATCGAGCCTGCCTTTCATGCGGAAGGTGAAGTCTCAATTGGTGGTGTTGATCTTCTTGCTCTCGCGCCGGAGCAGCGACGGGCTGGCATCCTCTTCCAGGATCCGCTGCTCTTTCCGCATATGTCCGTCGGCGCCAATGTTGCCTTCGCCATTCCGGGGGAGGTTTCGGACCGGAAGATCAGACGGCGCATGGCGGCCGACATCCTCCGCGAAATGGAGCTCTCTGGCTTCGGGGATCGCGACCCGGCGACGCTTTCCGGTGGCCAGAAGGCGCGTGTGGCGCTCGCCCGTGTCCTCGTCTCGCAGCCTCGCCTGCTGTTGCTCGACGAGCCCTTCTCGAAACTCGACATGGCGCTTCGCAACCAGATGCGCGCACTCGTCTTTGCCCGCGCCCGAAGCGCCGGTTTGCCTGTCATTCTCGTCACGCATGACGAGGCCGATGCGGAGGCGGCGGGCGGACCGGTGCATCGGCTTGGCGATCGGGAGAGCGATCATGGATGACGACGACGGTATCCACTCGGAGATCGTGCTGCTTGGTGGTGGCCATGCACATGTCGAGGTGATCCGGCGGCTGGGCCTATCTGGTCTCGGGGCGAAAATGGCGCTTGTCTCCCCCGGCCGGTATGCGCCTTATTCCGGTATGCTCCCGGGCTACATCGCCGGCGTCTACAGCTTTGACGATTTTCATATCGATCTTGCTGCATTGTGCTTGCGCTTCGGCGTCACCTTTCTCGAAACGTCGGCCACGCACATCGATCCCGAAGAACGGATCGTGCGCCTCGCAGAGGGTGGCGCCGTCGGCTACCGCTACCTTTCCGTCGATATCGGATCCACGCCGTCGCTGCCGCTGGGGATATCAGCCGGCATTTCCGTCAAGCCGATTTCAAGCTTCACCGATCGCCTCGGACGGCTCGATGCTCTGATCGCTGCGGGTGAGCGCATCAGGCTCGCAGTCGTGGGGCAGGGGGTGGCGGGGGTCGAGGTCGCTTTCGCCTTAAAACAGAGGTTTTCCGGTCGGGATGTGCAGATCGCGCTGATCGGGCGGTCTGCGGAGCCGGTGCCGGAGCGTAGCTATCGGGCACGGCGACTGGTGGAAAAGGAGCTAGGGGTGGCAGGGATCGCCCACCATCCGGCTTTTGACGTGGTCGATTTTCAAAATGGTGAAGTCGTCGCGCGGGATGGCCGCCGCCTTGTCGTCGACGAAGCCATTTGGACGACTTCAAGCGGTTCGCAAGGGTTCCTGCGGGACACCGGGCTTATGCTGGATGCCGGGGGGTTCATTCGTGTCGACGAAAACCTTCGCTCCCTGTCGCATCCGGATATCTTCGCCGCCGGCGACGTGGCGTGTCTCGCCGATCCGCGTCCCAAGGCGGGTGTCTTTGCGGTCCGTCAGGGTCCCGTCCTTGCGGACAACATTCATCGCAGTTTGAAGGGGGAGCCGCTCGAAGCCTATCGTCCGCAGCGCTCCTGGTTAGTGCTGATATCGCTTCCGAACGGCCGTGCGATTGCCGACAAATGGGGATTGGCCGTTGTGGGGCGCTGGGTTGCCCGCTGGAAGGACCGGATCGATCGGGGTTTCATGCAGCGCTACAAACGGGACATGTAATCGCGCGCACCTTTACCTGGAGGCGGACTGTCTTCGGCGTCAAAAAGGCCCCGCACACCGAAGTGCGCGAGGCAGGCCAGGGAGGCCTTGGGGAGTCGGGCTGGGATCAGAGGTCGCCGAGCAGTTCGTTGACGCGGCTTTCTGCGGAAGCGAGCGCTTCGTCGACCGACTTGTCGCCATTCACAGCAGCGCCGATTTCCTCGCCGATGATGTCTTGGATCGGGAACTGGCGCTGGACCTCGGCTGGAAGCGAACGGCCGGTGTCGGCGATCTTCGCGATGTTTTCACGATGCGGCAGGGACTTGAATTCGTCCATGTCGAAGACTGCCTTGGAAGCCGGAAGGTGGCCGGTGCGGGCCCACTGGAAGTCGTTGTCCGACAGGAACTTGAAGAGCTTGCCGATCGCATCCACCTGCTCGGGCGTACGGTCCTTTTTCGGCATCACCCAGCTGTGGCCGTCTGCATAGGTGCTGTCCTGCGCTGCAAAGAGCTGCGGAACGGGATAGACCGTGTAGCCGTTCGAGAGCGCCGTGCCTTCCTTCTCGGATTGGGCAACATAATCGCCGATCAGCCAGGTGCCGTTGACGGCAATCCCGCCCGCCCCGTTGGCAAAGCCGGAGACGGCGGCTGCATAGTCGAGACCGGTGGTGGAGATGCCTTCATCCTTGGTCGCCTTCATCAACTCGACGGCGGCCTTGGCTTCCGGTGTGTTCAGCTTGATGGCAGTCGGATCGGAGAAGAAGTCGGAGTTCTGCTGCTGCAGCAGGGTGTAGAGAATGCGGGCATAGGAAGCCGTCTCGTTCGCCATGATCTGGATGAGATAGGGCTTGCCGGTCTTTTCGGTGAATTGCTTGCCCTGTGCGATCAGCTCTTCCCCAGATGTCGGCAGCATCGGCGTGCCGTCTGCATTGACGAGGCCTGCTTCCTTCATCAGGTTCAGGTTGACGTGGAAGAGCATGGTCCAGTTGTCGAAGGGGAGCCCGAACAGCTGGCCGTCCTTCGTGACACCGTTGCGGCCGGCATCGGTGAAGTTCTCCGGCGACACACCCTGAGCGGCCAGCACTTCGTCGATCGGCTCGATGAGGCCGCGGCTCTGATAGTCGGAGATTGCCGAGTAATGCATGGAGACGACGTCGGGTGCTGCGCCCGATGCCAGCTGCGCGTTCAGCTGGTCGTAGCCCGGCCATTCGACGGTGGTGACATTGACGTCGATGTCGGGATTATCGGCTTCGAATTTGTTGACGAGCGCAGTGATGATGCCGCATTCGCCGACGGCGGCCGATACGTCGGTGACGTTGCCATATTCCGCCTCGCAGGCGCCGAAGAAGCGTTGCAGCTCGATCGTCGTCTGCGCCTGCGCCGAAGCGCCGTAGCCCAGCGCGGCGATCGCAACGGTGGTCATCAGAATCTTTTTCATCGTGTCTCACTCCCTTGTGTCGGGCTCTTGGCCCTGTTGGACTAAAGCCGGCCGGCTCCTCTCCGGCCGGGTAGGCTTCACTTCACCGCACCGCCGGAGACGGCCGTGACGATGTGTTTCTGGAAGATCACGTAGACGATCAAAGCCGGGACGCTGGCGAAGACTGCCTGTGCCGCGAGAAAGCCCAGGCCCTCGCTCTGTGCAAAGTTGGATTGCGACGAAGCAAGCCCGACCGTCAGGGTGTACATTTCCTTCTTGGTCGCCGAGATCAGGGGCCACCAATAGTCGTTCCAGCCGCCGAGGAAGGTGAATATGCCGAGTGTCGCCTGAGCGGGCAGGGTCTGGGGCAGCATGACCTTCCAGAAGATCCGCCATTGCGAGGCATTGTCGAGCAAGGCCGCCTCGTCGATCTCCTTGGGGATCGCCCGGAAGAACTGCGTCATCAGGAAGACACCGAATGCCCCCGATAGGCCCGGCAGCATCAGGCCGAGATAGGTGTTGTGCAGCCCGAACCAGTTGAACATCTGGTGGCGGGCGATGATGACCGCCTGTTCGGGCACCGCAAGGCCGAAAAGGACGATGATGAACAGCGTCCGCCGGAAGGGGAACTCGAGCCGCGCAAATCCGTAGCCGGCAAGTGACGATAGCACCAGAACCAGCAGGGTTTGACCGCTGGCCACGACAAGGCTGTTGAAGAACCAGCCGAAGACCTGCGAGGAATGCCAGATATTCAGGTAGTTGGCGATCGTGTAGGGCGCACGGAAAACCGAGTCCGTGCCGACCATCAGTTCCTGGTTGCTCTTGATCGACAGGCCGATCAGCCAGGCCACGGGCGCCATCATGACGACCGATAGGAGGGCTGCGCCCCAAAGCAACGGCCGGTAGGTCGTCAGCACTTCCGGCTTGTAGGTGTCGTCTCGGGCGGTCATGCGCCGTCCTCCGTCTTGCGCGAGGACACGATGTATTGCGCCATCGCGGCCACGAGGATGATCAGGAAGAGGTATTGCGACGCTGCTGCCGCACGACCGACATCCCAGCGGACGAAGCCGACCTCGTAGATGTACATGACCAGTGGACGCGAGGATCCGTTCGGGCCGCCATTGGTCATCAGCTGCGCCTGTCCGAACAGTTGGAACTGGAAGACGATCTGGATGATCGTGACCAGCATGATGGTGCGTGCGATCGACGGCAGGGTGATCCGTGTCAGGACCCGCCAGGGTCCGGCATTGTCGAGGGCGGCTGCTTCATAGAGATCTTTCGGAACCTGCTGCAGTGCCGCTAGAAAGAGCATCATCGGCAGACCGACGCACCACCAGACGGTTGCGACACCGACGGCGAACAGCGACCAGCCCCTCGTCGAGATGAAGTTGATCTGGTCGATGCCCGCCTCCGTGAAGAGTACGGATAGCAATCCATCTCCGGGGATGAAGACGAAGCGCCAGATCAGGGTCACGATCGTGACTGATAGCACCGAGGAGGAGAAGAAGAGCCCTCGGAAGAAACTGGTGGTGCGCGTCGTCCTGTTGAGTGCCAGCGCCAGAAAAAGGCCGAGCGCCACAAGTGTCGGTACGCTGACCAGCACGAAGACGACGGTGTTGCGCAGGGCCTGCAGGAAGACGGCGTCACCGGCGACCCGGAAGTAATTGGTCAGGCCCACGAAGCGACCCGGACCGAAGAGATCGACCTTGTGCAGGCTGAGCCACATGCCCCAGAAAAGGGGAAATGCGAGAAGGGCGAGGAAGATCAGCAGGTAAGGAAGAATGAAGAGCCCATGGCTCCACTGGCTGCGGCGATAGCTCTCGGCCATGTCACTCCCCCTCCCGGCGATAAGCGCTGCCGTCTGCGCCGAAGAGGTGGAAGGCATGCGGATCGGCCGAGATCGCCACGCGGTCTCCGGCCTTGATCAGGGAGCGGCCGTCTGCTTCCACGACAAGCTTGCTGCCGTCGTCGAGCACGCCATAGACAAGGGTTCGATCGCCAAGACGCTCGACCACTTCCGCCGTCAGCCGCGCGCCGGCTTCCCCATCCGTCGCCACGACGATGTCCTCGGCACGGATGCCGAGCGTGGCGCCCTCTGAACTGGAGCCAGGGGGGATATGGAAGCTCGTCTCCACCGTTCCGAGGCCTGCCGCGCTCACGGCAAGGCCCGTCGCGCTTTTCTGCCACGCGGTAACGGGCAGGAAGTTCATGGCCGGAGAGCCGATGAAGCTCGCAACGAACTTGCTCGCCGGCCGCTGATAGACATCCATCGGCGTGCCGATCTGCTCGATCTTGCGGGCGTTCATGATGACGATCCGGTCGGCAAGCGTCATTGCTTCAACCTGGTCGTGGGTGACGAAGATCATCGTTGAGCCGAGGCGGTGGTGCAGCTGCGCAAGTTCGAGACGTGTGCGGCCACGCAAGGCAGCGTCGAGGTTCGACAATGGCTCGTCGAATAGGAATGCCTTGGGTTCCTTGACGATGGCGCGGCCGATGGCAACGCGCTGGCGCTGGCCGCCCGAGAGCTTCTGCGGCTTGCGGTCGAGCAGGTGGCCGATTTCGAGCGTTTCGGCGGCGGCGAGCACGCGGCTTTCGATCTCGCCCTTGGCCATGCCGATGTTCTCGAGCCCGAAGGACATGTTCTGCTTCACGGTCATATGCGGGTAGAGCGCATAAGACTGGAAGACCATGGCGACCCCGCGTTTGCCGGGCGGCAGGGTGTCGACGCGCTGTCCGGCCACCGAGATGGTGCCGCCTGTGACGTCTTCCAGGCCCGCGATCATGCGGAGCAGGGTCGACTTCCCGCAGCCCGACGGGCCAAGGAAGACGACGAATTCGCCTGCTTCGATAGACAGCGAAATGTCCTCTAGCACGGTCAGTGCGCCATAGCGCTTGGTGACGTTGTCAATTTCAATCGAAGCCGACATGGTTTCTCCTCCCCGTCGTCGATTGGTTAATGGCCGAGCCGGATCATCCGGTAGCTGAGCGGCGCGATCTCTCCGGTGAGGCGTCCGCTTTTGATGGTTGCTCCATCGCCATCTACTGGGGCGACGGTCTGCTGCTCTGGACCGTTGACCGCCTTCAGCGCATGTCCGGCGATGACCTGGTCCATGATGACCTTCCGGTCGCCGAAGCCTTCGAGTGCGACATCAAGAGTGATGGCGTCTGTTTCGTGGCGGTTGACGATGAAGAGGGTGAGCGCCCCATCGGTGTCACTCTCGACAGCGGAGACATCGAGGTAGGGAACGGCTTCAGCGAAGTCTGTTGCATACGTCGGGCTGTCGATTGATAGCTGGTAGGAGGTGCCGCGGCCGTAGCGCGAGGCAAAGAGATAGGGGTAGTAGGTCGTCTGACGCCAGGCCGGGCCGCCGGGCACGGTCATGATCGGGGCAATCACATTGACCAGCTGGGCCAGGCAGCCGACCTTCACCACGTCTGCGCGGCGAATGAAGGTGTTGAGGATGCAGCCAACCTGCAACACGTCCTCGAAGTTGTAGATGTCTTCCAAGAGTTCCGGCGCGTGTGGCCAGCCATCACGGCCCTCAAGAACCTTCCGGTCAGCCTCGTTGGAATGATACCAGACGTTCCACTCGTCGAAGCTGATATAGACATCCTTCTTCGAGCGCTTCTTCGCCTTTGTCACCTTGATCACGGAAGCGATGGTTTCGATGTAATCGTCGAGCCGGGCGTTCTGTGCCAGGTAGGCGGCAGTGTCGCCAGCATGGTTCTCGAAATACATGTGCAGGCTGATGTAGTCGACGCTGTCATAGGTGTAGTCGAGCACGGTCGCCTCCCAGGCCGGATAGGTCGGCATCTTCGGGGAAGAGGAACCGCAGACGACGAGCTCGATCGACTTGTCGAAGGCGCGCATGGCTTTGGCGGTCTCGAAGGCGACCCGGCCATATTCTTCGGCCGTCTTCTGACCGATCTGCCAGGGGCCGTCCATCTCGTTGCCGAGGCACCAGAGCTTGACGTTCCAGGGCTCTTCGCGACCGTTCTTGCGGCGCAGATCCGACCAGTAGCTGCCGCCCGGATGGTTGACATATTCGAGGAAGGCACGGGCTTCATCGAGGCCACGCGAGCCGAGATTGACGGCGAGCATCATCTCGGTATTGGCGGCCTTGGCCCAGTCGGCGAATTCGTGGATGCCGACCTGGTTGGATTCCGAGGTGTGCCAGGCAAGGTCGAGGCGAACGGGGCGCTCTTCCTTCGGTCCGATGCCGTCTTCCCAGTTGTAGGCCGAGACGAAGTTGCCGCCGGGATAGCGCACGACCGGCACATCCAGTTCACGCACCAGATCGATCACGTCCTGACGCATACCGTTTTCGTCGGCGGTCGGGTGATCGGGCTCATAGATGCCGGTGTAGACCGCGCGACCAAGATGCTCGACGAAGGAGCCATAGAGGCGTGGATCGATCGTGCTGATCTTGTAATCGCGGTGAACGGTGCCGACAGCCCGCATGTGCATTTCCTCCAAATATATCCGTTTTTCGGATATCTATCATGATTGAGGATATGATACACGGGATCGACCGGAGGTCAATCCGGCAAAATCGGTGGGAAAATCAATTGTGATCAGGTTTTGATGCGCAGGACGATGTCCTGGTCGTAATTGCCAAAGCCTCGGCCGAAAATGTTGATTCCGCCTGGATGCTCGGCGGTTTCCGGCACTTCGATACGGACGCGGATCGAGCGGTGGTCGAGCAATTCGAGGTCGTCGAGTGTCGTCTCGGAGACGCGCATGCCATCGATAAAGGTGCCGTTGTCCGTCACCCGGAAGCTCTTCAGGACGCCATATTGGCTGCCGCGCAGCTTCCACCAGTCAGGCGTGAACTTGCCGCGCCGATCGCCGAAATCGCCGGGTGAGGTCCAGATCGCGACGGCCTTTCCATTGATCGAGATGGTGATGTCGGACGGCCAGTTTTCGGAGGTGCCAGGCACTTCCGAGGAGAGTTCCATGAGCAGCTCAAGTTCCCGGATGGGTGCGCCCTTGATCCTGGCGTTGTTGGGGAACTGGTAGTCGACATAGCCGCGCGTGAACCATAGCAGGCCGGCTTTCATCCGGTCCGGAGAGAGGAAGGTATCGGGGCTATCAAGATAACCAATGATCGCGTCTGGACCGCACATGCCGCAGGGGGCGTAGATGTCATAGCCGCTGTAAAGGCCGACCGGCATGGAGACTTCGATTGCCTCGTCTGTCGCTTCATTCGGGCGCGTGAACGTCAGGACGATCTCGTCGTGAACGGCATGGCAGATCTTCTGGCTGCCCTTGCGTGCCTTCTGAACCTCGGTGCGGATCAGGCCCGCGTCCTCCATCTGATTGAGATGTGTGGATGTGGTCGATTGCGGCAGTTCCAGCACCTCGGCAATCTCGTTGACGTTTAGAGGGCCTCTGGCGTGAAGAAGTTCTAGGATCGCCAATCGCGCCGGCGCGGCGAGGCTCTTGAGGACATCCTTGCCGTCCTCCGGCGTGATCATCAGAAAACGGCTGCTCAAATCGGGTCTCCCTGCATTTCTCAATGCGTATCAGAATTCCTGATTAAAACAAGTCCGGGAAGGGCACCTCGGGTGGTGGTTGGGATGATGCAGTTGTCTTTGAGCCTGGTTTCCGGCTGTAAGGGATGTATACATTCCGGGCTTGGTGGGCGGGGTTTCTCGCCCGTCACTCAGCCATCAGCGGTCCCAATACAGCCGTTATTGACATGTTGTATACAGTGTGGCTCTCTATCGCTCGATAGAGGAGGAGCTGTCATGTCCAAACCCACCTTTCCGCTGAATGCCTGGTATGCTGCGGCCTATGACGTCGAATTGAAGCGTCAGCTTTTACCGCGGACGATCTGCAACAAGCCGGTCGTCCTGTATCGCAAGGAAAATGGCACGCCTGTCGCGCTCGCCGATGCCTGTTGGCACAGGCTCGTGCCGCTGTCGCTCGGGCGGCTCGAGGGTGACAATGTCATCTGTGGCTATCACGGTCTCGAATTCGATGAGACGGGGCGTTGTGTATACATGCCGTCGCAGGACACGATCAATCCGTCGGCCTGTGTGAAGTCCTATCCGATCGCCGAGAAGCATCGCTTCATCTGGATCTGGCCGGGCGATCCGGCGCTGGCCGATCCCGCACTGATCCCCGACATGCACTGGAACCAGGATCCCGACTGGGCTGCCGATGGCAAGCTCATCGAGGTGAAGTGCGATTATCGTCTTGTCGTCGACAATCTGATGGATCTGACCCACGAGACCTTCGTACACGGCTCGTCGATCGGCAATCGCGCCGTCGCCGAGGCGCCGTTCGAGGCAAGTCATTCTGATCGCTTTGCCTATATCACCCGCTGGATGGAAGACATCGACCCGCCGCCGTTTTGGCGCAAGCAGTTTGGTCGCCCGGGCAAGGTTGATCGCTGGCAGATCATCCGCTTCGAGGCACCTTGCACGGTCACCATCGACGTCGGCGTGGCCGAAGCGGGAACCGGCGCCAAGCAGGGCGATCGCTCCAAGGGCGTCAACGGCTATGTGCTCAACACGATCACGCCGTCGACGGACAAGACCTGTCTCTATTTCTGGGCCTTTGCGCGCAACTACGATCTTGGCAACCAGGCGCGGACGCATGAACTGCGCGAGGGTGTGGCCGGCGTCTTCCGTGAGGATGAAGAGGTGCTCGAAGCCCAGCAGCGGGCGATCGATGCCAATCCCGATCACCAGTTCTACAACCTCAACATCGATGCCGGATCGATGTGGGCGCGCAAGCTGATCGACCGTATGATCGATGCCGAGACGAAGCCGCAGGCCGGGCCTCATGCGGTGGCTGCGGAGTGATGGCATGACGGCTGATAACGAACGCGCGCCGAAGCAACAGACAGCCAAGGCGCTGCTTGGGCTGCGTGACCTCATCCTGACGGGTGAGATCGAGCCTGGCGAGCGGCTGTCGGAAGTCGCTCTTGCGGAGCGTCTATCCGTATCGCGCACGCCGCTCCGGGCCGCCTTGCAGCGACTCGAACAGGAGGGCCTGGTCGCGCTCATCCCGTCCGGCGGTTACGCCGTGCGTTCGTTCAGCCGGCAGGAGGTGATCGATGCCATCGAGTTGCGGGGTGTGCTGGAAGGCACCGCTGCGCGGCTTGCTGCCGAACGGGGCGCGACACCGGCTCGGATGAAGGCTATTCGTGACGTGGTCGCGCAACTCGACGATGTCTTGATGGTCGAGGCATCTGCCATGGATTTCGAGCGCTACGAAGCCCTGAACGGCAAGTTCCATCGCCTGCTCTGGGATCTCGCGGGGAGTGAGGTTCTGCGCCGCGAAATCGAGCGGATGACGAGCCTGCCTTTTGCGAGCCCGAATGCCTTCGTCAACACAGAGTCCGATGCGCCGGCCTTCTACAGGACGCTTGTGGTCGCGCAGGCGCAGCACAAGGCGATCGTATCGGCCATCGAATTGCGGGAAGGGACGCGGGCCGAGGCGCTGGCGCGGGAGCATGCGCGGCTTGCACGGCAAAACCTCGATTTCGTGCTGGAGGAGCAGCCCGATCTGCGCCGCAAGGTTCTGGCGCTTGCCCTGATGGCGGGCTGATCGGATCTGGGATCAATTTATCTGGGAGGATTTCATGCGTTCCAAGCTGGAATGGCGTGCAGCGCGCGTCGTATCGATCGAAACCCCGGCAGAGGATGTCCGGGCCGTGACATTCGCGGTGGAAGGGCTGCGGCAAGCGTTTGATCCGGGGTCGCATACCAATATCAAGGTTGTCATACGGGGGGAGCCGGCAATCCGCACCTATACGGTGCTACCGAGCGCGCCGGGCACGCTGAAAATCGCCGTCAAACTGCATCCCAACAGTCGGGGTGGCTCAGCCTTCGTCTGGAGCATGGCAGTCGGTGACGAAACCGAGATGACCGAGCCGGAGAACCGCTTCGAGCTCTCCTGGTGGGCTTCACGCTATCTGCTGATCGCTGGCGGTATCGGGATCACGCCGATCTACGGTATGGCGAAGGCGCTCATCGCGCGCGGTCATTCCGTCCGGCTGATTTATGGCGCGAAGAGCCGGGCGCAGATGGCTTTTGTCGACGAGCTGCAGGCTTTGCTGGGAGATGGTCTCGAGACCTTCGTGCAGGACGACGGCCAGGCGTTCGATCTTGCGGCCGAAGTTGCCGCCCTTCCCGTGGACGGCGAGGCCTATATCTGCGGTCCGCATGGGCTTCTGGAAGCGGCGCGCAATACCTGGCGCGAGAGCGGCCGGTCCATGAGCCGGTTGCGCTTCGAGGTTTTCGGCGACAGCGGGCGTTTTGCGGAGCAGCCTTTCTCGGTCACCGTGCCGCAATATGGGCGCACCGTCGAGGTGCGTGCGGACCAGACCATGCTCGATGCGCTGATGGAGGCGGGGATCGACATGGTCTATGACTGTCGCCGCGGTGAATGCGGATTGTGCGCGGTCAGCATTGTCGATGCATCCACGCCGATCGATCATCGTGACGTGTTCTTCTCCCCGGAAGAGCGGCATGAGGGTGAAAAGATGTGTGCCTGTGTTTCGCGTGCCGTCGGGGGGAGCGTGACGATCGACACCGGTTATCGGCAGGAGGCATTGCGGGCTTGAGCCCGCAGTGTAATCAGTCGCTCTCACCCTCGATCAGGATCATCGGCCACAGGCGCCTGCGAACGGCATCCGGATAGTGCTGCGTGAAGTCCGGCATGGTCGCGAGAAGGCTTTCGGCGAGCGCGATGCCGAGCGCCCGCAAGTCGGGGCGAAAGCATGTAAGAACCGGATTCAGGAACTGCGCCTGCGGGCTGTATTGCCCGATCACGGCAATATCCTTGCCGGGCTTCAATCCCGCCTCCTGCAGGCCGCGATAGAAGCCAACTACGGTCGCCTCGTTGAGGAGGATGATCGCTGTGGGGCGGTCGCGTGATTTCATCACCTGCTGGGCGACGTGGTAGCCGCCCGGCTCGTTCGGGCCTGAGCGATAGACATGCGCCGGATCGAGCTCCAGGCCGTGGCGAGCGAGCACGACGCGGCAGTGGTTCTCGAAGACGTGGCCGAGGTTGATGTCGCCATGCGGGCGGCTGATGGCAATTCGCGTGTGGCCGCGCGCCACTAGGCGTTCGATCGCGTCTTCCGCCATGCCTTCGAAATCCAGATCGTACCAGGGCTGGCCGACATCGGTCTGGCTTCGGCCGAGCGTGATGAAGGGGATCTTCGTCTTGTGCAGGAGTTCAAAGCGCGGATCCTGGTAGCGTGTGGCCGACAGGATGATGCCGTCGGCGAAGCCGCGGGCGACGATGCGCCTCAGGTAGGCATCCGGATCTTCTTCTGATGAGCAGAGCAGGGCGACGAGGTCGAGCTTGTGGCGGGCAAGTACCGTCTGCATGCCGTCGAAGACGCGCATGAAGAAGGTATCTCCTTGGCCTGTAATGTCATGGCCGGTCTGCATCATGAAGCCGATGATGCCGGTGGCGCCCTTGCGCAGCGAGCGGCCGGCTTGGTTGGCCACGTAACCCAGCTTCTCTGCGGCTTCCAGCACGCGTCGGCGCGTCTCTTCGTTGACATCGGGCTTGCCGTTCAGCGCGCGCGAAACCGTACCGATCGAAATATCCAGATGTTCGGCCAGCTCGCGAATGCCCGTCATTTCCCCTCCCCAAGCGATGGTCCGTAATCGTTTACGAAAAACTATTGACACATGCGCGGTCTCGTTCATAGTGTCGTAAACGTTTACGGGATTTGCGGAAGAGGAGTTCCGCTCATCCTTTGGGAGGATATCAGTGACATCAAGAGCCGTTTTGTGCGGGTGCGGAGCTATGGCCAAAGGCTGGCTTCGAGCGCTTCAGTCTGCTTCCGATCTGAGCCGAGAAGTCGAGATCGTCGGCCTGGTCGATCTCGATCCCGCCATGGCGAAGGCGCTCGCGGCTGAATTCGCACTGGACGACGTTATCATCGGTACGGACCTTGCGTCGGTTATCGAAGCGACGCGGGCGAATATGGTGTTCGACGTCGTAGTGCCGTCCGCGCGTTTCCATGTCGTCTCCACAGCGCTCAAACTCGGCTGCCATGTGCTCTCGGAAAAGCCGCTTGCGACGTCCATGGATGAGGCCAAGTCGTTGCTTGCGCTTGCTGCAGAGACAGGCCGCGTTCATGCCGTGGTCCAGAATCGTCGTTTCATCTCCGGTGTGCGACGCCTGCGTCGCGCCATCGAGGATGGCTTGATCGGGGACGTCTCTGGCATTCACTGCGACTTCTTCCTCGCTCCGCATTTCGGTGGCTTTCGAGAAGAGATGGACAATGTCCTGCTCCTCGACATGGCCATCCACACCTTCGATGCCGCCCGCTTCGTATCGGGCAAGCAGCCGCTCTCGGTCTATTGCGTCGAGAGCAATCCGCTCGGGTCTTGGTACGCCCATGGCGCGTCGGCCAATGCAATTTTCAAGCTCTCCGGTGGTGCTGTCTTCACCTATCGCGGCTCCTGGTGCGCCGAGGGGCGGAGGACGAGCTGGGAGAGCGCATGGAGGCTCATTGGCTCCAAGGGCATGATTACCTGGGATGGCGAGGAAGCATTCGAGGCGACGGTCGCTGGCAATGAGCCGGGGCTATTGCGTGGCCATCAGGAACGCGCTGTCCCGCTTGCTCCGGATGAAGACGAGACCCACGGCCATCGTAGCGTACTCGCAGATTTCATCGACGCAGTGAAATCCGGGCGGAAGCCCGAGACGGTGAGCGATGACAATATCAAGAGCCTTTCCATGGTTCTCGGCGCGATCGAGAGCGCCCGGACCGGACTTCCCGTCAGCATCTCAGTCGAAGGACATTGAGCCCGTGAGCAATCCCGCAAATTCCATTCGTATCGGAACGATGATCAGCGCCAGCGGCGGCAAGGCGGCCGAGCGGATCGGACAGATCGCCGACATGGGCTTCGAGAGCTTCGAGCCCTTCTTCTGGCAGACGACAAACGGCCAGGACCTCGCCGATCTCGGCAAACGCTGCGTCGAGGCGATCGGCGACCGCGACATCACCATCTCGACGCTCGGCATGTTCGGCAATCCGCTGGAAGAAACCGACATGGATCTGCAGACGCTGCAGGGCTGGAAAGACTGCATCGACAATGCCCATCATTTTGGGGCGACCTGCGTTGCCGGCTTCACCGGGCGCATTCGTAATCGTCCACTGACGGAAAGCCTGCCGCGTTACCGCGAGATCTGGAGCGACCTTGCCAAGCGGGCAGCCGACAAGGGCGTGAAGATCGCGTTTGAAAATTGCGCCATGGACGGCAACTGGCAGACAGGTGACTGGAACATCGCCCACAATCCGGATGCCTGGGAGCTGATCTTCAACGAGACGCCTGATGATCACATCGGGCTCGAATGGGAGCCCTGCCACCAGATGGTCTATCTCATCGATCCGATCCCGCAGATCCGCAAATGGGCGCACAAGTTCTTCCACGTGCATGGCAAGGACGCGACCATCCGCTGGGATGTCATCCGCGAACATGGCGTCTTCGGCAAACACCCTTTCGTCTTCATGCGCACGCCGGGCTTCGGCGACACCAACTGGACCGATGTGATCTCGGAGCTCCGGCTGGCTGGCTGGTCGGGGTCGATCGACATCGAAGGCTGGCACGACCCGGTCTATCGCGATGCGCTGGAAATGACCGGCCAGGTGCATGGCCTGAATTACCTGAAGACTTGCCGGGGCGGGGATTTCGTCACCGATCCGGTGTGAGCTTTCGGAAATATGGGTCTTGTGGAGGACAAGCCCCATGCAGAAACCCAAGAGGAGGAAACCATGGGTATTCGCAAGCATATTGTTTTCGGCGCCTTGGCGCTCGCCAGTGTCTCTCTGTTCGGGCTATCTGCCCAGGCAGAGGATGTGAAGATTACCGTCTGGTCGCTCGACCGCGACATCCAGCCGGCTCCCAATCTGATCAAGGACTTCAACGCTCTGGGTAACGGCATAACGGTCGAATACCGCCAGATCCAGTTCGACGACGTCGTCAGCGAGGCGATGCGCGCCTATTCGACCGGCCAGGCGCCCGATATCATCGCGATCGACAATCCCGAGCATGCGCTTTTTGCGTCGCGCGGTGCGTTTCTTGATCTCACGGACCGGATCGCAGCATCTGACGTCGTAAACCCCGAGAACTACTATCCCGGTCCGCTGAAGTCGGTCATGTGGGACGAGAAGTATTTCGGCATCCCCAAGGCGACCAACACGATCGCGCTCTACTACAACAAGGACATGTTCCGGGAAAAAGGCCTTGATCCGGACAAGCCGCCGCAGACTTGGGCGGAACTGGTGGAGACGGCGCGCAAGCTCACCGATCCCTCGAAGAACGTCTATGGCCTGACCTTCTCCGCTAAAGCCAATGAGGAAGGGACCTTCCAGTTCCTGCCCTGGGCCCAGATGGGCGGTGGCGGCTACGACAAGATCAATTCCGAAGGTGCGGTGAAGGCGCTCGAAACCTGGAAGACCATCATTGACGAGAGGCTCGCTTCTCCCGACACGCTCACGCGCAGCCAGTGGGATTCGACCGGCACCTTCAATTCCGGCAATGCCGGGATGGCAATCTCCGGTCCCTGGGAACTCGACCGGATGCTGAAAGAAGCCAAGTTCGATTGGGGCGTAGCACTGCTGCCGGTGCCGGAAGAAGGGGCTCAGCGCTCGTCTGCCATGGGCGACTTCAACTGGGCGATCTTCTCCAACACGGAACATCCCGACGAAGCCTTCAAGGTGCTCGAATACTTCGTCTCGCAGGACGACCGCATGTTCAAGGACTTTGGACAGCTGCCGCCGCGGTCCGACATCACCATCCCGCCCACCGGCGAGGCGCTCAAGGATGCTGGCCTGAAGGTCTTCATCGAACAGCTGCAATATGCCCAGCCGCGCGGACCGCATCCTGAGTGGCCGAAGATCTCGAAGGCGGTGCAGGATGCCATCCAGGCAGCATTGACCGGACAGATGTCGGCCAAGGAAGCGCTTGATCAGGCGGCCGAGAAAATCAGCGCCGTGCTCGGCTGATCACTTGGCAGGCGCCGCGACTGCTGCGCCTGCCCTTCAGACCCTCCCGGAAGGCCGTCCCTCGTTTTCGATCGGGGGGCGGCCAGACCGGACGAGCATTAAGGCAGTGCGGAGACATCCATGCGCAAGATCCTGACCAGTCTGACCGACGGACGAGGCTTCGATATCGGCCTTGTCACGTTGCCGCTCGGCTTCCTATTCCTGCTGTCCGGCCTGCCGCTCATCTACAATGTGCTGATGAGCTTCCAGGAGGTCGACATGTTCTCTCTGGGTAGTTTCATGCGGCCGTTCGTCGGCTTCACGAATTACCAGACGCTGTTCTCGCAACCCGAAACATGGCCGATCCTCGGCAATACCGCTCTATTCGTCGTCGCGTCGATTGTCGGGCAGTTCGTCATCGGTTTCTCGCTGGCTCTGTTCTTCTGGGTCAACTTCCCGTGGGCATCCTGGCTCCGCGGACTCTTCCTCGTGTCCTGGGTGATGCCGGGTCTCGTCGTCGGCGCGATCTGGAACTGGATTCTGTCCGGTGACTTCGGCGTGCTGAACTACATGCTGCGGGAGACCGGCATCATATCCAGCAATATTTTCTGGCGCTCGGATCCCAATTTCTCGCTCTGGGCGGTGATCATCGCCAATATCTGGCTCGGCACCTCCTTCAACATGATCCTTCTGTCGGTTGGTCTGTCCGGCATCCCCAAGGATCTCTATGAGGCCGCAGAGCTTGATGGTGCCAATGTCTGGCAGCGCTTCTGGACGATCACCCTTCCCATGATGCGCTCGACGATCGGGGCGATCATTTCGCTGGGGCTGATCTTCACGCTGCAGCAATTCGACCTGTTTGCAGCCATCACCTCCGGCGGACCAAACAACTCGTCCAATGTCACGCAATACTGGGCCTGGGACCTTTCCTTCCGCCAATATGACTTCGCGCAAGGCGCAACGATCTCCGTTCTCATGATCGTCTTCGTGATGTTCGCGTCAGTCGTCTATGTGCGGTCCACACGACACGAGGTGCGCGGATGAACGAGACCACTCGAAACCGGCTGATGCTCGCGATCGCGCTCGTGCTTGCCGCCATCTACCTCTTCCCGCTCTACTGGATGTATATCACCACGTTGAAAAGCGGCTCGGCGATGTTTGCCACGCCACCTAGCTTCTGGCCGTCCGATCCGCAATGGTCGACCTATGCCTATGTCTGGGAGAGCCGCAATCTCGCCCGCTACATGTGGAATTCGCTGGTCATCGCCGTGGGCGCTGTGGCGCTGATCACGGTGCTCGGCACGGGATGTGCCTATGTGCTCGCCCGCTATCGCAACCGCTGGATCGATGTCGGGCTCTTCCTCATCCTGATGCTGCAGGTGTTGCCGGCCTCGCTGATGATCACGCCGATCTTCGTCGGCTTCTCGCAGCTCGGCATGCTCGACTATCCCCGGCTTTCGGTCATCATAGCGATTGCCGCCAAGAGCATGCCGTTTTTCGTCGTTCTGGTCAGGGCCACCTTCATGAGCGTGCCCTTGGAGCTCGAGGAAGCAGCGCTCGTCGACGGCAATTCGCGGATCGGGGCCTTTTTCAACATCGTGCTGCCGCTCGCCCGCAATGGCATACTGGTCGCGGCCATCCTCATCTTCATGCAGGCCTTCGGCGAGTTCGTCTATTCGAAGTCGATGATCCAGAACGCTGACCTGCAGCCCGCGAGCGTGGGGCTCAATTCCTTCATGGGGCCAAACACCAACGAGTGGAACAACATCATGGCCTTCGCCGCGATCTACGTTACGCCGATCCTGGCCGCCTTCGTCCTTCTGCAGCGCCGGATCGTCTCCGGGCTCACGTCTGGAGCTCTCAAATGACCCATCAGATCGAATTGTCCGGCGTCAACAAATACTACGGTGCCTATCACGCGTTGCGCGACATCGACCTCAAGATAAAAAAGGGCGCCTTCGTGGCGCTGGTCGGACCGTCTGGTTGCGGCAAGTCGACCTTGCTACGGTCGCTGGCCGGGCTCGAGAGCATTTCGGCCGGTGATCTCATCATTGCTGGCGAGAAGATGAATGGCGTACCGCCGCGCAAGCGCGACCTTGCCATGGTCTTCCAGTCCTATGCGCTCTATCCGCATATGACGGTGGAGGAGAACCTCACCTATTCGCTGCGCATTCGCGGCGTGAAGAAGGCGGAAGCCAGAAAGGCGGCGGAAGAGGTGGCGGCAACGACGGGCTTGTCCAATCTGCTGCATCGCTATCCGCGTGAGCTCTCCGGCGGTCAGCGGCAGCGCGTGGCGATGAGCCGAGCGATCATCCGGCATCCCAAGGCCTTCCTGTTCGACGAGCCGCTGTCCAATCTCGACGCAGCACTTCGCGTTCATATGCGCAAGGAAATCCGCTCTCTGCACGACCGGCTCGGCGCAACCTCCGTTTATGTTACCCATGACCAGATCGAGGCGATGACCATGGCGGACCATGTCGTCGTCATGCGCCAAGGCGTGATCGAGCAGCAGGGCGCGCCGCTCGAGCTCTATGATCGTCCGGTCAACAAGTTCGTTGCAGGCTTCATTGGTTCACCCGCCATGAATTTCATTCCGGCAACCGTTGGTACTGATGGCAAGTCATTGGTACTCGATCTGGGCAGCCGCCAGATCATCGCCCTCGATAGACCTGTTCCTGCGGCCTCCAATCTGACCGTCGGGCTGCGGCCCGAACATCTGCGCCTCGTGCCGGATGCAGAGGCAAAAATCCGCCTGCCGGTCGGGGTCGTCGAGAGCACGGGGTCAATGACCTACATCACCTTGGCCAGCCAGCCAGAGATCAACGTGGTCGTTTCAGAGCGACAGTCGCTGAGACATGGAGAGATGGTGTCGCTCGGCTTCGATCCGGCGCATCTGCACCTGTTCGATGCAGACAGCGAACAGCGGATCGAGATCGCGAGCTGACCGAACGGAAGGCGTCAGATATCCAGTGTCATCTGGCGTTCCCAGACGGTGAAGTGCCCGCAATAGCTGTTCCACTCGTCATGCTTGAGCTTGATGTAGGCGTCCGAGAATTCCATGCCGAGAGCGGCTTTCAGGACTTCATCCTGTTCGAAGGCGCGCAGCGCGTCGAGGAGGTTCAGCGGCAGTCGTGGCGCATCCTTCACCGTGTGGCCGTCGCGGTACATGTCGATGTCGTAATGCGGGCCGGGATCGGCGTTGCTCTTCAGGCCGCTCAAGCCCGCCGCGATGATGATCGACTGCAACAGGTACGGGTTCACAGCGCCATCGGGCAGGCGCAATTCGAAGCGGCCGGGGCCGGGCACGCGGACCATGTGGGTGCGGTTGTTGCCGGTCCAGGTCACGGTGTTGGGTGCCCAGGTGGCGCCGGAGACCGTGCGTGGCGCGTTGATACGCTTGTAGGAATTGACCGTCGGATTGGTGATTGCGGCCAGTGCGGATGCATGTTTCATGATGCCGCCGAGGAAGGTCTTGCCCTTGGTCGATAGGCCGAAGGGCATGTCCTTGTCGGCGAAAGCGTTGACCTTGCCGTCGAGATCCCAGACGGAGATATGCGCGTGGCAGCCATTGCCGGTGAGCCCCTTGAAGGGTTTCGGCATGAAGGTGGCGCGCAGTCCGTGCTTCTCGGCGACTGACTTCACCATGAACTTGAAGAAGGAATGTTTGTCGGCGGTAGCAAGGGCGTCGTCGTATTCCCAGTTCATCTCGAACTGGCCGTTCGCGTCCTCGTGGTCATTCTGATAGGGCTTCCAGTCCAGTGCCAGCATGTGGTCGCAAATTTCGGCGATCACATCATAGCGGCGCATCAGCGCCTGCTGGTCGTAGCAGGGCTTCTCCGCCGTGTCGTATTGGTCCGAGATCGTATCGCCGTCAGCCGAGATCAGGAAGAATTCCGGCTCTACCCCTGTCTTCACCCGCAGACCATGTTCGGCTGCTTCCGCCACCAGCTTTTTCAGGACGACGCGTGGGGCCTGAGCGACGGGCCGATCGTCCATCATGCAGTCGGCGGCAACCCAGGCGACCTCAGGTTTCCAGGGCAACTGGACGACGGATGAGGCGTCGGGGATGGCGAAAAGATCGGGATGGGCGGGTGTCAGATCGAGCCAGGTGGCAAAGCCGGCAAAGCCTGCGCCTTCCTTCTGCATGTCGGCGATGGCCTGAGACGGGACCAGCTTGGCGCGCTGGGCGCCGAAGAGGTCGGTGTAGCTGATCATGAAATATTTGATGCCTCGCTCCTTGGCGAAACCTGCCAGATCCTGTGTCACGTCGTTCCCCTGTTTTTATGGATTGAGACACATCGGTTGAAAGAAGAATGGCCGCATCCGTGGGAGTCGGATGCGGCCATTCCAGGTTTAGAAACCTCCCTTGCCGGGATACCAGCTGGTGCCGGCGAGCGGCACTTGCGCCATGGCGGCCGCCTCCATCGTTAGCGCGCAGAGATCTTCCGGCTCCAGGTTGGTGAGCTTGTTCTTGCCGCAGGCGCGGGCGATGGTCTGCGCCTCGAGCGTCATGACTTTCAGGTAGTTGGCGAGCCTGCGTCCGGCGGCGACCGGGTCGAGGCGGGCGGCGAGTTCCGGATCCTGTGTCGTAATGCCGGCCGGATCCTTGCCCTCGTGCCAGTCGTCATAGGCGCCGGCGGTCGTGCGCAGCTTTTGGTATTCCTCTTCCCACTTCGGGTCGTTGTCGCCGATCGCAACGAGCGCTGCCGTGCCGATCGAGACGACGTCGGCGCCGAGCGCCAGAGCTTTGGCCACATCGGCGCCAGAGCGGATGCCGCCCGAGATCACCAGCTGCACCTTGCGGTGCATGCCGAGGTCCTGCAGTGCCTGAACGGCGGGACGGATGCAGGCGAGCGTCGGCATGCCGACATTCTCGATGAACACGTCCTGGGTGGCGGCCGTTCCGCCCTGCATGCCGTCGAGCACCACAACATCGGCGCCGGCCTTCACGGCAAGCGCGGTGTCATAATAGGGGCGGGCGCCGCCGACCTTCACATAGATCGGTTTTTCCCAGTCGGTGATCTCGCGCAGTTCGAGGATCTTGATTTCGAGATCGTCAGGCCCCGTCCAGTCCGGGTGGCGGCAGGCGGAGCGCTGGTCGATGCCCATCGGCAGGTTGCGCATCTGGGCGACGCGGTCGGAGATCTTCTGGCCGAGCAGCATGCCGCCGCCGCCGGGTTTCGCGCCCTGACCGACCACGATCTCGATGGCATCGGCGCGGCGAAGATCCCTAGGGTTCATGCCATAGCGTGACGGAAGATATTGGTAGACGAGTTTTTCCGAGTGGCCGCGTTCTTCGTCGGTCATGCCGCCGTCGCCTGTCGTCGTCGAGGTGCCTGCGAGCGTTGCACCGCGTCCCAACGCTTCCTTGGCATTGCCCGACAGCGCGCCGAAGCTCATGCCGGCGATGGTGATCGGGATCTTCAGCTCGATCGGCTTCTTCGCAAAGCGCGTGCCCAGCACCACGGAGGTGTCGCATTTCTCCCGGTATCCTTCGAGCGGATAGCGCGAGATCGATGCGCCGAGGAAGAGCAGGTCGTCGAAATGCGGCACCTTGCGCTTCGTGCCGCCGCCGCGAATGTCGTAGATTCCGGTTGCGGCCGCACGACGGATTTCGGCGAGCGTGTGGTCATCGAAAGTGGCGGACTTGCGCGGCGGGGTGAAAGGATTGTGGTAGCTCATGGCTTTTCCTCGCCTCAATACGCGTCGGCATTGTCGATGTTGAAATTGTAGAGCTTACGGGCCGAGCCGTAGCGCCTGAACTCCTCGGGTTTCGCATGCGTCACGCCTGCCTTGGCGAGCAACTCGGCAAGCTTTTCGAGATGTTCCGGGCGCATCTCTTTTTCGATGCAGTCGGCGCCAAGGCTTTTCACCGAGCCGCGCACGAAGAGCTTCGCTTCATAGATGCTGTCGCCCAGGGCTTCGCCGGCGTCGCCGCAAACAACGAGATGGCCTGATTGCCCCATGAAGGCCGACATGTGACCGATCGAACCATGGACAACGATGTCGATACCCTTCATTGAGATGCCGCAGCGGGAAGCGGCATTGCCCTTGATCACGAGCAGGCCGCCGCGACCGGTGGCGCCAGCATATTGGCTGGCGTCGCCCTCGATCACCACCGTGCCGGACATCATGTTTTCAGCCACGCCAGGACCAGCCGAGCCATGGATGGTGACGGTGCCGCCGTCATTCATGCCGGCGCAGTAATAGCCGACCGATCCCTTCACCTCGACGGTGACAGGCGCATCGATACCGACGGCGACAGCATGATGTCCACGCGGGTTCACCACCTCGAATTCGAGGTCGTTAGCGCCGGTGCCGAGATTGTGTAGCGCGCTGTTCAGTTCGCGAAGAGGGGTATGGGAGAGGTCGAAGATTGGCATCGGGCAAGCTTTCTCGGAGTCGCGGTTCAGGCGGCCTTTTCGTGGTCCCAGAAATAAACGGTCGCCGGCTCCGGCTCCCAGACGCGGGCGGTCTCGATACCAGGCAGATTGACGAGGGCGCGGTATTCGGAGCCGAAGGCGACATACTGTTCGGTCTCGGCCATGACGGCTGGCTTGCAGGCGATCGGGTCGCGCACGACACCGAAGCCGGTCTTGGTGCCGACGACGAATGTGAAGAAGCCGTCGAGGTCATCGAGGGCGCTGGTGAGTGCCTGACCCAGATCCTTCCCCTTGGCCATTTCAGCGGTGAGATAGGCGGCGGCCACTTCCGAGTCATTCTGGGTCTCGAAGGACATGCCTTCGCGGATCAACTCGCGGCGCAGATTGTTGTGGTTCGACAACGAGCCGTTGTGCACGAGGCATTGGTCTGCGCCTGTCGAAAAGGGGTGGGCGCCGAGTGTGGTGACAGCACTTTCGGTCGCCATGCGGGTATGGCCAATGCCGTGGGTGCCACCCATGGCGCGGACGCCGAAACGCTGCACGACGTCCTTGGGAAGGCCGACTTCCTTGAAGATCTCGACGCTTTCGCCGGAGCCCATGATGCGGACATTGGGGCGGATATCGGCGAGGGCCGCCCGGATCTCGGTCAGCTTGCTCGCGGCGATCGAGATGACCGCATGGGTGCTTTTCAATTCGATTTCCGCGGTGATGCCGACCTTGGCCAGATCTTCGGCGAGGCTCGCGAAATCGCTTTCCGGGGCGGCAGACTGGATGGTGACCTTGGCGGTCTTGCCGTCGACGCCGCCATAGATTGCGATGCCGGCCGAGTCCGGTCCTCGGTCGGTCATGGTGATCAGCATGTCCGAGAGGAGATCGCCGAGCCGGGGCTCAAGCGCCTTGTTCTTGAGAAACAGACCTACAATGCCGCACATGGCCACGCCCTCCAAAGTCTCTGGAGAAAGGGCTAGCAGCGGCATCCGAGAAAATCAATCGAAAGGAATAAAGTTTTCCTGGTGGGCAACTATCTGCGTTGGGGATAGGAGATGATCGAGAGGTAGCGCGCGGGCAGGTTTACGAGCTCTTCCGGGCCGTGCGGGGCGTCGGCGTCAAAGAAGAGACTATCTCCTGCCTGCATGCGATAGAGGCTGTCACCGTGGCGATAAACCACTTCGCCCTCCAGCATGTAGAGGAACTCCATGCCTTCGTGCTGAAAGGTCGGAAAGACATCCGATTCCGCGTTCAACGTGATCAGATAGGGTTCGACGACGACACCGGAGGTGTTGTTCTCGATATGGCCGAGCAGGCTGTAGTGGTGACCGGCGCGGGTTCCCCGGCGCTCCAGGTTCACGCCTTCGCCGGCCTTGACGAAGCTTGCCGATTTCGGCTCCTCGAAACCCTTGAAGAAGGCTGTGATCGGCATGCCCAGCGCCTTCGACAGTGCCTGAAGCGTGGTCAGCGAAGGCGAGATATTGCCGTTCTCGATCTTCGAGAGCATGCCGACCGACATGCCGGTGGCCGCGGCGAGATCGGCGACCGTTATGCCCAGCTTCTTGCGATAGGTGCGGACCTCATGGCCGATCGCCATTTCGAGATTGTTGGCGCGCGGTTCGCGGACGGCATGGGGATCCTGCGACAGCGCCGGCTTCTGGGCGCTTTTCGCTGTCTTGGGTGTCTTTGCCATGGATCCTCCTCAAACGCTGCCGACGTCACCCGATGCTCTAGCGGATTCTGCGTCTCTGCCCAATGGTCGAAGAGCAGTCGGTCACAGTCCGACGAAGACCAGAACCGCGAGAACGATGGCGGCGAGGAAGATTGTGTCGGCAACCAGCAGGCCGATGGCTCGTCCGCCGATCTTGAACACTTCCGGCAGGGAAGTCTTCACGCCGACGGCGGCGATTGCCACGAGCAGCGCCCAGCGCGAGAGCATGCCCGCCCAGTCGCCGACCACTGGCGGGATGGTGACGAGCGAGTTCAAAGCGGCGAGCAGAAGGAAGGCGACGACGAAACCAGGCAGGAGGGGCGGGCGCTTCACGTTGCTGGAGACCGTGCTGCGGAAGGCGAGTGCGGCGACCAGCACGACGGGGGCCAGCATGGTCACTCGGATAAGCTTTACAAAGACGGCCGTCTCGCCAGCGGGAACGGAGACCGAGAAACCAGCGCCCGCGACTTGAGCGACGTCATGGATCGTTGATCCAAGGAAGATGCCGGTCTGGTGGTCGTCGAGGCCGGCAAGGCTTGCCAGGATCGGGTAGAAGATCATGGCGAGCGTCGACAGCATGGTGACGCCTATGACCGTGAAGACCATCTGCTGGTCGGCTTCCTTGCTGCGGTTTCCAAGGGTGGCGGAGATTGCAAGGGCTGCCGAGGCGCCGCAGATGGCGACCGCGCCGCCGGTGAGCACGCCGAACTGGGTACCCTGGCCAGAGAGCCGCGAGGCGAGGATGCCGAAGAGGATGGTGAGCAGGACGGCGCTGACGATCATGGCGATCACAGCCGCACCCAGTTCGGCGAACATCGCGACACTGACCCTGAGGCCAAGCAATGCGATGCCGAGACGCAGCACCGTGCGTGAAGCGAAGTCGAGGCCGGCCGCGGTCTTCGGATCCTCGGCCAGAAAATGCAGCGCAAGTCCAATCAGGATCGCGAGCAGCATGGCCGGTGCGCCGTAGTGTTCCGAGAGGAAGGCGGATGCGAGGGCGATCAAGACCGTGACGGACACACCGGGAAACAAGGCTTGCCAGCGCTCACGAAGGCTCAAGTGGCGGCTGTCCCGCTCCTGCTTGGGCGAGGCAATAGACGGGTCTGGCATGGATCACCTCTGGTAGAGCGCCCTTTGCATGGTTGCATCGGATGATGCGGAGGGCGAATGAAGGGATGCGCGGTCCTGCCGCGCATCCCTGATGTCGTCAGTTGAGATCAGCTGCGCGCTCGGCGTCGACCTTCTTCTGAGCGTCAGCAACCGCTGCCGTGAACTGATCGAATACTTCGGCTCCGCCTGTCACGTTCGCCTTGAACCAGTCGAAGACCGGCGAGACGGCCGCCTTGAATGCTTCCTTCTCCTCGGCGGTCGGCACGTAGATCTCACCGCCGGCCTTGGCGAAGTCCTGATAGGCTGCGATTTCCTTGCGCTTCGGCGAGGCGAAGGTCGCCTGCTGAAGGGCTGCGAAACCGTCAACGACGACCTGTTTTTGCTCCGGTGTCAGGCCGGTAAAGCGGTCGTTCGACATCCACCAGAAAGCGCCCATGTAGCTGTGGCCGTCGAGCGTCAGGTATTTCAGGCCGGCATCCGGAAACTTCATGGACATGATGTCGGTGATGCCATTGGCGGTACCTTCCACGACGCCCGTCTGCAGCGAAGTGAACAGTTCCGGCCACGGGATCGGGGTCGGGGCTGCCCCTACGGCGGTCGCAACCTGCTGCGGCAGATCGGCCGGCACCGTGCGCATCTTCAGACCTTTCAGATCTTCGGGCGACTTCACCGTCTGCTTGGTGTTGGCGTAGTTGCGCCAGCCGCCGGTGTTGCCGATGGTCATCAGGCGGATCTTGTTGTCACTGTCGGCCAGCGCGCGCTCGCGCAGCTTGCGGGTGAAGTCACCCGTCAGCACCGTTTCTGCCACGCGGTCGTCGCTCATGAGGTAGGGCAGGTCCAGGACCTGAATATAGGGGAAGAGGCCGGCTGCGCCGCCCGACGTCGAAATGTAAATGTCGATAGAGCCGTCAGCGACGCCCTGGAGGCATTCCTCCCCCGTGGCGCAGAGCTGGGTGCCGATGAAAAGCTCGACGGCGATCGCGCCGTTCGAGGCGTTCTCGACATAGTTCTTGAAGACGACGAGGCCGTCATAATCCTCGTCATTCTCGTTGGAGTTGGCGGTGGCGCGCAGCGTGATGTCTGCTGCCTGCGCAACACCGGTGATGGTAAGTGCGCTGGCCAAAGCCAAGGTTTTCAACATGGACTTGAGCATTCTGGTTCCTCCCTTTTCTCAAGTTAGTCGACGAAGCCCGCGAGGCGCGGGAGCGTGAGCGTCAAAGCGGGGAAATAGGTGATCAGGAAGATCACAACGATTTCCGCCGCCAAGAACGGCAGTGTGGCCTTGGCGATCGTCTCGACCTTCAAGCCGGAGACGGACGACGAGACGAAGAGCACGAGGCCCATGGGCGGGGTCAAAAGGCCAACTGTCAGATTGACCGCCATGATGATGGCGAAGTGGACGGAGTCCACTCCCATCTGGGTGAATATGGGGCCGAGGATCGGCCCGAGAATGATGATCGCCGGACCTGCATCGAGGAACATGCCGACCACAAAGAGCAGCAGGTTGATCAGCAGCAGCAAGACCAGCGGGTTTTCGCTGAGGCTGAGGATGATCGAGGCTAGCAGCTCCGGCGTATGCGACAGGCTGGCGACCGTTTTGAAGGCCATAGCCGCGCCGACGAGCAGCAGGACAACCGCCGAAGTCATGGCGGCGCGCATCAGAATTCTCGGCATGTCGCCGACTTTCAGACTGCGCAGCACGAAGAGGCCGATGAAAATTGCATAGCCGACGGCAACGGCAGAGGCTTCCGTCGGCGTAAAGATGCCGCCGAGAATACCGCCCATGATGATAACAGGTGTCATCAGCGGCCAGAAGGCATTGAGGCTTGCACGCCCACGTTCGGACCAGGTTGCGCGGGTCGTCGCAGCCGGCAGGTTCTCTCGATCGGCCAGCAGGTAGACGATCGCCATGAGGCTGAGACCGATCAGGACGCCCGGAACGATGCCGGCCAGGAAAAGCGCAGCTACGCTTTCGCCCATGACATAGGCATAGATGATCATGATGCCGGACGGCGGAATGATCGGGCCGATGATCGAGGATGCGGCCGTGACGGCGGTCGCAAATTTTCGGCTGTAGCCCTGCTTCTCCATCGCCGGAATCAGCATCGAGCCGAGGGCGGAGACGTCCGCCACGGCCGAGCCTGAGAGGCCGGCGAACAGCATCGAGGACAGAATGTTGACGTGCGCGAGGCCACCGCGTAGATGGCCGATCACCGCTTGCGCGAACTCGACGAGGCGCATGGTGATACCGGCGCGGTTCATCAGTTCTCCGGCCAGCATGAAGAAGGGGATGGCCATTAGCGGGAAGCTGTCCATCCCGTTGTAGACATTGCGATAGAGCAGCACGATGTCGCGCTCCTGGCCGTTCAGCCAGAGCAGAATCCCGGGTGCTGCGATCAGGCCGAACACGATCGGAAAGCCGAGCAACAGAAGGATCATGAAAAGGGGGAGGAAAAGGGTCAGCATCACTCGGCTCCCAGTCCTGCGAGCGAGGCGACCGGCTCGAGCTTTTCTTGATGTCCTGTCAGTTCGATCAGGTTGCGCAGGATCAGTTCGATGCTGACGACGAACATCATGGTTACACCGGTTGCGAGCGAAGCCATCATCCAGCCGCGCGGCACCTTCATCCAGGTGCTGAGATCAAGAGATGTCGGTACTGATATCGCTGGCATGGCAAAACGTCCGCCGAGGCCTGTCACTTCAGCCCAGCCGATGCGCATGGCGACATAAAGCAGGACCGCCGCCAAACCGAGGAAGAGCAGGTTGATAATGCCACCGATCAGACGCGGAAAGATGTCGAGGACCATCGTGATGGCGACAAAGCCGCCCTGGCGGAATGCAGTCGGCACCATCAGGCCGGTCATCCAGAGCATCAGGAAACGGGAGCCTTCCTCACTCCAGGGCAGGGCATTCCCGAGTACGTAGCGAAAGAAGACCTGAATGAGGATGAACACGAGCATGATGCCGAGCGCGCCGGCGCCAAGCCATAGTCCGACCGTCAGCACGGCGGCATTCAGCCGGCCGAGCAGATTGGTCAGGTTTGAAAGTGCCGTCATGTCTCCACCCGTTTCTTGTCATCGGTCAATTCGGCGCACTATCAGAGACTTGTTCCCGCCGCACAAACACGGCTGTTCCCCATTCAGATCCGCAGGGAGCAATTTTCTCCTCGCAGACTTGTTCCGGATCGTCTTCGACCGTCGCGCCGCAGCATGTATTTCATGCTGCCGACGACCTCCTCCCAAATTCAATTCAGACGGCGAAGCGTCCGAACCGTCCCCCCGAGAAGCACAGCGGTTCTCCCTGCCGATGTGCAACCCTTAACACCTTGCCGATGATGATCGTGTGATCCCCGGCGTCGTGCTGCGCCTGCTCGGCGCATTCGAAGCGCGCGAGCGTGCCCGGCAAAACTGGAACGCCTTCTTCGTTGAATCTGACCTCGATCCCGTCGAAGCCACTGCCGCCGCGGGTGAAGGCAGCACTCAAGTGATCCTGATCCGCGCCGAGCACGTGGATCGCGAAATGCCGGGCGCCCGTGAAGGCGCCGTATCGCGATGAACTCTTGGCCGGCGACCAGAGTACCAGAGGCGGATCGAGCGAAACCGAGGCAAAGCTGTTCACCGTCATGCCGATCGGACCGTCTGAGGTCGTCGCGGTCACCACGGTCACACCCGTGGTGAAGCTGCCCAGTGCTTTGCGGAAATCCCGATGGTTGTCGGCGCCGGGAACGAAGACGGCCTCCAATGCATGAATGTCATTAGCAGCCATCATCAGGCGACCTCCTGTCCGATTGCAAGCGTGTAGAGCTCGAACCAGGTCTGGCGATCCATCTCCACCTTGGTTGCGTCAGCGATCTTGGCGATGCGATCGAGCGAATTGGTGCCCATGACCGGCAGGATGGTGGAAGGATGACGCAGCAGCCAGGCAACCGCGACAGCCGTTTCGTCGACGCCGTGTTCTCCGCCGATGCGCTTCAGGGCAGCCAGAAGTTCCGGCTTCGATCCGTCCATGAGACGACCGCCGCCAAGCGGCGACCAGGCCATGGGCGGGACCATCCGTTCCTGAAGATAGGCGAGATCGCCGTTGACGAAGGTATCGGTCGCCAGCAGGCTCATCTCGATCTGATTGGTGACGAGATTGTTCTCCATCGACGACTGCAGCAGGGAGAAATCCCAGGGCCGGAAATTGGAAACGCCGACGGCACGTACTTTGCCGGATGCGACAAGCGCATCGAGAGTCGGGCCTGTTTCATCGGGATCGATCAGCGGATCAGGACGGTGGATCAGCAGCAAATCGACGTGATCTGTGCCCATGTCGGTCAGCGAGGCTTCGACCGAGGCCGTGATATGGGCGGCCGAGGTGTCGTAATACTTGACGCGGGCAGCCGAATGGCGACCGGCAGGGGCCACGATATCGCATTTTGTCACGATCTCTAGCTTGTCACGTAGGCCGGGTGAGGCCTTCAGCGCACCGCCGAGGATCGCTTCTGCCGTGTAGTCGCCATAGATGTCGGCCTGGTCCATGGTGGTGATGCCCTGGGCAAGGCAGGCCTCGATCTTGGCCTGCACATGTTTAGGCGAGGTGTCAGCGTCGTCACCGATGCGCCACATGCCGTAGACGAGGCGGCTGAAGGTGAGGTCAGGGGTAAGATTGACGCGCTGCATCAGCGGCGAACTCCATTTCCGAGAGGTGTCGGCGGCGTTTCCGAGGGGACGCGGCCATAAGCGTGGGGAAGCGAGACAGTCTTAAGTTCCGGCAGCACCTTGGTGCCGAAGTGAACCGCCTCGTCGATATGCGGATATCCTGACAGGATGAAGGCGCGAATGCCCATCTTCCTATACTCTTCCAGTTCCGAGAGGATCTGGTCCGTGGAGCCGACGAGGGCTGCACCACAGCCGGACCGGGCGCGACCGATGCCGGTCCACATATGCGGCTCGATATAGCCAAACTGGTCGGCGAGTTCGCGGGCGCGGGCCTGATGCGCAACACCCAGCGAAATCGAATCATGCGCACGATCGCGGATGAGCTTGCCGTATTCGTCGTCGAGCTTCGAGACGATGTACTCCGCATACTCGCGCGCCTCGCTCTCGGTGTCGCGCACGATCATGTGGACACGCAGACCATAATCCAGCGTGCGGCCATGGGCTTTGGCGCGCGCATGCACGGCCTTCATGCGTTCTGCGAGCTGATCCTTCTTTTCCGGCCACATCAGGTAGACGTCGCATTGCGCGCCGCAGAGTTCCAGCGCGTCCGGGGAGTAACCGCCGAAATAAAGAAGGGGGCCGCCGTTCTGCTGGTAGGGGCGAGCGGGTTCGGTCGACACGCCCTTGAACTGGTAGACTTCGCCTTCGTGGTCGATCGTGTCACGCGTCCAGGCCTGGCGAAGGATCTCAACTACCTCGTGGCTGCGCTTGTAGCGAAAGGCGCTGTCTGCGACTTCGCCGGGGAAATCCGAGCTGATGACGTTCAGCGTCAGCCGACCTTTGAGCATGTGGTCGAGGGTCGCCACCGTGCGGGCCAGCATGATCGGCTGCATCTCGCCGCAGCGGATGGCGGCGAGCATGTTGATATCAGACGTGATCGGCGCACAGCCGGCAACAAAGCTCAGCGTGTCCTGGCCTACCTGATAGGAGGAGGGGCAGAGGATGTTGCGAAAACCAAGCTGCTCGGCCTTTAGAACGATGTCGGAGCAGTGCTCGAAGCTCGAACGCAAGCCGCCATCGGGCACGCCAAGAAATTGATAATCGTCAGAGCAAAGGGCTGCGAACCACGACACTTCCGCGCCATCGATATCGGCCGACGTGACAGGCACAACAGTCATTGAGGTCTCCTCCAAGGCTCCAACTTTCTTCTTGCCTAACACCCGATTTGATGTAGATCAATAGTGTATCAATTTTTTCTCGGCGATACCGAAGTGCCACAGAACTCCACGATGCAGCCGCCCGGCAGCCTTCCCATCTATGTGCAGATCACCGAGCTTCTGGTGCGCGACATCGCTGCCGGACGGCTGATCGATGGGGAAAAACTGCGCCCTGAAAGAGATATGGCCGAAGAGCTCGGCATTGCCGTCGGTACGCTACGCAAGGCATTGGCAGAGCTGCAAAATCGCGGGCTGCTGGAGCGGATCCAGGGCTCCGGCAACTATGTTCGGGCGATTTCCGATCCGAAATCCGTCTACGCCATGTTTCGCCTGGAATTGCTGGGCGGTGGTGGCTTGCCGACGGCAGAGATCCTGTCCATCGACCGGCTGCCGAAACCGGATGGACTGCCGACATTCGGCACATCCGAGGAGGCCCACCGGATCCGGCGTTTGCGGCGTCTTTCCGGCCGTCCTGCGGCGCTTGAGGAGATCTGGCTCGACGGCTCCTATGTCGAGTTCATCGATCCCGAGGCGGTTTCGGAATCCCTTTATCTCTTCTATCGCACCAAGCTCTCCCTCTGGATTGCAAGGGCCGAGGACCAGATCGGCCTCGACATGGTGCCGGACTGGGCACCTGCGAGCTTCGGTCAGAAGCCCGGCGCGCCCACCACACATATTCAACGCATCAGCCAGGATCAGGAGGGAGCCCGTGCGGAAGTCTCGCGGACCTGGCTCGATCACACCGTTGCCCGATACGTATCGCGGCTGAAATGACATGACCGCGAGGAGCGGTTCAATTGAGGAGGAAAGCGTGGCAGCACTTCAATACGGGATCATCGGTTGCGGCATGATGGGGCAGGAGCACCTGCGCAACATCGCCCTTCTGCAGGATGCATCGGTGGTCGCGATCTATGAGCCGGATGCCGGCATGCGCGCGCTGTCAGCGGAGGCTGTCCCGACGGCAAAGATGGTCGCCTCGATCGAGGAGCTGCTTGCTGTCGAGGCCGTGAACTGCCTGCTGATTGCGAGTCCGAACTACCTGCATCTTGATCAGTTGGAAAAGATCGCTGGGATCCGGCCGCTGCCGGTGCTGGTGGAGAAGCCGTTGTTCACCGATCCTGCCGATGCTCCGCGCCTTGCCGCCCTGCGAGCTGCCTATCCGGCGCCGATCTGGGTCGCCATGGAATACCGCTATATGCCGCCGGTCGCGCGGATGATCGAACAGGCGGACGAGGCCACCGGTGGCATCCGCATGTTGACCATCCGCGAGCATCGTTTTCCCTTTCTCGAGAAGGTCGGCGACTGGAACCGGTTCAATCGCAACACGGGTGGGACCCTCGTCGAGAAATGCTGCCATTTCTTCGACCTGATGCGCCATATCCTGAAGTCAGATCCGGTTCGCATCATGGCTTCGGGTGGACAGTCCGTGAACCATGTCGACGAGGTCTATGACGGAAATCGCTCCGATATCTGGGACAATGCCTATGTGATCGTCGACTTTGCCTCAGGCGCGCGGGCGATGCTGGAGCTCTGCATGTTTGCAGAAGGTGCCCGCTATCAGGAGGAAATCTCCGCAGTTGGCCCCACCGGCAAGATCGAGTGCCTGGTGCCGGGACCCGGCCGCTTCTGGCCCAAACATCTCGGCGAGCCACCGATTGCTCAGGTCATCGTGTCGCCACGTGATCCCAAAGGGCCGCACATCGTCGAAATCCCGGTTGATCCGCAGCTGCTGGACGCCGGTGACCACAATGGCTCGACTTTCTATCAGCATCAGCGTTTCCAGAAGGCGGTAACGGGCGCGCAGTCCGTCGAGGTTGCGCTCGATGATGGCTGGTGGGCAGTGGCCATGGGGCTCGCTGCGCAGAAGTCTGCAGAAACGGGGCAGGCGGTCACCTTCCCGCTGCCGTTTTCACCCAGGGCATCGTGACGCGACAGGCGTCCTTCCGCCTTTCGCGCTGGGGTTCGAACCATTCATCGCTTCCTGCGTTGCCTTCTCGTGGCAGCGTAGGGAGATGCAGCGGTGACAGACTATCTTTTTGGCCCCGTCATTGAAGATGACGGGGTTTTGTTTCGGTTGTGGGCGCCGCATTGCAAATCGGTGACGCTCGAAATTGATGGCGCTCCTGCGAAGGACATGGATCGGCAGGCGGATGGAGTGTTTGACCTCAAAGTCACTGGGGCACGGCCGGGTACCCGCTATCGGTTTCGACTGCCGGATGGCCTCATTGTCCCGGATCCTGCAAGCCGGCACCAGCCCGAGGACGTCTTCGGGCCGAGCGAGGTTGTCGACCTTTCAACGATGAAGATCCGAGATGCCATTTGGCGGGGACGGCCCTGGGCGGACATGATCATCTACGAACTGCATGTGGGGACATTCACGGCCGAGGGCACCTTCCGCTCTGCAATCGACAGGCTGGATCATCTGGGCAGCCTCGGGATCACGGCCATCCAGCTGATGCCGATCGCCGATTTCCCCGGCCGTTGGAACTGGGGCTATGACGGCGTCATGCCCTATGCGCCGGACAGCCGTTATGGGCGACCGGAAGATCTGGCGCTTCTCGTTCAGGCAGCGCATCAAAGGGGCATCTCCGTCTTCCTTGATGTCGTCTACAATCACTTCGGCCCGTCCGGAAACTTCATGCCGGCCTATGCGCCACTATTCTCGCCGCATCACCAGACGCCATGGGGGGACGGCATCAACTTCGATGATGCCCAGAGCGAGATGGTGCGCGCATTCCTGATCGAAAACGCTCTCTTCTGGATCGAGGAGTTCGGCGTCGATGGACTGCGGCTCGATGCTGTGCACGCCATCCGCGACGACAGCGAGCCGCATTTCCTGCACGAACTTGCGACGCGAGTGCGCAAACGTTTTGCCGATCGCCACATTCATCTCATCGTTGAAAACGAGGAAAATGACCCGCGTCTCCTCGAGCGCGGCCAGCTCGCCACCGTCACGTTCAACGCGCAATGGAATGACGACGTTCACCACGCCCTGCATGTGGCTACAACGGGTGAGACATTCGGCTATTACGCCGATTACCGGGATGCGGGTAAAGCTCTTGCAAAGGCCCTTGCGGAAGGCTTCGTCTATCAGGGTGACGTAATGCCCTATCGCGGTGAACCGCGTGGCCGACCGAGCAGCCATCTAACGCCTTCCGCCTTCGTTTCCTTTCTTCACAATCACGACCAGATCGGAAATCGCGCCCAGGGTGACAGGGTCATGGCAGCATTGCCCGAACCGGCACTCGCCTTCGCCGTTTCGCTACTGCTGCTTTCACCGCAAATTCCAATGCTGTTCATGGGCGAGGAGTGGTGTTCGCAAAAGCCTTTTCCCTATTTCTGTGATTTCGACGAGGAGCTGAATGCAGCCGTGCGCGATGGCCGCCGGAAGGAGCTATCGAAGTTGCCCGGTTTCGACGGCGACCATGTGCTCGATCCGACATCGGTGGAGACATTCCGCTCTGCGATCCTCGGCTGGGAGCAGGCAGATTCAAAGCAGGGCTCGATCTGGATCGAACGCTACCGTCAGCTCATCGCGCTTCGGCGAGAGCGTGTCGTGCCGTTGCTGACGCATATCCACCAGGGCGGGCGTTATGCTGCCGACGATGGCGTCATCCGTGTTGAGTGGCCGCTTGAGGATGGGCGGCACTACATCCTCATTGCCAATCCTACCTCGCGTGCCGTGACTGCCACCTTTGAAGTGGATCCGGTTGAGGTCATCTATGCACTCGGCGAGCGCGGGACCGACATTCGTGGACCGTGGTCTCTGGTTCTTGGCGTCACAGGCTGATGACAGCGACCTCACCGCTTGCAATACGGTCAGGCACCTATCCTGTCCGCCAGATGCATAACTTCGAGTGCTGATTTTGCCACCATGTCGGCCCCGATATTGCCGAAGGCGTGGGGATTCTTCATGACGGCCGGGCCGCCGACTGCGATCTTCATCCCGCTCAAGCCGCGATTGGATTGCACCCGGCGAATAGCGGCGGCACATTCATCGACTTCGTCTACGCGGCCGATCGAAATGCCGAGAAGGCTATAAGAGGAGTTCGACAGGCGCATATACAGACTGTCGTTGAGTTCGAGATCCGCTCCCCCTTCAACGTCCCAGCCCATGTCACGAAAACATGAGGCGACGATCGATACGCCGATGGTATGGAGGGCACCCTGGGTCCGTGCCAGCAACACACGTCGCGATTTTTGGCGATCGCGGATGGTCTGGCTGCGGTTCTGGGAGAGATGGTTGACGATCATGCCGAGTCTGGTCGAGGCCACGGCAACCTGGATGAAATCTGTTTCGTCATTGCACCATAGCCGACCCAGTTGAGCGGCGACAGGCGAGAACAGCTGGATCGCCAACGTATGCATCGGCAGATCACTCCGCTGTAGCTCCTCAATGATCTCGCGATGACCGCGCGGGTCAGCCTGCACCAAGGCTTGCGTGAGAATTGACCGATAGGCGATAGCTTTTTCGGTTCCCGGTAGTTCGCGCGCTTTCGGATCCAGTTCCGGATGCAGGTGGAAATCAAATTCCGCCGGCATCTCGCCGTTCTGCGGACTCATGACCAGATCCGGATGGCTCGCCCCGACAAGCCGCGGCACGGCGCCCCGGATCGCGCTTTCGAGAATGCGCTGATCCAGGCTTGTCAGCCGCGTGTCTGATTTCGATAGTCCAGACTTACCTTCACCCTTAGACGGAGGCTCGCGCCCCCTTCCGGGTGGTTCCCCGTTCTTGTCATCCGCCATGTCACCCTCCCGGTCATCGGTTTGGGCGGATCCGCTCATCCCGATGGGATATTAGTGCATTCTTGCGCCGTCGCCAAACCTCTCGTAGTCGAATACGCCTGATGCCGTCTTGTGGTTTAGTTCAGCGGTCCTCGGCGCGGTGGAGACGCGTCGGCAGTTCCTGCTGTCCGGCCCGCGCGGACCGGCGAATATCGGCATTGGGCCTTGCAACCGTCAGGCCATTGCGCGCCGCAGCTGCAATGTGGCGGGCGGTCAGCTTCGCTTCCTCATACATGTCTTCGGGGCTCGCCTGGGCGATGAACGTGTCCGGTAGCGTCAGGGTGCGCACGGCACAACGTCCGTCGAGCATACCGTGATTGGCGAGGTGGTGAAGGACGAGGGCGCCGAATCCGCCGGTCGCGCCTTCCTCGACCGTCACCAGCATCGAATGGTTATCGACGAGTTCAGCCAGAAGCACCGTATCGAGCGGCTTGGCAAAACGCGCATCTGCAACCGTTACGGAGATTCCTTCGAGTGCCAGAAGGCGCCGGGCCTTGAGACAGTCGGCAAGCCGGGTGCCGAATGACAGGAGCGCGATCTGGCCTCCCTGCTCGATGATGCGACCGCGGCCGATCGGCAGAATTTCGCCACGGATCGGAAGTGGCGCGCCCGTGCCCTCGCCACGCGGGTAGCGAAATGCAATCGGGCCCTGCTCATGGGCTGCCGCCGTCGCAACCATGTGGACGAGTTCAGCCTCATCGCTTGCGGCCATCACGGTAAAGCCCGGCAAGTTTGCCAGGTAGAGGATATCGAAGGCGCCGGCATGGGTCGGGCCGTCAGCACCCACAAGTCCGGCTCTGTCAATCGCGAAACGGACAGGCAACTGCTGCAGGGCCACATCATGGACGATCTGGTCATAGGCGCGCTGCAGGAAGGTCGAATAGATCGCGCAGAAGGGTTTCATTCCGGCGGCCGCGAGGCCGGCCGCGAAGGTGACCGCATGCTGCTCGGCAATGCCGACATCGAAGGTGCGATCGGGAAAGGCGGCACCGAAGCGGTCGACACCGGTGCCGGCCGCCATCGCGGCCGTGATGGCGACAATGCGGTTATCTGTTTCCGCTTCCGCGATCAGGGCGTCGGCGAAGACCCGCGTATAGCTTGGGGCCTTCACTTCTGCCTTGCTCTGTTGGCCGGTTGTCACATCGAACGGGTTGACGCCGTGATACTTGTCCTCGGCCGCTTCGGCCGGCGCATATCCTGCACCCTTGCGCGTGACCACATGCAAGAGGATCGGGCCATCCTTCTCGTCCCTAAGCTCTGCCAGAAGTGGAATTAGCACGTCGAGATCATGGCCATCGACTGGGCCGCGATAATCGAAGCCGAAATTCTCGAATACGTTGCCGACATTCGAACCAGCTTTCCGGCGGACGTCCGACAAGTGGCGGTTGAGGGCGCCGGTCGAAGCGGAAATCGACATGTCGTTATCGTTGAGAATGACGATCAGAGGGCGCCCCGATGCGCCTGCATTGTTCATCGCCTCGAAGGCCATGCCGGCGGACATCGCGCCGTCACCGATGATGCATACGACGTGACCGTCTTGCCCCTTCAAGTCGCGGGCCGTGGCAAAGCCGAGGCCTGCGGAAATCGACGTGGACGAATGAGCGGCGCCGAAGGGATCGAAGGGGCTCTCGCCGCGACGTGTGAATCCAGAGAGGCCGTCCTTCTTGCGCAGGCTGCGCATGCGGTCTCGTCGTCCGGTGAGGATCTTGTGCGGATAACACTGGTGGCTGACGTCCCAGATGATCGTGTCGCGTGGGGCCGAAAAAGAGGCGTGGATGGCAACCGTCAGCTCGATGACGCCAAGACTGGAGCCAAGGTGACCGCCGGTTTCCGAGACAACCCTAAGGGTCTCCCCACGCAATTCCTGCGCAAGACGACAGAGCGCCGCATGGTCCATGCTTTTCAGGTCGTCAGGGACGTTCACCTGGTCGAGCAGAGGGGTGGCGACGTCATTCGCAAAAGAAAAACCCACTGTGCTCTCCTCCCACGAAAGAGCCCAATTCTCCTGGGTCCGCTGTCTCTCTGAGCGCCAAGTTGGCGCGTCCGTTAGGCGGTTGCCTGAGAATGGTGCAATATCTGCATATTCGGAGAAGATGAGCGATATGTAAACTTTTTTTTACACTTCTGCGCGGGATTCCGCCGGAATTTTAGCTTCCGGCGGAGCGAACCCCCAGGTATCAGGGGGCAGGGAAGGTTTTGAGATAGGCTATCACGTCAGCGACTTCCTTCGGATCCTTCAGACCGGCGAAAGCCATACGCGTGCCCTTGACGACACCACGTGGATTCTCGAGATAAGCGGCCAGCTGTGCGTCATCCCAAACCTTGCCGGCGCCAAAATCCGTCATTGCCTTCGAAAATCTGAAGCCCTCGACCACACCGGGTTGACGGCCGACGACGCCTTGGAGAGAGGGGCCGACCTTATGCTTGGCGTCGGCGACGTTGTGACAGGCCGTGCATTTTTTAAATACGGCTTCCCCCGCTGCCGCGTCACCTTCCTGCGCGAAAGCATTCTGAGACAGCAAAAGGGCTGCGACGGTGCAAGCGGCTGCAATTATCCTCGACATGTGTATCCTCCCATGGCATCGCGGATGAAGTAAGAAGTCATGCTGGTATGAAATTCGACCAGTCCGGTTTACTCGCCGGGCGGTTCGCCTCGCATTTTAAGGTCAAGCTTGGAACCCGAATGCAGGCTATATGCTTCAATATACGCAAACCAACCCGGAGCCGGATCATGTCCGCAGTCGTCTTTCTCGTCATCGTTCTCGCCGCCGCCTCAAGCGGCGCGGTCTTCAAGCCCGGCGAGTGGTACGAGAATCTGCGCAAACCGCGCTGGACGCCGCCCAAATGGGCCTTTCCTGTCGTCTGGACAATCCTTTACGTGCTGATCGGCTATGCAGGCTGGCTGATCTGGGATGTTGCTGGCTGGTCCCTTCCCATGGCCCTGTGGGGCGTGCAGATTGTAGCCAATGCGCTCTGGTCGTATTTCTTTTTTGGCATACGCCGAATGGACCTCGCGCTAGTAGATGTTTCCGTCCTCTGGCTTTCGATTGTGCTGTTCATCCTGGTTGCCTGGCCTGTGGCGCCACTCGCCTCTGTCTTGTTCGTGCCTTATCTCGTCTGGGTGACGGCTGCCGGTGCACTCAATCAGTCCGTCCGCCGCCTCAATCCGCAGGCCTGATCTGCAAGTCTGATCCGCAGATCGATGAGGAAAGCGACCAGCGAAATCGCCAGCAGCAGCGCCAGCCAAAGAACCTGTGTCTGGCGCATGGCCAGCCCGAACGCGGCGAGAAGCGCACTTCCAGAGATTGCATTCGGCGCGAGGTTGGCAATAGTCACTCGCGGCTCTGGTGATCGCCCGGCGATGACCAGGGTGATTGCCCACAACAACGCAATCGCCACCGCACTGATCCAGCCGGACGTGAAGAGAAAGGCCAGCGTTGCCGTCATCTCTGCCCCGCAGGGATGCCGAACAGCTTGGCGAGATCCTTGAAGAACACCCGCAAATGGGCAAGGGGATCGCGGCGGACGAGTTTCTTGTTGAGATAGGATTCCCAGGTCAGCCGCTGCACGTCGGGATCGGCGCACATGGCGACGAACTTCTCGCGCAGCTTGTCGTTGCGATACCAGATCTTCTGCATGATGCCGAGGATCAGGAAGACCCTGCCATGAGCCCGCATGAATGTCCGACGCGCGTCGGCCAAGGCCCGTCCGCTGTTCGTTCGCAATGAGTTGTGCACGGCGTCTGCCGATAGTCTTCCGCAAAGCATGGCGTAATAGATGCCTTCGCCCGAGGATGGCGCGACGGTACCTGCGGCATCGCCAGCCAGCAGAACGTTGCGACCGTTGTCCCAACGCTTCATCGGCTTTAAGGGCAAGGGCGCCCCTTCTCTTCGGATGACTCGACAGTCGCCAAGGCCAGCCGCAAGCTTCAAGGCCCGCGTCGCCTCCCTGATGTTGTGACCCTTCACGGCGGTGCCTGTGCCGATGCTGGTGTGGCCCCCATGGGGGAAGACCCAGCCATAGAAGTCAGGCGAGATCCGACCATCATAGACAACGTCACAGCGGTCGGCCTTAAAGACGGCCTCATTTGCGTTGGACGGGCTCTCGACGATCTCGTGATAGGCGAAAACATAGGGCGGCTTGCGGGAAGCCGGGAACATCAGACGCCGCACGGCAGAATTGGCACCGTCTGCACCGATGACGCGTCTGGCCCTGATCTCGACTGGCTCATGGCCTGCATCTCTGGCCGTCGGTTCCACGGTCAGTTCCAGCAGGCCGCCGTCTCCTTCCCTCATCTTGTCAAGCTTGCCGCTAAGTCTCTCCGCTCCGGCGTCGGCGGCGCGCTTACGCAAGTAAGGGTCGAAGGCGGCGCGATCGACCATGCCGACATAACCGATGTCGCCGATCGTCATGTCCACTGTTCGCCCTGAAGGTGCGATGATCCGCGCCGCATTGGCGCGCGCTACGAGCTGAGCCTCGGGAATTGCAAAATCGTCCAATGCTCGCGACGGGATTGCACCGCCGCAGGGCTTGATGCGGTTATCCGGATCGACGAGAAGCACACTGTGGCCCTTGTCGGCCAACCGCTCGGCGGCCATGGCGCCACAGGGGCCTCCACCGACAACGACAACGTCATAAATCTTCGACATGTGTGTCTCCCTTCCGGGCTCCGGCCTCAGGGTTCATTCTCCAGGCATGATAGCAGCGTTCTGGATCGGGGCCTGTGATCGCATCGCCCGTCGTCCGATCCGCGTTGCGACGAGGGCCGACGCGAGGAAAAGGCCCGCTTCGATCGAAAAGACGGTGGCGAAAGCATGCGCATCACTTGCCGTCAGCCAGCGGCCGAGATCGAGCGCCACTGTTCCGAGGACGCCGCCGAGCCCGAAGGCGATAGCCTGTGCTGCACCCCAGACGCCCATTCGCATTCCGTAGTTGGATGTCCGCCCCTGTCCCGCAAGGATCATCATCGTGCCGACGGCCGCCACTGCGAACGCGCCGTTGGCTGCGCCGAGAAGGAAGATGTTGAATTCCAGCGGCCAGATGGGTGCTGCTTGCGTGGATAGTGCAAGGGCACCCAATGCCACGGCCGAGCCGAAGCAGCCCCAGGTGATGAAATGCCTGGTCAGGCTGGGATGGCGTTTTCCGAGGAGTGCGCCGGACAGCCCGACCGTCATCATGCCCAGCAGCACGCCGCCATGCTGGATGCCTGAGAGGGCCGTCGTTTCACCCGGCGTCATGCCGAAGAGAAGACCGGCATAGGGCTCGAGGATGAGGTCCTGCGTGGCAAAGGCCAACATGGAGAGGAAGATGAAGAGTGTGAAGAGCCGCGATTCCCGATCGTCAAGCACGTCTCGCAGGCTCTCGCCAAAACTCGCGGTCGTGGGGCGCTCTTCCGATGCGCCTATGGTTGGCCGGGATTCCATACCCCGCACGCCGATGATGCCGATGAGAAAGGCAACCACGCCAGTCGCTGCCGTGACGGCTATGAGGCGCTCGTGGGAATAAGGATCGAGTTGCGCACCAACGACTATGGATGTCACGATGATGCCGGTGATCATCAGCATCCAGGTGATCGTTGCGGCTGCTGCTCGTTTTTCGACGGCCGTTTTCATGGCAATCAGCGCAAGCAGCGACGTTCCGGAAGCGCCGATACCGATGCCGATCATGATGTAGGCGATGATGGCTGCCATGATGCCGGCCAGAACCGACTGCTCGAAGAGAAGTGTCGTTGCAGCCGCGCCGGTCCCGGCCATGGCGAGGAGGGCAAGGCCGCCGAGGATCCAGTGGGTTCGGGATCGGCCGGTATCGGACTTGTGGCCCCAGACGGGGCGGGTAATCTGGACACCGTAATGCAGGCCGACCAGCAGGCCTGGAATGACGGCGGCGAGACCGAGTTCAACGATCATCACCCGGTTCAAGGTCGAGGTGGTCAGTACAACGATTGCGCCGAGTGCTGCTTGGACAAGGCCCAGCCGGATGATCGCAAACCAGCCGAGGCCTTCGTCTGCGTGTCGGCCGGATTGGGGCTTGAGAGCGAGCTGACGCATGATCGCGCTTCCTATCCGAAGGGTGTTGCAAGCGGCGTCAGAGAGCCGAGTGCGACGGCTGCCGTCATCATGCCAGTAACGTAGAGACTTACACCCACTGCCGAGTACCAGACGGCCTTGCCTTCGGGATCACCCAGGAAACGGATCATGCAGAGAAGTTGCAAGGCGAGAAGGGCGCCGACGAGGATTGCCCCTGTATTCAGGCCAGCTTGTGCGAGCAGAAGAATGACGCAGGCCTGTGGGACGGCCATGACGATGCAGGCAATCCGGGCGGCGTTTTGGGCGCCGTGCAGAACCGGCAGCGTGTCGACGCCCATCTGCCGATCGCCCGTGATCGACTTGAAGTCATTCAGCGTCAGGATGCCATGCGCGCCGATGCCGTAGAGGATTGCTATCAGAAGGGTTCGTGTGGACGGCGCGTGGCCTAGCGCTGCCGTCGCGGCCGTGATCCAGGGCAGGGTCTCATAGCTCAAGCCGACCACGCCGTTGCCTATCCAGCCATTCTGCTTGAAGCGGAAGGGCGGCGCGCTGTAGCCCCAGGCGAGCGCGAGGCCGACCAGGGCAGCGGCAAAGATGAGTGGCCCGAGAAATGCTGCAACGGCCATGGACAGAACGGACATGGCGATTGCGATGGCCAGTCCCCATTGGCCGGGCATTCGGCCCGATGGAATGACCCTATGTGGCTCGTTGATCGCATCAACATGGCGATCGAACCAATCGTTGACTGCCTGGCTCATGCCACACAAAAGCGGTCCGGCGAGCAGCACCCCGAGCGCGATCGGGAACCAGCGGTCGGCTATTCCAGCGCCCGAGGCAATCGCACCGCAGGCAAAAGCCCACATCGGCGGAAACCATGTAATCGGCTTCAACAACTGCACCACCGCCTTAGGCGACGGGTAGGAGGCTGCCGGGACATGGGAAGGGATCTGAGCCATGCGAGGAGGCTAGTCCGCACCCCCTGATGTGTCAACTGAAATTGACAGTATTGATCGCCTGTCAGAGTTGACGATCGGCGGCGGGGCGGTAGTCCTCAAGCCCGTGCCGGCGCAGCTTGATATAGAGGCTCTGGCGCGAAAGACCGAGGATCTCCGCTGCATAGGCGCGGTTATTGCCGGTTTGATCGAGGGCGGCCTCGATGCAGATCTTTTCGATGACGTCGAGGGATTCGCGGATCAGATCCTTGAGAGGAACCTTGCCCACGAGGGCGGAAAAGCCCTCGGCCTGGTCGGACATGCCCGGAGACGGAATGGTCAAGCGCTCATTCCCGGTCGTCTGAGGAATGACGATCAGCTGGATCGTGTTGCTGCTGGCATTGAGCCTGGCCGAGATGCTGACCGCGCTCTCGCCCGCGAGGTTGTCGGTCAAGGTCGAGGTGAAGCCGCGAATGGAGGGCTCGTCCAGCAGGCGCGTATAGAGTACGCGGATATCGATGGCAGCGCTCGTGAACCAGGATCCGATGTTACGGCCCAGAACCTGGGTCAGGGACGGCGCATGGATCAGGTCGAGAAACAGCGTGTTGGCCGCAAGGATCACCCCTTCGGCATCCGTCAGCAAGACGGCCTCGGGCAGGTCCGCGATTTCGACCGCCGTGCCAGCGGCGGGCCGTTCCACGCGCTGCCGCTTGCTTTCCTTGTCCTGGTCGGCTGGCCAAATCGCTAGAAGAACATTGGTTATGCCGTTTTCCCGATAGGAACGGATCGTGAGCGATACCGGTTCGCCCTTGGCCACTCTCACGCCATCGAGATTGACCGGATTGGGGTTATGGCGTGCCTCGCTGATCGCATCTCCCACCCGGTCTCGGTCTTCCCTGGCGAAAAGGTCTCGGAGGGACTTGCCGGACAGGGGGGCGCCCGTCGAGGATAGAAGCGTGCTGGCAGCCGGATTGGCGTCCAGAATCGTGCGCCGCTCGCCATCGAGCATGACATAGGCGACAGTCGCGACCTTGAATGCCGTCCGATAACGGGTCTCGGCTTCCTTCAGTTCACGGTAGTCAGCCTCCAGCTCCATCTGGGTCTGGACGAGCCGCTGTTGGTCCAGCATCTGCTGGCGCAACTCGCGACCGACGACGATGGTATAGGGGAAGTCACGGGCCGTGTAGGCGGAGTAAACGACAGGAAGGTCTGGCTTGCCGCTGCACTTGTGGTTGACCTGATAGCCGCGCGGAGGGCGGTGGCTGCTATCGGACGACAGCATGGAATCGATCTTCGGTACCGACTCGATCGTGACGCAGTCCTGAAACCGCTTGCCAACCGTCTTTGACAAGCCGTAGTCGGCCAGATCTTTGTTGGTAAAATAAACTTGGGAGATGATCGAGGACTGATCAACGAGCAGAACGACGTCTGCGCCGAGACTCACCAGCGAGCCTATCGAATCCGGATCGAGCGTCCTCAGCAGGCTGTCTGCAACTGCGAAGCCATCTGTACCGCTATGACCGTTCAGTGGCTTCATGGAGTGAGCCAATCGATTCCGCTGGGTGTAACCACTGCCGTTCGGCCGGCGGCGCGAGCCTGCTGGCTGATTCTTTCCAATTCATAGTAACTTTCGCAGATCTTCACGGCGGAGTAAACGCTGTCACAGATGCAGTCAATCCCCAAACCTACAAGAAAATCAACGGAATCCAGTGCTGCTGCGCCTCCGACGATGAGGGGTAGACGCGGCCCGCTGCGATGCGTGCGCACATCGTGAACCAGTGTCTTGAAGTCCGCTGCGAGCCTGATGTTGCTCCAGCCAATGCAAGCGACGTCCGCCTCTTCGACGGCGCGTGCAAATGCAGGTGTTTTCAAGGCCGATGGTTCGAGCACTTCGCTTGTCCAGCCAAGGCTCTCGAAGAGCACTCCGATCAGGTGTGGCATCAACGTGTGTTGCTCGCCAGACGGAGTGAGAACCAGCGTGGCCGGCGCATTTCGATCGCGATCGGCTTCCCGCAGGTCGAGGGATAGTGAAATTGCCAGTGCCTGAAGACGCGAGGTTCCGATTGTGACGTCGATGAAGTCGCAGTCGTCCGAAACCCATTCCCGCCCGAGCAGGCGCGCGACGGTTTCGAGGAACAGCACTTTGACATAGTAGGGGCGGCCGCGCGGGAGTTCGTGGTCAAGAAATGCGCGCAGGGACGAGAGGCGCGTGCGCGGGTGAAGAACGAGAATACGAAACTCAGCGAGCGCCCTCTCATAGAGGCGATCGTGCTCCAGACCTCGGTCGTAACGCGTCGACAGCTTTTCGGCGGTCATCGAAGCCACCGTTCCCTCAATCAGGCGACGGAGTTTTTCCCCGTCGCATTGGGTTAGGTATGCTCTCTTGCCTTCTGCGGCAACCCTTGTGAGCGGCTGGGGGCCCTCGCAATGCGACGGAGCCGTACCATTTTGCCTCTCATTCATCCCTTTAAGTGATCCGTCCATCATCCCGCGCCGTGCCCCCGCCCGGAAAAACCGTTTCAATGTGGCGTCAGGCGTGGACGGCAGACATCCCGTCAGACGAGCACGAGTAACATGTACCCAGTTTTCATTTCTGTAAATCAAAATATACGTCAACTTAAGTTGACACTTCTGTCGTGGCAGGCGTAGTCTTCAGTCAATCCCGATTTCCCTTGGGAGGGGATGGGAGAAGGGATGACCGCCATGCGCATACCCAAACCGTCGGCATCAAGCCGAGCCCTTTACACACCGGACGAGCGTCGCAGGCGCGACGAAAGCGTGTGGACCTTGGTGCAGGGTATCTTGGCTCCCGTACAGTTTCTTGTTTTCCTCGTCAGCCTCGGTCTGATCTTTCGCTTCCTCGCCACGGGTGAAGGGCTGTTCGCGGCCCAGATGTCCATCGTCGTGAAGACGTTGACGCTCTATGCGATCATGATCACCGGCTCGATATGGGAGAAGGTTGTCTTCGGCCGTTATCTCTTCGCCCGCCCGTTCTTTTGGGAAGACGTCTTCTCGATGCTGGTTCTGGCGCTGCACACGGCCTATCTCGTCGCTCTGTTTACGGGTTCGCTGACTCCAGGCGCGTTGATGGCGCTCGCGCTTGCCGCTTATGTCACCTACATCATCAATGCCGGACAGTTCCTCTGGAAGCTGCGTCTTGCCAGGCTCGATCACGCCGAAAAGTTGAGATCGTCTGCGGCGCTCGGCAACGGCTCCTCTCTCACGGGGAGCATGTCATGAACCAGCCGCTCGTCACTTGCGCGACACCTTCCGTCACCATCCGCCAGCGCGGGCAGCACGAGGTCTTTTGTGGCCTGACATCGATCATCTGGCTGCATCGCAAGGTGCAGGATGCCTTTTTCCTGGTGGTCGGTTCGCGCACCTGCGCTCACCTCATCCAGTCGGCAGCCGGCGTTATGATCTTCTCCGAGCCGCGTTTTGCCACGGCGATCATGGAGGAGCGCGATCTCGCCGGCATGGTGGATATGCATGACGAGCTCGACCGCGAAGTCGCCCGTCTGCTGGAGCGCCGTCCGGACATCCGGATGCTGGTGCTGGTCGGCTCCTGTCCGTCCGAGGTGATCAAGTTCGATCTGAACCGCGCCGCCGAACGGCTCGACCGCAAATATGGCTCCAGACCACGGGTGCTCTGCTATTCCGGTTCCGGGATCGAAACGACGTTTACCCAGGGTGAAGACAACTTTCTCGCAGCGTTGGTGCGCGATCAACCAATCCATGGGGCCAGCGACAAGGTCGCGAAGCTTGTTGTCGCCGGCTCCATCGCCGATGTGGTTGAAGACCAGTTTGCCCGCCTTTTCGACGAAATGGGCCTCGAGGATGTCGTCTTCCTACCCGGTCGCAGCAGCGAGCGTTTGCCGAAGATCGGTCCGAACACGCGCTTTATCCTGGCGCAACCCTATCTGGGTGCCACGGCCGCCGCACTGGAAAGCTTGGGTGCGACCCGCATCAATGCGCTCTTCCCGCTTGGCGAGGAGGGCACGACTGCCTGGCTGAAGGCGATTGCCGACACCTTCGGCGTCTCTCCCGCCCGGTTTGCCACCTTGACCGAGGCACCGCGCCGGCGGGCCCGCGAAGCAACCGCCCATTATCGGCCCATGCTCGAAGGCAAGCGGATCTTCCTCTTCCCAGACAGCCAGATGGAGCCGTCGCTCGCCCGTTATCTCAGCCGCGAACTCGATGCCGAGATCATCGAAGTCGGCAGCCCCTATCTGCATCGCGAACACGTCGCGGGCGAGCTCGCCATGCTGCCGCCGGGCGTCTCCATCTCGGAAGGTCAGGATGTCGAAATCCAGATCGACCGCTGTCGTGCCGCCAAGCCCGATCTCGTCGTCTGCGGCATGGGCCTTGCCAATCCCTTCGAGGCGGAAGGAATCGTCACCAAGTGGTCGATCGAATTCGCCTTCACGCCGATCCAGGGCTATGAACAGGCCGGCGATCTCGCCGAACTCTTTGCTCGTCCGCTGACGCGCAAGGCGATGATCGCGGGCGATCGCTCCGGCAGCCGGAGGGTCGCATCATGAAACTCACCATGTGGACTTATGAAGGACCGCCGCATGTGGGTGCCATGCGGATCGCCGCATCGATGCAGGGCGTGCATTATGTACTGCATGCGCCGCAGGGCGACACCTATGCCGACCTGCTCTTCACGATGATCGAGCGACGCCCCTCGCGTCCGCCGGTCACCTATACGACCTTCCAGGCACGCGACCTTGCCGGCTCGACGGCCGATGTCTTCAAGACCGCCTGCCGCGATGCCATCACGCGTTTCCAGCCGGACGCGCTTCTGGTCGGCGCCTCCTGCACGGCCGAATTGCTGCAGGATGATCCGGCGGGGCTTGCCCGCACTCTTGACGTCGAAATTCCTGTCGTGCCGCTGGAACTGCCTTCCTATCAGAAGAAGGAAAGCTGGGGGGCTGCCGAGACCTTCTATCGTCTGGTCCGCAGCTTTACCCTTGGACGCGAGCGCCCGGCGAATATCGCGCCTAACAGCTGCAACATCCTCGGCCCCTCGGCGCTCGGTTTCCGCAACCGCGACGACGTGACGGAAATCTGCCGGCTGCTCGCTGCCAACGGCATTGATGTCCGGGTCGTGGCGCCGCTCGGGGCCACTGTCGACGATATCTCCCGCCTGCCGGACGCCGCTTTCAATATCGTCCTCTATCCAGAGATCGGCGAGAGCACTGCACGCTACCTGAAGAAGCAGTTCGGCATGCCTTTCGTTTCGACGGTGCCGATCGGTGTCGGTGCGACACGCACCTTCCTTGCGGAAGTCCGGGCGCTGGCTGGCCTGTCGAACGATCAGCCCATCGGCGAGGCCGAGGATCGCGCCACCTGGTATGCACGCTCGGTCGACAGCAATTACCTGACCAACAAGCGCGTTTTCGTCTTCGGTGACGCGACCCACGCCATTGCCGCCGCCCGCATCGCTGCGCGAGAACTCGGCTTCAAGGTTTGTGGTCTCGGCACCTATATGCGTGAGTTCGCCCGCGAAGTGCGCGAAGCTGCGGAAGAATTCGGTGTCGAAGCGCTGATCACCGACGATCATCTCGATGTCGAGCAAGCGATCATCGATGCCCGCCCGGAACTGGTTCTGGGAACGCAGATGGAGCGGCACATCGCCAAGCGGCTGCGGGTTCCCTGCGCCGTCATTTCGGCGCCCGTCCATGTCCAGGATTTCCCGGCCCGCTATTCGCCGCAAATGGGATTCGAGGGTGCGAATGTCATCTTCGACAGCTGGGTCCATCCGTTGATGATGGGTCTTGAGGAGCATCTCCTGCAGATGTTCCGGGACGATTTCGAGTTCAACGATCAGGCTCAGGCCTCGCATCTGCATGCCCATGCGCCTTCGGCAAAGCCGGCGACTGCGGATGACGAGACCGATGGCGACACGCTTGTTATGGCCGAGGCGCTCTCTGTGGAGGCTGGCTGGACGCCGGAAGCCGAGCGCGAGCTCAAGAAAATTCCCTTCTTCGTGCGCGGCAAGGCCCGCCGCAACACCGAACTCTTCGCCGCCCGCAAGGGTATCCGCCCGATCACCGTGGAGACGCTGTATGACGCGAAAGCCCATTTCGCCCGCTGACAGCACCCCGGTCCGGGTGGTGTTCGTAACGCTCGACAATCACATTGTCGCAGCCGTCGACGATGCGCGCCGCAGCCTCGCCCAGGACCTACCCGGTCTCACACTTTCCGTCCATGCCGCGACCGACTGGAACGACAATCCAGCCAGTCTCGAAGCCTGCCGTGCGGCCATCCTTGCCGGCGATATCATCATCGTTTCGATGATTTTTGTCGAAGAGCATGTGCGCGCCATCGCAGACGTGCTCGAGGCTCGGCATCGCGAATGCGACGCCATGGTCTGCTGCATGTCGGCCGGCACGGTCATGAAATACACGACCATGGGTCGTTTCAAGATGAGCGAAGAGCAGAAGGGGCCGCTGGCACTCTTAAAGAAGCTGCGCGGCAAGAGCTCGCGCGGCGGCAAGGATAGCGGCCGCACTGCCGGCGAGCGTCAGCTTGCCATGCTGCGTCGCCTGCCGCAGCTGCTGCGCTTCATCCCCGGCACGGCGCAGGATGTGCGCAACTATTTCCTGACGCTGCAATATCGCATCGCCGCCTCGGACGAAAACATTGCCAACATGGTGCGCCTGCTGGTCGGCAAATATGCCCGGGGGGAGCGCAAGGGGCTTCAGGGCCGGGTGACCGTGGGCGATCCCGTCGAATATCCCGACATGGGTCTCTATCATCCGCGCCTGAAGCCAAGGGTGGCAACGCAGCTTTCGGCCCTGCCGTTCAAGCCCGGCGCCCGGGGGACCATCGGCCTGCTCCTGATGCGGACCTATATCCTCTCCGGCGATACCGGCCATTACGACCGGGTCATCCGCGAACTCGAAACCCGCGGCTTCAACGTGGTCCCGGTCTTCTGCAGCGGTCTCGACATGCGCGGCGCAATCGAGCGCTACATGATGGGCGGCGCGACCGGCGTGAAGATCGATGCGCTCTGCTCGCTCACCGGTTTCTCGCTGGTCGGTGGCCCGGCCTATAGCGATGCGAGTGCTGCAGCTGCTCTCTTGCAGACGCTCGACGTTCCCTATTTCTCGGCCTTCGTCACCGAATTCCAGACGCGTGAGGCCTGGGCGCAGTCGGGCCAGGGTCTGACGCCGATCGAAACCACGCTGATGGTCGCGATCCCGGAACTCGATGGTGCGATCGGCTCCATGGTCTTCGGCGGACGCTCCGACGGTGCCGCCAAGGCCAAGGCCTGCATCTGCTCGCGCCAGCTCGATGCCTGCCCCTCGGGCCGCGCCTGCATGCAGCCGGACGAGGAGCGCGTGACGCTGCTCGCCGACCGGCTGGCAGCGATGGTCGATCTGCGCCGTGCGGCCCGCGCCGAACGCCGCCTTGCGGTCACGATCTTCAACTTCCCGCCGAACAGCGGCAGCATCGGCACCGCTGCCTTCCTTTCGGTTTTCGAAAGCCTGTTCGAAACCATGATGCGGCTGAAGGCCGAGGGTTACGATGTCGACGTGCCCGAGGATGCCGAGGCGCTCAGGCTTGCGATCCTCGAAGGCAATGCCGCGCTTTATGGTGCCGAGGCCAATGTGCATACGGTGGTTTCCGTCGATGACCACGTGCGTGGCGAGCGGCATCTCGCCGACATCGAAGCGCAGTGGGGACCGGCGCCTGGTCGTGTGCTGAGCAATGGTCGTGGCCTCTTTGTTCTTGGCCGCCAGTTCGGCAAGCTGCTCGTCGCGATCCAGCCGCCCTTCGGCTATGAGGGCGATCCGATGCGGCTGTTGTTCGAGGGCGGCTTTGCTCCAAACCACGCCTTCGCGACCTTCTACCGTTACCTGCGCGAAACCTGGAAGGCCGATGCCGTGCTGCATTTCGGCACGCATGGCGCGCTCGAATTCATGCCCGGCAAACAGGTGGGGCTGTCGGCAAGCTGCTGGCCCGATCGTCTTCTCGGCGCACTGCCGAATTTCTATCTCTATGCGGCCAACAATCCGTCCGAGGGATCGATTGCCAAGCGCCGTTCGGCTGCGACACTGATCTCCTATCTCACGCCGCCGATCACCCATGCCGGGCTCTACAAGGGCCTGAGCGAACTCAAGGCGAGCCTTGACCGTTACCGGCAGGCCGCCCCTGATGCACTTGTCGAGCGTGAGCGCCTGTTCGAACTGATCCAGGTGCAGGCGGCGCAGCTTGAGCTGGGTCGCGACAGTCTGGCCCAAACCCAGGCCGAGGTCATCCAGTCGCTCGTGGCTGAAATGACCGAGCTTGAATATGCACTGATCCCACATGGCCTGCATGTTGCCGGTCGCGGCATGGGACGCGGCGAGCGGCTCGACATGCTGGAGCATGTCGGTGCCGGCATGCCCGCCGTCGTCAGCCATGCCGATCGGCAGGCACTGGTTCTTGCGATTGCCGATGGCGATGATCTCGCCGTCGCGCAGATGGAAAAGGCCGGTTCGACGGACCTGAAGGAGAGCATCGCACGCCTTAAGGCGATGAATAGCGAGCTTGTCACCAATCGCGAACTCGATGGCCTCGTTTTGGCGCTCGACGCGCGCTATGTGCCGCCGTCGCCGTCGGGCGACCTGCTCCGTACGCCCGAACTTCTACCGACTGGCCGCAACATTCACGGCTTCGATCCCTTCGGAATCCCGAGCGCCTTTGCCGTTCAGGATGGCGAGCGCCAAGCTGCGCGGGTGCTGGAACGTTATATGCAGGCCGATGGTCGCCTACCGGAAACGGTCGCTGTCGTGCTTTGGGGCACGGACAATCTGAAGACCGGCGGGGCGCCGCTAGCTCAGGCCATGGCGCTGATGGGTGCCAGACCGAGGCTCGATGCCTATAACCGTGTCTGCGGGGCCGTGCTGATCCCGCTCGAAGAGCTGAAGCGTCCGCGCATCGATGCCGTGATGACGCTCTCGGGCATCTTCCGCGATCTTCTGCCGATCCAGGCGAGCATGCTGGCGGAAGCCAGCTATCTGGCCGCGACGGCGGACGAGCCGGTCGAGATGAACTTCATCCGCAAACACGCGCTTTCCTATTGCGAGAGCCACGGCTGCGATCTCGAGGCTGCCGCCTACCGCGTTTTCTCCAATGCTGACGGTGCCTATGGCGCGAACGTAAATATGCTGATTTCGTCGTCAGCATGGGATGATGACGCCGAGATCGCGCAGACCTACAGCAATCGCAAGAGCTTCGCGATCAATCACAAGGGCAAGACGAGCCATCAGGCCGATGTGCTCGACAGCATGCTTGAGCACGTCGACATGGCCTACCAGAACCTCGATTCGGTCGAGATCGGCATCACCACGATCGAGCATTACTTCGACACGCTCGGTGGCCTGACCAAGGCGGTCTCGAAAGCCAAGGGCGGCGCGACGCTGCCGGTCTTTATCTCCGACCAGACCCAGGGCGAGGGCCGTGTGCGCACCCTCGGCGAACAGGTGGCGCTCGAAACCCGCACCCGCACGCTGAACCCGAAATGGTTCGAAGGCATGCTGAAGCATGGCTATGAGGGTGTGCGCCATATCGAGGCGCAGGTCACCAACACGCTCGGCTGGTCGGCAACAACCGGCGGCGTCGATCCCTGGGTCTACCAGCAGATCACCGAAACCTTCGTGCTTGACGATGCCATGCGCCAGCGGCTCGCGACGCTCAATCCGGCTGCCACCGCACGGGTCGCCAACCGGCTGATCGAAGCGCATGAGCGCAATTACTGGCAGCCGGACGCAGAAACGCTCGCCGCCCTGAAACAGGCCGGTGAAGAATTGGAAGACCGTCTCGAGGGGCTGGTCAGGGAGGCTGCCCAATGAACATCTACACCCATGGCAAGATCGCCGAACGCGAGGCGCGCATCGCCGAAAAGCTGCGGGAACGCTCGGATGGCGAGGGCAGCGTGCAGGTCCATCTCGACCCGACCATGGAAATCGACGGCGCCAAGGTCTTCGCCATCTATGGCAAAGGCGGGATCGGCAAATCGACGACCTCCTCCAATCTCTCGGTCGCCTTTTCCAAGATCGGCAAGCGCGTGCTGCAGATCGGCTGCGATCCGAAGCATGATTCCACCTTCACGCTCACCAAGAGCCTGATCCCGACCGTCATCGACGTGCTGGAAAAGGTCGATTTCCATTCCGAGGAACTTCGCCCGGAAGACTACATGGTCGAGGGCTATAACGGCGTTCAGTGCATCGAGGCAGGCGGTCCGCCGGCGGGTACCGGTTGCGGCGGTTATGTCGTGGGACAGACGGTGAAGCTTCTCAAGGAGCATCACCTGCTGGACGATACCGATGTGGTCATCTTCGACGTTCTCGGTGATGTGGTCTGCGGCGGCTTTGCCTCGCCGCTGCAGCATGCCGAACGCGCGGTCATCGTCGCTGCCAACGATTTCGATTCCATCTTCGCGATGAACCGGATCGTGGCTGCCATCAAGGCGAAGTCGAAGAACTACGATGTGCGCCTCGGTGGCGTGATCGCCAACCGGTCGCGCGAGACGGACCAGATCGATCGCTACAATGATGCGATCGGCCTCAAGCGCCTCGCCCATGTACCGGATAGCGACCATGTGCGGCTCAGCCGGTTGAAGAAGAGCACGCTGTTCGAAATGGGCGACAGCCCGGAAATCCTGGGCATCCAGAAGGAATACATGCAGCTTGCCGAGCGCCTCTGGGCGGGCACGCCGGCACTCGAAGCCGAACCGATGAAGGACCGGGAAATCTTCGAATTTCTCGGCTTCGAGTGAGGTTGCCATGAGCCAGGCCGACTACATCAGACGCACCGGGGAAATCGAGCACTACTTCGATCGCACCGCGCTCGATGCGTGGAAGCGTCTGACCGGCGACCAGCCGGTGAGTGGTATCCGCGCGACGGTCCGCAAGGGCCGTGAGGATATGCGCGGCACGCTGGCTTCGTGGCTGCCGCAGGATCTGACCGGCTGGCGCATCCTCGATGCAGGCTGCGGCTCGGGCGTTCTCTCCTTCGAGCTCATCGCACGCGGCGCAGACGTCGTCGGCATCGATCTCTCGGCGCAGATGATCGCCCATGCCCGCCAGCGGGCGCATGACCTCGAAGCCTCCCATGGTCGCTTCAAGGGCTCGGTCACCTTCCACAGCGGCGACATGCTCGATCCGCGTCACGGTCGCTTCGATGCGGTGGTCGCAATGGATGTGCTGATCCATTACCGCCCTGTTGACGCCGTTCGCGTGCTTCACACGCTGGCCGAGCGCACCTCACGGCAGATGATCTTCACGCTGGCGCCGGGATCCCGCCTGCTGCGGGCCATGCTGGCTGCCGGCAAGGTTTTCCCGCGTGGCAATCGCGCGCCGGCGATCTACCCGGTCGATCCGTCGCGGCTTGTTGCCGAGATGCTGCATCACCCCGAGTTTTCCCATTGGCAGGCAGGCCGCAGCCACAAGGTCGCCGTCGGTTTCTACACATCGCAGGCCATGGAGGTGATCCGGTCATGACGATCGCTGCCGCCAACCGCAAAATGATCTCGTTCTGGCAGAAGCTTGGAACGCGCTTCATGCCGTTTGCGGATGCGGCGACGGCGGAGATGCCGTTGTCGAGGCTGCTGCGTCTTTCGCTGTTCCAGGTCTCTGCCGGCTGCGTACTCGTCCTTTTGACCGGCACCCTCAACCGTGTGCTGATCGTCGAACTCGGTGTCTCCGTTGCGCTGGTCTCTGCCGTGGTCGCCATTCCGGTTCTGGCCGCCCCTTTGCGCCTTCTTTTCGGTTTCCGGTCGGATACCTACAAGTCCGTGCTTGGCTGGCGGCGTGTGCCTTATGTCTGGCTGGGCAGCCTTCTGCAGTTCGGCGGCCTTGCCATCATGCCCTTTGCTCTGCTTCTCCTGCAGTCGCAGACCGTCGGGCCCGAATGGGCGGGGGCAGCAGGTGCAAGTCTTGCCTTCATCCTCACCGGTTTCGGCATGCATATGTCGCAGACCGCCGGCCTGGCGCTCGCAAGCGATCTCGTGCCTGAAGAGAAGCGGCCGCGGGTCGTGGCGCTCCTCTATTTCATGCTGCTGACCGGCATGATCGGCGCTTCCAGCTTCTACAGCCTTTTCCTGGTCGATTTCTCGCCGAAGCTCCTGATCCAGATCATCCAGGGAACGGCGCTCTTGACCATCGTGATCAATGTCATCGCGATCTGGAAGCAGGAGGCGCGCGACGTCCGCCGCACGGCTGTCGACCGGGACCTTTCGAGCTTCTTCGATGCGCTTGACGATTACCGCAGTGCCCCCGGCGTGATGCGGTTGTTGCTTGCCGTTGCCATCGGTTCTGCCGCCTTTTCAATGCAGGACATCCTGCTTGAGCCCTATGGCGGCGAGATCCTCGGCCTTACCGTCGGGGAGACGACGCGCCTCACGGGGATCTGGGCCTTCGGCACCATGATTGGCTTTGCCTGGGCGGCCCATAGCCTGCAGCATGGTGCACAGATGTACCGGATTGCGGCGCGCGGACTGCTGATCGGGATCTGCGCCTTCTCCGCCGTCATCTTTGCCGAGCCCCTTGGCATCAATGCGCTCTTCCATCTCGGCGCCTTCGGTATCGGTCTCGGCGGCGGGCTCTTTGCGGTTGGCACGATGCTGGCGGCCATGGGCATTGCCGAACGCTCCGACAGCGGTCTCGTCGTCGGTGCCTGGGGTGCTGTGCAGGCAACCGCCATCGGGGCGGCCATGCTGGCCGGTGGCGTGATCAAGAACACCATCAATGCGCTGGCGCTGAACGGTTCGCTGGGAGAGGCCATGATGACGCCGGCCGCTGGATATCTCGTGGTCTACGGCTTTGAAATCATTCTCCTCTTCCTATGCCTGGCGGTTCTCGGTCCGCTGACCGGCCGGCGCTATCAGAGGGATTACTTGCAGGGCATGCGTTTTGGATTGGCGGAGCTGCCCGGCTAACCGCCGGCGGCAACGCTTTACACTGGAGGGTCTGATATGACCGGGTCGCTGGTTGGAAATATCGATGTTGCACAAGTCGTGCTTTATGTGTTCTGGCTCTTTTTCGCCGGCCTGATCTGGTATCTGCGCCAGGAAGACCGCCGGGAAGGCTATCCGCTCGAAGAGGATGTGTCGGGCCGCTACAACAAGAGCCCCTGGCTCTTCGTGCCGCCGAAGAAGACCTTCCTGCTGCCGCATGGTCAGGGGATCAAGCAGGTCCCGGATCTGAAGCGCGACACCCGCACGTTTTCAAGCCGCCGCATTGCGCCGGCACCGGGCTATCCCTCAGAGCCCGTCGGCAACCCACTGCTCGCCGGCATCGGTCCGGGTTCGTGGGCCGAGCGTTCCGACAAGCCTGACGTGACGGCCCATGGGGATGCCCGCATCGTGCCCATGCGCGTGGCGGACGGTTTCGGGATTGCCGAAGGTGCCATGGATCCGCGCGGTCTGGCCGTTGTCGGCTGCGACAAGCAGGTGGCGGGTACGGTCAAGGATGTCTGGGTCGATCGGGCCGAACAACTGATCCGTTACTACGAAGTCGAGCTTGCTGGCGGCGGACGCACGGTGCTCCTGCCGAACAACTTCGTCGTCTTCCAGACAGGTCGCGGCAATGTCCGTTATCTCTACGTGCATGCCGTAACCGCCGCACAGTTTACCGATGTGCCAGCCACCGCTCGTCCCGAACTCGTGACCCTGCTTGAGGAGGACAAGATCGCCGCCTATTTCGGCGCCGGCCTCCTCTATGCGGATCGCTTCCGTCAGGAGCCGCTGCTGTGAACCAGTTCGTCATCAGAGAACACGAGATCGAGCCGCTGCCGGGGCTTCCTGGCGTGCCTCCGGTCGGCGAAGTTATCCTCTGGCAGGGGCGGCCCTCGTCTGCCCTTGTCGCCCGTCATCTCCTGAAGATCCGCTGGATCGTCGGTTACTTCCTGGTGCTCGCCGGCTGGGCGTTGCTTGCCGGGTTGAATGACGGTCAACCTGCTGGTGGGATCCTGTTTTCGGTCGCCGTGCTCACAGCGCTGGCCGGGGTTCTGATCGGCATGATCGAGCTGTTTGCCTGGGCCGTCGAAAAGACCACGCTCTACACGATCACCACGGAGCGCATCGTCATGCGCTTCGGTGTCGCGATCTCGATGACGCTCAACCTGCCCTATCGGCAGGTGGACGGTGTCGCTTTGGGGAGGCTTGGAGAAAAGGCCGGTATGATTGCGATTTCCCTTCTGCCGGAGCAGCGCCTGTCCTGGCTTATCCAGTGGCCGCATGTGCGGGGTTTCCGATTCTCGCGGCCGGAGCCGAGCCTGATCTGCCTCGCGGATGCGGACGAGGTGTCGAAGGTTCTGTCGGCTGCGATCGGTCAGTATCGGGGCGCGCGGGCCGAGCAGCCGCGCCTCGTGGTTACCAAACCGAACGGAAGTGCCATGCCGCCTTCCGTTGTCGCAGCGGAATAGGGAGAGCGTCATGGGGTCGGCTTCGCATCTCGGCTATTGGGCGGACCGCAAGGGCAAGACGCCGAACCGTGTGCCTCGCGGGGTGTTTTTCGGTCTCATCGGCCTGCTTGCTTTCACGGCGGCTGCCATCATCTTCGGCCAGACGACAGGGCTTGGTCTGGTCAAACAGCAGTTGGGCGCGCCTGTCGCCATGCGCGATTTGATGATCACGCGCAGCTCTTCGGATTTCGTTGTTGTCACCGACGTGGCCACTGGTCGCGAGATTGCCAATTACGGCCCGCAGTCCGGCGGCTTTGTGCGCGGATCGCTGCGTGCGTTCGAACGCATGCGTCAGGTAGCCAAGGTGCCCTTCGACACACCCTACCGGCTGATCAAATGGGAGGCCGGCGCCGTAAGCCTGTCGGATATCGGCACCGGCGAGCGGATCTATCTGGATGCCTTTGGCCCCGACAACGTGGCCGCATTCGAAGCCCTTCTGGGCTCACAGGGAGGAGAAAACCAATGAACCCGGTCTTTGCCTTGATGCGACGGAAGGAGACGGTCGATTGCACCGTCGAGATCAACAACACCTTCGAGGCGCTTGGTGCGCATTTGAGGTTTGACAACGGGGTGGTGGTCCATCCCGGTGACGAGGTTCTGGTGCATGGCGCACCGGTCCAGATCCCCTATGGCTCCTGCCAGAATTTTCGCCGGAAGGCGACCATCACCAGGGCGGGTTTCCTGGAGCGGGCCTGGATCCGCGCCACGGGCGATCTCGACATGATGGAATTGTGCGAATTCAGCTTCACCGAGAGGGCACTGTCATGAACAACCACGTTTCGCCTGCTGATCTCTCTGATCACGAGCCGACCGTCGAGGAGCGCATGGCCGGGGTCAACGATACGACCCGCAGCGCGCTCGTCTCGACCATGCTGACACCGCGCTTTTACACCACTGATTTCGACGAGATGGACAAGATCAATGTGGAGCCTGTCCGGGCCGAATGGGATGCCCTGATCGCGCAGATGAAGAGCGATCCAAACCGCGGCCACTTCAAGCGCAACGAACAGTGGGACGATATCGATATCGATGCCCTGCCGGATGACCTGCGAGAGGAATTCATCGACTTCCTCGTGTCGTCGCTGACCTCCGAATTCTCGGGCTGCGTCCTCTACAAGGAGATGAAGCGGCGCGGCAAGAACCAGGAGATCTGCGAGCTCTTCGGCTATATGAGCCGCGACGAATCCCGCCATGCCGGTTTCATCAACGATGCGCTGAAGGAATTCGGCATCGGCGTGAACATGGGCTTCCTGGCCAAGGCGAAGAAGTACACCTTCTTCAAGCCGAAGTTCATCTACTACGCGACCTATCTGTCCGAGAAGATCGGTTATGCCCGCTACATCACCATCTTCCGGCATCTCGAAAAGCATCCGGACAAGCGGTTCCATCCGATCTTCAAGTGGTTCCGTGAATGGTGCAATGACGAGTTCTCGCATGGCGAGGCCTTCTCGCTGATCATCCGCTCCGACAAGCGGCTGATGGAGGGCGTGAACAAGTATTGGATCAAGTTCTTCCTGCTTGCCGTCTTCGCCACCATGTATGTGCGCGATCACATGCGGCCCGCTTTCCACAAGGGGCTCGGCGTCGATATCGACGATTACGACATGAAGGTCTTCCGGCTGACGAGCGAGATCTCGCGCCAGTGCTTCCCGCTCGTGCTCGATCTCGACAATCCGGCCCTGCATGAAGGATTCCGCCGGATGGAGCGGATCAACCGCAAGGTCATGGCGGCCGATGCCAAGGGTGGCGTCACGGGCAAAATCGCCAAGGGCTTCTGGTCTGCGGCAGCGGCCGTCAACTTTGTCAGGATGTATGCCATCCCGACAAAGTCCAACGCCATCCCCGCGACCTCGCGTCTACAGCCGGTCTGGTGAGGAGATCATCATGACACTCACGCACCCGCTCGCCGTCGTTCTTGTCGCCATCTCCGTGTGGTGGCTTTCGACTGGGCTGGTGCTTGCCATGGTCAACCGGTCCGATGGACCACGGGCGAGGAGCTTCGTGCTCATGGCGCTGATGACCGTTGTCGGCGCCTTCGGCTTCGCCCTCATGCTCTGGGGCGCGCAGGAACCGACAGTACTCGGTTCCTATGTCGGCTTCTTCGGCGCCCTGCTAGTCTGGGCCTGGCACGAGGCGGCGTTCCTCACCGGTATTCTGACAGGACGTCGGACAGGGGAGTGCCCTCCGGGGCTCACCGGCCTCCGCCGTTTCCGGGCCGCCTGGGAGGCGGTGAGTGATCACGAGATCGCCATTCTGGTGACGGCGATTGCCCTGTGGTTTGCGCTTCAGGGATCCGCCAATCTCTTCGGGCTTGCCGCCTTCGGTCTGCTCTGGGGCATGCGGATCTCCGCTAAACTGGTGATCTTTCTCGGTGCGCCGCATGCCGTCAGTGAGTTGATGCCCAAGGGCATCCGGCATCTGAAGAGCTATTTCAAGACCGATCGGATGACGCCGCTGTTTCCGATCTTCCTGGCGATCGCGGCCGGCCTCTTTGCCGTCCTTGTGGTCGGGGCGAGCCGGGCGACCCAGGCCCATTCGGTCGTCGGTCATACACTGCTGGCAACCTTCATGGCGCTCGCCATCGTCGAACATCTCGTTCTCGTTCTTCCCGTTTCCGATACCGCGCTCTGGCGCTGGGCCATGGCACGGCAGGATCGGGTCAATCTCACCATTCGCCCTGCGGCGGACGGTATATCCGCACTCAAGGAGGGTGGGCCTGTGTCCGAGCCACGCACTCCCTGGACAACACTTGGACAAGATACGATCGGGAAGAGGAAAGACTGATGGATATTCTCCAGCACATGGAAGAGGCGCTCGCCGGACTGCATACCGCCGGCAATTACCGCGTTTTCGCCGACCTTGAGCGTCACTGCTCGGCCTTTCCGAAAGCCGCATTTCACAATGCCGATGGAACAGTGCGTGACGTCACCGTCTGGTGCTCGAACGATTATCTCGGCATGGGGCAGAACCCTGTTGTCACCGACCGGATGATCGAGGTCGTGCGCAAGTGCGGCGCAGGTGCGGGCGGCACGCGCAACATTTCCGGCACGAACCACTATCACGTTTTGCTGGAGCGCGAGCTTGCCGATCTGCATGGCAAGGAAGGCGCGCTGATTTTCACCTCCGGCTATGTGTCGAACTGGGCAGCCCTCGGGACCCTGCTTGCCAAGATCCCGGGCATCATCTGCTATTCGGATTCGCTCAATCATGCCTCGATGATTGAAGGCATCCGGCATTCGCGTTGCATCAAGCGGCAGTTCCGACACAATGACTACAAGCATCTGCGCGAGCTGATGGCAGCAGACGATCCGGCAGCGCCGAAGCTGGTCGCCTTTGAAAGCGTCTATTCGATGGATGGCGATATCTCGCCGATCAAGGAGATCTGCGATGTCGCCGACCAGTTCGGCGCCATGACCTATCTCGACGAGGTGCATGCGGTGGGCATGTACGGGCCGCGCGGTGGAGGTGTCGCCGAGCGCGAGGGTTTGATGGACCGGTTGACCGTCATTGAGGGCACGCTCGGCAAGGCCTTCGGGGTCATGGGTGGCTACATCACCGGTCCTGCGGTTCTCGTTGATTTTGTCCGCTCCTTCGCTTCCGGCTTTATCTTCACGACGGCGATTCCGCCGGCGCTGGCGGCAGGAGCCACTGCGTCGATCCGTCATCTCAAGGACAGCCCGTTCGAGCGCCATATGCATCAGGCGACGGTTGCCAAGGTCCGGCGCGCGCTGGATGTGCGCGGGATCCCGCATATGCACAATCCCAGCCACATCGTGCCGGTCATGGTCGGCAATGCGGCGAAGTGCAAATGGATCTCGGATGTGCTGCTCGATGATTTCGGCATCTATGTCCAGCCGATCAACTATCCAACGGTCGCCGTTGGCAAGGAAAGACTGCGCATCACGCCGACGCCGCTGCATACAGACGCGGATATCGAGCACCTCGCCGAAGCGCTCTGTTCGCTTTGGTCGAAATGTGCATTGGCCAGGGCGGTTGCCTGAAGCTTACAGAAGCCGTAACGGCACGGCGCAGCGAGGAATTTGGAGCCGGACAGGATGACGGACAGCATTTACATTCCGGCGATTGCCGGCGACGGATCGCTCTATCCGATCGAAAAGATGCAGGCGCATCGCGACGGACAGTTGCATCTGGCTGTGTCCGTCTTCGTCTTCGACGGTGACCTGTTGCTTATTCAGAAACGTGCATCGACGAAGTATCACTGTGCAGGGCTTTGGGCCAATACCTGCTGCACCCATCCCCATTGGGACGAAACGGTCGAGGACTGCGCCGAGCGCCGTCTGACTGAAGAGCTCGGTTTCACGGTTCCACTCACCCGTCACAAGACCGTCGAATATGCTGCTGACGTCGGGCAGGGGCTGAGGGAGCACGAACGCGTCACTCTTTTCAGCGCCCAGGTGGATAGTCGCACCCTTGCGGTCGCCCCTGTCGAAGGCGAGGTCGAACAGACGCGCTGGATCGGATCTCGGGAGTTAATGCGGGAAGTGCGCGAGCGTCCTCAGGACTTTACGCCCTGGTTCCGCATCTATCTGCAGCGGTTTCCCGGCCTGAGCTTTGCCGAGGCGGCCTGAATTCCTTTTTGAAATCCACTCATAGACCTACTCACGTTGCGAACCGGCACCGATGCTTCATTAGAGCCGTTCATTTCTAAATGGAATCAGTTCTGTTGGCTGAAACGGAGTCGGATGGTCGCCCGGCTGGCGCGCGTCTTATCCACAGCATAAGGCCAAGCCAGCCGGGCGATCAGGCGGCCCGTTCCAGCCAACCCGAAGGGCCGGAGCAGGTTTCCGCCAGGATCAGCGGCAATCGTCTCGCCCATACCTCAGGGTATGGGCAGCGCCGATCGTCGCTGCCCTGACGAAAACCTGCTCCGGCAGAACTGCTCCCATTTAGAAATGAACGGCTCTAGCTTCGGTGCCGGTTTTTTGCGTGCATGGCGCCGTCGCGGGCGACGGCAGACTTCGGTGTTATGGCTCGCGGAGAAATCCTGGGAATCAAAAAGGGGAGCCCGAAAGCTCCCCTCCACTTGCGGCCTGCCTTGGGAGGCCGTCAGTCATTCGCGGTCTTGGGCTCGGTCGGCAGCAGCGCGGCTGCTGTCTGAGAGGATGTAGTCACCGGCAGGACACTGCTCTGGCCGGCCGGGGCCATGCGCTGGGTGGTGCCGGGCTGGTAGGTGGTGAAATCAGGCACGTCAGTCGGGCCCTTTTTCGCCAGCGAGTCTACGTAGTCCTGCAGCATGGAAACTCCATAGAGCGGCTTCTGCACGCCAGCATGGCAGGTGGCGCAGCCGACCTTGAAGACATCGCCCTCGGGTCCCTTGCGGGTGTCCGGGAAGACCGGTGTCAGGCCGACCATGTAGTTGGCGTTGATGTCGCGGGTCATGCGGATGCCGTGCCAGGCGGTGACGCGCTGCGGCGGGCTTTCATCCCAGGCGTTGAAGGCTCTGGAGTTGTGGCAGGTTGTGCAGTTCACGCCGAGCGATTCCGACATGTGCATCATCAGTGACCAGGTGGCTTCTGTTTCCTTCGTGCCGGCGAGGTTGGTGCCGGTCGGCAGAGCCGTCGTCGAATGAACACGGATCTGCTCGGCTTCGAGAAGATAGTCCTTCAGCACGTTCTGTGGCAGGGAAGAATTGCCTGCGAATTTCGCCACCACATTCTGGCCCGCACGGTTTTGGGTCATGCCGCCGGCCGGCTTGGGCTCCAGATCCTCGTACCAGTAGTTGGCGGGAATCGCCTGGCCACGGTGACAGGTGTAGCAAGTGGCGCCAACCTGACCAACATGGGCGGTCCAATCGACATTGATCGCCTGGGTCATCTGGATCATGCGGCGGGAGACGACTTTCTGGTAGACTTCGTCAGAGGCGAGGTTTTCCGGATTGTGGCAGTAGTTGCAGCCTGCCTCCGGCGCAATCCATTCGGTGATCGAGGCCATGAACTGGTTGAACTGGTCGTCCGAGAGATCTCCGAGGATCTGCACATTTTCGTAGATGTCGCCGGCCCTGTCGCCTGAGGGGTCGGCTTCCCAAGGGGCTGGCGGCACGACGTTCGCCAGCTTTAGTGCTTCCTGCTTTTCGACATCCCGATGGACATACATACCGGTACCGCGAAAGCCGATCTGTTCGCTCTCGACGGGCGGAGCATCCCAACCGGCGCCGACGAAGCTTGCGATCGTCAGCAATGAACCGGCGGAGACGGCGAAGGGAATCCAGAGTTTCATCGTCGTTCTCCTCAAAGCGCCGGGTCGACGACGCCGGGATAGCCCGGCAGCGGGGATACGATCCCGTGGTTGATGCCCCAAAGGTACCAGTTGTCGACAACGGTGCCTGTCAGCAGAATGCCGATACCGCCGGTGATCGGGGTCAGAATGGCGAACCACCAAGCCCAGCGGTGGACAGATTCCATGGTGGCGTTGAAGCCCATGGTCCAGCGCCAGAAGAGGGCTGCGCGTTCAGAAGCGGTGCCGCGATCAGTGATCTGCTCCAGCTCGCGCTCACCGCCGTATTTCCCAACAGCGAGGATCGTCGCGCCATGCATCGCAAAGAGCAGGACGGAGCCATAAAGGAAAACGATCGAGAGGCAGTGAAACGGATTATAGTAGAGGTTGCCGTAGCGGATCGAGAAAGCCGCTGTCCAGTCGAGATGTGGGAAGATGCCAAAGGGCACGGCTTCCGAGAAGTTGCCCATCAACAGCGGACGAATGAAACCGAGCACCAGGAACAACCAGATCGCGGCGGCAAAAGCCCAGGCGACATGGGTGCCCATCTCGAGCTGGCGTGCCCGACGATAGACGCGGACCCACCACAAAAGGATCGAGGTTGTGAGGAAAAAGCCTGCGATCAGCCACCAGCCACCTTCGGCGAGCGGTGGCAGCACCTTCAGTCCGTATTGCGCCGGTGGCGGTTCGAGGCCGAGCCAGAACAGCTGGCGTACGAACTGGATCGGATCCCAGCCGACTGAAGCCAGCATGTTAAGGCCGATGATTTCGAAGGCGATGAAGCCAAAGACCAGCGACAGTGTGCCGAGCCAGCCGAGGTAGATCGGGCCAATCTGGGCGTTTCCGATGATGCCGAAAAGGCGGACGAAGAACGGTTTGCCGGTGCGCGGGCTGTCGCCTGCGGGAAGGGGCATGCCCTCTTCCGCTGGGCCACTGACCTGGATCGGCGTGATGATGTTTTGATACTGCGCTAAGAACATGGTCCGGTCCCCCTCAGTTCCAGATCGGCAGCGTCAGCCACCAGTTCCACCATTGCGGCCAGCCTTGATTCCAGAACGGTCCGCTGATGACGATGCAGACGGCACTCCAGAAGCCCGCGTTCAGCGCCAGAATCAGGCCGAGGCGGTGGATGCCCAGCGTGCCGATCGAGTAGCCGATGATGTCGCGGAAGAATGTGTCTTCGTATTCCGGCGTCTTCACCTCTGCCTGCTTTCCGGCTTCGGTGATCGATGCACCTGGATTGGCAGCAGACAGAATGAGGCCACCATGCAGGGACAGCGCCAGCGTCGTGGTGAAGAAGAAGGTCACCGCGATCATATGCGCCGGATTGTAATGGAAGTGCAGATATTGGTAGCCGACGTTCGAGACCCAGTCGAGGTGGCTGAAGATGCCGTAGGGAAAGCCATGGCCCCAGGCGCCGAGCAGCAACGGACGGAAGACGACGAGTGTCGCATAGGCGAAGATCGCGACGGAGAAGGCAAAGGGTACGTGGTAGCCCATGCCGAGCTTGCGGCAGATCTCCACTTCGCGAAGTGCCCAGGATATGAAGGCGCCCAGCGCGCAGACGGTGACGATCTGCCAGAGCCCGCCTTCCTTCAGTGGCGCAAGAGCCAGACCATAGGACAGGTCGGGTGGCGCGATTGAGATCCGCCAGATGTTCCAGGTCGGACCGATTGCCGCGCCGTAGATCAGGAGTGCGGTCCCGAGGATCGCGAAGAATGCCGTGGTGACGCCGAAGAACCCTACATAGAAGGGTCCCACCCAGAAATCGAAGAGATCGCCTCCGAGCAGCGTCCCGCCTCGTACGCGATATTTGCGTTCAAAACTCAGCAGCGCCATGTTCGTTTCCTCCAGAGGTGATCAGCCAGGCGGCGTTGTCGGGTCATGCCGTTTGGCGGCGGGCGAGACCGAAGTGCCGCCCGCTGCCGTCTTGGTTCTTCAGCCAATGAGCCTGTAATCCACACCTTCAGAGATGAAATGCTCGATTGAACTGGTGGTCAGGGGCCTGCCCTCCAGCCAGTTGAAGCGTTCCGTGCTCAGCAGGATGAAGTGGATCAGGATCGCAAGCGTGAACAGGAATACAGACAGTGCAACCAGCGCCTTGCGCGGGTCGAACATAAGCCAGACTCTCCACATATCGCGTCCTCCTCAGGTCAACATCGGCAGAAGCGTGAGAGCCGTCTGGTTAATGCCCTCGAGAGAGCTGTAACCTTCCGGACCCGGAATCCAGGGACGCCACATCCAGACCAAGATATGCGCGACGATGGCAATCGCCGTGAATATCATGAAGCCTTGGATGAAGAATCCATGGACCTCGCGCGCTTCGCTTTCGGTCAGACCCGAAAGTGAAACATTTGATGTTTCAGCCATCAAATTCACCTCCTAGTCTCGAACACCGCGGCGCCCCCGCGGCGGGGTTTCGGCAGGCTGTGTTAAGAGCCTGCCGGGTTTCTGCCGGTGTCGAGAACACCGGCAAAGGGATCGGGTTACGCGTGAAAGGCGTAACCGGCAGCTGCATAGGCCGAGGACCGTGCCTCGGCGAAAACGGATTGTGCCGGCCGCTCTGCAGCGTCTTCGGCATGACCTGTCAGGCGCGACGTGATGGCCGCGAACAGGCAGAGCGGATAGAGGAGCAGGTAGAGGCGCCGCATGTTCTGACGCTCGGACTGGCGGTCGCGGGTGCGACTTGAGGTCTGATCGGATTGGGTTGCAGTGATCATTTCTTCACCTCCAGTTATCCCGTTGAGGGGTCTCGTTCCGGCATTCATGCGTGGGCTCCCTCAAGGCGGGCGGCCGTCTCGACATGATGGCGCGTGACTTCGTGGTCATCGGCCCGGCGCGCTTCACGCTCCGCTGCCTCGCGCAGCCTTTTGGCCGCCGAAATGCGCACGAGCACAGGCTCGTTGCCGATGAATGTTTCGAGCGATGCCTGGGCATCCGACTGCCAGGCCATTTCGCTGCGCGGACGGGCTGTCGTCGCTTCGATCGCGTCGAGCTCGCCGGCACGGGGCAGGATGTCGAACAGCATGTCGAACAGCGCGTTGCAGACTTCTTGGATCAGCCAGGCTGCGCCCGAATAGCCCATGACCGGCGTGCCGGGATGGCGACGGACAATGGCGCCGGGATAGGAGAGTTGTACGAACTTGCCGCGGGCACCGCGCTCGGCCATGTACATGCGCTCGTTGAACGAGCCGAACATGATCATCGGCGGCTTCTTCGCGGTGAGATCCGCAACTTCGATATTGTCGGTCTTCGAGCCGGCCTTGCGCGGGATTGCGAAGTTGCAGGGCAGTCCCATTTCTTCCTCAAGGAAGTTGCGGATGCCGCGCACATAGGTCTCGTTGGCGACGATCGCGAAGCTTGCGGTCGCAAAGAAATCCTGGGTGACCGAGCGCCAGAGATCCCAGAGCGGCTTCAGCGTCGTGTGCTTTTCCTTCAGGATAAAAGGTTCAGGATCGAGCCCGAGCATGTCGCCGAGTTCACGCAGGAAAGCGGTCGTCGAATGGATGCCGATCGGCGCCTGCAGATAGGGGCGGTCGAGCGTTTCACACAAAAGCCGGCCGAACTCGCGGTAGAGGCAGATATTGGCATCGGCATCGGCAAGCTTGCGCACATCTTCGAGATGGCTGCCCAGCGGGAAGACCATGTTGATCTCTGCGCCGAGACCTTCGACGAGACGACGGATCTCGGCGAGATCCGAGGGCATGTTGTAGGTGCCGTAGATCGGGCCGATGATGTTGACGCGGGGCTTTGCGCCTTCAGGACGGCGACGCGGTGCAGGCACCTTGCCGCCCTTCGGACCGAATTCGGTCCAGAGCCATTTCAGCGCGCGGTCGGCGCTCTGCCACTGGTCCTCATCGATGGTACGCGGCAGAAAGCGGACGATGTTGGACCCTTCCGGTGTCACGCCACCGCCGATCATCTCGGCGATCGAGCCGGTGACGACGACGGCGGGCAGATCTGGATCGAGGGCCAGACGGGCTCGCTTCATCGCACCTTCCGTGCCGTGTTGACCGAGTTCGTCTTCCGACAGGCCGGAGACGACGATCGGCAGTTCGTGCGGCGGCAGGGCATCGGTGTAGTGCAGGACCGAGGTGACCGGCAGGTTCTCGCAGCCCACCGGGCCGTCGATGATCACCTGGAGACCCTTGATCGCGGTAAAGGCATAGACGCTGCCCCAGTAACCGCCGGCTCTGTCGTGGTCGAGGATCAGCATCCGACACTCTCCCCATTGTCGACGGCGTTGCGGGACTGCTTGACCTTGGCGGCAAACTTCTTGCGATAGGCGCTGCGGTCTTCGGGCACGTTCTCCCAGATGCCGGCGCCGTCGCCAGAGCCGACACCTTCGAAGAAGGCGTTCATGGCCAGGAAACGGTCCTTGTTGCCAATGGCGGCGTTGATGACTGATGGCAGTGAGGCGACGCCGGCCGGGCCCATGAGGGGACGGGCAGAGATCAGATTGGTGAAGTAGAGGGCGGGTGTCGCACTCTCCTTGGCCTTCTGCACGACAGGGGTCGTGCCGATGGCGAGATCCGGCTTGAATTCCTCGAAGGCGGCGAGGTCCTGCTCCAGCGAGGCCCGGAAGCGCAGTTCCACACCATGTGCCGCCAGCCAGTCGGCGTCCTCGCTGTTGTAAGGCGTCTTCGGACAGGCCGTGCCGACATAGCGCAGATCAGCCCCAAGTTCGACGAGCAGGCGAGCGACCAGAAGTTCGGAGCCCTCATAGCCCGAGAGTGTAATGCGGCCATTGATGCGGTGTTCGGCAAGGGCGGCCTTGATTGCGCCGCGCATGGCGTTGCGGCTGATATTGGTTTTCTCTGCGGCGATGCCGCAACTTTCGCCGATCGCCTTGAGCCAGGCATCCGTTCCGTCGACGCCCACAGGTGCTGAGCCAACGATCGGCCGACCTGCCGCCTGGAACTCGCGGATGCTGGCCGTATAGAAGGGATGGATCGCGGCAACTGCGGCGCAGTCGAGGGCAGAATAGAGTTCGCGCCATTCGCGGACAGGTACCGTAGGGCCGGCCGCAAGCCCCATGGGCTCCAGCATGCCGCCGATGACAACCGGGTCGACGGGGAACATTTCGCCGAGCAGGGTGACCGTCGGCCTGTCTTTCAGACCACCACGCGGGCGCTGGACCGGGCCTTCGCCGATTTCCTGGCGGGCATAGGCGAGCATGGCGCCCGAGAGCACATCCTTTGCTTCTGCATGGGTCGGAACGCCGAAGCCGGGAACATCGATACCGACGATGCGCACGCCGTCTATCTCGCGCGGTAACATCTTGAGCGGTACGCCCGAGGCGGTGGGCACACAGAGGTTGGTGACGACGACAGCATCGAACTTTTCCGGGTCCGCCATCTGATGCACGGCCTCGACGATGTCCTCGTAGAGTTTGCCAGTGACCAGCGTTTCCGAGCTGAAGGGCACATAGCCGACCGAGCGCTTGGCGCCATAGAAGTGCGAGGTGAAGGTCAGACCGTAGACGCAGCAGGCCGAGCCCGAAAGGATCGTGCCGACGCGGCGCATACGCAGGCCAACGCGCAACGAGCCGAAGGCCGGGCACATGGATTGGGGCTGATCATGCGGGCCCTTGGGATAGTCCGCCTCGAAGCGGTCCATCAATTCGCCCTGGCCGGCGGCACGGGCCGCTGCCTTGGAAAGTTCGACGCCGCCATGGCAGCCGATGCCGTTTGTGTCTGCGACCGCCGCGTCGCCAAGGACGGCGGCATCGTTGCCGACGGGAGCAGTCCCGCTGGCATCGTCCAGCTCGAATTCCTTGCGCAGGTCATCCATTGTCTTCACCCGATCTCACACGTTGTCGTAGACGACTTCCAGCGATGGCCGTTTCAGTGCGCCGGTGGCGCACATGTCTTCCGGCAGGGCTGGCTGGAGTTTGTAGTCGGCACCTGTTTCGCTCGCGTCGAAGAGGCCGAGCAGGCCGTCCTGGTCGAGCGGTCGGGGGAGGACCGGGGGAGCTTCGGCAAGATTGATCGACAGCGCTTCGAAGAGCGGACCCCACTGGCTGTCATGGGTGCCGATGATCTGGTAATTCGCACTCTTGCGGCGGATGTCTTCATGCTGTGGGATTGAGGCCAGAACCGGGATGCCGACGGCCTCGGCGAAGGCCTGGGCTTCGCCCGTGCCGTCGTCCTTGTTGATCACAAGACCAGCAACGCCGACATTGCCGCCGAGATTGCGGAAGTATTTCACCGCCGAGCAGACATTGTTGGCGACATAGAGCGACTGCAGGTCGTTGGAACCGACAACAACCACCTTCTGGCACATGTCACGCGCAATCGGCAGGCCGAAGCCGCCGCAGACAACGTCGCCGAGGAAGTCCAGGAGGACATAGTCGAAGTCCCAGTCATGGAAGCCGAGCTTCTCCAGGGTTTCGAAGCCGTGGATGATGCCGCGGCCACCGCAGCCGCGGCCGACTTCCGGTCCGCCGAGTTCCATGGCGAAGACGCCGTCGCGCTTGAAACAGACGTCGGAGATAGAGACCTCCTGGCCGGCTTCCTTGCGGCGCGAGGCCGTCTGGATGATAGTCGGGCAGGCGCGCCCGCCGAAGAGCAGCGAGGTTGTGTCGCTCTTCGGATCGCAGCCGATCAGCAGGACCTTCTTGCCGAGCTGGGCCAGCATGTAGGAGAGATTGGCGAGCGTGAAGCTCTTGCCGATGCCGCCCTTGCCATAGATCGCGATGATCTGCGTTTCCTTGGTGACCTTGCCAGTGGCTGGCGCATCGGGTTCGATGCCGGCTTCTTCGCGAAGGTTCTCCTGCAGGCGCTGCAGTCCGTCTTGTGCGAGGTCGAGGCTCATGCGGCATTCCTCCAGTCGATGATCATTTTCAGGCAGTCGGGATCGTTGAATGCCGTCCGGTAGGCGGAAGCCGCATCGGACGGCTGGGAATGATGCGTGATCAGGCCACCGAGGGAGAGGCGTCCTGTCTCGACAAGGGTGAGGACCGCCTGAACGTCGGCGGGTGTGAACTCGGCGGCGATGATGATCGACGCTTCCTTCATGAAGGCGGCCGGAAAGGCGAAATCGACACGCTCGCCATAGAAGCCGGCCAGAACGAGATCGCCGCGTCGGTTTAGCCGTCCGATTGCCTTGTCGATGACCGTTGTATCGCCGCTGGCATCGATGATGACGTCATGGCGCAGGTCGCGGTCAGCATCGGGGGATGTGACCACATAGCCCTTTGCGCCAGCGCGGCGAGCGTCACGGGTTTCCCAGACGACGGGCGGCGGATTGCCGGTGGCAAGACTGATGCGGGCGATTAAGCGTCCTAGGACGCCGTGGCCGATGACGAGGGATGCAGCGCGGGCGGAGCGACAGACCGCGTGATGGGCGGTCGCGGCCAGAGCCAGCAGAGCTGCGTCTTCTATCTCGTCAAAATGGGTCTGAACCGTGCGGGCGCCGGGCACGACGAGCAGCGAAGCACTGGCACCGAACAGCCCGGCAGCATCCGTGTAGCAGTTTGCACCGGGGACGAAGACCTGGTCGCCGACGGAGCGGCCCGACGTGGGGCCGGCTTCGACCACGACGCCCACGGTCTCGTAGCCCGGGACGAGCGGATAGCGCATGCCCGGAAAGGCCGGCATGGTGCCCTCGTAGAGCATCTTCTCGGTTCCGCTGGACACGCCGCTGAAGCGCGACTCGACCACCACGTCCGATGCCTCGGGCGTACTGATCACCAACTGCCTCACGGCAAGCGTTCCCGGTTTTTCGAAGACGATGGCTGCACTGCGCATTGTCGTGCCCTCCCCGGACACGGGATGCTTTCTGCTCCCAATGTCATCTTAAGATTACGCAACAAAGTGTCAATCTATATTTACACTTTAAGGTATGAAGTTCACGGAACAATCAGCGCCTGGCGACCACAAGGCTCGCCAGCAGTGGATTTGTGGTGGTGACGACGCTCGCATCGACGAAGCCGCTGCGGGCCAGCAGCGCGATGATTTCACCGGGGGTCCGGCAACGGCCGGAGCCCATGGCGGCGAAATAACTTGTGAAATAGATGGCTGCGAGATTGGGGCCGTCTGCCGTGCCTGCCATGGCTTCGGCGACAAGAAGATGAGTGCCCGGTGCGAGATGCCTGTGCAGGTTCGCAAGGATCTTTAGGACGCGGTCGTCATCGTGATCGCAGATTATCCGGATCAGCGTCACGCAATCCTGGTCGGCCGGAATGGGATCGCGGGTGAAATCACCGGGGTGCAGCGTGCTGCGCCCCAGAAGGCCGATCTCTTGCAGATGGCGGGCTGCAAGCTGGGTGACGGCGGGAAGGTCGAACAGCGCGAGCCGTGTTGTGGAATGCCGCGCGCCCAAGGCTGCGAGAAATGCGCCTTCGCCGCCGCCGACATCGAGGACGGATCGGTATTGGCCGAAGTCATGGGATGCAAGGAGGCAGTCGGCCAGCATGGCCTGGCTCTCGCGCATCAGGGCGGAGTAGGGGGCCGCCTCCTCTTTGCCGAGGCAGGCGAGGTCGCTGCCCCTCACATAGGCCCAGTATCGGCGAAGTTCGGTGTCGCTGTGATCGCCGCGCCAAAAACCGGAGGCGTCGGCCAGATCGCGGTACAACATGTCATGGTGCCGGATCATCTCCCGCAGGCCACGATCGGCGGCGAGCACTGTGCCGGCATCGGAGAGCAGCCAGAGATCAGGTGAGAAGCTGACGACGAGGTCGAGCCGTCTCGCCTGCTCGAGCAGACGCCGCATGGCGTCCGAGGGCATGCGGCAGCGTGCAGCAATCGCCGATGTCGTCAACGCCTTACCGTCCAGTGCCTCGAAGATCCCGAGGCCGACACAAGCAGACAGGATCTGGGTGTGGACAAAGCCAGTTGTCAGGCGAAACAGGTGATTGGCCTTGCGGTTGGCGATCTGCCGGAGCAGCGGCATCCGCGAAACGAGTGTGCGGAAGCGGGGCGAGGCGATCTGGCGGCTTCGCCAGAGACGAAAACGGATCGCCGCCCACTGCATCAGGTTTTGCGGATGCTCCGAGTGCGCCTCGCTTGCATGGATGGGCGGGCTGGCGTCGAAGCCTTTTCCGCCTCCCGTATCCATGATCTTATGCCGCGCTGATGACGAGCGTTTTCGGCATTAGCCGTGTCGCTTCGTTGCGGATCATCGCGCGGAAAGATTCCGCACCGGGGCAGTCGGGCACGCTCTCGACAGCCTCGGTCACCAGACGTTTCAGGCGAACCAGTGCCGCTTCGAGGCCTATACTCGCGACGATGTTCGGCTTGCCGTTGCGGCTATCCTGTCCAGCAGGTTTGCCGGCTTCGGACTGCCCAACGGCGTCATAGAGATCGTCCGCGACTTGGTAGGCTGCGCCCAGCGCATCTGCCAGCACCAGCCATTCCCTGGGATTGCCGCCCGAAGCGATCGCGCCAGTCGATACAGCGCCGCTGAACAATGAGGCGGTCTTGGCGCGATGATAGGCAGCGATGTTGATTTCGGGCTCACTCTCCCATGCCTGGCCGGCCACGAGGCCGTAGGGGCTCCCCACAGCGTTGGCGATGGTGGCGATCAGCGGCGCGGTCAGAAGCGGTGTCTGCTGCGTCTCCCGTGCGACCGTCTCGAAAGCTGCGATGATAAGTCCGTCGCCGACGAGAAGCGCGATCTCTTCGCCGAATTGGGCATGCACACTCGGCGCGCCACGACGTGTCATCGCATTGTCGAAGCATGGCATATCGTCATGCACTAGAGACGCGCAATGCAAAAGCTCGATCGCGACCGCAGCGCCTTCGGCTGCTAGAGGTTCGCGATCGCCACAGGCAGCAGCGACCGCGAGACAGAGGCGGGGCCTTATGCGCGCACCACCGGGAAACACGGCGTGCCGCAGGGCTTTCGCCAGGATGGGCGGACATCCATTGGCGGTCGCGTAACGCAAGGCGCGCTGCATGCCGGTTTCGATGCGCTCGGGGAAATCCATAAGGCCTGCCTCCGAAGAATGCGCAGTTGTAAAATCTGCGCAACTCAATAATGTGTAAATCAAGATTGACACATTGAGTGTGTAAGTCAACTGGCCACAGGAGACGAAGGTGCCTGTTTCGACGGACGAGACCGTCCTGGTTATCGGTGCCGGCATGGCGGGGCTCTCGGCTGCCATTCGATTGGCTGCGGCCGGCTATCGCGTGGTCGTCTGCGAAGCGCAGGCCGAGGCCGGCGGCAAGATGCGTCGTGTCGAGGTGGCAGGCAGAGGCTTCGATGCGGGCCCGACGGTGCTGACGATGAAATGGGTCTTCGAGGCGCTTTTTGCCGCTGCAGGGCGCAGGATGGACGATGACCTCAAGCTGGTCCCATCGACCGTGATCGCGCGCCATTACTGGCGGAGTGGTGCCTGTCTCGATCTCCATGCCGACCAGAACGAAACGATCAGGGCAATCGGAGACTTTGCCGGACGGCGGGAGGCCGAGGGATATCGACGCTTTGCTGCCGACAGCCGGCGCACGTTCGAGGTGTTGAAAGACAGCTTCATCGACGCCTCCAGACCCAATCCGGTTTCCCTGTCCCGCCGCATCGGGCTCGGTCGGCCGGCTGATCTGCTCGCGATCAAGCCGTTCTCGACGCTCTGGTCCGCGCTCGGCGGCTATTTTTCCGATGTGCGCCTGCGCCAGCTTTTCGGCCGTTACGCTACCTATTGCGGCTCTTCGCCCTTTCTGTCTCCGGCAACGCTAATGCTGGTCGCGCATGTCGAGCAGGAGGGTGTGTGGACCGTCGAGGGCGGGATCAGGGCGCTTGCCATTCGTCTCGAAGCGCTTGCCGCCGATCTCGGTGTCGAGTTCCGTTATGGCGATGCTGTCAGCGAGATCCTCATCGATCCCTCGCGACGGGCCGTGTCCGGAATCGTCACCCGCAGCGGCCGAAAAGTCGAGGCCCGGCAGATCGTCTATAACGGAGATGCCGCTGCGCTCCCCCGACTGATTGGCGCCCCGCCTCCTGACGCTGCCCGGAGCCGGGCACAACGGTCTCTGTCGGCTCTGGTGTCCTGCAGCCTCGCCGAGCCTAAAGGTGTCGAGATTGCGCATCATACGGTGTTCTTTTCCGACGATTACGAGCGCGAGTTCGAAGCGATCTTTAAACGGCGCGAGGCGCCTTCCGATCCGACCGTCTATCTCTGCGCTCAGGACCGCGATGAGACCGGTCGCCCAAAGGCCGACTCTGTCGGGCCGGAACGCATCTATGCCCTGATGAACCTCCCGGCGGATGGCGATCGTCACCGGTTCGATGAAAGCGAGGTCAATGCATGTCTGAAGAGCATGGAACGGCGACTGTCACTGAACGGTCTGACGCTCTCGAACCAACAGGGTCTGCCGAACATCACCATGCCGGATCGCTTCGCGAGCCTCTATCCGGGAACGGGGGGAGCGTTGTACGGGATGGCCTCCCACGGGTGGATGGCGTCCTTCGCTCGGCCGGGATCGGAGGGGCCGGTGCCGGGGCTCTATCTGGCGGGGGGCAGCGTACATCCGGGGCCGGGACTGCCGATGGCGGCACTCTCCGGCAAGCTCGCGGCCGAACGGTTGATGGCGGACCGGCCTTTGACCAGACGGTCGCACCCGGCGGCTATCACTGGTGGTATGCAGACGGAACGAGCGGCTGCGGACGTTTCGCCTTCACAGTGATCGCCTTCATTGGCTCCGTGTTTTCGCCCTACTACCACTGGTCCGGCCGGCGTGATCCGGAGGAGCATATCGCCTTCAACGTCGCGCTCTATGGGCCGCAAGGTCATGCCTGGGCAATGACCGAGCGTGGCAAGGCGCGGCTCACGCGCGATCGGCATTGCCTCGCGATCGGCAAAAGTTCGTTCCGCTGCGATGGTTCGGGCTTCGTGATCAGCTTCGACGAGATCTTCCTACCGTGGCCCGGACAGCGTTTGCTGCCGAAACGCATGCGGGGTGAAATCCGGCTAGCGCCGGATTTTCTCGGTTCGCGGGCCTATGGTCTGGATCGCGACGGGTTTCATACCTGGCAGCCGGTCGCTCCCAGCGGACGGGTCACCGTCGTCTGCGATGCGCTGGCCGATGGTGGATGGACGGGGACAGGCTATCACGACATGAACCATGGCGCTCGGCCGCTCGAGACAGACTTTTCCGGCTGGGATTGGGCGAGGGGCAATGCGCCCGACGGCCGCACTGTGATCCTCTACGATTCTGTGCTCGCTGACGGAACGAACAGCCGCTTCGGCCTCATCTGTGGTCGTGACGGTGCGATATCGGACTTCGATCCCCCGCCACGAAAACCGCTGAGGCGCGGGTTCTGGGGCGTCGGCGGCGGGATCGCCTGCGACGGCGGCGCAAGCCCCGTCTTGAGAAACGTTCTGGAAGATACGCCTTTCTATCGGCGCTCTCTGGTCGACACGGTGGTTGCCGGGGATCCGGTCGAGATGATGCACGAGACGCTCGATTGTCGCCGACTGGCAAATCCTGTCGTCAGGATGATGCTTCCATTTCGCATGCCACGCCGCGCCTAGTCTGTTTTCGGCTCGTCCGTGGCAGGCTGGCTCGCCTGCCGCTCGCGGGCTTCTGCCTCGCGCTTCGCTTTTTTCAGATCGCGCATCTGCCAGACATAGAAGGCGATCGCCAGACTGAAGACGAAGATGGCTTCGATGATGCCGAAATAATGCTCAAGCAAGGCTTGCCGCCTTTTCTCGCGCCGCCTCTCGGCGTCTTAGCGTCTCAAGTCGAGCGTCGGTATGCAGCCTGAGAAGAATGTCGGTGACCCGTCCGACGGCCGTCTCCGCATCGGAGGTCGGCTTGTCAGCGCGTTGCATTGGTGCACTCTCGCGCAAGAGACCACTTAGTGTCACTAGCGATCGGGCGACAGGTTCCGTTCCGGCATGGAGGTCGCGCACGGCCGTCGCTGTCCAACGGCTATCGTCTGAGCGTGCCTTGAACAGAAGACCAAGCTTGATGACAAGCCCCGTCGTCGCGCGATGGTTGACGCTGTCATACCCATTTGCCGCGATGCTCTCGCCGATCGCCTCATAGACAAGGGCTGCGGTGCGGATCGCGTGACGACAGGGTTTCGGCAGACTGCGGATGCCGGCATGACCGAGCCGGTAGTGGCGGGCCGCCTCGTCGAGCAGCCGCCTCACCACCAGACCGAGCGCGGGGGTGAATTGCGGATTTTTGAGGAAGGCCGTCACGTCGACACCCTGTTCTTCCAGCCAGTCGAGCGGCAGATAGAGCCTGCCGTTTCGGGCGTCTTCCCCGACATCGCGGGCGATATTGGTCAGTTGCATAGCGATCCCGAGGTCAGCCGCGCGGGCAAGTGCTGCCCTGTCGCTGACGCCCATCACCGATGCCATCATCAGCCCGACGCTTGCTGCCACGCAGGTCGCATAGGCCTTCACGTCGTCGATGGTCGCGTGACGCCGGCCATCGAGATCCATGGCGAAGCCGTCGAGCAGGGCTTCGACGACCGGCTTGGCGATCGCATGGTCATGCACCACCCGTGCGAAGGCACGGTCGCAGGCAAAGGGTGCCGGGTCACCGGCATAGATCAGGTCCAGCCGTTCGCGCAGGCGCTGAAGGGCTGGCATGCCGCTGCGTGGATCATCGATCAGGTCGTCGGAATGCCGGCAAAAGGCATAGAGCGCGCGGGCGGCCTCGCGGGTCGGTCCAGGCAGAAGCAGAGATGCGAGGTGAAAGGATTTCGACCCCCGGCGAATGGCGGCCGAACAGGCCCTTTGATCCTCAAAATCGCCGGAAAAGCCATAGTTCAGGAGAAGTGGTCGACGGATCGTCGGACGTGCCAGATGGGCTTCGGAGTAGGACGGGTGCGTGTCTGTCATTGTGCAGATCCTCTTCCGCTTCCTTGCCAACTGCCGGCCGGCAAGGTCGCCGGATCCGGCACCAAATCGGCAACGATGCGCGCCGACGACACGACACCGGGCAGGCCAGCACCGGGATGGGTACCGGCACCGCAGAGGAAGAGATTGTCGAGTTCCTCGCTTCTGTTGTGGGGGCGGAACCAGGCGCTCTGGAAGAGCTTGGGTTCAAGCGCGAAGGCGGCCCCCTGCCAGGAGAGAAGCCTGTCCCGGAAGTCGAGCGGGGTCGCAATTCGCGAGGATACGATGCTCTCTGAAAGACCGGGCAGCATGGTTTCCTCGAGCCGTTTTTCGATCTTGCGCCGGTAGATTTCTGCTGCCTCGTTCCAGTCGGTCCCGCTTTCGAGGTTCGGCACCGGGCTCAAGACGTAGAAGGCATCGCCGCCGGGCGGAGCCAGCGTGGGATCGCTGGCCGTCGGTCGATGCAGGTAGAGGCTGAAATCGTCTGCGAGGCGGTGATTCCGGAAGATGTCGTCGAGAAGGCCGCGATAACGCGGGCCGAAGATCATCGTGTGATGCAGGACGTCGTCATAGTGGCGGTTCGTGCCGAAGTACCAGACGAAGAGGCTCATCGAATAGTCGCCACGGTTAAGCTTGGCATCGGTCCAGCGTTTCCGGGGATGGTGCTTCAGGAGCGTGCCATAGGTGGTGGCGGGATCAGCATTCGAGATGACAATGTCGGCAGCGATCCGCTCGCCGGATGCCAGGCGCACGGCCGTTGCCCGACGTCCCTCCGTCTCTATTTCGGTTACGGTTTCATTCAGCCGTATCTGTCCGCCATTGCGGGTGACGAGCGATGCGATGCCGCGCACCAGCGCATTGGTGCCGCCGATGGCGTGATGCACACCGTATTTGCCCTCGAGATGGGCGATCAGGCAGTAGAAAGAGGTGGCCGAGAAGGGATTGCCGCCAATCAGCAGCGGATGGAAGGAGAAGAGGGTGCGCAGCTTGTCGCTCTTGAAATGCTTCGAGACGACCGAATAGACGGAGCGATAGCCGCCGAGGCGCACCAGGCCGGCAAGCGTCTTTGCCGTGAACCGCAGGCTGTGGAAGGGTTTATGCGCCAGTTGCTCGAAGGCGACTTCATAGATCCGCCGACTTTCGTCGAGAAAGCTGCGATAGCCCGCGACATCCCTGGGCTCGATCCGGGCAATCTGCGCTTCCATCGCCGCGCGGTCGCCGGAATAGTCGAAGACTGTACCGTCATCGAAGCGCACGCGGTAAAAAGGCGTGTTGGGCCGCAGCTCGACATCGTCGCTCAGGCGACCGCCGCAGTCATGCCAGAGCTTTTCGAAAAGCCAGGGGGCGGTGATGATGGTCGGCCCGGCGTCGAAGGTGAAACCATCCTGGCGATGGGCGTAGGCGCGCCCGCCGGGCTCGTCCAGCGGATCGATGATCGTTACGCGATAGCCCTTGGCGCCGAGCAGGGCCCCGGTCGCGAGGCCTCCGACACCCGCGCCGATCACGACGGCATGCGGCCGAGTATCGACGGGTTTGGGCTTATGTCTGGGAAAACGGCCAGCGACATTCATGCTGCATCCGCTCCATTCGGTCGCTGGTTTCCGATGGCTTCCTCCAGCCACTGGACGACGTCGGCTGGCCGGCATTCATGCAGAAGGTGTCCGCCCTTGTCCGTTAGCACGAGCCGGCTCCCCGCAGCCTGCCGCGCTGCGTGTTGAGAGTTTTCGATCGGAACCATGGGGTCATCCTTGGCGGCGATCAACGTCATGGGGAAGGGCAGGCGCTGCAAGGTCGCGTCGAAGCGGGACAGGTCCCAGGCGGCCATCATGCCGAGTGCGCCGCGAACATGGGCGGGGGAGGCAAGCAACATGCGGTAGATCGCGCGCCCTTCTTCATCGATCGGCGAGCCGGTGGCCGCTAGAAGGTTGCCGCCGAGCGGTGTCACCCGTGACATCAGCGAGAACATTGAAGCGGAAAATGGATTGGCGAAGAGCGCCTTGGCTAGCGGTGAAAACAGTGCGTTGCCACGGATCGGCAGGTAGGCGCCGTTGATTCCGATGACATGGCGCGGCACCGCAGAAGCCTTGCTGGCGGCCAGCGTAACGGCGATGGCAGCACCGGCCGAATGTCCGATAATGACGGCGGGGCAGCGATCGAGCCCCGAAAGCAATTCTGTGAGTGCCCGCACCATGCCGGAAAGCGAGAGGTCTGTTGGTCCGCGCGGACGGGTGAAGCCGTGGCCGGGAAGGTCGGGCGCCACGACGCGGAAGCGCGTGCTGAGTAGCGGCAAGAGATGCCGCCAGGAATGGGAGGACGCGCCCGTGCCGTGCAGCAGCAGGATCATCGGTGCGGTGTCCGGCCCCGCGATCTGGACATGCCAGTCACAGGCACTGGTCTTCACGAACTGGCTTGCGCTACGGTTTGGCCAGTTGCGGCCGTCCGTCTCCCAGTCCAGTCGATCGCGCCCGAGAGTCATGCGCGCGCCTCCTGCATCGAACGGTCCACGAGCTCAGAGACATGACCGGCATCGGCTTTTCGCAAGATGTGCAAGTCGGCGCCGAGCATGCTCGCAAGAGCGGACACGCTTTCGCGCGGGCGGCGTGCGATGTCGATGCAGATCGTCTTCAAGTCCTTGGATTTGCAGTTTCTAGCGAGACGCGCGAGTTCTTCCGCGGCCAGGGCTCGATCGGGGGTACCGTCGAGAGCGATGTTGCCGCTGCCATCGGTCAGCAGGACCAGCACAGGGCTGCTGCCGCGTCGCTCGACGGAGAGCGCAAGTTCAAGGCCGGCTTTCAGCCCCGCAGCAAGCGGTGTCGGTCCGCCGCCGGGAAGGGCGGCGAGTTTGCGTTTCGCGGCAGTGAGCGAGCGGGTCGGTGGCAGAAGCAGCTCGGCGCCCGTACCCCTGAAGGCGATCAAGGCCACTTCGTCGCGGCGGACATAACAGCGCGCCAGAAGCTGCTCGATCGCGCCCTTGGTTTCGCCGAGGCGCTCTAGTGCGGTGGATCCCGAGGCGTCGACGACAAAGATTGCCGTGGACGGGGCTGCATGGCGCAGACGCATATATCGGAAGTCATCACGGCTGACATAGGCACGCGGCCCCGTGGTCCCTGTCGAAGGAAGTGAGTTCGCAACTCCCAGGGCCTGCCGCTGGGCCGCCCGGATACGCTGGAAGGGTGCTGCCGCGCGCAGGGTCGCGATGATATCGGGCCTAGCCTCCGCATGGGGCGGCGCCAGTCCGATGCCGTAGGGCCGGCCGCGCCGGGTATTCTTGTGCAGGTCACCCGATTTACCCGCTCCGCCCGCATTGCGGCTGGGGCGCTGGGCGATGGTGAGCCAGGGATCTGTCGAGAGCGCACCTGCCTTGATGGCCGCCAGCATTTCCGTCAGCGCGTCGAGCTGTGTCGGGTTGTCGATGTTGCTGTCTTGATCCTGATCGGCCGGGTCCGTTGAAGCCGAGGGGCCTATCGGTTCTTCGTCCTGGCGGGGAGGAGCATCTGTCGATGGATCGTCCGGCTGCTCGGCGGGCGCTTCCGCCTGGGGTGTCAGCCGCAGGCCGAGGCACAGGCGAAGGGCCGTCAGCGCATCGCTCTCTTCGACTGTCGTACGGTCTTCGCGGCATGCCAGAAGCCGTGCCGTGTGTGCGAGATGCGCTAATATGCGGGTCGAGCCATGGCCTGACATCGCCGAGATGGTGGCGAGCCCCTTCAGCATTCGATCGTCGATCGTCACATCCTGCCAGTTGGCGACCGGGGCCCGCAACCGGGCTCGCTCTGTCTCTGGACCGCTCACATGATGCCAGCCGATGCAGTCGAGATCGATGCGCAGCGCAAGGCGATCGGCAATCCCTGTGGAGAGCGGGTCTTCATCATCAAGGGATTCGTCGAGCGCGACCACCAGAAAGCCGCTCTCTGCAGATTGATCCATCGCGCGGGCGACCATGGCGGCGAGCGACGCGTCGAGGCGCTCTGCCATGGGGATCATCAGTCCGCTACCTTTGGCCCGGCCCAGGAGCCCCTGTTGCCGGACGAGGCTTCCTGTCGCAGCGGTTGCCGCGAGGTCAACGCCGCCTGAGAGATTGGCCGCAGATGTGCCGGGTGGCAGGCGGACAAAGCCGATCCCGAGGTGTTTCTGGAGTCGCGACATGAAACAATCGCGTACGCCACCCGAGCGAGCCTTCAGCCAGACGCCGCCAAGGCACGTGCCTCCCAGGCCTAGTAGCTCGATTGCCAGCCGCGCATCCGCCCAGAGTTCGGCCCCCCTGTCATCAAGGGCTTTCTCATAGGCGTCGTGGGGGCCGAGTTCAGCCATGGGCGTGACGATCTTGGCCGGTGTCGTCGATCGAGGCCAGGGCGCGCTCGATGCGGGGTGCAGAGCCGGCGTCGTCAAGCGGGTCGCGACGCAGGCGATGGCAAAGCACCATGGGGGCGATGTCGGCGACATCGTCCCAGGTGACCTGCAGACGCGCGGAGAGCGCAGCGGCCGCGCGACTTGCGCGCATCAGGGTCAGCTCGCCGCGCATGCCGTCAATCCCGAGACGTAAACAGAGTTGCGACATGCGCCTGACCACAGGATCGGGGATTTCCACCTGACGGAGGATTTTTCGCGCGGCGATCACACGGCGACCGACGGCTGCGTCTCGCTTGGCCCAGAGCTTGATGAAGTTGAACGGATCGGTCTCGTATGCATCACGACGGCGGATCACCTCGATGCGCTGGTCAAGATCGTCGATGGTGCGGACATCGACGGCAAGCCCGAAGCGGTCGAGAAGTTGCGGGCGAAGGTCGCCTTCTTCCGGATTGCCGCTGCCGACGAGGACAAAACGGGCGGCGTGGCGGATGCTCAGGCCCTCGCGCTCGACGACATTGACGCCGGAGGCTGCCGCATCGAGGAGGAGGTCGACCAGATGGTCCTCCAGCAGGTTGATCTCATCGATGTAAAGAAAGCCGCGGTTTGCTGCGGCCAGGAGCCCGGGCTCGAAGTGCTTTTCCCCGGCGACCAGAGCCTTTTCGATGTCGAGCGAGCCGCAGACACGATCTTCGGTTGCGCCCAGCGGCAGATCGATCATCGGTGCGCGGTGCTTGACGATCGCAGGTGGCTTCAGTCCGCTTGTGGGATTGCAGATCGTGCAGGCGGATTGTGGTTCCGCCGGAAGACAGTTGTAACGGCAACCTTCGCGCGTTTCGATCGGCGGCAGCAGCTCCGTCAGGGCTCTAACGGCTGTGGATTTCCCCGTGCCGCGATCGCCGAAGATCAGCACACCGCCGAGCAAAGGCTCGACGGCCGCCATCAGGAGGGCCTTCTTCATATCCTCCTGGGCGACGATGGCGGCAAATGGGAATGGTTGGGCCATGGGTCCCGCCTCAGCTCGAGTGTAAAATTTATTTTACACTTTTTACTGTCGCTTTGAAGGGGGTGTGTTGAGAAACTTCTGTTCAGATGAAAATGGCCGCGCTTGCGGCGCGGCCATATGTTCTCGGTTCTGTTAGTTTCACGTGCGTAGCACGCGGTAGATGGCGGGGATTACCAGGACCGTCAGCAGGGTCGACGAGATCAGGCCGAAGAGCAGCGAGATCGCCAGCCCCTGGAAGATCGGGTCGGTGAGGATCACGGCCGCACCGATGATCGCCGCAAGCGCTGTCAGCAGTATCGGCTTGAAACGGATCGAGCCGGCTTCGATCAGGACATCGGTCAGCGTTTTCCCTGTGTGATCGGCATGGCGGATGAAATCTACCAGCAGGATCGAGTTGCGGACGATGATGCCGGCAAGGGCGATGAAGCCGATCATCGAGGTCGCTGAGAATGGTGCACCGAAGAGCCAGTGGCCGCCGAGGATGCCGATGAAGGTGAGCGGGACCGGCGTCAGGATGACCAGCGGCACCTTGAACGAGCCGAACTGGGCGACGACGAGGATGTAGATGCCGAGGAGCGCGATCATGAAGGCGGCGCCCATGTCGCGGAAGGTGACCCAGGTGACTTCCCATTCGCCATCCCAAAGAAGCGTTGCCTGATCCTCGTTGGTCGGCTGGCCGTTGAGCGAGATCACCGGCTTGGGAAGGCCCGTCCAGTCCTGCGCGTCGATCGCTTCCTGCACGGCGAGCATGCCGTAAAGCGGCGCTTCGAAGTCGCCTGCAAGTTCGGCCGTCACCATTTCGGCATTGATGCCGTTGTGGCGGAAGATCGGCAGCGTGGTCTTTTCGTCGATGACGCGCACGACGTCGCCGAGTTCGACCACACCCTTGTCGCCGGGTAGGACATTGGCCGGCATCGGCGTCGAGAGGAAACGCTCGTCGATCACCTTCTCACTCTTGGCGCGTTCCAGCCGGATCGGGATCGGCGGACGGCCGTCGCCGCGATGCGAGTAGCCGATAGTCTTGCCGTTCGCGAGGATCGCGATGGTGTCGAAGACGTCGCCTTCCTCGACACGGTAGAATTCCGCGTCGTCGGTCGAGATGACCAGCCGCTTGCGCGGCGCTTCCACGCCATAAGAGTTGTCGACGTCAACGATGAAGGGCACCGAGCGGAAGGCTGCCTCGACCTTTTCTGCCACGGCGCGGCGGATCTCCGGAGTGGGGCCGTAGATTTCCGCAAGCAGGGTTGCCATGACGGGCGGGCCCGGTGGCGGCTCGACGACCTTGAGGCTCGTACCCTCGGGCATTGCAATGCCTGAAATCTTTTCGCGGATATCGAGCGCAATATCGTGGCTCGTGCGATCGCGATCTGCCTTTGGCGTCAGGTTGATCGCCACGTCGCCCTGATAGGAAGCAGCGCGCATGTATGCGTGGCGGACAAGACCGTTGAAGTTGAAGGGGGCTGCGGTTCCCGCATGGGTCTGGACGGAGACCACCTCCGGCATATCGAGCACGGTTCGCCCCACGGCCTGGGCCACGGCATCGGTCGCCTCGACGGAGGAGCCTTCCGGCAGATCAATGGTGACCTGCAGTTCCGACTTGTTGTCGAAGGGCAGAAGCTTCACCGTGACATGCTTGGTGTAGAAGAGGCTCAGCGATCCGAGCGTGAGTGCGCCGACCAGCGCCAGAAACACCCAGCTGCGGGTCTTGGTGGCGAGGATGGGGCGGGCGGTTGCCGCATACATCCGGCCGAGCCTACCGCCTGTCTCATGATCCTCGTGAGCATGCACGGGCGCATTGCCGGCGACCTTCAGCATCAGCCAGGGGGTGACCATCACGGCGACAAAGAAGGAAAAGATCATCGCGGCCGAGGCATTGGCCGGGATCGGGCTCATATAGGGGCCCATCATGCCGGAGACGAAGAGCATCGGCAGGAGGGCGGCGACGACGGTGAGCGTCGCGACGATCGTCGGATTGCCGACTTCGGCGACCGCCTCGATGGCGCTGCGCTGGCGCGAGCGCTTGTCGCCCATGCCCCAGTGGCGGGCGATGTTCTCGATGACGACGATGGCGTCGTCGACGAGAATGCCGATCGAAAAGATGAGCGCGAAGAGCGACACCCGATTTAGCGTGTAGCCCATCAGCCAGGAAGCGAAGAGGGTGAGCAGGATCGTCACGGGAATGACGATGGCCACGACCAGCGCTTCGCGTCTGCCAATCGCCAGCCAGACCAGAGCGATGATCGAAACGGTCGCGAGGCCGAGATGATAGAGCAGCTCGTTCGCTTTTTCATTCGCGGTTTCGCCGTAGTCGCGGGTGATCTCGACACGGATATCCTCGGGGATCAGCCTCCCTTCCAGGGCTTCGACGCGTTCGAGAATCGCCTCAGCGACCACAACCGCGTTGGCGCCGGCGCGCTTGGCAATCGCGAGTGTGACCGAGGGTACGCGTTCGACGTTGTCGCCGTCCTTGCGCAGGGTGGAAACGAGGGCTTCGCTGGTATCTGTGGCAAAGTCGATCGTCGCGACATCGCGGACATAAACCGGGCGGCCATCACGAGCCGTGAGCAGCAGGTTGCCGATCTCGGCAGGCGTGGAGAGCGTTTCACCGGCGATCACGTCAATCTGGCGGCCCTGTTCGCGTACCTGCGAGGCGGGCATGGCCGTGTTTGCGCCGCCGACCTTGCCGGCGAGCTGTTGCAGCGTGATCCCGTAAAGGGCGAGCTTTTCTGGCTGTGGCGAGATGCGAATGATCTCGTTGGTTTCACCGACGACATAGGTGAGACCGACATTCTCGACCTTGGCGATCTCGTTTCTAACTTCGCGCACGATGCGGGTCAGGTCGTTGGCGCCCACATGGCCGCTCGCGTCCTTTGTCGGGGAGAAGGTGAGGGTGACGATCGCGACGTCATCGATGCCGCGTCCGACCACCTTGGGTTCGGCGATGCCGACCGGGATGCGGTCGATATTGGCACGGACCTTGTCATGGACGCGCAGGACCGCTGCATCCGAGGAGGTGCCGACCAGGAAGCGGGCTGTGACCATGACCATGTTGTCCATGGACTGGGAGTAGATGTGCTCGACGCCGTTGATGCTCTTGACGATGGTTTCCAGCGGCTCGGTGATCAGCTTCTGCGCATCGTCGGCGCGCAGGCCCGGGGCCTGAACAATGATATCGACCATGGGCACGGAAATCTGCGGCTCTTCCTCACGCGGGAGCGAGAGCAGGGCCACAAGACCGAAGGCGAAGGCGGCGATAAGAAAAAGCGGTGTGAGCGGCGACTTGATGAAGGCGCGCGTCAGATGTCCGGCAAGGCCCAGCTTGGTCATTGGCGTATCGTCATCCGACCCTGCAGGATTGGGTGAGTTGTCGACGGGAGTGCTCATTCTGTCACCACGATATCGCCGGCCGTGAGGCCTGAGAGTATTTCGACCTGTGTCACTCCGCCGATCTCAAGTGTTTCGCCGGCGACCACGGCGCGCTCGACGACCTGATCGTTTTCACGCACGGCGACGAAGTTGACGCCTGAACGGTTCGACAGGGAGGCTGCCGGCACCACGAGTGCCCGGCGTTTGCCGATCGGCAGTTCGACCAAAACCCTTACCGCGACGAAATCGGTATCGAGACCGTCGACCTCGACATCAGCGGTCACTCGGCCGCCTTCGATCTGCGGATAGATCTTCACGAGTTCGCCTTCGAGCGTCGTCTCACTCGCTTCGATGCGGATCGGTGCTCCCTGTGTCAGATCCTGTGCATGACGCTCTGGGATTGCGAGCCGCAGGAAGAAGCCGCCGCCGGCAATCGTCGCAACCGTCTCGCCCGCCATGACGACGGCATCGCGGGTTACGGGAACGGCGATCACACGCCCGTCAGAGGGGGCGAGCACTGCGCCTTCCGATGCCTGCTGGACGAGTACGGAGCGCTGAGCTTCTGCCTGGCGGACCTGGTTGGTGATGACGTCTAGCTGGGTCTTCAGTTGATCGAGACGCTGGGTGCTGGTGGCGCCACTGCGCACCAGCCGGTCAGCACGATCCAGTTCGACCTCAGCATCCCGCAGAGAAGCGTTCAGTCCCTGAAGCTGGGCATCGACGGCCTTGATCTGGAAGTCGATCTTGTCGTCCTTTACCTCGGCAATCACATCGCCAGCCTTGACGATGTCGCCTTCGGTGACATTCAGCTGGACGAGGGTGCCGCCCAGCCTTGCTCGGGCCAGTACGCTGTTGCGTGGCTGGATCTGGCCGTAGACCGCCTTCATCTCCGTGATGTCGACGGCTTCGAGTTTGAGATCAGCGGCATGGCTGACGGTCAGTCCCATGGCAGTCGCTGCCGCAAAAAGGGCGATGAAGGCGGATTTCGGCATGACTTTTTCCTTAGAATGCTGTGCCGGGGCGCAGCCCCAGCTTCCGGAAAATCGTGGCCGCCGGGCAGAAGCCGGTGAAGGCCGACTGTATCATGTTCACGCCGATGAAGGCGGTGAACCACACGAAGCCTGGATGCACGAAGTATGTCAGCAGGAGGGAAAGCAGGATCATGAACCCTGCAAAGACGAGAACGGCGCGATCGATCGACATGTTTTTCTCCTTAAGATACATATATACGATGATACGTATATATTAGGCAGGCCTGTGTCAAGCCGCCATTCGTAGAACGGATGACAGTCTCTGCTGCCGCGTCAGGCGACGCAGTCGGATGTTTTGCAGAAGCTGTCGTATAGAGTGCCGATGATGGCGCGTGCCGGTTCGCTTTCGATCCGGTACCAGATGGTCTGACCGTCACGCCGTCCCATGATGATCTTTTCCCGACGCAACAACGCCAGATGCTGCGACACGGTGCTGTCGCGGATCCCGAGAAATTCGGCAAGCTGACCGACGGAATGCTCGCCGTCGGCAAGGCGGCAGAGGATCAGCAGTCGATATCGATTGGATAGCGACTTGAGGAGTTCGCTGGCCATATCGGCACCAGCTTTCATCTGTTCAGGGTCAATCTTCATAGATACGAATATATATGAGAAATCTGCGCTGGCAAGTGTTGACACTGATCATGGCTCTTAAATATATAAAAAATGTTATGTATTGGGTGGCACCTTCGTTGGGCATCCGTCTCAAGAGGAGTTCGCATGAGTATTCGCAGCATCGATCCGAGTTTCCATGTCACCGGACAGATCAAGCCGCAGGAGTTGCAAACCATCGCCGAACTCGGCTTTAAGACCGTTGTCTGCATGCGGCCGGACAAGGAAGGTTTCTTTCAGCCGGCCTTCGATGAAATCGAAAGCGCTGCGCGTGCGGTCGGTCTCGACGCACACTATCTTCCGGTGGTCCCGGGCTCGATATCCTTTGATCAGGCGCGCCAGCTAAAGGCGATCATCAGCCAGCAGTCGGGGCCGGTCCTCGCCTATTGCGCATCTGGCCAGCGATGCGCCGCTGCCTACGATCTTGCCAAACGCGTCCCCTGATGCCGAGCGAGGCGTCGCAAAGTGCCTTCAGATCTTCGTTGATTAGGGTTGACTACTAAAATTACCAATCGACGGCGAAAGTGAATTGCCGTCCTATGCGCAACTCAGATCTGGAGTTGTGCCCATGGATCAACTGCGTGCGAAACTTGATCGGGACCGGTTGGTCGTCCATCCCGGTGTCGAGAAGCATCTCGGGGAGCCCGTGTGGCAATTGGCGAGCGGCTATCTTGGCCATTCCGGCTTCGACAGGGCTGTGCTCGCCTATTGCCGCAGCATGGTGGAAGCCAGTGCCTTCCGCTGGCCAGCCAACAAAATATTCGCCCAGAAGATGCGCTACATCACCTGCTATATGCTGATCGGGCTGTCGGCACGTTTCGAGGAGGGCACGGGTCCTGCGCCGACCATGACCCTGCTGCAGACGCTGGTGCCTGCCAGCGCCCGCCAGGTCAGCGATCTCATTTCGGGCCTGCGGGCTGGTGGCTATGTCGTGGCAGAACAGAATGCCCAAGACAGGCGAGAAATCAGGTTGCGTCCCACACCGCCGCTCGTCAGGGAGATAGGTCGCTCTCCTCTCGCATTCATTGCCTCTTCCGCCATGCTTGAAGGCCATACGCTTCGGGAGGCGCTGGACGCGGATGTGTCGCTGATCTGCCGCCTGATCGGCCGATCGACCGTTGCCTTCCAATCGATGGATGTCCTGTTCACGCCCTTCGAGACGGTCGTCGACTTCACCGGTCGCGACAGTGGATATCTCATTCTTTGTGCCGTCATGGGTGCCCATCTGGCCGGCGCGCTGGGTGAGGACTGGCCGCTTACGCTCACCTATGATGCATTGTCCCACCGGTTTCAGGTGTCTCGCCAGCACGTTGGAAATGTACTGGCAATCGCGACGACGCAGGGCGTGCTCAGCCTTCACGGTGGTCGGATCGGCGCGATCGAGCCCTCGTTGCTTCAAGAATTTTCCTGGTGGTGCGCAGGGCAGATGGCGCATTTCACCATGCTCGCCCGATGACGGCCAGGTGCGTCACAGCAACTGCGGATTCTCCTGATTGATTTAGATATTCTTTAATTACTGGTGGACTAAATTGATCTGGAGTGCAGGGCGGATCTCTGCCGCCGGGATCCCCGGTGAACCAACATCGTGACACGGTGCCAGCCGACGCAGGCTTGCAGCAGGAGGAAATCGCAGATGAATACGACGTCGAACACAGCCGATGCCCTCGAAATCATCGCCTTTCGGCTTCATCAACAAGAGTTCTGCGTCAAGACGACATCGATCCGCGAAATCCGCGGCTGGGCTCCGGTTACACCCATCCCACACTCGCCTTACGAAGTCCTCGGGGTCATGAATCTTCGCGGCACGGTCATCCCGATCGTTGATCTCGCAGTCAAGCTCGGCATGCCTGCCGCCCAGGCAACGGAGCGCAGTGCGGTGGTCGTCACCGAAGTGAACGGCATGACCGTCGGTCTGCTGGTCGACGGCGTCTCCGACATCTTGACGGTGTCCGGTAGCACGCTGCAGCCTCTTCCGGCCGCGACCGGCCCGAGTGCAGCCTTCTCCGACGGCATCATTGCCCATGACAAGAGCATGATCTGCTTCCTTAGCCTCGAGCGCATGTTCGGCGATGACGACCCGTCCGCCTGGGGCATGGCTGCCTAATTGAGCTTCGCGGGCGCAAAGCCCCCGTTGAGTCTTCCGGCCGACGCTGACTGATCATCAAACATTGTTTGCCATTCTGCTCGAAAGCGGCGTGCTTGGGCGCGCCGCTCACGAGGAATTGCGACTTGTTTAAGTAGTTGGCTAGCTTCGACAGCCGTCAATTCGTGGGCGCTATCTGCCACATGATGTCGTTAGGGTGACGCGACCCTCATTCTCCGGCCGAAAGCGTTCGGGCAACCTGAGCGAAGCTTTTGCCGCTGCGCATTTGTATTCTGCGCGCGCCCTTCAGGCCGCTGTCTCCAAAGCACGCAGATCATGTCTGGCAGCGTAGGCCGGGGCTGCTGCCTTGCCAACATCGACATGTGACAGCACCTCGTCAGTGAATGCGCGTGCGTTCAAGATCGCCTTCTCGCCGCTTGCGGTCTGAGCACTATCCAGCTTTCGAAGCGGGCGATGCATGTCGAACATTTCCCGGAAGGCTGCACGTTCGGCAATCGGTGTGTCGAGGACGCGGATGTCCTGCTCCGACAGCAGGCGCTTTACAGCCTGCATCGAACGGGTCGTGATGGCAGGATTGACCCGGGACAGAACGACGGAATGCGGAATGCGGATGCCCGCCTTGCGGTCGAGGTAGCGCAAAAGATCAAGCACCTGAGCGCCACCTTGAGCGTCCATGCTCGAGCCCTGGATCGGAACGATGACGTGATCTGACAGGCGGACGGCCGAGGCGAGCAGGGGCGACTGGAGGCCGGGAAGGTCTACGATGACGAAATCCCACTGGCTGCGGCGCTCGTGGACTATCTTCTGGATCGTCGGCGCCGAAACATAGGTTTCGATGGAGAGCCTCGGCATCAATGCAGCACCTTCGTACCACTTCGAGAACCACCGCTGGGGGTCGGCGTCTATCACGCAAACTCGGTAGTTGCGGTCGAGAAGTTCGGTGGTCAGGAGAAGGGCTGCAGTCGTCTTTCCTGCGCCGCCCTTCGTATTCGCGAAGGTGATCACTGCCATTGGGTATTCCTGTCTCGAATAGCGGGAGCCGGAATCGCTCATGCGGAGGCACAGCCATCGTGCAGCGCGAAATATAAAGAAAACTGGTTAACAGAAAATTACGAGATTTAGGGAGGCATTGCTGCAACCCCTGATTTTCAGGGCTTTCACGTTCTCCTGCTTTGCCTATACTCGGCTCGTGCTTTCATGCCGTGTTAACGTTTCGACCCCGACGTCCAAGACAGGAGCGGCGAAGTGTAGCTGAAGTTTATGTTGCAGCGCACAACATATAATAGTACTTTTGGACTTTACAGCTCTCGAGCCTTTGCCTATGCATAATGCCAGGCACCGTGGAGGCGGTGTCTTTTCAAGGGAGGACATCATGACATTTCTTCGCAAGCTTGCGCTTAGCGCAAGCGTGATCGCACTCGGCTGCTCTTCAGCTCTGGCTGCAGACCTGACTGTCGGCTTCTCGCAGATAGGCTCTGAATCCGGCTGGCGCGCTGCCGAAACTTCCGTCACCAAGCTCGAAGCTGAAAAGCGCGGCATCGACCTGAAGTTCGCTGATGCCCAGCAGAAGCAGGAAAACCAGATCAAGGCCATCAGAGGCTTCATCGCCCAGGGCGTTGACGCCATTCTCGTGGCTCCCGTCGTCGCAACCGGCTGGGAAGACGTTCTGACGGAAGCCAAGGAGGCCGAAATTCCGGTCATTCTGCTCGACCGTGGCGTCGATGCTCCGCAGGATCTCTACCTGACCTCGGTCGCGTCCGACCAGGTGAAGGAAGGCCGCGTTGCCGGCGAATGGTTGGTCAACACCATCGGTGACAAGCCGTGCAAGGTGGTCGAGCTGCAGGGTACCGTCGGTTCGACGCCTGCCATCAACCGCAAGAAGGGCTTTGAAGAAGCCATTGCCGGCAAGGCGAATATCACCATCGCCCGCAGCCAGACCGGCGACTTCACCCGCGCCAAGGGCAAGGAAGTCATGGAAGGCTTCCTGAAGGCCGAAAATGGCGGCAAGGACATCTGCGCGATGTATGCCCACAATGACGACATGGCTGTCGGCGCCATCCAGGCGATCAAGGATGCCGGTTTGAAGCCGGGCACTGACATCCTGGTCGTTTCGATCGATGCCGTTCCGGATATCTTCGCCGCCATGGTTGCCGGCGAAGCCAATGCGACCGTGGAACTGACCCCGAACATGGCCGGTCCGGCCTTTGACGCGCTCGACGCCTTCCTGAAAGACGGCAAGGAGCCGGAGAAGTTCATCATCACGGAATCCAAGCTCTACACGCCTGCCGACAATCCGCAGGCCGAGTATGACAATCGCAAGGGCCTCGGTTACTAAGGTAACCCTCCCGGCCGAGACCCCGCCCGCCCTGGTGGCGGGGTCTCTGTCGCTTTCTCCCGGCTTCGTCGTGGGATAGCTTCATGGGAGTGGGGGAAGAGGCATATGACCGAGCATCCATCGATTGTGCTTGCGGCGGCGGGCATCACCAAGACATTTGGAAATCATACAGCGCTCGACGGTGTCGATATTGCGTTCCATCGCGGCGAAGTGCATGCGCTTCTCGGCGAGAACGGTGCCGGCAAATCCACGCTGATCAAGATCCTCACGGGCGCCTACATCGCGGATGGCGGCACGATCACCGTCGATGGCGAGGTGGTGAACTTCACCACGCCGCAGCAGGCCCAGACGCTTGGCATCGGCACGGTCTATCAGGAGGTCAACCTCCTGCCGAACATGACCGTCATCGACAACCTCTTCATCGGTCGCCAACCGACCAACCGCTTCGGGCTGGTCGACAAGCGGCGGATGGAGCGGGAAGCCCGGGACATTCTCAGTACCTACGGCCTCGACATCGACGTGAAGGCCGAACTTTCTACATTCTCGGTCGCCGTCCAGCAGATCATTGCGATTGCGCGTGCCGTCGAACTCTCCGGCAAGGTGCTGATCCTCGATGAGCCGACGGCCAGTCTCGACCGGTCCGAAGTCGAGAAGCTCTTCGGCATCGTCCGGCAGCTGCGCGACCGTGGGCTTGCCATCGTCTTTATCACCCATTTCCTCGATCAGGTCTTCGAACTCTCGGACCGCGTGACGGTCCTACGCAATGGACGCCTCGTCGGCACGCAGGCAATTGCCTCGCTTGATCGTACCAACCTGGTACGCATGATGCTCGGCAAGGATCTGGCATTCCACCATCCCGACGTTCTCGGCGAAGAGGGCGAGGTCGGCGAGACGCTGATGGAATTCGAGAACTTCGGCCTCTCGAACAGCGTCCAGCCTTTCGATCTCAAAATCCATCGCGGTGAAGTCGTCGGCGTCGCCGGTCTGCTCGGCTCCGGGCGTACCGAGATGGCCCGGCTGATGTTCGGCATTGACCAGGCCGATAGTGGCTCGATTAAGATCGACGGTACCAGCCGTCAGGTGCGCAATCCGCGCGAGGCGGTCGAGCTTGGCTTCGGCTTCTGCCCTGAAGATCGCAAGATCGACGGCATCTTCGGCGACCTCTCGGTGCGCGAGAACATCGTGATCGCCATGCAGGCGCGGCTTGGCTGGTTCAAGGCCTTGAACCGCGACGAGCAACTGGAAATCGCCGGCAATTTCATCGAGGCGCTCGACATCCGCACGGCGTCTGCCGAGCTTCCCGTCAAGCTTCTCTCAGGCGGCAACCAGCAGAAGGTGATCCTCGCCCGCTGGCTCGCCACCGACCCCCGTTTCCTCATTCTCGATGAGCCGACCCGCGGCATCGATGTCGGCGCCCATGCCGAAATCGTGCGCATGATCAGCCGGTTGCGCGAAGACGGCCTCGCGCTGGTCGTCATCTCGTCCGAGCTCGACGAAATCGTCAGTTATTCCTCGCGTGTCGTCGTCATGCGTGACCGCAAGATGGTCGCCGAACTGCATGGCGCCGACATCACCCCAGGTGTCATCGTTCAGACCATTGCCGCTCAGCCGGCGGAGGCCGAGGCATGAAAAGGCTTTCCATGTCCCGCATCATTTCCCCGCAGCTTCTGGCGCTTGCCGGCGTGCTGTTTTTTAACTGGCTGGTCTTTCCCGGCTTCTTCAACGTGACCTGGCAGGATGGCCGGCTGTTCGGCAGCCTGATCGACGTCATCAATCGCGGCGCACCTGTCGCAATCCTGGCGATCGGGATGACCGCGATCATCGCGACCAAGGGGGTAGACCTTTCGGTTGGTGCCGTGATGGCGGTCGCCGGAGCCGTCGCTGCGACCTCAGCCGTGGCCGGGCAGCCCCTGATCGTGACGCTTGCTGCGGCGCTTGCCATTGGAGTGCTGTGCGGTCTCTGGAACGGAGTTCTGGTCGCCTATCTCGGTATCCAGCCCTTCGTCGCGACACTGGTGCTGATGGTGGCGGGGCGAGGGGTGGCGCAGCTGATTACCGAGGGGTCGATCGTCACCTTTTCCGATCCGGCGCTGATCTTCGTCGGCACAGGTTCACTTTTCGGACTGCCGATGCCTGCCGTGATCGCCATTGTTCTCATGATTGTTGCTCATCTCTTCATGCGGCGCACGGCAATCGGCCTGTTCATCGAAGCCATCGGCATCAATCTTTCTGCGGCGAACTATACGGGGCTCCGCAGCAAGGTGCTCATTCTCTGTATCTATGCCTTCGGCGGCTTCTGTGCGGCGATGGCCGGTATCATTGCTGCTGCCGACATTCGCGGGGCGGATGCCAACAATGCAGGTCTCTGGCTCGAGCTCGATGCGATCCTCGCGGTCGTCATCGGCGGTACCTCGCTGCTTGGCGGGCGCTTCTCGATCCCGATGTCGGTCATGGGCGCGATGATCATCCAGGCGATGAATACCGGCGTGCTCGTCTCGGGCTTCCCGCCGGAATTCAACCTGATCGTCAAGGCCGGCATGATCATCATCATTCTGGTGCTGCAATCGGCCAGGATCGCCCAGGTGCTCGGCCGCAGGTTCGGCCCGCGCCAGGCGGTTGCGACCACTCCCACCAAGACCGCAGACCAAACTTCGGGACAGGCACGATGAATCCGCGTTATCGCCCTCTCGCCGCGACCACACTTATTTTCGTGATCGCCTATGCCATCTGCATTTTCCAGTTTCCGGCGATGTGGTCGACGCGCGTGTTCGGCAACTTCCTGACCGACAATGCCTTTCTCGGTATCGCGGCAGTTGGAGCCACTTTCGTCATCATTTCCGGCGGCATCGATCTCTCCGTCGGGGCGGTGATCGGTCTGACCGGTGTGATCACGGCCATTCTGATCTCCTGGGTCGGCATCCATCCGATGGCGGTCTTTGCGATCGTGCTGGTTCTGGCCGCAGCCTTCGGGGCGTCAATGGGCGCGGTGATTCACTTCCTGCAGGTGCCACCCTTTATCGTGACGCTGGCCGGCATGTTTCTCGCCCGCGGTTTGGCCTCGGTGCTCAGCCAGGATTCCATCCCGATCGATCACGAATTCTACCGGACGATCTCCAGCCTCTACTACCGGCTGCCCGGTGGCGGACGTCTGAGCTTCATCGGTCTCTTGATGCTCGCCACCTTCCTGGTCTTCGGTTTCATCGCCCACAAGACGCGCTTCGGTTCGTATGTCTACGCGATCGGTGGCAATCCCCATTCGGCTTCGCTGATGGGGGTTCCGACCGGGCAGGTGACCATCGGTATCTATGCCCTGTCGTCGTTCCTCGGCGGTTTGGCCGGCATCGTCTATTCGCTCTATACCTCTGCCGGATACCCTCTGGCGGCCGTGGGCATCGAGCTTGACTCGATTGCAGCCGTGGTGATAGGCGGAACCCTGTTGACGGGCGGTTATGGTTTCATCTTCGGAACCCTGATCGGGGTCATGCTGCAGGGCCTTGTCCAGACTTACATTGTCTTCGATGGGACGCTCTCCAGCTGGTGGACCAAAATCGCCATCGGGTTCCTGCTGTTCATGTTCATCTTGCTTCAGAAGCTGGTGTTTACCGCGCAGACCGGGCGTACGCGCCTGAAGAAGGCCCCTGCATGAGTGAGCCGGGGAGCCTTCTTCGCTCCCTGTCTGGGCGGTCGACGGCGCGTAATTACCATTCGCATGTGATCAACGAGATCGGGGCCGGGGTTATCTCCGGTCGTTACCCGATCGGAACGACGCTGCCGAATGATGCCGAATTAATGGAGGAATTCGAGGTCTCGCGCACGGTGTTGCGCGAGGCCTTGAAGACTTTGGAGGCTAAGGGGCTGCTCGAAGCCCGCCCGAAAGTCGGGACCAAGGTCGCCAAGAAGAGCCGCTGGAGCCTTTATGATCCGCAGGTGCTCGCCTGGCATCTGGAGGCTCCTGTCGATGCGGAGTTTCTTTCCGGGCTGCATGAGGTGCGCCGCTCGCTGGAGCCGCAGGCAGCGGCCGAGGTCGCGCGGCGTCGTACTGCGGACCAGATCCGCCTGATGCTATACTGGATCCACCAGATGGAGACCTCGCTCGGCTCGCTGCAGAACTTCGCACTGGCGGATTTCGAGCTGCACCGCATCATTGCGGATGCGGCTCATAATCCCTTTGTTCGGGCACTTTACGGGCTTATCGAGCTGGCGCATGCCTTTGCCTACAAGACCCAGATCGATAAACCTGATCCCTGCGTGCTCGACAAGGTCCTTGAGAGCCACAAGTTGCTGGTCAACCGCATCGAATATGGCGACGAGGCAGGGGCGCGCCAAGCTATGCTGGATACGATCGAGCAGGACCGGGCTATCGCGGCCGCAGTGAGGTAATCGCGGTTCAGGCTTCCGGCAACGGGGTCTAGAGCGCCAGGGCGTCTTTCAAGGTCCGGGCTTCCGCGACCGACAGATCGAGGTCGGCCTCGATGTGATCGATGTGATGCAGCATCAGATGCGTCGCTTTCTTGACGTCGCCCTTTTCCAACGCATTCAGGATTTCGTCGTGTTCGTCATGACCGCAGCTCGAAATGCCGGTCCGACCATATAGCGCGATCACGAGGGATGAGCGGGCGACGAGTTCGTCCATGAATTTTTCCAGAACCTGGTTTCCGGCCACCTTGGCCAGCATCAGGTGGAAGTCGCCCGACGCCTTGATCTCGGCGCGTCGTGCGTTCGCGCCGCGTTCGTTGCGGTACCGCGCCTCTTCCTTGAGGTGTTCGCGCAGGGCGGCGATCTCGGATGGTGTGATGCGTTCGGCCGCGGCCACAATGATGCCGGCCTCGATCAGGCGGCGCGATGCGAAGACCTGGCGTGCCTCCTCCGTGCTCGGATTGGAGACAAAGGCACCCCGATTGCGTTCGGTCTTCACGAGTCCTTCGAAAGCCAGCATCTGCAGCGCGTCGCGCACGACCGTACGGCTCACATCGAAGAGGGTGCCGACTTCGGCTTCAGAAAGCTTAGTGCCTGGGGCAAGCCGGCGATCAACGATCGCGTCGCGCAGGGCATCACGGATCGCGCGGGCGCGATCTTCAAGGTTCGGGTCGAGTTGCCTGCGAAGCGAGCTCTTGGCGTTCATGAGTCCATCCAGTGTCGATATCCTTGTAGCTCGCATCTGGGATTTGCGGAAGACACAGGCGATACCAATCCGAGCAAGGATTGCATACAATCTAGTCTCAACATTGCCGCCAATGGATTAATTGCTGTGCATGCATTCGGTCAGGATGCTTATTCTTTTTGCGATGCAGCAAAGCGCTCCATGGGAATCAAGCACTTAGCGAAAGAGCCGTGAATTGGCACGGCGTATGCATCGTTCATGACGACCTCGAGGAGCCGTCATGACGAAAGCCGCCGATATCGAACTTGCCGCCGTTACCAAGACCTACGGGATGTCGACCGCGGTTCATGCCATCAGCCTGAAGATCCCGGCTGGGACGTATTGCTGCCTGCTTGGCCCGTCCGGGTGCGGCAAGACCTCGACGCTCAGAATGGTTGCCGGACATGAAAGCGTGTCATCCGGCGATGTCCTCTTTGGCAATGCAAACGTCACCGATCTGCCGCCTGCCAAACGCGGAACGGCGATGATGTTCCAGTCCTATGCACTCTTCCCCCATCTCGATCTTGTCGACAATGTTGCATTCAGCCTGAAGATGAAGGGTGTCGACAAGGAAACGCGCCGTGCGCAAGCGCTGGAGATGCTCAAGCTGATGCAGCTTGAGCCCTATGCCGAGCGCCGTCCGGCCCAATTGTCCGGTGGGCAGCAGCAGCGTGTGGCGCTTGCCCGGGCACTGATCACCAAGCCCGAGGCCTTGCTGCTCGATGAGCCGCTTTCGGCGCTCGACCCATTCCTCAAAATCCGCATGCGGGCGGAATTGAAGAGACTGCAGACCAGCCTCGGGATAACCTTTGTGCATGTCACGCACAGCCAGGAAGAGGCTATGGCGCTGGCCGATCTGATCGTCGTGATGAATGACGGAAGGATCGAGCAGGCGGCGACGCCGCGGGCCGTCTTTGAGCGGCCGGCCACGGCTTTTGTCGCCCGCTTCATGGGGGATCACAACGTGCTGTCGGGACGGGTCGTCGAGCGCACAGCCGACGGCTTGTTTGTTGAGGTCGTCGGCGGTGGTCGCTTCTTCGCGCTCGGTGCCGCCCCTGTCGAGGATGAAACGGCCGACATCGCCATCCGGACAGACCATGTGCGCATTGGTTCGGTGCCGGCCGATGGTCTCGGCTTCGACGGCATCGTGTCGAACGTCGAGTATCTCGGCGCCAAGGTGAAGCTGACGGTCACGACCTCTTTTACCGACGAATTTACCGCTGTCCTTGCGGACGCGGCCTTCTTTGCCTCTCCGGTTCGCGTCGGGGAAGGCGTCACCCTGTCATGGGATCAACCGGATTCGATCGTCCTTGGACGGATCGTGAAGTGAAGCCAAACCAATAAACCAGGAGAACAGCGCAATGAAAGACAGCAGCAAGACCACGAAGGGCGTATCCCGCCGTACATTCTTGAAGACCGCATCGGCCGCTGCCGGCCTTGCCGCGGGCTCGGGCGCGATCACCGGCTTCCCGACGATCTGGGCGCAGAACCCGATCACGCTTCGCCAGTTCGGCACGGGCGTTTCGAACATCAATGCGATTGCTCAGAAGTGCAAGGAAGACCTCGGTATCACGCTGGAGATGACGGCAACCGACTCTGACGCAGCAGCCCAGCGCGCCGTCACCCAGCCGAATTCTTATGACATTGCCGACATCGAATACTGGATCCTGAAGAAGGTCTATCCGACCGGCGTCATCCAGCCGATGGAAACATCCAAGCTCAAGTTCTACGACAAGGTCGTGCCGCTGTTCAAAACCGGCAAGCTGTTGCCGGACAGCGTGATCGCACAGGGGACTGCGCCGCATACCGTCGGCTATGTCGAAAGCAAGGACGCTAAGACCTTTGCCTCCAGTGAGACCGAACTCTTCACGATGATGCCGACGATCTACAATGCTGACACGCTCGGCATCCGTCCGGATCTGGTCGGCCGCGAGATCACCTCGTGGGCCGACATCATGGACCCGGCCTTCAAGGGCAAGACGTCGATCCTCAATATTCCGTCGATCGGCATCATGGATGCGGCGATGATCTGCGAAGCCATGGGCATCATCAAGTATGCCGACAAGGGCAACATGACGAAGGAAGAGATCGATAAGACGATCGATTTCCTGATCAAGGCCAAGCAGGACGGCCAGTTCCGCGCCTTCTGGAAGTCGTTCGACGAGTCGGTCAACCTGATGGCGTCAGGCGAAGTCGTCATCCAGTCGATGTGGTCGCCGGCCGTTGCCGCCGTGCGCTCCAAGGGCATCGCCTGCAAGTATCAGCCGCTCAAGGAAGGCTATCGCTCGTGGGGCGGTGGTCTCGGCCTTGCCGCCCACCTCACCGGCGCGCAGCTCGACGCTGCCTATGAATACATCAACTGGTACACGTCGGGTTGGGTCGGCGGTTACCTCAACCGTCAGGGCTACTACTCCGCCTGCATGGAAACCGCGAAGGAATTCATGTCCGCCGACGAGTGGGGTTACTGGATCGAGGGCAAGCCTGCTGCCGGCGACATCATGTCTCCGGAGGGTGCGGTCATGGAGAAGGCCGGCGCGGTTCGTGACGGCGGCTCCTTCGAGGAGCGCATGGGCAAGGTCGCTTGCTGGAACTCCGTCATGGACGAGGACCGCTACATGGTCCGCCGCTGGAACGAGTTCATCGCGGCTTGATTTTCCACCCTCCCCTTGAGGGGGAGGGTCGGAGCGAAGCTCCGGGGTGGGGTGAACGTCTGTAATGGATCACCCCCACCCGCGGCTTCGCCGCGACCTCCCCCCTCTAGGGGGAGGTGAACCTCAACTGCCTTCTCCCCGCTAGCGGGGAGAAGGTGGCGGCAGCCGGATGAGGGGCAACCTTCCCCGGTTCGCTCTTTTTGAAGCGACAGGAGACCTAAGACCATGGTGGAAGTGCGATTTCCGAGTGTCGGCGAGCCGAAGCCGAAGCGCGTGATCCGTGTGCCGCTCGGACTGGTCTCCTATCTGCAGGCGACGCCCCTCATGCTCATCCTCGGCTGCTTCCTGCTGCTGCCGATCCTGATGATCGGCACGGTCTCCTTCTGGGACTACGACTTCGCCCAGATGTATCCCGACTTCGTCACGTTCAACTACACCGAGACGCTCGGCTCCTGGGTCACCTGGAAGATCTATTTCAACACGTTGAAATTCGCCTTCCTCGTCTGGGCGATCACGCTGTTCGTCGGCTTCTGGGTGGCCTATTTCCTCGCCTTTCATGTGCGAACGTCGACCATGCAAAGCGTGCTTTTCCTTGTCTGCACGGTGCCTTTCCTGACATCCAACATCATCCGCATGATTTCGTGGATCCCGGTGCTCGGAAGAAACGGCTTGATCAATACCGCTCTGGTCAATGCCGGCATCGTGCCGCAGCCGATCGAGTGGCTGCTCTATTCGGATTTCGCCGTGGTGCTCGCCATGGTGCATCTCTACACGCTGTTCATGGTCACCCCGATCTTCAACACGATGATGCGCATCGACCGCTCGCTGCTCGAAGCGGCGCGTGATGCAGGCGCCAGCGGCTGGCAGATACTGACCAATGTCATCATTCCCTTGTCGAAACCGGGCATGGCGATCGGGACCATCTTCGTCGTGACGCTTGTGATGGCGGATTTCTCCACCGTGCAGGTCATGTCAGGCGGGCAGAGCGCATCTGTCGCGCTGATGATGAAGAACCAGATGTCGCTGCTACAATATCCGGCCGCCGCCGCCAATGCCGTTGTGCTCTTGGCCCTGGTTCTCCTGATGGTCGCGGCTATCCTGCGCGTCGTCGATATCCGGAAGGAGCTCTGAGATGAATTCCGACAAGCGCCCGCGCGAGTTCTATGTTCTCGCCGCCTTCTTCGCCCTGTTCGTCGTCTTTCTCTATGGGCCGCTCTCGGCGATTTTGATCCTCTCCTTCCAGGGGCCGAATGGGGGCCTGACCTTCCCGCTCAACGGGGTATCGTTTCACTGGTTCGGCAATCTGTTCGAGCAGCAGGCGGTTGGCGATTTCGGCGGTTCGTTCCGAAGATCCTTCGCGCTGGGCGTCATGGTCATGGTCGTGACGGTTGTCGTGTCTTTGCTCGCGGGCCTCGCCTTCCGTCGCAAGTTCGCAGGGGCGACCGCGCTCTTCTACCTCTCGGTCGCAAGTCTTGTCGTTCCCTCGATCATCATCTCACTCGGCATCGGCGTCTTGTTCAGCCAGCTAGGTCTTCAGCCGGCTTGGTACACATCCGGCTTTGGGGCACATCTCACCTGGACTCTGCCATTCGGCGTGCTGATCATGTTTGCTATCTTCAATCGCTTCTCGCCCGCTTATGAAGAAGCCGCACGCGATCTGGGCGCCACCTCCTGGCAGACCTTCCGGTATGTGGTGCTGCCGATGATCGCACCGCCGCTGATCGGGGTCGGGCTGTTCGGCTTCACGCTCTCCTATGACGAATTCGCGCGCACGCTGATGACGTCGGGCACCTACAACACGCTGCCGCTCGAGATCTACGGCATGACGACCAATGTCACGACGCCGGTGCTCTATGCACTCGGTACGGTCACGACGCTTTTCTCCTTCCTGGTGATTGCGGCAACACTCGGCATCATCATGGCGATGAACCGCCGCAGAAGTCGGGGTTGAAGGCATGAAGATTGCCGTGATCAATCCGAACACGACCGCTAGCATGACCGCGACGATCGCGGATGCGGCGCGCCGTGTGGCCCATTCCGAAACCGAAATCGTGGCCATTACCTCGTCCATGGGCCCGGTCTCCATTGAGGGCTACTATGACGAGGTTTTCGCGGTGCCTGGCCTGCTGGTGGAAATCGCCAAGGCGGAACGCGAAGGGGCAGATGCGATCGTCATTGCCTGTTTTGACGATACGGGCCTGGATGCCGCCCGGGCGCTGGCCGCCATCCCCGTTATCGGAATCTGCGAGGCAGCGCTTTCGGCGACCTCCTTCATTGCCCAGCGTTTCTCCGTCGTCACGACTATGGAACGTTCGCGTCTGCCGGTCGAACATCTCGTGCATCGTTACGGCATGGGCAGTCGCTGCAAGGTGCGGGCGGCGGATGTGCCGGTGCTTTCGCTGGAGGACCCGAATTCTAATGCTCGCGATCGGCTGCGTAGCGAGATATCGGCAGCGCTGAAAGACGACAGGGCCGAGGCGATCGTGCTCGGCTGTGCTGGAATGGCGGATCTCACGGCAGCACTCCGGCAGGAGTTCGGGGTGCCTGTTGTCGACGGCGTGGCGGCGGCCGTCAAACAGGCAGAGAGCCTTGTCGCTCAGGGCCTGTCGACCGCCAAGCGAGGTGCTTATGCGGTGCCTGTCTCCAAAACTTATCGTGGGGACCTCGCCCGTTTCTCTCCCGCTGCCATGGGAGTGTGAGTGTGGCGGAAGCTGCCGAGATCAGGATCCTGACGACGGGCGAGGTCGAGGAGCTCGTCGAGTGGGCGGCGCTTGAAGGCTGGAACCCTGGGCATGGCGATGCCGCAGCCTTCCGTTCCGCCGATTCCGAGGGCTTCATAGGCTGCTTTGTAAAAGGGCGGCTGGCTGCCGGCATTTCGGCCGTGCGCTACGGTCCAGATTTCGGTTTAATTGGCCTCTATATCTGCCATCCTGATTTTCGCGGCCAAGGGCTCGGACGGCGGGTGTGGGATGCAGGAATGGCGTATCTCGCAGGCCGGGTTATCGGGCTTGACGGGGTCCTTGAGCAGCAGGCGAATTATGGCCGCATGGGTTTCGCGACCGCCTATGACACCGTGCGCTGGAGCATCCAGCGTATGCCGGCACTGCCTGCGAGCTTTACCCGGTGTGAGGCGATCACCGAGGGTGATCTCGCTGAGATCCTTGCGCTCGATCGGTTGTTCTTTCCTGCGCCGAGAGAAGATTTCCTGACATACTGGCTGAAGCCGCCGCGCCGTGCCTTCCTCTGCCGCCGGCAGGGTGTGCTGGCGGGTTATGCCGTGATGCGACCCTGTCTTGGCGGCTACAAGATCGGGCCGCTGTTTGCCATGGATGGGCGAACGGCCGAGGATCTGCTGAAGATCTGCCTTGCAAATCTCAAGGGCGAGGAAGTGCATCTGGACGTGCCGGAATACCAGGAAGGCTTTCGCTACCTGCTCGGGCGTCTTGGCCTCAAGCCGGGGTTCAAAACAGCGCGCATGTATCGGGGCGGACCGCCATCCGTGCAGAAGACCGGCGTCTATGCGATCACCACACTGGAACTCGGCTGAGGTTTCTCAGTCCGCCATGCCAGAGGGAGCTGCGAGCGGCAGCATATGCTTGTAGATCCCGGGCGAGGAGCCGGGGATGGCGATGGCGCCGACGCTCTTTTCATAAAAGCCCATCGGGCCTGCGCCGCCAATGATCGCATAGCCATAACCCTGGTCGCGCATGTCGAGCAGTGTGCGGATCAAGAGGGCATGGCCGATACCTCGACCGCGCGCTGCCTCGTCGACGCCGGTCGGGCCGAAGAAGCCCTTCATTGTTGCTTCATGACAGGCAAAACCAAGCAGCTTTTCTCCTTCATGGGCAATCCAGCAAGTGACGGGCTGGCGCATGATGGCCGCTGTCGCTTCCGATGCCCAGCCAGCGCCGAAACGAGGCTCGATCCATGCGCAAAGCCCAGAGAGTTCCGGCACCAGCGCGCGCCGGATCGTGACGCCTTCCGTCTCCATCCGCCGGTCGAGATCCGGATTGGCTTGGAGTTCATAGAGTTTCACCAGCATATCCGCTGCCATGTCAGCCCCCCTGATGCTCTTTGGCAAAGTCCAGCCCAAGGATTGCAGCCCCGATCAAGCCTGGCTCGACGCCGCAGGCAGCCTGAACGACGATCGGGCTCTTGAATTTGCGCAGAATGCGTTTGCGCAATGCCGTATCGATCCGCACGAGTAGTTCCGGCACGTTGGACAGCCCGCCACCGACGGGCAGGATGGTCGTACCGGTGACATTGACCACAACGGACAAAGGGTCGGCGAGAATGTCGACATAGACGTCGATCGTGCGCTCGGCCTTGGTGTCGCCGGCCTGCCAGTTCGTGATGATCTCTTCACTCGTCAACTGTTCGGCATGAATGTGCCGGTGCAGCTTTTCGAGCCCTCGCGCGCTGCAGATCGCGTCGATACAGCCGACCTGACCGCAGCCGCACTGAAAGCGAGGCACATGCATCGGAGGCGTTCCGGCTTCGGTTGGCTGGATCGGCCCATGGCCCCATTCCCCAGCAAACCCGCTTTCGTTGATCAGCCTGCCGTCGATGACGAGGCCGCCGCCGACGCCGGTGCCGAGGATGATGCCGAAGACGACCCGATGGCCGCGGGCGGCGCCAATGCCGGCCTCGGCCAGCACGAAACAGTCGGCATCATTGGCGACGATCACCGGCAGGCCTAGAGCGGCTTCGAGATCGGCCTGAAGCGGTCGACCATGAATGCAGGGGATATTGGCGACGACGGCGTTCAAAGTATCGGGATCGATGACGCCGGCGATCGAGATCGCGATGCAGGCAGCGCGCTCGCCGGCGATGGCTTCGGCTTCTGCAATCACGGAGGCGAGCGTTGCGACGAAGGCGCCGAAATCGTGGATCGGGGTCGGTCGCCTGGGGAAGGGGCGGATGTCCTCGGGGCTAGTTGCGAGCGCGCCCTTGATGGCCGTGCCGCCGATATCGAAACAGACGATCATGCGAAGGCTCTGCTCAGTTCAGCGCCCGTCGCGAACACGCATGTCCCTGCGATCCAGGTCGAGTGGATGTCTAGATCCGGACCGAGCACGACGAAGTCGGCATCCTGGCCTTCGGTCAGGCTTCCCTTGGTCGGGGCGCCAATGGCTTCTGCGGGATAGAGCGATGCCATACGCAGCGCCTCTTCCAATGGCTGGCCGAGTTTCTCGTGCACGTAGCGAGCGCAGGAGAGCATGTCGATGTCGGCGCCGGCCAGCGTTCCGTCGGCAAGGGTCAGGCGGCCATCTCGGCGGTAGACGGCGCGGCCGTTAAGATCAAAGCCCGTCTGGTCCGTGCCGATGGTCGACATGGCATCCGTCACGAGAAAGATATGGGCCGGGCCGGTCTTGGCCGCGAGCGCGATCTTCATGGTCACCGGATCGACATGGAAGCCATCGGCGATCAGGCCGCAATGCAGGGCGGGCGAGGTCAGGGCGGCGCCGACGAGGCCGGGTTCGCGATTGCCAAGCGGGCTCATGGCGTTGAAGAGATGGGTAACGAGTGTGGCCCCTGCGTCGACGTAAGGTTCGACGCCGGCGCAGGTCGTATCGGTATGCCCGAGGCTGACGCGGTAGCCGGCCACTACCAGGCGCTTGACCTGAGCCGGTGTGACACTCTCCGGTGCCACCGTGATCATCGGAATGCCAAAACGCGATGCCTGTGCGACGAGGTAATCGAGATCGGTCTCGGTCATCGGGCGGATCAGGGCGGGATCATGGGTTCCCTTGCGGGCGATCGAGAGGTGCGGGCCTTCCAGATGCAGGCCGAGATAGCCCGGCTCGCCCGCTGTAGCTGCTGCCTCTCCGGCGGTGATCGCCTTGCGTTTGATCGCGGGCGCATCGGTGATCAGCGTGACCATGAGGGCTGTCGTGCCGTAGCGCGCATGGGCCTCGCAGATCGTGCGGATGCCGGTGACAGTCGGATCGTTGTTGAACAGCACGCCCCCGCCGCCATTCACCTGCAGGTCGACGAAACCAGGGGCAATTAGCGCATCGCCGGCATCTTGCCTTGCAATGCCGGCGGGCAAGTCTGCTCGGGCGACAACAGCCTTCACCCGGCCGTTATCGACCAGGAGCGCTGCATCTTCGTGGAACATGTGCCCATCGAAGATGCGGCTTGCTGTGATGGCGAAGGCTTGTCTCATTGGGTCTCGGTAACTTTCTTCAGTGCGACCGGCTTGTCGGGATTGAAGCCGCGGGCACGGGAGAGGGATTCGATAAAGCCATAATAGGGAACGATGAGGGCCAGCGCATCCGTGATTGGATGTCCGGTTGCGACGAAGGGCAGCTTGTGGCCGGCCGTCGCCTGATCCGAGGTTATGAAGCAGGTGGCGTTGCTGGCCGCGAGCTTCGAAATGGTGCCGGCAATCGAGGCTTCCGCCTTGTCGCGGGCGGCAAAGGCGACGACGGGGAAGTCACGGCCGACGATCGAGACAGGACCGTGCAGGACTTCTGCGGAGGAATAGGCTTCCGCATGCAGTTCGCAAGTCTCCTTGCACTTGAGCGCTGCTTCCGCGGCGATGGCAAGTGCCGGGCCGCGTCCGAGCATGTAAAGAGACTCGGCTGATTTCAGCGGTTCGAGCAGGGCGCTCCAGTCGAGAGCGAGTGCCTTTTCAAAATGCTCGGGCAGGGCATCCACGGCGCGGGTCAGCGCCTCGTCACGGCTCCAGCTTGCCAGGATTGCCAGGCCTGCCACAATCGAATTGACAAAAGATTTGGTGGCGGCGACCGCAATCTCCGGGCCGGCCTTGATGTCGATGGCGAAGGTCGCAGCATCGGCGAGCAGCGAGGGTAGGGTGTTGACCAGGCTCACCGTGGTCGCGCCGCCGTCCCGGGCACCGCGCGCCATGGCAACGATATCTGGGCTTGCGCCGGACTGGGAGACGGCAAAGGCTGCGGCCTTGCCGAGCTTCATCGGGGTCTCGTAGATCGAAGCGAGCGAGGGCCCGAGCGAGGCGACGGGCAGGCCCAACTGCAGCTCGATTGCATATTTCAGGAAGTGCGCCGCATGGTCGGATGAGCCACGAGCGATCGTGACGACGACGCCTGGATCCTTGTCACGCAAGGCATTCGCCGCCTCGGCAATGACGGTTCTGGACGTGTCCAGCAATCGGGCGGCGGCTGCGGGGATCTCGTTGATCTCCTCACGCATCTTGGTGGTCATCGGGCAAACTTTCAGTCTTGAGGCTTCATGGGCGAGCCGATGCCGAGTTCGGCGACCAGGTCATAGGCATCGCTGCGATAAAGGGCGCGCGACATTTCCATCACGCGGCCGGTTTCGAGATAGGCAATGCGCTGCACCGACAATGCGGCGGAGCCGGGCGGGACGCCGAGCAGCTTGGTTTCTTCATCCTTCAGGAGGACGGCTGAAATCCGCTGGTTTGCCCGCACTGGACGGATGCCAGCATCGAGCAGGCAGAGATAAAGCGAGTCCTCAATTTTATCCGGGTCCGGCAGCAGGTCGTCGGGCAAACTGGTGCGTTCCAGCGCGATCGGCATGTCGTTGGCGGTTCTCAGGCGATCGATCCGCGCGACACGGGCGCCGCCGACGAGGCCGAGCATCATGGTTTCTTCAGCGGTCGGATAGAAGAGCCCACGGCTCAGCCAGCGGGAGCCTGCGACCATGCCGCGCCGGCGCATGTCTTCGGTAAAGGATGTCAGCTGGCTGAGAGGCTGCTGCATGCGGGGGACGGGTTTTACGACGAATGTGCCGGAGCCGCGTCGGCGGACGAGCAGGCCTTCCTCCACAAGTTCGTCGATCGCTTTGCGGACGGTGACGCGGCTGATATCGGCGGCTTCCGCTATGTCGCGTTCAGCCGGCAGCGCGTCGCCATGCTTCAGGCGACCGGAGGCTACGGCATCCTCAATCATCTTGCGGAGCTTGACGTAAAGTGGTCCGCCGCGAACCGATTGTAGCTGTTCCAGGGGAAGGGGCGTGCTCATGCGGTTCCTCTGGCCTTGTGGTCGATCGGCCGCAAGCGGAGGGGCGATGTGCAACCCGTCATCAACATCGGCATGTTTCCGTCCCCCGCTGGTCTTTCCAAAAACAATACCAACCAGAAACCTATTTCGCAAATGGTTTTGAAAAGGGTGGGCTCGATAATGGTGAAATGTAAAAATTTCATCGTCAAAACAGCGATTTGCACGATTTGCCCGCGGATTCATGGGGTTCTGGCTTTACGATTGGACTAGTTTTGGTATCTTAAATTAACAATTGGAGAGGGGCCAATCCAAAGCCCTTCCTCTTTGCCGCCGAATTGGAGTGCGCGGCGCTGGAGGACGGTGATTTTTCGCTCCTCATCCAATATCGACGACTGATGTGAAAACTATTTTCATCTGGCGTGGGAATTTCGCTTCCTGTGTTGACGATGTTGGATTTTTGACGCAGTCTGCGAAAAATAATTACGAAACCAGGGGAATGCATCATGAAGATCGCCATTATCGGACTCGGATTCCGTCTTGGATATCTGGGTCGGGTGTTCAGGGAGATCGACCCGACTTTCGAGATCGTTGGATATGTCGATCCGGCGCCAGCCGGAATGGCGACGCTCGATGAGTTCGGTATCTCTGCCGGCAAATCTTATGAGACGCCCGAAGCCCTGATCGCCGGCGAGACCTTCGACCTTCTGATGATCGGGTCGCCGAACCACCTGCATCTTGAGCATATCCGCATCGGGCTTGAGGCGGGCCTTACCGTTTTCACCGAGAAGCCGATCGTCACTAGCATCGAGGAAAGCTACGCGCTCGCTTCTCTCCTCCACACATACGGCCATGACCGCCTGTTGGTCGGTCTGGTCCTGCGTTACTCCCCGCTCTATCGTGATCTGCGCAAGGCGCAGGAAGAGGGGCGGCTCGGCAATGTCGTCTCGATCGAGGCGTCGGAGCATATCCAGCCCTATCACGGCGCATTCTTCATGCGCGACTGGCGCCGTTATGGTCGTTATGCCGGCGGTTTCATGCTGGAAAAGTGCTGCCACGACCTCGACCTTTATAATGGTGTCGTCGGCGCCCGCCCGCGCTTCGTTGCAAGCTTCGGCGGCCGCAAGAGCTTCGTGCCGGAAAACGCGCCTGAGGCTTCCGGCGTCAACGATCTCAACGTCTATCACCGCAAGCCGAGCGGCTGGCAGGGCTCCGACAAGGTGTTCGACAGCGACGGCGATATCATCGATTTCCAGACCGCGATCGTCGAATACGAGAACGGCGTGTCGATGACCTTCCATACCAATCTCAATGTTCCCGACGAGTTCCGGCGCTTCTGCGTGATCGGTTCCAAGGGCATGGCGGAAGGTGATTTCGTCCGCGGTTTCATGGATGTGCATGATGCGCGCACCAATGAAAAGTTGGTTGCCAATACCTATTCGGCGCCGTCCGCCCTGTCGCAGCATTACGGCGCCGACGAGCAGATGGCCGAAGATGTCATCGCCTTCGTCCAGACGGATGCAAAGCAGCCCGTATCCGCAATCGATGCGCTGGAAGCTGGCATTCTCGCGCTTGCCATGGACGAGGCACGTCTCGGGCGAAAGGTCGTGGACCTGAAGCCGGTCTGGGAGAAGTTCGATGCCTGCCTGCACGGCGCGTCGGATACCTCATCCCGCGTTCGGTCGGCTTGAAGGAGCGGTCGGATGCAAGCTCGCCAAAGCGCCATCATCTTCGCCTGGCTGCTGATCGCGCCGGCTCTTCTCTATATCACCGCCATCGTCGCCTATCCGCTTGTCGATACCTTCATTCTCTCGTTTACTGATGCGTCTCTGCGCAGGACGACGAACTGGGTCGGCTGGACGAATTACGAGAAGATCTTCAACGACACATTTGCCACCGTCATCGTCAGGACCTTCATCTGGACCTTCTTCTCGGTGGCGATCAAGATGATCATCGGAACCTTCGGGGCGGCCATGCTCAACACGGCCGTGCCCGGCCGCACGCTCTTCCGCGTGCTCACCATGCCGCCATGGATCGTGCCGATGGCGATCGGTATCTTCATGTGGGGCTGGATGTATAACGGCCAGTTCGGCATGATCTCCGGCGTGCTGCAGCGTGTCGGCGTTGTCGATGGCCCGGTCGCTTTCCTCGCCTATGGCTCCACCGCCTTTTGGGCGACCATCATCACCGATGTATGGATCGGCGTGCCCATGGTGACGCTCTATATGCTGGCTGCCATGCAGGCGATCCCGCAGGATCTGTACGAGGCCGCATGGACTGATGGCGCTGGACGCTTCTATCGCTTCCGCCGCATTACCCTGCCGCTGATCCTGCCTGCGATGATCACCATGTCGATGATCTCGCTGATCTCGACCTTCAACTCCTTCGACATCATCTGGATCCTGACGCGTGGTGGGCCGAGCGGCGAAACCACCACCATGATCATCGACACCTATCATACGGCAATTGGCTCGAAGAAATACGGCGAAGGTGCTGCCCGCGCGGTTCTGATCTGCATCTTCCTGTCGATCTTCTGCGTCGCCTATTTCCGCGTCACCAGCCGTCTTTCGCAGGAGCATGCCCGATGAGCTACGACAAGACAGCCCTGATCAACCGCTATCGCTGGTATGAACTGGTCGGTATCTATGCAGGTATCGCACTCTTCCTGACTTTCGTTCTCGCGCCCTTTGTCGAAGGTTTCCTGGTGTCGCTGAAGCCGCTCAGCCAGCTCTTCTCTTCACCCTATCGCTTCTGGCCGGAAAACGGCTCGTTCGATGCTTACTTCACGATGTGGGACAGCGTGCCGGGCTTTGCTCGCTACATCTTCAACTCGTTCTTCATCTCGACGATTGCGACGCTCATCGTGCTTCTGCTCGTGGTGCCGGCTTCCTATGCCTTCGCTCGTTTCGAGTTCAAAGGCCGTGGCCAGCTTCTCGGGGCGTTTCTCGCGGTCAACATGTTCTCGGGTGCGGTCCTGCTCATTCCGCTCTTCCGACTGATGCGGACGATGGGTGTGCTCAACACTTACTTCGCCATGATCGTGCCTGGCGTGGCCTTCCTCATTCCGACTGCCATCTGGCTGCTGCGCACCTACATGCTACGCATTCCGCGCGAACTGGAAGAGGCGGCCTATGTCGATGGGGCCAGCTATTTCTACACCTTCCGCCGGGTCGTTTTGCCGCTCGCCATGCCGGGTATCGCCGTGGTTGCGATCACCACCTTCATCGGCGCCTATGCCCAGCAGTTCATCTTTGCCCTCACGTTCAATTCCAAGACCGAATACATGCCGCTGCCGATCGGGCTGTTCGCCTATTTCGGTCGCCAGGAGGTCATTTGGAACGAGCTAATGGCGGCGAGTTTCGTCGGGATCGCACCCGCCATGATCGTGATCTTCTTCCTGCAGCGATACCTCGTCAGCGGCCTGACCGCCGGCGCGGTCAAGTAAGGGCTGCCAATCAAAATTCGGGCCAACCGGACGCTTTCAACCTGTCAACAAAGGGGAACTACCGATGACAAGAAAACTGACCATGCTCGCAGGCTCGTTTGCCCTGCTCGCAAGCTCGGCGCTCACCACGCTTGCCGCGGACCAGGAAATCAGCTGGATCTATTGCGGTGATGTGATCGATCCGATCCATCAGAAGTATATCGCCGAATGGGAAGGCAAGAACGAAGGCTGGAAGGTCAAGCCAGAAGTCGTCGGCTGGGAGCAGTGCCAGGACAAGGCGACCACGCTCGCCGTTGCAGGCACGCCGGTTGCCATGGCCTATGTCGGTTCGCGCACGCTGAAGGAATTCGCCCAGAACGAGCTGATCGTTCCGGTCCCGATGACGGATGAGGAGAAGGCCTCCTACTACCCGAACATTGTCGACACCGTCACGTTTGACGATACGCAATGGGGCGTCCCGATCGCCTTCTCGACCAAGGCTCTGTACTGGAACAAGGACCTCTTCAAGCAGGCCGGCCTCGATCCGGAAACCCCGCCGAAGACCTGGGCCGAAGAAATCGAGTTTGCCAAGCAGATCAAGGAAAAGACCGGCATCGCCGGTTACGGTCTGCCGGCCAAGACCTTCGACAACACCATGCACCAGTTCATGCACTGGGTTTACACGAACAACGGCAAGGTCATCGACGGCGACGAGATCGTCATCGACAGCCCGGAAGTGCTCGCTGCTCTTCAGGCTTACAAAGATATCACGCCTTACTCCGTCGAAGGCGCGACGGCTTACGAGCAGAACGAAATTCGCGCCATCTTCCTCGACGGCAAGGTCGGCATGATCCAGGCCGGTTCGGGCGCTGCCTACCGCCTCAAGGATACGCAGATCAACTGGGGCGTTGCCCCGTTGCCGCGCGGTCCGGCGGCTCAGGGTGAAGGTACGCTGCTGATCACCGACAGCCTCGCGATCTTCTCCGGTTCGGGCGTCGAGGAAAAGGCGATCGAGTTTGCCAAGTACATCACCTCGACCGACATCCAGCACGAATACGAGCTGCAGGGAGGCGCAGGCCTCACACCGCTGCGTCCAGGCGCTGTTGTCGACCAGTTCGTCGCCAACGAGCCCTTCTGGAAGCCGTTCATCGACGGCATCGCCTATGGCGGTCCGGAGCCGCTCTTTACCGACTACAAGGGCTTCCAGAACGTCATGATCGAGATGGTCCAGTCGGTTGTCACTGGCAAGACCGAGCCGGCCGAGGCGTTGAAGAAGGCTGCAGCCGATCTCGAGCAGTATAAGTAATCTCGGGCAACCGAGGCTCCGCGGGCCGGGATCGGCCCGCGGATTTCATCAAGCGGATTTGGCCGGTCCTTGAGGGAACGGCAATGGAGAGTGAGGGTCGTGGGTCAGCTATTTCTGAAAAAGGTGCGCAAGTCGTACGGGCATTTCGAGGTCATCAAGGGTGTCGATCTCGAGGTGAAGGACGGCGAGTTCGTCGTTTTCGTCGGGCCGTCGGGATGCGGCAAGTCCACGCTCTTGCGCATGATCGCGGGCCTCGATGATACGACCGATGGTGACATCGTCATCGATGGCGAGCGCGTCAATGACAAGCCGCCGGTCGAGCGAGGCATCGCCATGGTCTTCCAGTCCTACGCGCTTTACCCGCATATGTCGGTCTTCGAGAACATTGCCTTTCCGCTGCGCGTCGAGAAGCTCCCGGAGGAGCAGATCCGCGAAAAGGTGGGGGCAGTTTCCAAGATCCTGCAGCTCGACCAGCGTTTGCAGCAGCGCCCGGGCCAGCTTTCCGGTGGTCAGCGCCAGCGCGTGGCGATCGGCCGTGCGATCGTGCGCGAACCGAAGATCTTCCTCTTCGACGAGCCGCTCTCCAATCTCGATGCGGCCCTGCGCGCCGACATGCGCATCGAGCTTACCAAGCTGCATCGCGACCTTGCAGCGACGATGATCTACGTCACCCACGACCAGGTCGAGGCCATGACCATGGCCGACCGGATTGTCGTGCTGAACGCCGGCAACATTGCCCAGGTGGGCGCGCCGCTCGAGCTCTATCACAAGCCGCAGAACACCTTTGTCGCCGGCTTCATCGGCAATCCGAAGATGAATTTCGTTCCCGTCACCTGTGTCGGCGTCGACGCGATCGGCGTGACGATTTCCTATGAAGGCCAGACGGCGATGATCCCGGTCGATGGGCGCCCCGATCTTGTCGGCCAGACGCTGACGCTCGGCATTCGCCCCGAACACACGCGTCTCAGCGATGGCGACATCAACATCATGGTGACGCCTTCCGTCATCGAGCGTCTGGGCATCAACACGATTGCCTATGCCGCACTGCCGAATGGTGAACCCTATTGCGCCCTGCTTCCAGGGTCTGCTCCGGTGCGAGCCGAGCAGCCTATGACGACGGGTATCATGGCTGCCGATTGCCATCTTTTCGACGCCAATGGTCAGGCGCTGGAACGGCGCATCGACTGGCGCACTCTCGATCTCCCGGCCTCTGTCACAGCGGCCGAATAAGTTCCTCCCGGCCATGCCAAAGGCCAATCCCCTGGTCCGCCTTCGGGCGGACCTTTTTTCGTTTGGGGTAGCGGCGGGCTGCTCTTCTTAATCCGGAAAGCCATCGAACTGCGGCAGGTCGTCGAGAATGTCGTACCAGGGCGCTTTTGAGCCGACGAAGATATGCATTGAGGGCCTCATCGACGGCGGATCGATGAGCGTGCCCATGGGGATGTGGACCTTCACGTTGCCGTTCTCGGCGATCCATGAATAGACGAGAGAGCCGCAGGTGCGGCAGCGCATGTCATAAATGCCGTTGGGATCGCCGTGGCGGAAAAGAGCGTCGCTGCCTGATGCGATCGTGAAATCTTCAGGTGCCACACCCGCGATCGGCTTGAAAGCCGAGCCCGTCGTGCGGCGACATTTCGAGCAGTGGCAATTCATCGCATAGAGGAAACGGTCGGCGATTTCGTAGGACACCGCACAACACATGCAGCCGCCGCGCAGCCTGCCTATTCCCGAGTTTGTGGTCTTCCCGCCCATGGTCGTCCTCCTGGGGCCAAACTAGGCGCACAGGACAGTGAGGCGCAAGCCGCTACCAGACAAGCCCACGCGCAGCGACTTCTTCAACCCTCGTGACGATCCCATCGCGGTGGAAGGTCATAAAGTCGAAGAGGTTCGAGACGACGCAGGTGTGGTTCGGGATGATCCTGACCTTCTCGCCGATCTCCGGTCGCCGCCCCTTAACCTTCGACAGATCCACCGTACCGTGCTCCTCGGAAAGGGCAGAGATCACGGCGTCCGGGTACTCGACGATCATGCCGTAGTCGGAGAAGCCCAGCAGGTCCGAAGTCAGCCCTTTGGAGCCGGCGTCTAGAATGGCGCGATCGGCGGTCGGGCGCGACACGACGGTGGCCAGGATGTGCATGGCACAGTCGTCGAGCCTGCAATGGCCGGACCTCGCCATGGCGCGATCGTTGTAGACATAGGTGCCCGCCCGGTGCTCGGTCGCCGATGTGACCTTGTGCGCAGAGAAGAGGCTGGGCGTGCCGCCATTGGAGACGATGGGGCAGGGTATGCCGCGGGCCGCGAGACCGGCAAGTGTGGCGGCGAAGAAGGCCTCGACGGCTTCTTCTGTGTCTGCCTTGGGGTAGGTCAGGATGCCGCCGAAGGTGAGGCCGGGGGCAGCAGCAATCGTCTCGGCGAGTGCTATGGCGTCTTCCGGGCACTGGACGCCACAGCGTCCGCCACCCGTGTCGCATTCAACGAGAACGGTGAGCGGGCGGGTCTGGGAGAAAGCGCAGGAGAGGCCGCGCACGGTTGCCTCGCTATCTGCGACGACCTTCAGGCCCGAAATCCGGGTGTTGAGGGCGACGAGACGCTTGTGCTTCTCGCTGCCGAGAATGTTGAAGGTGATCAGTAGATCTTCGAAACCGTGATCGGCGAAGACCTCGGCCTCTGTGATCTTCTGGCAGTTGATGCCCTTCGCGCCCGCCTTCACCTGTTCGGCAGCAATGGCCGGGATCTTGTGGGACTTGATATGCGGACGGAAGGCGAGGCCGTGGCTGTCCATATAGCTCTGGACGCGAGCGATGTTGGCGGCAAGCCTGTCTTCGTCGATGATCGGCAGCGGTGTCGACAGTTCGGCAATCGGCTGGCCCGACTTTGGGCGGGGGAATTCCATCATGCGGCCTCGCTGCCTTCGGGCGTCTCATGCGGATTCGCCATGATCGGCCAGATATCGCGGCGCACATGGCGATAGGCGGTCTTGGCCGGATCGTTCGGATAGGGCGTTCCCGCGGCGCAATAGAGGATTTCGGAGGCGATCTGCGAGAAGGCCGCATAGAAGTGGTTGGTCGACTTGATGACCAGGAGATGCTTTTCCGTTGGATCGATGCCGAGTGCCGTGAAGAGCGATGGGTCGTAGCTCTGCACTCGGACCGAACTCAGGATGATGTCGATGCCATCAAGCCGGATATGGGCCGCATCGCCGAAGGGCGCGATGCTGTCGCCGAAGCGCATCTCTGCACTTGGCACCACTTTGACGACCTTCACCAGACCGTCGATCGGATGGCCGGTGCCGGGGGCCGATTTTGCGCCGAAACGCAGCGGGATTTCAGCACCTTCGCCAGCCGCCATGCAGATCTGCACGGCAATCGGATCCCAGATCATGCCGACCGCGGCATTGGTGACGCCACGCGCCAGCATTTCTTCCAGGATCACGGTCGCATCACCCGCCGTGCCACCGCCCGGATTGTCCCACATGTCGGCGATGACGACGGGGCCTTCCGGGTAGGCAAGCGCCTGATCGAGCGCGGTCTTTTCGTCGATCTGCGGCATCATGAAGGTGCCACGCTTGGAGAATAGGTCGAGGCCGAGTTCGCGTGCGAGAATGGCACCCTTTTCCGGATGGCCATTGGTGACGGCGATCGTCTTGGTGCCCATTTCCGGTACGTCACCGGCCATGAAGCCATGAATGACAGAAAGCGACAGTACCTCCGGATCAACCTTTTCGATGGCCATAAGCCTGTCAACAAAGCTGCGCATCGGTTCGCGCGAGGTCGGGAAAATATCGATCATCCGGCAGTCGAAAACGGACATGACCGGCTTTATGCGGCCCTCCAGGGTATCGACGGCGATGCGCCACAGGTCTTCGGCCCGATCGACGAAATCGGTATGCGGAAATTCTTTGAAGACGACGAAGAAGTCTGCGGCTGCCACGCGCTTTGCCGTCAGGTGGCTATGCGGATCGAGCTCAGCGCAGAGAAGGATATCAGGGCCGATGATCTCGCGGATCTTGGTCAAGAGATCGCCTTCCGGATCGAGATAGCCATCGGCGACCATGGCGCCATGCAGACCGAGCACGACAGCATCGACAGGCATTGCTGCCTTTAGCTGATCGAGGATCTCGTCGCGCAGGCTCTCAAAGGTTTGTCGGTTGACGAGGCCCGCCGGGTCCGCCCATGTCGCGGTGCCTTCGATCAGCGTCCAGCCCTTTTCCTTGCAGACCTTGCGGCCGACCGTGATTGGCGCGGTGCAGAGCGTAGGGGTCGCGGGGTGTTGTCCCGGAGGCGCATAGAGCGAATCCTCGAAGGCGCGCCGGTCGATGCAGATCGGGGAGAAGGTGTTCGTTTCCGTTGCAAGCGCGGCGGTGAAGATGCGCAAGGGCCGACCTCCGGGGTCTTGAGTGAATAAGGACGGGTTCAGCGCTTGCCCATCGGATTGGGCAGATATCCGGTGAAGCCGGAGATTTTCCAGCGGCCTTCATGCAGGCGGCAATAATAGAGCGTCTGCCATCGCATGATGTCGAGTGTGCCGTCTGCCTTCTTGATCCCGCCGTCGAACTTCTTGCGCACGAGCGCGGTCTCAGCCGAAATTTCGATCTCTTCCAGCGTCGTGGTGGTGAAGATCGCGGTGCGCGGATCCTCGCCGTAGGACTGAGCGGTGAAGTCATGCGCCTGTTTCAGCCATTCGTCGCGGTATGCCGCGAGATTGGGGAAGGCCAGTGTCCACTTGTCCGGGTTATCCTCGCGATTGCCGCTGATGCCGATGAAGCCGTCCTCGACGAAGTCATGGGCGACCATGCTCCAGTCGGCGGCGAGAAAGGCGTCGATGTCACGGGGGACGAGCATATCCCAAATGGCGTGGCGTGCTTCGTCCGATGCCGGGAATGGATTCTGGAATGGGTCGCGCATTTCTTCCCCGTTGTTAAATTCTTTTCATGAATGTCGATTTTGTCTGGCCAAAATCGGTTTTTTGTGGTCGCTTGTCAACGATCTAAGAAAATAATTTGCATGAGGGGTGTCTATGACGATCAAGCGTTACGGGGCCGAGAAGGCGGGTGCCGGTGGCCAGCGGTTGCCTTTTGCCCGGGCTGTCGAGGCCGATGGCTGGCTTTATGTTTCCGGCCAGGTGGCCATGGAAGACGGGGAGATCATTGCGGGCGGCATCATCGAGCAGACCCACAAGACGATCGCCAATGTGATCGCCATTCTGGAAGAGGCCGGCTACGGGCTCGAGCATGTCGTGCGCTGCGGCGTGTGGCTCGACGACCCCCGCGATTTCTGGACCTTCAACAAGATTTACCAGCAGTATTTTGGCGAGCACCCGCCGGCGCGGGCCTGCGTCCAGGCCTCGATGATGGTCGATTGCAAGGTCGAGATCGACTGCGTAGCCTTCAAGCCTTCGAAATAAGAGAGAGGGCAGGGCATTGGATATCTTTGCGCGCATTCAGGAAGAGGCAGGCCAGTTTTCGGCCTCCGAGCAACGCATCGCGGATATCCTGCTCAACTCCTTCGACTTCGCGGTCAATGCCTCAATCATCGAATTGGCCGAGAAGGCAGAAGTCTCGCCGCCGACGGTGACGCGCTTCTGCCGTCGTCTCGGCTGCCAGAGCTTTGCCGACTTCAAGGTCAACCTCGCCCGCACCGCCTATGTCGGCGTGCGTTATCTCAACCCGGAGGCGCAGAGCACCGAGCCTGCGGACGTTGCGAGTGATGTGATCACCAAGGCGCAGAATGCGATGTTCATGGTGCATCGGGCACTCGATCCTGATGTGCTGGACAAGGTCGCGGACCGGTTGGCGCGGGCGGAAATGGTCTATGCCTTCGGCTCGGGCGGCAATTCCTCGATGATCTCAGGCGAAATCCAGAATCGCCTGTTTCGTCTCGGGTCGCGCGTGACTGCCTCTGCCGACCACAACATGCAGCTCATGCTGACGGCGGCCGCACGCTCCAACGACGTACTGATCGGTTCGTCGTTTTCGGGTCGCAATGCCGAACTGGTGAAATGCTTCAAGCTCGCCCGCGAGAACGGCATCACCACGATCGCGCTCACCCAGAGCAACAGCCTTGTGGCCGAGGCATCCGAACTCGTCATCGGCATCGATCTGCCAGAGGGTGAAAACATCTTCCGCCCGACCTCGACGCGGTTTGCCTATCTCGCTGTCGTCGACGTGATCGCAAGCCTCGTTGCCTATCGCAATCGCAAGCAGTCGCAGGTGACGCTGCGCCATATCAAGCAACAGCTGGTCGAACACCGCGATGGCGGGGACGACCGGCAACTTCTCGGAGACTAAGCCATGCCCTCATGCTTGTCGGAGACCCGCCGTGACGCATAAGGTTGCCGTCGTAACCGGTGCTGCCGGAGATATCGGTCGGGCGATCGCCAGGCGTTTGGCGGATAGCCATGACCTCGTCGTCCTGCTCGATCTGGATTGTCAGGCGCTTGGCCAGGCGATGGTCGAGCTCAATGACGATGTCCGCTTCGCCTCGCTGGTCTGTGACGTGACGGACGAGAAGGATCTCGCCGAGACTGCTGCACGCATTGCAACGCTCGGCCTCGTGCATACGCTGGTCAACAATGCCGGTGCAGCGCGGGCCGTCAGCCTCGGCGATACCGATGGCGAGATCTGGCGCAAGGACAATGCACTCAACCTCGAAGCGCCGTTCCTCTGCTTCCGCGCGTTTGAGGAGGCGCTGAAGGAAGCCAAGGGCGCGCTGGTCAATATCTCTTCGGTCAACGGCATGGCGGTTTTCGGTCATCCGGCCTATAGCGCCGCCAAGGCGGGGCTCATCCACCTCACCAAGCTGATTGCCGTCGAGTATGGCAAATACGGCATCCGTTCGAATGCGGTCGCGCCGGGCACGGTGCGCACCCAGGCCTGGGAGGCGCGCGCTGCCGCCAATCCTGATGTCTTCGAAGAAGCCAAGCGCTGGTACGCTTTGCAGCGGATCGCGACGGCCGAAGACATCGCCAATGCCGTTTTCTTCCTTTCCAGCGATCAGGCGGCTGCGATCACCGGTGTGTGCCTGCCGGTCGATTGCGGGCTGACGGCCGGTCAGGCCGAGCTCGCGCGCACCTTTTCGCAATCCGACAATTATTGACATCAAGAAGCCAGGAGCATTCCCCATGGCACCAGCCGTTCAATTCCGCCTCGAAAACGCGTGGCATCCGGTGGAGGGCGACGAGTGCGGCGCCTTCGTCTTCACGCTGGTCAATCTCTCCGATGTGGCGCTTTCCGATTTCAAGCTCGCCTATACGTCGCTCACCCGCGTCAAGGATACCGAAGAGCCGATCCTCGAGAACGCCGTCTTCCTGAAGCGCAACGCCAATTTCCACCAGTTCGCGCCGCCGGCCGGCTTTGTGCTGCAGCCGGGTGAGTCCTGGACCTTCCGGGTCGGCGGTTTGTGGCGGCCGGCCAAGCATCGGACAGATGGGGCAAAATCTGCCTACATCACGTTGTCGACCGGTCAGCATGCGGCCGTTGCGGTGGCCGATCTGATGCTGGGTGGTGGTCACAGCGCCCCGCCGCCGGCCTTGCTTCCCGAGGGGCAGGTAACGCAGCCTTTCGCCATGCTGCCATGGCCTGAAACTCCCGAGCTCGTGGCGGGCGAAGGCTTCCCCGTCGCGCTTTATCCGGCAGAAGGCGCCTCGCTCGTCGAGCTGCGTGCCGTCGAAAACGTGCTGCGTCTCTTCTGCCGTCTCTTTGCGGTCGGCCATGCGCCGCTATCGCTGGCGCCGGTGCATCAGGGGCGGGCGATTTTCCTGAAGTCCGACGAAGCGCTTGGCGCCTCCGCTTATCGACTGGACTTTGCCGCTGATGGCGTCACGCTCGCCTATGGCGATGTCGCCGGCCTGCAATATGCGCTGACGCTGCTCTCGCAGATGCTGCATGGTGCGCGCACCCAGCCAGAGACGTTCCGCTTCCCGGTTTCCGGCACCATCACGGACAAGCCGCGCTACGACTGGCGCGGTTGCCATCTTGACGTCTCCCGCCAGTTCTTCCCCGTCGCCGACGTCAAGCGGCTCATCGACATCCTTGCTTGGTTCCGGATGAACACCTTCCACTGGCATTTGTCCGATGACGAAGCCTGGCGTCTCGAGATCAAGGCCTTCCCGCAGTTGACGACGCTGGGCGTGTTGCGCGGTCCCGACGAGCCGCTTCTGCCGCAGCTTGGTAATGGGGCCGAGCCGGTCGGCGGCTTCTACGCTCAGGACGAGGTCCGGGATATCGTCGCGCATGCAGCCGCCCTTCAGGTCGAAGTGGTGCCGGAGATCGATGTGCCCGGCCATAGCACCGCGATGCTGGTGGCCCTGCCGGAACTGGTCGACGGTCAGGAGGCGCCCGATAGCTATCGCTCTGTCCAGGGCTATCCGAACAACGCGCTCAACCCGGCGATCGAATACACCTACGAGGTGCTGGGCAAGGTGTTCGACGAAATGGTCGAGCTCTTTCCGTCCAAGCTTATCCATATCGGTGGTGACGAGGTGGCGGCCAATACCTGGATGGCTTCACCGCTCGCCCGAAAGCTGATGGAGCAGGAAGGCATCGAAGGCACCTTCGGGCTGCAGAGTTACTTCATGAAGCGCATCCAGAAGATGCTGGCCGAGCGCGGCCGCAAGCTCGCTGGTTGGGACGAGGTCAGCCATGGCGGCGGCGTCGATCCCGAGGGCACGCTGCTGATGGCCTGGCAGAAGCCGGAGGTCGGGCTGGACCTGGCGCGTCAGGGGTATGACGTCGTGATGACGCCGGGCCAGGCCTATTACCTCGACATGGTACAGGACGAAGCCTTCCAGGAGCCCGGTGCGAGCTGGGCCGGCACCGTGCCGCCCAAGCATACCTACACCTATGAGGCGGTCGCCGAGTTTCCGGCGGAGCTTGCGGCCCGCATGCGCGGCGTGCAGGCCTGCATCTGGTGCGAACATTTCCTGACCCGCGACTACTTCAACCACCTCGTTTTCCCGCGTCTTCCGGCCATCGCCGAGGCCGCCTGGACGCCGAAGGAGAACAAGGACTGGCTGCGCTTTGCCGCCATTGTCCGCCTGAGCCCGCGCTACTGAGGATCTGAGCACCATGAGTTTCCGCATCGCCGTCGGCGGCATCCATACCGAATGCTCGACCTCGTCTCCCGTCCTAATGCAGCCGGAGGATTTTCGCGTGCTGCGCGGGCAAGACCTGCTGGCGCATGAGTACTTCGACTTCCTCGAAGCGGAAGGCGTCGAGCATCTGCCGCTGCTGCATGCCCGTGCGGTTCCCGGTGGGCCCCTGGCGCGCGCTACCTATGAGGGGTTCAAGGCGGAGTTCCTCGACCGGCTCCAGGCCACACTGCCGATCGACGGGCTCTATCTCGCCATGCATGGCGCGATGAATGTCGAAGGCATGGACGATGCCGAGGGCGACTGGATTTCGGCGGCCCGCGCTGTTGTCGGGCCCGACGTGCCGGTCGCTGCGAGCTATGACCTGCATGGCAATGTTACGCAGAAGATCGTCGATCAGCTCGATATCTTCGCCGGTTATCGGACCGCTCCGCACATCGATGTGCGCGAGACCATGGTGCGTGCCTGGTCGATGCTGGTGCGGGCGCTGAAGACCGGCGAGAAGCCGGGCGTTGCCTGGGCGCCGGTGCCGGTTCTCCTGCCCGGTGAGCGAACCTCGACCGAGGACGAGCCGGCCAAGAGCCTTTATCTCAAGCTGCCGGAGCATGACGCCGTGCCCGGGATCTGGGATGCCAACCTGATGGTCGGCTATGTCTGGGCGGACGAGCCACGCGGCACGGCCTGCGCCGTCGTCACGGCCGTCGACAAGGCCGCGGCGGAAAAGGTCACTTCTGCCATCGCGCAGTCCTATTGGGATGCGCGTGAGGACTTCCGCTTCGGTCCCGTCACGGGTCCGCTGGCGGAGATGCTCGATATCGCCGAGCACACCGAGACACGGCCGATCATCCTCGCTGACTCCGGCGACAACCCGACCGGTGGTGGCGTGGGGGACCGTGCGGATGTGCTGAAGGCGCTTCTGGCGCGGTCGATCGACGACGTGCTGATTGCCGGCATCACCGACCGTCCCGCTGTTGAGCGCTGTTTCGCAGCCGGTGCCGGTGCGCGGGTTTCGCTGAAGGTCGGTGGTTCGCTCGATCCGGCAAGCCCCTCCGTTGAGGTCGAGGCGGATGTCGTCTTTCTCGACAATCCCGGCTCGGCTGCTGACAGCCAGGCGGTCGTCAGGATCGGCGGTATCACGTTGGTGCTCGCAGCAAGGCGTCGGCCCTATCACAACATTGCGGATTTCACCCGGCTCGGGCTCGATCCGACCACAGTGCGGCTGCTCGTCGTCAAATCTGGCTATCTCTCGCCGGAGCTTGCGCCGATCGCCAATCCGAACCTGATGGCGCTGACGGAGGGCGTGATCAACCAGGACATCGAAAACCTGCCCAGCCATCGCCGCCATCAGCCGAGCTATCCCTTCGTCAAGGATTTCAGCTATACGCCACAAGTCTTCTTCTCGACGCGATTCCCTTAAGACATTGATGTCGGTGCCGCCCTTCCGGCGGCACGATCCCCAACCCGATTGTACCCTTGATGTTGTCCTCCTTTTCGGTGGTCTATCGCCACAAGCCGATCCGGGTCAGTGCGGCCGCGATCTTCTTCTTCGGCTTCTCCGGCGCTGCGACGTCGCCCTACATGTCGCTGATCGGCATCCGTGAACTCGGGCTGTCGGACGCCGTCTATTCGGTGCTGATTTTCCTCGCGGCTGTGGTGAATGTCAGCGCCAGCGTAACCGCCGGCATTATCGCTGACCGGCTAGGCCATTTCCGCTCGCCGATGATCCTGGCCGCCATCTTCGGCATTATCGGTTTCGGGCTGGTCTATGTGGTGCCAACGCCTGTCATGTTTGCCATCGCGACGCTGGTCTTGATCCCGGTTTTCGGCACGATCAACTCGCTGATCTTTGCCAATATCCGCGCAGTTTCCTCCGGCATGGCAGTGCGTGAGCTGATGGCGGTCAATTCGGCGGTCCGGGCAATCCTTTCCGCCTCCTGGGTGCTCGTGCCCGGCATTGTCGGGGCGTTGCTCGTCGGTCGGCCGAGCATGCTGCCGGCCTTTCTGCTTGCAAGCCTCGCCTGTCTCGTCTGTCTCTTGCTCTTCGTCTTCGGGCTCGATCGTTCCAAACCCGTGCAGGAGGGGGAACGGCAGCACTATTCCTTCTTCCGCTCCATCCGGCAGATCGGCTCGGCAAGTGTCCTGCCAAGGCTTCTGGCGATTTCGCTGATCTCGGCCATGCTGCATGCCAATGGCACCGTTCTGCCTCTGATCGTCACCGGCAAGGCGGGCGGCACATCTGCTGATGTCGGCGTCATCGTCGGGATCGTCGCCTTTCTCGAGATCATCTTCATCCTGTTCTGGGGATGGGTCGAAGCGCGCACCTCCATCCTCTTTGCGATGGTGACGGCAGCGCTGATCTACTGCAGCTATCTCGTTTTCCTCGGTCTCGCCGACCGGCCGATGGACGTCTATCTGCTCACTGTCGTTGCAGGCCTCGGCGCTGCCGGCATCATCGCGATCCCGATCACCTATCTGCAGAACCTGATCGCCGACCGCGCCGGTCTCGGCAGTTCGCTGATCGCCGTCAACATTTTCCTCAGCGGTGGACTGGCCTCGCTGATGTTTGCGCTCGGTACCAGCATCAGCGACTATGCGGGCACGGCGATCATCGCGTCGATCGCAGGAGCCATCGGCGTCGGTCTCTTGTGGGTGCTGGACAGGACGCCGAAGCTCAAAGCAGAAGGGTGAAGAACAGGTGACCGCGACTTCCCAAGGCAAAGCGTCTGGACCGCTGCTCGAAATCTGCGTCGATGACGTCGCGGGTCTTGAAGCTGCGATTGCAGGTGGGGCCGACCGTATCGAGCTTTGCTCGGCGCTTGGCTCGGGTGGCCTGACACCGTCTCGTGGGTTCATGGCGGTCGCTGCAAAAGCACCGATCCCGGTGCATGCCTTGATCCGTCCGCGTGCCGGGCATTTCGCCTATTCGATGGATGAGATCGCCGTGATGGAGGCGGATATTCATGCTGCGCGAGAGGCGGGGCTGGCCGGTGTGGTGATCGGTGCGACCACCGATACGGCCGCGCTCGATATCGACGCGATCCGGCGGCTGATCAAAGCGGCCGGCGGTCTCGATCTGACCCTCCACCGGGCAATCGATGTGGTCGCCGACATGCAGGTCGCGCTCGATCTCGCCGTCGAACTCGGGTTTTCCCGCGTTCTCACCTCAGGTGGCGCGCGGCATGCGGAGCAAGGGCTCGAGGTAATCGAACGTCTCGCCCGCCACGGTGCAGGACGCATCTCGATCATGCCCGGTGGGGGTGTGCGGCCGGAGAATGCCGCCCATTTCCTCGCTGTCCCTGAAATCCGAGAACTGCATGCCTCTTGCAGCCAGGCTGACAGCGGACAGGATCGACTGGTCGAACTCGGTTTTGAGGATCAATCCGTTCGTCGCACGGATGCCGGCACAGTTCGGCGGCTCAAGGCGTCGATGGATATGCGCTCATCGTGACCTCTCAGGAGGCGATGGCCTGAGCGTCCTGCAGGGCGAGCCGTTTCAACGTTTCCTCTGCCGTCATGGGCTTGCCGAAATAATAACCCTGGACTGCCCGGACACCGAGATTTTCGAGGATGCGCAGCTCCTCTTCGGTCTCGACGCCCTCGACGATCGCTTCCAACTCCATCTCGTAGCACAGCGCCAGCACCGACTTGACGATGTTGAAGCTCGTCTTGCGGTTATGGATATTGCGTACGAAACTCCCGTCGATCTTGATCTTGGTGAGCGGCAGCTTGTGCACGTGGTTCAAGCTTGAATAACCCGTGCCGAAATCATCCAGCGAGATGCCGGCGCCGAGTTCCCGCAGCATCTGGATCGAGGCACTCGCCTGCTCGAAGTCGTGCATGACGGCGGTCTCGGTGATCTCGAAGTTGATGCGGTGCGGGTCGAAATTGCTCTTGAGCACGATCGACACGATCTTCAACGTGTTCTCCGGCGATGTCAGATCGTGGGGAGAAAGATTGAAGGAAAGGTAGACATTGTCGGGCCAGAGCGCGGCTGTTTTCAGCGCCCGCTTCAGCAGCATGCGGGTCATCAGCGTGATGCGGCCGTTGTGCTCTGCCACGGGGATGAATTCCGCCGGAGAGACCTGGCCGATGCGCGGGCTTTGCCAGCGGGCGAGGGCTTCGAAACCGATGCAGATGCGCCGGTCGACGCAGGTGATCGGCTGGTAGACGAGTGACAGTTCCTTGTCGAGATCGGCTGCGACCAGCGCCTCCTCGACGATCTTCTGGCGGTTGAGTTCGTTCGCCTGGACCGCGTTGAAGATGACCGTGCCGGCCCGATGACGCCGTTTGGCGGTGTAGAGAGCGTAGTCGGCGAGTTCGTAGATCTCCTGGCCCGTCTCACCCACGTCAGGATAGAGGGCGAAGCCGACCGAGCCGGTCACCTGCACCATGCCGCTCCCGATATTGATGCGTTCGGCGATCAGTTCGCAGACCTTCTCGCCCAGCGCCATGGCGTCGCCCTCGGCCACGTCGCCTTGCAGCAGAAGACCGAATTCGTCGCCTCCGAGACGGTAGACCGATAGTCGCTTGTCCGTGATCGTCGACAGGCGGTTGCTGATCTCGATCAGCACCTTGTCACCGGCCGAGTGACCGTAGAGATCGTTGACAGGCTTGAAGCCGTCGAGATCGATCACACCCACGGCCAGCCGGCCATTGCTGCTGCTGGCGCGGTTGAAGGCCGTTTCGAGCATGTGGAAGAAGCTGCGTCGGTTGGCGAGCAGCGTCAGGCTGTCGAGATTGGCAAGGCGCAGGTTCTCGTCGGAGAGCGCCTGCATCGCCTTGTTCTGCTCCTGCAGGGCTTGCTGCTGCAACATCAGAACGTTGCGGGACTCGTGCAGCTGGCGGAAGTCGCGGTAATGCGAGACGAGGATCATGATCATCGCCATCGTCACCAGAATGACATTCACGCCAGTCGCAATGAAGGTCGGTTCTCCCGACAGGAGCATGACCACGAGAAAGGGCAGGTTGACCGTGACTGTGACGATCAGGGCTGCCGACCGCAAATGCATCAGGCAGAAGATGCAGCCGATGACGGTGATCGCCATGAAGAAGGCGACATGGGCCTTCTGGTATGGGTCGCCATAGGGCAAAAGCGAGACCGACCAGGCGGTGCAGAACACCGCGATCGGAAAGGACAGGATGTTCGTGGCTCGGAGCTGGCGATAGGCTTGTTCCGGCGTGCGTTCACGCTTGCGCCCGCGCAGCCAGATGAGCGAGCGCAGTGCAAAGAGCGTGGTCAGAACAGCCGGCAGGTAGACAACGAGATAGTCCGGAGCCACACCCTGGTGGGTCCAGGCCAGCGAGACCATGTTGGTCGCGAGAATGAAGTAAAGAAGGGGCACCTGCTTCGAAAAGGCTTCGAATTGAGCCGCGGTCAGCGCTGGATTGCCGTTCGGAACCTTGAGCAGGTCGAGCCAGCGTCCTGCACGTGTTTGGATGCCCTGTGTCGTCCCCTTGTTATCCACGCCTTCAGCTTCTCCCCGCGCCTCAAGTTGAAAAACCTATATGAGATTCCGTTAAAATTACGGAAATTGCGGACTATCAATTTGTGGCGATGCGGCGCGCTTCTGGTCAGATGATCGTTGCAGTTCCCTGGAGCCGCAGATATCAGGATGGCCGATCCAGGGAGCTTTTTTGACCGTGACAGCAAGACTTCATGCGTTCTTCGGCCTTTTCGTCTTCATCAATGCAGCGATGCCGGCCATAGCCCAAGAGTGGCAGGCGACGGAAAAGGTCGATCACTATAACGTCAACGGTTCGACGCCGATGGCGCTCTACCAGTCCATCGGTGAGCGTGGTCCGAAGCTCAGCCTTGGTCGCGTGATCGCCCATACGACCTTCAAGCTCACCTGGCAGCGGGACTATCAGCAGCAGGGGCAGGCTTGCGTGCTTGCTTCCGCCAAGCCGAGGCTGATCATCACCTATACGTTGCCGAAGCCTGCGCAGAAGCTATCGCCCGATGTCGCGGCGAAGTGGCAAGCCTTCTACGACGGCATCGTCGAGCATGAGAAGCTGCACGGGCAGTTCATGAAGGACCTGACCCAGAACATCCAGGATGTTTCGATCGGCCTTCGCGACGAGAATGACCCGGGATGCAAGAAGGTGCGCGCAGCCTTGCAGGCGCAGTTGAAGCCAATCTCGGATGCGCATGTGGCACGCCACGGCGAGTATGACCGGGTCGAGATGTCTCCGGGCGGTGCTGTGCATCAGCTGATCCTCGCCTTCCTCAATCCCTGAACTCAAAAAGGCGCCCGTATGGGGCGCCTTCAATCTGATATCAGACCCGTTCGAGCGCTATTGCGATGCCCTGGCCAACGCCGATGCACATCGTGGAGAGTGCGTAGCGTCCTCCCGTTTCCTTCAGTTCCAGCGCTGCCGTGCCCGCGATGCGCGCGCCCGACATGCCGAGCGGATGGCCGAGCGCGATGGCGCCGCCATTGCGGTTGACGCGCGGGTCGTCGTCGGCAATGCCGAGGTCGCGAAGTGTAGCAATGCCCTGGGATGCAAAGGCCTCGTTGAGTTCGATGACGTCGATCTGCTGCTGCGTCAGGCCGAGGCGGGCAAGCAGCTTCTTCGAGGCCGGTGCCGGGCCGAAGCCCATGATGCGCGGCGGAACGCCTGCCGTCGCACCACCCAGGATTCGAGCGATGGGGTTGAGGCCATACTTCTTCACGGCGGCTTCCGAGGCGATGATGAGGGCTGCGGCCCCGTCATTGACACCTGAGGCATTGCCGGCGGTGACGGTGGCACCGTCCATCTTGTTGACCGGCTTCAGCTTCGCGAGCGCCTCGACAGAGGTTGCGCGCGGGTGCTCGTCGCGGTCGACGATCACTGGATCGCCTTTGCGCTGCGGCACGGTGACGGCTGTGATTTCCTTGGCCAGCCGGCCATTCGCTTGCGCTTCCGCCGCCTTGGCCTGGCTGCGAACCGCAAAGGCGTCCTGGTCTTCGCGCGAGACCTTGAAGTCGATCGCGACGTTGTCGCCGGTCTCCGGCATGGAATCGACGCCGTATTGCTTCTTCATCAGTGGATTGACGAAGCGCCAGCCGATCGTGGTGTCGTAGATCTCGGCATTGCGGGAAAAGGCTGTCTCGGCCTTCGGCATGACGAAGGGCGCGCGGCTCATGCTTTCGACGCCGCCTGCGATCATCAGCTCGGCCTCGCCCGACTTGATTGCGCGAGCAGCGGTGATCACGGCATCCATGCCGGAGCCGCAGAGGCGATTGATCGTTGTGCCGGTCACAGAGACGGGGAGACCCGCCAGCAGGGCTGACATGCGGGCGACGTTGCGATTGTCTTCCCCGGCCTGGTTGGCGCAGCCGAAGATCACGTCCTCGACGGCTTCCCAGTCTATGCCCGCATGGCGCTCCATCAGCGCCTTCAGCGGCACGGCGCCGAGATCGTCGGCCCGAACGGAGGAGAGCGAGCCGCCGAAACGGCCGATGGGCGTGCGAATGTAATCGCAGATAAAGGCTTCGGTCATGGCTTGTACTCCTTACAGCGCGGGTACGACGAGGTCGGCAACCGGACCGTCGGTATGCAGCTTGGCGCCGGTCATCGCCTGCAGCTCGTCCATGGTCATAGCAGCGAGCTTCTCGCGCACGACGAACTTGCCGTCGACGATGTCGATCACGGCATGGCTCGTATAGACGCGGGTGATGCAGCCGACGCCGGTCAGCGGGAAGGTGCAGCGGTCGACGAGCTTCGGCTTGCCGTCCTTGGTCACGTGTTCGGTGATGACGACGACCTGCTTTGCGCCATGCACCAGATCCATGGCGCCGCCGACGGCCGGAACGCCCTTGGAGCCGACGCGCCAGTTGGCGAGGTCACCGTTTTCGGCGACCTGGTAGGCGCCGAGGATCGCGACATCGAGATGGCCGCCACGGACCATCGCAAAGCTGTCGGCGTGGTGGAAGAAGGCCGCACCCGGCTTCAGTGTGATCGCCTTCTTGCCGGCATTGATCAGGTCCCAGTCTTCCTCGCCGGCAGGCGGTGCCTCGCCGAAATTCAACACGCCGTTTTCGGTGTGGAAGATAGCCTCACGTCCCTCGGGCTGGAACTTCGCCACCATTTCCGGGAAGCCAATGCCGAGGTTCACATAGGCGCCGTCCTCGATATCCTGGGCGGCGCGCCAGGCGATCTGGGCGTTGGAGAGCTTGATGTCTTCGCGGGTGTCGATTGCAGCTGCGTCGGTCATGCGTAGGCCACTCCGGCTCGGATGAGCTCTTCTTCCTGTTGCGGGTTGGCGACTTCAACGACCCCATCGACAAAGATGCCGGGGGTGATCACCTGCTCGGGATCGATTTCGCCGGGGGCGACGATCTTAGAGACCTGAGCGATGGTCTTGGCAGCCGCCATGCACATCAGCGGATTGAAGTTGCGGCCGGCCATCCGGTAGGTCAGGTTGCCCATGGTGTCGCCGAGATGCGCCTTGACGATGGCGAAGTCGGCCTTCAGCCAGCGTTCCTGCACGTATTTGCGGCCATCGAACTCGGCGATCACCTTGCCTTCGGCCAGTTCCGTGCCAAAGCCGGTCGGGGTGTAGAAGGCCGGGATGCCGGCGCCGCCGGCGCGGATGCGCTCGGCAAGCGTGCCCTGCGGCACCAGTTCCAGCTCGATCTCGCCGGCGAGGTAACGGTCGGTGAAGGCGCGGGGATCGGAAGAGCGCGGGAAGGAGCAGATCATCTTCTTAACCAGACCCGCGTCGATCATGGCCGCGATGCCGATGCGCCCGTTGCCGGCATTGTTGTTGATGACCGTGAGGTTCTTCGGTCCCTTGTCGATGAGCGCATGAATGAGCTCGATCGGTGCGCCGGAGCCGCCGAAGCCGCCGATCATGACGGTGGCGCCATCGCCGATCCCGGCCACGGCATCCGCCAGGCTTGCAATTCTCTTGTCCATGGGAACTCCCGTTTCCTCGAGCGCGGTCACCCGGCTCCTCGTCCAACAAATAGGTCCCTCCACCCGTCGACAGCAAGTAATTTGTGCGATAATTGATATTTGTTCGATAATCGCACATTTGGGGGTGCATATGGGGATCGGAGAGCGGGATCTCATGGGCGGTTTTGCCAAGGGGCTGAAGGTCCTGGAAGCCTTTGGCGTCGACCGCCAGCGCCTGAGTATCAGCGAGGCGGCGGATCTGAGCGGCCTCGACAGGGCGACCACACGGCGCTGCCTCTTGACGCTCGCCGAGCTAGGCTATGCGGATTATGACGGGAAGTTCTTCTCGCTGACGCCGAAGATCCTGCGGATCGGCCATGCCTGGCTGTCCGCCATGCCGCTGCCGGTGCTTCTCCAGCCGCATCTGGATGAGCTGTCCGAGCGTCTCGGACACAGCGCCTCGGCCTCGATCCTAGACAATACCGAGATCGTCTATATCGCTCGCGCCGCACAGAAGCGGGTTATGTCGATCAATCTGATGCCGGGATCGCGGCTTTCTGCCTACAGCGCCTCGATGGGGCGGGTGCTGCTGGCTGCACTTTCGGATGCCGAGATCGATGCCATTCTGGCGGCCACGCAGCTGAAGGCGCATACGCCGCGCACGCTGACCGATCCTGCGCTGCTTAAAACGGAAATCGCCTGGGTCCGCGAGCAGGGCTATGCCGTCATCGATCAGGAGCTGGAAATCGGTCTCTGTTCGATCGCGGTCCCCATCCGCAACGACCGTGGTCGGGTCGTGGCAGCCATCAATGTCGGCGCGCCGGCCGCGATCCTGCCGGCTGCGGAGCTACCGGCACATTGCCTGCCGGCCCTGCGCGAGATGCAGGCTCGGCTGAAGCCGCTCTTGCCCTGAGATTCAGGTCTTCGCAGCCTCGGTGGCGGCCTCGCGGATCGTGCGCATCAGAAGTGCAAGCGGCATGGAAGGGACGGCATCTGCTCTCACGGTCAGACCAACCGGTCCCTTGGTCTCGCTGGTGTCGATCGGCAGGGCTGCAAGCGTGCCATCGGCAAGGTCCGTCGCCACAACACCGGCCGAAATGATCCAGACGGCATCGGTCTGGCGCACGAAGGCGCGGCCGAAGCTGTCCGAGACGGTCTCGATCTGGGTTGGAAGGCCGGAAATGCCGTTCGCGATCAGGAAGCGCTCGACGAAGGGGCGGATTATCGATGCCCGGGTCGGCATCAGCACCGGGTATTTCTCGAGTTCGCCGAAGAGGTCGGAGCCGGCCGAGAGAAGCGGATGGCCGGCACGGGCGCAGAAGATCACCTGCTCGGAATAGAGATGCTCGAAGGAAAAGCCGGTCATCTGCTCAGGCGCGGCCAGACGACCGACGACGAGGTCGAGATCGCCGACCCGCAGCTGTTCGAGAAGGACGGCATTTTCGCCGGTGACGATCTTGATGCGGGCGGGAATGTCTTCCTGCAGGAACAAGGTCATGGCCTGCGGCATGATGCGGGTCGAGACCGTGGGAAGCGCACCGATCCGGATCGGCGGGGCATCGGCATGCAGGGCATGTGAGACGGAATCGAAACCTTGGCGGAGTGCGGTGAGTGCAGCACCTGCATGTTTGAGAAACGCCTCGCCATAGCGGGTGATGCGGATGCCGCGACCATCCTTTTCGAACACCGCGACACCCAGCACCTCCTCGAGTTCCCGGATTGTCTTGGTCACGGCTGGCTGGCTGACATGCAGGAGTTCCGCTGCCTTCATGACGCTCTTTTGACGTGCCACCTCGACGAAGGTTTGCAAGTGCCGAAACTTCACGCGGTTGTCGATCATCGGGAAACATAACCCTGCGGTTAGGAATAAGATGGAAAACATCATTTTACCTAACCAAACCGCATGAGCAATATGCAGATAACGGAGGAGGAACCCGTGCAGTTCGTTCAGGTCAACGGCGTCAGCCTGCATCACCAGATCATTGGTGGGCCAGGAAATAAGCCGGTCATCGTCTTCATCAATTCGCTGGGCACCGATTTTCGCATCTGGCGCGACGTGATCGTCCGGCTCGCCGGCAGCTATCCCTTGCTGACCTATGACAAGCGCGGCCATGGTCTCTCTGATGTCGGCCAAGTGCCGTACTCGATCGATGACCATGTCGATGATCTCATTGAGTTGCTAGAGCATCTCAAGGTGAGCAATGCCGTGATCTGCGGTCTCTCTGTCGGCGGTCTTATTGCGCAAGGTCTCTATGCGCGTCGGCCTGATCTGGTGAAGGCGCTCATCCTCTGCGATACGGCCCACAAGATCGGGACGGCGGAAATGTGGGCTGCCCGCATCTCAGCTATCGAGGAGGGTGGTCTTGACGGTATTGTCGATGGTGTCATGGAGCGCTGGTTCACACCGGCCTTCCGCAACAGCGATCCGGCCTTCCCCGGCTATCGCAACATGATGCTCCGGCAGCCGGTCGACGGCTATAGCGGCACCTGTGCTGCGATCCGCGATGCTGACTACACCGAGGCTGCGGGGAGTATCGCCGTTCCCACGCTTTGCGTTGTCGGGGATCAGGACGGAGCCACGCCACCCGATCTCGTGCTGTCGCTTGCCAAGCTCGTGCCCGGCGCCCGCTACGAAGTCATCAAGGACGCCGGACACATTCCCTGTGTCGAGCAACCGGAAATGCTCACCACCATTATCGAGGCCTTTCTCGCGCCCGTCATCTCAGGAGAGGCAGCCCATGGCTGATGCCCGCAGTTCTTCCGACCGCTATCGGCAGGGTATGGAGACCCGCCGTCGTGTGCTGGGCGACGCCCATGTTGACCGCGCCTCGGCCTCGGCCACGCCGTTTGATCAGCCCTTCCAGGAAATGATCACCGAGGGTGCCTGGGGCACTGTCTGGTCGCGGCCCGGCATCAGCCCGCGCGAACGCTCGATGATCACCATCGCGCTGCTCGCAGCCCTTGGCCATGACGAAGAGGTCGCGATGCATGTGCGCGCCACCGCCAATACCGGGGCAAGCCGCGAGGATATCACCGAAGCGCTGATGCATGTCGCGGTTTATGCCGGTGTTCCCGCCGCCAACAGGGCTTTCAAGATCGCCAAGCACGTGTTTGATAGGATAGAGGCCGGGGAAACCGGGGGAGGGAGCCATGACTGACCTTTCGAACAAGAAGCCGGAGACGGGCGCCTTCTTTGCGCGCGATCGCAACTGGCATCCGCCCGCCTATACCCCGACCTACAAGACTTCCGTCCTGCGCTCGCCGCAGAAGGCGCTTCTGTCACTCGATGGCACCAAATCGGAGATCACAGGTCCGGTTTTCGGTCATTCCATGCTGGGCGAACTCGACAATGACCTGATCCATAATTTCGCCAAATCAGGCGAGAGTGCGATCGGCGAGCGCATCATCGTGCATGGCCGCGTGCTTGATGAGCGCGGACGACCGGTTCCGGGGGCTCTCGTCGAATTCTGGCAGGCCAATGCCGGCGGACGCTATCGCCATAAGAAGGAAAGCTATCTGGCAGCGCTCGACCCCAACTTCGGTGGCTGCGGGCGCACGATCACCGACGAGAACGGCTATTACGCCTTCCGAACCATCAAGCCCGGTCCTTATCCATGGCCGAACGGCGTCAACGACTGGCGCCCGGCACATATCCATTTCTCCATCTTCGGCCATGGCTTTTCGCAGCGCCTGATCACCCAGATGTATTTCGAGGGCGATCCGATGATCTGGAAGTGTCCGATCGTGCTGACGATCCCGGATCGTGCGGCGATCGAGCAGCTGGTCGCTGCCCTCGACTGGTCGGCAACAATCCCGATGGATGCCCGCGCCTACAAGTTCGACATCATCCTGCGTGGTCGCCGCTCGACCCTGTTTGAAAACCGGATGGAGGGGAACTGATGGTCCAGGATCTTGGCTACCTCAAGGAAAGCGCCAGCCAAACGGCGGGCCCTTACGTCCACATCGGCCTCACGCCGAACTTCGCCGATATCAAGGGCGTCTATCCTGTCGACCTCGGCACAAGCATGGTCAACGACAAGACACGCGGCGAGCGTATCACGATCACTGGTCGGGTCATCGACGGCTCAGGCACGCCGCTCAAGGATGCGCTGATCGAAATCTGGCAGGCGGATGCCGACGGGTTCTATAACAGCCCGTCCGAGACGCGCGGCAGTGCCGATCCGAATTTCACCGGCTGGGGACGCTGCCCCTGCGATCTCACGACCGGTGAATACCGTTTCGAGACGATCAAGCCGGGCCGTGTGCCGTTCCGCGATGGTCGCCTGATGGCGCCGCATATCTCCTTCTGGATCGTCGCGCGCGGCATCAATCTTGGGCTCAACACGCGCCTCTATTTCGGCGATGAAGAGGCGGCCAATGCCCAGGATCCTGTTCTAGCGCGCATCGAGCACCGCGTGCGCGTGCCGACGCTGATTGCGCAGCGTGACGGTTCGACCTATCACTTCGACATCTACTTGCAGGGGGAGAAGGAGACGGTCTTCTTCGACATCTGAGAAGAAGGGCATCGATATCTGCATGACCGCATCCGCATTCGACCATCCGATCCTGTCAGGCCTTCTGGGCGATGACGAGATCGGAGCGCAGTTCTCGGCCGCATCCGAGCTTTCAGCCATGCTCGGTTTCGAGGTGGCACTTGCCGAGGCGGAGGCCGCGGAGGGGCTGATACCCGCCGAGGCTGCACACGCAATTGCGGCTCTGCCGGAGGCGTTCCTCGCTGATCTCGATGCCCTGAAGCAGTCGATCGGCCGCGATGGCGTGGTCATTCCCGATCTTGTCCGGCAATGGCGTGCCGCTCTAGGTGAACATGGAAAACATCTGCATTTCGGCGCGACCAGTCAGGATGCCATCGATACAGGGCTGATGCTGCGGCTGACCAAGGTGCTGGCGATCCTCGGCCAGCGTCTTGCGGCGATAATCTCGGCGCTCGACGGTCTGGACACGCGTTTTGGTGCGAAGCCGTTGATGGGGCGTACACGCATGCAGGCGGCGATCCCGATCACGGTTTCGGATCGCCTGTCGAGTTGGAAGTCTCCGGTGGTCGGCCATGATGCGGCCGTTCGGGACATGTTGAAATCGGGTTTGCCGCTACAATTCGGCGGGGCTGCCGGCACGCTCGAAAAGCTCGGCGATAACGCAGTTTCCGTGCGTGCCCGGCTTGCTGGTCTGCTCTCGCTCGCTGACCGCCCGCAATGGCACAGCCAGCGCGGGGTCATCGCTGACATCGGCGGTTTGTTGGCTCAAATCACCGGCAGCCTCGGCAAGATCGGGCAGGATCTCGCACTGATGGCAGACAACGGAACGGCTCAAATCGGCGGCGGCGGTGCCTCATCCGCCATGCCGCACAAGCGCAATCCCGTGAAGGCGGAAGTGCTTGTAACGCTCGCCCGGTTCAACGCCGTGCAGATTGCGGGCCTGCATCAGGCGATGGTCCATGAGCAGGAACGATCTGGTGCTGCCTGGACGCTCGAATGGATGATCTTGCCGCAGATGGCGATTGCGACGGGCGCTGCGACGAAGCTCGCAACCGATCTGCTTCTGTCGATCGAGGGTCTTGGCGAGCGCTGATCAGCGATCTCCCTCATCGGATGCGTCAGTCGCGACGTAGCGACGGGTCGCCTTGCGCATCATCCCGATCTGCCGGACAAAGCCCGAGCAGGCGTCACAGCCGAAGAGATGCAGCCGCAGCCGCAAGGTCTCGCCGATTGATAGGCGTCGATCGAGTTCGTCCGAGGCGAGTTTCGTGGCGTTTTCGCACATCATGACAGGCTCTCCTCCGGTGCAAACCAGTGCCCTTCGAGGCAATTGCGCAGACGTAGCCGGGCGCGATGCATCAGGACATGCATGTTGGTGGTGGTGATGCCGATCTCGGCACAGATCTCCGATGTCTCCATCTCGACGAATTCGCGCATCATGAAGACGCGACCCTGGTCGGGGGGCAAATGATCGAGGCAGGTCTCGAAGACCCGCCAGAAATCCTTGCCCAGCAATTCGACCTCCGGATTGCCCCAGTCGCTCGGCCTGTTTTCCGGTACCCAGTGGCCTTTGGCGTCGAAGTAGCGCGGCTCATCCTCGTCCGGGAAGTGACCAAGCGGCATGGCGATCATCTGCGATTGGCGGCGCTTGAAACGGATCTGGTCGGCAATCTTGTTGCGCAGGATCGCAAAGACCCAGGTGCGAAAGGCGGACCGCCCGGCAAAGGCCTTCGCGTTGCGCAGCGCACCCGCAAGCGCCTCCTGTACCGCATCTTCGGCAAGGCCGGGATCGGCAAGCTGAAGGTTCGCAAATTTCAGCATGCGCTGGCGCAGTTCCGCCATGTAAACAGCATCAGCGAGAAAGGGGGCCGCGGCACCGTTTCCACCGTTTGTTTCTCGCTCACTCGCATTCGCCATCATGATCCCCCGGACATTGCCCGCGCTGCCAAGATCTCGCGTGCCACACGGCACGCTAGCGTTTGTCGCGGTTCCCCAGGGGATCTTACAGCATGGAACAAAAAAATCTCATGTCAGGATCATCACCACAGCATAGGCGGCAACTACCAGGAGCGTGACATTGCGCCGAAGCGCCAGATACCAGTCGGGTTGATCGCCTTTGCGGTGAATGCCGACATCGGCGGCAAGCAGCGCGAGAAATACCGTCATATGCATCGCCATCGTCAGAGCCGGAATATAGGCGTAGAGCACTAGCGCGCCGATGGCTGCAAGGGCCCCAATATTGCTGATGACGAGCATCGGTTGTGGTTTCTCTGCCTTTATCTGTGCCTGGCTCCAGAGCGTTCCGGCCATGAAGCAGGCGATTCCCGTGCCATAGGCGACAAAGGCCTGGGCGGCGAGTGCGGGCTGGAAGGCCAGCACCTGGGCCAGCCCGAGCGCCCAGAAGGGGAGGGCGCCGGCATAGGTCAGAAGTTTGGTGAGCGCGGTGTCGCGGTACATCGGTCAGGCTCCTTGCAGGCGGGCGATCAACATTTCCGACAGGGCCGTGGCACTTTCGACCGCCGCCTCGACGCGGTTGCCGAGGCACCAGTCGCCGCAGGCGCCGAGGCCGAGGGCTGGATTAAAGAGGAAGGGTTCGCCGACTGCTTGTTCGACATTGGCGTAGCGCCAGCGGTGCAGGTCGATCCACGTGGCTGTCGACAGGTCTCGGCCGAGAAGCCGCTTGAGGGACTGGAGCATCTCGGCCTGTACCTCGCCGCGGTCGCGCTCGAGGTTGGCCTCGGCCCAATCGTTTCGGCTGTGGATGGTGAGCGCGGTCTTCTCGGATCGGCCCAGCTTGCTTGCCTCGACGGCAATCCAGCTGAGTACGGGATCTTCGATGCGCGCGGCGTCAAAGCCGAGGTCCAGCGGCGCGTCGAGGCCGATCATCAGGGTGAAGCAGCCACTCATCTCCACGGATTTCAGGGCGGCATGGGCGGAAAATGCTTCCGGTATCAGCCGGATGGTCTGCGGAGCGGGGACGGTGGAGATGACAAGATCGAAGCGGCCAAGGTCATGGCCCTCTTTATCGCTCAGCGCCCAGACCCCCTCGGATGCTGCAAGGCGCGCCACGGTCGTCTCCTTGCGGATATGGAGCCCATCGGCCAATCCATTGGCAAAAGCGCTCATGCCGGGAACGCCGACATAGCGAGGCTCAGGCGGGCGGGTGTCTGTCACAAGGCCGCCTGCTTTCAGCGTATTCACCGCCTTCGGCCAGATGCCGGCATGGCCCTGTGCCACGGCCTGTTCCGCTGCCGCCTTGAATGCCGGCGAGCGCGCGGTAAAATACTGGGCGCCATGGTCGAAGGTAAACCCTTCGCGGCGACGGTTTGCCATGCGGCCGCCGAGACCCCGGCTTTTTTCAAACAAGGTGATGTCGGCGAGGGCGGAGAGATTGCGGGCGAGCGTGATGCCGGCAATGCCTGCTCCGATGATGGCGATGGATGTCTTCACGCGGTCCCCTTCTCAAATGCTTGATGCGCTTGAGGTTTACGTTGTTCAGGCGCTGGCGGTTTTGCCGTCCTCGCTCGCTTCGAGCAGCGGCCGAATGAGCGGATTGGGAAAGCGCCGCTTCACGGTGACGGCAAAGAAGGATTCGATCATGCCAGGGAGCGCATCGAACTCGACCAGAGTCCCGGCCTCGAGCTCGCCCTTGACGACGATCGGCGGAAGAACGGCCAGACCCGCACCTTCACGGGCGAGAAGACGCATCATCGCCATGTCGTCGACTTCCGCCGCGATCTGCGGGGCGATGCCGAGGCGCGCAACGAGGGCTTCGAATTGCGAGCGCACGCCGCTTTCCAGCGTCGGGAGGATGACCGGATGCTCGGTCAGCAGATCGCCAAGTGTGGCACCCGGTTTGCCATAGGACGGCTTGCCGATCAGGCTGACGCGCTGCTGATAGACATGCTGGGCGATGAAGGGTGTCACCGAGTCGGCCATCGGGGCCTGGTTCAAAAGGACGATGTCGAGGTTCAATGCTTCGAGCGCGCCAAGAAGCTCGCTGGTGCTGCCGGAGCGGAGGATCATGTCGACGTCGGAGCGTCCCAGGATCGGGCGCAGGAACTCCATCTGGAAGTTGCGCGAGAGGGTGGCGAGCGCGCCGATGCGGATGGCGCGGCGTGTCCGTCCTGTCTCCTTCAGCGTTTCCACAAGTTCCTCGCCGGCCGAAAAGATTGTGTCGGCATGGTCGAGCGCGATGCGTCCCGCTTCGGTCAGATAGAGCTGTCGACCACGACGCTCGAAGAGAGCATGGCCCAACCGCTCTTCCAGCTGCTTGATCTGGATGGAGAGCGCCGATTGCGACAGGTTCAGCCGCTCGGCCGTGCGGGTCAGGTTGCCGTCATGGGCGACGGCGCGAAAATAGCGAAGGTGATGATAGTTCAGCTCGGACATTGTTCTATTTTATAGAACGATTTTAGAGAAACAATGAATTTTTATTGTGATCACGCCACTGATAACAGGTCCGTGAGATCGCCGCTGCCTCCTCCCAAGCAGCGGACCAGACCGGAGACATCACGTGATCCACATGCTGCCACTCCTTGCACCGCTGCTCCTTGCCGGTGCTTCTTATTACGCATTCAAGGCTCCAGGGCTTCGCCCGCGTCTGGCAATCCGCGTTGCCGAACTCGCCGCGCTGGGCGCCATTCTTGTTGCGGTCCTTTCCGGGATCGTCCTCTTCCTCCAGGGGCCGGGCACAAGCCCGGCAATCGGCTACAGCTACTTCGCGCTGGCCTCGCGGCTTGACCTAGTCAGCCTGGTGATGCTGCTGCTCGTCTCATTCATCGGCTGGGTGGTGCTGCGCTATGCCGGCACCTTCCTCGACGGGGAACAGCGGCAGGGCCCTTTCACCGGCTGGATGACGGCGACACTGGCCGCCGTCCTGCTGCTCGTCCAATCTGGCACGCTGCTGCAGCTCGTCGTCGGCTGGGTCGCTACCAGCCTGCTCCTGCATCAGTTGCTGCTCTTTTATCCTGAAAGGATCGCTGCCCAGCGAGCTGCGCGCAAGAAGTTCATCGTCTCGCGCACGGGTGATGCCGCGCTGATCGGAGCGGTCATCCTCCTCGCCATCTCCTTTGGAACCGGTGACATCGCCACCATTCTTGCGGCTGCGCGGGAAGGCGAGGGGTTGCCGCTGACGATCGCTGCCGCCGCGCTCCTTGCAGTCGCGGCACTTCTGAAGTCCGCCCAGTTCCCCACCCATGGCTGGCTCACGGAAGTGATGGAAACGCCGACCCCGGTCTCGGCCCTGCTGCATGCAGGCGTCGTCAATGCAGGTGGCTTCCTCTTGATCCGCTTTGCCGATGTTATGTTGCAGGCTCCGGTGGTGCTTGCGGTGCTGGTCATGGTCGGTGGCTTCACGGCGCTCTTCGGCAGTCTCGTCATGCTCACGCAGTCGGCGGTGAAGACCTCGCTCGCCTGGTCGACGGTCGCGCAAATGGGCTTCATGATCCTGCAATGTGGCCTGGCACTCTTCCCGATCGCGCTTTTGCACATCGCCGCCCATTCACTCTACAAGGCACATGCCTTCCTCGCCTCCGGCTCTGCCATCGAAACAGTCGCCTCGATCAAGCGTCCCGGTCCGGTTGCGATCCCGAATGCCAAGGCGGTTGGGCGCGCCTTCCTGCTGGCGCTTGCCATCTATGCCGTAATCGGCCTGCTCTTCGGTTTTGCCGACAAGCCGCCGCAGGCGCTCGCACTCGGTGCGATCCTGATCTTCGGCGTCGCCTATCTGATCGCGCAAGGCTTGGCGGATGCCGCTCCCCGAGCGCTCACCTGGCGGACATCGCTCTACTCGATTTCGGCGGCCACGGCCTACTTCGCTCTGCAGCGCATTTCCGACAAGTTGATGCTCGGCACGCTGCCGGCGACCCCGCAGCCCGGGCCGCTCGAATGGACGCTAATGCTGCTTACCGTCGTCACCTTCGGCGTGGTCGCGGTCGCCCAGTCGCTCTTCCCGCTCTGGGCCTATCATCCGGCGGCGGCGGGCCTGCGCGTCCATCTCGCTAACGGCCTCTACGTCAATGCCCTCTTCGATCGCCTGCTCGGTGGCTGGACGCTTCCGCGCTCTACCTCCGCAACGCCTGCTTCCATCAAGGAGTGAACCGATGACCGAGATGACCACGATCGACACCCTGCATGGTGAAGCACTCGCGCTTGCGGCGGATCAGGCCGTGCGGGCGATCCCGCCGGCCTGGCCGCTGACGGCGACCGTTGCCGTCAATCCCTTCCTCGGCCAGATCAGCGAAACACTGGACAACACCGCAGCCCGGCTGGCCCGGATCGGTGGCGTCCGGCTGGCTTTGCCGCGCAGGCATTATGCCGACCAGATCGCCAAGGGCGAGATCACGGATGAGGACCTCAGCGCGGCTCTCCAATCGAGCGCGCTCTTCAACCGCATCGACCTGCCGGCGCTCAAGGGCGCTGTCGCCGAGGAACCGCAGCCGTTGGCCGCACTCCCGACGATCGCGGAGCTTGCCGCGCGGGCCACGAGCAAGGATTGGCCGGGGCTCGTGTCCGAGCGGATCGGCACCTTTGCAGCCGGCTTCTTCGACCAGGGGCAGGCCCTCTGGGCCGCCTCCCGGCGCAACGGTCTGTACGCCGCCTGGCGCGCCTTTGCGACGCATGACCTGACGCCGGAGATAATGGGGCTGAAAGGCTTCAGCATTCATGTCGACGAAACGCCGGAAACGCCAGAGGGAGCGATCGAGCGGGCAGCTGTGTCACTTGGTATCGGCGCCGAACCCGGCACCTATTTCCATCAGCTGCTGCTGACCGTTGGTGGCTGGGCGCAGTATGCGCGCCACATCCAGTTCAAGGCGGAGGTCGAAGGCCGCACGGATACGACGGCGCTCGAGCTGCTGGCTATCCGGCTCGTCTTCGAAGAGGCGCTCTATGCGCGCCATAAGACGGCGATCGAAAGTGAGTGGCAGCAGGTGCGGCGGAGCCATGCCGAGCCCGTGACGGCGGATTTCGACACTGTGATTGATGGGCTGCTGCAGATGGCGGCCGAGCGGGCGGCCCAACGCAAGCTCACGGCCACGCTGGTGGCGCCCTCGGCGGTCAAGGTCGCCGAGTTGCGGCCGGTGCTGCAGGCGGCTTTCTGCATCGACGTGCGCTCGGAAGTTTTTCGGCGCTCGCTCGAAAGCGTTGATCCTACTGTGCGCACGCTCGGCTTTGCCGGCTTCTTCGGTCTCGGCGCCAGCCACAAGGGCTTTGCCTCCGACGTATCGGAACATCGCTTGCCGGTTCTGCTGAAGCCCTCCGTGTTCAGCTGCAGTGCCGTCGATCACGATGAAAATGCCGATCAGCAGGCGCGGTTCACTGCCCGTGCCACGCGCGCCTGGGGGCGGTTCAAGCTGGCGGCCGTGTCGTCCTTCGCCTTCGTCGAGGCTATGGGCCCGGTCTATGCCGGCAAGTTGATGCGTGACGGTCTCGGCTTCGGCAAGGGCAAAGGTCCTGAAGCCGCCAAGCCGCGCTTTGCGCCGAGCCTTGATCTGGATACCCGTGCCGTGGTCGCTGAAACGGTGCTGAAGGCCATGTCGCTGACCGAAGGTTTCGGCCGCTTCGTGCTGATTGCCGGTCATGGCGCGAACGTGGTCAACAACCCCTATGCCAGTGCACTTCATTGCGGCGCCTGCGGCGGGTATGCGGGCGACGTCAACGCGCGGATGCTTGCGGATCTCTTGAACGATCGCGCCGTGCGGGAGAAGCTGGCGGTGAACGGGATCGTCATCCCGGCCGACACCGTCTTCCTCGGCGGCCTGCACGATACGACCACTGACACGGTGACGCTGTTCGAAGGCGACCTAGAGAACGACCTCGCGGCGGAGGATATCGTTCGTATCCGGCAGTGGCTTGCCCAGGCCGGCGCCCTGACGCGCGCGGAGCGGGCACGGCGTCTGCCGCGGGCGACGGCTGACCGCGTCATTGCGCGCAGCAAGGACTGGTCGGAAGTCCGGCCCGAGCTCGGGCTTGCCGGTTGCCGCGCCTTTATCGCTGCACCGCGCTCGCGGACTGCGGGGCGGTCGCTGGAAGGTCAGGCCTTCCTGCATGACTATGTCTGGAAGAAGGATGAGGGCTTCAAGATTCTTGAACTGATCCTAACGGCGCCCGTCGTCGTTGCGAGCTGGATCAGCCTGCAGTACTTTGGCTCCTGCGTCGCGCCGCAGCTCTTCGGTGCGGGCAACAAGCTCCTGCACAATGTCGTCGGTGGCATCGGTGTCGTCGAGGGAAATGGCGGCAATATGCGGGCCGGGCTTCCCTGGCAGTCGGTCCACGACGGGGAGAACTTCGTCCACGAGCCGCTGCGTCTGACGGTTGCCGTCGAGGCACCCAAGGAAGCAATCACCGACATCCTGAAGCGGCATGCCCAGGTGCGCGCTCTCTTCGACAATGGTTGGCTCCATCTCTTCACGCTCGACGAGCAGGGCCAGATGGCCTGGCGCTATGCCGGCAACCTCGGCTGGACGGATGTCCGTTTGGGTGCTGGATCGGTTGTCGAGCAGAAGGCTGCGAGTTGAGCTTCAAGACAGGACCGTCGGCTTCCCCGCCGGCGGTCCATACGCTCCGCGTCAGATGGCGTTTACCACCGACGGTCGCCGTCCCTCGCCTTGTTGGGTGAGGGCGAGGCCCTCGGCGAGCAGACGTTCGGCCTCTGCCATCATCAGCGGAGCAACACCCTTGACGTCGTCGGGGCGGATGGCTTCGGTGAGGTAATAGGCAACGCTGCCATCGCGATAGATACCGTGGAAGGGGCCAAGGCCCGCGACACAGCAGATATTCTGCAACTGTCGCCGCCCGCCCTCGACAGGCCTGACTTCGAGATCTGCAAGAGCCTGAAGCGCTGACCGCCCGAGGGCAGCATATCGGTCTATGCCGAGACGTTCGGACTTCTGCAGGGCGTAGGCGAACATGGCCGTTGCCGAACTTTCGGGGTAGTTGTCCCTCGTATCTGGCGCATCGATCACCTGCAGCCAGCGATGGTCTTTCGTCACCAGGGCGGCAAGCCGTTCGTTCAGCGCAATCAGACGTGCCGATAGGTCGCGGCGCGTTTCGCCCTCGGGCAGATGTTCGATGACGTCGACAAAGGCCATGGCGAGCCAGCCGATGGAGCGGGCCCAATGCGCCGGCGACAGGCCGGTGTTGGGGTCGGCCCAATCCTGTAGACGTGACTCGTCATAGCCGTGGCGATAGAGGCCGGAGGCTGTGTCGAATGTCAGGTCGAGCGCCGTGTTGAATTGGGCGATCGCGTCGTCCACGAAGCTCTGATCACTAAGTGCCAGGCCAAGCTCGACCTTGAACGGCATCGCCATGTAGAGGCCATCCAGCCAGACCTGATGCGGGTAGCGCAGCTTGTGCCAATAGGGGCCGCTTGCGATGCGGGGATGGTGTGTGAGTTGCCGGCCAAGCAGCTTGGCGGCCTCCAGATAACGGGCCTGTCCCGTCAGGCGATGGAGGTAAAACAGCGCGCGCCCGGGCAGGATGTTGTCGATGTTGAACTCCGTGATGCGGTAGTCGGACAGTCCTCCATCCGCATCCACCTGCGCATCGACGAGCCGGGTCAGATGGTCGAGCCAGCGCCGATCTCCCGTCGCCTCATGCAGCGTGATCAGGCCGCGATAGAGGCAGCCGTCCTCATAACACCAGGCACCGGCCTTGTAGGGTTCGTAGTCGCGAGCATAGTCGTCGAAATAGGAGATCAGCATTGGTCTTCATGGGTCCGGGTGAATGGAAGCGGGTGAGAGGCCGGCAATCCGGCTGAAATTGGTGTTTTCGGCGATGATGCCGGCATGGCGCAGTTCCGGCAGATGGCAAGCCATCTCCGGCACGGCGGGTTTCGCATCGGCGCTGTAGGCGATGCTGAGGCCATCGATCGATACGGCGTCGATGGTCGATTCCGGCAGCCCGTAGAAGACGGCTGCCGCCGTTTCGGCGCCGGAAACTTCGAGATTGCGGATCTCGATGCCCTCGATCTTCGGCGTGGTGAGGGAGACGGGCAGGGCGGTGCGGGACTGGACATAGTCGGAGCGCCCATCGGCATCGCAGAAATAGAAGGCATTGACGGCGATCGGGGTCGCGACATCCTCCATGCGGCAGTCATGGACGCTGATCTTGGAGACGGTGCCGCCTCGGCCGCGCCGGGTCTTGATGCGCAGGCCCCGGTCGGTGCCAATGAAATGGCAGCGACTGATGGTGACGTCGCTGATGCCCTGGCTCATCTCGCTGCCCATGACCACGGCGCCGTGGCCGCGCTGCATCAGGCAGTTGCGGATCTCGACATTGCGGGTCGGCCTGTCAGGGCCGCCACGCGGGTCGCGCTTGCCGGCTTTGATGGCCACGCAATCGTCGCCGACCGAAATATCGAGACCGATGAGGCGAATGTTCTGGCTGGATTCGGGGTTCAGGCCGTCGGTGTTGGGCGATTGGGGATCGTTATGGATCGTCAGTCCCACCGCGAGAACGTCCTCGCAGAGTACGGGATGGATGGTCCAGGAAGGGGAATTCTGCACGGTAATGCCGGCAATCGTCAGATGACGGCAGCCGGACAGGAAGATGGTGCGCGGGCGCCGGGCGCCGTCGCGAGTTTCCTTCGGCCAGGTCCACCAGTCGCCACGGTCGCCGCCGCCGTCTAGGACACCCTTGCCGCAGACCGTCAGGTTGTCGCAATCGATTGCGTTGAGCAGGCTGGCGAAACAGGCCTCTGCGACCCCTTCCCAGGTGCCGAGCACGCGTCCGTCCGGGTGGCGTGCCAACAGGATCCGTCGTCCCTTGCGGGTGCCGATGTCCTGTAGAACCGCTTCCTCTTCGATCAGCAGCGTCATGTCACTCTTCAGGAAAAGTGGGCCTGAAGTCCAGGAGCCGGCGGGCAGCCGGAGTGTTCCACCCGCCGGCACCGCGGCGATCGCGGATTGGATCGCCGTGGTATTGTCCGTGCTGTCTGGTCGCGCTCCGTGGTCGCGGATATCGACCAGGGCCGTTTCGTCGGCTGTTCGAAAGGTGATGCCACCGATCGCGGTCGAAAAGCGGTACTCGCTCCCCGGTTCCAGGCCATCGAGGGACAGCACGACCGAGGTCGCACTGCCCGTCTTGACCGTCGTGCCGTCAGCCAGCTGCAGCACCCAGGGCAACGTCCGGTCGAGGGCGAACAGATGCCTGTCCACCTCGATCGTCAGTGTTGCCGTCCTTGACGACAGGTGCAGCAGCTGGATGGGGCCGTCGGTCAAGATCGTCTTCCTCAAATGCCGGTGAGCGCGCTGTTGATGCCGTCGATGATCTCGGCGGCGGCGTCTTCGGCCGAAGCCTGACCATAGGCAAAGGCTTCGAAGGTGCTGTCGAAGGCTTCCGTCACGCGCGGATGCTCGTTCAGCGGCGAGACGCCGACGCCATTGCTTTCCAGCACGATCTTGTTGGCCTCAACCTGCACCGGCTCGATCGAGCCGGCCTTGGAGAGCTCTTCGAGCGCGATCTTGCTCGACGGCACGCCACGGGTCGCGCCGAGGATCTTGATCGCTTCCGGATCGTTCAGCAGGCAGTTGATGATCTCGGCGGCGGCCTTCGGTTCCTTGCTGTTCTTCGATATGGCCAGGAGCATCGACGGTTTGCGGTAGACGCCTTCGGTCGTCGCGCCTTCGATCTGCAAGAGCTCGACGGGCACGAGTTGCTGGCCTTCCTCCATCGGACCGGAGATCTTGCCGTAGGTGCTGTCCCACTGATAGGTGCCGGCGATCTTGCCGCTGGCCCAGGCCGGGTTTTCGTGCAGCGGCGCATTGCCACCAGCGGCCACGTCCTTCCAGGACTTGATGACACCCTGGTCCACCATGGTCTGGTAGAACTGCAGGCCCTCCGCCAGTTCGTCCACGGTCCAGGCAACCTGGTTGGTTGCCGGATCGATCAGGTCCTTGCCGGTCTTCTGCGTGGTGCGCAAGATGACGACGAGGCGGGCGTCCAGCGCTGTGCCTTCGAAGGGATAATAGTCCTGGCCGAGCTTTTCCTTCATGACGGGGGCTGCAGCGAGCAGTTCGTCCCAGGTGGTCGGGATCGCAAGGCCCGCCTTGTCATAGGTGGTCTTGTTGAACATGAAGACGCGGCCGGTGGTCGAGACGGGCAGGCCGTTCAGCTTGCCCTCGACGGTGCCGCCCTTCAGATCCGTCTCCGACCACTGGCTCAAGTCGATGACGTCCTTGAACTCGTTCAGGTCGACGAAGCCGTCGCCGTTTTTCGAGAAAATCGGCAGCCAGGGCCAGTTGATCTGCATGATGTCGGCTTCGGTGCGGCCGGCAAGCTGCGTGGTGATCTTTTCCTGGTGGCCGGTCCAGCCGGTGAATTCCGGCGAGATCGTATGACCGAATTTGCTACCGCAGAGCTTCAGGGCTTCCTGCGTGGCGATATGGCGATCATCGCTGCCCCACCAGGACATGCGCAAATCGGCGGCATAGGCAGTGCTCAGGCTGGTGGCCGCAAGAAGTGCGGCGGTCATGATCAAGGTTCTCATACTGGCTCCTCCCAAGTTTGAACGATGACGGCTTTCAGTCGGCGAGCGAGATGTTCTCGCCCGTCATGCGGTTGAAGATGTGTGCGGACCGGATGTCCGGGCTCAGCCAGACATGGTCGTCGCGGATCTGCGATCTGTCGTACTGGCTGGAGGGCACGACAGCGATGACCCGTTCGCCGCCGATTTTCACGTAGAGATAGACCTCGTGGCCCATGAACTCGACATGGCTGATGCGCCCCGACAGCGTGCCCGAGGTCTCGGGTGGCGCGATGCGCAGGTGCTGCGGACGAATGCCGATGGTCACGTCGCACGGAGCATCGCGCTCCAGCCTGTGAGACAGACCGTCAGCAATCGACAGCGTCTGGCCGGCTGTGACGAGGTCGCCGTTCCCGGTCAGCTCGGCCGCAATCAGGTTCATCTCCGGGCTGCCGATGAAGCCGGCGACGAAAGCGTTGGCCGGACGGTTGTAAAGCGTTACCGGGTCGGCCACCTGCATGATGTGCCCGTCCTTCATGACGCAGATCCGGTCGCCCATGGTCATGGCTTCGGTCTGGTCGTGGGTGACGTAGATGACGGTCGCGGCCATGCCGTCGGCTTTCAGCTGCTTGTGCAGGTCGGTGATGCGCACGCGCATCGAGGCGCGCAGCTTGGCGTCGAGGTTCGACAGCGGCTCATCGAAAAGGAAGACCTGCGGTTTCTTGATGAGGGCGCGGCCGACGGCGACACGCTGGGCCTGGCCACCCGACAGCTGCTTTGGTAGCCGGTCCAGCAGGGCGCCGATCTCCAGTGTGCCCGCCACCTTGTCGGTCGCCTCGTCGATTTCTGCCTGCGGACGGCGCTTCAGGCGCATCGAGAAGGAGAGGTTCTTCTTCACCTTCATATGCGGATAGAGCGCGTAATTCTGGAAGACCATGGAAATGCCGCGGTCGCCGGGGGCGCGGTCGTTGACGAGTTCGCCGCCGATGCGGATCTCGCCGCCTGTGATGCGTTCCAGGCCGGCAATCATGCGCAGCGTGGTCGACTTGGCGCAGCCGGAGGGGCCGACCAGGACCATGAACTCGCCATCTTCGACATCGAGGTTGATGCCATGCACAGCACGGAAGGCGCCATAGTCTTTTTCGAGGTTTTTCAGTTGCAACCGGGCCATTGTTTTATCCCTTGATGCCGCCGGCGGAGATGCCGTCGATGAAGTATTTCTGGGCGAGGAAGAAGACGGTGAGGGCCGGCAACAGCGTCAGCACCGACATCGCGAGCACCCGGTTCCATTCAAAGGCCTCCGTCGTGTCGATCGAGAGTTTCAGCGCCAGGGAGACGGGAAACTTGTCGACGGAGGAGATGTAGATGAGCGGTCCCAAGAAATCGTTCATTGTCCACATGAACTGGAAGAGGCAGACCGAAATCAGTGCCGGCATCAGCAGCGGAATGACGATAAAGACGAGGACCTGCCAGGTATTGGCGCCATCCACCCGCGCAGCTTCCTCCATGTCGCGCGGAATGGCGCGCAGGAACTGTACCAGCATGAAGACGAAGAAGGCGTCGCCGGCAAAGGCCGAGGGGACCCAGAGCGGCAGATAGGTGTCGAGCCAGCCGAGATCGCGGAACAGCAGGTATTGCGGAATGCGGGTGACGACATTCGGCAGCAGCAGCGTGGCGATGAGGGTCGCGAAGAGCAGCTTCTTGAACGGAAAATCGAAGCGGGCAAAGCCATAGGCCACCGCCGTGCAGGAGATCGCCGTCCCGATAATCTTGGGCAACACGATCCAGAGCGTGTTCAGGAAGAAGGTCCCGAAGGTATAGGGCGTCGAGGTCTGCCAACCCCTGATGTAACCGTCTGCCGTCGGGTTTTCCGGCCAGAAGCCGGGATTGGCAAAGATCTCGGAATTGGTCTTGAATGAGGCGCCGATCAGCCAGACCAGCGGGTAGATCATGATCAGGCCTACCACCGTCAGGACAGCATAACGTAAGACAGTCGTAATCTTTTGCCGGCGCAGATCGCGGCGGTGGGCCTTGTCGGCTTCTTCGACGCCAGCGGCATAGGGGGTGAGGGCGTGGTCTGTCATGATCAGCTCCGCTTGTCGCCGGCGTAGTAGACCCAGTGGCGCGACGACCAGAAGGCGATGAGGGTGAGCGCCATGATGATGACGAAGAGCACCCAGGCGATGGCCGAGGCATAACCCATGTCGAAGCGCTTGAAGGCTTCGTCATAGATGTAGATCGGCAGGAAATAGGTGGCCTTCAGCGGGCCGCCCTGCGTGATGATGTAGGGGCCGTTGAACTCCTGGAAGGCCTGGACCATCTGCATGATCAGGTTGAAGAAGATGACAGGCGTGATCAACGGCAGAGTGATGTGGACGAAGCTCTTCCACTTGCCGGCGCCATCGATGGCGGCCGCCTCGTAGAGGCTCTTGTCGATGCTCTGCAGGGCGGCGAGGAAAATCACCATGGCCGAGCCGAACTGCCAAAGACGCAGGAGCGTGATGGTGAAGAGCGCATTGGTCGGGTCGCCAAACCAGTTCACCGGCTCGAGTCCGATCATCGTCAGGCCCATGTTGACCAGGCCGACATCAGCGAACATGTAGCGCCAGAGAACAGCGATCGCGATCGAGCCGCCGAGGATCGAGGGCACGTAAAAGGCCGTGCGGTAGACGTTGATGAACTTCAGCTTGTAGTTCAGGATCACGGCGACGAAGAGCGCGAAGATCAGCTTCAGCGGCACCGTCGTGAAGACGTAGATCAGGGTCACCCAGAGCGACTTGCGGAAGGTCCGATCGCCGGTGAAGAGCCTTATATAGTTGTCGAAGCCGGTGAAGATCGGCGCGCTCATCAGATTGTAGTCGGTGAAGCTCAGATAGAGCGAGACGACGAAAGGCAGGGCCGTGAAGATCAGTAGCCCAATGATATAGGGCGCGAGATAGAAGAGCCCGAGGTAACGGCTGTCTCCGCTCATGCAGCACCTCCGGCTCTCGCTAAGCTTTCAGGCAGACGATGCTGGGTGGCCTCGATCATCTCCCGAAAGAGGCTTTCGGCCTTATCCAGGGGCAGGGCGGCGACGAGCGGATCCGAGACAAAGAGCGGCAGGAGCGCATCGACGTCATCAGACAGGATCGCTGCCACGAGGGCGTTCTGCCGGTCGGCATGGGGACGGGCGAGCAGTTCAAGACCCTTCGGCAGTCGTCCTGCAACGATGGGCTGGATGCCGAGTGGGCTGAAGCGGGCATTGGTTTCGACGATCGTATTCTCCTCAAAGCCCGCGAGCTGCCCCCGGTTCGGCAGGTTGACATTGCTCACATGCTCAGGCCCGCCCATCAGAGCCTTGATCTGCTCGACGATGGCTTCGTCCGAGGCGCGAGCTGGCGGCAGTTCGGCGCCCTTGTCCAGGGCATCGGCATAATCGACCTTCTCCTGTCGTTCCCGCATCCGGAACTCGACCGGGGTGAGGCCGAACTTCCAGGCGGCGTGCTCATCGAGGTACCAGCTTTGCGGCAGGAACTCGACTAGGTGCCGGTCGCCCGCTGCTGCGGCGATGCCGAAGCGGAGCGAGAGGTCGAACTTCACACGGAAGCTGTCGGTGAAATAGCTGTCGTGTTCATTGACGGGGTCGAGCGGGGAGTCCCGCCAGCCGGTTGCATGGTGCTCTCTGGCGAAATCGAGATAGGCCGGCATCATGTCGACCCCGCCAACCGCGGCGCGGTCGACGAAGGTGAAATGGTTGATGCCGAGCACGTTCACCTTCGCATCGCGATAGCCGAAGAGCACTTCGCCGGCGCGGCGGTTGGCAAGGTAAGCCAAGATCTTGCGGGTCTTGATCACTTCGTGGCAGGACCCCCATGCCCGGATCTCCGGGAAAACGGCATAGAGCGTGCCCGTCAGGACCGACATCGGGTTGGTGAGGTTGCAGACATAGGCTTCCGGGCAGTAACGGGCGATGGCGTGGCCGATCTCGGCGATCATCGGAATTGCCCGCATGGCGCGGACAAAGCCGCCGGGCCCGACGGTGTCGCCGACCGATTGGCGGATGCCGTAGCGCTCGGGGATCGCGATGTCGTTTGCCATGTCCTCGAAGGAACCTGGCAGGATCGAGATGATGACGATGTCGGCATCGCGAAGCGCTGCCTCCAGCGTGCGTTCTGCCGTGTAGGTGACGGGCGCACCGGTCTCGCTGCGGGCGGCATAGCGGGTGCCGATACGGGCGTTGCGCTCGGCGGCAGCATGGTCGAGGTCGTAGAGCCGAACCATCGCCGGCACAGTTCCGTCCTGGGCGAGGTCGCCCATCAGTTTCGTCGCCCAATTGAGCGAGCCGCCGCCGACATAGGCGATGGTGACGGGGCGCGTGTATTCCGTTTTCTGCATCGCAATATTCGGGGTGGACCAAGCCAAGACCGGCCCACCTCCGTGGCCTGTCTCGCCGTCTACCCTCCTCCTCCTGATATCCTCCCCGGTCTTCCCAAGTCGACCGGTGCTGTGTCTACTATCTCGCTAGACGGTTCGCGCGGAAATCGACAAATAGGGGAAAAATGATGGACGAAACTGAAGGTAGCGTGCTCAGCGGTATTCCGATGCAGGCGCTGGCTCTCAACCTGACACGCTCGACCATCCGCATGCAGCATTCGCAGACTTGGTCGATCGACAAGTCGAACCGGGTGCATGACCTCGTCATCTGTCTGAGCGGCCGCGGTGCCTATGAAGTCGAGGGGCAGATGGTGGACATGGAGCCGGGTTCGGCGATGCTTTTGCCGGCGAATACGCGGTTCGTCGGGCGGTCGGCATCGGTCGAGGCCTACACCGGGATCGCGCAGCATTTCACGCTCGATCTCTTCGGTCGGCTCGATCTCATCGCGCAAATGGATCTTGCCTTGTCGGTGAAGCTTGCCCGCTGGGACATGCTGGAGAAGGTGGTCCGGCATTTTCGCGAGACAGCGCCGCCTTATTCGACAAGCCTGCAGCAGCATCATGTCTTCATGTTCCTGTTGATCGAGTTCATCGAGCAGGCCTTCATCGGCTGGCGGGAGCAATCCGTAGGGACGGTCGCCAATCCCGACCAGCTGTCGCTCGCGATCATGGTCGCCGCCAGCCAGATCGCTGCGGATCCATTGAACGAGGCGATCACTGCTCAGGTGCTTTCGACTGCGCCCTACAATCCTGACTATTTCAAGCGCGAATTTCGCAAGCGCGTCGGCTGGACTATGGACAAGTTTCAGGAGTTCAAGCGCATGGAGCGCGCCATGGGGCTTCTGGCCGGGGGATGCACGGTGAAGCGGGCCGCTGCACTTTCCGGCTATGCAGACGCCTATTACTTCTCCCGCATGTTCAAGCGCTATATCGGGATCAGTCCGCAGGGATATAGGGAAGCTGAGCGGCGCAACCGGGAGGGCGCCTTTCCGAGGGGTGAGGAAGATGGCCAGGTGGTCTATCCGCTGCCGCGGAACTGATAACCTGTCTTATGACTTTATCCTGGTGCATCCTTTCATGGCAACAGTTAAAACATTTTGCGCTTGCAGCGTGGCTCTCAACATGTATGATAAGTTGATATAACATGTATGGGAGGAATGATGTCGCACACCGATTTTACCAATCGCTTCGCCATCGATCCGTTGACCGCTGCCGGCTTTGGCACGGATGAACTGCGCTCGAATTTTCTGCTGCCGCCGCTCTTCGTGCCGGGTCGCATCCAGCTGCACTACACGAATTACGATCGCATGATCGTTGGTGGTGCCGTGCCGCTCGCCTCGGAACTGCCGCTCGAAACCATCAAGCCGGCGGGTACGCCAGAGCTTCTCGCACGTCGCGAGATGATCGCCGTCAATATCGGCGGGGCAGGCGTAGTGACTGTCGATGGAGAGCGGTTCGAAGCTGGCACTCGCGACATGGTCTATGCCGGCATGGGATCCCAGGTCAGTTACGCCTCCATCTCGGCAGATGAGCCGGCGAAATTCTACCTGCTGAGTGCTCCGGCACATACCCGCCATCCGGCACGTCACATCGGTATCGGTGACGCCAAGCGGCTTGATCTCGGCGCGCAGGAAACCAGCAATGAGCGCTCGATCTTCCAGTTCGTTCACCCAGAAGGCGTGCAGACCTGCCAGCTGGTGGTCGGCATGACAAGCCTTGCCAAGGGCTCGGTGTGGAACACCATGCCCTGCCACATTCATGACCGGCGCATGGAGGTCTATCTCTATCTCGACATGGCGGAGAAGACCCGTGTCTTCCATCTGTTCGGCGAACCGGACGAGACGCGCCACATCATCATGAAGAACGAGGAGGCTGTCCTTTCCCCCGGCTGGTCGATCCATTCAGGGGCTGGTACGGCAAATTACTCGTTCATCTGGGCCATGGCCGGAGACAATGTCGATTATACCGATGTCGATGCGGTTGCCATCGAGGACATGCGCTGAGGCGGGATTTCCGTCGCTCAGGTAACTCGGTTCGGGCATGCGGGATCGTCCATCTCGCATGTCGTTTTTCTTAGTGGTTCTTCCATTTTGGGTTGTGGTTTTGGCGCCTTGCCCAAGCCCTCTCAGGCGACTGATTGGGAACATTCAGACCCGTCTCATTAAGCTCATATTAGTCTTCCTTGCCCATTCTCCCGAGCATTCATGCATGGACATCGACGGCGGCAATTTCGCTGGCTTCGATGTCGGGGGAGACCAAAACCGTGTTCATTGACCGTATATTGTCGCGCTTTAACATCCAGACGAAGGTGCTGATTTTCATTCTGCCTTTCGTCATCAGCATTTCTGCTGTCGGCTTCACCGGGCTCTATGCGTCGGGATTGCTGCAGGGCCGCATCGAAATCTCGAATAGCGTGCTTCAGTCTTTGAGCGGTTTTCGCGACGTCTCCGCCTCGATGAGCAGCTTTCTCGCCAACACGACCGAAGAGGCCAAGGCTGATCTGACCGGCCGCCTCGAACAGCAGCGGCGTGATCTGGACAGCACGCTTGCTCAACTAGCTCCCGACGCGGATGGTCGTGGTGAACTCGAAGAGGCCGGCAAGCTGATCGATCAGGTCTTTATCCATATCGATGATCTCTGGAGGCTTCATGCGTCCGAGACGGCCCTTGTCGATACCCTGCAGAAGGGCGGCAAACAGGTCGTCGTCGCTCAGGGACGCGTGACGGCTGCCATGGCGACCATGGAGCGCGCCGTGCAGGCGGATGACGCTGCGGCGAAGACCATGCTGCGCGACGCGGAGAGCATTCGCAGCACCGGCACTTTCCTCACCGAAACCAATTCCGCTTTCACCAAAGCCAAGACGCCGGAGGAGAAGTTCGCCGTCATCGGGGAGCGCATCGACGAAATCCTTGCCCGCCAGCAGGTGCTGGCGGAAGTGCTGCCGAAGGCGAACCTATCGGCCGCCAAGACGCTTGAGAAGATCGGCGGCGAACTGAAGGCAGCGCTCGCAAGCAACGACATGTCCGAGGATGCGATCAAAAGCATGACCGGTCAGCTGCGCAATTTCACACAGCTCAATGCCTATCTCGGCCTTGCCGCACAGCAGAAGATGAAGGAAGCGACGATCAAGTTCGGCGAACTCGATGCGCCGCTCGCCAAGGCCCAGGCTGTCATCGAAGACGGTCGACAGGTCATGGCCGCCGGCTACGCCGTGCAGATCATGATGGCCCGTTTCCTGCTGGAGCCGACCGAACAGAACCGCATGCTGCTTGAGCAGCAGTTTAATGCTGTAAAGAAGTTCCTCGCAGAACTCGACAAGACGGCTGCCGATCAGCCGATCCTGATGCAGGTCAAGAAGGATCTCGGCCCGGCTGTCGATACGATGATCGGTGCCAGCGCCGAGCTTGTGAAGGTCAGCCAGGAGCGCAAGGCGAGCTTTGAAGAGGCGGCAGCAGACCTCAATGTCATCTGGAGGCAGCTGACGACCTTTGCGGAGATGCAGAAGGTTTCGGCAGGCCAGGAACGGCAGGAAGCCAACTCCATCTCGATCAGCGCGACCGCACTCGGCATCCTGATCTCCATCTTCGCCGGCATCGGTCTTGTGCTCACCTTCAAGGGTCCGATTGGCCAGATCACCGGCGCCATGCGTCGCCTTGCCGAAGGTGTCCTCGACACCAAGATCAATGGTGAGGCGCGTGTCGACGAGATCGGCGAGATGGCCCGTGCGCTCGGTGTCTTCAAGCAGAACGCGCTGTCTAAGATCGAAATCGAAAGCCGTAGCGAGGCGGAGCGCGCTCAGGCAGAGGAAGAACGCCGCCGCAACGACCTTGAGAAGCAGGAGATCGACCGTCAGATCGACTTCGCCGTCAATGCGCTTGCCTCCGGTCTCGGCCGTCTCGCCAAGGGTGATATCTCCGAAACCATCGACACGCCGTTCCACGGCCGTCTCGAGCAGCTGCGCAACGACTTCAATCAGTCGCTCGAGCATCTGCAGGATACGATGACGCAGATCCGCTCGAACACCTACATGATCCAGCGCAATGCCGCCGAGATGAGCAGTGCGGCGGATCAGCTCGCCAAGCGCACCGAACAGCAGGCAGCTTCGCTCGAGGAAACGGCGGCGGCGGTCGACGAGATCACCGTGACGGTCAAGTCGTCCGCCGAGCGCGCCGAGGAAGTGAACAACATCGTCGCCGATACCAAGGGCCGTGCCGATACCTCGTCGACGGTTGTCGGAAACGCCATCGATGCCATGGGTCGCATCGAAGACGCGTCTGGCCAGATCGTCCAGATCATCGACGTGATTGACGAAATCGCCTTCCAGACAAACCTGCTGGCGCTCAATGCCGGCATCGAAGCAGCCCGTGCGGGTGAAGCCGGCAAGGGCTTTGCGGTCGTTGCCCAGGAAGTGCGCGAACTCGCCCAGCGTTCGGCCGGTGCTGCCCAGCAGATCAAGGATCTGATCCACAAGTCGAGCACGGAAGTCTCTTCCGGCGCCAAGCTGGTGCAGCAGACAGGGTCTGTGCTCGCCGAGATCTCGGCCAACATCATCACGGTTGCGGATCGCGTCTCTGTCATCGCGATGGCCAGCCGCGACCAGTCGAATGCGCTGGCTGAGGTCAACTCCTCCGTCAACGAGATGGACCAGATGACCCAGCGCAACGCCGCGATGGTCGAAGAAACCAATGCGGCGACCCGCCAGCTGGCCGACGAAGCGGATGCACTGATGCAGCTCGTCAACCAGTTCAAGCTCGCGCCTGAAGGCCGTCGTCAACAGGCCACGCACGCGCAGCATCGCGCCGCCTGATTGCCGCCAATCGCTGCAAGATCACGAGCCGCCGGTCCCTATGGATCGGCGGCTTTTTCGCGGCCGTACATTCGCGCGTGCAAGCCGGCTTGGAAAGCATGAGACAGGCAGTTATCCTCGGACCAACGAGGAGCGCGCATTTGACGATCGGAATGGTACCACCCGCACGGCGATTGGCTGCAGCACGGCGCATGATCATCGCGCTCGTTCTGGTTCTGCTGGCCGCAAGCCTCGCGCTGCTGACGGTCGGCAACCGGCTGATCACGCGCAAGGTCATGGAAGAAGCCTCGCTCCAGGCCAATAGCGCTCTGCGTCTGGCAAGTTCGGCCTTATCGGGCCATCTCAGCCGCTACGAAACGCTGCCAGCGCTGATCGCCGACCACGACGACATGAAGGAGCTTGTTCTCGATCCCGGCAATCCGGCGCTGCGTGACGCGACCAATCGTTATCTCAAGGAGATCAACGCGCTGCTCGAATCCTCCGACATCTATGTGATGACGATGGATGGAAACACGATCGCGGCGAGCAATTTCGACGGCTCGGCGAGCTTTGTCGGCGAGAACTTCAGCTACCGTCCCTATTTCTACGAAGCGGCGGCCGGCAAGCAGGCGCGCTTCTATGCGCTTGGCACGACGTCGGCCAAGCGTGGCTACTATTTCTCCTCGCCGATCGAAGTGAATGGTGCGGTGCGCGGCGTGATCGCCTTCAAGGTCGACATCGAAGACATCGAAACGTCCTGGCGCGGCGGTGAATACAAGATCCTGGTGAATGACCCCGAAGGCATCATCTTCATGACCGGCAACCCGGAATGGCTTTATGCCTCGGTGCTGCCGCTGACACCTGAACGTCTTGAACGTACCTCGGCCTCGCGGCGGTATTCGGACGCCGTTTTGCGGGAACTGCCGATCAAGCGCGGCGCGCTCGACGACCATGTTCTGATGACCATCAACCAGAGCGATGGAAATCGCGAATATCTCGTTCTGCAACACTATATGCCGGATGCCGACTGGACCGTGAAGGTGCTCTTCGATACGGGGACCATCCACGCCCAGGCGCGCACCATGCTGGTCGCCATCCTGCTCTTTCTCTGCCTCTTCGTTCTGGGGCTTGCCGTGGTCATCCAGCGCCGCGCCCGGCTGCAGGAGCGGATGCACATGCAGATCGAAGCTCAGGCCGAGCTGGAGCGGCGGGTCGAGGAGCGGACGGCCGATCTTGCGCGCGTGAACCTGCAACTGCGCCAGACTCAGGCGGATCTCATCCAGGCAGGCAAGCTCGCCGGTCTCGGCCAGATGTCGGCGGCCCTGTCGCATGAGTTCAACCAGCCGCTTGCCGCTGCGAAGACCTATGCCGACAGCGCTACGATGCTGATCGATCGCAACCGGATACCAGAGGCACGCGACAATCTCGGGCGCATTTCCAGCCTGATCGACCGCATGGCCTCGATTTCACGCCACCTGCGCAACTTCGCCCGCAAACCGAATGAAAAGCTCGGCCCGATCTCGATCGATGAGGTGGTCCGGGAGACGCTTGAGATCGTCTCCTCCCGGCTTGGGACAGCGGATGCCAGCCTTTCTCTCAGTTTCGAACCTGGACTGCCAGCCGTCCAAGGCGGCCCGGTGCGCCTGCAGCAGGTGCTGGTCAACATCCTCACCAATGCCTGCGATGCCGTCGAGGGTCTGGAGGACCGCAAGATCGAACTTTCGGCGCGCAGCACACAGGGACGCGTCGTGATCGAGATCGCCGACCGCGGCCCAGGGGTTCCGCCTGCCATCGTCGAGCGCATCTTCGATCCCTTCTTCACCACCAAGGGCGTGGGCAAGGGGCTTGGTCTCGGTCTTTCCATTTCCTACAATATCATCAAGGATTTCGGCGGCAGCCTGACAGTCGGCAAACGGGAAGGCGGCGGCGCGTTGTTTCGGATCGAACTCCTGCAAGCGGAAGCATTGAACGAGGCGGCAGAATGAATTCAGGACAGGTCTTGCTCGTCGATGACGAGGAGGAGCTGCGCTTCTCCACCAGTCAGGCGCTCGAATTGCACGGCCTGCAGGTCAAGGCCTTCGCCTCGGGAGACGAGATACTCTCGCGGGTCGGCTTCGGTTTCGACGGCGTGGTCGTGAGTGACATCCGCATGCCGGGGATGGACGGCATGACGCTTCTCCACCGCATCCGCGAACTCGATCACGAGATCCCCGTCATTCTCGTGACCGGACATGGTGAGGTGCAGCTTGCCGTCAAGGCGATGCGTGAAGGCGCTTATGACTTCATCGAAAAGCCGTTCGCCAGCCAGGCGCTTGCCGGTGTCGTGCGCCATGCGCTCGACCGTCGCTCGCTGGTGCTCGAGAACCGGCGCTTGAGGGCGGTTGCTGGCAAGCGGGACGATATCGAGACGCGGCTTCCGGGGCGCACGCCCGTCATGGTCGACCTGCGTTACCGGGTACGGGCCATCGGCGCCACCGAGGCGGATGCGCTGATCATCGGCGAGACCGGTGCCGGCAAAGAAGTCGTGGCGCGCAGCCTGCACGACGTCAGCGCGCGGTCGAAGGGACCGTTCATTGCGATCAACTGTGCCTCGCTGCCGGAGACGCTGATCGAGAGCGAGCTCTTCGGTCACGAGGCGGGTGCCTTTCCGGGCGCGATCCGTGCGCGCTACGGAAAGTTCGAGCATGGCCGTGGCGGGACGATCCTGCTCGACGAGATCGGCTCCATGCCCTTCGACTTGCAGGCGAAGTTCCTGCGTGTCCTCCAGGAGCGTACCATCACCCGGCTCGGGTCCAACGAGGCCGTGCCGCTCGATGTGCGCTTTCTGGCGACGAGCAAGGTCGACCTCGAAAGCGAGGTGGCCGCCGGGCGGTTTCGCGCCGACCTCTTCTACCGGCTCAATGTCGCGACGCTCAGGGTGCCGTCGCTTTCGCAACGACGGGCCGATATTCCGCTGCTTTTCCTTCATTTGGTGCGCGAAGCCTCCGCGCGCTACGGTCGCGACGACATGGAGGTCGAGCCGGAGATCCTGTCCGATATCGCCGAGCGTGACTGGCCGGGCAATGTGCGCGAGCTGAGGAATGCTGCGGATCGTCTCGTTCTGGGTATTGAAACCGGGCTCGACGTTGGGGCGGAACATGATCCATCTTCCCCACGGCTCGCCGAAAAAGTGGCAGCCTACGAAAAGCAGTTGATCGCCAGCGCGATTGCGGCCCATGGGGGTGCGCTGAAGCCTGTCTATGAACAGCTCGGCATCTCGCGAAAGACGCTCTACGAGAAGATGCAGAAACACGGGTTGGACAAGAACCTGGCTGTCGACAGCTGAGATCGAAGCCCGGATCGGTCTGCATGGCATTGGTGCCCAGGCAATGGATGGGTGGCTTTCCACCCATCGACTCGTCGAAATGTTACGATTTCCCCCCATGGACGGCGTGAAAAACGTCGGGCGCGGGTAAGGGGCGACCCCGCCACGTTGCCTCCCGCTCAAGCCGAGGCTTAGCTCGCACAAGGTCCGGCCCAGAGGAGGCGTCGGACTCTGTCACGTCAAAACATGCAGGGAGGACTTCATGAAAAAGTTCATGATCGCTATGGCTGGTGCCATGGCTCTGACGTTTGCCGCATCCGTTTCCGCTCAGGACAAGGCCGACTGGCCGGGCAGCCTGACCATTGGCACCGCCAGCCAGGGCGGCACCTATTTCATTTACGGCACGGGTCTTGCCGGCCTGATCACGGAAAAGCTGGGTGTCAATGCATCTGCTGAAGTCACCGGTGGTCCTGTCCAGAACGCAACGCTCATCGAGACCGGCGACCATCTGATGGGTCTCGTGACAATGGGCCCGGCCTATGAAGCCTGGACCGGCAATAGCGAGCTTGCACCCGGCGTTGAACACAAGAACCTGCGCGCTCTGTTCCCGATGTACCAGACCCCGTTCCAGGTCGTTGCTCTCAAGTCGTCGGGCATCACGTCCGTTGCTGACCTCGATGGCAAGCGCGTTTCGGTCGGCCCTGCCGGCGGTACTGCCGCGACCTACTGGCCGCGCTATTTCGAAAGCGTCGGTGTCAACCCGGTCATCTCCTTCTCGGGTGCCAATGATGCCACGAGCCAGGTCAAGGACGGCTTGATCGACGCCTTCGCCTTCGCTGCTGGCGTTCCGATTTCGGCCTTCGCGCAGATCGCGGCTGAAAACGATGTCAACATCTTCGGCTTCAGCGCAGAGGAGCAGGCGAAGATCCTCGAAGCCATGCCGGAACTGGCTGCCTTCGAAGTGCCCGGTGGCCTGTATCAGGGCTTCCCTGATCCGCAGAATACCGTCAGCCTCTGGAACTTCGCCGTTGCCAATGCGGAAATGCCTGAGACGCTTGCCTACGAGATCACCAAGCTCGTGATGGAGAGCAATGATCGCATGGTACAGATCCATGCAACGGCTGCGGAAACCATTCCGGCGAACATCGAGAAGAACACCTTCTTGCCGTTCCACCCGGGTTCTGTGCGCTACTTCGAAGAAAAAGGCATCACCATTCCTGATGACCTGAAGGGCCAGTAATCCCGAACCTGCACCTCCATGTGCAGGCAATTGGCGGCAGCATCGGCTGCCGCCGTCCTTCGTGCAAGATCCGGCTTCCTTATCGGGACACACTACCATGACACAAGCTGACAACATCTCAGCGCAGCAAGCCGCTGGGCCCATCGTGGCTCAGAACGTCGATGACGAGCCGGTTGCGAGCAACCAGCGGCTTCATGCCAACTGGACGAACAAGGGAATCATCGTTCTCTGCATCGCCTATACCGCCTTCCATATCGGGGTGATGAACCTTTATCCGCTGGAAACCTGGACCTATCGACTGATCCATGTGTGTGGTGGTTTGCTTCTCGGCTTCCTGATCTATTCGGCCGTGCAACTACCAGTCACCGTGCCGGATCGGGTGCGGCGCAATCCAATCGAATGGCTGCTTCTTCTGGTAGGTGTCGGTGGCATCGGCTACGGATTTGCCATGATCGCCTATGCCTGGGGCGCCTACTGGGTTGCCGGCATTGCGCGTCCTCCAGCCTTCATCTTCTCGACCTATGGACTGCCGCTCATCGCCGGCACTGCAGCAGCCCTACTGGCTGCCTGGTTCTTCCCCAGCCGTGACCGCACCCGCGTCGATTGGGCTGACTACGCGCTAGGCATCGCCTCGATTGCGGTCCTTGGTTACATCCTCTTCAATGTCGGGCCGCTTCGTCTCAGGGCGGGAACGGCCATGGCGCAGCCGGCGGACTTCTATGCTGCCCTGGTCGGAGTCATTCTTATCCTCGAGGTGACGCGGCGTGTCGCGGGCCTCGCCCTGGTGGTCATTGCCTCGATCTTCATCCTCTACTCTTTCGCCGGTCCCTATCTGCCCGGCTTCCTCGCACATCGTGGATACGATGCGCGGCGCTTCTTCACCTACATCTTTACCGATCAGGGCATCCTCAGCGATCCCGTGGCGGTGTCCTCGACCTATATCATTCTCTTCATCACCTTCGCGGCTTTCCTGCAGGCATCGAAAGTCGGCGATTACTTCGTCAACTTCGCCTTTGCGGCAGCCGGTCGTGCGCGTGGTGGTCCGGCCAAGGTTGCGGTTCTCGCGTCTGGTCTGATGGGCATGATCAACGGTACCTCCGCAGGTAACGTCGTTTCCACGGGCTCGCTGACCATCCCGCTGATGAAGAAAGTGGGATACCCGGCAAAGACATCAGCGGCGGTCGAAGCTGCAGCATCGTCCGGTGGCCAGATCATGCCGCCAATCATGGGCGCCGGTGCCTTCATCATGGCGGAAGTCACAGGCATTCCCTATACGGATATCGTCATTGCGGCGATCATTCCGTCGGTACTCTACTTCGCCTCCGTCTACTTCATGGTGGATCTGCAGGCGACGAAGCTCGGCATGAAGGGACTTCCGAAGGAAGAGCTGCCGGTCTTCAAGCAGCTGCTCAAGCAGGCTTACCTGTTCATCCCGATCATCATGCTGATCTACACGCTGTTTGCCGGATACTCGGTTATCCGCGCTGGCACAGTTTCGATGATGGCCGCGGCGGTGGTCAGCTGGTTGACACCGCACCGCATGGGGCCGCGACTGCTGGCGAAGGCATTCGACATCGCAGCGCGCATGTCGGTGCAACTGGTCGCGGTCTGCGCGTGTGCGGGCATCATCGTCGGCGTCATCGCGTTGACGGGTGTCGGGGCTCGCTTCTCCAGCCTGCTCTTGGGCATTGCCGAACAGAACCAGCTGCTGGCACTGTTCTTCGCAATGTGCATTTCCATCGTGCTGGGCATGGGCATGCCGACGACTGCTGCCTATGCCGTTGCTGCAGCCGTTGTGGCACCCGGCCTTGTCAATCTCGGCATTCCGGTCCTCACCGCGCACTTCTTCGTGTTCTACTTCGCGGTGATGTCTGCGATCACGCCACCGGTGGCGCTCGCGGCCTATGCCGGGGCGGCGCTCTCGGGCTCCGATCCGATGAAGACCTCTGTCGAGAGCTTCAAGATCGGCCTCGCGGCCTTCGTGGTGCCGTTCATGTTCTTCTACTCGCAGGCCATGCTGATGCAGGGTACCTGGCTGGAAGTCCTGCATGTGTTCGTATCGGCGAGCTTTGGCATCTACATGCTGGCGGCTGCGGTCCAGGGATGGTTCTTCGGCGCACTCGGCGTGCCGCTGCGACTGCTCCTGCTCGTCGGGGCGCTGAGCATGATCAGTGGTGGCCTGATCTCCGATGTCGTTGGACTGTTGGTCGGGGGCTCGCTTTTTGCTTACCAGCGTCGCTTCGTGTCAACCACAGCGATTGCGCGCGGGGCCGACTGAAGCCTCTACGACAAGCAACGAAGAAGAGGATAAGGGCGGTGCCGACTGGGGGCCGCCCTTTTCATTGAGATTATGCTGCTTCCACAATCAAGGTAAGCTTGGCGCGAAGAGCGAGCTCCAGTTGCGGATGAATTCTTCCCGGGTCGCCCGATCCTGTGCAGCAAGCAGGGCCGGGCCAACGCGGATTGGTCTGCCGATGCCGGATTCGATCAACGAGGTCGGGCCATCAACGCCCGGGGGCAAGGGGGCGTTCTCCGCAAAGTAGAAGGCTTTCTCCCGCGCCACATTCTGGCCGCGCTCCGAGACGAGATAATCGACGAAGCGTGCGGCGAGATCCGGCTGGGGCGAATGCGTCGGGATCATCGCGCCGCGGGTCAGGATCAGCGTGTAATCACGGGGGACGACCACGCGCATGTCGTTGTTCCGCAGATAGCGGGCATAGGCGTAGGAGCCGAGGATATTATAGGCGATCTTCAGCCTGCCTTCCTCGATCAGATCGAGCACCTCCTTGTTGCAGCAGCTGGTCACCACCTGAGCACGGCTGAAGCTTTCGAGGAGGCGGCCATAACTCGTCGGCGCCTGTTGGGCATCGTGGAAGGCGAGGAGATAGCCGACACCCGACAGCTGAACATTGTAGGTGCCGATCCGGGTCCAGTATTCGTCCGGTTTGCGGCGCAAGAGTTCAGCGATCTCAACATGGGAGCGTGGCACGTCGTCCGGCGGCACCTGGGAGGCGTCATAGACGATGACAGCGGGCTCGAAGGCAAAGCCGAAGATTTCGTCGCGCCAGTTGGCCCAGGCCGAAACACGCTCTGTTTCCTCCGACTGGTGTGACCTGGCGCAGCCGTCATTGGCGAGCTTGACGAGATGGTCGACCGACGAGGAAATCCAGAGGTCGCCGTGGCTCGTCTGCTGGCGACAGGCCAGTTCCGCCTCGCGGAATAGATCGTTGCTGACATAGTCGTTAAATTCGACCGTCACGTCGCGTGCCGTTTCCTGGAAATCCTGGATCAGAGGTGCAATGACGTCGGCGTCCGTCACCCCGTTGATAACCAATCTCGTTCGTTCCTGTCCCGGTGCGGGGAAGACGGAGCGCTCGCCCTCAAGAGCAAGAGCCGCGGTCGAGGCCAGGCCCACCGCTACCAAGCTGCTCGTAAGGGTGCGGAATTTCGTTGAAAGGCTCATATGGTCGGCCTCGCATCGATCAGGGGGAGTTCAAGGAAGGTGGTGAAGCCCCTGCCGGGCGTCCGTTCGCGGAAGGCCAGTGCGCCATGCAGCGTGGTGGCCACCTCAGAGGCGATGGCGAAGCCAAGGCCGGAACTGCCTTCGCCTGACTTCGATGAGACGAAGCGTCGGGTAACCTGCGCCCAGTCCTGAGCCGGAATGCCGGGGCCATCGTCTTCCACTTCAACCAGAACGAAATCGCCGCGGCGGATCACGCGCACGGCAAGGCTCGACACGACACCGTGGCGCAGCGAATTGTCGATGACATTGACGATCGCTTCGCGCAGGCTCAAAGCATCGCCAAGCACCATCAGCGGCTCCGGCGGCGCCTCGAAGGAGACGACGATGTCAGGGTCGATGGTGATCGGGACTGCCGCCCGGAACGCCTTGCGTGCTACATCGACGACGTCGATCGGCGAGAGTTGTACGGAATCGAAGCGATGGATGACCATGGCATGGTTGAGCAACTGCGTGGTGAAGCGCGCAAGCTCCGATGCTCGGTTCTTCACCCTGTCGAGGTGCCGGCGGTCATTCTCCGAAAGCGCGTCTTCGTTGATCAGGCTGACTTGGGCTGATAGCGCGGTGAGGGGCGTCCGGATCTGATGGGCACTATCGGCAATGAAGCGCTGCAAGAGCTGCAATCGGTCATCCAGTCTGCCCATGAAGTGGTTGATGGACTCCACGAAGGGGGAGAGCTCGCGAGGCACGTCGACGGCGAGCGGTGTCAGGTCCTGGCTGTCGCGGCGGCGAAGCGTGTCGCCCAGTGCATCGAGCGGTCGTAAAGAATAACGCACGGCAAGGATGGTACCGCCGAGCGCAAGCAGGCTCATGACCCCGACCAGCGCCAGGGCACGGGCCGTCAGTTCGGTCGTCAATTCCTGACGGGCCTCGATGGTCTGAGCGATCAGGACCTTGGCCCAACCACCGATCGCGGGATCGGCAATCGCCCGGCTCGCGGCCACCATGCGCACCGGCTGATCGCGGAAGCTCGACGTCTGGAACAGGACCTCGGTGCGGGCATTGGCGATGTCGACTGGAAACTCCAGGTCTTCGTAGCCGGTCAGCGTCGAGGCGTCAGGTGCCATGACGCGGTAGAAGATCTTGTCTCGCGGCGCGAGGCCGAGCAATTCGAAGGCACTCGGCGGCAGGTTGACCGCGATGCGGCCTTCTTCGACAACCAGACTGTCGAGGATCTGGATTGCCGCGCCCTGTAAGAGCCGGTCATAGGCCTCGTCGGCCGCCGCACGAGCATAAAGCCACGCCGCCGTCATCAGGATCGCGGCGCCCCCCGCCAGCACGATTGCAACGCGGATGACGAGGCGTGCGAAGAGGGAGCGCCTAGTCCTCTGCATCGGACACCAATTGATACCCTACGCCACGCACGGTCACGATCCGCGCCCTGGCGCCTTCGAGCTTCTTTCTCAGACGTCCGACATAGAGCTCGATGGCATTCGGGCCTGCCGGTTCGTCGAAGCCGAAGAGTTGATCGAGCAGCTGATCCTTGCTGAAAACGCGTCCCGGACGGCTCGCCAGGATTTCCAGCAAGGTCATTTCGCGGCGCTTGAGCTGAACCTCGCGGTTGCCGACCTTGACCGTACGCTGGGTGCGGTCGAGCAGCACATCACCGCAGGCAATCACGTTGGTCGCCTCGCCACCGGCGTGTCGCCGCAGCAGCACACGGGCGCGGGCTTCCAGTTCGCGGAAATCGAAAGGTTTCACCAGATAATCGTCCGCCCCAAGGTCGAGTGCGCCGACGCGATCGTCGATTTCTGAACGGGCCGTCAGAACGAGGACAGGCACGGCCGATCCCTGGTCGCGCATCCGCTTCAGGATCGAGAAGCCATCCATGTCCGGAAGCATGACATCGAGGATCACTAGATCATATTCGGTAAAATCGAGGATCTCGGAGGCCGCACGGCCGTTCGTCTCCCAATCGACCGTGTGGCCGATGGTTTCAAAGCGGCGAGAGATGGCCTCTCCGACGTCGAGCGTGTCTTCCACGAGCAGAATGCGCATGGTCGGACGCTCGCATGTCTGACAGCTGCGATCAAGGTGAGGTAACGCTTGCGTAGGCCGGGGGAAAGCGAACTGAGAGCTTCCAGGCCAGTTACGTTAGAACGAGGCTTCCAATCGCACCGCGCCCCCACCAAGACCTTCGTTCGATGTCCTGTGCCAGGTTCTGATGTACGGCTGCTCGAGCCTTGTCTCAGGCCTGCGCCTCCATGGAAACCAAGGCTTCCGTAGGCGGTGATTTCATGGCTTCGATCAGCGATGCCATGATCGCGCTCCGCAGCGCATAAGTGTTTGCGGTGGTCTTTTTATGATCCAGTCTCTGCGCCGCGACGACGAGATTTGCGCCTTGCTGCATGACGATCTGTTGAGCCCGGACCATCGCCCAGGTCTCGATGTCAGTCTGTTCTCTCATGTCCGCATCCCCAGCTAAGTCATTTAGCCCGCGAGGCTTTCTCGAATCAGCCTCATATTGGAGGATATGCTATTATTAAGATTGATTAAATGAGTTACCCAAAAAAGGTCATGAATTAACGGCGATGCCGGTTGAAATTCTGAGAATGACCTGTGTAGCCGCCTTCAGTCTTCCTTAAGAGCCCCACGCTTTAATGCATTCCTTGGCTTCAAGGAGACAACATGACCTGCCAGGGTTGCAAGAATGGGGCTGCGTTCAGTTCCACGTTCACGATGGCCTTCCAGCCGATCATTGATACGCGGCGCGGAGAGATTTTCGCCCATGAAGCGCTCGTGAGAGGTGCTGACGGCAGCGGGGCAGGTTCCGTCTTGTCCCTGGTCGATCCTGACAACCGCTATGCGTTCGATCAGCAGTGTCGCGTGCGGGCCATCGAGCTCGCGGCTCAACTTTTTCCGCGCAGTAACATGCCGCATCTTTCGATCAACTTCATGCCCAATGCGGTCTATGAGCCACGCGCCTGCATCCGACAGACGCTGGAGACTGCCAGGCGCACCGATTTTCCACTCGACCGCATCATCTTCGAATTCACCGAAGTCGAGAAGCTCGACACGGCGCATCTGCTCAATATTCTCCGCAGCTACCGCGAGATCGGCTTCAAGACGGCGATCGACGATTTTGGCGCTGGCTATTCCGGGCTCAATCTTCTGACCCGCTTCCAGCCTGACCTTGTGAAACTCGACATGGATCTGATCCGTGGCATCGATACCGATGCGGTCAAGCAGATCGTGGTCCGGCGGACGCTCGACATGTTGCGCGATCTCGGCGTGACCGCTGTCTGTGAGGGTGTGGAGACGGCTGGTGAGCTTCAGATGTTGACGGAACTCGGCGTGGATCTGATCCAGGGCTATTACATCGCCCGTCCGACCTTCGAGGGGCTGAGCCCGGTTTCCCCGGCGCTTGCGGCCTGATTGAGGCCAGGCAGTTTCAAACAAGGAGGGGCCGCCCGCGACAGGCGGCCCGTTGCGTTTTTGCGAGAGCGGATCTCAGAAGTCCATCCCGCCGGCCGGCAGTGCCGGGGCTGCGTCCTTCTTCGGCTTCTCGGCAATCATCGCTTCCGTGGTGATCAGAAGGCCTGCGACGGAGGCTGCATCCTGAAGCGCCGTGCGGACCACCTTGGCGGGGTCGATGACGCCCTGCGCAAAGAGGTCAGCATACTCGCCGGTCTGGGCGTTCCAGCCATAGGCGAAGTCGGGCGTCTCACGAAGCTTGCCGACGATGATCGAGCCCTCGGCGCCGGCATTCTCGGCGATTTGACGTACCGGGGCCTCGATCGCACGGCGGATGATATCTATGCCGACTCGCTGGTCTTCATTGGCAGTCTTCAGGTTTTCGAGCGCCTTGACCGAACGCAGGAGTGCAACGCCGCCACCGGGCAGGATGCCTTCCTCGACTGCTGCACGGGTCGCATGCAGGGCATCGTCGACGCGGTCCTTCTTCTCCTTGACTTCGATTTCGGTTGAGCCGCCGACGCGGATGACGGCAACGCCACCGGCGAGCTTGGCCAGACGCTCCTGCAGCTTCTCACGGTCGTAGTCGGAGGAGGTTTCCTCGATCTGCGCCTTGATCTGGGCCACGCGGCCGTCGATCTCGGCCTTGGAGCCGGCGCCATTGATGACAGTGGTGTTTTCCTTGTCGATCGACACCTTCTTCGAACGGCCGAGCATGTTGAGCGTGACGTTCTCAAGCTTGATGCCGAGGTCTTCCGAAATGACCGTACCGCCGGTGAGGATGGCGATGTCCTCAAGCATGGCCTTGCGGCGATCGCCAAAGCCCGGGGCCTTCACGGCCGCCACCTTGAGGCCACCACGCAGCTTGTTCACGACGAGGGTGGCGAGCGCTTCGCCTTCGACGTCTTCAGCGATGATGACGAGCGGCTTGCCCGACTGGACCACGGCTTCAAGTACCGGCAGCAGAGCCTGCAGGTTCGACAGCTTCTTCTCGTGGATCAGGATGTAGGGATCGTCGAGTTCGACGCGCATCTTCTCCTGATTGGTCACGAAGTAGGGGGAGAGATAACCGCGGTCGAACTGCATGCCTTCGACGACTTCGAGTTCGGTCTCGGCCGTCTTGGCTTCCTCGACGGTGATCACGCCGTCATTGCCGACCTTCTCCATCGCTTCGGCCAGATAGCGGCCGATCTCGGTATCGCCGTTGGCCGAGATGGTGCCTACCTGGGCGATCTCAGCGTTGTTGGAGATCTTGCGCGCATTGGCCTTCAGTTCCGCGACGACGGCTTCGACGGCAAGATCGACGCCACGCTTCAGGTCCATCGGGTTCATGCCTGATGCGACGGCCTTGGCGCCTTCCTTGACGATAGCCTGGGCGAGAACGGTCGCAGTGGTCGTGCCGTCACCGGCGAGGTCGTTGGTCTTGGACGCAACTTCCCGCAGCATCTGCGCGCCCATGTTCTCGAACTTGTCTTCGAGCTCGATTTCCTTGGCGACCGACACGCCGTCCTTGGTGATGCGCGGCGCGCCGAAGGACTTGTCGATGACGACATTGCGGCCCTTCGGGCCGAGCGTCACCTTGACGGCGTTGGCGAGGATATCGACGCCACGCAGCATCTTCTCGCGGGCATCGGTGTTAAACTTCACTTCTTTTGCAGCCATGGTTCACTCCTCAATAAAGCAAATGATGACCGATGTGGATCAGGCGGCTTTCTTTTCGGCAGCCTGGGCTTCGATGATGCCCATGATGTCGGCTTCCTTCATGATCAGCAGCTCTTCGCCGTCGATCTTGATTTCGGTGCCGGACCATTTGCCGAAGAGAACGCGATCACCGACCTTCACGTCGAGGGCGACGATCTGGCCCTGATCATTGCGGGCGCCAGGACCGACGGCGATGACTTCGCCTTCCTGCGGCTTTTCCTTGGCAGTGTCGGGAATGATGATGCCGCCCTTGGTCTTTTCCTCGGACGAAACGCGGCGGACGACGATGCGGTCGTGCAGCGGACGGAACTTCATGTTTTCCTCCTGGACAAACAAAATGGAACGTCCCCAAAGGCCGGACCGGATAAGGTCCGGACGGGTTGCCGGACCCAGTCACGGCATCCGGCGCGCGAAGATTTGGTTTTTGCGGTTTTGCGTTTCAAGAGGGGTTTGAGAAAAAATCAGCACTCGCGACTTCTTGCTGCTAACAATATGATTTTCAATCACAATTTTTGACGCCCTCTTGTCAGATGCAAAATTTTTGTCAAACTTTTTATCGTCCGTGACCAAGAGGGAAACCGCATGAAATCTTCTGCAGACTTCACCCTCCAGATGGAGGGTTATGGCCTTACCACCGCGCATATTCTCTACCGCATGCCCGACTTCCGCTCGGTGCTTCAGACCTTCCTCTGGCAGGACTACGATCTGGCTCCCGACTTTCCCCAGATGACGAAATTTCTCGATTTCTGGCGGACCAATCTGGATGGAGACCTGCATTCCGTGCGCTTCAGCCACAAGCGGCTGATCGGGCCCAACGAATGGCGCAAGGTGGACGGCGAATTCAACCTCCACTGAGGATCCTGGATCCACCGGGACGAGGGGAACAAGGCAGGCTGGTGGGCGTTGGTCCGGGTCGGACACCCCACCCCAAGGATGCCAGCATGCCCTTTCCCGTTTCGACCTACCGTTTGCAGTTTCGCGGCGGCATGGACTTCGATCGCGCCATCGGGCTCGTGCCCTATCTGAAGCGCCTCGGCATCACCCATCTCTATGCGTCGCCCGTGTTTGCCGCGACCGACGGCTCGACACACGGCTATGACGTCACCGATGCCAATGTCATCGATCCCGTGCTTGGCGGCCGGGAGGGGTTCGAACGGCTGGCTGCGGCGTTGAAGGCCGAAGGTCTCGGTTTGATCCTCGACATCGTGCCGAACCACATGGCAGCGAGTCTCGAAAACTCCTGGTGGCGCAGCGTCATCGAATGGGGCGAGGCGAGCCGCTACGGGCATTATTTCGACATCGACTGGAGCCAGCGGCTCACGCTTCCGTTTCTCGGCAAGCCATTCGAGCAGGCGGTGCTGGATGGAGAGATCTCGCTCACGCTCGATGCTGGCCAAGGGGTGCTCGCACTCGCCTATTTCGACAGTCTCTATCCGCTAAACCCATCGACCTATCCGGCGGCTCTCGCCAGCTGCGAGAATCCCATCGCCGCACCGCTCTCGGATCTCGGGCGCCAGGCGACAGCCGGGGAGGAGGCCGAGTTCCATCAAGCCGTCGTTTCGCTTTGTCGCGAGCAGGGTTGCGACGGGCTGCTCGAGGAGCTCCGGGCGAAGGCGCAGGAACATGAGTTTCTCCTCTTTCTTCACGACCTCCAGCCCTTTCGCCTGATGCATTGGACGGAAGCCGCCAAGGGCCTCAACTATCGGCGCTTCTTCGAAATCGCCGGTCTGGTCGGTTTGCGCGTCGAGGCATCGGATGTTTTCGAGGCTGCCCATCGGACGGTGCTGGAGTTGGTGCAATCCGGTCAGGTCGACGGTTTGCGCATCGATCATGTCGATGGTCTCGCTGATCCTGGCCGTTACTTGCAGCAACTGCGCGACGCTGTCGGGAAGGACATTCCAATCTATGTCGAGAAGATCCTGGCGCCGGGAGAGGATCTGCCAAAGAGCTGGCCCGTGCAAGGTTCGACCGGCTACGAGTTCATCGCGGCCCAGGTGCCGGTTCTGCTCGATCCTGCGGGCTTCCTTGCCATGCGTCAGGCCTATAACGGGATCGCCGGGCAACAGACGCCCGTTGCGGACAAGATGCGTGAGGCGAAGCTTCGTATGATCCGGGTCAACTTCGCCGGTGAGGTGAAGGCCCTGGTCAGCCAGGGCGCCGATTTGCTCCGGCTCGACGAGGAGACGATGAACCGCGCATTGGAAGAGCTACTTCTCGCCTTCCCACGTTATCGAACCTATGCAGCCCAGGGAGACATGAGCGCCGAAGATCGCGAACTCGTCGATCAGGTGCTTGAAGACGCGAAACCTCGACTGGACGAGATGGCGGCTGATGCGGCCTGGTCCATCGCCGATCTTCTGAAAGGCGAAGGGCGCCTTGCGGGTGGGGGCGTCGGAACCGATCTCTTCCGCCGCCGCTTTCAGCAGTTGACTGGGCCTCTGATGGCGAAGTCGCTCGAGGACACGTTGTTCTTCCGCCATGTCGAGTTTCTGGCCCTGAACGAGGTCGGTGGAGAACTGGAGCCGGAAGAGGGCGGCCTCGATCATTTCCATGCTGAGATGCAGCGGCGTGCAAAGACGCAGCCATTTGGGCTTTCCGCCTCCTCGACCCATGACACGAAGCGCGGCGAGGATGCCCGTGCACGTCTCTTTGCGCTTGCCGAGGATGCGCCCCGCTTTGCGGGCCTGATCGAGGGTTGGCGCAAGGCGCATCGGCATGCCGTCATCGACGTCGACGGCAAGCCCGCGCCCGAAGCCGAGGTGGAGTGGATGATCTTTCAGGCGCTGATCGGCCACTGGCCGGTCGATCTTACGGCGGGCGACCGCGAAGGGATCGCCGATTTCGCCGAGCGCGTCTCAGCCTTCGTGGAAAAGTCTCTGCGCGAGGCAAAGCTGCGGACGGATTGGAACGAGGTGAACGCTGGCTATGAGACCGCCGTGAAGGATTATGTCCGGACGTTACTTCTCGACAGCCCTCATTACGTCACCGAGTTCGTGCGCGAGATCCAGCCGCTGATCTGGGCCGGTTTGACCAATGGTCTGACCCAGACCGTCATCAAGCTCACGGCACCCGGCGTTCCCGACATCTATCAGGGAAGCGAAGCGCTCGATTTCAGTTTCGTCGATCCTGACAACCGGCGTCCGCTGCCATTTGAGACCTTGTCTGCCTTCGATCCAAAGGCGCCGATCTCGTTCAGTGACCCGCGTGCGCTGGCGGAGGGCTGGCTGAAACAAGCGGTCGTCGGCCGAGGCCTGTCGCTTCGTAACCGGCATCCTCAGCTTTTTCTGCAGGGGCGGTATCTGCCGTTGACGATCACGGGGCCTCGCCAGTCGCAGGTCGTGGCATTTGCGCGGGAAATAGACGGTGCCGCATCGATCACGGTCGCCTGCCGTCTGCCGATCGCCATGCTTCAGGCGGGCGAGGGGCTAACGTCGGAGCAATTCTGGGGGGATACCCTCGTGGAAATGCCGGATGCACTTGCGGGTCATGGCTGGACGGAGATCTTGTCTGACCGCCAGCTTTCCGCCGGGAATGGCCTTCTGATGCGGGAGCTTATGGACGGGCAGACGATCGCTCTGCTGATTTCGGGAGCCGGCTGAGCGGCTCCCCTTCAACGCGGATCCAGACGGCGGATCTGGCGATCCGTTCCGTCGGCGGCGACGATACGTTTTTCCGGACTATCAGGCGACGGCGGATCGCGCTCTCGGCAGGTAGCTCACCATCTGCTTGCGCGGGTTTGAACATTGGCGCATGCCGGCTTCGTCTGCCGCTGCGATGAAGGCGCTGCGCGCCAGCTCCGCAGCACGTGCGCCACGCAGGGCATTGCGGCAAAGCCGCAGGGCCCGTTCATAGGCCGGGCCACGTCTTGTCGGCCACTCCGCATCGAGAAAATCAAGCGCATCATACGCGTTCAGGAAGCGCCGCGTCAGCCCACAGGGCAGTTCCAGTTCGACGGGTACGTTCCAGGTGAAATCGGCTTCTGTCATGCCTTCCTCCGTTTGGCCCCAGCAACTCGGAGGTGGGTCAGGAAGTTCCCGGATTTCGATCAAATAAACATGTCAGGATGTTGATTTTTCTGTTGCATTTCGCGATCCGGCTTCACGCTGCTCAAGCCATGCCGTGGTCGCGTCGCCGGCAAGCTGGCTTGCCTCAACCGCATTCTTCCCGCCTAGCACCGCGTGCAGAAGACTGCCGCTGAAGGTGTCGCCGGCACCGATTGTATCGCGCACAGTGACGCACCGGCCGAGGGTCACTCGCGTTTCCGTGTTTCCGTCATAAACCGAGATAGCGGCGGGACCGTCTGTCATCACCAGATGGGTGAGCCGATCGGTCGCCAGCCTCCGTGCGAAGGCCCAGACATCGGCAATCGGCGTTCCGGGCAAATCGGCTTTCGAACCGACCATGATGTCGGCGGGACGGATCTCACCCTCGCGCAGTGGAAACTGCGAGATGACCAGCGGCGCGCGGTTCAGGGAGGCGATAATGGTGTCCGGCAGTTTGGGTGCGTTGACGTAAAAGGCGTCCGCTTGGATTGCGCGATCAAGCACGAAGGTGCGGGAGAGGCGTCGCTCGCTGGACAGGATGGTCCGCTCGCCGGTCGGGTCGAGCAGGATGTCGGCGAAATCCGTCTCGCCGTCACGCCGCGCGATCAGTGAGGTGTCGAATCCCGCGTCCTGCAATTCCCCAAAGGCATTCTCGCCATGGGTGTCGGACATCAGGTTCGACAGGAGTGCCACGTCATGTCCGAGGTCGAGCAGCCGACGCGCGGTGAAATATCCGCCGCCGCCGAGGCGCGTTTCCCGCGACGACCAGGCAATCCGGCCACCGGCGCGCAGCGGCTCGGTTAGGCGCCAGATGCGGTCATGGTTGATGTGGCCGATGACGACGACCCGCTTCCTGCCTGTCTTGCTCATGTGGAAGCTTCCTTGGGTGCGGGGCGGCTGGTTTCGCGCAGAATGAGTTCGACTGGCCAAAGTTCTTGAATGTCGCTGGCTTGCTGACCCGCTAGTATCTGCAGAAGGAGATCGGCGATGCGTTTGCCGGCGGCCCGGATGGAGGAGCGCGTCGTCGACAGCGGCGGCACCATGTTCTCGGCGGTGAGATAGGGGAAGACATCGTCATGGGCGACGACCGAAACATCACTGCCGATGGCAAGGTTCATCGATCGCGCCGCGCGGTAGACGCCGAGGGCCGTCATCATCGAACCTGCAACGAAAGCAGTCGGCTGCGGGCGTCGCTTGAGCGCGGAGCAGGCGAAACGGAAGCCGATCTCGTCGGTGAAGTCGCCATGACTGACCAGCTTTGGATCGAAGGGAATTCCGCCGTCTGCGAGGGCTCGTCTGTAACCTTTAAGACGATCCAGCGTGAAGGTCAGCCCCTCACGACCGTTCAACAGAACGATGTGCCTATGACCGAGGTCGATGAGGTGCTCCGTGCTCTGTCGGATGGCGCCCTCATTGTCGATGTCGAGCCAGGCATGCGGCACCTCGGTCACGGATCGACCGTGGACGATGAAGGGCAGCCGCAATTGGTCGAGCAAAGCGATGCGTGGATCATTCGGAAGGGGGGAGTGAATGACGACGGCATCGACGCGTCGGCTTTCCGCCAGCCTCCGGTAGAGTTGCAATTCATCACTTGGATCTTGCCCGATCATCGGCGTGATCAGGATGTCGGTGTCCTCGCTGCTCAGGCGGTCGGCCATGCCGCTGATGAATTCGGAGAACTGGTAGTCGCCGGCCTTGGTCATGACCACGCCGATGGCGCCGGCCCGACCCGTCGCAAGCCGTACCGCGTTGATGTTCGGCCGGTAACCGAGGCGTGCGGCTTCTTCCATCACCCGTACGCGGGTGGAGGCGCTCACCTCCGGATAGCCACTCAGCGCGCGGCTGACCGTGGTGGGTGACAATCCGATCTCTCTGGCAAAGTCCTTGAGCTTCATCCGTTCGCCTGCACCTTCGCGAGGCTATCGCTGCTCGCCCAAGGCTTATGTCATGCGTCGGCGCATTGTGGCAATTCTTGTGTCGCGATGTCAAAGCGGTTCCAAAAACCTAGCAATGTCCAGGGTCTTGCGGATCGCGATATGTGTGCGTGGAGAACCTCAATGCTTTGGCAAAGGCTGTTTGACAGCCAAGCTACCAACTGCAAATGTGGCTCTTCAAACCGCTTTCAAATTTTCCTTTTCGTGCCCTAGTTTCGTTCCGTTTCCTACTTACGTCTGGCGGAACGATGGGTCTCGTCGAGGCTTTTTTCGATGGCCGGTTGGCTGGCTCTAACAAGGAGAATTCAGATGACGATCAGAACGGTTGTCTGGGGTGAAAACATTCACGAGCGCGAAAACGACATCGTCCGCGAGATTTATCCCGACGGCATGCATGCGACGATTGCCGCGGCTCTGAACACTGACAGTGAAATCGAAGCGACGACGGCAACCCTGCAGGAGCCGGAGCATGGCCTTTCAGAAGCCCGGCTGGCCGACACCGATGTGCTCGTCTGGTGGGGCCACAAGGCGCATGGCGATGTCTCGGACGAGATCGCCGAACGGGTCGCGCGCCGAGTCTGGGAAGGAATGGGTCTTCTCGTCCTGCATTCCGGCCATTTTGCCAAGCCCTTCAAGCGCCTAATGGGCACGCCTTGTGCTCTCAAATGGCGCGAGGCGGGTGAGCGCGAGCGGATCTGGACGGTCAATCCGGGGCATCCGATCGCAGCCGGCATTCCGGAAAACTTCGTGCTGGAGAACGAGGAAATGTACGGCGAGTTCTTCTCCGTGCCGGAGCCGCTCGAAACGGTCTTCATCTCCTGGTTTGCCGGCGGCGAGATCTTCCGTTCGGGCCTGACCTGGCGGCGCGGTGCGGGCAACATCTTCTATTTCCGCCCGGGCCACGAGACCTACCCGACCTATCACGATGCGACCGTGCAGCAGGTCATTCGCAATGGCGTGAAATGGGCCTATAATCCGATGCCGCGTTATTCGGCCGTGCATGACGCACCGAATGTGCCGGTGGAACAGGCGCTGGAGCCGATCACCGAGCGCGGGCCGCGTCTGCATCAGGCTGGCGAGGAAGGCTACAAATGACCACAACGCCAATCCGCCTGCTGATTCTCGGAACCGGTGGCATGGCCAATACCCATGCCATGAACTTTTCGACGATAACCGATGTGCAACTGGTTGCTGCCGTCGATCTCGACATGGCGACGGTGCGCGCCTTTGCGGCCCGCCATAACATTCCCAATACGTTCACCTCGCTCGACGAGGCGATCGCCTGGGGCGAGTTCGATGCAGTCACCAATGTCACGCCGGACAAGGTGCATTATCCGACGACGCTCAAGCTCCTTGCTGCCGGCAAGCATGTGATGTGCGAGAAGCCGCTGGCCGAGAACTATGCCAAGGCCGACGAAATGGCGACGGCCGCAGAAGCGTCCGGTCTCGTCAACATGGTCAACCTCACCTATCGCAATGTCGCTCAGGTGCAGAAGGCCCGGCAGATGGTCGTCAATGGCGAGATCGGCAAGGTTCGCCACATCGAGGCCTCCTATCTGCAGAGCTGGCTCGTCTCCAAGGCTTGGGGCGATTGGTCGACCGAGAGCCAATGGCTCTGGCGCTTGTCCACCAAACACGGCTCGAACGGCGTGCTCGGCGATGTCGGCATCCATATTCTCGACTTTGCCGGCTATGGTGCGGCGACCGACATCGATCACGTCTTTGCGCGGCTGAAAACCTTCGACAAGGCGCCGGGCAACAGGATCGGGGAATACGACCTCGATGCGAATGACAGCTTCACCATGACGGCCGAATTCACCAACGGCGCGATGGGCGTGGTTCACGCCAGCCGCTGGGCGACAGGTCACCTCAACGAGTTGCGGCTTCGTGTCCATGGCGACAAGGGAGCACTGGAGGTCATTCACCGTCTGGATGGTTCCAGCTTGCGTGCCTGCCTGCAGGAAGATGTCGAAAAGGCCGTCTGGCGCGAGATCGAGGTCGATCCGGTCGAAACGAACTATCAAAAGTTCATCACGGCGATCCGCTCCGGTTATGGCCAGGAGCCGAGCTTCCGGCATGCCGCCAATCTGCAGAAGATCCTCGATCTGGCCATGCTGACGGAAGTCGAGCGGCGCGAGCTGGCGGTCTAGTCTTAGCGATCGAAATGGAAAACGCCGCCCGAGGAGGTTCGGGCGGCGTTTCCATTCTGCGTGACCATTAGGTTACGCGGGAGCTCTTACGTCTCAATAGCTGACGGTAACGGCAGACTTGTCCTTTGCGGACTTGACGGCAGCGTCGGCCAGCGCCAGCGCGATCAGACCGTCCTCTGCTGAAGGTGCCATCGGCGTGCCGTTATCGAGGGCGTCGATGAAGGCGGAGATTTCGGCTGCATAGGCTGCCGTGTAGCGGGTCATGAAGAAGTCGTGCAACGGCGGGCGAGTGTAGCCGTCCTTGTTGGCGACCTCAATCGAGACCGGGCGCTGGTTTTCAGCCGAAACCGAGCCGAGCGAGCCATGCACTTCGATGCGCTGGTCGTAGCCGTAAGATGCGCGGCGCGAGTTGGAAATGATCGCCTGGCGGCCGCTCTTCGTCGTCAGGATCAGCGAGGCGCTGTCGTAATCGCCGAGTTCGCCGATTTTGGGATCGACCAGAACAGAGGCCGAGGCCTGGACCGTTTCGATTTCTTCGCCGAGCAGGAAGCGGGCCATGTCGAAGTCATGGATGGTCATGTCGCGGAAGATGCCGCCCGATACCTTGATGTATTCGGCAGGCGGTGCGCCCGGGTCGCGGCTGGTGATCGTCACCATCTCGACCTTGCCGATCGAGCCCTTGTCGATTTCCTTGCGGACGGCCTGGAAATGCGGGTCGAAGCGGCGGTTGAAGCCGAGCATGACCTTGCCGCCGACGGCGCGCACGGTCTCGAGGCAGGCCTTGGCGCGGTCAACATCCAGATCGATCGGCTTTTCGCAGAAGATTGCCTTGCCGGCTTTGGCGAAGCGCTCGATCAGGTCTGCATGGGTGTTGGTCGGCGTGCAGATGATGACGGCGTCGATGTCCTTATCGGCCTCGATCTCCTCGATCGTCTTCACCGCGCAGCCGGTCTGGGCGGCGATGGCGTTTGCGGCGTCTGCAAAGGCGTCGGCGACAGCGACGAGTTTCGCGCGCTTGTCTTCGGCGATTGCCTTTGCATGCACTTTGCCGATCCGGCCAGCGCCCAGAAGTGCCAGTCTCGTGACCATATTCATTTCCTCCCTGTCACGCCTTGGTCTCTCGTTAAGAGGAGGCGATAGTGATGTCTTTGGGCGCTCCTGGTGGAGGCGCCTGATCCATGTTCCATTTCACGCTGGCAAATGCCAGCTTTTGGAATATATGTTCCATTTTGCTAGATCGTGACACAGTTTCTGTCAAGCGTGACGATGTGTCCGGATGAGGGTAGGGGACGGCATGAGCGAGAGCGGCGGACCGCAGACGATCAAGGAGTTCGAAGACCGGTTGCTGGAAGTCTCTGGCAGTTTGCCCAAGCGGCTGAAACAATGCGCCGACTATGTCGCTGCGAACAAGGATCGCATTGCGGTCTCTACCGTGGCCGAGATGGCGGACGGGGCTGGCGTGCAGCCCTCGGCCTTCATGCGCTTCTGCCAGATCATGGGTTTCTCCGGCTTTTCGGAGATGCAGAAGCTGTTTCGCGAGAGCTTCGTCGGCGGCTGGCCGGATTATTCGACGCGTCTTCAGCATTTGCGGGAAAAGGCTGAGGGCTCGCCCTCCGCCCTTCTGGCCGAATTTGTCGAGGCCGGGCGGCTTTCGCTGGAAAATCTGGTCAAAACTGTTGATCCTCAGGCGATGGAGTTGGCTGTCAAGCAGCTTTCCGATGCGCGGATGATCCACATCATCGGTCTGCGCCGCTCCTTTCCGGTTGCAAGTTACATGGCCTATGCCTTCGAGAAGATGGGTGTGCCGGCCATGCTGCACAGCGTCGTCGGTCGGCTCGACAATCATCATGCGATCCAGGCAGGTGATGCGCTGCTTGCCGTCACCTTTTCTCCCTATTCCGCCGAAACGCTCGAGCTTGTCGAGCAGGTCCGGGCGCGCGGCGTTCCCGTCATCGCTGTCACCGATACGGTGCTCAGTCCGCTCAGGCGGATGGGGGCGACGTTGCTTTCCGTTTCCGAAGTCGATTTCGGCGCTTTTCGCTCTCTCTCGGCCACGCTCTGTCTGGCGATCACGCTCTCCGTCGCCGTCGGTACGGCACGTCAGGATGGCTGAACGTCCGTATTGAAATTCTGGAAAATAGAATTTATAGTCCATTTTATGGATGGCTGTTCCAAAACAGGAGCGGTCGCGAGGCGGGGCGTCAGATCCCGCATCACAGGGAGGACATCGCTTGGCTTCGCTCGATCTGATCACGATCGGTCGCTCGTCCGTGGACCTTTACGGGGCCCAGGTTGGCGGTCGGCTGGAGGACATGGCCTCCTTCAATAAGTATATCGGGGGATCGCCGACCAATATCGCGGCGGGCACTGCCCGGCTCGGTCTGAAGTCGGCACTGATCACGCGCGTCGGTGATGAGCATATGGGTCGCTTCATCCGCGAGCAGCTGGTGCGCGAGGGCGTGGATGTGCGCGGGGTCAAGACGGACAAGGAGCGGCTGACGGCGCTCGTGCTGCTCGGAATCCGGGACGAGCATCAGTTTCCGCTGATCTTCTACCGCGAAAACTGCGCCGATATGGCGCTGTCGGAGGAAGATATCGATCCGGATTTCATCGGCGAGGCGCGCTGCGTCTGCGCCACGGGTACGCATCTGTCGCATCCGCGCACGGAAGCCGCAGTTCTCAAGGCGCTGAAGATCGCCCGCGAAAAGGGCGGGCTGACGGCGCTCGACATCGACTATCGCCCGAACCTCTGGGGTCTGGCCGGGCATGGCGACGGCGAAAGCCGCTTCATCGAATCCGCTCAGGTGACGGCGAAGCTGCAGTCGACGCTGCATCTCTTCAACCTGATTGTCGGCACGGAAGAGGAGTTCCATATCGCTGGTGGCTCCACTGATACGATCGAGGCGCTCAGAGCCGTGCGCCAGGTCTCCTCGGCCACGCTGGTCTGTAAACGCGGCCCGATGGGTGCCGTGGTCTTCGACGGTGCGATCCCCGACAGTCTCGACGCCGGCCAGACCGGCCAGGGTTTCCCGATCGAGGTGTTCAACGTGCTTGGCGCCGGCGATGGCTTCATGTCGGGCCTGCTCAAGGGCTGGCTCACCGGTCAGGATTGGCCGACCAGCCTTAAGTTCGCCAATGCCTGCGGCGCCTTTGCCGTCTCCCGCCATGGCTGCACGCCGGCCTATCCGAGCTGGGAAGAGCTGCAATACTTCTTCCGCACTGGCATCAAGAACAAGGCGCTGCGCAAGGACGAGGCGCTGGAGCAGGTGCATTGGTCGACCAACCGCAAGAATGATTGGTCGACGATGCGGGTCTTCGCCTTCGATCACCGCATGCAGCTCGAAGCCATGGCCAAGGAAGCCGGCGTTGCCGACGAGAAGATAGGTGCCTTCAAGAACCTCTGCCTCGATGCGGCGCTCAAGGTGTCCGGCGGCAATGCCGGTTACGGTCTGCTCTGTGACAGCCGTCTCGGTCGCGAGGCACTCTATCGCGCGGCCGGCACCGGTTTGTGGATCGGTCGTCCGGTCGAATGGCCGGGCTCGCGTCCGCTGACGCTGGAGCCGGAGATCGGCCCCGATTTCGGCGGCTTGGTCGAATGGCCGCTCGAACATGTCGTCAAGGTTCTCTGCTTCTATCACCCCGACGATAGCGCAGAGATGAAGGCCGATCAGGAAAAGACCGTGCAGCGGCTTTTCCATGCGGCGCGCCGCAATCGCCTGGAATTCCTGCTGGAGGTCATCCCGTCCAAGGTCGGTGCCTGCGACGACGAGACGGTGGCCAAGATCATCGAGCGCTTCTACGAGATCGGCGTTTATCCCGATTGGTGGAAGCTGGAGCCGATGAAGACAACGGCGTCCTGGGCGAATGCCTGCAACGCCATCGAACGCAACGACCCGAATACGCGCGGCATCGTGGTCCTCGGCCTGGATGCGCCGCAGGCGGAGCTTGAGGAGAGCTTCCAGCTTGCCGCCGGCTTCGATCTAGTGAAGGGTTTCGCCGTCGGTCGCACGATCTTCGGGGACGCCGCGCGCAAGTGGCTCGCTGGCAGCATCAATGACGCCCAGGCCGTGGAGGACATGGCGGCCCGTTACCAGAGCCTCTGCGCGATCTGGGATGCGGCGCGCCAAAAGGCGGTTTCCGCCAAGGGAGGAAAAGCATGAAGACGATCCGGCTGACCGCCGCCCAGGCGATGGTGCGCTACCTCGCCAACCAGCTGAACGAGGATGGCGTTCCCTATATCGCCGGCATGTGGGCGATCTTCGGCCATGGCAATGTCGCCGGCATCGGCGAAGCGCTTTACGGCATCCGCTACGAGCTGCCGACCTATCGCGGCCAGAACGAGCAGTCGATGGCCCATGCGGCGATTGCCTATGCCAAGCAGCTGCGTCGCCGCCGCGCCATGGCGGTGACGTCCTCGATCGGCCCCGGCGCGCTCAACATGGTGACAGCGGCGGCACTCGCCCATGTCAACCGCCTACCGGTGCTCTTCGTGCCCGGCGATGTCTTCGCCAATCGCGGCCCGGATCCGGTTCTGCAGCAGATCGAGGATTTCGGCGACGGCACGATGTCGGCCAATGACTGCTTCCGCCCTGTCTCGCGCTACTTCGACCGCATCATGCGGCCCGAACAACTCCTCACCGCTTTACCGCGCGCCATGCGCACGCTGACCGATCCCGCCGATTGCGGCCCGGTCACGCTCGCCTTCTGCCAGGATGTGCAGGCCGAGGCCTATGATTATCCCGAGAGCTTCTTTGCCAAAAAGACCTGGCGCTTCCGTCGTCCGGAGCCCGATGTGGTGGAATTCGAAGCGGCGGTCGCAGCGCTGAAGGCGGCGAAGAACCCTGTGATCGTCGCCGGTGGCGGCGTGCATTTTTCGGGTGCTACCGACACGCTCAAGGCCTTTGTCGAAAAGCACCAGATTCCTGTTGTCGAGACGCAGGCCGGCAAGTCGGCGCTCGCCTGGGACCATGGCCTGAATTTTGGCCCCGTCGGTGTGACCGGTGCCGAAAGCGCCAATATCGTTTCGGAAAAGGCCGATCTTGTGATCGGTGTCGGCACGCGCTTCCAGGATTTCACCACCGGGTCCTGGGCGCTGTTCAAGAACCCCAATCGGAAGATCCTGGCGCTCAACGTGCAGCCTTACGACAGCGCCAAGCATGATGCGATCCCGCTCGTGGTGGATGCCAAGATCGGTCTTGAAAAGCTTTCGGCTGCACTCGGTGATCACACGTTTGCCACACCGGATGCCGGTCTCAAGGCCTCCTGGTTTGCCAAGGCGGATGCCGTGACGGCGGCTCCCAAGGACAGCAATGCGGTGCCGACCGATATGCAGGTGATCGGCGCCGTGCAGCGCGCCTCGCGCGACAACACGGTCGTCATGTGCGCCGCCGGCACCATGCCGGGCGAGCTGCATCAGCTGTGGAAGTCGAAGCTGCCGCTTTCCTATCACATGGAATACGGCTTCTCCTGCATGGGCTATGAGATCGCCGGCGGTCTCGGCATCAAGATGGCAGAGCCGGATCGTGACGTCATCGTCATGGTCGGCGACGGCTCCTACATGATGATGAATTCGGAACTGGCGACGGCGGTCGGCATGGGCGTGAAGATCACGCTGGTGATCACCGACAACCGGGGCTACGGCTGCATCAACCGGCTGCAGATGGGCACCGGCGGCGCGCAGTTCAACAACCTCTACGCCCATTCGAATGTCAGCCCCATCGCCATCGATTTTGCCGCTCATGCGGCGTCGATGGGGGCGAAGGCGCACAAGGTGTCTTCGATCTCAGAGCTGGAAGCAGCGCTTGATGCCGCCCGTGAGGCGACCGAGACCACTGTCATCGTCATCGATACCGATCCTTATCCAACCACCGGAGCCGGCGGCTACTGGTGGGATGTCGCGGTGCCGGAAGTCTCGGCCCGCGCCGAAGTCAATCAAGCCCGCGCAGCCTATGAAGCGGCTCTCAAGGAAAGAAGCTAAGATGATCCTGTTCGGTACCAACCCGATTGCATGGTCCAATGACGACGACCGCCGTCTCGGCGCCCATATCAGCCTCGAACAGTGCCTGGACGAAACCGCCAAGATCGGTTTCGACGGCATCGAAAAGGGCCACAAGCTGCCGACCGATCCTGCGGGTCTCAAGTCGGTGCTGGAGCCGCGCGGCCTGAAATTCGTCTCCGGCTGGCATTCGCTGAACCTGCTGACCAACTCCATCGAGGAAGAAAAAGCCGCCATGCAGCCCTTCCTCGATGTGCTCAAGGCCATGGGCTGCAAGGTCATAATCGTCTGCGAAACCTCGAACGCCATTCACGGCGCCGATGATACGGCACTTGCCGACCGTCCGGTTCTGTCCGATGCGGAATGGGCAAAATTCGGCGCCGGCGTCGAGGCGCTGGCCGAATTCTCGGCAAGTCAGGGCATCTCGCTGGTCTACCACCATCACATGGGAACGGTCGTCGAGACAGAGGCCGAGATCGACAGACTGATGGAGCATACCGGTCCGCATGCCAAGCTGCTGCTCGACACCGGCCATTGCTATTTCGGCGGCGGCAATCCGGAAGCGGTTGCGAAGAAATACATGCACCGCGTCGGCCATATCCACGCGAAGAATGTTCGTCCCGTCATCGCCGATCAGGTGCGTAACGAGAAGCTCTCCTTCCTCGAAGGCGTGCGTCGCGGCGTGTTCACGGTTCCCGGTGATAGCGAAGGCGGCGTTGATTTCACGCCGGTTCTAAAGATCGCCGCCGAGCATGGATATCAGGGCTGGATCGTCATCGAGGCCGAGCAGGATCCAGATGTCCGCAATCCCCTAGAGTATCAGAGCCTCGGCCTGAAATCGCTCAAGGGCTTTGCCAAGGATGCCGGCCTCATCTGAATTGAACACGGGGTGGGATATAATCTTCGCCCCGTGTTTTGACAGCAGGCGGATTTGGGCTCTATTGCAGGCGACCCATTCACAAGACTGCCGGGAGCAAAGCCTTGAAGTTCCAGATCCTCGATCCGACCCATCCCTTCTTCAAGCCGCTTTATCGCCGCATTCTCTGCGTTGTGCTGCCGCTGGCGTGGTCCGGGGTGGAGTATTCGAATGGTGCGACCGGCTGGGCAATGGTCTTTGTTGTGGCTGGTCTCTACGCCGGTTACGAACTGCTGTTCATGTATGATCACACCATGAAGAAGGCCGAAGCCAAGGCGGAGGCCGAACGGGCGAGGATCGCGGCAGAGGTCGAACGGGCTGACGCCGACTGAGCGCTAAAATCAGGAGACGAGGAATGGCCGATCTGTTGCGCAAGCCTTCGGGCACATCCGGCAAAGTGCATGACATCACCCCTGCCAGTGCCGGCTGGGGCTATGTCGGCTTCGGGCTCTACCATCTCAAGGCAGGCGAAAGCGCTGCCGAGCAGACGGGTGAAACGGAGGTCATTCTCGTGCTCGTCGAAGGCAAGGCCGAGGTCTCTGGAGGAGGCAAGGCGTTTGGTGAACTCGGCCAGCGCATGTCCGTGTTCGAGAAGACGCCGCCGCATTGTGTCTATGTGCCGGCTGGCAGTGAGTGGTCTGTCGTGGCCACGACCGATTGTGTGCTTGCGGCCTGCACAGCGCCTGCCATGCCGGGTCGTGAGGCACAGCAGATCGGGCCTGAGGGCATTTCGCTTGTCGAGCGCGGCAAGGGTGCCAACACGCGACATATCTACCCGATCGCCATGGAAGATCGCGATGTCGCCGACAGCCTGCTGGTGACGGAAGTCTTCACGCCTTCGGGCAACTGGTCATCCTATCCTCCGCATCGGCATGACGAGGACAATTATCCCGAGATGACCTATCTCGAGGAAACCTATTATCATCGTCTCAACCCTGCGCAGGGCTTCGGCTTCCAGCGTGTGTTCACCGAAGACGGCTCACTCGATGAAACCATGGCGGTGTCGGATGGCGATGTGGTGCTTGTACCGAAGGGTCACCACCCTTGCGGCGTGCCGCATGGCTACGAGATGTATTATCTGAACGTCATGGCTGGGCCGATGCGCAAATGGCGCTTCCAGAACCACCCGGATCACGACTGGATCTACCAGCGCGACAGCAAGTAAGTTCAGGTGAAGGCGGCGATCGCCTTCACGAATGCGTTTCCTGGAACAATTCCAAATCCGTTCATTAATTGGCGCCGTAGTGGGAGCACAACGCGCCAATGATGGAGACGCACCCATGCCGAAGATCAGCCTCGCCCTTGTCGGGCTTGCCCTGAGCCTGTTGCCGTCCGCCGGACAGGCGGCCGACAGGTTTACGTTCGAGGATTACTTTACGGGACGCACCGAGGCTGTCGGTTCATTCAGCGCCATTAATGGCGTGAAGCGAACCTTCACGGTCGATCTGACCGGCAAATGGGACGGCAAGACGCTGACGCTGCGCGAAGACTTCGTTTTCGACGACGGCACCAAGGACCGCAAGACCTGGCGCTTCACCAAGACCAGCCCGACTACCTATAGCGGTACCCGCGAGGATGTGATCGGCGAGACCAAGGTGACGCTCAACGGGGCGGTCGCCCGCTTCAACTATCTCGTCTATCTGAGCCCGGAGACACAGGGCAACAAGGTGCGTTTCTGGGACAAGATGGTGCTGCGTGAGGACGGGACGGTTCTGAATACGGCGCTCGTCACCAAGTTCGGTATTCCGGTCGCCAAGACGACCGTCGAGTTCCGTAAGCCTGGCGCCTCGCACAAAACCGCCAGCCGCTGAGGTCAGCCGCTTTGCGTCTCGAGCCAGCGGCCGATTCCTTCGGCCGCGGCAATGCCGGTCGCGAAACAGGCCGTGAGCAGATAACCACCCGTCGGCGCCTCCCAGTCCAGCATTTCGCCTGACGCAAAGGTGCCCGGGCGGCCTTTCAGCATGAAGCCATCGTCGATTGCGTCGAGGGTTACGCCGCCTGCGGTCGAGATCGCCTCGGCTATCGGGCGCGGGCGTTTGACAGGGAGCGGCAGGGCCTTGATGAGGTTTGCGAGCGCCTCCGTCTCCAGCCGATTCGCATCCGGTGTCACCTCACGCAGCAGTGCAATCTTAACGCCATCGAGATTGGCGGCCTTCTTGAGCCGCGTGGAAAAGCTGGCCTTGCGGTCCTGGCGCGCGAGGTCAACTGAAAGCTTCTCTGTCGTCCGCCCCGGCGTGAGGTCGAGGATCAATGCGGCATGGCCATCCCGGTCGAGCGTGTCTCTCAGTGCCGCCGAATGGGCATATATCAGGCTACCCTCGATGCCACCCTTGCTGATCACGAATTCACCCTGGGTGGTGCCCGCTGCAGAGCTGGCCTTCACCGATTTGATCGGCTGGCCGGAGAAGCGACTGTCGAAGTGCTCGGAGAAGTCGCAGTCGAAACCGCAATTGGCCGGGCGGAGCGGGGCAATATCAATGCCTTCGGCTTCGAGCAGCGGCACCCAGGCGGCATCTGAGCCGAGCTTCGGCCAGCTCGCACCACCGAGTGCAAGAAGCGTAGCGTCGGCGGTCACGCGCTTCTGACCATCCGGCGTTTCGAAGAGCAGGGCATCTCCGTCGAAACCCGTCCAGCGGTGGCGGGTGAGGATGGTCACGCCCAGTCCTTCGAGCCGCTTCAGCCAGGCGCGCAACAGCGGGGACGCCTTCATCACCTTCGGGAAAACGCGGCCGGAGGTGCCGACGAAAGTTTCTGTGCCGAGGTCGGCTGCCCAGACCCGGATGGCTTCCGGGGTCATCAGGTCGAGCACGGAGCGCAGCCGGTCATTAGCCGCACCATAGCGGGTGACGAAGCGCGCATAGTCTTCGGCATGGGTGATGTTCAGGCCAGACTTGCCGGCGAGCAGGAACTTGCGCCCAACCGTCGGCATCGCGTCGTAGACGGTAACGATATGCCCTTTGCTGGCGAGATGTTCCGCCGCCATCAGGCCCGCCGGGCCGCCGCCGATGATCGCCACGTTCTTCTTCATCCGTGATCAGTCCAGCTTGAAGGTCGAAAGACGGGCGACCAGACCTTCGATCGTCGCGCTGTCGGCATTGGCGAAGGCGAAGCGCAGATAGTCCTGGCAGTCGTCGCCGAAATAGGCGCCGGGGATGCATAGCACGCCCGCCTTCTTCGCCAGCCTTTCCGCCACATGGGCGGAGTCCTGGCCTGCAAAGGGATGGCGGATGAAGGCGAAATAGGCGCCGAGCGAGGCCATCTTCCAGGCGGGAAGCTTGGCCATCACGCCTTTAAGCGTCTCGGCGCGCTTGAGGATTTCGAGACGGTTCTCGTCGCGCCAGGCCTTCAGTGCCGGAATTGCCTTTGCAATGGCCGCCTGTGGTGCGCGGGGTGCGCAGATCTGCAGATTGTCCATGACCTTGGCGATTTCCGAGACGGCGCGGGGGCTGGCGGTGATCGCGCCAAGTCGATGGCCTGGGATGCAGAAGGATTTCGAGAAGGAGTAGAGCAGGATGAGGTTCTCTTCCCAACCGGGGATGGAGAGCAGATCATGCGGGCGGCGTTCGCCGGCCAGGAAGTCGCGATAGGTCTCGTCGAGAATGAGGAAGGCGCCGGCCTTGCGGCAGGCGTCGAAAGCCTGGCGCAGGAGATCCGCAGGATAGATGGCGCCCGTCGGGTTGTTGGGCGAGACCAGCGCCACGGCCTTGACGCCCTTCGCCAGGACCGCCTCGATGCCTTCGATGGTGGGCACGAAGCCGGTTGCCGGATCGAGCGGGATCAGTTCGCGGCGAATGCCCATCATTGCCAGCGTGGTTTCCTGGTTGAAATAGAAGGGATCCGTCAGCGCCACCGCATCGCCGCTAGCGGCAATCGCGGAGACTGTTGCCATGAAGGCCTGGTTGCAGCCGGCGGTGATGTGGATGTTCTCGGCGCTAACCGGCGTGCCATAAACGGCAGAAACCTCCGCCGCATAGGCCTCGCGCAGCGGCGTCTCACCCTCGATTGGACCGTAACCGGCATTGCCCCGGGCGGAAGCGGCCTCGGCCAGCCAGGCGAAGAGATCGGGATGCGGCGGATAGCCGGGCACGGCCTGGCTCAGATCGATCATCGGGCCGGCAGCCCCATCATAGGCGCGCGCCCAGGCGAAGACGGAAGGCACCGGCGGGGCCGAGAGATCTGCGACGAGCGGATTGAAAGGGGCGGCGGGCATGTCTCTGTCCTCGGTGTTGTCAGCTCTCTTCCGAGAGCGCGGCAGTGATATTGGCGTTGCGTTTACGGGCGGATGGCAGGCTTCGCCCACTTGTCCGGCTTGCCGGGCGCGGCTGGGCAGCGCGCTCTGTCTCGATCATGTCGAAGATCCAGTCGATGAAGACCTTGGCGATCGGAGCCGCGCGGACGTCGTTGCGAGCGGCGACATAGAAGGCATCCGGTGCTGGCACTGCGAGATCGAAGGGCATCACCAGTTCGCCGGCGGCAATCAGGCTTGATGCCGTGATGCTGTCTCCGAGCGCCACGCCCTGGCCGAAACGGGCAGCCTCGGTCGAGAGCCTCGCATCGCCCATGAAATGTTCACGCGCTTTTGGCATGTCGAGTTCGTCGGCGGCCGCGAGCCAGCTTCGCCATTCGCGTCCGTCGTCGCCATGCAGCAGCACATGGTCACGCAGATCGCGGGTCGAGCGCAGCGGCCGCGTGTTGAGCAAAGTGGGGCTGACCACCGGAAAGAGATCAAACGTGCTCCAGAGCCGTGTCCAGCAATCCTTCCAGCCGCCCGGGCCGTAGAGGATCGCGATGTCGATGTCGGGGGAATAGATCAGACTGGAATCATTACTGGAGGTCAGCGTCAGGCTGATTTCGGGATAGCGATCGGTGAAGGAGCCGAGGCGAGGCACCAGCCAAAGCGAGAGCAGCGCCGGCACGCAGGATATGCGCAGGCTGCCGCTGGTCGACGGCCGGTTCATCAGAGCGGTTGCCGCCGCGATGCCGTCGAAGGCCTGGCTGACGGCGGGCAGGAGGAGCGCGCCCTGCGGCGTCAGTTTCAGCCGCTTGCCGCCGCGCTCGAAGAGTGCGGTCTTCAGCGTTTCCTCAAGGCTGCGGATCTGATGCGATATCGCGCCATGGGTCACGCTCAGCTCACGCGCTGCAGCCGAGATCGAGCCGCGGCGAGCGGCTGCTTCGAAGGCGCGCAGAGGGTTGAGCGGGGGCAGGCGACTTGCCATGGTGGGGTCAAAATCCGTGAATTTTTCTCACATCGAATGCTATAACATCGTGAATTGATTTTCCAAGTGCGTTGCGGGTTAATGCTCACAATAAAGGCAGGCACGGATCGTGCCGCAAAAATGGACGACGGTCTCTCCATCGTTCACAAACAGGGAACGAGACATGACTTTCGACGAAAAGCGCCTGGCGGCGCTGCGCGAGAAATACGGAAACGACAAGGCCGGCGAGATCTTCGATCCGAAGTTTGCCAAGGTCGGAGAGAAGATCTTCTCGAACGGTACTCGCGCTGCCCCATACGCCGGCGTGCCGACTTTCGTGTCTGCGCCCTATCGCCAGGTTGATCAGCGCAATCCTGAGGTCAGTGATCTCGATGTCGCGATTATCGGCGTGCCCATGGACCTTGGTGTGACCAACCGTCCCGGCTCGCGCTTCGGGCCTCGCGCCTTGCGAGCGATCGATCGCATCGGGCCTTACAACCACGTGCTCGAATGCGCTCCGGTCTTCGATCTCAAGGTCGCCGATATCGGCGACGTTCCTTTTTCCAGCCGTTATCGTCTGGAAATGAGCCATGACGACATCGAGGCCTATCACACCAAGCTGGTCGACCAAGGCGTGCTGCCGCTTTCCGTCGGCGGTGACCATTCGATCACCCATCCGATCATGAAGGCGATTGCCAAGAAGCATGGTCCGGTCGGCATGATCCATATCGACGCCCATTGCGATACTGGCGGCGCCTTCGATCAGACGAAGTTTCACCATGGCGGCCCGTTCCGGAATGCCGTGCTCGATGGCGTGCTCGATCCTATCAGGACGATCCAGATCGGTATTCGGGGACCTGCCGAATATCTCTGGGAGTTCTCCTACGAGTCCGGCATGACCGTCATCCATGCGGAGGAGATCAACGGCTTGGGCATCCCCGCAATCATCGAAAAGGCGAAGGCCTTGATCGGCGATGGGCCGACCTATCTCTCCTTCGACATCGACAGCCTCGATCCAAGCGTCGCTCCCGGCACAGGTACGCCGGAAGTGGGTGGTCTTACCTCACGCGAGGCACTGGAGCTCATCCGCGGGTTCAAGGGCATCAATCTGATCGGCGGCGATGTTGTCGAAGTCGCGCCGCAGTATGACGCGAACCACAATACAGCCCATGTGGGCGCACAAATCCTCTTCGAAATCCTCAGCCTGATGGTCTACAGTCCGGCCATCAAACCGCGCTGAGGCGCTTACTCTGGACGGATCCTGCTGTCCGGCCACCGATACAGATCAATGGGCGAACACGCCTCAACCACAAAAAGGGAACAGGACCATGAAAGACATTCTCTCCACTTCCGTCAGCCGCCGCGGCGTGCTCGCGGGCTCTGCCACCATTGCTGGCACGCTCGCCATGCCGTCTATCCTGCGCGCCCAGGACAGGTCGATCAAGATCGGCGTCTATGGCGGCTACTTCAAGGACTCGTTCGACGCGAACATCTTCCCGGAATTCACCAAGGCGACCGGCATCGCCGTCGAATCCATCGCCGAGCCGACCGGTGAAGCGTGGCTGGTGCAGCTTGAACAGGCCGCCAAGGCTGGCCAGGCACCCGCCGACCTCTCGATGATGTCGCAGGTCGCGATGCTCAAGGGTCAGGCGACCGAGCTCTGGGCGCCGATCGACATGGCCAAGATCAGCAATGCCTCGGGCCTGATCGACCGCTTCGTCAACAAGTATCCGGATGGTCGCGTTGCCGGCGTCGGTGCCGTTGCCTGGTACATCACACTCGTCACCAATACAGATGTCTACAAGGAAGCCCCGACCTCCTGGGAAGCCCTGTGGGATCCGGCAAATGCCGACAAGCTCGGCTTGCTCGCGCTTGTCTCCAACTCCTTCCTTCTGGAAGTGACAGCCAAGACCTTTATGGGCGGCACCAACGCGCTCGATACCGAAGAGGGTATCCTGAAGGCGCTCGAAAAGCTTGCAGAAGTGAAGCCGAACGTGCGCCTCTGGTATCGTGACGAGGCGCAGTTCGAGCAGTCGCTGAAGTCGGGCGAAATCCCGATGGGCCAGTATTACCACGACGTCACCGGCCTTGCCGCTGCCGACGGCCAGCCTGTTCGCTCGACCTTCCCGAAGGAAGGCGGCATTCAGGACTCGGGTTGCTGGGCTTTGTCGCGCGCTTCGGCCAAGACGGAGGAGGCGCATGTCTTTATCGACTACATGTGCCAGCCCTCGATCCAGGCGACCCTGTCGCGCAAGGTCGGTACCGCGCCGACGGTCAAGCGCGAACTGCTCGACTTGACTGCAGAGGAATTCGCCGCTGTCTCCTCCGACATCGAGCCGATCACGCCGCGTTATGATCTTTACCAGACCAAGTCGGACTGGCTGAACCAGAAGTGGACGGAACTGATCGTCGGTTGATAGCGGCAGAGGCTCGCCCCTCATCCGCCCTCCCGGGCACCTTCTCCCCGCACGCGGGGAGAAGGAGGATAGCGGATCGCTCGGCGCCTGCTTCCCTCTCCCCGCTCGCGGGGAGAGGGAAGGGTGAGGGGCGCTTGCTCCGGTCTGAAACGCATATCGCGCCATATGTGACGGCATAGCGTTCGCAAGACAATTCGGGCGTGAGATGCTATTGCCGCGCCAAAGGGCTTCGAGCCTACACCATTTGATTTCGGAGACATGATGTCCGGCCTCGCCCTCAATTCCGTCACCAAGCAGTTCGGCCCGTTCACGGCGGTCGACAATGTCGAGCTTTCGGTGCCGCACGGCACCTTCGTCTGCCTGCTCGGTCCCTCTGGTTGCGGCAAGACCACGCTGCTGCGGATGATCGCGGGTCTCGATAGTCCAACGGATGGTGCGATCGTGCTTGATGGCAAGGACATCACCCAGGTCCCGACGCACAAGCGGGATCTCGGCATGGTTTTTCAGTCGCTGGCGCTTTTCCCGCATCTGACTGTTGGCGAGAACATCGCCTATCCCCTGCGCATCCGCGGGATCGGACGCGAGGAGCAGGTGAAGCGCGTCGACGAGTTGCTCGCGATGATCCATCTGCCCGGTTATGCGGACCGTCCGGTGCACAAGCTTTCCGGCGGCCAGCGGCAGCGTGTGGCGATTGCCCGGGCGCTTGCCATTTCGCCGAAACTCTTCCTGCTCGACGAGCCGCTTTCGGCGCTCGATGCCAAGCTGCGCGAGGCGATGCAGGTGGAGCTGCGCAAGCTGCAGCAGCAGCTCGGCATCACCACCATCGTCGTCACCCATGACCAGCGCGAGGCGATGACCATGGCCGATACGGTTGTCGTGATGAGCGGCGGCAAGATCCGGCAGGCGGCGAGCCCGATCGAGATCTACCGCAAGCCGGCCGATCGTTTCGTCGCCGACTTCATCGGTTCGACCAACCTCCTGCCGCTGACCGCGCAGGGCGGTTCTGCGCTGGTGCTCGGCCATAGCGTCGCCGGAATTTCTGCGCCGTCGGGGCATGGGCAGGCCAGCCTCTCGGTGCGCCCCGAAGACGTGAAGCTCGCAGCCCCCGGGGAAGGCCGCATCACCGGTAAGGTTACCTTCATCCGCGATCTCGGCGGTACGATCGAGACCTTCCTCGATGTCTCCGGCACCGAGGTGGTTGCCGTCTCGACCCCGCGCGAGCGGCCGGTCGTCACCGTCGGCCAGGATGTCGGCATCGTCATCGATCCTGAAACTGCCGTGGTGCTCTCAGCATGAGACGCGAGCCCCCGAAAACCGCGCTCGACTACGCGCCGCTTGCCTTTCCCGCAGGCATGCTGATCCTCTTCTTCGTCGTGCCCTTTGCGACGATGATCGCCGTCTCCTTCTTCAAGCGCGACCCGACCGGCTTCTATTCGCCGGATTTTGTGTTCGACAATTATGCCCGCTTCCTATCGTTCTTCTTCGGGGGCGTGCTGAGCTTTTCACTGGGCCTCGCAATCGCAGTGGCTGTCGTTTGCGTCGTTCTCGCCTTGCCGTTCACCTATCTGCTGGCGCGTATGTCTCGCAAAGCGCAGGTGCTGTGGCTGGTGGCGTTGCTCTCCGTGCTGTCGCTCTCGGAAGTCATCATCGGCTTTGCCTGGTCGACGTTGTTTTCGCGCACCGCCGGCATTACCAATCTGCTCGTCATGATCGGCCTCATGGAAAGCCCGGTGGCGCTGATGCCGAATTTCGGCGCGGTGCTCACCGGCATGACCTATCAGGCGCTGCCCTATACCGTGCTCGTGCTTTACCCCGCTCTCGTTCGGCTTGATCCAACGCTGACCGAAGCAGCCCGGACGCTCGGGGCGTCGCCACTGCGCGCCTTCTTCACCGTCGTCGTGCCGGCGCTGCGCAATACGCTGATCGCCACGCTGATCATGGTCTTCATCTTCGCGCTCGGTTCCTATCTTTTGCCGCAGATCCTCGGTCGTCCCTCGCACTGGACGCTGTCGGTGCTGATCACCGATCAGGCGATCTACCAGTCGAACATGCCGTTTGCGGCAGCCATGGCCGTGTTCCTCGTGCTGGTCACGCTCGGCATGGTGGCGCTGACGCTGCTTATCGGTCGCAAGGGAGAGTCAGCATGAACACAGCTCTGACCCGTCTCTACTTCACCCTCATCGGCATCTTCCTCGCCGCTCCCATCGTCGTCGTCGCCGGCGTCTCGGTGAATGCCAAGCAGAGCCTTAATTTCCCGCCGCAGGGCTTTTCGCTCTCCTGGTATAGTGCGATCTTCACCGATCCGGGCTGGCGCGCGGCCTTGTTCGCCTCGGTCATTCTGGCGCTTTGTGCCGCCGCTCTTGCCGTTGCCATCGCCCTGCCGCTCGCCTGGTTCCTCTGGCGGCGCCTTGCACCCTGGGCGCAGGTGTTCCAGCTGCTCGGCATCGCGCCCTTCACGTTGCCGCCCGTCATTACGGCGCTCGGACTTCTTACCTTCTGGGCCGCGACCGGTTTCTACGGCCAGCCCTGGACGGCCGTCATCAGCCACGCAATCTTCTTCGTGACGCTGCCTCTGGTGACACTATCGCTCGGTTTCTCGGCGATCGACCGTTCGCTGGTCGAGGCAGCCGCCACCATGGGGGCCGATGACCGGACGATCTTCCGCACGGTCGTGCTGCCGCTGATCGCGCCCTATCTCGTCTCCGGCTATGCCTTCGCCTTCGTGCTCTCGCTCAACGAATACATCGTCGCCTATATGACGGTCGGCTTCGTCATGGAGACGCTGCCGATCAAGATCTTCAATGCCCTGCGCTATGGCTATACACCGGTCATGGCTTCGGTAACGATCCTGTTCGTGGCAGTTGCCGCCACCGTGTTCGGACTTGTCGCCCGCTTCGGCGACCTGCCGAAGCTGCTTGGGGCGAATGCCGACGATCGCAGCTGATCTCTTGGTGTTAGCGGTGATCCTCCAGGATCATCGCGGCCGCCTTCTCAGCGATCATGAGGGTGGGCGAATTCGTGTTGCCCGAGGTGATCGTCGGCATGACCGAGGCATCGGCGATGCGCAGGCCCTTCAAGGCGCGGAGCAGCAGGCGCGGATCGATGACGCTGTCCGGATCCGCCCCCATGCGGCAGGTGCCGACGGGGTGGAAGATCGTCGTGCCGATGTCGCCGGCCGCCTTTTCCAGCTCCGCATCGCTTTCAAGCGCTGGGCCGGGGCGATATTCCTCCGGCTGATAGCGGGCAAAGGCGGGCTGGGCGGCGATGCGGCGGGTAAGCCGGATCGAGCGGACGGCGACGTCGCGGTCGCCGGGTGTGGAGAGATAGTTCGGCGCGATCTTCGGCTGGGCGGCGAAGTCCGGCCCCACAATATGCACAGAGCCCCGGCTTTCGGGACGCAGATTGCACACACTCGCCGTCATCGCCGGGAAGGCATGAACAGGATCGCCGAACTTGTCGAGCGAGACCGGCTGGACGTGATATTCGAGATCGGCGGTTTCCTTGTCCGGGCCGGAGCGGGTGAAGATGCCGAGCTGGCTTGGGGCCATGGACATCGGCCCTGAGCGCCGCAGAGCATATTCCAGCCCGATCATCGCCTTGCCGTAGAGGCTCGACGCGCGTTCGTTGAGGGTCGGTACGCCCGTCACCTTGAAAACGAGGCGGAGTTGCAGGTGGTCTTGCAGGTTTTCGCCGACGGTCGGCACCTCTCGAACGGTTTCGACGCCAGCATTTTGCAAGACCTCGCCCCGGCCGATGCCGGAGAGTTCGAGGATCTGCGGGGAGCCGATAGCGCCGGCTGAGAGTACGACTTCGCGGCGGGCGGCAAAGCGTTTCAGCTCGCCGTCGTGATGCACCTCGGCACCGGTCACGCGGTCGCCTTCAATGGTCAGCCGCTTCACATGGGCGCGGGTGAGGATGGTCAGGTTCTTCCGGTGCCGGATCGGCTTCAGAAAGGCCTTCGCCGTGTTCCAGCGAATGCCGGAGCGCTGGTTGACCTCGAAGAAGCCGGAGCCTTCGTTGTCGCCACGATTGAAGTCGTCCGTTCCAGGGATGCCGGCCTGTTTGGCCGCCTCGCGAAACGCCTCCAGCACATCCCAGCGAAGCCTGGCCTTCTCCACCCGCCATTCGCCGCCTGAACCATGCTTGTCGTCGGCGCCCCTGTGGAAGTCCTCCGTCTTTTTGAACAGAGGCAGCACATCGTCCCAGCCCCAGCCTTCGCAGCCCATCTGGCGCCACTGGTCGTAGTCGCGGGCCTGGCCGCGCATGTAGATCATGCCGTTGATCGAGGAGCAGCCGCCGAGTACCTTGCCGCGCGGGTATCCGATCGCGCGGCCGTTCAGCCCCGGCTCGGCCTCCGTCTTGAAGCACCAGTCGGTGCGCGGATTGTTGATGCAGTAGAGATAGCCGACGGGGATATGGATCCAGTGATAGTTGTCGCTGCCGCCGGCTTCCAGCAGCAGCACGCGGCGCGTGGGATCGGCAGAGAGCCGGTTGGCCAGCAGGCAGCCGGCGGTGCCGGCGCCGATGACGATATAATCGTAGGTCTCCATGCTCCTCCCCGAGCCGTCAGCCTCAACTGTTTCGCAGGCGACCCTCAAGCAGGTCAAGCACGGAGCGGGCGGCATCCATGACATTGGTGCCCGGACCGAAGACAGCGGAGACACCATGCTCCAGCAGGAAGTCGTAATCCTGACGCGGGATGACCCCGCCGACGACCACGATCACGTCATGGGCGCCCTTGGCCTTCAGCACCTCGACCAGCTGCGGGGCGAGCGTCTTGTGGCCCGCGGCAAGCGAGGACATGCCGACGACCTGGACCTTGTTGGCCACGGCCAAGTCTGCGGCTTCCTCGGGCGTCTGGAAGAGGGGCCCGGCCACGACATCGAAGCCGATATCGCCGAAGGCGGATGCAATCACCTTGGCGCCCCGATCATGGCCATCCTGGCCGAGCTTGGCGATGAGGATGCGCGGCTTGGACGCCGCCTTGCCGTAGTCCTTCAGGCGGGTCGTGAGCGTCTCCATTTCCGGATCGCCTTCATAGGCCTTGCCGTAGATGTCGTGGACCACTTCCGGCGTTGCGGCATGGTCGCCGAACACAGCCCGCATGGCATCCGAAATCTCGCCGACGGTCGCACGCGCGCGGGCTGCCTCAACAGCGGCTTCCAGCAGGTTGCCCTCGCCGGTGCGGGCGATTTCGGTCAGGCGCGCGAGTGTTGTTTCCACCCGCTTCGGATCCCGCTGACGGCGCGTCTGCTCGATGCGCTTGACCTGCGACAGCCGAACGGCGGTGTTGTCGATTTCGAGGATGTCGATGGGTTCTTCGTTTTCCAGTCGGAACTTGTTGACCCCGACGATCACCTCTTCACCCCGGTCGACGGCGGCCTGGCGGCGGGTGGCGGCTTCCTCGATCAGGCGCTTTGGCAGACCGTCATCGACAGCCTTGGTCATGCCACCCAGGCTTTCGACTTCCTCGATCAGCGCCCATGCCTTCTCCGCCAGTTCGTTGGTCAGGCTCTCGACATAGTAGGAGCCGGCGAGCGGATCGACGACCTTGGTCACGCCGGTCTCATTCTGCAGGATCAGCTGGGTGTTGCGGGCGATGCGGGCGGAGAATTCCGTCGGCAGCGCAATCGCCTCGTCAAAGGAATTTGTGTGCAGCGACTGCGTGCCGCCAAGCGCTGCCGACATGGCCTCGAAGGCGGTGCGGATGATGTTGTTGTAGGGGTCCTGTTCGGCCAGCGACACGCCCGAGGTCTGGCAATGGGTGCGCAGCATCAGGGAAGACGCCTTCTTCGGCTCGAATTCCTGCATGATGCGGGTCCAGAGCAGGCGGGCGGCGCGGAGCTTCGCCGCCTCCATGAAGAAGTTCATGCCGATCGCGAAGAAGAAGGAGAGGCGGCCGGCAAAGGCGTCGACATCAAGGCCTTTGGCAATGGCGGCGCGCACATATTCGCGTCCGTCGGCCAGCGTGAACGCAAGCTCTTGCACCAGCGTCGCACCGGCCTCCTGCATGTGATAACCGGAGATGGAAATGGAGTTGAACTTCGGCATCTCCTTCGCCGTGTATTCGATGATGTCGGCGATGATCCGCATCGAGGGCTCGGGCGGATAGATATAGGTGTTGCGGACCATGAACTCCTTGAGGATGTCGTTCTGGATGGTGCCGGAGAGCTTGTCGCACGAGACACCCTGTTCCTCGCCGGTGACGATGAAATTGGCGAGGATCGGAATGACGGCGCCGTTCATCGTCATCGACACGGAGATATCCTGCAACGGAATGCCGTCGAACAGGATCTTCATGTCCTCGACGCTGTCGATCGCCACACCCGCCTTGCCGACATCGCCCTCGACGCGCGGATGGTCCGAGTCATAACCGCGATGGGTGGCAAGGTCGAAGGCGACGGATACGCCCTGCTGGCCGGCGGCAAGCGCCTTGCGGTAGAAGGCGTTGCTTTCCTCCGCCGTTGAGAAGCCTGCATATTGCCGGATCGTCCAGGGGCGGCCGGCATACATGGTCGCACGCGGTCCGCGCACAAAGGGGGCAAAACCCGGCAGGCTGTCGAGGTGGCCGATGCCGGCGATGTCGTCTGCCGTGTAGAGCGGCTTCACCGGAATGCCCTCCGGCGTGTTCCAGACAAGGCTGTCTGCCGGACGCTTCAGCTCCTTCTCGGCAAGCGTCTGCCAGTCGGCGATGGTTTTCTTGGTCATCGATGCGATCCTTATCTGAAGGCTGCGCGGTTCGGCGGTTTGCCGAGGGAGGTCAGTTTGACGGGGTTTCGGGGCCGGGTTATTCTTGGAATCTCAACCGGAGCGCCTTGCCATGACTGTAAAAGCCTCTGTCTCGCTCTCGCCGCAGCAGGAAGAATTCGCCCGCAAGCTGGTCGAGGACGGCCATTTTCCGAGCCTTGCCGCTGTCGTCGAGCGAGGGCTGGATCTGGTGCGGGAAGAGACGGAGATGCGGGAAGAGGATGTGGCGACGCTGCGGGCTCTTCTTCTGCGTCGGATGGAAGGGCCGTTTCTCTCGGAAGAAGAGAGCCGAGTGCAGATTGAGGAGATGATCGCGCGCAAGAAGGTCGAGTATGGCCTATGAAATCAGGCGTACCAAAGACAGCATCCAAGATCTCGATGCCATCTTCGACCACCTGGTAAGCACCTATCTTGGCTTCGGCGACGAATTGCAGGTTGCCTATGAGCGGGCGGGGAAGCGGGTTCGCGGAATAACGGCAGACATGTTTGCGCTGGCCGCCTATCCACATCGCGGCACGCTCGATGCAGGACTTGGCTTCGGCCTTCGACACTTTTCGAAAAACAATGCTGTCATTTATTTCCGCATAGACGAGGCAGCTAAAGTCGTTCACGTCCTTGCCGTCTTCTTCGGCGGCCAGGACCATCAGCGGCATATGCTGAAGCGTCTGTCCTACGCGGCTGTGCATCGTGTGCCGGCGTACCGCGCGGGTACCCCCCTCTGTCCTGCCGGACATCTCCCCCACACGGGGGGAGAGCAGGATGGGGTCGGCCTTTTGCCCCAAGGTTAAATTCGAATTCGTGGAGCGGTCGCAACGCGAGCGGCCACTCTCCCCCCTCGTGGGGGAGATGTCGGCGGAGCCGACAGAGGGGGGTACCCCGACCGCAATTGCCGACGGCGTCCTCACCCCTCGAACTCCATGATCAACTCATCCACCGCCAGGCTCTGGCCCGGCTTGACGACGATCTTCTTCACCGTTCCGCGCCGTTCGGCCTTCAGGATATTCTCCATCTTCATCGCCTCGACGGTGGCCAGCGCCTGGCCGGCCTCGACGGTCTCGCCTTCCTTCACCGCAACCCCGGTGATGACGCCCGGCATGGGGCAGAGCAGCATCTTCGACGTATCCGGCGGCAGCTTCTCGGGCATGAGTTTGGCAAGTGCTGCGACGCGCGGCGAGCAGACGCGGGCGGTCAAATCCATGCCGCGCCAGCGCAGCCGGATGGCGGGGCCCTTGAGGTCGACCTTGACCGCGAGCGTCTCGCCGCCGATGTCGGTATGGGCTAGTGTCTGACCCGGCTCCCAGTCGGTTGCGATCACCAGCTCGTTGCCGGCCTCTAAGGCGACGCGGGTGTTGCCGGTGCCTTCGGTGACGGCCAGGGCGTGGTCGCTACCGGCGAGATTGACGACCCAGTCCTTGCCGAGTTTACGGGTATGGTTGCCGATGGTGCCGGATATCTGGATCGCGCGCGACTGCAGGCGATGATTGATCACAGCGGCGATCGCGGCGAGCTTTTCGGCGGAAGCCGCATCCGGCGTGACGCCGGTAAAGCCGTCCCTGAATTCCTCGGCGATATAGGCCGTGGTGATCTTGCCGGAGCGGAAGCGCTCCTGGTTCATGACCGCCGAGAGGAAGGGCAGGTTGTGGCCGATGCCTTCGACCTCGAAGCTGTCGAGCGCCTCGCTCATTGCCTCGATGGCGGTGAGGCGGTCTGGTGCCCAGGTGCAGAGCTTGGCGATCATCGGGTCGTAATACATCGAGATCTCGCCGCCTTCGAAGACGCCGGTGTCGTTGCGAACAATGGTGCCTTCGGCAGTCGTTCCCTCTGCCGGCGGGCGGTAGCGGGTGAGGCGGCCGATCGAGGGCAGGAAGTTGCGATAGGGGTCTTCGGCATAGAGTCGGCTTTCGATCGCCCAGCCATTGAGCTTCACATCGTCCTGGCCGAAGCTGAGCTTTTCGCCGGCTGCCACACGGATCATCTGCTCGACGAGGTCAAGGCCGGTCACCAGTTCGGTGACGGGATGCTCGACCTGCAGGCGGGTGTTCATCTCGAGGAAGTAGAACTTGTTCTCTTTGCCATCGACGATGAATTCCACGGTACCGGCGGAGTGATAGCCGACGGCTTTTGCCAGTGCCACGGCCTGTTCGCCCATGGCATTGCGGGTCGCGGCATCGAGGAAGGGCGAGGGGGCCTCTTCGATGACCTTCTGATTTCGCCGCTGGATCGAGCATTCACGCTCGCCGAGATAGAGCGTGTTGCCATGTTTGTCGCCGAGCACCTGGATTTCGATATGGCGCGGTTCGGTGACGAACTTCTCGATGAAGATGCGGTCGTCGCCGAAGGAGTTCTTCGCCTCGTTCTTCGACGACTGGAATCCTTCACGGGCCTCGTCCGGGTTCCAGGCGATGCGCATGCCCTTGCCGCCGCCGCCGGCGGAAGCCTTGATCATAACGGGATAGCCGATCTGATCGGAGATCTTCACCGCCTCGTCGGCATCTGATATCAGGCCCATATGGCCGGGCACGGTCGAAACACCGGCTTCAGCCGCCAGCTTCTTCGAGGTGATCTTGTCGCCCATGGCCTGGATCGCACCAACCGGAGGACCGATAAAGGTTACGCCCGCCTTTTCCAGCGCTTCGGCGAAGGCCGCGTTTTCCGACAGGAAGCCGTAGCCGGGATGCACGGCATCGGCGCCGGTCTGTCTGATCGCATCGAGGATCTTGTCGATGACGATATAGGACTGGTTCGACGGCGCCGGGCCGATATGCACCGCCTCATCGGCCATCTCGACATGCAGCGCATTGCGGTCGGCATCGGAATAAACGGCGACCGTCTTGATGCCGAGCTTCTTCGCGGTCTTGATGACCCGGCAGGCAATTTCGCCCCGGTTGGCGATGAGGATTTTCTGGATCATTGTTGTCACTCGGCAGCTTGAGCAGGTGGGACGGCGCCGGGAGCGGCACCTCCGATGATGAGCGCCTTGGCGCTGATATATTCGTCGATCTCTTCCCAGCCGACGGCGTCACCAAAGGGGAGAATCTCACCCTTGGCACGCTGCTCGGGAGAGGCCTTGGCGAGGCGCGGATACCACCAGAGCGGCGCCACGATCCTGCGCCCATCCATCATGTCGAAGATGATGCTGTCGTCCGTGACGTCCACGGAGCGGACTTGCAGTTGCCGCTCATCAATGTCCAAAGTGGTCATTCCACGCCTCCTCGAAACCCTGCCGGTGTTCCGCGACGACCTTGAGGATAGCATTCACCTCATGGGCCGCGAAGCCTGCGTTGCGGGCGACACCGAGATCCCGCAACCACACTTTCAACTGCTTTCCGTCCTTCAGGACGTGAATATGTGGCGGCTCGCCGATCTCCTTCGAGTAGAAAAGAAAACGATGTCCTTTCCAGAGAAGGAGTGTCGGCATGCCCGCTATTCCCTGACCTTCTTTTTCAAGCCTTTCGCCACGCTCTTTTCGTCCTTCACCTCGCCAAAGGCTTCCGGAAAGTTCTTCCGCGCCAGCGGCTCGTTGATCTTCAGCTTGGCAAAATAGGATTGCGGATCGAAACCACGCTCTGCGGCGATGACTTCGCGGCCGAAGAGGCGGCAGAGGCGTTCACCGTCGAGATTGCCGCGCTCGAAGGGTTCGGTGCCGAAGAACTGCCAGAGCGCCTGCATGAAACCGAGATCGGCCAGTGCCACCGTCTGGTCCATGGTGCGGTGGCGCGGCCAGTTGGTTACCGGCGTCACTTTCGGATTGGCGCGGCGGATCGTGTATTGCCATTGCGTTCCGGGCAGACCGAGCGGAAAGCCCTGGTGTTTCGGCATGAGCGGATCTTTTGCCATGGGTTCAGACCTCGAACACGTCTTCGAAGGATTCGGGAAAATTCTTTCGCGCCACCCTTTCGTTTATGACAAGCAGCTCGTCGTAGGACTGCGGGTCGAAGTCCTTGTTGACGGCCACGACCTCGCGGCCGAACAACAGGCTGAGGCGGGCTGCATCGAGATTGCCGCGTATGAATGGCTCAGCCCCGAACTGGTGCCAGAGCGCATGCAGAAAGGCGGCGTCGATCCGGTGCTCCTTCGTCCCCGGCCGCGCCTTTCGCGGCAGGGTCTTGATCGGGGTGACACCCTTGTCGTTGGCGCGGCGAATGGTGAACTGCACACCGGTCCCCGGCATGCCGGAGGGAAAACCGCGATGTTTGATCATGTCGGGTGCTTTGGACATACCGCTCTCCCTCACGCCTGATCGGCCAGTTTATCCTGCGTCTTCGTCAAGAAGTCGGAGGCATCGTGGCGTTCATGCAGCTGTTCGGAAAGCGGACCGGAGGTCTTGTTGACCATGGCGCCACGCTTCACACCTGGACGAGCGGCGAGCTGCTTCGTCCAGCGCTGGACATGGTCGTATTCGTCGACAGAGAGGAAAGTGCCGGCATCATCATAGGCGCCGTGCAGGGCCAGACGTCCATACCAGGGCCAGATCGCCATATCGGCAATCGTGTAGTCCTTGCCGGCCATGAACTCGTTATTGGCGAGGTGGCGGTTGAGCACATCCATCTGGCGCTTCACCTCCATGGCGTAGCGGTCGATGGCATATTGGATCTTCATCGGCGCATAGGTGTAGAAATGACCAAAGCCGCCACCGAGGAAGGGGGCAGAGCCCATCTGCCATAAGAGCCAGTTCAGCGTTTCAGCGCGTGCACGGGTCTCGGTCGGCAGGAAGGCACCGAATTTTTCCGCCAGATAGGTCATGATCGAGGCACTCTCGAACAGTCGGATCGGCGCGCCGCCATCCTTGGGCGCATGGTCCATCAAGGCCGGGATCTTGGAATTCGGGTTGACCTCAACGAAACCGGAGGAGAACTGGTCGCCCTTGCCGATATTGATCAGCCAGGCATCGTATTCCGCGCCTTCGCGGCCTGCCGCCAGCAGCTCCTCGAGCAGGATCGTCACCTTCTGGCCGTTCGGCGTGCCCAACGAATAAAGCTGCAGCGGATGCTTGCCGACCGGGCGCTCCTTTTCATGCGTAGCACCCGCGATCGGACGGTTGATATTGGCAAAGGCGCCGCCATTGCCGGGCTCCCATGTCCAGACCTTCGGCGGCTGATAGCCTGCGGGCAGGTTCTTTTCGGGCGGGAATTTCGTCTCGGTCATGGATTGCCTCTGTTCCTTGGTTCACGAAGGGTCGAAGACGACTTCCGCTCACTCTTTCGCACGTTGTTCGTGGTACTCGGCTCGCTCGGGATCTTTGAGAAGTCGATATGTCTTCGCCAGCATCAGGTGAGCCCCTTGATCCTTGGCGTCAAGCTCCAACACCGAGTTAAAGAACTCCACAGCCTTCCCGTAATCACCATCGATCCCCAGGTAGGTTCCGATCATGATCAGCGCTGCTCTTTGTCTCTCACTACGGTCGATGGCGGCTTGTAGGCAAAATTCCTTCTTTTCCAACTTGTTCATCAAACTATAGATGTCCACGAAACCAAGGTATGGGTAGGGACTCTTGGGGTCGAGCACAGCCGCCTCGCTAAAAGCTTTCGAGGCCGAAGCAAAATCCAGTGCATCCAGTGCTTGGAACCCTTTGTTTGCAGCAGCACCGGCTGCTTTCCGTAAGTCCCCACCAAACTCATCGGTGACCGATGCTCGAACGCTATCTTCCCATGCTCTCGTTTCGTCATTCGTCGGTCTTTCCCAAGGGGGCACGACCAGGGTTTGGATTTGACTGGGATCGATGTGGACGATCTCCGGTTCATTTGCTTGCGCTCGGGACATGTCTGCCACGAGGGTGCCCAATACCAAAAACGATACGAATGCTCTCACAACATAGCTGGAGGTCATTGTCGGTCACCTTACAACGGGATCGTGTCGTGCTTCTTCCAATGCGTGCCGACCTGCTTGTTGCGGAGGCTGGCAAAAGCCTTGGCTATGCGGCGCCGCGATGAATGCGGCATGATCACCTCGTCGATGAAGCCGCGTTCGGCGGCCTTGAAGGGGTTGGCGAAGTTGACTTCGTATTCTCTGGTCCGCGCCGCGATCTTCTCGGCATCGCCGAGTTCCGAACGATAGAGGATCTCGGTCGCGCCCTTGGCGCCCATCACGGCGATTTCGGCGGTCGGCCAGGCATAGTTGATATCGGCGCCAATATGCTTGGAGGCCATGACGTCGTAAGCGCCGCCATAGGCCTTGCGGGTAATCAGGGTCACCATCGGCACGGTCGCCTGGCTGTAGGCGAACAAGAGCTTGGCGCCGTGCTTTATGACGCCGCCATATTCCTGGGCGGTGCCGGGCAGGAAGCCGGGCACGTCGACCAGCGTCAGGATCGGGATGGAAAATGCATCGCAGAAGCGGACAAAGCGGGCGGCCTTGCGCGATGAATCGATGTCCAGGCAGCCAGCGAGCACCATGGGCTGGTTGGCGACGACGCCGACCGTCTGGCCTTCCATGCGGATAAAGCCGGTGATGATGTTCTTGGCGAAGGCCTCCTGGATCTCGAAGAAATCACCCTCGTCGGCCAGCGCGTAGATCAGCTCCTTCATGTCGTAGGGCTTGTTGGAACTGTCGGGGATCAGCGTGTCCAACCGCATTTCGATGCGCGAGGGATCGTCATGGAAGGGGCGGACCGGCGGCTTTTCGCGGTTGTTCAAGGGCAGGAAGTCAAAGAGCAGGCGGACCTGTTCCAGGGCTTCCACGTCGTTCTCATAGGCGCCATCGGCGACGGAGGATTTTTTGGTGTGCGTCGAGGCGCCGCCGAGTTCTTCCGCCGTGACAATCTCGTTGGTCACGGTCTTCACCACATCCGGGCCGGTCACGAACATGTAGGATGAGTCCCGCACCATGAAGATGAAGTCGGTCATCGCAGGCGAATAGACGGCACCGCCGGCGCAGGGGCCCATGATGACGGAGATCTGCGGGATGACGCCCGAGGCATCGACATTGCGCTTGAAGACATCGGCATAACCGGCGAGCGAAGCGACACCTTCCTGGATGCGGGCGCCGCCTGAATCGTTGAGGCCGATGACCGGTGCACCGACCTTCATCGCCATGTCCATGATCTTGCAGATCTTCTGGGCATGGGTTTCCGACAGCGAGCCGCCGAGCACGGTGAAATCCTGGGAGAAGACATAGACCTGGCGGCCATTGATCGTGCCCCAGCCGGTGACCACGCCGTCGCCCGGCACCTTCTGTTCGGCCATGCCGAAATCCACGCAGCGGTGCGTGACATACATGTCGTATTCTTCGAACGAGCCTTCGTCGAGCAGGACCTCGATGCGCTCGCGGGCGGTCAGCTTGCCCTTGCCGTGCTGGGCGGCAATGCGCTTTTCGCCGCCGCCGAGGCGGGCCTCGTCGCGACGCGCTTCGAGCTGGTCCAGGATCGTCGACATGCTTCCTCCGGAATGATCTGTTTGGCTTTCAAGCCTTGATGTGACACCTATTCCACTGTGGCCCAGAAGAAAACGGTTGAACAGGTGCATCTGCGGATTTATGAATTTGCAAAGTGAAAATTGCGAATTTGCGAAATGGCCATCGGGAAACTCTTCATCGGCCGCAAGGTCCGCGACATCCGCCAGGCGAACGGCGCCACCCAGGCGCAGTTTGCCGATATGGTCGGCATTTCCACCAGCTATCTCAACCAGATCGAAAACAACCAGCGTCCGGTCTCGGCCTCGGTGCTGCTGGCGCTGGCGGAAAAGTTCGGCATCGATATCACCGAGCTGTCCTCCGGCCAGAACGACCGGCTGATGTCGGCTCTGACGGAGGCGCTCTCCGATCCGCTGTTCGAGACCTATTCGCCGAGCCTGCAGGAGCTGAAGCTCGTCACTCAGAATGCCCCCGGTTTTGCCCATGCGCTGATTGCGGCGCACCAGGCCTACAGGCGCGGCAACGAGCAGCTGGCGAGCCTCGATGACCGGCTGGGGGCAGCCCCCAGCCAGGAGGTGACGCCGTATGACGAGGTGCGCGACTTCTTCCATTTCGTCGACAATTACATCCACGATCTCGACCTTGCCGCCGAGCAGCTGGCGACGGAACTGAAGCTCGGGGAGGGGGAGAATTACGCGGCCCTTTCAGGCCATCTTGAAGCGCGGCACGGCGTGCGCGTCGTGCGGGGCGAGGCGGGCGACGAGGCCATCCGCCGCTTCGATCCGGTGGGGCGGATCCTCACCGTCAGCCGTTATGCCTCTGCCCCCACGCGCGATTTCCAGATCGCCATCCAGATCGCTCAGCTTGCTGCCGCCACCAAGATCGACCAGGTGCTGAAACAGGCGAATTTCCGCAGCGAAGAGGCGGTCGAGATCTGTCGCATGGGTCTCCACAACTACTTCGCCGGCGCCCTGATCCTGCCCTATCGCAGCTTCCTCACCGCCGCGCGCGACCTGCGCCACGATATCGAGCTGCTCGCCGCCCGTTTCGAGGCCTCGCTCGAACAGGTCTGCCACCGTCTCTCGACGCTGCAGCGGCCGGGCCTCAAGGGCGTGCCGATCTTCTTTGCCCGCATCGACCGGGCCGGCAATATCACCAAGCGCCACAGTGCCGCCCGCCTGCAATTCGCCCGCTTTGGGGCAGCCTGTCCGCTGTGGAATGCCCATCAGGCCTTCGAGACGCCGGGCCGGATCATCCGCCAGACGGCGGAAACACCCGATGGCGTGCGCTATCTCTGCATCGCGACGCAGGTGTCGAAAGGCTCCGCCGGCTTCCGCGCCGCCAATCCGCGCTATGCCTTGGCGCTCGGCTGCGAGATCTCCTATGCCGGCGCCTTCGTCTATGCCGACGATCTCGACCTCTCCAACCGCGGCGCCTTCGACCCCATCGGCATCTCCTGCCGCATCTGCGAGCGCGTCAAATGCACCAGCCGCGCCGTGCCGCCGCTGAAAAGGAAGCTGGTGGTGGATCATCGGGTAAGGAACCCGATGCCGTATGAGATTGAGTGAGCATTCATAGTCGCTTTACATGCGTTAAACATGTCGGGTTTTCCATGCGTGAAAGGGGTTGTTCCTGGCGGCCAATGCGACTTAGGGTGTTGTTGAGCTTGTGATTGTAGTCTGACCTGAGGTGGGGTTGTATGCTTACAAAACGACAGACCCTTTGGGCCCTGCCACTTTTGATTTTGCTCTTTTGCGCACTGTCTTTCGCAGGCTATGCGCTTGAAGAGTGGGTTCAAGCGGACATGACCGAGCTGCTCCCTGTGCTCGTCGTAGCCTTCATTCTCAATATTCTCGCGCTCATTTTCATCGGTTTTTCAGTCTTCGTTTCGCTCGGCACCCTGCTCGTATTTAATGCCTCGGGGCCTCAGTTCTGGCGACAGATTGGTAATCCATTCTATTATCTGCTTTGGCGTGAGCTTCAGGAGGCGACTCTGCAGGTGGAGCTGGAGACCGATCTGGGGGGCGCTGAAAGTCAAACGGCTGCAGAAGCAGGTACGCTCTCTCCGCCCGCGACCCCCGTATTCCCTCAGTCGAGGTAGTATTGTCTGCTTGTAGTGATGTGCTATATTTGTAGCACAATATGGAGGCGAATATGACGGTGACTACAAAGGTGCGGAAGCAGGGTGGGGCTGCGGTGGTTACGATCCCGCCAGCGCTGCTCAAGCTCATGGCAATCGAGGTCGGTGACCAGCTCTCACTTGACGTCCAGAATGGCGAGTTGGTGGCAAAGCCGCTACGGGGGGGCGTCAAGCGCTATACTTTGGCGGAATTGCTGGTCGGCGCCGAAGAACTGGCTCAACTGAATGTCTCGCTGGCCGAAACCATGGACGGTGATGCCATAGGTCGCGAGATCGGCTGATGGTCCGCAGCGGTGTTCCTCGAAGGGGCGATGTCTATTGGATTGATCCCAATCCGGTCGCCGGGCGCGAAATGAAGAACCGGCACCGGTTCGTTGTCATCACGCCGCATGAAATCAATGTATTCGGTGTCTGCATGACCGTTCCGGTCACCACTGGCGGTGGCTTCACGCGGGATGTGGGTTTGGCGGTTCCAATCCATGGACACGATACGACCGGGGTCGCCGTCTGCAATCAAGTGCGCAGTTTCGACATAGCGGCCCGTGTTCAGCAGCGCACGGCGAGTTTCATCGAGACATTGGACAAGTCGACCGTCGATGAGATCGTCGCGCGCGTCGTCAGCGCCATTGATCCACTGCCCGGTTCTGCTTGAGCCTGATTACCCAAACAACCGCTCATCCCTCACCGCAAAGAACGCCTCGACACTCTGCGGCGCCACATCCTCCAGCGTTGCCGGGGACCATTTCGGGTTCCTGTCCTTGTCGATGATCGCAGCACGTATGCCTTCGTAAAAATCGGGGACTTTCACCACTTGGAGGGTGCCTGCGAATTCGCGTTCGAGGCAGGTTTCTAGGTCTTGGGAGAGGCGGGCCTCGCGCAGCATCCTGAGCGTTACCTTCAGGCTGGTCGGCGATTTCGCGCTGATAGCGGCGAGTGTTTTGGCGGCGAGATCGCCCTCTTCCTTTTCGAGGGCGGCGATGATCTCCTCCACCGTGTCGAAGGCGAAGCAGCGGTCGATCATTGTGCGGCCTTCGGAAAAGATGCCGGTCGGGCCGTCCACCGTATAGTCGCGGATGATCGAGGCGATGGTTGCCCCGAGGGCTGGCGCGGGCAGGGCGGCGATCCGCTCCAGAAGTTCTGTCACCCGGTTTTGCGGCACGAACCAGTCGGCAAAGCCTGCGGTGATGGCATCAGCGCCGTTCACCGCCTCGCCTGTCAGGCCCATCCAGGTGCCGAGTTCGCCGGCTGCGCGGGACAGGAGCCAAGTTGCGCCGATATCGGGGAAGAAGCCGATGCCGGTTTCGGGCATGGCAAGTTTCGTGGTTTCGGTGACGATGCGGTGGCTGCCATGGCTGGACACGCCAACGCCGCCGCCCATGGTGATGCCGTCCATCACGACGACGTAAGGTTTCTTGAAGCGGGCAATACGGGCGTTCAGGCGGTATTCGGCCTTGAGGAATGCGGATGCCTTGCCGTCGCCGGCCTTGCCGCTTTCGTAGAACATCCTGATATCGCCGCCGGCGCAGAGCCCGCGTTCGCCTTCGCCGGTTACCAGCACGGCTGCCACATCAGGATCGGTTTCGAATGTATCGAGTACCTTGCCGAAGGCGAGGACCATGTCGTGGGAAAGGCTGTTCAGCACCCGTGGCCGGTTTAGGGCGATCAGCCCGAGCGCGCCTTGTCTTCCTGTCAGGATTTCCTCGCCCTGATAGTCCGCCTCCAGATACCGCATGCCGTCCTCCCTTGTCTTTTGAGAGAGTTAGATATGCGTCGCGGAGAAAGGGCAAGGGGTGGGGTGGCGTATAGGGGCGACGGCGGCTGTTGCGGCCTCCCTCTTCTCCCCAGCGGGGAGAAGGTGGCGCGTAGCGCCGGATGAGGGGGTGCGAAGCGCTGAAGTTGTGCCGGGCAGCCCCCTCATCGCCTCGCATACGCTCGGCACTTCTCCCCGCTGGGGAGAAGAGGGAGCCCGCAATCGCCGCGGGTATCCCTACGCGAGAGCTCTGCCCCTTCGCTGTATCAGGTCACGAGATTGCGCGGCGTGCCGGCGAAAAACAACTCGATGTTCTCGATCAGCTGGTCGGCCAGGGCCTGGATCGCCTCGCGGCTGGCCCAGGCGACATGCGGGGTGAGGATGACGTTTTCGCGTGATGCGATCCGCGTCATCGGGCTGTCTGCTGCGGGCGGTTCGCCGTCGGTCACGTCGAAGCCGGCGCCGGAGATCTGGCCGGCATCGAGCGCCTTTTCGAGTGCCAGTTCGTCGACGAGGCCGCCGCGACCGGCGTTGATGAGCAGCGGGCGGCGCTCCATCAGGGCGAATTCGCGGGTGCCGATCACGCCGCGCGTTTCCGCCGTCAGCGGGCAGTGGAGCGTGATGACGTCAGAGCGTTTCAAGACCTCGTCGAAAGCCGTCTGGCCGGGCTTGAGTTCTGTTGCGCCGCGCCGACCGGCGGCGAGCACCGTCATGCCGAAGGCTTCGGCGATCTTGCCCACCGACTGGCCAAGCGTGCCATGGCCGATGATGCCCAGCGTCGAGCCGCCGAGATCAGCGATGGGATAATCGAAATAGCAGAATTGCGCGGCCTGCTGCCAGCGACCCTCGATGACCGACTGGCGATAGGGCAGGATCGAGCGGCGCAGCGCCAGCATCAGCGCGAAGGTGTGTTCGGGCACCGTGTGCTTAGCGTAGTTCCTGATGTTGCAGACGGCGATGCCACGCGCTTTGGCCTCCGCAAGATCGACGATATCGGTGCCGGTGGCGGAGACGGCGATCAGCTTCAGTTTCGAGGCGCCAGCCAGCGCCTCGGCGCGGACCGGGGCCTTGTTGGTGATCACGACATCGGCGTCGCGGATGCGCTCCGCCACTTCGTGCGGGGCGGACCTTGCATGGACCACCATTTCATGCGGCACGGAGGGCGCGCGGACCACGGTTTCCGGTGACAGCGTGTCCCGGTCGAGAAAGACGATGCGGATCATGGCGGACCTCCCTGCTCACGCTCCGACCTAGCCGAGCCGCTTTCGGTCAGCAAGGCAGGTCAGTGGTAATCCGGTACGCCCGGCATGGTGATGAAGCCCGGCAGCGTCCGGAAGCGGCGCAGCCAGCGGCGAAGGGCGGGGTATTCGTCATGGTCGATGCCGCAGTCGCGCGAGAGCGCAAAGCTCGGCAGAAGTGTCAGATCGGCCAGCGTCGGATTGGCGCCGACGAACCAGTCCGAGCCTTCGATGTGCCGCAGCGTCATGTGGTCTTCCATGATGCGGAAGGCTTTGCGGGCTGCCTTCAGGTCGGCATCGCGTGGGCCTTTGGAGCTGAAGAGCGCTGCCTCGCGGGCGTCCACGGCGTGCTTCAGCTCGCGGGTGGAGAAGCCAAGCCATTGCTGGACACGGCCGTAATCCGCTGCATCGGCAGGCAGCCAAGGACTGTCAGGCGCATGGGCGCGGACGAGATAGGCGAGGATGGCGGCGGTGCCGAACAGCCTGACATCGCCGTCTTCGAGGATCGGTAGCGTGCCGGTCGGGTTGAGCGTCAGCATCTGCGGCTTTTCCTGCTCGCGCCCCGGTGCCTTGTCGATGGCAACCGTCTCAAAGGAGAGGCCGAGCATGGAGAGGAGAAGACGGACGCGAAAGCCGTTTTCGTCGAGATGGTAATCGTAGAGCCTGATCATTACGCGGCCTCCGTCGTCTGGGCTTCGATGCGGTTGCGGAGGTCTGTGGCCCAAAGGATGAGGTCGCGGCGAACGGCGGTGGAGGTGTCTCCGCTCACCGTGATGTGCAAGGCGGTCCGGCCTGCGTCGCGGGGCTGGGTCGCAATCAGCACGGTCGCATCGTTACCTTGGAAGGTACCCAAGCCAGTCCCACTCTCGACCGGATGATAGCCCTCGGGTGGCGCTGCTGTTGCCGCCAGCAGAGCCCCATTCGTTGACAGGTCGAGGAACAGGCTGCGAACGGCTTCAGCCGTCTCGGGTAGTGCCGAAAGCTCAGCCGCATCCGCCCCTTCCGGTGCCATCCATACGATGCCGGCGCGTTCGGTTGCCGCGAAGGTCGGGACCTTGATGGTCTGGGGTACCTCAAGATCCGGATGGGCCGGAATGTAGCGACACTGGCCGCCGGTGTCGTAGCGCCAGCCGTGATAGAGGCAGGCGATGTGGTCGCCGCGCACGAAGCCGAAGCTCATGCGCATGCCGCGATGCGGGCAGCGGTCCTCCCAGACATGGATTTCGCCCTTTTCGTCACGCCAGACGACGCGCTCCTCGCCGTTGACGAGCGTGCCGGCGGAGGTGCCGGCTTCGATGTCGGCGGAAATGGCAACGGGGATCCAAGAGGAATTGGGGTTCATGATGCGGCCTTTTCGGGCAGGTCTTCGTCGGTTTGAAATCTTGATACGTCGAGCACGATGCTGTCATAGGGGCCAAGGCTCAACGCCATTTCGAAGGCGTCGATCAGCGCCTCCGGGCCCGACAGCGTCAGGCGACAGCGGTCCCTGTCACAGGAGGCAATGTTCAGGCCGAGTGACAGGCGGGCGGCCCGATGTTCGGCAAATGCGACAAAACCCTGCGGCTCCAGCCTTCCGGAAAAGGTGAAGCCGACGGTCATCTGGTCGGCCTTCGCCGTCATCGGATGGGGATCAGTGTTGCCTTGCAATTGTGCGCGCTCTAATTTTTGGGCAATCTAGCGGGCGACGAGATGGGGGTTCAAGTGGTTTCTCCCATGCTCCAGAGGAAAGACAGACTATGCAGAACGGTATCGACAAGGCGTCGCTCAATCAGTGGTATGTGCTCGATACCGAGGCCGTGATCCCTGTAGGCCGATCGCAGAACCGCTTGCTCGGGACGGATCTCACCGTCGTCAGACAAGCGGATGGGGCAATCGAAGTGTTCGCCGAGGGGCGGGCCGAGCCGCTGCCGCTTCGCCATCGCTTCGGCTTTCTCTGGGCAACGCTGGGTCAGCCCGAGCGCGAGATATTTCCGCTGCCGGAGGCCGACGAGCCTGACCGGCGCTACGTGCCCTGCGGTGTCGTCACCGTAAAGGCTTCAGGACTTCGCATCGTGGAGAACTTCCTCGACATGGCACATTTCCCCTTCGTGCATACGGATGTTTTAGGCGCCGAGCCGCATACCGAAGTGCAGAGCTACGATGTCGAGATAAGGCGCGAGGAAGACGAGGTCTGGGCGACCAACTGCACCTTTTTCCAGCCGCAGGCGGCCCTGTCGGCGCAGGACGGGATCACCACGCAATACATGTACCGCGTGATGACGCCGTTCACGACGATCCTCTACAAGACCTGTCCGAATGCGGCCAATCGCTGGGATGTCATCGGTCTCTTCGTTCAGCCGCTCGATCCGGGCCGCTGCCGGGCGCATCCGATCATGTATCTGATCGACGATGTCTCGACGACGACGGAGCTCATCCATTTTCAGCAGATGATCTTCCTGCAGGATCGCATCATCCTGGAGAACCAGCGGCCTGTGCTTTTGCCGCTCGAGCCACGCAAGGAAATCCCGACGCGCGCGGATGCCTCGTCGATCGCCTATCGCCGCTGGCTGAAAGAAAAGGGCGTGACCTACGGCGCAACGACGGCTGCTGCATGAGGACAACAAAAAACCCGGAGCCGTGAGGATCCGGGTTTTGTACATCTTAAGACCTTCAGGTCTTAGCCGCGGCTCATCCAGTCGTCGATCTCGCGGTCGGCTTCTTCCTGGGTCTTGCCATAGGCAGCCTGGATCTTGCCCGACAGTTCCTTGCGCTTGCCGGCGATGACGTCGAGATCGTCACCTGTCAGCTTGCCCCATTGGGTCTGGGCCTTGCCCTTGAACTGTTCCCAATTGCCTTCGATCTGATTCCAATTCATCGGTGTTCTCCCGTGTCTGGTGAAATGTCGAGGCGTGATGTCCTCGGGTCTCGAAACGTCGGCTGTCGGGCGAAGTTCCATCGTCGGGACCGCACGCATCAAGATTGCAGGGGCTCGTCCCATCTCGCAGAAAAGCCCGGGGAGATGATGGAACACTCGTCCTCTCACGGCGTTCTTGTTGCGAACTGAATTTCAGAACAAGCGAAGGAGAATTCCATGGCCCAGGTACCGAGCGCCTCCAAAAGCAAGATCGAAACGAAGGCAAACGATCTTGCAGACCGCATCGAAGACAAGGCGAACACGGCGGGTACCGCAACGAGCGGCGACGTCCAGGCTGACCTCGAGGCCCTTCGCCGCGATATCGCTGCTCTGACGCAGACCGTCGCTTCCTTCGGTAGCGGCAAGATCCGACAGGCGGGCGAAACCTCGCAGGAGTATATCGACAGCGCACGCGAGCGCTTCATGAATGCTGAAGAAGATATCGAAGCCTATGTTCGGGCCAAGCCGCTGCAGTCGCTCGCCATGGCAGCCGGCGTGGGCTATGTTCTCGCGCTCCTCAGCCGGCGCTGATCATGCTGCCACTCCTTAGACAGCTGGGTATCGTTGCCTTCGGCAAGGTGCGGCCGACCGCTAACAAGGTCGGGCGCTCCGTGATGGCGGGTCTGATCGCTAGCGTGCTGGGGCTTACGACCTATGTCGCCCTGCTTCTGGCGCTCGGCTTCTACCTGAGCGGGGTGATCGGTCCAGTCTATGCGGCCTTGGTCATTGCAGGCGTGACGGCGCTTTGCGCTATCGTCGTCATCGTCGTGGTTCAGGCGATCAACCGTCGCGCAGAGCGGCGCATGGAGGCACGCCAAAGGGCTGCCAGAGCGCGGTTGCCTGACCCCATGACGCTTCAATTGCTTGCCGGTGTCCCGGCGCTGATGAAGGGGCGCTCCTTGTTGACGGCTGCGGCCATTGCAGCGGTCGCCTACGGAGTTGCAAAGTCACAAGGCGTCGGCAGCGATCGCGATTGACGATAGCATTTGATAACGAGGCCGGGCTTTTCGGAGCCCGGCTGTCGGCCTGTCAGGATTTCCTGGATTTTGCTTCTGCTTCCGCATCGTGAAGCTTTTCCAGCAGTTCGAGAAGGTGCGAGGGAGTGCCCTCATCGACGATGCTGTCATAGTATCCGCGGAGCTTCGAAGCTATGAAAGCGTTCGTATTTTGCCGCTTTGCTTCGGACAGCTTCTTTGATTTGTTTCCATCCGGAGGGCCTTCAGCCATATCTGTCCAATTCCGTCAGTTTGCCAAGCGAGACGACAATTAACGTGCTAAGCCCGAAGAGGCAAAAAAGTTCCCAACTCGATGGAACATTTTTTTCCGAGCCGCGTTTTCTGCCGAGTCCGCACCTTTGTCCATTTCGATTGGAGACCTGCATGTCCCTTACTGCCCGCGTCGCTGTCCATCTTCCTTACCTGCGGCGTTATGCACGCGCCGTTACCGGTTCGCAGACCTCCGGAGATGCTTATGTCGCAGCGGTCCTGGAAGCACTGATCGCTGACATCTCTATTTTCCCCGACACCGGGGATGACCGTGTCGCTCTCTACAAACTGTTCGTAACGATCTACGACTCAACCAAGGTCGAGCTCCCCCCGATAACCTCGCCCTTTGCCTGGGAAAAGCGGGCCGCCGCCAACCTTGCGGCAGTACCGACGCGCGCTCGCCATGCTTTCCTTCTGATCACCGTCGAAGGATTTAGTACGGCTGAGGCGGCCAGTGTGCTTGGTGTCGGCGAAGCCGAATTCAACGCACTCTTCAATGAGGCCTCGATGGAAATCTCTCGCCAGGTCGCGACCGACATCATGATCATCGAGGACGAACCTCTGATTGCGCTCGACATCGAGCAGATGGTTGAAGACCTCGGCCATCGCGTGACCGGCATTGCCCGTACCCATGCCGAAGCCGTCGATCTCTACAAGCGTACCAGCCCGAAAATGGTCCTCGCCGACATCCAGCTCGCAGATGGAAGCTCTGGCATTGATGCCGTGAACGACATCCTCAAGGTGGATACTGTTCCGGTAATCTTCATCACGGCATTCCCTGAACGCCTGTTGACCGGCGAACGTCCGGAGCCGGCCTTCCTGGTTACCAAGCCGTTCAACCCCGACATGGTCAAGGCTCTGATCAGTCAGGCGCTTTTCTTCAACGAGCGCGTGACCGAGCAGGCTTGATATAGCCCTGTAGGCGCATAGGTTAGAGCGAGAAATGGGCCGGCAGACGGAGCCGGTCCCAAATGCCGATAATGGCGGAGCAGGCAATTGGTACATCGGTTGACATGGTTTGAACCTCAGCGCGGCGACGAACAGCTGCGGGAGTTCTTCATAACCGCGCTCATCGACATGGGCGCCAGCCTCACCCTTCAGGACAAAGATGGTACCTATGTCTGCATCACCTCGCTGCCGGCTCGCTGGCGGCTGGCGGCGGGGACAAGGCCGTCCGACGACACGATTTTCGGACCGGAGATCGGGCAGAAACTCGCAGAGCTCAAATCCGGGTTGCAGAACGCCGGGGATCGCGCTGAGCTCGAGATCGAGGCGGGAGACGATACCTTCTTCGAATTCCGCTGCCGCATGGTCGAAATGGCGGATCACGATCTGCATCTGATCACCGTCGTCATCGATCGCACCGAGGACCGTCGTCGGGAAAGACTTTTGCGCGCTCTGCTGCGGGAAGTCAGTCATCGGTCGAAGAATCTGCTTGCCATCATCCAGAGCATCGCATCCCAGACGGCCCGTTACTCGGGAACGCTGGACATGTTCCTCGGGAAATTCCGCGGCCGGTTACACGCCCTTTCTCAGTCGCAAGACCTGATCACGGACTCCAGCTGGCGGGGTGCCTATTTCCGGGATCTCCTCAAGCAACAGGTCGATCGATACGTCCAGGAAAACGCCAATCTGGTCCATGTGTCCGGGGACGACGTTCTTTTGACACCCAATGCTTCGCTGCATATCGGGCTTGCCTTGCATGAACTGGTGGTCAATGCCGTCAGTCATGGCGATTTCCTGCAGCGGCGCCAGCCGATTGAGGTTTCGTGCAGGAAGCTTGAAACGCCTGAAGGTCCTGTGGTGGTGATCGTCTGGTCCGAACCATTCACCGCTCGCGAAAACGAAGAAACAAAGGCGGCTCGCTTCGGCAGCACCGTTCTGGAACGGGTCGTCCCGTCTTCGGTGAACGGCGAGGCACATCACGAACTGACGAACGGACAGGTGCGCTACGAGCTGCGCTTTCCGCTCGAGATCTTCGACTGATCCTTGACGCCTTTTCGGGCGTCCTTTCACAGAAAGACCTGGTCATGCGCCTGTTCAGTTGCAGCAACTGTTCGAATGTCGTGCATTTTGAAAATGATGGCTGCGTCACTTGCGGCGCGCGCCTGGCCTTTCGTTCGACAAGTCTCGACATGGTGGCACTGGATGTCTCGGGCACGCATGTGCTCGACCACGGCTCAACGGAAACTGGCAATGTCCGGCCTTGCGCCAACGCGGCCCTGGGCGGGTGCAACTGGCTTGTGGAAGACGAGGAGGACAGCGGCTTTTGCGTGGCCTGCCGGCACAATGTGACGATCCCCGATCTGTCGGTGCCGGAAAATCTGCAAAACTGGCAGAGGATCGAGCTTGCGAAACGCGGGCTGTTCTACTCGCTACTGAAGTTCAGGCTGCCGCTGGTGACCCGTGAAGCCAATCCCGAGCAGGGTCTGGGTTTCGAATTCCTCGCAGACGATCCGGGTGATGGCAGTGACGGACCAGTGCTGACCGGTCATGCCGAGGGCCTGATCACGCTCAACATTGCCGAGGGTTCCGACGCAGAACGTGAGGCACGACGTGTGGCGCTGGGAGAGCCCTTCCGCACTCTGCTTGGTCATTTCCGCCATGAGGTCGCCCATTATTACTGGAATGTTCTCGTGCGGGACAGAAATGCCTTCGAGGCTTTCCGGAGCGTATTCGGCGACGAGCGGGCCGACTACGGTGAGGCTCTGAAACTTCACTATGCCGAAGGCCCCCCGCTGGGCTGGGAGAACAGTTTTATCTCCGCCTATGCCGCGAGCCACCCTTGGGAGGATTTTGCCGAGACCTTTGCCCACTACTTCCACATCGTCGATGCGCTTGATACCGCGGATGCCTTCGGTCTTAGAACCAATCCCGATGTCGAGGCCGATGTGCCGGCGATTGAATTGAAACGGACCTTCGACAGCTACAGCATGGGTAGCGCGAGCGCCCTGATCCGTGCCTGGGTGCCGCTGACACTGGCGATCAACAGCATCAATCGCAGCATGGGGCAGCCGGATCTTTATCCCTTTGTGCTGTCCGAGCCGGTGATCGGCAAACTGCACTACATTCATGGTCTGATTCGCTCATAAACCTTGACACAACAGGCGTCTCCGTCATTGTTCCCGGAACTGTCGTGCAGTCTTCGCGTTAACCTTCAGGTAACACGGAGAACGATCATGAACAGTATGGCTGCCCTGATGGTCATTGTGGCCTGCCATCCGCAAGACACCACGTGTCTGCAGGACCCGGTCGCTGTTATTTCCTATGATACAGACGAGGCTTGCTACGGCGCGCTACCAAAAGAACTTAAGCGCGCGCGGGCCATGGCCGAGATCATCTATGGCGATTGTTTTCCTGTGAACGCCGATCTGGTGGCTGGTCGAAGCATCCGGCAGACCATCGACCCGAACAAGCTGGCCGTGCTCGAGGCGCCTGTTTCAACCGCCGGCCCTGCCGAAGCGCAGGCTTTGGTGCCGCCTGTTCCTGCCGAACGTTATGGAGAATGATGATGAAGCCCGAAGCGTCGACGGATCCGAATTCCGTCAATGTCGACTCCCAGAATCGCCATGTCGCACAGCAGGCTGGCCTTGATCAGGATCTCGAATCGCAGGTCCCGCCGCGTTACGGCTCTTTCACCGTCACGACACTAGGTGTCATTTTGGCCCTGCTTTTCGCTATTGTCGTCTGGATCCTGATCTGAGCCTCAGTTTCAATTTCGGACATGAAAAAGGGTCGCTCCCGAAGAGGCGACCCTTTTTGTGTCAATTCATTCTTCCGCTCACGCCTGGCGGAAGAGCCGCATGGCAAGCGAGACGAGGAAGAGAATGATGAAGATGCCGAAGAGGATCTTGGCGATCCCGGCCGATGCGCCAGCAATGCCGCCGAAGCCGAGAACGCCAGCGATCAAGGCGACGACCAGAAATACGAGTGCGTAGTAAAGCATGTTGGGTTCTCCGTGTTTCGATGCCGGAGGAACGTTGGCTGGTTGGCTTTGTTCCATCCGGATCACGGTTTCGAGAGCAGTGCAGCGTTGAAATAAAATAATTGCATGTTCGGGAACCTTGTGCGTCCATCCGCGTTGTCAGGCGACACTGTTTCAAACCCGTTGGACCAAATGACAGAACATTCGAAGAAAGCGCCGGCTACGAACGGGCTGCCTGGAATGGCCGCCTTTCATCCCGGCGTGTCGGCGCAACTGCGCGAGTACTATCAATCGGTACAGGAAGAGGGGATCCCGGATCGGTTCCTCCAGCTCCTGGAGCAGCTGGATGTGGCCGAGCGCCAGGCCAGTGAGTCCACTCGCATCAAGGACAATGCTCGATGACTGTTGGCGATAAGTCGACCGACCACTCCTTCAAGCGCGACCTTCTGGCAGCGCTGCCAAACCTCCGCGCCTTTGCCGTATCGCTGACCGGCCGACATCACGTCGCCGACGATCTGGTGCAGGACACGATCATGAAGGCATGGGCCAAGCAGGATCATTTCGAACCCGGCACCAACATGAAGGCCTGGCTGTTCACCATTCTGCGCAACGAATTCTATTCGCAGATGCGCAAGCGTGGCCGCGAGGTCTCCGATACCGACGGTATCTTCACGTCTCAGCTTTCCACCCATCCCCAGCAGTATGGTTCACTCGACCTGCAGGACTTCAAGCGTGCGCTCGACCAGTTGCCGAACGACCAGCGCGAGGCGATCATTCTCGTGGGCGCCTCCGGCTTCGCTTACGAGGAGGCCGCCGAGATCTGCGGTTGTGCCGTAGGCACCATCAAGAGCCGCATCAATCGCGCGCGCAACAAGCTTCAGGAGATCCTGGGTGTGAGCGGCGAGGGCGATTATGGCCCCGATGCCCACAGTTCAGCGGTCATCAAGAAGGCTTTTGCCGTCTGAGGGCCCCTGACCATGGGCCGCTTTCAAAACCGCCGCAGCCAGTTCATGGGCCTGCGGCGGCTTCGTGACCAGCGGATGAGCGGTCACGATGCTTGGAGTGTCGGTGAAATGGCCGTAGGACGACAGAAAGACCGGCTTCGCGCCGGCTTTCATGATCAGGTCTGCACGTTCGACATTCAAGGCCTCGTTCAAGACCGCGTCGATGATCACCACATCGAACATCGTTGTCTCGACGGTCTCCGCCAGGCGGGCCAGCGGGGCGATGGTTACATCGCAAGGCAGATCGTCGAGAAGAATGCGCTCCACCTCCATGGCAATCAAATACTGGTTCTCGGCAACGAGAACGCGGAGCGGCGCAGTCATCATGGAATTCCCTTTTGTCAGGCGCGCGTTATCGAACGTGCCTCGACCAGCGTCATTTAAAAAAGACATGTCCGACCTGCATTGTTCCAAGTCGGAACCTTATGGCAGTCAAACGAGGTCATCCCGTGGCAATCGAACCGCGTCATTCTCCTGTTCGTGTCAGCTGTTTCGAATGTCCCTTGCGACAGATGAAACGGTTTCGTCCCTTCACTGAAGCGGAACTGGAGTTCGTCTCCACCTTCAAGCGTGGCGAACTTGTCGCCGATCCAGGGACGACAGTGCTGGTGGAAGGCGCTCGCAGCGCACATCTCTACACGGTGCTCTCGGGCTGGGGCTTCCGCTACAAAATCCTCGAAGACGGTCGGCGGCAGATCCTGAATTATGTGGTGCCGGGTGACATGGTCGGTTTGCAGGGCGCCGTCATGGCGGAGATGCAGCATTCCGTCGAGGCGCTGACGCCGATGACGCTCTGTGTCTTCGAACGCAGCAGGCTGTTTTCCCTATTCGAATTGCATCCTGGCCTAAGCTTCGACCTGACCTGGCTTGCAGCCCGCGAAGAATGCATTCTCGACGAGCATCTGCTCAGCGTTGGACGGCGGTCAGCACTGGAAAGGGCGTCCTACCTTCTCGCCTTCCTGTTCGACCGTGGCATGAATGCGGGAATTCTTGGCGACAATCATCGCCATATTCCGGTCACGCAGATGCATTTCGCCGATACGCTCGGCCTCTCGATCGTGCACACGAACAAAACGCTGAAGAAGCTCGCCGACCGGGGGCTTATTCGCTGGCGCGAGCGGGGTTGCGACGTCGTTGATCCTGTCGGACTGCAGGAGATTTCCGGATGGAGCCCTGGAGAGCAAAGGATCAGACCCTTCATCTGATCGCGGCACAAACAAAAAGGCCCGCATGGCTTGAAGCGTGCGGGCCTTTTCATGTCTGGTGAAACTCTCCTTAGGCGACGATGACGACGCCGGTGAAGAGCGCGATGATCATCACGACCAAGACGATGAAAATCAGGATCTTGGCGACGCCTGCCGAGGCGCCGGCCACGCCCCGAAAACCGAGCAGGCTTGCGACAGCGGCGATCAGAAGAAGGATGAGGATCCATTGCAGCATTTGTGTCTCCCTGGTGCGTTGTTCCCTGAGGAAACAGGGCCGGCGGTCAATTGTTCCATCGGGCATCAGCGTGACGCACGTGTGTGCGCTGCAACAAAAATCGGTTTAAGCGGATAAGCCCAAGAACAAAACCGTCATTTGTTCTCTGAGCTGGACTAGACAGGGGCCCTCAGTTCTGGTCGTGTCCGCGATCGGAGAGTCCTCCGACTTTGGGCGAAGGACAGTAGGTGGAACCCGTTCGAACGGAGTTTGGGAGATGGGATTGAAGATCGGATCGCCAAGGGAGATTTATGCCGGTGAGGCCCGCGTCGCGATGACGCCTGATAGCGCCATTCAGTTGCAGAAACTCGGCTATGAATGCGTCATCGAAAGCGGTGCCGGCAAAGCCGCAGGCTTGTCGGACGACGCCTATCGCGCCGCCGGCGTGACGGTGGTCGAGACTGCCGCTGCCCTTTATGATACAGCTGACATCATCGCCAAGGTGCGTCCGCCCGAGACGTCCGAGGTCGATCGCCTCGGCCCGGACAAGACGCTAATCTCCTTCTTTTATCCCGCCCAGAACTCTGCACTGCTGGAGCAGGCGAAAGACAAGGGCGCGACCGTCGTTGCCATGGACATGGTGCCGCGCATCAGCCGCGCCCAGAAGATGGACGCCCTATCGTCGATGGCCAACATCGCAGGCTATCGCGCCGTGATCGAGGCCGGCAACAATTTCGGCCGCTTCTTCACCGGTCAGGTGACTGCCGCCGGCAAGGTGCCGCCGGCCAAGGTTCTGGTCATCGGTGCGGGCGTGGCAGGTCTGGCCGCCATCGGCACGGCGACTTCGCTCGGCGCCATCACCTATGCCTTCGACGTGCGCCCCGAAGTCGCCGAGCAGATCGAGAGCATGGGGGCGCAGTTCGTCTATCTCGAGTTCGAAGCGACACAGGATGGCGCAGCGACCGGCGGTTATGCAGCCCCTTCGTCGCCGGAATTCCGCGAGAAGCAGCTTGCCAAGTTCCGCGAATTGGCGCCGGAGATCGACATCGTCATCACCACGGCGCTGATCCCCGGTCGCGATGCACCGAAGCTGTGGCTTGCCGACATGGTGGCCGCGATGAAGCCGGGCTCCGTGGTGGTCGACCTCGCCGCCGAGCGAGGCGGCAATTGTGACCTGACGGTTCCGGATCAGAAGATCGTTTCGGAAAACGGCGTCACCATCGTCGGCTATACAGATTTCCCGAGTCGAATGGCTGCGCAGTCGTCGACGCTTTATGCGACCAACATCCGCCACATGATGACGGACCTTACGCCGGCCAAGGACGGGGTCGTCGTGCACAACATGGAAGACGACGTCATCCGTGGTGCCACCATCACCAAGGGTGGTGAGATAACCTTCCCGCCGCCGCCGCCGAAGATCCAGGCGATTGCGGCTGCAAAGCCCAAGGAGAAGGTGAAGGAGCTGACGCCCGAAGAGAAGCGGGCCCATGAGATCGCCGCCTTCAAGACGCAGACCCGCAACCAGATTGCGATGCTCGCCGGCGGTGGTGCGCTGATTCTGCTCGCTGGCCTCTACGCGCCGGCAAGCTTCATGAGCCATTTCATCGTCTTCGTGCTCGCCTGCTTCGTCGGCTTCCAGGTCATCTGGAACGTCAGCCATTCGTTGCACACGCCGCTGATGGCGATCACCAATGCCATCTCCTCGATCATCATTCTGGGTGCCCTGATGCAGATCGGATCAGGCAATTTCCTGGTGATCATCCTCGCTGCGCTGTCGGTTCTGATGGCCGGCATCAATATCTTCGGCGGATTCATGGTGACACGGCGCATGCTCGCCATGTTCCAGAAGTCTTAAAGAGCGGGGAGGGGAAAACTCATGGAATACGGATTCACCACAGCGGCCTATGTCGTCGCAGCCGTTCTCTTCATCCTGTCGCTCGGCGGCCTCTCGGGCCAAGAAAGCGCCAAGCGCGCCGTCTGGTACGGCATTGTCGGCATGGGGCTTGCGGTCGTCGCAACGCTTTATGGCCCCGGTGCGGGCAACTGGTTCGTCTCGGTCGTGATGATCGCCATTGGTGGTGCCATCGGCTGGGTCGTTGCCCAGCGGGTGCAGATGACCGAAATGCCGCAGCTTGTGGCCGCCATGCATTCGCTGGTCGGTCTGGCTGCCGTCTTTATCGGCTTCAATGCCGAAATCGAAATGTGGCGCATTGCCAGCACGCTTGCTGACGCCGGGCTCACCGGCTGCGATCCGCTGAGCGCCGTTGCCTGTGCAGCACAGGCGACGCAGGCGACCTTGTTCAGCGATTTCGGCGGCTTCGCCCTGAAGATTGCCGAGAAGACCAGTGCCGAGATCGCCGTTCTGAAGATCGAAGTCTTCCTCGGCGTCTTCATCGGTGCCATCACCTTCACTGGCTCAGTGGTCGCCTATGGCAAGCTGGCTGGCAAGGTCGATACGACGGCGAAGCAACTGCCGGGTGGCCATATGCTCAACGCGGCTGCAGCCCTCGGCTCCCTGATCCTGCTGGTGTTTTATTTTCAGGGTGCCGGCAGCTGGACTCTGATCCTGATGACGCTTCTGGCGCTCTTCATCGGCTATCACCTGATCATGGGCATCGGTGGTGCCGACATGCCGGTCGTTGTCTCCATGCTCAACAGCTATTCCGGTTGGGCGGCAGCGGCGATCGGCTTCTCGCTGTCGAACGATCTCCTGATCGTCGTCGGCGCGCTGGTCGGTTCGTCCGGTGCGATCCTCTCCTACATCATGTGCAAGGCCATGAACCGCAGCTTCGTTTCGGTCATTCTTGGCGGCTTTGGTGGGGCGACAGGTCCGCAGATGGAGGTGACCGGCGAGCAGATCGCGATCGACGGCGATGGCGTTGCTAATGCTCTCAACGATGCCGACAGCGTGATCATCGTCCCGGGTTACGGTATGGCGGTCGCCCAGGCGCAGCAGTCGGTGTCGGAACTCACCCGCAAGCTGCGTGCTGCTGGCAAGACGGTGCGCTTTGCGATCCATCCGGTTGCCGGTCGCCTGCCGGGCCACATGAACGTGCTTTTGGCCGAGGCCAAAGTGCCCTACGACATCGTTCTGGAAATGGACGAGATCAACGAGGATTTCCCCGAGACCGACGTCGCCATCGTTATCGGCTCGAACGACATCGTCAACCCGGCCGCCCAGGAAGATCCCAACTCGCCGATCGCCGGCATGCCAGTTCTGGAAGTCTGGAAGGCGAAGCAGGTCTTCGTCTCCAAGCGCGGTCAGGGTACGGGATATTCTGGCATCGAGAACCCCTTGTTCTACAAAGAGAATACGCGGATGTTCTACGGTGACGCGAAGAAGTCGATCGACAGCATCCTGCCGTTGATCAAGTAAGCTTCGGATCAGATCTAAGCTTTAAAGCCGGGTGGTGACGCCCGGCTTTTTCAATCCTTGCGGGATTGAACGGGAACCGGACGCCAGCATTTCGCCGCGCAGAGCGGTTGATCAGCGCAGGAGTTTTCGTGAGCACCGAATTCATTTTTGCCAGCCTGTGTGCTGGCCTGCTTTGTACCACAGTTTCAGCCGCCGACCTCGGTTTGGCGGATTCGCCGCCGCCCTTGTCTTCGCAAAGTGCTGTGGCAGACATCATTCATGACTGGAGCGGTGGTTATGTCGGTGTCGTCGGTGGCGGTGCCGTCGGCGAGGTGAAGACGGAGACAGGCTCCGGTACCCTGGGTTCGGACACGACGCTTCGGGGCGGCGTTGCCGGTGTCACCGCTGGCTACAACATCCAGAACGGCAACATGGTCTATGGCGTCGAGGGCGATGTCTCCTGGGCCAAGGTCAAGGGAGACCAGTCCTGCCAGGGCTTCCCTTCGCAGAGCTGCTACTATGAACTTGGCTTGCAGGGAACGGCGCGCGCCCGTGTCGGCGTTGCCATGGATCGGACACTGCTTTACGTCACCGGCGGTCTGGCCGTCGCGCGCGGTCAGGGCGGTGTCAACCCGGTGGTCGGTGCAGCCATCGGCGAAGACAAGCAGACCTATCTGGGTTTCGTCACCGGCGTGGGCGCCGAATACGCCATGACGGATGCGCTGAGCTTCAAGGCCGAATATCTCTACACCGATTATGTCTCGCGCACCTCGCCGCTGGGCACGGTCAGTCCGCTGGACAGCTACCGGTCGGAACCGTCTAGCCACGTTTTGCGCGTCGGTCTGAACTATCGGTTCTGAATATGCGGATCTAAAGGACAAAGAACCCCGTCATTGTGGCGGGGTTCTTTGGTTGTGCTGCCGATCAAGCATCTGCCTTGAAGGTCTGCTTCTGCGTGCCAAGCCCCTCGATGCCGAGCTCGACGACGTCGCCGGCCTTCAGGAACTGCGGCGGCTTCATGCCGAGGCCGACGCCCGGAGGCGTGCCGGTGGAGATGATGTCACCGGGATGCAGGCTCATGAACTGGCTGAGGTACGAAACCACGTGGGCGACGCCGTAGACCATGGTCTTCGACGAGCCATCCTGCATCATCTTGCCGTTGACGGAGAGCCACATCTTGAGGTCGTGCGGGTTGGCGATCTCGTCCTTGGTGACCAGCCAGGGGCCGATCGGGCCGAAGGTATCGCAGGACTTGCCCTTGGTCCACTGGCCCGCACGCTCGGTCTGGAAGGCTCGCTCTGAGACGTCGTGGGAGACGCAGTAGCCGGCGACGTAATCCATTGCGTCCGCTTCCGAGACGTATTTTGCGGTCTTGCCCATGACGACGCCAAGCTCGACTTCCCAGTCGGTCTTCTCCGAGCCGCGCGGGATCAGCACGTCGTCGTTCGGACCGCAGATGGCGGAGGTCGCCTTCATGAAGATGACAGGCTCTGGCGGCACGGCAGCGCCGGTTTCGGCGGCGTGGTCGGAGTAGTTCAGGCCGATGCAGATGAACTTGCCGGTGCCGGCGACGCAGGCGCCGATGCGGTCAACGGTGATTTCGGGCAGCGAGGCTGGGTCGATGGCGGCGATCTTCGCCAGACCTTCCGGGGAGATGGCCGGACCGCCGATATCGGCGACGTGGCCCGAGAGGTCACGGACCTTGCCGTCCTTGTCGAGGATCGCAGGCTTTTCCTGACCCAACGGGCCGACGCGCATCAGTTTCATAGTGTTCTTCCTTCTTCAAAATTAGATGGTCCAGCCGCCATCAATGGCGAAGGCCTGACCGGAGGTGTAGGTGGCGCCGGCGATGTAGACGGCAAGGTCGGCGATTTCTTCCGGCGTGCCAAGGCGGCCCATGGGTTGGCGGGCGATGAAGACGGCGCGTGCGGCATCATAGTCGCCTTGTGCGCGCATGCGGTCCTGCAGCGATGGGCTTTCGACGGTGCCGGGGCAGATCGCGTTGCAACGGATGCCTTGCGTCACATAGTCGGCGGCGACGGATTTGGTGAGGCCCACCACGGCGGCCTTGGTGACGGTATAGGCGCAGCGGTTCGGTACGCCCTTCACGGAGCTGGCGACCGAGGCCATGTTGATGATCGAGCCGTCTCCCTTCTCCAGCATGGCGGGAAGCACTGCACGGATCGTGCGGATCATGGCGCGGACATTGAGGTCAAAGGCAAAGTCGAGATCCTTGTCGGCCATATCAAGGACCGTTCCACCATGCACGACGCCGGCGCAGTTAAACAGGACGTCGAAGGGACCGGTCTCGGCGACCACTGCCGCCACCGCGTCCTCGTTCAAGACGTCGAGTTGGCGGGTCGTGATCCCGGCCTCGCCTTCGAGCGTTGCCAGGGCTTCCGTGTTGATATCCGTTGCGACGACGGTCGCACCGGCGCGGGCAAAGGCGATTGCACTTGCGCGGCCGATGCCCTGGCCGGCGGCAGTCACCAAGACATGCTTGTTCTTCAGGGGCAGGTTCATCCTTCAGGCTCCTCCAGCCGATCCCTCGTCATGCGACCCTTGCATATTTCAGCCGGTGATGCGAGCATCATTCATATGCAAAACATTTATTCATAATCGTCAAGGTCAGTCCTCGGACTTCAAGGAGAGAAATTGAGTGAATGATCTTGATCAGGATCGTTACCGGGCGCCTGCGCTCGACAAGGGCCTCGATATTCTCGAGCTGCTTGCGGGCGTCGATGGCGGCTTGAGCCAGACGGATATCGCCAAGAAACTCGACCGTAGCCCGAATGAATTCTATCGGATGCTCGACCGTCTGGTGAAACGCGGTTATGTCGCGCGGCTCGATGGCGACCGTTATGTGCTGACGCTTAAACTGTTTGGCCTTGCTCAACTGCATGCGCCAACGCGGCGGTTGGCTTCGCTTGCCATGCCGCTGATGCGGGAACTGGCCGAAGTGACCCGCCAGGAAAACCACATCGTCGTCTATGACCGGGGCCATCCGGTCGTGATCGCCCAGCTGGAGGCACCGGGCTATTGGGGCATCTCGATGCGGGTCGGCTCGCGCATGGGCCTTTTCGATACCGGGTCCGGCCATGTGCTTCTTGCCTATCGCAGCCCGGAGGTCCGCGCGATGATGGTGGCAGAGCATGAGGCCAGCGGCGGGCCCGAAGGGCGCATGACCGAGGCCTTTGCGCGCCACCTCAACGAGATCCGTGCACGCGGCTACGAGGTGATGCCGAGCGCGCAGACCGCTGGTGTCACCAACCTTTCGGCCCCGATCCTGAGCGCCGACGGCGAGGCACTGGGCGCGCTGACCGTGCCCTATATCGGCATCATCAATCAGCCCGAGGCGCCCGATATCCCCCATACGCTTGAAGCACTGCGGGAAACGGCACGTCGGATTTCCGAGCTTGCCGGCGCCGGTCTTGGGAGCGAAACCGGGGACACTCCATCAGTCTAAATTGCCTTGGGAGGGGCCGCACATGATCATCGATACCCATCTGCATCTCATCTATCGCGACAGGCTCAGCTATCCCTGGCTGAAGGACGTTCCGGCCCTCGATGCCGATTTCAGCTGGGAGACCTATGCGCGGGAGGCGAAGAGGCTCGGGATCTCCTCGGTGCTGCATATGGAAGTCGATGTTGCGCCTGAGGACATCCCCAAGGAAACCGCTATGGTGCAGGACTTGGCGCGGGCGCCTGATAGTCTGATCCGGGGAGTGATTGCTTCCTGCCGGCCGGAAGATCCCAGCTTTGCCGCCTATCTCGATGCACAGCTAGCGAACCCGCTCGTCAAAGGCTTCCGCCGCGTATTGCATGTCGTGCCCGACGATGTCTCGGAGAACGCGCTGTTCCGCGAGAATGTGAAGCGTTTGTCCGGGACGGGCCTCACCTTCGATCTGTGCATGCTGCCGCATCAGATCGACAAGGCAAAGGCGCTTGTCGATCTCGCGCCCGATGTCACTTTCATCCTCGATCACTGCGGCGTGCCCGATATCAAGGGGCATGGTTATGACATCTGGAAGGCTGGAATCACCGACATTGCGAGGCGCGAGAATGTTCGTGTGAAGATCTCCGGCATCCCGGCCTATGGCGATCTTGAGACCTGGACGCTGGAAGATCTCAAACCCTATTTCGATCACACGATCGCATCCTTCGGCTTCGACCGCGCGATCTGGGGTTCGGACTGGCCGGTCTGCACACTCGGAGGGGGGCTATCGACCTGGGTGGCGACGACGCAGGCACTGCTGCATGGCTGCACGAGAGAAGAGAAAGACAAGCTTTTCTCCGGCAATGCGAGACGGATCTGGCAGCTCGGCTAACGCGCTTTGGCATCCTCTGCCATGAGCCTGCGGAGATAGCCGCGCATGGCGATGATGAGGGCTTCGATGTCGTCATTCGAGGCCGTGAGATCCTGCAGGGCGTAGCTCTGCAGGATGATACCGTCGATGCCGATCAGCATCTGACGGGCGACGGCGCGGCCGATCCGCCGCAGCTCTTCATCGGTATCGTCCTCGAAAACGAGGTGTCCGTAGAAATCGATATAGGCATTGTATTGCCGCGTCGCGAGCCATTCGGAGCCTTTGGTCCGCAGGGCATAAAGCGTCAGCTCCGTCTGGGCGATCTGCTTGTTGCGAGTGCGCTGGATGTAGCGCCAGCTTGCCCGGATGAGAGTCTCTATTCGGTCTTCTGGCGCCTTCGGCAGGGCGACGTCCTGGCGATAGGCAACCTCCATATCGGCGATCAGGTCTTCCAGCACGGCCAGCAGCAGGCTTTCTTTGCTGTCGAAATAGTAATGCAGGGTGGCGAGCTTGACACCCGCAGAGGCGGCGATGCGGCGTGTGGTCAAGGCCTCCATGCCGCCCTCCTCGAGTGCTTCGCGTGCACCCTTGATGATGCGGATGCGGGTTTCGAGGCCTTTGCGGGTCGCGCCCGGTGGGCGGCCGCGCGTCGCGGTTGTTTGCGTCGCCTCCGCAGTTTCGCTCATCGCCCTCCTCCGCCTTCGAAGGTGACACGGCCGTCGCAGATGGTGAGAACAGGCGATAGCAAGGCGATGTTGTCCGGGGACGTCGCTTCGATATCGCCGGAGAGGACGACGACATCCGCAAGGTAGCCGGGCTTCAACACGCCCTTGCGGTCTTCCATATATTCGACCCAGGCGCTCGTGCGGGTATAGGCGGCCAGCGTTTCGTGCAGGCTGAGGCGGTGGTCCGGCATGTCGTCGGCCCACGGTTTGCGAGTGAGGGCGTCGCCGATGCAGCTCAGCGGCGGCAGCGGCGAAACGGGCCAGTCGGTGGCGAAGACGATCTTTGCGCCGGCATCGGCCAGCGTTTTCCAGGCGAAAGCATAGGGCCAGCGCTCGCGGCCGATATAGGTGAGATAGGGTTCAAGCGGCAGCCCCGCCGAGCCCGGCGGATGGGTGGGCTGCATGGAAGCGATTGTGCCTGTTTCTGCAAAGCGCTTGATATCGTCGGGATGCACGACCTCGATATGTTCGATGCGATTGCGCATATCTTTCCGGCCATTGGTGCGGATCGAAGCTTCGTAGCCGTCGAGCACCATCCGCACGGCGCCGTCGCCGATCGCGTGTACGGCAACCGGCAGGCCGAGGCGATTGGCTTCCGTTGCGACGGCATTGAAGGCTTCACCCGAGAACAGCGGCTCGCCCTTCCAGCCGGGCTTGTGGGCGTAGTCATCGACGAATACGGCGGTTTCACCCTCGGTCACGCCGTCCATGAACAGCTTGACGAAGTTGCAGCGCAGCTTGTCCGTGTCGAAGCGGGCCTTCCAGGCGGCGGCCTTCTCTTCGAGATCCGAAAGCGGCATGAAATTCTTCATGTGATAGGGCATGCGTACCCTGACCGGCAGGCCTTCTCTCCTTTCGATCTCGTCCAGCATTTCGAGCTGGTAGAGATTACCGTCCATGTTCTGGAAGGATGTGATGCCGAGCGAGGCGCAATAGGCGAGGCCCTTCTTCAGCACCTCGATGTCTGCAGCGCGCTCTTCCGAAGTGACATGCTCAGGATCACCGCCGGTACCGACACCGAGGCCTTCGCGACCGCCGGTCACGCTCATCGACGCGACAGGGCGCATGGCATTGCTCTCGCGCAGCTCGCCGGTGGCCAGCCCGTCGTCGCCCATGACGATCTCGTTGCCCACGCCGACATCGCGGCCTTGGAGGATACCGGCCGTCTCCAGCGCGATGGTGTTGGCCCAGGCCGTATGCCGGTCTGGGGCAACCATGATGAAGGGCCGGTCTGATATGATTCGGTCGAGATGGTGGCGGGTGACGCGCTCACTCTCTGACAGGATGGTATAATCTGCCGTCTGGGCGACGAGCAACGGCAGATCCGAATTGGCCACCGCATAGTCCTTCACGGCTTTCGACAGAGCGTCGAAGCCCTTCACGCCGAAAAGCGAGAGTTCACCCAGGGCAACCGAACCGCCGAAGATATGCATATGGGCTTCGTTGAAGCCCGGGAGCACCGTGGCGTTGCCTGCATCCACGACGCGCGTCTTTGGCCCCGCCAGCGCCAGGATCTCGGCATTGCCACCGACGGCCATGATGCGGTTGCCGGTGAGCGCGATCGCTTCTGCGCGCGGATGCGCGTCATCTAGGGTCAGGATGCGGGCATTGTGGATGACGATCTCGGCGCTCATGGCGGTTCTTTCTTCAGGCCTGGAAGGTGATGCGGCCGTCGCAGATCGTGACGGCGGGGCGGACGGTGTCCATGATCTCGCCGGGAGCGACGGCTTCGATGTCCTTGGTCAGGATCACGACGTCGGCGAGATAGCCCGGCTTCAGCATGCCCTTGCGGTCTTCCATGAACTCCACCCAGGCGCCGATCGCGGTATAGGCCTCAAGCGCTTCCATCAGCGAGAAGCGCTGGTCCTTCAGGCCGTCCTTCCAGGGCTTGCGGGTCAGAGCATCCTGGATGCATTGGAATGGTGAGACCGGTGAGACCGGCCAGTCGGAGGCGAAGACGACCGGGGCGCCTGATTCCTTCATCGTGCGCCAGGCATAGGCATAGTCCCAGCGATCCTCGCCGATCTTGGCCGTTGTCGGTTCCGCCGGAAAGCAGGTGCCGCCGGGATAATGGACCGGCTGCATGGAGGCGACGATGCCGAGTTCCGCAAAGCGCGAGATGTCATCGGGATGGATGATCTCGATATGCTCGATGCGGTGCCGATTGTCGCGCTTGCCATTGGCTTTCACGGCGGCCTCGTAACCATCGAGCGTCTGGTGGATCGCGGCACTGCCGATGGCGTGGACCGCGACCTGCAGGCCAAGTGCATCAGCCTTGGTGGCGATGGCATTGAAGGCTTGCGGCGTGAACAGCGGCTCATAGGTATAGCCCGGCCGGTCGCCATAACCGTCGAGCATATAGGCCGTCTGGCTGTCGAGCACACCGTCCATGAAAACCTTGACGAAATCGGCGCGCAGCATGTCGGTGGCGAATTCGTTTTTCCATTCGGCCGCCTTGTCGAGGTCCTCCAGCGCCATGAAGTTCTTCATGTGATAGGGGATGCGGATGCGGCAGGAGAGCTCGCCCGCCAGCTCCAGGTCGCGCATCAGGCGCAGCTGATAGTGATTGCCGTCGAAATTCTGGATCGAGGTGACGCCCCAGGAGGCACAATAATCGAGGCCATCTTTCAGGATAGCGCGGTCGAGGGCGAACTGTTCCGGCGTGACATTTTCCGGGTCCATGCCGGTGACCATGCCGAGCTCTTCGCGGCCGCCTGTGGAGGCGAGCGCCGAGACGGGACCAAACGCATTGCCTTCGCGCAGCTCGCCATTGGCGAGACCGTCAGGCCCCATGACGATCTCATTGCCGATACCGACATCCTTGCCCTGCAGGATGCCAGCCTTTTCCAAGGCTGCGGTATTGGCCCAGGCGGTGTGATGGTCCGGCGCAAACATCATGAAGGGGCGATCGGGCAGGATCGCATCCAGGTGATGGCGGGTGCAGGGTTCGGTGAGCGAGATGATCGAGTAGTCGGCGGAGAAACCCATCAGCAGCGGCTCGTCGGGGTTCTTGGCTGCATAGTCGAGGATTGCTGCCTTCAGCGCCTCGAAGCCCTGGATGCCATGCAGGTTCAGCTGGCGCAGCGAGACCGAGCCCGGGAAGATATGCATATGGGCTTCGTTGAAGCCCGGCATGACGGTGGCACCTTTGGCGTCGATGGTCTGCGTCTCGGGTCCTGCCAGCGCCTCGATCTCAAAGCGTGTGCCGACCGCCAAGATACGGTTGCCGAAAAGCGCGACCGCTTCGGCGCGGGGGGCTGCCGGATCCATGGTGAGAACCGGGCCATTGGTGATGATGATGTCTGCAGTCGTTGCCATGACGGGATCCTTTGGTGTCATGCGGTCCACGCGCTGAGCGCGCGGAAGAAGGCGAAGTTGTCGTGTTTCAACTCGTCGTCCAGCGGGTTGGGCTGGGAGGAGAGCTTGACGATCACGGTCTCGGTGGAGGGGTCGACATAGAGCCATTGGCCGTGGATGCCGATGGCGCAAAAGGCGCCATCAGGTTCACCTGACTGGTACCACTGACTGCGATAGCGCCCGTTGGGGAAGAAGTTGGACTTGCCATCCACCCAGGCCTTGTGGTCGCCAGCCGTCAGCATGTCGGCGATCCAGGCCTCCGGAATGACACGGCGGTCCTCCACCTTGCCGTCCACGCGCAGCATCTCGCCGACGCGGGCCAGGTCGCGGGCGGTGACCGAAATGCCGCCAGCGGCACGCGCGGTTCCTTCTGCATCGACGGTAACGCTGGCGTGGTTCTTCGCGCCGAGCGGCTTCCAGAGGCGCGCGGACAAGACATCACTGTAGCGTTGGCCGGTTGCACGCTCGATCAGGACGCCGAGCAGGTCGGAATTGGGAGAGGCATAGAAATGCGCGCCGCCATGCGAGTGGGGGTCCTTCTGCAGTGTCATCAGAAAGGCCAAGAGAGTTTCATCCGGCTGGGACGGATCGGCGGGATTCCACAAGGTGGCGCGGCGGTAGCGGGCATAGGCGCCGTCGGTGTTCAGATAGGCCTCGTCGAAGGCGAGGCTGACGCGCATGTCGAGCACGTCGCGGATGCTGCAGTCGCCATAGGCGGAGCCGGCGGCTTCCGGCAGGAGGCTGGTAACGGGCGCATTGGGGTCCATCAGCCCGTCGGCTTCAAGCGTCGCGATGACGAGGGCGGTCAGCGACTTGCTGATCGAAAAAATAATGTGGCGCTGGTTGATGCCGGCATGCGGCGCATAGTGTTCCGCGACGATCGTGCCCGCCTTCATCAGCACGAAGGCGTCTGTATGGGCGTAGTCGAGATAGGCGCGGACGTCCGGCTGCCCGGCAAGCCCCTGCGGCAGCGGCTGCGACAAGAGATCGGACGCAACGGGTTCGCCTTCGCTCACTTCGGCGATCGCGGCGATCATGGCGCTTGGGACAACCTCTTCCACGTGGCCAAAGCTGAAGCGGCTGAACGGGGCCGTGCGCCAGTTGGCAAGCGTCACGTCACGCCTCTCGAAACCATAGGCCTTGGCAAACTGCGTCGTCATCAGGGTATGCTCCTCCTGCGGGAGGACCATTGGCCCTCCCGTTTCGGTCTTTTCGTTTGTGGTTCGGTATTACTTCTGCACTTCGGTCCAGATGCGGGTGTAGAGCTGCTGGACGTCGGGTTCGCAGCTCAGCAGGAACTCACCCGCACTTTCCAGTTCAGCCGGGATCACCAGTTCAGGCGCGCCCTGCATCTCCTTGTCCATGAACTGCTCCGAACCTGTGATGCCATTGGCATATTTGGCGAAGTTCGACAGCATCGCGGCATTTTCAGGAGCCATGATGAAGTTCATGAATGCCTTGGCGTTGTCGACATTCTTCGCATCTTTCAGGATAACGACGCTGTCCATGAAGACCGGATAGCCTTCCTTCGGATAGCCGAACTTGACGTCGGGGTTCTGCAGGCGTGAGCGCATGATCGCGCCGTTCCAGTAGTAGACGCCGGCATAATCGCCGGTCGGCAGCTTGTCGGTGACGCTATAGTCCATGGCCAGCCACTTGGTCTTGGCCTCGACCAGCTTGTCTCGCACCTTCATCAGCACGTCCCTGTCGGTCGTGCACCAGTCGCCGCCGAAATACTTGATCGTCGCGAAGAGCACGTCGTTCATTTCGGGCGTGACGTTGAGCTTGCCGACCAGTTCTTCCGGCGGGTCGAGGAAGATTGCCGAGGTGTTGATGTCGCCGTTGTAGAACTTGGTGTTGACGCCGATGCCGGTGACGCCCCACTGCCACGGAACCGAGTAGCGGCGGCCCGGATCCCATTCGACATCCGCCCAGCGCGGATCGACGTTCTTAAAATTTTCCATCTGGTCTGGGCGGGCCTCAAGCAGCAGGCCTTCATTGATCCAGATCGGCATGTAGTTGGCCGAGGGCACGACGATGTCGAAGCCATGGCCGCCGGCACGGACCTTGGCGAGTGCCGTGTCGTTCGAGTCATAGTCGGTGATCGTCACCTTGACGTCGAACTGCTCCTCGAATTTCTTGATCAGTTCCGGGCTGGTATAGTCGCCCCAGTTGTAGATGTTGAGCTCGCCGGCGGCTGTGGCCGTGCCTGCGAAACCCAACACCGAGATCGCGGCGATCGCCGTGGTCGTCATCCATTTCATTGTCATGTCCGTTCCTCTCTGTTGGTTGCTTTTATGCTTGCGGCTTGCGCCGGTTGATGAAGAAGAAGATCACGATCAGGACCGTCGAAGCGGCCAGGAAGATCGTCGCAATCGCGTTGATCTCCGGTGTCGTTTCGCGGCGGATCTGGCCGAGCATGTAGGTGGGCAGCGTGTCCTGCCCGCCGGATTTGACGAATTCTGTGATGACGACATCATCCAGCGAGATGACGAAGGCGAGCATAAAGCCGGCGATGATGGCAGGCCGCAGCAAAGGCAGCGTCACGAAGCGGAAGGCCTGCCAGGGCGTGGCGTAGAGATCGGCGGCTGCCCGTTCGAGCGTGAGGTCCATGCTTTCCAGCCTGGCCCGGATGGGCAGATAGGCGAAGGGAATGCAAAACGCCGTATGCGCCAGGATCAGGTAGCCGAGGCCGGAATAGCCGGTCCAGACCTTGATGCGGGAGAAAACGATCAGGAGCGCCACGGCGGTGACGATTTCCGGGATCATCAGCGGCTGGTTGATGACGGCGTATTTGGCGGTCAATCCGCGATAGGGTTCGGTGCGTGTGGTGGCCAGCGCGGCCATGGTCGCGGCGATCGTCGCCAATCCTGCGGCCCAGAAGGCGATGATGACGGAGCGCAGAGCTGCTGCTTGCACGGCGTCGTTCTCAAGCGCCGAGGCGAACCAGCGCAGGGAAAAACCACCCCATGCCGAAAGCGAGTCGCTGGCGTTGAAGGAATAGGCAACGAGTGTCGCGATCGGCAGATAGAGCGCGAAGAAGGTGAAGAGTGCGATCAGGCCGAAGCCCGGTTGCGAGCGGATGTCGAAGCGACGTTCAGCCATGACGCACCCCCGATTTCGCGGCGTTGCGGACATAGAAGAGCAGGGCGATCATCACGAGGGCCATCAGCGTGATGGACATTGCAGCGCCCAGCGGCCAGTTGCGACCGGCGCCGAATTGTAGCTCGATGAGATTGCCGAGCATCAGGTTCTTGCCGCCGCCGAGCACGCGCGGGATGACATAGGCGCCGAGCGAGGGAATGAAGACGAGGATCGAGCCGGCGATCAGGCCGGGTTTCACCAGCGGAATGACGATCCGCCAGAGCACCTGTAGTCGGTTGGCGTAAAGGTCGTAGCCGGCCTCGACCAGGCGGAAATCGAGCTTCTCGATCGAGGCATAAAGCGGCAGTACCATCAGCGGCAGATAGACATAGGTCATGCCGAGCAGGGTGGCCGTGTCGGTATAGATGATCTGCAGGGGCGTATCGATGATCCCGAGCCAGATCAGAACATTGTTCAGGATGCCCTCGTTGCGGATGACCTGCTGCATGGCGAAGGTGCGGATGAGAAGGTTGGTCCAGAAGGGAATGGTGATCAGGAAGACCCAGATCTCGCGGGTCCGGGCCGGCCTTGTTGCGATGAAATAGGCGGTGGGGAAGCCGAGGATCAGGGTGAAGAAGGTGGTGTAGAGGGAGAGTTTGATCGAGCGCCAGAAGATCGCGAGATGCGCGTCGGCGATGCCCAGCGTGTCGTCGAAGATGTCGCGTTGCATGAAGACCGAGGTCCAGCCTTCGAGCGAAAAGGTGCCAAACTTCACGTCGCCATAGTCGCCCTTCTCCAGGAAGGAATAGAGCACCATGACGAGCAGGGGCCCGAGGGCTGCGACGAAGATGATGACAAGCGCCGGGAGGCTCAGGAACCAGCGGTTTCGGATGTCGCGCGATTTGGCATTTTCAGGGGCCGTCTTGATCGCGCTCATGATCAATCCCTCAAGATCTGCGCGACATCATGGCTGACCATGATGCCGACATGTTGGCCCTCGACCAGTCCGCAACTGCCGCTGCGGCTGTTTTGCTGGCGCACGGTGAAGAGCGAGCCACCTTCGAGGCGGACATTGATATTGGTGTCTGTCCCCAGATAGACGACGCTTTCAATCGTGCCCTGCAGGGTAGCCTCGTCCGTCGCATCGATGATCGCGGCGTGCTCGGGGCGGATAACGATCGTGACCTTGCCCGTCGGCGTTGTGTTGTCCGGGAAGCTTGCCGGGATCTCGCGGCCGGAGCGCAGCCGGACACTTGCCCGGTCGCCCTGAACGGAGGCGACTTCAACCTCAAGGAAGTTGGTTTCGCCGATGAAGTCTGCGACGAAGCGCTCGGCCGGGCGGTCGTAGATGTCCCAGGGCGAGCCGACCTGGCGAAGGCTACCCGTCGACATGACCGCGATGCGGTCCGACATGGTAAGCGCCTCTTCCTGGTCGTGGGTGACGAAGATGAAGGTGATGCCGGTCTCGGCCTGGACCCGCTTCAGCTCGATCTGCATCTCCTTGCGCAGCTTGTAGTCGAGCGCCGACAAGGGCTCGTCGAGCAGCAGGACTTTCGGCTTGGGGGCGAGTGCGCGGGCGAGCGCCACGCGCTGTTGTTGGCCGCCGGAGATCTGGCTTACCTGACGGTCGCGCATCTCGGTCATGTGCACGAGCTCCAGCATTTCGGCGACGCGGGCCTCAACCTCGGCCTTCGGTTTCCCGAGCATCTTCAGGCCGAAGCCTATATTGTCGGCGACCGTCATGTGCGGGAAGAGCGCGTAGGACTGGAAGACGGTATTGACCGGTCGCTTGAAGGGCGGAAGCGGGGCGATGTCCTCGCCGTGCAGGAGGATTTCGCCTGTTGTCGGGAAATCGAAGCCAGCGATCAGGCGGAGCAGGGTGGTCTTGCCGCAACCGGATGGCCCCAGCAGCGTGAAGAACTCGTTTTCCCTGATCTTGAGAAAGATCCCGTCGAGAGCTTTGACCTTGTCCTGTCCTGATCCGTAGATACGGCTGACGCCGCGGATTTCGATGGCTGCCTTGTCTGATGCGGAACTCAAGCCGTGCCCCCTGGCGTTCGGGTTATGCGTGAAGTGCTTCGTTCGACCCCTGAGACGATGGAGACCGCCTTGTCAGGGATGGCGCAAGTGGTGTCACGCAAGTGACGTGCCAGCTTATGGGCATGCTGATCTCTCCCTCCGTGGCGCTCGCCGGACTGCCCCATTTTCGGGATCTGAGCCGGATTTCGCCTGATTTCGTCGATGTTCCCGTGTTTCGGACGTACGGTTCGACAAGACCCGCAGCATCCTCTTTTGTGGCATGTTGCCTCTAATTTGGTCGTTTGACCATTTTTATTTTGGACGGGTGGAAAGTTTTCCGGACGCGCATGGCTGGCCTGCGTGAGGCGCTCGGCCCAGCGCTTGACAGTGTCCTGTCGGGAAGCCCATCGTCTCTGTCTGCCCGACTAGAGCGCCCATTCGAACGGAGCCCCGCGTGTCCGACCTGACCTCCCTATCCCTTGCCGATCTCCGTAAAACCCTCGATGCGGGAGGCGCCTCGGCCGAGGAGGTGATGGAAGCCTATCTCGACCAGATCGAGCAGCTCAACCCTCAGATCAATGCACTTGTCAGCCTTCGTTCGCGTGAGTCATTGCTTGCCGAAGCCCGTTCCAGGGATGCGGAGCGCAAGCAAGGCAGATCGCTTGGCCCGCTGTACGGCGTGCCGATTGCGATCAAGGACCTGAGTGAGGCGAAGGGCATTCTCTGTACCTATGGTTCGCCGCTCTTCCACGATTATGTGCCCGATTTCGACGACATCCAGGTCGAGCGCATCCGCGCGGCCGGAGCGATAATCATCGGCAAGACCAACACGCCCGAATGGGGCTTCGGCTCGCATAGCTACAATCCGGTCTTTGGCGTGACCCGCAATGCATGGGACCTCAGCCGCTCTGCGGGCGGATCGAGCGGGGGGGCAGGGGCAGCGCTTGCTGCCCGCCTCGTGCCGGTCGCGGATGGTAGCGACATGATGGGGTCTTTGCGCAATCCGGCCGCCTTCAACAATGTCGTCGGTTTCCGCCCGAGCTTCGGCCGCGTGCCCACGCTTCCGGGGCGGGATGCCTATCTCAATCAGTTGTCAACGCTGGGGCCGATGGGCCGTTCGGTCGAGGATGTGGTGACGCTCCTCAACATCCAGTCCGGTTTCGATCCGCGCGATCCCTCCTCCTTCGAAAGTGGCCCGGTTACCCTCGATCCGACGATCGTTGGAAAGGGCGGTCGCATCGGCTGGCTCGGCAATTTCGGTGGATATCTCTCCTTCGAAGCCGGCGTGCTCGACCTGAACGAGAAAGCACTCGGTGTCTTCGAGCGCCTGGGTTTTGTTGTCGAGCCAGCGAAGATTGATTTCGATATGAACAGGCTATGGTGGGCCTGGACCACGCTGCGCAGCTATTTCACGGCCGGTAGCATGCGCGACTTCTATGAGGATCCCGGCCGACGTGGCGCGCTGAAAGCCGAGATCCTTTACGAGGTCCGCTCCGGCTTGCGCATCCAGGCGGCTGATGTCTACGAAGCCTCGGCGGTGCGGACGGCTTGGTATCAGGCGGTGATGAAGGTTTTCGAGACTTGCGATTATCTCGTGGCGCCGGCCGCGCAGGTCTTTCCCTTCGATGCGGATATTCCGTGGCCGCGCGAGATCGCGGGCAAGCACATGGACACCTATCATCGCTGGATGGAAGTCGTGATCGGTCCCAGCATGGCCGGGCTGCCGGTCGCGGCACTGCCCGCAGGCTTCTCGGCGACGGGCCTGCCGAATGGCTTCCAGCTGATAGGGCGACCGAGGGCGGATCGAGCGGTGCTGTCGATTGCCGCAGCCTACGAGGCGGCGACCGACTGGCTCGCGCGAGTGCCGCCACTTACTCCCGTGACCGCGGGATAAATCGTCGCGCAACTTGAAGCGCGACATGATTTGGTCCAACGATTCCGAAACAGTCGCGGTGTTTCGCCTCATTCCCCGTCTGGGCTTTTTGCCTGGACGCTATTTCTGGATCCTTCTTCATGAACCTAGTTTTCGACGGCCACAACGATGTTCTTCTGCGCCTCTGGCGCAGCCGCAGCGAGGGCCGCAATCCGGTGGCCGAATTCCGCAACGGAACGAGCGCCGGGCATATCGATGCGCCGCGCGCGCGGAAAGGCGGGCTCGCTGGCGGTCTCTGCGCCATCTACATTCCCTCGCCGCATGACTTCAATCTGCGCGAACCGGATGTGAACGGTCACTATTCCACGCCACTCGATCCGCCGCTGGAGAGGATGCCCTCGCTCGACATCGCCCTGCAGATGGCGGCGATTGCCCATCGGCTCGACCAGGACGGCAGCTGGCGGCTGTGCCGGACAACGGCCGAGATCCGCCAGGCCATGACGGACGGTGTCTTTGCGGCCGTTCTGCATATGGAGGGCTGTGAGGCGCTCGATGCCGATCTCGAGACGCTTGAAGTCTTCTACGCCGCGGGGCTTCGTTCGCTTGGACCTGTCTGGAGCCGCCACAACATCTTCGGGCACGGTGTGCCCTTTGCCTATCCGAGTTCGCCCGATACCGGCCCCGGGCTGACGAAAGCCGGCGAAGACCTGATCCGGGCCTGCAACCGGCTCGGCATCCTGATCGATCTCGCCCATATCACCGAGAAGGGCTTCTGGGATGTCGAGCGTCTGAGCGATCAGCCGCTGATCGCCAGCCATTCCAATGTCCATGCCTTGACGCCTGTCGCCCGCAATCTGACGGACCGGCAGATGGATGCGATCAAGGCCAGCCACGGGCTTGTCGGTCTCAACTACGCCGTCACCATGCTCCGGCCAGATGGCCGCGACGATGCGGAGACGTCGCTTTCGACCATGGTCAGCCATATCGACTATCTCGTCGACCGCATGGGGATCGACTGCGTGGCTCTGGGCTCCGATTTCGACGGTGCGACGATCCCGAATGTCATCGGCGACGCCACCGGCAACCAGCGGCTGGTTACCGCCTTGAAGGAGCGCGGATACGGTCCTTCCGACCTCGACAAGATCTGCCGGGAAAACTGGCTTCGAGTGCTGGCTTCCGCCTGGCACGAGTAAGCCAGGTCGTTTCCCTCGTCAGGCGATCCGGTTGCCGGAGCGCCAGGCGGATTTGACAAAGGGGTGCCCATCCTGCAGGTCAACGCGGATCAGATCGGCCTTCAGGCCGGTCGCGATCGCACCGCGATCCGCCAAGTTGCCGGCCAGTGCCGGATTGCGCGTAACCATGGCAATGGCGCTCGGCAGATCGTAGTCGAGGCCGGGATCGGCGGAGATCATGAAGGCGGCGTCGAGCATCGAGCGCGGCACATAATCCGAAGCGAGAATGTCGACGAGCCGTGCCGCGAGCAGGTCACGAACCGCGATATTGCCCGACTGCGAACCGCCGCGCACGAGGTTCGGAGCGCCGGCTACGATCTGCATGCCTGCCTCTCTTGCTGCTTCGGCCGCTTCCATCGAGCAGGGGAATTCGGAGATCGACACGCCCTCGGCAATGCCCTCCTCGATATGCGCCACGTCCGTGTCGTCATGGCTCATCAGCGGCATAGCGCGCGACCGGGCGAGCGCGACGACCACTGGCCGTGTGCTTGCGGCAAACTGGCTCTTCTCGGCAACTAGCACCTTGATCTTCTCGCGCACCAGTTCCGGGCTTTCGCCTGTCGATTTACAGGCGCGGTGGACATAGGCCTCGATGTCACGGCTCTGGCGAATTCCGGGCAGGTGCTCCATCACCGAGATGACGCGAACGATCTCGCGGTCGATGTGCTCTGCCGTCAGTTGCGGGGTGACCGGGTCTGTCAGTTCGCAGCGCAGGTGGACGAGGTGTTCGGCCCTGAACATGCCGGCGCTTTGCGCCTGTTCGAGGGCTTCAATCATCGGCTTCAGGATCTCGGCGCGTTCCGGATTGTCGGTCGTCGCGCCGACGCAGAGGCTGTCGAAGACGGTGGTCACGCCGCCGCCGATGATCTGGGCATCATGGGCCAAGGCAGCGCGCATGAAATCCCAGCGCACATGGGCACGGGGATAGAGGTGTTTTTCGAAATGGTCGGTATGGATGTCGACAAGGCCGGGCAGGAGATAGTCGCCTGAGAAGTCGAGTGCTTGCGGGTCGTGCGATGGCCCCTCATGGATCTCGACAATCAGGCCGTTCTCGATCACCACCGAGCCATGCAGCACATGGCTCGGGGTCACAACGCGGGCATTGGAGAGGATCAGGACCTTGCCGCGCGCCGCCTCATGGGCCTCACCCGTCGCATCCGTTTGTCGCAGCATGTTCCAAGCCTCCATCCGCTTTTCATCGAAGCGTCTCTAGGCGCGTTTCATGACGCTTTGGTGTCACTTACCGTGAATGCCGTTTCAGCCCAGCAATTTCACGCAGTCGTCGGCGATGACCTGTTCCTCGTCGGTCGCGATCACCCGCACCTTCACGCGGCTTTCCTCGCGCGAGACGACGACTTCATTTCGGTCGTTCGCCTCGCCGTCCAGAAGTAGGCCGAGGAAGCGCAGGCGCTCGACCACCGAACGGCGGATCGTCGGCTGGTTCTCGCCGATGCCGGCGGTGAAGACCAGGGTGTCCAGGCCACCGAGCGAGGCGGCAAGCCTTGCCACTTCTCCTGCTATCCGGAAGGTGAAGACATCGAGGGCCTCGCAGGCTTCCTTCGACGGTGTCTCCAACAGCATTCGGCTGTCGGCACTGATGCCAGAGAGACCGAGCAGTCCCGACTGCTTGTAGATCATCTCCTCAACCTGTTTGACGCTCAGCCCATGGGCATCGACCAGATGGAAGAGCACGCCCGGATCGATTGCGCCGGACCGTGTTGCCATCGGCACGCCGTCGATCGTGGAAAAGCCCATGGAAGTGTCGCGGCTGTTCCCGTGGTCTAGCGCGCAGAGGCTGGCACCGGAGCCGAGATGAGCGACGACGGCCCGACCGCCTGCCGTTTCCGGTTCGAGCCTCTTCAGGGCGCCCGCGACATAGGCATAGGACAGACCGTGAAAACCGTAGCGTTTCACCCCCTTGTCGAACCATTCTCGCGGGATGGCAAACCGGCGCACCACATCGGACTGGGTCCGGTGAAAGGCTGTATCGAATGAGGCTGTCTGGGGAAGGCCGGGCTTGAGTTCGGCAATCGCGCGGATCAGGCGCAGGTTTTGCGGTTGGTGCAGCGGGGCAAGCGTCACCAGGCGCTCGATGCCGGCGAGGCTCGTGCCGTCGATCCTCACGGCATCGCTGAAGAGATCGCCGCCATGCACGACACGATGGCCGACGGCCGAAACAGCGTCGAGGTCGTAGTGTTCTCGGAGCCAGTCGAAGACCTCTTCCAGCACGTCGTGCAGCAGGTCATTAGTTTTGGCGACCAGCGGCACGTCGAAGACCTGGGGTCCCTCGACCAGATGGAAAGTTAGGGGTTCGGCGCGAAAGTCGATGACACCTTTGCCGATGCGCTTGGCTCCTCCAGGCTCGCGGGCGAAGATGCCGATCTTCACGGTGGAAGAGCCGGCATTGAAGGTTAGCAGCAGTTTCTGGCTCATGCCTTGTCACCGAGGGCCGCTGCGCGCTTTGCGGCGACGAGCTTGGCGAGTGCCGCCGAGGCAATCCGGACGCGCAGACTGTCAGAGCGACTGGTGAGGATGACCGGCACGCGCGCGCCGAGCACGAGGCCTGCAGCATCGGCATTGGCGAAATAGAGAAGCTGCTTGGCCAGCATATTCCCGGCTTCCAGATCCGGAACCAGCAGGATATCGGCGTCGCCGGCCACGGGTGAGACGATGCCCTTGGTGCGGGCGGCTTCCATGCTGATGGCATTGTCGAAGGCGAGCGGGCCGTCGACCTTCGCACCCCGGATCTGTCCGCGCGCCGCCATGACGGTGAGGGCTGCCGCTTCAAGCGTTGCCGGCATCTTGTCGTTGACGGTCTCGACGGCGGCAAGCACCGCGACCTTGGGTTCGGCTACGCCCAGCGTGTGCATGAGATCGACGGCGTTCTGGCAGATGTCACGCTTGTGCTCCAGCGTCGGCGCGATGTTGATTGCAGCGTCGGTGACGATCAGGAGCTTCGAATAGGCTGGAACGTCCATGACATAGACATGGCTGACGCGACGCTCTGTCTTGAGCCCCGAGCCGCCGCCGACGACGGCGCCAAGCAATTCGTCGGAATGCAGGCTGCCCTTCATCACCGAGCCGACCTTGCCGGCGACCGCGAGCTGGACGGCAAGCGCTGCTGCCGCATGGCTGTGTTCGGTGTGGACGATTTCGAGCCCATCAATCGAGATGCCTGCCTTTTCGGCGGCCGCGCGGATCTTCACCTCCGGGCCGATCAGGATCGGCTCGAGCAAGCCTTCGTCGCGGATCTCGACCGCTGCCTCGATGGCTTCGGGCGAGCAGGGATGGACGAGCGCTGTCTTCATCATGGGCAGGCTGCGAGCCTCGGCGACGATGGCGTCGAAGCGGTCATGGCGCTGCAGCGAGACATCGGGGGGAAGGTTCTCCGACCAGCTGATGCGTTCGACGGGCGCGCGTACACGGGCCTTGCCGGCAAGCACCGGCTCGCCATTCTGGTTGACGCAACGGGTATCGAAGATGAGTGTCCGGCCGTCGCTTTCCTTGGTCACCAGGGTGACGGTTGCGGTAATGCGATCCCCGGTCGCGATCTCTTTCCAAAACTCCAGATCCTGGCCGAGATAAACTGTGCCGGGGCCGGGTAGGCGCGTGTCGAGCACGGCGGAGATCATGCCGGCCGGGATCAATGATTGGCCGAGGGGCACCGGATTCCTATCGCCGGAGAGAGCGGCGAAGAGTTCGATGTCATCGGGGCCAATGATCCGTGTCAGGCTTGCCGCATCGCCGAGTTTCAGCTCCTCGAAGGTGCGGTTGGTGAGGATTGGTCTTTCCATATCGCTTTCGTCTTCCATTCTCGAACCGTCCTCCCCCGATCCGTTTGTCATACGGCAGGCCTGCTTCGTCAGCATGACCAACCCTGGCGGGCAATCTCTAGAGCCAGGGAGGGCCTGTCCTTGACTTGGGTCAAGGGAGGGTTGGACGAAAGTCTAGTGGGGGGGGATGGGGAGCCTCTCCCCTTGTGAGAGGATGGAAAATCGAAGGCTTGCGCTCGCCCTAATTCATCGAAATCGCTTTCTCACCCACCAAGGGGGAGAAGAGATCACCCCCACCTGTCACGCCAGGCCGGCTGCGCATCCGGATATGGCAGTGCCACCGCCTCGAACACCCCGCGCGCAATCGCCCGGGCCGTCACCAGCGTTGCCAGATGGCAGAGTTCCATCAAGTCCGCCGCGCCATTGCTCTGGCGCTTGCCCGTCGAGGCCGAAAACATCGTGTCGCCGTCGAGCGGCAGATGCGCTGGCAGTACGGCACGGGCGAGGCCGTCATGGGCCGAGAGCGAGAGACGATGATGTTCTGGCTTGGAAAGCGTGCAATCGGTCACGACGGCGCCTATGGTGGTTGCAGTCAGTCGCAGCCCCTTGATGCGCATGGCCCGATCTTCAACGGTCACATGAGCGGGCTGGCCGAGACCGCCGAATTCTTCCCCCTCCTCAAAAGGGGCAGTCCAGAAATGCGGACCATCGCCAACTGTGACGGAACCCATGGCGTTGACGGCCACCAGCGCCGCGATGGTGTGGCCAGAGGATGAGACGGCGCTGGCCGAGCCCAGGCCACCCTTGAAATTGGCCGTCGTCGCGCCCGTTCCTGCGCCAACAGTGCCGAGCGGGAAGGCGCCTTTCGCGGCGTTCTCGAAAGCCTGATAGCCGAGATCACGATAGGGAGCATGCAAGCCCCAGTCCTTGTTCCCACCATTGAGCAGATCCATCAGGATCGCCTGCGGCACGATCGGCACCCTCACAGAGCCCACGGCAAAGCCGCGACCGACAGCTCGCAGGCCCGATTGCACGCCGCCCGCCGCATCCAGCCCAAAGGCCGAGCCGCCCGAGAGCACGAAGGCATCGACCTGTTGCACCGTCATCGATGGATCGAGCAGCGTCACATCGCGTCCGCCCGGCGCGCCGCCGAGCACTGTGCCGGACGCGGTCGCCGGTTCGTCGAAGACGATGGCCGTGACGCCAGAACCGAGGGAGAGGTCCGTCGCATGGCCGACGGAAAGGCCGTCGATGTCGGTCAGTAGATTGAGGGGGCCTTGGGGCATGGGGCATGTCTCCAGATGTGCGGGCGGAGAGTGGCGGGGGCGTGGGATAAGATCAAGCGTGTCTCTTGATGTTGCTTTGCGGTGCGAACCGCAGAATCCGGCCCTTGCCCCTCATCCGCCTGCCGGCACCTTCTCCCCGCAAGCTGGGAGAAGGCCGAACATGCACCGCGCGTGCCTCCCTCTCCCCGCCTGCGGGGAGAGGGTAGGGTGAGGGGCAAAACTCCGGGCTCGGTGCAATCATCGCGCCCACCATTTCCCGCGCGGAGAAACGATCCCGCTGGACTAGTCGTATGGAACAACCGCGACCCGTCCACATTTGCTCTCCGCATCCCAATTGACGCACGCGTCTTGCAGGGCGATGTAGCCTCAACACCACCGATCAGGATCTTGCCCATGCAGCAGCTCAAGCGCCATCTCACCCGCATCGTCTCGGTCGCCGAAGCCCGTGTCTGGCTGACGGCACTCGTGGCGGCCCTCGTCGCCTATTTCCTGTTTGAGCTCACGGGAGAAGTGCTGGAGGGCGAGACACGGGCCTTGGACGAGAGCGTGCTTCTGATGTTGCGCGATACCTCCGACGTCGGCATGCCGGTCGGACCCGCTTGGTTGACCAAGATGATGGTCGACATTACGGCCCTCGGTGGCGTGACCGTGCTGACGCTGCTCGTCACCCTTGTCGTCGTCTATCTGGCACTTCGTCGCAAATTCCGCACCGCCGCATTCGTCACCGTGTCGATCCTCGGTGGCTGGGCCCTGAGCAGCGCGATGAAAATCGGCATTGCCAGGCCAAGGCCCGAGGTCGTGCAGCATTTGGTGGAGGTGTCGGATATGAGTTTTCCGAGCGGCCACGCCATGCTGTCCGCCATCACCTACCTGACGCTCGGTGCCATGCTGTCGCGCATCGAAGAGCAGCCGTCGCTGCGCTATTTCTTCCCGCTCGTTGCGGTTTTCCTCACCCTGATCATCGGCCTCAGCCGCATCTATCTCGGGGTTCATTACCCAACCGACGTACTCGGCGGCTGGGCGGCGGGAACGGTCTGGGCGTGTGGCAGCTGGTTTGCTGCGCGGTGGATGCTCGGGCGACCGGGCGGGCGCTGACGCGCCCGCTCATACCCTCAATGCTTCAACGCCTTCGGGTCGAGAGCATCGCGGATCGCGTCGCCGATATAGTTCACGCTCAGCACCGTCAGCGAGATTGCGAGACCCGGCCACAAGACGCGGGACGGGTTGATCTGCAGGAAGTTGGCGCCGTCGAATAGCAGGCGGCCCCAGGTCGGGAAGTCGGGTGGGAAACCGAGGCCCAGGAAGGACAGCGCGGATTCGGTGATGATGGCGGTGGCGATGCCAAGCGTTGCCGAAACCATGATCGAAGACATGACGTTCGGCAGGATGTGCTTAATGATGATCCGGTGTTCGCGCATGCCGCTCGACTTTGCCGCCAGAATGAATTCCTGGCTTTTGATCGCCAGCACGTCGCCGCGCACGATGCGGGCCGTGTGCATCCAGCTGGTGATGCCGATAACGAAGACGATCAGGATGAAAATGCCGGTTTCCGGGCCAAATGCGGTGCGCAAGGTGTCGCGGAACAACATGATGATCACCAGCAGCAGCGGCAGGAGTGGCAGCGCCAGGAAAAGATCTGTCAGGCGCATCAGCGGGCCGTCGAGCTTGCGGGAATAGCCTGACAAGACCCCGACCAGGGTGCCGACGACAAGGGCCAGCAGCATGGCTGCCATGCCGACGGCGAGCGAGATCTGCCCGCCGGCGAGCACCTGGGCCAGCATGTCGCGGCCGAGATTGTCGGTTCCGAAGGGATGCTCCCAGGACGGGCCCTGGTTCTTAGCACGGATGTCGAGTTTTGCCGGATCGATCGTGTGGATGTAAGGGCCGATAAAGACGGCAGCCACGATGAAGACGAAGACAACAAGGCCGGCGACGCCGCCCTTGTGGGCGCGGAACTGCCGCCAGAGCATGGGCCAGAAGCCGCCGCTCTGGGGCCTTGTCTGTGGAGCCGGAGTACCGGTCGTTGCGACTGCGGCATCACTCATAGCGGATCCTCGGATCGAGTATGCCGTAGAGAACGTCGGCAATCAGGTTGAAGAGCACGATCAGGATCGCGAAGATGAAGGTCAGTGTCTGCACGAGCGGGATGTCGGCACCCTGGATCGCGGTGATCAGCAGCTGCCCCAGACCATTCACCCGGAAGACCTGCTCGGTGATGATGGCGCCTGAGAAGATCGTGGGGACGCCGAGCGCGATCACGGTGACGACCGGGATCAGGCTGTTGCGCAGCACGTGCACGAGCAGCACGATCTTTTCCTTGACGCCCTTGGCGCGGGCTGTGCGGACATAATCCATGTTCAGGTTGTCGAGCATGGAGGCGCGCACGAAGCGGCTGATCTGCGAGACGTTGAACAGCGTCAGCACCAGGACGGGCAAGAACATCTGCTTCACCTGGAGCACGAAGCTGTCCCAGCTGTTGACCACCAGTGTGGTGTCATAGATCGACGGGAACCACTGGAGCCAGGAGGAGAAGACGACGATCAGGAGAACGCCGGTGAAGAAGGTCGGTACCGAGTAGCCGACCATCGAGACGAAGGTGCCGATCTGGTCGAACCAGGAATACTGGCGATAGGCCGAGATGACGCCGATCGGGATCGCGATCAAGACGCCGAAGAGGTAGGACAGGCCGACGACCCAGAGCGTCTGCGGCAGACGCTGGACGATCAGGTCGACCACCGGGCTGCGGGTCGCCCAGGAGAGCACGCGCAAGCGTTCACCCGAACCGACGGTAATGCCGGTGATTTGTTCGAACACGTTGAGCGGTTCATTGATGAAGAACTGCTGTAGCCATTTAAGATAGCGGATGATGAAGGGCTGATCGAGGCCCATGGCGACGCGGATCTGTTCGCGCACTTCGGGCGGGATGGTCAGCGGGAGGTCGCTCAAAGGATCGCTCGGAGCGAGGTCGAGCAGGGCAAAAATAATGAAACTGATGGCCAGTAGCGTCGGGACTGCAAACAGCAGTCGCCGCACGGTGAAGGTGAACATCGGTTGGTCTCCAGACTGTCGGCGAAGAGGCTGTGGCCGGACCCGCCGCAAGCGACGGATCCAGCCACGGTGGCATTACTTCGCGCGCGACCAGTCGGCGACGTTCCAGAGTTCCGAATCCCAAGCGTTCATCTTCACGCCGAGCAGCGTATTGTTGACGGCCGAGGGCTGACCGCGATGGATCAGCGGGATCTGGGCGACATCATTGGAGAGCATGTCGTTCAGCTTCTTGGCGATTTCGGCACGCTTTTCGAGTTCGCCGGTCTGGCCGAGTTCCTTCACAAGCGCATCGTATTCCGGGTTGCAGTAGCGGACGATGTTTTCACCCTGCCAGCCGGTGGCCGGGCTCGGGATCTTGTCGCACATCCAGCCGGCCATGTACTTCTCGGGATCGGTGCCGTCGAAGTTGTTGGTGTACATCTGGACGTCGGCCATGAACTTCTGGAAGGTGTCCGGAGAGGCCGGGTCCCCACCGAAGAAGACGGAAGCCGAGATGTTGCGCAGTTCAACGGCGACGCCGATCTGGCTCCACATGTCCTTGATCAGGGCCTGGGTGCCCTGGCGGACGGAGTTGGTCGAGGTCTGATAGAGGAAGGAGAGCTTCACTCCATCCTTTTCACGAATGCCGTCCGAACCCATCTTCCAGCCGGCATCTTCCAGCAGCTTGTTAGCGCCTTCGATGTCCTGCGTCAGGCACCAGTCAACTGCGGTCGAGACATAGATATCTGGAGCGGGCAGGATGTTGCAGGTCGGCTGACCGTTCGGGCCGTAACCGGCTTCGTCGATGATTTCGCGGTCAATCGCAATCGAAAGCGCGCGACGAACGGCCGGGTCGGACAGCGCCGGATGCGGGCCGGCTTCCTTGGTCGAGCGCTTGTCGCCGAGCGAGGGATCCACGCCGTAAGGGTTGATGTCTATGCGTTCGACCTGCGTGCCGAAGGCGACTTCGATCTTGCCCTTGCCAGCAGCCATCATCTGCTCGAGGATTTCCGGCTCGACCTGCATGTTCCAGGCATAGTCGAATTCGCCGGTTTCCAGAACCGAACGGGCGGCAGAAGCTGCGTCGCCGCCGCCTTTCAGGGTGACAGACGCAAAAGCCGGCTTGGCAGCATCGCGGTAGTTCTGGTTGGCAGTGAAGGTCACGACGTCGTTCGGCTTGAATTCGTTGACGACGAATGGGCCGGTGCCGATCGGTCCGAAGTTAGCTGCGGTGCATTCCGGAGCCTTGGCGCCAAGGCAATCCTTGAACTGGGCCGCCTGAATGATCGGCGACTGGGCGCCGACGAAAGCGCTGTAGGGGTAGGGCTTGGCTTCGGAGAAGGAGACCTTGATGGTGGACGCATCAACGGCTTCCACATTGGTCACACCTTCGAAATAGGCGCCCTGAGCGCAACCACCGTCCGGTGCCGTGCAATACTTCCAGGTGAAGATTGCGTCTTCGGCTGTTACTGCCGAGCCGTCGGACCATTTCAGGTCGGGCTTCAACTTCCAGGTGATGCTCTTGAAATCGGCCGCGACGCCGCCGTTCTCAACAGTCGGGATTTCCATCGCCAGCATCGGCACGAGGGCGCCGGTCTCGTCGTAGCGGGCGAGGGGCTCGATGACCATCGAGGCTGCATAAACTTCCTTGGTGCCCCCGGACAGATAGGGGTTCATCGTCGAGACGGCCTGCCAGAATATGATCTTGAGGTCGCCGTCGGTGCCGCGTTCGGCCATTGCCGGCGCTGCCGTCAGCGCGAAAGCTGCAGCCGACGCTGCCAGCATCAATTTACGAGTGTTCATGTGCTCATTCCCCATTATTTTTGTTTGCAGGCATGATGGAATACCGATCTGCCGGCCAGCGATGTGGCCAGCGCATTCGCCAAATGTCAACCACCTATCTTCTTGGTATTGCAGGAAAGTTTTGCAATTTTAGGCGCTCGCCAGAGTCGCGTAAATCGTTCCCGGACAGCCCTGTCGCTGTCGGGTTGGCTAAAATTTAGGCCATGTAATCACAAGCCTATTTTCCATGCAAGACGGAATTTTGCGGCTTGCCAAAGCTGCGCATCGCGGCACAGTATGCGCGAAATCCTGCGGGGAACAACGACAAAAAGAGGTTACTTCATGCCAGTGCTCAACCGCGCCAGCGAACTCCAGCCCGAGGTTGCTGAGTGGCGCCGCCATCTGCACCAGAATCCCGAACTCCTGTTTGACGTGCATGGCACAGCGGCCTTCGTGGCCGAGAAGCTCAAGGAATTCGGCTGCGACGTCATCGAAACGGGGATCGGTCGGACCGGCGTGGTTGCGATCATCAAGGGCAATCGTGGCGATGGGCCGGTCGTCGGCTTCCGTGCCGACATGGACGCCCTGCCGATCCACGAAATGTCCGGCAAGCCGTGGGCCTCCAAGACGCCCGGCAAGATGCATGCCTGCGGCCATGACGGCCACTCGGCCATGCTGCTCGGTGCGGCCAAGTATCTGGCCGAGACCCGCAATTTCCGCGGATCGATCGCCGTGATCTTCCAGCCGGCGGAAGAGGGCGGCGGCGGTGCGCGCGAAATGGTCGCCGACGGCATGATGGAGAAATTCGGCATCCGCCAGGTCTATGGCATGCACAATCACCCCGGCATGGCGGTCGGTACATTTGCCACCAAGAAGGGCCCGGTCATGGCCGCTGCCGACCAGTTTGACATCGTGGTGGAAGGCCGCAGCGGCCATGCCGCACAGCCGCACAAGAGCGTCGATCCGGTGCTTGCCGCAGCACAGGTGGTTGTGGCGTTGCAGTCTATTGCCGCCCGCGAGACGGATCCGCTCGGTTCCGTGGTGGTGACCGTGACCAAAATCCATGGCGGCGATGCTTATAATGTCATTCCCGATGCCGTAACCTTGTCCGGCACTGTTCGCACGCTGATGCCGGAAATGCGCGACATGGCCGAGGCCCGCATCGGCGAGATCGCGTCCGGCGTCGCGATGGCGATGGGGGGCAAGGCGAAGCTTCGTTATCACCGCGGTTATCCCGTCACCGTCAACCATGAGCCGGAGACCGAGTTCGCACTCGACATCATGCGGAAGGTGGCCGGTGACCATGCCGTCAGCGATGCCTTTCCGCCGGCCATGGGTGCAGAGGATTTCTCCTACATGCTCGAATCGCGGCCCGGCTCCTTCGTCTTCATCGGCAACGGCAATACGGCCAACCTTCACAATTCGGCCTATGACTTCAACGACGAGGTCATTCCCTACGGCATCAGCTACTGGGTGACGCTTGCCGAAACGGCACTCGCCGCCTGACTACACGACCACATCTCGACACAGATAAAAACAGGGGAACGGGATATGGCTGTGGTGGAACTGGCAAAAGATGCAGGCACGGCGCCGGTACTGTCGGTGCGAGGTCTGACGACCTCGTTCAGGGTCGGCACCGAGTGGAGGTCTGTGGTGCGCAACATGGATCTCGACGTCGCGCCAGGGGAGACCGTGGCGATCGTCGGCGAATCGGGGTCGGGCAAGAGTGTCACCTCGCTTTCGATCATGCGGCTCCTGCCGCAGTTGACGAGTCGAATCGAGGGGAGCGTCAAGCTGGAGGGGCGAGAACTGCTGACGCTCGATGCCGAGCAGATGCGCCAGGTGCGTGGAAACCAGATCTCGATGATCTTCCAGGAGCCGATGACCTCGCTCAATCCGATCTTTCCGATCGGCAAGCAGATTGCCGAGGCCATCACCTGCCATCGCGATATCTCCAGTGCGGAAGCGAAGGCAGAGGTGCTGCGTTTGCTTGACCGTGTGCGGATCCCGAATGCGAAGAACCGTTTTGACGAATATCCGCACCAGTTTTCCGGCGGCATGCGCCAGCGCGTGATGATCGCGATGGCTCTTGCGTCCCGACCCAAACTCCTGATCGCAGACGAGCCGACCACCGCACTCGACGTCACCATCCAAGGTCAGATCCTCGACCTGATCAAGACGCTGCAGGACGAGGAGGGCATGGCGGTGCTCTTCATCACCCATGACATGGGTGTGGTGGCCGAAGTGTCGGACCGGACCATTGTCATGTTCCGCGGCGAGGCCGTGGAAACGGGAACGACGGACGACATCTTCAATCGGGGCCAACATCCGTATACACGCGCATTGCTGTCCGCCGTTCCGAAACTGGGATCCATGGGCGGGCGCGAACGGCCGATGCGTTTCCCGGTCATTGATATCAAGTCCGGTGACACGCTGGTGCCGGAGGCCGAAGCCGGGATACCGGAAGAGGCAAGCCAGCCTCTCCTTGAAGTGAAGAACCTGACCACCCGCTTCGATATTCGCTCCGGCCTGTTCGGTCGCAAGAGCGGTGCTGTGCATGCGGTGGAAAACGTTTCGTTCAGCCTCAAGCCGGGCGAAACCCTGTCTCTGGTCGGCGAATCGGGTTGCGGCAAATCCACAACCGGTCGCTCGATTACTCGGCTGGTGACCCCGACTTCAGGGCAGATCACAGTTGATGGTTATCACGTTGGCACCCTTGACGAGGCTTCGCTCCGGCGCATGCGTCGCAGCATCCAGATGGTCTTCCAGGATCCCTTCGCCAGCCTCGATCCGCGCATGAGCATTGGGCAGGCGGTCATGGAGCCTTTCGTCGAACACAAGCTCGGTTCGAAAGCGGAAGCGCGTGACAAGGCCGCAGACTTGCTGGAGCGGGTCGGGCTCTCGGCCGACATGATGCCGCGCTACCCACATGAGTTCTCCGGCGGTCAACGTCAGCGAATCGCGATCGCTCGATCGCTGATGCTCGATCCGAAGATCATCGTCGCGGACGAGGCCGTCTCGGCACTCGACGTGTCGATCAAGGCGCAGGTGTGCAATCTGCTGCTCGACCTGCAACAGAGCTTCAATCTCGCCTATCTCTTCATCAGCCATGATATGGCGGTGGTCGAGCGCGTGAGCCACCGCGTAGCCGTGATGTATCTCGGCGAGATCGTCGAGATCGGACCGCGTCAGGCCGTCTTCGACAATCCGCAGCATCCTTACACGAAGAAGCTGATGGCGGCAGTGCCTGTGCCGGACCCGGCGCGACGCAAGCTCAAGCGCAATCTGTCGACCGACGAGATCAAAAGTCCCATTCGGCCCGTGGGCTACCAACCGCCTGCTCGGCAGTATCGCGAGGTTGGCGAGGGGCATCTGGTCCAGGTCTGAGCCCTTTACTTGACCTCACAGATCAGGCCAGGTGGGACCTCGTCATTCTGGCGGGGCTTCACCGAAGCCGACAAATGAGACATGTGCCGTCCACTCGTATTTGGTAGCGTCAACGATCTCCGGGCGGGGATGGGAAAAGCCGTGATACAAGAGTGCATAACAACGCACGATCGTTTCGCCTGAGGCCAGGGGGCGGTCATGACGAAGTGTCCCACGATAGAGGATTTTTGTTCTCCCAGGCTCGCGACCGATGAGGTCGAAAGCCAGACGATTGACCGCAACGCCAGACTCATTGGTCAGAGTCGCGGCAACGGGAAGGGCGGGATCCACGCATGTCGTTCCATCTGACGCAACGGCCACCGTCACGGATGAGGCTGCATTCCGTTGGCTGCGCGACTGATAATCGCTGAAGATCCAGATGACCGTTGCGACGACTGCAATCCCGGACGCGAGCGCGATCGCCCAGGGGCGGCGCCGAAGGAAAAGCTCGATCAGCAGCAGTGTCACGGCTGCGGTGACGATAAAGGCCATCACGGCCGGTCTGTCTCAAAAATAAGTTCCATGCCAACAAGATAAGGTTGTCGGTCAGAAAGGCAACGGTGCTTGCGCCTGCCTTGGAGTTGCCGCTTGCTTCGGTTATCCATGCCGCAATAACGTCGGCTCTCCGCCACAAGGCAACAGGTGCGTCCCATGCTGATTTCCCTTTATCAAATGCAGCCCCTCTCCGGTGATGTGCCGGGCAATATCGGCAAGATCGCCCAGGCCGCTATGGCGGCCGCTGAAATGGGCGCGGAGCTTCTTGTCACGCCCGAACTCGGCACCAGTGGATACGCACTCGGTTCGCAGTTCAAAGAAGTGGCGGAAGGGCGCGATGGTTCGATCATCGGCGCTTTGACGGAAATTTCGGCCGATTGTGGGCTTTCGATCTGCGCAGGTTTTCCCGAGCGCAACGGCAATCATGTCTTCAATTCCTCTGTGCTTGTCCGGCCGGACGGCTGCACAGAATTCTACCGCAAGAGCCATCTCTATGGCGACGGCGAACGGGCGGCTTTCGTGCCAGGCTCGGAGGCTCCGCATGTCTTCGATCTCAACGGTATCAAGACCGGTATGCTGATCTGCTATGACGTCGAGTTCCCGGAGAATGTCCGCACGCTGGCGCTCGCCGGTGCCGAACTGATCCTGGTGCCGACGGCGCTTCCCCAAGGCATTATTAGCCGACGGGTGGCCGATACGGTGGTGCCGACACGCGCCTTCGAGAACGGTGTCTTCGTCGTCTATGCCGATCTCTGCGGCGAGGAAAATGGACTTACCTATGGCGGTCGGTCGGTGATCCTCGGGCCGGATGGCGACGAACTGGCGCGCGCCGGCATGCGCGAAACCTTGATTGTGGCCGAGATCGATCCCACCGCCTATGACGATGCCAGGGCGCAGAACCCCTATCTCACAGACCGTCGGCCAGGCCTTTATCGCCTGGGCTGAGATTGCGCATTGCAGCGGCAGCTTCGGCCTCCTACATCACGGCTGTTGATGAAGGAGGTCTCCGATGATTTTCGACGCTGCCATGCTGTCGCTGCGCAATCTGTTTGCCCCGGAGACCCGCACCGTCTTCTGGAAGACGCTCGGCCTGACGATCCTCGTTTTGATCGGCCTGTGGTTCGGGCTGCGCGAGACTTTCATCGCCTTCATCATGCCCCTCATCCAGGGCGTCGTCCCGGAACTGCCTGACTGGGCGGGCTGGCTGACCTTCATCTTCGGCATTCTGGCTAGCATCGGGCTGGCACTCGGTCTTGCGCTGTTGCTGTCGCCGGTGACCGCGATCATTGCCGGTCTGTTTCTCGATGATGTCGCCGAGGTCGTCGAGAAGCGCGATTACCCCGCAGATCCGCCGGGCAAGGCCATGCCGATGGGAGAGGCGGTCGTCGCCTCGATCAAGTTCTTCGGCGTGGTCATTGTCGGCAATCTCTTCGCGCTGATGCTGCTCTTCATCCCGGGCATCAACATCATCGCCTTCTTCCTGGTGAACGGCTATCTGCTCGGACGAGAGTTCTTCGAGTTCGCTGCCATGCGCTTCCGGAGTGTCGAAGAGGCGAAGCTCTTGCGTTCGCGGCATTCCGGCACGGTGTTCATGGCGGGTCTCGTCATCGCACTCTTTCTGGCCGTGCCGATCGTCAACCTGCTGACACCGCTTTTTGCAGCAGGCCTGATGGTGCATCTGCACAAGGCGCTCGCCGTGCGGGATGGCGGTCGCCCGATGAGCGTTACTCCTCGGCCGCGTTGAAGACCTGCGGCGGCAGTTCGACCAGCGGCGCCGGCACATCGCAGGTTTTTTCCGGCGACTTGCAGATATCGGCGATCACGCATTTCTCGCATTCGGGACGCCGCGCCTTGCAACAGTAGCGCCCGTGCAGGATCAGCCAGTGATGGGCATGGAAGAGATATTCTTCGGGGATGATCCGCATCAGGATCTCCTCGATCTCATCCGGCGTCTTGCCGGGCGCGAGCTTGATGCGGTTGCCGATCCTTAGGATATGCGTGTCGACGGCCATTGTGGGGATGCCGAAAGCCATGGACATCACAACATTCGCCGTCTTTCGCCCGACGCCAGGCAGCGTCACCAGTTCCTCGCGCGTGCGCGGCACTTCGCTTCCGAAGTCGTCCACCAGCTTCTGAGAGAGCGCGATAACGTTTTTTGCCTTGTTGCGGAAAAGCCCGATGGTCTTGATGTATTCGCGGACCTTTTCCTCGCCGAGTGCCAGCATCTTCTCCGGCGTGTCGGCCACCTTGAAGAGGGCGCGGGTCGCCTTATTTACGCCAGCGTCGGTTGCCTGGGCGGAAAGTGCCACGGCAACGACCAGCGTGAACGGGTTGACGTGTTCCAGCTCGCCCTTGGGCTCTGGCCTCTGGATCGAGAAGCGGCGGAAGATCTCCTCCAGTTCGGCCCGCGAATAGGCTGTGCGACGGCGTGTCGCCGGCTTGCGACGGGTTGCCGGATTTGACTTTTTTAAAGTTTGGGTGCTGGATTTCGGCTTCGCTTCAGTCATGGAAAACCTATAGTCGGGCGCGGTGATGGAAGGCAATCTTGAGCAGGCGGCGGACCAGCCGATTTTCGCAGCGGAACTCACACCCTACCGGTCGCTGGGGCGTAAAGGCTATCGGATCCTATTTGCCATCACCGGGACAGTATGTTTCGTCCATGCGATCTTCTTCATGGCCACCGGTGCCTGGCCGATCGGTATCTTCTTCGGCATCGACTTTCTCCTGCTTTACGGTGCCTTCTGGCTGAACTATCGAGCAGCCCGTGCGCGCGAGGAGGTCACGGTGTCTCGGACGAACCTCTCAATCCGCAAGTTCACCCCCGCCGGCCGGATGACCGAACACAGCTTCAAGACTCTTTGGGCGCGGTTCTTCGTGCACCGCCACGATGAGTTTGGCATCACGTCGATGGTGGTCAGCGGCGAGGGCCGCGGCACGGATGTCGGTTCTTTCCTCAACCCGGATGATCGTGAGAGTTTCGCCAAGGCCCTCACAGGGGCACTTGCGACGGCCAAGCAACGGATCTGAGTGCCTGACTTTGGCGCAAGAAACGGGTGGCGTCGAAGGCTTGCCCGTGGTGAAGTCCTGTTCAGATTGAGGATTTCGCCATGACGCTTGCGCAACAGGTCAACCTTTCCGGCTCCACCGACATCACGCCAGATGGCTCTGATTATGAGACCGTGCGGCAGGTGATCGAGATGCTGACGCTCGACTATCAGAGCCAACCATCGCTCGAGGTGATCGCAGAGCGTCTGGGCCAGTCGCCGACACAGTTGCAGAAGACCTTCACCCGATGGGCAGGGCTTTCACCGAAAGCCTTTCTCCAGGCTGTGACACTTGACCATGCCAAGCGGCTGCTCGGCCGGGAGGAATTGCCGCTCTTGGAGACGTCGCTCGAGCTCGGCTTGTCCGGGCCGGGTCGCCTTCATGATCTCTTCGTCACCCACGAGGCCATGAGCCCCGGGGAGTGGAAGGCGCGGGGCGCAAGTCTTACCATCCGCTACGGCTATCATCCTTCGCCGTTCGGTCTGGCGCTGGTCATGATCACCGAGCGTGGACTGGCGGGACTTGCCTTTGCCGATGTTGGCGGTGAGGTCGCGTGTTTCGAGGACATGGCGCAGCGTTGGCCGAATGCGCAGTATGTCGAGGATGTGGATGCGACGGCACCTTACGCGGTACGTGTCTTCCACCCCGAGCGCTGGTCGGCGGAAGAGCCGCTGCGCGTCGTGCTGATCGGCTCGGACTTCCAGATCCGCGTTTGGGAAAGCCTTCTCCAGATCCCGCTCGGCAAGGCCGTCACCTATTCCGACATTGCCCAGAAGATCGGCCAGCCAACCGCCAGCCGCGCTGTCGGCGCCGCAGTCGGTCGCAATCCGATCTCGTTCGTCGTGCCGTGTCACCGGGCGCTCGGCAAGAGCGGAGCCCTGACCGGTTATCACTGGGGGCTGACCCGCAAGCGGGCCATGCTCGGCTGGGAGGCCGGGAAGGGGTGAAGCGCGCGGCGCTTTTCTGAAGGCTACTTCTGTGAGAGAATGGGCCATGCGCAACACGGTTCAACTTCCAGATGACATCAGCCGCCGGATCAACAGTCTGGTCGAGTCCGGTCGCTTCAATCATGCTGATGATGTGCTTCGCGAGGGACTGCGGCTTGTCGAGGAGCAGGCTGCCGGTGAAGCGGGCAAACTCGAGGCTTTGAGACAAGCCGCCGACCTGGGCTTCGCCGACCTGGAACAGGGGCGATTCACCGACGTGTCGGTCGAAAAGCTGGCGGACCATATCGCGAGGATCGGTCGCGACGCTATCCAACAGGCGGGCAAGCGGGTGAGGAGCGATGGTTGAGGTTCGGCTTTCGACCGAAGCCGATGCCGACATCCTCGATATTCTGACCAAAACCTATGCTGACTTTGGCGGGGACGCGCTACTCCGTTACGAGTGTCTGATTGTCACTGCTTTCTCTGATCTCGCCGTCTCGAACTGGCGACACGGCGTCGCGTCACGGCCTGAGCTTGGGCCTGGGATTCACAGCTACCATCTACGCCACAGCCGCGATCGGGCGCGCCATCCAACCGGAATTGTTCGCCGGCCGCGACACTTCATACTCTATCGACGTGTCATGCCTCAATTGATCGGTGTTGGGCGAATTCTGCACGATGCGATGGAATTGGAGCGCCATCTGCCGTTCAGTTATGGCGACGAATAGGCGAGTGATGTAGTCGCCAGCCCCAGCAACTCCCTCGCCGCCGCCTCGTCCGTGATCAGCGTATTACACCCAATCCGCCGGATCGTCGCGCGGATCGCCTTGGCGCGATGCGCGCCGCCCGAGGACAGCACGATGTGTTTGGCCTTTTTCAGCGTGTCCAAATCAACCGACATCACGCGCTCGTTGATCGGGTGGGCGACGGAGTTTCCTTCGGCGTCGAGAAAGTTGAACATGGTGTCGCAGACGCAGCCGGCTTCGACGAGTTCTGTCAGTGTCTGTTGGCTGATGAAGCCTTCGGAAAGCGAGGTGGAATGCGGGCCGATGTCGCCGCAGGAGACGATGGCGAGGTCGAGATTTTCGGCGAGGTCGTAGATCGCCTTCAATCCGCATTCCTCGATCAGGGCGCGCTTGGTCGCGATGGAATCGACCAGCAGCGGGGCGAGAAACATGTAGCATTCGGCGCCGAGCTGGCTTGCCAGCCGCCAGGTGTAGTCGATCGGGTTGGTCTGGCGCACCGCGACGATGCCACCGAGCAGGGAGACGACCTTGCAGTTCTCCCGGTTCGGAGGGCGGAAACCGGCGAGCGAGGCGGTCATGGTGCGGCCCCAGCCGACGCCGATGGTCATGTCATTGGTGATGGTCTCGGTCAGGAACTGGCCAAGCGCGAGGCCAACGGCTTTGGCGATCGAAGCGGCGTCCTTGCTCTCGGGCGACGGCACGACGACCGCCTCGTCCAGGCCATAGGTTTTTTCCAGCCGGATCGCGAGATCAACGCAGTCGGCGACGCCATCGCTGATCCAGATCTGCACTTCGGCCCGCTTTCGGGCTTCCTCCAGCATGCGGATGACCGTCGAGCGACTGATGCCGAGACGATCTGCCACGTCCTTCTGCGTCAGACCCTCGTTGTAATAGAGCCAAGCAGCCCGGATGCGCAGTCCGCTCGCGTCCGACAGGGTCGTGTGGTGTTCACGTCTGAGTTTGGCCAAGATTTCTCTCGTTCTGGGAACTTCCGACGCGCACTATCCGTTCGGTTGGTACTTATGTCAAATTCAAAGGACATATGTCTTGACTTTGCTGTCTGCGGATGGCGATAGTCCGGGCAACGAGACTGGCCCGCAGACGCCAGTCGCCAACCCTTTTAGCGCAGCCGAAGGATGATCCGATGACCTCGAAACTCGAACAGCTTCGTTCCATGACGACCGTGGTCGCCGATACCGGTGACATCGAGGCCGTCCGCCGCCTGAAGCCGGTCGATTGCACCACGAACCCGTCGATCGTCTTGAAGGCGCTCGGCACCGACGCGTTCCAGGATGCGTTTCAGGAAGCCATCACCTGGGGCAAGGCGAAGGGTGGGCAGGACGATGCCGTGATCGGCGCAATCGCCGACCGCATGGCGATCTCCGTTGGTGCGGCGCTTGCCGAACTGGTTCCGGGGCGCGTATCGACCGAAGTCGATGCGGACCTCTCCTTCGACACCAAGGCATCTGTCGAGAAGGCACATCAGATCATTGCCGGCTACAAGGAGCGCGGCATCGAGAAGGATCGCATCCTGATCAAGCTCGCCTCCACCTGGGAAGGCATTCGCGCCGCCGAAATCCTGCAGAAGGAAGGTATTGACTGCAATCTGACGCTGCTCTTCTCCAAGGCCCAGGCGATTGCCTGCGCCGAAGCCAGGGTCTTCCTCATCTCGCCCTTCGTCGGCCGTATCCTCGACTGGTACAAGAAGTCTACGGGTGAAGAGTACACGTCCGAGACCGATCCGGGCGTAGTCTCGGTGCGCTCGATCTACAATTACTACAAGGCGAACGGGATCGGCACGATCGTCATGGGTGCCTCGTTCCGCAATGCCGGCGAAATCGAAGCGCTGGCCGGTTGCGACCGCCTGACCATCAGCCCGCAGCTGCTCGACGAGTTGAATGCGGCTGAGGGTACGCTGACCAGGGCGCTGTCACCCGACACGGTTAAGGCCGAGCCGCATGTCTCGCTTGATGAAAAGGCCTTCCGCTGGGCGATGAATGAGGATGCCATGGCGACCGAAAAGCTTGCCGAAGGTATTCGCGGCTTCGCCAAGGATTTGGGCACGCTGCGCGGCCAGATCGCCAAGGCGCTTGCCGCCTGATCCGGGAAACCGATCCGGCAGTTCAGAGTTCGGAAATGGCCGTAGCGAAAGCTGTGGCCATTTTTCGTTTGTGCCAGACTGGTGGCAATCTTGAAGGGAGGACGGATATGGCGATTCTGACGGGCGGCTGCGCCTGCGGCAAGGTGCGGTTCGAAGCGAAAGGCGATCCTGACCGGGTCGGCATCTGCCATTGCCTCGATTGCCGGAAATATCACGGCGCGCTTTTCTATGCGGCGGCGATCTATGCGGACAATCAGGTCGAGGTCACCGGCGAGCCGCAAACTTATGACGGCCGCTGTTTCTGCCCGACTTGCGGCTCTCGCGTCTTCAATCGCAGCAACGACGAGATCGAGGTCAATCTCGGCTCCTTCGACGACATCAACCTCTTTCAGCCGAGCTACGAACTCTGGACGATCCGACGGGAGCACTGGCTGCCGGAGTTTCCGGTGGAGCATCGCTATGAGCGGGATCGTCCCGGCGAGAGGCGGGGAGAGTGAGGCGTGCCTTCTCGTTCAGGGCCGTCTTGGACGAGGGAAAGGATCGATGATGATCTCAGGCTCGAGGGAAGGGTTCCGGACGTGGTCCGGCGGTGCAAAGCCCGCCTCCTCGAGCAGGAAGCGGCCGTCGACCCAGCCGGAGATGCGGGGGCGATCCACGGTGGCGACACGGCACCAATAGCCGCCGCGGCTGTCGCGGCAGGAAAGGCGCTCGATCGGCGTGCCCTCATCGAGCGCGTGGATGACCCGGAAATTCGGACCTGCGCCGGAATAGACGGGAAGGCGCTGGCCGGGGGGCAGGCCGCGGACATGCCAGAGATACGTGTCTGTCATCAAGCCGTCGCCGCCGAGATCAGGCGCGGGAATGACCTGGGGCTGCTGCGCGGTCGATGGGGTGGCAAAGAGTGGCGCGACACACAGAACGGCCGCGACCGCGATGAGGGTCTCGCGGCTCCGGTGTCTGATCTCTTTCCGATGGCGGCGCATGTGGCTCTCCTGATTCCGTTCCATGATACGAAGGAGAGCGCCGGGCTGCCACCGGTTTGGTCTGTCAGGGTAAACAGGCGGTCAGGTATTTGCCAGGCGAGGCCCGCGGCCCGCCTGGCATTCCCCTTGCGAGAGCCCTCTGCTCAATGCGCGATCATGACATGGCGGACCGTCGTGTAGTCCTCCAGCGCATACATCGACATGTCCTTGCCATAGCCCGACTGTTTCATGCCGCCATGGGGCATTTCGTTGCAGAGCATGAAGTGGGTGTTGATCCAGGTGCAGCCGTAACGCAGCTTGGCGGCGGTCTGCATGGCGCGGGAGATGTCCTTGGTCCAGACGGAAGACGCCAGGCCGTAGTCGCTGTCGTTCGCCCAGGCGACGGCCTGTTCGGCTTCGGTGAAGCGGGTGACGGAGACGACGGGGCCGAAGACTTCGCGGCGGACGATCTCGTCGTCCTGGGTGGCACCGGCAATGACCGTCGGCGTGTAGAAGAAGCCCTTGTCCGAGCCGAGTTTGCCGCCGGTCACGACCTCCATGTGCTTGTGTTCGGCAGCGCGCGTGACGAAGCTTTCGACGCGGTCGCGCTGGCGCTTGGAGATCAGCGGGCCGATCTCGTTTTCCGCATCGTCGGCCTGGTTGAACTTGATCGTCGAGACGGCTGACGCGAGATCCGCGACGAAGCGGTCGTAGATCTTGTCGGCGGCGTAGATACGGCAGGCGGCGGTGCAGTCCTGGCCGGCATTGTAGTAGCCGAAGGTGCGGATTGCGGAGACGGCGGCCTCGATATCGGCATCGTCATGGATGATGACGGGTGCCTTGCCACCGAGTTCCAGATGCGTGCGCTTGACCGTCTTGGCAGCGGCCGTCAGCACCTTCTTACCAGTTGCGATATCGCCGGTGATCGACACCATCGCAATTTTCGGATGGTTGATCAGCGCGTTGCCGACGCTTTCGCCGCGGCCGAGGACGACATTGACCACGCCTTCCGGCAGGATGTCGGCCATGACCTTGGCAAGCTTCAGCGCCGTCAGCGGCGTCTGTTCCGACGGCTTGAAGACTATGGTGTTGCCGCCAGCGAGTGCCGGGGCCAGCTTCCAGGCCATCATCATCAGCGGGTAGTTCCAGGGGGCGATGGAGCCGATGACACCGACGGCATCGCGGCGGATCATCGAGGTGAAGCCCGGCAGATATTCGCCCGAGACAGGGGCCTGCAATGTGCGGATCGCACCGGCGAAGAAGCGGTAGCAATCGACGATCGCCGGGATTTCATCGTTCAGCACGGCATTGATCGGCTTGCCGCAGTTGAGGCTTTCCAGCGCGGCAAAAGCGGCTGCGTCCTTTTCGATCGCGTCGGCAATGGCGAGCAGGTAGCCGGCGCGCTGGCCGGGGGTCGTCTGCGACCAGGAAACGAAGGCGTTTTCCGCAGAGTCAACGGCTTCCTCGACCTGGGCGAGCGAGGCTTCCGGGAGATCGACGATGACGTCGCCGGTCTTGGGGTTCAGGATCTTTTCGTCCGTCTCTGTGCCGGCTTCGAACTTGGCGCCGATCAGCATCTGGGTGTCCATGTCGTTCTCCCTTTTATCAGACTTCAATTGCGAGCCCGGCAGCCGAGGCTGCACGGGTTCGGTGGTTCATCATTTGCCGCTGCCTGCGATCTGGTCGGTATCGCGGGTCAGATAATAGGCCGCCAGGATCGGCAGGAAAGTGACGATCACGACAACCATCGCGACCACATTGGTGACCGGGCGCTGGCGCGGGCGGATCAGTTCTTCCAGCATCCAGATCGGCAGGGTCGACTGCTGGCCGGCGGTGAAGGTGGTGACGATGACCTCATCGAAGGAGAGCGCGAAGGCGAGCATGCCGCCGGCCAGAAGCGCTGTCGCAATGTTCGGCAGGATCACATAGCGGAAGGTCTGGAAACCATCGGCACCGAGATCCATGGAGGCCTCGATCAGCGAGCCTGAGGTGCGGCGGAAGCGAGCCACCGCATTGTTGTAGACGACGACGACGCAGAAGGTCGCGTGGCCGAGGATGATCGTCCAGAAGGTGAACGGGATATCCGCCAGCGAAAAGGCCGAGCGCAGAGCAATGCCGGTGATGATGCCGGGCAGCGCGATCGGCAGAATAACGAGCAGCGAGATCACTTCGCGGCCGAAGAACTTGGTACGAGCAACGGCGGCGGCGGCAAGCGTGCCGAGCACGAGCGCAATCACGGTGGCGATGCTGGCGACCTTGACCGAGAGCCAGAGGGCTTCCCAGATGTCGGGGCGGTTCCAGGCGACGGCGAACCATTTGGTGGTGAAGCCCGGCGGCGGCCACTGGAAGCTCTTTTCCTCCGTGGTGAAGGCATAGACGAAGATCAAGAGGATCGGCAGATGCAGGAAGGCAAGCCCGAGGCCGGCGGCGATCTTCAGCGACAGGCCCGCGGAGTGGGAGCGATCAGAGCGCATCGAAGGCCCCCATGCGTTTGGCGATGGTCAGATAAATGCCCATGATGACGATCGGCACGACCGAGAAGGCGGCGGCAAGCGGGATATTGCCGGCGGTGCCCTGCTGGGCATAGACGGCCTGGCCGATGAAAAGCCTGGAGGTGCCGACGATCTGCGGAATGATGTAATCGCCCATAGTCAGCGAGAAGGTGAAGATCGAGCCCGCGACGATGCCGGGCAGGGCGAGCGGAAAGAGCACATGGCGGAAGGTCTGGCGGCTGTCGGCGCCGAGATCGCCCGAGGCTTCGATCAGGTTGCCGGGCACGCGCTCAAGCGCTGCCTGGATCGGCAGGATCATGAAGGGCAGCCAGACATAGACGAAGACGATGAAGGTGCCGAGATAGCTGATCGACAGCGAATTACCGCCGATCACGGGCAAGGCCAGGATCCCGTCGAGCAGCCAGGTGAGGTGCAGTTTCTCGAAGATCCAGGTGAGAATGCCTTCCTTGGCGAGGATCAGCTTCCAGGCATAGACCTTGACGAGATAGCTCGACCAGAGCGGCAGCATGATGCCGAGATAGAAGACCGCCTTCCAGCGGCCTTTGGCGTAACGCGCCGCGTAATAGGCGATCGGGAAGGCGATGACGGCAGAGGCCAGCGTGACGGCAGCCGACATCAGCAGCGTGCGCAGGATGATGTCGAAATTGGCCGGACGCAGCAGCTGGCCATACGTCGCAAGCGTGAATTCGTAATTGATCAGGCCGGAGAATTCGTCGATCGAGAAGAAGCTCTGGAGCAGCAGCGCCACCAGCGAGCCGACATAGATAATGCCGAGCCAGAGCAGGGGCGGCACCAGCATCAGAACCAGCAGCAGGTTGGGCCGCCGCCAGAACAGATCCGAGAGCCGCCCCATCAGGCCCTGACGGCCAGGGGTAATGGCGGGTGCGGAGATCGCCGTCATGCGGCCTCCTCCATGTAATGCAGGTCGGAGGCCGACCATGAGATGCGAATGCTTTCGCCGGCTCGAGGTGCAGCCTGGCCTGCGGGGAGCGAGAGCGTGAGGACCGTTACCGCCGTTTCGACGAAGAGCTTGGTCGAGGCGCCGAGGAAGCTGGTCGAGCGTACGGTCGCCTCGACACCGCCTTCAGAGACGATACGGATCGCTTCGGGGCGAAGGCTCGTCCACCGCGCTTCACCGCCCAGCGCCTTCATTGCGTCCGGTGCAATCACATTCGAGGAGCCGACAAAATCGGCGACGAAGCGGGTGCGGGGGCGGTTGTAGATCTCGTGCGGCGTACCGGCCTGGACTATTCTGCCGTCGTTGAAGACGGCGACCCGGTCGGCCATGGAGAGGGCCTCGCCCTGGTCATGGGTGACGAAGACGAAGGTGATGCCGAGCGAGCGCTGCAGGCTTTTCAGCTCCTCCTGCATCTGTTCGCGCAGCTTCAAGTCCAGCGCGCCAAGCGGTTCGTCGAGCAGGAGAACCTTGGGCTTGTTGACCAGCGCCCGGGCAAGCGCCACGCGCTGGCGCTGGCCGCCAGAAAGCTGGCCGGGCTTGCGGGCGCCGTAGCCGGGGAGCTTCACCATTTCGAGCGCCTGTTCGGCCTCTCGGTGGCGCTCGGCTTTCCCGACGCCTTTGACCATCAGGCCATAGGCGACATTGTCGAGAATATTCAGATGCGGGAAGAGGGCATAGTCTTGGAAGACCGTGTTGACGTTGCGGCGATAGGGCGGCACGCCCTCGGCTGTCTCGCCGAAGATCTCGATATGGCCAGCCGTCGGCTGTTCGAAGCCGGCAATCAGTCGCAGGCAGGTCGTCTTGCCGGAGCCAGAAGGGCCGAGCATTGCGAAGAATTCGCCTGGCTCGACGGTCAGGTCGACGGCATCGACGGCTTTCACGCTGCCGAAATGGCGCGAGACCTTCGAGAAGGAGACGGCTGCGGTCATGGTGGCTCCAGAATTTCAGTAGGGTGCCGGCAGAAGGCCAGCGGGGGTCTACACCCTCCCCTTGAGGGGGAGGGGCGGACCGAAGGTCCGGGGTGGGGTGACTATCAGCGTTCAGTCGAACCGTAGATCACCCCCACCCGCGCGTTCCGCGCGACCTCCCCCCTCAAGGGGAAGGTGGGATGTTACCGTCCGCCGATCACGCCGATGTAGTCGGAAACCCAGCGGTGGTAGGGGACGCATTCGCCCTGGCTTTCGCATTTGGAGACCGGGGTCTTCCAGAACTTGATCTTCTCGAAGTTCTCGTAGCCATTGTTCTTGCAGCCTTCGTCGCCGAGCAGTGCATTGCCCTTGCAGGCGGCGGGAACCGAGGGAACTGTGCCGAACCAGGCGGAAACGTCACCCTGGACCTTGGGCGAGAGCGAATGCTCCATCCACATATAGGCGCAGTTTGGATGTTCGCTGTCGACATGCAGCATGGTGGTGTCGGCCCAACCGGTGACGCCTTCCTTCGGGAAGACCGAGGCGACGGGCTGGTCGGCCTTTAGGAGGTTGACCTGGAAGGGCCAGGATCCTGAGGCGACCACGCCTTCGTTCTTGAAGTCGTCGATCTGGATGAAGGCGTCGTGCCAGTAGCGGCTGACTAGCGTGCGCTGGACGCGCAGGAGATCAAGGGCTGCCTTGTACTGGTCTTCGTTCAGTTCGAAGGGGTCCTTGATGCCGAGTTCCGGCTTGTGGAACATCAGGTAGTTGGCCGCGTCAGCCACATGGATCGGGCCGTCATAGGCCTGAACGCGGCCCTTGTTGGACTTGCCGTCGGCAAGCGTCATCTCTTCGAAGACGACGTTCCAGCTGTCGGGCGCTTTGTCGCCGAAGGCCTGGGTGTTATACATCAAGACGTTCGGGCCCCAGACGTAAGGCGTGCCGTAATGGACGCCGTCCTTGGTGTGCCACGGGGCGTTCTGCAGGCGCTCGTCGATGGTGCTCCAGGATGGGATCAGCGCCGTGTTGATCGGCTGGACGCGCTTGCCGGCGACGAGGCGCAGCGAGGCATCGCCCGAGGCGGTGACGAGGTCGAAGCCGCCTTCGTTCATCAGGGCGACCATTTCATCCGAGGTGGCGGCGGTCTTCACCGAGACCATGCAGCCGGTCTTCTTTTCGAATTCCGTGACCCAGTCGAAATTCTTGTCGGTTTCGCCGCGCTCGATATAGCCGGCCCAGGCGACGATGGACAGCGCGCCTTCGCCCGGTCCCAGTTCCTTCAACGGTTCCTGGGCAACGGCTGCTGTGGTCAGACTGAGGACTGAGGCAAGGACAGTGCAAGACTTCAGAAGAGATTTCATCGCGAGGTCTCCCGGTTGTGAGGCCGCTTTGCGTGCCCCTTATTGTTCCCGGAGAAAAAGTTGCCGCGATTTCACCGCATTCGCAAATTCATTCGTCAGAATGGCGGTATCGGTTTTTCCGATGGCGTGTTGGTTGAGGTGATGGTTCTTAAGTGCCCCTCATCCCCCTGCCGGGACCTTCTCCCCGCAGGCGGGGAGAAGAGGGCAAACGGCCGGCCCCGGTGGCCTTCTTCCCGTTCACGGGGAGAAGGTGGCGGCAGCCGGATGAGGGGCATTTGCAAGACGCCGCGGCCGCGTCTACCTTACCCGTCCACTTCGGCTTGCCTCGGCGATCCCAACAAAATCCCTTGCCGATTGCGGCAGGCTCGACCCCTTACGCCAGACCATGCCGACCTGCACCACCGGAAGAGCACCCGACACGTCCCGGCTTTCGATACGGTCGCCTTCCAGCGACCAGGGGCGGTAGACGAGATCGGGCAGCAGCGCCACGCCGGCGCCGGTTGCGACCAGGCTGCGGACGGCCTCCACCGAACGGGTGCGGAAGGCGACATGGGGGCGGGCGCCGAGAGCCGATAGGAGTTTGCCGGTATTCTCTTCGATTTCGTCCACTGTCAGCATGATCAGCGGTTCGCGGGCAATGTCCTGGACCGAGATGATATCCGCCGAAACCAGAGGGTGGCCGATGGGGAGCCAGAGGCGGTAGGGCGAGGTTTCGAGGATTTCGGCCTGCAACGCCATGCGGTCGCGCAGGTTGGAGATAACCATGACGGCGACATCCAGTTCGCCGCCGATCAGCAGGTGTTCGAGATAGGAGCCGTTGTCCTCGATCGCGGAGACCTCGACGCCCGGGCAGGCGCGGCGATAGCGGGCGAGGAGGTCCGATAAAACGTAGCCGGCGACCAGCGAGGTGACGCCGATATTGAGCGTGCCGCCGGTGCTGTTCTGGGTCTCGGTGAAGACGTTGCGGGCATCCGAGACATCGGCGAGGATCTTGGTTGCGTGGCGGAGGAACTGGTGGCCGTTATAGGTGATGGTCAGGCCCCGCGGATGGCGCTCGAAGAGTTCGACGCCGAGATCGCCCTCGAGTTCCTTGATCGCTTCGGTCACGGAAGACTGGGAGATCGACAGGTTCTGGGCCGCACGCGTGACCGATCCCTGTTCGGCAACGGCGACGAAATATTGCAACTGTCGGAGGGTGAAGGCCATGGCCTTATCAAGCACGGCGCCCGTTCCGAGGCAAGATGATCGGCCCGTGCCAGGCGATAGCTTGTCAGGTTACATGGCAGGTTTGCAAAACTGCACTAGGCAAGACGTGGCCAAGGTGTAGGATCAGCATGCCCGCGCCGTCGGTTCGCCCACAGATCCCTCCTCGTGCAAAGCATTTTCGTCCCATGAAATCGACGCCGCTCGGCTATCTCTTCACCTTCCTCGCCTTTTCCGTCTTCGCCATTCAGGATGGCCTTTCCAAGCATCTCGGCGAGACCCATTCGCCGGTGCAGGTGGCCATGGTGCGCTACTGGGCCTTCGTCGCCTTTGCATTGGTTCTTGCCATGCGGTCGAACGGTGGCCTGCGGGTGGCGGTGAACACCAAGCGGCCCGTTCTGCAGTTCCTGCGCGGTTTCATCCTGTTTTCGCAGATTCTGATCTCGATCGTCGCCTTCACCCAGGTGGGGCTGGCGCAGAGCCAGGCGATTTTCGCGGCCGGGCCGATTTTCGTCGCACTCCTCTCGATGCCGATCCTCGGCGAAAAGGTCGGCTGGCGGCGCTGGACGGCGATCCTTTTCGGCCTCGTTGGGGTCGTCATCATGCTTGCGCCTGATGGAGACGGGTTCAATTCCTATATCTGGCTGCCGCTGATCTGCGCGGTGCTCGGCGCGATCTATGGCATCGTCACGCGTCTCGTCAGCCGCGACGACCAGCCGTCGACCAGTTTCTTCTATCTCGCGATCGTCGGCTTCATCGGCTCCAATCTGCTCGGCCCCTTCTTCTGGACGCCGTTCACGCCGGTCGGATGGAGCTTGATGATCGGGCTCTGCTGCACCGGGATCATCGGCCATTTGGCGCTGATCAAGGCCTATGAGAACCTCGACGCCGTGATCGTCCAGCCGATCTCCTATTGGCAGTTGGTGCTGGGCGCGATGATCGCGGTTACCGTCTTTGGCGAAGTGTTGCGCTGGAACACGGTGGTGGGCGCCGTGATTGTCGTCGGTGCCGGGCTGTTTACCGTGTGGCGAGAATGGGTGGTGTCGCGTCGTGCGCGCCGGGCCGAGGAAGTGGGACGAGTTTAGACGCTTGCCTCGGTGGTCCGGCTGCGGATCTGGCCGACCACGAACGTGACGATGAAGATGCCGCTCATGATCAGGACGATGGTCGGGGCGGGTGCGCTGTCGATGAAGAAGCTCAGATAGATGCCCGCCAACGAAGAAGAGACTGCAACGACCACAGCTGTCACCAGCATCGTGGCATAGCGCTTGGTGAGCAGGAAGGCGATGGCGCCGGGGGCAACGAGCATGGCGACCGAGAGGATGATGCCGACAGCCTTCAAGGCGCCAACGACGACCAGTGAAAGCACCGCGAGCTGGCCGTAATGCAGCAGGCGCACGGAAAGGCCGATCGCCTGGGCATGTTGCGGGTCGAAGGCATGCGCCAGCAGATCCTTGCGCAAGACGACAAGGAATGCGGTGGCGAAAAGGGCGATCAGGCCTGTTTCCACGAGGTCCGAGGTCAGGATGCCGAGCATGTCGCCGAAGAGGATGTGGTCGAGATGCACAGCGCTTTCGACCTGAACGTAGAGAACCAGACCCAATCCGAACATACCGGAGAAGACGATGCCAAGCACCGTGTCCTCCTTGATGCGGCTGTTCTCCTTGATGAAGCCTGTGAGGAGTGCACAGACGAGGCCGGCGATGAAGGCGCCGATGGCAAGCGGAATGCCGGCGATATAGGCGACCACGACTCCGGGCAGTACGGCATGCGAGACGGCATCGCCCATTAGCGACCAGCCCTTCAGCACCAGCAGGCAGGACAGAAGCGCCATCGGAACGGCGATCATCAGCGTGACGGCGAAGGCCGTCTGCATGAAGGGTAGCTGGAAGGGGAGGATGGCGAGTTCGAGGGTTTCGCTCATGCTGGGCGCTCCTCGGCCAAGCGATGCGGCTCAGCCGCCGATGCAGAAGGCATGGGATCCAGCGCTCTCTGGGCGCGGCTGCGGGCGGCTAGCATGCCGTGCTTTGGGGCGAAGAGGAAGGCTGCAAGGAAGATCAGCGTTTGCAGGACGACGATGATGCCGCCGGTCGCGCCATCGAGGAAGTAACTCGCATAGGCACCGATGAAACTCGTGCCGGCTCCAATGCCGAGGGCTAGAAGGATCAGCCGCTGGAAGCGGTCGGTCAACAGATAGGCCGTGGCGCCCGGCGTCACGACCATGGCGATGACAAGGAAGGCGCCAACGGTCTGCATGGCGGCGACGGTGGAGGCTGCAAGCAGGGTAAAGAAGATTACCTTCAGGCGTTCGGGTTTGAGGCCGATCGAGCGGGCGTGGTTCTCGTCGAAGAAGGTGACCATCAGGTCCTTCCATTTCAGCGCCAATACGATGAGGCTGACGCCGCCGATCAGCACGAGCTGCAGCGTGTCGGCCGGCGTGATCGCGAGAATGTTGCCGAGCACGATGGTCTTGATGTCAATCGAGACGGGTGAGATCGAGACCATGAACAGGCCGAGGCCGAAGAAGGAGGTGAAGATCAGGCCGATGATCGCGTCTTCCTTCAGCTTGGTCCGCTGGTTGAGGAAGAGGATGGCCATCGCTGCCAGTCCGCCCGACATGAAAGCTCCAAACGCGAAAGGCAGACCCAGCATATATGCGCCGGCAACGCCGGGCACGATGGCATGGGAAAGCGCATCGCCAATCAGCGACCAGCCCTTCAGCATCAGATAGGCGGAGAGAAAGCCGCAGACGCCGCCGACCAACGCAGACACCAGAATGGCGTTGCGCATGTAGTCATAGGTGAAGGGCTCAGCCAGGATCGCGAGCATCTGATGCTCCCGGTTTCGGCTGGCCATAGATCACGAAGGGGCGTTCGTCGTCGGTAATGACGGTGACCTCCCGCCCATCGTCGTCGTCGTGCAGGTCACGGCCGGCGAGCACGAAATGGCGCAGCGCGCCGCCAAAGGCCGTCTTCAGATTGTCCTCGGTGAAGGTGTCATCGGTCTTGCCCGAGGCGATGACCGTGCCCTTAACGAAAATGGTGCGGTCGCAGAAATCGGGCACGCTGCCGAGATTATGGGTCGAGACCAGCATGACGCGGCCTTCGGCGCGCAGATCTTTCATCAGGCCGATGATCTGTTCTTCGGTGGTAACGTCGACGCCGGTGAAGGGTTCGTCGAGCAGGATGACCTGACCTTCCTGGGCGAGCGCCCGGGCCAGGAAGACACGCTTGCGCTGGCCGCCGGAGAGTTCGCCGATCTGGCGCTTGCGATAATCGCCCATGCCGACGCGGGCGAGTGCCTCCTCGACCATCTGGTGGTCTCGCTTCGAGGGAATGCGCAGGAAATTCATATGGCCGTAGCGGCCCATCATGACGACGTCCTCGACCAGCACGGGAAAGTTCCAGTCGACCTCTTCCGCCTGGGGGACATAGGCAACGAGGTTCTGGCGAAGGGCTTCCCGCACGCTCATGCCGAGCACGCGGATTTCGCCTGAGGCTACGGGCACGAAGCCCATGATCGCCTTGAAGAGGGTCGACTTGCCGGCGCCGTTGACGCCGACAAGGGCAGTGATCGTTCCGGGCGGGATGGCAAAGCTCGCGTGGCGCAGGGCCGTGTGGCCATTGCGATAGGTCACCGTCACATCTTCTGCGGCGATCCCTTCGCGGCTGCGTCGCCCACCCGATCCCATGATCATCCAGCAAATCCCTTCATGATGGTCGAAACCGTCACCTTCAGGAGATCCAGATAGGTCGGGACCGGGCCGTCGGGCTCACTCAGGGAGTCCACGTAAAGGATACCCCCGTAGCGTGCCCCGGTTTCGGCTGCGACCTGTTGGGCCGGCTTGTCGGAGACGGTGCTCTCGGAGAATACGACGGGGATCTTGTTTTCGATCACCTGGTCGACGACGGCCTTGACCTGTTGGGGTGTGCCCTGGCTGTCGGCATTGATCGGCCAGAGATAGAGTTCCTTCATGCCGAGATCGCGAGCCAGGTAAGAGAATGCGCCTTCGCTTGTCACAAGGAAGCGCTCGTTCTCGGGAACCTTGGCGATTTCCGCCTTCATCGGCTCGATTTCGGCGCGGATCTTGTCAGAGTAGGTGCGCGCGTTGGCTTCATAGATGGCCGCATTGGCCGGATCGATCTCGGTCAACGCCTTGCGAATGTTCTCGACATAGATCAGCGCGTTTTCCGGCGACATCCAGGCATGCGGATTCGGCTTGCCGTCATAGGCGCCGCTGGCAATGCTGATCGGCTCGACGCCATCGCTGACGGTGACGGTCGGCACATCGCCGAGATTGGCGAGGAATTTCTCGAACCAGGCTTCAAGATTGAGACCATTGCGCAGCACGAGATCGGCATCACGGGCTTTCAAAATGTCGCGCGGGGTCGGCTGGTAGCCGTGGATCTCGGCGCCCGGCTTGGTGATGCTTTCGACGGTGGCGGCGTCACCGGCAACATTCTGGGCGATATCGGCAATCACGGTGAAGGTCGTGACGACCTTCGGCTTGTCGTCGGCAAAGGCTGTGCCCGGCAGCAGAAGCGCCAGGGCGAAAAGACGGCAGGCAAGCTTTGAGACCATGGTCCATTCCTGTTCTTGCAAGTCATTCGCATTAAAATCTATAGCGCTTCGCGCTGATGTCAACGCTTTTGCAAATCATTTGCAAAAAGCTTTCCGTGATCTGTGCCGGAACAGGATGGGCTGGGTTAAAGGTTCCGCAAGGAGAGCGGCGTATGATCACTCTCAGTATTGCGTAAACAGTCGGGACGGTGTCATGGCGGAGTTCCAAGCGTGAAGGTGCCGAAGATCCACCTTTCACGAAAGCTCATGCTGATTTTGGGGGGGGTGCTCGTCACCCTCGGCGGCACAGGTGCCGCCGCCGTCTATATCGGTGCCGACAAGCTACTCGGGCCCTCCTATGCGGAGTTGAATGGCCTCGAATGCACCGAGGTGAAGACCGTCGAGATCCACAAAAAGGATCGCTTCTGGGTCCGCAAATTCATTACCACAGATGAGCCCGGTGACGGACTTGCCCGCGTCAAGACCGCGCTTCGCGTGGCGAAGACCCTGCAGGAAACGAAGAAGGCCGACCTAGTGCAGGTGGTCGTGCTCGACGCCAGCGGTCCGAAGGATCGTTCCGGCATGCGCGGACGTGCGGTTGGAGCCGATGTCATCTATGTGCCGGATCCGAGTCATGTACCGGAAGAGGTCTCCGCGCGGGTGCTGACAGCGCGTTATGTCGATGGATCGGCCGCGCCGAATGGCGAGTTCTTCGGCGAGCGGGTGGACATGCTCGAAGAGGATATCCAGGCACTTGTCGCCAGGCTCAATGACCAGACCGATTGCGTGAAGCCCGAGGTGTTGGTGCCGGAGACCGAAGGCCACGGGGCGAAAGCCGACGGTCATGGTGACAAGGCCGCTCACGGCGCCGACGATGCCCATGGCGAAAAGCCGGCCGATGGTCACGGCGCCGCAGAAGGGCATGGCGAAGCCGAGAGCCATGGTGATGAACCTGTCGGCGAACACGGCGAGGAAACGCCGGTTGCCGAACATGGTGGCGAAGAAAGCAAGGGCTGGATGGCCTCGTTGATGGGCATGGTTGGCCTGGGTGGCGATGCCGCACCGGCCGAAGGCCATGCCGCACCGGCAGATGATCACGCGGCACCCGGCGAAGCCCACGAGGCCGTTGCAGAAGGACACGAGACGCCGGCCGAAGATCATGCGAAGCCGGCTGATGTCGCGCATGGGGAGGAGCCGGCCGCAGATGCGGCTCATGCGCCGCCACCCGAGCATGCCGCAGAACAGGTCGCGCATACCGAAGCGAGGCCTGCCGCTGAGGCGCCTGTTACCGAAGAGGCGCCTGCCGAAGGTGAGGGCTGGTTCGCATCGATCAAGAGCATGGTCGGTCTCGGTGGCGCCGAAGAAGAGCTTCCTGTCGAGGATGCGGCCGCAAAGGTCGAGCCGGCCGGTGGTTCAGGCACTGCTGCGACCACTGATCATGGCGCCGCCTGGCTCGAAAAGATGCGCGCCCAGCCGATCACGCCTGATGGTGCGGCGCCGGCCGCCAAGCCTGAAGAGCATGGGGCTGCGGCCGATGGTCATGCTCCAACCGAAGAGCACGCCGCAAAGCCGGGCGACAGTTATAAAACGGATGGTCATGGCGCTCCCGCCGAGGACGAGGCGATACTACCGTCAAAGGCGAAGGACAAGGCTGACGAGCATGCCAAGGTCGATCACTGATCGGTGACATTGTCTGGGCCGGCGCGACTTCCAACCGCAGTCAAGAAACACAAAAGCCCCGGTCCTCAGGACCGGGGCTTTTGTGTTTGAAGTTGATATGCCGCTCAGTCGTTGCGGTTGCGCCGCGCCGGGAAGAGGATGACGTCGCGGATCGACGGGGCGTTGGTGAGCAGCATGATCAAGCGGTCGACGCCGATGCCGAGGCCGCCGGCGGGGGGCATGCCCTGGTCGATCGCATCCAGGAACTCGTCGTCCAACTGCTTGTCCTTTTCGCCGCGCGAATGGGCCTGTTCGAGCTGCTCGACCATGCGCTTGCGCTGCTCTTCAGGATCGTTCAACTCGGAGAAGGCGTTGCCGACTTCCCAGGCGTTGCAATAGGTCTCGAAACGTTCGACGAGGCGCGGCTCGCCCGGCACTTCCTTGGCGAAGGGGGAGATGTCCTTCGGGAAGTGGGTCACGTGCGACGGCTGGATCAGCGTGCCCTCGACCTTCTCCTCGAAGATGAAGGCGAGGCATTCGCCCCAGGTCCAGTCCTTTTCGACGGCAAAGCCGGCAGCCTTGGCGGCGGTGCGGGCTTCCTCGTCGGTCTTCATGGCGAGGAAGTCGATGCCGGTTGCTTGCCTGACGGCGTCGGGCATGGGGACGCGCTTGAACGGACCCTTGAAGGAGATTTCCTTGTCGCCGAAGGTGATGTCCGTGGTGCCGTGGATCGAGACAGCAAGAGTCTCGAACATGCGCTCGACGAGGCCCATCATGTCCTCGTAATCGGCATAGGCCCAGTAGCATTCCATCATGGTGAATTCGGGATTGTGGCGGGTCGACACACCTTCGTTGCGGAAGTTGCGGTTGACCTCGAACACCTTGTCGGCAAGTCCCGACACCAGCGTGCGCTTGAGGAAGAGTTCCGGCGCGATGCGCAGGAACATGTCCATTTTCAGCGTATTGTGGTGGGTCTTGAAGGGCTCGGCGGTTGCGCCGCCATAGATGGTCTGGAGCATCGGCGTCTCGACTTCGAGAAAGCCTTCGCCCTCGAGGAAGCGGCGGATGCCGGAGACGATCTTCGAGCGCTGCTGGAAGCGGAGCTTCGATTCCTCGTTGGTGAGGATGTCGAGATGGCGCTTGCGGTAGCGCAGCTCGATGTCGGCCAGACCATGATACTTCTCCGGCATGGGGAGGAGCGTCTTGGTCAGCATGGTGATTTCATGGGCGTTGATGGTCAGCTCGCCACGCTTGGTGCGACGCACCTGACCCTTGACGCCGATGATATCGCCAAGGTCGATCATCGGCAGCAGCGCGCGGGCTTCCTCCGGCGTCGTATCCTTGTGGGAGAAGATCTGGATCTTGCCCGAGGCGTCATGGATGTCCATGAACATGCCGGAATTGCGCGAGGAATAGACGCGACCGGCGACCGTGACGATGTCCTCAGACGTCTCGTCCAGCTCCAGGCCCGCATATTTTTCGGCGAATTCCGCATTGGTCATCGTACGGTGGAAATGCGCCGGATAGACGTCGCCGACGGTTTCGCGTAGCAGCGCCAGCTTCTGACGGCGGACTTCCGTCGGGTCGGAGGAGAGGGCGGTTTCGGGTGTCTGTTCGGTCATGGTCTGGTTCCTGTGGCGGCCTCTGGCCTCTGCCGTAAGTCTTTGCCCCTCACCCTACCCTCTCCCCGCAAGCGGGGAGAGGGGGTTGCCCGCGGCGCCGCTTATGGCCTTCTCCCCGCTTGCGGGGAGAAGGTGCCGGCAGGCGGATGAGGGGCACTCAATAGTTAATTCTGCGCACCCGCCATTGCGGTCAGCACCTGGATTGCAACCTTCAAGCGCTGGCGCACGACCGAGCGGCCGAGCAGTGCCATCGAGTCAAACAGCGGCAGCGAACGCTGGCTGCCGGAGACGGCGACAAAGAGCGGCGGGGTGACGACGCGGAGCTTTTTGCCCATGCGCTCGGAGATCGCGCGCAGCTCTTCCTCGATGGTAGTGACGTTCCATTCGAGCATCTTTTCGAGATCCGCCTGGACTGTCGTGACGATTTCCAGCGTCTCGGCCGGGCTGGTCTTCAGGCCGCCGAAGGAGGCGGGCGTCAGGCCGACGTCATTGGCGAGCAGGAAGCCGGCAAGCGACGGCAGTTCGCCGAGCTTGGTGACGCGGCTCTGGGCAAGCTTCAGGCCTTCGACCAGACGGTCGTTCTCCATCGACCAGTCGAGCACGCGGGCGACGAAGTCTTCCGGCGAGAGCTTCTCGCGGAGCCAGCGGCCGTTCAGCCAGTCGAGCTTCTGGATGTCGAAGATTGCGCCGGCCTTGGAGAGGTTGTCGGGGTCGAACTTCGCGATCAGCTCTTCCATCGACAGCAGTTCCTCGCCTTCGGCGATCTGGATGAAGAACAGGCCGAGGAAGTTCATCAGCGCTTCCGGCAGATAGCCGAGAGCGGAGTAGTAGGAGATCGAGGTCGGGTTCTTGCGCTTCGACAGCTTCGACTTGTCGTGATTGCGCATCAGCGACAGGTGCATGAAGACCGGCGGCTCAAGGCCGAGATGGCGGTAGATCAGGATGTGCTTCGGCACCGAAGCCAGCCATTCCTCGCCGCGGGCGACGTGGGTGATCTTCATCATGTGGTCGTCGACGACGTTTGCCATATGGTAGGTCGGCATGCCGTCGGCCTTCAGCAGCACCTGCATGTCGACGCTTTCCCACGGGATCGAGACATCGCCATAGACGCCGTCGTGGAAATCGCAGGAGCCTTCGGTCGGCACCTTCAGGCGCACGACATGCGGCTCGCCGGCGGCAACGCGGGCGGTGACTTCCTCGGCCTTCAGATGCAGGCAGTGGCCGTCATAACCCGGCGGTTTGCCGGCGGCGCGCTGCGCCTCGCGCATGCTTTCCAGCCGTTCGGGCGTGCAGAAGCAATGGAAGGCACCGCCGTTTGCGAGCATCTTGTCGACGAAGGGGCGGTAGAGATCCTTGCGCTCGGACTGGCGATAGGGGCCATAGGGGCCGCCGACGTCAGGGCCTTCCGACCAGGTGAGGCCGGTCCATTTCAGCGCATCGAGCACCTTCTGCTCGAATTCCGCCGTCGAGCGAGTGGCGTCGGTGTCCTCGATGCGCAGGATGAACTCGCCGTCGAATTTCTTGGCGAAGAGATAGTTGAACAGCGCGATATAGGCGGTGCCGACATGGGGCTCGCCGGTCGGGGAGGGTGCGATGCGGACGCGGACGCCGGACTTGGTCATGGGTAAAGCTCGTGGTGCGTGCGGATGATCGGCGTTTTGGCGCCGGATCTTGAAATTGTGAGGCTGCCGGTAAGGGCCGGTGAGAACGGAGTCCGGCACCTTGGTGCCGCCTGTTCCACAGCGTGGCCTTAGGCCATATTCAGGACCTCGCGTCAAGAAAAAGCCACGGAAACCGGCTTTTCGAACGGTCTTGAAGAAATCTTGAAAATTTTTCTGGGAGAGCCGGAACCTATGGCAGCATCTGACGTTCTTATGGCAGAGCGCAGGCCGTGCCAACCGGACGCGACGGGATATGGGGAACAGGGAGGTTTTTCCGGTTTCTCTCCCTGGCCAACGAATTGGCAGACGAGCCCCTTAACCGTCCGGCCTGCGCTCTCCCCAAGTCCCCGCCCCCAAGGAAAACCTGCGTCCGCCCCCGACGCAGGTTTTTCTTTGTTTTATTTTTTGCGCCCTGGCAGGATCAACTGACCGGCCAGACCATGAGCAGGGCAGGCACCGAGACCACCACGATGAGGATGGAGAGGGGTAGCCCCAGCCTTGGATAGTCCGAAAAACGATAGCCGCCGGGCCCCATGACCAGCGTATTGCACTGGTGTCCGATTGGGGTGAGGAAATCGCAGCCAGCACCAATGGCAACTGCCATGAGGAATGCCTCCGGTTTGTAGCCGAGGCCAGTGGCAAAGCTTGCGGCGATCGGCGCCATGACGAGAACGGTGGCGGCATTGTTGAGGAAGGGGGTGACGGCCATTGCGGTCAGAAGGATCATCGCCACGGCACCCCAGGCGGGCATGCCGCCGGCAGCAGCGTTCAGCCAGCCGGCGATCACGTCGCTGCCACCTGACGTGCGCAAGGTATCGGCCACGGGTATCAGTGCAGCGAGCATCACGAGGATCGGTCCATCGACGGCGCGATAGACCTCGCTCACCGGGATCACGCCGAATGCCACCATGGCAAGTGCTGCGGCAAAGAAGGCAATTGCGACGGGCGCAAGACCGAGCGCTGTCGCGCCCATTGCGACCACCAGAATCGCGAGGGGTATGAAGATGTTCCGGCTCGTTCCGAGCAAAATCTCTCGTTCTGCGAGCGGCAAGCAGCCGAGTTCGGTGAGGATCGAGGGCATCTGCTGGCGCAGGCCCTGGAGCACCACCACGTCACCGGAGCGCAGCGTCAGCTGGCCGAGACGTTCGCGGATGCGTTTGCCCTGACGGCTGACCGCCAGAAGGTTGACGCCATAGGTGTGGACCAGAGACAGCTCGCTCGTCGTCTGACCGATCAGCGGCGAGCCTCGTCCGATGACGGCCTCGACCGACGAGATGTCGCCGCGCTTCCGACGATCGCGCTCGGTGCTGCCGGAAAGGCTCAGATTGCCTTGGGACACGATGCGGTCGAGCGCTTCCGATGGTCCTTCGAGGAGAAGCGTGTCCTCTTCATGCAAAAGCACGTCAGGGAAGGGCGAGAGGCGCGTGTGTCCGCGCAGGATCGCGCTGGCGGTCACCTCACCATGCGCGGTCTGCAGCAGGTGGTGCAGCGTCTTGCCGGCAAAGGGCGATTGCCGGGTGATCATCGCTTCCGTGGCAAAGCTTGAGCTTTCCAGTGCTTCCTGCAGCGACGGGTTCAGGTTCTCACGGCGGGGGACCAGCCAGTAGAAGAAGATCAGGAACACGATGCCGGCAGCTGCAAGCGTTGCGCCCACCGGGGTGAAGTCGAACATGGTGAAAGACTGGCCGGTCAGCTCCTCGCGCAGTCGCGAGACCGCAATATTGGGCGAGGTGCCGATCTGCGTCATGAGACCGCCGAGCAGGGCCGAAAAGGCCATCGGCATCAGAAAGACCGAGGGCGGGACATTGGACCGGCGGGCAAACTGAAAGGCGACGGGCATCATGATCGCCAGCGCGCCGATGTTCTTGATGAAGGCCGACAGGATCGTCACCGTCACGAGCAATAGCAACATCTGGCCGTGCAGAGAGGTGAGGGCTGGAAAGAATCGCTTGATGGCGAGGTCCACGACGCCCGACCGCGCGACGCCGGCGCTAACCACGAGAGCGCTGCCGACGATGATGACGAGATCATCCGAGAAACCGGAGAAAGCCTCGCCTGCCGGCACCAGCCCGACGGCGACGGCCGCCACGAGGGCGCAGCAGGCGATCACGTCGTAACGGAATTTCTCCCACAGGAATGCCGCCATCATGATGGCGATGATGCCAAAGGCGAGGATCTGCTCGTAGGTCATGAAACTCCGGCACGATGCTGGCGTGATCTGGAAGGCGTAGGGGCTCGCGTGGTGTCTGGCAAGGGCTCACTGGGTCCCTCGATTACCCTTCGACAGCAAAATGGCCCGTCATCGGACGGGCCATTCTGAGTATCCGGCTACCGCTGGTCGTCAATGGGTGGCGGACTTCAGCAGACGATCGCGTTCGCGTTTGCGTCGTGCGAACATGTTGAGCACCTCGACGAGTGCCGAGAACGCCATGGCGGCATAGATGTAGCCCTTGGGTACATGGAAACCCATGCCTTCGGCGATCAGCGTGGTGCCGATCATTAACAGGAAGGCAAGCGCCAGCATGACGATGGTCGGGTTCTTCTCGATGAAGTTGGCAAGCGGCGTGGCTGCCACGAGCATCACGGTGACGGCAGCGACCACGGCCACGACCATGATCGGCACATGGGGCGTCATGCCGACAGCGGTGATGATGCTGTCGATCGAGAAGACGAGATCGAGCAGCAGGATCTGGCCGATCGCGCTGGCAAAGGTGGTCGTGGCGGAGGAGGCGATGAAATCCTCCTTCTGGTCCACCGGATCGACATTGTGGTGGATTTCCTTGGTGGCCTTCCAGACCAGGAAGAGACCGCCGGCCAGCAGGATCATATCCTTCCACGAGAAGCCTTGGCCGAAGATTTCAAATACGGGCGTAGTGAGCTGGACGATCCAGGCGACGGTGCCGAGCAGGGCCAGTCGCATGACGAGCGCAAGCCCGATGCCGATGCGCCGCGCTCTCTCGCGCATTTCCGTCGGCAGCTTGTTGGTCAAGATCGAGATGAAGATCAGGTTGTCGATGCCAAGGACGACTTCCATGACCACCAGGGTCACCAAGGCGATCCAAGCGGCGGGATCCTGGAGAAGAACGCTGATATTTTCCATAGATGTCTTCCGTGCTGATCAAACGGATTGAGAACCCTAGGACATGAGCCATATCCGTGGGGTTGGCAAGCAGCCAACTAAAATCCGTGCGCGGAATAAAGTTCCGTCGCAGATCAGTCTTGGGACCCGAGGTTTTGGGGGCCGTAGAAGTTCATGAACATACGAAGGCCTGATTCCACAACGCGTTCGATCTCCTTGTCATCGGGTCGCACGGGTATGTCGTTGAATAGCCGCTTCTTGAAATAGCCAGCTGTCGACATGTCGATGAACTGGCGTGCCGCCAGATCGCTATCTTCGACCGAGAGTTCGCCCTTTTCATTGGCAGCCGCAATGTAGTCCTGCAACAGCACCTTGATGTTGGTGGGCGACGACGCAAAGAAGCGCTGACAGAGCGTCGGCATGCGGTCGAGCACACCCATCAGGATGCGCATCGTCGGGATCATTTCCGTGTCGAGAATGAAATGCGCGTGGGCCAGCGCATAGCGCCGCAGACCTTCCTCGACGTGAGCGCTTTCTTCGAGGATCTGTTTGATTGCAGCGTCGAAGACACTCTTCTCACGCTCGACAAGGGCGCCGAACAGATCTTCCTTGCTCTGGAAATAGACGTAGATGGTTCCCTTCGAGACGCCTGCCTCGCGGGTAACGTCATTCATGCTTGCCGCGTCATAGCCGAGCTTCATAAAGACGCGCTTTGCACCATCCAGGATCTGTCCCCGCTTGACCGGATCTGCGCCCGCAGCGAAACGACCGACCCCGGCGACGGGGTAGGAGGGCGGCGTCATGGGGATTTCCTGATCTTGTTTCGACATTTCCTGACCGATGAAAAAATTAACTGCGTTGTGTGGCCTCGTTTCGGAGGCGTGTTCCTGCACCTTGCTATGCATCAAAAAAGGCGCTAAGTCAATCGAACCGAACGGTTCAGTTCGAGAGAGTTCAACCCATTCCCGGTCCGTATCATGTCGACGACGCAAAGATCCACCGCACTTCGTTCCACTTCCACTCCAGTCGATCGGAATGAGGAAGCGCCCGCCATTGACACGGATGCAGGGGAGCCCCACCCGGCGCCAGAAGCTGCCGGTTCCAAGTCCAAGCGCCGCAGCTTCGTGCTGCCAGTGATCCTTGCCACGCTCCTCGCAGGCGGCGTTTGGTACGGCTACGACTGGTGGACGAACGGTCGCTTTATGGTGTCGACCGAAGACGCCTATATCGAAGGTGACATCGCGATCATCTCGCCGAAGGTTTCCGGTTATGTCGAGAAGGTCAACGTTGCCAGCAACCAGATCGTCCGCGCCGGCGATCCGCTGGTGACCCTCGATGGTGGCGATTATCAGATCGCCTATGATCAGGCCCTTGCTGGCAAGCAGAGCTCGGAGCTGGCGGTGAGCCGCATCGATGCGCAGATCGTCGGCGGCCAGGCGAGCGTTGCGCAGGCTCAGGCGCAGCTCGGTTCGCTCGAGGCTGCTGTGCGCGGCGCGGAAATTACGGAAAAGCGTGCAAGCGAGCTTGCATCGAAGAGCGTCGGCACGGCCGCGGATCTCGACAATGCCAAGGTGGCGCTCGACCAGGCCCGCGCCAATCTGGTGGCGGGACAGGCTGCAGTCGCTTCGGCGGAAGCCAATCTCTCGATCCTCAAGGCGCAGCGCGACGAGGCGGTGAACGCCGTCAAGGTGCAGGATCAGGTGGTGGCGAAAGCCAGGCGTGATCTCGACTTTACCGTGCTCAAGGCACCCTATGACGGCGTGATCGGCAATCTCTCTGTCCAAGCGGGGGATCTCGTCTCGGCGGGGAAGCGTCTTGCGGCCCTGGTGCCGACCAGTGAGCTCTATATCGAGGCGAACTTCAAGGAAACGCAGATCGCACATCTGGTTCCCGGCTCCAAGGTTTCGATCCATGTCGATGCCTATGGCGACGATCCGCTCGAGGGCACGGTCACCTCGATTGCTCCGGCGTCCGGCGCCATCTTCTCCATGCTGCCGGCGGAAAACGCCACCGGCAACTTCACCAAGGTTGTCCAGCGCGTGCCTGTCCGCATTGCGCTGCCCAAGGAAGCGCTTGCCGGCGGCCATCTGCGCGCCGGCCTCAGCGTTATCGTCGACGTCGACACCCGCACGGCCCCCGAGGGCCAGGCGCTTGCCGCGAAGTAACCTAGAGCGTTTCAGGTGAAAACGGGATCACCTGAAATGCTCTATCTATTTGTTTTTACGCAGTCCGGACGCAAAACCGCTGACTCACTTTTGCTGGACCTGCTCTAACCGGCTGACGTTATCGAAAGGGCCGTGTCATGGCCGCAATCACCTCAACAGCCATTGCGCCCTCGGCACCTGCCGAGGAGCGGATGGATCCGAAACGCGTCTTCGCCTTCCTTGCGATGGTGTTCGGCATGTTCATGTCGATCCTAGACATCCAGATCGTTTCGGCCTCGCTTGCGGAAATCCAAGCCGGTCTCGGCGCCGGATCAGATGAAGTTGCCTGGGTGCAGACCTCTTATCTGATCGCCGAAGTGATCATGATCCCGCTGTCGGGTGTGCTCGCCCGGATCGTCTCCACCCGGGTGCTCTTCACCTTTTGTGCGGCGGGCTTCACGCTCGCCAGTGCGCTCTGCGCGACGGCCACCAATATTGAGCAGATGATCGTCTACCGGGCGATCCAGGGCTTCATCGGCGGCGGCATGATCCCGTCCGTCTTCGCGGCTGCCTTCACCATCTTCCCGCCGTCGAAGCGCAACATTGTCTCGCCGATGGTCGGTCTCGTTGCAACGCTCGCACCCACCATCGGCCCGACGATCGGCGGATATATAAGCCACGCCATGTCCTGGCACTGGCTGTTCCTGATCAATGTCGTGCCCGGTATTCTGGTCGCTGCTGCGGCCTGGAGCCTCATCGATTTTGACAAGCCGGATCTCAAACTTCTGAAGAAGTTCGACTGGTGGGGCCTGGCCTCGATGGCCGTCTTCCTCGGCACGATGGAATTCGTGCTCGAAGAGGGCAACAACAAGGATTGGTTCAGCGACCACCACATCGTCATGGGCACGGTCGCCATGGTCATCGGCGGCGCGATCTTCTTCTGGCGCGTGTTCAAGGTCGAATTGCCGGTCGTGGACTTGCGCGCCTTCTCCAATGCCAACTTCGCATTCGGCTCATTGTTCTCTTTCGTCATGGGTGTCGGCCTCTACGGGCTGACCTACCTCTACCCCCTCTATCTCGGGCGTATCAGAGGTTACGACTCGCTGATGATCGGCGAGACCATGTTCGTCTCCGGTGCCGCGATGTTCCTGACAGCGCCGGTCGCCGGTGCGTTGTCGAACAAGCTCGATCCACGCGTGATGATGATGATCGGCTTTTCCGGCTTCGCGCTTGGCACCTACATGATGACCGGGATCACCGCGGACTGGGATTTCTACGAGTTGCTCGTGCCGCAGATCCTTCGCGGCTGCTCGCTAATGCTCTGCATGGTGCCGATCAACAACCTGGCGCTCGGCACGCTGCCGCCAGACCGCATCAAGAATGCGTCTGGCCTGTTCAACCTGACCCGCAACCTCGGCGGGGCGGTCGGGCTCGCAATCATCAACACCATGCTCACCCAGCGATCCGACGACCATTATGCGCGGCTCTCGGAGCAGCTTTCCTGGGGCAACCAGGCGGCACTCGACTGGCTCGCCAGCGTCGGCGCCAACTACGATAGCTATGGCCTCGACGGCACGGCGGTTGCGGTGAAGAAGCTTTCGGGTGTGGTCACCCAGCAGGCCTGGCTTCTCTCCTTCATGGACGTCTTCATGGGGCTGACGGTGCTGTTTGCAATTCTTGTCTTCATGGTTCTGCTCCTAAAGAAACCCCAGGGCGCAGCGCCGGCCGGCGCCGGTCACTGACGCTTCGTTCAGGTCCACCATGCTCGCATAAGCTTGCGGGTTCAGGCTTTCCCTTGATCTCCAAGGCTTAAGACCGCCTCGCCTGTTGAGGCGGTCTTCTTTTTCCGGGAAAAAGAGGTACGTGCATCAGATTTTTGATTTACGTACCTCAGGGTCTGTTGTAGGACAGGCGCCGGAGGAGAGAATGAAGCCGACTGTCCACGATATTGCGAGCCGTGCAGGGGTCAGCCTTGCCACCGTCGACCGGGTGTTGAACCGTCGACCGGGGGTCAGCGCGCGCACGCGAGAAAAGGTCGATCAGGCCGTCAGCGAGCTCGGTTTCGTGCGTGACGTGGCAGCGGCGAACCTTGCCAAGGGGCGGATCTATCCGCTGACCTTCATCATTCCCTCGAACGACAATTCCTTCATGCGCGGCTTGAGGCTCTCGCTCGACGAGGCGCGGGAACGCGCAGGCGTCGAGCGGATCGCGATCCGGCTTATCGACGTCCCGGCCTTCGATGCCGATGCTTTGGCGAAAGCGCTGCGCGACGCCGCAGCCGAGCAGCCGGCCGGGATCGCCTTCGTCGCCGTCGATGCGCCCGAAGTGGCGGCTGCGGCTTCGGAGATCGTGTCTGCCGGTATTCCGCTCGTCACCCTCGTTTCCGATCTCTCTGGTGCAGAGCGGGATCATTATGCAGGCATCGACAATGCCGCTGCCGGGCGAACCGCAGCGAGCCTGCTCGGGCGCTTTGCGGCCGGACGTGATGGCAAGGTTGCCGTGCTCGCGGGCTCCATGCTGGTGCGCGACCATCGCGAGCGCTGGGAGGCCTTCGCTTCCGTCATGGCGCAGGATTTCCCAGGGCTTGCAGTCTTGCCCGTCATCGAAGGGCGAGACGATCCCGTGGTTGTCGAGCGCAAGGTCTCCGCCATCTTTTCTGACCGAAGTGACATCGTCGCACTCTATAGTCTTGGTGCCGGTAATCGCGGGCTCGTCAGGGCGCTTGAACGGCAGTCGGCGGAAGGCCGTCCGGTGGTCATCGCCCATGAATTGACGGAGACGACCCGTGGGGCGCTGCAAGCAGATCTTATCGATGCCGTGCTCAACCAGGATGCCGGCCACGAGGTGCGCAGTGCGATCCGCGTGCTGAAGGCCAAGGCCGACGGTCTGCCCGTCGTCGCCGCCCAGGAGCGCATTCGTATCGACATATTCTTGAAGGACAATCTGCCCTGAAGGCAGAGGATGGAGGACACCCATGTATCTCGGATTGGATCTCGGCACATCAAGCGTCAAGGCGATGCTGATCGACGGCGACCAAAAGGTGGTCGGCGTCGGCCATGCCGGTCTCACCGTACAGCGACCGCATCCCGGCTGGTCGGAGCAGGCACCCGGCGACTGGCTGAGAGCGACGGAAGAGGCGGTTGCGGCACTCAAGGCCTCGCATCCAAAGGAACTCGCGGCCGTCAAAGGCATCGGTCTTTCCGGCCATATGCATGGTGCAACGCTCATCGACGCCAAGGATCGGGTGCTCAGGCCCTGCATTCTCTGGAACGACACCCGAAGCCATGCGGAAGCGGCAAGCCTCGATGCCGATCCGCGCTTCCGGGCGCTCACCGGCAATATCGTTTTTCCAGGCTTTACAGCGCCGAAACTTGCCTGGGTGAAGAACAACGAACCGGAGACCTTTGCGAAGGTTGCCAAGGTTCTCCTGCCGAAGGATTACCTGCGTCTCTGGCTGACGGGCGAATATCTTTCCGACATGTCGGATTCCGCCGGCACCAGCTGGCTCGATACCGGCAAGCGTGCCTGGTCTCCGGAACTGCTGGAGGCAACGGGGTTGACCGTCGAGCAGATGCCGGGTCTCGTCGAGGGCACCGATCGCGCTGGCACATTGCGCGCGGAGCTCGCCGAAAAGTGGGGTCTTGGTTCCGATGTCGTGGTCGCCGGCGGGGCAGGGGACAATGCGGCCTCGGCTTGCGGCATGGGTACCGTCGCCGAAGGCCAGGCCTTTGTCTCGCTCGGCACTTCAGGTGTCCTTTTTGCCGCCAACGGCTCCTATCTGCCGAAGCCGGAAAGTGCCGTGCATGCCTTCTGCCATGCGCTTCCAAATACCTGGCACCAGATGGGCGTCATCCTCTCGGCCACCGACGCGCTCAACTGGCACTCGACGGTCACCGGCAAATCCGCCGGCGAGCTGACCGGGGAACTCGGCGATACACTCAAGGCGCCTGGTGGCGTCACGTTTCTCCCCTATCTCTCGGGCGAACGCACGCCACACAATGACGCTAAGATCCGGGGCGCCTTTATCGGGCTCGGCCATGAAAGCGATCGCGTCGTGCTTACCCAAGCCGTGCTGGAAGGCGTGACCTTCGCCATCCGTGACAGCCTGGAAGCGCTGAAGTCGGCCGGCACGAAGATCGACCGGGTGACGGCGATCGGCGGCGGTTCGCGGTCGCGCTACTGGCTGTCTTCGATTGCGACAGCGCTCGACATGCCGGTGGATATTCCCGCCGACGGCGATTTCGGTGCGGCCTTCGGGGCGGCAAGGCTCGGGTTGATCGCGGCCACGGGTGCGGACCCGCTGTCGGTCTGCACGGCGCCTGAAACGGCGGAAACGGTCGAGCCGGTGCGTGATCTGACCTCGGCTTACGAGGCGGCTTACGGTCGATACCGGGCGCTTTATCCGGCGATCCGGGGGATTTGAACTTCCACCTCCCCCTTGAGGGGGGAGGTCGCTGTGCAAGCAGCGGGTGGGGGTGAACCCCGCCATCACCCCACCCCGGACCTTACGGTCCGACCCTCCCCCTCAAGGGGAGGGTGGAAACACAAACACACCAAGGAGGACTACCCATGAGCACAGGTTTCTTCGGCAATATCCAGAAGATCAAATATGAAGGCGAAGGCAGCACCAATCCGCTGGCCTTCCGCCACTACAATCCCGACGAAGTCGTTCTCGGCAAGCGCATGGAAGACCATCTGCGCTTTGCCGTCGCCTACTGGCACACCTTCGTGTGGCCGGGCACCGACCCGTTCGGCGGCAATACGTTTGAACGTCCGTGGTTCGAGGATACGATGGCTGCGGCGAAGATGAAGGCCGATGTCGCCTTCGAATTCTTCCAGTTGCTGGGAACGCCCTATTATTGCTTCCACGACGCCGACGTCCGCCCTGAGGGCAACAGCTTCGCCGAGAACACGAAGAACCTCAACGAAATCGTCGACTACTTCGCTGGGAAGCAGGAAGAGACCGGCGTCAAGCTCCTCTGGGGCACGGCGAACATGTTCTCGCATCGCCGCTATATGTCGGGTGCTGCGACCAATCCCGATCCCGACGTCTTCGCCTTTGCAGCCGCGACCGTGAAGACCTGCATGGACGCGACGTTGAAGCTCGGCGGCGAGAACTATGTCCTTTGGGGCGGCCGCGAAGGCTATGAGACCCTTCTCAACACCGATCTCGGACGCGAACTCGACCAGATGGGCCGTTTCCTCAACCTCGTCGTGGAATACAAGCACAAGATCGGCTTCAAGGGCGCGATCCTGATCGAGCCGAAGCCGCAGGAGCCGTCGAAGCACCAGTATGACTACGATGTCGCCACCGTTTATGGCTTCCTGAAGCGCTACGGCCTCGAGAACGAAGTGAAGGTGAACATTGAGCAGGGCCATGCGATCCTTGCCGGCCACTCCTTCGAGCACGAGCTGGCGCTTGCGAATGCTCTGGGGATCTTCGGCTCGATCGATATGAACCGCAACGACTATCAGTCCGGCTGGGATACCGACCAGTTCCCGAACAATGTTCCGGAAATGGCGCTGGCTTACTACCAGGTTCTGCAGGCTGGCGGCTTCACCACCGGTGGCACCAACTTCGACGCCAAGCTGCGCCGTCAGTCGCTCGACGCCGAAGACCTGCTGATCGGTCACATCGGCGGCATAGACTGCTGCGCTCGCGGCCTGAAGGCTGCGGCGAAGATGGTTGAGGACAAGGCGCTTTCGGCTCCGCTGAACAGCCGTTACGCCGGCTGGGACAAGGCCGAGAACCAGAAGATGCTGCGCGGCGAGGAAAGCCTTGAGGCCATCGCTGCCCGCGTTGAAGCCCAGAACGTCAATCCGAAGCCGGTTTCCGGCAAGCAGGAACTGCTGGAGAACGTGGTCAACCGCTACGTTTGATCGGTTTTTACGATGAGGGTGGGGCCGGGGCGCGAAAGCGTCCCGGCCCTTTGCATTCCTGAACGGTCGTTACCCTCGGGCTTGTCCCGAGGATCTGCCAAGGGTGGTCGCGGTTTGTACGGTTCAGAAACCTAGGCGGGCTCAGCGGTCGCCTGAAGAGTCTAGTTTCCGGCAGGCGGCAGTAGATCCTCGGGACAAGCCCGAGGATGACGGCGGTGGGGTGAGTGGGCCGGTCACCCGATCTCCGTGATCTCCAACTCCTGGTCGCCGACCGTCACGACATCGCCAACACTTTTGCCCATCAGGCGGGTTGCGACCGGCGAGACGAATGAAATTGAACCCGCCTTCGGATCGGCCTCGTCCTCACCGACGATCCGGTAGGTCTGGACGCGGCCATCGTCGCGTTCGAAGGTGACCTTGCTGCCGAAGGCGACGACTGCGTTGTCGACTGGATCCGGGATCACCTGGGCGGTGTGCAACCGCTCCGTCAAGTATTTTAGGTCACGATAGGGCACGGCTGACTGGCGTCGCCGCTCGTTGATGTCCTCGACCGCCTGCGCTGCCAGATAGGCGGCGCGGGCCTCATCCGCCTGAGCCTGCAGGAGCTTCAGGCCTGTCGCCGTCACCAGGTTCGGATGGGGCGAGATCGGGCGGTCCGGCAGATGGGTTTCTGCTGCTGTTTCCGAACTTTCTTCCTTGGTAAAGGCGACACTCATTTGGGGCTTCCGGTTGCTCAGGCAGGGGCGGGCTTTCGAACTGCCAATATAGGGGTATGTCGGTCAACGGCCCAGACCGAAGATGGGTCCATCGGCACCAGGTGACGCGAGGCGGCAAGGCTAGCATTTGGCCGGTCCGGTCACCGAGCCGCGCACGATCAGGTCCGGCATCAGCAGGATTTCCTGGCGCTCTGTCGGGCGCTCGGCCAGCGACTTGATGAGCAGCGACATGGCCTGGCGGCCAATCGCCGTACGGGGCTGGCGGATGGTGGTGAGTGCGGGGTTTACATAGGTCGCCTGAGGCACGTCGTCGAAGCCGATAACGGAGAAATCATGCGGCAGGTCGTAGCCGCGGGCGGTCAGGCCATTTATCACTCCGACGGCCGTCGCATCATTGACACACATGAAGGCTGTCGGAAGCTGATCGCGCATGAAGAGCTGCTCGACGGCAAGTCGTCCGCTTTCGATCGTGCCTTCTCCTTCCAGCACGAAGCGCTGGTTCGGCGGGATGCGGGCGGCATCGAGCGCCTTGTCGAACCCCTGACGCCGACGCTGGTGGCCGAGCCTGGTCTTGCTGTCGCCGATGAAGGCGATTGCGCGGTGGCCAGCCGAAAGCAGATGTTCGGCGGCCTTCCGGGCGCCGGCCACATCATCGACGCCGACATAGGAGATTTTCGATCCGAAGACCGGTTCGAAGACGGCGACCGAAGGCGGCAGCCGCTGGCCGACGACCTGATGGCCGAAGGGTTCGTGGCCTGTGAAGAGCACCAGGCCGGTTGCCTGGCCGGAGCTCAGGAATTTGAGATACTCAAGCCCACGCTCGGGATCGTTTTGGGTATGGCCGATCAGGACGCCGAAGCCATGGGCGCGCGCCTCGTTTTCAAGTCCGATCAGGGTCGAAGAGAAGTTGGGGTCGCCAATGTCGGGGGCAAGGATCAGGATCATGTTCGACCGGCCCATGCGCAGCGAGCGCGCCATGGCATTGGTGGTGTAACCGGTGATGGCAATCGCCTGGTTCACCCGCTGGCGGGTCGATTTCGCCACCTTGTCGGGGGTGTGGATCGCACGACTGACCGTCGCGATCGACACTTCCGCGATGCGCGCCACGTCCTCGATCGTCGCTGGTGCTGTGTCCGGCACGCGCCCTTATCCCCTATCCGTCTGGAATCGTTGGAGACCTTACATTCCCAGCCTCAGCTGCGAAAGCGGAAAGGGAACAAAAACTCTCCGTGATGTGATGATGTAAACCTTTACATCAGGCATGTAAAGGTTTACACAAGTGGCATAGCGGTTGAGGAGCCGCTGGGGAGGATTGCATGACATTGGCTGGGGACGAAGCGCGGACACCCGTGCTCGTGGCGGAGCGAATTTCCAAATCATTTGGCGAAGTCCAGGTGCTGTTCAGCGTGGACTTCGACGTCTTGCCGGGCGAGGTTCACGCGCTCATGGGCGAGAATGGTGCTGGCAAATCAACGCTGGTGAAAATACTCTCAGGTTTCGAGCAGGCGACGGCCGGTCGCATCCTGCTGGACGGCGAGCCCGTGACGCTGCCGGCCAATGGAGCGGCTGAGGCACTCGGCATCGTGCTCATCCACCAAGAATTCAATCTTGCCGACCACCTGACCGTCACTGAGAGCCTGTTTCTCGGTCGCGAAGTCACGCGCTTCGGTCTGCTCGACCGCGCAACCATGCGGGCGGAGGCGCGGCGTGTGCTCGATCAACTCGGCTCCAGAATCGACGAGAATGCGCTGATCAGCTCGTTGGCAGTTGCAGACAAGCAGATGGTCGAGATTGCCAAGGCGATCAGCCGCAAGGCGCGCATTGTCTTTATGGACGAGCCGACGGCCGTTCTGTCGCGTGACGAGACCGAAGTGTTGTTTGACCAGGTGCGCAAACTGCGTGCCCGGGGAACGAGCTTCGTCTTTGTCTCCCACAAGCTCGACGAAGTGATGGAGCTCACCGACAGGGTGACGGTGCTGCGCGACGGCCAGTGGGTCAAGACCGCGCCGACGTCAGCGCTCGACAGCGAGGCGATTGCCCAGCTGATGGTCGGTCGTGAATTGTCGAGCCTCTATCCGACCAAGCATGAACCCAATGTCGACGAAGAGATCGTGCTTTCGGTTCGGGATCTGACGACAGGGTTTGTGAAGAATGCCAGCTTCGAGCTGAAGCGTGGCGAAGTGCTCGGTTTTTCCGGCCTGATCGGGTCAGGCCGCACGGAGCTGATGGAGGCGGTGGCGGGCCTGCGTCCGCGTCTGTCCGGCGAGGTCAGGCTTAAGGGTGCCGTGCTTAACGCCGGTGATTTCCGCGAAGCGAACCGGCGCGGGCTCGCCTACATGACCAAGGACCGCAAGGGCAAGGGCCTGTTGCTTGGCGAGGGCATGACGGCGAACCTGACACTGCAGTCGATGGACAATCATGTGCGCCATGGCTATCTCGACCCGGGCAGTGAGGCGAAGGCGATGGCGCGTGCAAAGCGCCGCTTCGATATCCGGGTGCGCGACGACAAGGTGCGGGTGGGGCGCATGTCGGGCGGCAACCAGCAGAAGCTGCTGCTTGCCAAGATCATGGAAGTCGAGCCCCAGATCATCATCATCGACGAGCCGACACGCGGCATCGATGTCGGCACCAAGCAGCAGATTTATCATTTCATCGCAGCGCTTGCCCGCGAGGGACGCTCGATCATCGTCATTTCGTCTGAGATGCCCGAGGTGATCGGTCTTTGCACACGGGTTGCCGTGATGCGCGAGGGCCGCATGGTCGGTCTGCTCGAGGGCGAGGACATCAACGAACAAACGATCATGCGCTACGCCGCCGGCCTGAAACGGCAGATGGCGAGCTGAGTGATTGCAACAGCCTGGCGGCAAGACCGGGCTTGAAAACGAAGACTTCAGGGTGCGCGACCTCAAGGCCGAGGTGCGCGGGAGGAGACGGGAAGACCATGACTGCCGAGACTGAAACGAACACACCTGGCCGTCCACGCCGCACCTTTCGCGATGTGGACCTGCGTGCCGTTGCCCCCTTCGCCGCGCTGCTGATCCTTCTGATCGTCGGGGCGCTGGTGAACCCGAACTTCATTGGCCTCACCAACCTTGCCAATGTCGCAACCCGCTCGGCCTTCATCGCGATCATTGCCGTCGGGGCGACCTTCGTTATCTCCTCGGGGGACCTCGATCTCTCCGTCGGTTCGATGGTCGCCTTCGTGGCCAGCCTGATGATCCTGTTCATGAATTCCGGTGTCATTGCCGATCCCGGCCTGATGATAGCTGCCGCCATGGCGCTCGCCGTCATCATCGGTTCGCTCTGCGGCCTTGCAAATGGCCTGATCACCACCGTCGGCAAGATCGAACCCTTCATCGCCACACTCGGCACCATGGGCATCTATCGCGGCTTGACCACCTGGCTTTCCCAGGGCGGCGCGATCACCCTGCGCGATGCCGAGCAACAGGCGCTGTATCGCCCGGTGTATTTCGGCTCGATCCTTGGTGTTCCCGTGCCGATCGTCATCATCCTTGTCGTGACCGCGATTGCTGCCGTCGTTCTCTATCGCACGCGCTACGGTCGTCATGTGGTTGCCGTCGGGTCGAACCGGGATGTGGCCCGCTATTCGGGCATCGCTGTCGACCGGGTGCGCACCATCGCCTTTGTCATCCAGGGGCTCTGCGTCGCCATCGCCGTGCTCCTCTACGTGCCGCGTCTTGGTTCGACCTCGGCGACGACGGGCATTCTCTGGGAGTTGCAGGCGATCACCGCGGTTGTCGTCGGCGGTACGGCGCTGAAAGGTGGGGCAGGGCGTGTCTGGGGCACGATCTGCGGTGCCTTCATTCTCGAACTCGTCGGCAACATCATGCTGCTCTCGAACTTCATCTCCGAATATCTGATCGGCGCCATCCAGGGCACGATCATCATCATCGCGATGCTCGTCCAGCGGTCGCTGGCGCGCAAGGCGTAAGAAAACGGCCGGGCAGGAGGGTCGCCCGGTCCGTTCACAGTCGACCCTCGTCACTTTGGGAGGAAACCAATGCACAAGAAACTTATGGGTATGGCCTTCGCCATGACCGCGCTCGTGTCGATCTTCGGCGCAGCCCAGGCCCAGGACGCAAAAACCATCGGCGTCTCGATCCCGGCTGCCACGCATGGCTGGACATCCGGCGTGATCTATCATGCCGAGCGTATCGCCAAGCAGCTGATGGAGCGTCATCCGGGCCTCAACGTCGTCGTCAAGACGTCTGCCGATCCGTCCAGCCAGGCGAATGCCGTGCAGGATCTCGCGACGCAGGGCATCGACGCGCTCGTCATCCTGCCGACCGATCCGGATCCGCTGGTCAACGCCATCCGCCAGATCAAGGACAGTGGCAAGTTCGTCGCGCTCGTTGACCGTGCGCCGTCGGTCAACGACAATTCGGTCCGCGATCTCTATGTTGCCGGCAACAACCCGGCTCTCGGCGAAGTCGCCGGCAAGTACATTGCCGAAAACAATCCTGATGCAGAAGTCGTCATCATCCGCGGCATGCCGATCCCGATCGACCAGCAGCGCCAGGATGGCTTCGACAAGGGTATCGAAGGCTCTAACGTCAAGGTCCTCGACCGCCAGTTCGGCAACTGGAACCGCGACGATGCCTTCAAGGTCATGCAGGACTACCTGACCAAGTATCCGAAGATCGATGTGGTCTGGTGCCAGGATGACGACATGGCTGTCGGCGTATTGCAGGCGATCGAGCAGGCCGGCCGCACCGACATCCAGTACATCATCGGTGGTGCCGGTTCGAAGGACATGATCAAGAAGGTCATGGATGGCGACAAGATGGTGCCGGTCAACGTTCTCTATCCGCCGTCCATGGTCGGCACTGCGATGGAGCTGACGGCTGCTTCGCTCTACGACAGCGTTCCAGTTCACGGCACCTACACGCTCGACGCAACGCTGATCACGCCTGAAAACGCGGAAGGCTACTACTTCCCGGATTCGCCGTTCTGATCTGAAGCGATCCGAAGACCAGCTTCTGCCCGGGTTTTTCCCGGGCAGAAATGCGTCGCGGCCATCATTGCGGTTGTGTCGAAAATCCATCTCCTGTAATCGTTCACGGAAACGTTGCAGGAATACTCAGGGAGGAGAATTCATGAAGACGATCAAGGGACCGGCGATCTTTCTCGGCCAGTTTGCGGGTGATGCCGCACCGTTCAACACCTGGGATGGGATTACCAAATGGGCCGCCGACAAGGGCTATGATGGCGTGCAGGTTCCGACCTGGGCCGGCCAGCTGATGGACCTGAAAAAGGCCGCGGAATCCAAGGATTATTGCGACGAGCTTGCCGGTGTGGCGCGGGCGAATGGCGTCGAAATCACCGAGCTCTCCACCCACCTTCAGGGCCAGCTGGTGGCCGTACATCCGGCCTATGACGAAGCCTTCGACGGCTTCGCGGCGCCGGAAGTGCGCGGCAATCCGAAGGCGCGGCAGGAATGGGCCGTGCAACAGGTCAAATATGCGCTGAAGGCCTCGCGCAACCTCGGCATCAAGGCGCATGCGACCTTCTCCGGCGCGCTGGCCTGGCCCTATATCTATCCCTGGCCGCAGCGCCCCGCGGGTCTCGTCGAGACCGCCTTTGACGAGCTTGCGCGCCGCTGGCTGCCGATTCTTGATTATGCGGACGAGCAAGGCGTCGATGTGTGCTACGAAATTCATCCGGGTGAAGACCTGCATGACGGCGTCACCTTTGAGATGTTCCTCGAGCGCGTGAAGAACCATTCCCGTGCCAACATGCTCTACGACCCTTCACACTATGTGCTGCAATGCCTCGACTATCTCGACAACATCGATATTTACAAGGACCGGATCAAGATGTTCCACGTCAAGGACGCGGAGTTCAATCCGACCGGCCGACAGGGCGTCTATGGCGGTTACCAGGGCTGGGTACAGCGGGCAGGACGCTTCCGCTCGCTCGGCGACGGCCAGGTCGATTTCGGCGCGATCTTTTCGAAGATGGCAGCCAATGATTTCGACGGCTGGGCCGTTGTCGAATGGGAATGCGCGCTGAAGCATCCGGAAGACGGCGCCCGCGAAGGGGCCGATTTCGTCCGGGCGCATATCATCCGCGTCACCGAGAAGGCATTTGACGATTTCGCCTCCGGCGGGACCGACGATGCGGCCAACCGCCGAATGCTGGGTCTCTGAGGTTAGACCTTCTTGAGGGCGGCGATGTCGCCGCTCTCGAGGTGGGGAAGGGCACGTTCGATCCTGTCGAGCGGCCAATCCCACCAGGCGAGCGCCAGAAGGTCGGAGATGTCTTCGTCGGAGAATCGCTGGCGGATCACGGTTGCCGGATTGCCACCGACGATGGCGTAGGGTGGCACATCGCGGGTGACGACGGCGCGAGCGGCAATGACCGCGCCAGAACCGATCGTGACCCCCGGCATGATCGTTGCGCCATGGCCAATCCAGACGTCGTGGCCGACAACGGTGTCATGGAAGGGAAGGTGCTGATAGCCGTCGATGGTCTCGGGGCTGAAGACGCGGAAGGGATAAGTGGTGACACCCGTCATGGCGTGGTTGGCCGAACTGGTGATGATGATCGCCTCCCTAGCGATCTGTACGAAACGGCCGATGACCAATCTTTCCTGGCTGAAGGGATAGAGGTAGGGCGCAAGAATTTGCGCCGTTTCTTCCGCTCTGCCAGAATGGGTGAAGTAGCTGAAGTCGCCGACCTCCATGCGCGGATGATCGATGACGGCGGCAAGCTGAACGGTCTCGCGATAGGGTGTGCCATCGGCGAGAGTGATGGGATGGGGTTGTCTCGGGTCGAGAAAAGGCATGGTTGAGATCCTTGCAAAAGCTTGGCTTCGGCGTCGCGTCAATCGCTGACGCCGGCTTCAAATGCTTCGCCTCAGAAGAGGCGGATCTCAGTTGTTCACTGTCAGGGCATCCTTCTTTACGGATGTCAGTCTAACGGATCTGGAGCGTGAACTCCAGACGCAGCTTAAAGAAGGAGGACGCATCATGGCGATCGAAGCGAGCAAAACGGGCGAGCGGACACCGAAGATCCGGTTGGGCATGGTCGGCGGCGGGCAGGGCGCCTTCATCGGCGCGGTGCACAGAATGGCCGCCCGGCTGGACGACCACTATGATCTGGTTGCTGGCGCGCTTTCGTCGACGCCTGAAAAGTCGCTCGCGTCCGGACGTGACCTCGGCCTTGACCCGGCGCGTTGCTACGGCTCCTTCCAGGAGATGGCGGAGAAGGAAGCGGCGCGGGAAGACGGCATCCAGGCGGTGTCGATTGTGACGCCGAACCATGTGCATTTTACTGCCGCCAAGGCCTTCCTCGAAAAAGGCATTCACGTCATCTGCGACAAGCCGCTGACCTCGAACCTCGAGGATGCCAAGGCGCTGAAAGAGGTCGCGGACAAGGCGAACGCACTGTTTATCCTGACGCATAACTATACTGGCTATCCGATGGTTCGCCATGCTCGCGAACTCGTCGCGTCCGGCGAGCTCGGCGACATCAGACTGGTGCAGATGGAATATCCGCAGGATTGGCTAGCCGAACCCGTCGAGCAGACTGGCGCGAAACAGGCTGTCTGGCGCACTGATCCGGCACAGTCCGGTGCTGGCGGCTCGACCGGCGATATCGGCACGCATGCCTATAACCTCGGCAGCTTCATTTCCGGCCTTGAACTGGATGAATTGGCCGCCGATGTGCACACCTTCGTCGAAGGACGCCGCCTCGACGACAACGCCCATGTCATGCTGCGCTTCAAAGGCGGCGCCAAGGGCATGCTCTGGTGCAGCCAGGTGGCGACTGGCAACGAAAACGGACTGAAGGTTCGCATCTACGGCACGAAGGCCGGCATCGAATGGACGCAGGCCGATCCGAACTATCTCTGGTTCACCCGTCTCGGCGAACCGAAGCAGCTGATCACCCGCGGTGGGGCAGGGGCAAATGCCGCAGCGGCCCGCGTCACCCGCATACCCTCGGGTCATCCGGAAGGGTATCTCGAAGCCTTCGCGACGATCTACACCGAAGCGGCGGCGGCCATCAATGCGGCGAAGGCCGGGACTGCGGTCGATGCGGCGGTTGTCTATCCGACGGTGGATGACGGCGTGAAGGGTGTCGCCTTTGTTGAGGCCTGCATTGCGTCTTCGAAGCAGAATGGTGGTTGGGTGAAGGTGTAAGATTTCCCTCCGGGCTCTGCCGACAAGGATTGCCCCTCACCCTACCCTCTCCCCGCAAGCGGGGAGAGGGAGGAATGTTTGGCCAGCGGCGAGGCCTTCTCCCCGCTCGCGGGGAGAAGGTGCCCGAAGGGCGGATGAGGGGCATGGTTTCATGAGCGATGCAGATGCCTCGCCGAACCGTCCCCCTCACCCCGCCTCCGCTTCGCTCGGCGACCCTCTCCCCGAGGGGGAGAGGAGGACACGCAGGCGCTCTGCCTATCTCGCAGCTACCGGGTCGATAGCTGCGCTCTAACCCTCACCATCAAGGGGAGGGTGGCCTAACTGCAACGTTGCAGTTTTTTGTTCCTGCCGTCTTCACCCCGTCTTGGCTTTGTTCTAAACCGCTCATCGAAAGAACAGTGGCAGCCGTTGCGCCCCGATAAGACGAAGGACATTTCCCATGATCGATCCCAAGGCTCTCGCCTCGCGTTTTCCCGGTGACTTCCTGTTCGGCGTCGCCACGGCCTCCTTCCAGATCGAAGGAGCGTCGAAGGCGGATGGGCGCAAGCCCTCGATCTGGGATGCGTTTTCCAACATGCCGGGCCGGGTGTTCGGTCGGCACAATGGCGATATGGCCTGTGATCACTATAACAGGTGGGAAAGCGATCTCGATCTGATCAAGGACATGGGCGTCACCGGCTATCGCTTCTCGATCGCCTGGCCGCGTGTCATTCCGGAGGGAACCGGTCCGATCAACGAGAAGGGCCTCGATTTCTACGACAAACTCGTCGATGGCCTGAAGTCACGTGGTATCAAGGCCTATGCTACGCTTTACCATTGGGATCTGCCGCTGGCGCTGATGGGCGAGGGTGGATGGACGGCGCGGTCGACGGCACAGGCCTTCCAGCGCTACACCAAGGTGGTCATGGAGCGTCTCGGCGATCGGCTCGATGCGGTCGCGACCTTCAACGAACCCTGGTGCTCGGTCTGGCTCAGCCATCTCTATGGCGTACATGCGCCGGGCGAGCGCAGCATGGATGCAGCGCTGCATGCGCTGCATTACACCAATCTTGCCCATGGTCTTTCGGTGCAGGCAATCCGCGATGTCAGCCCGAAGGTGCCGGTTGGACTTGTACTCAACGCTCATGAGACGCTGCCGGGATCGGACAGTGACGCCGACAAGGCTGCTGCCGAGCGGGCGCATCAATTCCACAACGGTGTCTTCTTCGATCCGGTGTTCAAAGGCGAATATCCGGCCGAGTTTCTGTCAGCGCTTGGCCATCGCATGCCCAAGATCGAAGAGGGCGATCTCGCTATCATCAACCAGAAGCTCGACTGGTGGGGCCTCAACTACTACACGCCGATGCGCGTTGCCGACGATCCGACGCCGGGTGCGGAATTCCCGGCGACCGTCAATGCGGCGCCCGTATCTGATGTGAAAACCGATATCGGCTGGGAGGTCTTTGCGCCGGCGCTGAAGTCGCTGGTCGAGCGGCTCTATGCCCGCTACGACCTCCCGGTCTGCTACATCACCGAGAACGGCGCCTGCTACAATATGGAGGTCGAGGATGGCAAGGTCGAGGACCAGCCGCGGCTCGATTACTACGCCGAGCATCTCGACAAGGTCGCCGATCTGATCGCCGGTGGCTATCCGATGCAAGGCTATTTCGCCTGGTCGCTGATGGACAATTTCGAATGGGCGGAAGGCTATAAGATGCGCTTCGGCCTCGTGCATGTCGATTACGACACCCAGGTCCGCACCATCAAGAAGAGCGGCAAGTGGTATCGGGATCTTGCCTCAGAGTTTCCGAAGGGGAACTTCAAAGCGGATTGACCGGGGGGGGGGCTCTGGCCCCCGTAATCGTGGTCAGCCGAGCTTGATCAGCTTGTTGCCGGCATCAACCTCGTTACGCAGGTCGAATTCGGCGCGGGCGCTCTGGATCCGCTCGTGATGGGTAAAAACCCAGCCGCCCAGCGCCCGGATCGGCTCGCCAAAGGAACGGCCAAGATCGGTCAGCGCATATTCCACCTTCGGCGGCACGGTCGGATGCACCGTGCGCTCGACGATGCCGTCCCGCTCTAGGGCCCTCAGCGTCAATGTCAGCATGCGCTGCGATATGCCGACCACCGATCGCTTGAGATCGGAGAAACGCTGCGGCCCGTCGCCCAGCATCATGATGACCAGAACCGTCCATTTGTCGCCGAGCCTCGCCAGCATTTCGCTAACGGTCTGGCACTTGTTCGGATCATAGTTGTCGCACATTGCGGTTCCAATCGTTCCATCGGTGTAACCTGGTATCAAAAATGTGCCTTCTTGCACAAATTTTCTGGTTCCATATCTAGGCCTGGTTACGAATTTATACCAGACCCGATCGGCCGTGCCAACTCCCGTGGCGCCTTGAGGGTTCAACCAGGAGCGACACCATGTCCGCATTGATTGAAAAGCTGAACTGGCGCTATGCCACCAAGAAGATGGACCCGTCCAAGACCGTGTCCGAAGACAAGGTCGAGCGCATTCTCGAAGCGGCTCGCCTGGCCCCGACCTCCAGTGGTCTGCAGCCCTTCGAAGTCATCGTTGTGACGAACAAGGACGTGCGCGCCAAGATCCAGGAAATCGCCTGGAACCAGGCGCAGGTGACAGAAGGCTCGCATCTGCTCGTCTTCGCCGCCTGGGACAACTACACGGCCGAACGCATCAACCACATGTTCGACCTCACCAACGATGAGCGCGGCTTCAAGAACGAAGGTTTCGAGAACTATCGCCAGATGCTGCTCGGCATGTATCCGGGACGCGACGCGGAAGTGAATTTCGAGCATGCCGCCCGCCAGGCCTATATCGGCTTTGGTATGGCGGTTGCTGCCGCCGCCTTCGAGGGCGTCGATGCGACCCCGATGGAAGGCTTTGATGCAGCCAAGCTCGACGAAATCCTGGGCTTGCGTGAAAAGGGCTTACGGTCCGTCACTATCCTGCCGCTCGGCTATCGCGCCGCTGAAGGCGACTGGCTGGCCGGCCTGAAGAAGGTGCGCCGTCCGAAGGAAGAGTTCGTCTCCGTCGTCGCCTGACCATCCGTCTATCCATGTCGGCACCTCCAGGTCGACATGCCAAGGGCTCCGGGAAACCGGGGCCCTTTTGTCTTTGTCTATCGGGTTATTCGGATGATTGGTTATTCTGCATGCTCTTCAGTGTGTTAAGTCAAATTGAACACATTTCGACGCAAGGTATGGCTTCAGCCTTGGGTAACTTGTATGCGGCTTCACCAATTCGTCAGACGGCTACGGCCACTTGCTACCCGACGGGTGGCAGTCGCAGCCTTGCTCGTCGTTTTCGCGACGATGGCGATGATGGTGGCCTCGATCGTGATGACCGCGCTTGATCGCGTCGCAAGCTATGCCAACCATCTGGATGAGGAACGCTCGCGCGAAACGCTCGTTGGTGCCATTCAGACCTTCGAACATCAGCTGGGTGCGACACTGCTCGACTACACCGCCTGGGATGATGCCGCGACCAATGCCTATGTCACCGAGGACATGGCCTGGATGGTCAGCAACTTCGGCGACATGACCTTCGACAGCGATCTGTTCGACGTGGCGATCGTGCTCGATGCTGAAGGGCGCCCGATGATGGCCTATTCGGATGGCCAGCCTTTGGACGATGATGCCAGAGGTTATCTGACACCGGGACTGATGAAGCTGTTCGAAAAGGTTCACTACGGTCTGAGTGGACGTGTGCCGCAGGCGCTTGGTTTCATCCGTACGCAGAAAGGCATCGGTTCGGCGGGTGTGGCGTTGATCCGGCCAAAATCCGGCGACATCGCTAGGCCCAAAGCGGACTATCTCTATCTCGCATTCATTCGGCATTTGACACCCGCGACGGTGGAGCGCCTCTCGGAGGCCTATGTGCTCCCAGGGCTCGTGCTGACGCCACCATCCTCCGCGAATGCTGCAGTCACCATCTCTGCACCGTCCGGCGAGAACATCGCTGCGCTGGCCTGGAAGCCGCGTGCGCCGGGCGATCAGAGCCGAGAGCAGGTCGCGCCCCTGATCAAGGCGGCGCTCGTCATTGTTACCATCTATGCCGTCCTGCTCGTGGTCATCGGCAATGCCGAGTTGCGCCGTGTGCGGGCGGATGAAGCCAATGCCGTCAAACTCGCCCAGACAGATCGTCTCAGCGGTCTGCTCAATCGCGCCGGGCTTACCCAGTTGCTTGAGGATCAGGTGCGCCGCGGGCGCGACACGAACGAAGATGTCGTCCTGCTCTATCTCGACCTGGATGGCTTCAAGGAAGTAAACGACGCCTACGGTCATGCGACGGGCGACCGGCTCATCCGCGCGGTCGCGGCCGGCCTCTCGGTTCTGGTCGGGGATGCTTCGTCACTCGCCCGTATCGGCGGCGACGAATTTGGCATCGTGCTCACGGGCAAGGATGCACAGGAACGGGCCCTTTCACTTGCAAGTTCGATCATCGCCTTCTTCGATGAACCCGTGCTTCTCGGCGAGCGGACTGTCGTGGTCGGCTGCAGCATCGGTATCTGCGTTTCCGAGGGCGGTTTGGTTGACGGTGGCGAGCTGACGCGGCGTGCCGACATGGCGATGTATTCGTCCAAGGATGGTGGTCGTGGCCGCTGGACGGTCTACGACCCCCGCATGGACGAGGAGCGGGAAAGCCGCAATCAGATGGAAATCGATCTGCGGGAGGCGATTGGACGGGGTGAGATCGAGGTCGTTTACCAGCCCGTCGTCGATGCCAAGACCTTCACCCTTGTCAGCGTCGAGGCGCTGGCGCGCTGGACGCGCAGAGGCCATGGTCCGGTGTCGCCTGATCTTTTCATTCCGATCGCCGAGACCAGCGGCCTGATCGACCAGCTCGGCCTTTGCGTTCTCAGCCAGGCGCTGCGTCAGCTTGGCGAATGGCCGGAGCTTAAGCTCTCGGTCAATGTCTCACCCGGTCAGTTCCGGGATCCAGCCTTTGTGGATCATGTCGCAGCGACCTTCGAGGAGGCGCGCATCGAGCCTGGCCGGGTTGTCATGGAGATGACCGAAACCTACTTCATCCAGAGCCCCGAACGGGCACGGCTCGCCATGGATCGGCTGCGGTCGCTTGGTGTCCGGATCGCGCTCGATGATTTCGGCGCAGGCTTCTCCAGTGTCGGTTATCTCCGGCAATTCGGATTCGATCGGATGAAGATCGACCGGTCGCTCGTGCAGTCGCTCGATCGCGGCCATCGGGCCGTGGAAATGCTGCAGGCAACGGTGGCTCTCGCCCGCTCACTCGGTATCCCCGTCACCGCCGAGGGTGTCGAGACCGAGCAACAGGCCGTCATCCTTCGGATTGCCGGTTGCGACCAGTTGCAGGGCTATCTCTTCGGCCGTCCGCAATCCCCCGAACAGATCGCTGCGCTGATGCTGAGACCGATGGAATTGCGGGCCAAAGCTGCCGAACTTGCTTTCGCTGCCAGCCGTGGTGGCGGCGTGCCGGCCTGAGCCTATCGACGTTTGTTCGGGAACGATTGCTGGGCTTGCGCCTTCTCCTTTCAGAAAGGAGACATCCATGTTTACCACAGATACCTGGCTTAGGATCGTCTGCAGCATGATGATCAACGCCGTGATCTTCGGAGCCGGCGCCATTCTCGTGCTGTCTGTCCCGGCTTTGGCTGTTCATGCCAAGATCCTGCTCCCGCTCGTCGTTGTCGCAGCCTTTGCTGCCGCACCCTTCGTCGCGCTGCTGGTCGCACCCCGCATGCGGCTCAGAAACTGGGGCCGCAGAGACTGGAAACGCGGAGACGCGATCTCGGGCTGATCACGCCAAATACTCTATCGGCGGCTATCAGCCGCCGATATGGCGCTCGCCGCGTTTCCGGGCGAGCGCGATTTGCAATTGACGCTGGCGATAGCGATCCCTGTCGGCTTCGGTGCGCTCGGGATAGCAATGGCTGCAGGAAACGCCTTCCTCGTAATGCGGATGGGTCAGTTCTTCTGCCGTGATCGGGTTGCGGCAGGCGTGACAGAGCCTGTGATTGCCTTCTTTCAGGCCGTGGGTCACGGAGACGCGCTCGTCGAATACAAAGCAGGCGCCATCCCATAGGCTCTGCTCTTCCGGCACTTCTTCCAGATATTTCAGGATCCCGCCCTTGAGGTGGTAGACTTCGTCAAAACCCTGCTGCTTCATGAAGGCGGTCGCCTTCTCGCAGCGGATGCCGCCAGTGCAATACATGGCGATCTTCGGCTTGTTGTGCAGGCCGGGATTGTTCTTGACCCAGTCCGGAAACTCACGAAACGTCTTGGTGTTCGGGTCGATGGCACCGCGGAAAATGCCGATTGCGGTCTCATAGTCGTTGCGCGTGTCGATGACGATTGTGTCCGGATCGGAGATCAGTTCGTTCCAATCCTTCGGATCGACATAGGTGCCGACGATCTCGTTGGGGTCGATGTCCTCGACGCCCATGGTGACGATTTCCTTTTTCAGCCGAACCTTCATGCGCAGGAAGGGCATCTTGGAGGCCCGGCTTTCCTTGTGCTCCAGACTTGCGAATTCCGGCTGGCTGCGGATGTAGGCGAGAACCTTGGCGATCGCGGCATCTGTGCCGGCAATCGTGCCGTTGATGCCTTCATGGGCGATCAGCAGCGTGCCCTTCACGCCTTCCGCCTTGCAGAGCGTTTCGAGTGGCTCCTGGAAGCTTTCGAAGCGCGGGAACTTGGCAAAGTGATAGAGGGCGGCGACGCAAAAGGCGCCGGTTGTCTCAGGGCGGGGGGCTGAAGTGTGTTCGGTCATGGTCTGCGAAATACCCCCTCGGCCCCTGCTGTGCAACGGTTTTCCGTGCGCCCAGACAAGTTTGAAAATCGTCAAGTCAATGCGCGCTTGTGAGTTGATGCGCTGCAGCACTAGACAGCGCGAAAAGCTTTGAGTAGAGAAATGTAACTTTATAACATAAAAGGTGATCCTAATGTTCAGGAATATCTTCGCAGCCTCACTCGCGCTTCTGCTTGCCGGTGCCGCACCCACCATGGCGGACGATGGTGTCGTCGACATCGTCGCGCCCTTCGAGATCGGCGGCCTCGATCCGTCCAAGTCGGGCGACATCTTCCTGCGCATGGGGATCGTCGAAACCCTGGTCGAGGCGGACAAGGATGGCAATCCGGTTCCCGCACTTGCCAAGAGCTGGACGGTCAGCGAGGACGGCCTGACCTGGCGCTTCGATCTGCAATCGGGCGTCAAGTTCCAGGACGACAGCGTGTTGACGGCCGAAGCGGTTGTCACCGCACTGAAGATTGCCAAGGACAAGGCCGGACTTCTGAGCAAGGCACCGATCGCCGACATCAAGGCCGAAGGGGAGGGCACGGTCGTCGTCTCGCTCTCGAAGCCTTTCGTGCCGCTGCTCGCTTTCCTTGCCGAAAACCGTGCCCAGATCCTGGCTCCGGCTTCCTATGAAGGTGCAGACGTCAAGGCGATCATCGGAACAGGACCGTTCAAGCTGACGAAGATCGAGCCGCCGCAGAGCCTCGCCGTCGAGCGATTTGCCGATTACTGGGGTGAGAAGCCCGAAATCGAGAAGGCGACTTATCTTTCGGTCAGCCGCGCCGAGACCCGTGCCCTGATGGCCGAGAGCGGTGACGCCGATTATGTCTTCAACCTCGATCCCGCCAGCCGCACACGGCTTTCGAAGAGCGACAAGGTCGTGCTGCAGTCGGTGTCGATTCCGCGCAGCGTGCTGCTCAAGGTCAATGCCGGTCATCCTTTCCTCGCCGACGTCAAGGCGCGCGAGGCGCTGAGCCTCGCCATCGACAGGGAAGGCCTTGCTGTTGCCATCCTGCGCTATCCAGCTGCTGCGACCCAGCTTTTCCCACCGAGCCTGAAAATCTGGCACAATGCCGATCTGGCCCCGCTCGGCTATGATGTCGACAAGGCCAAGGCGCTTCTCGCCGAGCTTGGCTGGACGGCGGGTGATGACGGCCTTCTGGTCAAGGACGGCAAGCCGTTTGCACTGACGCTGACCACCTATCCCGACCGCCCGGAACTGCCGCTGATTGCCGCCGTCCTACAGGATCAGTTGAAGGAGATCGGCGTTGCGCTCACCATCAACTCGACCAATTCATCCGAGATCCCGGCCAAGCACCAGGATGGTTCGCTGGAACTGGCGCTGATGGCGCGTAACTTCGCCCTGGTTCCCGATCCGATCGGCACCATGCTTTCCGACTACGGCCCGGGTGGTGGTGACTGGGGTGCCATGAACTGGACGAATGCCGGCTTTGAAAAGGCGCTGGATGATCTGACCCGCGTCACGGACCCCGCTCAAGGCGAGGCGCTGCGCCATCAGGCCGTCGCTGCCATCCAGGCCGAACTGCCTGTCATTCCGCTGGCCTGGTATCAGCAGACGGTCGCCTTTTCGCCGAAGCTCGAGGGGGCGGCGATCGATCCATTCGAGCGTAGCTTCGGTCTCGAAACCATGCGGTGGGCGAAATGACGAAGGCCATTGTGAACCGCCTGATCCAGGCGGCACTGGTGGCGTTCATGGTGGGGCTGATCTCCTTCGTGATGACACGGTCGCTTCCGGGCGACCTTGCCTACCGGATCGCTGCCGGCCGCTATGGCTATGATGTTGTCGACAGTGCTGCTGCTGCAAAAGTCGCGGCCGAACTCGACCTCGGCAAGCCGGCGATCGTCGCCCTCTTCGACTGGATGGCCGACCTCTTGCGCTTCGATCTCGGGACCTCCCTGGTGACGGGTAAACCCGTCATCGAAGAGATCGGCATGCAGCTTGGTCACACGGTCCAACTGGCGCTGGCTGCCATCGTGCTGTCGCTGTTCATTGGGCCGCCGCTCGGCATTCTCGCGGGTCTCAGGCCCGGCGGTGTGCTCGACCGGGCACTGATGCTGGTTTCGACGGGTCTTCGTGCCCTGCCACAATTCGTTGTCGGCCTGGTCTTGATCATCATCTTCGGGATCACCTTCAGTCTCCTGCCCGTGGCAGGCCACACCCATGGTGCGCATCTCGTGCTTCCGGCGCTGACGCTGGCGCTCGGTCTTGCTGCCGTCTCCAACCGGGTGGCGCGCGATGCCATGGTCGCCGTTTCGCGCTCGCCTTACTACAACTTCGGCCGCACCAAGGGGCTCACCGAGTGGCAGGTCTTCTCTCGGCACGGCTTGCGCAATGTCGCCGTCCCGATCGTCACGTATCTCGGCGTGCAGTTCGTCTATCTCGTCGAGGGGGTCGTCGTCGTCGAGACACTGTTTGCCTGGCCGGGCATCGGCCATGCGCTGGTGCATGCGATTTTCGGCCGTGATGTGCCGATGATCCAGGGTACCGCACTGGTCATGGGGCTGATGTTCGTCGCGCTCAACGCGTTGGTCGATCTCTTCTGCCATGGCATCGATCCTCGGAGACGCAGCACATGACGACACTTGATTACGTGGCGCCGCGCCCGGCGCATTGGCCGATGCGTCGGCTGGCTGGCGTGGCCATTCTAGGCGGGCTCCTAGCTTTTGCCTTCCTCCCGCTTGTGATCGGCGGAGCCGATCCGCTCAAGCAGACCCTGCGCTATAGCCTGCAGGGGCCGAGTGCTGCCGACTGGTTCGGCTTTGACCATCTCGGCCGCTCAATGCAGGCGCGGCTGGCGGCAGCGCTTCGCCTGTCGCTGGGACTTGCCCTGCTCTCGGTCTTTACGGCGATGATCCCGGGCGTGCTGCTCGGTGTGCTTGCGGCCTGGCGCGGCGGTTTTGCCGATCGGGCCGTGGGTGCGGTCTCCGAGGCTTTCCTGGCGCTGCCCGGCCTGTTGCTGGTGCTGATGCTGACGGCGATCGTGCCCGACAATCCGGCCATGCTCTATATCGGCATTTCGCTGGTGCTCTGGGTCGAATACTTCCGCCTGACCCGCGCCTTGGCACGACCACTGCTGATGTCGCCAGCGGTCGAGGCCTCCCGTCTGCTCGGCTTCGGTCCCGCCTATATCCTGCGCCGGCATCTCTGGCCGGAGCTTGCGCCGATGATTTTGACGGTGGCCGCCTATGGTGCTGCCTCGGCGATCATGGCGATTGCGGCGCTCGGCTTCGTCAGCGTCGGTGTCCGCCCGCCGACCCCTGAGCTCGGATCGATGATGATCGAGCTTCTGCCTTATTACCAGGAGGCGCCTCATGCGCTTCTGCAGCCGATCGCGGTCATCTTCCTGATGGTGCTCGCCCTGCAACTGATCGCCGGAAAGGACAAGCCATGACCATTCTTCTTTCCGTCGATGGGGCTACGGTCTCTGCCAGCACCGGTCATATTGTGGCTCCGGTCTCGTTTTCCCTCAAGACCGGACGGCCATTCACAATTCTGGGCGAAACCGGCTCGGGCAAGAGCCTGCTTGCTCAGGCGATCATCGGCCTCCTGCCGCAGGGGCTCGCCGCCACCGGCTCGCTGACTATCGATGGTCAGACGCTGCCGCTGGCCGAACCGAAGCTCTTCCGCAAACTCTGGGGCCGGACGGTCGGCGTCCTGCCGCAGGAGCCATGGCTGGCGCTCGATCCGACCATGGTGGCGCTCGACCAAGTGGCCGAGGGGCATCGTTATCTGGGCGGTCTCGACGAAGACGAGGCCGTCTCGGCAGCGCGCACCGATCTCAAGGCGCTCGGCGTGCTCGATGCCGAGGTGAAGCTTCCGGGTCAGCTTTCCGGCGGCATGGCGCAGCGCGTTGCCTTTGCAGCCGCGCGGGCCGGTGGTGCGCGCATCATCATCGCCGACGAGCCGACCAAGGGGCTCGATGTTGCCCGTCGGGACGAGGTGATCGCGCTTCTGATGCAGGAAGTGCAGGCGGGTGGCACCGTGCTCACCATCACGCATGATCTGGCGCTTGCCCGGCAGATGGGCGGTGATCTCGCCGTCATGCTGGAGGGCAGGATCGTCGAAGCGGGCGAGGCGGCGGACGTGCTGGCATCGCCCTCGCACGACTATACGCGGCGGCTGATCGCCGCCGAACCGGAGAACTGGGCGCAACGGGCGTCGGCAGTTCCTGGCGATACCGACCCGATCCTGATCGCTTCCGGCCTTAAGAAGGCGCGGGGTGGCAAGCTATTGTTTGCCGGGCAAGATCTCTCGCTTCGTCCTGGCGAGATCGTCGGGATCACCGGCCCGAGCGGCTCGGGCAAGAGCTCGCTTGGGGACGTGCTGCTCGGGCTGCTGACACCCGATGCTGGCGAGGTCACCCGGCTGCCGCAGGCATCCGTCATCCGCTACCAGAAGCTTTATCAGGATCCGCCCTCTGCCTTTCCGCAGAAGATCACGCTCGGGGAGGCGATCGCCGATCTGCTGCGTCTGCACAGGCTGGACGGCACCCGTGTCGCGCCGCTGATGGAGCGGCTGCGGCTATCTCCCGTATTGTTGACGAGGCTGCCGACGGAGGTGTCCGGCGGCGAGCTGCAGCGTTTCGCTCTTCTGCGCGTGCTGCTGCTCGATCCTGTCTTCCTGTTTGCCGATGAGCCGACTTCGCGTCTCGATCTGATCACTCAGCAGGAGACCATCGATCTCTTGATGGAACTGGCGCGAGAGCGGAACTGCGCGGTACTGCTCGTCAGCCACGACGCAGCCCTGATCGAGAAGACCTGTGATCATCAGGTGCGGATCGGCAGCGCCTAGACTGAGATCCGGTGTCTCAAGCCGTGGCCCGCAGCCAGAGGGTCTCGATAACGTCGGCCTCGTCTTTGGCGGGGTCGGCGAAGACCTGACCGGCAAGTGACACTGCCTCGCGGCGGAGATCTTGTTGGCGACGGATGATGATCGCCAGCAGGAAGGACTGGCCTTCACCGTCACCGAAGAGCTCGGGTTCATGGTCGAGCAGGGCGGTTAATACGGTGAGATCATGTTCATGGCCAAGCAGGTCGACCAGTCTCTTGGCGTCCCGGCGTTTGGCGGCAAAGGCACTCGGCCAGAGCTCGCGCAGCAGCGAAAGGTTCATCCAATACGCCTGGGCCGCTTTGCGCAGGTCATGATAGGCCTCGCCATGGCCTTGTCCCTCGCAGAATTCCAGCGCCTCGGCCGCCCGCTGGAGTGCCTTGCGCCAGCCTTTGGCTAGAAGGCGGGCCGCGTGGCCCGGTCTCGAAGGAAGTTCCAGTGCATTGAGCGCTGCATGAGCTGCGTGGCACTGGTCGATCGCGTGCCGAACCTTGTCCTCGAGGTCGGTCTCAGAAGAGGCGATGTCGTCGCGCCTGAGGACGAGGACGGTGCGGGCCGCATCCAGCGTCTCGGCTTCGTCATCGGTCAGCGTGTGCTCAGAGAGATGGTCGGCGGTTTCGATCAGGGCTGTTGCGTCGCGCACGAGGGAGAGGCTGCGGGCGGTGTCGCGAATGCGGGCATTCTCTTGGCGCCGGAACGTTTTGTCGGCGGAGCCGACGAGCCGGTACAGATTGCGGACCCTTTTGAACCCCTTGCGGGCCTCATGGATCGCCTCGTGCAAACCGTCGGGTCTGGTCTCCAGAGCTGCGATGGCGCGCTCCAGCTGTTCGCGAGCGATCCGCCTGACTTCTGTCTCCAGTCCGGCGTCCGGGCTGATCCTATAGGGCATGCACCAGCCCCGGGCGGCTTCGCTGGGTCGCGAGGGACTGGTTGGAATAACGCTTGTCTCCCGTCACTTCACGGCCGAGCCAAGCGGGCAGCTTGGGATCATCGGTTTCCGACTGCATCTCGACTTCGGCAATGACGAGGCCGCGATGATGGCCGGCAAAGACGTCGATTTCCCAGGTGAAGCCAGCAAAATCGACCGTGTAGCGGGTCTTGTCTATCACATGGCCGTCCGCAATGCCGATCATTTCGCGGGCGTCGTCAATCGGGATGGGGTATTCGAATTCGTCGCGGACCCGGAGGTTGCTGCCGAATTTGATCGTGACCTGGGCGGTCGTATCATTCTTCGTCCGGATGCGGACCGAGCGGTCACTTTCGACGCAGATATAGGCCTGCCTGATCTGGGTCTCGGACGTTACGCCGCCTTTCCAGGCATCGTCCCGGACAAGAAACTTGCGTTCGATTTCCTTCGCCATACGCTCACGCTCCGAAACAAACTACGCCATCAAACCATAGCGGAGGCGGCTGTGTTAGGAAACTGGAAAGATTCCGTGCTAGCTGTCGGTCTCGACAATCCGCTCGGCGCGGGTTAGTGAAAACCCGATCTAATCGTTTTAAAAAGAGGGTTCTGCCATGGGCGACAAAACCGAAAAGCTCCTCTCCACCCTGAAGCTTCAGCCGGTCGTGCCGGTTTTGATCGTCGAGGATGCCAAGACGGCGGTGCCGCTCGCGCGCGCACTTGTCGCAGGCGGATTGAAGGCGATCGAGATCACGCTCCGGACCGATGCCGCCCTTGAAGCCGTTCGGCTCGTGGCGCAGGAAGTCGAAGGCGCCGTGGTCGGTGCAGGCACCATCCTCAACGCCGCCCACTATGCCGCCGCCGTCGATGCGGGTTCGCAGTTCATCGTCAGCCCCGGCACGACGCAGGAACTGCTCGACGTGGCGCGGAAATCCGACATTCCGCTTCTGCCGGGTGCGGCCACCGCGTCCGAAGTCATGGCGCTGCGCGAAGAGGGCTACAAGGTCCTGAAGTTCTTCCCCGCCGAGCAGGCCGGCGGTGCGGCTTATCTCAAGGCCCTGTCTTCGCCGCTCGCCGGAACGCTGTTTTGCCCGACCGGCGGCATCTCGCTGATGAATGCCATGGACTATCTGTCGCTGCCGAACGTCGTCTGCGTCGGCGGCTCATGGGTTGCGCCGAAGGAGCTGGTTTCTGCTGGCGACTGGGCCGGCATCACCAAGCTTGCGAGCGAAGCATCGGCACTAAAGGGCTGATATCTTCGTCAGCCTCACTATCGGGCTCTTTGTAATGTCACGGTCGCTTCCTATCTAGGGAGCGATCGTTTCAATAAGGAGACCGCGATGTTTGACGCCAAGAAGCTGCTGGATCAATTCCTCGGATCACAGATGCCGGGAGCATCCGGCTCGATCGGCCAGAAGGGGAATGATCTCCTCGGCATGGCGAAGGCCAACCCTTGGAAGAGCGGCGCGCTTGCAGCCGTGCTGCTTGGCACGAAGACCGGCCGTTCGCTTGGAGGTAACGCGCTCAAGCTCGGCGGCCTCGCCGTGATTGCTGGTCTCGGCTACCAGGCTTACAGGAACTATCAGGCTGGCCAGAAGCCCGAGCCGACACAGGCCTTGCCAGAACTTCTGCCTCCGCCGAAGGATTCGCCCTTCAGCACCGAGCCTCAGGCGGTATCTAACGATTTTGCCCTGTCGCTGGTTCGGGCAATGATCGCCGCCGCCAAGGCCGATGGCCATATCGATGCCAGCGAGCGCTCGCGGATCATGGACAAGGTTCACCTCTCTGGTCTCGGTACGGAAGCCGAAGCATTCATCGAGGCTGAGCTTGCCAAGCCGATCGATCTCGACGCGCTCGTGGCTTCGGCCAAGACCGAGGAGCAGAGGGTGGAAATCTACACTGCCTCGCGCCTGACCATCGAGCCTGATACCCGCACCGAGCGTGGCTACCTGGACATGCTGGCCGGTCGTCTCGGCCTGCCGGATGCGTTGGTCGATCATATCGAAGCGACGGTCGCCTCCGCGAAGATCAGCCTCTAACCTTTGCTGCGGCATCCGGTCCGGGCTCGGTACTGCCCGGACGGTTGCCTTTGCAGGCTCCGTGCCCTAAGCCTCGGGCCATTGTTTCGCCCGAGGCTCTTTCCATGCGTGACCTGTCCATTTTCAAGGGATGTCCGGCGCCCAAGCCCGTGAGGCTGGAGGGGCGCTTCGTCGTCGTCGAACCCTTCGACCGTGCTGCGCATTTGGAAGTGCTCTGGACCGGCCTTGGCGGTATGGCGATCAATTCGCTTCTCACCTATTTCACCCAGCCCGATTTCAACGGTATCGAGGATTTCGATGCCTGGCTGGCGGCTGTCCAGAAAGGTGGCTGGGTCACGGAGGTCTTCAGGGACAAGGCGACGGGTAAGATCGTCGGCATGGCAAACTACATGCGAGCCGATCCGGCCAATGGTGTCGTGGAAATCGGCGGTGTGGCGCATGGTCCCACCATGAGCCGTTCGCCGCTTTCGACCGAGGCGCATTACCTGCTCGCCCGGCACGTTTTCGACGATCTCGGCTATCGCCGCTATGAATGGAAGTGCCACAACGAAAACGAACCGAGCAAGGTGACGGCAAAGCGCTACGGCTTCAGCTTCGAGGGCGTGTTCCGCCAGCACATGCTGTCGAAGGGTAAAAACCGCGACACTGCCTGGTTCTCGATGATTGACAGCGAGTGGCCGTTGATCCGCGCTTCATTCGAGGCCTGGCTTTCGCCTGACAATTTCGACGAGGCCGGCCGCCAACGGCGTCGGCTGGAGGATCTGCGAGCCGAACTCGCCGCCTGAGAGACCTGATAGGAAAGCAAATCGTGAAGCCGAACATCTTCAGCATCATCCTTTATGTCGGCACGGCAGTAACCGTTGCCGCACTCGCCTATGCGAGCTTCCAGAGTGCGACGGTCGCCTGGTCGGTCGGCATCTGCGTGGCGATTGGGGTCGTGGTCTACGCCTTCAGCAAATTGCCGGAACCGAAGAAGGTCGCACGGTCCGAGGAAACGTCGAGCACGACGCGCTCGCCGGCAGCGCAGGCTGCTGTCGTTGTTGCCGTGATCTTCGGCCTGATGCTGATCGTTCCGACCGTTGTGCTCTGGCTGGGGCGCTACTCGCCCGAACTCGGTGCCTTCGTGGGTGGGGTCGCTCTGATGGCGATGTTTCTGATTCTGTGGCTCCGTTCACGCTATCAACGCAGCCGCAGCGGCGACGACAGCTAGTCCTCTCAGCCGTTCAGGCTGGCTGCGAGAAGAAGGGCGCCGAGCAGGATAACCAGCAGTGCTGCACCGACTTCAATCGAGCTTGCGACGATGCCGGCGCGGCGCGAACCCGGACCTGAGAGTTTCAGCGCAACGCCCTTGGCGCCAACCGCAAGGCTGGCGAGAATCGAAACGGTGATCGCCGTGCCGAGGGCCATGGCGAAAACCGACAGCACGCCGCCGAGCAGCAAGCCGTTCAGCAGCGAAAAGGTCATCACCAGCAGGGCGCCGGAGCAGGGACGCATGCCGACTGCGATGACGGCCGACCAGGCGTCCCGCAGACTGAAAGCGCTGCCGCCGACGAGGCTTGGATCGGGCAGGTGGGCGATGCCGCATTCATGGCAGACCGAACCCGGGGCCAGAGCATCGTGGTCATGGGCGACAGCCATGGCGCGGAAGCGCGAACCGGTCGTCTCAGCAGTCGAGGTAGTCTCAGTCGGACCGCCAAACAGCGAGGCCGTAACGCTGCCGCCGGAAGAGGTGTCGGCGCTTTCGAAGAGGCTACCCGTCGTTGCGGTAGCCCGGCTCGTTTGTGCAAAGGATGCCTTCAGCTTGCGTACCAAAAGCCAGAGGCCGAAGGCGACAATCATCGCGTAGCTGGCGATTTCGAGCGTTCGCGTCGCATCCGTCATGCTGATTGCGCTGCCTCGTAGCAGGACGTAGGCGGTACCGACGACCGCGATCGCGACGAGGCCCTGCAGGAATGCCGAGACGAAGGAGATCAGGATGCCGCGGCGCAACTCGATTTCGTTGGCGAGCAGGTAAGACGATATGACCGCCTTGCCGTGCCCGGGGCCGGCAGCGTGAAAGACCCCGTACAGGAAGGACAGGCCGACCAGCGATGCGAGGCTCCACGGATCTTCGCGCATGGCCTTGAGCGCGCCGGTCAGCGATCGGTAGAAGGCCTGCTGGTGGTCATTGATCCAGACCAGCAGTTGCGCAAATGGTCCAACCGATGGCTGGTAGCTGGGCTCTGCCGTGCCGATGCCGAGAGGGGAGGCGGCGTGGGCGAGACCGGCGAACAGGATTAGCGCCAGGGTCGCGGCAATAAGCCCTCCAGTGCGTGCGCGGCCGGCCGTCGTCAGCATGAGACCTCCATGCGGGTGGCAAACAGCTTGCCCATGTCGTTGCCGGTCGGATCGCTGAAGAAGGCCTCGGTAAGGTTGAGCTGGTTCTGTGCAATGACCTCGTCCGGATCGGGGCGGACGACCTTCTGGGTGCAGGCTGAGAAGGCTTTGCCCTCGAGCAGCATGTCTTCATCCTTGGCGAAGTCGATCGCGGTATAGAGCGTCGGGTCGTAGACCCCGAAGTTCATCCGCCCGCCGATCGTGACGGGTGTCTTCGGTTTTGCGACAAAGAAGACGAGGAGCTGATTGTCCTTGAAGTCGACGTTGAAGACCTCGGGCTTCGCGATTTCGGAGGTGGCACCGTCCTTGGTGACGAAGGTGAAATAGCTGTAATCGCCGAGCGAATCGCGAATGGTGTTGGCGATTTCATTGAGCTCAGAGTGGTCGAGCTTCAGGTCGCTGTTCTTGTCGAAGTCCATAAGAACGCTCGAGGAGAAGATATCGTCGAAGCGCCAGACATTGCGCAGTTCCTTCAGCGTGCCGTCATCCGCGGCAACGATCTCGAGCCTGGCCTCGGCAAAGATATGCGGATGGGAAAGTGCTGGTGTGGCAAAGGCCATGACCGTTGCGGCCGCCCAGTAACCGAGCCTCTTCAGCATGCTCCCAAAACCCTTCCCGATTTCCCGCTTGAGGCCTCTCCCTGTCCGATGAATGGGACAAAAGTGGGACCCGATGCAGCGCTCAAGGCTCAGGAGTAGCGCTTGAACCATGCGTGAAGGTAGTCGACGAAGGCGCGGACCTTGGCCGGCAGGTAGCGGCGGTGCGGATAGACGGCGTAGATGCCGCGGTCCTTGGCGATGAAGTCGTCGAAGAGCGAGACCAGTTCGCCCGATGCCAGATAGGGGCGGGCAATGAAGTCGGGGATCATGGCCACGCCCATGCCAGCCCGCGCGGCGCGCAGGGTCGCGAGCGGACTGTTGACCTCGATCGGGCCTGAGACGTTCACCGAGATCATGTCACCATCCGCCTCGATGAAGCGCAGGCTGTTGTGCGAGCGTGAATTGGTATCGATCAGGAACGGAATACGGGACAATTCGCTCGGATGGACCAGCGGTCCATTCTCGGCGATGAAGGCGGGTGTCGCGCACGCAAAGACGCGGAAGTCGGAGAGCTTGCGGGCAATCATGCCGGAATCGTCCAGCTTGGTGATTCGAATTCCGAGGTCGAAGCCTTCCTCGATCAGATCGACGAATCTGTCTTCCGCGACGATTTCGAGTGAGAGTTGCGGGTTCTCCCTGGCGAAATCGATCAGCGATTGTCCGACATCGGCATCGATAAAGGTGCGGGGAACCGTAACCTTGAGCTTGCCCTTGAGGTCGGCATTGTTTTCGCGCACGAGATCGGCGAGGTTGTCGATCTCCTTCAGAATGTCGGCTGCGGTGCGAAAATAGGTGTGGCCGGCCTCGGTCAGCGAGAACTGTCGGGTTGTGCGATTGAGCAGGAGCGCGCCGAGCTCATCCTCCAACTCACGGACATATTTGGACAAAAGCGCCTTGGAGCGGCCCGTCTTGCGGGCGGCTGCGGAAAAACCTTCGGCTTCGACCACGTCGATGAAGGCTCTGATGCGCGTCAGCGTGTCCATTGTCGTCCCATTCCCTCGTAAAGTTGCCGGATTGTGAACAAAGCGCCCGCTTCGTTCAATAGCTGCCGCAGAAACCGCGAAAAACTTCCGGGCGGCTTCAAAAAATCTCTTGATTATGACGTGCGCATTTCTTATCTCCGGTTTGCCCAAAGTCGCACGTGCCTGTGGGTGTCCGCCGACCCTCGAACTGGGATTTATCCCTAAGGTGAGGTCATCGGTAAGGTACCTGGAACTAACCCCTCCAGTCGCTATTCCGGCCAACCGGGAAATGCGAGGACATCTTGAAGCAACGACGGTGCGGGCCTTTCTGGTTCTCTGCCGGCTTTCCATCAGCCGGGGTACTGAAGAGGCACACCATCATTGCCGGAAGTGCGGTAGGGTCTCCCTCCAATCCATGGCAGACAAAGCGGATTTATGCGCTCAGGCAAGAGTGCGTTCATCCATCGTTTCGCGCGTCGAGCGTTCGTACGGTACCGGTGTCTCCACCGACTGGTTTCGAGCGATGTCTCGCCGTCCTTTGTCCATCCGAAGCTTGGCCGCTTCGGGTATCGCTGGAATTTGGAAGGTTACATCGATGACCACTGCACGCATCCTCGACTTCATCAACACCCGACGTCCCGAAGGTCCCTGCCTCGTGGTCGACCTCGACGTCGTGCGCGACAATTTCGGTGCCTTCCGTCATGCCCTGCCGGACAGCGCCATCTACTACGCAGTCAAGGCGAACCCGGCGCCGGAGATCCTCCAGCTCCTGGCGTCGCTCGGCTCGAACTTCGACTGCGCTTCCGTTGCCGAGATCCAGATGGCACTCGATGCTGGTGCAGATGCTTCGCGCATCTCCTTCGGCAACACCATCAAGAAGGAACGCGACATCGCCCGTGCGTTTGCGCTCGGCGTGAACCTCTATGCCGTCGACAGCCATGAGGAAGTCGAGAAGATCGCTCGTGCCGCTCCTGGCGCCCGCGTGTTCTGCCGCGTCCTGACCGATGGCGAAGGCGCCGAATGGCCGCTTTCGCGCAAGTTCGGCTGCGTTCCGCAGATGGCCGTCGACGTGCTCGTCTATGCACACCAGCTTGGCCTCGAGAGCTTCGGCGTCTCGTTCCATGTCGGTTCGCAGATGACCAAGGTCGATGCCTGGGACGGCGCCCTTGCCGATGCGAAGCGCGTGTTCAACTCGCTCGCCAAGCAGGGCATCGTCTTGAAGATGGTCAACATGGGTGGTGGTTTCCCGACCAAGTACCTGCGCGACATTCCGTCGGCAGAAGCTTATGGCCAGGCGATCAACGCGTCGCTGAAGAAGCACTTCGGCAACAACATCCCGCAGACCATCATCGAGCCGGGCCGCGGCATGGTCGGCAATGCCGGCGTGATCAAGGCGGAAGTCGTCTTGATCTCGAAGAAGTCTGACAATGATGAGCATCGCTGGGTCTTCCTCGACATCGGCAAGTTCGGCGGTCTCGCCGAAACCATGGACGAAGCGATCCGTTACCCGATCCGCACCGTCCGCGACGCCGACGACATGGCGCCTTGCGTTCTCGCCGGTCCGACCTGCGATTCCGCCGATGTGCTCTATGAGAAGAACATGTATCCGTTGCCGATCTCGCTTTCGATCGGCGACGAGGTTCTGATCGAGGGCACCGGTGCCTACACCACCACCTATTCGGCGGTGGCGTTCAACGGCTTCGACCCGCTGAAGTCCTACGTCATCTGACGTCTCCCGTGCCGGCCAACCGGCACGGACACTCACAATTATCGTCATCGCTTGGGATGGGAGGCCAGAATGGCCGCTGTTCTGGAAAGCATGCGCGCGCTTTTTGCGCCGGCGCCTGCCTTTGTCATCGATCATGAAACGCCGGCCGACGTGGTCGCGCGCGAGGCGCTGCTTGACCGCACCATGGGCACGGATCGCCGCAAGAAGTCGTCGGAGAAGATCCGCCGCGGTCGGGTCCCGGCCGAAGGGCTGGCACTCGTTGCCCGTGATGCCGCAGGCCACGTGATCGGAACCGTGCGGCTGTGGAATATCGAGGCCGGTGTCAGCCGTGAAGGCCAGGCGGTCGAAGCCCTGTTGCTCGGTCCGCTCGCCGTCGACTGCGCCCATGAGGGCAAGGGAATCGGCGCGGCGCTCATGCGGGCAGCCCTTCTCGAAGCGCGCAAGCGCGGCCACGGCGCCGTGCTGCTCGTCGGCGATGCCCCTTATTATGAGCGTTTCGGCTTTTTTGCCGACAAGACGCAGCATCTGGTGATGCCGGGTCCGTTTGCCCGTGACCGCTTCCTGGCGCTGGAACTCGTGCATGGCTGGCTCGAAGGCGCTGCCGGCATGGTGGTCGCGTCCGGTCGCAAGCTGTCGCAGCCGACCGACCTGCGCCGCGCAGCCTGATCGAAGGCTCCCAGATGCTCGCTGAAGGGCCCGGCCGCGATTCGCTCGCGCCGGGCCCTTTCCTTTGTCCGGCATGAGGCCGGGCGCATGCTGCTTTTCAATCGTCAACTCTGGCTGTGTCGCGTCGGCCACAGCTCCTAAGACGATCGTTGTTTTTCATAACCAAGTGCTAACCTATTGATCTGCCTCAAGCGGCTTCTCTCTCCGGGGCTGCTAGCTGGCGCCGGCTTTAGGCCAGTATCTGTTTCAAGGAGAGAATGATGAGCACCGTCCGGACCGCCTCAACCCGCGCTCTTGCCGCGACCGCCACTTTGCTGCTGTTGACCACTGCAGCCTCGGCGGCCGACATGGCGCCGCTCATGGACCCGGCACCGGAAGCGGCGACCGAAACGTTTGCCGCGCCGAGCCCCTGGCAGGTCCGTGTGCGTGGTCTGGGCGTGATCACCAATGATTCGGGGTCCGTGAACGGCGTCGCCGGTTCGGATCTGTCCTACAGTGACAGCGTGATCCCCGAACTCGACATCACCTATTACCTCACCGACAATTTCGCCGCCGAACTGATCCTCGGCACGACCTATTCGAACATCTACGGGGAGGGGAGCCTCGCCGCCGTGGGCAAGGTCGGCAAGACCTGGCTTCTGCCGCCGACGCTGACGCTGCAGTACCACTTCACCGATTTTGGCGCGTTCAAGCCCTATGTCGGTGCCGGCGTCAACTACACCATGTTCTACAGCCAGAAGGGCGATGCGGCGACCGCGCTTGACGTCAAGGATACTTTCGGCACGGCGCTGCAGGTTGGTGCCGACTACATGATCAACGAGCATTGGGGCGTGAACTTCGACGTCAAGAAGCTGTTTCTGAAGGCCGATTTCGACGCGACCATTGGAGGTACGAACTACTCCGGCAAGGCCAAGCTCGATCCCTGGCTGATCGGCGCGGGTATCACTTACCGGTTCTAAGGCGGTTCAGTCTAAATCCCGAAGAAGGGCAGTCGGCACATGCGATTGCCCTTCTTTCCATATATGTAACGCAGGCTGCCTCCGATCTCGGAAGCCGTGCCTGGCCATTCCTGCGAAGGCCAGGTCGCGACAGTATTTCCTTAAAACTTGACCGCCAGACCAACGTTCACGGCATGCTGCTTCAGGCTGACTGCCTCCGTGTCTCCCGGAAATGTGACGTCACCAAAGTCGGTGTAGCGATACTCGACCCGAGTGATGATCTTGTCCGTGACGGCGTAGTCTGCGCCTGCGCCGACCGTCCAGCCATGCATGGTCTTGTCACGCTTCGCCACGACACTGCTCTCTGCATTCAACTCGGTTACGGCGTAGCCTCCGGCCAGATAGAACAGAGTGCGATCTGCGCCGTAAGCCAGTCGCGCTCTCGCTGCGCCACTCAGGCCACTCGATACCGTGAAAGTCTCCCCTGAGAGCATCGAAGTGTCTTCGTTCCAGTCGTATGCCAGCTCAGCTTCGGCACCGAGGAACAGGTTGTTGCTGATCTCAAAGTTGTAGCCTGCAAATACGCCAAGGCGTGCGCCATCGGGGTCGAGTTCCAGATCCGAAGGCTCCAAGTCCGCCCACCCGTAGCCGGTCAGGATACCGGCGTAACCACCACTCCATGAGAACTGTGCTGGGACGATTTCCGCGGCCGGTGGTTCGGCAGGAACATTCATCAACGCATCTGCGGCGAATGTGGGATTTGCCACGGCCATAACAATGCTGGCGGCGATGAACGAGTTTCTGACCATCATATTCCGTCTCCATGAAGTAGGCGTCATTTCTGAGCTCGCCTCATAACGGCGCTACGCCTTCAATGTCTGTGCTATGTGTCACTTTACGATAGTTCTGCAGAACATTGCGATGTGCGGTTGCTTTTGCCGTATGCGAAGAGGATTGGGGCACAGCCGGTGTGGCAAAACTCACGCACCCCTCACGCGCTCCTGATAACCACTGTCCTTTTTTCTGCCACGAGGGGGAACTATCTCCCGTCTCATCGCTTCTTGCTGCGGGGTCCGGCGCGAAAAATTTCGCACGGGCGGGAACAAATACGCCGGATAGGTTTAGGTGGTTATGTTGTATAATCATCACATACATTAACCAGAGATGGCGTTATAAGCGACCTTGTAACACAGGAGTTAATTACATGATGAAGAGCATCCTTCTCGGATCTGCCGCCGCTCTGGCGATTTCGACCTCGGCTTTTGCGGCTGACGCCATCTACGAAGCTCCGGCTGAACCGCCGATGGCTGCCATCGAAACCGCGCCGCAGTTTTCGTGGACAGGTGGCTATGCAGGTGTCCTGACCGGCTACGGTTGGGGTGACGGCGAACTCGTCGGCGTCGGTAGCGAGAGCTTCGACGGTGCACGCTTCGGCGGCTTCGTTGGCTACAACTGGGATCTCGGCAATCAGCTCGTTGTCGGTCTCGAAGGCGACCTGAACTACGACTGGAACGAAGAGAACATCGGCAGTCTGGCGGAAGTTGAAAGTGGCTTGAACTGGTCTGCCCGCGCTCGCGTTGGCTACGCCATGGATCGCGCTCTGCTGTTTGTCGCTGGTGGTTACACCGGTACCAACGTTGAAGCCAACACTGCACTTGGCAGCTCGGACGATACGCTGCATGGCTGGACCATCGGCGGTGGCGTTGACTATGCCCTGACCGACCGCATGTTCACCCGTGTCGAGTATCGCTACAATGACTTCGGCAGCGGCAACCTCGGTGGCAACGACATCGACTTCGACCAGCACACGGTCAACGTCGGTCTCGCAGTCAAGTTCTGATCTGCCTGATCGTACGAACGAAGCGCCCGGCCGTCCTTTGGGATGGCCGGGCGTTTTTTTTTGGGGCGGAACCTCGCTGGCTTACGCGGCCCGATGCTCGATCGTCTTTGAGTTGCTTTCCCGGATCCCTGCTCGGCGATTGAGCTCGAAACGATTGACGAGCGTCGTCAACAACACCGCTCCTTCTGCCAGCGTATGGCCGATGGCTGTGGTTTCCTCCACCATGGCGGCATTCTGCTGGGTCATCTGGTCGATGCTGTTGATCGCGGCACTGATTTCCTGAAGACCGTTTGCCTGCTCCCGGGCTGCTGTTGCGATCGCATCGACATTGGTATCGATTCGGCTGACGAAATCGCCAATCTGATCGAGGGCGTGGCCGGTTTCGCCGACCAGCTGGACACCGGAAGACACTTCGACGCTGGACTTCTGGATTAGGCCCTTGATGTCGCGTGCTGCATTTGCCGAGCGCTGCGCCAGTTCTCGGACTTCCTGAGCAACGACCGCGAAGCCCTTACCGGCATCGCCTGCGCGCGCCGCCTCGACACCGGCGTTCAGCGCCAACAGGTTGGTCTGGAAAGCGATCTCGTCGATCACGCCGATGATCTGGCCGATCTCGGATGACGCGGTTTCAATCCGCTCCATGGCAGACACGGCGGAGCGAACCACATCTCCAGACGCCACGGCACAGTTTTTCGCTTCTCTGACGAGTTCACGGGTCTCGCCAGTACGCTGGGCCGAAAGCCGTACCGTGGCCGTGACCTGTTCGAGGGCTGCTGACGTCTCTTCAATAGCCGCCGCCTGTTGTTCGGTGCGATTTGCGAGGTTCGCCGAGGCTTCGCGCATTTCCTGGCTGTTCTCCAGCAGGCGGCGAGTCTCCTCCATGACCTTTTCCAAGGTCGTCTGGAAGGTCGCTATGGAGTGATTAAAGTCGTGGCGCAGTGGCTCGAAACGGGGATCGAAAGCCTCGTCCAGAGTCATGCGGATGTTGCATTCCGCAAGGCGATGCAAGCCGGCTCCCAAGGCCTCGATGACGAAGCGAAGGGCTTCCGCTTCAATCACCCGATCCTTGTCACGAAGAGCCCGCTCGCGGTCTACCTCGGCGCGTGCCGTTTCAGTTTCGGACTGCAAGCGCTGGTTTTCAAGACCGGCCTGACGGAAGACCTCGACAGCTGCCGCAATATGGCCGATCTCGTCCTTGCGGAGCGAATGGGGAACGGTGGCAGAGAAATCGCCGCCTGCCATATTGGTCATGAAGTCGGTGATCTCACCGAGCGGCTTCAGTGCGCGCCGGTGAATGAAGTAGACGCTACCGAGCGCAGTGGTGATGAGTAGAAGACCCAGCGTCAGCAGAAGAAGCTCGCGGCTAGATGTTTCTGCGGCCGCATAGGATTCACGGCTGACAAGATAGTCGCTTGCCATCGTCACCAACTGGTTCACCGAGGTTTCGTGATCGTGGAACTCGATCTTCAGTCTCGACAGAATCGGGGTGACAGCGCTGGCATCGCCAGCCGAAAGAGCGGGCTTCACCTCGTTCTGAAGCGTGCTCCAATAGCGGTCGCCCTTGGCGATGACTTCGTCATAAAGCTTCGTGCGCAGAGCGTCTGGCAGGGTGGAGTTCTTCCAGTATTCTCGGCGCTCTTCGTAGAGCGTCTTCAGCACGTCGAAACGGGGGATGTTGACGGCTGCTGTGTCTGGATGAACGAAGACCTCGTTGGCCAGCGCGTAGGATTCGATCAGATAGAGTGGCGGGGGAAGGATGTCGGCGATCAGGTCCTTGCCGTCGACGATCTCCTTATAGATCGGACCATTGACCTTGAGCGTCTGCAGCGTCTGTGCGCCTACTGCGGCGACGGCGACGATGCCGGCGGCAAGAGCGAGACCCGCTGCCGTCACCACGATTTTCAGGTTGAGTGTCATGTTGCGTCCGTTTGCATATCCGCCCGCCGGCGCGGCGCACGGATATGCGCCCTCAGCCAGGCGGCCGTGGTTGAGAAAGATTAGAAAATGCGATGGCGGAATGATTCCCAGTCCTGACGAGACGTGGCTATACTGTCTCTCGCTCGCCTCCCCCAAATTAGGGAGGGAATTGCTACCACATGGTTAAGGTAAGCAGATGGTCAACGGTATAGTGCGAATTTTCGCATTCTTTACCGCGAGACGCGATTTTGCACGCGAATACACGCAACTAAAGCGCTTCGAGCCGTGTTTGTCGGCAATCAGCCGGTGATGTCGACGACACCGCAGTCGCCCGCTTCAGAAGCGAAGGCGAGGAGTTTGCCGGTGCTGCTCCAGGCAAGCGAGGTCACGGCACCCTTGCCGGGACGACGCAACAGGGCCTCTTTGCCATCGGCGATGCGTACGGCCAGTATCATGCCGTCGATGAACCCGATCGCCAAAACCTCTTCCATCGGGTGGAAGGCGACCTGGGTGACGAGAATATTGGCGCGGGTGCCGAGTTCGAGCGGGGCCTTGCCCATTGGGCCGTCCTTGCCGGAAAACGGCCAGACGATTGCTGCCGGTGCACCTGACGAGGCGAGCCACTTGCCCTTGGGCGACCAGGAAAGGGATTTGACCTTGGCGGGATAGCCGGTCATCCGCATGTGGCGCGTGTCGGCGGCCTTGCCGTCGAGCTTCCAGCCATGCAGAGCGCTTTCCTGCATCATGGTGACCACGAAGCGCCCGTCGGGCGAGAAGGTGACGCCGGTATGGGCACCCTTCCAGTCGAGATCGACGGGTGCCCCTGCCGTGCCGACCCAATGCAGCGTGACGCCGTTGTAGCGGGCAACCGCGATGCGCAGACCCTTGGGGGCAAAATCGACGGCCTCGACCGTACGCTCCTCGACAAATTCCTTCGTCGTGCCATCGGCAAGCCGCACGAAGATCGACTTGCCGTAGGCATAGGCGACCGCGCCTTGCGGACCGGGCGCGACGACCGAGATCCACTTGCGCGGCACATGGGCAACCTCGGTGACCGTGCCGTCATGGGCGATGCGCAGCACGCGACCGTCCTCGCCACCTGTCAGCAGGGTCTGGCTTGCCGGATCCTTGACGCAGGTCAGCAGACCGGCATTCGCCTCCGTTACCTTCTCGCCGCCATCCAGCCGATGAATGGCACCGCTCGCCGCGGCGAAGACCGGGATGTCACCGAGAAAATGGGTCGAGACAACGTGACCTTCGATATCGAGCGGTGCGACTGTGGGCATACGGACAGGCTTTCTTTCAGGCAGAACAATTCGGTCAGGCGAGGCGCAACAGCCCCGTTCAGGCGGTGGTGGCTTCGCAGGCCTTGAAGCTCGCTTCGAGCTTTTCGCGGTCGAGTTCGCGACCGATGAAGACGAGGCGGCTCTCACGCTTCTCGCCATCCTTCCACGGACGCTGGTGATCGCCTTCGACGATCATGTGCACGCCCTGAACAACATAACGCTCCTCATCACCTTTGAAGGCGATGATGCCCTTCAGGCGCAGAATGTTCGGCCCTTGCGTCTGCGTCACCTTCTGGATCCACGGGAAGAAGCGGTCCGGGTTCATCTCGCCACCCCGCAGAGAGACGGAGGTCACGGTGACGTCGTGGATAGCAGACGGGGCGTGGTCATGATGGTGGTGACCATGGCCATGGTTGTGGTCGTGATGATGGTGATCATGCGCGTGATCATGACCGTGGTGGTGATGATCGTGGTCGCAATCGGGGCCGCAAACATGGTCCGGGTCGTCATGATCGAGGAAATGCGGATCGTTTTCCAGCGCGCGCTCGAGATTGAAAGCGCCCTGATCCAGAACCTTGGCGAGATCGACGCCCGAGCGGGTTGTCGAGTAGATGCGGGCGGACGGATTGATCGCGCGCACGATATGTTCGATTTGGTGCAATTCGTCATGGCTGACGAGGTCGGCCTTGTTGATCACGACGACGTCGGCGAAGGCGATCTGGTCTTCGGCTTCGCGGCTGTCCTTCAGGCGCAGCGGCAGGTGCTTTGCATCGACCAGGGCAACCACGGCGTCGAGTTCCGTCTTGGAGCGGACGTCGTCATCCATGAAGAATGTCTGGGCGACCGGGACTGGATCGGCGAGGCCCGTGGTTTCGACGATGATGCCATCGAAGCGGCCGGGGCGGCGCATCAGGCCTTCCACAACGCGGATCAGGTCGCCGCGCACGGTGCAGCAGACGCAGCCATTGTTCATCTCGTAGATTTCTTCATCCGACTCGACGATCAGGTCATTGTCGATGCCGATCTCGCCGAATTCGTTGACGATTACGGCGTATTTCTTGCCGTGGTTCTCGGAGAGGATGCGGTTGAGCAACGTCGTCTTGCCGGCGCCGAGATAGCCGGTGAGCACGGTGACGGGTGTCGGTTTCGCGGATGCTTCGGTCATGAAAGCCTCTGGTGTCAGGGGGGCGCCGGGCGGTGCGGCTGTAATGGTGTTACCTCCATATAGGCGTTCCGCCTTGCCAGTTCAAAGGCTTTCGTGTGGCTCAGGCAGCGGCCAGCGCCGAGCGGACGTCGGTACGCGCAAAGTCCTCTCCGACGTAGAGAAGAGGGCAGTCGAACTCCTTGGCGGTGGCGTAGGAAAAGCAATCGCCGAAGTTAAGCGAGGCCGGGTGGATGCCTTTGCCGAAGCGTTGGTAGGCTGGGGCAGCGAGCTCCGCTCGGGACGCCGTGAGGTCGATGATCTCGAAGTTGAGCGATGTAACCAGCCGCGTCAATTCCTCCGTACACTTCTTCTGAAGCGCAACGATTTTCAGTTCGAGTAGCGTGCCAGCTGATAATGATAGACGCCTGTTGGGGATTTCCAGAACTGCTGCACAGGCCTTGGCAGTTGCTTCATTCTTGACGATTGCAATCAGCGCAGACGTGTCGAGTGCGATCACGCTGGAAGACCCTTTTCATCGTACAGAAAGTCGTGACTTCTGTCAGCGAGCGGTTCACCGGGAACCGGGCCAGGGGCCTTGGCCATGATCTCTTCGATGATGGCTCGTCGTTCCAGAAGAGTTAGTGCAGGACGTCGGGCGGTCGGTTCGATCGCTCGCAGCACGACAGCATCTTGCCCGTCGCGGGTGATGATAACGGGCTCTCCGCTTTCGGCTCGCTCTACGAGTTCTTCGACCCGCGCGGCTGCTTGCTCCATGGAAACACGCATGCTGCTCCCTCAAGATCTCCCCCGACCAATATTTGCCTTCCGCGTCGGCCCTGCAAGCTCACGTCAATGTTGCGACATCGAACCCGTGTACGTCGTCCAGCAACTCCAGAAGACCCGCGACCGCATGGGCCAGCAGTCGTTCCCCCCTCTCTGCCGTCGCCGCCGCCGCATTGCCGGCTACGCCTAGTGAGTTGAGATCCGACATCTTCCAACCGAAGGCGTGGGGGCCATAGGCGCGCAGGTGCGTGAAGCGGGTGGCGAAGTCTGACTGGCGCGACGGGAATGCCCGGGCCTTGGCCATGTCGATCTTGTCCGGTGCCAGGGCCAGCATGACAGATGTCTCGATGTCTCCGCCATGGATGTCGATTGCCTTCGCCTCGGGCGCAATCCAGCCGTCCGGCTGGCCGAAGCGTGTCCAGCTGGTAGCGACCACCAGCATGTTGAAACGCACCCTGGCTTCGGTTGCAACAATGGTCAGTAGCGGGGAATTGCCGCCATGGGCGTTCATCAGCACCAGTTTGCGAATGCCCTGTTGGTTCAGGTCCTCGGCGACCCCAAGCCAGCGGTTGATCGCCTCGTCATAGGTCAGTGTCCGACTGCCTTGCACATGCATGTGTTCGATCGAGTAACCGACAGGTTCAACGGGCAGGATAGTGACGGGCAAATGCGAAGGCAGGGCGTCGGCGACGCGGCGCATGATGCCATCAGCAATGATCGTGTCTGTCTCGAAGGGTAGGTGAGGGCCGTGCTGCTCGTGCGCGCCGAGCGGCAGAACGGCAATCCAGTCGCGCCGGTCATCGGCTGTCTGGCTGAGATCGTTGTCCCTAAACCACAGTGCAGGTTTCGCCATCTGGTCTAACCTCATCATCTTCGTTATGCATGACAGCCGTCGCGGCGGAGTGCAGTGAGGGCCGCAGCGTTTGTCGACCGGGGAGAGTCATGGCGAAAAAGGACAAGGCCGACAAGGACCGCGGTGAAAAGAAGAAGGGCAAGAAGAAGGAACCGCCGGCTTCGGGTGTGCTGAGTGGCGCCGTAACCCAGGTTGCGCGTGCCTTGCGAACCCGCCTTTCCCACGGGCTTGCCGAAAGCGGGCTCTATCCGGGCCAGGATGGCGTTGTGCAACTTCTCGCGCAGGAGGACGGCCAGACGCCGGGTGCGCTTGCCCATCAGCTCGGTGTCAAAGCGCCCACCATGACCCGCACCATCGGGCGGATGGAGGCGCAGGGCTTCGTCATGCGCCGTACCGACGATCGAGACGGACGCCTGACCAAGGTCTATCTCACCGACGAGGGGCGCGGCAGCGTGGCTCAGATCGCGGCGGTGACGGCTGCTTGCGAGGCTCATGCCCTCCAAGGCTTGTCGGGCAAGGAGGTGAAAATCCTGGTCAAGCTACTGGCGGTCGTCGAGGGCAATCTTTCGGGGCAGAGTGGGACCAGGGCTGCCGATAATGCCTTCGATGACGGTGATTGAAATCGCCAATTAAATTGTTTAATTAAATCTTTTAAGGGCGATCGAACGCCCACCGGCCTGCTGCGAGGGAGGAAACGTGGCACAAAAGGTAAAGCTTTCGACCATTGCGGAAACGCTTGGTCTTTCTACGGCGACCATTTCTCTTGCCCTGCGTGATAGCCCGCTCGTTGCGGTCGATACCCGCGAGAAGATCAAGGAACAGGCGCGCGCCCTCGGTTATATCTACAACCGGCGTGCCGCGAGCCTTCGTACCTCCCGCTCCGGGATCATCGGTGTCGTCGTGCATGACATCATGAACCCGTTTTACGGGGAAATCCTGAAGGCCATCGAGACAGAACTCGACCGCAGCCGACACACCTTCATTCTCTCGAACCATTACGACAGCGTCGACAAGCAGCGCATGTTCATCGAGACGCTGCTGCAGCTTGGCGGCGATGGCGTTATCATGTCGCCAGCCATCGGTACGCCGCCGGAAGACGTGCTGCTGGCCGAGAACAATGGCATGCCGGCGATCTTCATCGCCCGCTCGATGGATGGGCTCGATGTGCCGATCTATCGCGGCGACGACAGCTACGGTATTTCGCTCGCCACCAATCATCTGATCGGGCTTGGCCATCGCTCGATCGCCATGATCGGCGGCACCGACCAGACATCCACGGGGCGCGACCGTTATCAGGGCTATGTGAACGCGCTGCGCAAGGCGGGTATCGAAGTCGATCCGGGCCTGCGCATTCCGGGTCCCCGCACCAAGCAGGGCGGTTTCGAGGCGGCTGTGAACTTCCTGTCTCTGCCGCAGAAGCCGACCGCTGCCGTCTGCTGGAACGATCTCGTCGCCATCGGGTTGATGAACGGCATTGCCCGTGCCGGTCTCATCCCCGGTCAGGACATCTCGGTCACCGGCTACGATGACCTCGAGGAAGCCTCGATCGCGACGCCATCCCTGACAACTGTCTGGAACGGTCAGGCGGAGGTCGGGCGGCTTGCCGCGCGTGCATTGCTCGACAAGCTTGCCGGCAGTCATGAGCCCGATGGCATCCATCTGATCAAGCCCGAGATGCGCATTCGCCAATCAACCGGCCCTATCCGCCGGTAACCTCAGAGCCGGCTTTTTTGCCGCGCGCCCATGATCCTCGCCCTGCAAGGAGACAGCCATGTCCGATCGCCCCCTCGTGCTCATTCCAGGCCGTATTCATCCGCGCGTCCGTGCCCGTCTTTCGGATCGGTTCGATCTTCTGGAAATCGCCGATGCCACTGCTGCTGATGTGGACGCGGACAGGTTGGAGCGGGTGCGCGGTGCTGCGGTCTCCGGTCGATTTCCGGCTTCACTGATCGAGCGGTTGCCGAAACTCGAGGTGATCGGCAGCTTCGGCGTCGGCTATGACGGCGTCGATGTGAAGGCTGCCGCTGCTGCCGGGGTGGTGGTCACGAATACGCCTGACGTGCTGAACGATGAGGTGGCCGATACGGCGATTGCGCTTCTCCTCAACACCATGCGCCAGTTCTATTTCGCCGAGCGCTATCTGCGTGACGGTCGCTGGGAAAAGGATGGAGCCTTTCCGCTTTCGCCGCTCTCGCTCAAGGGGCGCAAGATCGGCCTTCATGGTCTCGGCCGGATCGGCATGGAGATTGCCAATCGTCTCCTGCCGTTCAAGGTCGAACTTGCCTATCACACGCGGCGCCCCCGCACGGATGTCGATTTTACCTATCACGACACGCTGGCGGGCCTTGCGGAAGCGGTCGATGTGCTGATCTCCATCGTGCCTTCGACGCCTGAGACCAATGGTGCAATCAATGCCGACGTCCTCGCAGCGCTCGGACCGAACGGCGTGCTCATCAATGTCGGTCGCGGTTCGACGGTTGACGAGCCTGCGCTGATTGCCGCCCTTCAGGCTGGGACGATCGCTGCTGCAGGCCTCGATGTCTTTGCCGACGAACCTCGCGTGCCCCAAGCACTGATCGATCTGCCGAATGTCTCGTTGCTGCCGCATGTCGCGTCGGCCTCTGTCCCTACGCGTGAGGCCATGGCCGATCTCGTCGTCGACAATATCGTCAGCTGGTTCGACACTGGACGGCCGCTCACACCGGTTCCGGAAACGCCGCTTCCGAAGAGCTGATTCGGCGGTCAGCCTTCCGCAAGCTTGCCGGTGCATTCTGTTTCGATATGGGGTCTCGAGCGGAAGGATGCTCCGATGAAGTCCTCTCTCGCCATTGTGGCGACAGTCCTCCTGTGTGCAGGTATTTCGGTGGTCGGGCTCAGTATCTGGGCTTTGCCGCAGCGCGCTGAGCGAATGGCCGCCGATCCGATCGTGCTCGGCACAATTCCGCCTGCCAGCCATGCGCCGTCAGCTTTTGTGGGGAAACTGAATGCTGGCTCCGTGTCGCCGCCGGCTCTGTTTTCCGTGTCCAACTTCACGCGAAAGACCGTCTGTCTGGTGGAGCGCGGTGCGGCGCTCACCAGTCGCAGTCGCGACTTCTTCGCTCCACCCGATTGCGAAGAGGTCTGGCCTGGTCTGGCCCGGGCAACCACCTGGACCCAGCACGAAGATGGCAGTGTGACGATCAGCGATCCCGGTGGAGCTACCTTGTTGACACTGGTTCGAGGGAGGCACTTTTCTTACGAGGTGACGGATATACCCGGTGCAGATCTGGCGCTCCTAATGCTGCCTTAGCGTCAGCGGAGCGACGCACAGGCGTTGCAGAATTGCGCAGTAAAACCGCTCCGGTTGTGTTGTCTCTTTCTCCTTATTACATGTTCGCGCTAACATAGTGGATACCCTCTACAGGCACGCTCAAGTGAAAGCTCTCATCCAAAAGAATAGAGTCCAAGCGCTTGAATCCCTTTAGACAAAATGGTTAGCTCGCGCATCGCTGCCGGGAGGGGCCGACGATGCCCGCCGGTGGGGCAACAACTGGGAGGTAGTTCATGGATCGTCGTTCATTTATCAAGAAGGCTGGCGTGGCCGGTGCGGGCGCTGCGGCGTCCACGGTGCTGGCAGCACCCGCCATCGCGCAGGAGAACCCCAAGATTACCTGGCGCTGCTCTTCGGGTTTCCCGAAGGCGCTCGACACCATCTATGGCGCTGCTGAAGTCTTCGCCGCCGCCGTGAACGAAGCAACCGACGGCAATTTCCAGATCCAGGTCTTCGGGGCTGGCGAAATCGTCGGTGCGCTCGAAGGTGCAGATGCCGTTCGCGATGGCACCATCGAAATGGCTCATACCGCGTCCTATTACTTCTTCGGCAAGGATCCGAGCTGGGCATTCGGCACGGGCGTTCCGTTCGGCCTGAACCAGCGCATGACCAATGCCTGGCTCTATGAGGGCGGTGGTCTCGACCTGCTCAACGAGTTCTATGCCGCCAACAATATGATCTCGTTCCCGGCTGGTAACACCGGTGCGCAGATGGGTGGCTGGTTCCGCAAGGAAATCAACACGGTCGCGGACCTGCAGGGCCTGAAGTTCCGTATCGGTGGCTTCGGTGGACGCATCATCTCCGAACTCGGCGTCGTTCCGCAGAACATCCCGGGCGGTGATATCTATGCCGCTCTCGAACGTGGCACGATCGATGGTGCCGAATTCGTCGGCCCCTATGACGATGCGAAGCTCGGCTTCAACAAGGTCGCGCCTTACTGCTACTACCCCGGCTGGTGGGAAGGTGGCGTTACGCTGATGAACATGATCAACCTCGACAAGTGGAACGAACTGCCGAGCAACTACAAGGGCATCGTCAAGAGCGCGTCTGCGCTCGCCAACAGTGTGATGATGGCGCGTTACGACAGCCTCAACCCGGCCGCGCTGAAGCAGCTCGTGGCAGACGGCACTCAGCTTCGTCCCTATAGCCGCGAGATTCTGGAAGCCTGCTATGATGCGGCGACAAAGGTCTACGCCCAGATCAGTGCAGAGAACCCGCAGTTCAAGAAGCTGCATGATTCCTACATGGGCTATCGCGGTGACGGCTATCTGTGGTTCCAGCTGACCGAATACAGCTTCGACACCTTCATGATGCTGCAGCAGCGCGGCGGCAAGCTCTAAGCATTTCGTTCGCATTCCAGCTTGAACAAGGCCCCGGGACGATCAGTCCCGGGGCCTTGTTCGCTTGTAGCTTGATCCATTCCAATCGCTCATCGGCGTTGGACCAAAGAAAAACCCGGCGTCTCCGCCGGGTTTATTTCTTGCGCAACCTTCGCCTTCAGTCGAAGCGCGGCAGACCGCCAGCATCGCCAGGACCCGGCAGGCCGCCTGGCGCCGGAAGCGATGTGCCTCCTGCCGGTGGTTCGGCCTGTGGCGTTGTCGGGGCGCCAAAACTCGGCATCGCCGGCATGCCATCACCCGGTCCCGGAAGCCCCAGAGAAGGTGCTCCATCGAGGCTCATGCCCGGTAGACCGAAGCCGGAACCGCCCGCATCATTTATCTGATTGTTGATGTCGGTTTGGTTGATCTGTACCGGGGGCGCCTTGTAGTGGGTCACAAGGCCGGGGAACGCGATCAGGATGCCGAGCATCAGCACATTGATCGCGATGAATGGCAGAGTGCCCGTATAGATCGCTCGGGTGGTAATGGGGTCAATCATTCGATTTGTCGTCTGATCGTGCCACGCTTTGGTCGGAGCGACGGACCGCAGATAAAACAGGGCAAAGCCGAATGGTGGCGTCAGGAAGCTGACCTGAAGGTTTAGCCCCAGAAGAACGCCGAACCAGACAAGGTCGATACCGAGTTTGTCAGCGACAGGAGCCAGCAATGGCACCAGTACGAATGCGATCTCGAAGAAATCGAGGAAGCAGCCGAGGATGAAGACGATAATCGTGACAACGATCAGGAAGCCTGTCTCGCCGCCCGGCAGAGCCAGCATCAGCTCTTCGACCCAGATGTCGCCCGAGATCCCGTAGAAGGTGAGCGCGAAGACGCGGGCACCGATCAGGATGAACATGACGAAGGTCGCCAGCTTCGCGGTGGAGTCCAGCGCCTGCATCAGGGTCTTCATATCGAGCCTGCGCTTGGCTAGCGCCATCACGAGTGCGCCGGCCGCACCCATGGCACCGCCTTCGGTCGGCGTTGCGATCCCGAGAAAAATCGTTCCAAGGACGAGGAAGATGAGCGCGAGCGGCGGGATCAGGACGATGACAACCTGCTCTGCCATCTTCGAGAGATAGCCGAGGTTCCAATGACGGTTGGCCAGGGCAAAAACGTATGGAATGACCGCTGCGGCAAGTGCTGCCCAGACGACGCGCGTCTCGTAACGGAACTCAGTGAATACGAAGTAGTAGCTGATAAGGTACAGGCCGATCGCAGCCAGAAGGATGAAGTAGAGAGACTTCCCTCCCGATCCCAGTGGGCGCGCTTCAGGGGGAAGTGCTGGGGCCCATTCCGGTTTTATCAATGTCACCGCGAAGATGTAGAGGCAGTACATGCCGACCAGCATCAATGCGGGCAGCATGGCACCGACATACATGTCGCCAACGGAACGGCCGAGCTGGTCGGCCATGACGATCAGAACAAGCGAAGGCGGAATGATCTGCGCCAAGGTGCCGGATGCCGCGATCGTGCCGGCAGCAAGGCCCGGATTGTAGTTGTAGCGCATCATGATCGGCAGCGAGATCAGGCCCATGGCGATGACCGAGGCTGCCACGACGCCGGTTGTTGCCGCAAGCAGTGCGCCAACGATGACAACCGCGAATGCCAGGCCTCCGCGCACTGTGCCGAACAACTGGCCGATCGTGTCCAGAAGGTCTTCCGCCATGCGCGACCGTTCGAGGATCAGGCCCATGAAGGTGAAGAATGGAATGGCCAGAAGTGTGTCATTTCGCATGATGTCGAAGACACGGTTCATGTTGGCCTGGGCAAGCGGCCAGGACAATCTGATTTCCGGCGAGATATGGCTTAGTTCCACACCGAAAATGAAGAAGTAGATACCACCGGCGGCAAGCGTGAAGGCAACCGGATAGCCGATCAGCAGCATGCCCATCACGATGATGAACATGATGGGCGCGAGGTTGTGGGCGAAAAGATCAAGCATTGTTGCCCCCCTTCGTCTGGCTTGCTGCGTCTTCCGCAGACAGGTCAGGCTTGCCGTGTCCGGACACGACGGTGGTTTCCTCAAGGTCGCCACGAATGATCGCGTACCGCTTGATGATTTCGGAGAAGGCCTGGAGGTTCAATAGAACAAAACCCACAAGGATGCTTGCCTTGGCCGGCCAGATGATCAGGCCCCCGGCGTTAGATGATACTTCGCCCGAGGTGAACGAGCGCAAGAAGAATGGCCAGGCGAAATAGGTCATCATCAGGCAGAAGGGCAGCAGGAAGAAGACATGGCCGAAGAGGTCGATCCAGTCGCGTGTGCGCTTCTTGAAGGTGCCAGCCAAGACGTCAATTCGCACATGTTCGTTGCGCTGGAGCGTGTAGGCCGCTGCCAGCATGAACACGGTGCCAAACAGGTACCACTGTACTTCCAACCAGGCGTTGGATGACATGTCGAAGGTCTTGCGGATGATGGCATTGCCGGCGCTGATCAAAACGGCGGCCAGGAGCAGCCAGGAAACCCAGCGCCCAATGGCCCCGTTGATCGCATCGATCAGCCGAGAAACAGCCAACAGAATTGTCATTGTGTTTGTTCTCCCCTTGTCTTTTCGTGCTTAGAGCAATGGCAAACCGCGCGCAACCGGACTGCAGCGATCCTCATTCAGGGGCAACGAAAGTTGAACTCTCTGACAGGTGCAGCCGGGGCTGGCGCTGGCTTTTCGCCTGCGCGCTGCGCTTGTGCTCGCTTGCATTTTAACGGTTTCGATATGCCGCCCTTAAGAGGTTCTCGCTTAGTGGTTTGCGTGTCACCTCGAAGCAGTGCATTTTAGGAGTTGCTTCGTTTTGCGTATGACTGTGACGTTTTAGGACATGTTTTTCGCCGCGAAACAGGCACAAGGACTGGAAGAGTCATCGTTTGAAAACTGAGGTTTCTCGTCCAGCTCTGCCGGGAGGGCAGATCATGAATACCGAGAGGGGGCATGACAAGAATGTGCCCGCAGATGTGTATCTGTCGTTCGTGAGCTCTCTTTTCGACAACCGCTTCACGCTGTTTACCGGCATGGTTGTCCACATCCTCACATTCGTCACGGTCTATGTGCAGACGGGAGCAGCCTTCTACCTCTTCCTCTGCGCCTGCTTCGTCGCCGTCTTCTCGTTCCGGCTGAACTCCTTCTTTGTCTTCGATCGCGAAGACAAGTCGAAGCTAACGCGCGAGCAGATCGCGGCCTGGGAGCGCCGCTATGTCATCGGTGGTGCGTCAACTGCTGCAATCCTGGGCGTCGGCAGCGGTTATGCGATGCTCGCCTTCGAAGACACATTCGCGGAACTTGCCTGTATAGCTGTGACCATGGCCTCGATGGTGTCCGTTGTCGGCCGCAATTATGGTTCAAGGCTAGCTGTCGATCTGCAGACTTTGGCGTGCTGCGTGCCCATGATCATCGGCAGCCTTCTTGCACAGGATCACTTCAAGGCACTGTTGTCGCTGATGCTCGTGCCCTTTGGCCTCACGGTGCGGTCGATGGCCAACGGCGTGCGCGACTTCCTCTACGAGAATGTTCTGGCCTCTCGTGAAATGGCAAAAATTGCCGACCGCTTCGACACGGCTCTCAGCAACATGACTCATGGTCTGTTGATGCTTGATCCCAACAATCGGATCGAGGTGGTCAACCGAAAGGCTTGCGAATTGCTCAACCTCGGGGACCGTCGCCGTCTTATCGGCTGCGATCTCGACGTGGTTCTGCGCTATGGCGTCCGCCATACGTTTCTCGACGGGTCCATGTCGAGCCTATTGCAGAAACAGCTCGCCCAGCTCGTGCAAGGGCTCTCGAGCCGCGCGCTTATGCATTTTTCTGAAGATCTGGTGTTGGAGTTCTCCGCTAAGCGGCGCGAAGAGGGCGGTGTCGTGTTGATCTTCGAGGATGTGACGGCTCGGGTGCGTGCCGATCGCAAGATCCTGCACATGGCGCGTTACGACAGTCTGACGGGGCTGCCACAGCGGGCATACTTCATCGACCTCATCCGCGAGCGTCTGGAGCGTACCGGCGAGTTCGGGACGACTGTTGGCCTGATGATCCTTGATGTCGCCGATTTTAAGCACGTGAACGATCTCAAGGGGCATCTGACCGGCGACAAGCTGCTGGTCTCGATCGCGTCTCGCCTTACGGAGTTTGCCGCAGGCAAGGCTATTGTCGGCCGCCAGGTGGGCGATCACTTCATTTGTTTCTTTCCCAACGTCGAGGACCGCGACGACCTTGAAGACGTGATGCGTAACCTGCATGTCGCCGCCAGCGCCGATTATGATGTCGAGGGGATGCGTGTCCCCGTTGTTTTCTCTGCCGGAGCCGTGCTTGCCGAGAGTGCTGCATTCGACATGGATGACTGGCTGGTCAAGCTGGATATCGCGCTGTTCGAATCGAAGGCACGCAGCCGGGGCAGCTTCACGCTTTTCGTCAAAGAAATGGATGCGCGTTACCTGGAGCGGCAGCGCCTTAAGGCGGATCTGAGGGCGGCCATCGACCAGCATGGCATCACCGTGGTTTACCAGCCCATGTTCACTCCGGATGGACGCGCGCTTGTCTGTTGCGAGGCGCTTGCCAGATGGCATCATCCGGAAAAGGGGCCGATCGCGCCGAACATATTCATCCAAATTGCAGAAGAAATGGGCATTGTCACAGAGATCACGGAGCAGGTGCTGCATAGAGCTTGCCTTGATTGCCAGAATTGGCCGGAAACGATTGGTGTCTCCGTGAACCTCTCTGTCCACGATCTCAGGCAGGGCGATCTCGCCGCGATGGTTGAGGGTATCCTCTCAGAGACTGGGCTGTCGGCCAAGCGTCTGCATCTTGAGGTCACGGAAAGCAGCCTTATCGAAGAGCTTACTCCAGCTCGCGCCGTTCTGGACCGGCTACGTGGGCTCGGGATCACGATTTCCATCGACGATTTCGGCACTGGCTTCTCGAGCCTGAGCTATCTGGATACCCTGCCTGTCGATGTGGTGAAGATCGATCGTTCTTTTGTTCGCAACATCGGACAGGACGCCCGCCGGTTGAAGCTCCTGCGAGGTATTGTCAGCCTGACGCGTGGTCTTGATATCGGGATCGTGGTCGAAGGTGTGGAAACGCGGGAGCAGTTGTCGCTGATCAAGAAGCACAATTGCGCAGATCTCATTCAAGGCTATGTCTTCTCGATGCCGATCGCCGCCCATACCATCGGCGCTCTTGCGGAAGAGGCCGAAGTCAACGGGATCGCGGCCCACGCCGGCGTAGCTTGACGCATCACTTCTGGTGCTTGTTTCCGTTTCCAGTCATATTTACCGCGCGTGGCAGGGATGGTTGCGGATGCGACTGTTAACCTTAATCTTTGGCATTTTAATATCTTATTAATTTTCAGGGGGGCGAGGTGGAACGATAGCTGATACCCCATGCCATCGGTTGCAGCCGGCGGAGTATCAGTATGGAACTGGAAGGCTTTTCGGAACGATTGATGCGCTACCTCGATTTCATCGAGTATCGCCGGATCGAAACGCAGGAAGATTTCGAGGATATCGAACAGCTGCGTTACAAGGCATACAAGGCAGCGAACGTGCTGCCGGTCGCTGCGCCAAGCATGATTGACGATGCTGATTTCGACTGCCACGCCTATGTGTTCGGGATCTATTATTTCGAAGAGCTTGTCAGCACGATTCGGCTTCACCACGTGACCCCGAGACATTCCCTATCCCAGTCGGCAGGCGTCTTTCCCGACGTGATGGAGGCTTATCTGGATGCGGGACTGACCTTGATCGACCCCGCGCGTTTCGCTGTCGATCCAGACGTGGCAAGCGAGTTGCCCGTTCTCCCCTATATCACGCTTCGGACGAGCATTGTCGCTGCCGCCTATTTCAAGGCGGACCGCGTTTTGCAACACGTACGGCCGCATCATGCTGCCTTCTACAAGCGGGTCTTCTATGCAGAAACCGTTGTCGAGCGGCGGATGACAGAGATCTATGGTCTTGAACTCACACTCATGGCCACCAACACCCACACGACCGGTGCGAAGCTGCTCAAGCGCTATCCGTTCTTCGATTCCGGGGTGCACGAGCGCCGCCTGATGTTCGGACGTGGGGAGGGGGGGCTGGCTACCACGCCGCTGACAGTGCTGCCATCGGCGCGACTCGTGGCTGCGGGAAAGGTCACAGGCGCCGTCGCTGGTCGGGATTATTGACCACAAGCGTCGGATCCGATTGCGCTCCGTCTGGCGTTTGTGTATGCGGGAAATAGATACATTTATGCCCATGGTTTCGTCAGATGTGATTCCGCCGTGGTGCCGCTAGGCTTAAGATTTGGGAGATCGAACATGAGCGAACATCATTCCGGTCCGGTCGAAACCGGTGCTTCTATGGACTACAAGGAGCACGAGAAGACCTATGACGTCTTCATTGCTGGCACCAAGTACGGCACTGTCATCCTGGTTGCGCTGATGATCGCCATGGCTGCCGGCTTCTTCGGCGGTGCTGGCCTGCTCGGCGGGTTCTTCATCTGGATCGTGTTGTCGGTTGCCGGCGTCTTCATGATGCGCTGAACAGCGACACAGCGTTGATTGACAAGAGGCGGTCCTGCAAAGGATCGCCTTTTTCTTTGCCCATCGCCCATATCAATCCATGGCCATGAAAAACGGCGGGTCACCCCGCCGTTTCGATATCTTGCCGATGGTTCTGGCCTCAGCTCGTCGTGCCGCGTGTGCGGGCCAGACCCTGTTTGGCCGGTTCGTATTTGGGATCGAGGCGCAGCGCATGGCTGTAGGACTTGGCTGCACGGGCCTTGTCGCCGCGGCGCTCGTAGATGAGCGCCTGGTTGGCCCAGCTTTCGGCGATATTGTTGTTCAGCTCGATCGCGAGGTTGAAGTCGGCGAATGCGTTGTCGTCGTCGTTCAGGGCGACATAGGAGACGCCGCGACCGTTGTAGGGCTCAGGCGCCCGTGGCGAAAGCGAGATCGCCTTCGAGAAGTCTTCGATCGCCTTGGCGTGGTCGCCGCGCAACTGATAGATCAAGCCGCGATTGTGGTAGGCGCGACCATCGGTCGTGTCGAGCTGAATGGCGCGGTTGAAATCGCCGAAGGCCTCGTCGATGCGGCCGGCCTGGCGATAGATATTGCCACGGCCGATATAGGCGACGTCGTAGTTCGGGTTGATCTTGAGCGCTTGGTTGTAGTCGGCGGCGGCTTCGACCGGCTTACCCATGTTGCGGTAGACCAGGGCGCGGTTGGCATAGGCTTGGAAAAATTGCGGGTTCAGCTGCAGGGCGGTGTTGAAATCATCGAGTGCCTGACGGAACTGCCCTGCGCGACCATAGGCCGAGCCGCGCACATTGTAGCCTTCCGGATCGCGCGGGTTGGACTGGATGACTGATGTCAGCGAGGCGATGTTTTCCTCGGAGCCCTGGGCCCGGTCAAGACGAATGACATCCGTGGTTTCCGTCGTGGTGGCGCAGCTTGCCAGGGTCAGTGTAGCGAGCAGGGCCGCCGCAGTGGCCAGTCGCGGCAAGCGCGAAGCCTGGGAGGCGGAGAGGAACACGGAGGTTTTCGTCATGAGGCGCATCATCCGGCAGCCGCCAGAACCCGTCGTTGGGCGTTGGACAGCGCAAGTTCGTGTTGCATATCAAAAGAGCGGCGGCGATTCGTCTCGCCCCCGCCCTCATTTCATAGGAAAACGCCCAAATCGGGGCAGATCAACGGCCGCGTGCAGCCGGCAGCAGGCCTTCGCGCTGCATCTTCTTGCGCGCCAGCTTGCGAACGCGGCGAACGGCTTCAGCCTTTTCGCGTGCACGCTTCTCAGACGGCTTTTCAAAGAAATCGCGCATCTTCATTTCACGGAAAATGCCTTCGCGCTGCATTTTCTTCTTGAGAGCGCGGAGCGCCTGGTCAACGTTGTTGTCGCGGACTAGTACCTGCACGTTTATCCCGTTCCTTTGGTTTTAAATGTTGGTCCTTCCGTCGATGGAGGTCACATCTTCGGAAACAGCGTAATGGTTCGCGCGGCCACTGAGTCCGGCGATTGAGGTGCGAGATACCAGAAGACCCTGATGAAGTCCATATGGCACAAGGCTTCCAGCCAATAATTTTGCGGCCTACGCTGCACTTCTTCCGGGGTGTCGAAAGACGGATGACAATGCGTCGCAAAACGGACGTCATGTCGTGGGTTGATCTGCGACCTGTATCATCCTACCCACATGCCTGAACCACAGGAGTTTAAGGCGAATGCGCAAATATTCGGTCTTTGCCGTTGTCCGTGAGGCGATGCGTGCCCACAAGGGATGGGAGGCTCAATGGGTCTCTCCCGAGCCGCGGCAGTCCTATGACGTGATCATCATCGGCGCCGGCGGCCATGGCCTCGGTGCCGCCTATTATCTGGCCAAGGAACACGGCATCACCAATGTCGCTGTCATCGAAAAGGGCTGGCTCGGCGGTGGCAATACCGGCCGTAACACGACGATCATCCGGTCCAACTATCTCTATGAAGAGAGCATGGACATCTACGAGCATTCGCTGAAGCTCTGGGAAGGTCTCTCTCAGGACCTCAACTACAATGTCATGTATTCGCCACGCGGCGTGATGATGCTGTCGCACAATGTGCATGACCAGCAGTCCTTCAAGCGCCATGTGAATGCCAACAATCTCTACGGCATCGACAATGAGTGGCTGACGCCGGAGCAGGCGAAAGCCTTCTGCCCGCCGCTCGATATCTCGAAGACCGCGCGTTACCCGATCAACGGTGCAGCACTTCAGCGTCGTGGCGGCACGGCGCGTCACGATGCGGTTGCCTGGGGCTATGCGCGCGCGGCGTCGGATCGCGGCGTGCACATCATCCAGAACTGCGAAGTCACGGGTATCCGTCGCGGACCGAACGGTGAAGTGACCGGCGTTGATACGACCAAGGGCTTTATCGGCGCGAAGAAGATCGGCGTGTCCGCTGCCGGCCACTCCTCCGTCGTCATGGGCATGGCGGGTGTGCGTCTTCCCGTTCACTCGACGCCGCTGCAGGCACTCGTCTCCGAGCCGCTGAAGCCGATCTTCCCTTGCGTGGTCATGTCCAACACCGTGCATGCCTATATCTCGCAGTCGGACAAGGGCGAGCTGGTCATCGGTGCCGGTACCGACCAGTATAATTCCTACAGCCAGACCGGCGGCATGCAGATCATCACGCATACGCTCGATGCCATCTGCGAGCTCTTCCCGATGTTCCGTCGTGTGAAGATGATGCGCCAGTGGGGCGGGATCACCGACAACACGGCAGACCGTTCGCCGATCCAGAGTGTCACGCCGGTTCCGAACCTCTTTGTCAATGCCGGCTGGGGTACGGGCGGTTTCAAGGCGACGCCGGGTTCGGCCAATCTCTTTGCCCATCTCATCGCCAAGGGCGAGCCGCACCGGCTGGCTCAGGGCCTGACGCTCGACCGGTTCCGCACCGGCCGCCTCATCGACGAGGCAGCCGCCGCTGCCGTGGCGCACTGAATTAGGGATCGTCCAACATGCTGGTCATCAAATGCCCCTATTGCGAAGAAGAGCGTGCAGAGCTCGAGTTTCGCGCCGCCGGTGAAGCGCATATCGCGCGTCCCGCCGACATCGCCTCGATCACGGACGAGGAGTTCGCCGACTACTTCTTCCTGCGTGACAACCCAAAGGGCCTGATCTTCGAACGCTGGCGCCATATCCATGGCTGCGGACGCTTCTTTAACGCCGCCCGCGACACGATCTCCGACAAAATCCTGCTGACCTACAAGGCCGGTGAACCCATGCCCGATCCCGCGACGCTTCAGTCCGCAACCGTCACTAAGGGAGAGAAGGCATGAGCGCTGCCAACCGTATCCCCGGCAAGGGCCGCCTGACGCCGGCGCTGACCGCCCGCTTCACCATCGATGGCCGCACGCTGACCGCTTACGAGGGCGATACCGTCGCCTCCGCCATGATCGCCAACGGCATGCATCTCGCCGGCCGCTCGTTCAAGTATCACCGTCCGCGCGGCATCCTGACCGCAGGTCCGGAAGAGCCGAACGCACTGCTCGACGTCTCGCGTGACGCTGCCCGCCGCCAGCCGAATGTGCGGGCGACCGTGCAGGAAGTCTTCGACGGCATGAAGATCGAGACGCAGAACCGCTGGCCGTCGCTGTCGCTCGACATCGGCGAGGTCAACAATCTGCTGTCGCCCTTCTTTGCCGCCGGCTTCTACTACAAGACCTTCATGTGGCCGAAGGCTGCCTGGCACCAGATCTATGAGCCCTTCATCCGTCGTGCTGCCGGTCTCGGCCATGCGCCGAAGGAAGCCGATCCGGATCATTACGCCAACCGCTATGCGCATTGCGACGTGCTGGTGATCGGTGGCGGTGCCGCCGGTCTCGCTTCGGCGCTCACTGCCGCCCAGACGGGTGTGCGCGTCATGATCGTTGACGAACAGCCGGAAATGGGCGGTGCCTTCCACTTCGACACGGGCGCCACCGTCGACGGCCAGAGCGGCTGGGACTGGGCGCAAGCCACCGTCGCGAAGCTCAAGGCGATGTCCAACGTCACCGTGCTCTCGCGCACGACGGCCTTTGGCTATCACAACCACAATTACGTGGCGCTGGTTGAGCGCGTTACCGACCATATCGCCAAGCCGTCGAAGAACCAGCCGCGCGAGCGTTTGTGGCAGGTGCGTGCCAAGCGCGTGATCATCGCCAGTGGTGCAATCGAACGCCACATGGTCTTTGCCAACAATGATCGCCCAGGCATCATGCTGGCGGCTGCCGGACGCACCTATCTCAACCATTTCGGCGTGGCCATCGGCGCCAAGGTCGGCGTCTATACGGCGCATGACTCAGCCTACGAGGCTGCGATCGATCTGAAGAAGGCAGGCGTTTCCGTGCCTGTGATCGTCGACGCCCGCGAGAAGCCGGGTGACAAGGTGCTGGCGGAAGCGCGCGCGCTCGGCATCGAGGTGCTGACGGGCCATGGCGTGGTCGACACATCAGGTCGCCTTCGCGTCCGCTCGATCAGCGTTCGCCGCAATGGCGGGGGCGCGACCCGTAAGATCGAGGTCGATGCGCTCTTGATGTGCGCCGGCTGGACGCCCTCCGTGCATATGTTCTCGCAGTCGCGCGGCAAGCTGAAGTTCGATGCTGCCAACCAGCGCTTCCTGCCGGATGTCTATGCCCAGGAGTGCATCTGCGTTGGCGCCTGCAACGGCACCGACGATCTGCAGGCGCTGCTCGATGAGGCAACTTCTGCCGGTCTCTCCTCGGCCAAGGCTGCGGGTGCGACTGAGACGCCAGCCGTCTCGCTGTCGGGTTCCAATGCCCATGCCTGGACCGGCGGTATGATCGGCGCTGCCGAAGGGGCCGGCCGTGACGACAACGTCAAGGCCTTTGTCGACTTCCAGCATGATGTCTGCGCCAAGGATATCAGGCTCGCCGTCCGCGAAGGCATGCATTCGATCGAGCATATCAAGCGCTTCACGACGAACGGTATGGCGTCCGACCAGGGCAAGCTCTCCAACATGCATGGTCTTGCCATTGCAGCGGAAGTGCTGGGCAAGGAGATCCCGCAGGTCGGTCTCACCACCTTCCGCGCTCCCTATACGCCCGTCACCTTCGGCACGCTGATCAACCATTCGCGCGACGCGCTGTTTGATCCGGTGCGCAAGACGCCGATGCATGCCTATGAGGTCTCCCAGGGCGCCGTCTATGAAGATGTCGGCAATTGGAAGCGCGCCTGGTATTATCCGAAGGCCGGCGAAGACATGCATGCGGCGGTCAACCGCGAATGCAAGACGGCGCGTGATGTTGCCGGCGTGTTCAACGCCTCGACGCTCGGCAAGATCGAGGTTGTCGGGCCGGATGCTGCCGAGTTCCTGAACCTGATGTATACCAATGCTTGGGACACGCTGAAGCCCGGCAAGGCGCGTTATGGCATCATGACCCGCGAAGACGGCTTCATCTATGACGATGGCGTCGTCGGGCGTCTCGCCGAGGATCGCTTCCACGTGACGACCACGACGGGCGGTGCGCCGCGTGTGATGCACCACATGGAAGACTATCTGCAGACGGAATTCCCGCATCTGAAGGTCTGGCTGACGTCGACCACCGAACAATGGGCGGTCATTGCCGTCCAGGGTCCGAAGGCGCGCGACATCATCGCGCCTTTCGTCGAGGGCATCGACATCTCCAACGAGGCCTTCCCGCATATGAGCGTGGCCGAGGGCACATTCTGCGGCGTGCCGACGCGTCTCTTCCGCGTGTCGTTCACCGGCGAACTCGGTTTCGAAGTGAACGTGCCGGCCGATTTCGGCGCTGACGTCTTCCGCCAGATCTGGGAGCGCGCGCAATCACTTGGTGCTTGCCTCTACGGCACCGAGACCATGCACGTGCTGCGCGCCGAAAAGGGCTATATCATCGTCGGTCAGGACACCGACGGCACGCTGACGGCTGACGATGCCGGCCTCTCCTGGGCGGTGTCGAAGAAGAAGACCGACTTTGTCGGTATTCGCGGCATGAGGCGTCCAGATCTGGTCAAGGAAGGCCGCAAGCAGCTCGTCGGGATCTTCACCAAGGATCCGAACGAGGTGCTGGAAGAGGGCGCGCAGATCGTCGCCAACCCGAACCAGCCGAAGCCGATGACCATGCTCGGTCACGTGACCTCGTCCTACTGGTCGGAAAACCTCGGTCGCTCGATCGCGATTGCTATGGTGGCCGGTGGCCGCGCCCGCATGGGCGAGACGCTTTACGTGCCGATGAAGGACAAGACCATCGCGGTGGAAGTGGCCGACATGGTATTCTTTGACAAGGAAGGAGGCCGCATCCATGGCTGATATGTCTGTTGCAGAACGCAGAAACGTTCTTGCCGGCTTCCAGGGCGGCAGCGCCAAGGTTCGCCTGACGCCTGCGCTTCCCGCCACCCGCGTGTCGCTTCGCGCGGATGCCGATGCCGTCGCAGGTCTCTCCAAGACGCTCGGTCTCAAGCTGCCAGTCAAGCCGAAGACCTCGGCCTCGGCAAAAGGCCGCACAGCCTTCTGGATCGGGCCGGATGAATGGTTCCTGATCGACGAGAAGGGCGACGGCCTTATGGCCGATTGCGCTGCCTCGGGTGTGGTTCATTCGGCGACCGACATCTCCCACCGCAATACCGGGATCATCGTCTCGGGACCGGCTGCCGCCGACACGCTGAATGCGGCCTGCCCGCTCGACCTCTCGCTCGCGGCCTTCCCGGTGGGGGCGGTGACCCGCACCGTCTTCGGCAAGATCGAGATTATCCTCTACCGCGCAGACGAAGAGACCTTCCGGGTCGAATGCTGGCGGTCCTTTGCGGAATATGCGTTCGGTATGCTGGCCGAGGGCGCGGAGGATGCCTCGCTCTGAGGAGTGGGGTGTTTGAATGGGGTCGAGGAGGTCGGGGTGACCCGGCCTTTTTTGTTTGGTTGTGTGCTGAGCTCGCTTCGGTCTGGTTCGCATGGTATCGTCTGAGCCGGCACACCAGAGCAAGGAGGTCAAATACGATGAAATCCTTGGGACAAGATACCCTGAAGGCCGTGGACGATCTGGTTCAGATCGGTGGTTTCGCGTCTGCGGATGAGGCCGTGCTTGCCGCAATCGAGGCCTGGCACCAAACGGCTGATGATCCTGCTCAACGTCTTGAGGCCATCCGGCTGAGGGTGCGTCGCTCGATCGATGATCCTCGCCCAAGCCTCAGCGTGGAGGAGGTGGACGCCGCGCTCGACCAGATGATGGCCGAAGCGCAATCGGTGCCGGGACGTGCGGCGCGCTAAGGTCCGCTTTCGCCCAGAGGCCCTGAACGATCTTCGAGATATCTTTGCGTTTGTGCAGTCGCTTAGCCAGTCGCCTGTGACCGCGAGACGCTATGTCGGTCGTATTCGTGCGCGATGCGAGAAGATCGGCGATGCGCCCTATGGCGGCGTGGCGAGAGACGACTTGGCTCCTGGGCTGCGCATGGTTCCTTTCGAGCATAGTGCGGTCGTGCTCTACCTCGTTGATGCTGGCGACGTCGTGATCACCAACATCTTCTACGGACGCCGAAACTACGCGGCTCTGTTCGGCTCAAGCGGTTGAACCTTCCCACCCCGCCCATTTCACCCAGCGCCCATGAAAATCCGCCCGGCCGATCTCGCGGGTTTCGCCTGTCGGCCAGAGCGTGAGCAGGAGTGCCGCCCCTTCCGGCTTGCCGTCGGCTTCCAGTTGCAGGCGGGCGAGCGGTGCGGCTTCCGTCGCGCGGGCGCCCGCTTCGGCGATCAGGGCTTCACCTTCGGCCTTCGCCGCCGGAGGCAGATATTGCCAGGCGATGGTGTGGTCGATCACATGCGTCATGCCTGGGCGTGGCGTGGCAAGCCGGTGCCGCAGCCAGCCGATGGCGTCGGCCTTCTCGACCTTCAGGCCGCTTTCGGTCGCCATTTCGAGTGCCGCTGCCGTGCGGTCGAGGCGGTCCTGCTGGTCGGCCCAGATATAGGAGAAGAGCCGCAGGCGGTCGTCTTCGGAGGCCGGGTCGAGCGGGTTCAGATCGCAGCCGGCGCGTTCGGTGATTTCGATGGCGGCTTGTGGCGGCGGCGGGCCTTCCCAGCGCGGGGCGAGGTCGACGGCTGAGGCCTGGCCCCAGCGGATGTTTCCCAGTTGGTAGTTGTAGCGGTCCAATTGCAGGTTCAGCCCGGCGCTGGCACCGACTTCCGAGAGGATCAGCGGTTTGCCGGTGAGTGCTGCGATCGTCAGGAAGCCGGGAAGCAGGGCGGAGGAGCGGCGCACCTCGTTGGTCTGTGGGGCGGATTTCAGTCGCTCCAGGATGAAGGCTTCGTCGCGGCGCATGGCAGCTTCCACGGCGGCCCAGAGCGTGTCGTCATCGACGGCATGCGGCGGGTAGACGCCTGCAAGTGCTGGGTCCTGGCCGGATCGGACCAAGGCATGCAGCGTGCCGGCGAGCCTGAGGGCCAGCGCATCGCCGGTGCCGTCGGGATTTCCGGGCCAGCCGAGCACTGTTGCCCCGATACGGCTGTCCCCGGTCAACCGCTCTGCCGCCAGCGTGCAGAGGCGGGCGGTGAAGGGGGAGCCGAGATCGGCGCAGGCTTTTGCCTGGCGCAGGAAACTCTGGCGGATCAGTTCGCTGCGGTCGTCGCTCATGGTCTGAGGCACCTTTCGTGTCAGACGCCTTCCGGGCGATCCTTCGGGTCGAACTGGGAAATCGTGATCCAGTCAGCGGTGAGGGCCGGCTTGCGCTCGTCCTCGATCTCGACGGTCACCTCATAGGTGTTCATCAGCATGCCGGCGCCGCGAAAGCGGGCCTCGGCGAGCTTGAAGGATCCCCTGATACGCTTGCCCGTCTTCACCGGCGACAGAAAGCGGAGTTTCTCGAAGCCGTAGTTGATACCCATTGTCTGCTCGCGGATTTTCGGCAGGCAGTTGTAGTTCATCGCCGACAGCAGTGAGACGGTGAGGAAACCATGGGCGATCGTGCCGCCGAAGGGGGTCTCTGCGGCCGCGCGCACCGGGTCGGTGTGGATGAACTGGTGGTCCATGGTGGCGCCGGCAAAGGCGTCGATCATCGGCTGGTCGACGGTGATCCAGTCGGACACGCCGACAACGGTGCCAACGAGGCCCGGCACGTCCTTGAGCGAAATCTCTTGCGGCATGAAAAGAACCTGATCTGTCAATAATTCTCGCAGGCTACAGCCGCTTGATGTCATGCGGAAGAGGCTAACGTCACTGGCGTGGAGAAACTCAGCTCTCGACCCAGAAATCGACGTTGCGGGCTTTCACGCTGATCTTCGTGGCGCTGCGGCCAGTCTGAAGTCGGCGCCATTTGCGCTTGTCCTGTGCGGGAAGGGCGAAGTCCTTCGGTTCGGTCGAGCGGTTGAATAGCACTGCAACACGGCACTCGTTGCCCGTCTCCCGATCCAGGGAGGCAAGGACCATGGCGAAGCCGCCGAGATCGGGCGTTTCCCAGTCGCCAACGGTCATCGGCTGGCCGTCGGCATTCAGCCATGCCACGTCATTCTCTCCGGCGAGGATACGCATGTCCATGAAGCAAGAGAAACGCTGGCGCATGGCGGCCAGACGGGCGGTGGTGTCGATCAGCTCCTCGTCCGCCCCAGACCAATCGAGCCAGGTCATGGCATTGTCCTGGCAATAAGCATTGTTGTTGCCGCGTTGCGTGCGGCCGAACTCGTCGCCGGCCGTCAGCATCACGGCACCTCGGCTGGCAAACAGCGTCGAGAGCAGGGCCTCGACATCCTGCCGACGCTTCTTCAGGATCGCCTTGTCGGAAGTTTCACCCTCGACCCCGTTGTTCCAGGAATGGTTCTCGTTGTGGCCGTCGCGGTTTTGCTCGCCATTCGCCTCGTTGTGTTTGTGCTCAAAGGAGACGAGATCATAGAGCGAAAAGCCGTCATGGGCGGCGATGAAGTTGACGCTGCGGGTCTGCCCGTGGCCGTCATGGGCGAAGAGATCCGCGGATCCGGCAAGCGCCGTTGCGAGGTCGCCTGTCGTCCCGGCGTCGCCCCGCCAGTGGCGGCGGAAGGTGTCGCGGGCGCGGTCGTTCCATTCGAGGAAGGCGGGCGGGAAGCGGCCGAGTTGATAGCCGCCGAGCCCGATGTCCCAGGGTTCGGCGATCAGGATGCGGTCTTCTAACACGTCGTCTTCGAGGATGGCTTTCAAGGTCGGGGCATCCGGATGAAAACCGTCCCAGTGACGGCCCATGATCGGGGCGAGGTCGAAGCGGAATCCATCCACGCCTGCTGACAGGACGAAGTGGCGGAGCGTATCGACGATCAGCTGACGGACGACGGGATGGTCGCATGCCAGCGTGTTGCCGCAGCCGGTGTCATTGACCAGCGTCCCGGGATCATCGGCCACGTGGCGGAACAGCGACCGGTTGTCGATGCCGCGCAGCGAGAGCGTTGTGCCGTGCACGTCGCTTTCGCCGGTGTGGTTGAACACGAGGTCGAGGATGACGCCGATACCTTCGGCATGCAGGGCGGCGACCGTCTCGCGCAATTCCTTCACCCCGCCCGGCACGAGGCGCGGATCAAGCGCCATCATCGCGACGGGATTGTAACCCCAGCTGTTGGAGAGGCCGATAGGGGGAAGGTGCCGCTCGTCGATCCAAGCGGTGATCGGCATCAACTCGACCATGTCGACGCCGATACGCCTGAGATGCGCGAGGATGGCGGGGTGGGCGAGGGCTGCGAGCGTGCCGCGTTGGGCGTCCGGCACGTCAGGGTGCAACATGGTCAGCGCCTTGACGTTGACCTCGTAGATGAAGCCTGTGCGCTCGCCGAGGGGTATCATCGGCTTCAACGGCTTGTGTGCCTTCAGGATCGATTTCGGCATCAGGTCGGCGGTGTCGACGCCGAACTGACCAAGGCGTGTGTCGTAAACGAAGGGCCGGTCCAGCTCGGTGGCGTAGGGATCGATCAAGAGCTTGGATGGATCATACCAGTGGCCTTGCGCGGGATCATAGGGGCCGTGGATGCGGAAGCCGTAGCGGGCGCCTTCCCTGACGTCTTTGGCAAAGACGTGATGCACATCGCCGTCGCCGCGCACCATCGTGAGGCGGGCGAGTTCCGTCTCGCCCCCCTCATCGAAGAGGCAGAGGTCCACGCGTTCGGCGTGATGCGACCAGAGACGGAAATCGGTACCGGTTTTGCCCAGGGTGGCTCCGAGCATCGGCTTGGTCATGGATCGCCTCGTGGTCCGGTTGATTCGCGCGCCTGATGGAACATAGCAGGCGGGCGGCCCCGGACCAGAGCGGTTGCGCTTACATGGCCTTGAGGTTCACGGCTTTCACGGCCGCTTCCTTCCGTTCGCTATAGCGATCGGTCAGGTAGTCGGAGATGTCACGGGTGAGGTAGGTGAACTTCACTAGTTCCTCGCAGACATCGACGACGCGCTCGTAATAGGACGAGGGCTTCATTCGACCATCCGCGTCGAATTCCTGATACGCTTTGGCAACCGAGGACTGGTTGGGGATTGTGATCATCCGCATCCATCGGCCGAGCAGCCGCATGGAGTTGACCGCGTTGAACGACTGCGAGCCGCCGGAGACCTGCATGACGGCGAGCGTCTTGCCCTGGGTCGGGCGGACGGCGCCGACGGAGAGCGGGATCCAGTCGATCTGTGCCTTCATGATGCCGGTCAGGGTGCCATGACGCTCGGGGCTCACCCAGACCTGGCCTTCGGACCATTGGGAGAGGTCGCGCAGTTCCTGCACCTTGGGATGGCTCACCGGTGCATCGTCGGGAAGCGGCAGGCCGGAGGGGTCGAAAACCTTCACCTCGGCGCCGAAATGTTCGAGCAGGCGCTTGGCTTCCATGGCCAGCAGGCGGCTGAAGGAGATCGGCCGCAGTGAGCCATAGAGGATCAGGATGCGCGGCTTGTGGGTGGAAAAAGGGCGCCGCAGCGCCTCCAGATCCGGCATGCGCAAGTGGTCGAGATCGGCGGCGGGCAGGTCGGTATTCACATCAGACAAGGCGCTTGCCCTCCGCATCGAGAACGGCTTCGCCGTCTTCCTTGACGAATGCCGAGGTGAAGGCGTCTGATGGCAGAATGTCGAGGACCAGCTCGGACGGCCGGCAGAGGCGTGTGCCTAGGTCGGTGACGACGAGCGGACGGTTGATCAAGATCGGGGTTGCGATCATCGCGTCCAAAAGCTCGTCGTCGGAGAGCGCGGGATCGGCAAGCCCGAGTTCCTCATAGGGCGTGCCCTTTTCGCGGATCGCCTCGCGGACCGAAAGGCCGGAATCGGCGATCATCTTCGCAAGCTCTTCCTTGCTCGGCGGGGTCTTCAGATATTCGATGACCACGGGCTCGATGCCGGCATGGCGGATGAGGTCGAGCGTATTGCGCGAGGTGCCGCAGGCCGGGTTGTGATAAATGGTGACGTTCATGAAATTTCAGGCCTTTGCTTCATTGGCGGATCTGGCAGAAACGGCGTTGCCGGCCTCGTACCAGCCCTTGCTGCGATTGACGACGGCGACCAGCGCTAGCATCACGGGCACTTCGATCAGCACGCCGACGACGGTGGCTAAGGCGGCGCCCGAGTTGAAGCCGAAGAGGCTGATGGCGGTGGCGACCGCAAGCTCGAAGAAGTTGGAGGCGCCGATCAGGGCGGAGGGGCCGGCGATGCAGTGGGCTTCGCCGGTCATGCGGTTTGCCAAGTAGGCGAAACCGAAGATGAAGACGGTCTGCAGGAAGATCGGCACGGCGAGGATCGCGATCACGATCGGTTGGGCGAGGATCTGGTTGCCCTGGAAGGCGAAGAGTAGCACGACGGTCAGGAGCAGGGCGCCGATCGAGAGCGGCTGTATCTGGTCCTGGAAGCGCTGGAGTGCGCGGCCATCGCCGCTGCCGAGCGCCCGGCGCAGGATCTGGGCGACGATAACAGGCACGACGATGAAGAGCGCAACGGAGATCAGAAGCGTATCCCAGGGCACGATGATCGAGGAAACACCGAGCAGGATGGCGACGATGGGTGCGAAGGCCAGCACCATGACGGCATCGTTGAGTGCGACCTGGGTGAGGGTGAAGGGCGCATCGCCGCGGGTGAGGTTCGACCACACGAAGACCATGGCGGTGCAGGGTGCGGCCCCGAGCAGGATGAGGCCGGCGATATAGCTGTCGATCTGGTCGCTCGGCAGGAACGGCGCAAACAGCCAGCCGATGAAGATCCAGCCAAGAACGGCCATGGAAAAGGGCTTGACTGCCCAGTTGGCAAAGAGCGTAACGCTCATGCCGCGCCAATGGGTGCCCACTTCGCGGATGGCGGCAAAGTCGATCTTCATCAGCATGGGAATGATCATCAGCCAGATGAGGACTGCAACCGGCAGGTTGACCTTGGCGATCTCGGCCGAACCGATGAGCTGGAAGAGGCCGGGGAAGACGGACCCGAGCGCGATGCCGGCGGCAATCGCCAGCGCGACCCAGAGGGTCAGGTAGCGTTCGAAGGTGGACATGGATCAGGCGACCTCAGGATTGGCGGCTTCAGCGGTCGTACCGATCTCGGTCAAACGCTTTTGCAGCGAGAGCTTGTCGAGGCTCGCCATCGGCAGGCTGACAAAGATCGAGATGCGGTGATTGAGCATGCGATAGGCCTCGGCGAAGGCGAAGTGCTTTTCGCTATCCGTGCCTTCAGCTGCAGCCGGATCCGGGACGCCCCAATGGGCGGTCATCGGCTGGCCGGGCCAGACGGGGCAGGCTTCGGCGGCGGCATTGTCGCAGACGGTGAAAACGAAATCGAGCTGCGGCGCGCCTGGGACTGCGAACTCGTCCCAGTTCTTCGAACGCGCGAAGCTCGTGTCGTAGTTCATGCCCTTCAAAAGCTGCAGCGTGTAGGGGTGAACCTCCCCCTTCGGCTGGGAGCCCGCCGAATAGGCCTTGAACTTGCCCTGGCCGAGCCTGTTCAGAAGCGCTTCGGCGATGATTGAACGGGCGGAGTTGCCGGTGCAGAGGAAGAGCACGTTGTAGATCTTGTCGGACATGACAGGTCTCTCAGTTAGGGCGGGTGATTTCGAGGGTAGGGGAACAGCAGGCGAGATCGTCGATCAGCGGCTGGCAGAGGCTGGCATTGCCGCCACAGCAATCCTTGAGCAGGTAAAGCGCGACAGCGCGGAAGCGACCGAGATCGGCGCGGTAGATGATCGAGCGGCTTTGGCGCTCGCCTGAAACGAGGCCGGCCTGGGACAGTGTCGACAGATGCGCCGACATTGTGTTTTGCGGCACGCCGATCAGGCGGGCGAGTTCGCCAGCGGGAATGCCATCGGGTTCATGCGCCACCAGAAGGCGGAAAGTCTGCAGCCGGGTCGGCTGGGCAAGGGCGGCAAGCGCCGCGATCGTCGATTTTTCATCCATACTTCCAGAATAGTGGATATGATGGACGAGTCAATTGGGGTCTTGCCGGTGGCAAAGAAAAACGCCGGTGTCGAAGACGCCGGGGTTCCGTTGTTTGAGCGAAGGTCTCGATGTGGTCAGGTAATAACCGTCGGCTCGTCCATGCCCGTGTAGCGCTTGATCTCGGCCACCTCCTCGGCTGCCGCGATCAGGTCGGCCAAGGCTGCCTGCGTCTCGATTGCGTGGCGGCTGGCGTCCGGTTCGTAGCGCTCGACATAGAGACGCAGCGTTGCGCCAGAGGTGCCGGTGCCGGAGAGGCGGAAGACGATGCGGCTGCCGCCTTCGAAGAGGATGCGGATGCCCTGGTTCTTCGAGACTGAGTGATCGATCGGGTCGTGATAGGCGAAGTCGTCGGCCGCCGTCACGGTCAGGCCGTTGATCTTGGTGCCGGGCAGGCTGTCGAGCTTTGCCCGGAGTGCTGCGACGAGGGCGTTGGCATTGTCCGTATCGACGCCTTCGTAATCGTGGCGGGAATAGTAGTTGCGGCCGTATTCGGCCCAGTGGCTTTCCACGATCTGCTTGACGCTCTGCTTGCGGGCAGCGACGATGTTGAGCCAGAAGAGCACGGCCCAAAGACCGTCTTTCTCGCGCACATGGTCGGAACCGGTGCCGAAGCTTTCTTCGCCGCAGACCGTAACCTTGCCGGCATCCATCAGGTTGCCGAAGAATTTCCAGCCGGTCGGGGTCTCATACATGCCGATGCCGAGCTTTTCCGCGACGCGGTCGGCGGCGGCACTGGTCGGCATCGAGCGGGCGATGCCGGCGATGCCTTGTCTGTAGCCGGGGGCGCAGGTGGCGTTGGCTGAGATCATCGCAAGGCTGTCGGAAGGGGTGACGAACATGCCCTTGCCGACCACCATGTTGCGGTCGCCATCGCCATCGGAAGCGGCCCCGAAGTCCGGGCCGTCGGCGCTCATGACGTCGTCATAGAGTTCCTTGGCGTGGACGAGGTTCGGGTCCGGGTGGTGGTGGCCGAAATCGGGCAGGGGGATCTCGTTGCGCACGGAACCTGCGGGTGCGCCGAGACGCTTTTCGAGGATCTCGACGGCATAGGGGCCGGTGACGGCGCTCATGCTGTCGATCACCACGCGGAAGCCGCCTGCGATCAGCGAACGGATGGCCGGGAAGTCGAAGAGGGTTTCCATCAGGTCGGCATAGTCGGTGACCGGGTCGATCACCTCGACGGTCATGCCGGCGAGATCGAAGCCGCCGACCGTGTCGAGGTCGATATCGGCGACCTTGGCGATCTTGTAGCTGTCGATGACCTTGGTGCGGGCGAAGATCGCATCGGTGATCTTTTCCGGTGCCGGGCCGCCATTGCCGATATTGTATTTGATGCCGAAGTCTTCGGTCGGGCCGCCGGGATTGTGGCTGGCCGAGAGCACGATGCCGCCGAAGGCCTTGTATTTGCGGATGACATGCGAGGCAGCCGGGGTGGAGAGAATGCCGCCCTTGCCGACCAGGACCTTGCCGAAGCCATTGGCAGCGGCCATTTTCAGCGCCTTCTGGATGACTTCGCGGTTGTAGTAGCGGCCGTCGCCGCCGATGACCAGCGTCTGGCCTTCAAAACCTTCCAGGCTGTCGAAGATCGCCTGAATGAAGTTCTCCGCATAGTTCTCCTGCTGGAAGACCGGAACCTTCTTGCGCAGTCCCGACGTGCCGGGCTTCTGGTCCGCATAGGGTTTCGTGGAGACGGTCGAGATCATCGATTATAGGCCTTTCGAGACGAGGCGTTGATAAAGGTCGGCATAGGTCGCGCCGCTCCTGTTCCAGGAGACGTCGGATTTCATGCCCTGCTTCTGCATTTGCGACCAGACACGCTGGTCACTGTAGAGGCGAAGGGTGCGGCGGATGGCACGGCGGAGGGCGTCGACGGTTACCGGTGCAAACTGCACGCCGGTCGCCACGCCCGCTGCAAGCGCTGCTTCATTGGCGTCAATGATGGTATCAGCAAGGCCTCCGGTGCGGGCGACAAGCGGTACGCAGCCGTAGCGAAGAGCGTAGAGCTGGGTCAGGCCGCAAGGTTCGAAGCGCGAGGGCACGAGTATGATGTCGGAGCCCGCCTGCATGACATGGGATAACCCTTCATCATAGCCTAGCACCATGCCGACCCGGCCGCGATGATGGGCAGCGGCATTCTCTAGGGCGGCCTCGATACCGCTTTCCCCGGAGCCGAGGATGGCGAGCCTGCCGCCGGCATTGACGATCTCGTCGATGACGTCTGGCAGCAGGTCCAGACCCTTCTGCCATGTCAGGCGCGATATGACGCAAAAGATTGGCCCATCGTCTCCATCGAAGGCGAAGCGCTCGACCATGGCCGCGCGGTTACCGGCACGTTTCTTCAGGGCGGTGCCCGAATACTTGCTGCTCAACAAAGGGTCCGTGGAAGGGTCCCAGACATCGGCATCGATGCCGTTGACGATGCCGTAGAGGTCGGCGGTGCGGCTGGCAATGACGCCGTCGAGACCCATGCCGAATTCCGGCGTCAGGATCTCCTCCGCATAGGAGGGGCTGACCGTGGAGAGCGCATGGGCGGTCAGAAGACCGCTCTTCAGGTAGCTGATCGTGCCGTAGTATTCGAGCGCTTCGTGCCAGGCATGTCCCGGCAGGCCGAGATAGGGGAAGAGTGTCGCGCCGAATTGCCCCTGGAAGGCGATGTTGTGGATGGTGATCAGGCTCGGCACTTCAGGCGCTTCGGCATAGCGCATGTAAACGGGCACCAGTGCACCCTGCCAGTCATGCACATGCACCAGTTCCGGTTTGAAGCTCGGCAGCACGCCCGCCGCGATCTCGGCGCCCACCTTGGAGAGAACGGCAAAGCGCTTCCAGTTGTCGGGATAGTCCCGTCCCTGTGTGTCCAGATAGGGGCCGCCCGACCGTTCATAGAGCGGCGGGCAGTCGAGGATCAGAAGATCGAGGCCCTCGTGCCTCACCTCGAGAAGTGTGACCCTTTCATCGAGGATATCCTCGAATACGTGGACCTTCTTCGGCTTCTTCACCGCCTTCATCACGGCCGGATAGCCGGGGATCAGCGTCTTCGTCTCGACGCCATGGGCGGCGAGCGCGATCGGCAAAGCGCCCGCAACGTCGGCGAGGCCTCCGGTCTTGATCAGCGGATAGAGTTCAGAGGCGACCGAAAGGACCTTCATGGATGCGACTAACCCAATTTGTCGAGCATGGCCTGCGTGATGAGGCAGATCCCGTTTTCGCTGCGACGGAAGCGCTTGGCATCCATTTCCGGATCCTCGCCCACGATCAGCCCCTCCGGGATCACCACGCCATGGTCTATCACGACATTTGTGAGACGCGCGTGACGGCCGATCTGTACCTTCGGCAGGACGACGGCGCCTTCGAGACGGGAATAGGAATTGGCGCGGACACCGGTAAACAGCAGGCTCTTGTAGAGTGCCGACCCCGAGATAATGCAGTCCCCGGAGACCAGCGAGGAAATCGCCGAGCCACGGCGGCCTTCGTCGTCATGCACGAACTTGGCAGGTGGCGTGATCTCGGAATAGGTCCAGATCGGCCAGGACTTGTCGTAGAGGTCGAGTTCGGGAACGATGTCGGTCAGGTCGATATTCGCCTGCCAATAGGCGTCGATGGTGCCGACGTCCCGCCAGTAGGGCTCGCGCTCGAAGTCGGAGCGCACGCAGGACTGGGCGAAACGGTGGGCGACCGCTTTGCCGCTCTTGACGACATAGGGGATGATGTCCTTGCCGAAGTCGCGGCTCGATTCCGGGTCTGCGGCGTCGCGGCGCAGCAGCTCCATCAGGAACTTGGTGTGGAAGACGTAGATGCCCATGGATGCGAGGGCATGGTCTTCATTGCCGGGAATGCCCGGCGGGTCGGCCGGCTTCTCGACGAAGTCGATGATCCGGTCGGTCGCGTCGACATGCATGACGCCGAAGCCGGTTGCTTCCATGCGCGGCACTTCGAGGCAGCCGATGGTCACATCTGCGCCCGACGTGACGTGCTGCTGCAGCATCAGCTCGTAGTCCATCTTGTAGATGTGGTCGCCGGCCAGGATGACCATGTATTCCGGCGCGTAGGATTCGATGATGTCGGCATTCTGGTAGACGGCGTCAGCGGTGCCTTCGTACCACTGAGTCTCGGACACGCGCTGTGAGGCCGGGAGGATGTCGAAGCTCTCGTTACGTTCGGGGCGGAAGAAGTTCCAGCCGAGCTGCAGGTGGCGGATCAGCGAGTGGGCCTTGTACTGGGTGGCCACGCCGATGCGGCGGATACCGGAGTTCAATGCATTGGAGAGGGCAAAATCGATGATGCGGGCCTTGCCACCAAAATAGACGGCGGGCTTGGCGCGCCTGTCCGTCAATTCCTTCAGACGGCTGCCGCGGCCACCGGCCAGAACATAGGCCATGGCATCGCGCGATAGGCTTCTTGCCGTTTTCTCGGTCATGTATTTCCTCCCCTTACTGTTCCAATTCCAGCATGATCACGGCCAGCGGCGGCAGGGTCAGCCCTGCTTTTGCCCATCCGCTTCCCGTGGCATGCGCCTCCACGCGGCCACCATTGCCCTTGCCGCTGCCACCATAGATTTCGGCATCGGTGTTCAGTATCTCACGCCAACGGCCGGCCGCAGGCAAGCTCAATTCGTATCGCTCGTGATAGTTCGGCGTCAGGTTGCAGATGACGGCGATCGGCCTTTCGCCGGGTGCCTTGCGCAGCCAGGCAAGCACCGAATTCTCCTGGTCATCCGCATTGATCCATTCGAAGCCTTCACCCTCGCAGTCGCGGGCGTGCAGAGCCGGCTTGGAGCGATAGGTGAAGTTCAAGTCACGGACCAGGCGGCGCATGCCTTCATGCGGGGCGTAGTCCAGCAGGTTCCAATCGAGGGAGCGCGCTTCGGACCACTCGCTCCACTGGGCGAATTCCTGGCCCATGAACAGCAGCTTCTTGCCGGGATGGCCCCACATGTAGCCGTAATAGGCACGAAGATTGGCAAACTTCTGCCAGTCGTCGCCGGGCATCTTGGCGATCATCGAGCCCTTGCCGTGCACCACTTCGTCGTGGGAAATCGGCAGGACGAAGTTTTCCGAGAAGGCGTAGAGCAGGCCGAAGGTCAGCTCATGGTGATGGTATTTGCGGCAGATCGGATCGCGGGCGAAATAGCTCAGCGTGTCATGCATGAAGCCCATGTTCCACTTGAAGCCGAAGCCGAGACCACCTTCGTGAACCGGCTGCGACACCTTGGGCCAGGATGTACTCTCCTCGGCAATTGTCATGATGCCGGGATGGCTGCCATAGACATGGTGGTTCATCTGCTGGAGGAAACGCACCGATTCCAGGTTCTCCCGCCCACCATATTCGTTGGGTATCCACTCGCCTTCCTTGCGGGAATAATCGAGGTAAAGCATCGAGGCGACGGCATCGACGCGCAACCCGTCGAGATGGAACTTCTCGGCCCAGTAGAGCGCGTTGTTGATCAGGTAGGACAGCACCTCTACCCGGCCGAAATTGTAAATCGCCGTGTTCCAATCGGGATGGAACCCCTGGCGAGGATCAGCATGCTCGTAAAGCGCCGTGCCATCGAAGTTGCGAAGACCGTGTGCATCCGTCGGGAAGTGTGCCGGGACCCAGTCGAGAATGACGCTCAAGCCCACCTTGTGGCAGCCATTGACGAACCGCGCAAAGCCCTCCGGCTCGCCGAAGCGGGCGCTGGGCGCATAGAGGCCCGTCGTCTGGTAGCCCCAGGAGGGATCGTAGGGATGCTCGGTGACGGGCAGGAATTCGATATGGGTGAAGCCCATGTCGACACAGTATGGGATGAGCCTTGCGGCCATCTCGTCCCAAGAGAGCATTGAGCCGTCATCGCGGCGCTGCCAGGAGCCGGCATGAACCTCGTAAATCGAAATCGGCTGGCGGCGCTGGTCGATGCTGGCCCAGTGTTTGCGATGCGCCTCGTCTTCCCAGTTCTGTTCGAGTTCAGGGGTCGTCACTGAGGCGTTCTTCGGCCGCATCTCGGCGCGGCGCGCATAGGGGTCGGCCTTCAGCGGCTGCAGATCGCCATGCGGTCCAACGATCTCGAACTTGTAGGTCGCGCCAGCCCGGACATCAGGCGCAAAGATCTCCCAGATGCCGGTGTCGCGGCGCAGGCGCATGACATGCCGGCGTCCGTCCCAATCGTTGAAGTCGCCAACAACGGAAACGCGGCGCGCATTCGGCGCCCAGACGGCAAAGTGAAAGCCGTCCACCCCCTGATGCGTGATCGGGTGGGCACCCATCTTGTCGAAGAGGCGCAGATGCGAACCTTCCTTGATGAAGTAATCGTCCATCGGCCCGAGGATCGGCCAGAAGCTGTAGGGGTCGGTGACCGTCCATTCCGCATCGCCGCGGGTTGCGCGGTAGCGAACCGGCAGGATGCCGTCCAGCTTGACCGGCCCGGAGAAAAAGCCCGCATCGTGATGCCGGACCAGTTTGCCAATCGGCTCCCCGGCCAGATTGTGGGCGACTACTGTCTCCGCGCCCGGGATGAAGCAACGCGCGACATGGCCTGCGCCTGCCTCGTGCACGCCGAGAAAGGCGAAGGGGTCGCCATGCGTCCCATGGATAATCGCTTCGATTTCTGCTGCCGACGGTGTATCCGGCTTCGCTACGTCACCGCTCCTCTTCGGTGATTTTGCCATCAAGCTCTCCAGATATCCGCGTTGTATTGCCGTATGGTGCGGTCCGAGGAGAACCAGCCCATGCGCGCCGTGTTGCGGATCGTCTTGGAGTACCAGGCGGATTTGTCAGCCCAGATATCGTCCACGTCGCGCTGCGCCTTGGCATAGGCGTCGAAGTCGGCGGCGACCATGAACCAGTCATGCTGGTAGATGCCCTGCATCAGATCGGCATAGCGGTCGCGGTCATCAGGCGAGAAGACGCCAGACGCGATCGAGGAGAGGGCCTGCTGCAATTCGCGCGAGGCGTCGATCGCAGCGCGGGGATTGTGTCCCTCGGCCCTGATGCGACCGACCTCGTCTGCGGTCATTCCAAAAATCACGATGTTCTCCTCGCCTACATGATCGCGCATTTCGACATTGGCGCCGTCGAGCGTTCCAATGGTCAATGCACCGTTCAACGCGAACTTCATGTTCCCGGTTCCAGACGCTTCCATGCCGGCGGTGGAAATCTGTTCGGAAAGGTCGGCCGCAGGCACCATGACTTCGGCGAGTGAGACGTTGTAATTGGGGATGAACACGACCTTCAGCAGGCCGCGCACCGAAGGATCCGTATTGATCACGCGGGCAACGTCGTTCGCCAGTTTGATGATCAATTTGGCGTTGTGGTAGCTGGGTGCTGCCTTGCCGGCGAAGAGTTTGACGCGCGGCACCCAGTCGCGTTCCGGATGAGACCGGATCTGGTCGAAGAGGGCGACCGTCTCGATGATGTTCAGAAGCTGGCGCTTGTATTCGTGGATGCGCTTGATCTGGATGTCGAACATCGCCTGTGGGTCAATCTTGATGCCCATGCGGCTTGCAACCAGGCTTGCCAGTTTCTGCTTGTTGGCGAACTTCACTGCCGCGAACTTCTGCTGGAAAGAGGCGTCGTCGGCGAAGGCATCGAGACCCTTCAGCTTCGTTGCGTCATCAAGGAAGTCGGGGCCGATCGCTTCCGTGATCAGGTCTGTCAGGTCCGGATTGCATTGCATCAGCCAGCGGCGTGGGGTGATGCCGTTAGTCTTGTTGTTGATGCGGGTCGGGTAGAGCTTGTGAAGATCGGCAAAGACCGTCTCCTTCATCAGCTCGGTATGCAGCGCCGAGACGCCGTTGATCGAGTGCGAGCCCATGAAGGCCAGATTGCCCATGCGCACGCGGCGGTCACCGCTTTCGTCGATCAGCGAAATCTGGCGGATTTCATGGTCGTTGAAGCCACGCTTCTTGCGCGCGTCGAGAAGGACCTTGGCGTTGATCGCATAGACCAACTGCATGTGGCGCGGGAGGAGACGTTCGAACAACGGCACTGGCCAGCTTTCCAGCGCTTCCGGAAGCAGCGTATGGTTTGTGTAGGAGAACGTCTTGGACGAGATCTCCCAGGCTTCATCGAAGGCGACTCCGTGAACGTCAACGAGAAGGCGCATCAGTTCAGCGACGGAGACGGCGGGGTGGGTGTCGTTGAGCTGGATCGCGACCTTGTCCGGCAGTTGCGCGAGCGTATTGCCCTGCTGCAGGTGACGGCGGACAATGTCCTGCAGCGAGGCCGAACAGAAGAAGAATTCCTGGCGCAGGCGCAGTTCCTGGCCGGCAGGCGTGGCGTCGGCCGGATAAAGGACGCGGGTCAGCGATTCCGCCTTGTTGCTCTCGCGCAGCGCACCGATATGGTCGCCGGCATTGAAAGCATCAAGCAGGATCGGATCGATCGGCTGGGCTGACCAGAGGCGGAGCGTGTTGACGCGTTCGCCGCGCCAGCCGACGGCGGGCGTGTCATAGGCGGTGGCAATGACGCGCTCGCCCTGTTTCCAGACGTAGCGCGGCTCGCCGTCGGGCCCGTCAACGGTCTCGACCGTGCCGCCGAAACCGACTTCGTAGGAGCTTTCGCGACGCTCGAATTCCCAGGGATTGCCGTGGGCAAGCCAGCTTTCCGGCAGTTCGACCTGCCAGCCCTCCGCCATCTGCTGGCGGAAGAGGCCGTGCACGTAGCGAATGCCGTAGCCGTAAGCCGGGATGTTGACGGTTGCCATACTCTCCATAAAGCAGGCGGCGAGACGACCGAGGCCGCCATTGCCCAGCGCTGCGTCAGGTTCGAGGCCTGCGATCACGTCGAATTCGACGGACAGAGATGAGAGTGCCTCGCGGATGTCGTCGATCAGCCCGAGGTTCGACATGGCGTCGCGCAGGAGGCGGCCGATTAGGAACTCCAGCGACAGGTAATAAACCCGCTTGCCATTGTTCACATAGGTGGTGCGGGTGGATTCCATCCATGTGTCGATGATGCGGTCGCGCACCACGAGGATGGTGGCGGTCAGCCAGTCATGCGGAGTCGCAACCTTGGCGTCCTTGCCGATGCTGTAGGTCAGCTTGTCCATGATCTCGGCGGCCAGGGCGTCCGGATCTGAAACGCCGCGCTTGGGAAGGGGAAGGTCGACTTTGTGGGGAGTCTTGATCATCGGTCCGCCTGGCGTTGTTCGTGTCTCCGGGCGGCGCCGATGCGATCGCGGTGCCGCTTCCGTGATTGCCAGTTTACGCATCGAAATGAAACAGTTGCAACAGGCGGGTGGCTGCGAGGATGATTTTGTTGACGGCGCCGCAATAGCAATCAAGTTCCTGATTTAACTTTATTATCTTGAAAGCGTGAAGAAACGATAAGACCGCAGCCACGACAGCTGCGGTCAAATTGTGGGCAAAATCCAAAACGTTTTGGATCGGGTCAGTTGGTCAGGCGTGTAGACGCCGCAGCCGCAGCCTTGCCGATATCGCCGAAAGCCGCGACCAGACCAGCCATATCAGTCGGCTCTTTGTAGTGTTGGGTCGAGGTTGCGCATGCCAACAGCAATTCTTTACCCCTTTGAGGGGCCATGAAGGCGACCGTGAATATTTCGATGCCTTCGTCTTTCGCGGCTGTGCACTGTTCCAGGACTTTCGCGTCGATAGCCGGGTTCCAGGATGCGCTGTTGCCGGTCATTTCGCCATCGGTCATCAGGACGATGTAGCGGGTAAAGTCGGAATTTTGTTTGGCGGCGTGGGCAGTTTCCTCGGCCTTGTTGTCCTTTGTTAGTGCCTTGAACGCAAGCTCCATGCCGCCTGAAGCGTTCGTTCCACCTGTCGGGACGGATGGCAGCGCGGTAATGTAGTTGGTTGCCGTCGTGACGCCCCAGGCCATGCCGGAGGCAGGCTGGGTGGAGTCGTTGTACGAGACTGCGCCGACGCGGATCAGGTCACCTTTCGGATCAGCCTTCACCAGTTCGTTCATCATGACCGCCGAGGCCGTCTTCAAGGCCTGGATCTTCTTGACGTAGCAGGGGCTCGATGGATTGATGTAGTTCCTCCGGCCGGGCAGGATGTCCTTGTAGGCCCAGTTGGAGGCGCTGTAGTTAACGCAACTCGAAACTGTGGTGTCGATCGAGTTCGTGGTAAAGGCCATAGAGCCGGAGCGGTCCAGAACGACATACATCGACACGGCTGCGCCGCTCTCAGGCGTGGATTGCGCCGTTGCCGTGACGCTGACGGTGACTTCCCTCCATCCGAGCAAGGCGGTCATGCCATTGGTCGCCAAGGTGTAACTCGGCGATAGGCTGACTTCCACGGTCTTGCCCGTCTTTCCAAGCTTTCGCTCGACATTGCCAACCGCGCCGGCCAGCGGATCTGCTTCCGCTTCCTCGTCTGTCTGGTCGCTCGCGCCGCCCGGAAGCACGTTGTTGAGCTGCGCCTTCATGAACTTGCGCGCAAACTCCAGAACCGCTTCGTCGGACATCGCATCATTTTTTGCCAGCGCATTTGCAGCCGACAGCACGGCCGAGTCGGCGGCGTCCTGCAATGCGCTACGCACCTGAACCATGCGGTTCAAATCGATTGCCACGCCAGCCGTGGCGGCTGCTACGGGGAGCAGGATGGCCGTTGCCAGGCCGAAATTGCCGGCTCGGTCGTGCCAGAGGCGTGAGAAGAGAGATTTGCGTGGGCTGCCAGGGGTAGTCATCATGTCCATCCAAAATCAGCGTTTGGAGGGTTATAGGCCACACCCCATTGCAATCCGTTTAATCAGATCGCTAAAATTCGATGGAAGAATGCACTATTGGCGCACTGGGATGACATCAACGGCCTGATCCGTCTGATGCGAGCCGTAGCTTTTCAACACGCCAATGACCGGTGCGACATCGGCATAGTCCCGACCGTAACCGACGACGATGTGATCGGTGCTGGCCACGATGTCGTTCGTCGGGTCGAGCTCCAGCCAGCCGGTAAGCTTGCCGCACCAGATGCGGACCCAAGCATGCATGGCATCGGCGCCTTCCAGCCGCTCCTTGCCCGGCGGCGGGATGGTGCGCAGGAAGCCGCTGACATAGCCGGCGGGGATGCCAAGGCTGCGGAGCGCCACGATCATCACATGACTGAAGTCCTGGCAGACGCCGCGCTTCTTGTCGAAGGCCTCGGCCGGCGTCGTGTCGACGGTCGTGGCTTCGGCGTCGTATGTGAAGTCCTTGTGGATGCGGCTGCAGAGCGTCTCGGCGATCTGGCGCACGGTCATGCTGGGTTTCAGCATGCTGCGCACATAAGCGGCGATCGCCTTGTCCCGGGGGAGGCGCGGGCTCGTGCCAAGAAAATGATGCGGTGATTCCGCGTCGAGCGACCAGGTTTCGCCGATCTCCTGCGGAAGGCGGTCGAGCAAAGGCGAGAAGTCGGCAGTCATCGGCTGAGCCTGAACCATCACTCGGGCCTGCATGCGAATGTCGAGTTTCTCGTGCGGACCGCGAAGGATGGCATGACTCGTCGGGTGGCGGAAGAAGTCGTTGAAGGTCGAGAGCTCGTCCGGCTCCGGGGTGACCGTGATGGCACCGGCTATGAGCCGCTGACGTTCGGGAAGCGACAGCGGCAGAAGCCGCAGCATGTGGTGAGCGCCCGTTGCCGGAACCTCGTAGCGGTAGCCGATGTGAAGGGAAAGGTCGTAGAGCATCGCGTCAGCTCAGATAGGTCTGAGCGAGGATATCGGAGAACTTCTCCAATTCGCGCTCCAGATTGGCGTATACATCTGCCGACATTCCTTCCGGCGTCAACACCGCAAGTCCCGAATGAAGACGCATCGCCTCGCGGAAAAGGGTCGACATCTGGCCGTTGACCATGGCGTTTGGCAGTTGCTCGGCCTCGATGCGGATCTCGTTCAACTGGAAGAGGATCGAGCGCGGGTTGAGTGGATCGAGCGCCAGGAGGTCGGTGACGGTTAGCCGCGCCGTCGAAACATTGTAGCGGCGGCGATGGGTCATGACGTTGTCGCCAATCTCGAGCAGCATGTCGAGGGAGCCGTCGGGCGCATCGGGACCGGTCATGTGGCCAAGCAGGCGTGTCATGTGCAGGCCGCGTTCCAAGAGACGACCGATGGTCAGGAAGCGCCAGCCGGTGAAGCGATACATGTTTTCATGCACGAGACCGGCAAAGCCCGCAAGCTTGCGCAAGAGTATGGTCATGGCATGCGCCGCGTCGTCGCCCGGCTTCACCTTCTCGTGGAAACGCTTCGCCGTCTTCGACAGGTCGTTCAGTGCAAGCCACCCATCCGGCGAGAAACGGTCGCGGATGTTGCTGGCGGAATAGACGGCGCTGTCGATGTTGCGCAGCAGACTTTCTGGCACGCCGGACTTGGTATCGACGTCTATGTTCGAGAGGTATTCGCTGAAGAAGGCAAGCAGCGGCTGGTCCGGATTGGCGCTTTCGGCATAGCGCGCATGCCAGGCGCGCAGGATGCGCAGCACGCCTTCGGCCCGCTCGATGTAGCGACCGAGCCAGAAGAGGTTGTCGGCGGCTCTGCTCGGCAGGCTGCCAGGCATGTTGCGGGTGAAGGTCTCCTCCGCCGGCAAAAGCGAGGTGCGGTCAACGGGCTTGTCGGAGACGATCCAGACATCTGCGGCGCTCCCGCCGGATTGCATTGCAATCGCCGATACATCCGATCCGCTGCCGATCCGGGCAAAGCCGCCCGGCATGATCTGCCAGCCATCTTTCGTGCGGGCGGCAAAGACACGCAGCGACATCGGCCTTGGTGTCAACTGGCCGTCAACCATGGCAGGCGTGGTCGAAAGCGTCACGACCTCTTGGCCGACCAGATTGCCGGCTTCCGATTCCAGCCATTCGGCCGTGGTTCGGCCCTGCGGGTCCTTGTAGCGCGAGCCCATGACCGAGCGGCCGTTGTCGTCGAAGAAGGGCAGGCGGGAGAAGGCGGAGCCGATGACCATACGGTCCAGATGGGCCGCCACATGCTCGCGCTCGGCTTTCTGGCCGCACCACCAGGTGGCGATCGAGGGCAGCTTCAGCTCCTCGCCCAGCAGATGACGCGAGAGGGTGGGCATAAAGGCGAGCAGCGCGCGGGTTTCGAGAATGCCGGAGCCGAGCGCGTTGACAAAGGTGACGGCACCGTTGCGCAGCGCCTGCACCATGCCGGGCGTGCCGATATAGGAGTTCTGGTCTAGTTCCAGCGGATCGGCGAAGGCGGCATCGAGGCGGCGCCAGAGAACGCTCACCGGCTTCAGGCCAGCCACCGTGCGGACCATGACCTTGCCGTTGACGATGGTGAGATCCTCACCTTCGAGCAGCATGATGCCGAGATAGCGGGCGATATAGGCGTGTTCGAAATAGGTCTCGTTGGCAGGCCCCGGAGACAGAACCGCAATGCGCTCGTCGGAGCCGCGGGTGCGGGCCTGCAGCGCCTTACGGAAGGCGCCGAAGAAGGAGGCGAGGCGGTGGACGTGGGTCTCGGCATAGACGTCAGAGAAGGCGCGGGCGGTCGCAACCCGGTTTTCCAGCGCAAAACCCGCACCCGAGGGCGCCTGAGTGCGATCGGCGAGCACCCACCAGTTGCCGTCTGGCCCGCGGCCGATTTCGAAAGAACAGAAATGCAGGTAGTGACTACCGGCCGGCTTAATGCCGACAAGCGGGCGCAGGAATTCCGGGTTGGACGCAATCAGCTGCGGTGGCAGGAAGCCTTCCTGAACCAGGCGATTTTCCGAATAAATGTCAGCGACAACGGCTTCGAGAAGATTGGCGCGCTGCACGAGGCCATCCGCCAAGACCTGCCATTCGGCTTCCGAAATCATCACCGGGATATGCGAGAAAGGCCAGGCACGCTCGCTCGATCCGCCGGAACCATAGGCACGGTAGAACACGCCTGCGTCGCGCAGATAACGATCGGCCCGGGCAAAGCGTTCGTGCAGATCGTGCTCGGGCATGGTGTCGATGGCGGACACAAGGGCCTGCCAGACGGGGCGGACATTGCCTTGTGTGTCGATCATCTCGTCGGCAGCACCGGCCAGCGCACGGTAGCCGGCCGTTCGGGCCTTGCTTTTCGGCGCCTCTGGCGGGGATAGCTCCGCTGCCGTCTTCTGTGCCATCAGATCAGATACCTTGCGGTCGTCTCAGGTCCAAAGTGTGCGGAAATTCCGGCGACACGGTCTCGGGCCATAGGGGATAGGAGCCGGCTGTATGGCCCCAAGGCTCGAAACGTGCAAGCCGACGGGCTTCCGCTTCATTCCCATTCACAGGGAAAGTATCGTAGTTGCGGCCGCCGGGATGGGCGACGTGATAAACGCAGCCCCCGATCGATCGGCCAGACCATGTATCATAGATATCGAATGTTAGCGGTGTGTTGACAGGCAGCACGGGATGCAGGCCCGAAGCGGGCTGCCAGGCCTTATAGCGGACGCCGGCGACGGCCACGCCATTCACATCGGCTTTGCGCAGTGGCACGGCGCGTCCATTGCAGGCGACGGTGAAGCGATCGGGATTGGCGGTTTCGAGCTTTACCTGCAGGCGTTCGACCGAGGAATCGACATAACGGACCGTGCCGCCGATTGCCCCTTGCTCACCCATGACATGCCAGGGCTCCAACGCACCGCGCAGTTCGAGCTTGGACGCCTCGTATTCGACTTCGCCGAAGAAGGGGAAGCGGAATTCGAGCTGGGCCGCGAACCATTCCGGCTTGAAGTCAAAGCCGTTCTGGCGGAGATCAGCCAGCACTTCGAGGAAGTCCTGCCAGATGTAATGTGGCAGCATGAAGCGATCATGCAGGCTCGTGCCCCAGCGGACGAAACTGCCGCCAATCGGGTTCTTCCAGAAACGGGCGATGAGCGCGCGGATCAGGAGCTGCTGGGCGAGCGACATGCGGGCATTGGGCGGCATTTCGAAGCCGCGGAATTCAACGAGGCCAAGGCGTCCGGTCGGGCCATCGGGTGAGAAGAGCTTGTCGATGCAGATTTCCGAGCGGTGGGTATTGCCGGTGACGTCGACGAGCAGGTTGCGGAACAGGCGGTCGACCAACCAGGGCAGCGGCGGCGCCATACCCTCATTCGGCAGGGGGATCTGCGCGAGCGCGATTTCGAGTTCGTAAAGCGAATCGTGGCGCGCTTCGTCGATGCGCGGTGCCTGACTGGTCGGGCCTATGAATAGACCCGAGAAGAGATAGGAGAGCGACGGGTGGCGCTGCCAGTGCAGGACCAGGCTCTTCAGGAGATCCGGACGACGCAGGAAGGGGCTGTCGTTCGGGGTCGCGCCGCCGACCACGACATGGTTGCCGCCGCCCGTGCCGCAATGGCGACCGTCGATCATGAACTTGTCGGCGCCGAGGCGGCAGAGCCGCGCCTCCTCGTAAATCGCCGTGGTCGTGGCGACGCAGTCCTCCCAGTCATAGGCCGGGTGGATGTTGACCTCGATGACACCTGGATCGGGCGCGACGCGGATGACATTCAAGCGTTCATCATGCGGCGGCGTGTAGCCCTCGATATGGACAGGCAAATTGAGGCTTTCGGCAGCCCGTTCGGCGGAGGCGATGAGATCGAGATAGTCTTCCAGCGCTTCGGTCGGGGGCATGAAGACGCAGACGCGGCCGTCGCGCACCTCGACGGAAATTGCGGTGCGCACGCGTCCGCCGATTTCCTCATAGGACTGACCCATTTGCACCTGCTGGCCGGTTTCGCTTTTCAGCGAATGCTCCGGCATGGCGCGGCCCTTGTCGGTCGCAAAATCCGGCAGCGGGGGCTTCTCCACGGTCGGATCGACCGGGTTGATATAGGGATACCAGGAGGGCGAGATATAGGGCAGCGAATTCAGCGGCAGGCGAAAGCCAACGGGGCTGTCGCCCGGCACCAGATAAAGCCGCCCGCGGCGCGTGCGCCACTTCTCGCTGACCCATTTGCGTCCGCTCGAGCGGCCCTGCCAGGCCTGAACCGGCAAGACATAGCCGGCGGGATTGGTGAGCCCGTTGCCGAAGACCTTGGCGATGCGGTTGCGCTCTTCCGGGTCCTTGAGCTTCGAATTGGCCGGGTCGACGTTTTCCGGCAAGCTCGCTTCCTTGATGATCCATTCGGCAGGATCCTCGAAGGCGGGGGCGACGTTTTCGCTGGGGATATCGAGCTCGGTCGCGATCGCCTGCAACAGGCGGGCTGCATCGTCATGGCCGACGCTGTAGTTCCGGTTCTCGACGGCGATCAGGTCGGGATTGCGCCAGACCGGCTTGCCGTCGCGGCGCCAGTAAAGCGAGAAGGTCCAGCGCGGCAGGCTTTCGCCGGGATACCATTTGCCCTGGCCGTAATGCAGGAAGCCGCCGGGGGCGAAGCGCTCCCGCAGGCGGCGGATCAACTGGTCGGCCTTGTCGCGTTTGGTCGGGCCGACGGCTGCGGTGTTCCACTCGTCTGACTGGAAGTCATCGATGGAGACGAAGGTCGGCTCGCCGCCCATGGTCAGCCTGATGTCGCGGGCCTGCAGCTCGGCATCGACCCGGTTACCCAGGCGGTTGAGCGCGTCCCAGCTGTCATCGGAGAAAGGCTTGGTGATACGCGGATGTTCGGCAACGCGCTTCACCTGCATGTCGAAGGCGAATTCAGTATTGGCTTGACCGATATAGCCGCCGGAGATGGGAGCGGCATTCTTGTAATGCGGGGTGGCGGCAAGAGGGATGTGGCTTTCCCCGGTCAAAAGGCCTGAGGTGGGGTCAAGGCCGATCCAGCCGGCGCCGGGAATGTAAACCTCCGTCCAGGCATGCAGGTCGGTGAAGTCAACCTCTGTGCCGGAGGGGCCATCGAGCGCCTTTAGATCCGGTGCGAGCTGGATGAGATAGCCGGAAACGAAACGGGCAGCAAAACCGAGGCGGCGCAGGATCTGAACGAGCAACCAGCTCGAATCGCGGCAGGAACCGCGGGCAGAGGTCAGCGTTTCCTCGGGCGTCTGGACGCCGGGCTCCATGCGGATGACGTAGCCGATTTCCTGCTGCAGGCGGGCATTGAGCCCCACGACCATATCGACCGTGCCCTGGCCGGGTGTCTTGTCGATTGTTTTGATGAAGGCCTCGAGGGCCGGATCGGCCGGCTCCGGCGTCATGTAGATCTGCAGGTCTTCGCGGATATCGGCCGGATAGTCGAACGGCCATTTGACCGCCTCCTCTTCAGTGAAGAAGTCGAAGGGGTTGTAGACCGTCATGTCGGCAACGAGATCCACCTCGATCTTGAATTCGGTCACCGGGTCCGGAAAGACGAAGCGGGCGAGGTAGTTGCCGTAGGGGTCCTGCTGAAGGTTGACGAAGTGGTTATCGGGCGTGACCTTCAGCGAATGGGATAGAACCTTGGTGCGGGAATGAGCGGCAGGCTTCAGCCGGATGATCTGCGGTCCAAGGCGGACCGGATTGTCGTACTTGTAGTGGGTGAGATGATAGATGCTTGCCTTGATCGCCATTCTTTACCGCTTCGCTGTTCGCCCTGCCGGTTTTCCGGCTTGCACCGATCTTGTGCAATGCAGCGCCATAAAGCAAGCGGCCCGGACGGTGGAAGCCGCCGGGCCGCGATGATGCGGTGTATGACCTGATCTCAACTCCGGCCGAATTCGTCGACCAGGCGGATGATGTCGTCCTCGCCGAGATAGGAGCCCGTCTGCACTTCGATCACTTCCAGGCGGATCTTGCCGGGATTGGCGAGGCGGTGGACCGAGCCCTGCGGGATGTAGATAGACTGGTTCTCGTGCAGGACGGTGACCTTGTCGTCGATCGTCACTTCCGCCGTGCCCTTGACGCAGACCCAGTGTTCGGCGCGGTGGTGATGCTTCTGCAGCGACAGCTTCTTTTCCGGGTGGACGAAGAGGCGCTTCACCTGGAAGCGGTCGCCATTGAGGATCGAGGTATAGCCGCCCCAGGGGCGCAGCGCCGTCGGGTGGTTTTCGGTCAGATGCGCCGTGTCCTTGTCGGCGGCGAGCATCTTGACGAGATTGCCGACATCCTGGGCCCGGTCGAGGCGACCGACATAGACGGCGTCCTCCGAGGCGACGACGGCGACACCCTCCATGCCCTGGACCGCAAGATGAGCGTTGCGCGACATGACGAGCGAATTGGTGGTGTCGGCGACGGTGGCATTGCCGTTGACCACGTTACCGTTCTCGTCGCCGCCCGCGAGCTTCCAGATTGCATCCCAGCTGCCGAGATCCGACCAGGTGATCGGGGCGGGGACAACTGTCGCATTCGGCGTCTTTTCCATCACCGCGTAGTCGATCGAGATGCTCGGGCTCTGGCCGAAGCTCTCGGCGTCGAGGCGGGTGAAGTCGAGATCGCCCTTGGCCTTTTCGATCGAGGTCCGGACGGCCGCAAGGACCTCGGGCGCCAGCGCCTCGAGCTCGGCGATCATCTGGCCGGCAGAGAAGACGAACATGCCGGAGTTCCAGGCATAATTGCCGCTCGCCAGCATCCCTTCGGCGACCTCGGCCTTCGGCTTTTCGACAAAGCGCGTGACCTTGTTCACCCCATTGCCGAGGTCGTCGCCGATCTCGATATAGCCATAGCCGGTTGCGGGCTCGGTCGGCGTGATGCCGAAGGTGACGATCTTGCCGTTGCGTGCGGCATGGGCGGCTTTTGCCACGCAGTCGCGATAGGTGTCGTCGACGGTGATCTCGTGGTCGGAGGGCAGGATCTGGATCAGGGTCTCGCTGCCATGGCGTTCACCGACGATCAGGGCTGCGGCGGCGACAGCAGCTGCGGTGTTGCGCGCCTCCGGCTCCAGGATGATGCCATCAAGTGCGATCCCGATCTCGCGGGCCTGTTCGGCGACGAGGAAGCGGAAATCCTCATTGGTGACGATGATCGGGGCGTCGTAAATCGTCGCGTCGGAAACGCGGGCGAGCGTCTTTTGCAGCAAGGTCTCGTCGCCGAGGAACCGGATGAACTGCTTCGCAGCGGCTGCGCGCGACAGAGGCCAAAGCCTTGTTCCCTTGCCGCCGGCCATGATGACCGGCACGATCTTGTTGCTCATGTTTTTATGCCTTTCGATGTCTTGCCGGGGCGGATCCGTCCCGGCTGCTGTCGGAGCGACCACTTATGCCTTACGGGCAGGTGAACGCAGCTGCGGCGGTTTTGTTACATGTTTGGCGGTATGTTCCAAGCCCGTTCGACCATTCAACCTTGCCTATCAAGCCGGATGCATTGCCGCGCTCAGGCGGCTATGATGGTGATCCCGTCATCAATCCTGGCGGGCTCGAGCCAATCAATCCAGAGAGAATGTCCTTGTCCGTGACCCGTCCGCTGTTTTCCGTTCCGACCGCCCCGCTCGTTCCAATCCAAGGCCGGCAAGAGGGCTTTCCCATTCACAGGATCTTCTGTGTCGGGCGAAACTACGCCGCCCATGCCGCCGAGCTCGGCAACACTGTCGATCGGGTCGCGCCGTTCTACTTCACTAAACCGCCGACCGGTCTCGTGCTCGACGGCGGCTCGATTGCTTATCCGCCGGGTACGGAGGATTATCACCATGAGATCGAGCTGGTGATCGCCATTGGTGCGCCCGCCTTCAAGGTGTCAGCTGAGGACGCGATGAAGGCCGTCTTTGGCTATGCCGTGGGGCTCGACATGACGCGGCGCGACCTGCAGAACGCGATGAAGGAGAAACAGCGGCCCTGGGATATTGCCAAGGCTTTCGAGGAGTCGGCCGTCATCGGACCGATAACGCCCGCCGCCGACTTTGCACCTGCCGAGCAGCGCATTTCGCTCAGGGTCAATGACGCCCTGCGCCAGGAAGGCCATCTCAACGAGATGGTCTGGTCGGTGCCCGAGATGATCAGTCATCTTTCCCGCTATTATCACCTCACGCCGGGCGACCTCATCTACACCGGCACGCCATCCGGCGTCGGCGCGCTGCAGCCAGGCGATCGACTTGTCGGGGCCGTGGACGGCCTCTCCCCGATTACCGTCACGATCGGCCCGGCGGGCTGAGATGGCCTTCACGGACCAGGATATGGTCGAGGGCCTGGCGCTGGTGCCGGGCCGCGACTGCGGCAGCTGTTCGCTCTGCTGCATCCTTCCCGACATCGCGGAATTCGACAAACCGGCCAACGAACCCTGTCGCCACTGCCTCGTCGGCGGTGGCTGCGACGTCTATGCCATGCGGCCATCGACCTGCCGCGATTTCTTCTGTCTCTGGCGCACGGATGGTGCGCTCGGACCCGAGTGGGCGCCAAGTGTCAGCCGCATGATGATGTATGCGCAGGGGCCGCAGCTGACGGTGCTGGTGGAGCCGGAAGCCGGCGCGATATGGCGGGAGCCGGCTTATCTGGGCTGGCTTGAGGCGCGGGCAAGGGCGCTGAAGGCTCAAGGTGGCTATGTGGTGGTCTATGCCGGCGAAGAGGCTTCGGTGGTTAAGGGGTGAGCCTTCAGAGCCCTGCCGCCTTCTTCAGGATGTCGTCGATCCTGCTTTGCCAGCCGGGGCCGGTCGCCCGAAAGTGATCAACGACCTCGGGCGATAGACGAATCGAAACGGGGATTTTTGTCGGCGCCTTCTGAGTGCCCCGTGTTTTCGGAAAGAAAGCGCGCAATTCTTCTGGCAGTTCCGATCCAGGCCGGGCGCGAGCGAAATCCGCGGCCGTCCATTCGGGGTTTTCAGGGTCATCGATTGCTTTCGACATAGCGCTCATATTCCTTCCTGTGGGCACGGCGTAGGCTGATTGCTCTGACGTGGCCGGCGCGATAGGTGAAAGCCAGGCAGTGAGGCTGATCGTCAATCAGTCCCCAAGCTCGATAGCGGACTTCGCCATACGCGTTTCGATCATCCTGGAGCAGGGCTAGAATATCGAGTTCGCCAGCACGTTCGAGCGAGATGCCGTGCTTCTGCCTGTTGGCTTCGTCTTTCGCCTGATCATATTCGACGATCATCAAATTGTATACGCGATTTGATGTGAATGATGAATTCCATCATCGGTCGCAACACTCAAATATGCAACTCTTGTCCTGCTGGTGCCGTCAGCGGTGACTTCCGTGTGATTCGGATTTCGCGGCTGCCTGATCCTAGCCAATAACCAGAAACCACAAAGGGCCTGCCGTTTCCGGCAAGCCCTTGAAAGAATTCGAATGGTGGGCGTGACAGGGATTGAACCTGTGACCCCTACGATGTCAACGTAGTGCTCTCCCGCTGAGCTACACGCCCATCCGATGAGCGGCTTAAGACCACAAAACCTGTTCGCCCGTCAATAGGCATTTTGCAGTTTTGTGAAGAGATTTTTTCAACCCCTTCGGCAGGCCTTATGCAGCAAGGAGTTTGTTCACTTCGTCGACGAGATCGCGAAGGTGGAAAGGCTTGGACAGGACCTTTGCGTCCTTCGGTGCCTTCGAATCGGCGTTCAGGGCAACGGCGGCAAAGCCGGTGATGAACATGACCTTCAGGTCCGGATCGAGTTCGGTCGCGCGCCTCGCCAGCTCGATGCCGTCCATTTCCGGCATCACGATGTCGGTGAGCAGAAGGGAGAAGGGTTCTTCCCGCAGACGGTCATAGGCTGAAGCGCCATTATCGAAGGAGGAGACCTTGTAGCCTGCCTTTTCGAGCGCCTTAACCAGGAACCGGCGCATGTCGTTGTCATCTTCGGCGAGAAGGATTTTCTGAGTCATTTAGGGACCGCTGTACTCGATTGCATGGGTAAGCTTGCAGCCGCTCACTTTAGGGTCGGCTCAGTAAAGAACCGGTGAACAACGAAAAAGTGAGCCTGCTCCGCCATTTCCGGGAGTATGGACTTTGCACCGGGCGACTGGCAACATGGCGAACACAACAAGTTTGTGACTTGGTAAAGAAGAGGCCCTGGAAAGCGGATGACCAACGAATTCGACCTGTTCGAGGTTCGAGAGCCCGCGACCCAGACCATTCCCTTTGTCTATAATTCCCCCCATAGCGGTCGTCGATACCCCTCGGCCTTCCTCGACGAGTCGCGCCTCGACGAAATTTCGATTCGCCGATCCGAAGATCACTATGTCGATGAACTGTTCTCGGCGGCGCCCGCTTACGGTGCGCCACTTTTGCTCGCGCATTTTCCGCGTGCCTATGTCGACGTCAACCGCGAGCCCTATGAGCTCGATCCCCGGATGTTTTCCGATCCGCTGCCGCCTTTTGCCAACAGCAATTCGGCGCGTGTGGCGGGCGGGCTCGGTACGATCCCGCGCATCGTTGCCGAAAACATGGAGATCTACAAGCAGCGCATGCCGCTTTCCGTCGCCATGGAGCGGATCGAGAGCTGCTACAAGCCCTATCATGTCTGCCTGCGCCGGCTGATTGCCCGGACCCATGCGATGTTCGGCTTCGGTGTGTTGATCGATTGCCATTCGATGCCCGGCAATATCCGGGTCGCCGGGAGCGGTCTGAAGCCCGATTTCATCGTCGGCGACCGTTATGGGACGAGCGCGTCAACCGAGCTCAGCCAGGCCGCTTTGCAGTTCTTCGAGGACCTCGGCTTTACGGCCGTGCGCAACAAGCCTTATGCCGGGGGCTTCATCACCGAGCATTACGGCCGTCCGGCCCGCGGGTTGCACGCCCTGCAGATCGAGGTCAATCGTTCGATCTACATCGACGAGACGACGCTCGAAAAGCGCTCTGACTTCGATGCCCTGGCCGGTTCGCTCGCCGTGTTCATGGAGCAGATGGCAGAGTTCGTCGCTGATTATGCCGGCGACCGGGCCCTCGCTGCCGAGTAAGTTTTTCCCATTCCCGGATGTTGCGGCTCTCGGCGCTCTGTGCCGTACAAAAAAAACCGCGCTCGTGGCGCGGTTAAGTCTAGGGAGGAAACACCCAAGGAGGGTATTTACAGTCAGAAGACTGTGATTGAGACGTTAGATGTTGCGGTGCACCATTGTCAAGATGAATCTTGGTGCTTTTTTGAGCAAGGCCAAAATTTACGCAATTTGGCGTTCTAGGGCCTGTCGGCGGGCGTCCGGTGAGGTCGAAGAAGGCGGTCGACGGTGGTTTTCTTTCCCCGCGACTGGCATTAAGACGGAACTCCCTCCAGACGACGGATTTTCCCATGCGCCCTGATCGTGATTTCTTCTTCCGCTTGGCCGATGCCGCCAGGGCCGAGACCCTTCCGCGCTTTCGCTCGGGCCTGTCCGTGGTCAACAAGGAGAAAGCCGGTTTCGACCCTGTCACCGAAGGCGACCAGGCGGCCGAAATCGCCATCCGCAAGCTGATCGAAGCGGAATTTCCGACCCATGGCATTCTCGGCGAAGAGCACGAGAATATCCGCATGGATAGCGATCATCTCTGGGTCATCGATCCGATCGACGGCACGCGGGCCTTCATCTCCGGCGTTCCTGTCTGGGGCACGCTGATCGGCTTTCAGGAAAAGGGCCGCTCGGTCATGGGGCTGATGGAGCAGCCGTTTACCGGTGAGCGCTACTATGCCGATGGCGAGCGCTCCTGGTATTTTGGTCCTGACGGCGAGCGGCAGAATGCCGTCCGCGATTGCGGATCGCTCGACAACGCAATCCTCTTCACCACTTCGCCACATCTGTTCAAGGATTGGGAGGTCGAGCGTTTTCAGGCCGTGCAGGACAAGGTCAAGCTCTTCCGCTACGGCGTGGATTGCTATGCCTATTGCCTGCTTGCAGCCGGCCATGTCGATCTGGTCATCGAGACCGTCTTGAAGCCCTATGACGTCGGCGCGCTGATCCCGATCATCGAGCAGGCGGGCGGCGTGATCACCACTTGGGACGGCGGACGGCCGGAAGCGGGCGGTTCTATCATCGCGGCCGGATCCAGGGCCGTGCATGCTGAGGCCATGGAGATGCTGAAGCGCGGCTAAGGCCTTTCGTTCAAGCCTCCAGGGTGGTTATGGTCAGTTCGCCTGCGGGATCGCTCTCCTCGGGCTCGCCGCCCGGCATGAAGGCGAAAAGGGCGGCCAGGGCCTGGTTCCGATAGCGGTCCTGCTCCTGCAGGATCTCGTGGCGTGCGCCGGCGACTGGCACCAACTGGCCGGCGCGGAAATATTGCGCCATGGATTCCTGATAGTGATACGGCACGATCGGGTCATTGCCGGGCGCGATGATCACCGTCGGCACGGTGATCGAAGCGAGGTGGCCCGGCTTGCGGATGGCATCGATCGCCTTCTGGCTCTCGTAAAGCCAGCGCGCCGTGGGTGGGCCAAGTGCCAGTTCCGGATGGTCGAGCATGATCCGCTGGTTGCGGGCAAAGCGCAGGGCATCCGATGTCAGCGGATTTCCCTCAAAGGGTTTCAAGGGCTCGTCCTTCGTCAGCGAAATCCCGCCGAAGCCGGTGAAGCTTGCGAGCGTCGCAATGCGGCGGATATTTTCCGGCGATGTCTTCTGACCGCCGAGGCCGACAAAGGGGGCCGTCAGCACCATGCGCTCGATGCGGTTGGAAAGCCGGGGAGCCGCCTTCAAGGCGATCAGCCCGCCGGTCGAGTGGGCGAGCAGGAAGAAGGGCAGGCGGGTGTCGGGCAGCACGATCTGCTCGAGAAAGATCTCGAGGTCGCGGACATAATGGTCGAAGCGGCCGACATGTCCCTTGCGCGGATCCTTCTTCAGAAGCCGTTCGGAGCCGCCCTGGCCGCGAAAATCATAAGTCGCGACCCAGAATCCGCTTTCATTGAGATCGCGGATCGTCTCGAAATATTTCTCGATACTTTCATTGCGTCCATGCACGAGCACGATCGTGCCTTTGATCTTCGCAGCACTCGACCGGAAGACTGCATAACGCAGGCGCACACCGCGATGGCCCTCGAAGAAGCCGACCTGCGGCGTGCCGGGAATGGGGTTGCCGGGGGTGGCGTGAAGAATGGCGTCCATGCCTGCAACTGCCTGTCGGTTGAAGCCGCGTCTCGTCTCTTGGGGATAGGCTGCAGCCCGGTCGCAAGTCAAAGAAAAAAGCCGGAACCGTAGACGGAGGGCTACGGTTCCGGCGAAGTCCGGCCGAAGTGGAAGGGACGATATCTCCGGCCCAGTCGGTCGAGACAACCGATGCCATGAACCCTAGTGAGAGCAGGTTGAATACGGCTTGAACCGGCCGTTCACCGACAGTTCATCGCGCTCCTCTGGTCGGGATGCGGATGATCTTGAATTCGTGAAAAGCATTTCCCACATCGGGGTTGCGGACGCCAAACGGGTCCGTGAGCCGCCGCCAGCATCGCCCCAAGCGGGATGCCAGCGGCCCCAAGAAAACGCCAACGTCGCTTCAAGGAGGACACCATGCGTCACGTCGATTTTTCCCCGCTCTACCGTTCCACCGTCGGTTTCGATCGCCTGTTCACCATGCTGGACAGCCTCGGTCAGCCGGAACAGGCCCAGAGCTATCCGCCTTACAACATCGAACGCACCGGCGAGAACCTTTACCGGATCACGATGGCCGTTGCCGGCTTCGACGAAACCGAACTCTCAATCGAGGCGCATGCGCATGTGCTGACCGTCAAGGGTGAGAAGCTTGAGGACGAGAAGGCCGAGCAGAGCGAATTCCTCTATCGCGGCATTGCCAAGCGCGCCTTCGAGCGCCGCTTCCAGCTTGCCGATCATGTGGAAGTGACCGCCGCCTCGCTGAAGAATGGCCTTCTCCACATCGATCTCCTGCGCAACATCCCGGAAGCCATGAAGCCCCGCCGGATTGCCATCGCCGCCGAGCCCGTCGGCACGGCCCCGAAGGCGATCGAGGCGCATGTGAACTAAACACAGCGGCGCTTTCCAAGCTCCCAGTCAGGCGGTCGGCGAAAGCCGGCCGCTTTTTTCGTCGGTGACCATGCGCCGCGTCCAGATCGTGCACAGCAGCTTGTCGAGCGACAGGAGACCTGCGCCTTTCACGGCGAGATAGGCGAGCGGAAAGATCCACAGGAGCCGCTGGTCGAGGATGACGCTGTCGGGGAAGCGGTCGAAGAGCGTGCCGATCGTTATTGCATCGACATTATGGACGAGAATGTCGGTGAGGGTCTGCACGATGATGAAGCCGATCATGCCAAGGGCTGCGATGCGGGTGAAGAGACCTGCAACGAGAAGCAGCGGCAGGATTATCTCGCCGTAGGAGCCTAGGAAGACCATCAGCCCCCAGGGGAAGAAGGATACGGCCGAGACATCGCCGCCGGCGGCATCCACAGCCGGAAGAGCGATCTGGTAATAGGCGCTGTCGGCAATTGAAAAGGGACCGTCAAACTTGGTCAGGGCCGAATTCAGGTAATAGGGAACTAGCACCGCCAGAAAGACCAGCCGCGCAGAGAGCCCGAGAAACCATCGATCAAGCATGGGCTCCATCCGACGGACCGTGCGGCGGTAGAATTCGATGATTGCGATGGCAGCTGTCATGGTCTTTCGCTTTCCTGGACAAGGTCGATTGCGGCAAACGCGCCCGAGGCAAGGGCAAGGCCGATGAGGGCAGGTAGGTCGGCGGCCTCCTCTCCGGCCGCGAGACAGGCGTCGCCGAGTGCATGGCCGCTGAGAAGCCTTTCAAAGAAGAGAGCTCCACCCGGGGGCAGGATTTCGATGGAAACATCGAATGCCGGACGGGTGACGAGCACGGCTTCCGGCAGAAGGGGATTTACGCCTTCGAGCGACATGCCTGCCCGATCAAGGCGGCATATCGTTCCCGCGGCGTGACCGAGGCGGCTCATGCGCGTCGCTGGCTGCGGCCGAAAGCGTATGTTTGCCAGTTCCTCAGCCGGGATTTGTGCAAGCGCTGCCGGATCCAAGGGGGCGACGTCCTCTGCATGATATGCATCGAGCCAGAGCCGCTCGACACGGGCGACATCTGCGAGGAAGGGCAGGTCCGCCGCTGGCGGGAAGGACTCGAGAAACGCGGGAAAGCTCTCGCCGTAGCTGAAGAGCAGGGGAGAGGTGGGCAGATGGGAGGCCACATAGAGGCGGGCCATCGCGCGGAAAAAGTCTTCGCCAACAAGGTTCTGGACCGTCGGAAAGATCGAAGCGAGAGCGTCGACCAGCGAGACGGTGACATTATTGCGGTAGACCGAGAAGCGGCGCTGCGGTCGCGTCTCTTCGCGACCCGTCAGCCCTTCCGGCGAAGGCAGGTCCGGTGCGAAAAGCGCTTTGGCGAAGGCGCCGCTGGAGACCGGGTCAGGACGCATGGCGAAACCCCAGGTCGGCAGCGACATGGCGGTCGAGGATCGCGTCTGCCAGTTGCGCCTCTCGTTTGAGGACGGACCAGTCAGGCACTTCGTTGTCCCATTCGATCAAGGTTGGGAGGGGGCCGAGCTTGCCGATGACATGGGCGTAGAGGTCCCAGACGTGATCGTCCACCGGGCGGTCATGGCTGTCGATCAGCAGCGGTAGACCGGCATCATCGATGTCTTCCGCGTGCCCCGCGAGGTGGATTTCCTCGACGCTTAGGAGCGGGAAATCGGCGAGATAGTCGCGGGCGCCGTAACCGTGGTTAGTGGCGGAGACGTGGACGTTGTTGATGTCGAGCAAAAGGCCGCAGCCCGTGCGGCGGGCAATCGCCCGAATGAAGTCCGTCTCGCTCATCGTCGAGGCTTCAAAGCCGAGATAGGTCGAGGGGTTTTCGAGCAGGATCCGGCGTCCGAGCGTCTCCTGCACCTGATCGATGTGGTCGCAAACCCTGTTCAGCGTTGCCGTGTCGTAGGGCACAGGCAACAGGTCGTTGAGGAAGTGGCTGTCATGGGTGGACCAAGCGAGATGTTCGGAGACCTGATCCGGCTGGTAGCGGTCGACGACTGTTTTCAGGCGGGCGAGATGCTCCGGGTCCAGGCCGGTCGGGCTGCCGATCGAGAGGCCGACGCCGTGGATCGAAATCGGGAAGTCCTCGCGCATGCGGGTTAGGATGCGGTGTGGATGCCCGCCGGCGCCCATGTAGTTTTCGGCATGGACTTCGAGAAAGCCGATGCGGAAATCATCCGCGAGAATTGCGTCGGCATGCTGAGGCTTGAAGCCTGCGCCTGCACGGCAGGGGAGGCGGGCGGCAGTGCCGTGACGATTGGTGATCTCTAAGGCGGGGTGAACAGACACGGCCGGCTCCTCAAGCATTCGTCCTGGAAAGGAAAGCGGGCGGCACCTGCGGACGAGCCGCAGGTGCCGTGCTGTCTCAAGCCTTCGGAAGGTCGCGGTCGAGTGCCTCGAGCGAACCCATGCGGCCATCCGGCAGGGCCATTGCGGTGCAGGTGCCCTTGGCGACATAGGTCCAGGCATTGCCCTGATAATCGACCTTGGAGGTGCCAGCGCAGGTGGTGCCGGGACCTGCGGCGCAATCGTTCTTGCCGGCCATGGAAACGCCGAAGCAGCGTTCCTTTTCCTGGGCGACGGCCGGGCCGGACAGGAGGGCGGCGCTGCCGATGGCCATGGTGACGGCGGCAGCGAGGGCGGCCGTATTGATGGTGGTCTTGGTCATGAAATGTCTCCTCGGATCGTGATGCGTGGTGTCGTTGAAGCCCTCAACGGGGCTGGCAAACGCATCATGTCGAGGAGTTGTGTCTTTGAAAAATCAAGGTTTTTTGTGTAAAACGTGCGCGATTTATTTGTAAGAAACCTTGGTCTCAGACGACTTCTAAGAATTGATCTACGTCTTCTACTGTCGTTGCAAAGCTCGTCACCAGTCTAACTAGGACCTCGTTCTCGGTCGGCAAGGGAAGCCATCCGTGCGGGGGCTGCCATTCATGAAATTTCGCCCCCTTGGCACGGGCACGTTCGGCAGAGGATTTTTCGATGACGGCAAAGACCTCGTTCGCTGTGGTGTCCCAAGCAAGGCGAGCGGTGTTCTTCGCTGCGAGACCCGATCGCAGGCGGTCGGCCATGGCATTCGAATGGCGGGCAAGATCCAGCCACAGGTTGTCCTCGAGATAGGCTTCGAGCTGGGCCGAGATGAAGCGGCTCTTGGAAAAGAGCTGGGCGGAACGCTTGCGGATGAAGGGCATGTCAGCTGCCATTGCGGGATCGAAGAAGACGATGGCTTCGGCACACCAGCAGCCGTTCTTGGTGCCGCCGAAGGAGAGAATGTCGACCCCGCGCTTCCAGGTCATCTCGGCCGGCGTTGCATCAAGTGCGACGAGAGCATTGGCGAATCGTGCGCCATCCATGTGCAGCGGCAGGTTACGCGCTTTCGCGATCGCGGCGATCCTGTCGAGCTCGTCGAGCGTGTAGACCGTGCCGACTTCGGTCGCCTGGGTGACGGTGACGGCCATGGCGCGGCCATGATGGGGAGACGCCGGCTCGAAACGGGCTATCGCGGCCTCCAGTGCCTGTGGGTCGATCCTGCCTTCTGCGCCCTCGACGCCGAATAGCCGTGTGCCGCCGGTCAGGAATTCCGGAGCGCCGCCTTCGTCGGCGTTGACGTGGGCATCGGCGTGACAGAAGCTGACGCCACCGGCCTTGGCGACGCTTGCGAGCGCCAGCGAATTGGCCGCGGTGCCGGTTGCCACGAAGAAGACGGCAACCTCGCGTTCGAAAATCGTGCTGAACCGGTCTTCCACGGCCTTGTCAAGGTCGCTCGTGCCATAGGCGGAGGCGAAGCCCTGGGCATGGCGGGTGAGGCTTTCAGCGATCCTGGGATGGGCGCCGGACCAGTTGTCTGAAGCGAAGTGCATGGCATTATCCTGAGGCGGGAGATGATCGGAGAGACTTTAACGCTTTCCGCATCGCTATCAATCCGGCCCCGACGCAGGGCCGACAAAGAATGTCAACTCCGCAAGAAGGTGATGTGGCTTTGATGGTTGGCGTAATAAAATTTCGCGCTCTGCCTCTGTGTCGTAATTTCGCATCCTTTGCCCGGTTAATTTTCCTGGGCATCTCTTGCATGAGCGTTTACTTTCTGTCATAGGAACAACAGAAATTAGGTCAGATTAGTTGACCTAATTCCGGTTTCGAAGGCGATGCGTTTTCGGGCGTCATGGGGTGGTCAAGCGATCCGCGTAGGATTGGGTGGCCGTCGCTGGCGCCCATCGGTGCCTGAAATGGGTCCAATCAGCCCGGCCAGTCCGGCTTCAACGGAGGTAAAGGTCATGACGAAGGTTCCGTCATCCGAAGAGATCATGCGGTCCGCCAGTGCGGAAGCAGTCGCCGAGACGGTGATCGCGCGCGCCGGTCTGCCTCCGAAGCAGGGTCTTTACGATCCGAAAAACGAACACGATGCCTGTGGCGTCGGCTTCATCGCCCATATGAAGGGTCAGAAGTCCCATCAGATCGTCAAGGACGGCCTGTTCATCCTGGAGAACCTCACCCATCGCGGCGCCGTCGGCGCAGACCCGTTGATGGGCGATGGCGCGGGCATTCTCGTGCAGATCCCCGATCGCTTCTTCCGCGAAGAGATGGCCGCCCAGGGTGTCACGCTGCCGAAGGCCGGCGAATATGCCGTCGGTCACTTCTTCTTCCCGCAGGACGAACAGCAGATCGCGCATTTCAAGCAGGTGATCGCCGAAGTCTGTCAGTCCGAAGGTCAGCGCCTGCTCGGCTATCGCGACGTGCCGGTCGACAACTCGTCGCTGTCCAAGGCGCCCGAGATTGCTGCAACCGAGCCGCGGCAGATCCAGGTCTTCATCGGTGCCGGTCGTGATGCCGCAACCCAGGACGCCTTCGAACGTCGGCTGTTCCTGCTGCGCAAGGTGATCTCCAACCGCATCTACGATCAGTATGGCGGCCAGGAAACCGGCTTCTACCCGGTCTCGCTGTCATCCTCTACGATCGTCTACAAGGGCATGTTCCTCGCCTATCAGGTCGGCGCCTATTACAAGGATCTCGCCGATCCACGCTTCGAATCGGCCGTTGCCCTCGTGCACCAGCGCTTCTCGACCAACACCTTCCCGTCGTGGAAGCTGGCGCACCCGTACCGCATGGTCGCCCATAACGGCGAAATCAACACGCTGCGCGGCAACGTCAACTGGATGGCGGCGCGCCAGGCGTCTGTGTCCTCGCCGCTCTTCGGTGATGACATCTCCAAGCTCTGGCCGATCTCCTACGAAGGCCAGTCGGACACGGCCTGCTTCGACAACGCACTCGAATTCCTGCAGCGCGGCGGCTATTCGCTGGCGCATGCCGTGATGATGCTGATCCCGGAAGCCTGGGCAGGCAACCAGCTGATGAGCCCTGAACGGAAGGCCTTCTACGAGTACCACGCCGCTCTCATGGAGCCGTGGGATGGCCCTGCCGCCGTCTGCTTCACCGATGGTCGCCAGATCGGCGCGACGCTCGACCGCAACGGTCTGCGCCCGGCCCGCTATCTCGTCACGGACGACGATCGCGTCATTCTGGCTTCCGAAGCCGGTACTCTGCCAGTGCCGGAAGAGCGCATTGTCAAGAAGTGGCGTTTGCAGCCGGGCAAGATGCTGCTGATCGACATGGCGGAAGGCCGCATCATTTCCGACGAGGAAGTGAAGTCGTCGCTTGCCGGCAGCCATCCCTATCGCGAGTGGCTGGATCGTACGCAGCTGATCCTCGAAGACCTGAAGCCGGTCGAGCCCCGCGCGCTTCGCCGCGATGTGTCGCTGCTCGATCGCCAGCAGGCCTTTGGCTACACGACCGAAGACACCAAGCTCCTGATGTCGCCGATGGCCACCACCGGTCAGGAAGCGATCGGCTCGATGGGGACCGATACGCCGATCTCGGCGATGTCGACGAAGTCGAAGCTGCTCTACACCTATTTCAAGCAGAACTTCGCTCAGGTTACCAATCCGCCGATCGACCCGATCCGCGAAGAGCTCGTCATGAGCCTCGTCTCGTTCATCGGCCCGCGCCCGAACATCCTCGACCATGAAGGCATGGCGAATGCCAAGCGTATGGAAGTGCGCCAGCCGATCCTGACCAATGGCGATCTGGAAAAGATCCGCTCGATCGGTCATGTCGAGGATCGCTTCGATACCAAGACGCTCGACTTTACCTATGACGTCAGCCGTGGTGCCGAAGGCATGCCGGAGATGCTGGATCGGTTGTGCGAGCGGGCGGAAGCGGCTGTGCGCGGCGGCTACAACATCATTGTGCTCTCCGACCGTCAGATCGGCCCTGATCGCATCGCGATCCCGGCGCTGCTCGCGACGGCTGCCGTCCACCACCATCTGATCCGCAAGGGTCTGCGCACATCGGTCGGTCTCGTGGTCGAGTCCGGCGAGCCGCGCGAAGTGCATCATTTCTGCTGTCTCGCGGGCTTCGGCGCCGAGGCGATCAACCCGTATCTCGCCTTCGACACGCTGCTCGACATGCACAAGCATGGCGAATTCCCCAAGGAAGTGTCGGAAGACGAAGTCGTCTATCGCTACATCAAGGCTGTCGGTAAGGGCATTCTCAAGGTCATGTCGAAGATGGGCATCTCGACCTACCAGTCCTATTGCGGCGCGCAGATCTTCGACGCGATCGGCCTCTCGTCCGAACTGGTCGACAAGTATTTCTTCGGCACCGCCACCACGATCGAAGGCATCGGCCTCACGGAAATTGCCGAGGAGACCGTTGCCCGTCACCTCTCGGCCTTCGGCAAGGATCCGGTTCTCGCCAGCACGCTCGATGTCGGCGGTGAGTATGCCTATCGCATGCGTGGTGAAAACCATGCCTGGAGCCCTGACTCCATCGCGTCGCTGCAGCATGCCGTGCGCGGCAACAGCCAGGACCGATACCGCGAATTCGCCGAGATGGTGAATGACAGCAACCTCAGGATGAACACCATCCGCGGTCTGTTCAAGATCAAGAAGGCCGAAGACCTGGGTCGCAAGCCTGTTTCGATCGATGAGGTCGAGCCGGCGGTCGAAATCGTCAAGCGCTTCTCGACCGGTGCCATGTCCTTCGGCTCGATCAGCCGCGAGGCGCACACGACGCTTGCAATTGCCATGAACAAGATCGGCGGCAAGTCGAACACGGGTGAGGGCGGGGAAGAGAGCGATCGTTACAACCCGCTGCCCGATGGCTCTGCAAACCCCGAGCGTTCGGCGATCAAGCAGATCGCGTCTGGCCGTTTCGGCGTGACGACGGAGTATCTCGTAAATGCCGATGTGTTGCAGATCAAGGTCGCGCAGGGTGCGAAGCCCGGCGAGGGCGGCCAGCTGCCCGGCCACAAGGTCGATGCGACAGTTGCCAAGACCCGTCACTCGACCCCGGGCGTCGGCCTCATCTCGCCGCCGCCGCACCACGACATCTATTCGATCGAAGATCTGGCGCAGCTGATCTACGACCTGAAGAACGTCAATCCGGTGGCCGACATCTCGGTCAAGCTCGTCTCGGAAGTTGGCGTCGGCACGGTTGCTGCCGGTGTCGCCAAGGCACGCGCCGACCATATCACCGTCTCCGGCTTCGATGGCGGCACGGGTGCATCGCCGCTCACTTCGTTGAAGCATGCCGGTTCTCCGTGGGAAATCGGCCTTGCCGAAACGCAGCAGACGTTGGTGCTGAACGGTCTGCGTTCACGCATCGCGCTGCAGGTCGACGGCGGTCTGAAGACCGGCCGTGACGTCATCATCGGCGCGCTGCTGGGTGCTGACGAATTCGGCTTTGCGACGGCTCCGCTGATTGCGGCCGGCTGCATCATGATGCGCAAGTGCCATCTCAATACCTGCCCGGTTGGCGTCGCCACCCAGGATCCGGTTCTGCGCAAGCGGTTCAAGGGTACGCCCGAGCACGTGATCAACTACTTCTTCTTCGTTGCCGAAGAAGTGCGGGAGATCCTGGCGTCGCTCGGCGTGACCAAGCTCGACGAGATCATCGGCGCTTCCGAGCTGCTCGAGAAGGACGAGATGCTCGCTCATTGGAAGGCCAAGGGGCTCGACTTCTCGAAGATCTTGCACAAGGTCGATGCGCCGAAGTCCGCCACCTACTGGACCGAGAAGCAGAACCACCCGATCATCGACATTCTCGATCGCAAGCTGATCGAGAAGGCGATGCCTGCGCTCGAAGCCAAGCAACCTGTCGTCTTCGACGTCGATATCAAGAACGTCGACCGCTCGGCCGGTGCCATGTTGTCCGGCGAAGTCGCCAAGCGCTACGGTCACAAGGGCCTGAAGGATGACACCATCCACGTCACGCTGAACGGCACGGCCGGTCAGTCCTTCGGTGCCTTCCTTTCGCGCGGCATCACCTTCGACCTCGTCGGCGACGGTAACGACTATGTCGGCAAAGGCCTGTCGGGTGGCCGCATCGTTGTGCGTCCGCCGGAGAATGCCCGGATCATCGCGGAGAACTCGATTATCGTCGGCAACACCGTGCTTTACGGTGCGATCTCGGGCGAATGCTATTTCCGGGGCGTGGCCGGCGAACGTTTCGCTGTCCGCAACTCGGGTGCGATCGCCGTCGTCGAAGGCGTGGGTGACCATGGCTGCGAATACATGACGGGCGGCGTCGTCGTTGTGCTCGGCGAAACGGGCCGCAACTTCGCGGCCGGCATGTCGGGCGGTGTCGCCTACGTGCTCGACGAGAGCGGCGATTTCGCCAAACGCTGCAACATGGCCATGGTCGAGCTCGAGCCGGTTCCGGAAGAGGACGACATGCTGGAGAAGCTGCACCATCACGGCGGCGACCTCATGCACAAGGGCCTTGTCGACGTATCGGGCGACATGACCCGCCACGACGAGGAGCGCCTCTACCAGCTGATCTCGAACCATCTGCACTACACGGGCTCGAACCGCGCCAAGCAGATCCTCGACAGCTGGGCGGAGTATCGTCCGAAGTTCCGCAAGGTCATGCCGGTCGAATACCGCCGTGCACTTGAGGAAATGGAACGCATGCGCATGGGTGTGGCTGCGGAGTAATTTAACTATCGGCGCTTTCTGTTATGAGTATTCAGCTCAGAATGGAGGCGCCGATGGGTCCAGTATCGAAAGAAAACGAAGGCCAAATCATCAGAAAGGACAACCGTCGTCTCGTTGCTATTCCCGATGACTTCTTCCTGAAAGGGGACAAGATCATCATCCGCCAGGAAAGGGACGGCACGATTACAATCCATCCTGCTGAACATGACGCGCGGGATGCGATGGCAGCCAGGTTCAATCCATTTGCTGAATGGGAAAATGGAACATGGCCGAAGACGGTGCCGCCTTTCGAGTAACGAGCTGCGATAGCGGCGGAGATTGAGGAAAGTAGACATGGGCAAGGTTACAGGTTTCATGGAAATCGACCGGCAGGTGGCGAAGTATCAGCCGGCCTCCGACCGCATCCGCCATTTCCGCGAATTCACCATCCCCATGTCGGATGCCGAGGTGACGAAGCAGGCGGCGCGCTGCATGGATTGCGGCATTCCCTATTGCCATGGTCCGACCGGCTGTCCGGTGCATAACCAGATCCCCGACTGGAACGACCTCGTCTACAACAACAAGTGGGAGGAGGCGATCCGCAACCTCCACTCGACGAACAATTTCCCGGAATTCACCGGTCGCGTCTGCCCGGCTCCTTGCGAGGAAGCCTGCACGCTGAACCTTGAGGACACGCCGGTCGCGATCAAGACCGTCGAGCAGGCGATTGCCGACAAGGCCTATGAGCTCGGCTTCATCGTGCCGCAGCCGGCAACGATCCATACCGGCAAAAAGGTCGCGATCATCGGCTCCGGTCCGTCGGGTCTCGCCGCTGCCCAGCAGCTCGGCCGCGCCGGCCACGAGGTGCATGTCTACGAGCGCGAGTCGAAGCCCGGCGGCCTGCTGCGCTATGGCATTCCGGACTTCAAGATGGAGAAGAACTTCATCGATCGCCGCGTCGAGCAGATGCAGGGCGAAAACGTTACCTTCCATTGCGGTGTCAATGTCGGCGTTGACGTGACCGTCGAGAAGCTGCGCGCGGATTACGATGCCGTGCTCTATTGCGGCGGTTCGGAAACCCCGCGCGAGGCCGGCATTCCCGGCGTCGAATTGCATGGCGTGCATGATGCCATGCCCTATCTCGTGCAGCAGAACCGCCGCGTCGGCCGCGAAAACATCGACAGCATCGGCTGGCCGGCCGATCCGATCCTGGCTGGCGGCAAGCATGTCGTCGTCGTCGGCGGTGGTGACACGGCGTCGGACTGCGTCGGCACGGCCTTCCGTCAGGGCGCCGTCAAGGTGACCCAGCTCGACATCCGTCCGCGTCCGCCGCAGACTGAAGACAAGCTTGCGATCTGGCCCTTCTGGGCGACCAAGATGCGCACCTCGTCCAGCCAGGCTGAGGGTGCCAATCGTGAATTCCAGGTGGCAACACTCGAATTCGTCGGTGAAGACGGCGTGCTGACCGGCGTGAAGTGCTGCCAGGTCGACGAGCGCCGCAAGCCGATCCCTGGTACGGAATTCATCATCAAGGCCGATCTCGCCTTCATCGCCATCGGCTTCTCCGGTCCTTTCACCGACAGCGTGCTGAAGGATCTCGATGGCAAGCTCGAACTCAACACCGACCGTCGTGGCTCGACCAATGTTGTGGCTAACGACAAGGACTATCGCTCGTCGGTCGACAAGCTGTGGGTGGCAGGTGACGCCCGTCGCGGCCAGTCGCTCGTCGTCTGGGCAATCCGCGAGGGTCGTCAGGCCGCCCGCGCCATCGACGAGGCACTGATGGGCGAAAGCGTGCTGCCGCGCTGAAACCGTCTTGGTTGTCCAAGTGCATGAGGGGCCGCTTTCGAGCGGCCCTTTCGCGTTGACGGCACTTAACGGATCAAGGTGTCGCGGTTGCTGGCGCGGGAGACGTTGATGGTGCCACCTCGGCTGCGCGCTTCACATAGTCCACCCGCCCGGCCGGTGGATCCGGCAGGCGACCGTTCTGGACGAGCTGGTCGCGTGGTGTCGGGAAGGTCGAGGATGCCGGGACAGTGCCGCCCAGCAACTCGTCCGCGCCGTCGAGTTCCGGGTCGAAGAGATCGATCGGCGGGGTGGTGACGATCGCCTTGTTTTCCGATGGCGACAGGGTCACCAGTTCGGGCAGATTGCTGGCATCGAGGCGGACGAGATCCGGGCTCGTCATGTCGCCGAGATAGCGGCGCACGGATTTTTCGACATAGAAGGCGAGCTTGCGTTTGCCGGGGCCGGTAAAGCCGATGCCGTCATTGCCGCGCAGGCGGACCGGCTGGCCATTGATGTCGGAGCCGGTGACGATGAAGCGGCCTTCCTGATCGACAAAACCCTCCCAGATATCGACGAATTCGCCGTTCACCTTCTCGATGCTCGACCGATAGATGGTGTTGAGACGCAGGGCGTCCGCGGTCATGTTTTGCGGGCGGAAGGCCGGGAGACCGACCCAGATAATCGGGACACGCGTTTCCGCAGCGACGGTCGCCAGGCGCGCGACCCGGTCGCCATAGGCGGTGAACCAGGGATCTGTCCGGAAGTCGAGGCGGCCCGTCGGCGTCACCAGCTGCTGGCGATCGTTCGCGCCGATCTGGATCACCACGACGCTCGGTTTGAGATCGCTGACGATTGCTGGCAACTGGCTCGGCCAATCGTAGAAATCGTCCCGCACCAGGCCGGAGGATCCATTGGCGCGGTTTTCTACCACGACGCCGGGCGAGTCCTCGAAGGCAGTCTTCAATCCGTCGCCGAGGGCGCTGGCCACGAAGTCGCCGAGGACAAGGACAGTCTTTGCATTGTCCAGCTTGGGCGGCGGCGGCGGTGCGGCGACCGCGCGGGTCGATTGTGGCCTGGTATTGATCGTGGTCACGCTGCCACTGGTCTTCTTGCGCGTCTTGGTTTCTCGTGGCCGCTGCACGTTCTGGGGCGGCACATAGGTCGGCTGGCGTTCGCCGAAGAGCAAGTCGAGGAGAGTGCGGCGGCGTTCAGGCTGCTGGGCTTCAGCAGACGTAGTGATGAAGGCGGTCGCGACGACTGTCAGCGCCAGACCGAGCGTGATGAGGCGGGCAAAGGTTCCGCGCGGGCTCGTCAAGTCACACTCCATGGGCGATTACGGCGGGCTAAAATGCATCCGCCGCGCTCCCCAGTTTTTGGAGTGCGGCGGATGCCAAGTCAACAGCTGTGCTTGCTGCGGAACCCGATCAGTTGCGCAGCTTGTCCAGCAGGACGCGTGACGGCTGGCCGTCTACCGACATACCGAGCCGCTGCTGGATGGCGGTGATTGCCGCCTTCGAGCCCGAGCCGAAATTGCCGTCGATCTTGCCATCGTAATAGCCAAGCGCCTGAAGACGGGTCTGGAGCTCGAACTTTTCCTTGACGTCTAGAGACCCGTCGGGGCGCGGCCAGCGCTGCTGCATACCGCCATAACCGGCAATCTCGTCTGCCAGCAGGCCAACGCCAAGGGCGTAGCTGTCAGCGGCATTGTAACGCTTGATGACGAAGAAGTTCTTGGTCATCAGGAAGCCCGGGCCGTTGGCGCCACCGAGCATCTTGAGCTCGGCGCGTTCGCTGCCGTTCCTGAAACCCTTGCCGGATGGACGGGCGAAGCCCAACGCCTGCCACTGCGCTACCGTCTTAGTCTGTCCGGCATATTTGTGGCCACCTCTCGGAACGGCGATCTCGTAGCCCCAGGTTCTGCCTGTCTGCCAGTCGTTCTTGGCAAGCAGGTTGGCGGCTGTGGCGAGTGCGTCGGGGATCGAATGCCAGATGTCCTTGTCGCCGTTGCCATCGGCGTCGATGCCGTAGAGCAGGTAGCTTGTCGGGATAAACTGGGTGTGTCCCATGGCGCCGGCCCAGGAGCCCATCAGGTTCTTGTTGGTCACGTCACCGTTCTGCAGCATCTTGAGTGCGGCAATCAGCTGCGTGCGGGCAAACTTTGCGCGCTTGCGATCGGCATAGGCAAGCGTCGCCAGGGAACGAGGCACGTTGTGCAGCCGGTCCGGACGCTCAAGAGCTGCGCCATAATTCGATTCCATCGACCAGATCGCGAGCAGCACGTGTTTGTCGACGCCGAAGTGGTTTTCCAAGGCTGTCAACAGGCGCCCGTGCTTGGCCAGCATCTCCTGGCCGACCTTCACGGTGTAGGGGTTCACGCGGCTATCCAGATAGTCCCAGATCTGGGACTTGAACTCCGGCTGATAGGCAGCCTTTTCCAGCACGAACTGGTCTGGCTCGGTCACGCCTTTGAACGCCTGGCGATAGGTGCGCTCGGTAATACCGGCCTTGGCGGCCACAGGATAAAAGTCGCGGATCCACTTCTGGAAACCGGCGTCCGCCAAGGCTTCCATGGGCATGAGCGCTGTCGTCAGCGTCAGCGCGATGGCGCCGAGCAGGCTGGGGCGGTGTCTTTTCATGGGCATCTCCCGTGCATTCTCGTGTTGGCAGCCGGAACAAGGCTGTTCACCACAGGTTAATGCTGTTCAGTCAACAAACCCTTTACCATGTTGCCCGCCCAAGCTTTGTCTTTGCCAATTTGAAGCAATTGTATGTTACTGGGCGTGACTGCGTTATGAAGACGTTAATCGATTTAGATCCTCGAGGAGGAATGAGTGGTTCAGACTAAAAAGCTCCGTAAAGCCGTTTTTCCCGTGGCCGGTCTCGGTACGCGTTTCCTCCCCGCCACCAAGGCGGTCCCGAAAGAAATGCTCACCGTGGTAGACAAGCCCGTCATCCAGTATGTGGTTGACGAGGCCATTGAAGCCGGGATCGAGCATTTCGTCTTCGTGACCGGCCGCGGCAAGGCGGTCATCGAGGACTATTTCGATATCCAATTCGAACTCGAACAGACCCTGAAGGCCCGCAACAAGAACGCCGAACTTTCAATGCTCGACGAACTGCAGCCGACTGCCGGTCAAACCAGTTTCACGCGACAACAGGAGCCGCTGGGTCTTGGACATGCCGTATGGTGTGCTCGCGACATCGTGGGGCATGAACCTTTCGCCCTTCTCTTGCCAGACATGATTATGCGCGGCGAAAAGGCTTGCCTCAAGGGCATGGTCGAACTTTATGAGAAGACCGGTGGCAATATCGTGGCGGTCGAAGAATGTGCGCCTGATCAGGCCCATAAATACGGCATTGTTGGCGTCGGTGATGCGCTTGAAGGCGGTTTCAAGATCACGCAAATGGTGGAGAAGCCAGCCAAGGGTACCGCACCTTCCAACTTCTTCATCAACGGCCGCTATATCCTGCAACCTGAGATCTTCGAGATCCTGTCGACCCAGGAACGTGGCGCCGGCAACGAGATCCAGTTGACCGACGGCATGCTGAAGCTCGCCAATGACCAGCCGTTTGCCGGATACCACTTCAAGGGCCAGACCTTCGACTGCGGTGCAAAGGATGGCTTCATCCTGGCCAATGTCGCCTTCGCTATCGAGCGTGCCGACATTCGTCCGGCCATCGAGGATCAGTTGAAGGCGCTGCTCGCCGCGCTGAAGTGAAATGAGACCCCTGACCGCCGGGCTCAGCGCTTGGCGGTCAGGCCGACCAATGCCGTCACCGTGCTGTTGTCGGTCCCGGTCTTGTAGTTGGTGCGTTCGTAAGTGAGATCCGCCGTCGCATCGAGATAGCGGTTGACCCGCCAGGTCAGGCCGGCGCCCGCAAGATAAGCCGTGGTATCGCTCGCACTCGCATTCCCGTCGTAGCTCGTGAAGGTCGTGCCGCCGGTCAGGCGCGCCACGAGATTGGTGCGCAGGTCATGGGAGAGAGCGGCGGTGACGCGGTGGATCGTGGCGCCGTTGACGCCAGCGGTGGTCGATGGATCGATGCTGGTGTCGAGCGAGAGATCGATGCTGGTGCCGTCGCGCGGCGACCAGAAGATGTTGCCATCAACCGTCATCGCTGAGAGCTCCGCCAGCCGGGCGTCCTCAAATGTCTGGCGCTCGTAGCCGAGGGCAATTTCGCCGCGCAGTTTCTCTCCCAGGTCGACGGCCACCCCGGCCTTGGCGCCATAGAGGTCCGCCGAACGCCGATATCCGGATGAATCAACGGCTTCGTCATAGTCGATCCGCCCGATCGTGCCCTCTATGAACGGTGTGAGAGCCGGTGAGACTTCGTATCCGAGACGGCCGCTGACCGTGTAGCGATTGCGGTCACGGTCACTACGTTCAAGGATGCTTCCATTGGAAAGCTTGGCATCAGAATACTGAAAGCGGGTGATATCGCCAGCGATCGAGCCGCGGATCACGCCGAAGTCGCGTTCGATCGAGAGGCCGGTTCCGAACTGGTTTACCCCCGACTGGACCCTTGCGCCGGATATGGCGTTCGGGTCGTCGCTATCCTCGCGGCTAAAATTGTAGGACCCGGAAAGTGTGGCAATGGTGTCATCGGCCAGATCGAGACGCAGGCGCGCGTCGATATTGGCACGGGGCTTGTCATTGTCCGTGCCTGACAGCGTTTCCTGCCAGGCGCCTTCGGCTCCGACATTCAGCTCATGTCTCGACCAGTCCGAGGTCAAGGTACCCTTCAATCCGGTTTCCGAGAACGTGCGGTTGGTTTTGACATCTCCGGATTTCTCCCGCTCGGTGCCGAGTTTCTGGCTGATCGACGGCCGTAGGATCATGCTGCCGAGGCGGATGCCGGTGCCGTCTTCGGCGTCCAGGGAATCGCGGCGAATGCGGGCGGCCGTCGGGTCGTCCAGTCGGGTCTCGCGCAGGTTCTGGCGGCCGATGTCGTCGTCCAGCGGTAGGGCATCGGGATCTGTAAGCGGTTCCACCGCGAATGTGTTTGGCGCAACGGAGGCCGTCGTGGTCGGATCGGTCGCTATTGCAGGCGCTGATGTCGACATCTCTCCCGCGCGTGTCGCGATGCCCTCCGGGCCTATGCCCGGTGACTGCGTCCCGTTTGCCGAAGCGCCTGCAGAGGATTGCACCGTTGGGCGTGTCTCTTGGGCGGCGAGCAGCGACGGGTGCACGAGTGCTGACAGCGCAAGCGCACCAGCGAAAGCGCGCAGTCCCAGGCGGCCTGCGCCGCGCGTGTCCCGATTTTCGACTGAAGTCATGCTTGCGCCCGGCGATCTGTAATGCTTACCCAATCGTAAAGCCTGGTGGTTAATGATTGGTTTCGCCGGTGCATGGCGGCCAGACATGCCGTTGCGCAGATCCGTCATGCACCACGAGAATTTACAGCAACCGTCAAACGCAGTATGGGACGGCATGATCAAGCGCGCAGTGAATCTCGTTGAAGCCAGTGCCACCGAATCCGCTCTCAGGGTCATCTCGACCGAGCGGGAGGGACTTCGTGTCCTTGAAGAGGCCTTGGCCGGGCCGCTTGCTGCACCCTTCTGCAATGCGGTCAAGACGATCGGCGGGATCGGCGGTCGTGTGATTGTCACCGGGGTTGGCAAGAGTGGCCATATCGGTTCGAAGATCGCCGCCACCTTCGCCTCGACCGGCACGCCTGCCTTCTTCGTTCATCCGTCCGAAGCCAATCACGGCGATCTCGGCATGATCGCGCAGGATGATGCGATCCTTGCGATCTCCTGGGGCGGAGAAACGACCGAACTGCAGGGTATTCTCAGCTTCTCCCGCCGTTTCTCGATCCCGCTGATTGCCATCACGGCCGGCGAAAACTCAACGCTTGCCCGCAATGCCGATGTCGTGCTTCTGATGCCGAAGGTTCAGGAGGCCTGCCCGCACGGGCTGGCGCCGACCACCTCGGCTGTGCTGCAGCTTGCCATCGGCGATGCGATTGCGATTGCGCTTCTCGAAGCGCGCGGGTTTTCGCCGTCGGACTTCCGCACCTTCCATCCGGGCGGCAAGCTCGGCGCGGCACTCACCCATGTGCGCGACATCATGCATACCGGCGATCGTCTGCCGCTGGTGGCGCTCGGCACGCCCATGCCCGATGCGGTCAAAACCCTGTCGCACAAGCATTTCGGTTGTGTGGGGATTGTGGACGGTGCCGGCAAGCTCTGCGGCATCGTGACGGAAGGCGACATGGCGCGTAATCTTGCCCGGGATCTGTCGATCCTCAATGTCGATGATGTGATGACCCGCAATCCCAAGGTCATCAAGGGCGATGCGCTCGCGACAACGGCCGCAGCGATGATCAACAAACATGGCATTGGTGCATTAATCGTCGTCGACGACGACAATACACCCATTGGCCTCATTCACTTCCACGATCTGCTCAGGATCGGGGTCGCCTGAGCGGGACTCAAGCCTCTTCCACTGTTAGATCGCGACCATCGCTTGAAACAATCCGCACGCGGGCGCCGCCCGGCAGGTCCGGGCCGGAGACCAGCCAGAAGGTATCGTCCAGCCGGATGCGGCCACGGCCCTCGCGGATCGGCTCGGCCAGCACCGCGGTGCGGCCGACGAGGCTTGCACCGCGCTGATTGAGAAGTGGTTCGTCGCTCGATGTCTCAAGGCGGGTGAAAAGACGGCGACCGGCGAGCGTGAAGGCGACGGCGCTTGCCGCAAAGACCAGTGACTGGATTTGCCACGACCAGAAGCCCGCATCCCAGAGCAGCAGAGACAGAACTCCGGTCAGGATTGCGCCGAGCCCGATCCAGACCAGGAAGACGCCGGGCATGACCAGTTCGGCCGCAAGCAGTAGCATGCCGAGGACCCACCAGCTCCAGGGACCGAGTTCGGCGATGATCCGCGCCAGCATCGCGATCACTCGCCGTTCGGGTTGAAGGAACTGATCGGCGGCGTGGTGCGCGGCGCAGCGGTCGGGCGCGGCGGGGCAGGGCGCTTGTCGTCGCCGAAGACCTCGCGCGCAATCGCGCCGATGCCGCCGAGTGAGCCGATCAGCGAGGTCGCTTCCATCGGCATCAGCACTACCTTGGAATTGCTGGCGGTGCCAATCGAGGCCATGGCCTCTGTGTATTTCTGGGCGACGAAGTAGTTGATGGCGTTGACGTCGCCGGCGGCGATCGCTTCCGAGACGAGGCGGGTTGCCTTGGCTTCGGCTTCCGCCAGACGCTCACGGGCCTCCGCCTCGCGATAGGCTGCCTCACGCTCACCTTCGGCCTGAAGGATGGCGGCCTGTTTGGCGCCCTCGGCCCTCAGGATCTGGGCATTGCGGAATCCTTCGGCTTCGAGGACCTGGGCGCGCTTTTCACGCTCCGCCTTCATCTGGCGACCCATGGCGTCCACCAGATCGGCCGGCGGCTGGATGTCCTTGATCTCGACGCGGGTCACCTTGATGCCCCAGGGGCGCACGGCCTCGTCGACAACGCGCAGAAGGCGGTCGTTGATGACCTCGCGATTGGAGAGCAGTTCATCGAGATCCATCGAACCCATGACAGAGCGGATGTTGGTCATGGTCAGGTTCAGGATGGCATTTTCGAGGTTCGAGACCTGATAGGCGGCTTCTGCTGCGTTCAGCACCTGATAGAAGGCGACCGCGTCGGCGGAAACCGAGGCATTGTCCTTGGTGATGACTTCCTGGGTCGGTACATCGAGCACCTGCTCCATGACATTCATCTTCGCGCCGATCCGCTCGAAGAACGGAATGATCAGGTTGAGGCCCGGCTCCAGCGTGCGCGTGTAGCGACCGAACCGCTCGATCGTGTAGCGGAAGCCCTGCGGCACGGTCTTGATACCGGCAAAGAGGACCAGAATCACGAGCAGTACGAGTGCGATGACGACGATGTCTGGACCGGTGACGGGCATTAGTTCCTCCAGCATAGGCGCAAAGGGAAATTGCGCACCCCGGTCTAACATCGTGGCGTGACATGGTAAATGCAAGGGATCGCGGTCACAGCGCCGGCATGGTTTGCTGTGCGGACTGGTGAGGTCGCACTCAACAGAAAAGCGGCGGGATTTCTCCCGCCGCCTCGATTTTCAGGCTGATCGACCTGAGCTTAGAACTCTTCCCAGTTGTCCTGCGCCACTGCCGCATTGCCGTGGCTGCGCGGTGCGGGGGCTGCGTGACGGGCAGGTTCTGCGGCGCGCGGTGCGGGAGTGCGGCTTGGCGCTGCCGACGGCTGGGCCATCACGCGGGCGGTTTCGCGGAGTGCCGATGCTTGGGTCTGCTGCACGCCGTCGATGGTGAAGTGCGAGATCAGTTCGCGCAGCTTTGCCGCTTCGCTCGCTAGTGCTGCGGAGGCTGCGTTGGATTCCTCGACCATGGCGGCGTTCTGCTGGGTCGTCTGGTCCATCGAGTTCACGGCATGATTGACCTCCGAAAGGCCGGTCGCCTGTTCCTTGGCGGAAAGGGCAATCGCATCCATGTGGGTATTCATCTCGGTGATGAACCCGCCGATGGTGCGCAGGGCCTCACCGGTCTTGCGAACCAGATCCACACCGCCAGCAACCTCGGTCGAGGAGTTCTGGATGAGCGCCTTGATCTCCTTGGCCGCATTGGCAGAGCGCTGGGCGAGTTCACGAACTTCCTGGGCGACGACGGCGAAGCCCTTGCCGGCTTCACCGGCGCGTGCGGCTTCAACACCGGCATTCAGCGCCAGAAGGTTGGTCTGGAAGGCGATTTCGTCGATGACGCCGATGATGTTGGAGATCTGCTGCGACGAGTTTTCGATCCGGCGCATGGCTTCTTCAGCGCGGGAAACGACTTCCGACGACTGGTTTGCAGAGGTATTGGCGTGGGCGGCGACGCCACGGGCCTCTTCGGTCCGCTTGGTCGAATTGACCACGTTGGCGGTGATCTCCTCGACCGCGGCTGCCGTCTGCTCGAGAGCGGCGGCCTGCTGCTCGGTGCGCTTCGACAGATGATCGGTCCCCGACGCGATCTCGCGGGTGCCGGTTTCCATGGTTGCGACGCTGTTATTGATCGAGGCCATGGTCTGGTTCAGCTGGCGGACAGACTGGTTGAAGTCGTGGCGCAGTGCCTCGAAGTCCGGAGCGAAGGCTTCGTTGATCTGGAACGCGAGATCGCCGGACGCCAGGCGCTTCAGGCCAGCGGCCAGGCCGGAGGTGGCGATGCGTAGACGTTCGGCGGCATCGGCTTCGGCACGCTGCTGGGTCGCGATGCGCTCGGCTTCGGCGCGCTGGCGATTGCCTTCAGCTTCCGATTCCAGACGCTTGTTGGCGATGGCAGCCTCACGGAAGATCTGCATCGCGGCGGCCATCCGGCCAATCTCGTCCTTGCCACCCTGATCGATCGTGACGTCGAGATCGCCATTGGCGAGGCGCGTCGTGTTGTCAGCGAGCTTGCCGAGCGGACGGGAAACGAGCTGGAAGTTCAAGAAGCCGAGGAGAATGGCAGCAATACCGACTATAATCGACGCGGCGAGGCTGACGGTCTCCACAAGCGAGAGGGCTGCGGTCTGATTTTCAGCAGCGGCAACGGCACGCGCCGAGAGGGAAGACTTGAGTTCGCCGAGGCGATCTTCGAAAGCCTTGACCAAGGCTTCTCCTTCGCCGGTCACTTCGATGGCGCGTGCAAGTTCAACTGTTGCGGGGTCACGCATCAAGAGAACTTGACGGTCCATGAAGTTCGTTTTCCACGCCTCGAAGGCGGTGATTGCTTCCTTGAACTTCGATAGTTCGCCGGGAGCGGACGCCGACAGCATTGCCTCGATGTTGGGGCGGTCGGTGCTCATTTCCTCGGCCATACTCTGTGCACCGGCCGCGTAGTCGCGGTTGCCGGTCAGCAGGAAGGTCTTCAGCTGAAGGTCGGCGACGTAGAGATCGGTGGAGAACTCCTCTATGACCTCGACGGCGCGGTTCATTGTCGCGGTTTCAGCGACCTGCTCGCTCGCCGTGATGGCGCGGTTGTGCATGAAGGTGGAGGCTGCGATCGCGATGGCGGCAAGGAGTCCGAAAGCGAGGAAGCCTTTGGCGCTTACGGATAGGTTCTTGAGCATGGTAAAATCCTGTCCCGGTCGGGGTCGAATTGGATCATGGTTTACAGGACGGCCGCCATCATGGAGCCGTGTCGACGGATCAGCTGCCGGCCAATGCTCGGCGCTCGAGTTCCGTCAGGTTGAGCTCGACGGTGACGGCGCCGATCTTCTTCTTGGCGCTGTCGACCAGCGTCAGGCTCACCTGATTTCGCCAGATCTTCATCTCGTCGTCCCACTCGGCTTCGTCGATGAAGATCGCGTCTTCCGAGACGTCATAGGTCTTCTGGAACTTAGCCTCGTCGCCCTGCCAGAAGTCACTGGTAATCGAGCTCTGGCCGACATTCAGGCCGTTCTGGTCCATCACGAAGATTTCGGGATAGAGGCCGAGCGATTTGCCCTGGATGCGGGCAAGGTAAACGGAAAGAGGACTGGAGAGCGTGGCGGCGATCAGCGGCTTGTCGGCTGCTTCGCGCTCGGCCTTCCACTGATTGTCAAGCTCGTCGATCTTGTCCTGGGAGAGTTCAGTGAGACGGGCATTCTGCGCCTCGACCGATACTGTGACGATCTCGGCGGACACGAATTCCTGAATCTGCTTGATGAGCTCGGGCGAGACGAGCTTGGCGATATCAGGCTGGGCCGGTTCTGCATGGGCAGTGGCAAGGGACGCCAAGAGGAACGTCGATGCCAATGCGGTCGTAACAAATTTCATGGTGGTCTCCTTCAACTCCCCCTAATTCTAGGGATCATTACTAAATGGACCCTTAATATAAGAAATTGCCTATCTAAAATTGTAATGAAATCCAATGATTTAAGTTGGGTTTGCCGTCTCAAGTTTGCGCCTATGAGCAGCTTGAGGTTGTCTTTTCGGTTGTGTTGCTTCAGAGCCTCGACGCTCTAAGCGAATGAAAAGATGCACTAAAATTGGGCATGTGTACCGAAAAGTGGGCTTTTTCTCATTGTCGCGCCATGCGTGTTCGTCGTGCCGGTTGTACCGCTGCCGTAGCTCAAATGCTCCTCCAGAAGGCACCAGGCGACGCGGCTCGACATGGATATAAAAGAAAAGGGACCGCCTACCGGCAGCCCCTTCGTCATCTTCTATGTAGCATAGCCTATTGAGCTTTAGGCCCAGCCCTGCAACTCCCGGCGCACGACGTTCTCGATGACGCGCATGCCATCATCGCTGTCGTTCAGACACGGAATGTGGGTGAACTTCTCACCGCCATTGTGCAGGAAATCCTCGCCGGCTTCGCCAGCGATTTCCTCCAGCGTTTCCAAACAGTCGGACACGAAACCCGGGTTCATGATGGCGATGCGCTTGACGCCTTCCTGGGCGAGCTTTTCGACCGTCTTGTCGGTATAGGGCTGCAGCCATTCCTCAGGTCCAAAACGGGACTGGAAGGTGACCATCAGTTTTTCCTTCTCCCAGCCGAGGTGCTCGCGCAAGAGACGTGTCGTCTTGTAGCACTGGCAGTGATAGGGGTCGCCCTTCATGAAGTAGGACTTCGGAATGCCGTGATAGGAGGTGATTACCAGTTCCGGTTCCCAGTCCAAGGTGGCAAGGTGCTTGTTGATCGAGTTGGCGAGCGCCTCGATGTAGACAGGGTCGTCGGCATATTGCGGCACCGTGCGCAGCGCCGGCTGCCAGCGCATCTTGAGAAGCGCCTTGAATGCCTCGTCATTGACGGTTGCCGTCGTCGCGGCTGCGTATTGCGGATAGAGCGGATAGACGAGGATGCGCTCGCAGCCTGCCTTCTGCATCTCGTTCATCTTCGCTTGGATTGCCGGCTGGCCATAACGCATGGCCCAATCGACATGCACGTTCGGCAGGTCCTTCAGGGCGACGGCGAGCTTCTCGGCCTGGCTGCGGGTGTAGGTGCGCAGATAGCTCTCGTCGAGATCCTTGTTCCAGATCTCTTCATAGGCCTTGCCGACCTTCTGCGGGCGACGATTGAGAACAATGCCGTACAGGATGGGGTACCAGAACCACCGCGACCACTCGATAACGCGCTTGTCCGTCAGGAATTCCTCGAGATAGCGCCGCATGGACTTATAGTCCGTGCCATCAGGCGTTCCGAGATTGACGAGCAGGACGCCGACCTTGCCGAAATTGACGGGCGGATGGTCGGAGGGCCAATGGGCAGGCAGTACATTCATCTTGATATCCTGGTGATGAGATCTCGACCGTTACGTGACGAAGGCCAGTTGAGATCATCTGATAAAAGCAAAAGCCGGCCCGGGGAAGCCCGGACCGGCTTTTGGCATGCGTCAAACGGTCTTACTTCGGTGGAAGCTGCAATTCGCGGCCGATCGAGATGACGTTCGGATTGCGCAGCGCGTTCGCCTCGGCGATCTTGCTCCACATCATGCCGTCGCCATAGGTGGCTTCGGCGATCTTCCAGAGGCTGTCGCCGGCGACCACCTTGTAGATGGTTTCAGCAGTCATCATTGCCGCGTCTGCGGCGCTTGCCGCTGGAGCTTCTGCCGCAGCGGGCGCCTCTGCAGCAGCCGGCGCCTCGGTTGCAGCTGGAGCCTCAGCGGCCGGTGCTTCCGTGGCAGATGCAGCCGGTGCGCTCGCGTCGGCCTGCGGGGCGGCCGTTTCGTCCGCCGCCGTGGCCGTCGCCGAGATCACGGTAATACGACCGTCGGTGTAAGGCGTATAGGGGCTGTTCTTGGCGATATAGTCGGCCACGACGGTCTCAAGCCCTGGGCCGAAGTCGTAGGCGTTCTGTCCGCCGCTCTCGAACACGCCATAGCCGTCACCACCGGTGCGCATGTAGTTGTTGGTGGCCACGCCGTAGAGCTTCTCGGGGTCGATGGCGACGAAGGCGTCACCTTCCTTGACCTCGACGGAGGAGATGCGGCTGCCGGCCGGCTTGCTCAGATCAGCGGTGAACTTCAAACCGGACACCTGTGGGAAACGGCCTGCCGCTTCCTCGACCTGGCTCACGCCGTTCTCGAGGGCGGCCACGATGTCGGAGCCCTTGAGCTGGAAGGAGGCAAGCGTGTTCTGGAAGGGCAGGACGGTCAGGACTTCGCCCATGGTAACCGTGCCGGCGTCGATCGATGCTCGCAGACCGCCGCCGTTCTGGATGGCAATGGTGATGCCCTGATCGCTCAGCCGGTCAACCATGGCATCGGCCACGAGATTGCCCATGGTGCATTCGACTGCACGGCAGGTTTCACGCGAGCCGTCGATTGCCTCGGCAGTCTCGCCGATTTCCTTCAGCTTCAACTCCTCGATCGGTCCGCCGAGTTCGGCCACTTTGGCGACGAAGCCTTCGTCCGGCGTCACGGAGGCGTCGAGCAGCTTCGGTTCGCCGGACGCGGTCTTGACGACGCCTGCATCATCGAAAACAACCGTGAGGTCGCCGAGATATTTGGAATAGGCATAGGCTTGGACGATCGGGACATCCTGGCCGGCCGGGTTCTTGACCATGGTCGGATAAGGGCCCGCTGCCTTTTCATCCGTGTTGGACAAAAGTGTATGGCTGTGGCCGCCGACGATCACGTCGATGCCGTCAACGGCTGCCGCGATTTCCTGATCCTTGACGTAGCCGACATGCGAGAGCAGCACGATCTTGTCGATGCCCTGGCCTTCGATCTCTGCCACCGCTTCCTTCAGATAGGTGATCTCGTCGGCAAACAGGATCGTGTCACCAGGCGAGGAGGTCTCGTCGGTGTCGGTTGCGAGGACCGACACGATTGCGACCTTCTCGTCGCCGAAATCCTTGACGATGTAGGGCTTGAACTTGTCGGCGACCGGAGAGTTGAGGCCGGCCAGCGTGTTGCCGGAGATCATCGGGAAATTCAGTGCATCGATGAACTTCGCCAGCTCTTCCGGACCGTCGTCGAATTCGTGATTGCCGATGGCCATGGCGTCGAAGCCGATGGCGTTCATGAAGTCGGCAATCGGGGCGCTCTTGTAGGTGGTGTAGAAGAGCGAGCCCTGGAACTGGTCGCCAGCATCGAGCGTCAGGACGTTCTTGCCCTCAAGTTCGGCGCGGCGCGCATCAATGGCGGCCTTCACACGGGCGATGCCGCCGAAGCATTCGTTGGCGGCCGCATCATCTGCCGAGCAGGTGGAATCAGATTTGCTGATGGCCTCGATGCGAGAATGCAGGTCATTGATGTGCAGGATATTGAGTTCGAAATCGGCCAGAGCGGTTCCGGCGGTCAGGGCCAGCACCGAGGCGCTGAAAAGGCCAATCTTCAAATGTCTGAACATCTTATCTCTCCTGTTGCAATCGATCACCCACAGTCTGGCACGGATTGATGACAGTCACGCGCCAGAATTCGGATGGCGGATGTTTTCATCTAGGCCGGGAGAGGGCAAGCAAAATTCGCTTGATGTCCGCATGTTCGCAGGGGCCAGAAACGAAAGAAGCGGCCGCCTGGGCCGCTCCTTGATCAGCATGTCCTGGCGCCGGCTCAGCCGCGCCGGGCGAGCGAGAACTGGGCGCCGCTGTCGGAGGTGCAGTTCAGCTGCGACGGCGTCACGAGGGCGCAATTCACCTTCTGCTGCGTGTTGCGAACCAGCGACGTCATGTTGATCTCGACGAGGCGGTCGTTGACGAGCGTGTACGTTCCGGATGCGAGGATCTGGTTGGTGTCTGTCGTGCGCGTGGTGAAGGTGCCGCCCTGGAAGGTCGAGGAGATGCCGTTCGGATCAACCCATGCACCTTCGATCGACGGGCCCTGCTGAACGGCAGGCAATTGGCGGGGAGGAGGGCTGGAATAGCAGGACGAAAGGGCAAGGCTCATCGCCGTTACAGCTACCAGGGATCTGATTTTCATTCTTGTCTCCCACCATCTCGGCGGTTCGGTCCGGCCGCCCACCGTTTGCGTTGTCATCGAGAACATGCCGCGAAGCCTCGGCCAACGCAAGGCGAAAGCCTTGTATTCCCGGGGTTATCCCGTCCTAGCTTGCAACGAGAAAGGCCCGCCGTAGACGACGGGCCCCAAGTTCTCACCCGAAACCGTTTATCGGACCAGGATGTTCCGGAACTGCCACGGATCCTTTTCGTCGAGGTCTTCCGGGAAGAGACCCGGGCGACCGTCGAGCGGCGTCCAGTCGGTATAGTGACCTTCGACCGGGCCGAGATAGGGAGACTGCACTTCCAGGCAGCGCTTGTAGTCCATCTCGTCGGCTTCAACGATGCCGGCCTTCGGGTTTTCGAGTGCCCAGACCATGCCGGCGAGCACGGCCGAGGTTACCTGCAGGCCGGTTGCATTCTGATAGGGCGCGATACTACGGGTTTCCTCGAGCGACAGGCGCGAACCGTACCAGTAGGCGTTCTTCTCGTGGCCGTAGAGCAGCACGCCGAGTTCGTCGACGCCGTCAACCAGTTCGTCTTCGTTCAGCACGTGCAGCACCGGCTGCTGCGTGCCGCCATTGCCGAACATCTCGTGCAGGGAAAGCACGGCGTCGTTGGCCGGGTGATAGGCATAGTGGCAGGTCGGGCGATAGACGACTTCGCCGTCCTTTTCGACGGTGAAGTAATCGGCGATCGAGATCGACTCGTTGTGGGTGACGAGGAAGCCGTATTGCGGGCCGGGTGTCGGGCACCAGGTGCGAACGCGGGTGTTGGCGCCCGGCTGCTCCAGATAGATGGCCGCCTTGCAGCCTTTCTTGTGCTTCTTGGCGTTCTTCGGCATCCAATTCTCATGGGTGCCCCAGCCGAGTTCGGAGGGCTGCAGGCCTTCCGAGATGAAACCTTCGGCCGACCATGTGTTCCAGAAGACGTTGAGCGGCTTCGGGTTCTTGGTGCGCTGGGTGTCGCGTTCGGCAATGTGCACGCCCTTGACGCCGACCTTCTTCATCAGCTTGGCCCAACCTTCGCGGTCGTTCTGGTCGGGCTCGTCGAACTTCAGACCGATTTCATGGGCGAGGTTGACCAGGCCCTGCTTGACGAACCAGGATACCATGCCCGGGTTGGCGCCGCAGGTGGAAACGGCCGTCGTGCCGCCCGGGTTCTTCGCCTTTTCCTGGCGCACGGTTTCGCGCAGCGCATAGTTGGTGCGCTCGGAGTTCTTCATGTTCTTGTCGAAGTAGAAGCCGAGCCAGGGCTCGACGACGGTGTCGATGTAGAGGACGTCGAGCTTGCGGCAGAGCTTCATCAGGTCGAGCGAACCGGTATCAACCGAGAGGTTGACGCAGAAGCCCTGGCCTTCGCCTTCGGTCAGAAGCGGCTTCAAGAGCTTCTTGTAGTTCTCTTTCGTGACATGCGCCTGGATGTGCTTGATGCCATGCTTGGCAAGCAGTTCGGCCTCGTCATTGCGGGGATCGATGACGACCATCCGGCTCTTGTCGAACTTGAAGTGGCGTTCGATCAGCGGCAGGGTGCCGCGGCCGATCGAGCCGAAACCGATCATCACGATCGGGCCGGTGATCTCGCCATAAACCGGGTAGGTCATTTCGCTCATTTCCGTCTCCTTGGAGGCCCGGTCGTTTCGCCTGGGCCATGTTTCCGGCCTGTGTTGTGCGGCCGGAGCGATACTGCCGGTTCTAGATCACAAAAATCTGACACAATAAAGGGTAGGGACATGGGGGTGAGGGGCCTCACCGCTGATTTTCGAGTGCTGTATCTTGCCGCAGGCGAGCGACGAGCCGGTCACGCTGGATGTCGAGGCCCTTGTATCGGAGTTGATCGTTGGCCAACCCCTCCAGCTGCTCGGCCAGGGCCACGCCGAGCCTTCTGCCGTCAGGATGTTTCCTGAACGCCGCTACCGGATCCAGATAGATGCGGATCGTGAAGACGATCGCGCCGGTTTCCGGCAGTTTCGTCAGCGTCTGGCGCTCGACACGTACCACGGCCTCATGCGGTTGGGCGTCGTCGTTGCGGCCAGTTTCGGGGTGAAAGAGCTTTTCTTTCCAGTTGATCGACCAGTTGAAGCGCTCTGCGGGCAGGCCGGGCGCGAGATTGTCGAAGATACGATTGATCATGACCGCGTTTCGCGTGCCGCCCTGGAAACCCGGAACATGCTCGTGGACCGCTTCCATCGGGCGGTCGAATTTCTCTGCAAGCGACCAGGAGGATGGGAAGGAGAGATGGGCAGCGGCGATGAACCAGCCGGCCTCGCGCTTCATCATGATAACCAGATCGTCCTGTACGAGCATTCCCGCGCGCAGCAGTGGGGGGAGTGTGTGGTCGGCAAGGCCGGTCTCAAGCATGTGTCGCGGATGATGGGCTTTGAGATGGGCGGTAAGGGCTGCCAGACATTCCGCCTGGGCGGGGAGACTGTCTTCGGTCGCACGGAAAACCTCATCGAGCCGCGTCGCGGCCAGCGCGCGCTTATCGTTCAGGTAGCGATCGCGATCGGCATCCGGTTCGATCCAGCGGGTCGGGTCCAGTGCGGACAGACCGATGGTGAACGGGCGCGTCGGGCCGGCATAGGGGGTGTGGGTGAATTGAGAAACCATCGAGAAAGTCAGCCGTATTTGCCTGCAGCCTGCCGCCTTGCTATCATCATCGCAAGGCGTTTCTTTTTCCGACTGCGCTTGAAGTCGGGAGGTACCAATGACAGCACAGCTTGCACGGATTGCTATGTCACCCGAAACCATGTCGCGTTTGAGATCGACCGCCGCGCAAAACGGCCGCGATGAAAACGAGCTGATGGAAGAAGCGATTGTCGCCTATCTCGACCGTCACGACATGGAAATGTCCGTCGTCGAGGAGGGTATGACTTCCGCCAGAGCCGAAGGGCTCATCTCCCACGAGGCCATGACAGCCTGGCTTGAGAGCTGGGGGACATCAGACGAGCAGCAAGCTCCGAAACCCGATATCGCGCGATAAATGCCATGAACGTCGTCTGGTCAATCACCGCCAGACAGGATCTCGTTCACTTCCGCTCGTATATCGCCCGTTTCCATCCATTGCCGCTGGTCAAGTTGCCCGTCATATCCTGATGGCCGTCGAAAGCATTTCCAGGCATCCCGAGATTGGGACCGGTACCAGGCTCTCGAATGTCAGACGCTTTGTGGTGTCCGAAACGCCTTACGTGGTCTACTACAAGCTCGGCTCCAGCCGTATCGAGATACTGGAAGTGTTCGATGGACGGCGTGCCGTTCCGCGGACCATGAGGGACGAAGAGTGAGTTACTCCATCAGCGCCTCAAGCCCCACCGCCGTACGGGTCACCGAAAGGTCCGTCACCTCATAGACAGCCACGCCCTCGACCGTAAACGGATCAGCCGCGACATACGCCTCGATTTCAGCCCGGTCGCCCTTGGCCAGGATGACGCCCCCGGTGCGCGGATTCTTGCGGCCCGAGGCTAGAAACATGCCGCTGTCATAGCCGGCATTCACCCAGTCCATATGCGGCGCCATGAAACGATCGGCGTCTTCGGTCGGCTTCACATAGGTGAGGGAGAGGATGAACATGGGCTGCCCTAATCAATGAGTTCGGCGGGGATCAGCCCGCGCAGGGAGTTGCCGACAAAGAGCTTGCGGTGGCGCAGGTCATCGAGCTTCAGGACCTCGCCGCGTGCCTTGCGTTCGCGAATGAGTTCGGCGCGCAGCACGCCGGGCAGAAGGCCGCTGGTCAGTGGTGGTGTGAGCAGCATGCCATCGGCTGCTTCGGCGAAGATGTTGGTGATCGTGCCTTCGCAGACCTCGCCGCGCTCGTTGAGCAGGAGCACTTCGTCGGCCTCATCCTTGGAAAACTCGGCGCGGGCGGCCTCGTAAGGCTCGCGGCGGGATGTCTTGTGACGGAAGAGGCTGTCTTCGGATTGCAGCTTTGTCTTGGCGACCTTCAGCTTCCAGACCGTTTCCTCCGAGATCGGCTCGAAGGGCGTGGCGGTAACCTCCATCTTGCCGCGATAGGTCATGACGAGGCGCACCCGCAGCGGTGTATCGCCGGACACTTCCTTCTCGAGCTTGCCTTTTGCGTCCTGTGGCTGGCGGAAACCCAGCGCATCGGCAGAGCGGGAAAGGCGGCGCAGATGCTGATCGAGCCGCAGAAAGCCTGCGTCCGGCTGCCACCGCATCGTCTCGATCAGCGAGAAATCCATTGATCACCCAGGGCAAAACGCGCCTTCAGCAGGCATTCCTCGTATTCGGCCTCGGCCTTCGAATCGAAGACGATGCCGCCGCCGACATTGAAGACGGCGCGCCCCTCCTTGAAAAGAGAGATGGTGCGGATTGCCACTGAAAAACGCATGGGGCCTGCAGGGTCGCACCAGCCGATTGCGCCGCAATAGACGTCACGCGGATCGGCTTCGAGTTCGTGCAGGATGCGCATCGCCCACATTTTCGGCGCGCCGGTCACCGAGCCGCAGGGAAAGAGGGCGGCCATGATCTCGGGCAGGCCGATTTCGGGCAAGAGCCTGGCGCGCACATAGCTCACCATCTGGTGCACGGTCGGATAGGTCTCGATGGCGAAGAGCTTGGGGACCGAGAGGGTGCCGACCTCTGTGATGACGGAGACGTCGTTGCGCAGGAGGTCGACGATCATCCGGTTCTCGGCCTGGGTCTTCTCGTCGGCGAGCATCGCTTCGACGATCGCTTCGTCCTCCTCGGGGCTTGCGCCGCGCGGTGCCGTGCCTTTCATCGGGCGGGTTTCGATCCAACCATCCTCGTCAACAGAGAAAAAGAGTTCGGGCGAGCGGGAGAGGATGACGGGACCGATGCCGTCATCGATCAGGGCGCCGTAATGCACCGGTTGGCGGCCGACGAGCGACCAGAAGGCGGCGCGCGGGTCGCCGTCCCAGCGCGCCTCGACGGGCATGGTGAGATTGGCCTGATAGCAATCGCCCTTGCGCAGATGATCATGCAGCCGATCGAAGCGGCGGCGATAGTTCTCAAGATCCCAGCCCGCGCGTGGGTCGCTCAAGAGCGGCGCGTTCGGAATATTCGAGGGCGCCTGTGCCAGCGGGTGCGCCGCCGGTGCGGGAGCGTCGTAGACCCCCATCGAGATCAGAGGTGTCTCGCGCCCGTCCTTGATGAGGGGTCTGAGTTTCGGTTCGAAGACGAAGCCTGCTTCATAGGAAAGATAGCCCGCCAGCCACTTGCCGGACTTGCGGTGCGCTTCCAACTTGGCGAGCGCAGGCTCGACCTCGTCCGCCGTCCGGGCGACGACGAGCGTCTCCGGTTCGGCAAAGACGAGGCTCGTCCCCGCGCTGTCGTCGCGGAAGAGCGCATAGGGCGCTTGGTCACGCATGAGATGTCGGCAGCTCCGGTTCAGGCGGCCTTATCTAGCGCTTCCAGCTCGTCGATCAGCCCCTCGATCATCGACAGACCCTTGGCCCAGAACGACGGATCGGTCGCATCAAGGCCGAAGGGGGCGAGAAGCTCCTGATGGTGCTTGGTGCCGCCGGCCTTCAGAAGCGCGAAATACTTGTCCTGGAAGCCCTGATCGGCGTTCTGGTAGACGGCATAGAGCGAGTTTACCAGGCAGTCGCCGAAGGCATAGGCATAGACGTAGAACGGCGAGTGGATGAAATGGGGGATATAGGCCCACCAGTTCTCATAGCCTTCCGAGATCTTGATCGCCGGCCCCAGGCTTTCCTGCTGCACGGAGAGCCAGAGTTCGCCGATCTGCTCTGCGGTCAGTTCTCCCTCCTTGCGTGCCGTGTGGATCTTGCGCTCGAACTGGTAGAAGGCGATCTGGCGCACGACGGTGTTGATCATGTCCTCGACCTTCTGGGCGAGCATGGCCTTTCGTTCGCGTTTATCGGTCGTCTTGTCGAGAAGCGCGCGGAAGGTCAGCATTTCGCCGAAGACGGACGCGGTTTCTGCGAGCGTCAGCGGGGTCTGGCACATCAGCGCACCCTGGCCGCCGGCCAGCACCTGGTGCACGCCGTGGCCGAGTTCATGGGCAAGCGTCATGACATCGCGCGGCTTGCCGAGGTAGTTCACCAGAACATAGGGGTGAGCCGAAGGCACTGTCGGATGGGCGAAGGCGCCCGGGGCCTTGCCCGGGCGGGCAGGCGCATCGATCCAGCCGCCGTCGAAGAAGCGGCCGGCGATCTCGGCCATTTCGGGCGCAAAGCCGCCATAGGCTGACAGCACCATGTCCTTGGCCTCGTCCCAGGAAATCAGTCTGTCAGGGGTCTCGGCGAGCGGCGCATTGCGGTCCCAGAAATTCATCTGGTCCATGCCGAGCCATTTCGCCTTCATCTTGTAATAGCGGTGCGACAGGCGCGGATAGGCTTCACGCACCGCTTCGGCGAGCGCATCGACGACTTCGCGTTCGACACGGTTGGCCAGATGGCGGCTGTCAGCGATGTCCTCGAAACCGCGCCAGCGGTCGGAGATATCCTTGTCCTTGGCGAGCGTGTTGGTCACCAAAGTGAAGATGCGGATGTTGTCCTTGAAGGTCCTCGACAGGGCTTCGGCGGCGAGCTTGCGCTTTTCCGGATTGGCATCCTGCAAAAGCGTGAGTGTCGGCTCGAGCGGCATTTCGTCGTCGCCCACCTTGAAGCGGAGGGCAGCAAGCGTTTCGTCGAACAGCCGGTTGAAGGCGGCAGCACCCGTCTGCGACTTTTCCAGGAAGAGCTGCTCGATGCGGTCGTCGAGCTGGAAGGGCTTGTCCTTGCGCAGGTCTACGATCCATGGGCGAAAGTGGCCGAGAGCGGGATCACGGTCCATGGCCGCGTCGACGGCGTCGTCGGGCAGGCGGTTCAGTTCAAGCGGGAAGAACAGGAGGCGGGCCGACATGTCCGTCAGCTTGGCCTGGATATCGCCAAAGAACTTGCCGTTCGCCGGATTGCTCATGTCGGAATAATAGGTGAGGCCAGCATAGGAGGCGATGCGTCCCAGGAGGTCCTCCAGCGCGTCCATCTCGCGCAGTGCTTCGGCCAGCGAGCCTTCCCCGACGGTTTCGAGAGACGCTGCAAGCTTGCCCTTCCACTTCGTTTCAAAGGCAAGTGCATCAGCGCCGGCCTTCTCGACAGCACCGAGAAACTCCGAAGAGGTCTGGCCGGGATAGAGATCGTCGAGTTTCCAGACGGGAAGGTCGCCGAGGTTTTGATCCCTGCTCGCGGAAGCCTGTGTCAGAGGGCTCAAGGCGGGGCGGCTGTCGATCATCATGGTGACGTCCTTTCTCTCGTTCGTTCGGGAGATGTAGTCAGTCGTCCGCCGATGGGCAAGCAGCCGGGTGTGCCGGTGTGGTGCGACCGGCGCGAGCCAATTGCCGCAGCGCCCCTGTGGATTGTGCCATAAACGGTTAAGGACCGTTAAAATGTTAGGTTTTCTCCCAAGAACATCTTTAGGCCTTTCTGCCAGTCTGCCCGCGATAACCCAGGAGCGCGAATGCGCCGAAACAGCCTCGGGGAGCGCAAGTTGACCGCACAGATTCTACTCATCGATGAAGATGCCGCCGAGCGCCGCAGCATGAAGGCTGCGATAGAAGCGCACGGCCATGCCGTTCATGTCGCCGACACCGCGCATGCGGGTGTTGAACTCTTCCGCCGTCACGCCGAGCAGATCGGTGTGGTGGTGCTCGACGTGACATCCGCAGATGGTCTCAACCCCAGCGTCATTCCCATGCTCGCCGAGATCAATGCGGGTGTGCCCGTCATCGTCTGTACCACGGAAGGCGCGACCGAAACCGCACTTGATGCCGTTCGTGCCGGCGCTTTTGACTTCCTTGTGAAGCCGATCGCCCAGGAGCGGCTGATCGGTGCCATCGAATCGGCACTGAAGATCCACCGCACAAGCCTGCAGGGCCGTACGCCGCGCCGGGCCCGCAGCGGTTCGGTCAGCTTTTCCGACGTCATTGCCGCGAGTGCGGCCATGACGCGTGTCGTGGAACTAGGCCGCCGGGCGGCGCAGTCGATGATCCCGGTGATGCTCGAAGGGGAAGCCGGCGTCGGCAAAGAACTCGTGGCGCGCGCCATCCATGCTGCCAGCGATCGGTCGTCCCGCCCCTTCGTTGCGGTCAACTGCAATGCCATTACGCCTGGACAGATCGAAGACGTGCTGTTCGGCAACGAAGCCCAGACGGGCAAGGTCGCCGAGGCCGAGGGTGGCACGCTTTTCATCGAAGAAATCAGCGAGTTGCCGCCCGTCGGCCAGATGCGCTTGCTTGAGATCGTGCAGTCCGGCGAAGTTCACCGCAGCGGACAGGTCAAGCCTCTGAAGGCCAATGTGCGGCTGGTGCTGGCGACTAACAAGGATTTGATCGAGGAGGTCAAGGCCGGGCGTTTTCGCGAGGATCTCTATTACCGGGTCAACGTGTTCCCGATCACCATTGCAGCCCTGCGGCGGCGAAAGGAGGATATACCTCATCTCATCAGGGCCTTCGTCGAGCGATTTTCGCTCGAGCAGCGCCTGCCGCGGACACTTCAGGTCGAATCCTCCGCACTTGCCCTGCTGACCTCCTTCGACTGGCCGGGCAATACGCGCCAGCTTGAGAACGCGATCTTCCGCGCCGTTGTCCTGGCAGAGGGCGCCAGTCTCAAGGAAAGCGATTTTCCGCAGATCGCAGCACAGGTCACCGGCCATCGGAGCGCCGGTAGCAGCAGCGAGGCGCAGGCCGTCCTGCATGAGCCGAGCCCCATCGCCAAGGTTCAGGCCGCTCTTGCCGAGCGTGCCGCGAGCTTCAGCGGCGGCCAGTCTGCTCCATCCACAGGTTTTGCTGGATCTGCCTCCGGCAATGTCATCGTCAGCACCGACGAGGCCGGCAATGTGCGCAAGCTCGCAGAAATCGAGGAAGAACTGATCCGTTTCGCCCTGAAATTCTATCGGGGCCAAATGAGCCAGGTTGCCCGGAAGCTCGGCATCGGGCGCTCGACGCTCTATCGTAAACTCAAGGATTACGGAATCGATCCCGACGACCCGCAGAAGGATGCCGCTTGATTTGCCTCAACCGTTCGATGTTAACTCTGGGGTAAGCTTAATCGCCTACCAAGGAGCTAAGCATTTGTTAGGCAAGCGTTCACCATAAAGTGACAGCTTGTGCGGATGTGGCAAATTTGCCATGGTATGACCGCATTTGACGTTCATTTCGGTCGGCGTGGGACTTAGTCTTTCGGACGGGGATTGCATTGCAGGCATCGCAGGACATCAGCGCGCTCTATGGATCAAACGAGCGCAAAATCCGGCTTGTGTCTGCACAGCCGGTGAACCGGCTGTTGTCGTCGCTGTTTGCCGCCGTTCTGATGAGTTTCTTCTTCCTGCTCGGCAATGCCGCAACAGCTCGCGCCGAGAGCCGCACCCTCAACATTGAATTCGTGCATACCGGCGAACGTGCTTCGATTACCTTCAAGCGCAACGGACGCTATGACCCCAAGGGTCTGAAACAGCTCAACTATATTCTCCGTGACTGGCGCCGCAACGAGCCGACGAAGATGGACCCGCGCCTCTTCGACCTCGTCTGGGAGGTTTATCGCCAGTCGCGTGCCAAGGGTTACATCAAGGTCGTCTCAGCCTATCGTTCACCTGCCACGAACAACATGCTGCGTTCGCGCTCCAAGGGTGTCGCGAAGGAAAGCCAGCACATGCGCGGCACGGCGATGGACTTTTACATCCCCGGCGTTCCGCTTAAGACGTTGCGTGAAATCGGTGTGAAGATGCAGGCCGGTGGCGTTGGCTATTATCCGAATTCTGGCTCGCCTTTCGTGCACATGGATGTCGCTGGCGTGCGCGCATGGCCGCGCATGAACCGCCAGGATCTCGTGCGTCTCTTCCCCGACGGCAAGACCGTCCACATTCCTTCCGACGGCAAGCCGCTGCCGGGCTACCAGCAGGCGCTCGCCGAATACAAGCGCCGTGTGGCTTCCGGCAACACCGTCATGATCGCCGAGGAAAAGTCCTCCTCGCGTCCGCGCAACTTCCTTGCCATGCTGTTTGGCGGTGGCGATGAGGACGAGGTCGAGGATGTGCCGGAACCCGCCGCCCGTCCGGCAACGGCCCAGCCGCAACCGGTACCCGCTGCGCCGCGCCAGCAGCCGGTTGGCGCAGCACAGGACCCGGTCATGGTCGCCGATGCACTCCCGGGCGTCGATGCTGCCGATGCGCCTGTCCCGCAGGCCCGCCCTTCGCTTCGCCCGGCTGACAACAGTCTTGCCGTTGCGCTCTATCAGCCGCCGCGCAATGCCGCAGAAGATGCTCTTCAGCAGGTCGCAAGTGGCGTGCCGACGCCGGCCAGCGCGCCATCTGATGAATTCCCCGACCTTGCCTCGGTGAATGTGCCCGTACCGACGCTTTTGAATACGCGTCCCGGTGCTGGTCCGACCGAAGGGGTAATGACCGCCTCCATCGATCCGAGTTCGGAAGCCATGCTTCTTGCCGAGGGGATGGCCGTGCCGGTTCCGGCAGCCCGTCCGCAGGTCGCCGAGGCTCTACTCGCCTCCGCCCAGGCGGAAGCCGAAGCGGAAGTGGATGAAGTCGAACAGGCGATCCTGTCGCCTGAGGCCGCCGCCGCGCTTGAAGACAGCACCATGTCGGAAATGGCGGCGCCGATCCCGGCGAGCCCGCCTGCCCAGGCCCAACTTCGTGCAGCACCGGCACCGGCTGTAAAGCCCGTCGAGATGGCAGCGATCGCGCCGCAGCAGGAGACTGCGATCGAGCCGACCACGCAATTCGGCGACATGTTTGATGCTCCGTCGGAGCCCGTGGCGGACGCTGATGCTGCCCTGCCGAAGAAGGGCGGTCGTCCGGGGCAGGAAGACGCAGAGCGCGCGCATATGGCCATGTATGGTGGAACGCAGCTGACCAAGAACATGATCGAGCAGTGGGCGTTGAACCAGGGCAAGTTTGAATCCGTCGCCAAGCCGGTGAAGGCCCCTCGCGTCGTGTCGCGTTCGCTCGTGGCGCCGCCGACCGCCGTTCCGGATGGGTTCCGTCTCGATGCCACCACCGTCGATCCGAGCCGCTTCGGGGCTCCCTGATCCCGGCCATTTCCAGATTGCAGACAAAAAGAAACCCGCCGGATCGGCGGGTTTTTTGTGGGTCGCGATGCGTCCGCCTCAGCCCTCCGGCGGGCTCTCGATCATGCCGAGCGCGTGCAGGTAGGTGTCGAGGATCAGATCTTCTTCCATACGCTCCTGATCGTCCTTCTTGCGAAGGGCGATGACCTTCTTGAGGATCTTCGTGTCGAAGCCCATGGACTTGGCTTCGCCGTAGACATCCTTGATGTCGTCGGCGATGGTCTTCTTTTCTTCTTCCAGGCGCTCGATGCGTTCGACAAAGGCACGGAGCTGGTCGCGGGCGACGCCGTGAGCGGCATCAGTCATGGGCAATCTCCTTCATTGCGGGGATGGCATTCTTGATGTGGGTTTTCGTGGCGTTCACGTGCCGCGAAGCGCGGTCCGCGTCAAGTCCCAAAGCTTGTGGAGCGTGTCATTCCTTCGGGCGGTTCTCTTCGAAGGCTTGCTGCTGGACGGCGCTCGCCTCGTGCTGATTGAGTGCCTTCCATTCTTCATACGGCATGCCGTAGACGATCTCGCGACTTTCGTCCTTGGTGAGGTCGAGGCCGCTCTCCTTTGCAGCGTCAAGATACCAGTTGGACAGGCAGTTGCGGCAGAAGCCTGCAAGGTTCATCAGGTCGATGTTCTGCACGTCGGGACGATTGCGCAGATGGGAAACGAGCCGACGAAAGGCGGCTGCTTCGAGTTCGATCTGCTGGTCCTTGGTCGGGAGCGTCATGCTGTCCTCCTTCAGGGCGTGATGGGCTGCGCGGGGTAGGGGCCGGTGCGCGAGGCATGGATTTCATACTCGTGCAGCTTCGGGTCGGCATTGAGGCGTTCAAAGATCGGCGCGAGGCGATCGGCCCAAGCTGTGACGCCGGCTTCATCGGCGATCAGATCCTGACGCACTTCGAGAAGCGCATGCGGAATGCCAGTCATCATGCAGTGGCGATACATGGTGTCGCCCTTCAAGGCGCCGTCATAGGGTTCGTTGTCGCCGACCAAAATGTCTCCTGCCGCTTCCAGTCCATCAATCAGGGGGCGGACAGCCCGTCCATCTGTGTCCCACAGGACGGCCGCATGCCATGGGCGAGGCACGCCCTTCCAGGACGGCGTGTAGGAATGCAACGAGAGAACGAGCGGCGCCTTGCCCGACGCGTCGGCGACCTTGGCGATCACATCGGAAACGGCGCGATGGTAGGGCCGGTGATAGGTCTCGATGCGGTGCTGCCATTCATCTGCTGTGATCGGATGGTTGCCAGGCACAATGGCGCCATCTGAGATGCGCATGATGATCGTCGGGTCGTCCTCGCCGCGATTCGGATCGATCAGCAGGCGGGAGAACCGGGACATGACGGCGGGAACGCCGAGACGGGCGGCCAGCAGGCGCGTCAGCGGCTCGATGCCGATGTCATAGGCAATGTGCCGGCCGAAGGCGCTGTCGGGCAGGCCAAGCTTTCCGTAGGGTTCGGGCACGATGTTCGTCGCGTGGTCGGCGAGAATGATGAGGCCGGCGTCGAAACGGCCATCCAGAATCTCGAAAACGGGGGAAACATTCATCAGTTTGAAGCCATCGTCTGGTACAAGCGCTTGATCGCATGGGGAATGGGGGAGCGCAAGCTTTCATGGCTGTCACGTTTGTGCCAAGATCGGACATATAGGTTTTGAGACTGGCCAAAGGCAGAAAATATAATCGATTAGAGTTGCGTTGACATTCTCTGGTCAGCATCGCAAGAAGGCATCCCATGCGCATTTTTGGAGTTCCGGCGGCAATCGTGCATCACCTGATCAGACAGACTTTCGACCGTGCGAAGGCACGTTATCTGAAGCCCCTCCTGATCGCGGGTGCGCTGTTTTCGCCCATGCTGGCAGCCTCTGCGGCCCATGCCGAGTTCCGTGTCTGTAACGGCACACAGAACCTCGTCGGCGTCGCTGTCGGCTACCGTGCAGAAGAAGGCTGGATCACGGAGGGCTGGTGGCAGGTCCCTGCCGGCACCTGTGCCTCTCTCATCGAGGGCGAACTCCAATCGCGTTATTATTACCTCTATGCTGAGGATGCCGCTCGCGGTGGTCGCTGGACCGGTGACATCAACATGTGTGTCGCCGAAAACGAGTTCAAGATCGTGGGCGTGAAGGACTGCTTCGCACGCGGCTATCAGCAGATGGGATTCAAGGAATACGACACCGGCAGGCAGGGGAGCTGGATGGTCCAGCTGTCCGATACGTCGGGCACCCAGGAAAGCCAGAACTGATGAAGCGAAACCGCAAAGTAAAGATCCTCGCCACGCTTGGTCCCGCGTCTTCCGAAGAAGCGATGATCCGGAAGCTGCACGAAGCCGGGGCCGATCTTTTCCGCATCAACATGAGCCATGCCAGCCATGACCTGATGCGCACGCTGGTTCAACGCATCCGCAATGTCGAAGCTGCCTGTGGGCGCCCGATCGGCATCCTCGCCGACCTTCAGGGTCCGAAGCTCCGCGTCGGCAAATTCGCCGAGACCACGGTCGAGCTGAAGCCGGGTCAAACTTTCACGCTCGACAACAGCCAGGAGCCGGGCGACGCGACGCGCGTTCACCTCCCGCATCCGGAAATTCTAGAATCGGTGAAGCCGGGCGACCGTCTGCTGATCGACGACGGCAAGCTGCATCTGAAGGCCGTCAAATGCGACGGCAAGAGCATCGTCACCGAGGTGGTCTCGGGTACGAAGATCTCCGACCGCAAGGGCGTCAGCCTGCCCGACACCATTCTCGCGACCGGCGTGCTGACCGACAAGGACCGCGCCGACCTTGATGCCGTGCTCGCCGTCAACGATGTCGACTGGGTTGCACTTTCCTTCATCCAGCGCCCGGAAGATCTGGCGGAGGTCCGCAAGATCGCCAAGGGCCGCGTTGGCCTCATGTCCAAGATCGAGAAGCCTCAGGCGATCGAGCGCATCGACGAGATCATCGAACTTTCCGACGCCCTGATGGTCGCCCGTGGTGACCTCGGTGTCGAAATGCCGCTCGAGCGTGTTCCCGGCATCCAGAAGCAGTTGATCCGCGCCTGCCGCCGCGAAGGCAAGCCGGTGGTCGTGGCCACCCAGATGCTGGAATCGATGATCACGGCACCGGTGCCTACCCGCGCAGAAGTCTCCGACGTCGCGACCGCCGTCTTCGAAGGTGCTGACGCCATCATGCTTTCGGCCGAGTCGGCTTCCGGCCAGTACCCGGTCGAGGCCGTTGCGACCATGGCGTCGATTGCCGAGACCGTCGAGCGCGAGCCGCATTATCCTGGCATCATCTACGCGCAGCGTGCTCAGCCCGAAGCAACCGGTGCGGACGCCATTTCGCTCGCTGCCCGCCAGATCGCCGAGACGCTGCGCCTGCAGGCGATCGTCTGCTACACCTCTTCGGGCAATACGGGTCTACGTGCCTCGCGCGAGCGTCCGGAAGTGCCGATCATCGCGTTGTCGCCGGTCATCCAGACCGCGCGTCGCCTCTCCGTCGTCTGGGGCCTGCACTGCGTCGTCTCTTCCGAACCGACCGATCTCGACGACATGGTCAACCGCGCCTGCCGCATCGTCGTCGAAGAAGGCTTCGGCAAGCCCGGTGACCGCATCATCATGTCGGCCGGCGTGCCGCTCGGCACCCCGGGTTCGACCAACATGCTGCGTATCGCCTATATCGGCTCCGATGGTCAGTCGGGCGTCTGAGCCGGACTGCATTCTTGATCTGGAAAAGCCGCCTTCGGGCGGCTTTTTTCGTGCTCGTCTATTGGCCAGCCTGGAGGGAGGGCGCGGAGCCTGCAGGGGCAACCCGAGTTGCCGCGAGACGTGGCTCCGCCTCACGCGCCATGGCCTGAAGATCACGCTCCATGCCTGCAACCGTTTCGATGGCGGCAATAGCGATCTCCGTCACGATGTAGTCCGGCTTGTGCCCGAGGCCGGCAATCCAGACGAGTTCGGAGCCGGCAATGTCACGGGCAAGGCCTTTTGAATGGATCTCCTCCAGAACGATCTTGTCGCTGTCGCCGGTGATGACAACCGTCGGCTTCATGATCTCGCGATAGCGCGGTGCAAAGCCGGTCACATAGGCATGCAGGCCGGCGACATCCGTGGCATTGGAGCGGAAGGCGGAAGGGCGCAAAACGAGTGCCGGGGCCGTATCCTCGACATAGGTGGCGGGACGCGGGTTAGGGGCAAAGACGTGGTCGGTCGCTGCCGCAATCCGCATCATCCCGGCGTGAAGCGCCAGCGTGTGGCAGAAGATCGGTCCGATCACGGGTGCAGAGGCGACGTGATAGTACCAGTCCACGCCGCCCGGCCAGGGATGCGTGGCAGCCGCCAGGAAGACGAGGCCTTCCACCTTTTCGGGATGCAGCACGCCGAAACTTGCGGTAATCGCGCCGCCGAAGGAGTGGCCGACGATAATCGCCCGCTCGATGCCCTTCTTCTCCATCAGTCGCGCGATCGCGTTGGCCTGTCCGTCTGGCGTATCGTTCTCCTGCCCGCCGCGCTCCGAATAGCCGTGTCCTGGCCGATCGACGAAGAGCAGTTCGGCGCGGCCTCGCAGCGGCTCCAGGAAGGCGCCGGCCTGGTCCCTGAGGTTGCCGGAGGCGCCGTGTATGAACACGATCGGCGGCAGGTCTGCCTCGGGGCCTGCGGGAATGTGCAGGGCGTTAAGGCTGTAACCGCCGATATCGGTGAGCTCACCGATGTTCGGCGTCTTCGCCTCGATGGCGCGGGCACGAACTTGCGTGGCAATGGCGAGTGCCGCCAGCACGGCGACGACGACGAGGAGGATGATGAGCAAGGCAAAACCGATACGGGGGAGGAGCAAGAGCGAAGCTTCCGGCAAGGACGATATCGGAACAAGATCGTGCGGCGATGCCATTCGTCAAGATGACATGCACGGCCCGCGTTCTGTTGCGCGTTCAAGTCTTGAGTGGTGTGCGGGAATTCCGTATAGTCGGGTATGGCTGAACGGTTCGATCCCGAGAAGAACCGGATCAACACGGCGAAGCATGGTGTTTCGCTGGCGTTTGGAGATCGTATTTTTGACGATCTCGATAACCTTGTTGTCCCCGTCCATACGCGAACGCGACGGCGAGGAGAGATACAAGGTGATTGGTCTGGTGGATGGCAAGTTATTCACCGGAGTTTTCGTTTGGCGCGGACAGGAGCCGCGCTTCATCTCGGTCCGGAGAAGCAATCAAGGAGAAGAGCGTGCCTATCGTGATACCAGCTGATCCGACCGACAACGATGATTTCGACGTATCGACGGCAGCGCTTGACCGTGCGCAGAGGTCGCGATTGATCCGTCGGACGCGTACCGCTCTTGGTCTGTCACAGACGGAGTTTGCGTCTCGGTTCCGCGTGCCTGTCGGCACACTCCGCGACTGGGAGCAGGCAAGAGCGACACCACCCGATTTTGCGATTGCCTATGTGCGGGTGATTGGCGAGCATCCCGATCTCGTCGCGAAGGTGGTCGCCTGAGCGGTTACCGCATCGGCTTTGGCTACCTTACGTCCGCTGGCCAGCCAGTTCCTCCGACAGCTTGGCGACGATCTCCTGAGCCTCGCGGTCGGCGGGGAAGACTTCGAGATAGCGTTCCCAAGCCTTCAGCGCTGCATCCTTGCTGCCGCGTTCGGTGAGGATGCCGGCAAGGCCAGCGATGGCGCCGAAGTGGCGGGGCTCAAGCTCAAGCACCTTTTCGATGTCGGAGACGGATTTCTTGTAGTTGCCCATGGTGAAATGCAGCGTGGCGCGCTGATTCCAGGCGCCGACGAAATCGGGTTTCAGGATGATCGCCTGGTCGATGAAGTCGAGCGCGGCCGCGTTGCGTTTCTCGGCGGCGGCCTTGGCAGACCATTGCATCAGAAGATTGATCGTCGGGCTGGAGGACTCGCTCCAGGTCGCCATGGCCGAGTTCGCTAGTTGGCGGGCTGCCTGGGGGTTGCGCTCTCGCTTGAGTTCTCCAAGCAGTTCGTCGACCGTCTTCGGCTTGACGGGTGGCCTGAGCGGGATCTGTTCGACAGGCATCTCAGTTGCCTGCGTGCTCCCTTGCTCTTCCGGCGCCTGTGCGGCAACGGGCCCTGCCACGAGCAGGGCGGGCAGAAGCGGGAGAGTGAGGGCGAGTCGCAAAGAAAAACGGCGCATGCAGGGAAGGTAGTCCCTCAGCGCCGTCTTTCAAACTCAAATTTCCGATATCAACACGCCGCAGATGCGGCGGGCAGTGCGTTTTGGCTCATGGGCTCCGGAGAGCCCGGGGCATCAGCCCTGGCGAGCCTTGAAGCGCGGGTTCTGCTTGTTGATGATGTAGATACGGCCCTTGCGGCGAACCAGACGGTTGTCGCGATGACGGGCCTTAAGCGCTTTCAGCGAGTTCTTGATCTTCATTTTTCTGGTCCACAACGATTGTCGGGGAATGTGTCATTCACCCACTGTGTTCAAACAATCAAAAGCGCGCCGCTGGGCGCGCCCCTGAAGAGTTGGCGGCAATTAGCCCGAGGGAGGGCTTGATGTCAACATGTCCGGCGGAAAATGCCGGACACATCGGGCTAAAAAACCGGGAAAATCAGTCGCGAAACGGCAGGATTTCGGTCACATGGCCCATCTTGCGGCCTGGGCGGGCTTCCGTCTTGCCGTAGAGATGGACGAGCACGTTCGGCTTTGCGAGCCAGGCGGGGACAGAATCGATGTCGTCGCCGATCAGATTCGTCATCACGCAATCGGAGTGGCGCACGGTGTCGCCGAGCGGCAGAGAGGTGACCGCGCGGATGTGCTGCTCGAATTGCGAGACGATGCAGGCAGCCTCTGTCCAGTGGCCGGAATTGTGGACGCGGGGCGCGATCTCGTTGGCGGTCAGGCGGCCGTCTTCGAGCACGAAGAATTCCATGCCGACGACGCCCACATAGCCCAGGGCGTCCAGCAGCTTGGTCGCGGCCTCGCGGGCGGCCGTGGCCGTCTCAGGCGTGATGGCCGCAGGCTGAGTCGAGGTGTGCAGGATGCCCCCCCGATGGACATTCTCTGTCGGATCGTAACAGCGGACCTCACCATCGGTACCGCGGGCGGCGATGATCGAGATCTCGCGGACGAAGGGCACGAAGCTTTCGAGAATGAGCGGCACCGAGCCAAGTGCCTCATACCCGCCGTCTGAGCTGTCGCCCTTGCGATAGACCCTCTGGCCCTTGCCGTCGTAACCGAGGCGGCGGGTCTTCAGTACGCCTTCACCCCCGAAGTCGGCGAGGGCGGCTTCAAGGTCGGCTGGGCTGTCTACGGCATGGAAGCGTGCAGTCTCGATACCGGAGGCATTGAGAAAGCGCTTTTCCGTGACGCGGTCTTGGGCAACTTCGAGTGCCTTCGGCGGCGGATAGACCGGCACGCTGGCAGCCAACGTCTCGGCTGCCATAACAGGCACATTTTCAAATTCATAGGTGACGACATCGCAAAGGCGGGCGAGCTCGCCAAGTGCTGCCGGATCGTCATAGGCAGCCGTGATCTGCAAGTTCGCGACCTGAGCGGCCGGGCTGTCGGCCTGCGGCTCGAGGATCACGGTGCGGAAATTCAGCCGGGCTGCAGCCATGGCCAGCATGCGGCCGAGCTGGCCGCCACCGATGATGCCGATGGTGCGGATCGTCATGGGGCCTCGTCCACGGGATATTCTGCGACCGATGCCGTCTGGCGCTCGACCCATTCGTCGAGGCGATCGGCGAGTTCTTCGTCGAAGGCGGCCAGCACGCGGGCGGCGAGCAGGGCGGCGTTGACGGCGCCGGCGCGGCCAATGGCAAGGGTTCCGACGGGAATGCCAGCGGGCATCTGGACGATGGAATAGAGGCTGTCGAGGCCGGACATCGTTTTCGACTGAACGGGTACGCCGAAGACGGGCAGGTTGGTCATGGAGGCGACCATGCCCGGCAGATGGGCAGCACCGCCTGCGCCAGCGACAATCACCTTAAAGCCCTCGTCGCGGGCGCCCTTGGCAAAGGCGACCATGCGGTCGGGCGTGCGATGTGCCGAAACGATGCGGGCTTCATAGGAGACGCCGAGTGCGTCGAGCGTGTCGGCGGCATTCTTCATGGTTTCCCAGTCGGACTGGCTTCCCATAATGATGGCGACGGGCGGGCACTCAGCTGTCATCTCGTATCCTTATGCCTTCAGGCGATGATGTCGGGGATGATCTGGTCTTCCAGCGCGGTGATCTTGTCCTTGATGGACAATTTCTTCTTCTTCATCCGCTGGATCCGCAGGGCATCGCAGCCGGTCGTGATCATCGCGTTGATCGCCGCATCATAGTCTTCATGTTCCTGGCGAAGCCGTGCCAACGAAAGCCTGACGTCGGCCTGTTCCTGATCGGCCATGCTTGTTCCCCATTATCGCCGTGTGGCCCATCCTTTAAGGATGCCCCGAAGATTCGCGCAAGCTCCTATCACCAAATACCGGTAACGGGAAGTTATCCTTGTCTCCGATTTTCGAAGTCGTTTTTGGCCAATTCGCCTTCGACAAACCGCATTTCTCGTGTCACATTATCTTCGCAAAGCCTGAAACTCCAGCGGATGAGGGCTGGAGGTAGGCGATAAGGAAGGACGCATCAAATGACCATACAGGCTCATCTTGAATCGCTGCAGAAGAAGCATGGAGCCCTCGAGGAAAAGCTCCATGACGCGCTTGCATCCCCCTCCATCGATGACCGGCACATTGCCGAACTGAAGCGCCTGAAACTGCGTCTCAAGGATGAAATGGAACGCCTGAGGGCCTCCACACGCCACTGATACCACCCTTCCGGCTGTGCCGGGATCTGGCGGACCCAAAGACCGATCCCGATGTATTCATGAAGCAGCCAAGACGATACCCTCGGCCCCGGAGTTCACATGACTTCGGGGCTTTTGTTTTGCCTTGAGGACTGTTTTCCGAGTTTCAGGACCAGAACTGGTCGAGCCACATATTCATGCGGTCGAAACCTGGTCGATTGATCACATAGATCCGCCGCGTGCCTTCCGAGCGGACATCGACGAGGCCGCTGTCGAGCAATGCTTTCAGATGTTGCGAGACCGCAGGGCGGCTAATCGGCAGCTGCGCGGCAAGTTCGTTCACGGTCTTTTCCCCCCGACGCAGATCCTCGAGGATATGCCGCCGGTTCGGGTCTGCGATCGCCATGAACGGGTCTGCGTTCGTCATGACGGAAAGGTTATGTCAAAGGCCCTTCTGCGGCAAGCGGCGATGTGCGCTGCAGCAAGCCATGATCGAACACAAAATTGCGTTTCAGATGCCAAATAGCCCCTGGACGCCGTCCCAGGTGAGCTTGCTGCCGGCGATCAGCACCATGCCGTACATCAAGGGATAGAAAACCGCCGGTTTCAGGTAATGCACGAGGCGTGCGCCTGCGAGCGTCGACACCAGCGCGATGGGCAAGAGGGCGGCCGACAGGCTGAGATTGGTCGCATCCAGCTCACCGAGCGCAAAATAGGGGATCACTTTGATCGCGTTGAGGATGGCGAAGAAGCGTGTGGAGGTGCCCGTATAGGTCAGCGGATCGAGCTTTAGCGGCAGGACATAGATCTGAAAGGGCGGCCCGCCGGCATGGGCAACGAAGCTCGCATAACCGGCGAGCGAACCCCAGAAGGAGCCAGCGACAGGGCGCTGGGCTGCGGGTGCCGTTTCCTGCCCCTTGTAGGCCGCCCAGCTTTCGAGGAAATATTTGAGCGAAAAGACGATCGAGATGCCACCGAGAACCAAGCGCATCGCATCCGCCGAGACATAGGACGATGTCGCCCAGCCTAGTCCGATGCCGATGACGGCTCCCGGCAGCATGGCGACGAGGGTCGCGCGATTGTTATGGTGGCGCCAGGCCCAGAGTGCGACGGCGTCCATAACGAGAAGGATCGGCAGGAAGATGGCGGCGGCCTGCATCGGTGGTACGGCAAAGGCGAGCAGGGGCACACCGATCAGCGCGAAAGCGCCGCCAAGGCCGCCTTTCGACAGGCCGACAAGGGCAACAGCGGGAATGGCGACGGCATAGAAGTTCGGGTCTGTCAGCATTGCGCGGTTGATCCTTTCGGAAGAGCGGTCTATCGGATTTGTCTAGAGAAAACGAGGACGAAATCCTGAGAAACGGACCTGTCCCGCACACGGAAACACCGCGCATGATCGATAATCGCTGCCGCCTGGTCCTCATCGTTCCCGATATGGCGGATCCCGCCGAGCGCGCCGAAGTGCTCGGCAATGCGCTGCGCGGCGGCGATGTCGCATCGGTCATCATCCCGCAATACGGGCTCGACGACACCGTCTTCCAGAAGCATGCCGAGATGATGGTTCCGGTCATTCAGGAAGCGGGTGCTGCTGCGCTCGTCGTCGACAACAGTCGCGTCGCGGGTCGGGTCAAGGCAGATGGACTGCATGTCAGCGGCAATGCCGAGGCACTGGCCGAGGCAGTGGAGAAACATGCGCCGAAGCTGATCGTGGGCGGTGGCAATGCCATGGACCGGCACCATGCGCTGGAAATGGGTGAGATCCAGCCCGACTACATCTTCTTCGGCAAACTCGACGGGGACATCAAGCCGGAGGCGCATTCGAAGAATGTCGCGCTGGGCGAATGGTGGTCGTCGATGATCGAGATTCCGGCCATCGTCATGGGCGGCTCGGATCCAGCCTCGGCGGTCGTTGTTGCCGAGAGCGGCGTCGAATTCGTGGCCCTCGGCAAGGCCGTCTTTGCCGATCCGGCACAAGCTGCCGCGATTGTGACCCGGGTGAATGCCGAGCTTGACGAAAAAGCGCCACGGTTCGAAGATTGAACCGCCTCATGCGTTCAATCTCGTCCCATCATCGCCTGATTCTCGCCGCGCTCGCCGGGGCATGCCTTGCCTTGGCCAGCCCGGTGCTCGGACAGGAGAGCGAGGATGGTCTGGAGATCGGCGACGCGCCGACCATCCTGCCGGCCGATCCCGACGAAGCGGGAGAGATCGAACGCGGGGCACGGCCCAGCAGCAGCGCGGGTGATGCCAACAGGCTTGACCGCAGCGACCGGGATTCCGTGCCTCCGGTAACCAAGGGCGCGAAGCCGACTGCGGACGATAAGCCTGACGAGCTGCAGGGCATCAATATCTACCTGCGTATGGGGGCGCCACTGCCGGAACTGCCGCCGGAGAAGCCCTATGATGGAAAGCCCGACGAGGCCTATGGAGCATTCCAGCGGGGGCTCTTCCTGACGGCCGTCGACAAGGCGCTGCCGCGCGCCCAGTTGGGCGATCCCGCTGCCCAGACGCTGCTTGCGGAGATCATGTCGCGTGGGCTCGGCGTCAAGCGTGATCTAAAGGGCGCTGCCTTCTGGTATGGCCAGGCTGCCCAGGGCGGCGATCCGTCCGCCATGTTCAAATACGCACTTCTCTTGATGGAGGGCCGGGAGGTCCCGCAGGATCGTGCAAAGGCCGATGATTACATGCGGCGCGCGGCCGATGCCGGCAATGCCTCGGCGCAGTTCAACTGGGCGCAGATCCTGGTGTCGGGCACGCCCGGCGTACGCGGCCTGACCGCCGCCATGCCCTATTACGAAAAGGCTGCCGAGCAGGGAATCGCCGACGCGCAATATGCGCTGGCGCAGGTCTATTCCGCACTCAAAGACGTGCCTCCGGAAAAGAAGGCGCGGGCCCGCGAATGGATGCTGCGGGCAGCTCGCGCGGGTTTCGACACCGCCCAGCTCGACATGGGGCTATGGCTGGTCAACGGCTACAATGGCCCCCGTGATTACGAGGCCGGCTATCGCTGGCTGAGCATCGCGGCCGCGCGTGGCAATGTGGTTGCCCAGAACCGCATCGCCCATCTCTATATCAATGCGCTCGGCACCGGCCCCAATCCGGTCGAAGCCGCCAAGTGGTATGTGCTGTCGCGTCGTGCGGGGCTCAAGGACCCAGCGCTCGAGGACTTCTATCTGGGGCTCAACGAAGAACAGCAGAAGCAGGCGATCGATCTTGCCAACCGCTTCCGTCGGATCTGACGAAACCAGGTTCTGCCGCTGTATACCAAGTCTCTATAATCGGTACGTATAGGGTGGCTGTCAGAGGCCATCGGCGAGGTGCGGCGCGCCTAGCCGATCTCTCTTGGCCTGCAGGACCGGTGGGGCCGATCCCATCGGTCCCTGCTGCCGAGATCTGCTATCAAGGGAAGGGCGGGGGTCATGGATCTCATCGATGTCTTTCAACGTCTCGGGCTTGCGATCGCTATCGGTGCCGTCATCGGCGTGGAGCGCCACTGGCGGGAGCGTGACGAGCCCGAGGGGGCGCGCATCGCCGGGATCCGCACCTTTACGCTGATCGGAATGACCGGCGGGGTCGCTGGGCTTCTTGATCAAGGCATGACGCCGTCCGGACTGCCCGGGCTGATCATCGTTAGCTTCCTAATCGTGATTGCCTTGGTTCTCCTGCGGTTCGCCCTGATGGAGGCGCGGGCCGAAGGCTCGTTCAGCGCGACGACCGTCATTGCGGGCATCACCACGTTTGGCCTCGGTGCGCTTGCTGTTGCGGGCGATATGTCGGTTGCCTCTGCGGCGGGCGCTGCCACGGTCACGATCCTTGCCAGCCGCGAATTCCTGCATGCCGCGATCCGGCGGCTGACCTGGGATGAGTTGCGCTCGGCGGTCGTGTTGCTTGCCATGGGCTTCGTGCTCCTGCCGCTCATTCCGGCTGATCCCTATGGCCCGTTCGGCGGGGTCTCGCCCCGCAGTCTCGTCATTCTGGTCATCATGCTCGCCTCCATTTCCTATGTTGGCTACGTCGCCGTCCGGCTGATCGGTGGCGGGCGCGGGGATCTCGTCGCCGGTGCCGTGGGTGGGCTTGTCTCCTCGACTGCAACGACGCTCGCCATGGCGCGCCAGAGCAAGAACACGGCAGTGGCCGCCGGTCCCGCGGCTGGTGCGATCGCTGCCGGCAGCGTCTCGCTTTTCCGGACGGCGCTTCTGCTCCTCGCGCTCGCTCCGGCGCTCGGCTGGCGCCTGTTGCCCGGCTTACTCGTTGCCGGTGGCATAATGCTGGCAGGCGCCATGACGGCCATCGCTCGCGCCGACACCGCGTCGGAGGCAGACCTGCCCGGTAATCCGTTCGAGCTGTCGCAGGTCATCAAGATGGCTGTTCTGATCACCGTCATCGCCTTCATCGCGCGTGCGGCAAGCCAGATCTTCGGTGACGGCGGCCTTTATGTGGTCTCGGCCCTGACGGCACTTGCCGATGTCGATGCGGCAACGGTTACGGTTGCCGGCATGCTGCCTGCGCTCTCTGTCGACGTGGCGCTCATTGCGGTTGGGATTGCCGTGACCGCCAACATGGTGGCGAAAGTGGCCTATGGAGCGATCGCAGGTAGCCGCGGTTTCTCGCTTCGGCTTGCAGCCGCATCGGCGCTTGCCGTCGCTGGCGGCCTGATCGTCACCTTTGCTGCAGGGCACGTCTGAGCCTCGTGCATGGGCTGAAGGTCCCAAGCCCCTTGAATTCCGGCGGCATTTGTGGTCTTGAACCGGCCAAACACCGCCGACGACGCGCGCTTGCCCGTTGCCGCCTTCCGGCGCCTCCCAGTTTCAAGGAATTCGATCTATGGCCCGCTCCGCCCTTCTCAATGTCATGGTCCAGTCTGCACTCAAGGCCGGCAAGTCGCTGTCGCGCGATTTCGGCGAAGTGCAGAACCTGCAGGTCTCGGTGAAGGGCCCTGGCGATTTCGTCTCGCAGGCCGATTTCCGCGCCGAGAAGATCGTGCGTGAAGAGCTGCTCAAGGCACGCCCGACCTATGGCTTCCTTGGCGAGGAAGGCGAGGAGATCAAGGGAACCGATGGCGCGCATCGCTGGATCGTCGATCCGCTCGACGGCACCACCAACTTCCTGCACGGCATTCCGCAGTTCGCGGTCTCGATCGCGCTCGAGCGCAATGGCGAGATCGTCGCGGGCGTCATCTTCAACCCGGCGACCGACGAACTCTACACGACGGAAAAGGGTGGCGGCGCCTTCCTCAACGATCGCCGTATTCGCGTCGGCGCCCGCAAGGTGCTGTCCGATTGCGTCATCGGCTGTGGTGTCCCGCATCTCGGGCGCGGCCAGCATGGCAAGTTCCTCATCGAACTGCGCCATGTCATGGGCGAAGTCTCCGGCGTACGCCGCATGGGCGCTGCAGCGCTGGACCTCGCTTATGTCGCAGCCGGTCGTCTCGACGGCTTCTGGGAGGCCCAGCTCAATGCCTGGGATATTGCGGCTGGCATTCTCCTGATCAAGGAAGCCGGCGGCTTCGTCTCCGACATGAAGGGCGGCCAAGAGATGTTCGAGAACGGCACGGTGCTTGCCGGCAACGAATACATCCGCAAGGCGCTGGAAGAGGTCGTGAATCGTCCGGTGCCGCAGGCCTGATTTTAGTCTTCGGGAAAATTTTCCCAAAGTCCGCGGCTTCAATTCGTCTCAATTTTGCACTAGCCTCCGGGTCCAAGATTCCCCGGAGGTTGAGCGTACCATGGCGAAAGTGAAGTTGGAGGATCTCGAGGTGGGTGAGACCCGTCCGGGAGCATACGGCCAGAAGCTCTCCAGCCCGATGCCCTTCTTCACGACCATGGTGATCTTCCTGATCATCGTGTGTTTCATCGCTGCAATCCTCTACCGACAGGCGCATGCCGCCTTCATCACCAATCCCGGCCTGAACGGCCTGATCCTCGGCGTGCTCGTCGTCGGCATCATCCTCGTGTTTGCCCAGGTGCTGGCGCTTCGACCTGAAGTCCGCTGGTTCAATTCCTTCCGGGCCGCCGGTGACAATGCCATGCTGGTCGGCCGCGACCCTAAGCTGCTGGCGCCGATGCGGGCGCTGATCGGTGGCCGCCGCTCGATGGCGATTTCGACGGCTGCGCTGCGCTCGATTCTCGATTCGATCGGCACACGGCTCGACGAGTCGCGCGACACCACCCGCTATCTGATCGGTCTGCTCGTCTTTCTTGGTCTTCTGGGAACGTTCTGGGGACTGCTCGGCACGATTGGCTCGATCAACGAGGTCATCGGTTCGCTTGATCCTGCGTCGGGCGACGGCAACGACATCCTTCAGTCGCTGAAGGCAGGGCTTACGGCGCCGCTCGCCGGCATGGGCACGGCCTTCTCCTCGTCGCTGCTCGGTCTTTCCGGCTCGCTGATCCTTGGCTTCCTCGATCTGCAGGCCGGCCGCGCGCAGAACAGGTTCTATACCGAGCTTGAAAACTGGCTGTCCTCCGTCACCGATCTCGACTCGGAGCGTCCCGTGGCCTCGGATACGAATGGCGCTGTTGCGAGCGATGATATCCGCCTGCTGGTCGAGGAGATCCAGAAACTCGCCAGCCGCGAGGGCAATGATCGCTCGGTCGCGGCCATTGCGGGTCTCGCCGAGGGGATTCAGGGGCTGGTCAAGAACATGCGTAACGAGCAGCAGATGCTGCGCGACTGGATCGAAGCCCAGCAGGAAGACGCGCGCGCCATGCGCAAGACGCTGGACCGGTTGAACGACAAGATCGGCGGGGCGAAGTAAATGGCGCTCGGGCGCAACCGCCGCCGCGAGCGCGGTGTCGACTACTGGCCGGGCTTCGTCGATGCCCTGTCGACGCTCCTGCTCGCCATCATGTTCCTGCTCACCGTCTTCGTCATTGCGCAGTTCATCCTGGGGCGGGAGATCTCGGGCAGAGACGAGGTTCTGAACCGGCTCAACAGCCAGATCGCCGAACTCACACAGTTGCTGGCCCTGGAGAAGAGCGGCAACCAGGATCTCCAGGATACGTTGGCGTCACTGCAATCGTCTCTCTCCTCGTCTGAGAGCGAGCGCACCCGGTTGCAGCAATTGCTCGACAGCGGTGCAGGCTCGGCAGATGTCGCCAATCAGAAGGTTGGCCGGCTGACCGATGAACTCGATGCCGAAAGGCAGGTCAGCGCACGGGCCATGAGCCAGATCGAGCTCTTGAATCAGCAGATCGCCGCGCTTCGCGCGCAGATCGCCGCCATCGAAGGTGCGCTACAGGCCTCCGAAGCCAAGGATCAGGCCTCCCAGGCGCGCATTGCCGATCTCGGCCGTCGCCTCAATGTGGCGCTTGCCCAGCGTGTTCAGGAACTCAACCGCTATCGCTCGGACTTCTTCGGACGGCTGCGCGAGATCCTCTCCGACCGCGAGAATATCCGGATCGTCGGCGACCGCTTCGTCTTCCAGTCGGAAGTGCTCTTCCCCGTCGGTGGCGCCGATCTCGATGCGGCCGGGCAGGGGGAGATGGACAAGCTCGCTGCGGCCATTCTCGAACTCGCCCAGGAAATTCCCGAGGAAATCAATTGGGTCCTCAGGGTCGATGGGCATACCGACGCATCGCCGCTCACGGGCACGGGCCGGTATCGCGACAACTGGGAGCTCTCGTCCGCGCGTGCGACATCGGTTGTCAAATACCTGATCTCCAGAGGCGTTCCCGCCAACCGCCTGGTCGCTGCCGGCTTCGGCGAATTCCAGCCGATTGCGGAGGGCGATACGCCCGAGACCCTTGCACAGAACCGCCGCATCGAACTCAAGCTGACCGAGCGCTGATCCTATCCGCAACTGTTTGTGTGCCAGACAACTTGCGACCTTGCTTACGTGCGCGTAAAAGTAAGAAAAAGCTTGTCGGGAGGAAGGCATGCGGGAATTCGATGTACTCGTCATCGGGGGAGGGCTGGCCGGTCTCGTCGCTGCAACCGAGGCTGCCGATCGCGGTCTGAAGGTTGGGCTGATCGATCAGGAAGGCGAGCAGAACCTCGGTGGACAGGCTTTCTGGTCGCTGGGCGGGCTGTTCTTTGTCGATAGTCCCGAACAGCGGCGGATGCGTATTCGCGACAGTCTGGAACTGGCACGGCAGGACTGGTTCGGATCCGCCGCCTTCGATCGCACGGAAGATTTCTGGCCTCGCCAGTGGGCGGAGGCCTATCTGCAATTTGCCGCCGGGGAGAAGCGGAGCTGGCTGAAAGCCCAAGGTGTCAGCTGGTTTCCGGTGGTGGGATGGGCCGAGCGTGGCGGCGGTCATGCCGATGGACATGGCAACTCGGTTCCGCGTTTTCATGTCACCTGGGGCACGGGCCCCGGCGTGCTCGCGCCCTTCGTGCGCCGCGCCAAGGCGGCATCGGACGAGGGCAAACTTACCTTCCTGTTCCGCCATCAGGTCGACCGTCTGACCGTCATCAACGGAGCGGTGACGGGTGCCACCGGCGTTCTTCTGGCCGGCGATGCGACGCCGCGCGGCGGATCGAGTTCCCGCAACGTCGTCGGCGAATTCGAGGTCAAGGCCGGAGCCGTCATCGTGACTTCGGGCGGCATCGGCGGCAATCACGATCTGGTCCGCAAGAGCTGGCCGGTGGATCGCCTGGGGACGCCGCCGAAAACCATGGTCGCGGGCGTGCCGGCCCATGTCGATGGTCGCATGCTGTCGATCACCCAGGCTGTCGGCGGCGAGATCATCAATGGCGACCGGATGTGGCACTATACGGAAGGCCTGAAGAACTGGGACCCGATCTGGCCGAACCACGGTATCCGCATCCTTCCGGGGCCGTCCTCCTTCTGGTGCGATGCAGACGGCAACCGCTTCCCGGCGCCGGCCATGCCTGGCTTCGATACGCTCGGCACTCTCAAGGAAATCCGGTCGCGCGGGCATGAATACTCCTGGTTCATCCTGAACAAGGCGATCATCAAGAAGGAATTCGCACTCTCCGGTTCTGAGCAGAACCCCGACCTGACGGACAAGAACTTGCCGCTGCTGGCGAAGCGTCTCGGCAAGAACCCGCCGGCCCCGGTTCAGGCTTTCATGGACAAGGGCGAGGATTTTGTCGTGCGCGACAATCTCGAAGATCTCGTCGCCGGGATGAACGAGCTTTCCGGCGAATACCGGCTTGGCGTCCATCATCTGCGTGCGCAGATCGAAGCGCGCGACCGGGAGATGGGAAACAGCTTTTCCAAGGACGCGCAGGTGACCGCGATCCGTGGCGCCCGCAATTATCTCGGCGACAAGCTGATGCGGACTGCCAAGCCCCACCGTCTGCTCGATCCGGCCGCCGGTCCGCTGATCGGCGTCAGACTGCATATCCTGACGCGCAAGACGCTGGGCGGCTTGCACACGGATCTCGAGGGGCGCGTGCTGAACCGGGAGAACAAGCCGGTACCAGGGCTCTACGCGGCCGGCGAGGTGTCCGGCTTCGGCGGAGGCGGCATGCACGGCTACAATGCGCTCGAGGGGACCTTCCTCGGCGGCTGCCTGTTCTCCGGCCGCGTGGCAGGAAGAAGCGTCGGGCGGTAAAACCCGTTGTCCTTACTGTGCGGCTGCGGTGAAGTCGCGGCCACCGGTCTCGAACTGCAAACGTGCGAGTTTGGCGTAGAGGCCGCCCTGCTGGATGAGGCTCTGGTGGGTGCCTTCCTCGACGATGCGGCCATCATCGAGCACGAGAATGCGGTCAGCCTTTAGTACGGTCGCAAGTCGGTGGGCGATGACGATCGTGGTGCGGTCACGCATCAGCCCATCGAGCGCCTTCTGCACCAGCGTTTCGCTTTCGGCATCAAGGGCAGACGTCGCTTCATCGAGCAGAAGAAGGGGGGCGTCGCGCAGCAATGCACGGGCAATCGCAATGCGCTGGCGCTGACCGCCAGACAGGGTCACGCCCCGTTCGCCGACGATCGTATCAAAGCCATTCTCGAGGCGGCCGATGAATTCGCTCGCCTGAGCCGCTTCCGCCGCAACTTCCACCATACCGCGACAGGCGTTGGGCGTGCCGAAGGCAATGTTGTCGTGGATCGACGAGGCGAAGATCGTGGTGTCCTGCGGGACGATGGCGATCCGGGCGCGTACGGCCTCGGGATCGGCTTCGCGAATGTCGACGCCATCCAGCCGGATGGTGCCGGATAGCGGATCATAGAAGCGCAGGATCAGCGAAAAGATCGTGCTCTTGCCCGCGCCGGAGGGGCCGACGATCGCGACCGTCTCGCCATGGGCGACCGAGAAGGAAAGACCGTTGAGTGCAGACTTGGTCCGTGCCGAGGGGTAGCTGAAATGCACATCCTCGAAGCGGACACTGCCCTGGGCGGGTTTAGGGAGCGCCTTTGGTACGGCCGGTGCCGCGATTGCCGGGTGCTCGGCGAGCAGCTCATGCAGGCGTTCTGCTGCACCGGCGGCCTGGGAGAGTTCGCCCCAGACCTCCGAAAGCGTACCGAGCGAGCCGGCAGCAATCAGCGAGTAGAGAAGGAACTGGCCGAGCGTGCCACCGGTCATCGTCCCTGCGAGCACGCTTTGCGCGCCGTACCAGAGGACGCCGACGACACTGCCGAAGACCAGCGCGATGGCAACGCCGGTCAGGAGAGAGCGGGAGCGGATGGCGGAACGTGCCGCTTCATAGGCGCTTTCGACGGAGGACGAGTAGCGTGCGCGGGCGGCTTCTTCGGCATTGAAGGCCTGCAGCGTGCGGGCGGCGCCGATGACTTCGCCGGCATAGGACGAGGCTTCCGCGAGCGTGTCCTGGGCGGCTCGCGAGCGCTGACGGACGGAACGCCCGAAACCGACCAGCGGGAAGACGATCACCGGTATAGCTGCAAGCACCATGATCGACAGCTTTGGGCTGGTCGCGATCATCATGACGACGGCGCCGAGACATAGAATGGTGTTTCGGAGGGCCAGCGAAGCCGTGGCGCCGACAGCCGACTTCAGCTGAGTCGTGTCCGCAGTCAAACGTGAGACGATCTCGCCGGACTGATTGATGTCGAAGAAGGAGGGCGACAGTTTCGTCACATGCGCGAAGACGTCGCGGCGCAGATCCGCGACCACGCGCTCGCCGATGGTGATGACATAGTAGTAGCGAAGGGCGCTTGCGACTGCGAGGACGAGCGCCATGACGATCATCATGGCGAAATAGGCGTTGATGAATTCGCTGTCTGCGGCCTGGAAGCCGTGGTCCAGCATGCGGCGGATGGCGATCGGCAGTGCCAATGTCGTCGCGGCTGCAAGGCAGAGAAAGATCAGTGCACCGGCAACCAGGCCCCGGTAGCGCTTGAGATAGGGAAAGAGGCTGGTCAGAGGCTTCAGAGAGCGTCGTTTCTTGTCTGTTGTGTCGGCTTCCAAGGTCACTCTGTCATGCTCCTTCAGTGCCCAGGTGCTTTCGCGCCATGGCACTTGTTATCCCTGCGTCCTTCATGTATAGGCACGGCATCGAATTGGGAAGCCGTAGCCCAGACGGACTGCGGCTTCATCTATTGAATAGGTCCTGCCGAGGCAATTGCGGCATTTGGACCCCACGGCACAGCAGGAATAGAGCGATGAAGGCTGACATCCATCCCGACTACCACGTCATCAAGGTCGTCATGACCGACGGCACCGAATACGAGACCCGTTCGACCTGGGGTTCGGAAGGCGCCGTCATGAACCTCGAAATCGACCCGACCTCGCACCCGGCTTGGACCGGTGGCAACCAGCAGCTGCTGGACCGCGGTGGTCGCGTTTCGAAGTTCAACAAGCGCTTCGGCGGCCTCGGCCTCTGATCGTTTCGAACAATATCATACAAAAAGCCCGGCCGTTGTGCCGGGCTTTTTGCATTTGCGCCTGCTTCCGTCGGGGCGGTTAAATGGCTGCGAGTCGATCGGCGATCTCTTCGAGCGCGAGATCGTGTTTTTCAGCGAGCGTCAGGCCGAAGCGCTCCAGCTTCGAAATGTTGTCGGGCGTGGCATCATCGAGCGCGTCGTTGACCCCGACGAGGGGCGCATCGAGCCGGAAATAGTTGAGCGTCTTCCGGTTGGCGGTCGTCACCACCGTTGCACCATCGGAGAAGCGGGGCGGGTCGACGTTCAGCAGCTTGTTCAGCTGGTAAGACGCCGTGCTCGACTGTCCCTGCATCAGCACGGAAATCAGCGGCGTGTCGTTGGCCGGGTTGATCCAGCCACCCGCGCCCCAGCTCTTGGCTTGCTGGTAGGGGATCTTGCGGTTGGCCGAGCCGGTTCCCAGTGAGAGGATGACAATGTCGTTGTCACGCCAGCCGAGCTTGCAGCCCTCGACATAGGCGGCCATGGCCGGATCATTGGCGAAGACACCGCCATCGATCAGCGGGATGGCCGGGATCTGTCCGTGGCTTTGACCGGCAAGGTCCTCGACCATGGCCGGCTCGAAATAGGTCGGTGCGGCCGACGAACCGCGCACGGCCTGCCAGAAGAGGAAGCGTTGGTGATCCTTGTCGGCATTGGTCATGAAGACCGCACGCCGCGCATGGATGTCATAGGCAGTGATCAACACTTTGCCGAGCGCGTCCTTGATCTCGCTTTTCTCCCCAAGCATCTGCCGCAGGATCTTTTCGAGCGGAGCCGCATCGTAGCGTTCCTCGAACAAGCCCCCGAAATTGGCCATCTTGCGGAAGAGGCCGATGTTGAAGATCTCGGCGCCCTTGCGCTTGTAGAGATCCAGCAAGGTCCTGGGATCGGCCGCCGGCTCTGCAGGTTTCCCCGGCTTCGGGCAGGTCAGCCCCGCCGCTATGATCGCACCCGTCGATGTCCCGGCGATCAGATGGAAATAGCGATGCAGCGGCAGGCGCTTGTCCCGCTTCTCGAGCTTGTCCTTGAGGACGGTCAGGACAGCGGCCGGAATCGTACCCCTGATGCCGCCGCCATCGATCGAAAGAATGAACCTTGCCATGTGCTCAACTCCCCCTGTTCAGAGGAGTGTCGCATAATATTTAAAGTTGTAAACGTGAATCTTTGCAATCCACTTTGTTCAACCATGAAAAAACCCGGCGCAGCTTTCGCTGGCCGGGTCGAAGTCGTGCTTGAGGCGAGATCAGCCTGCGTTAAAAGCGGTGCGCAGCAAGTTAAGCTGGGCCTGGACGCTGTTTTCGTTGTCCGGCTGGAATTCTTCTTCGCTGGCCGGGCGGTAGATTTCGCGGTCGAGGAGGGCGATGCGGTTCTGAAGGCGCAGCGAACGCTCCACGAGATCGCGGAAGGCTTCCGGCAGGTCGTTCCAGCCGGGTGCTGCGCGATCGACGTTGAAGCCGTCGAGACGAACTTTGCTCTTCTCCGAGAGGACCTGATCGCGGCTCATTTCGCCGTTGTTCACTGCGCGCTGCAGAAGAAGCCAGGAGGCCATCTGCATGAGGCGGGTGGTCAGGCGCATCGATTCCGCTGCGTAGAGAACGGAGGCCTGGCGGGGCAGGACCTTGGCTGCTGCCCGACCCGGACCATCGAGATAAGCTGCGGTTTCTTCGACAAGGCCCATGCCCTCGGCATAGGTCGCCTTGAACTGGCTGGACGCTGCCACACGACCGGCAAAGCTAACCGTATTCATACCGAGTTCAGACATGGATGTTTCCCTGTAAACGCATCACTTAGGCATGTAACGACAGTGCTACGAACTTGTTCCTGCCGCATTTTGTGAGGCTACGATGCTACCAATAGCCCAAATCCGCAAGGTGAAACTTAAGGAAGGGTTAATTCCCACACTTTCGTGAAACCTTTGCCCTTTTGGACAAAAAAAGAGCCGCAGATGCGGCTCTCAAGGTAAAACAGGGAGAAATCAGAAGGAGTTTCCATGAAACGAACCAGCTGAGCCCGAAGATCGGGGTGACTGTAGTTTCCCTCAAATGCGTTAACGAAGAGTAAACGCCAAGTTGAGATTCAGATCGTTTCAAGACATCACGAGCGCCTCACCGAATATTGACGGTTAGGATCTCGGTCCAAATAGGCTATCGGCGGCCTTCCGGCCCGCTTCCTTGCGGTCGATCTCCCCCCTGATTCGATCGATCTCGGCTTCCAGAAGCGCAATGCGGTGGCGAAGTTCGTCAGCGGAGATTGCCGAGAGCTCGCAGCCAAGCTCGTGGCCTGTGCTACGTTTGCGGGGTTCCTCATCGATAATCATGTGCGTGCCTCCATTTCCGGAGTGTCCTCCAATTCATCCTGCTCCGGCAAGGGGGCAGCACGCGGATCGAGGCTCAGACCTTCCGGCGTGCTGCTCATGGGCGACGCGGAGATCGGCAGGTTCGGCACGTTTTCACGATCCTCGGCCGGGATCGCGGCGCGTGTGCGGCTACGGTAGATCGCATAGGCCGTAATCAGCAGGTGGGCAAACGCGGTCACCGCAAACAGCGCGTAGGGGCCGGCAGCCGTCATGACCGGACCACCGAGCGTCGGTCCGATGATCGTGCCGATGCCGAAGAGCAGCAGCAGGCCACCGGAGACCTTCACGAACTCGTCGGGTTTGGCGAAGTCGTTGGCATGGGCCACGGCGATCGGATAGAGCGCATTGGCAGCCGCGCCGTAGATGCCGACGAAGATGAAGATCCAAAGCGGATCAGACGGCGTGATCGCGACCATGGCGAGGGCGGCGAAGGCGGCGAGCGCCGACAGTGCTGCCAAGACATAGCGGCGATCGATGCGATCGGAGAGCTTGCCGGCTGGAAACTGCATGATGGCGCCGAGGAAGATCGTGACCGACAGGAGTAGCGCGATGGTCGACGGGTCGAGACCGACGCGGGAGCCGAAGACCGCTCCGAGCGTGCCATAGGCGCCATTGGCGATGCCGATCATCAGGATCCCGACGAAGGAAACGGGTGAGTTGCGATAGAGTAGCGGCAAGTCGAGCTTGATGGACCGGAGCGGCTGCGGCGTGGCAGCGGTCGACATCAAGGTCGGCATGATGGCGAAGCCATAGACGATGCCGCAGATCATGAAGAGTATGGTCGTTGCCGGGTCAAAGGCGCCGACCAGCATCTGTCCCGCCACCACACCGATCAGTGTGATCGAGATGTAGAACGAGAAGATCATGCCGCGGCTTTCATTGGTCGCGCGCTCGTTCAGCCAGCTCTCGATAATCATCGACGTGCCTGCCGTGCAGAACCCAGTGATGACGCGCAGCGCGACCCACCAGGTCGCATCGACAACTATGCCGGTGAGGAGCGCGTTCACAAGAATCAGCGCGACGAAGGTCGAGAAGGCCCGGACATGCCCGACCCGCACGACCAGTTTGGGCGCCACGAAGCAGCCGAGCACGAAGCCGGCAGCCCAGGTGGTGCCAAGAAGGCCGAGGACTTCGTTGGAATAGCCTTCGGCAGCTCCGCGCACTGGCAGGAGCAGCCCGTGCAGGCCGTTTCCGAGGAAAAGGAAGAGCGTGCCCAGAAGCAGGGCCATTACCGGCAGAAGATTACGTCTCATGGCATTCTTGTCGATTGGTGTGGAGGGCGCCCGAATCGGATGAGCACGGCACGATCACAATAGAAGGATCTTCCTACCGTTGTCTGAATGCGACCTTGGTGCTTGCAGGATCAAGTTCTGGCGGGCAAAAGTGACAGTGGTGTGGCTGTCCCGCCGCAGCAAGAGCGGCGGACACGACATTTCGTGCGGCCTCCACAGGGAAATATAATGACCAAGGCCATATCCGCCTTCCTGATCCTCGCCATGATCGTGCAGATCATCAAGCCGCTCGGCCTTCCGGGTCTGAAACGACGGAGCGATTTCTGGAAGCTCGCCATCGTCGCCTTCGTCACCTGGTCGGTCACACTTCTGATTCGACCCTGAGATCTCTCACTGAGGTGCTGCTGCCTTCTCCGTCTTCCACTCGGGCAAGGGGAAGACGCGGTCATAGGCCCAATTGAAGACGAAAGCATAGACCAGGTAGAAGAGGGCAAAAGCCACGTCCATCACGAAGGCCTGCCAGAGGCTGATCTGCAGATACCAGGCGATGAAGGGCATCAGGATCATCAGCAGACCGGCCTCGAAGAGGACAGCGTGAACGATGCGGACAGGCACAGTCTTCAGCGTCGTGCCGGTAAGGCGGCGCAGAAGGTGGTCGAAGCCGAGATTGTAGACGTAGTTCCAGAAGGTCGCGAGGGTCGCGCCCACGACGCCGACCACGCCGATGTCCTTGGCCGGCATTGCGAATGCCAGCGTGCCGAGCGGGATGACCAGGCCCAGTCCGATGAGTTCAAAGCTGATGGCGTGACGAATACGGTCTGCGGTCTTCCGCATGTTCTTCCCTCCGGGAAAACAGGCGGGTCGTCCCGCAGTCAATCAGGCCCATGATGGGGAGGTCGTCCTCGGGACTTCATATAGTCATGTGGCGCAGAGGCGGCAAGGTGCGTTCGCTGAAGTTTTCGGCGGGCATCCGGATGAGTGCGCGCGCGTTCGAGAGACTAGAGCGCCAGTTGACCCCGCATGACGAGCATGGAGCTTCCGGTGATCTCCACATGGTCGAAGACCCCGTTGCTTGTTCGTACGGCAAGCCTGATCAGGCTGCGGCGCCCCATCTCCACGCCCTGTTCCACGAGAAGGTGCCGCTCTTCGGCAGCCACCGCCGATCCGTGTGTGAGCGTCGTCATGAAGGCGCCGAGGGCCGCCGACGCGCTGCCGGTCGCCGGGTCTTCGATAACGTTGTCGAAGGGAGCGAACATGCGTGCGCGCAGATGATCCGCACCGACCCAGGTGTAGAGGAAGGTGGCGCAGTCGCAATCTTCGTTGGCAAACCTCTCCCTCAGGGCCGTGAGCGGTTCCAGGCGAGAGGCTGCCTTTGCCAGTGTCTCGAGGTTTGTTACCTCGATCAAAATGAATTTCAGTCCGACGGAGGCGAATGTCGGTTGATGCCGGCTCGTCACAATGTCCTCCGGCGCAAGAGTAATGCAGGGTGCGATGATCTCGGGTGCGATCGATGCGCCGATGGCGAGCGGGCCGGGTGCGCGGATGGTGGTTGCCATCACCATACCGTCTGCGTCACGGTTCACCGTCACCTCGACGAGCCCTGCCTTCTCCTCGAAGCGAATGCGATCCCCGACAGGCCTGCCGAAGACGCTGCCCTCCATCGCCAGCGCGTGCGCAGTGCCGACATTGGGATGACCGGCAAAGGGCACTTCCGTCACCGGTGTGAAGATGCGGACTTCTGCGGTGTTGTCGGCATCTTTTGGCGGCAGCACGAAGGTCGTTTCGGAATAGCCGAACTCGCATGCAATTGCCTGCATCTCCTTGTCATTCAAGCCCCGTGCATCGGTGACGACGGCAAGCGGGTTGCCGCAGAAGCGGGTGTCGGTGAAGACGTCGAGGGTGACGAAGGGAATGCTGCGGGAAGGGGACGGCATGACGGCTCCAGGGGGTTCTAGCGCATCCTGATAACGCAAGAAGCCCGGCGCATGGCCGGGCTTTCGTGTCCTGATGACAAGATTTCGCGTGCGGCCTCGGATCACCGAGCGCCGTGGTCGCCGCTTACTCGGCGGCGACAGCACCGGCCTTGTTGACGCTAGCGGCGTAAATCTGCTCGATAGTTGCGGCGATGCTCGCATTGAACTCGGCATCGCTCATCGAGACGCGCAGCTTCTCGGCCAGTGCACGCGAGAAGCTTGCGATCATTCCGTGGTTCTGGCTCAGCTTCTCACAGGCGTCCGCAGTGCTGTAACCGCCGGAAAGGGCGACAACCCGAACGACGGATGGGTGGGAGACCAGAGGCGCGTAGAAATCGGCGACTGTGGGAATGGTGAGCTTCAGCATGACCTTGTCGCCGGAGGGCAGCTTGTCGAGCTCGGCGGCGATCTCGTCGCGAAGGATGGCCTCTGCCTCGGCCTTGCTCGGGCTCTTGATCGAGACTTCCGGCTCGACGATCGGAACGAGACCCTGGCCGATGATCTGACGCGCGACTTCGAACTGCTGTTTGACCACGGCTGCGATGCCCGCTTTGTCGGCATGGGCGATGACCGAGCGCATCTTGGTGCCGAAGATGCCCTTCTCGCGGCCACGGATCAGGAGCGCGTCGAGGTCGGGCATCGGCTTCATCAGCTGAACGCCGTTCTCTTCGTCACGCAGTCCCTTGTCGATCTTGAGAAAGGGCACGACGCCGCGCTTCTGCCAGAGGAAGGACGGAACGGGCTCGCCGTCGACATCGCCGTCCATGGTGCGCTCGAAGAGGATCGCGCCGATGACCTTGTCGCCGGAGAAGGCCGGTGCCTTCATGATGCGGACGCGCATGGCGTGGATCAGGCGGTACATCTCGTCGTCGCCGCTATAGTCGGTTTCGGCGACGCCGTAGAGGCGCAGGGCGCCGGGTGTCGAACCCCCACTCTGGTCCAGCGCGGCGATAAAGCCGGGCGCCGAGGTGATCTTGTTCAACATCTTTGCGTCCACCATATCTCACTCCTATCCCTGAACATGGCGCGCGTGGCGCCGGACTGTCGTCTTGGACTTAGCACGGACATTCCGGCCGTCCGGCCACTCCCTGACCCTGTTCGGCCCCTCCGGGACCGTATTGACTTCGGCGATAACAGAACTTCCCCAATGGGAAAATGGGCTGCTAAGCTATTGAAACGATTGAAATCATTTCAATCGTTTGAAAATTCAAAGATTTTTAAATCTGTTTCAATTGACATGCGTTGCGCGATCCTTGGGACTCCGCCCTGGTAGCCCATCTCCTGTCGATAGAAACTGATTGCGCGTGACCGAGGTTCCCTTGGGCGGATGGTAACACGTCTCTGTCGACGGCCAAATGACGCACAAAAAAACCGCGCGCCCGGAAGGCACGCGGTTCATTCGAAATATCGGGCTTTTGAGCCGCTGTCGTTCAGCCTTTGGTGAGGACTGCGACGCCTGGCAGTTCCTTGCCTTCCATCCATTCGAGGAAGGCGCCGCCGGCGGTCGAGACATAAGAAAAGTCGTCGGCAACTTCGGCATGGTTCAAAGCTGAAACCGTGTCACCGCCACCTGCGACCGAAACCAGCTTGCCGGCCTTGGTCTGTTCCGCGGCATGCAGGGCTGCAGAAACCGTCGCCTTGTCGAATGGGGCGATCTCGAAGGCGCCGAGCGGGCCGTTCCAGACCAGTGTTGCGGCCTTTCCGATCCACCCATTGATCAGCTCGACCGACTTCGGGCCGACATCGAGCATCATCGCGTCGGCAGGGATCGCATTGATATCGACGGTTTCGTTGGCGGCATTCGCTTTGAACTCGCGGGCAACGACGCCGTCGACCGGAAGTACGATCGCGCAGCCGGCGGTCTTTGCCGTTTCCATGATCGAGCGTGCGGTCTCGGCGAGGTCGTGCTCGCAGAGCGACTTGCCGACATCGATGCCTTGGGCGGCGATGAAGGTATTGGCCATGCCGCCGCCGATGACCAGCGCATCGACCTTGGTGACGAGATTGGACAGGAGGTCGATCTTGGTCGAGACCTTGGCGCCACCGACGATGGCGACGACCGGACGGGTCGGCTGGCCCAGACCCTTTTCCAGCGCTTCGAGCTCGGCCTGCATGGTGCGGCCGGCATAGGCGGGCAGGTGATGGGCGAGGCCTTCGGTCGAGGCGTGGGCGCGGTGGGCGGCGGAGAATGCGTCGTTGACGTAGATGTCGCCATTCTTCGCCAGTTCGGCGGTGAACTCGGGTGCGTTCTTCTCTTCGCCCTTGTGGAAGCGGGTGTTTTCCAGAAGCAGGATGTCGCCGTTTTCCATCTTGGCGATGGCATCTGCTGCCGGGGCGCCGATGCAATCGGAGGCAAACGCGACGCTCTGGTCGAGCACTTCCTCGACGGCAGGCGCGATCAGCGACAGCGACTGGTCGGCAACCGGTTCACCCTTCGGTCGGCCGAAATGGGCGAGCAGGATGACCTTGGCGCCCTTCTCGGACAGTTCGAGGATCGTCGGCGCCACGCGCTCGATGCGCGTCGTGTCGGAAACCTTGCCGTCGGTGACGGGAACGTTGAGGTCGACGCGGACAAGCACGCGCTTGCCTGCGATGTCGGTGAGATCGTCGAGTGTCTTGAAAGCCGGCATGGAATTACCCGTCTTGAATGCTGTTGAATGGGGCTGACGGGCCGGACCTTACACCGCTTGCGTGACGGTGCAAGGCGAGCTCAGTCATTTTTCGCCACCGACGTCGCCTCGTGCCGCAGCCCGCTTCTGGCGCAGGTAATCGCGGGTCGCATGGGCGAGTTCGCGGATGTTGAGAAAGATCGGCCAGGTGGTCGCGGGCTCCACTGGCTCCATGGAAACGCCGACCGTGGCAATATGGCCATGTTCGTCGATGTCGCGGACGATGAGCACGATGGTGCCCAGACGGACGCGATCGGCATAATCGGCGCGACCGCCAAGACGCTGGGTGATCATCTCGGCAACCGTCTTGCCCCGCTCACTGTCCGTGATCGACAGAGGTCCATAGGCTTCGTCGATATCGCGCACATGGGTCGAGGGCGAAATGGCGAAGGTGCCGAAGAATTCTCCGTCGTCCTCTTCCACGGGCGCTTCGGTCGCGAACAGGCGGTCGAGGAGCTTCGAGTAGCTCGGTGCGATGAACAGGTAGACCTGATCATTCTCGCGCAGGCGTCCGGCATATTGATAGCGCATCGACTTGCCGTCCCGAATGACCAGCGAAGGCATGGCCCAGCGCGGGATACGCTCACCCCGCAGCACGGGGCTACCGGCGACCACACGATAGGCCAGCAGTTCATGATTGGCGGTCCCCGGCAAGTCGAGTTCGACCTTGTCGATCGCGCCGATGCGCGGCGGAATGATGAGGCCGAGGCGTTTCGCAAGCGGCTTGATGGTCCAGCCCTGAAGCACGAGCGAGATCATGACAACGATGAAGGCCGTGTTGAAGAAAGTCTGGCCGTTTTCCATCGCTCCGACGACGGGCACGATGCCGAGCAGGATCGAGACCGCGCCTCTGAGGCCGACCCAGGCGATGAAGCCTGTTTCACGCTGGGTGAAGTCGAAGGGCAAGAGGCAGAGCCAAACAGCAATCGGTCGGGCGATGAAGACCAGGAAAAGAGCGAGCAGAACCGCCGGCAGCAGGATTCCCGGGAACTGCGACGGGGTCGCCAGAAGCCCGAGCACCAGGAACATGATGATCTGGGCGAGCCAGGTCATGCCGTCCTGGAAGCGCTTGATCGAGACCGTTGAGGGCAATTTCCGCGACCCTGCATAGATGCCGGCCACATAGACCGCGAGGAAACCGCTGCCGCCGATCAGGCCTGTAAAGGCGAAGATCATCAGCGCCATGGCCAGCATGAAAATCGGAGCGAGGCCCTGCTCGATCTGCAGCTTGCGCAGGATGAAGGCGATCGAAACGCCACCGAGGAGGCCAAGGATAAGGCCTATGCCCATCTGTTCGACAAAGAGCCTGAGCAGTTCGAGCGACAGTCCTTCGGAGCCGCTGCCGCTACTAATCAGTTCGACGAGCGCGATGGTGAGGAAGATCGCCATCGGGTCGTTGGTGCCGGATTCGACTTCCAACGAGGAGCGAACCTTGTCGCGGATGTTGATGCCGCCGATTCGGAGAAGGAAGAACACGGCTGCGGCGTCGGTGGATCCCAGGATCGCGCCCAGCAACATGCCTTCGAGATAGCTGAGGCCAAACAGAAAATGCGCGGCGACTCCGACGAGAAGGGTTGTCAGCAGCACTCCCAGTGTCGCCATCGTGAGGGCAGGGCCTGCCGAAAGTCTAAAAGACTGGAGCGAGGTGCCGAAACCCGAGTCGAAAAGAACGACCGCTAGAGCAAGCGAACCGATCACATAGGCAAGCGGAAAGTTCGAAAAATCGATGCCGAGACCATCGACGCCGGCACCGAGGCCGATTGTCAGGAACAGCAGAAGAAGAGGAGCACCGAAGCGGAAGGCTATGAGACTCGAAAAAGCGGCCAGGAAAACCAGGGCTGTCGCAACCAACGTGACCGCATAGAACTCGCTCAATCCTCTTCCCCTCTCACCCTATCGCCCCTCACCGAGGTCCCGCTCGTTCTCAGGCAGGCGGCGGCTGTCAGACCGATTGCGTCTGCGCGTGCGACATGCCTGCAGGCTGACAATTTCATGAAACGCAGATTTGCCGAATGGCATAGGGAAAATGCAATGGGATCATGATGATATTAGGGCGGATTTAAATTTTTAAATCCGCCCTGATAGAGTTTTACCTTGGTTCCGACAGGAGCCCCTTGATCAAGGCATAGCTTGCGCCGAGCAAGACGATCGCGAAGGGCAGACCGGTGGAGACCGCCATTGCCTGGAGCGCGACCAGTCCCCCGCCGAGAAGCAGGGCCACAGCCACCAGACCTTCAAAGCTCGCCCAGAAGACGCGCTGCGGGACCGGCGCATTGACCTTGCCGCCGGCTGAGATCGTGTCGATGACAAGCGAACCGGAGTCCGATGACGTCACGAAGAAGACGATCACAAGCACGATACCGACAAACGAGGTTACCGCTGTGATCGGCAAGTGAGCCAGCATCTCGAACAGCTGCAGTTCAAGCGCCGCATCCTGGACACTGGTCAGGCCGTCGTTGACGAACTGGCTGATCGCCGTGCCACCAAGTGCCGTCATCCAGAGGATGGAGACGAGCGAGGGAATGAGCAGCACTGCGGTCAGGAGCTCACGTACGCTACGACCGCGGCTGACACGGGCGATGAACATGCCGACAAACGGCGACCAGCTGATCCACCAGGCCCAGTAGAAGGCCGTCCAGCCCTGCGAGAAATTGGTGTCCTCACGACCAAAGGGATTGGCCAGGGCCGGCAGATAGGTGGCGTAAGCCTTCAGGTTTAGGAAGAAGCCCTGAATAATCTGCATGGTCGGGCCAACGGCGATGACGAAGAGCAACAGCAGAGCCGCCAGGCCGAGATTGACCTCGGAAAGCAGCTTCACGCCCTTGTCCATACCGGCAACCACCGATGCGATGGCAATACAGGTGATGGCCAGCACCAGCAGGATCATCGTGGTCTCGGTCGAGGGAATGCCAAACAGGAATTCCAGGCCGGCACTTGCCTGCTGTGCTCCGATGCCGAGCGAAGTCGACAGGCCGAAGATCGTCGCGAAGACCGCGAGAATGTCGATCACATGACCCGGCCAGCCCCAGACGCGCTCGCCAAAGATCGGATAGAAGATCGAACGCAAGGTAAGCGGCAAGCCCTTGTTGAAGGAGAAGAGTGCAAGCGACAGCGCAACGACAGCATAGATCGCCCAGGGATGGAGGCCCCAGTGGAAGATCGTCGCGGCCATGGCAAGCCGGCGTGCTGCTTCAGGATCGCCAGCGGCGCCATTCAAGGGCGCCCAGTCCGTGCGAACGCCGTCTTCGAAGACCGGTCCGCCAAGCGCTGCCGTGAAATGCCCCATGGGCTCGGAGACCCCGTAGAACATCAGGCCAATGCCCATACCGGCGGCGAAGAGCATCGAAAACCAGGCTAGATTGCCGTAATCCGGTGTGGCTTCCGGTCCGCCGAGACGGATTCGCCCGAGCGGCGAGAGGATGAGGCCGATGCAGACGATCACGAAGACATTGCCGGTCAGCAGGAAGAACCAGTCGAGATTGCTGGTCAGGAAGTTCCTGAGGCCCGTGAAGGCAGGCTCGAGTGTCGTCTGAAACGCCAGCGTCAGGAAGGTGAAAAGTACGATTGACAGAGCCGAGACGCTGAAGACGACATTATGAATGTCGAGCTCGAAGACGAAACGGCGGCGGAAATTGATGTTGTCTTGACCGATCTCATAATCAGTGTCGATGAGTTCGGTCCGCCCTTCGGGCGCCGGTATCGCATCTTCGGCGACGGCTGTATTGGGATCGGTCGTGTTAAGAGCCAATGGTCCGGTATCCTTTCAAGTCATCAGGGGGCATAGACCCCCTCGGGAGGGCGCAAAGTCTGCGCCGGAATGTGGTGAAGCGACCACGAGGGTGGCCGCATTTGCGCCACAATTCGTATGGGGCAACTTGCGAGGCGGCTGATTGTTCCCCTTGCGGAGCAATTTTTTTGGATGCCGTCCAAGCGCTGCTCGAAATAAAAAAGGCGAGCCATCGCTGGCCCGCCTTCATGCGAGATCAGTTGGTCGAGATCAGATGAGCTTGGCCATGGCCACTGCCGTGTCCGACATACGGTTGGAGAAGCCCCATTCATTGTCGTACCAGGTCAGGATGCGGACGAAGTTGCCTTCGAGAACCTTGGTCTGGTCGAGCGCGAAGATCGACGAATGGCTGTCGTGGTTGAAGTCTCGGGAAACCAGCGGCTCGTCGGTGTAACCGAGAATGCCCTTCAGCGCGCCGTTCGAGGCGGCGATGATGGCGTCGTTGATTTCCTGAGCGGTGGTGTTCTTCTTGGCGACGAACTTGAAATCGACGACCGAGACATTCGGGGTCGGCACGCGGATCGAGGTGCCGTCAAGACGGCCCTTGAGGTGCGGCAGGACGAGGCCAACAGCCTTGGCAGCACCGGTCGAGGTCGGGATCATGGAGAGCGCTGCCGCGCGTGCGCGATAGAGATCCTTGTGCATGGTGTCGAGCGTCGGCTGGTCACCGGTGTAGGAGTGGATCGTGGTCATGAAGCCGTGGTCGATGCCGACGGCGTCATCCAGCGTCTTGACGACCGGAACCAGGCAGTTCGTCGTGCAGGAGGCGTTGGAGATGACCAGGTGATCCTTGGTCAGCTGGTCATGGTTGACGCCGAAGACGACCGTCAGGTCAGCGCCGTCAGCCGGTGCCGAGACGATGACGCGCTTGGCGCCAGCCTGGAGGTGAAGGGCAGCCTTGTCACGCGAGGTGAAGATGCCCGTGCATTCCATGGCGATGTCGACGCCGAGTTCCTTGTGCGGAAGGGTTGCCGGATCCTTGATCGCGGTGACCTTGATCGGCTTGCCGCCGCCAACGGTGATCGTGTCCCCATCGACCTTCACGTCGGCCGGGAACTTGCCGTGAATGGAGTCGTAACGCAGCAGATGCGCGTTGGTCTCGACCGGGCCGAGATCGTTGATGGCGACGACTTCGATGTCCGTGCGGCCGGATTCGACGATGGCGCGAAGGACGTTACGTCCGATACGGCCGAAGCCGTTAATGGCAACTTTCACAGTCATTGGTGCACTCCCGATTGAATATTGAGCTCTTGGGCAATGTCAGGGCGCCCTGGAGACGCCCTGGCGGGATCGTGTCAGGCAAGCTTTGCTTCGGCAGCAGCGACGACGGCGTCAGCCGTGATGCCGAAGTGCTTGTAGAGTTCCTTGGCTGGGCCAGAGGCGCCGAAGGACTTCATGCCGACGAAGGTGCCGGTGGAACCGATGATCGCGTCCCAGCCCTGGCGGATGCCAGCTTCAACGGCAATCTTCACCGGCGCATTGCCGATAATTGCTTCCTGATAGGCTGCATCCTGTTCGAAGAAGAGTTCGAAGCAGGGGACGGATACGACGCGAGCCGGGATGCCCTTGGCTTCCAGCTGCTGCTGTGCCTTCATCGCGATTTCGACTTCCGAACCGGAGGCGAAGATCGAGACCTTGGCGTCGCTGGCCGAGATCAGCTCGTAAGCACCCTGAGCACAAAGGTTGCGCTCTTCGTATTCGGTGCGGGCCGGGATCAGGTTCTGACGCGTCAGGGCGAGGCCGGACGGACGCTCCTTGTTCTCCAGCGCTACCTGCCAGCACTCGACGGTTTCCGTGGCATCAGCCGGGCGGAACATTAGAAGGTTCGGGATAGCGCGGAGCGCTGCCATGTGCTCGACCGGCTGGTGGGTCGGGCCGTCTTCGCCAAGACCGATGGAATCATGGGTCAGAACGTGGATGACGCGGATGCCCATGAGGGCAGCCAGACGGATCGACGGACGGCAATAGTCCGAGAAAATCAGGAAGCCACCGGAATAGGGGATCAGGCCGCCATGCAGGGCGATGCCGTTCATGGCAGCGGCCATGCCGTGCTCGCGGATGCCGTAGTGGATGTAACGGCCGGAGAAGTCGGTCGGGGTGATCGACTTGGTCTGGCTGGTCTTGGTGTTGTTCGAGCCGGTCAGGTCGGCAGAGCCGCCGAGCGTTTCGGTGACGACACCGTTGATGACTTCAAGCGCATCTTCCGAAGCCTTGCGGGTTGCAACCGTCGGCTTGGTTTCAGCGAGCTTCTTCTTGTAGGCGTCGACGGCGCCGGCAAGCGTGCCTGGCAGTTCGCCAGCGAAGCGGCGGTGGAACTCGGCGCGCTTTTCGGCGTCGGCTCCAGCAAGGCGGGCTTCCCAGTCCTTGCGGGTCTTGGTCGAGCGCAGGCCGGCGAGGCGCCAGGCGTCGAGCACGTCAGCGGGGATCGAGAAGGCTTCCTCCTCCCAGCCGAGCGCCTTGCGGGTCGCGGCGATCTCATCGGCGCCGAGCGGCGAGCCGTGCACCTTGTGGGTACCGGCCTTGTTTGGGGCGCCGAAGCCGATGACGGTCTTGGCGGCGATCATGGTCGGCTTGTCGGAAGCCTTGGCAGTTTCGATCGCAGCGGCGATCGCTTCCGGATCATGGCCGTCAATCGCGATGGTGTTCCAGCCGGCCGAGCGGAAGCGGGCATGCTGGTCCGTCGAGTCGGCGAGCGAGATCGCGCCGTCGATCGAGATGCCGTTGTCGTCCCAGAAGACGATCAGCTTGTTGAGCTTCAGATGGCCAGCCAGCGTGATCGCTTCCTGGCTGATGCCTTCCATGAGGCAGCCGTCGCCTGCGAGCACATAGGTGTAATGGTCCTGCAGCTCCGAGCCGAACTCGTCTGCGAGCTTCTTTTCGGCCAGCGCCATACCGACGGCCGTGGCGATGCCCTGGCCGAGCGGACCGGTGGTCGTTTCGATGCCCGAGGCGTGGCCGTATTCCGGGTGGCCGGCGGTCTTTGCGCCGAGCTGGCGGAAGGACTTGATGTCCTCGATCGTCATGTCCTCATAGCCGGTCAAATAGAGGAGCGAGTAGATCAGCATCGAGCCATGGCCGGCCGACAAGACAAAGCGGTCGCGGTCTGGCCACAACGGGTTCTTGGGGTCGAAGCTCAGGTAGCGGGTAAAGAGAACGGTCGCGACATCGGCGCAGCCCATGGGCATGCCGGGGTGGCCGGAATTGGCCTTTTCCACTGCATCCATGGCGAGGAAACGGATCGCATTCGCCATCCGCTGATGTTTTTCGGGAGAAATCATGGCTTTTCCGCTTGTTCCGGGGCTTCGAGACACGGCTCGCCGAGACGGGCCGTCTGAACGGGGGTGATCCTTAGCAGGTGCATCGCGCAAGTCAACAAATGGGCCGGGTTGCGGCGTTTCCTGGATCAAGAAAACATCTCTTTGCCTCTTTCCTGTGCGACTGCGGCCGATGACTTACGGAGTGGCAAGAACGGGGCAGTCTTCCACAGAATTGGCTTCTTCCGGAGGTGTGCGCTTTATTGACGCGCGCCAAGGGCGGGGCTTACTGTCCCGGCTCATAGGTTCGGGGCGGCCACGACGATTCGTGTTGCGAACAGACTTCACTGAGGCAGGGGCAAGAGAATGCCGGCGGAAAATTCGGTGGATGCCGCGATCGCGGCGCTACGACAGGCTGTCGCCGGGCTCGAGAACGCCGTCGACATGCGTTTCGAAGCGGAGCGCGAGAGTGCGGAGATCGATGGCGAGGTACGGCGCGTGCATGCCGATCGCGCCCGTCTTGCGCAGGAACTTGACCAGTCGGAATTCCGCGCCAACCGGCTCGAAGAGGTCAATCGTGAGGTCTCGCGTCGGCTGGTGACGGCGATGGAAACGATCCGGGCTGTGCTCGATCGCTGAAGGATCGGGCCACAAGGCGCTTGTTTGCTTACGGTGCGATTGCACCACGCGTAGAAGAGAGTTGGAACGCCGATGGCGCAGGTGACAGTCACGATCGACGGAAAAGCCTATCGCATGGCGTGCGAAGAGGGCCAGGAAGCGCATCTGACCGAGCTCGCGAGTCAGTTCGATCGTTATGTCGGCCATCTCAAGGGACAATTCGGTGAGATCGGCGATCTCAGGATCACCGTCATGGCAGGGATCATGGTCATGGACGAGATGGCGGAGATCAACCGGCGCCTTGCTGCAGCCGAGGCTGAGTTGGCCGGTTTCCGCGAGGGGCGCGACACAGTCCTTTCAGGCGTGCATCACCGCGAAGAAGCCGTGGCGCAGGCGATATCAGATCTTGCCGAGCGCTTGAACGGCATTACGCGCAAGCTGACCCAACGGCCGGCACCGCAACCGCAGACCTGATTTCTTTGTTGCGACGGCCACTGGCGCAGTGACAGCGAAGCGCCTATATCTGACTTGCGATCTGCGCCTCACGACAGGAACCACAATCCCTGGGGCCATACTCGATCCAAAGGGAGCTGTCCCTGACCAGGCCCGTGGGCTTGGACATATGGCGCCCACCTACGTTTGTAGGCACCCAGGATCGTAAATCTCCATCGGTTGCCGTGGATCGCACCTTTTGATTTTCATCGGACATGATGCAAAAAGCCGCCGCGATCACTCGCGACGGCTTTTCTCTTTGATCGGGTCTGGGGCTCAGAATTCTTCCCAGTTGTCCTGCGAGGTGGCCGCTGCCGTGCTACCGCCGCCGAAGGCCTTGGCAAGGTTGCCGACCATGCGTCGGGCCGGGGAGACCACCGGGCGCGTCTCGGCCTGAGCGGCGGCTGGGCGTGCTGCTGGGCGTGCCGTCGGCGCCGGTGCCGCGTGGCTCGGAGCCGGAGCGCGGTTCGAGGAGACTGCGCCGCCCGCAACACGGAACTGCGCGACGAGGCCACCCAGATTGCGGGCGCTGTCGGCGAGGCGGTGCGTCACGGCCGTTGCCTCTTCCACCATAGCGGCGTTCTTCTGGGTGAACTGGTCCATGTGGTTGACCGAGCCATTGATCTCGTTCAACGCCGTGGACTGTTCGCGGGCCGCCGATGCGATCGATGAGATATGGTCGTTGATGACGGCCACCTGGTTGGAGATCTCGCCAAGCGCGCTGCCGGTCTGCTGAACCAGCGAGACACCGCCGGCGACGGCTTCGCCCGACTTGTTGATCAGCGCCTTGATGTCCTTGGCGGCATTTGCGGAGCGTTGAGCCAGTTCACGAACTTCCTGGGCGACGACGGCAAAGCCCTTGCCGGCTTCGCCAGCGCGCGCTGCCTCGACACCTGCGTTCAAGGCGAGCAGGTTCGTCTGGAAGGCGATTTCATCGATGACGTTGATGATCTTCGAGATCTCGCTCGACGCCTGCTCGATGCGGCTCATCGCCTCGATGGCGTCGGACACCACCTTGCTCGAGGTCTCCGTGCTCTGGCGAGCCTTGGTCGCCATGGTCGCCGCTTCGTCTGCCTTGGCCGACGAGCCACGGACGGTCGAGGTGATCTCTTCGAGGGCGGCGGACGTCTCTTCCAGGGAGGCGGCCTGCTGTTCGGTGCGCTTCGACAGGTCGTCGGTGGCGGAGCGCATCTCGGCCGAGCTTGCCTCGATGCCCGAGGTTTCGGTGCGGATTTCGGCGAGCGTGCTGCTGAGCTTCTCGACCGAGGCGTTGAAGTCGACACGCAGACGGTCGAGGTTGCCGGTGAAGGCACGATCGATGCGGACCGTCAGGTCGCCGTCGCTCAAGCGGGTCAGACCGTCGGCGAGAGCGTCGACCGCTTCTTGGACGAGACGTGAATCTTCGGCCTTGGCCACCTCGCGCTCTGCACGTTCCTGCTCGCCCTGGGCTGCGGCATCGGCGGCACGGCGTTCGATCTCGATCTTCTGGATCGCGCTTTCGCGGAAGACGTTGATCGCACGGGCGAGTGCACCGATTTCGTTGCGCAGATGCTGATCCGGTACTTCGGTTTCGAGCTGGCCGGAGGCGAGGCGGTCCGCGACGGCCGTCAGGCGCGGCAAGGAGCCGACGATGCGACGGACGAGGAGGGCGATCAGCGTGGCGGCGATCAAAAGAACGATCAGCGCGGTGGTGCCGATCGCATAGGTCATCTCGGTTGCGATGCTGTTGATGTCGGCCTTGCGCACGCCAGCATAGAGAATGCCAAGCACGTCACCGGCGGGCGAGAAGATCGGCTGGTAGATCGTGTAGTAAGGCGTTTCAAGAATGACGGCTTCACCGCGATAGACCTCGCCCTTGACGGCATAGGGGTAGACGGCGCCGGTCTGGCCGAGGGCTGTGCCGACGGCGCGGTTGCCATCCGGCTTGATGATGTTCGTGGTACGGCGCCAGAAGTCCTTGCTTTCGGCATCCCACGCAAAGATCGTGGCCGTCTGGCCGGTCATGCGGCCGATGACGTCGATCATGCCGTGTTCGGTGAACTCGGCCGGAATGGATTCCATGACGATGCGGCTGACGTTGCCGTCCTGAGCCCAGGTGATCTGGGTGCCGGGCAGATCCCGTTCGATGATCGTGGCTGCGGTGCGAAGGCTTGCATCCTGGCCGGCGATCGCCTGCTGCTGGATGCGAGTTTCGATGCTGCCGGAAATGACCCAAGCCACGGCTCCGAGCGCCGCGATCAGGATCAGGACCGTCGTGGCGGTGATTGTCTTCGTGATACCGAAGCGCGAAAAGAACTGCATTGTAAAATGCCCTTTGGTCGTTGACTTGGACGTTAGTCTAAGCGCTTTGAGTTAATCCTTGGTTTTTCAGGGGTTTTCCAAATCGACTTGACGAAGGGCAAAAACACGATTTTGTGGTGGATTGCCTCCCCAAATATGGCGTGACTGGACAGAAAGAGCCTTGTGATGGTGGAAAAACGGGAATTGAAGGCCGAGATCCGCAAGGCGCGGCTGGCGGCCCGGGACGCGATCCCGGCGGAGACGAGACTGGAGCACAGTCTTGCCATGGCCGAGCTTGCGGGAGATGTTTTGTCGCTGGAGCCCGGGCTCGTCGTCTCCGGCTTTTTCCCGATCCGCTCCGAGGCGGATATCCGCCCGCTGATGGCGCGGCTCAAGGCCCGCGGTGCGCGCCTCTGCCTGCCGGTCGTTCTCGATAAGGAGACAATCGTCTTTCGCGAGCTGGTGGCCGGTGCGGAACTCGTGGACACCGGTTTCGGTACCCGCGGGCCAGATCCAGAGGCTGCCGTTCTCGATCCCGATTTGCTGCTCGTGCCGCTCTCAGCCTTCGATGCCCAAGGTAACCGTATCGGCTATGGTGCCGGACATTACGACCGAGCGATCGCTCGTCTCAGGGAAAAAGGCCGGCATCCGCGGTTGATCGGCATTGCATTCGACTGTCAGGAGGTGGCAGAAGTGCCCTACGAGGCCCATGACGTCCGGCTGGAAGCCGTGCTGACCGAGAGCGGCCTCAGAAGATTCATGGAGTGATTGGACGAAAATGCGACTTCTGTTCCTCGGAGACATGGTGGGCAAGACCGGACGTACGGCTGTATGGGAGCGGTTGCCGGGCCTGATCTCCGACCTGAAGCTCGATTTCGTCATCGTCAACGGCGAGAACGCCGCTGGTGGCTTCGGCATCACCGAGGACATCTATCTCGAGACGATCAATGCCGGTGCCGATGTGGTCACAACCGGCAATCATGTCTGGGACCAGAAGGAAGCCGTCTCGTTCTGCACGCGGCACGACCAATTCCTGCGGCCGGCCAATTATCCGTCAGGCACGCCCGGCAAAGGCTCCGGTCTCTACTATGCCCGCAACGGTGCGCGCGTGCTCGTCGCCAACATCATGGGCCGCGTCTTCATGCATCCCGAGCTCGACGATCCCTTCAAGTCCGCCGAGACGATCCTGGCTGCCTGCCCGCTCAAGGAGCAGGCAGACGTCATCGTCTTCGACTTCCATGCGGAAGCGACCAGTGAGAAGCAGTGCTTCGGGCATTTCGTCGATGGCCGTGCGAGCTTTGTCGTCGGCACCCATACGCATGTGCCGACCGCCGACCACCAGATCCTGAACGGCGGCACGGCCTATATGTCGGATGCCGGCATGTGCGGCGATTACGACTCCTCGCTCGGCATGGAGAAGGAGGAGCCGCTCAACCGCTTCATCTCGAAGATGCCCAAGGGCCGCTTCGAGGCGGCGAGCGGTCCTGCGACGATCTGTGGCGTTGGTGTAGAGATCTCCGACAGCACGGGGCTTGCCGAAAAGATCGCGCCGCTCCGGATCGGGCCGCGGCTCGCCGAGACGATCCCGCCCTTCTGGGCCTGACGGCGGGATCGAGTGGCAGGACGCCGATGGCGCCCTCACCTGCGGGAGGTCTTGCGCTCCAGTCGTCCCAGTTTCTGCAAGACCTCGCTGGACGCGACCTCGACGCATTGCAGTTGCCTTAGCGCCGAGCCGATATCGCCAGCGTTGTAGCAGCGGACGGCTTCCAGTCCGTGCTCGTGCACCCGGCAATGCGGTTCATCGAGTGACAGGAAGTCGCTATCCTGGCCGAGTGGCGTCGTGCGTGCGCCGAGGTACCATTTGCCGAGGCGGCAATTCTTGTGGTCGGCCAATTCCCGAGGATCGAGCCTGTCGCGCCCCACCATCATGTTGGCCAGGCGCCGTTTCCAGATCACGTGATCGGATTGCGCCAGCAGAACCACCTTGCCGGGGATGTCCTCCTCGGCCAGAACCTTCAGCCGTCTGTCGAGGCCGGCTTGTGCGCTTGCGACCGCGTCCATGACCCGGCCAAGTTGACGGGTCGCGTCGCCGGCGCTCGTGGCGATATGCGTAATCCCGTTTGCCACGCTCGAAGAGGCCGCCTTCTGTTCGACGAGACCGCTTGCGATCTGGGCCGCGCTGTCGGCACTCTCGTTGACCTGGCGCAGGGCTTCCGCCAGCCGGGTCGAAAGCTTGTCGAGGGCCGTCGTGCCGGCACCTGCGGAGCTTCGGCTAACGGACATCGCCTCGTTCATCGACGTCAGTCCCTGCTCGAGGTCCATGACGATCTTGGAAATCTCCGTCGTCGCATTGGCCGTGCGGTCGGAAAGCGCCTTCACTTCCGAGGCGACGACCGCAAAACCGCGACCGGCCTCGCCGGCGCGTGCTGCTTCGACGGCAGCGTTGATCGCCAGCATGTTGGTCTGGGAGGCTATCTTCTTGATGTTGGCAGCAATCTCCGAAATGCGCGACCCCAAGCTATGGATCGAAGCAATCCGGTCGGACGCATCCCCGAGAGCCCGATTGATGCCCTCCATGGTCGTGCGTGTTTCCATGGCCGACTGGCGAGCTTCGTCACAGGCGGCGCCAGCACGTCGGGTGCCGCCGGAAATCTCTTCGCCATGACGTGCGATCTCATCCACGGTTGCCGCCATTTCTTCGGCCGCTGCGGCAATGTCATGCGTGCGGTGGTCGACTTGCTTCAGATCGTAGAGCAGATTGGCCGACATGGTGGCCGTTTCATTGACGTTGACGGAGATTTCGACAACGTCCTTCAGTTGGGCGCCCGACCGTTCCTGGCAACGCGCGATCAGACGCGCGACGGCCCGATCCAATGCGTCCGCGCCGGACGGCAGTTTGCTGAAGTCTTCGTTGAGAGCAGCTTCGATACAATCCAGTAGGGCATGGCCGGTGGTCTGGGTGTCGTGGTCGAATAGGGCTTGCGCCGCCGGCATGGGGTTGTCCTCTCCAGATGTATGTCGCGGGATGTAGCCCCCGCCTGGGTGCGAACATTGACCAGGAGCGCTTAAGGATTGATTAAGCCTATCTCCTTGCCATCATCAATTATGCGGCCGCGATAACGGCAAATTGACAAGTGCGGATTGCGCTCACGCTTTACCCCAAAGATAAGCTGCCTCATGCTGCTAATCCTGATCTGGATACAGGGAGCGGCATGATGCTGAGACTGGTGTTGTCCACGATGGTGCTTTCGGTTCTGACCGGAGGTGCCTTGGCGCAAGAGGCACAGCGACCGCAGGTCAGCCAGTGCCAGCTGATCGCCGAGAAAATTCCCAAGGTTCAGTACGCCAACTTTACGCCCTCACCCTCTGGCGCTCCCGCATTGACGCTGGCGCAGGTGCAGGAAGACGTGGTCATCACCTTTGTCGGTCATTCGACCTTTCAGATCGACACACCGGCCGGCATTTCGATTGCCACCGATTTCAATGGCTGGCTGCGCACGTCGCGCACGCCCGATGTTGTGACGATGAACAAGGCGCATTCTAGCCACTATACCCTGAACCCGGACCCGGCGATCGGGGCCGTGCTGCACGGGTGGAATGACGATCAGCCTGGCGAGCCGATCGAGCATCGGCTGGTGGTGGGCGATGCCTATGTTCGAAACGTGCCAACGGATATCAGGAGTTGGGGCGGGACCATGGAGCCGAATGGCAACTCGATCTTCATCATCGAGGTGGCGGGCCTGTGCATCGGTCATCTCGGGCATCTGCATCACGAACTGACCGACACGCACTACGGTGAGATCGGCCGACTGGATATCGTCATGGTGCCGGTGGATGGGGGGCTTACGCTTGGGGCAGACAGCATGAGCCGGATCGTAAAGCGTTTGCGCTCCGCATTGATCCTGCCCATGCATCGTCGTGGACCGCCTATCGAGACTTTCCTGTCAATGTTCGATGACAGCTTCGATACTCAGATTTCAGAGAACCGCGGCTTCACGGTGTCGATGCGTACATTGCCGAAAAAGCCGCTGATCCTCGTCTTACAGGGAGTTTAGTACCCCCTACACGGCTCAGGCGAAGCGGACCTCTCGGTGTACGCCGACGTCCGGCATCTTCTCGTCGCTCATGTTAGCCTTGGCGATTTCCCAGCCGAACTTGAGCGAGCTGTTTGTCGAGGCCCAGATCTCGCCATCGTCCAGCTTGAGTTCCAGAAGTGTCAGCGTCGGATCTGACTTTCCACCCTCATACCAGGCGGCGACGACCGAGTTCCAGTATTCGTCGATCTTTGCCGGATCCTTGTTCTCTACCAGCGTGCCTGCCAGGCAGGCATGATAGTCGTGATCCTTGCCGACGACGCAGAAGTGAGCGCGGCTGCCGGGGCGCAGGGCCTGCACAAGATGGCTGTCGGTCTTGGAAAAGAACCAGATGCTATTGCGCTTGCGATCCGCATTCGGCGCCATCGGCTGCATATGCATGTTGCCGCCCATCAGGCCAAGCATGCCCGCATGGATGCTGTCGATTTCATCCCAAAGCTGTTCGACGGGGTTCTCGCGGGCTTCGCTGAAACTTGCCATGTTTTATCTCCTTGTCGTGTGTGCTCAGAGCAACGAGTTCGGCAGGCACTTGTTCCGGCTTTTTGAACCGCCGTCGCGGCCTTGAAACAGCGCGCTTTCGCCCTTATAAGGCGGCCATTCCCACAAACAGACCTGATCAGGGGTGCCATGGCTGGCCATTCACAGTTCAAAAACATCATGCACCGCAAGGGCAAGCAGGACGGTATCCGTTCGAAGATGTTCTCCAAGCTCGCGCGCGAAATCACCGTTGCCGCAAAGACCGGTCTGCCCGACCCTGCGATGAATGCCGCACTTCGCCTCGCCGTGCAGAACGCCAAGGCACAGTCGATGCCGAAGGACAACATCGAGCGCGCCATCAAGAAGGCGTCCGGAGCCGATGCCGAGAGCTACGACGCGATCCGTTATGAAGGCTACGGTCCTGGCGGCGTTGCCGTCATCGTCGAGACGCTGACCGACAACCGCAATCGCACGGCCTCCGTCGTTCGCTCGACCTTCTCCAAGGCCGGTGGTGCGCTCGGCGAAACCGGTTCGGTGTCCTTCTCCTTCGATCATGTGGGCGAGATCACCTACAAGGCCTCCGTCGGTGATGCCGACAAGGTGATGGAAGCGGCGATCGAAGCCGGTGCCGAAGACGTGGTGTCGGATGAAGACGGCCACACGATCTACTGCGCCTTCGAAGACATGAACGAAGTGTCCAAGGCCCTCGAAGCCGTGCTCGGTGGCGCGGAGTCGGTGAAGGCAATCTGGAAGCCGCAGAACACGATCGAAGTCGATGAAGAAAAGGCGACCTCGCTGATGAAGCTCATCGACACACTCGAAGACGATGATGACGTGCAGAACGTCTATTCGAACTTCGAAATCTCCGACGAAGTCATGGCGAAGCTCTCCGCCTGATTTCAAAGATCGATCGAGGCAAACAAAAAGCCCGGCTGCATCGCAGCCGGGCTTTTGCTATTCAACCGCCCTGCGCCGTTTCAGGCAGCAGCGCTGCGCACGCTGCCGATGACGTCGACGAGTTCGTTGACGATGCGCTCGACCTGAGCGCGGTCGTCGCCTTCAGCCATGACGCGGATTAGCGGCTCGGTGCCAGAGGGGCGTATGACGAGGCGGCCGGACTTGGCGAGCTCTGCTTCAGCATCGGCAATCGCCTGCTTGACGACGGCGTCTTCCAATGGCTTTCCGCCGGAGAAGCGCACATTGCGCAGGAGCTGCGGCACGGGCTCGAAGCGGTGGCAAAGTTCGCTGACCGTCTTGCCGGTGCGCTTGACGGCGGCCAGGATCTGCAGGGCGGCGACGAGGCCGTCACCGGTCGTGCCGTGGTCGGCGAGAACGATATGGCCGGACTGTTCGCCGCCGACGTTGAAGTCATGACTGCGCATGTGCTCGACGACGTAGCGGTCGCCGACCTTGGTGCGCGCAAGCGTCAGACCCTTGTCGCCGAGGAAGCGCTCGAGGCCCAGGTTCGACATGACGGTCGCGACGATGCCGCCGCCACGCAGCAGCCCGTCCTGCGCCCAGGTTTCGGCAACGACCGCCATCAGCTGGTCGCCGTCGATGACGGTGCCGTTTTCATCGACGATGATGACGCGGTCGGCGTCGCCATCGAGTGCGATGCCGATGTCGGCGCGGGTCTCGTGGACCTTCTTCTGCAATGCGTCCGGATGGGTCGAGCCGCATTCCAGGTTGATGTTCGTGCCGTTCGGCTCGTCGCCGATGGTGACCACGTCGGCGCCGAGTTCCCAAAGGGCAGCCGGCGCCACCTTGTAGGCCGCGCCGTTGGCACAGTCGATGGCGACCCGCAGACCGTGCAGCGTCACGTCGCGGGGCAGGGTGCGCTTGGCGAATTCGACATAGCGGTCATGCACGCCATCGATGCGCTTGGCACGGCCGATGTCGTTGGGGGCTGCGAGCTGGCCGTAGAGGTCCTTCTCGAGCAGTTCCTCGATCTGCTGCTCCAGCTCGTCCGACAGTTTGTAGCCATCGGGGCCAAAGAGCTTGATACCGTTGTCGGCAAAGGGGTTGTGTGAGGCGGAGATCATCACGCCGAGATCGCAGCGGAGCGAGCGCGTCAGCATGGCGACGGCAGGCGTCGGGATCGGGCCGAGAACGAAGGCATCGAGGCCGGCGGCCGTGAAACCCGCGACCATGGCGTTTTCCAGCATGTAACCGGAGAGGCGTGTGTCCTTGCCAATCACCACCCGGTGGCGGTGCCCGCCGCGGCGGAAGATCGTGCCGGCGGCAATGCCGACGCGCATGGCGAGGTCGGGTGTCATGGGGAAGCGGTTGGAGAGGCCGCGAATACCGTCCGTGCCGAAGTAACGACGTGTCATCAAGTGTTCCTTCAAGTCCATTTCGCTGGCGGTCGCTGCACGTGATCAGCCGGAAGCGATCGTGCAGGGGCCCGCGGTTGGCTGCTCATGCCATAGAACGCGACGAAGAACACGTAAAATAGCGCTAAAACTCATTACATGGCGTTACCGCAGGCCCTGTCGTCCACCGGATTTTTTGTGGCTTGGCACGCTCCATACAAAAAAGGCCACCCCGTGAAGGGTGGCCTTTCGCTTGATCTCTGTCGCGTCGGATCAGTGCGGCTGGGGTTCCAGTCCGCCTTCCGGTTCGCCGCCCTTGGGCGCATCCTTGCGGCCGGTCGAGGGGACGGCGGAGCCTCGGCTCGGTGTGCTGTCGTCGCCGCTGTCGCGGGACGGCTTCTCGCCGCGGATCAGCGCCTTGATCTCGTCGCCCGAAAGCGTCTCGTATTCGAGCAGGCCTTCAGCGATCGCTACGAATTCATCGTGGTGGTCGGTCAGGATGCGACGCGCCTCGGTATAGGCTTCGTCGATCAGGCGTCGCACTTCCATGTCGATCTTCTGGGCGGTCGATTCCGAGACGTTCTTCGACTGCGAAACCGAATGACCGAGGAAGACTTCCTGCTGGTTTTCACCATAGGCAACCTGACCAAGGACATCCGAGAAGCCCCACTGGGTAACCATGGCGCGGGCAAGCTTAGTCGCCTGCTCGATGTCGGAGGAGGCACCCGAGGTGATGTTTTCCTTGCCGAAGGTCAGCTCTTCAGCCACGCGGCCACCCATCATGATGACGAGGCGCGAGACCATCCACTTGTAGCTCATCGAGTAGCGGTCGCCCTCGGGGAGCTGCATGACCATGCCGAGCGCACGACCGCGCGGGATGATGGTTGCCTTGTGCAGCGGATCGGCGACGGGCACCTGCAGTGCGGTGATCGCATGGCCGGCTTCGTGATAGGCGGTCAGCTTCTTTTCGGCCTCGGTCATGGCGGAGGAGCGGCGTTCCGCGCCCATCATGATCTTGTCCTTGGCGTCTTCGAATTCCTGCATGGTGACGACGCGCTTGTTGCGGCGGGCTGCCATCAGGGCGGCTTCGTTGACGAGGTTCATCAGGTCCGCACCGGAGAAGCCGGGCGTACCACGCGCCAGAACCTTGAGGTCGACATTCGGTGCCAGCGGCACGTTGCGGGCATGAACCTTCAGAATGCGCTCACGACCGACGATGTCGGGGTTCGGCACGACGACCTGGCGGTCGAATCGGCCCGGACGTAGAAGGGCGGGGTCGAGAACGTCGGGACGGTTGGTCGCGGCGATCAGGATGATGCCTTCATTGGCTTCGAAGCCGTCCATTTCGACCAGCAGCTGGTTGAGGGTCTGTTCGCGTTCGTCGTTACCGCCGCCGAGACCGGCGCCACGATGGCGACCGACGGCGTCGATTTCGTCGATGAAGATGATGCAGGGCGCATTCTTCTTGGCCTGTTCGAACATGTCGCGGACACGGCTTGCACCGACACCGACGAACATTTCAACGAAGTCCGAACCGGAGATGGTGAAGAACGGCACATTGGCTTCGCCGGCAACGGAGCGGGCGAGAAGCGTCTTACCCGTGCCCGGAGGGCCGACTAGCAGAACGCCGCGCGGGATCTTGCCGCCAAGGCGCTGGAACTTCTGCGGGTCACGCAGGAATTCGACGATTTCTTCCAGGTCCTGCTTGGCTTCGTCAACGCCTGCAACGTCATCAAAGGTGACGCGGCCGTGTGCTTCGGTGAGCAGCTTGGCCTTCGACTTGCCAAAGCCCATGGCGCCACGTGAGCCACCCTGCATCTGGCGCATGAAGAAGAGCCAGACGCCGAGGATCAGCAGCATGGGGAGAAGCGTGCCGATATAGCTCAGGAAGCCCGAGGACCCGTCCGTTTCCGGACGGGCGACGATCATCACATTCTTGGCTTCCAGCTTGGTCAACAGGTTGTCGTCGACCACTGGGGCGTAGGTCTGGAACGCCGTTCCAGACTCGACATACTTGCCAAGAACACGGTTGCCGGTGACCGTCACTTCACGCACGCGCCCGGCATCCACCTCGCGGAGGAACTGCGAGTAGGGGACCTCGCTCGAGGCCGTCTGCGACGGTGAGGTCTGGAACATGCTGAAGAGCGCGATCAGCAACAGTGCGATAATCGCCCAGAGCGCGAAATTGCGAAAATTTGGGTTCATTGAACTCCCCGAACCTGTGGTGCGGGACGAAGCCCCGCAGAATTACTCTTTAACATAGGATCGCGCCGCATCCTTGCCAAGGCAAACGGGACGTCGCAGATCGTTTTCCGTCAATAAGTCTTAAATCGGACATGCGGGGCTCGGGTGCGCGCCTATCAACGTGGCAATCGTATCGGCCAGTGGCTGATCGAAACAGGGCATGAAGTCGCCATAGAGCGAGAGGCGCGGGGTTACCGTCACGGCAGCGCCGTCAGGGTGTCGAGCCTCTTTGTTTTCAATGATTTGTGGTGCGTTTTCCTGCAGGGCAGAGCGGATTGAACCGGGTAAGTCGGCGTCGATTAAGGGCGCCGGACCGCACGTAACAGTGATCTCGCTCTCGCTCGAATTCACGATTGTGTAGCGGCCGTCCCAGACGCCGATTGCCCCTGGCAAAAGTGACAGCGGCAAAAGACCGCGCCTTTCACGCAGCAGATAGAGTCGATCGCGCCGTCTAATGACTAGGGTACCCGACAGGGTCAGGCGAAAATCGGTGCCTTTATCCAGGTTGAAGCTCAAGCGCGCGAGACTGTCGGCACCGGGACGATGCGGCTTGCCGCCAAGCACGGCGACCAACGCACCGAGGGCGTGATCGCGAACTTTCTTCTCCAAAAGTCCGGAGACATCCAACGATACGCTCACCAGCATTCCGGGTCCGGCAGTCGCGTCTCGTCTCAACCAGTCTGCCGCTTGTGCCGCAAGGGATGTTCTCTGTCGGGCGGCGGCGTCGATCGTGGCTGCATCGACCGTCCGGGCCGCACGCCGTGTCCGGACGCGTTCGTAGTGTGGATCGTCATTGCTCGGGTCGTCGATCCACGTCCGGCCATCGGCCATAAGGCAGCTGCGGATCGCTGCGCGGCGGGTGCGCAAAAACGGGCGGAGGATCCAGAGGCGGCCGGCGTATAGTGTGGCTGGCGCCATGCCGGAAAGACCGAGGACCGCGTCTGCCGAGCGATCCGAGCGCATTGTCACCGTCTCGATCTGATCGTCCAGCGTGTGACCGGTGACGATCGCATCAGCCTTCAGAAGGTCTGCGGCATGTGCCAGCAAACGATAGCGCGCCTGACGCGCGGCAGCGGAAAGGCCGGTCGTGGGCTTTTCTTCGGTCCAGCGCTCGATCCGGTGCGGGATGCCGAGTTGTCGGCAGAGTGCCGCGACCTGTTCCGCCTCGTCGGCCGCTTCAGGCCTCAAGCCGTGATCGATCGTTGCGGCGAAAAGAGAATGGTGGGGTGAATACGGTCGTCCGTCGATTGCGCGCTTCAGGGACAAGAGAAGCCCGAGCGAATCGCTGCCACCGGATACGGCAACGAGAAGGCGCATGGGATGGTTGAGCGAGACGAGGAAATCTTGGATGGCAGCTTCGGGCGGAGCTTCGGGCAGAGAAGATCCTGCCGCGCGCGGGGCACTCATCAGCAGCCGAGGCGCTTCTGCTCGCTCGCAACCTTGGAGACGACGGCGCGGGAAGCCTTGGGGTAACGCTTGGAGACTTCGCGCAAGGTGGCGCAGGCGGTCTCGTTATTGTCGAGGGCGGCCAGCGACATGCCGAGCTTCAGCAGCATCTCAGGTGCCTTCGGCGAGGTGTTATAGGTCTGATGGGCGTTGAGGAAGGTTTTGGCCGCCTCGTTGTAGTTGCCCTGTGAATAGAGCGCTTCACCGAGCCAGAAATTCGCATCAGCGATTTTGGCACTGCTCGGATAGGCCGCGATGAAATCGCGGAACTCGCTCTCGGCCAGCGAATAATCGCCTGAGAGTACGTGGGCATAGGCGATCTGGTAGACGTCGCTTTCGGAGTTGAGCGAAGCGGTCTGTTGCGGCGCGGATTGCGGCGTCGCCGAGGGCGCCGTGACGCCGGTGTCGACGCCTGGCAGGGCGGTCGAGTTGTTGTTCAATGCATCCTGGTTCAGCGTAGCCGTGACCGGCATGCCGTTTTCATCGAGCGCGATGGAGCCCAGGGTCTGTTCTCCGGGCGCCATGCCCGGCGACTGACCGAGACCGGAAGCGTCGGCGGTTGCGCCGACGTCCGGGGTTTCGGTGATGATTTCAGCAACCGAGTCCTGCTGTCCGCCGCCGTCTGCAGGGCGTGTCAGCGAGCCGCTTTTCTTCTCGAGATCCAGGAAGCGGAATTCATTGTCTTCCTGCTGTTTGCGGATGGCTTCCTGCATCTGCAGAAGCTGGAAGCTCATTTCCTCTATCCGGCCGTTCAGGGCGCGGATCTCTTCCTCAAGCTGTTGCACCCGCAAGGTCGGATCCGTCGCCTGAGCGAACTGGACTTCGGCCCTTGGCGTATGCCCGGGCGCCGCTTTCTGGCCGAGCTGGACAATCGGAAACAGCTGAAATGCGTTTGCAGTCCCGCTCAGTCCCGTCAGCGAGGCCGTCGCAAGCAGAGCGGCCATCACAAGTTTGTTCATGTTCCTTCTTCCTGTTTTCGCGACGAATTGCGCCGAACCAGCGCCGACAGGAGTTTTCCCAATTGCCTGCAAAAAGCAACCAAGTTCGGCCAAAGTATGGAGAAATGTAAAAGGCGGCCCAAGGGCCGCCTTCAAGCTCTGGTGATGACGGTGTGAACCGGATCACATGCCGGCGCCACCCAGAACGGTGACAGCGCGGCGATTCTGCGACCAGCAGGAAATGTCGTCGCAAACGGCGACCGGACGTTCCTTGCCGTAGGAAATGGTCTTCAGGCGCTGAGCCGGAACGCCACGCTGTGCAAGGTAGTCGCGGGTCGCTGCTGCACGGCGGGCACCGAGTGCAAGGTTGTATTCGCGCGTGCCGCGTTCGTCGGCATGGCCTTCGATCGTGATCGCGTAGTTCGGATAACGCTGCAGCCACTGTGCCTGACGATCAAGCGTCTGGGCGGCATCGGCGCGGATGGCGGTCGAGTCGGTATCGAAGAAGATGCGGTCGCCGACGTTGACGGTAAAGTCCTGGGCAGAGCCCGGGGTTGCGGCACCAGCGCCACCGGCGCCGAGGCCGAGTTCACCGGCGCTGTTCGGCAGATTCTTCTTGTTGGCGCAGCCGGCAAGCGCGAGGGCCACGGCAAATGCGACCATGGCCGGGTTGGTTGCCATCTTCTGCAGGCGGCTCTTGGCCGGGGAATGAATGCGGCTCATCGCCGGTCTCCTTGAATTCTCTGTTAGGGTTGCCGGAGCATAACCAATCGCGGTTAACCGGCTTCCAACAATCATGGTTAACGAAGCGTCAATTCTCGTCAGAAATAGCGCAATTGCAGGGCCTTTAAGGCGAGAAAGAGGCGCAAATGCGCCTCTTTCCAGTCACTATTCCATCAGCGGCGACCAGGCCGGGTCAGAGGCGAAGGATGGCGTCTTCACCAGCTGCTCGTTGTAGCCCGTGAGGTCGATCGAGTAGAGCTGCGGACCACCTGCACCAGCGTTCTGGCGGAAGAACATCAGCACGCGGCCGTTTGGTGCCCAGGTAGGGCCTTCGTTGTGGAAGCCCGTGGTCAGGATACGCTCGCCGGAGCCGTCGGTCTTCATGACGCCGATCGAAAACTTGCCGCCCGACTGCTTGGTGAAGGCGATCAGATCGCCGCGGGGTGACCATACCGGTGTCGAGTAGGAACCGTCGCCGAAGGAGATTCGGCGCTGGCCGGAGCCGTCGGCACCCATGACATAGAGCTGCTGGCGGCCGCCACGGTCGCTTTCGAAGACGATCTGGCTGCCGTCGGGCGAGTAGGACGGCGATGTGTCGATCGCGGCCGTGTTCGTCAGACGTGTCGTGGTGCGCGAACGCAGGTCCATCGTGTAGATGTTGGCGTTGCCGTCCTGCTGAAGGCTCATGATGACCCGCTGGCCATCGGGAGAGAAGCGCGGCGCAAAGGTCATGCCGGGGAAATTGCCGACCACTTCGCGGGCGCCGGTTTCCAGCTGCAGGAGATAGACGCGTGGCTGCTGGCCTTCGAACGACATGTAGGTGATTTCCTGGCGGCTCGGCGAGAAGCGCGGCGTCAGGACGATGTCGTTGCTGTTGGTCAGCATGCGGATGTTCTCGCCGTCCTGGTCCATGATGGCCAGCTGGCGCTTGCGGTCCGTCTTAGGACCGCTCTCTGAGACGAAAACGATACGGGTGTCGAAATAGCCCTTTTCACCGGTGATGCGCTCGTAGATGGCGTCGGCGATCATGTGGGCGACGCGGCGCCAGTTCTTCGGATCGGTGAAGAACTGCTGGCCGGTCATCTGCTGGCCACCGAAGGTGTCCCAGAGGCGGAACTCGGCGCGCAGGCGGCCATCGGGTTCACGCACGATGCGGCCGACAACCAGGGCCTCTGCCTTCAGGGCCGTCCAGTCGGGAAAGCGCGGGGCCTGGTCGGGGTTCTGGATCTGCTCGATGAAAGCGGCACGGTTGACCGGGGCGAAGAGGCCCGAGCGCTTCAAGTCGGCTTCCACGACCGCAGAGATCTGCGCGCCGATGCCGTCTGCCGAGATGAAGTCGGTGATGGCGATCGGCAGCGGCTGGACGTTGCCGCGGTTGATGTTGATTTCAACGGCTGCATTTGCAGGCGCCACGAAGGCAGCTGCCATGCCGGCACAGGCCAGCATAATTCGGAGGAGGAGAGTTTTCATGCTTACCAAGCCTTTCAGCTCTTACATCAGTTCGCTGGGGTCGAAATTGACGACAACTTCAGACCAAGCGTCGTATTTGTCCGGGGGCAGATTGGTGAAGGGGGCGGACTTGCGCACGGCGCGCACGGCGCCGCTCATGAGGACCTGCTGGGCCGAGGGCGAACCGCCGGTGGCCGTCGCCTCTGGTTCGCCGATCAGGGCGCCATTCTGGTCGAGGCGGAAGGTGACGCGGACGCGCACGTCAGCGGCATCCGCCATACCTGGCGTGATCAGCCAGTTGTCCTGGATGACGCCACGCAGCGCGTCCAGTTCGCTCTGGCTCAGTTTCGAGCCGCCGGTATCGGTGCGACCGCCGAGTGCTTCCTGATCGGTCGAACGCTTCGCGCCACCGCCAGCCGCATCCGTCTTGTTAAGAAGGGCTGCCACCTCGTCGGCGTTGAAGTCGCTTTCCATCTGCGGCTTGGATTTCGCAGTTTCCTGCGCCTTGGTGTCCTTCTTGGCATCAGGCTTCGGTTCTGGCTTCTTCTCCGCCGGCTTGGCGATCTCGGGCTTCGGGCGGGCAGCCGGGATCGGCGCCTGCTCGGGCAGGGGGATCTCTTCGGCTACTGCCTGTTCGACCGGCTGAGGCTCCGTGGGCTGTGGTTCGGGCTCCGGTGGCGGCGCCGTGTCTTCCTTGACCACTTCCTTCACCTCGTTCGCCTTTGGATCAGGCGTCGGCGCCGGTGTCTCGACCTTCTTCGGCGCGGCCGCGACTTCCTGTTCGACAGGACGCTTGGAAGGGGTCGGTGGTGATTTGAGGTCGACGTCGTTGTCGCCGATATTCTCGGCTGGCTCGGCAATCGCCGGCTTCTGGGTCGGCACGGGCGCGGATTTCTCCGCCAGCGGCGCGTCCGTCGAACCCTTCTGGATCTGGGTGAACTCCTCGATCGGAACGATGTCGACCGGGAGCGTTTCCATCGGAGCGAACTCGAGTTTTTCAGGCGAGCCGAGGCTCACCAGCGCTGCCGAGAGCGCCAGAGTGTGCAGAAGCGAGGATGTGAAGAGGCTGCCCTTCATGTCCGTCCGATCAGTTCTGCTGTTCCTGCAGGGTCACAAGACCAATATTGGTGAAACCTGCGGCCGAAATCCGCGCCATGACCTGCATGACGATACCGTAGGTGGCGGCGGTGTCGGCGCGCACGAAAATGCGTTCATTGTAGCCGGTGGTGGCGATCGCCTGCAGTTTCGGGACGACTTCCTCAATCGGGATCGCCGTTTCCTGCAGATAGATCTCGCCTTCCGGATTGACCGAGACGGTGATCGGCTGATTTTCGCTGCTCATCGCCTGGGCCTGGGTCTGCGGCAGGTCAATCGGCACGCCAACGGTCATCATCGGTGCTGCTACCATGAAGATGATCAAAAGCACCAGGACGACGTCGACGAAGGGCGTGACGTTGATTTCGCTGACGAGGGCCTTCTTGCCACCGCCGCGACGTCCGCGGCGTCCGCCACCCTTGCTCCCTGATCCAACCGACATACCCATAATGCGTCTCCTGCCTTCCGGGTCTTACTGTGCCGCCTGGCGCGGCTGCAGCTTCTCGTCGATCTGGCGCGACAGGATGGCCGAGAATTCGTCTGCAAAGCCTTCCATACGGGCCGCGAGCTTGCCGGCTTCACCTGAGAACTTGTTGTAGGCAATGACGGCCGGAATGGCGGCGATCAGACCGATGGCGGTTGCAAGCAGTGCTTCAGCGATACCGGGGGCGACGACTGCAAGGCTCGCATTGTTCGAGCCGGCAATTGCCTGGAAGGAGGTCATGATGCCGATGACGGTACCGAAAAGACCGATGAAGGGGCCGGCGGAGCCGATGGTGGCGAGCGACGAGAGCCGCGATTCGAGCGCTTCGGATTCGCGTGCCATGGTGACATCCATGGCGCGGTCGATGCGCATCTGCAGGCCTATCGGCGAACGTGCGCCGCGCTCGAAGCTCTTCTTCCATTCGCGCATCGCGGCGACGAAGATCGCGGCAAGGCCGGTATTGCTGCGCTCGGCGAGCGTACGATAGAGCTCTTCCAGCGACTGCCCAGACCAGAAGACCTGTTCGAACTGGTCGAACTGCCGCCGGGCGCGGGCATAGCTCACATACTTGTCGATGACGATGGCCCAGGTCCATACGGAGGCTGCCACCAAGCCGATCATGACCAGCTTGACGATCAGGCCTGCCTGCATGAAGAGGCCCCAAAGGCTCACGTCATGCGCTGCTGCAGCCATTCCAACTTGTTCCATCGCCTTCAATTCCCCGAAATCCAAACGCCCGGTGGGTTGGACCGGGCGGTGACATGAGCTCTACTGGTGGAAAATGTGTGCGGTCGCAGCCGCCGAAACCCTTTTCCCGCCTTAGCTCCCAGAGTGCTTCTGGTATGAAAATTTGGTCAAAGGAAGGCGTGCATCGCACAAACTTCCAGCTTCCGAGTAAGACCCGATTAAGGTTAAAAAGGGGTTACTGCAGCGCTCGCTCAGGGCTTTGTGAAGTCAGGTGAGGAACTGCCTGGCAAGGTCGTCGGGCAGGCGTCTGGGACGGCCATTGCGATTGACCACGGCGATCACGACCTTCGCTCCGATCAGCAATTGGTCTGCGCGGCGGATCTCCTGTTGCAAGACCATCTTGGCGCCCCCGGCCTTTTCCGTCCGCGTGATGACGGTGACGACGTCATCCATGCGGGCAGGGGCCTTGAAGTCGATTTCCATCCGATGAACCATGAAGGCGAGGCCTTCGTCGGATGTATCGAAAAGGGTCGATTGCTCGACGCCGAGACAGCGCAGATAGTCGGTGCGGGCGCGCTCCATGAAGTGCAGGTAACGGGCATGATAGACGGCACCGGAAAAATCGGTGTCTTCGTAGTAGACTCGCTGCATGAGGAGGTGCACGCCGTCGATGATTTCGCCACAAATCGAAATGGATCTTTTCTCTACCACGCCCTGTCCTCGCTGATCTCAGGCGGCACCTAGCAGAAGCCATGGACCGAAGCCAGTCTCAGCCTTGGTTCTGGTCGAGATCGCCATCATGCCAGACGATATGCTTGGGAGAGGTCGGCAAGGATTCGATTTCATCGGCGATGAAGTAGGGCGGGATATCCAGCGCGACCAGCGCATCCCGTGTTGCCGGCACCCATTTGAATTCGAGGCTGTTCTTGCCGTCTTCGTTGCGGTGGATGATATCCGTCGCATGGAAGGGGAAGTGCTCCGGGATCTCCATCCGATAGTAAAGCCCGAGTTCGTGCCACGCCTTGCCTTCATAGTCGAAGAAGTTCTCGACGATCCAGAGCAGTTCGCGGACCTCTGCGGCCATACCCAGCTCCTCCTGCATTTCACGCACCAGCGTCTCGGCCGAGGTCTCTCCGATCTCGGCCCGACCGCCCGGGAAGGTCCAGAAGGTCTCGTGGGTCGCGCGGTGCACAAGAACGTGGCCGTCGCGAAAGGCAAGGCCCGCAATGCGATGGTTGAAGCGCCGCTTGCCGTCCTTGATGGTGATCAGGGTGCGTTTGGACACGGGATCAGTCATCCTCAAGCGTCAGCCGGAATTGTGCGGCCTCGAGATCCTTGGGCGGGGTCATGCCGAGGTGCTTCCAGGCGGTGGCCGTAAGCACGCGACCGCGCGGGGTGCGCTGGATGAAGCCCTGCTGGATCATGTAAGGCTCGATGATGTCCTCGATCGCGTCGCGTGGTTCGGACAGGCCTGCGGCGATGGTTTCGATGCCGACCGGGCCGCCGCCGAAGTTGACGGCGATCATCGAGAGATATCGCATATCGAGCTGGTCGAGGCCCATGTTGTCGACGTTGAGCCGTGTAAGCGCCTCGTCGGCGATCTGGCGAGTGACGGCCTCCGCGCGCGCGACTTCAGCGAAGTCGCGCACACGGCGCAGCAGGCGGCCGGCGATACGTGGTGTGCCGCGCGCACGACGGGCGACTTCGCGGGCGCCGTCTTCGGTCATTGGCAGGTTGAGGAGGCGCGCGCCACGACGGACGATCGATTCCAGTTCCTCGACGGTGTAGAAATTCAGCCGGACTGGAATGCCGAAACGGTCGCGCAGCGGGGTGGTCAGAAGCCCCAGGCGGGTGGTGGCAGCAACCAGGGTGAATTTCGACAGGTCGATCTTCACCGAACGGGCCGCCGGGCCTTCGCCGATGATCAGGTCGAGCTGGAAGTCTTCCATGGCCGGATAGAGGATTTCCTCAACAGCGGGGCTCAGGCGATGGATCTCGTCGATGAAAAGCACGTCGCGCTCTTCAAGATTTGTGAGAAGGGCCGCGAGGTCACCCGCCTTCGCAATCACTGGGCCTGAGGTCGAGCGGAAATTGACGCCGAGCTCCTTGGCCATGATCTGGGCAAGCGTCGTCTTGCCGAGGCCGGGCGGGCCAACGAAGAGCACGTGATCCAGCGCCTCGCCACGGTTCTTGGCAGCTTCGATGAAGATCTTCAGATTGGCGCGCGCCTCGGCCTGACCGGTGAAATCGTCGAGCGTTTGCGGGCGGAGCGCGGCATCGAGGTCTTCACCACGCTTTTCCGGCGTCAGGATCGGGTTGTTGGTCATCATGCGAGAAGTTCCATGCCGGGCACGCGGGAGGCGGCGCGTTTGTCGAAGGTCTTTACGGAGGCGCAGCCTTCTTGAAGAGATCGGGCTGCAATCAAGGCATCGGCAAAGTCGGCGTTTTTCTGTTCGACGTGTCGCAGTGCCTTGACGACCAGATCGTGACTTTCAACCGTCAGTCCGCGAACCTGCAGGAGCTTGGCGATGGCCACTGATGCGTCCCGTCTCGAATAGCCGAGTCGCGAGCGCAGTGCCCAGTCCAGTTCCAATACGCAGATCAATGGGAGGAAGGCGAGATAGTCCTTTCCGAGCCCTTCGGCGAAACGCAGGGCAAGTCGTCGTTGGTCAGGATCGTCATTGGTCAAAAGCCGAATAACGATGTTGGTATCGAGGCCGACCAGGGTCATGCCGCGATGTCCGAGGGATCGTCGCCTCCAGTGAGCAGAGCATTTGCGCCCGCCGTCCGGGTGACCGCGTCGTCAATCTCTTCCAATGTCGCGCGCCCGTTGGGCGGGGTCCCCAGAAAACCTGCCAGATCCTTCATATCGATGTTCTTGGGCGTGATGACGATTTCTCCGTCGACAACGCTGTAGACCATCTGGTCGCCTGGGCTCAGATTGAGCAACTCACGCATTTCTTTGGGAATGGTGATCTGACCCTTGGAAGACATGGTGACTTCCCACACTTTCATCATGATCTCCGACTTTCTAACATTTTTCCGAATGTATCAGGAATGTCGGAATGAGACAAATTCGGACGACGCTTCACCGCGACAGCTCCTTGAGCCCCAGTCGGATCAATTTGGGGCTGTCGGCCCCTTCGCCGCCGTTCTTCAGCGCTGCGGCGACGGCATTGGCAGCCTGGTCGCGGGAGTAGCCGAGATTGGTGAGGGCTGAGACCGCGTCGGCGACCGGTGCGGAGGCGACACCTTCGCCGAGTTCCTGCTTGAGGCCGATGTTGGCGGCGGCCTCGCCGGCGAAAGCGGGCGCCTTGTTCTTCAGTTCGGTCACAAGGCGCAGCGCGACCTTTGGCCCAACGCCGGGTGCGCGGGAGATGGCGGCCTTGTCCTGCAGAGCGATCGCATTCGCCAGTTCCGACGGGGTGAGGGTGGAGAGCACGGCGAGCGCCACCTTGGCGCCGACGCCCTGGACGCTTTGCAGCAGATTGAACCACTCCCGTTCCAGGGCGCTCATGAAGCCGAAGAGCTTCAGCTGGTCCTCGCGCACATAGGTCTCGATGAACAGCACGACCGCTTCACCAGCAGAGCCGATCCGCGACAGGGTGCGGGCCGAGCAATGCGCGACGTAGCAGACGCCGTGGACATCGACGAGAACGTAGTCGTCGCCGATCTCGTCGATGGTGCCTTTGAGTTTGCCGATCATGGATGGGTCCGTGGCCTTACAGGGGATGGGTTTCGGGGGAGATGATGTCGAGGTCGGGGAAGTAGCTGCGGTAGCGCGCTGCATCTCGTGTCAGTAGCCGGTGGGACCGGACGGCGGCGTGCGCGCCGATGAAGAAGTCCGGCAGTGTGCGTTCGCGCTGCCCCCCATTCCTTCGATACAGTAGATGAGCCTTGCCCGCGCGAAACGCCACTTCGTAGGATAGCGGTTCCTTCTTCAGATCGAGCCAATCAAGGGCCAGGCTGAGCTGCTGCTCGCTCAAGGGCGAGGCTGCTAGTTCGGACCAAATCACCGGATTGATCACGAGCGGCCCTTCATGAAAGCAGCGTTTCATTGCATCAAGCGACCAGACGCGCGTTTCGCTGTCCGGTCCCAGCACGTCAATCAGCGCATTCGTGTCAATGATGGTCGAGGTCATCACGCGGTCCCCGAAGCCAATCGACATATTCGTCTGCTGTCATTCCATCGGTGTCGAAGGTCCCTTGGACGCTCCGTGCCCAGGCATCGAAGTCCTTGAATGCATCCGTTGCATCGCCGGTCTTGACCAGCATGACACCTGTGTCCGCGACGACGAAGTCGACATCCGACCCCGGCTTGATGTCGAGCCGATCGCGTATTTCCTTGGGAATGGTGACCTGGCCTTTTTCCGTAACACGCATGGTAATACCTCTTTGGTATTACTTAAGCGCAGACTTAGAACAAGTCAAGAACAAATCAGGCGCTGGCGAGCAGCTGGCGCATGCGTTCGCCGCCTCTGTTGTGGGCGTGGCAGATGGCTATGGCGAGGGCATCGGCTGCGTCGTTGCCCTTGAACTCAGCCTTCGGCATCAGGATCTTCAGCATCATGTGGATCTGTTTCTTGTCGCCATGGCCGACGCCGATGACGGCTTTCTTCACTGCATTCGGGGCGTATTCGGAAACACGCAGACCGGCGCGGGCAGGCACCAGCATGGCGATGCCACGGGCCTGGCCGAGCTTCAGGGTGGCGACCGCATCCTTGTTGACGAAGGTCTGTTCGACGGCCGCTTCGTCGGGTTTGTGGGCATGAACCACTTCAGCCAGGCCGTCATGCAATTGGCAGAGGCGAGATGCGAGATCCATGTCTCCATCGGAGGTGACCGTACCCGAAGCGACGAAACGCAGCGAGTTGCCCAGTGTCTCGATCACGCCCCAGCCACAGCGGCGAAGGCCCGGATCAATGCCGATGATGCGAATCGTTGAAGTCATGGCAAATCCTAGTGCAGGTCGGGGCAGAAGTGCCACTGAAATGTGAACAAAACAAAAACAAAAGAAGTGATTATATTTTATTATCGTCACCTCTTGGGCGTCTGTTCGGCCCCCCCTACATGAAAGGTCTCACAGATCGAAGGCCGCCGACATGATACCGTTTTCCATTCTCGACCTCTCCCCGATTGCCGAAGGGCACACTGTACGCGAAGCGCTGGATGCGTCGCGTCGGCTTGCCCAGGTGGCCGAGAAAAACGGATATCGCCGCTTCTGGCTGGCCGAACATCATGGCATGCCCGGCATTGCCAGCGCCGCCACTGCGATCGTCATTTCGCATGTCGCTGCCGGCACGGAGACGATCCGTGTTGGATCGGGCGGAATCATGCTGCCTAATCACTCGCCGCTGGTGATCGCTGAACAGTTCGGAACGCTGGAGGCGCTCTATCCCGGGCGCGTCGAACTCGGTCTCGGTCGAGCTCCGGGCACCGACATGCGCACGGCGCGCGCCCTTCGCCGCAACATGGAAGCCGGCGCTGAAAGCTTCCCCCATGACATTATCGAATTGCAGCGGCTGCTCGGTAGTCCGGATGAAGAGAGCGGCTTGATTGCCGTGCCCGGCATGAACAGCCATGTGCCGATCTGGCTCCTCGGTTCCAGTCTCTACAGCGCGCATCTCGCAGCGGCGCTGGGCCTGCCCTATGCCTTCGCCTCGCATTTTGCGCCGGATCAGTTCCTCGAGGCCGTCGAGATCTATCGTGAACGCTTCCAGCCCTCGGCGGGCCTGCAGAAGCCGTACGTTATGGTCGGGGTCATGGCAGCCATCGCCGAAACGGATGCTGAGGCGTCGCACCTCTTCACCTCGGCGCAGCAGCAGTTCGTCAATCTGCGGCGCAACATCCGCCGGGCTTTTCCGCGTCCCGTCGATACCATGGAGGGCTTCTGGACCGAGATCGAGCGTATCGGCGTCGAGCATACCTTGCGCTATGCGATCGTCGGGTCCCGGGAGACGGCATCGGACAAACTGGAGCGCTTCATCGCAGAGGTTCGTCCTGACGAGGTGATCGTCTCGATGCCGGTGCACGATCTTGACGCCCGCCTACGCTCCGTTGAACTGTTCGCGGGTCTCCGGCAGGGCATCAAGCAGACAGCGTAACCCCCTGGATTACAGGGATTAGCCTGATATCTTTACCCGCGATTAAGCGCTGAGGGTGATTGTTCCCGGATAAAGGGGAGCCTGCCGATTTGAAACGGCAGGCCATGAATCTGTGGGCACAAGGTTCTTGCCTGGACTGCCCAGGGGAACAATGAACATGACAGCTCGCATCCACTCGCTTTCGTTCAAAGTCATTGCCGTCTTTCTCGTTTTGACTTTCATCACCGTCGCGCTTCTGAATATCTTCGCTTATCGCATCTCCAGCACCCTATTCGGCGAGCAGACCGAGAAGGCGATGTCGAGCATGTTGACCTTCCGAGGCGACATGCTGACGGAGAAGCTCCAGGCGCTCGAAAACCAGGCAGCCTCCATCGCCAAGATCGAGACGCTGCAGCAGTCGATGACCGGGCTGAAGAGCGGTTGGAACACCATCAGCAAGAGCACAGGCGATGCGAAAGCGGAACTGCAGCGGGTCTTCGTTGCGGAAAATCCCAATCCGCCCAGGGAACGCGAGAAGCTGCTGAAGCCCGAAGGGCCGAGCGGCTTCTATTATTCCACCCATGAGACCACACAGGCCCAGATTGCCGAATATCTCGAAGGCACGAGCTTCAGCGACATGCTGATCGCCGACCAGAACGGCAATGTGATCTACTCCTTCAAGAAGGGTGCTGCATTCGGGGAAAATCTTGCGGAGGGGAGCTGGGCTGCCACGAACCTTGGGCGTGTCTTCCAGCAGTCGGTGCAGGCAGCAGCGGCAGCGGTCGATGATGTCGTCGGCATCAACTTCTCCGGCCTGTCGGTGGGGGCAGATCCGGCTGCCCCGGACATTTATTTCGCCGTGCCCTTCGTTAAGCATGGTGGTTACAAGGGCAGCCTGATGTTCCAGGTGAAGGCCGATGTCTTCGAGAACCTCCTGTCCAAGGGCATTGTCGCCGGCAGCAGCCAGAAGGCCGCCATTCTTTCAGGCGAGGGCACCGGGATCGCGCTTGACGCCTCCGGCAGGCTCATCGATGTCCGGGCAGATTTCACCATGTCGGGCGATGGCGTTTCCGTACAGTCTGGCGAGCGTCCCGAAGGTGCCGCCATGGTCTATGGCCGGCGTATCGGCTTCGGGGACCAGAGCTTCGTGGTGACGGAAAGTCTGACCACGGTGGAGCTCGAAGCCGGCTCGATCCGCATCGCAACGATCCTGTTCGTGACCGGCCTGATCGCGCTTGGCGTTCTGGCCGCTGCGACCTGGGTCTTCACTCGCCGCCTGTTTGCACCGCTCGAGCGGCTGGTCGCCTTTACCGGTGCCGTGGCCGACGGCGAAATCGACCATCCTGTTCAGAACCAGGAGCGGCGCGACGAGATCGGCAGCATGGCGCGGGCGCTCGAACGCTTCCGCCTGGCGCTGATCGAGCAGCAGCGGCAGTCTGCCGAGCGCCGCGAGGAACGCGCGCGCGCCGAAGAAGAGCGCCGTCAGCGCATGGAAGAGCGCGACAGCGAGGCTCGAACCCTGCAGGAGGTGGTCGAAACCCTCGATCAGGGCCTGGACAGGCTCGCCGCAGGCGATCTCGCCTTCCGCATCGAAACCCGTTTTCCGGCGGATCTCGAAGCGCTGCGTTCCAACTTCAACAAAGCGATCGAGACACTGAGCGCCACGCTTGGCGGCATTGGCGGCAACTCGGTCGCCGTCCGCGAAGGCTCCGAGGAGATGCGGGCAGGTGCCGACCAACTCGCCGAGCGGACCGAGCGGCAGGCAGCTGCGATCTCGCAGGCGGCCACCGCAATCCAGGAGATCACCGGTGCGGTAAAGGTGCAGATCGCACGGGCCGAGGAGGCGGAACGGATCGCACGGGCCGCGCGGGACGATACCGCAATGTCCGGCCACATCATGCGCGATACAATCGCTGCCATGGAGGCGATCCAGGGATCATCAATGGAGATCAACAAGATCGTTTCCGTGATCGACGAAATCGCTTTCCAGACCAATCTGCTTGCGCTGAACGCCGGTGTCGAGGCGGCACGAGCGGGCGAAAGCGGCAAGGGCTTCGCGGTTGTCGCGCAGGAGGTTCGCGAGCTCGCCCAGCGGTCGTCGAATGCGGCCAAGGAGATTGCAAGTCTGCTCTCCAAATCGCGGGGAGAGGTCGATCACGGCGTGAAACTTGTCGAAAAGGCCGGCAATGCGCTCGATGGCATCGGCTCGCATGTGCTGTCGATCAACAGTCATATCGCCGAGATCATGGAATCTACCCGTGAAGAGGCGCAAACGCTCGTCGACATCAACACTTCGGTGAATCAGCTGGATGCGATGACACAGCAGAATGCCGCTATGGTCGAGGAGACGACTGCCGCCATCCATCGTCTTGCGGGCGAGGCGGCCGAAATGGACCAGCGGCTCGGTCTGTTCAACCTCGGGGGTGAGCGCCCCGCCACGGCGCGCCACGCTGCCTGAGAACTTCGCGGATACACAGGCGCGATACTGCGGTGCGGCCCTGCGGGGCCGCATTTTGTTTTAGCCCCGACGTCTCGACGCAAGTATCAAGGTAAGCAAATAGATAATGCCTAACGTTAAGATCTGTAGTTAATCCGAACTTAACCTTTCCACTCCATTATCTGTCCCAATTCAGGATGTTGGGTCTGCGACAGCCTGACGCGACAACGCTGGGATTTGGAGTATCCTGTCATGACGAAAACCATTCTTGCCGTGGCAACGGCTGCCCTGCTCGCCAGCTCGGCCGCCTATGCCGCCGATGTCTATCAGCCTGAACCGCAGCCTGTTTACGTCGATGCTCCCGAAGTTGCTGTTTCGGAAGCCTCCGGCTGGTATCTGCGCGGCGATCTCGGCTACAGCTTCAACAAGCTTCGCGGCGCCAGATTTTTCCAAGGTGGAAACGCCACCGATGCCAATTTCACCACGGCATCAATTAAGGATAGTTTCTGGCTCGGCGGCGGCGTCGGCTACCAGATCAATAACTATCTGCGCTCTGACCTGACCTTCGACTACCTGTTCGATGCAGATTTCAAGGGGTCGACGGTAGGGGGCTGTGGCGTCGCTACCGCTTGCACCTCTCGCGACTTGACGGCCATGCGGGCCTATACCCTGATGGCCAACGCCTATGTTGATCTTGGCACCTATGCCTATTTCACCCCATATATCGGCGGTGGTATCGGTGGCTCCTACGTCAAGTGGGACAACCTCCGCAACACGTCGTGCGAAACGTCGAATTCGTCGAATTGTGACCCCACGATCGAGCATGACGGCAAAGGGAGTTGGCGCTTTGCCTATCAGTTGATGGCCGGCGCCTCCATCGACGTGACCTGCAACGTCAAGGCGGATGTCGGTTATCGTTTCCGCCATACTGCGGCCGGCGACATGTTTGGCTTCTCGACCGGAAGTGGCCCGGGCTACGACAAGGGCTTCCACAGCCACAGCGTCCATGCTGGCGCCCGCTACGTCTTCGGTGGCTGCGAAACGCCTGTTGCCTACGAGCCGCCGGCAGAGCTCCCGGTCTACAAGTAAGATCCATACAGCGATCAAGCACAGGGCTGCCTCCGGGCGGCCCTTTTGCGTTTCTGCCCCCTGCTGCGGCGGCGCAGACGGAACAAAAATTTCTCCTCAAGCGACGCAGATCCGCTTGACTGACATGGGCGACAGGAGTAGTTCCGACGGCGGGACACCTCTCCCCAACGAGAGGCTAATTACCTGGAAGGGTATCTATATGGCTGATATCGTCGCCCCCGCCGCGCGTCCGGCGAACGCTCACTTTTCTTCTGGCCCTTGCTCGAAGCGCCCCGGTTGGTCGCTCGACGCGCTTTCCGATGCCCCGCTCGGTCGTTCGCACCGCGCAAAGGTTGGCAAGGAAAAGCTGAAGCTGGCCATCGACCTTACCCGCGAAATTCTCAACGTTCCCGCTGACTACCGCATCGGCATCGTTCCGGCATCCGACACGGGCGCCGTCGAAATGGCGATGTGGTCGCTGCTTGGCGAACGTGGCGTCGACATGCTCTCCTGGGAAAGCTTCGGTGCCGGCTGGGTCACCGATGTAGTGAAGCAGCTGAAGCTTGCCGATGTCCGCAAGTTCAATGCCGATTACGGCCTGCTTCCGAACCTTGCCGAAGTCGATTTCGACCGCGACGTCGTCTTCACATGGAACGGCACGACCTCGGGCGTCCGCGTACCGAACGCCGACTTCATTCCTGCCGACCGCAAGGGGCTGACCATCTGCGACGCCACGTCTGCGGCCTTCGCGCAGGATCTCGACTTCTCCAAGCTCGATGTGACCACCTTCTCCTGGCAGAAGGTTCTGGGCGGCGAGGGCGGTCACGGCGTGATCATTCTCTCACCCCGTGCTGTCGAGCGTCTGACGACCTATGTTCCGGCCTGGCCGCTGCCGAAGATCTTCCGCATGACCTCGGGCGGCAAGCTGATCGAAGGCATCTTCGTCGGTGAAACCATCAACACGCCGTCTATGCTCTGCGTCGAGGACTATATCGATGCGCTGAAGTGGGCAAAGTCGATCGGTGGCCTCGAAGCCCTGATCGCCCGCGCCGATGCGAACGCCAAGGTCATCTTCGACTTCATCGACAAGAACGACTGGATCGCCAATCTGGCCGTCGACGATTCGACGCGTTCGAACACCTCGGTCTGCGTCAAGATCGTTGACCCTGAGGTCACGGCACTCGATGCCGATGCCCAGGCCGCGTTTGCCAAGGGCATTGCCAGCATCCTCGAAAAGCAGGGTGTCGCCTTCGACATCGGTGCTTACCGCGATGCGCCGGCTGGTCTTCGCATCTGGGCAGGTGCCACGATCGAAACTGCCGATATGGCGGCGCTGACGCCGTGGCTCACCTTTGCCTACGAGACGCAGAAGGCGTCTCTGGCCAAGGCTGCCGCTTGATCATCGCCGTAACAGGCTCCGCCTGACCGGCGGAGCCCCGCAATTCTCATCATCCCATTCAAACGAACTCTCTGAAGGAGGCCTCGTCATGGCACCTCGCGTTCTCGTATCCGATGAATTGTCTGAAACCGCCGTCCAGATCTTCCGTGATCGCGGCGTCGAAGTGGATTTCCAGCCGAAGCTCGGCAAGGACAAGGAAAAACTCGCCGAAATCATCGGCAATTATGATGGTCTGGCCATCCGCTCCGCCACCAAGGCGACGGAAAAGCTGATCGCTGCCGCCACCAACCTCAAGGTCATCGGCCGCGCCGGTATCGGCGTCGACAATGTCGATATCCCGGCTGCCTCAAAGCGCGGTATCATCGTGATGAACACGCCCTTCGGCAACTCGATCACGACGGCCGAACACGCGATTGCCCTGATGTTTGCTGTTGCCCGCCAGATCCCGCAGGCCGACGTCTCGACCCAGGCCGGCAAGTGGGAAAAGTCGAAGTTCATGGGCGTTGAAATCACCGGCAAGACGCTCGGCGTCATCGGCGCCGGCAACATCGGCGGCATCGTCTGCAAGAAGGCGATTGGCCTTGGTATGCATGTGCTGGCCTATGACCCCTTCCTGTCGACCGAACGCGCCCAGGAAATGGGTGTGACCAAGGTCGAACTCGACGAACTCCTCGCCAAGGCTGATTTCATCACGCTGCACGTCCCGATGACCGACAAGACGCGCGGCATCCTGTCGAAGGACGCGCTTGCCAAGACCAAGAAGGGTGTTCGCATCATCAACTGCGCCCGCGGCGGTCTGGTTGACGAGGCAGCCCTTGCAGACGCCATCAAGTCCGGCCATGTCGCCGGCGCCGGCTTCGACGTGTTCGAAGTGGAGCCTGCTACCGAAAGCCCGCTCTTCGGCCTGCCGAACGTCGTCTGCACGCCGCATCTCGGCGCCTCGACCACGGAAGCCCAGGAAAACGTCGCGCTTCAGGTCGCCGAGCAGATGTCGGATTACCTGATGAAGGGTGCCGTCTCGAACGCCATCAACATGCCGTCGATCACGGCCGAGGAAGCGCCGATCCTGAAGCCCTTCATCCGTCTGGCCGACGTGCTCGGCTCGTTTGCCGGCCAGATGACCGAGAACCCGATCAAGGAAATCGAGATCCTGTATGACGGCGTGACCTCCGGCATGAACACCAAGGCGCTGACCTCCGCACTGCTTGCCGGTCTCATCCGCCCGCAGGTGGCAGACGTCAACATGGTTTCGGCCCCTATCATGATCAAAGAAAAGGGCGTCATCGTCTCGGAAGTGAAGCGCGACAAGACCGGCGTCTATGACGGTTACATCAAGCTTACCGTCACCACCGAGAAGCAGACCCGCTCGGTCGCCGGCACCGTCTTCTCCGACGGCAAGCCGCGCTTCATCCAGATCAAGGGCATCAACATGGATGCCGATGTCGGCCCGAACATGATCTACATCTCCAACACTGACGTCCCCGGCATGATCGGTTTCATGGGCACCACGCTCGGCAATGCCAAGGTCAACATCGCGAACTTCCAGCTCGGTCGCGACAAGGAAGGTGGCGATGCCATCGCGCTTCTCTATGTCGACGGTGCGGTCGAGCAGAGCGTGCTTGATCAGCTCACCGCCAATCCGGCCGTCAAGCAGGCCAAGCCTCTGGTGTTCAACGTCGATTGATCGACATTCCAGCTATCATCGACAAAGACGGCGCGGGATCAAACCCGCGCCGTTTTCGTTTTGGAGCGCTCGGCTAAACGCGAAGTTACATACGGAAAAATATATGCGTTGAACTGACGCATGGCGGGTTGTCGCATTGCTTCTGCGATGCGAGGGTATAGTTGATGTTTATCATCTCCGGGGGGAGAGAAGGAAGGGACAACCCATGTTCGAGCACTTCGACGCACAACTCCTGGCACGCATACAGTTTGCCTTTACCGTGTCGTTCCACATCATTTTTCCAGCCTTTTCCATCGGGCTCGCGAGCTACCTTGCGGTGCTCGAAGGCCTCTATCTCTGGAAGAAGGACAAGGTCTATCTGGAGCTCTTCGACTTCTGGAAGACCATCTTTGCGGTCGCCTTCGGCATGGGGGTCGTCTCCGGGATCGTGATGTCCTACCAGTTCGGCACCAATTGGTCGGTGTTCTCGGACAAGGCGGGACCGGTCATCGGTCCCTTGATGGGCTACGAAGTTCTTACCGCCTTCTTCCTTGAGGCCGGCTTTCTTGGCGTCATGCTGTTCGGTCGTAATCGGGTCGGCCCTGGGCTGCACTTTTTCGCGACGCTGATGGTCGCCTTCGGCACGCTGATCTCGGCCACCTGGATCCTCTCCGTCAATTCCTGGATGCAGACGCCTGATGGTTTCGCCATGAATGATGTCGGCCAGTTCGTGCCGGTTGATTGGTGGAAGATCGTTTTCAATCCGTCCTTCCCCTATCGGCTGACCCACATGGTCATCGCCGCCTATCTGACGACGGCCTTCGTCGTCGGCGCCGTCGGAGCCTGGCATCTGGTCAAGCGCACGGCGCCGCGCCGCGCCGGCAAGATGTTCTCCATGGCCATGTGGATGGCAGCGATCGTTGCGCCGATCCAGATCTTTGCCGGCGACATGCACGGCCTCAACACGCTGGAGTATCAACCGGTCAAGGTGATGGCGATGGAGGGCCATTTCGAAAGCCATCCGGAGGGGGCGCCTTTGATCCTGTTCGGGATCCCGAACCAGGACGAGCAGCGGATCGACTATGCGGTGCAGATACCCAAACTCTCCAGCCTGATCCTCAAGCACGACCTCAATGCGCCGCTCGACGGTCTCGATACAGTGCCACGGGAATTGCAGCCGCCGGTCGCCATCGTCTTCTGGTCCTTCCGCGTGATGATCGCCATCGGCTTTGCGATGCTGGGTGTCGGTCTCTTCTCGCTCTGGTGTCGCTGGAAGGGCACGCTCTATTCGAACGGATGGCTGCACCGCGCAGCACTCGTCATGGGCCCCTCCGGTTTTGTCGCTGTGCTCGCCGGATGGATCACCACGGAGGTCGGTCGCCAGCCCTATACGGTCTACGGCCACCTTCTGACCGCCGACTCGATCTCACCGATCGCAGCGCCAGCGGTCGCGGCCTCGCTGATCGCCTTCATCGTTGTCTACTTCATCGTCTTCGGTGCCGGTACCTTCTACATTCTGCGCCTTATGGGCCGCCTGCCGCGGGATCCCTTGCCGGATCTCGACGACGGCCCAATCCGCTCGTCCGGCATCACGCCGGCCGCTCAGCCTGGACACCATGGAGGCAGACATGCCCATTGATCTTCCTTTCATCTGGGCCGGCATCATCGCCTTTGCCGTGCTCGCCTATGTCATCCTCGACGGCTTCGATCTCGGTGTCGGCATCCTCTTTCCCTTCTTTCCTGAAAAGCATGAGAAGGACCTGATGATGAACTCGGTGGCGCCCGTCTGGGATGGTAACGAGACCTGGCTGGTGCTGGGCGGGGGAGGGTTGCTCGCGGTCTTCCCGCTCGCCTATGCGACGATCCTTCCCGCTCTTTATGCGCCACTGATCATCATGCTGCTGGGGCTGATCTTCCGGGGTGTCGCCTTCGAATATCGCTGGCGTACGCAGCGCGCCGAATATCTCTGGAACTGGGCCTTTGCCGGCGGCTCCTTTGTCGCGGCCTTCTTTCAGGGCGTGGCGCTTGGTGCCCTGGTCCAGGGGATCCCGGTTACCGATCGCGCCTATTCTGGCGGCTGGTGGGACTGGCTGACGCCCTTTTCGCTGGCAACCGGTGCTGCTCTCGTCATCGGTTATGCGCTTCTCGGCGCGACCTGGCTCGTGATGAAGACGGAAGGGGAGATCTCGGATCGGGCGCGATCCTTCGCGCTACCGCTGTCGTTTGCCACCGTCGGGGCGATGGGCGTCTTCAGTCTCTGGACGCCTTTCCTGGACACTCCCTATTTCGAGCGTTGGTTTGGGTATCCGACCATGATTTTTTCGATCATCGTTCCGGCTCTCGTGCTCGGCTGTCTCTATGTGATCGTCAACGGGTTGCGCAAAGGCCACGATGCGCGGCCCTTCCTGGCGGCACTCGGCCTCTTCGTGCTGGGCTATGCCGGGATCGGAATCAGCTTCTATCCCTATATCGTGCCGACGTCGCTCACCATCTGGGAGGCCGCCGCTCCCGACGAGAGCCTTGCCTTCCTCTTGGTCGGTGCCGTCATTCTCGTGCCGATGATCCTCGGATACACTGCCTATGCCTATTGGGTTTTCCGTGGAAAGCTCAATCCGGACGAGGGCTATCACTGATGGACAAACGTCTCTTCGCCAGCCGCCTTCTGTGGTTTGTCGGGCTATGGGCCGGCGGCGTGCTCGCAATCACGATCGTCGGTTTGATCATCAAGTTCTGGCTTGGAGCCTGACGTCGATCACCTGAAATTCAATGGAAATCGGCTTGCTCTCTCTTCAAAAGAGGGCGAGCTCTCTCCATATGGGGGACACGCCCGAAAAGGGATTGAAGACTGTTTCGAGGAGGACAGGAAACACGATGCGGCAATACGCAAAAACATTCGCGACGCTGGCGCTTGGCATGATGGTCACGCTGGTGGCCGTCGATTTCGCCGAGGCGCGTCGCGCAGGCGGCGGCTTCGGCAGCCGCGGCACGCGCACCTTTGATGCCCCGGCGGCAACCCGGACCGCGCCCACCCCGGCCGCGCCGATCGAACGCACCATGACCCCGCGCACCAATGCGAACCAGCCCGGTGCTGCCCAGTCGACGGCGGCCAATCAGGCTACGCGTCCGGGTGGTCTGTTCGGCGGTCTCGCCGGTGGTCTGATGGGCGGCCTGTTGCTCGGTGGTCTCTTCGGCATGCTGATGGGCACCGGCTTCGGTGGCGGTTTCGGCTTCCTCGGCCTTCTCTTGCAGGGCCTGTTGATCTTCTTCCTGATCCGCTTCGTCATGCGCATGTTCGCCAATCGCCAGGCGACGGCGTCCGGTCCGGGCAATGCTCCGGGTTTCGGTGGCTTCGGCGGCATGGCGCGTGACAACCAGGCGGGTGATCAGGCGCGTCCGAGCTTCCAGATCCCGAAGCTCGGTGGTGGCGGCGTGGCGTCGGCGGCTTCCGCTCGCCGGTCCGGTCAAACCGACGAACTCGGTATCACGCCGAAGGATCTCGAGCGCTTCGAGGAACTGCTGCAGGAGATGCAGCGGGCCTATGCTGCGGAAGATTACGGCGCGCTACGCCGGATCACGACGCCGGAAGCCATGTCCTATCTCGCCGAGGAACTGAGCGAGAACGCGACCAAGGGCGTCAAGAACGAGGTGCGCGACGTGCATCTGGTTCAGGGCGACGTGGCCGAGAGCTGGGCCGAAGACAAGATGGAATACGCGACCGTTGCCATGCGCTACGAAGCAATCGACTATATTGTCGATCGCCAGAGCGGGGATGTGGTCGAAGGGGATCCGAGCACGCCAACCGAATCCGTTGAGCTCTGGACCTTCGCCCGCCGCCCGAACACTCTGTGGCAGATCTCGGCCATTCAGGGTGTCGAACAAAGCTGAGTGCGTCGGCCCTTGGCGTCCCCGAACATGTTGGGGCCCGGCCTTTTGGCCGGGCCCTTTTTGCGTCAGCGCACGAGCTTGATCAACTCGAAGGGTAGACCGCTGTCGTCGGTCGGACGGCGGCCTGTCTCAATGAAGCCAAGCCGGTCGTAGAAGCGGCGGGCGCTTTCGTTGAGGGTGTAGACCTCCAGCTCCAAACTTGAGCGGAGTTGCGAGGCATGTTCGACGAGTCGCCGGCCGATGCCCGTTCCATGCTGGTTCGGATCGACAAACAGGCCACCGATGGTCTGGTCCAGCAGGCTGATGAAGCCGACGATCTCGCCGCTCAGCAGTGCGACATGGGTTTCCGCCAGCGGCAGGTAATGGTCGGCCACGAGGGTCGCCTGCTTGTCCAGTTGCGTGTGGGCGAGAAAGGGGTGCCCTTTCTCCGATGCCGCCCGCCAGATAGCGACGAGGCGCGTGGTATCCTCGGGCCGAAAAGCCCGGATTTTCAGGTCGTATTTCATCGGTTGTTCCGTCAGTCGTGTTGTTGATGCGCGTGCGAGAGCATTCGGCTGTCGAGCCGTTCCCAATGGGATCAAAGGCTATCGTTCCTGCGCATCAAACTCCTTCTTGCCGACGATCCTGAACTTTTAGACCTTGAGGCGTCTCGCCTCAAGTCTTGAATGGCATGCCGCCCGATCAGCCCATCCTCAGCCCGGGCACTGCTGCAACTGCTTGGCGTAAGTATAGGTAATATCGGTAAATCTCTTGGCGCCCCTCAAGGCTTCCGGACGCTTGTTGTAGGCGCCGCGCAGATAGCCGGTATGGCCGGAGTGATAGGCGAGGTAGAGCTTGTAGGGGTCGTTCAGGGGGATGTTGACCTTCTCGGCGCTCTGGCGGTGATACCAGCCGATGAAGCGGATGGCATCGGCGAAGTCCGTGCGGCGGGCGCCCCAGCGACCGGTTTCGCGCTGATAGCGTTCCCAGGTGCCGTCGAGAGCCTGGGAGTAACCATAGGCCGTCGATGGGCGCTTGCCGGGTATGAAGCCGAGATGCCATTTGCGCGGCGGCTTGGCGTTATGGCGGAAGCTCGATTCGGTATAGATCGTCGCCATCAGGATCGGCACCGGCACGCCGTATTCGCGTTCGGCGGCGATCGCCGCGCGGCGCCAGTTGTTGAACAGCCCGTCGCGCTGCTCGAAAATCGCGCAGGCATTGCGGGTCTGGGATGGTGGCTTGGCACAGGCCGACAGCATCAGCATGACGCCGAGGGCAGAAACTAGAGCGGTACGCATGACAAAACCTCGCTACAGGCCCTCCATCTTATTCATTAAAATTTAACGAAAGGTTTTCTTAACCGCCCCCGGATCTCGCATCCCCCAATCAGGGGTGGGGAACACTCCGCGGGACTTCAGGTTTCCATCCTGTGACCAACAGCAGAAGGAGGCAAAGCCGATGTCCATTCGAGCCATGATCGAAACCCACCCTCATATGGAGGGAGAAGCGAATGAGGCACTGATCGCCTGCATCAAGGCATGCTTCGACTGCGCGCAGACTTGCATCTCCTGCGCCGATGCCTGCCTCGGCGAGGCCATGGTGGACGAGTTACGCCAGTGCATCCGATTGAACGAGGATTGTGCCGATATCTGCCTGGCCACGGGGCAGGCCGCCATCCGCCGCACGGGGCGCAACGCCCAGGTGCTGCAGGGGCTCGTCGAAGCTTGCGCGCGCGCCTGTGCGGCCTGTGCGGAGGAATGCGGCCGCCATGCCGAAATGCATGCCCATTGCCGCATCTGCGCGGAGGCCTGCCGCGCCTGTGAAGATGCCTGTCGACAGACAATCAACCCCATACAATGAGACGTTGACGTCAGTCGCATTTGCCACCAGTCTGCCGGGCGATCGCCGAGGCAGCGAGGAGGAACGGTTGCGTTCCTGCCCGGCGATCGCAGGTGGACGGATGTCCGGGAGTGAGGAATTCAAGGCATGCAGCAGGTCGGCATCGGCATCATCGGATGCGGCAATATTTCAAGCGCTTATCTCAAGGCGCTCCAGCATTTTCCTATTCTGAAGGTCTGCGGCATTGCCGATCTGAACAGTGATCTCGCCGCAAGTCGGGCCGCCGAATTCGGTGTGCCGGCGCGCACGATCGACGAACTGCATGCCGACCCGGACGTGCAGATCATCGTCAACCTGACGATCCCCAAGGCGCATGTCGAGGTGGGGCTGAAGGCACTCGCCGCGGGCAAACATGTCTATTCGGAAAAGCCGCTCGGCGTGACCTTCGCCGAGGGCAAGCGGCTCGTCGAGGCGGCCAGCTCCCTCAATCTCAGGGTTGGTTCCGCCCCCGATACCTTTCTCGGCGGCGCGCATCAGACGGCGCGCGGGCTGATCGATCAGGGCGTCATCGGCCAGCCGATCGGCGGCACGGCTTTCTTCATGTGCCCCGGTCATGAGCGGTGGCATCCAAATCCTGACTTCTACTACGAGGCCGGTGGCGGACCGATGCTCGACATGGGGCCCTATTACATCACCGATCTCGTCAATCTCTTCGGCCCGGTCGAGAAGGTGGCGGGCTTTGCCACGAAGGTGCGCGATACGAGAAAGATCGGCAGCGAGCCGCGCCGGGGCGAAACGATCCCCGTGCATGTGCCGACGCATGTCGCAGGGCTCATGTCCTTCGCCAATGGTGCCGTGGTGCAGATCTCCATGAGCTTCGATGTCGCGGCGCACTGGCACAAGCCGCTCGAGGTCTATGGCACCGAGGGCACGCTGATCGTGCCGGATCCCAATCATTTCGGCGGTGACGTTTTCGTCCTGCCGCTGACGGGCGAGGCGCAAGGCAAGCCGGTTACACTGCCCTATGCCGATGGAAACTGGCGCTCGCTCGGCGTCGCCGACATGGCGCATGCCATTCTCTCGAACCGGCCGCACCGGGCAAATGGCGATCTCGCGCTGCATGTGCTCGAAGTCATGGAGGCCTTCCAGACGGCTTCCGACCGGGGCGAGACGGTCAAGATCACCACAGCTGTAGAGCGGCCGGCGCCGCTCGAACAGTCGCTTATCGATGGCCTGATCGGCCGCTGAGTTCATTTTCAGAAGGATATTTTCATGCGCCAGGTTCTGATTTGCTGGGGCGGCTGGGACGGACACCAGCCCGACCAATGCGCCGCCATCGTCTCCGACATGCTGAAGGCCGAAGGGTTTACCGTCCGCGTCGAGGCGGGCACGGCGGCCTTTGCCGATCCCGCGATCCGCGACTACAGCCTCATCGTGCCGATGCTGACGATGACCAAGATCGAAAAGCCCGAAATCGAGAACCTGGAACTGGCCGTGCGCGGCGGCGTCGGCCTCGGCGGCTTCCACGGCCAGGCCGGCGACAGTTTTCGAGACTGCGTCCAGTATCAATACATGATCGGCGGCCAGTGGGTTGCCCATCCCGGCAATATCTATGATTACACGGTCAATATCGTGAAGCCCGAGGACCCAATCGTCTCCGGCATCGGCGATTTCCCCTATCGCTCCGAGCAGTATTACATGCATGTCGACCCCAACAACGAGGTGCTGGCAACGACCACGTTCACCGGCGAGCATGATGCCTGGATCGACGGGCATGTGATGCCGGTCGTCTGGAAGCGCCGCCACGGGCAGGGCAGGGTGTTCTACTCCTCGCTCGGCCACCAGGCGGCGGAGTTCGAGGTGCCGCAGATGCGGGAGATTGTGCGGCGAGGTTTGGTCTGGGCGGCGCGGTGAGGGGAGCGCCTAGCCGATCAGCCAGCCGCGAATTGCGGCCCAGTTGTTCAGAATGACGATTACGGCAGTTGCGATCGACAGCATCGCGGCTGCCTTGCCCATGGTCGGCAGGCTGTTGACGCGACCCTTGAGCTCGCCGAACTCGATCGCGGACGGTGCAGCGCGCAGCATGCCCTTGATCTCGGCGGTATCCTGCAGGACCCGTTTCATATCGTCTTCGAGGGCTTTGACGCGCTGTTCCATGGCATCAAATGTGCCACCGCCGTCGCTGTCTTTCAAGGCGGCTGCCGTTCCTATGCGGCGCTTCGGCGTTTCGTTGACCATGGAACATCATCCAATCTCGGTGTCACGATGATTGGTGCAATCTTTGCGGGAAATTGGTTGGGCGTCAACAATGGCAAATAATCAGCAGCCGCAGGCCGAAGCGCTGCGCCACTTGTCGAACTAACAATCTGGTAAACTGGAGAAACTTTGGTAGCGGGGGGCGGACTTGAACCGCCGACCTTGGGGTTATGAATCCCACGCTCTAACCACCTGAGCTACCCCGCCACACATCGGACATCCGAGCTTGAAGCCGTCGCCGTCCGAAGCGATGGGCGGCTTATAAGGCGAGGGTCCGATCAAAGTCAAGCGCGGTTTGGCCAAAAACTGCGTGGCTTTCCACCGGCTTGACTGAGGAGCTTGAGAGCGGCCCGAAAGCCGTGGCTTCAGGCGGCCACGGGGCTGGCGAGAAGCGCCTTCAGCGCGCTTTCAGCCGTGCCGGAGCGTTCCGACCGCTCGATGAAGCCGCCGCCGTAGACGCGGGCGTCGGCGCCCGGTGCGGAATAGAGGACACAGGCCTGGCCGGGGGCGACGCCGGCTTCGCCGATTTCGAGATCGACGTAGACGCCCTTTCCGTCGGCATGCAGCACGGCCGGTGTCGGCGGACGGGTGGAGCGGACCTTGGCGAAGCAGGGCATGCCGTCGGCGGCATCTTCTGCCAGGGTGCGGTCGCCCAGCCAGTTGATGTCGCGCAGGTAGACGCGGTGGGTTTCCAGCGCTTCCTTCGGGCCGACGATGACGCGGCGCGAGCGGGCGTCGAGATAGATGACATAGAGCGGCTCGCCGGTGGCGACGCCCAATCCCTTTCGCTGGCCGATGGTGTAATGCAGGATGCCTTCGTGATTGCCCAGCACCCGGCCGTCGAGATGGACGATCTCGCCGGCCAGCGCTGCATTCGGCTTCAGCTTGTTGATCACGTCGGCATATTTGCCCTGGGGCACGAAACAGATGTCCTGGCTGTCGGCCTTCTGGGCGACGACCAGGCCCATCTCTTCGGCGAGCACGCGGACTTCCGCCTTCGACATGGCGCCGAGCGGGAAGCGCAGATAGTCGATCTGCTCCTGCGTCGTCGCAAATAGGAAATAACTCTGGTCGCGCTCGCTATCGATCGGGCGGAAGAGGGCGCGGTGGCCGGGATCGTTGGCCAGCGGCACCGACTTCGAGCGGATGTAGTGGCCGGTCGCCAGCGCATCGGCACCGAGCTCCTTGGCCGTCGCGAGCAGATCGGCGAACTTGACCGTCTGGTTGCAGGCGACGCAGGGGATCGGCGTTTCGCCGGCGACATAGCTTTCCATGAACGGGTTGATCACGGTGTCGCGAAAACGCTGTTCGTAATCGAGCACGTAATGGGGAATGCCGAGCGTTTCGCAGACGCGGCGGGCATCGTCGATGTCCTGGCCAGCGCAGCAGGAGCCGGCGCGATGCACGGCAGCGCCATGGTCGTAAAGCTGCAGCGTGATGCCGAGGACGTCATAACCCTCGCGCTTCAGGATACCGGCGACGACGGAGGAATCCACGCCGCCCGACATGGCGACGACAACGCGCGTATCTTCCGGTCTCTTGTCAAAATCCAGCGTGTTCACGGGCTTCGTCTCTGTGCTTCATGCGACCGTTCAGCCCGCCCATTGCGGGGATCTACGTCAGGCTTTGCGGGGCTTTTGGCCCGCTGCCGGTACCGGTCCTTTAGTTGACGGATATAGAAAGGATTGCATCTTCGTGCAAGAGCAGCGATTCGCGGGGATTGCCCGCGAGAGGAGATTCCCATGCCCGTCCATATGGCCGTCACGCCCGAGAGCTTCCCGATTGCGGGAACCTTCACGATTTCGCGCGGGTCTAAGACCGAGGCTGACGTGGTCACGGTGCGGCTGACGGATGGCGAGCATATGGGCCAGGGTGAATGCGTGCCCTATGCGCGCTATGGCGAGACGGTGGAGAGTGTCGTCGAGGTGCTGACCGCGCTCGTGCCTGAGGTGGCCCAGGGGCTGGACCGCAAGGGGTTGCAGAGCCGGCTGAAGCCGGGGGCGGCACGCAATGCGCTGGACTGTGCTTTCTGGGATCTGGAAGCCAAGCGGGCCGGGCTTCCTGTCTGGCAACTTGCAAAGTTACGAGAGCCAAAACCGCTTTCGGTGACCTACACGCTGTCGCTCGGCACGCCTGAGAGCATGCGGGCTGCGGCAGAAGAGGAGGCTCATCGGCCGCTGTTGAAGGTCAAGCTTGGCGGCGAAGGCGATATCGAGCGCATCCGGGCTGTCAGGGCGGGCGCGCCCAATGCTGCCATCATCGTCGATGCCAATGAGGGCTGGAGCCTGGACCAATACAAGGCGTTGGCGCCTGTCTTTCTCGATCTTGGGGTGAAGCTGGTCGAGCAGCCGTTTCCAGCAGGCGATGACGAGGCGCTTCTCGGTCTGGATCGGGTCTTACCCGTCTGTGCCGACGAGAGCTGTCACGACACGGCATCGCTTGCCGCCCTCAAGGGCAAGTATGATGCGGTCAACATCAAGCTCGACAAGACGGGCGGGCTGACTGAGGCGCTTTTGATGCGCGATGCGGCGGTGGGCGCCGGTTTCGAGATCATGGTGGGCTGCATGGTCGGCACCTCGCTTGCCATGGCGCCGGCCTTCATGATCGGGCAGGGTGCGGCGTTTGTCGATCTTGATGGGCCGCTGTTGCTGGCGCGGGATCGCGAGCCGGCGATTGCCTATGACGGTGCCATCATGCCGCTGCCGCCGCGTGGGTTGTGGGGGTAGGCCAGAAGAAAGTCCCCTCCCAAACCCTCCCCACAAGGGGGAGGGCTTAACCCAGCCATGGCCTCTGCGCCTCAAGTGGCCCTCTTTCCCATCTGGAAGGAGGTCGTCTGCGTTGAAACTGGCGAGGGCATCCGCGAGTCCTCTCCCCCCTTGTTGGGGAGATGGCCGGCAGGCCAGAGGGGGTCTTGTTTCGGATGAATCAAGCTCGGCTTGACCTCAAGCCTTCGCCATCCAGATCACATGCTTCTTGCCGCGACCGGTCCGGCCGGCTCTCACCGGAATCTCTTCCACGCCATAGCCGCAGTCCTTCAGGCGACGCGTGAAGTGCTGATCTGGCCCTTGCGACCAGACGCCGAGTACGCCGCCGCGGGTCAGCGCCGACTTGGATTTGCGAATCCCGTCATGGGAATAGAGCCCGTCATTCGCTTCCCGCGTAAGGCCGTCGGGGCCGTTGTCGACGTCGAGCAGGATGGCGTCGAATTGGCCCTTTGACTTGGCGATCAGGGCGCCGACATCGCCGACGTGGATGGTCACACGCGGGTCGTCGAGGCTGCCGGCATAGATCTCGGCCATCGGGCCGCGTGCCCAGTCGACGACGGCGGGAACGAGTTCGGCGACGGTGACCTTGGCATCCTCAGGCAGGACGGCAAGGGCGGCCCGCAGCGTGAAGCCCATGCCGAGGCCGCCGATCAGGATATGCGGGCGCTTGTGGGTAGCGATCCGCTCGAAGGCGAGGGTCGCGAGCGCTTCTTCGGAGCCGCTGAGGCGGCTGTTCATCAGCTCGTTAGTGCCAAGCATGATGGAGAATTCGGTGCCGCGGCTCTTCAAGCGCAATTCGCCGCCGCCGGGTATCTTGGCCGTGTCGAGCTGGATCCAGGGAAGCATGGGGCAATTCCTGCGCGTTGGGGTCTCGGCTGCCCGTATCACGACGGACCGATCGGCTTCAACTCTGCTTGACCCAGGCATCCGTACCAAAGGTGTTTGATTGGCCCTTGCGGTATGCGTGCGCCAGAGCGCATCTTGCGGCTTGAACACATCGTGTCGACACGTCCTGCAGTTGGAGAATGCCCATGCCCGCCCCCAAGAATGCCTTCAAGGCCGCCCTTTACGACACCAACGAACTGCTCGTCGGTTTCTGGGTGGCGCTGGCGAGCCCGCATGTCGCGGAAGTCTGTGCCGGGGCCGGCTTCGACTGGATTTTGATCGATGGCGAGCATGGACCCAATGACATTCCGTTGATGGCCGCCCAGCTCGCCGCCGTGGCAAGACATCCGGCACATCCCGTCGTGCGTCTGCCGGTCGGTGAGAGTTGGCTGATCAAGCAGGCGCTCGATATCGGCGCGCAGACGCTGATGATCCCGATGGTCGAGACAAGGCAAGAGGCAGACCGCCTGGCCAAGGCCCTGCGCTATCCGCCGGAGGGGATCCGCGGCATGGGCGCGAGCCTGGGCCGCGCCTCGGATTTCGGCCGCATTGCCGATTATGCGGAGACGGCGAATGCGGAGGTCTGCCTGATCGCGCAGATCGAAAGCCGTCTTGGTGTCGAGAATGCCGATGCGATCATTGCGACTGCGGGCGTTGACGCAATCCTCATCGGGCCGGCTGACCTTGCGGCGGACATGGGCCATCGCGGCAACCCCACGCATCCGGAGGTCATACAGGCCGTCGAAACCGTGATCGGCAAGGGTGTCGCTGCCAGCAAGCCTGTTGGCATCATGTCCGGCGATCCGGCCATGCTCGCGATGGCGCGCAAGGCCGGTATCCGTTTCTTTGCTTCCTCCACGGATGTCAGCCTGCTCTCCGCTGCCGCTGCCAATCTCGCAGTGGCGATGCGCGGCTAATCCTACCTTCCCCAATACATTCATGGATCCTCGATGAAGCTCACACTTGCAGAAGCCGAGGCGCTGGTCGTTGGCGCACTTGTTAAGTCCGGCGTCGATGAGGCCAATGCACGTTCCGTCGCACGCGCGCTGGTCGCAGCCGAGGCCGCCGGGCAGGGCGGTCACGGCTTGCGCCGGGTCGAGGCCTATAGTTCCCAGGCGCGGGCCGGCAAGGTCGATGGCATGGCCAAGCCGCAGGCGTCGCGACCAAGGCCGGGCGTGCTGACCATCGATGCGATGAACGGCTATGCCTATCCGGCGCTCGATCTTGCCGTCGAGATGTTGCCCGCCATCGCACGTGAGCAGGGGATTGCGATCGCCACCATTCACCGTTCGCATCATGCCGGGGTTATGGGGCTGACGGTCGCGCGTTTTGCAGAGTGCGGGCTGGCAGCGCTGATGTTTGCCAATGCCCCGGCCTCCATGGCGCCTTGGGGTGGCAACAAGGCGCTCTACGGCACCAATCCGATTGCCTTTGCCGTGCCGATCGAAAATGGAGATCCCATCGTCGTCGATCTGGCGCTTTCCAAGGTGGCGCGCGGCAAGATCATGGCAGCGCGGCAGAAGGGTGAGGCAATCCCGGATGATTGGGCGTTTGACGTCGATGGCCAGCCGACGACGGACGCCAACCGCGCCATGGATGGTTTCATGGCACCACTCGGCGGAGCCAAGGGGGCAGCCCTTGCGATGATGGTCGAGATTCTCTCGGCGGGGTTGATCGGCGCCAACTACGCCTTCGAGGCCTCCTCCCTCTTCGACGACAAGGGACCGCCCGTGGCGCTCGGCCAGACGATCATCGCCATCGATCCCACGGCGACGGGCGGGCCTGGCGTCTTCTCTCGTCTGGCGCTGCTGGCGGATGAAATCGGTGCGCAGGAAGGCGCGCGCATTCCAGGGCGGCGGGGGCAGGTTCTGTCCCGCAGTGCCGAGGCCGAAGGCGTCGTGATCGATGACGAGGTGGTCGCAGCGATCCGTGCGATCGCCTGAGCGAGTTCGCTTGCGCACAAGCTCATCGGCAACAGCGCATGGCGCGCAGGCTGCGCGACGTTCTTGAATTCACTCGGCGGCGATGATGTGGAATTCCGGCGGCTGTGCCGGGTTCTGCGCCTTGCTCATCAGGTAGATGAGACAGCTCGTTCTCAGCAGCGACGCGAAGTTCGACACCGAGCCGTTGATCTCCAAAGCTTCGTCGTAGAGCGTCGACAGGAAGCGAGACGTCGAGAAATTCTGGCTGGCTGCGATCTCGTCAATCAGTACCCAGAAGGCCGCTTCGAGCTGAATGCTGGTGGAATGGCCACCGATGCGGACGGAGCGGTTAACCGCGCGATAGCGGGCCGGATCCTGTCCTGCGAAGACTTCACACATGGCATGCTCCTCCCTGATGTCTTTTTCGGTCTCAAGTCTTTTCGGGTATTATGTTGCGCGCTGCGGCTCCGGTCAATTTCCGTCTTCTCTAAACTGCTTCGTCCAAATGCAGAGAATGGCAGCATCGGCTGACGAAAAAAATCGGCTGCGGTAGTGGGCTGCTACCAGCCTTCCGGAAAATCGCGACATCCTCTCTGCATGACATCTGTCAGCATGCAAGGAGCAGCCCATTGGCCAAAATGATCCATTCGATGATCCGTGTCCTTGAAGAGGTCCGATCCGTTTCGTTCTACGTTCAGGCATTCGGTCTGGAAGTCGCGGAACGTCTCGATTTCGAAACCTTTACCCTGATTTATCTCAGCAATGCCGAGAGCGAATTCGAGCTAGAACTCACGGTCAACAAGGGCCGGGAGGAGGCTTACGATCTCGGGACCGGCTACGGCCACCTTGCGGTCAGCGTTTCGGACCTCGATGCCGAACACAAGCGGCTAACGGATCTCGGCCTGAACCCGGGCAAGATCGTCGAGTTCAACCGCGACGGGGCGCTGCTTGCCCGCTTCTTCTTCATTACCGATCCCGATGGCTACAAGATCGAAGTCCTGGCCCGGCACGGACGGTTCAAATGATCGGAAGGCCGGGGAAGAGGAGTTCCCGGCCTGTCCTGTTTCGCGGACGGCCGGCGCGATTATCGCGCCTGCCTGGGTGACGGCATAAGCCGTCGCACATCATCTCATGGGAGGAGAATGACGTGGTTACGATACTCGACAAGACCGGGGGCATGTCCCGCCGTCAGCTTCTGAAGACCGGTGCCGCCAGCGCCGTTTTGATGATTACGGGCACGGCTGTCATCTGTCCCGAGCAGGCCTGGGGACTGGAGGCGACTGCCCTGAAGCCGGACACGCTCGCGACGCTGATCAAGATGGCGCGCGACATCTATCCACATGACCAGCTTGCTGATCGTTTCTATGCGGCGGCCGTCAAGGGTCAGGACACGATGGCGGCCAAGGACGAGAAGCACAAGGCGCTGATCGAAGAGGGCATTGCCGACCTCGACAGCAGAGCGGGTGCCGGCGGTTATCGCGGGCTTGGCTGGGAAGACGATCGGGTCGCCATCCTGCGCGACATCGAGACGACGCCCTTCTTCCAGGCGGTGCGCGGCGACCTCGTGGTCAGCCTCTATAACCAGAAGGAGATCTGGCCGATCTTCGGCTACGAGGGCGAGTCCTATTCCAAGGGCGGCTATATCGAGCGCGGGTTCGACGACATCACCTGGCTCTGACCGACCTGAAAGACACGCATTCATCGTCGCCGGAAGGAGGCCCATCGCAGATGGGAACGGCGGCGCTTACCCAATTGACGGATTTCCCGGGAGGAAAACATGGCAGCGCCCTATGATCTCAACGACGACAGCGTGGTCGTCATCATCGGCTCCGGTGCGGGCGGCGGCACGCTCGCCAACGAGCTTGCCCAGAAGGGCATCGACGTGGTCGTGCTCGAAGCCGGTGCCCGCATCGAACACGAAGACTTCATCAACGACGAATGGGACAGCTTTGCCCAGCTCGCCTGGCTCGACCACCGCACGACCGGTGGCGGCTGGCGGGTGGCAAAAGACTTCCCCAATCTGCCGGCCTGGATCGTCAAGGCGGTCGGTGGCACCACCACCCATTGGGCCGGCGCGTCGCTCCGCTTCCAGGAGCATGAGTTCAAGACTCTGACCCACTATGGCAAGGTCGAGGGTGCCAATCTTCTCGACTGGCCGATCACGCTGGCCGATCTCGAGCCCTATTATGCCAAGGCCGAAGACAAGATGGGCGTGACCCGCACCAACGGCATCGAGGGGCTGCCCGGCAACAACAATTTCAAGATCCTGAAGGCTGGTGCCGACAAGCTCGGTTACAAGGACTGTCACACCGGCAACATGGCCATCAATTCGGCCGATCGCGACGACCGGATGAGCTGCCAGCAGACGGGATTCTGCTTCCAGGGTTGCAAATGGGGAGCCAAGTGGTCGACGCTCTACACCGAAATTCCGAAAGGCGAGGCGACGGGCAAGCTCGAAGTCCGGCCGAACTCGCATGTCGTCAAGATCGAGCATGACGATACGGGTAAGGTGACCGCCGTCGTCTATGCCGACAAGGAGGGCAATCTGCAGAGCCAGAAAGCCCGCATCATCTGCGTTGCCGGCAATTCGATCGAAAGCCCGCGTCTGCTGCTGAACTCGGCTTCGTCGAAGTTCCCGGATGGTCTGGCCAACTCCTCCGGCCAGGTCGGCAAGAACTACATGCGCCATACGACCGGCTCGGTCTATGCCGTCTTCGACAAGCCTGTGCATTTCTATCGCGGCACGACCATGGCCGGCATCATCAGAGACGAAGCACGGCACGATCCGTCGCGCGGTTTCGTCGGCGGATATGAGCTGGAAACGCTGGCGCTCGGTCTGCCGTTCATGGCGGCCTTTCTCGATCCGGGCGGCTGGGGCCGGTCGTTCACCTCGGCACTGGATAATTACGCCAACATGGCGGGTCTCTGGATCGTCGGCGAAGACATGCCGCAGGAGCAGAATGCCGTGAAGCTGCACGGCGAGCTGAAGGACAAATACGGTATGCCGATCCCGGACGTTTGGTTCACGGACCATCCGAACGACGAAGCCATGCGCAACCATGCCTACAAGCAGGGCGTCGCCCTTTATGAGGCAGTGGGGGCAACCCGTGCCTTCCCAACACCACCCTATCCGTCGACCCACAATCTCGGCACCAACCGCATGAGCGAAAAGGCTCAGGACGGTGTCGTCAACAAGTGGGGCCAGACACATGACATCAGCAACCTCTTCGTTTCCGATGGTAGCCAGTTCACCACCGGAGCGGCCGAAAATCCGACCCTGACGATCGTTTCTCTTGCGATCCGCCAGGCGGATTACATCGCCGAGCAGATGGGCCAAGGCACGATCTGAGCGGCGGAACTACCTCCCTCTTGCGGGCAGTGATCGCGACGAGCGGTCCTGTCCGCTTTTTGTCTTCAAGCTTCAGTGACTGCGGGCTGCGACCAACGCACGGGCCTTTTCGCGCGCTCTGTCCCCGGTTCGGGCGACTGCTGTGCGAAAGCGCGCCGTGCGGCCATTGTCATTGTCGGCCACCGTCATCGTGTTGCCGCGCCATTCGAAACTGCTGCCAAACCAAGCGGCGACGAAGAGGACCGGCAAAAGCAGGTCACGCATCAACATGGCCGGAACGATCCGCCAGCCGCTCGGCCAGCCATAGCTTTTGGCGAGCAGCACTTCTGCGCCATACCAGGTGGCAAGATAGGCGATCGGGGCGATGAGCGGCAGTGTGCCTGTCGCCGCAAGCGCGACCAAGGCCGCCATCGGCAGGGCGGCACCGGTCAGGATCTCCGGCAGGAAATAAAACGGGAAAGAGGCGCGGCGAAGGCGCGCCCAGCGCAACTGGCGCTTCCAGACAGCCTTGATATCGCGGGGACCGAGCGGCTGCGGGAAGGGCTCGTGAACGATGCGGACTTTCAGGCCCGCATTTCGGATCAGCAGTGTTGCGGCGGCGTCCTCGGCGACTTCGTCGCCCAGTCGCTCGAAGCCACCCAGCTGTGTCATCACGTGACGGTTGAACAGCATCGATTTGCCCTGGGCAAAGCCGAAGCCACAGGCGTCGGCGAAGAGCTGCCAGCGGGCCTGGAAACTGTCGAGCCAGGCGCTTTCGAGCACGGCGCCAGCGTTCTCAGGCTCGGTTCCTGCCGGTGGCGAGCAGACGAGACCGGTCTGGGCGTCCCAGCGTGCGATCATGCGCTCGATGGTGTCAGATGGCATCAGCACGTTGCTGTCGGTCATGACAATCCAGTCATGGCGGGCGGAGTGCCAGCCCTTGACGACGTTGTTCAGCTTGGGATTGGCGCTGAAGGGATCTTCGCCGACGAGCAATGCCGAAGGGATTTCGGGATGGTTCGCCATCAGCCGGCGCGCGACGGCCGCGGCCGGATCGTCGGCTCTCGCGACACAAAAGAGGATCTCATAGGTCGGCCAATCGAGCCGGAAGGACGAGGCGAGGCAGCGCTCGAGATTGTTTTCCAGCCCACAGATCGGGCGGATGAGGGTGACTGGTGGACGGGGTGTCGGCGCAGCCTCTCGGCTTCGGTGGCGCAGCTTGATGGAGAGGACGATGGCGATACTCGCAAGCTGGGCGAGAAGCGCGATCGCGGCAAACCAGATCAGAAAAGTCATGGCGAGTCTCCGGATTTTGGTATCCGGATAGCACCGCTGTGTGACAGTTCGGAGAAGCCTTCTTGCGGCCTTCTCGTTGGGCTTTCAATCCTTGCTCTGCATGGCTTGGAAGAGCTTCCAGCCAAGGAATGCAGCAACGGCGCCGGCCGCGAGGAAGCCGCTGATGCTGCCGCTGATTTCCGCGATCTCCGTGACGCTCTCGCTGAACGCCGCTCCGAGGCCGGTGTAGAGACCGACCCAGACCATCTCCCCAAGGAGGCCTGCCAGCGTGAAGCGCGCCCAGGAAAAGCCGGAGGCTCCGGCCAGAAGGTTGAGGTAAGGGCCAAGCGGCGAAAGCAGCCAGCGGGTAAGAAAGACGGCGACAGTGCCGCGTGCATCCATCTCTTTCTGCGCCCGCTCGATCGCTTTGCGGCGTGAAGGCTCGCGGCTGACGATTGGGACGAGGCGCTGCCCGGCGAGGCGGCCAAGCATGTAGCCGACCTGGTCTCCTGCAACGGCCGAGACGAGTGCCACGGCAATGACATAGGCCAGCGTGAAGTCTCCGGCGGCTGCCAATGCACCCATCAGCATCATGACGATCGAGGCGGGCAGCGGCGCGCCGAGGCAACTGATGCCGACGACCAGCGCAAGCAGCAACAAGCCATAGGACGGCAGCGATGCGAGCAGCGTCTCGGTCAGGCTCATTTTGGCGGTCCCTGCCGGCGCAGTTCGGCAAGGGAAGCCTCTATCTCGGCCTTGAACTCATCGAAGTCCTGGCCACGCTCTTCGGCCAATCGCTCCAATGAGGGGCGGGGGCCATCTTTCGGTGGCGGAGGCAGATCCAGGTCGCGGGCTAGTTTCTCGACTGGCACATGCCAGGAATGGGCGACATAGCCGATAGTCATCCAGGGTTCGGGCGGGAGGTCCTGGCGGGCGGGGTCGTTCCAGTAGGTCACGAAGAAAATCGTTCGCCCGGCAAAGAAGATTGCGAGCGCCATCGCCAGCAGGAAGGTCGAGGTCAGGATGCGCTGGCGGCGCCAGAGTTTCAGGAATGACTTCACGGTTCTCTTGTGTGCTCAGTTCGGGTGGAGGTTGACAGGTTGTGTCTCCGGCTCTCTCTATCGTCGCCAAGCATGTAAGCGAGAACGAGGAGCGGCGGCAATGGCGGAGGCGGGTGTCAGGCTAGAAGCTAGTTGGAAAGCGGTGCTGGGAGACGAGTTCGCGCAGCCTTATATGCGCCATCTCAAGGATTTCCTGAGGTCAGAAAAGGCGGCCGGCAAGCAGATCTTCCCCAAGGGGGCGGAGTATTTCCGGGCGCTCGATCTGACGCCACTCGACGAAGTCCGGGTAGTGATCCTCGGTCAGGACCCCTATCATGGGGCCGGGCAGGCGCATGGGCTCTGCTTCAGTGTCCAGCCGGGGGTCCGCATCCCGCCGTCGCTCGTCAACATCTACAAAGAACTCCAGAGCGATCTCGGCATTGCGCCGCCGCGGCACGGCTTCCTGGAGCATTGGGCGCGACAGGGGGTGCTGCTGCTCAACAGCGTGCTAACGGTCGAGGAGGCGCGAGCCGCTTCCCATCAGGGGCAAGGCTGGGAACGGTTTACCGATGCGGTCATCCGAGCTGTCAACGTGGACTGTGAAGACGTTGTCTTCATGCTGTGGGGCTCCTATGCGCAGAAGAAGGCCGCCTTTGTCGATCAGTCTCGACATCTGGTCTTGAAGGCGCCTCATCCGTCGCCGTTGTCGGCGCATAACGGTTTCTTCGGGTGCCGGCATTTTTCGAAAGCCAATGCGTATCTTCAGTCCAAGGGCAGAAACGCGATCGATTGGCAGTTGCCCAGTGAAGCATGAGGATGTTCTGAAGTTCGATTATATATAGCGGCTTAAGTAGTAATCCGTCACTCTACCCATCAGTCAAAATACAGCCTGACGTTTATTGTGTCGTTTGTTGGGGCCGGGCAGATTGCTCAACGATTTTTTCAATCGTGTTCAGGTCTCAGCTTCATGCAGTCCGCAATTCCGGTTTCGTCCGTTTGGCGACGCCCCGTTTCGCCGCTTCACTGTCGCTGTGAAGAGGGGGCTCTCGACCTTGTTGTCATCGGTGCAGGATATCAGGGATTGTCGACGGCGCTGCATGCGGCGCGGGCCGGGCTTTCGGTTCAGGTCATCGAAGCCGGCGGGATCGGTGAGGGTGCATCCGGGGTGAATGGCGGCCAGGTGATCCCTGGGTTGAAGCAGGATCCGGAAACGCTGCTTGCACTTTTCGGTGAAGAGACCGGTCGAAGGCTCGTTGAATTTTCGGCAGGGACAGCCGATTTCGTTTTCGATCTTATCGCCCGCGAGGGGCTCGACGTTGAGCATGTGCGCTCCGGCTGGATCCAGGCGGCGCATACCGAGACTGCCATGCAAGCGGCGGCACAGCGCAACCGGCAATGGCGGGCGCAAGGGGCGGATGTCGCGCTTCTCAATCCGGCAGAGATTGCCCTCTTGACCGGTGCCGAAGGCTATCGCGGCGGTTTTCTCGATCGTCGCGCCGGTGTCGTCAATCCGCTGGCGCTCGTGCATGAACTCGCGCGCATCGCAAGCGAAGCCGGAGCAGCGCTGCTGCTGAATGATGCCGCCACCTCGCTGCAGAGAGAAGGGACCTTCTGGCAAGTCAGCACGCGGTCCGGTCGCTCGTTTCGGACCCGGAAACTCCTCGTTGCGACCAACGCCTATTCCAAGGGGCTGATGCCGAACCTTGCCCAAAGTCTCGTCTGGCTGCATTCCTTCCAGATCGCCACGGAGCCGCTGCCGCCGGATTTCGATTTCATCCTGCCGAGCGGACAGGCGGTTTCAGACAGCCGGCGGATCGTCGTCTATTATCGCCGCAGCGCCGACGGGCGTCTGGTGCTCGGTGGCCGTGGGGCGATGAATGTACCGCGCTCCAAAGCGGATTGGCTGCATCTGGAGCGGGCCATGCGTCGGCTCTTTCCGATGCTCGGATCTGTGCGGATCGAACATCGTTGGTTCGGACGTGTCGCGATGACGCCCGACCATCTGCCGCATCTTCACGAACCGCAGCCGGGGCTCTTGGCGGTGGCCGGTTGCCAGGGGCGGGGGATCGGGCTGATGATGGCGCTCGGTCAGGCTCTCGCGCGGTATCTCGCCGAGGGGAGCCGCGAGGCCCTGCCACTGCCGATCACGCCCCTGGTCCCCATTCCGCTGCATCGTTTCCGACGTCTCGGGGTCGCTGCCCATCTTGCCTGGTATCAACTGCTCGATGGGCTGGAACGCTGATCCCCGCATTCAGGTTGGGGAAAGCCTGATCACGCCGTCTTGTATGCTTGCCGTGACCCGGCATGTGACCAATAGTGCCAAACACCTTACGTTCACTCCGCTGGAGTCCGCATGTCCAACCATCTGAAGTTCTTCATAGACGGTGCGTGGGTCGATCCGCTGGAGCCTGCGGTTCTTGATGTCATCGATCCGTCGACCGAGGAGCCCTTCACGACGATCTCGATCGGTGGACGCGGCGATGTCGACCGCGCCGTGGCGGCCGCCCGAAAAGCCTTTGCCACTTTCTCGCTGACCGACCGGTCAGAGCGGCTGGCGCTTCTCGAGCGCATCCTTGCCGTCTACAACGAGCGCTTCGACGACATCGCTCAGGCGGTCAGCCAGGAAATGGGTGCGCCGCTCACCTTCGCACGGGACTCTCAGGCCTGGGCAGGACGAGCGCATCTCGAGGCCACTATTGCTGCCTTCAAGAGCTTCGAATTCACCGAGCAGCGCGGCTCGACCCGCATCGTCAAGGAACCGATCGGCGTCTGCGCGCTGATCACGCCCTGGAACTGGCCGCTCAACCAGATTGTCTGCAAGGTCGCGCCGGCAATTGCCGCCGGCTGCACCGTGGTACTCAAGCCCTCCGAGATCGCCCCGATCTCGGGGCTGATCTTTGCCGAGGTCATGGAGGCGGCGGGGACGCCTCCGGGCGTGTTCAACCTCGTCAACGGTCGTGGCCCAGAAGTCGGCCAGGTCATGGCAGGCCATCCAGATGTCGACATGGTGTCGTTCACCGGTTCGACACGGGCCGGCATCATCGTTGCCAAGACGGCGGCCGACACGGTCAAGCGTGTGGCGCAGGAGTTGGGTGGCAAGTCGGCGAACATCATCCTACCGGATGCCGATCTTGAAACTGCGGTGCGCAAGGGCGTGGAGGGCTGCTTCGGCAATTCGGGTCAGTCCTGCGATGCGCCGACCCGGATGCTGGTCCCGGCCGATCGCCACGACGAGGCGCTTCATATCGCGCGCGAGGCTGCGGAGGCTCACAAGGTCGGGGAGCCGCGCGCCCAAGATACCGTGCTCGGTCCTGTGGTGAGCGACGTTCAATACAACAAGATCCAGCGGCTGATCGAATTGGGGATCGAAGAGGGCGCGCTGCTCGTCACCGGTGGCCCCGGGCGGCCCGAGGGCCTGAACCGGGGCTACTATATTCGCCCGACGGTGTTTGGCCATGTCAGCCCGGATATGACGATTGCCCGCGAGGAGATCTTTGGCCCGGTGCTGTCGATCATACCTTACGAGACGGAGGAGGAGGCGATCACGATCGCCAACGACACCGACTATGGCCTTGCAGCCTATGTACAGTCGCAGGATATCGAGCACGCGCGGCGTGTGGCTGCCCGTATGCGCGCGGGCTCCGTCTACCTCAACTACCCTGATTGGGACACGTCCGCGCCATTCGGCGGCTACAAGCAATCCGGTAACGGCCGCGAATATGCCGACTGGGGAATCCACGACTTTCTGGAGATCAAGGGCATCGTCGGCTGGGGTGCCTGAGCTGCCTTCCCCGGCGTGAATTTGGGCGGTCCGTCCCGTTGCCAATGAGGTATGCGCCTGTCCTCAGTGGGAAATGCTTTGCCCTTTCACTACCGCCGTGTGAGTACAAGCTTGAGTAGTCCTTGCCTCAATGGCCATTCTGATGCCTAAATTTTGCCAACTTTTCCAAAGGCTTGCAGTAGAGTCTTAGGGCAGGTGCGCGGAACAATTTCCCGTGAAGTCCGTTCTTTCCGCCAATGGCAGTCAACGGAAAGGATCAAGCCATGAAGACGAAGATTATCGCTCTTGGAGCTGTTGTACTTGGTGCTGTCGCTTCTCCAGTCCTGGCACAGGAAGGTACTGTCACCGGTGCTGCCGGTGGTGCAGTGACCGGTGCCATTGTCGGCGGTCCTGTTGGTGCAGCCGTAGGCGGCGTCGTCGGTGCCATCGCGGGTACCGCTGTTGCTCCGCCGCCGGAGCGGGTCGTCACCTATGTCCAGCAGCAGCCGATCCCGGCCCAGCCGGTCGTCATCGAGCGGCAGGTGGTCGTCGGTGAACCCCTTCCGCAGGAAGTCGTGCTGACCACGATCCCAGAGGACCCGACCTACGCCTATGCCGTGGTCAACAACCAGCGCGTCATCGTTGACCCGCAGACCTACGTCGTCGTCGGCGTCGTCCAGTAATCAACGAGCACCAGCCTTGTAGAAACGAGATTTTGACCGGCCTCGCAGCCGTCGGTCATCCAATCCAGGAGGAAACACCATGGACCAACGTCCTGATCCCCGCCTCGATCAGCGCCCGCACGTCACCCAGCAGACCACTTCTGGCAGCGGCGCGACCTGGGGCATTGCAGTCCTGCTGATCGTGGTGATCGCAGCCGGCGCATTCTTCGTCTTCGGTGGCACAGACACTGCCGAAACGCCTGCTACGCCCGCCACGGAAAGCAGCACGCCCGCAGCCCCGCCAGCCGATGCTCCGGCTCCGCCGCCGGCTGACACAACAACGCCGCCTGCGGGTTCTGCAACGCCTCCGGCTGCTGATCCGGTCACCCCGCCGGCTGCAACCGATCCTGCACCGGCACCGGCACCGGCAGCGCCGGCTCCGACCGGCGGGGCCACGAATACGCCGCCCCCGACCACTACGCCTTAACAGGTATGCTGAAGCACTGCGAGGCCAGCCCTTTTGGGGCTGGCCTTTTTCGTGCCGATACGGTTTTCTCTCACTGCGTTCAGCGCGGCGACAGGACAGGAGAACGTCCAATGGGTGATGAGGGGCTGATGAACACTGAGCCGGGCCGTGCGCCACGTCTCGTCATCGATCCTTCCGACTATGCCGCTGTTTATGCGATCGGTGATGTTCACGGTTGTCTCGATGCGCTTTTGGACCTGGAAGACATGATCGGCGAGGACGCCCTGTCGATCGAAGGGCGCAAGCTGATCGTGATGCTCGGCGACTATGTCGACCGAGGACCGAAATCCTGTGCCGTCCTCTATCATCTCACAGCATCGCCGCCCTCAGGCTTCGAGCGGGTTTGCCTGCGCGGCAATCACGACGATGCCTTCCTCGCCTTTCTCGACGGTGATCCTGCCGGTGACTGGGTCCTCGACCACGGTGCGGAGACGACCCTCGCGTCCTATGGGGTGGAGGTGGAAGACTTTAACCTGCCTGCGGGCCGATTTGCCTTGCGCGAGGCCGTTAGGAGTGCCGTTCCGAGCAGCCATGTCGCCTTTCTGAGATCGCTACCGGTGCTGCTCACGATAGGTGCGGATGTCTTTGCCCATGCAGGCGTCAGGCCGGGGCGACCGCTTTCGGAGCAGAGCGATGACGATCTCATGTGGATCAGGCGTTCGTTCCTCGATCTCGGTCCAGGTCTGCCGGTGCGCGTCTTCCATGGGCATACGCCGATGCGCGAGGCCCATGTCGGTCCGGATCGGGTCAGTCTCGACACGCATTGCTATCGCAGCGGGCGGCTGACTGCGGCGCGTATTGTCGCCGGAGACGTGACAATCCTCTCGGTCGGTTAATCCTGGTGGGCGCTGTCAGCGCGCAGCCTTGTCAGGTGCGGGCTTGCCCCATTCGGCAATCGCGATGCCACCGAGAACCAGCACCAGTGCCACGACATGGAAGACCTCCAGCTTTTCGCCGAGTATGGTGACCGACAGCAAAGTACCGAAGACCGGAACGAGATTGATGAAGAGCCCGGCGCGGTTGGCTCCGATGCCTTCGACGCCCTTGATGTAGAGGATCTGGGAGATCAGCGAAGGAAATAGGCCCGCATAAAGGATGATCAGCCAGCCGCGCGTGTCGGGCAGGATCAGTTCGCCCCGGCCCGCTTCCCACCAGAGAAGCGGCAGACAGGTGATTGCGGCGGCGAGTGCCGGGACGGCCATCAGGCTCTTCCAGTGCACCGGCGGCTTCCAGCGCAGTGATACGGTGTAGATCGCATAGGAGATGCCGGCAAACAGCATAAGCAGGTCGCCGTAGTTCAGCGTCAGGGTAAGCAAGGTCTGGAGATCGCCATGAGAGGCGGTGACCGCCGCGCCGATGAAGCTGATCATGAAGCCCAGGATCTGGATCGCAGAGACGGCAATACGGAACAGAAGGAAGTTGATGACGAAGATCAGGACCGGGATCGCACCCTGTTCGATCGCGCCATTGACTGCACTCGTATACTTGAGGGCCGTGTAGAGAAAACCGTTGAAGGCCGCATAGCCAACGGCGCCGTAGAAGATCAGCAGTTTCCAGTTGGCTTTCAGGACATCCCAGTCCTTGCGGATCTGCGGGATCGCGATCGAGGCGATCACCAGGGTCGCGAGTGCCCAGCGGCCAAAGCTGAGCACCATCGGGCTCACATGACCTAGCGCCAGCTTGCCGGCAATCGTGTTGCCGCCCCAGAGCAAGGTCGTGATGACGAGAAAGGTATAGGCGCGGATGGGCAAAGACGTCATTCCCTGCATGCGGACGCCGCTTGCCGAAACCGTGTGCCCCCCGGTCCGTCATGGCGCAATTGCCTCCGAAATAGGCCAGGGGGGGCGCTTTGTCACGTAAAAAGCCAAATCGCCCGTCAAGACGGGTCGATTTCCCAAAAACAACACAGTATAGATGCGCGGGTTTGGGTAGGCGCAGGCACTGCGCAATATACAGGATTATGTGATGACGAATGTCGTGGTGATTGGTTCGCAATGGGGTGACGAGGGCAAGGGCAAGATTGTCGACTGGCTCTCCGAACGTGCGGACATCGTGGTCCGCTTTCAGGGCGGACACAATGCCGGCCACACGCTCGTCATCGACGGCGTTTCCTACAAGCTGTCCCTGCTCCCTTCGGGCGTCGTGCGTCCCGGCAAGAAGGCCGTGATCGGCAACGGCGTCGTCGTGGATCCGCATGCGCTGATCGCTGAAATCGGCCGGCTGAAGGATCAGGGCGTCGAAGTGACGCCGGACAATCTGCGGATCGCCGAAAACGCCACGCTGATTCTCTCGCTGCACCGCGAACTCGACGGCATGCGCGAAGATGCGGCCTCCAACAGCGGTACCAAGATCGGCACGACCCGCCGTGGTATCGGCCCGGCATACGAAGACAAGGTCGGCCGTCGTGCGATCCGCGTCATGGATCTCGCCGACCTCGACGCGCTGGAAGGCAAGGTCGAGCGCATTCTGACCCATCACAACGCGCTGCGCCGCGGCTTCGGCGTTGCCGAAATCGAACACAAGACGATCATGGAAGAGCTGACGTCGATCGCCGATCGTGTGCTGCCCTTCATGGATTCGGTCTGGGTGCTCTTGGACAAGGAGCGCCGCAAGGGCTCGCGCATCCTGTTCGAAGGCGCTCAGGGCTCGCTGCTCGACATCGACCACGGCACCTATCCCTTTGTGACCTCTTCGAACACGGTTGCCGGCCAGGCCGCTGCCGGTTCGGGCATGGGCCCGGGCTCGCTCGGCTATATCCTCGGGATCACCAAGGCCTACACGACCCGCGTCGGTGAAGGTCCGTTCCCGACCGAACTGCATGACGAGATCGGTCAGTTCCTCGGCGAGAAGGGGCATGAGTTCGGCACCGTGACGGGCCGCAAGCGTCGCTGCGGCTGGTTCGATGCGGCGCTGGTGCGCCAGTCGGTCGCGACCAATGGAATCACCGGCATTGCATTGACCAAACTCGACGTTCTCGATGGACTTGAAGAGCTGAAGATCTGCGTCGGCTACAAGCTCGACGGCCAGGATATCGACTATCTGCCGGCAGCGCAGGCTGCCCAAGCGCGCGTCGAGCCGATCTACATCACGCTCGAAGGCTGGAAGGAATCGACCGTCGGAGCCCGGAAATGGGCGGATCTGCCGGCTCAGGCGATCAAATATGTCCGTCAGGTGGAAGAACTGATTGGAGCACCGGTCGCGCTCCTGTCGACAAGTCCGGAACGGGACGACACCATACTTGTGACGGATCCCTTCGAGGATTAATCTAGGATTTTAATGAAATTTTGCCGGCGCGGCGGCCCGGCTCTCAAGAGAAAGTGCTGATGGCTGACTTTATCGCTGTGATTCGACGGGCCGTGGACGGCCTGTCGAACAATACTCCGGAGATGCGCGCGCGGGTCTATGAAAAAGCTCGCGCCGCTGTCGTTCGGCAGCTCGAGAACATGTCACCGCGCCCGCCCGAGCATATGCTGCAGCGTCAGCTGGACAAGCTCGACGCGGCTATCCGTGAAGTCGAAGCGGAACATGCGGATGCCTTGCCGCCGCTCGACGAGACGCCTGATTCTCCCATGCCTGCGGCTGCGGCTGCCGGTGTGGCTGTGACAGCGGCAGCCTCTGCGCCTGCCTGGGCCGAGCCGCAGCCGGAATACGCGCCTTCTTCGAACGAGGATGTCGCGGGGCCGGAACCGGTTGAAGACGCTCCTCCGGCCGCACTGCCGGTCGAGCCTCAGCCGGCGGTGAGCGGTGATGACTGGGCGGACGCGCATATGGCCGAGCCTGCTGCCCCTGCGCCGGCGGAGGAGCCAGTCCAAGTCGCCGAAGAACCCGCTTACCTCGCCGAAGAAACCGTTCCGCCGGCGGAAGAGGCTGTTCCGGAACAAGCTGCCGAACCGATGTCGTCTTCGGAAAGCGCCTGGCAGGACGAACCGGTTCCTGCACAGGTCGAGCCGGAAGAGGATTATTCGAGACTCTATGAGAGCCAGGGGTACGACGCTCCGGCTGTCGAACCTGAGCCGCAGTACGAGCCAACGCCGGAGCTCCGGCACGAGGTTGAAACGGTTGCCGCAGCTGCGACCTACGGCGAAGTGCCGACCGCGGAAGAGACCTGGCCTCGGGGTGACGAGCCGGAAGCCGCAGCGCCCGCCTGGGATACCGTGCCTGCTGTCGAGGCCGAGCCTGTGGCCGAAGAGCCTCTCGTCTCGGACCAGGCAGTCGAAATCGAGCCTCATCATGAGCCGCACGCACCGGAAGTTGGCGTTCGGGTGGATTCGGTCGAGGATTGGCTGCAGAGCCGCGCACTCGATCCGGCCCCGGTCATCCCCTCCGCAAGCTGGGACCTGCCGGCCGCGACCGAGACAGCGGCCAATCGCGTCCCCGAACTGCCGGAAATCGACACCGCCCCGCCGGCGGTTTCTTATACGCCGACCGACGAGTTCCCGGCCTATGAGGAGCCCGTGCATGTCGAGGCAAGCAAGGACTTCGTCGCACCGGAGGGCTTGAGCCTTCCTGAGGCTGACCCAGAAGTGCTCGGCAAGATCGCATCCAGCACCTCCGCTGCACCGGCAATCGACGCCGATGACTTCAGCCAATGGTTCCAGGAGCATGTGGACCAGGGGGAAACCCAGAAAGGCGAGGCTGCTCCGGTTTCTGCCTCTGCTGTCCCCGCAGCCAGCGAATGGGACGAGCACATCGACAGCTTCGCACCCAGCGCCAAGGGTGCGCAGGTCGATGTGGCCGGCCAAGCCGATGGCATGGAAGCGCTTGTCGGCGGCTATGGCCAGCAGCCTTCCTATCGCCTGGAACCCAAGAAGCGTCGCAATCCTGCACCGATGATCGTCGCCGCACTTGTTCTGGTGGTGCTGGGCGCCGGCGGCTATCTCGCCTGGAGCATGCGAGATGAAATCGGCAGCATGGTTGCGAACCTGACGGGCGAAGTGGCGCCGACGGAGCAGTCCGCAGAGGCGCCCGAGACGACACCTGCCGAGCAGCCGGAGGCACCGGCCGACACCGCCGCTGCGCCGCAAGAGACGGCTCCTGCGGTTGACGATGGCAGCCAGAAATTCACGCAGCGCCTGCGTCCGGACGGCACGGAAATCGATGCAGGTGCCGGATCGGCGCCGATCGAGGGAGCACCTGCCGAAGGTCGCTCGGTTTCGGCCCAGACCGTTGCGTCCACGGTGGAGCCGACCGATGCACCGGCGGCTGCCAATGGCGCAGCGGCTACGCCGACGCCGGGAGCCGCGGCCAATACGGCAGTTGTGGCCGGCGGGGAAAAGCTCTTTCTCTACGAAGAGCGTATCGGCCAGGCGACGCCTGTTGCGGTCCCTGGTTCGATCACATGGTCGGCGGTGCGTGAAAACGGTCCGGACGGCCGACCTGATCCGCAGATCCAGGGCCGTATCAACGTGCCGGAGCGTGGCATCTCGGCGCTGCTGACCTTCAAGCGCAACACCGACAACTCGCTTCCCGCGAGCCACATTATTGAAGTCGTGTTCTCCGTGCCTGCGGATTTCGAGGGTGGTGCGGTAGAAAACCTGCAGCGGATCGCGATGAAGCGCACCGAGCAAGACCGCGGCGACCCGCTCGTGGCCGTCACGGCCAAGGTGACCGACGATACTTATCTCGTGGCGCTCAACGATTTCGAGGATGTCGTGAAGCGCAACATGGACCTTCTGTCCACGCGCGGCTGGATCGACATTCCCGTCACCTACCGCAATGGTCGACGCGCACTGATCACGCTCGACAAGGGAACGACCGGTGGCAATGTCTTTGATCAGGTTATCCGCGAGTGGGCGGCGCTGACGCCCGCTGCGCCGGCGAACTGAGGCTCGTCCCTATCGCTTTTTTACGGATCCGCCGGGCTTGTCCCGGCGGATTTTTGTTTTCCGGGTTCGGCCGCCTGCGATTGTCGGGCTATGCGCTTAGGAAACGCGGCTGGTTGCTGCGGGAGGGCGTCTGTTGCGGCAATCATCGGCGGCGCTGTGCTTCTCTGCTGGTTCTGTGTTCTGACGGCGCTTTCGATTGCAGTGTTCTCGCGCCAGCAACTGGCATCGGAGTGACGCGGGGCCATTTCTCCCAAACAAAAGCCGCCCGGTTGCCCGGACGGCTTGAACAATTGTCGACGATGTCGAAGTTCTTTATGCCTCGACCACGCGCAAGGCCTTGGCGCGCTCCAGAGCATCCTTCTGGACGGCTTCCTGGACCTTCTCGAAGGCGCGGACCTCAATCTGACGGACGCGTTCGCGGCTAATGTCGAACTCGGTGGAGAGGTCTTCCAGCGTGACCGGATCATCTGCAAGGCGACGTGCCTCGAAGATGCGGCGTTCGCGGTCGTTCAACACGCTCATTGCGCGCTTCAGCATGCTGCGGCGGGTTTCGAGTTCGTCCTGTTCGATCAGAACGGCCTCCTGGCTGTCGTGGTCGTCTACGAGCCAATCCTGCCACTGACCGCTTTCGCCTTCGGCGGCGCGCAAGGGTGCATTCAACGACGCGTCGCCGGAGAGGCGGCGGTTCATCGAAATGACCTCTTCCTCTGACACCTTCAGCTTGGTCGCGATCTCGGTGACCTGATCTGGCTTCAGGTCGCCTTCCTCGATCGCCTGGATCTTGCCCTTGAGGCGACGCAGGTTGAAGAACAGGCGTTTCTGGTTGGCGGTCGTACCCATCTTCACCAGCGACCACGATCGCAGGATATATTCTTGGATCGAGGCCTTGATCCACCACATGGCATAGGTGGCCAGGCGGAAGCCGCGTTCGGGATCGAATTTCTTGACGGCCTGCATCAGGCCAACATTGCCTTCCGAGACGACTTCGCCGATCGGCAGGCCGTATCCGCGATAGCCCATGGCAATCTTCGCAACCAGGCGCAGGTGGCTCGTGACCATTCTGTGCGCTGCGTCACGGTCGCCATGCTCGGCATAACGCTTGGCAAGCATGTATTCTTCCTGGGGTTCCAGCATTGGGAACTTGCGGATCTCGTCCAGGTAACGGTTGAGGCCGGCTTCTCCGGCTGTGATCGATGGCAAACTGCTGCGGGCCATATAGCACCCCTCTTTCTTCGCGGGCTCCCAATTCCGGCGAGCCTCATCTCCGTGGATCTCTCTATCCCACAGAAATCCGTATGACAGATAAGTATGGCAAAACGGCGATACAAGATTTGTGTTCCGTCACGAGGCCGTGACGGAGTGTCAATCGAAAGAGAACGGTCAGGTTCAGAGCGTCAGGGTCTCACATCGCCTTCAAGGCGTCGATCACCTTCTGCAGATCCGCCGGAATTGGCGCTTCGAAACGCATGGTTTCGCCTGTTGTCGGGTGTTCAAAGGCAAGCAGGTAGGCATGCAGCGCCTGGCGGTGGAACTTGTTGACGGCGCGCTTGGCGTCCTCGGGCAGGAGGTTCGACTTGGTCTTGAAGGCCGCGCCGTATTCCTGGTCGCCAACCAGCGGATTGCCGATATGCGCCATATGCACGCGGATCTGATGGGTGCGGCCCGTTTCCAGGCGGCACTCGACCAGCGAGGCAAGGCAGGTGGCATCAGGCTTTTCACCATAGCGTTCGAGCACGGTGTAATGGGTGATCGCCTCGCGGGCGTCGTCGGTGTCCTCGCGCTTTACTGTGCGCTTGGTACGGTCGGCGCCGGAGCGGCCCAGTGCCGCATCGATCGTACCGGCGAGCGTGCGCGGGCGGCCCCAGACGACGGCGCGGTAGGCGCGCTCCAGCGGGCCGGTGCGGCCGTGATCGGCGAACTGGTCGGCAAGGTGACGGTGGGCAATATCGTTCTTGGCCACGACCATGACGCCCGACGTATCCTTGTCGAGGCGGTGAACGATGCCCGGGCGCTTGACGCCGCCGATGCCCGAGAGCGTATCGCCGCAATGATAGATCAGCGCATTGACCAGCGTGCCATGCCAGTTGCCGGCGCCCGGATGGACGACGAGGCCCGGCGGCTTGGCAATTACGATCAGGTCCTTGTCCTCGTAGAGCACCTCAAGCGGGATGTTCTCGCCCTTCGGCTGCGGATCCTCCGGCTCGGGAAGATCGATGACGACGCTGTCTCCCGGCTTGATCTTGCGGTTCGGACTGTCGAGCAAATTGCCGTTGAGCTGGACCGCGCCCTGTTCGATCAGTGCTTTCACCCGATTGCGGGAAAACTCGGCCCCGAGGGCCGCCGTCAGCCAGGCATCGATGCGGCCGGAGGCGTCGTCCTCGGCAATCAGCTCTTTCCTTGATGCGGCGGCTTCGTTAAAGGGGTCGGTCATCATGTCATCCCGTCTTACGGCGGCCAGGGTCTCGGCCTTTGTCGCTGCCATTTGGCACAGACCGGGGGCTTCGACAATCGACAGCCGGTAGCCCCGGCAATTTTCTCCGGCTCGTTCGCATCGGGGAAGGCATGCAAATCAGCGCGAACCTGGATTGGAAACGACTGCTGCCATGGCTCATATCGACGACGAGAACCCGGAAGACAAGCCGCTTGATCCCGTCATGGAAGGTGTGCGCCGCAAGATGGTCAAGCTGCAGCTGATCTCGGGCGGCATCATGGCGGTGCTCTTCCTCGCCGTGCTCGTATCGATCGTTTACAAGCTGACCCGCGACGAAGGCGGTGCCCAACCAGTCGCCTCGACGGCGCAGCCTTTCGCGGTACCGTCAGACCAGCCGCTCAGCCTGACCGCCAACCTGCCGGCCGGTTTTCGCGTCGTGCAGACCTCGTTGTCCGGCAGCCAGATGCTGATCTACGGCGAAACGGCTGAGGGCGCGCGCAAGGCCTTCGTCTTCGATCTATCGCTCGGCCGCATTATTGCCGACGTCACGCTCGCCGGCAACTGAGGCCGGCGTGGATCCGAGGCGCCTCATCGAGATCACCGATCCCGGCGATGTGAGGATCACCGAGTTCACATCAATCCGCGAACGCGACCTCACGGGTCGGCACGGCCAGTTTGTCGCCGAAGGCACGGTGGTGCTTTCGATGCTGGCCAAGGCGCATGCCCATGGTGGATCAGTGCGGGCAGAGAAACTGCTTCTGCTGAAGAACAGGGTCGCCGGGCTCTCTTATCTGATCGACCAGTTTGCGGCTGACATTCCGGTCTATGTGGCCGAAGCTGCGGTTCTCGACGCGATCGCCGGCTTCCACCTGCATCGTGGCGTCCTTGCGCTCGGCAGCCGTGCTGCGCCGCCCGAACCGAAGGATCTGGTCGCCCGTCTGCCTGAAAGCTCTCTGGTGCTGGTTGGCTGCGGCATTTCCAATCACGACAATGTCGGTGCCCTGTTCCGCAATGCGGCAGGCTTTACCGCCGATGCCGTCCTCCTCGACGAGACCTGCTGCGATCCGCTCTATCGCAAGGCACTGCGCGTTTCCGTCGGCTCGGTTCTGACCGTTCCTTATGCCCGGCAGGGGAGCGCCGAAGAGTTGCTCGGGACACTTGCAATGGCCGGGTTCGAAATCTGGGCCCTGTCACCTTCAGGCGTGGTCGAGATCGGTGCGATCGCGCCGGGCCGACGCGTGGCGCTGGTCATGGGAACTGAAGGGGAGGGACTTCCGGCTGCGATCCTTAATCGCTTCCGGTCGGCTCGCATCGCCCAGGCCCCGGGTCTCGACAGCCTGAATGTCGGCACGGCCAGCGGCATTGCTCTTTACGGCATCGCGCGCGCCATGGGACGCCTCGGCTAAACCCGGGGTCGCGAGTGCGGTTTCAGATCGCCAGGGCAGCCGGATTATTCGGCCGGCGTCGCCATGCCGGCGCCACGACCGATCGACGGGTCCATGGCGAGTACCCGATCGACCAGGCTTTTTGGTTTGTCACCGTTCTTTGATTGCGGCGAGACGAAGTCTGTGATGACGCTCTGCTCGCCTTCACGGGCGGCCGTCAGGACGATCATCTTCGCGGCGATGTCGCCGAGTTCTTCACGCAGTGCATCGTCTTCGGTCGAGGCCTTTGCCCTCAACAGGCGCTCGGTCAGGGCCGTCTGGCTTCTGCGAATGTCGTATTCCAGCGCGGTCGTATCGGTCGCGAGGTTGGAATTGGCGATCTCGTCTTCGGGCATCGGCGTATCCTTGGCGTCGGGTATCGCGATGCCGGCTTCGCGCAGGGCGCGCTGGGCTTCGCGGAGCTGGGCATTGGCCGTCTTCAGCTTTGCGCGGAGATCGCGAAGCTCGCGTGTGCGGCGCTCGACCAGCGAACTTGCGTCGGCTCTTTCCGCAGCATCGCGTGCCAGGACGTCTTCAAGGCGCAGAACCTTGTGTTCTTCCTGAGACAGGCGCAATTCCGCATCCTTGGCGCGCTTGCCGAGCAGCTTGTTTTCCCGCCGCAAGTCTTCCCGCTCATCGCGCATGCCTTGAATGCGCGTCTTCAGCGTGTCGATCTCGGTGTCGCGGCTCATCGCTTCGATGCGCATGGTGTCGATGTCACTGATCAGGCGGGCAATGCGATGGGCGCGGTCCTCGAGTTCGACATCCTTGGCGGCGGCTGCAATTTCCACCCGCTTCAAGGTTTCGCGCATCGTCGACATTTCCACGTCGCCCCGACGCAAACGCGAACGCAGGTCGGCGGCTTCCGTGCTCATGTCTTCTATCTGGACCTTGAGCTCCTTCGTTTCTGCGACGAGGCGTGCCGCTTCGCCGCTGAGCGTCTCGTTCTTCAGCGTCAGGCCAATGGTCTTTTCACGCTCGCGGGTCAGATCGTGCTGGGTTTTGGCGTTTTCTGCTGCATAGAGTGCGCGCACCATGTCCTTCTGGGCGCGGATCTCCTGCGGACTGAGCGGCATGGTGGCCTTCAGACGGTTTTCCGTATAACGCACCACGCGCTGGTGTACGGCCGGGGCAACGAGCATTACCAGCAGCGCCGCTGCCATAAATCCCATTGCGAATATCAGGGTATATTCAATCACGACGGCGCCACAGCACTAGGAAAGCATTAGCAGATAGTTAAGCATGGGGAGTGTCGCCCGGCAAGCAGAACAGCGTGACGAGCCATGCCCTTGCACCAATATGGCTAACGAGAGAGCAGATCGAGCTTGCTTCAGCCTTAAGGATTAAGGCGTGACGGTTCAGAAAGGGTTCCAGGTGGGGGTGCGCGTCAGCTTCAGATAGCCGACATTGACCCCGAGGCGTGCGCCGATGCCGGTGCGAATCGGGACCAGGACCACGTCACGGCTCTTCAATACGGTCATGCCGACGCCGGCAACGATGTAAGCCGAGCCGCTGACGCCGCCATAGCGGGCATAGAGCGTGTCGACATCCGGCAGGTCATAGACGAGCATCATGGTGCGGGTGCCGTTGCCGCCGTAGTCGATGCCGAGCGACGGGCCTTGCCAGAAGACATCATGCTGGCCGACATTCTTGGTGTAGAGCGTGCCTTCGCCATAGGTCAGGCCGGCAATAAGGGCGCCCGAGCCTTCCTGGCCGAGAATATAGCCGTTCGGAAGGCCGTTCTGCTCGAAGGCCTGCTCGATCACCTTGGCGAGCGCGCCACTGGTCTCGCCAAAGAAGCCATGACCTGCGTCGACCACTTCCTGGATCGAATATTCACCTGCGGCATGGGCGGGGCGCAGGACCGAAACGAGGCTGATCGTTGCCAGAACGGCGACGGCGAGCGACCGCAGCAGCGGCAGGGAGCGAATGGGCAGGTGACGCATGGTGCCTCCTAAATGCGAAGCCGACGGATTCGGCGTCTTCCTTGGGGGTAATTAAACCTAGCGAGCATCGTCTTAATAATCGGTTTACCAAATATGGTGTCATTATGGCCGAACGGTATCCGACCAAGTCGTAGCCAGCGGACGTGTGTCCGACTGTTGCTTCGAGGGTCCACATCTTCTGGAGAAGACCATGGCGAAGAATCCTAATCTCACGCTTGCAGGCCCCGATCTTGCTGCGCTGCTCTGCAGCCGAGTCTGCCATGATGTGATCTCGCCTGTCGGAGCGATCAACAACGGCCTGGAGTTGCTTGATGAAGGCGGCGCAGATGCCGATGCGATGGACCTGATCCGGACCAGCGCGCTCAACGCTTCGGTCCGCCTGAAATTTGCCCGCCTCGCCTTCGGTGCATCGGGTTCGGTCGGTGCTTCAATCGATACCGGCGAGGCAGAAAAGGCTGCGAAGGACTTTGCGCAGGCCGAGAAGAAGACCGAGGTCACCTGGACCGGGCCGCGCGCGATCATCGCCAAGAACCGGGTGAAGCTGCTGCTCAACCTCTTCCTCGTCGCCTATGGCGCCATTCCGCGTGGCGGTTCGCTGGATATTTCTCTCGAAAACCCGGAAACGGATGCCAAGTTCAAGATCGTTGCGAAGGGGCGCATGTTGCGGGTGCCGCCGAAGTATCAGGAAATCCTGTCCGGTCATCTCGAAGAAGCCGTCGATGCCCATACCATCCAGCCGTACTACACTGTGCTGCTCGCGGATGAGTGCGGCATGGAGCTGAAATGCGTGCCGAGTGAAGGCGAGATCGCGTTCACCGCCGAAGTGGTGGCCTAAGCCGTCCTAATTCGGGACGCGCAGGTGCTACAACCGGTAACCTTTCCTTAGGCGCGGCCCGTTAAGGTATCCATTACATTTCAGATCCCCGCATATGGGGAGGGGAGTTCACCATGAAGCGCCTGATGATCGCAGACGGATCCGACATCGTTCGCAAGGTCGGCAAGAAGATCCTGTCGGAACTCGGCTACCAGGTCACGGAAGCCGCTTCCGGCCGCGAGGCGCTGTCGCGCTGCGAGCGCGAGCTTCCCGATGTGATGATCGTCGATGCCGGCATGGCTGACGCCCTCGATCTGATATCGAATGTCCGTGCGCTGCCGGAAGGCAAGGCGGTCAAGATCTATTACTGCGTGGTTGAAGCCGAGCTGAAGGTGATGATGGCCGGCAAGCGGGCAGGGGCCAGCGACTTCCTGCTGAAGCCGTTCGATCGCGAGATCCTCACCAAGACTTTCGGCGACAAGGCGATCGCCGCCTGATTTCCCTCTCGGGGACTTGAAGAACGACATCTGACAAGGCGGTGCCCAGGGCGCCGCCTTTTGTGTTTTTGCTGTGCGTGGTCAGGGAAGCCATCGTTTCGTTGCTCTAAAATGCAAGAAGCCCGCGTCACCGACGCGGGCTTCTTTGAAGAAGTGGGAAAGGGCTTATGCCGTTTCCTGGTATTCCGCGCCATCCGGCTCGCGCAGCACGTAGCCGCGGCCCCAGACAGTTTCGATGTAGTTGGCGCCACCGGCAGCATTTGCGAGCTTCTTGCGCAGCTTGCAGATGAAGACGTCGATGATCTTCAGTTCCGGCTCGTCCATGCCACCATAGAGGTGGTTCAGGAACATTTCCTTCGTGAGCGTGGTGCCCTTGCGGAGCGAAAGAAGCTCCAGCATCTGGTATTCCTTGCCCGTCAGGTGAACGCGCTGACCGCCGACTTCGACCGTCTTGGCGTCCAGGTTCACGATCAGCTCGCCGGTGATGATGATCGACTGAGCATGGCCCTTCGAGCGACGCACGATCGCATGAATGCGGGCAACCAGTTCGTCCTTGTGGAACGGCTTGGTCATGTAGTCGTCAGCGCCGAAGCCCAGACCACGTACCTTGTCTTCGATGCCCGCCATACCGGAAAGGATCAGGATCGGCGTCTTCACCTTGGACAGGCGAAGGGTACGCAGCACCTCATAACCGGACATGTCAGGCAGGTTCAGGTCGAGCAGAATGATGTCGTAATCGTAGAGCTTACCGAGGTCGACACCTTCTTCGCCGAGATCGGTGGTGTAGACGTTGAAGCTCTCGGACTTGAGCATCAGTTCGATGCTCTGCGCCGTCGCGCTATCGTCTTCAATGAGTAGAACCCGCATATTTATCCCCTTTACCGCCGCCGAAAGGTCAAGATGGCCCCCTACGCGATACGGATCCAGTCGTTGCCTGATTTGAAGGCTGCCACCAATTGGTTAACAAATTCTGATTCCCTCTGGCAAGGTGTATCGAATTTATTAAGCAAAGATATCAGCCTCCTGATTCTTCATGTGTTTCCGGTCATCGCCACACCTGAATCAGCGCCTCAGGAAAACCCTGTAACCGATTCATTTGACTCATCATTGTCACGAGCTCTTTTCGGGCTCTGGCATTTACTGACCCTTAAGTGATCGGGCTTATCATTAACGATGCCCGTAAACGAAAGGTTACCAAAGGTAGCTTTTTGTTAACGCCGCGGACTTTTTTTGGACGAATCGGTGGCGGGCGTGTTGAGTAGCAAGTGTGGCGGGGGGTCTCGCATCACGGGAGTATTGCGTATGAAGTCGCGTGAGAGCCTGGTACGCCTGAAGGGATTTCAGGTTACCGAAAAGCGTCGGCAATTGCAGCAGTTGCAGTCAATGATGTCGGAATTCGAACGGATGGCGAAGGAGCTTGAGGCTCAGATCGGCATCGAGGAAAAGAAATCGGGCATCACCGATCCCAATCATTTCGCCTATCCCACCTTCGCCAAGGCGGCACGCCAGCGCGCGGACAATCTTCAGGTCTCGATCCGGGAACTGAATGTCCAGCAGGAAGCGGCAGAACTGGCGTTGGAAGAGGCTGAAGCGGAATACCAGAAGGCGGCGGCTCTGGAAGAGCGCGACGGCCAGATGCGTGTCCGGGCCTGAATAACGCTATTCAGTCTGGTTGAGATTCCAAACAAGAAGGCGGGCGCGGGTCGAGCAGCGTCCGCCTTCGTTCGTCTCGGGTGCCGACTGGTCGGTGCTCACTTGCGCACGTCGTTCCAATCCGGGTGGCGATCCATCTGCGCCTTCATGAAGGGGCAGAGCGGGATGATCTTCCAGCCGCCTTCACGCGCAGCCGCGACGGCGTGTTCGGCGAGCGCCTGGCCGGCGCCCTGTCCGCGCATGGTGCCCGGAACTTCGGTGTGGTCGATGATGATCAGGCTGGCGGAGGCGCGGGAATATGTCATGACGGCCGGCTCGCTGATGCCCTCGACACGGCCGACATAGCGTCCGCCCGATCCTGCTTCCTCACTGGTGATCTGCATTGACGCCTCCTGTTGCCGGGTTTCGATGGTTCTGCTTAACATCGGTGAGAGTCGACCGGCAACGCAATCACCGGATACGCAGTGTTCGATGTCAGGAGGAAGCCATTGTGGTCGTCTGGTTGAAGGCGCTTCTCCTCGTCGGAGCTTCAATCTCGTTTGCGCTCGGCGTCAGCCTGCCGCTGATGCGGTTCGAAAGCTTTTACGTCTTTTCCACGGATGCATCATTGGTCGAGGTGATCGTTTCGCTCTTTGCTGACGGAGACGTGGTGCTTGCGCTTCTGGTTGGGCTCGTTTCCATCGTCTTTCCGCTTATGAAGCTGCTGCTCCTCGCGGCCGAGGAGATTGCGGGCGAAGCGCAACCGGGGCAGGGGGCGCTGACGCGCCTGGTCCCGGTGCTGTCGAAATGGTCGATGATGGATGTGTTGCTGGTCGCCATCGTCATTTTCGCGACGAAATCCAGCGGACTCGCTCAGGCCTTTACGCAGCCGGGCCTGTGGTTCTATGCCGGCTCCAGCCTTGCGGTTGCGGCTCTCAGCGGCTTGAATGCAGGACGCTTCGCCCGAAAAGCATGAAACCGGCAGGCTAGGCCTTACCGGTTTCATGTATGGGTCTGATGCAAATGGGAGTGTACCGGGCGAGCCGGTACGAAAATGGATTAATGGCGATACTGCTGAATTCGGGTGGTGCGCAGGCCCGGCAGGCCGTGATCGTTGATCGACGACTGCCAGGACAGGAATTCCTCGACCGTCAGTGTGTAGCGTTCGCAGGCTTCTTCCAGGCTCAACAGGCCACCACGCACAGCCGCGACAACCTCAGCCTTGCGGCGGATCACCCAGCGGCGCGTATTGGCCGGCGGAAGATCGGCAATCGTAAGGGGGCTGCCATCGGGGCCGATGACATATTTCACTCGTGGGCGGATCATTTCGGTCATTGGACTCTCTATACAAACTCAAGACCACACACCCTCATACTAGGACCGATGCTTTAAAATTTGCCTAAGCCCATTGTAAGCATTTGATAATAATTTTTCCCGATCAGGCCCGAGCAAGAGTCGCTGCGTTGCGGAGAAGTTGATTAAACTTGCGGCAAATGCATAGGAGTTATGCGAGGACTGCGGCTGGTGCCCATTAGCGATCTATGGCATTGGCTCCGCAGCAATACTGATGTCTCGATCGATATCTCGATCGGAAGGGCAGATGTCGAGCATCAAGGTTCCCCTCGGGGGGCGCAAGACCGGCGACAGGCCCAGCTGATACTCGTTCTGCATGGAACGATTCAATGTCCATAAACATTCGAAATCCCGATCGGACGAACGTCCGGTCGAAAGGAGTTTTATGTTCAGGCCAACTGATGTGACGGGCAGTCACGGTCTTGGTGACGGTGATGCCGTTTTTCAGAGCGAAGCGCTCTCCACCGGCCCATGGGGACGCGAGTTCTCCGCGCTCGGTCGCAGCCATGGCTTCCGAAACACGCTGCTTGCGCGCGTTCCAAAGGCCGATAGTCCGGAGTTCTCGGCTAATCTCATCCTCTGCACCTGGCCTGACGAATTGCGCCTCGGTTATGAGGCGGCAGAGGTCTATGCCGGCAGCCTGCTGATTGGGCGGATCAAGCAGACGATCCTCCCGCTTTTCACGCATGACAACCTGTTCCTCGGCACGCCGGGATCGGAGGCGCGCCAGCCGCTCGCCCCGCTTTTCCAGCAGTTCGAGCTCGGCGGTTCTCTGGTCCTCAACCTCTACGATCGCAACCAGACCCAATATGTGCTCGTCTTTTCGGGGCGTGACCATGCGCCCGAGCGTCCGGAAATCGCAGCTCTGCAGCTGGGTGCGATGGAGCTCCTGGATGCCGGCGTCGAGGCCCTGGTGCCGCGGCTTGGGCCGAAGGAAAAGCTGTCGGCGCGCGAGATCGAGTGTCTACGCTGGTCGGCTGCCGGCAAGAGCAGCGACGAGATCGCGATCATCCTCGACATTTCGAGCCATACGGTCGTCAGCTATTTGAAGAGCGCGATGCGCAAGCTCGAGGCGGTGAACCGCATGCAAGCGGTCGCGCGCGCCTGTCGCTATCGGCTGCTCTGACAGCAGTCTCCGTTACAGACGAAAAAGGGCGCCGGCTTTCTCAAGCGGCGCCCTTCGTCGTTCTGGTCTTTAGAGAAAGGCGAGGCTGAGCTCGGTCTTGCCGTAGCCGAACTGGTACTGGATCGTGCCCAGATGCCGAAGTGCCAGGGTGTCACCGGCATCCAGCCAGCCCAGGGCGACCGTGCTCGATGTTCCTGCGCCCCCGACATGGGTTGCTATATCGGCCGAGCCGTTGCGGCTGACATGGACGGTGTGGGTGCCGGTGCTGACGGCAGAGACGCTCAGCGACAGCAGATAGTAACCGGATGAAGCGACCACCAGTGAACGGCCATGGCCGGAGGCGAGCGGTGCGCCGAGGGTCATGTCTCCACCAGAGAGGTGCAGATCGTCGAAGCCGGTGAAGCTGCCGGCTGTCGGTGTGAGGGTTGTCGTGGCGAGAGCAGCGCGGGCGAGCGGCCGCTGGTCGTGGCGCACATAGCCTTCGGGGGTGACGCTGACGGCCTGACGCCAGCCTGTCATGTCGCCGTTCACCTTCAGCGAGAAGCGATCCTCTCCGGCAAGCCCCATCTCTGCGCGACCCTGCCAGTTGGACTGGAAGATCATGCTCGCGGTATCCGCGGTTCCCGCCTTGTTGATCGCCAGCCGGTGGCTGTCGCCGGCGTGATTGAACAGAGCTGCCGGCGAAGAAAGGGAGAGCCTGTTGAAGCCATCGGCATCGGCGGCGATCCCTAGACGCTCGAAGCGCGCTTCTTCCGCCAGCGGCGGAATAATCCACTCAGTACCCTCGAAAATCCTCAACCTCTGCTCGTCGCGGAACAGAGCGTGCCAGCCGATCCTGGGTATAATGAAGACCCAGACGCCGTCCTGAAACAGCGCGAGTTGCCCGGCATGCCCTGTCCACGGGCCGGGCTCCGGTGTTGTCACCCAGTGGATTTCTCCTTCCTCCGGATCGGCAGGCGGACTGCTCGAATTGCCAGCGACAACCAGTTGTACCAGCGCGTCCAGCCGCTGAAGCGCTTCGTTGTGGGTCACGTGTTTCTGCGCCTGCGCCGGCAGGATGAAGGGCAGGGCGAGATTGGGGGTCGTGTCGGGCATGGTCTCTCCTTCGCGTTCGGCTGCCAGGGCAGCGCGGGTTAAAGCGGAGAGTGTGGGCGAGCCGCAGAGGAGGGGGATGAAAAGCACATGCCCCCATTGAAAAATCTTGAGTTTTTCCGAAACTCATCCCCGCTCGGAGGGGCGTCCCGTGGCGAGGAAGGGGGGATTTTCAAAGGCGCGGAGACCGGGCAGGCGTTTGCCATAGGTGAGCGGCACGCCGTCTTCGGTGGCAACCATGCCACCGGCCGCCCGAAGCACGGCATCGCCTGCAGCCGTGTCCCATTCCATTGTCGGGCTGAAGCGCGGGTAGAGGTCGGCCACGCCCTCGGCCACCATGCAGAACTTGAGCGAGGAGCCGACCGTCTTGCGCTCCAGGATCGCGGCCTTGCGGATATAGGCGTCGGTCGCATCGCAATTGTGGGAGCGGGAAACAAGCGCTGACGGAGAAGCCCCCTTCAAGCGCGCCGCAATCGGCATGCGCGCGATCACCGCATCCTTCTCATCCAGCTTGACCTTTTCCGCCTTGCCGGGGCCGCCAAGATAGAGCGCGTGTAGTGCTGGCGCATGGACGACACCGAGGACCGGTATGCCGGCTTCGATCAGGGCGATGTTGACCGTGAAGTCGTCATGGCCGCCGATGAACTCGCGGGTGCCATCGAGCGGATCGACCAGAATGAAACGGCCGCCGCTCACGTCTGGAATGCGGCCGGCAGCGACTTCTTCTTCGGCAACCACAGGGACTTCGGGCATGTGGCGGGCAAGTGCATCGAGAATCAGGCGTTCGGCGGCTTCGTCCGCCTCGGTCACCGGAGACTTGTCGCCTTTCAGGCGCACCCCCGCACCCGCCTTGTAGATGCCGAGAATGACACGGCCAGCGGCAATCGCGCTCGTCTCGAACAGCTTCAGAATGTCCTGCCTATCACGCACCTGAACCGGGCTCCCGATCACATCCACTCCGGTTTATCCCCGTCTCCCACGCTTTGGAAGTGCTCGATGTCGCAAGCTCTTGCCGGGGTGTGATGTTTCTGTGCTGCACTGCGATCAAACCTGTGTTCCATGTCTCAAACAGCATAGATTTTGTCCTGATCGCGCTTGCTCTTTGTGACGCCTATGCGAATGTGACGCGACATTTGCAGAGGTTGTTCGATGCGTTATTCCGCCCTTTCGATCTTCCGCCAGGCGCTTTCCGGCAACCGGAACTGGGCGCCGATGTGGCGCGAGCCGCAGCCGAAACCGCATTACGACGTCGTCATCGTCGGGGGCGGCGGACACGGGCTTTCCACCGCTTATTATCTCGCCAAGGAATTCGGCATCACCAATGTGGCTGTCATCGAGAAGGGCTATCTCGGCGGCGGCAATGTCGGGCGCAACACCACGATCATCCGCTCGAACTACATGCTCGAAGGCAACGAACCCTTCTACGAGCTGTCGATGAAGCTGTGGGAAGGTCTTGAGCAGGACTTCAACTACAATGCCATGGTTTCGCAGCGCGGCATCGTCAATCTCTTCCACACCGACGGCCAGCGCGATGCCTATGCGCGGCGCGGCAATGCGATGATGATGCATGGGGTAGCCGCCGAACTGCTCGACCGCGAGCAGGTGCGCTCGATGATGCCCTATCTCAATTTCGACCATGCGCGCTTCCCGATCCTGGGTGGCCTCTTGCAGAAGCGCGGCGGCACGGCCCGCCATGACGCCGTTGCCTGGGGCTACGGGCGCGGTGCTGACGAGCGCGGCGTCGATCTCATCCAGCATTGCGAAGTGACCGGCATCCGCCGCGACGAGCTCGGCCAGGTGACCGGCGTCGAGACGACCAAAGGCTTTATCGGCTGCAACAAGCTGGCGCTGGCCACCGCCGGCCACACCTCCGTCACCGGCAAGATGGCGGGGCTGGATCTGCCGATCGAGACGCATGTGCTGCAGGCGTTCGTGTCCGAGGGCATCAAGCCCGTGATCGACAATGTCATCACCTATGGCGCCGGCCACTTCTACATCTCGCAGTCGGACAAGGGTGGCTTGGTCTTCGGGGCCGACATCGACTACTATTCGTCCTATGCCCAGCGCGGCAATCTCGCGACGGTCGAGCATACGATCGAGGAGGGCGTGTCGCTGATCCCCGGTCTGTCCAGGGTCCGCGTGCTGCGTGCCTGGGGTGGGGCCATGGACATGTCGATGGATGGTTCGCCGATTATCGACCGCACGCCGATCGACAATCTCTACCTGAATTGCGGCTGGTGTTACGGCGGCTTCAAGGCGACGCCGGCGTCCGGCTTCTGCTTTGCCCATCTGATCGCCAAGAACGAGGCCCATCCCGTGGCTCGCCTCTTGCGCCTTGATCGCTTCGAACGCGGCTTTGCCGTCGACGAAGGCGGCAAGGGTCCACAACCGAACCTGCATTGAGACATCGCCATGGCCAGCCTGATTACCTGTCCGCATTGCGGCGTCCGTCCCAAGGAAGAATTCAGCATTCGCGGTGACGCGAGCCCGGTCCGCCCGGCTCCGGGTGCGTCCGACGATGCCTGGAACGCCTATGTCTTCATCCGCGACAATCCGAAGGGGCGGATCATCGAGCACTGGCATCACACCGCCGGTTGCCGCCGCTGGCTTGTCGTCGAGCGCGACAATGCTGGGAGCCACGAGGTCTATAGCGTGACCGATGCGAGCGAATACGCGAAGGAGGCCGCACGATGAGTGGTTTCAGGCTTTCCTCCGGCGGGCTCGTCAACCGCGCCCGCACCATCTCCTTCTCGTTTGATGGTCAGACCTATACGGGCTTCGAGGGCGATACGCTGGCCTCTGCGCTGATCGCCAATGACCAGCTGCTCGTCGGGCGCTCCTTCAAGTATCACCGTCCGCGCGGCATCGTGACGGCGGGCTCGGCAGAGCCGAATGCACTTGTCACGATCGGCAAGGACGGTCGCACCGAGCCGAACACGCGGGCCACCGTTGCCGAGCTCTACCAGGGGCTCGAAGCCAACAGCCAGAACCGCTGGCCGTCGCTGAAATACGATATCGGCGCGGTCAACAGCCTGCTGTCGCCGTTCCTTTCGGCCGGCTTCTACTACAAGACCTTCATGTGGCCGAAGGCCTTCTGGGAAAAGCTCTATGAGCCGATCATCCGGAAGGCCGCCGGCCTCGGCAAGACGCCGTTCATCGCCGATCCCGATCGCTACGAAAAGGCCTGGGCGCATTGCGACCTCCTGGTGATCGGGGGCGGCCCGGCCGGGTTGATGGCGGCGCGGGCCGCAGCGCGGGCCGGGCTGCGCGTCATTCTGGCGGACGAAGGTTTCCGTCTCGGTGGTTCGCTGCTTTCCGAGCGTGTCACCGTCGGTGGCGTGCCGGCGGCCGAGTATGCTGCCTCCGTCGTTGAGGAGCTGAAGAGCCTTTCCAATGTCACGCTGATGCCGCGCACCACCGTGTTCGGCTGGTATGACGACAATGTCTTCGGCGCCGTCGAGAAGGTGCAGAAACATGTCGCGCAGCCATCGAGCGAGCTGCCGGTCGAACGTGTCTGGCGTATCGTTGCCAAGCGGGCGATCCTGGCTTCCGGTGCGGAAGAGCGGCCGCTGGTCTTCGGCGGCAATGACAAGCCCGGCGTGATGACCGCGGGTGCCGTGCGCACTTATCTCAATCGCTACGGCGTCGCTGCCGGGCAGAACATCGCCATCTTCACCAATGGCGGTGCGGGTTATCGCACGGCGGCCGATCTGCTTGCGGCCGGTGTCGGTGTGGCTGCCATCATCGACGGGCGGGCAGAGTCTTCTGACGTTGTGCCCTCCGGCGTGCGGGTCATCCGCGGCGGCTCCGTTGTCGATACATCAGGCCATCTTCGTCTCAAAAGCCTGCTTGCCGAACGCGTCGGCCACCAGGAAGAGATTGCCTGCGATGCGCTGGCGATGAGCGGCGGTTATAGCCCGATCGTGCATCTCGCCTGCCAGCGCGGCGCCAAGCCCATTTGGTCGGACGAGCATCAGGCCTTCCTGGCGCCCGATGTGGGGCAGGGGCTGCGGATCGCCGGCTCGGCTGCGGGCCATGCCTCGATTGCCGCAGTTCTGCGCGATGGCGCTGACAAGGCGCATGAGGCAATCGGCGATCTCGGTCGGCTCGTCGGCACGGTCGATGTGCCCGAGGTCGAGGGTGAATTCGACGCATCGTTCGCGCCGCTCTGGTATGTGCCGGGCGCTAAGTCCAAGGCATTCGTCGACTTCCAGAACGACGTGCATGTCAAGGACCTGAGCCTTGCCCAGCGCGAGGCCATGGGCCATGTCGAGCACACCAAGCGCTACACGACCGGCGGCATGGCGACCGATCAGGGCAAGCTTGGCAATGTCGCGACGATCGGCATCATGGCCGGCATGCGCGGCGTATCACCTGCCGAAATCGGTACCACGACCTTCCGGCCCTTCTATACGCCCGTCTCCTTCGGGGCGATGGCGGGCACCTCGCGCGGTGAACATTCGCGGCCCGTGCGCACCTCGCCGCTGCATGGCTGGGCGAAGAAAAACGGGGCGGTCTTCGTCGAATCCGGCCTCTGGTATCGCTCTTCCTGGTTCCCGCGCGATGGCGAGAAGACCTGGCGCGATGCCGTTGATCGCGAAGTCCTGAATGTCAGGGCCAATGCCGGCATCTGCGATGTCTCGACCCTCGGCAAGATCGAGATCTTCGGCAAGGATGCGGCGGAATTCCTCAACCGCGTCTATTCCAATGCCTTCCTGAAGCTGCCGGTCGGCAAGGCTCGCTACGGGCTGATGCTACGCGAAGACGGGATGATCTACGACGACGGTACGACGAGCCGGCTGTCGGACGAGCATTTCTTCATGACCACGACGACGGCCTATGCCGGCGAGGTGATGACGCATCTTGAATTCTGCGCCCAGGTTCTCTGGCCGGATCTCGACGTGCGCTTCGTCTCCTCCAGCGATCAGTGGGCGCAGATGTCGGTTGCCGGTCCGAAGGCACGGATCATCCTCGAGCAGATCATCGAAGACGATATTTCCGACGAGGCCTTCCCCTTCCTTTCGGCGCGCGAAGTGCTGCTTAAGGGCGGCTTGAAGGCGCGGCTCTTCCGCATCTCCTTCTCCGGCGAGCTTGCCTTCGAAGTGGCAGTCCCCGCCAATTACGGTGAAGCGGTCGCCGATGCGATCATGGCGGCCGGCAAGCAGCATGGCATCTGCCCCTACGGCGTCGAGGCGCTCAACGTGCTGCGCATCGAAAAGGGTTTCATCACCCACAGCGAAATCGACGGCCGCACGACTCCTGATGACGTGGGCCTCGGCAAGATGTTCTCGACGCAGAAGCCTGACTTCGTAGGCAAGCGGCTGTCGAGCCGCTTCGGCCTGACGGCTGCCGACCGTCCGCAGCTTATCGGTCTGAAGCCTGTCGATCGCGACAAGAGTTTTGCCGCCGGGGCGCATCTCTTGAAGGAAAACGTCAAGCCCTCAACGCTGAACGACCAGGGCTGGGTCTCCTCCGTCTGCCATTCGCCGACGCTCGGCCACACGATCGGCCTCGCCTTCCTGAAATCCGGCCGCGAGAGGCTGGGCGAGAAGATCGTGGTCTGGGACGGTTTGCGCGGTTCGGAAGTGCTGGCCGAGGTCGTCAGCCCCGTCTTCTACGACCCCGACAACAAGAAACTGAACCTGTGAGGATCCTGCCATGCCGGTGACCTATGCCATCAGTCACGTGCTCGAGGACCACATTTCCGGTTTTGAAGCGACGCCGAATCCGCATCATCTCGCCATCCTGCGGGCCGTCTCCGTGTTTTCGGTGCTCGCCCATCCGGGCCATGAGGCCGATATCGACGAGGCGCTGACCAATCTCGAAGATGTGCATGTCCGCGTCTGTGGACCCGGCGAGTGGCTTGTCGTTAGTGAGACAGTCGCTGCCGACACGATTGCACGGCACCTGGCAGACCTGGGCGCTAGCCGCGCCTCGTTCGTCGACCAGAGCGACGGTCGCGTTGTGCTGCGGATCCACGGTCCAAAAGTTCGGGCTATTCTCGCCAAATGCACGGCGCTCGACCTGCATCCCGATCTCTTCGAAATCGGCCAGTCAAGCAATTGCCAGATCTGCCATGTCGCTGCGAACCTCGCCCGCACGGGCCAGGATAGCTTCGAGATCATCCTCATGCGCAGCTTCGCCGGCTTCCTGTTCGATGAGATGCGCGAGATGGGCCGCGAGTTTGCGCTGACGGCGGGGTTTGCGTGAGGGGCTGACCGACCCTATGTCTTGGTGATCCGCCGACGCTCTTCCGGCGTTTACGGCACAAAGGATCCCGCCCCCGCATGTTTCATCTGATGTTTTCGCTGCCATGGCTGATCGTGGCGACCCGTTTCATCGCTCCCCTGCCGTGGCCGCTGGTGGTGAAAGTCTTGCTCGCCGGTTTCCTGCTCGTGGCGTCGCAATACCATTTGTTCAGCCGTTTCACCTCAGGTTCGGTGTTTGCTCCGGAGTTTCCACGGCCACTGGTCATCGGTTTCAACCTGTTCTTCGGCGCGATCGTGCTGCTCGCTATGATGCAGGTGGCCCTCGATCTGGTCAGTCTCCTGATCTTCGTCGTCAAATGGTCTTTTCCGGCTGTGCCGCCGGAAGTGCGTTACACGATGGGCATGGCCGCCGTCCTGCTTGCCAGTTTCGGCATTTCCCAGGCGATCCGTGTGCCGCCGCTCAAGCAGATCGAGGTCGTGATTCCGGGACTTGCGCCCGAATTCGACGGCTACCGGATGGTGCAGTTGACAGACCTGCATATCAGCCGCCTGTTTACGGGAAGCTGGGCTGCCGCTGTCGTGGACAAGACCAATGCGCTCGATGCCGACCTGATCGTCATCACCGGTGACCTGATCGATGGCAGTCTCGACATTCGGCGCGAAGACATCGCGCCGCTTGGCGGGCTGATGGCTCGTGACGGCGTTTTGACCGTCCCCGGAAATCACGAATACTTCTTCGACATCGACCGCTGGCTTAAGCATTTCCCCGAAATCAACATGCGCATCCTTGCGAATGATCATGCCGTGATCGAACGGGGCGAGGGGCGGTTGGTGGTGGCTGGGGTCACCGATCTTTCGGCCCGGTTCACCGGCGCGGTGGAGCCTGATCTTGGCAAGGCCTTGTCCGGTGCGCCCACAAACGCACCGGTTATCCTGCTCGATCATCAGCCGCGGCTCGCACACCGAGCCGCTGCGCAGGGTGTTGCCCTGCAGCTTTCCGGCCACACCCATGGCGGGATGGTCCGGGGCCTGGACCAGATCGTCGCGCGGGCGAACAGCGGCTTTGTTTCCGGCTTCTATAAGGTCGGGGAGATGCAGCTCTATGTGAATAATGGCACGGGCCTGTGGCCGGGCTTTGCGCTTCGGATCGGCGTGCCGGCGGAGTTGACCGAGTTCACGCTGCGGTCCGCGCCTTGATGGTAAGGCGAATTGGACCGGCCCGGTTTTGCCGGGCCGGTTTCAGGTTTCAGAGTTTTCAAGAAGCGGCGCGGTAGGCAGTGGTTCGCAGACGGGCTGCCCGTTCGGCCGGTGTCCAGACCTCTTTGCCGCCTTCGCGAATATCGCCGCGGCGATTAAGCTTAAAGCGGTTGACGAGTTCGGCAAGCACCGTGGCGCCATCCGAGACCGCTCGGCTGATCTCGGTCGACTGGGCGACCATCGCCGCGTTCGCTTTCGTCATGCCGTCGACGTCGCCGACGGCACCGTTGATTGATTCGAGAGCAGCCGTCTCTTCCGCCGCAGAGGTGGCGATGCGATCGACATTCTTGTCGATGGCCGATACGAATTTTTCAATCTCCTGAAGCACACGGCCCGTCTCGCCGACGAGGCGCACACCTTCTTGAACTTCCGTGGCAGAGGTGTTGACTAGCGTCTTGATTTCCTTCGCCGCATTGGCCGAACGCTGGGCAAGTTCGCGCACCTCCTGGGCGACAACGGCAAAGCCCTTGCCGGCTTCACCGGCACGGGCCGCCTCGACGCCCGCATTGAGCGCAAGGAGATTGGTCTGGAAGGCGATCTCGTCGATCACACCGATGATCTTGCCGATCTCGTTGGACGCATCCTCGATCCGTTGCATCGCGCTCACCGTGTCCCCTACCACGGCGACCGATGACGTTGCGGCAGCGCGCGCTTCCATTGCGATCTGCCGGGTTTCCCGGGTTTCCTCGGTCGCCGTCCGTAGCTTGACGGTCGCCTCAGAGAGGGCTGCTGCCGTCTGTTCGAGAGCGACGACCTGCTGATGGGTCCGGTCGGAGAGTTCCTCGGCCGAATTTTTCATCGCGCTGCCGTTGCGGGCCAGTTCATGGGTCTGGTCCAGCACACCGGAGAGCGTCTGTTGGAAGGCGCTGATGGATGCGTTGAAGTCACGCCTCAACGGTTCGAATTCGGTGCTGAAGGGTTGGTCGAGAGTTATGCGGATATTGCTCTCGGCGAGACGACCGAGACCTGCGCCAAGTTCTTCGATGACGCGGGTGCGCTCCGTCACGTCGGTGGCGAATTTGACCACCTTCAGCACTTTGCCGTCCGTATCCATGATTGGATTATAGGAGGCTTGGATGTGGATCTTGTTCCCGCCCTTGCCAAACCGGGTGAACTGGTCGGCGACGAACCGGCCTTCGCCAAGGCCGCGCCAGAACTCGCGATATTCGCCGGAAGCGGCATAGTCCGCATCGCAGAAGATTGAATGATGGCGGCCGACGATCTCCGGCAGGCTGTAGCCCATGGCGGCGAGGAAGTTCTCGTTGGCGTGCAGGATCTCGCCCTTCGGCGTGAATTCGATGATGGCCTGGGCGCGATCAAGCGCTGCAAGCTTGCCTTCGGCGTCCAGCGATTTCAGCTTCATCGCGGTGATGTCGGTTGCGAACTTTACGACCTTGTGCGGACGGCCGCCCTTGAGGACCGGATTATAGGTCGCCTCGATCCAGATTTCACGGCCGCCCTTGGCGACACGCTTGTATTGGCGCTGATCAAAATTGCCGGCCGCCAGATTGCGCCAGAACTGCTTGTACTCAGCAGAACCGGCCTCCGCTGCGGTCACGAACATGCGATGATGCTGACCGACGATTTCGCTAAACTGATAGCCCATCGCCTTCAGGAAATTCTCGTTTGCGTGGAGGATGCGGCCTTCGAGGTCGAATTCGATGATGGCCTGGGATTTTTCGAGTGCGTTTAGAATGGATCGGGCATCGCTGCCAAAGGCGAAAAGGGACATGCATATCTCTAATTTTTGGAGCGGCTACGCAAACCTGCCGCCTTGAAACGATTATACCTGCTAACTTACTGAAGCCTTAAAAATAGGCGCAGTGTCGCGTCCAGTTGACACTTTTGTCGCCATTTGCGACGCCGCCCTGAGGACACTGGATGCTACCGATGCGACATGTTTCGTCGCAGCATGGTCTTCTGGCTTTCATGCGCCCGATCTAGCTTTGTCGCATCATTCTTTGCCGCCAAGGGAGCGTCTATCCATGAAAAGCCATGCACGTGTCGTCGTTATCGGCGGGGGTGTCGTCGGGTGTTCGGTCCTGTATCACCTGACCAAATTCGGCTGGACCGATGTTGTCCTGCTGGAGCGCTCTGAGCTGACCTCGGGCTCGACCTGGCACGCGGCCGGCGGGATGCACACGATCAATGGCGATCCGAACGTTGCCAAGCTGCAGAAATACACGGTCGAGCTCTACAAGGAGATCGAGGAATATTCCGGCCAGGATATCGGTTTGCACATGACGTCCGGCCTGATGCTGGCGGCCACCAAGGAGCGCTTCGACTGGATGAAGTCGCTACTTGCGAAGGGCAAGTATGCCGGCGGCGAGGCGACGTTGATTTCGGCGCAGGAAGCCTATGAGATGATGCCGCTGCTTGATCCCAAGCAGTTCGTCGGCGCGGTCTTCGATCCGCATGAGGGCCATCTCGACCCTTATGGCACGACCCATGCCTATGCGAAGTCTGCCAAGAAGAATGGTGCCGAGATCTATCTGCACACCAAGGTCGAGGATCTGGTGCAGCTCGAAGACGGCACCTGGCGCGTGATCACTGATAAGGGCGAGATCCGGGCCGAGCATGTCGTCAATGCCGCCGGTCTCTGGGCGCGCGAAGTCGGGCGCATGGTCGGGCTGGAGCTTCCGGTGCTCGCCATGGAGCACATGTATCTCATCACCGAGGACATGCCCGAGGTCATCGAGTTCAACAAGACCACCGGCAAGGAGCTGATGCACTGCGTCGATTTCGACGGCGAGATCTATATCCGCCAGGAGCGCAACGGCATGCTGATGGGCACCTATGAAAAGGATTGCCGCCCCTGGTCGCCGATCGAGACGCCCTGGACCTTCGGTCACGAACTGCTGGCCGAAGACCTGGAGCGCATCACGGGCGAGCTCGAAGTCGGCTTCCGGCATTTCCCGGCCTTCAACAACGCCGGCATCAAAAAGATCATCAACGGGCCCTTCACCTTCTCGCCGGACGGCAATCCGCTGGTCGGCCCCGTGCGCGGGATGACCAATTTCTGGTCGGCCTGTGCAGTCATGGCGGGCTTCAGCCAGGGCGGCGGCGTGGGCCTGGCGCTGGCCAACTGGATCATTGAGGGCGATCCGGGTTTCGATGTCTTTGCGATGGATGTCTGCCGCTACGGCGACTATGCGACGCTTGCCTATACCAATGCCAAGGTGCGCGAAAACTACTCGCGCCGCTTCTCGATCCGCTATCCGAACGAAGAGCTTCCGGGGGCACGCCCGCTGCTGACAACGCCTGTCTACGACAAGCTGAAAGCTGCCGGTGCGGTGTTCGGCGCGTCCTATGGCCTGGAAACGCCGCTCTGGTTTGCGCCTGAAGGTGTCGAGGATGCCTTCTCTTGGCGTCGTTCGACCGATTTCGAGGCGGTTGGGCGGGAAGCCAGGGCCGTGCGTGACAGCGTTGGTCTGATGGAGACCTCTGGCTTTGCCAAATACATGGTGAGCGGGGAGGGATCGCGCGACTGGCTCGACCATATGCTCGCCTGCAAGATCCCCGAAGTGGGCCGCATGGCGCTGGCGCCGATGCTGAACGAGGCGGGCAAGCTGATCGGGGACTTCACGGTTGCCAATCTCGATGACGAGGATTTCCTGATCATTGGATCCGGCATCGCAGAGGATTATCACATGCGCTGGTTCGAGAGCCATCTGCCGGAGGATGGTTCCGTCGATATCGAGGCGCTGAACCTCAGCCTCGTGGGCTTGTCGATCGCAGGACCGAAGTCACGCGATGTGCTGGCCAAGCTGACCCATCTCGATGTTTCAGACGCAGCGCTGCCCTTCATGGCGATCCGCGAAATGGATCTCGGCATGGCGCCCGTCATGCTCGGCCGCGTCAGCTATACCGGCGATCTCGGCTATGAGATCTGGATGCGGCCGGAATACCAGCGTTACGTCTTCGATACGCTGATGGAGGCGGGGTCCGAATTCGGTATCACCCTCTTCGGCCTTCGTGCTCTCAATGCTCTTCGCCTGGAGAAGAGCTTCGGCAGCTGGTCGCGCGAGTATCGGCCGCTCTATGGGCCGCTCGAGGCCGGGCTGTCGCGGTTCGTTGCGCTGAAGAAAGAGGCGAGCTTCATCGGCAAGCAGGCGGCGATGGAGGAGAAGCTGTCCGGTGGTACACTCCGGCTGCGCACCTTCATCATCGACGCGAAGGATGCCGATGTGATCGGCGACGAGCCGATCTCCTACAAGGGGGAGGTGCGCGGCTGGGTCACATCGGGCGGCTTTGCCCATCCGAGCGGGGTCTCTGTCGCAATCGGCTATGTTCCAAAGGAGATCGCAGACGAAATCGACGGCTGGGAAGTGGAGATTCTTGGGGAAATCTTGCCGGCCAGACTTCAGCCGCAGTCGCTTTTTGACGCGAATGGGTCGCGAATGAGAAACTGAACCATTTTCGACATAAATGGGCTTGCTTTAGTTCCATCCAATAGACAGCAGGTCGCTCGCGTGACCTGCTGATTTCGTAAGCTTTTTCTGCTGCTTTTTTGTGTGACCTGTCATTTCCCGTGTCAAAGCACCTGTTAACAGTAACATTTTGTCTGAAGCCTGCCTTTTTGGCTTCACATTTTCGGACAAAGCGATATGGAATCCCCCGACGCCTATGCCCGCAAGGGATAACAAAATGAGACGCAACAGTAAGGCGCGTCCGGGGGATAATATATGGAGTACTTTGCCCAGCAGCTCATCAACGGGCTGACTCTTGGTTCCATCTATGGCCTTATCGCTATCGGCTATACGATGGTCTACGGTATCATCGGCATGATCAACTTTGCCCATGGTGATATCTTCATGCTTGGCGGCTTTGCCGCTCTCATCGCTTTCCTGGTCCTGACATCCTTCTTTGCTGGCGTTCCCGTGGCGATCGCCCTGTTTGTGATGTTGATCGTTGCGATGCTGATGACCAGCCTGTGGAACTGGGTCATTGAGCGGGTCGCCTATCGGCCGTTGCGCGGTTCCTTCCGCCTTGCGCCGCTGATTACGGCGATCGGCATGTCGATCGTTCTGTCCAACTTTATCCAGATCTCGCAGGGCCCGCGCAACAAGCCGATCCCGCCGCTGGTCAGCGATGTTCTGCATTTCGGCAATATCACCATCGCGCTGAAGCAGGTGATCATCGTCGTGGTGACCGTCGTCCTGCTCGCCGCATTCTGGTATATCGTCAACAAGACCCCGTTGGGTCGTGCACAGCGTGCAACGGAGCAAGACCGCAAAATGGCGGCGCTTCTCGGCGTCGACGTCGACAAGACGATCTCCATCACCTTCGTGATGGGTGCGGCTCTCGCTGCAGTCGCTGGCACGATGTACTTGATGTATTACGGTGTCGCATCATTCCACGACGGCTTCATTCCGGGGGTCAAGGCCTTCACTGCAGCCGTTCTTGGCGGCATTGGCTCCCTGCCGGGCGCCGTGCTCGGTGGTCTGCTCATCGGTTTGATCGAGTCGCTCTGGTCCGCCTATTTCAGCATCGCTTACAAGGATGTCGCAACGTTCGGCATCCTGGCATTCGTGCTGATCTTCAAGCCCACCGGCATCCTCGGACGTCCGGAAGTCGAGAAGGTTTGATCCCATGACTACTCCTGAAAACGTAAATGGTGCCGCATCGTCCGGCACCCTGGCGCGCGCCATCAAGGAAGGCCTGTTCGCCGGTATCATCGCACTCGGTCTGTTCAGCCTCTACATCGGTATCAAGACCGATCAGAACATGGCCAACGAGCTGGTCTGGTACACGCGTCCGGGTCTGCTCGCCTCCTTCGTCGTGATCGCCGCTGTCGGCCGCTTCGCCATGGTTGCGTTCATCGCACCCTGGTTCGCGGCTCGTCGGGAGAAGAAGTCCGCTTCCGTTCCCGTGCACGAGATCGACGCCCAGCCGACCTTCTTCAAGGCTCATTTCCTGAAGATTGCGCTCGTGGCGCTCATCCTCTACCCGCCGGTCATCGTTGCACTGACGGGTGTTCAGGGCTCACTCAAGTATGTCGACAACTTCGGCATCCAGATCCTGATCTACGTCATGCTTGCCTGGGGACTTAACATCGTTGTTGGTCTCGCCGGTCTTCTCGACCTCGGCTACGTCGCCTTCTATGCAGTCGGTGCCTATTCCTATGCGCTGCTTGCCCAGAACTTTGGGCTGTCCTTCTGGATCCTGCTGCCGCTCGCCGGCATTCTGGCTGCCTTCTGGGGCATCATCCTCGGCTTCCCGGTTCTGCGTCTCAGAGGTGACTATCTCGCCATCGTGACGCTTGCCTTCGGGGAAATCATCCGACTGGTGCTGATCAACTGGCAGGATGTCACCAAGGGCACTTTCGGTATCTCCAGCATTCCGAAGGCGACGCTGTTCGGCATGCCGTTCGATGCCTCGGCCGGTGGTTTCGCCAAGACTTTCGGCCTGCCGATGTCATCCGCCTACTACAAGATCTACCTGTTCTACGTGATCCTGGCGCTGTGCTGCCTGACGGCCTACGTCACCATCAGGCTTCGCCGCATGCCGATCGGTCGTGCGTGGGAAGCGCTGCGTGAAGACGAGATCGCCTGCCGCTCGCTCGGCATCAACACCGTCACGACAAAGCTTACGGCTTTCGCGATCGGTGCGATGTTCGGCGGCTTCGCCGGTTCGTTCTTCGCCGCCCGTCAGGGCTTCGTTTCGCCGGAAAGCTTCGTCTTCCTCGAATCGGCCGTCATCCTTGCGATCGTCGTTCTGGGCGGTATGGGTTCGCTGACGGGGATCGCAGTGGCTGCCATCGTCATGATCGGCGGGACGGAAGCGCTGCGTGAAATGGAGTTCCTCAAGGTCATCTTCGGCCCCGACTTCACGCCGGAACTATACCGCATGATCCTCTTCGGCCTCGCCATGGTCGTGGTCATGCTGTTCAAGCCGCGTGGTTTCGTCGGCAGCAGAGAGCCGACGGCCTTCCTCAAGGAACGCAAGGCCGTCTCGGGCAGCTTCACCAAGGAGGGTCACGGCTGATGGCCTCCGGGAACACGACAATGAGCAATGACACGATCCTGAAAGTCGAGCATCTGTCGATGCGCTTTGGTGGCCTCATGGCCATCAACGACCTGTCCTTCGAAGCCAAGCGTGGCGAAATCACCGCGCTGATCGGGCCGAACGGTGCCGGCAAGACCACGGTCTTCAACTGCATCACCGGCTTCTACCGGCCGACCATGGGCATGATCAGCCTGACGCAGAAGTCGGGCGACACGTATCTTCTCGAGCGGCTGCCCGACTTCGAGATCCCGAAGAAAGCCAAGGTGGCGCGGACGTTCCAGAACATCCGCCTCTTCTCCGGCCTTACGGTTCTCGAAAACCTTCTGGTGGCGCAGCACAATGCCCTGATGAAGGCATCGGGCTACACGGTGCTCGGCCTCCTCGGTCTGCCGGCCTACAAGAAGGCCGAGTCTGAATCGATCGAGAAGGCGCGCTACTGGCTGGAGAAGGCGGACCTGATCGAGCGCGCGGACGATCCGGCGGGTGATCTTCCCTACGGCGCCCAGCGTCGTCTGGAGATCTGCCGCGCCATGTGCACGGGCCCCGAGCTTCTGTGCCTGGACGAACCGGCCGCCGGTCTCAACCCGAAGGAATCTCTGGCGCTCAACACGCTGTTGCGCGCAATCCGCGATGAAGGCACCTCGCTGCTCCTGATCGAGCACGATATGTCCGTCGTCATGGAGATTTCCGATCACGTCGTCGTCCTGGAATACGGCCAGAAGATCTCTGACGGCACGCCTGATCACGTCAAGAACGACCCGAAGGTCATCGCGGCCTATCTGGGTGTCGAGGATGAAGAATTGGAAGAAGCGATCCACGAAGTCGAAGCCGTGGCGGGAGGAGAGCACTGATGTCCTCTGAACCGCTCCTCAAAGTTTCCGGCGTCGAAACCTATTATGGCAACATCCGCGCACTCGCGGGCGTCAATGTCGAAGTGCACAGAGGTGAGATCGTTTCGCTGATCGGTGCCAACGGTGCCGGCAAGTCGACCCTGATGATGACCATCTGCGGCAGCCCCCAGGCACGCGCCGGTCAGGTCATCTTCGACGGTGAAGACATCACGAAGCTGCCGATGCATCTGATCGCTCGTCGGCGCATTGCGCAGTCCCCGGAAGGTCGCCGCATCTTCCCGCGCATGACCGTGCTCGAGAACCTGCAGATGGGGGCCGGCCTCGACAATCTGAAATACTTCAAGGAGGACGTGGAGAAAGTCTTCTCCATGTTCCCCCGTCTGAAGGAGCGTCAGAGCCAGCGCGGCGGCACACTCTCTGGTGGCGAGCAGCAGATGCTGTCGATCGGTCGCGCGCTGATGTCGCGTCCGAAGCTGCTTCTTCTCGACGAACCGTCGCTCGGTCTTGCTCCGCTGATCGTCAAGGGCATCTTCGAGCAGATCAAGCGGCTCAACAAGGAAGAGGGGCTCACCGTCTTCCTCGTCGAGCAGAATGCATTCGCCGCACTGAAGCTTTCCGACCGTGCCTATGTCATGGTCAACGGCAAGGTGACGATGAGTGGCACGGGTAAGGAACTGCTGGCCGATCCGTCGGTTCGCGCGGCCTATCTCGAAGGCGGCCATCACTGAGCGCGGGGAGTATTTGACATGCAAGGTTTGTTTTTCGAAAGCGACACGACAGTCCGTCTCGTGCTGCGTTTCCTCGTTCTGCTCCTCGGCTTCTGGACTGCCTGGCGCACGGGCAAGGCGGCGGCCGAGGGCTGGAATGGCTACGGCACGGTTCTCGTCTATGTGCTCGGGCTGAGTTTTGCCATGCGTTTCCTGCACTACTCGCTGTTTGCCGGACCGTTCCTCAGCCCCTTCTATTACATCATCGACGTCGTCGTGCTGATGGCGTTTGCAGCGGCGGGCTTCCAGGCACGCCGCACGACGCAGATGGTCGACAACTACTACTGGCTCTACGAGAGAACTTCGTATTTCTCGTGGAAGAACAAAGATTGACAAGCCGTTGTTTTCTGTCGCAGATTGGCGACAGAAGGCTACGGCTTGGCAGATAACAAGGCCTCGGCCAGATACAAAAGAGTGGAACAGTTTTCCGGCGCAGTCGCAGCGGGTATTGCGCAGGGTTTTTATCCTAAACCCGCACAAAAAACTTGGGAGTAACAATATGAAGAAGTCTCTCCTTTCGGCAGTTGCGCTGACGGCCATGGTCGCCTTCAGCGGCAACGCTTACGCCGAAATCCTCGTCGGCGTGGCCGGCCCGCTCACGGGTCCGAACGCCGCATTCGGCGCACAGCTCCAGAAGGGTGCCGAGCAGGCTGCTGCCGACATCAACGCCGCTGGCGGTATCAACGGCGAGCCGATCAAGATCGTTCTCGGCGACGACGTCTCGGACGCCAAGCAGGGCGTTTCGGTCGCCAACAAGTTCGTTGCTGACGGCGTCCAGTATGTCATCGGCCACTTCAACTCCGGCGTTTCGATCCCGGCTTCGGAAGTCTATGCCGAAAACGGCATCCTGCAGATCACGCCTGCTTCGACGAACCCGAACTACACCGAGCGCGGCCTGTGGAACACCTTCCGCGTTTGCGGTCGTGACGACCAGCAGGGTGCGGTTGCCGGCAAGTACATCGCCGACAACTTCAAGGACGCCAAGGTTGCCGTCGTTCATGACAAGACGCCCTACGGCCAGGGTCTCGCCGACGAAACCAAGAAGGCAATGAACGAACTCGGTGTTACCGAAGTCATCTACGAAGGCATCACCGCCGGCGAAAAGGACTACTCGGCTCTGATCGCCAAGATGAAGGAAGCCGGTGTTTCGATCGTCTACTTCGGCGGTCTGCACACCGAAGCTGGCCTCATCATGCGTCAGATGGCTTCGCAGGGCCTCGATGCAACCCTGATGTCCGGCGACGGCATCACCTCGAACGAACTCGCTTCGATCGCCGGTGACGCAGTTGACGGCACGCTGATGACCTTCCCGCCGGATCCGCGCAAGAACCCGAACGCTGCTGACGCCGTCAAGAAGTTCCGCGATGCCGGCTTCGAACCGGAAGCCTACACGCTGTACTCCTACGCAGCTCTCCAGGTCATTGCTGACGCCGCTAAGGCAGCAGCTTCCACCGAGACGGAAGCCGTAGCCACGGCTCTGAAGGAAAAGGGCCCGTTCACGACCGTTATCGGCGAGCTGTCCTTCGACGCCAAGGGCGACATCACCCGTCCGGACTACGTCATGTACACCTGGAAGAAGGGCGAGGACGGCAAGTACTCGTACTTCCAGGACTAATTCGATCCTTCATCGGACCGACGGAAAGCCCGGCCTCGCGCCGGGCTTTCTGCGTTTGCGGGCTTCAGTATGGCAAAGCCCGCAAAACGAACTCCGCGCGTTGCTCGACCGGAGCCTTCGGAATGATTGTCCATTCGTAGCCTAGCTCCGCGTAGTGGGCGGCGAGCCTTTGATATTCCTCGACAGCAGCTGCGAAGTCGTGTTGGCGCTCATCGTCATTCGCGAAGATCTCGGGCCAAGGCGGGACGGCGAAGATGCGGCTGTGATACCGCGCGTCCTTCCGCAGCGCCTCGATTGCTGCAGTATTCCCGGTGGCGGATGCGAGGGCGGAGGCCGCGTCAACGAGGCTGCGATCAAAGAACACCCAGCCACCGTGTCCCGCCATGCGATTCCGATCCTCTTGGCCGAGGCGGATCGCTTCTTCGGCGAATGCCTTCAGATTGATCCAGGGCAGTGCCCTCCCGCCCACCGCCTGCTGATGCCGGACGATGCGCCGTCCGGGCTCTTCGACCGTCGCAAAGCCGCGTTCATGCAAGGCCTGCAGGAGCGTTGACTTTCCGCCGCCGGAGCAACCGGTAACGATGACGAAATTGTCCATGGTCTTGTCCTAGCGATCGTTGCAGGGGCAGGGTGTTATGCTGTTTCTGTCGCGGGGGACGAGGCCCCAGACGGCGGCGTGAGCGGTGCCGCATACGCTCCCGCTGGCCGCTTTCCAACCGAGCCGGTGTGCTCAGGTCTCGCGCAGCACATCCGCCGCTTTGACGGCGGCCGAAGCGCGGTTTTCGACCCCGAGCTTTGCATAGATCTGTTCAAGATGCTTGTTCACCGTGCGGGCGGAAAGGCCCAGGATTTCGCCGATGTCGCGATTGGCCTTGCCCTTGGCGATCCAGAGCAGGACCTCACTTTCTCGGTGGGTGAGGCCGAAGCTTTTGCGCAGCATCTCGTCTTCGCTCTGGCGGTTCGCCGAGGTCAGGCGGAAGAGATATTCGTCGGCGCCGATCGTGCCGAGCAATGACAGCGTAAGCGGCAGACCGGTGGCGCCGGGAAAGGCAAAACTTGCTTCGCTCTGTTGTGGCGTTCCGGCCCGGCGCTGGGAGAGCCATGCCGCGGCGGCCCTTGCCACATCGCCGATGCCGTCGGCATGACCGATCGCCGTTTCGATCAGACGGTTGGCCTGGGGCGTGGTCCAGTGGACCTGACCGTCCCCCCTGATGGCGAGCAGATGGCGCCCGGCGGCATCGAGGGCGACGCGGGCGCTCTGGGCCGAGCGGGCGTTTGAGAGGTGAACGCGGATGCGGGCGCGCAACTCGTCGATATTGATCGGCTTGGTGAGGTAGTCTACGCCGCCTGATTCCAGCGCCTTGACCACATGTTCGGTCTCGGTGAGCCCGGTCATGAAGATCACCGGGACCTGAGCAACCACCGGATCAGCCTTCAATGTGCGACAGGTCTCGAAGCCGTCCATCCCGGGCATGACCGCGTCGAGCAGAATGAGATCGGGGCTGATGCGGGCGACGATCGAGAGAGCGCCATGGCCCGAGGTGGCGATCAGCACGGAATAGCCCGATGCTTCCAGGGCTTCGGTGAGGAAGCCGAGCGCGTCGGGACTGTCGTCCACCAGAAGCACGATATCGCGGCGGTTCGCCTCAGCCATGGATCGGCTCCCTACCGGTTTCGAAGGAGGTGAGAAAGCCGCGCAGGCCTGCGAGGTCGAAGGCCTGCAAGTAGGTGCGGGCCGCGTCGACGAAGGCCGTCGTGTTCTCAAGCGCGCCGAGTTCGGCAAGCTTTGCCTCGATGCCGCGGACATAGCCGATATCGCAGAGGCTGATCAACTCCTCGATATGCATCGCCCCCGGTGAGACCGGACGCTCCGACGGCACTGCCGGCCGAAGCAGACGCGGATCGTCTGCATAGATCCAGTCTAGGCCAAGGAAACGGGCGAGCTTGTCGCGTAAACGAGTGATATCTACGGGCTTCGTGATCGCGTCATCATGGCCTTCACCGCCGGGGGCAGGGGCGTCACCGACATTCGCCGAGAGCATCAGAATCGGCGCCTTCTGGCCAACGTCACGCAGCCTTTCAACGAGTTGCCAGCCGTTCATGCCCGGCATCGAAATGTCGACGAGAAAGAGGTCGGCCTTCACGCCTTCGATCAAAGTGAGGCATTCGGGGCCGCCAGCCGCTGTCAGGACGACGAAGTCGAGCGGGGCAAGCACCTCCCGCATCAGTTCGCGATGATCCTCGTTATCATCGACGACGACGATGGTGCGGCGAGGGCCGGTATAGGAGACGATCTTGCGCTCCGGTGCAGGCGCCGTGTTCGGACGATCGATGGCCGAGAGCATCAGGCGCACCTTGAAGGTCGAGCCTTTGTCGCGTTCGCTGGTCACGGAGATCTCGCCACCGAGCGTGTTGGTCAGGAGCTTGGTGATGGTAAGGCCGAGGCCAAGGCCCGGCTGAGGACGGATGTTGTCCGCCTCACCGCGCTGGAAGGGTTCATAGATGCGGTTCAGATCCTTTTCCGAGATGCCGCGGCCGGTGTCGCTGACGGTAAAGGTCGCCACCTGGCTGCGATAGTCGACAGTAAAGCGGATGGTGCCTTCCTCGGTGAACTTGATGGCGTTCGACAGCAGATTGACGAGAATCTGGCGCAGGCGGCGCTCGTCGGTGCGGACATAGAGCGGCAGGTTTCGGGAGCGTTGGTGCTCGAACAGAATACCTTTGGCGGCTGCCTGCGGGGCAAACATGTCGACCAACTGATCGAGGAAGTCCTGGATGTTTACCTCGTTGGAGAAGACCTGCAGGCGGCCGGCTTCGATCTTGGAAATATCCAAAAGGCCGTCGATCAGTCCGGACAGATGGTCGGCGGAGCGACGGATGACCTTGATCGCCGATTGCCGGGGCACGGGGATCGTCTCGTCACGTTCGAGGATCTGGGCATAGCCGAGGACGGCATTGAGCGGCGTGCGCAGCTCGTGGGAGAGGCCGACGACATAACGGCTCTTCGCCCGGTTCGCCGCTTCCGCCGTTTCCTTGGCATTCTGAAGTGCTGCGTCCGTCTTCCGGTGCGCCGCGATTTCTTTCAGCAGCAGCGTGTTCTGACGTGAGGATTCCTCTTCGGCGACGACGCGGCTGTCATGGGCGAGCACGTAGAACCAAGAAACGATACCGGCGATGATCGCGAAGATGAAGAAGACGACGGTGACCGTGCGGTTGACCACGTCCGTCATCGCAGGGGTCGCGGCATTCACCTGATGGGCAATGACCGCCAGGATGACGCCGATCAGAGAAATCGACATCATGGCGGTCACGGCATAGCGGCCAAGGCGCGTGGAGAAGGTCTCGATCACGGCTTCAGGCAACAAAGTCTTGGCAACCGTCGCGGCCTGGGCGTTGATCTTCGCATGCGGCTTGCACATGTCATGGCAGCGGCTGTCGAGCGTGCAGCAGAGCGAGCAGATCGGCGCTGCATAGGCGGGGCACCAGGCCATGTCTTCCGGCTCGAACGGGTGTTCGCAGATGGAGCAGGTGATGCCGGTCTGGTTCTTCCAGCTGTAGCGGGGTTTGCGGGCCAGGTAGAACTTGCCGTCCGTGCCCCAAGCGATCAGTGGCGAGATCACGAAGGCGACGAGCGTCACGTAGGTCGACAGCGAAGCCATGGTGGAGCCGAAGACACCGAAATGGGCGGCGAGCGCCAATCCGGCAGAGAGTGCCATGGTGCCGCAGCCGACGGGATTGATGTCGTAGAGGTGGGCGCGCTTGAACTCGATGCCGGGCGGCGACAGGCCCAGCTTCTTGTTGACGAAGAGATCTGCGGAGATGGCACAAAGCCAGCTCATGGCGATGATCGAGAAAATGCCGAGGGTCTCTTCGAGCAGTCCGTAGATGCCGAGTTCCATCAACAGAAGCGCGATCGCTACGTTGAAAACCAGCCAGACGACGCGGCCCGGATGGCTGTGGGTCAGGCGCGAAAAGAAGTTCGACCAGGCGAGTGAGCCTGCATAGGCGTTCATCACATTGATCTTGAGCTGGGAGATCACCACGAAGCCAGCCATCAGCAGCATGGCGGCCGTCTCGTTCGGGATCATGTAGCCGAAGGCTGCGACATACATGTGGGCGGGATCGGCGGCCTCGCTGATCGGCACGCCGGTGGAAAGCGTCAGCACCGCGAGGAATGAGCCGGCGAGCAGTTTCGGGACGCCGAGCACGACCCAGCCGGAGCCGGCAAGAAAGATCGCGATGCGGTGGTGCAGCTTGCGCGCGCCTTCCGGGGGTAGGAAGCGCAGAAAGTCGACCTGCTCGCCGATCTGCGGCATCAGCGCCAGAATGACGGCGGAGGCGGCGCCGAACTCCAGGAGGTTGAAGGGAGCGGTATCGCCCAGGTGAGCATTGGAGTGGCCGACACCGGCGAAGGCCAGCCAGAGGTCGATCTTTTCCCAGTCGAGAAAGGCGATGAAGACGAAGGGCAGGATGTTGAGCACGATCCAGAAGGGCTGGGTGATCAGCTGGAACTTCGAGATCATCCGGATGCCGTAGGTGACCAGCGGCAGTACGGCCACGGCGGAGATGATGTAGCCGAGCCAGAGCGGAATGCCGAAGGCAAGTTCCAGCGCCTTGGTCATGATCGAAGCCTCGATGGCAAAGAGCATGAAGGTGAAGGCTGCATAGATCAGCGAGGTGATCGTCGATCCGATATAGCCGAAGCCGGCACCGCGGGTCAGAAGATCGATGTCGACGCCGTGGCGGATAGCGTAGCGGCTGATCGGTATGCCGACGAGCAGCATCAGAATGGCCGCTACGATGATGGCGAAAAAGGCGTTGGTCGTGCCGTAGGCGATGGTGATCGTGCCGCCGATCGCTTCGAGTGCCAGAAACGAGATCGCGCCGATTGCGGTTTGGGAAATGCGGCTGGAAGAAAATTTGCGGGCGCTCTTTGCCGTAAAGCGCAGCGCATAGTCTTCCAGCGTCTGGTTCGCGACCCAGCGATTGTATTCGCGGCGAACGGGGATGATGCGTTGGCGTGCGGCCATGCCTAAATTCTAGCGCCTTGTTGCGAGTGGCTTTCCTTTAGGCATTTTCACGCGATTGTCCAGAATAGCAAGGCCCGTCAGGGCCTGATGAGGCCGCCCTGATAGTCGAGTTGATAGACCACGCGCTCACCCATCTGGATCCGTTCGACGCCGAGGAAGCTGCGATAGTCTCCGACCGACTGGTCGAGGTATTCTCCAAGAGGGTGCAGGTAGGTGAACCCGCCGAGAAAGCGCTTTTCCTGATAAAGCGCTGTCAGAGCCTGTTTGATGACGGTGCCTGCCCGACCACCGTCGAAACGCTCGGAATCGAGGATGCGACCGTAGTAGTTCATGGCCCAGACCGGAATCTCGTCCTGCCATACGATTTCCTGTCCGAGGAAATCAGTGCCGCCGAAATGACTGTCGAGATAGCGAAAGCGTCCGCGCTCATACGGAATGTCCTTGGCGCCAGGTCGACTTGCCGAGGCGGCAGGGGGCTTTCCGCTGACATAGGTCACCGCCTTGGCTTCAATGATGAAACTCTCCAGAGTCCCCACGTTCGTCTCCTTTATGTCGGAACATAATGGGAACGTATTGACTTCGGACTGACCCGGCAACCCTAGCAACGCAGGGGCTGCTGCAGTTTCAGAGGGTCATCCTGCCGGGACCTTGGCAGCCAGCCGGTCGGAAAGTGCTTTCACGAGGGCATTGGCGTCATAGGGTTTTCGCACGACAGGTACGGACAGCAATTCCGCTGGAACGGAGGAGCGATCATCATAGCCGGTGGCGAAGACAAAGGGGATGCCCCGACGTATCAGCTCCTGCGCGACGGGCACCGATGTGTCGCTGCCGAGATTGATGTCGAGGATTGCGATTATCGGGGTGAAATTCTTCAGGCGGTTCAAGGCATCGCTGCTTGAGCTCGCCGTCACGACGTTATCGATGCCAGCATCGGCGAGCATCATTTCCGCATCCATGGCGATCAGCACCTGATCCTCGACCAGCAGGACCGGTATTCCAGCGATGCTGGTCAGATGATCGGCCGCTTCGGGTTCAGCACGCGGATTGGGTTCTTCGTTCACTGTTTCGGTTTCCCAGCTGAGAAAACGGCCTGGCAAGCGGAACTCGGCATCCAGTCCCTCCGGACGATAATCGACCCGGCTCGTGCCGCCGAGGTCATAGGGAATGCTGCGCTCGATCAGTGCCGAACCGAAGCCCTTGCGGCCAATAGGGCCAATGGTCGGTCCGCCGCTTTCACGCCAGTACAATCGACAATCGCCACCGCTGGCTTCCTCCCAGGAAATGGCGAGTGCGCCGCCGTCGCGCGACAGCGCGCCGTATTTTGCGGCATTGGTGCACATCTCGTGGATCACGAGCGCTGCGACGGCATGGGCCCGGGCGTCGAGCGTGACTGCTGGACCCTTGACCTCGATGATGCTCCGACCCGCGCGATAGGGCAGGAGCTCTGCATGCAGAAGGTCGCTGAGCGTGCCGCCGCCTCCGCCTCGCGTCAGCTGGTCATGGGCATGGGACAGCGCGTGGATACGGCCGCGCAGCGAGCCGATATAGTCCTGGATCGGCACCTCGTCCTGCGAGGGCGCTGCCACCAGCGACTTGATGACAGCCAGGATGTTCTTGACGCGATGGTTCAGCTCCTCGTTCAGCATGCGCTGGCGGACGTCGGATTTGCTGCGTTCCTCTTCCATCAGCTCGTTGTGACGCAGGACAATTTCGACGGTGGCGGAGCGGATCGCTTCCGCAATCTCGAAATCGCTGTCGCGCCAGGGCGTCGCCTGGCGCTGAACGGTTTCCTTCCACAGGGCAAAGCTCTTGCGCGGGGTCAACCGATCGCCGAGCGGACCTGTTTCATAGGTCTTTTCCGGATTGCCAGCCCAATTCAGCGTCTGCAGGCGTTCCTTGCGGAAGAAGAAGATGTAGTCGCGCGGCAAATGCGAGAGTGGGACCGCCATGACGCCGGAGACGTTCTCGAAGTAGGCTGCGGCTGGCGGATATACCTCGGACAGTGTCTTCGTTGACCAGATCCGTCCATCTGCTACCTCGGTGATGAAGCGAGCGAAGTCTCCCTCCGTCCCTGGCGGTGGCGTGCTGCCAATGGCCGTCCAGCGGCCGTTCATCAAGAGGCCGACGCCGTCGCAGGCAAACAGCGTCTGGAATTCGGGGAGGGCGGCGGTCAGGATGTCGTCGAGATCGGAGCGGTGCGAAGCTGCCTGGAGAAAACGATCCAGCGAGCGGCGCGCCTCGTTGGAGATATCCAGCTTGCGCTTCTGCTTCAGCGCAAGAAGATGGAGCGAGAAAAACTCGCCGAACATCTCAGCCGCGATGCGCTCGGACATGGTGAGGGTCTTCGGCGCATAATGATGGCAGGCAATCAGGCCCCAGAGTCGGTCGTCCACGATGATCGAAATCGACATGGAGGCTGACACGCCCATGTTGCGCAGGTATTCGCAGTGGATCGGCGAAACGCTGCGCAGGTGGGCGAAGGAGAGGTCGAGTGGTGCAGCTCGCTCTTCCGCCTGCGGCAGCAGATCGACGCGCAGACCTCGCGCATCCGAAATGACGCGGATCGGGTTCTGCATGTAGAGAATGCGCGCCTGGCGCGGGATATCGGTAGCCGGAAAGTACTGGCCGAGAAAACTTTCCAGATCGTGCCGCTTTGCCTCGCTCGCGACCTTGCCCGAACCGTCCTCCTCGAAGCGGTAGACCATGACGCGGTCGTAGCCGAGCACAGTGCGAACCAACTTGGCGGACGAGGTGATGAGAAGATCGATATCGTTGATATCCTTCACCCGGCCGATCATCTCACGGGCGAGCTGCAGAGGCTGGGTGCGGCGGAACGAGGGCTCGAATTCGAGGATGGCTCCTTGCTTCTGGCGATGGACCGCCACGTCGAAATGTTGGCCATTCGGCAGGCGCAGATGGGCAATCACCGCCGGGCGACTCGCTTCGGGTGCGGCGGCCACGGCGTTGCGGATGTCATGGATCACGTCATCGCCGAGCAGATCGGCAATCCAGAGCCCTTCCATGGGTCCCTTGGCGCCCAGCATCTGCGGAGCGTTCGCCGAATAAAGTCGGATTGAGCTTATGCCTGGATCACAGGCCAAAAGACATCCATGCGGCTGGATGGAGCCGGGGATATGGATGGGTTCGCGATCACAATTGGTGAGGTCGACGGACGGAACGTTCTGCATTCAAGGCGCTTTCGAAGGCACTACGGGCATAGTCGAAAGCGGTGTTTGCCCACCTAGCTGCAGCTCGGTTGTCGTATACACGCACGTTCTCCATATGCTCAGTCAACGCACGCCAGCTAGAAAAGTTCCGTGCTTGTGAAAAAAGATGTCGTGCGCCGAAATCGGCCGACAGACCGAGCGCTTCCGCGCGCTTGGCGAGAAGGCGGGCGCCGAGCGCCGACCCTTCCAGGACATAGAGTAGTCCGACGATGCCATTGCCCTCCGGGGGCGTAAACGCCGGCTGGTCGGTCGGTGGGCGGGTGTTTAAGTCCGAAAGATCAGCCTCCAGCTCCGCGTGGACCCGGTGGGGCTCGTACCCCTTCAGATCCTGGGGCAGTTCCGCTTTGGAGAGCCAGGCTTCGACGGGTATGCGGAAGGCTGCGATACCGGCCAGATAACATTTGTAGTCATCAAGGGTCCGGAAACTGCCGACGAGGCTATCGAGCGCCGCATGAGCGTCGGCAGTTGCCTCTTTGAGAGCAGTTCGACGGGGCGGAAAATCCATTGCAATCCTTTCTAGGCACGCCCTTCTATATCGGTGGTCTTTTGATCTGTACAACCCTGAACTTCCAAGGCGGGGATCGGTCTGCGCAGAGGCTCCCTCTTTTGCCCCCCGACCTACGTTAAACGACGTATACGGTTTTGCACTGCGGCATCCGATAGTTCCCTTCAGCAACGGTTAACTTTCCTTAACCGACCGGTTGCGGACAAGAAGAGGGGATCACGACAATGACTGTGAAGATGAAACTGACCGGCGCCCTGCTCGGCGCCATGCTGTCGACCACGGCCTTCCACGGCGCGTTTGCCCAGGAAGACACGATCAAGATCGGCGTTCTGCATTCGCTGTCCGGCACGATGGCGATCTCTGAAACGACGCTGAAAGACGCCATGCTGATGCTCGTCGAAGAGCAGAACAAGAAGGGTGGCGTTCTCGGCAAGAAGCTCGAAGCCGTCGTTGTCGACCCGGCTTCCGACTGGCCGCTGTTTGCCGAAAAGGCCCGCGAGCTGATCGAAAAGGACAAGGTTGCGGCTGTCTTCGGTTGCTGGACCTCGTCGTCGCGCAAGTCCGTTCTGCCTGTATTCGAAGAGCTGAACTCGATCCTCTTCTACCCGGTCCAGTACGAGGGTGAAGAATCCTCGCGCAACATCTTCTACACGGGTGCCGCTCCGAACCAGCAGGCTATCCCGGCTGTCGACTACCTCGCCGAAAACGAAGGCGTCGAGCGTTGGGTTCTGGCTGGCACCGACTACGTCTATCCGCAGACGACCAACAAGATCCTCAAGGCCTACCTGATGTCGAAGGGCGTTGCCGAAGAAGACATCATGATCAACTACACGCCGTTCGGCCATTCCGACTGGCAGACCATCGTCTCCGACATCAAGAAGTTCGGCTCGGCCGGCAAGAAGACCGCCGTCGTTTCGACCATCAACGGTGACGCCAACGTGCCGTTCTACAAGGAATTGGGCAACCAGGGCATCAAGGCCGAAGACATCCCGGTCGTCGCCTTCTCCGTCGGTGAAGAAGAACTCGCCGGCCTCGACACTGCTCCGCTCGTCGGCCACCTCGCTGCCTGGAACTACTTCCAGTCCGTCGACACCCCTGCCAATGCCGAGTTCATCAAGACTTGGCATGCCTTTACCGGCAACGAAAAGCGCGTGACCAATGACCCGATGGAAGCTGCCTATATCGGCTTCAACGCCTGGGTTAAGGCCGTCGAAGCTGCCGGCACCACCGAGACCGATGCCGTTCTCGACTCGATCATCGGTGTTGCCGTTCCGAACCTGACCGGCGGCTACTCGACCGTGATGCCGAACCACCATATCACCAAGCCGGTGCTGATCGGCGAAATCCAGGCCGACGGCCAGTTCGAAGTCGTTCAGGAAACGCCTGCCGTCGTCGGTGACGAGTGGTCCGACTATCTGCCGGATTCCAAGGATCTGATCGCCGATTGGCGCAAGCCGATGGAATGCGGCAACTTCAACGTTGCCACCGGCAAGTGCGGCGGCAAGGGCAGCTGATCATCGACTTCTCCCACCTCCCCCTTGAGGGGGGAGGTCATCGCTCAGCGATGGGTGGGGGTGATGTCTTCAGGGTGTCACCCCACCCCGAACCTTCGGTTCGACCCTCCCCCTCAAGGGGAGGGTGTTTTCGAACCAGCCTTCAGCGCGGAACTACCCCTTCTCCCCGTTCACGGGGGGAAGGTGCCGGCAGGCGGATGAGGGGCTTTTCAGGCTCCGCCGCCCCGCCAACCGGGGGACAACAGAATGCTTATCCGTTTCATCACACTCGCCTTTCTATTCCTTTCCTTCGCCGCGCCCTCCTTTGCGCAGAGCGATCCACGAGATCTTATCAATGCGCTCGGAAAAGCCAATTTCAAGCAAGCCGAAGAGCTGCTCGGAGAGATCGCTGCCACTGGCGATCCGCGCGTCGTTCCAGCACTCGAATCCTTTGCGGAAGGCGAACTCTTCGTTCGCAAGTCGGATGGTGCTGTCTTCATCACCAAAGCTGCCGGCAGCAATCTGGCGGCCATCGATCCGTTGACGGGCGAGACGGTCGGCGAGGAGCCCAAGGGGGCATTCACCAAGGTCAGGGTCAACAACAACCTGAGACGCGCGGTCCGTTCTGCGCTTGGTGGTCTGACGCTACTCAGCCCTGACAGGACTGTGCGTCTCTCTGCCGCCCAGGCGGTGCTGCAGTCTCCGAGTGCCGAAAATCTGGAACTCGTCGAGGCGGCGCTGGCCAAGGAGACTGATCCCGAGGTCAAGTCACGCATGGAGCAGGCGAGGGCCGTGTCCATTCTGGCGTCTGACCGCTCGATCGAGGAGAAGCGAGGCGCGATCGAGGCTGTCGCATCGATCGGCGGCAGACCGGCCAAGAGCATCCTGCTCTCCGTATCCGGCACCATTGATGAGAGCTTGCGGCCGGATCTCGACGCCGCCGTCTCGAAGATCGAAGGCGAGTTGATCCTGTGGGATGCCGCCGAAAGCGTCTGGTACGGCATTTCGCTCGGCTCCGTGCTGCTGCTCGCGGCAATCGGCCTTGCCATCACCTTTGGCGTCATGGGCATCATCAACATGGCGCATGGCGAGATGGTGATGATCGGCGCCTATTCCACCTTCGTGGTGCAACAGGTCATCCGCACCAGCTATCCCGGTCTCTTCGACTGGTCCCTCGCAATTGCGCTGCCCGTCGCCTTCCTGATGACGGCGGTCATCGGCCTCGTCATCGAGCGCGGCGTCATCCGTTTCCTTTATGGCCGGCCGCTCGAAACGCTGCTTGCCACCTGGGGTATTTCGCTGATCCTGCAGCAGACCGTGCGTACCATCTTCGGCCCGACCAACCAGGAAGTCGGTAACCCGTCCTGGATGTCCGGCTCGTTCGCGCTCGGCGGCATGACGATCACCTGGAACCGTCTGTGGATCGTGCTCTTCTCGCTGACAATCTTCTTTGCGCTGCTCGCGCTGATGAAGAAGTCCGCCTTCGGCCTGCAGATGCGTGCCGTCACCCAGAACCGCCGCATGGCGTCTTCCATGGGCATTCGCACGCCTTGGGTCGATGCCTTCACCTTCGCGCTAGGTTCGGGCATTGCCGGTATCGCCGGGGTGGCGCTTTCCCAGATCGACAACGTCTCTCCGAATCTCGGCCAGGCCTATATCATCGACAGCTTCATGGTCGTGGTCTTCGGCGGGGTCGGCAATCTCTGGGGCACGCTGGTCGGCGCCTTGTCGCTCGGCATTCTCAACAAGTTCCTCGAACCGTCAGTGGGCGCCGTTCTCGGCAAGATCCTCGTGCTCGTCCTGATCATCCTGTTCATCCAGAAACGACCGCGCGGCCTCTTCGCGCTCAAGGGAAGGGCGGTGGAAGCATGATTTCCGGCTTCATTCTTCGCGCACTCGAAGGCAAGATCCTGATCGCTGCCAGCATTCTCCTCGCCTTCGCGCTGCTCATTCCGGCCCTCAACCTGCTCACGCCGGTCGACAGCCCGCTGCATGTGCCGACCTATGTCATGTCGCTGCTCGGCAAGTATCTCTGCTACGCGCTCTTGGCGCTCGCGCTCGATCTCGTCTGGGGCTATTGCGGCATCCTTTCGCTCGGCCACGGCGCCTTCTTCGCGCTCGGTGGCTATGCGATGGGCATGTATCTGATGCGTCAGATCGGATCGCGTGGCGTCTATGGCGATCCCATCCTGCCCGACTTCATGGTCTTCCTGAACTGGAAGGAACTGCCCTGGTTCTGGCATGGCATGGACATGTTCCCCGTCGCCATGGCGATGGTGTTGATCGTGCCCGGCCTGCTCGCCTTCTTTTTCGGCTGGTTTGCCTTCCGCTCGAGAGTCAACGGCGTCTATCTCTCGATCATCACCCAGGCGATGACCTATGCCCTGATGCTCGCCTTCTTCCGCAACGACATGGGCTTCGGCGGCAATAACGGCCTCACCGACTACAAGGAAATCCTCGGTTTCTCCGTCCAGTCGGATGGAACGCGCGCGGTGCTCTTTGCGCTCTCGGCGATCTTCCTCGCACTCTGCCTGGTGATCGCGTCCGGCATCACCCGTTCGAAGTTCGGCAAGGTGCTGGTCGGCGTGCGTGATGCGGAAAGCCGGGTGCGCTTCCTGGGTTACCGGGTCGAGAACATCAAGCTCTTCACCTTCGTCGTTTCGGCGATGATGGCGGGCATTGCCGGTGCGCTCTTCGTGCCGCAGGTCGGCATCATCAACCCGGGCGAGTTCGCGCCTGCCAACTCCATCGAAGTGGTTGTTTGGACGGCCGTCGGCGGGCGCGGCACGCTGATCGGGCCGATCATCGGGGCCATTCTCGTCAATGTCGGCAAGAGCTATTTCACCGGTGCCTTCCCCGACCTCTGGCTGTTTGCGCTGGGTGGCCTCTTCATCTTCGTCACGCTTTTCCTGCCCAAGGGCATCGTCGGCACCGTCCAGGCTTATCTCGCAAAGCGCAAGGACTACGCCCGCGAGGCGGACAAGGATGCGGCCAACAGCGACGTGAAACCCCAATCGGCCCCCGTGGCTGCGGAGTGAGACCATGAGCGACCAGACAACTTCGAGCCTGCTCTATCTCAATGGCGTTTCCGTCTCTTTCGACGGCTTCAAGGCGCTGAACTCTCTCTCCTTCATCGTCGAGCCAGGTGAGCTGCGTGCCATCATCGGCCCGAACGGCGCCGGCAAGACGACGATGATGGACATCATCACCGGCAAGACCCGGCCCGATGAGGGCGAGGTCTACTTCGACGGTGGCAAGATCGACCTGACCAAGAAGGACGAGGCCGAGATTGCCCAGCTCGGCATCGGCCGCAAGTTCCAGAAGCCGACGGTCTTCGAAAGCCATACCGTCTGGGACAATCTGGAACTCGCGCTGAACCGCAAGCGCGGCGTCTTCGCGACGCTGTTCTACAGCCTGTCCTCAGAAGACAAGGCTCGCATCGAGGAGATACTCGAGACGGTGCGGCTGACGCATCGTAAGGACGAGCTGGCCGCCAATCTCTCGCACGGCCAGAAGCAGTGGCTGGAGATCGGCATGCTTTTGGCGCAGGAACCCAAGCTTCTCCTGGTCGACGAACCGGTTGCCGGCATGACCGATGCCGAGACGGCGGAGACGGCCATCCTCTTGAAGGAGATTGCGAAGACCCGTTCGGTCGTTGTCGTCGAACACGACATGGGCTTCATCCGCGATCTCGGCGTGAAGGTGACGTGTCTGGCGGAAGGGTCTGTGCTGGCCGAAGGCTCGATCGATTTCGTCTCGAACGACCAGAAGGTCATCGAGAACTATCTGGGGCGGTGATGATGAGCGCTCTGGCGTTTGCCCCTCACCCTAACCCTCTCCCCGCAGGCGGGGAGAGGGGACTTGCCTGGCAGAACCTCGGCGGTGGTCGCAAGGGCAGCGGCGCGGGTCTTCTCCCCGCTTGCGGGGAGAAGGTGGCGGCAGCCGGATGAGGGGCGACCTAAATATGAAAAGAGAATTGCGATGCTGACAGTCGAAAACGTCAATTTGCACTACGGCGCCGCCCAGGCGCTGCGCGGGGTCTCCATCAATGCCGAGATGGGCAAGATCACCTGTGTGCTGGGGCGAAACGGGGTCGGCAAGTCGTCGCTCTTGCGTGCCATCACCGGCCAGCATGCGGTGTCGGCGGGTACGATCACCTTCAACGGCCAAAAGCTCAACGGCATGGCGCCGTTCAACCGGGCGCGGACAGGTGTCGGCTATGTGCCGCAGGGTCGAGAGATCTTTCCGCTCCTCACGGTGAAGGAGAATCTCGAAACCGGTTATGCGCCGCTGGAGCGCAAGGATCGCTTCATTCCGGATGATATCTTCGCGCTGTTTCCAGTCCTCGACACGATGCTGTCGCGGCGTGGCGGTGACCTTTCCGGTGGCCAGCAGCAGCAGCTGGCGATTGGCCGGGCCATGGTGACGCGGCCGAAGATCCTGGTCCTCGACGAGCCGACCGAAGGCATCCAGCCGTCGATCATCAAGGATATCGGCCGCGCCATCCGCTATCTGCGCGATACGACCGGCATGGCGATCCTGCTCGTCGAACAATATCTCGATTTCTGCCGGGAGCTTGCCGATCACGTTTACATCATGGATCGCGGCGAGATCGTCCATCAGGGTGCGGCGGAGACGCTCGATACGCCGGAAGCGCGGCGTCATCTGACCGTCTGATTTTGCAAGACAGGGTTGATGATTTATTAGCGAAGTCGGGTTGATGCTGGGGACACGCGTGATATTGAACGCGCACCTGCGAACGGAAGGCACATCCATGACAACCAGCACGGTATTCCCACTCGTGCGGGCACGCGGTATTTCGCGCGTGGTCGCGGGGCTCTTTCTCTTCGGCCTGTCCAGCGCTGCCGCCCATGCGGCAGGGTGCGGCGAACCCGTTCAGGCCGGTCAGTACAGCCTGACCTTCCAGGCCGGAGGCGTGGAACGCCAGGCGATCTATGTCATCCCCTCAAATTATTCGGGCAAGAAGAAGGTTCCGCTGGTTCTCGATTTCCACGGCTCCAACAGCAATCCCAAGGTCCAGCTTGGCCGTAGCCACTGGAACGAGGTCGCCGAGCGGGAGGGCTTCGTCGTGATGGCGTTGGCCGGCAGCCTCAAAGGCGAGATGCCGAATACCTATGCCTGGAACGTGCCCGGTGTCACACAAGCCCAAGGGGCGGATGAGTCGCAGGCAATCCGCGAACTTCTCAAGCGCGCCAAGGAGACGCTCTGCATCGACCCGAGCAAGGTCTACGCTTCCGGCTATTCCGGCGGCGGGCGGATGCTGTCGCAATATATCTGCAATGGCTATGGCGACTTTGCCGCCGCCGGCTTCGTCATGGGCCTGCGCGCCGGCACACCCGTCGAGGAAAACGGTGTCTGGCAGCCGCGCCGCGATAGCTGCCGGCCGAGCCGACCGGTGTCGATCATCGCGTTTTCGGGCAAGAAGGATCACGTCAATCCGTTCGAGGGTGGTGGCCGGGCCTATTGGCGCTATGGCGGTGAAGTTGCGCTCAATCGCTGGGCTGAACTCAACGGCTGCGAGACGCGGGCCTCCTTCGAGACCGGCGAGAATGCCGACGTGTCCACCTATGCCAGCTGCCGTGCAGGGACCAGCGTCGTCTCCTATGTGATTGCCAGCGCCGACCACGCCTGGCCGGCCCGCACGGTCCGCTTCCGTCTCGCCTCGAATGGCGACAAGGCGATCCGCGAGGTTGATGCGACCGATAGAATGTGGGAGTTCTTCAAGGCCTCGGGCGGAGATATGATTGCGACAGTCGCGGTCGACTCTGCCTGCAGCGAAAAACAGAGAACCGCCGCGATCAGCGATGGCGGGCAGGGGACACGGTGCACGCTAACAAGCAAACCAGACAGCAACGCGCCGTCGGTGTCGGACGACTTGTGACGAAGTCGCTCGGCGGGCGTACGCGCATCGCCGAGCTTTATCAGGAAGGGGCGGCCAAGATCCGCCTTCCTGAAAGCTTCACCGACGAACTCGAGGCTGTGACGATCAACACCGCCGGCGGCATTACCGGCGGTGACCAGTTCGACTGGAGTTTTCGTGCCGGCCCCGGCAGTTTTCTGACTGCCACGACCCAGGCCTGCGAGAAGATCTACAAGGCATCCGCCGGTACCGGCCAGATCACCACGCGGATCGAGGTGTGCGAGGGCGCCCGCATGCACTGGCTGCCACAAGAAAGTATTCTCTTCGACAACGCATCCCTCACCCGCCGGCTTGAGGTCGACCTCGCTGCGGACGCCGAATTCCTCGCTGTCGAGGCAATCCTGCTTGGGCGCAAGGCGATGGGCGAGGCCATGAATACGGGCCTTGTGCGGGACCGTTGGCGGATCCGCCGCGAAGGGCAGTTGTTGCATGCCGAAGAGCTGAAACTCGAGGGCGATGTCGCCAACCTTGTGGCGTCGCCGGCGGTGCTGGCCGGGCGCGTTGCCTTTGCGACTCTCATCCTCATCAGCCCGCGTGCCGAAGCGCTGGTCCGCCCAATTCGTGAGCAGATCGGTGAAGAAATGGGCGGCGTAAGTCATTGGCAAGGCAAGCTTGTTGCCCGTATCGCCGCCCCTGACGGGTTCGCCTTGAGAAAAATCCTGATCCCGCTCATTTCGGCCTTGCGCGGGGGCGCGTCTGTGCCAAAAGTCTGGAATCTCTGACGATCACGCCATTGGAGCACGCATGAATCTGACGCCGCGGGAAAAGGACAAACTGCTGATCGCGATGGCCGCCATGGTGGCCCGTCGTCGGCTGGAACGGGGCGTGAAGCTCAATTATCCGGAAGCGATCGCGCTGATCACCGACTTCGTCGTCGAAGGTGCGCGCGACGGTCGGATGGTGGCGGATCTGATGGAGGCGGGCGCCCATGTCATCACCCGCGACCAGGTGATGGACGGCATTGCCGAGATGATCCACGATGTGCAGATCGAGGCGACCTTCCCGGACGGCACCAAGCTTGTCACCGTCCACGAACCCATTCGCTGAGGACTGAGATAATGGCGCTGGAGCTTCGACCAAACTGCGAATGCTGCGACAAGGATCTGCCGCCGGAGAGCCTTGCGATGATCTGCAGCTTCGAATGCACCTTCTGCGCCGACTGCGCCTCGACCACGCTGGCCGGCATTTGCCCGAATTGCGGTGGGGAACTGGTACGCCGGCCGATCCGTCCTGCCGCCAAGCTTGCCAACAATCCGGCGTCCACCAAACGCGTCCTGAAAGCCGAGGGCTGCCAGCCTTCGCGCGCTGCCTGAACCTGCTGAAGGAGAGATTCATGATCCCCGGTGAAATCATTGCAGCACCTGGCGAAATCGAACTGAATGCTGGCCACCCAACGGTTACGATCGAGGTCTCCAACAGTGGTGATCGGCCGGTGCAGGTCGGTAGCCACTACCACTTCTTCGAGACCAATGCCGGGCTGCTCTTCGAGCGTGACAAGGCGCGCGGCATGCGGCTCGACATTCCGGCAGGGACTGCCGTGCGCTTCGAGCCCGGGCAGACGCGTCAGGTAACGCTGATCCCGCTATCTGGCAGACGCGAAGTCTATGGTTTCCGCCAACAAGTCATGGGCTGTCTCTGAGATGCGCGAGGCCGGGGCACGGGTATGGGGCGAGCGATGAACTGGAGCGTGATCCTGATGCTGTGCGGTTGCGTATTGCTGCAAGACGCGCCGGCCTCGGGTGAGGACGTGCGGGACGTCGATTGCAACAATGCCCAGACCCAGGCCGACATGAACCAGTGTGCGGCCGAGGACTATCGAAAAGCCGATGCCGCAATGAATGCCCAATGGGCCGAGACGCGCGCCGCCATGCTCGCATGGGACAAGGCGACGCCACCCTCGGACGACAATGGAGCAGCCAAGCGGCTTCTGGCTTCGCAGCGTGCCTGGCTCGCCTATCGCGACGCGGCCTGTGATGTCGAAGGTTACTCGGTCGAAGGTGGTTCCATGCAGCCATTGGTGATTTCGTCCTGCCTTGCGGAGCTGACGCGGCGCCGCACCGAGGAACTGAAATCGCTGGTCGGGCTCTTTTGAGGGTGTGACGCGATGGCTCAGGCGAGACAGATCATGATCGTCGGCAATGGACCTGTTGATGCGGGGGCAGCGCCTCTGATCGGCGGGGCCGATTTGGTGATCCGCTTCAATGGCAGCCGGAATTTCGGTGCGGCAGGACGCAAGACCGATATCATCGCCGTCTGCAACACTGGCCGTCCCGGGGCTCAAATGCTGGCCGATCCGGCGTGGCGCGAGAGCGAAGCCGTGCAGCGGACCGCAGAGATCTGGTCCGTCCGCGATCCCGATAAATTCGCCGAACTCAAGCCGCAGCTGGCGATCAGCCATCCCGAGCTCGACGACTTCTGTGATGACTACACCGACGGTTTCGCCACCTTTGCGACCGCCAATGGCAAACAGCACAAGATCATCCATGGTGACGTGCACACGGCCCTGGATGAGGCGCTTCTGGCGCTCGATGCCGAACCCTATGTCGTGCCGTCGAGCGGCATGGTGGTGATCCACGCGCTGCTCACCGATCCCCGGCATGCCGAGGACACGATCATTCTTGCCGGCTTCGGCCATAGCGGCTGGGACGGTCATCCCTTCGAGGCAGAGCGCCGCCTCGTTGACCGTTACATTGCCAGTGGTCGCGTGATGCGGCTGCAACCTCTCTTCGCTTCCTCCCTCTCCCAAGGAACCTGACGCCCATGTCCTACAAGATGTCCCGCGCCGCCTATGCTTCGATGTTCGGTCCGACCACCGGCGACAAGGTACGTCTTGCAGATACGGAACTGTTCATCGAGGTGGAGAAGGATTTCACCACCTATGGCGAAGAGGTGAAGTTTGGCGGCGGCAAGGTCATCCGTGACGGCATGGGCCAGAGCCAGGTGACGCGGGCGGATGGAGCCGTTGACACCGTCATCACGAATGCGCTGATCCTCGATCACTGGGGCATCGTGAAGGCCGATATCGGCCTCAAGGATGGCCGGATCGTCGCCATCGGCAAGGCCGGCAATCCGGACACGCAGCCAGGCGTGAACATCATCGTCGGTCCGGGCACCGAAGCGATCGCCGGAGAAGGTAAGATCGTCACTGCCGGCGGGATGGATGCGCATATCCACTTCATCTGCCCGCAGCAGATCGAGGAAGCGCTGATGTCCGGCCTCACCTGCATGCTCGGCGGCGGCACGGGTCCGGCGCATGGTACGCTTGCAACCACCTGTACGCCCGGCCCCTGGCACCTCGCACGCATGATCGAGGCGGCCGATGCCTTCCCAATGAACCTCGCCTTTGCCGGCAAGGGCAATGCCTCGCTGCCCGGCGCGCTTGAGGAGATGGTTCTGGGAGGTGCGACCTCGCTCAAGCTGCATGAAGACTGGGGCACGACGCCTGGCGCCATCGATTGCTGCCTCTCGGTCGCCGACCAGTATGACGTTCAGGTGATGATCCACACGGACACGCTGAACGAAAGCGGCTTTGTCGAGGATACTGTCAACGCCATCCGTGGCCGCACGATCCATGCCTTCCATACGGAAGGGGCGGGCGGCGGTCATGCGCCTGATATCATCAAGATCTGCGGCCAGATGAATGTCATCCCGTCGTCGACCAATCCGACGCGGCCCTACACGGTCAATACGATCGCCGAGCATCTGGACATGCTGATGGTCTGCCATCATCTGTCGTCGTCGATCCCCGAAGACATCGCCTTTGCCGAAAGCCGCATCCGCAAGGAAACGATTGCGGCCGAAGACATCCTGCACGACATCGGCGCCTTCTCGATCATCTCGTCCGACAGCCAGGCCATGGGCCGCGTCGGCGAAGTCATCATCCGCACCTGGCAGACGGCGGACAAGATGAAGCGCCAGCGTGGCGCACTGCCGTCCGAGACCGGCGACAACGACAACATGCGTGCCAAGCGTTATATCGCGAAATACACGATCAATCCGGCGATCGCCCATGGCGTCTCCCATGAGATCGGATCGGTCGAAGTCGGCAAGCGTGCCGATCTCGTCATCTGGAACCCGGCCTTCTTCGGCGTGAAGCCTGACATGATCCTGATGGGAGGCGTGATTGCCGCTGCCCCGATGGGCGATCCGAATGCATCAATCCCCACGCCGCAACCGGTGCATTACCGGCCGATGTTCGGCGCCTATGGCAAGGCACGCACCAACACCTCCGTCACCTTCGTTAGCCAGGCGGCGATTGATTCCGGGCTCGGCAACCGTCTCGGTGTCGCCAAACAGCTGGTGGCGGTGAAGAACACCCGTGGCGGCATTTCGAAGAAGTCGATGATCCACAACGACTTGACGCCGCATGTGGAAGTGGATCCGGAGACCTATGAAGTGCGCGCTGATGGCGAACTTCTGACCTGCGAACCGGCGACCAAGCTGCCAATGGCGCAGCGGTATTTCTTGTTCTGATGCGGTGACCCATCCTGAGTTGCGGCGTTCGAGGGCTGGTGTATCATTGGCCGACGATGTCGGGAGATGCGCCGTGGCTGAGGACGTCAACAATCTGGTGTTGGAGCATTTGCGAGCCATCCGTGCTGATCTGCGCGGCATGCGCGATACGATGCAGGAACAGGGGCAGCGCCTGACACGCATGGAGATTGGTCTAGCTGGCTTGCGCCGCGATCAAGGTGCGGATGCCGGAGGCGTTGCCGAGATGGGGTTGCGGAGCGATCGCCTTGTTGAGCAAGTTCAACGGATCGAAGCCCCACTCGATCTCGCAGACTAGGATCTCATGCGATTGACACGCGTTTTGCGAATGCTGGGCTCCACCCTTGCCCTGCTGTTTTTGCTTGTGGTGCTAGGAACGGTTGTTCCCCGCCCTCTGTCCGCGCCGGCAGAAGCTGCCGCGCAAGGCGAAACGCAGATCCTGCTGCTTGCCAATCCCATCCACACGGACATCGCCTTGCCTGTCGATGACGAGGTGCGCGCGGCCTTTGCGGATCTCGTTCTCTCCGGCCTGCCAGTCGATATGCCGGGCGTCGAGTATCTGGTCATCGGCTGGGGCGGGCGGTCCTTTTACATCGAGACGCCGACCTGGGGCGATATCCGGCCGCTGCCGGTCCTGAAGGCGCTGACCATCGATCGCTCCGTGCTGCATGTCTCGGTTGCCGGTCCAATCGATCCTGCCCATCCGACGGTGCGTCCGCTGATGGTGACGCCAGAAGAGCGCAGCCGGATGATCGCCGCGATCCGCGAGAGCTTCATCCGCGATGGCGGTTTGCCGATTGCCATACCCGGTGCGGCCTATGGTGCCGACGATGTGTTCTTCGAGGCCAAGGGTGGCTTCAACGCCCTCATCGGCTGCAACACCTGGACGGCTGCGGTGTTGCGTGCGGGTGGAGTGCGTACCGGTTGGTGGACGCCCTTGCCGCAATTGCTCGATCTTTCCATCGATCTTCACCACGGCGCCTGAGGTGTGGCCATCATCATCTGAGCTTGCGCCATCGGATGACAATCTCGTCCAATTTAGGGGCTTCCGAAGTCAATGCGGCGATCGATCGTATTTTAGCGATTCGATTAGGGATTGGGGAAGCGACACTGCCTAATCCAATACGCATCTTCATGAAGGAGCGGGCGGTTGAGTCGCGGCAGCAAATGGCTTTGGCGGCAGGTCGATGTGGGGGCGCTTGATAGCGCCGGCGCGGTCCGTCGCTTTGCCCTGTCGGTTGGTTTCCGAGCGGTAATCTTGACCAGTCTGGCAGGCCTCGTCTTGCTGCCGCTCCTTTATGTCCTCAAGGTCGTCGCCACGCCGATCGACCAGACGATGCGGCTGATGGTGGCCTTTTCCTGGCTGTTCGGCGGTGCGCTTTCGGCGGCTTGCGCCTTCGTTGCAGGCCATGTGGTGCGTGAACTCCTGCTGTCGCGGCGCAGGTTCGAGCGTCTCAGTCGCACCGATACCCTGTCCGGTCTCGCCAATCGTCGCGCTTTCAACGAGGCGTCGCTCGCCACGGATCGGGACGCTTCCCTCGCGATCATCGATATCGACCGATTCAAGACGATCAATGACCGCTATGGCCACCAGACGGGGGATCGTGTCATCCAGTCGCTCTCCTCGCTGTTGAGAGAGGTATTCGGCGACGCGCATCTCGTCGCTCGCCTCGGCGGGGAGGAATTCGGCGTTATCGTGAGAGGTGGAAGCGTCGCGGAAAGGCTTGCCCTTGTCGAGCAGGCGAGACGTCGTGTGGCGGCCGAAACGATCTTGTTCCGGGATGCGGAGCTTCGCGTCACGGTCTCTGCTGGCGTTGCCGAATTTTCGCCGGAGAAGCGCCCGGAAAGCGTCTATGCGTGGGCCGACAAAGCGTTGTACCTGGCCAAGGAGAGCGGACGGGACTGCGTTTTTCACGAAAATTCGCTCGCCCTCGTCGAGGCTTTCCCGAGCGACCATGCGCCTGATGATGCTCAGCTTTTTGTGGCCATAGGGCGCCGGGGCTGAAGAACGATCTTGCTGTTTGCCTCATTCCTGTGCATGGTTCAAAAAACAGTCATGCCGGAGTTTTCATGCAGCGCGCAACGTCTTTCAAACCCGCCGGTTTCATCACCGACGCGCCTGATGGCGTCGTTGTGCTTCCCCATGACGGGCGCCATCTGCGGCGCAAGCTCTTGCATCTCGACAATGGCGAGATGGTCATGCTCGACCTCAAGGAACCGGTGCTGTTTCATCACGGAGACCGGCTTGTGCTTGACGATGGCACGACCATCGAAATCCAGGCGGCGGAGGAACGGCTGTTCGAGATCCGTGCGCGCGACACGCTGCATCTGATCGAACTCGCCTGGCATCTCGGTAACCGGCATCTGGCGGCGCAGATCGAGACCGACCGCATTCTCATCCAGCGCGATCACATCATCCGCGATATGCTGGCCGGGCTCGGGGCCGAGGTCAGCGAGGTGGTGGAGCCGTTCCAGCCGGTGCGCGGGGCCTATCATGCCCATGGTGGCCACGGATCTCACGGGGGGCAACAGGATGCCGGCCATGGCCACGGCTGAACTCGGCGCCGGTGGCCTTCCCGGACGCCAGGCGCTCCTGCGTCTGATGGCCTGGCTGTCTCCCGCCTTCCCGGTCGGCGGCTTCTCCTATTCGGCGGGCTTCGAGAGCGCGGTGGTCGAGGGCCATGTCGTCGATGGCGATGCGGTCAAGGCATGGCTCCAGATGTTGATGAGCGATGGCGGGCTGCGCAATGATGCAATCCTGCTTTGTGAGGCACATCGCTGCCATAGTGAGGGGCGGGCTCTTGCCGACCTGATTGCACTCGCGGTGGCGTTGGCGGGGTCAGCGGAGCGGCATACTGAAATCACCCGGCTTGGCGAGGCCTTCGTCAAGGCGGCTGCTGCCTGGTCACATCCCGTAATCGACGCACTGGCCGGCCCTGTTCCCTACAGCGTCGCCATTGGTGCGCTGGCGTCAGCCCATGGGGTTGACCGATCGGATGCACTTGCAGCCTTCCTCCATGCGCAGGTGTCACAATATGTTTCGGCGGCGATCCGCCTCGGCGTGATCGGACAGACGCGCGGAGTGGCGATCCTCGCTGCATCGGAAAGCCGCATTCTCGATGCCGCCTCCCGATATTCCGAGCTCGGTCTCGACGATCTCGGATCGGCGACCGTCATCGCTGATACGCTCAGCATGCGCCACGAGACGCAATATTCGCGGCTTTTTCAATCCTAGGCGAAAGCTCTCACACAGGACGAAGATGATGAAATCGAAGAATGGTCCTCTCCGCGTCGGTATCGGCGGGCCTGTCGGATCCGGCAAGACAGCGCTGACGGAGAAACTCTGCAAGGCCATGCGCGACGACTATTCGGTCGCGGTCGTGACCAACGACATCTATACGCGCGAGGATGCCGATGCGCTGATCCGCATGCAGGCTTTGAGTTCGGACCGCGTGGTCGGCGTCGAGACTGGCGGCTGTCCGCATACCGCGATCCGCGAGGATGCCTCGATCAACCTGAAGGCCATTGCCGATCTCAACGCACGTATCCCGGATCTCGACGTGGTCTTCATCGAGTCGGGCGGCGACAATCTCGCGGCAACCTTCTCGCCTGATCTCGCCGACATCACGCTTTACGTCATCTCGGTGTGCCAGGGCGAGGAGATCCCGCGCAAGGGCGGGCCGGGTATTACCCGGTCGGATCTGCTCGTGATCAACAAGACGGATCTCGCGCCGCATGTCGGCGTCGATCTCGAGGTGATGGAGCGGGATGCGGGGCGGATGCGCTCTGAGCGCCCCTTCGTTTTTACCGATCTGAAGCGAGGAACCGGTGTCGAAAAGATCGTCAGCTTTCTGCAGCAGAGTGGGGGCCTCTGAGCGGAAGTCAGCGGTGCCAGGTGTCGATGCCCTCAGATCTGCCTGAGGGCGTTGACGTCGCTGATATGGATCGTGCGTCCACGCACCACGACGCCGACGCGCTTGAGCGTTGAGAAGGCTCGTGACAGTGCTTCGGGTGCCAGACCCAGCTTGCCCGCGAGCAGGCTTTTCTGGAAGGGCAGGCGGATAGAGGCTGGGCCGCCCTCGGCTTCACAATGGGTCAGGAGATAATGCGCGACGCGCTGCGGGGCGGTCTGCAGGCGGTCGTTTGCAATACAGTCCATGGTCGTTCGCAGATGGTCGGACAAGCAGCGGATGACCGCCTTTGCGACATCCTTTTCCTGCTCGGCAAGCGCACGGACGCGCTGCAGGTCAAAGCGTGCGAGCGTCACTGTTTCAGCCGCCTGGGCGTTGTAGAGATACTTGTCGCCGATCGCCAGCAGGCATTCGGCAAAGGTATCTCCGGGACCGCAAATTCGGATATCGGCTTCGCGGCCGTCCTTGTTGAGGCGGTAAAGGCGCACGTAGCCGGTCAGCACGCTGTAAAAGCTGTCGGCGGGCTCTCCTTCGCGGAACAGGACTTCGCGGGCCTCGTAGGTGGAGATGTTGGCGATCTCCATCATCGACGCCATCGCCGTAGGCCCCAGTTGAGACAAGAACGACGTCCGCAGTAGCGTGTTCTTGTCGCGGGTGTTCAGTCTCAGGATCTTGTTCACGGTCTTCACGGCTCCCCATCCATCGCGGTATCAGGGCATGCACCGCTGCCGTCGCCGTGCCCAAGTCCGCCTCGCCGGATGTGCACGCCGCCTGCAGGTCCGGGTGATCGTGCCCTTTCCAGTGACAGTCACATTATCGCGAGCAGGGGGAGATCGGATTGATTTCGATCAACCGCAAAGAGGCAGATCAGATTTCCCTAATCTGATTGTGGTCGCTGCCTAAAACGCCAAAAGCCGGGCGATTGGCCCGGCCTTTGGTGACGATGTGGAGAGGTCTTACTCTGCTGCGAGCGGCGGCAGGTTGATGACATTGCCGTTGCTATCGCTTTTGCGGTTGACCGGCTGGCTGCGTTCGACGGCTGCGACACGGCGATCCATGGCCTCCAGCGCCTGAACGTTCTGACGCGCCAGGAAGGAAAGGACTTCCGGTGTGAGCGGCTCTTCCTCTTCTTCCTTCTTGCCGACGAAGCGACCGAAGAACCATCCGAGCAGTCGGGAGACATCGTCGAGGATCAGGAAGAAGGCCGGGACGACCACGAGGCTCAACACCGTCGAGACGATGATGCCGCCGATGACAGCGATGGCCATCGGCGCGCGGAACGAGCCGCCTTCGCCGACACCGAGCGCCGAGGGCAACATGCCCGCCGACATGGCAATCGAAGTCATGATGATCGGACGGGCGCGCTTGCGGCCCGCTTCGACCATGGCTTCGAGCCGGTCCATGCCGTGACGGCGCATCTCGATGGCGAAGTCCACCAGCAGGATAGCGTTCTTCGTCACAATGCCCATCAGCATTAGGATGCCGATAAGGACGGGCATGGAGAGCGCATTGTTGGTGATGATCAGTGCGACCGCCACGCCGCCGATCGCAAGCGGCAGCGAGAACAGGATGGTGAAGGGCTGGATCACGTCCTTGAAGAGCAGGATCAGCACCGTCAGCACCAGGAGCAGGCCGAGGATCATCGCGTTGACGAAGCTCTGCTGCATCTCGGCCTGGATCTTGGCGTCACCACTTTCGGCGAGGCGGACGCTCGCCGGGATCTCGGCATTCTCGACTGTGGTGCGGTAGGCGGCCGTTGCCGTATCGAGCGCTACTCCCTGTGGCAGGCTCGCGCCGATGGAGACAACGCGGTTGCGGTCGTTGCGCTTGATCGACGATACGCCTTCCGCATAGTCGATGTCGGCGACGCTCGAGAGCGGGACAGTCGCGCCGCTTGCCGTGCGCACCTTCAGCGAGCGGATGGCAGCGAGGTCCGTGCGCAAGTCGAGAGAAGCCTGGACGCGGATCGGGATTTGGCGGTTGTCGAGGGAGATCTTCGGCAGGGCAGCATCGACGTCGCCGATGGTGGCGACACGCACTGTCTGCGCGATCTGCTGGGCGGTGATGCCGAGGCGGGCGGCCTCATCTGCGCGAGGGCGAATCTGCAGTTCCGGACGGGGCAGGGCACCGTCGGCGCTGACATTGGCGAGTTCCGGCACCTGGCGAAGCTTGGCTTCGAGGATGCCGACAGCCTGGTTCAACTCCTCCTCGTTCTTGGACAGGAAGTTGAAGGTGATGTCGCGCTCGCCGCGGTCGTTGAGCTTGGTGATCCGGATATCTGCAATCCCGGCAAGCTTGGCGAAGACCTCTTCCTCGACATCCCATTGCGGACGGATACGGCCGTTTTCAGGAAGCTTCGGCATGTATTGGCCGATCAGCGGAATGCCGCCGAGACCACCATTCACAAGCGTCTTGGCGAGCGAGTGCTCGATCCGGTCGAGATTCATGGTGACGCTTGCGCGGCGCAGTTCCAGATCGCCGCGCGGCGAGGAACCGCCCAGGATGAAGATGCTGGCGACATCGGGCACGTCCTTTATGGCCGCGTAGATCTCGTCTGTCTTGCGTTCCGTTTCGTCGAGCGTTGCATTAGGCGGCAATTCTACCGACAGCACGATACGGCCTGCATCTTCCGGCGGAATGAAGCTGCCGGGGACGCCGGCAAGAAGGATGATAGAGCCGATCAGGAAAGCGATGGCAGCTGCCAAGGTGCCGAGGCGCGAATACCAGCGACGCGTCGTGAAGCGGACGAGTTTGGTGTAGAGCTTCAGCGGCAGGCTGTCGTTGTCGTGATGGTCGTCCATCGCGTCTTCCGCCCGCATCAGATAGGCGGCCATCATCGGGGTGATGAGACGCGCCACAAGCAGCGAGAAGAAGACGGAGAAGGCCACGGTCAAGCCGAACTGGATGAAATACTGGCCGGGAATGCCCGGCATGAAGGACACGGGCACGAAGACGGCGATGATCGTAAACGTCGTTGCGATGACCGCGAGGCCGATTTCGTCCGCCGCCTCGATGGCCGCGCGATAGGGTGTCTTGCCCATCTTGATGTGGCGAGCAATGTTTTCCACCTCGACGATCGCGTCGTCGACGAGAATACCGGTCGCGAGCGTCAGAGCCAGGAACGACACAAGGTTCAGCGAGAAGCCCATCATGTCCATGACCCAGAAGGTCGGGATGGCCGAGAGGGGCAGCGCTACGGCCGAGATCAGGGTTGCACGCCAGTTGCGCAGGAAAAGCAGAACCACGATGACGGCAAGGATCGCACCCTCGACGAGGGTGTGCATTGCGGCTTCGTAGTTGCCGTAGGTGAAATAGACCGAGTCGTCGATCATCTCGATCTGGACATCAGGGTTCTCGGCGCGAACCGTGGCGAGGCTCTCGGCGACGGTTTCGGCCACCGTCACTTCACTGGCACCCTTGGCGCGGAATACGGCGAAGGAGACGACTGGCTTGCCATCGTGACGGGCAAAGGACCTCTGCTCCTCGTAGGTGTCGTAGACACGGCCGAGGTCGGAAAGCTTCACGAAGCGGCCGCCAGGAAGCGCGATGGTGGTGTTGGCAAGGCTCTCGACGTCACGATTGTCACCGAGCGTGCGGATCGACTGCTCGGCGCCGGCCACCTGGCCGCGGCCCGAGCCGAGATCGACATTGGTGCCCTTCAACTGGCCCGAGATGTCGGAAGCCGTCACGCCGAGGGCGTCAAGTCGGTTCGGGTCGAGTTCGACGCGCACCTCGCGATCGGCGCCGCCGTAACGGTCGACGCGGCCGATGCCGGGTTGGCCCTGCAAGGCGCGCTTTACGGTGTCGTCGACGAACCAGGAAAGTTCGGCAAGGTTCATGTTCGGCGAAGAGACGGCGAAGCTCTGGATCGCCTGGCCCTCGACGTCGATCTTCGTGACGATCGGTTCCTCGACGGAGGCCGGAAGATCGCCACGGATCTGGTCGATCGCGTCCTTGACGTCCTGTACCGCCTGTTCGGTCGGCACTTCCATGCGGAACATGACGACCGTCTGTGACTGGCCGTCGGTGACGGTCGAATTGATCTCGTCGACGCCGGTGATAGAGGCCACCGCGTCTTCGACTTCCTTCGTCACCTGGCTTTCGAGCTCAGCCGGGGAGGCGCCGCTCTGGCCAACGGTGATCGCTACCAGAGGCACGTCGATGTTCGGGAAGCGGGTGATCGGCAGCGCATTGAACGACTGAATGCCGACGACCATCAACAGGAAGAAGGCCAGAATCGGCGCAATCGGATTGCGTATGGACCATGCAGAGAAGTTCATGGCGTCGTCGCCTCTCAGTTGGAAACGCTGCTGGTTTCTTCCACGGGATTGATGCGGTCGCCGTCACGGACGAAGACGCCCGCCTTGGCCACCACCTTGTCCCCTTCGCTCAGACCTTCGGTTACCTCGACATAGGCGCCGTCCTGAATGCCGGTGCGGATCTCCACCATCTGGACGATGCCATCGGAAACCTTGCGCACCGTCGTCTTTCCGCCCTCGGTGGTGATCGCGGACAGCGGCAGGGCTACTGCCTTTGCTTCGCTGACAACGATCGCTGCACTGCCATACATGCCCGACCGTGCGGCCAGATCGTCGTCGAGTGCGATATGAACGGCGCCCAGACGGGTGACGGGATCAACCACCGGTGAGATCAGTCGCACAGAACCTGTCAGGGGTTCGTTGCTGCCCGCAATCGTGACGGCTGCCTTCTGGCCCGGCCTGAGGCGCAGGATATCATTTTCCGGAACGTCTGCCACCAGTTCGATCTGCCCGTCGCGGATGACGGTGAAAAGCGGCTGACCGGCGCCGGATGCGATAGCGCCGATCCGGGCATTGCGAACGGAGATCGTGCCCGTAACGGGTGACTTGATCTCGGTGCGGGCGAGCCGAAGATCAGTGTCGGCAATCTGGGTGTCGACAACCTTGATGTCGGCTTCGGCGACCGTGATTGCCTGACGGGCAGTCTCGACCCTGGCAGTGGCGCTGGCGAGCGCTGTTTCAGCCTGCTCTTTTTGTGAGGTGGATACGGAACCGGACGAGACAAGGCGCGTTGCACGATCAAACTGACGCTGGGCGTCGTTCAGGCTCGCTTCGGCTTCCACCAGCTGCGCCTGGTACTGGGCAAGAGCGGCTTCCGCCTTTGCACGGTTTGCCAGAAACTGGCTGCGCTGAAGCAGGAGGGTATCTTCGCTCAGCTTCGCGACCACCGCATCGGCTTGGACAGTGTCGCCGACATCGGCGTTGAGCGACTGGATCTGAAGACCTTCGACCTGCGGCTGGATCTGAACCTCTTCCTCGGCGCGGAGCGTGCCGGTCGAGACGACCTTGTCGACAAGTTCACGGCTTTCAGCCGCTGTGACAATAATGGCCGGGAGGTTCTGCGCTGGTGGTGCCGGCTGTTCCTGGGCAATTGCGACCGAGGCCGCCAGCGACAGAGTGGCAGCCATCAGCACGGACTTCGCGCTCGCGATACGATACATGAGACCCTTCCCGGACAATATCAAAAGCAGTTTGGCAGGCATTACGTGATGTCGGCTGGTTCGGCTCACAGCGCCGATGCTTCAACCATTCATACGCTGTTTTCAACTTTTCGGCATCTGAAGCCAGATGAAGAGGTGGGGGATCGCAAAACCCCTTGCAAGAGGCTTAACGGCCATTTGCGATACGCTCGTGAAAATAGTTCAATATAGAACGATGGTGTTGCCGATTTGCCAGTGTCGGCCAGAGAAATGATCAGTGCAATCTACAAACAGACACGGGGATCGCTCCCCGTGTCCTTTAATCGCTGTGGTCCGCCAGGATCAGTTTAGGGCCGCATCGGTGATCTCGGTCGTGAAGGCACCGGTCGGCTCCTTCGTGATGACCGGATCCGAACCGCCGCCGAGCAGGGTCTTGACCGTGCGGTCGTAGTCGGCCTGGTCGAGGGCGCCATTGGAGCCTGCCGTCAGCTTGGCGACTTCGCTCATCATGCGCTTCTGATGGGCTTCTGTCTGCGCGCCGGACGCATCGTTTTCGAGCACGATTTCGGCAGCTTCCTCCGTGTTCTCCTCGGCATACTTCCAGCCCTTCATCGAAGCGCGGACAAACTTGACCATCTTTTCCTTGAAGGCCGGGTCTGCGAGCTTGTCTTCGAGCACGTAGAGACCGTCTTCGAGGGTGGCCACACCTTCGTCTTCATACTTGAAGGTCACCAGTTCCTCCGGCTTGATGCCGGCATCGATGACCTGCCAGTATTCGTTATAGGTCATGGTCGAGATGCAGGCGGCCTGCTTCTGCAGGAGAGGGTCGACGTTGAAGCCCTGCTTCAGAACGGTGACGCCGCCGTCCGATCCGTCGGTCTTGATGCCGAGCGTGCTCATCCAGGACAGGAACGGGTATTCGTTGCCGAAGAACCAGACGCCGAGCGTCTTGCCCTTGAAATCCTCCGGCGTGGTGATGCCGGTCTCCTTGAGGCAGGTCAGCATCATGCCCGAGGACTTGAAGGGCTGGGCGATGTTGACGAGCGGCACACCTTTTTCGCGGGTGGCGAGTGCTGACGGCATCCAGTCGACGATGACGTCAGCGCCACCACCGGCGAGAACCTGCGGAGGGGCAATGTCAGGGCCGCCCGGCTTGATTTCGACGTCGAGGCCTTCTTCTTCGTAGAAGCCCTTGTCCTTGGCGACGTAGTAGCCGGCGAACTGGGCCTGGGTCACCCATTTCAGCTGGAGGGTCACCTTGTCGGCGGCAGCGGCCTGCATGGCGGTCAGCGAGACCGCAGCAGCCAGCAGCATGGATGCGAGTTTGACAGTCATTTCAGTTCCCTCTTTTTTTGTTGGTGCAGTTCACGCCCGTCCACCACGGACGGACGGATGCCAGAAGGTGACCCGGCGTTCTGCCAGTGCCACCAATCCGTAGAAGACCGAGCCGGCGAGTGCGGCAACCGCAATCTCGGCCCAGACCATGTCGACATTCGAGCGTCCGACCTCTGTCGAGATACGAAAGCCCATGCCGACAATCGGGGTGCCAAAGAACTCTGCCACGATCGCACCGATCAGCGCGAGGGTGGAATTAATCTTCAGCGCATTGAAGATGAAAGGCCATGCGGCAGGCAAGCGGAGTCTGACCAGCGTCTGCCACCAGGAGGCGGCATAGGTATGCATCAGGTCGCGCTCCATGTGGCTTGCGGCGGCCAGGCCCTGCACCGTGTTCACCAGCATCGGGAAGAAGGTCATGATGACGACGACCGCGACCTTCGACTGCCAGTCGAAACCGAACCACATGACCATGATCGGCGCGATGCCAACGACGGGAAGGGCGGAGACGAAGTTGCCGATCGGCAGCAGGCCTTTTTGCAGGAAGGGCGAGCGGTCGATCAGGATCGCGACGATGAATCCAAGGCCGCAGCCGGCGACATAACCTGTAATCACGGACTTCAGGAAGGTCTGCTGAAAGTCTGCCCAAAGGATATGGGTGGAGGTGAGGATACGCGCCCAGATCATCGAGGGAGCAGGGAGCAGGATCGAGGGGATCTCGAAGCCGCGCACCATGCATTCCCAGATGACGAGCAGGGTCAAGCCGAAGATCAGGGGGACGGCGAGGCCAATCGCGCGTTTCGTTGTCTGGTCCTTGGGACGGCGGCGGACCAGCCATTCGTTGAGACCCCAGGCGCCGAGCCAGAAGAGGAAGGCGAAGACGAGGTAACCGTTCATGGCTTGACCCCCATGCGTGCGAGCACCCGTGTGTGCGCCAGACCGACGATCGAGACGAGCAGGGCAGCCAAGCCCGCCGCCATGAAGAGCGCTGCCCAGATCTGGATGGTCTGACCGTAATATGAGCCCGACAGCAGCCGCGCACCAAGACCGGCGACGGCACCCGTCGGCAGTTCTCCGACGATAGCCCCGACAAGCGAGATGGCGATCGCCACCTTCAGCGAGGTGAAGAGGTAGGGCATCGACGCCGGCCAGCGAAGCTTCCAGAAGGTCTGAGACTGGCTGGCATTATAGGTGTGCATCAGGTCGAGGAGCAGGATGTCCGGACTGCGCAGCCCCTTCACCATGCCGACGACGATCGGGAAGAAGGAAAGATAAGTGGAAATCAGCGCCTTGGGCATGAGGCCTGAGATGCCAATGGAATTCAGTACGACGATGATCATCGGCGCAATCGCGAGGATCGGGATGGTCTGGGAGGCGATGACCCAGGGCATCAGGGACTTGTCCATGGCGCGGTTGTGGACGATGGCGATGGCGAGCGCGATCCCGAGCACGGTGCCCATGGCAAAGCCCATGAGGGTCGCGGAAAGCGTGATCCAGGCATGATAGACGAGGCTGCGTTTTGAGGTGACGGCCTTGTTGATCGTGGTGTCCCACAGTTCTGCGACGATCTGGTGCGGGGCAGGCAGAACCGGGCGCTCCTGCGCGAAGGTCCGCTCGACGATCTGGGAAAAGGTTATCGTCTCGCCGGCGCGCGCCGCTTGGTCACGCACGAAGGGCGCGTTCAGATAGACGACGAAGATGTGCCAAATGACGAGGATTGCCAGGAGAACCGTCAAGACTGGAAGGATGCGGTCACGAAAGGCGGAAGGGGCTGACGTCATCAGACACCTCCTTTTGCAGGAAAGAGCATCAGGGCCATGGAGACGACACCAAGCGCCACGCCGGCCATCTGGATCGTGCTCAGTCTCTCGCCGAAGAGGAGGAAGGCAATGGCATTGATGAGCACCAGCTGGGCGACCGCAGAGGCGGAGATGGCAAGGCCCAAGCCGCCTTCGCGCATCAGTTTCACCATCATCAGGTTGCCGACGCAATAGAGAGCGAGCGATGCTGCCAGCACCCAGAGCTTGCCGTTGTCGACATAGGCACGGCTGACGGTCGCAGCACCGAGGAAGGTCGCCATGGCGGCACCGAGCCAGAGGAGGAAGGTGGGGTTCATGGGGTGGCTTCCACTTCTACAGCGACCGACACCCTCCCCTTGAGGGGGAGGGTCGGAGCGAAGCTCCGGGGTGGGGCGACGTGTCGGACGCCTGCGTTTCCCAATGATATCGAACTCGTTGCCCGGTTCACCCCCACCCGCCGCTTCGCGGCGACCTCCCCCCTCAAGGGGGAGGTGGGGAGCGCGTCCCCGGCGTCTACCACTTCGATGGCCTTGCCCCTCATCCGCCTGCCGGCACCCTCTCCCCGTTGGAACGGGGAGAAGGGACTTGCGGCACCGCGCTGGCCGTCCCCTCTCCCCGCCTGCGGGGAGAGGGTCAGGTTGAGTGGCATCTTTCCATCCAGCACCACACTATACCTCATAAGAATGCCCCGCCTTCAGACCCTCGCGCACCCGATGCGCAATCTCCAGAAACTCCGGCGTCTCGCGGATGTCGAGGGGGCGTTCCTTGGGCAGAGTCGACTCGATGATATCGGTCACCCGGCCAGGCCGCGGGCTCATGACGACGATCTTGGTGGAGAGGTAGACGGCTTCCGGGATCGAGTGGGTGACGAAGCAGATCGTCTTGTTGGTGCGGTCCCAGAGCTTCAGCAGCTCGGAGTTCAGGTGGTCGCGGACGATTTCATCGAGCGCGCCGAAGGGTTCGTCCATCAGGAGCAGGTCGGCATCGAAGGCGAGCGCGCGGGCGATCGAGGCGCGCTGCTGCATGCCGCCTGACAGCTGCCAGGGATATTTCTTGGCAAAGCCCGAGAGGTTGACCAGCTCCAGCGTCTGCTCGATGCGCTTCTTCTTTTCCGCCGCACTGTAGCCCATGATTTCGAGCGGGAGCGCGATGTTGTTTTCGATCGTGCGCCAGGGATAGAGGGCGGCTGCCTGGAAGACATAGCCGTAGGAGCGCGCCTTGCGGGCCTCTTCCGGTGTCATGCCATTGACCGTGATCTCGCCGGCGGTGTGTTTTTCCAGATCGGCGATGACGCGCAGGAAGGTGGTCTTGCCGCAGCCGGAGGGGCCGATGAAGGAGACGAAATCGCCCTTCTTCACCTCGAGATCGACATTAGACAGGGCGTGGACCGGCCCGTCATTGGTCTCGAAGGTGAGGCTCAGGTTTTTGGCCGAGACGACGGAGTAGGGTGCATTCATGCGCTAGGACCAATCGGGTTTGTTGCAAAGGCAGCCTGCCTCTTGCATTCTTTTGACATGCGGCCGCTCGGGAGCAGCGGACTGGGAGTGGCGGACTTGCCGCCAGACGGAGGAGGAGAGGTCAATGGACGCATCAGCAAAGCCCACCTGCCGGATCGTGAAGCCCGGCCACACCTATGAGGGCAAGCAGGGGCTGAGTTATTTCGAGGGCATTGCGGCCGAGACTGTGGGCGCCAAGGGCATCTGCATGCATGTGCTGACCATGCCGCCCGGCGCGCGGGCCAAGGCGCATCTGCATGAGAGCCACGAGACGGCGATCTACATGCTCTCCGGTCAGGCGCATACCTGGTATGGCGACCGGCTGGAAAACCACGTCGTGGTTCACGCGGGCGAGCTTTTCTACATTCCGGCCGGCGTGCCGCATCTGCCGGCAAACCTGTCGAATGCGCCCTGCACGGCGATCATTGCGCGCACGGACCCCAACGAGCAGGAAAGCGTCGTGCTGCTGCCGGAGCTGGATGGCTTGGTCGAGGTTTAAAGCCGGGTTCATCTCGCCAGTCCCCCTGTCTGGGGCAGGGCGATCCACCTGTAGATGATCGCGCAGATCATGCCTGTCGGAGCGAGCGACATCGCCATTGACGCCTCATTCTGATTGAAGAAGCGGCCCCAGGTCGCAAGTTGCAGAAGGGCGATACCGGACAGAGGGCATGCGGCACCGGCGAGGGCGAAATGCCACCAGCGATTCCAGTGCATCCGCAGCAGCACCCAGGTCGCCAGCAAGGTGAAGGGAGCGGCGAGCAAAAGAGCAACCGGCAGGATCTCGAGGGTCAGCCGAAGTGCTTGAAGAATGGAGCCGGGAAAGATCAGGACGAAGAGCGGCAGTCGACCGTAGGAGACGGCATCTGTGATCTCAAGCGTCGCCCAGATGCCCATGACGCCGACAAACACGGCGGCTGCATAGCCCGCGCCGAAGCGCGCACTTCTCCGCAGCCATGTCTTCTTCGCTGGCGTCACGCTCAAACCCCCGTCGCCGGAATGCCCGTGCGTTCCACCTTGCGCGGAGCGACCAGTTCCTTCCAGGTCGACAACGCCTTGTTCACGGCGGTGAACGGCTCGCGCTTGACGAACTTGCCGTGGCCCTCGCGGGTCTTCACCGTACTCTCTTCGATCGCGACGTAACCGCGGGTCAGCGTGTAGCGCGGTAGACCTGTCACTTCCTTGCCTTCGAACACATTGTAGTCGATCGAGGACTGCTGGGTCTTGGCCGAGATGGTTTTGGAGCGCTTGGGATCCCAGACCACGAGGTCGGCATCGGCGCCGACGAGGACCGCGCCCTTCTTCGGGTAGATGTTGAGGATCTTGGCGATGTTGGTCGAGGTGACCGCGACGAATTCGTTCATCGTCAGGCGACCGGTTGCCACACCATAGGTCCAGAGCATGGGCATGCGGTCTTCAAGTCCGCCGGTACCGTTCGGGATCTTGGCAAAGTTGCCGACGCCGAAGCGCTTCTGTTCTGAGGTGAACGCGCAGTGGTCGGTTGCAACAACCGAGAGCGAGCCTGACTGCAGGCCGGCCCAGAGGGAATCCTGGTGCTGCTTGTTGCGGAAGGGGGGCGACATGACGCGGCGGGCGGCGTGGTCCCAGTCCTTGTTGAAATATTCGCTTTCGTCGAGCGTCAAGTGCTGGATCAGCGGCTCGCCATAAACGCGCATGCCCTTCTGGCGGGCGCGGCGGATCGCTTCATGCGCCTGTTCGCAGGAGGTGTGCACGACATAGAGCGGCACGCCCGCCATGTCGGCCAGCATGATGGCGCGGTTGGTGGCTTCACCCTCGACTTCGGGGGGCCTGGAATAGGCATGGGCCTCCGGGCCATTATTGCCTTCTGCGAGCAACTTGGCGGTCATAGAGGCGACGACATCGCCGTTTTCGGCATGCACCATCGGAAGGGCGCCAAGCTCGGCGCAGCGCTGGAAGGAGGCGAACATCTCGTCGTCGTTCACCATCAGGGCGCCCTTGTAGGCCATGAAGTGCTTGAAGGTGTTGATGCCGCGATCCTGCACGACCGTCTTCATTTCGTCGAAGACGCGTTCGTTCCAGCCGGTAATCGCCATGTGGAAGGAATAGTCGGCCGTGGCGCGCGAGGTCTTGTTGTCCCACATCTGCAAGGCTTCCAGAAGCGACTGGTCGGGTCCGGGCAGACAGAAGTCGACGACCATTGTGGTGCCGCCCGAGAGGCCGGCGCGCGTGCCGCTTTCGAAGTCGTCGGCTGAGTAAGTGCCCATGAAGGGCATTTCGAGATGCACGTGCGGATCGATGCCGCCCGGCATGACGTAACAGCCAGCGGCATCCAGGACGGTATCGCCTGAGAGGTTCGGGCCGATCTCGACGATCACGCCGCCCTCGATCTTAACGTCGGCCTTGTAGGTCAGATCGGCGGTGACGATCGTGCCGCCCTTGATGACTGTGGTGGTCATTTGCTCTCTCCCCGTGTCTTGTTCTCGAAAGTTGCGTGCCGCGTCCACGCTTGTCCTCTACGCATGTCGGGCTTGTCGTTTGCCGGTATCACCCAAGTGTCAGCCTTCGCCAGCGGCGCCCCCTCATCCGGCGCTACGTGCCACCTTCTCCCCGCTGGGGGGAAGAGGTGACGCTGGCTTTGCGCGCTCCATCCGGTGAATGCTGCGGTTCGGCTTGGAGTGTGGTCAATGGTCATCTGCGAGGTCCCCGCGCGCTCCCTCTTCTCCCCAGCGGGGAGAAGGTGGTCCGAAGGACCGGATGAGGGGGCGCGGAGCGAGGGCCTTAGCAGCATGGCGATTACCGGTCCCCTCTCAAAACTGGCAAAAAACGGATCGCGTCGCAACGCTCGACGATCTGGCCCTGCAGCACCGCGAGAATGGTTTCAAGAACGGCTCTGCGTTCCTGCAGAATTTCGGCGTTCCAGAAGCGCAGAACCGAATAGCCCTGCTGGTTGAGCCATTCGGTTCGACGCTCATCATGCGTGCTTTCCGCATGCTGGCTGCCGTCCAGTTCGACGATAAGGCTCTGTTCGCGGCAGACAAAATCGACGATGTAGGGTCCCAGCGGGATCTGCCGACTGAACTTGTACCCGTTCAGACGCCGGTTGCGCAGATCGCTCCACAAGCGGTACTCAGCTTCGGTGTCGTTGGCTCTTAGTTCGCGTGCTTTGCTGGTCCTACCGGGCAGCCTTTTTGTCGGATCTTGCGGGTGTGTCATGGCCATTCGGCCCCCCTCATCCGGCGCTACGCGCCACCTTCTCCCCGCTGGGGAGAAGAGGTCACGCTGGCGCTGTACGCTCCAAAGTCTTGCGTGGGCAGTTGTTTTCTCGCTGGGCGCGCCTGCTTGCTTGGACATTGGGGCGCGCTCCCTCTTCTCCCCGGCGGGGAGAAGGTAGCCCGAAGGGCCGGATGAGGGGGCGCGGAGCGAGCGTGTCACCCGACAATCTCCGCCGTCTCCAGAACCGCCCTGAGCAGCACGTCGCAGCCAGCAATTGCCCATTCCTTGGAAATCTCCTCCGCCTCATTGTGGCTCAATCCGCCGACGCAGGGGCACATGATCATGGTCGAAGGTGCGACCTTTGCCGCCCAGCAGGCGTCGTGGCCGGCGCCGGAGATGATGTTCATGTGGGAATAGCCGAGGTCTTCGGCTGCCTTGCGGACGGAGGCGACGAGTTTCGGATCGAAGGTCACCGGATCGAAATGGCCGACGGCCTCGACCGCACAGCCGACGCCGAGTGCGGAACAGATCTCGGCGGCCTTCGCCTCGATCGTCGCGCGCATGCGATCGAGCTTCTCCTGGCTTGGCGTACGGATGTCGACGGTGAAGACAACGGTCCCGGGCAGGACGTTGCGGGAATTGGGCGAGAATTTTACCTGCCCCACACCGCCGACCGCGCCGGGCTGTTCGCTCATGGCGACCTCCTGGACCATTTCCATGATCCGGGCCATCGCAAGGCCGGCATTGACGCGCAGGTTCATCGGGGTTGAGCCGGTATGGGCTTCGCGGCCGGTAAGCGTGAATTCCAACCACCAAAGGCCCTGGCAATGCGTGACGACGCCGATTTGCTTGTCCTCGGCTTCGAGGATCGGTCCCTGTTCGATGTGATACTCGAAATAGGCATGCATCTTTCTGGCGCCGACCTCTTCGTCACCCAGCCAGCCGATGCGCTTCAGTTCGTCGCCGAAACTCTTGCCATCCATGTCCTTGCGGGCATAGGCGTAATCCTGCGTGAGCACGCCGGCGAAGACCCCGGAGGCCAGCATGGCAGGCGCAAAGCGCGCACCTTCCTCATTGGTCCAGTTGGTGACAACGATCGGGTGCTTGGTCTTGATGTTGAGGTCGTTCATCGATCTGACAACCTCAAGGCCTGCCAGCACGCCGAGCACGCCGTCATACTTGCCGCCGGTCGGCTGCGTGTCGAGATGGCTGCCGACATAGACGGGCAGGGCGTCCGGATCCGTGCCTGGTCGGGTCATGAACATGTTGCCCATGGTGTCGACGCCCATGGTGAGGCCAGCGTCTTCGCACCAGCGCTGAAAGAGGCGACGGCCTTCGGCATCTTCGTCCGTCAGAGTCTGGCGATTGTTGCCGCCGGCAATGCCGGGGCCGATCTTCGCCATCTCCATGAGCATGTCCCAGAGCCGATCGCCGTTCACGCGAAGGTTGTTGCCGGGTTGCGCCGTCATTGCAGATCCTCACCTGTTTTGCTGGGACCGGATCTTCCGCCCGTTCCCCTTGTTCCCGGGGTCAACAACAGCGACTTGTCTTTGTTCTTTTCGCTGTCGTATCGGCAGTTGCCTTTATTTGACATCTGTCCAATAATTTGACCGACTGGTAAAACATTACAGCTTCCATCACGGCACTCAAGACAAAATCGGCAAAAATCTGCGACAAAAAACAGAGCAGATGCACAGAATTTGAGCGTGGATATTGTTGAGTGACTTCAGGGTCTTAGGCGGGGAACAACTCTAAGATGGCAATACCGAGAGCGGCGCAAACCCAGAGGCGGACGCGGATCCAGGAGGAAAAGGAAGAGCAGATCCTCGAAGCGGCCCTGGAAGTGTTTTCGCAACGGGGATTCCACGGCTCGACCATCGACCAGATCGCCGAGGTCGCGGGCATGTCGAAGCCCAATCTGCTCTATTATTTCCGCACCAAGGAAGCCATGCACCGGGCGCTGATCGACCGGGTGCTCGAAAACTGGCTGGAGCCGCTGCAGGCCTTCGATGCGGACGGCGACCCCGAACACGAGATCAAGTCCTATATTCGCCGCAAGCTGGAGATGGCACGCGACTTTCCGCGCGAAAGCCGGCTGTTTGCCAACGAGATCCTGCAGGGCGCGCCGCATATCGCCGGTGTTCTCGAAGGACCGTTGAAGGAGCTTGTGGACGAGAAGGCCGAGGTCATCAGGGCCTGGATTGCCGCAGCCAAGATCCGGGACTGCGATCCGTATCATATGATCTTCTCGATCTGGTCCACGACGCAGCATTATGCCGATTTCGACGTTCAGGTCCGATCCGTGCTGGGGGCAGGCCAAGAAGGCGAAGACCGCTTCGAGGCGGCGGCGTCCTTTCTCGAAGGTCTTTTCGTCAACGGCCTCATTCTGAAGCCCGCCGTCAGTCCCTGAGCAGGCCCATCACCAGAAGGCCGGCGGCGGTCACAAGCGCACCGAGGAAGACGGCGGGGCTTGCCCAGCCGTGACCGAGCAAGCCCTCCAGAAGGATGATGAAGGTCGGCGTCAGATAGCCGTAGCCGAGCACCTTGGGGGCCGGCAGGCGCATGGAAGCGTATTGCAGCAGCATAAAGGTGAGCGCAGTCGTAATGACAGAGAGATAGGCGATCGTCGCCCATACCATGGGTGGGAGGTTGAGAAAATCCGTCGTTGCGAGCGGGATAGCACCGGTCGGCAGGAGCCAGGGCACGGTGAAGACCACGACCCAGAAACCAAAGGCGACCGGGTTGTCTCCCTGATTGAACTTGCGGATCAGCGGCACATAGGCGCCGTGGCAGATGACGCCGACGAAAAAGATCAGCTCACCGCGTCCGACATCGAACGAGAGGATCGCCTGGATATCGGCGCGGAAAATGACCCAGATCGCCCCGAGGGCTGCAATCACGAGTGCGATCAAGACGTCCGGGCGGGTTTTCTGCCCGATGAAGAGAAGCGCGAAGCCGGCGCTGATCAATGGCATCAGGGTGAACACGGCACCCGTCTGCACAGGGCTGGTGAATTCCAGCGCTACGAACATGGTCAGCATGTAGACGGCGATCAGCCCGCCAAGCAGGGCAAAGCGCCAGATCCGCTGCGGTGCCCGGAACGGGACACGCAGGATGCCGAAGGTCAGGACGCCCATGACGACAACCGTCATCAGATAACGCCAGAGGGTCAGCGGGCCGGCATCCATGTGCCGCGCGGCCATGCCGCCGAAGGAGAAGGAGCCCGCGATCAACGCGGCAAAGAGCAGCATTGCCGCATGCGCCTTCAGTTTTTCTCGGCCCTTGGCATGGACGGTATGTCGGTTCACGGGGGAGGCGACGGGTGGGGCTTGCTCTGTCATCGGATGTCTTTCGGCCCGAAGCAGTCTCGCTGTTGGCGTGACTTGACCAGACCGTCTTTCTCATTCATCTGCGATCGCGGATGCGCGCACCATGCGCCGCCCCAAGATCCTTCCGGCAGTTAATCGAAAGCGGCTCCGATGACAACGATGATCGGCTTCACTGATACCGACAAGAGTACCAGCGCAGTGCTGCAGGATGTAATTGACTCGATGGATGAGGATCACGTCACGCTGCGGCAGATCCTGCAGAAAATGGGCGAAAGCGGACTTCTGCTGCTTTGTGGCCTGCTGTCTCTGCCTTTCCTCGTGCCGGTTTCGATCCCGGGCGTCTCGACAGTCTTCGGTGCCGGTATCGTGCTGATCGGGATCGCGATCACCTTCAACCGCTTTCCATGGCTGCCGAAGAAGGTGGCCGATCGCAAGCTCGAACGGGCGCGCCTCGTTCCAGTTCTGGAACGAGGTCTGAAGATCCTGAGAAAGGTCGACCGTTATGTCCGCCCCCGCATGTTGGGCCTGACGCATGGGGCGCTGATCAACCGTATCAACGGTCTCGTTCTGACGACCGCCGGCGTGCTCCTGATGATGCCGCTCGGCTTCATTCCGTTCTCGAACACGCTGCCGGGCGTTGCGATCCTGCTTCTGTCGACGGGGATTTCTCAGAGAGACGGGATGGTCGTTGCCGTGGGCCACCTGATGGTGCTGCTGACGCTCGTCTATTTCTCAGCCTTGGCCTATGCCGGGTTTGCCGCCGGACAGAGCCTGCTCGGCTGATCCTTCGTCAGGCGCGGATCACGCGCTCCGCCGCAGCAGGTCTTCACGTTGCAAGGCATGCTTCCTTGCAAAATCGATGAAACTATCAGGGCTCATCGGACGCGCTAGCGCGTAGCCCTGCAGCGTCTGGCAGCCGAGGTCGCGGAGGATCGCGGCATGCTCCATCGTCTCCACACCCTCTGCGACGATGCCGATCCCGTAGGAGCGGCCGATATCGACGATCGAGCTGATCAGCTTGCGCTGGGCAGGGTTGGTCACGATCGGGGCCACCAGCTGCCGATCGATCTTCAAGCGGCTCGGCGAGAGTTTGATAAGGGAGAGGATCGAGGCGTAACCGGTGCCGAAATCATCGATTTCGATGGCAATGCCCTGGGTGCGGATGCGTTCGAGGCTTTCTGCCACGGCGTCGGCCTTGTCGTCGAAGGAGATCGATTCCAGCAGTTCGAATGAAAGGCTGCCCGGCGTGACGGCGAGCTTGGTCAGGTGGTCGAGCAGCTTGTCCTCGAACAGCCGCTGGGCAGAGATATTGACCGAGACATGCTCGATGCCGAGGCCCTCGGTCTTCCAGCGAGCCAGTTGCTCGAGTGCCTGGTCAAGAATGCTCGCGTCGATCTGGGACACGACATTGAGGTTCTCGGCCGTTTCGAGAAAGGCAATGGGTGCGAGGATGCCTTTTTCCGGGTGACGCCAGCGAGCAAGGGCCTCCACACCGTTGATCGCAAGCGTTCGGGCATCAAATTGGGGCTGGTACCAGGCGATGAAATCGTCATCGCCCAGGGACCGAAGAATGGCATCGGCAGTGCGCTTGATGTTGATAGTGCGGGCGCGTAGCGTGTCGTTGAAGCGCTCGACGCGATTGCGGCCACGGCGTTTTGCCTCGTAGAGGGCGATGTCCGCATTGACGAGGAGCTGCTCGGCGGTCAGCTCGGGCTCGATCCTGCCGGCGATGCCGATGGATGCGCCGACGCGGCATTCATGTCCGTTATAGACGATGGGCCGGTTGACGGCTGAGATCAGGTTCGTCCCCATGGCTTCGTAGCCTTCGGAGAGATCGCAGCCCTGGCAAACGATCACGAATTCATCGCCGCCGATCCTTGCGACAAAATCCCATTTGCCAGCCATGCCCTGCAGTTCCTGCGCGACATGGCGAAGAATGGCGTCGCCGGCGCCATGGCCGAGCGTGTCGTTGATTTCCTTGAAGCGATCCAGATCCATATGGAGCACGGTCAGCCTCTGGTTGGGCTGGTCGGGGGCTGCGACCAAGGTCTCGAGGCGCTGGTCCAGATAGCGGCGATTGGGCAAACCGGTCAGTGCATCGTGCAGCGAATTGTATTCCATCCGCTGCCGCGCGCTTTCCAGCTCCTCGTTGCGTTGCGCCGTTTCCTGCTGGGCTTCCCTCAAGTGTTCTTGCAGCGAGACGTCTGCGCTAACATCCCAGTTTACGCCGAGAACCTTCGTTCGTCCCATTTCATCGCGCGAGGCGATGCCGACCGTGCGGATGTGACGTATCTCGTCTCCATTGCGGATGATCCGGAATTGGGTTTCGTAAGGCGCGTTACTTTCGATGGCAGTTCCCAGAGCTTCCAAGGTGTGAGGTAGATCCTCTGGGTACACACAGCTTTCCCAAACAGCGTAGCTGATCTTCACACCGAGGGATATTCCATACAACTGGTACATGCGTTCGTCCCAGGCGAGATCTCCCGAAGCGGTGTCGAGCTCCCAGATCCCAATCCTGGACGCTTCGAGCGCCAGACCGAGTCGATGCGATACCGCCGTCAATTCTTGCTCGCGCTGCCTGAGTGCCGCATAGTTGCGCTGCCTTTCCCGCATCAGCCTGGCGACCCAGATGACGCTTCCGGCGATAAGCGCGGAAATGGCAGCGATCATCGTGCGGATCAGCATGTCGGGACGGCTCATCTGGTGCCAGCCCTCCTTGGGCACGGCCGAAATGGACCACTGCTTGTTACCGACATTCACGCTCATGGTGACCGGGTCGTCGGTGAGGACACGATTGTCACCATAGATCAGAGTTCGATTACCCGTCTGCTGAATGTCGTCTGTGATGGTGACGGCGAGTGGCAGATCTGGTGCTCGAAGGCCGCTGTCGTTATAGAGCCTCGTGACGTCGACGACGCCGGCCAAGCCGCCCCAAAAGACCCGCTTACCTTCGTCATTGGTCATCTTCACGGGCAGCGCGATGACCAGGCCCATGGCCCCATTCTTAACCGGCAGTGGGCCGCTGATGATCGTCTTGCCCTCTTCGCGCAACTGGCGGACCGCTTCCTCGCCATTGGGCGGTGGGAGAACCCAATGCCCAATGAAGGATTTGTTCTCTTCGTAGGGATGAACGAAGCTCACGATCAGGTTGGGTGCTGCGACGATATGGCTGATCTGCGACGGCGTCGACAGGAGGCTGGAGGCCAGCGCTTCGAAACGCTGCTGGTTGACATAGGGCTCGGTTCCGATCACCGCGACCATGCCCTGCAAAAGCTTGATATTGGCGTTGATGTTGGCTTCGAGCTTCGTGCGGATCAGGCCCAGGTTTTCCTCGACAGCGTTGCGAGCCGCCTCACGGCTCAAGCGCTGCTGCTGAAGGTCGGCATACAAGGCGGAGACGGCAACGCCTGCCAGGACGACGGCGCTCGGAATGAGGATCTGCAGGCGTGATCGCAGGCTCGATCTACCATCCGTATTCTTGCTCTTGATCGCCATGGTCTCCTTGCCCGGCTGGTCCGGCCTGACGCAGATGCGGTCAGTCCCGATGCCGGTATGGTGGAGTATAGCGCTGAAGAATTTCTGAAGGGCTGGGCAGAAGTTCGAGTTTTTCTTCTGACGAAAGTATCCGGCCCGCAAACGGGCCGGATTTGCTTGAGCGAGACTATTCTGCCGCCTGCACGGCCATCGGATTGTTCGGATGTGTCGTCCAGTTGGCGTAGTTCGGATCGACAGGGCGGCCGGTACGCTGGTCAAGGGCACCGGTCGGCAGTTCGACCATGGTGATGCAGTTCTCGACCGGACAGACGTTGACGCAGAGATTGCAGCCGACGCATTCGTCTTCCATTACCTCGAAATGTCTGACGCCGTTGACCATGCTGGTGATCGCCTGGTGCGACGTGTCCTCGCAGGCGATGTGGCAGCGGCCGCATTTGATGCAGGCGTCCTGGTCGATATGGGCCTTGGCGATGTAGTTCAGGTTGAGATACTGCCAGTCGGTGACGTTCGGAACGGCGCGGCCGCAGATATCGTCGAGGCTTGCGTGGCCCTTGGCATCCATCCAGTCGTTGAGGCCTGATATCATCTCCTGGACGATCTTGAAGCCGTAGGTCATGGCCGCGGTGCAGACCTGAACATTGCCGGCACCGAGCGCGAGGAACTCAGCCGCATCACGCCAGGTCGTCACGCCGCCGATGCCGGAGATCGGCAGGCCGTATGTTTCCGGATCGCGGGCGATCTCGGCGACCATGTTGAGGGCGATCGGCTTGACGGCTGGGCCGCAATAGCCGCCATGCGTGCCCTTGCCGCCGACGGTGGGCGAGGGGGCAAAGCTGTCGAGATCAACAGAGACGATCGAGTTGATCGTGTTGATCAGCGAGACGGCATCCGTGCCGCCGGCCTTTGCCGCCCGCGCGGGCTTACGGATATCGGCGATGTTGGGGGTCAGCTTGGTGATGACGGGCATGCGGGTATATTGCTTGCACCAGCGCACGACCATTTCGATATATTCCGGCACCTGGCCGACGGCGGCGCCCATACCGCGTTCGGACATGCCGTGCGGACAGCCGAAGTTGAGCTCGATGCCGTCGGCGCCGGTTTCCTCGACGAGCGGCAGGATCGCCTTCCACTCTTCCTCGACGCACGGAACCATGATCGAGGCGACAAGCGCCCGGTCCGGCCAGTTCTTCTTCACCATCTTCATTTCCTGCAGGTTGATCTGCAGGGGGCGGTCGGTGATCAGTTCGATGTTGTTGAGGCCGAGAAGGCGGCGGTCAGCACCCCAGATCGCGCCGTAGCGCGGGCCGTTGACGTTGACGACCGGTGGTCCCTCGGAGCCGAGTGTTTTCCAGACGACGCCGCCCCAGCCCGCCTTGAAGGCGCGCTCGACATTATAGGCCTTGTCGGTCGGCGGGGCAGAGGCCAGCCAGAAGGGGTTGGGCGACTTGATGCCGACGAAGTTATTTCTCAGATCAGCCATTGTTCAAATCCTCTCGAAAGCGATGCGTCATGCGACGGCGGTTGCGCCCGCCGTCATGACGGCGAGAGAGCGGTTGATGCTTTCGGCCGCATCGCGGCCCATGGCGACGGCAGAGACCGTCAGGTCCTGGCCTCCGAAGGCGCAGTCGCCGCCGGCCCAGACACCGGGGATCGAGGTGCGGCCTTCGGCGTCGATGGCGATCTTCCCGCCTTCGACTTTCAGACCGTCCAGACCCTGACCATCGAGCTTCTGGCCGATCGCGACCAAGATCTGATCCGCCTTGATCTCCGTCGTATGGCCAGTGCCCTTCATCACGCCGTTTTCGAGATGGGTGTATTCGAAGGTGATGGCTGAGCAGTGGCCGCCATGATGGGCGACTTCCTTCGGCTGCAGCCAGTGGCGGATGTGGACGCCCTTGGAGGTCGCCAGATCCTGCTCGAATTCCGAGGCGTTCATGTGTTCCTTGCCACGGCGATAGCAGATGGTGACGTTTTCCGCGCCGAGAAGCTTGGCCTGGACGGCCGCATCGATCGCGGTCATGCCGCCGCCGATGACGACGACGTCACGACCGACAGGCACGTCTGCCTTGCTGTCGGCCTGACGCAGATTGGCGATGAATTCGACGGCATCGAGCACGCCATTGATCTTGGCGCCTGGGATGTTCAGCCCGTTGACGTTGCCGAGGCCCGCGCCGATGAAGACGGCGTCGTGCCTCGCCTGGAGGTCGGCGAGCGTGAAGTCACGGCCCATCATCTGGCCGTCCAGCACATCGATATTGCCGAGCGACAGGATGTAGTCGACTTCCTTCTGGGCGAAATCGTTGGGTGTCTTGTAGGCGGCGATGCCGTATTCGTTGAGGCCGCCTGCCTTTTCTTTCGCTTCGTAGATGGTGACCTGGTGGCCGTGCATGGCGAGCCGATGGGCGGCGGCAAGGCCTGCGGGGCCTGCGCCGACGATACCCACCGTGCGGCCGGAGGACGCTGCCGGACGGTAAAACTGGCGGCCCTCTTCAATCGCGATGTCGGTGGCGTAACGTTGCAGGCGGCCAATTTCGACCGGGCGCTCTTCTGCCGTGTTGCGCACACAGGCTTCCTCGCAGAGCGTTTCGGTGGGACAGACACGGGCGCACATGCCGCCGAGGATGTTCTGGTCGAAGATTGTCTTGGCGGCGCCGAGCGGATTGCCAGTCGATATCTGCCGAATGAACATCGGGATATCGATGGCGGTGGGACAGGCCGTCATGCACGGCGCGTCGTGACAGAAATAACATCTGTCGGAGGCGACGAGTGCCTCATGGCCGCCGAGGCGGGGATGCAGGTCGGAGAAATTCTTTGCATAATCGGCAGCGTCAAGCCGCCCGGCCTTGAGGCCTGGTTCCAGTCTTCGCATCGCAGTTCCCTCTTTTATATTCGAAGCGATGCAGAGAAAGGTAACTCAGGAACAAAGTTTTATCAAACGGTAAAAAAATCGCCATGGGCGCCGTGCAGCCCTTGAAAATCAAGGGAATTTGATCGGCGTCAATCCCGGACGGGACGTTCGGATCGGGTTTGATATCCGTCGCTCAAAACATGAGTGAAAACTTCAACTATATACTTTACTCTTTTTCTCATATTTTGTACGCCTATCCACCTGAGGCTTGCAACCGCTGCCTCTGATCGGATTCGAGGAGACAGGACGTCATGGCGAAGAAGAAAAAGCAGGCTTCAAAGAAGTCGGGTGCGGAGGTTTCCGCGACGGCGTCTAGCGCGAAAACGCAAGCGGAAGTTCGCAGCTTTTTATATGTCGGCGGCCGCGATTGCCAGGTCGCCCATCTTCGCCAGATCGCCAGCAATTTTGGTGCGGAACTAATTCACCATGATGGGGGTTTACGTGAGGCGGTTTCGCGTATCGACACGGTGCTACCCTCTGTAGACTGCGTCTTCTGCCCTATCGACTGTATCAGTCACGATGCTTGTCTGCGCGTGAAGAGCGGTTGCAAGAAGTTTGGCAAGACTTTCATTCCGCTGCGAAACGGCTCGAAATCCAGTCTCGAGCGCGCGTTGCAGACACTGAATGAAAGGAGCGCCGAAGCGTGAGCAGGGATGGATCTGAAAAGGGTGGCATGAGCTCATTCCACGAGCTTGCACGTCAGCGCGGCGAGGGCCTTTTACCGGAACTCGCCGATGCAATGCTGCAACGCTCTCGAGAAAGTGAAGTGATGAATTGTGAAATCATCACTTTGCCGGGCTTGCACGAACGCAAACCTGTTACCATGTACGCAGCCTTGAACCGGGCCCCCGCCCTCGTCATCGATTTTCCCGCGCCGAGATGGCAGCGAAACGCCAACGCAAGGTCGTAGCCGTTTCGTCAGTCAGCCTCATGTGGGAAACAGAGGAACTTTCCGCATGAACGCTCAGCAACCCGTTGCGAAGACGATCCTCAATGCAGTGCCGATCCTCCCCTCCCTGAACTTTTCTGAAACACGCAATTTCTATGTAGACACACTCGGGTTCGAGGACGTCGGCTTGGACGGTCTCGATTATCTGGTGGTCCGCCGCGACGGCATGGAACTACATTTCTGGCTCAGCGACGATCCGGTTCAGTGCCAGAACAGCTCGGTGTTCTTTCGGGCAGAGGCGCTGACGGAGATGTACCGGGACTTTTGCGAGCGAGGGATCGAGGCGATCCGTCCGTCTGACACTTCCGGAGATTGCGGCACAACCTTGCGCTTCCATATCCGCGATCCACACGGCAATCTGCTGATGTTCGGTGGTAATGTTTCGGGCTGCATTGCGCATTAAGCCAAACCATCACAGTGTTTTTGGGGCGTTGACGTCGGAGCCTGTCCCTTAAACGGAGGTGATCAGCGTTAGTTGCGTTGCGGAAGCAGGGCGCCCGCGCATAGCACCAGCCATGACACGATCAGCGTCATCCCGCCCGTCGGGGCCGCCATCGGGAACAGCCCGCTGCCGATGAAGTGCCGGGCAACCAGATCGCCTGAAAACAGCAGTGTGCCGAGTGTCATGCCGACCGCTACCAGTGCAGCCAGTCTGACCCGGTCTCCGGCGATGGAAAGTGCGACAAGCGCCGGGGCATGGGCGAGACAGATTGCCGAGGCCGGGCGCAGGAGCGCTTCGCCTCCGGCATGACTTGCGGCTGCGGCCAGCCCGACACCGGCCGCCCCAATCAGTCCCGCCGCGAGGGTCGCCCAGCGGTAACTCTGTACGCTCGCCATTTCCGTCATTCCTTGTTCTGCATGTGAAAGGCCAGCTTCTCGATCGGCGGCCAGATGAGTTCCCGCAGCTTCGGATGGGCGACGGTTTCATCCAGCGCACGACGGAAGCACAAGAGCCATTCGTCCCGTTCCAGCGGGCCGATTTCGGCAACGAAATGGCGCCGCCTTAGCATTGGATGGCCGCGCTTCTGCATGTAGATGGGTGGACCACCGAGATAGCCGGTCATGTAGTCGTAGAACTTCTCTTCGCTGCCGGAGAGATCCGGTGGATGCACCGCCCGGCAATGGGCGGCCTCGGGCAGCGTGTCCATCAGTTCATAGAACCGCCGCGTCAGCGCCTTGACGGTCGCATCGCCGCCGATCGCTTCGTAAAGGGTTATCGTCTCGTCACTCATGCTGTCGTCCTTGCGTGAGCTCTTTTCGCGCTTTCGCCCCGCTCTTGCAACCGGCGTGATGTTCCCGTGGCAATCCGGCGCAGCCGCGATGCCGCCCTGCAACAAAAGCACAGGACATCGATCTGTCGACATGCCATAAGGGCGCCGAATTCCAGCAGGCGCCCGTCATGATCCGTATCGAAAACATCTCCAAGCAGCTCAGCCACCGCATCCTGTTCATCGAGGCGTCCGCCGCGCTCAATCGCGGCGAGAAGATTGGTCTCGTGGGACCGAACGGAGCGGGCAAGACCTCGCTCTTCCGGATGATCATCGGTCACGAGCAGCCGGACGAGGGGCAGGTCTCCGTCGATAAGGGTGTGACGATCGGTTATTTCAGCCAGGATGTCGGCGAAATGTCCGGGCGGTCGGCCGTGGCGGAGGTGATGGACGGGGCAGGGCCGGTGAGCGAGGTTGCCGCTGAGCTGCGCGAACTCGAAGCCGCCATGGTCGATCCCGACCGCATGGACGAGATGGACGCGATCATCGAGCGTTATGGCGAGGTCCAGGCGCGCTACGAGGAGCTCGACGGCTATGGCCTGGAGGGCCGGGCGCGCGAGGTTCTGGCCGGTCTCTCCTTCTCCGAAAGCATGATGGACGGCGATGTCGGCGCGCTCTCGGGTGGCTGGAAGATGCGCGTGGCGCTCGCCCGCATTCTTCTGATGCGCCCCGACGTGATGCTGCTCGACGAACCATCGAACCATCTCGATCTCGAGAGCCTGATCTGGCTCGAGCAGTTCCTTAAAGGTTATGAAGGCGCGCTCTTGATGACCTCGCATGACCGCGAGTTTATGAACCGCATCGTCAACAAGATCATCGAGATCGATGCCGGTCAGCTGAACAGCTATTCCGGCGACTATGTCTTCTATGAGGGGCAGCGTGCCTTGAACGAGAAGCATCAGCAGTCGCAGTTCGAGCGGCAGCAGGCGATGCTCGCCAAGGAAATCAAGTTCATCGAGCGCTTCAAGGCGCGGGCATCCCACGCTTCCCAGGTACAGAGCCGGGTGAAGAAGCTCGAAAAGATCGACCGCGTCGAGCCGCCGAAGCGCCGGCAGGTTGTCGCCTTCGAATTCCAGCCGGCGCCGCGTTCCGGCGAAGACGTGGTCAGCGTCAAGGGCGTCTCCAAGCGCTATGGCGACAAGGTCATCTATGACGGTTTCGACTTCATGGTCCGCCGCCGCGAGCGCTGGTGCATCATGGGCATCAATGGCGCCGGCAAGTCGACGCTCTTGAAGCTGGTCGCGGGTGATTCGAAGCCGGACGAAGGAACTGTTTCGATCGGTGCCAGCGTCAAGATGGGCTATTTCGCCCAGCATGCCATGGACGTGCTCGACGGCGACATGACGATCTTCGAGATGCTGGAAACGAGTTTCCCACGCGCGGGCCAGGCGCCGCTCCGAGCGCTTGCCGGCTGCTTCGGCTTCTCAGGCGACGATATCGACAAGCGGGTGCGGGTGCTCTCCGGTGGGGAGAAGGCGCGTCTTGTCATGGCGATGATGCTGTTCGATCCGCCGAACCTGCTGGTTCTCGACGAGCCGACCAACCACCTCGACCTCGACACCAAGGAAATGCTGATCAAGGCGCTGTCACAGTTCGAAGGCACCATGCTCTTCGTCAGCCACGACCGCCACTTCCTGGCGGCGCTGTCGAACCGCGTGCTCGAGATCACGCCCCAAGGCGTGTTCCAGTATGGCGGCGGCTACACCGAATATGTGGAGCGTACGGGCCACGAGGCGCCGGGCCTCAGGAGTTGAAGCCCGGCAACCAATAGCGAATTCGATTTAGGCGCCAGCAGCCGTTCTCTCGGCCCGCAGAGCAGCGATTTCGGATCGCAGCGCCTGCATTTCGCGCAGCAGGTCCGCATTGTCGACATGCAGGGTCTTCAGGTCGGCGTCAGTGTCGGCCATGCTCTGTTCCTGCATGGCAGAGACAATGACACCGATGAAGAGGTTCAGAACCGAATAGGTGCTGAGCAGGATGAAGGGCACGAAGAACAGCCAGGCATAGGGATGGACCTCCATCACCGGCCGGACAATGCCCATGGACCAGCTTTCCAGCGTCATGATCTGGAAGAGTGAATAGGTCGAGGCGCCGAGATTGCCGAACCAGTCCGGGAAGGTTGCGCCATAAAGCTTGGTCGCCATGACCGCCGAGACGTAGAACAGCATCACCAACAGCACGATGATCGAGCCCATTCCGGGAAGGGCGGCAATCAGACCGCCGATGACCCGTCGCAGCGACGGGACGATCGAGATCAGGCGCAGGATACGCAGGACGCGCAAGGCGCGCAGCACCTGGAAGGGCCCGGTCGCGGGGATCAGCGCGATGACGACGATCGAGAAATCAAAAATACTCCACGGGTCGCGGAAAAAAGCGAGGCGGAAGGCAAAGAGCCGGGCTGCGATCTCGATGACGAAGATCGCCAGGATGAATCGGTCCAGGGTCAGCAGGAGTGGGCCCATAAACTGCATGACAGCGGGCGACGTTTCGAGACCCAAGGTGACCGAATTGATGAGAATGACGGCTATGATGAACCGCTCCCACGCGCTCGAGGAGAGAATTGTCTTTAGTCTGTCGGTCATGGTTCAGGTTCCAGCAAGATCTGCAGGACGAAAAGCGGAAGGAACAAACCGCGTCAAGGGGGGCCGGAATGCAACACCGGCCGTTGACGCGCCTTTTTAGGGAGGAGCCGATCCCGAGGCGGCCGCACTCAGTCGGAATGGCCGTTGAAGGTCGAATGCCACTTCCAGGCAGAGCGGATGATGTCGTCGATGCCGTGCTTGGGATCCCAGCCAAGAACCTCGCGGGCCAGGGCGTTGCTGGCAACGAGGCCTGGGGGATCGCCGGGGCGGCGCTCGGTGCGCTTGATCGGCATGGGGCGGCCGGACACCGTCTCGATTGCCGCAATCAGTTCCTTGACGGTCGTGCCGTTGCCGGTGCCGAGATTGATGGCGATCGTCTCACCACCGTTCAGGAGATACTCGACCGCGCGGACATGGGCGTCGGCGAGGTCGTTGACGTGGATGTAGTCGCGGATGCAGGTGCCGTCACGGGTGTCGTAATCCTCGCCAAAGATCGAGAAGAACTCACGGCGTCCGAGGGCGGTTTCGATGGCGAGAGGGATGGCGTGGGTCTCGGGCGAGTGCCACTCGCCGATGCGGCCTTCGAAGTCGGCGCCGGCGGCGTTGAAATAACGCAGCATCACCGAGCGCATGCGGCCGCAGAGGTTAAGGTCACCCAGCGCTTGCTCGACGATATGCTTGGTGCGGCCGTAGGGGTTGATCGGCTTCTGGCCGTGTTTTTCGTCGAGCGGCAGATATTCCGGTGCGCCATAGGTGGCGCAGGTCGAGGAGAAGACGAAGTTGCGGATATCGGCTTCGCTCAAGGCCTGCAGGAGGCTTAGCGTGCCCGAGACGTTGACGTCGTAGAAGTGCTCCGGCTCCTTGAAGGACTGGCCGACTTCGATCAGGCCTGCAAAATGCATCGCCGCTTTCGGCTGGTATTTGGCAAGGACTTCCTTCAGCCGTGCCTTGTCTCGGATGTCGCCCTGTTCGGCCGGACCCCATTTGACGAATTCGGGGTGGCCCGAGGTGAAGTTGTCATAGACGACGGGCAGATAGCCGCGCTCGGAAAGGGCAAGGCATGTGTGCGAGCCGATATAGCCGGCGCCGCCGACGACGAGGATGGGAGTGGCAGTCATGGTCATTCTCGGATCAGAGCGGGGCATGGACGAAGGCCGGCATCGCTGCCTCATCCTTCGTCTTGGCTAGGAAGAGGCGGGCGGTGTCGAGCGCCTCACGGATCGTTACATCCATGTCGAGATAGCGGTAGGTGGCAAGGCGGCCGACGAAGGTGACAGCCTTCTCTTCATTGGCGCGAGCGACGTAGTCCGCGAGTTGCGCCTTCTCCTCAACGAGACGGATCGGATAATAAGGGATGTCGTTTTCACCGCAGGCGCGGGAGAATTCGCGGTAGCAGACGGATCCCTCGTGGCTTTCCCAAGGCGAGAAATGCTTGTGCTCGGTGATGCGGGTATAGGGCACCGAGGCATCGCCGTAGTTCATGACTGCGCAACCCTGATAGTCGCCCTGATAGGTGAAGCGCTCGAAATCCAGCGTGCGATAGCCGAGGCGGCCGAACTCGTAGGCGAAATAACCATCGAGCGGGCCGGAATAGAAGAGGTGGGCGTAATCATGCGGCGCGCGCGGGTCGAAATGCTGGCCGAGCGTCACCTTGATCTTCGGATGGTCGAAGATCTTTTCGATCATGTCGGTATAGCCGTTTTCCGGCATGCCCTGGAATTTGTGGAAGAAGTAGTTGTCGTCATAGTTGAAGCGCACGGGCAGGCGCTTCAGGATCGAGGCCGGCAGGTCGGTCGGCGAGCAGCCCCACTGCTTCTCCGTGTAGCCCTTGAAGAAGGCCTCGTAGAGGTCGCGTCCGACGAAGCGCAGCGCCTGTTCCTCGAAAGTCTGCGGATCTGATATCGTCTTGTCGGCCTGCTCCTCGATGAAGGCGCGAGCCTCGTCGGGGCGGAAGGTCTTGCCGAAGAACTGGTTGATCGTGTGAAGGTTGACCGGCAGGGAATAGACCTGTCCCTGGCTCGTTGTCTTCACACGGTTCTTGTAGGGCAGGAAGGTCTGGTAGCTGTTCACATAGTCCCAGACCTCCGCGTCGTCCGTGTGGAAGATGTGCGGCCCATAGATATGCACCATGACACCGGTGTCGGCATCGCGCTCCGTGTGGCAGTTGCCGCCGATATGCGGACGCGTATCGAAGACCTCGACCTCGAAGCCGGCTTCCGCCAGTTCGCGTGCAATGACGGCGCCGGACAGGCCCGCGCCGACGATTCCAATTTTTTGACCCTGTGCCATCCGGGGGGTGTTCCTCGATTTTCGGGGTGCCGCGGTTCCAGCCGCAAGGCCTGCCGCATCTCGCCCAATTGCAAAGAGACCGGCGGTAGCCCGCCGGTCGAAACAGTGAAGTCGTCAGGCTGAGAGTTTCTCGCGCATCAACTTGTCATAGGCTGCGATCAGCCTGTTGACGTCGACGCCGGTCTCCTGCGGCCCGAAGCTCAGATGGCTGACGGTGAAGTCGGAGTAGATGCATGTCGGACGCTTGAGGAAGGCCGGCAGGTCGACGGTCAGCATCTTCTCGTCATCGCCCTTGGCGAGCGCCATATGCTGCAGATCGCGGCCGAGCCAGGCGATGAAGTTGATCGACTGTCGTTCCTGCCAATCGACGACCTTCGATGGCAGCGGCAACTCCTTGTTCGGCGATACCAGGAAAAAGTCATGCAGCTTGTTGGCCTTGCTCGGATCGGTCCAGAGTGTTCCGCCAAAGCCACCCGGCGGACGCTCGAAATGGCCAAGAGAGGCGGGCAGCGCTCCGGAGACCTGCTGGAAGTAGGCGCAGACGCCATTGTTCACGACATTCGCCGATGTCACGAAGTAATGCGGGTTCTTGCGACGATGATCGATGAAGCCTGCGAGCCGATCGAGGTCCATGTAGACGATGTCGTCGTCACATTTCAGGAAGAGTGCGTCGGCGAAATCGGATAACCGCCTGGCATAGTACTGATAGGCCTGGAAATACGGGACCTGTTCTCCCGGATTGCCGATATAGCGGCGGATCGGTGCATTCACTTGGCGAAGCTCGAGTGCAGAGCCCCAGCCGCCTCTTATCATCACATCCGCCCCCTGAGGCACGGCGATCTGCGGCCATCGATCAAGCACGACACCATTGACCATCATTTCAGGTGTGCCGGAAGGGTCGATGGACAAAATGACCTCATGGTCACGGCCAGGCGAAAGGACGCCTGGGGTGAGTTTGGCCCAGTTAAGCTCCAGCTCGCTTCGGTCGGGATCGTTTAGGCGCTCTCGTGGACCCTTGCGCACCACGCACTGCAGGTTGTTCCAGCCGCCGACCACGATCTCGTAGAATGCATCCGGCTCATGCCTGGGCAGCAGCGCAATGTGGAGGTCATTGGTTATTCTGGCTTCCAGCCGCAGCGCTGCACGAGAGGATACCGTACCAAAAGGCTGGTAGCCCACCGTGTCGCTCATGAAGCGGATTGGGCCGAATTCGCGGCTCACCCATTCGTGGTCCGCCTGCGAACGGGTGAAGTCCCAGATATGCCATTCGTCGATCAGGCCGTCGGCCATGGCCCTGCGAACATAGCTGTTGAGGATCTGCATCCGGTGTTCCCGGCCGGCAAAGGTCACAAGTATTACAGGCGCCACAGTTGTCTCCCAGCCAGGTTCGGTTTTTGCCCGTATTTGTTTGCCAATGCCATTACGTCCATAGACGGGTGTCGTGCGGGACGGGGTGGAAGTCGTGCCAGGCGGAGATCCGGTCGCGATAGCGCTTGCGATAGGCGGCCTCTTCTTCGAACTCGACTTCGGCCACCATCACTTCAGAGCCAATCTCGTAATACATCTCCATGTTGGAGAGATCTGGAACAGGCGTTTCGCCGCGCTCGCGTTCGCCCTGCATCTGCCAGTAGAGTTCTTCCAGCCGCCGGACGAGGCGTGGAATGTCCCGGAGCGCGCAGGTGTCGCGCTGGGCTTGCAGGGAGGCCCGGATCCTTGCCAGTTCCGTCCTGTCGTTCGCCAGCGCCACGGCCTTGCGGACGTAATCCTCAGGGCTTGCGCAGATCAGTTCGGGAATTCCGGCCGATTTGACGATGCTGCTGCAGAAGCGCGAGGCGAAGCTCTTGCCGGGCAGCGTGAGCACAGGCAGCCCCATGGTGAGTGCATCCGACGCCGTCGAATGGGCGCCATAGGGGAAGGTGTCGAGAAAGAGATCGGCGATCGCGATGCGGGCCAAGTGGTTCGGATTCGCCACCTTGGAGGCGAAGTAGATGCGGGCCGGGTCAATGCCTGCAGACTTTGCAAGGTCGCGGAGTCGCTGGTTGACGACATCGGAGCCGCCGAGCAGCCAGAGAATGCTGCCAGGTGTTGCCGTCAGGATGGCCATCCAGCGGGCGAAGACGGGTGCGGTGATCTTCTGCATGCCGTTGAAGCAGGCGAAGACGAAGGCGTTTTCCGGCAAGCCGGCTTCGGTGCGTGTCGGACGGGCACCGATCGCGCGCTTGCGGTCGACCGGCTGGTTGCAGGGGATGTGGAGCACCTTTTCGGTGTAGTAGAGTTCGTTGCCGGGCGGGATGATCTGCTCGTCGGCAATGATGTATTGGTGGACCGGGCTCGCCATGGTGCCGGGATAGCCGCAGAAGTTCACGATCACGGGGGCAGGGCGGTAGGAGAAGATCTTGGTGCGGGCAAGCTTGGTATAGCCGTTGACGTCGATGAGGATGTCGATCTCGTCGGCCATGATCTGCCTGGCGGCATCAATGTCCGAAAGCGCGGTGATGTCGCGCCAGACATCGATGACTGCCTTCATCCGGTTTTGAGTCGCATCATTGGTGCGCGGCTCGCCGATGTAATAGGCATAGACTTCGACGGACGACTTGTCGTGCAGTTCGAGAACCTCGCTGAGGGCGAAGCCGACCGCATGGTCACGCAGGTCCGAGGAGACGTAGCCGATGCGCAGACGCTGGCCGGTGCCGACCTTCTTGCGCGGGACAGGCTTGTTGAGATGTGCTGGGTCTGGCCGGCCGGCGAGCATCTTGAAGTAACGATAAGCCTTGGCCATCTGGTAGAGCGGATCATCAGCATAGCAGGCGAGCGGTAGCGGCGAGATCGAGTCCAGCATCTGACGCTTCGTCACATATTCCGATGCCTGGACGACCGGCCACTTGCATTGATGCTGGCGGACCGAGATCCAGTGCTGACCAGCTTCCGGCTTGTCGGGACGCAGTTCGATTGCCTGCCAGAGTGCGTTTTCGGCATCCTCCAGAAGGCCGGCGCCTTCCATGACACGGCCGATATGCTGGAGTGCCATCAGGCGATGGACCGATTTGTCGGGAGTGATTTCGGCGGTCGCGTCCACGTAGCTCCGCCATTGCTGGATTGCCTGGGCGCCCAGACCGCAATCCTCGTAGGTTCGGCCAAGGTTGATGTGCGCCTGGCCCATCATCGGCTGGGCCTTCAACGCAGCCTTCAACGCGTTGATCGCGCCAGCCGTGTCGCCGAGTTGCTTGAGCGTCACAGAATAGTTGAAAAAGGCGAGGTGAAGCAGCGGGCTTTGCTCGTTGAAAGCCGTCCAGGTCTTGTAAAGTTCTGCTGAGAGCGCGAACTGACCCGCCGCCGACCAGCGTTCTGCCATTTGCAGGGCGTCGAGCAGCGAAAGCTGCTGGCGCTTCGACTTTTCCAGAGCTGTTGCGAGCTGGGCGTTCTGCTCCGGTGCGAATGCAGTATGTATCACCATCGACATGACATCTCTCATCGGCCAAGGGAGCCGGGTTTCCTTCCCGCGGGGCGGCGTGTAGAAAACTCCTAATCAGCCTAGCTTGCTTTGGGCTTGCGTGGAGACGTGCTGCCTTATCTTAGGACTTGCCAAATCAGTCGCTATTGGTGATAGCATCCGAGGTTAAGAGGCGCCGACGTAGCTTTCTACCAAGAATAGACGGGTGAGTTCCGGGGGCGGCTGTTAATAGAAAATTAGAGTGTGAGCCCTAATCATCTGGGCAAGACTCGTCTCATCGTATTTCTGTGTTTGCGGAAAGGTGAGGCAAGGTCGTCTCCCGGGTCTGGGGGTAGACATTCCAAAGGTGTGGGAAGCAGAGATCAGCTCTGCATGCATGATGCCCTCTCCAACGCCAGGCTCGGTCGAGCCATGTTCCACCTAAAACTTTCGTCCGCAAGGACACCGCACAGTAAGCGCGATCGATCTGCGCTTGCGTTCGGATTGTGGCCATTTGGGGTGCAGGATGCTCCCCGGGTCGCGCGGTGAGGCACCCGATGCGCTCCCCCGACCGGTGGCATAGGAATGCAACGGCCAATCGCTAACGTTGAAGGCGCGCGTCAAATGACCTCGATTATCTCCTCTCTGAGCATCACCCAGATCAAGTCGCTGTCTACTGCGACCATCGCTTCCCTCGAGAGCGACGACATTGCTGCGCTGAGCTCCGCTCAGGTTGCCGCGCTGTCGTCCAAGCAGATTTCTGCCTTCCAGACCGGTGATTTCGACCTGTTCGACGCCACGCAGCTCGGAGCGATTTCGAGCGTTGCAATCCGCGGTCTGACGGTCGACCAGTTGTCCGTCATCGATAGCGCCAAAATGACGGCGCTGAGCAGCCGGCAGCTCGGTGCGCTGACATCTACGCAGATGACCGCCCTGACTTCGGATCAGTTCGCTGCGCTGACCACAAGCCAGCTCGCTTCTCTGAGCAGCGTCGCTCTTTCCGGTCTCCAGACTGACGACATCGCGACACTCACCTCGGCAGAACTCGCGGTCATCAGCACGCGCGCTCTCGGCGGTCTCTCTACCGCCAACTTTGCCGCTCTCGACTCCACCCAGCTTTCCGGCCTGACCTCCGGCCAGATCGCCGCGCTTTCGACCGCTGCCATCGCAACGCTGACGTCCGCTCAGATCGACGGCCTTGATGCGTCGCAGATTGGTGCGCTCAGCTCGCGCCAAGTCGCCGCTCTCACGACCGATGCCCTTGCATCCTTCTCTACCGACCAGATTGTTGCCCTGAACAGCCGGGCAGTGGCAGTGCTGAAGTCGACGCAGGTCGCAGCACTTTCGACCGACCAGATCGATGTCCTGACCACTGGTCAGCTCGCTTCCTTGACCTCCGTCGCAATTGCCGGTCTTGGCACCGACGACGTTGCCGTGCTCTCCTCGGACGGCGTGGCGGCACTCAGCTCCCGGACCCTAGCCGCCCTTTCGACTGAGAACTTCGCCGCTCTGAGCTCCGACCAGCTTGCCGGTCTGACCTCTGCGAAGATTGCTGGACTGAAGTCAACACAGATCGCTGTACTGAGCTCCGACCAGGTTGATGGCCTCACTCCCGACCAGGTTGCCGGCCTGACCAGCGCGCAGATGAAGGCTTTGGCCACGGATACGCTGGCCTCGTTCACGACCGATCAGGTCGGCGCGCTCAGCAGCCGGACTATCGGTGTGCTCGACTCTGCCAAGGTGGCTGCATTGAGCAGCGACCAGGTCGCTGCCCTGTCCACGTTGCAGCTCGCTTCGCTGAGCTCCGCCGCCGTCAAGGGGCTGGAGACTGAAGATCTCGCGACCTTCACCTCGACGGAACTGGCCGCCCTCAACTCCCGTGCACTGGCCGCTCTCTCAACCGACAACATCGCGAGCCTCACATCCGACCAGCTAACGGCTCTTTCGAGCGCCCAGATCGCCTCGCTGACAACCGCGCAGGTGGCTGCGCTCGACAGCGATCAGATTGACGGCCTCAGCGCCTCCCAGGTGGGAGCCCTGAGCTCTGCACAGGTCATCGCGCTCGGCACGGACAATGTTGTCTCCCTCTCCACCGATCAGGTCGCTGCGCTCAGCAGCCGCGCGGTCGGTGCGCTGACGGCAGCCCAGCTCACTGCCATGACGAGTGATCAGATCGAAGCCCTCGGCTCGGCCCAGATTGCAGCCCTGTCGTCGGCCGACCTGCAGGCGCTCTCCTCCGAAGACATCAACACCTTTAGCACTGACGAATTCGCGATCATCAGCTCTGCCGCCATCCGCGGGATCTCCACCGATGTGATCGGTGAATTGTCGACCGACCTGGTCGCCGTCATGAACACCCGCGCTGTCGCAGCGCTCTCCTCTGCCCAGGTCGCTGCCATGACCTCGGATCAGATCGCCGTCTTGTCGACCGGCCAGCTCGCGGCGCTGACCTCGGTTGCGGTTGCCGCCCTCGAAGCCGAGGATGTGGCAACCTTCACCTCCACCGAACTCGCCGCCCTGCAGTCGCGGTCGCTGGCCGCTTTGTCGAGCGCCAACTTCGCCACCCTCGGCTCGGATCAGATCGTCGGCCTGACGACCGCCCAGATCGCAGCACTTTCGACGGCCCTTGTCGGCTCGCTCACGAGCGACCAGATCGATGGCCTCACCGCAGCACAGGTCGCGACATTCTCCTCCTCGCAGCTCGCCTCCATCAATACGGCCGGCATCGCGTCGATGAGCACCGACCAGATCGGTGCGCTCAGCTCGCGCGCCATTGCTTCTCTGAAGTCGGAACAGCTGAACGTACTGACCTCCGACCAGTTCGCAGCGCTTGGAACCGGACAGTTGGCGGCGCTCTCGTCGGCAGCGATCCGCGGCCTCAACTCCGATGCGATCGGCACCCTGAGCTCGGCTGAACTCGCGGTTCTGAATTCCCGTGCGATTTCCGCGCTTTCGACCGAGAATCTGGCCCTGATCAGCTCTGACCAGATTGCTGGCCTGACCACCGGACAAATGGCGTCGCTGACCACCGCGCAGGTCGGCAGCCTCTCCACCGGTCAGATCGACGGTCTCACGGCCGGCCAGATCGCGACACTGAGCAGTGCACAGATCCGCGCCCTCGATACGGATGCGATTGCATCCTTCTCGACGGATCAGGTCGGAGCTCTCAGCTCCCGCGCCATCGCCAGCCTGTCCTCCGGTCAGCTTGGGGCACTTGACTCCGACCAGTTTGCGGTTCTCGGAACCGGCCAGCTTGCGGCTCTGACATCATCGGCCATCGTCGGCCTCGATAGCTCCGCTATTGATACTCTGACGTCGACGGAACTTGCGGCGCTCAACTCCAGAACTCTCGCAGCGCTGACCACTGCCAATTTCGCACTGCTCGACTCAACCCAGTTGTCCGGTCTCACGACCGGTCAGGTGACCGCTCTGACCACGGCCCAGATCGAGACCCTGGTCAGTGATCAGCTGGATGGCATCACCACCGCCCTTGTCGCGATGCTCTCGAGCTCGCAGGTCAAGGCACTGAGCACGGATGCACTGGCCTCGCTTGACACGGCTCAGGTGGCTGCGATCAGCAGCCGCGCAGTCGGCGCCCTTGGCTCTGACGCGATCGCTGCCCTGTCTTCCGACCAGATCGGCGCGCTGACGACGGGCCAGCTTGCGGCTCTGACATCTGCTGCGGCCGCGGGCCTTGCAACGGAAGATGTAGCTGCTTTCGAATCGACTGATCTCGCGGCGCTCAACTCGCGCACTCTTGCAGCCCTTTCGACTGCCAACATTGCCGCGCTTGACTCGCTCCAGCTGAGTGGCCTGACCACGAACCAGGTTGCCGCGCTAACGACCAACCAGCTTGCGGTGCTCGACTCCGACCAGCTTGATGGTCTTTCGCCAACCCAGGCGGCGGCGTTGACGTCCAGCCAGATCGTCGTTCTGTCGACCGAAAACATTGCCTCGCTTTCGACGGACCAGGTGGCTGCGCTCAACTCAAGAGCCATCGGTGCCCTGACATCGGACCAGCTCGCTGCCATGAGCACCGACCAGGTAGAAGCACTGACCTCGGCCCAGATCACCGCGCTGAGCTCCTCTGACCTCGCTGCCTTGTCGTCCGACGATATCGCCACCTTCACGGCTGCCGAAATCGGGGTGATCAGCTCGGCCGCGATCTCTGGCCTGTCGGCAGATGCGATCGCAGGTCTCGATACGGATCAGGTCGCTGCGATCAACAGCCGCGCGATCGGCGCCCTGAACTCGGCCCAGATCGGTGCGCTTGATACGGCCCAGTTCGCAGCCCTTTCGACGGCTCAGCTTGCACAGATCAGCTCTGCTGCAGTCGCCGGACTTGGAACCGATGACCTCGCAACCCTCGACTCGACGGAACTTGCGGTCCTGCAGAGCCGTACCATCGCAGCCCTCAGCACCGACAACTTTGCGGCTCTCACTTCAGACCAGCTCTCGGGTCTGACAAGCGGCCAGCTGGCATCGCTGACCACCAACCAGGTGTCGCTGCTGACGAGTGATACGATCGCAGGTCTCTCCTCGGGCCAGATTGCTTCTCTGAACTCCAGACAGGTTGCTGCTCTGTCGAACACTGCACTTGCCGCACTGACGTCTGACCAGCTTCCGGGTCTGTCGCTCTCGGGTGTTGCCAGCCTGAGTTCGGCACAGATTGCAGCTATGACGTCTGACCAGTTCGACTACCTGTCGACGGCACAGATCGGGGCGATCAGCTCCGCTGGTGTCGCCGGTCTGGCGACTGAGGACATCGCGACCTTCGCACCGACGGATCTCGCAGCTGTCAACACCCGGGCTCTCGCGGCGCTGTCCACGGAGAACTTCGCGGCCCTGAACTCTACGCAGCTCGCCGGAATGACGACCACCCAGGTTGCCTCCCTAACGACTGCGCAGATCGGAGTGCTGACCACTGACGACATCGACGGTCTGACACCGGCCCAGGCAGGTGCCCTAACGTCGGCCCAGATCGCGGCCATGTCGACCGATAATCTGGCTTCCTTCTCGACGGATCAGATTGCGGCACTCTCGAGCCGGGTCTTCTCAAGCCTCAACTCGGGTCAGGTGAGGGCACTCTCGACCGACCAGATCGATGTCTTGTCGTCCGGTCAGCTGGCATTGCTGAGCACGGCTGCAATCAGCGGCCTTGAGACCGAGGACATGGCGACCTTCTCGTCGGCTGAACTCGGAGCACTGAGCACGCGGACCATTACGGCTCTGTCGACCGACAACTTCGCCGAACTGACTTCGGCTCAGTTGACTGGCCTCAGCGCTGCTCAGGTGGCTGCGATCAGCTCCGCTCAGGTGGGTGTCATGACGTCCGACCAGATCGACGGTCTCTCTACAGGCCAGGTCGCCGCGCTGACCTCGAGCCAGATCCGCTCGCTGTCGACCGATAATGTCGCCTCGTTCAGCACCGACCAGGTGATGGCTCTGAGCACCCGCGCCATTGCGGCCCTCACGACCGATCAGCTGGTGGCGATGACGACGGACCAGATCGAAGCACTGACGCCGACGCAGGTGGCAGCTCTGAACTCGGCGGGGATCAGTGCCCTGGCAAGCGAAGACCTGGCCGAATTCTCGACCGCCGACATCGCTGCGATCAACACTGCGGCCTTGGCCGGTCTGTCCACACAGGACATCGACGATCTGGCCAGCGATCAGCTGCAGGCGTTCACCACGGCGCAGATCAACGCGCTGAACGACGAGCAGGTTGTCGCGATCATCGCAGCTTATCAGTCGCTCTGATCGGGGGAGGCGCTCGGCGTCTCTTCTTACTGATAACTTTGGAAAGCCTCACCCATTGCGGTGGGGCTTTTCGTTTGTGCAGTCGCTCGGATTTGGTCGAGGTGGTCCTCAGATTGAAGTCCATGTGGTCGTGCCTGCGAAGACAGCCGTATCTGGGGCGCGGAAAAACCCGCCAACTCTTGGAGCTGGCGGGCGTTACTCTGGAAGCCATGGTAAGGGCGAGCGCCGGTCGGCGGTCTCTCAACCCTCTTTCCAGCTGTCAGACGCGAACCTTTGCGGCATCGCGCGCCAGGGCCTCGGCTGTTGCGCTTCGTCGATACCACATGGTTATAAAGGACGATGTGATGACGATGAACAGGCTGTAGAGGATCGGGATGAACAGAACCTCCTGCTGCTGAATGCCGGTGAAGGAGAGCGTCACGATCAGTGCAGCGAGCGGTCCGTTCTGGATGCCGGTCTCGAGGCTGATCGTTCGAGCGCGGTTGCTGTCTTGACGGAGTGCCCGGGCGAGCCAGTAGCCGAGCAGCATCCCCGTAAGCCCGATCCCGACTGCTGCGATGTAGACGGGGAAGGGGGTGTCGAGCAGCATCTGGTAATTGCGCGGCACCCAGGAACCGATCAAGAAGAGGATGACGACAACGCCGAGCAGCGAGCCGATCATCTCGATCGTCGCGCCGATATTGGCGTTCATCTTGCGCAGGAACATGCCAAGCACGGTCGGCACGAGCAGCACCACGAGTACCTGCGCGACATTGCCGGCCGGGATCACATAGTCCCCGCCGAGACCCGCGAGGCCGCTATAGAAGCTGAGCAGGAAAGGGACGGTGACGACGGCGACGAGTGTCGAGACAGTCGTCATCATGATCGAGAGCGCCAGCACGCCTTTGGAGAAATAGGCGAATATATTGCTTGTGGTGCCGCCCGGCATGCAGGCGATCAGGATGAGGCCCGCCGCCATACCGGCCGGCAGGCCGAGAGCGAGTGCCAGGGCATATCCGAGGAAGGGCATGATCAGATACTGGCTCAGCAGCCCGATCAGGATGCCTTTTGGCTTGCGAAATGCGATAAAGAAGTCGCGCCAGGTCATGGAGGCGCCCATGCCGAGCATGATCACCATCATCATGATGCCGAGAAGTGTGGTTTCAAGTTCCGTCAACATGGTGGCTGCCCCTCACTTCTTGAATTCGCTTTGCACTTCGGCCTTCAGATCCTTGCGCAGGATCTTGCCGATGGGCGTCTTGGGCAGGGTGTCGCGGAAGACGATGGATTTCGGCACCTTGTAGTCGCTGAGCAGGGTCTTGCAGTGGTTGCGGATAGTGTCCTCGGTAAGCTCGCCGTCGTGATCCGGGTTCTTGACGACATAGGCACGTACGGCTTCGCCTGTCTTTGCGTCGGGAATGGCGACGACCGCGGCTTCCAGCACCGCATCCATCTTGGCAAGCGCGTCTTCAACCTCGTTGGGATAGACGTTGAAGCCGGAGACCAGCACCAGATCCTTCTTGCGGTCGACGATCTTCAGGAAGCCCTGTTCGTCCATGACGGCGATATCGCCCGTGGCGAACCAGCCATTCTGCAGTGCCGTCGCCGTTTCATCCGGCCGCTGCCAGTAACCGAGCATGACCTGACGGCCGCGAATCAGTATCTCGCCCGGCTCGCCTGATGGAACGAGCTTGCCGTCACCATCGACAAGGATGACGTCGCAGCCGGGCACCGGGATACCAATGCTGCCGGATTTCGCACGGTCATCCAGCGGATTAAAGCTGACCAGCGGCGAGGTTTCGGAGAGTCCATAGCCCTCGGCGATCGGGGTTCCGGTCATCACCCGCCAGCGGGTTGCGACTGCCTCGTGCAGCGCCGTGCCACCGGCGATCGCTGCGCGCAACTTCCTGGGCGGATAGGCTGCGAACCATTCCTCGTTCATCAGACCGTTAAACAGCGTGTTGACGCCGGTGATCCAGGTGATCGGATAGTTTTCGATTGCCCGCTGAAGGTTCTGCACCGGGCGGGGCGAGGGGATCAGGATGTTGCGTGCGCCCAGCTCGAAGAAGGTCATCAGGTTCGCGGTGAAGGCGAAGATGTGATAGAGCGGAAGCGCCGTCAGCACCTGATCCTCGCGGGCCATCACGCCGCCGGAGACCGCCCGCACCTGATCGAGATTGGTCAGGATATTGCCATGGGTGAGCATGGCGCCCTTGGCGACGCCGGTGGTGCCGCCCGTGTACTGCAGCAGGGCGAGGTCGTCGGGCCCCGACGCGGCCCACATGGCTTTCACGTCTGCGCCGTGAACCCGGCCCTTGGCGAGCGCTTCCTTGATCCGCAAAACGGGAACGCCGATGTTCGGGATAGGCGGGAGAACCTTGTTCCAGGCCTTCTGGACACCACGAATGATGATCTCCGGCAGCTTGGGGAAGAATTCCGGCACGCCGGCGAGAACCACAGTCTTGATTCCCGTCTTCGGCACGACTTCCGACAGCTTGTCAGCAAACATGTCGACGATCACAAGCGCCTTGGCCCCGGAATCGTTGAACTGATGGATCATTTCGCTCGGCGTGTAGAGCGGGTTGGTGTTGACCAGAATGCAGCCGGCCTTGAAAACGCCGAAGGCGACCACGGGATAGGGCAGGCCATTCGGCAGTTGCACGGCGACCCGGTCGCCGGCGCGCAGGCCGCAATCATGGTGCAGGAAGGCCGCGAAGGCATCCGACATCTCCCCGACCTGTTCATAGGTCAGGCTGCCATTCATGCCGTTCGGTACAACGCAGGTGAAAGCCTTGCGCGGACCGTTCTCTGCGCAGGAGCGATCCACCAGTTCGGCGATGCTGCGGTAGCGCAAATCGCCCAGTTCCTGCGGGATGCCTGTTCCGTAAGCCGCCAGCCACGGGCGTGGCGGCGTAAAGGTGTGTTCCATGTTTCCTCCCCCGGAGCGCTCTTCGGCGCTTCACTGTCGAGGGCCGTGTGCAAATGCGCTTCCGGTTCCCTCAAACGTGTGAAGGATGGATTTCTCCGTAGTCAAAGTCCAGCGATTTCGGGGGCTTGGCACAGCAATCGGGCCGACGGGCGAAGCCTTGAACGGAGAAATCCCATCACGTCCGCGTTATCGGACAGGCGCGGTCTAAGGCAGCAACACGGTTAGAGCCACTGTCGTTCGACGGACTGATTAAGAGAGATAATGGCGCACCCGACAGGATTCGAACCTGTGACCTTTGGAATCGGAATCCAACACTCTATCCAGCTGAGCTACGGGTGCATCCGAAGGCGAGTTGACTCGCCATTCCAGATGCGGTCATAGCGCAGTCGCTCGCGCGCTTCAATCCGAAAAACAGCTGACGGCTGGGGGTAAATCTAGAGGCATCGTCTCGATCACGGGCAAAATGGGCGAAAGGCGATCAAACTCACGCGCCAGCCCATTCAACCGAGACCAAACCTGGGGGAAATGAACGTTAGACGTTCAAAAACTGCGCGTCACACCGTTCTGCGGCCGATTGTGCCCTTGTGGCAACGGCTTAAACGGTTAGTATCGTTACAGGAAGGTCGTTGTCGGGGGACAGCGGTCGCCCGAGGGGCAAAAATGATAATGGCGGGGAAATGCCTGAAATTACTATGGATGAATTGGTACCTAACACGTCTGGTCTAGACTTCTCAGTCATGGACGATGCTGTGGGGTATCGACTGCGGCGGGCGCAGCTTGCCGTCTTTCAGCATTTCAACGAAGCCTTTTCTTCAAAAGGTCTGCGACCGACCGATTTTGCGACCCTGCTTCTTCTGACCGACAATCAAGGTGCCAAGCAGAGCGAAGTGGCCGAGGCACTTGGCATCCAGCGGGCGAACTTCGTCGCGATCGTCGATGGTCTTGAGAACAAGGGCTATATCGAGCGCCGCAAGTCGGAAACCGATCGTCGGGTGCAGTCGCTCTACATGACGCCGGCCGGCGAGGCCTATCTCGAAGAGCTGATGCCGATCTGGATCGATCACGAACGCTGGGTGCTGGAGCAACTTGGCGGTGTCGCCGAGCGCGATACGGTGAACCGTCTCCTCAGGCGCCTCTACGACTGATAGTCAGCGTCCGAATCCCAAGTCATATCGCTTGATCGCCTCGTCGATCAGGCGATTGGCGATTTTCATGCGAATGGTCGCTGCGTCACGATAGTCTTCGGCAAGACGGTCCGGATGATTGTCGCGGGCGAAAGTCCGCCTGCGTTCCTGAAGCTGCTCTCGGTCGTCCAATGGCTCAAGGCCGAGATCTTCTGCGACCTGATCGGGCGATAGCCGATCCAGCCACGCAGGCGGTGGCGGAGGAACGGCTTCAGGAGGTTCGGCAGGCTGTTCAGGCTCCGGCGGCTGGATCTCCTCGGACATCAGGGAGAGATAGGCCCCCACCCGGGGATCTGCGCTCGGTTCGGAAAGAGTGGCCGTTTGCCCGGGCGTCTCTGGCAGAAAGCTCGGCGACAGGCCGTTGATCCGGAACCTCGGCTCGTCGGCCGGCGGTTGCTCATCAGCTTCCGCATCGAGCCGGTCAACGACCGACTGGAAGAGCGACTTCCCAAACAGCATGCGTTCAAAGGTCTCCGCTGCGGTCGCCTCGCCGCATTCTCTCCGCACAAGAGCAGCCCGACGTGGTGTGGGGCTTGCGTTGCATGTCAGCAGGATCCCGTCAGAGGTGAGCTCAGCTTTGAGACTGGCTTTGGCTCTGCGTCGCCTCGATCCTTAGCTTGACTGTGAGGTCTTCGCCGGCCAGCCCGATGCGCATGCCGGAGACCGGGGCTGCATCCGCATAGGACAGGCCTGTCGCGATCCTGATGTATCGGGTGTCGGGGCAGTGGTTGTTGGCGGCGTCGAAACCCACCCAGCCGAGGCCCTGCAGATAGACCTCCGCCCATGCATGGGTTGCGGTCTGCTCCAGCCGGTCGTCCATCAGGAGATAGCCGGAGACATAGCGGGCGGGCAGGCTCAAGACCCGTGCCGCGCCGATGAAGGCATGGGCATGGTCCTGGCAAACCCCATGGCCGGCTTCCATCGCCTGCTCTGCCGTGGTTTCCGTGCCGGTCGTTCCGGTTTCATAGGCGATCTGTGCGTTCAGCTTTCCCATCAGGTCATGCATCTTCGCCAGTTCGTTGTCGCCCGAAAGGCTGCGCGCGAGTTCGCGGATGAGCTTGCCTGGCTTGGTGAGGGGCGTATCACGCAGATAGAGCCAGAGCGGCACATAGCCCTGATGCGGGCCGTAGACGCCAGCCCGGTCTTCCGTTTCGATCTCGCCCGAGGCGACGATGTGCACGCTGTGGCTATCGCCTTCGGTGGAGACCAGGTGGGTGTGGTTACCGAACTGATCGTTGAAACCCGCTTCGACATTCGCGCCATCAACGACGATATTCCACGACAGCACTTTCTGGCCCGGGCTATCCTGGGGGCTCAGTCGCAGGCGCTGCAGCGAATACTGAACGGGATCGTCGTAGCGATACTCGGTGGTATGGGTAATCCGGAGACGCATGCGCTCAATCCTGCTCAACTGTAGAACCTGTAGCCCTCGGTGATCTCGCTGCCCAGCTTGTTGTTGAGGGCAATGAAATTATCGAGGAACTCGTGCAGCCCCTGATCCATGATCTGGTCGATGCTGGTCGTCCGAAGGGTGGCATAGACCGTGTCGGCGGTTTCGTGTGCGGCGAGGCGCTCGCCGTAATCCTTGCCGATGTAACCGAGATTGGAGACGATCTTCTCGTAGCAATAGGCAAGCGAGCGCGGCATCTGACCGCTGAGGATCAGGAAGTCGGCGATGTTGGTGGCCTTGTATTCCCCGTCATAGACCCAGCGATAGGAACGATGGGCGGAGACCGATCGCAGGATCGATTCCCACTGCATGTTGTCGAGCGAGGAGCCCACATGGGTGATCGCCGGCAACAGTACGTAGTATTTGACGTCGAGGATGCGGCTGGTGTTGTCGGCTCGCTCGATGAAGGTCCCGATGCGGGCGAAGTTGTATAGCTCGTTTCTGAGCATCGAGCCATGGAAGGCACCGCGGATCAGGCCGGCGCGGCGCTTCACGGTGTCGATGACCTCGGGCAGGTCTGCCGACTTCAGCTTGCGGGCGAGCATCTGCTTCAATTCGATCCAGCATTCGTTGGTCGCTTCCCAGGTCTCGCGGGTCAGCGCGGTTCGCACCATGCGGGCATTGTTGCGGCCGGCGTCGATACAGGACATCACGCTCGATGGGTTGGCCGTGTCGCGCAGCATGAAGTCGATGGCATCCGAGGCCGTTACCTTGCCGTGGCGTTCGGCAAACAGTGGGCGGACGTCGGCGCTCTTCAACACCGCGTCCCAGTCCTCGTCCGAGGCGCCGGATCGGGTGAGCGACATGCGGAGGCCCGCATCAACCAGACGGGCGATGTTTTCGGCTCTCTCGATGTAGCGGAACATCCAGAAAAGACCGTTGGCAGTTCTTCCGAGCATGACCATGTCAGTCCTCCAGTACCCATGTGTCCTTGGTGCCGCCGCCCTGGCTGGAATTGACCACGAGCGAGCCCTGCTTGAGGGCCACGCGGGTCAAGCCGCCGGGAATGATCTGCACCTTGTCGGAGACTAGGACATAGGGACGAAGGTCGACGTGACGGGGGGCGATGCCCTTGTTGACCAGGATCGGAACCGTCGACAGCGACAGCGTCGGCTGGGCGATGTAGTTGGAGGGACGCGCCTTCAGCTTGTCGGCAAAATCGGCACGCTCCTTCTTGGTCGCGGTCGGGCCGACCAGCATGCCATAGCCGCCGGAGCCGTGGACTTCCTTGACCACGAGCTCTTCGAGATGTTCGAGCACGTATTTCAGGCTGTCGGCTTCCGAACAGCGCCAGGTCGGCACGTTTTCCAGCAACGCCTTGCGGCCGGTGTAGAATTCGACGATCTCCGGCATGTAGGAGTAGATCGCCTTGTCGTCGGAAATGCCAGTGCCCGGCGCATTGGCGATGGTGATGTTGCCGGCACGGTAGACATCCATGATGCCAGGAATGCCGAGCGCCGAATCGGGGCGGAAGGTCAAGGGATCGAGGAAGTCGTCGTCGACGCGGCGATAGAGCACGTCGATTGCCTCGTAACCGCGCGTGGTGCGCATCTTTACCTTGCCGTCGATGACGCGCAGATCCGAGCCTTCGACCAGTTCGACGCCCATCATGTCCGCGAGAAAGGAATGCTCGTAATAGGCCGAGTTATAGATGCCCGGGGTCAGAACCGCGACGCGCGGCTTGCCCTTGCAGCCGGGAGGGGCCAGAGAGGCGAGTGACTGACGCAGCAGATAGGGATAGTCCTCGACGCGCTGAACCTTGTTGAGCTGGAAGAGCTCCGGGAACATCTGCATCATGGTTTCCCGGTTCTCCAGCATGTAGGAGACGCCGGAGGGGGTTCGGGCATTGTCTTCCAGCACGTAGAACTGGTCCTCGCCGGTGCGCACGATGTCGGTGCCGACGATGTGGGTATAGACGCCGCCTGGCGGGCGGAAGCCGATCATCTCGGGCAGAAAGGCGACGTTCTTCTCGATCAGTTCGCGAGGAATGCGACCGGCCTTGATGATTTCCTGCTTGTGATAGATGTCGTCGAGGAATGCGTTGAGCGCCAGCACGCGCTGCTCTATGCCCTGGGCAAGCTTGCGCCACTCCCGGCCGGAAATGATGCGCGGGATGATGTCGAAAGGTATCAGCTTTTCCGCGCTGTCGGCATGACCGTAGACGGCAAAGGTAATGCCGGTCTTGCGAAAGATGTTTTCCGCATCTCGCGATTTCGCCAAAAGCCTTGCCGGATCCTGGCTGGAATACCAATCGAAGTAGTTCTGGTACGGTGCACGCGGATCGTTGTCCGCAGTCATCATTTCATCAAATGCCAATGGCGCCATCCCCTTTTTTGTTCATTTGAATACAACCAATTGGGCAATGCAAGGTCGTTCACGGGCTCCGCTCGCAGAAAGAGAGACTGCCGCCGCTGCCGGAAAAAGGTGCAATCGCGTAAAGCCTGTGCAGGTTCCCGGCTCTTTTGCCGGTTCCGGTGGCTCTACTCTTACGTGATCTGGCATATCGTAAAATTCGACAGGCATTATCCTGCCGGATTTGCCGAAAAAACATGCATGCCGGCCTAAGAGATTTTTTGCAAAGACGCGCTTGAACGGAATTCATAGCTGCCTGCAAGAAAACTCTTTTGACCGTAGCCTGGTGCCGCAGTATCGAAGCTTTCCGCCGGCTGTTGCGATCCGGTCCACGAAAGATACTTTTCCATGACCCTTGCCCGGCTTGCGCCCGTCCTCTTCGTTCTCCTGTGGTCGACCGGCTGGATCTCCGCCAAATACGCGACATTCTTTGCCGATCCGCTGACCTTCCTGGTGGTGCGCTACGGGACGGCTGTCGTGCTCTTCTATGTCGTCTGTCGTATCGGCGGTGTTTCCTGGCCGAAACAGCGGGCCGGGTGGCTGCATGCCATTATATCCGGTATGTTCCTGCACGGCCTTTATCTCGGCATGGTCTGGTGGGCGATCGGGCAGGGGGTGCCGGCCGCCTTGTCCGGAATCATCGCAGGGCTGCAGCCGTTGATGACCGGGATTGCCGCGGCCTATCTGATCGGGGAAAGTCTCAATATCGGCCAGCGGGTTGGTCTGGTCATCGGCTTCCTGGGTGTGGCGATCGCCGTCTTGCCGAAGGTGTTGATCATCGATGCCTCGAGCATTCCGGCCTATGCGGTTGCGGTGAACGTGCTGGCCATGGCCTGCGTGACCGCCGGCACGCTTTACCAAAAGCGTTTTGTCAAAGAGGGCGACCTCCGGGCAGTGGCAACGCTGCAATATGTCGGTGCGTTGATCGTCACCATTCCGGCGGCCGTCGCTCTGGAAAACCTGCGGATAGACTGGAGCCTCGGTTTCTTCGCCACGCTCGCCTGGTCGGTGGTCGGCATCTCCATGGGAGCGGTTGCCTTGCTACTCTACCTCATCCGGCGTGGGGACGTGTCGAAGGCGGCGTCGCTCATCTATCTCGTTCCACCGCTCGCAGCGCTCGAAGCGGCGATCGCTTTTGGTGAAGAACTGACGGTGCCGATGATGGTCGGCACTTCAGTGGTCATGGTCGGGGTCTATCTGATCAACCGCAAGAGCGCGGTCGAGCCGATCATCGTCAAAGACTGACGATACGAAAAATGGCGCGGTGGGGACCGCGCCATTTCAAATTCAAACAGGTTGAAGCCGTGTCTCAGGCTTCGCGACGGCGTCCGCCGGCAGTGCCGGAGCGGGCCGGACGGCCCTGGCCGCTGCCATTGCCCGGACGACCCTGGCCGCCATTGGCGTTGCGGTTCTGTCCGCCGCCATTGCCGCCCTTGCGGTGACCGGACTTGGCCGGACGACCATCGGCCTTGGCGCCGCCTTCAGACTTGCCGCGACCGGGGCCACCCTGATGGTTGCGGTTGTTGCCGCCGCCACCGCCACCGCCGCGACGCTGCGGACGGGCCGGGCGTGCGAGGTTTGCCGGCGGTTCGCCTGAAGCGACCGGGATCTCGATGCCCATCAGCTTTTCGACGTCGCGCAGCAGACGACCTTCGTCCGGACCGCAGAATGCAATCGCGATGCCTTCGCGACCGGCGCGGGCCGTACGGCCGATGCGGTGGACGTAAGCGTCCGGAACTTCCGGCAGGTCGTAGTTGAAGACGTGAGAGACGGCCGGAATGTCGATGCCACGGGCGGCAACGTCGGTGGCGATCAGCGTCTTGATCTCGCCGTCACGGAACCCCTTCAGTGCCCGCTCGCGCTGGCCCTGGCTCTTGTTGCCGTGGATCGAGGCGACCGAGTAGCCGGTAGCGTCGAGATGCTTCATCAGCTTTTCCGCGCCGTGCTTGGTGCGCAGGAAGACGATGGAGCGGCCATCCGGATTGTCGTTGAGGATCTTTTTCAGCATTTCCGTCTTGGCGTTCTGGCCGGCGACGAAATGCACGTGCTGTTCGACCTTGTCGGCAGCCTTGCCCGGAGGCGAGACGGCGATCTTCAGCGGGTCGGTCAGGAAGCTTGCAGCGAGATCGGCGATCGACGGTGGCATGGTCGCCGAGAAGAGCAGGGTCTGGCGCTTAGGCGGCACCATCTTCGAAATCTTGCGCAGGTCATGGATGAAGCCGAGGTCCAGCATCTGGTCGGCTTCGTCGAGAACGAGGTAACGCACGGCGCGCAGTGAGATCGCGTTGCGGGCGATCAGGTCGAGCAGGCGGCCAGGCGTGGCGACGAGGATGTCGGTGCCCTTTTCGAGCTGCAGCTGCTGCTTGCCGATGGAGGCGCCACCGACGACCTGGTTGATCTTCAGCGGCAGGCGGCGCAGGTAGCTGCGCAGGTTGTCGCCGATCTGGTTCACCAGTTCGCGGGTCGGAGCGAGAATGAGGGCGCGGGTGGTGCGGTTATCAGGGCGCTTCTCATCCTTGAGGAGCATCTCGATCATCGGCAGGCCGAAAGCGGCTGTCTTGCCGGTGCCGGTCTGTGCGAGACCGATCAGGTCACGACCGCCGAGAACGACGGGGATGCCCTTCTCCTGGATCGGAGTGGGGGTCGTGAAGCCAAGCGTCGTCAGCGTCGCGACGATATTCTTGGAGAGGCCAAGATCATCGAAAGTTGTCAAAGTCATACCTTTCGGGGCGCCAAATGCACAAACCCCGGAACGCGTTCTTTGCGAACCGGTTGGCATTGGCGTCAAGAACCCCGCGTGATTTGGGAACTTGTAAGTTGGAAAAAAAGCTTTCCAAGCGCATCGGCGGAATGTCCGCCCTGATGTCATGCGCCTTATCCTTCGTCGCGTCTCAGTTGTCGCTGGGCACGCTCACGCGGCGGCCGGAAGGTAAAAGCTGACCTGCAAATGATCCCTTTTGCCTGAGAAGTCAAGTGCAATGCACAAATCAGGCTCCTCGGCGTTGTCCCTTGCTGTCCGTCGATGGGTTCGGTTCTCGGCCCCGTGCCGCAATCGTGAGGTGAACAAATAAGGCTGAGGGGTGTTTGCAACAGGACGACGCCCGCTTCGGGCCGGCCTTCGGTGACAGGCATGATCTGTAGCCTTCGGTACTGCGTCACCCGATGAATGACAAATGGAGACAGCCATGAAGACACTTCTCGCCGCATCTGCCCTCATCCTTTCCGCTTCGATCGGATCCGTTCAGGCCGATGACGATCCGTCCTGCCAGGACGTGACGGCCGATGCACGGATGTCGCTCGGGGAGATGGAAGAGAAGGCTTCGGCCGCGAATGTCAGAGCCGAGGAGATCACCGTCGATGACGGCTGCTATGAGGTGAAGGGCATGCGGGACGGACAGCGGGTCGAAGCGACCTTCCATCCCGTCTCGGGCGAATTGCTGAAGATCGAAAACGACTGAGGCGCAGGACCGCTATCTCAATCCATTCGAGGCCCGCTTCCGGCGGGCTTCTCTCGTTCTCTGCGGTCTCAATGGGCGCTCCGCTGCCTGTCGTTGGTGTTTTCTGCGGCGGTTAATTCGAAATCTGCCCCGGCCAGGACGACGCCATTCAGCATGATTTCCAACCTGTGAGCGCCCGGATGATAGACTCTCGTCGTGATCGGTCGGAAGACGTGGCGCCTGGCAATCATCAAACTTTCTCCGGGCCGTAACTGAAGGCTCCTGCCCTTGAAGACCTTGGGCGATAGCGAGCCGTCCTTCTTCTGATGGTGGATGGCGTAATCGATCAGAACTGTGCGTGCCTCGCTGCCGCTGTTGCGGAGGTGGACCTCGAAGCCGAGCTCTCCGGGGAAACCTACATGGTGTCTCTCGAGTCTGAGCGTTGCCGTCACGTCAGTGAGTGGCTCGAAGCCGAAATTGGCGAGCGCCTTGGCATGGCCCTTCTTGATGAGCGTGCGTGAGGCGTGTTTGAGCAGCCAATGCCGTTCCTTTGAGGCGCCGGCGGCACGCCGTTGAACGAAGTCCGCGACCAGATCGGGGTGATCCTTCGCGATGTCGTTCAAGCTGTTGGCAACCGAGCGACGGACATAGTCCTCGGGATCGTCGATCAGGGCTTCGAGGATTGGCAGGATCGGGGAGGGATCCTTGACCAGTCGTGGCAGGCGCATGGCCCAGGGCAGGCGGGGTCGAGTGCCTTCCGACGCGAGACGCCGGACATGGTGGTTGGGATCATCAGCCCAGCCGGCGATAATCGCCAGCGCCCTGTCTTGCTCTTCGGCGATGAAGGGGCGGATGCCGAATTCGCCGGTGAAATGCGGCGTCAGCGCCTTCAGGACGCCGAGGGCGGTTTCGAGGTCGCCGCGGCCATGGGCGGCAATATACTGATTGAAGGAGAGGAGGGCCCAGCCGGTGAGGCCCCCCTGTTTCGATCCTGGCAGGCAAGTGCGCAGGATGGAGGCCGCTTGCTCGAAATCGTCCGGCAGATGGCGGTGCAGCGCATCCGCAATGCATTGACCACGTTGCATCAGTTCCAGCTCGTCGATGACCGGCAGGATGTCAGCGAGGAAGGCGGCGCGATCGAATGTCTTACTCACCCGCGCCACGGCCTCTGCCGTGTCGCGGGCGGTGTTTGGGCCGATCAGGTGTTTCAGCGGCTCAGCCATTGTCTCGGATCGTGTCCTGCGTCTCGAAGTGCTGCATTAGCGTAACACCCGTGATCGCTTCCATGTAAGGTGCGAAGGCCGGATCCGCCTGAACCTTTGCGGCTGCTGCGTCGGCGCTTTGCTTGTCGGCCCATTCGACGAGGTCGGCGATCATGTCGCGTTGATCCATCGAGTTGAGCGGCCGCCAACTGACGAAGCCGGGATAGGTCTTGACCGCCGCCATGGCGGCACGACGAGCCTCTTCCGCGGCCGGTTTGTCGGTTACGGTGCACACGGCGATTTCGAGGATGGTGTTGGTATTCATCTGGCTCTCCCGTCGACGATGATGGCTTGACCTAGCACATACCAACTGACAACCTTCTGGCCATTACCTTCGAAGGAGGCCCGCATGCGCCCCGCCGACCGCCTGTTCCGGATCATCCAGCTGATGCGCGCGACAGGTCGCGCGATGACCGCAGCCGAGATCGCCGAGAAGATGGAGGTGGCACCACGCACCATCTATCGCGACATGGATCACCTGATCGCCTCCGGCGCGCCGATCGAGGGGGAGCGCGGGGTGGGCTACATGCTGCGCGAGGCCTTCGATGCGCCGCCGCTCACCTTCACCTTCGAACAGTTGGAAGCGCTCGCCTTCGGGCTTCGCGCCGTCGAAATGCTCGGCGATCCCAGGCTCGGGCAGGCGGCGCGTGAGGCGAAGGATAAAATGCTCGGCATGTTGCCGAAGGATCATGCCGAACGGTTGATCTCTGCACCCATCCACGCTTTCCGGTCATCGGCCCAGCCGGAAGTGCCGGGCTGCCTCGGCGATGTCCGCTCGGCGCTGTCGTCCAGGCGCAAGGTCTGGTTGGCCTATCACTCACTGCCCGGCGAACGCAGCCAGCGCGTCGTCTGGCCGCTGGGACTCGCGGCGTTCGGCGCAATCTGGGTGATGACCGCCTGGTGCGAGATGCGCGCCGGCTTCCGCGACTTTCGCCTCGACCGGGTCGAAGACTGGAAGGTCATGCCGGACCGTTTCGAGCCGGAGCCGCACCAGACCTATCAGGCTTACTTGAAGCAGCTGTCCTGACTGATCAGAAATCCGTCGCAACCCCACCTTCCGCCTTGCGTTTCGCCACGAAGGCATCGAGCTCTTCCTCGACACCAGGATCGATCGGCGGACGCTCGTAGCTCGCCAGCTTCTCCTTGAAGATGCGGTTGGCGTGGTCGTAGGTGGTCGGGCGGCCGGCCTCGGTCCAGGTCTCGAAATTGCGCCAGTCCGAGAGGATCGGCGAATAGAAGGCGCTCTCATAGCGGGCAAGCGTATGGGCCGTGCCGAAGAAATGGCCGCCGGGGCCGACTTCGCGGACGGCATCGAGTGCCAGCGCATCTTGACTGACATCGAGAGGGGTGAGGAATTCGGCGACCATCTGCAGCATGTCGACATCGAGAATGAATTTTTCGAAGGAGGCCGTTAGCCCGCCCTCGGTCCAGCCGGCCGAGTGCATGATGAAATTGCCGCCGCCTTGCGTCAGCGCCCAGAGCGAGAAGGCGCTCTCATAGGCGGCCTGGGCGTCGAGCGTGTTTGCGGCATTCGTGTTGGAGGTGCGGTAGGGAATGCCATAGCGGCGGGCGAGCTGGCCGCCGACGATGACCGCCTTCATGTATTCCGGCGTGCCGAAGGCCGGTGCGCCGGTCTTCATGTCGACATTCGAAGTGAAGCCGCCATAGACAACAGGGGCGCCGCGCTTGACCATCTGGGTGAAGGCGATGCCGCACAGAGCCTCGGCATTCTGCTGGACGACGGCACCGGCGATGGTGACCGGCGCCATGGCGCCTGCGAGCGTGAACGGCGTCATGACGACGACCTGCCCGCGTGACGACATTTCGATGATGCCTTGAAGCATCGGGCCGTCTAGGCGGAGCGGCGAGGACGAGTTGATGATGGTGAAAAGCGAGGGCTCGTTTTCCATCTGCTCCATGGAGACGCCACGGCCGATGCGGGCGATTTCGATGGCGTCGAGATTGCGTTGCTTGCCGAGCGAGTAGCAGTGAAAGACCTTCTCGGTCAGCTTTACCATGTCGGAGAGGCAGTCGAGGTGGCGCACCGAGGCGTGGATGTCGATCGGCTCGACCGGATAGCCGCCGGTCGTGTGGATCACGTCGTAGCACTGGGCGAGCTTCACGAGCTTGCGGAAGTCTTCCTGGTTTCCGGCGCGGCGGCCGCCTTCGCGATCGGCGACAAAGGGGGCAGAGGCGATCTGGGCGAAGACCAGGTTGTTGCCGCCCATCTTGACGTTGCGCTCCGGATTGCGGGCGAACATCTGGAATTCGCGCGGGGCCGACGCGATCATGTCCACGATCAGGTTGCGGTCGAAGCGGACGCGGTCCGAGCCTTCGGTGACATCGGCGCCATGCGCCTTCATGATGGCCCGCGCCTCGGGCAGCATGATGTCCATGCCGATCTCTTCGAGGATGGTGAGTGACGCCTCGTGCATCTCGTCAAGGGCCGCCGGATCCAGAAGCTCGGTCTTGGTCAGGCGATTGACGAGGTTCCGGTACTTGCCTGCCGCACCTGTGCGGCTGCGTTCGGCGCCTCGACCGCCTGTGCGCCTGCGGCGTTCACCGCCGACAGACAGCGTATCAGTCTCGGACAAGGCGGAGGTCGTAATGTCGCTCATGGTCAATCCATTGTGTCAATCTCGACATCAAGTCTCGCAGGTTCGGGCCGCAAAAGGCATTGCCGTTTGCGACGAAAAACCGGCTCATCTGGAACAGTGGTGCGGCAGAAGGGATCAGTTGCCGATGCTTGTTCTTTTTGTTTCGCTTTTAAAGCATCAGGCGGTGCTTTACTTACCCACTGTTTACCATTCCACGTCATTGATCGGGGGAGGGAGAAACTGATTTGATCCGGGGAAGCGACTTGCTGGACTTGGTCTGCGACAAGATCGCGGTGCTCGATCTGCCTTCCTACGTGAAGGACAGCGAGCTGCGCTATGTCGCAGTCAATGCGGCCTTTGCCGACCTGCACAACCTGTCGGTCGAAAGCTTCCTGGGTCGTAGCGATCGGGAAATCCTTGGAAACGATCTGGACGCGCTGCGCGACGATCGCGAGCGGCGTGTCCTGGTGTTCGGGGAAGAGGAAGCGCTGCAGCTGCGGGCTGACCCTGGCGGACCGACGCGGGTCCTGCATCTGGAGCGCTTCTTCGATGACGATGACCGGCTTTATGTCTTCGCTTTCATGGAGGAGAAGAGTTCCGCAAGACCATCGGACACATCGACCGCTCCCGCCGCTCTTGGCACGCTTCCCTCCGTCGCGCTCTTTCAGGCCGTTCTCGAACAATATCCTATTGCCACCTACGTCCGCAGCGCCGATCATCGGCTGCTCTTTGCCAATAGCGTCTACTCGCAGATGGTGGGACGGCCGATCGAGGATCTCCTGGGCCGGACCGAACAAGAGAATTTTCCCGAGCTCGGCCAGGAATATTTCGAGGGCAACCAGCGTGTCCTCGACTGCGGCGTGACGGAGGAATATCAGGACAATTTCATCCGGGCTGATGGCACACGCATTCCCGTCCTCAGCCGCACCGGAGCCGTCACCGGGCCGGATGGCGAACGCTTCATCGTCGGCTCGATCACCGACCTCTCTCCGCTTCGACATGAACAGGAGAAGCTGCAGGCCGCCCGACAGGAGTCAGAAGCGCTGCAATTGCAGGTTCAAAGCCTGATGGCATCGTTGCCGGTCGGCATCATCGTTCTCGAGCCCGATCTGCAGATCTCTTTCGCCAATGCAGCGGCCGTTGAGATGACGGAATTCGATGCCTCGCAGAAGCTGGAGGGTATGTCCTACCGAGACTTCCTGACGCGGGCGATGGTCCGCACCATGCCTGATCTGTCCGCAAAGGAGATCGACGAGCGCGTCAGCTATCGCATGGAACAGGTCGTCGGTCTTGCCGAGGGGCCGCTTGTCGACGTGAAGACGCCGTCGGGGCGGGCCCTTGCCGGCGGAAGCCGCCAGCTCGAGGGCGGGCGCATTCTTCTAACCTATACCGATGTCTCTGACATCTATCAGCGCGAAGAAGAGACGCTACTTTATCGCGCGGCGCTCGAACAGATGCCGGTGCCTGTCTTCATCCGCAATCCGGATCGCCGGATGATCTACGTGAACAAGGCCTATGAGGACCTTCACGGCCAGCGTCGGGAAGATATCTACGGATTGACCGAAGAAGAACTCTGGCCGGAGAACGGTCAGATCATGAAGGAGGAGAACCTCCGGATCTTCGCGACCGGCGAAATGATCGAGAAGAACCGGGAAGTCGTCGTCCGCGACGGCCAGGAGATCTCCGTCATCACGCGCCTGAGCCGGATCACCACCGCGCAAAACAAGCATTACCTCGTCGGCTCGGTCAACGATATCTCGATGATCAAGAAGGGCCAGGAGGCGCTGGTCGCGGCCCAGGCGAGGGCGGAATCGCTCTATGCCGACATCGTCTCGATGTTGCAGGTCATGCCTGTTGGCGTGGTAATTATCAATTCCGACTACATGGTCGAATTCGCCAACGAAAAGTGCCGGAACATCTGGCGTTGGCCTGCTGATATGCAGCTGAGCGGGTTGAGCTTCCGGTCGTATTGCGAACAGAACCACAAGCTCGGCTATGCCTGGCCGGGTGTCGAGTTCGAGGAAGGGTATCGCGCCCGCATAGCGCAGTTCGAGGCGCTGGAAGGCTCGCATGTCAACGAACTCGCCTATGACGATGGCAAGTTCGTGCTTGCCACGATCACCCGCCTGCATGATCGGAAGATCCTGCTCACCTATTCCGATCTCACCGAGATGCGCGCGCGTGAACGCGAAATCGACGAGGCGCAGCAAAAGCTGGAGCGGCTCGGACGCTTCGTCCAGGAATCCATGCGGATGATGACGCAGGGCCTGATGATGATCGAGCAGGGGCGAATTGCTGAGGTCAATCCGTCCTTCAGCCGCATTCTGGATCTGCCCGAGAGCCTGGTGACCTCTGGTGCAAACTGGCGGCCGATCTTCGAGTATTGTGCGGCGCGCGGCGATTTCGGCGACGATGCAAGCAGCATCTTGCAGCAGTGGCAATCGGCGCTCCAGAGCGCAAACGCCGTCTCAACCAATTTCCTCGTTGATGGCAAGACCTGGGTGAAGCTGGAGGCGACCTTCGGTGGCAACCGCAGTTGCGTCGTGGTGCTTACCGATTTTACCGAGTTGAAAGAACGTGAAGCCGAACTCGAGGTGCTGCTCGCTCGAAGCGAAGCGGCCGACAAGGCAAAGTCTGACTTCCTCGCCAATATGAGCCACGAGATCCGCACGCCGATGAACGGCGTTCTCGGCATGGCGGAGCTGCTGTCGAAATCCGAGCTCGACAGCCGTCAGAAGACCTTTGTCGATATCATGGTGAAGTCCGGAAACGCGCTGCTCACCATCATCAACGACATTCTCGATTTCTCGAAGATCGATGCCGGACAGTTGAAGCTGCGCAAATCACCCTTTGATCCGGTCGAGGCCATTGAAGACGTGGCGACGCTTTTGTCAGCAGCCGCCGCCGAGAAGGACATCGAACTCGTGGTCTCCGGCGACCAGAAGGTCCAGCACACCTTCATGGGTGATCCGGGGCGCTTCCGGCAGATCGTTACCAATCTTCTGGGCAATGCGATCAAGTTCACCGAAAAGGGTCACGTGCATGTCGAGGTGTCCACGGACGCCGTGGCAGAGGGACAGGCGATCCTGAAGCTGCGCATCGAGGACACCGGCATCGGTATCCCCGATGAGATGCAGGCGAAGATCTTCGAAAAGTTTTCCCAGGTCGATACATCCTCGACCCGGCGTCACGAAGGCACGGGTCTCGGTCTTGCGATCACCGCCGGGCTCGTTCGGCTGTTCGGGGGCAAGCTGCAAGTCGAATCCGAAGTTGGGCGCGGTTCAGCCTTCACCGTCGAATTGCCGCTTGCCATCGTTGCTGAGCGCCGCGGTCAGAAGGAGCTGCCCACGACGGTCAAGGATGCGCGAGTACTGGTCATCGACGACAATGCCGTCAACCGCCGCATCATCACCGAGCAACTGGAGATGTGGGGTTTCGACGGGCTTGCGGTTCCTGACGGGCCGACAGGGCTTGATATTCTCGCCGCTGCGCATGCCGAAGGGCTTGCGATCGATGTCGTCGTCATTGACTACCAGATGCCCGACATGAATGGCATCGACGTGGCGAAAGCGATCCGCAGCGATCGTCGCTTCGACGATATTGCTCTGGTCTTCCTGACCTCGATGGACATGGTCGGCGATGACAGGCTGTTCGAAAGCCTGAAGATCCAGGCGCATCTCATGAAGCCGGCGCGGGCGAATGTGCTTCGCGGCGCGATCATCGACGTGGTCCGAACGGCACGGGTTCACGGCGTGAATTCGCCTCGCCTTCGCCCCCTTTCTCCGCCTGCACCATTGGCTCCGCGCCCGCCATTGCCTGTGGAGGCCAAGCCAACCGCTTCAGTGCTTCCCCACGATGGGGCCCTGAGAGTGCTGATCGCCGAAGACAATCCCGTCAACCAGATCGTCTTCCGCCAGATCCTGACCGGAAGCGGCATTGCCTATCGCATCGTTGGTAATGGCGAAGAAGCCGTTCAGGCCTGGCGCAGCGAGCCGCCGGATCTGATCCTGATGGATGTCTCGATGCCGGTCATGAACGGGCATCAGGCGACGGGTGCGATCCGCGCGGAAGAGATGGGGCGCGGAGATGGGCGGATCCCGATCATCGGCGTGACCGCCCATGCGCTCGACAGCGACCGTGAGGCCTGCCTTGCCGCTGGGATGGACGACTATCTCTCCAAGCCGATCTCGCCGGAACTCCTGATGCGCAAGATCGAGCAATGGAGTGGCAGGCCCGTCACCGGGATCGCCGCCGAAGGCTGATCAGGCCGAGCGCCTGACGCCGCACAGCATTTCGCGCTTGCCGGCGAAACCCGGACGTCGTTCGACGTCGAAGCCCGCTGCGATCAAGTTGCGCCGGACGAAGCCTGCTGCGGCATAGGTCGCGAAGCTGCCGCCCTCTCTCGTCGTGTCGTGGACCCGCTGCATCAATTCGGCCGACCACATGGCGCTATTGCGCGAAGGCGCGAAGCCATCAAGGAACCAGGCATCGAAGGTCAGTGTGCTTGCCGAGAGATTGTCGAAGGCATCGCCGCAGACGACGGACAGACGCGTCTGGTTATCGAGATCGACCGAGACGATGCCGGACGGTGTTTCCGGCCAGCGCGCGACGAAGACCTGCCTCTCTGCATCAATCTCCGGCCAGCGGGATAGCGCCCGGTCGATCTCTTCGGCCTGCATTGGGAAGAGCTCGAAGGAGACGAAGTGGAGTTGAGCGCCTGGACGACGATGCTCCTTCCACTGCCGCCAGGTTTCGCAGGCATTGAGCCCGGTGCCGAAGCCTAGTTCGCCGATGGTGAACTCTTCCGCATGTTGCCAGCGTTCCGGCAGGCCGTTGCCGGCGAGGAACACATGGCCGCATTCCAGCCGGCCGTCTGTCTGGCAATAAAAATGATCGCCAAAGGCGGTGGAAAAGGGCATATCGCCGTCGTGCCAGGCCAGCGGTGCCTGGGTGTCGCCGGTGCCTGGCGGATAATTTGAATGGGTCATGGTGATGTCCGATAAAACGGCTGCGATGTCAGGTCAATTGCGCGCCGATCTCGTGATCGTCGGTGGCGGCATCATGGGCCTATGGGCTGCTCTAAAGGCCGAGCGCCGTGGTATCGATACGATCCTGATCGACGGTGACGGTATTGCGAGCGGTGCGAGCGGCGGCCTGCTCGGCGCCTTGATGGCGCATATGCCGGATCGCTGGAACGTGAAGAAGCAGTTGCAATTCGAGGGGCTGTTGTCGCTCGAGGGAGAGATCGCTCTGCTCGAGGACGAAACTGGGCTCTCGGCTGGCTATCAGCGCTGCGGTCGTCTTATCCCCTTGCCGAAACCGCATCTGAGGCCGATTGCCGAACGCCGTTCGGGGGAGGCGGCAACGAACTGGAACCAAGAGGGCAGGGCCTTCGACTGGACCGTCCTCGATGACAGCCCGTTTGCCGAATGGCCCTCGCGGAGTTTTTCGGAGGCCGGTGTCGTGTTCGATCGCCTCGCGGGCCGTGTTTCGCCGCGTGCTCTCACCACGGCGATCCGGTCGCGTCTCGAGCGATCGGGGCGTGTGCGGTTTCTTGTCGGGAGCGCCGTGCAATCGATCAATGCCGGGGCGAGGCAAGTGAAGCTCGCCGACGGAACCCTAATCGGTTATGGCGATCTGCTGGTCGCAGCCGGTGTCGGCGCTTTCCCGTTGCTCGAAGCGATTGGCCCGGCACTTCGCAAACCGCTCGGTCGCGGCGTCAAGGGGCAGGCGGCGCTGCTCAAACTGGACATGCCGGCGGATCTGCCGCTCCTTTATCTCGACGGTCTCTATGTGGTGCCGCATGACGGCGGGCAAGTTGCTATCGGCAGCACCAGCGAAAATACGTTCGAGGATCCATTTTCGACGGATGCGCAGCTGGATGCCCTGATCGCCGAGGCGAGGGAGCTTGCACCGGTGCTGCGGGAAGCCGAGGTGGTCGAATGCTGGGCGGGGCTTCGCCCCAAGGCAGTGGATCGGGATCCGATGGTCGGGCCCCATCCTGATCATCCGCAAGTGCATGCGCTGACCGGCGGCTTCAAGGTGAGTTTCGGTATCGCGCACCGGCTGGCGGATGCCGCTCTCGATTCGATTGGCGGTGAGGCCTTATCTCTGCCTCACGGTTTTGCCCTTGCCCATCACCTTTCAGTGGCTGCGCGTCGCGCAGGCGATGAGCAATTTACCGAAATACCCTGAAATCAAAGGGGGTGTCTCCGGGTCCTGTCGCGAATTTGCCTCGCGCGCTTCGTGATACTGTCATGCAAATCACCTATCCACCGGGTTGTAACGGCAACTGCTAAAGTGCCGTCGCGAGCCAGTGCGAGGTGCTCGACATGCGCTATGCCATCTGCTTTACGCCGCCTGCCCGTGATCCGCTTGCCGATGCAGCGGCGCGCTGGCTCGGCCGTAACGTGTTCTCCGGCGAGGCGGAGGAGCATCCGGGGCTGAGAGGCCTTGGCGTGCACGAGATTGCCTTTCACACGGCCCTTCCGCGGCGCTTCGGATTTCATGCGACTTTCAAGGCGCCGTTCCGCCTGAGCGAAGGCGCGAACGAGGCCTCTCTCCTGCGCGACCTGATGCATTTTGCCGGCCGGATGGAGCCCGTGGTTCTGAAGGGGCTGTCGGTCGGACGCATCGGTGACGTCTATGGCTTGATCCTTCAGCGCCCTTGTCCGGAGGTCGATCATCTTGCGGCATCCATCGTCCAGTCTTTCGACGGCTTTCGTGCGCCGCTTTCCGAGTCCGAGATCGACAGGCGCAATCCCGAACGGCTCTCGGCGCCGCAATTCACCAATTTGAGCCGCTGGGGACATCCTTACGTCATGGACGAGTTCCGGTTCCACATGACGCTCACCGGACCTTTGCTCGCCCGCGATTTTCCGCGAATCGAGCAGGCTCTCAAAGCGCATTTCGATCCTGCCCTCGCCGAGCCCATTGTCATCGCCAATCTCGCCCTCTTCGTCGAAACCGAACGTGGCGCACCGTTTGCCGTGCATTCGCTGCATCCGCTGGGCCGGGTTTCTAACCGCAAGATCGCCTGAGGCCCGTGCGCCGCAGCATAATCGGCGTTTTCCATCTCGACAGGTGCCGTCCTCGCCAATAGCCTCGCCTCAAAACACGAGAGGTGAACCCATGACGACTGCTCCCTATCCCCGCGACCTTGTTGGCTATGGCCGCGACATTCCCGATCCGAAATGGCCGGGGGAGGCGCGGATCGCGGTGCAGTTCGTGGTGAATTACGAGGAGGGCGGCGAAAGCTGTATTCTCGACGGCGATCCTGCCTCCGAGTGCCTGCTGTCGGAAATCGTCGGCGCACAGCCCTGGGCCGGCCAGCGCAATCTCAACATGGAATCGATTTACGAATACGGCTCGCGCGCCGGCTTCTGGCGGCTGTGGCGGATGTTTACCGAGCGCAAGGTGCCCGCCACGGTCTATGGCGTGACGCTCGCCATGGCGCGCAATCCGGAAGCGGTTGCGGCGATGAAGGAAGCCGACTGGGAAATCGCCAGCCACGGTTATCGCTGGCTTGAATACAAGGATTTCCCTGAAAACGTCGAGCGCGAGCATATCCGCGAAGCGGTGCGCCTGCATAAGGAGCTCACCGGCTCGCATCCGCTCGGAATGTACCAGGGCAAGCCATCCTTGAACACGCTGCGCCTCGTAATGGAGGAAGGCGGCTTTATGTATTCCTCCGACAATTATTCCGACGACCTGCCGTTCTGGGTGCCTGATCTGGAGGGAAAACCCTTCCTGATCATCCCCTATACGCTTGAGACCAACGACATGCGTTTCGCCACCCCGCAGGGCTTCAACACCGGCGACCAGTTCTTCACCTACCTCAAGGACGCGTTCGACGTGCTCTACGAGGAGGGGAAAAACGGCAGCCCTAAGATGATGTCCGTCGGTTTGCACTGCCGCCTCGTCGGACGTCCCGGGCGGGCGGCGGCCTTGGCGCGGTTTATCGATTATGTGACTGGCCACGAGAAGGTCTGGGTTCCCCGGCGCATCGAGATCGCCGAGCACTGGCACAAGTATCACAAGCCGGCATGGTGATGTCTTCTTGAAGGGGTATAGCGCGCATGCTATATAGCGTGCATGTTATGGCACGTGGAAACCCACAGTGAAGCTGATGCCGAGATTCTGGCCTTGCCGCCAGGACTTCAGGCCCGCGTCGTTCGCTTGCTGGAAGCGGTCGAGCGCCTAGGTCTGGAGCAATTGCGCGAACCTCACGTCAAGCATCTTGAAGGAAAGCTCTGGGAGCTGAGGGCCAAGTCCGCCGAGGGGATTGCTCGCGGTATCTATGTGACCATGACAGGCAGAAGAGTGGTTGTCTTGCACGTCTTTCAGAAGAAGACGCAGAAGACACCGCAGCGCGCGCTCGAACTGGCGAGAGCGAGATTGCAGGAGATACAGAGATGACGAAGCTTGCAGACCTGAAAAAAACGCTCATGCAGAACGACGAATTTCGGGCTGAATATGAGAAGGCCGACGCCGAATTCCAGATCGTCGAGGCCTTGGTTCGCGCTCGAACAGAGGGGAATATCTCTCAGGCCGAACTCGCCAAGCGCATGGGGACGACGCAGTCTGCAATCGCACGGCTGGAAGGCGGCGGTGTGTCGCCATCTTTGGCGACCCTCCGGCGGTATGCGGCGGCGGCCGGCCTCAAGCTCGAGATCAATCTGGTTCCGGCGGAGTAATGGCGGCAGGCGACATGTCCGCCTCCGCCAGCAACCAGTCGCGCAAGATCGCGGCCGGCCCGGACAACTGCGCGCCTGATAGCAGCCAATAGGCCTTATCCTCGTCGGCTGCTTCATCGAACAGCACTGTCAGCGTGCCGGCTGCCAGATGGTCTGATATCAGGGCGGTCGGGCAGAGGCCGATGCCGAGGCCTGAGAGCACTGAGCTGACCAGCAGGTTGAAATCGGCATAGAGCGGTCCTGCGGGCGCCGGGCCCTCGATCCCGCGTGCCGCCAGCCAGCTTTGCCAGGCGGCCTCGGTTGCGTCGTGCAGCAGGTCCTGTTTCAGGAGGTCGGCGGGTGTGGTGATCGGTCCGTGTCGCTCCAGATAGCTTGGCGCACAGGTCGGGCGGGTGGCGGCCGGCAAGATGCGCTCGGCGCGAGCAGGCGGGCGGGTGCCGTGACAGATCAGCAGATCCGCGGCGGCTTCATCAGGGGTCAATGCCCCCAACGGATATACTATCGAGACCTGGATCTGAGGATGTGCTGCGCGGAAGCGGGGCAGGCGGGGACCGAGCCAGTGGGTGACCACCGACGGCATGCAGGCGAGGCTGGCACGGGCCAAGGACTTGCGGGCGGTCAGCCGTTCTGCGGCGCGGGCGATATGCCCCAGACCTTCCGAGCAGGCGGCGCCGAGTTCGCGCCCGTCAGCAGTGAGGCGCACCCCGCGCGGGCGGCGTTCGAAGAGGGCCAGACCCAGCCAATTTTCCAGCGCCTTCACATGCTGGCTGACGGCCGCTGCCGTCATGCCAAGTTCGGTCGCGGCTTGCAGGAAACTTTCGCGCCGGGCGGCGGCCTCGAAGGCGCGGAGTGTGGGGACTGGCGGTAGCTTCATCCCCTCATGACTAAGCTAGGCTTGCTCATCGGGCAAGAAGGGAGGCTGTTGTCACCAGGCAGGCTGTGGGGCACCTTGCGACCAGAACTTGATGCCTATCTGCGGAGCCGCCCATGTCCGATTTCAACGCCAACATCCCCGTTCCCGCTGATGCGGCTGCCCGTCGCGCCGTCAAACCCGTTGTCTGCTATCCGGTCGAGTCGTTGAAAGTACCCGACATGAGCATTCTGGAGCGGGCGCGGGCGACGATGGAGAAGGTCGGCGAGGTGATCGTGCCTCCACGCGAAGGCAACACATTCGAGGTTCCCAAGGGGCATTTCTTCCGCATCGTCAGCGTTGAGGGGCCGCAGGTCGGCGACCTCAATCTTTGGAACGCGAACGACCTTTCCGAGCGTTTCTTCTCCGGCAAGACGCGGGCGCTGCATGCGACGCATGTCACCACCGGCAACCGTCTCTGGAGCAACCTTCCGTCGCTCAGACCCATGGCGACGATCAGCCATGACACGCTTGGCTGGTACGGCTTCGACGAATTCGGCGGCGGGGTGCATGACGTGATCGGCACGCGTTGCGATCCCTATACCAACCGGCTGCTCTCCGGCGGCGACTATCATCATTGCTGCCATTCCAATCTCTGCCGGGCGCTGGCGCATCATACCGGTGCAGACATCAAGGCAGTCGAGCCGCATGTGCATGACGTGTTGAACGTCTTCATGTGCACCGGTTTTACCCGCGACACGCAGCAATATTTTATGAAGGCGAGCCCGGTTCGCCCCGGGGATTTCCTGGAGATGTTCGCGGAGATCGATCTCTTGGGCGGACTCTCGGCCTGCCCGGGCGGGGATTGCAGCGCCAGCCATTCGAGCGACGTGGCGAAATGCTATCCGCTGAAGGTGGAGATCTACCGGCCGGATATGGCCTTGCTCGCGCATTGGCCGTTCCCGGAGCGGAATGGGTATCAGCTGCAGGATTGAAACGACAAAGGGCCCGGCAGTGATGCCGGGCCCTTCGCATCCAGTCAACTCGACTAGCCTCAGCCCTTGTCGAGCGTCGCCATGTCGATGACGAAGCGGTAGCGGACATCGCTTTTGATGACGCGCTCGTAGGCTTCGTTCACCTGGGCGATGTCGATGATCTCGATCTCCGGCGTGATGTCGTGCTTGCCACAGAAATCCAGCATTTCCTGGGTTTCCTTGATCGACCCGATCATAGAGCCGGCAAGCGAGCGGCGGCCGGCGATGAGCGCGAAGGCATGCACCGGAACCGGATTTTCCGGCACGCCGAGCAGGACCATGGTGCCGTCGACCTTCAGAAGGTTCAGGTAGGCGTTCCAGTCGATCTCGGCGCTGACGGTGCAGAGGATCAGGTCGAAGGAGCTGGCGAGTGTCTTGAAGGTCTCCGGATCCGAGGTGGCGTAATATTCCTTGGCACCGAAGGCGAGGCCGTCTTCCTTCTTCGACAGGCTCTGGCTGAGCACGGTGATGTCGGCCCCCATGGCCGCACCGATCTTGACGCCCATATGGCCGAGGCCACCCATGCCGATGACGGCGACCTTCTTGCCGGGACCAGCCTTCCAGTGGCTGAGCGGCGAATAGAGCGTGATGCCGGCGCAGAGCAGCGGTGCTGCCTTGTCGAGCGGGATGTTGTCCGGGATAGAGAGGACATAGTCTTCCTGGACGACGATGGAATCGGCATAGCCGCCCTGCGTCGGGGTCACGCCGTCGACTTCCGTGGAGTTATAGGTGCCTACGAGGCCAGGCATATACTGTTCGCGGTAGAGGTCGCGTTCGCAATGCAGGCAGGAATTGACGAAGCAGCCGACGCCGACGCGGTCGCCGACCTTGTATTTCGAAACGCCCGAGCCGACTGCTGTCACGATGCCGGCGATCTCGTGGCCGGGGACCATGGGGAAGGTCGAGTTGCCCCATTCGTTGCGGGCCTGGTGAATGTCGGAATGGCAGATGCCGGAGAACTTGATTTCGATCACCACGTCGTCTGCGTTCGGTTCGCGACGCTCGAAGGTGAAGGGAACCAATGGCTTGGAGGCATCCGTTGCGGCATAGCCTTTGGCAATTGGCATGGGGTATCCTTTCAAAAGTCATGGGAGGAGCGGGCTGTAGATAGGTCGATCCGGGTCAGCGGCAAGCGAAGAGCCATGGCGTTTGCGTTGAAAGTGACTGTCGCTTGCGGAAACTCGACAAGACCAGAGGGCTCGGCTAATCCTTGTCGTCAACTGCTTCGCGGGATGCGCAAGCGGGCCCTCCTTGCCGCCGCTGTTTAAGCTGCGGCCTCACATGATACTGGATTGACGGCATGGACAGAGCGGACTTCGTTCAGCGTTTCGGCGGGGTGTTCGAACATTCGCCCTTCATTGCGGAGCGCGCTTTCGATGCCGGCATGATCGAGGAGCCACTGACGGCGCTCGACGTGCATGATGCGATGGCGATGATCTTTCGCACCTCGAGCGCCGAGGAGCGGCTTGGCGTGCTTCGCGCCCATCCCGATCTTGCTGGCAAGCTCGCGATATCAGGCGAACTGACGGAAGACAGCAAGCGCGAACAGGCCGGTGCCGGGCTCGACCGCCTGACGGCAGAGGAGCATGCGCGCTTCACGGAACTGAATACGGCTTATGTTGAGAAATTCGGCTTTCCCTTCATCATCGCGGTCAAAGGGCTGACGAAGGACGACATTCTTGCCGCCTTCGAAATGCGGATTGCCAATGGCCGCGATCAGGAATTCGACGCTGCCTGCCAGCAGGTGGAAAAAATCGCCAGGCTTCGTCTCGAAAGCCTGCTTCCGGAGACACACTGACATGCTTGAGACCTCGACCGTCGTCCTGCCGGATTTCGCTGCCGGTGCCGTCAATCTCGCCTCGGCGCGCCTCGGTGCCGTGGGCATTTACTCGACCGACGAGTTCTTCGCGCCGGTGTCGCGCATGCTGAACGATGATCCGGCAACCTTCGATCCGGACCTTTACGACGACAACGGCAAATACATGGATGGCTGGGAAAGCCGTCGCAAGCGCGTGCCGGGCCATGACTATGCGATCATCCGCCTTGCTATGCCGGGCCGTATCTTCGGTTTCGATGTCGATACGCGCTTCTTTACCGGCAACTACCCGCCGCATGGCTCGATCGAGGCGGCTTTCGTTGATAGCGGCGATCCGACCGAGGCGACCGTCTGGACCGAACTGGTGGCGAAGTCGCCGCTCGGGGCGTCTGCCCAGCATTTCTTCGCCAATTCAGACACATCGAAGGTCTGGACGCATCTGCGCCTGCATATCTATCCGGATGGCGGTGTTGCGCGTCTGCGCGTCTATGGCGCTGCCCATTTCGACTGGTCGAAGGTGGGTGCGGCCCAAGAGATCGATCTCGCCTATATCTTCCATGGCGCGAAATCTCTTGCCTGGTCGGATGCGCATTACGGCCATCCCGACAAGATCCTGTCGCCGGGTCGCGGCACCAATATGGGCGATGGCTGGGAAACCAAGCGCCGCCGTGGTCCGGGCCATGACTGGGCGATCATCCGGCTCGGCCATGCCGGCGTGATCAACCGGGTGCTCATCGACACGCATTTCTACAAGGGAAATTATCCTGACACCTGCGAGCTGCTCGGTGCCTATTTGCCGGAAGCAGGGGATACCTTCAGCGAGGCGGAGATTGCTGCGTCCGAACAGTGGCAGCCGATCCTGACGCGGCAGAAGATGCAGATGGATGCCGAGCATTTCTATGAAGGCGACCAACTCCAGAAGATTGGTCCGGTCACGCATGTGCGGATTGGCGTGCATCCTGACGGTGGCGTGATGCGCTTGCGTCTGTTCGGCACCAAAGCCTGAGTAGGGGTAGAAACGAAAAGAGCGGGCTTCGGCCCGCTCGTCGCATGCTTCAAGCCGTCCGCAAATGCGGGCGGCTTTCTTGTTGGGCTTTCGCCCTTACTGCTTCGGCGCCCGTTCGGCTTCGCGGATCGCTTCCTCGTGATACCAGCTCGCCGACCCGCTCTCATAGATGACGGGCTTTGGAGCCTGGCGCTCACGCATGGCATTGAGCCGAGCCAGGTCACGCACCGGGAATTCGTAGATCTTCGCCGATTCCCGAACCATGTTCGTTGTCATGCTACTACCTCTCGTTTCCACCGAGTGTCTTCTCGATGATCCCTATCTACCACGTCCCAAACCGCAATGCACATGAAAAGTGCAAAATGCCTATTTAGTGGGCAGTATTCGCGAAGAAAAAGTGATGAATTTAAAATCATCACACCGTTTTCGTGGTCGTTTGTGCTTGAAAAACACCCGACACGGCGCTCCGGTTCCTGAGTATCAGCGGAATCTGTTAAAGAAACGCCTTCTGTTGCAGGGTTTCCGGGGCACGCCTGCGACAAAATGGCATGCTCTCGGCCGCCATCGCCAAACTGGCACGCTTCCTGCTTTTTAGTTTCCGACTCCCGGGCACGCCGGAGAATCACCCCTCTGTTGCGCCGATGAGTGGCGCGAGACTGAAGAGAGAGCACCATGACCAAGTTTAAGCTCGAGTATATCTGGCTCGATGGCTACAAGCCGGTAGCGAACCTGCGTGGCAAGACGCAGATCAAGGAATTCGACAGCTTCCCGACCCTGGAACAGCTGCCGCTCTGGGGCTTCGACGGCTCCTCGACGATGCAGGCCGAAGGCCACTCGTCGGACTGCGTGCTGAAGCCGGTCGCCATCTATCCCGACCCGGCCCGCACCAACGGCGCTCTCGTCATGTGCGAAGTCATGATGCCCGATGGCGTCACCCCGCATCCGTCGAACAGCCGTGCGACGATCCTCGACGACGAGGGCGCTTGGTTCGGCTTCGAGCAGGAATACTTCTTCTACGAAAACGGCCGTCCGCTCGGCTTCCCCGAGCAGGGCTACCCGGCTCCGCAGGGTCCGTACTATACCGGCGTCGGCTACAAGAATGTCGGCTCGATCGCTCGTGAAATCGTCGAAGAGCATCTCGACCTCTGCCTCGAAGCCGGCATCAACCACGAAGGCATCAACGCTGAAGTGGCCAAGGGCCAGTGGGAATTCCAGGTGTTCGGCAAGGGCTCCAAGAAGGCTGCCGACCAGATCTGGATCGCTCGCTACCTGCTGCTCCGCCTTTGCGAAAAGTACGGCATCGACGTCGAGTTCCACTGCAAGCCGCTGGGCGATACCGACTGGAACGGCTCGGGCATGCACTGCAACTTCTCGACCACCTTCATGCGCGAAGTGGGCGGCAAGGAGTATTTCGAAGCCCTCATGGCTGCCTTTGCCAAGAACTGGCAGGAGCACATCGACGTTTACGGTCCGGACAACCATCTGCGCCTGACCGGCAAGCACGAGACCGCTCCTTGGAACAAGTTCTCCTACGGCGTTGCAGACCGTGGTGCCTCGATCCGCGTTCCGCACTCCTTCGTCAACAACGGCTACAAGGGCTATCTCGAAGATCGCCGCCCGAACTCCCAGGGCTGCCCCTACCAGATCGCTTCCGTCGTCCTGAAGACGATCGCCGAAGTGCCGACAGCCGATTTCGCCAAGAACGCTGCCTGATTTCAGGTTGAGCGATATGATTAGAGCGCCGGGGGTGACCTCGGCGCTGTTTTCGTTTTGGGGGCTAGGCAATAGCCGGGCGTCTTTTGTTTGCGGCCGCTGTGACATATATTCTCATCAAGGAGCCCGGTGATGCGACCGTCAGATGTGCTGGAACGAAAGAGAGCCTTGATCCGCGAGGTGACAGCACGTCACAACGCGACCAATCCTCGTGTCTTCGGTTCCGTTGCGCGCGGAGAAGACCACTCAGACAGTGATCTCGACATTCTCGTCGATGCGCTTCCGGGTTCTTCCCTGATGACGCTTGGCGGGTTGCAGTCTGCCCTCGAAGATCTTGCAGAGGGAGTGCCGGTGCATCTGGTGACGACCAGCGAGATACCTCAGAAGCATCGGGGACGTATCCTGTCGGAAGCGCTGCCAATATGAAGCGTGAACATCGTATCCGCTCGCTTCTTGAACGGATCCGCAGCGCATCCTTGGATGCACACGAGCTTTTGGGCGCGCTCGATCTGCAAGAGTTCCGCGCCAATCTTCTTGTTCAACGCGGCGTCGGGATGAGCCTTTTGATGGCAAGCGAAAGCGTTGTCCAACTCGAAGCGTTTTCGCCGGACTTCGTCGCAGAGCATCCTGAAATCGATTGGGTGACGATCCGTGGCATGCGTAACCGGATGGCGCACGGTTATTTCGACATCAATCTCGATTATGTGTACCAGACTGCGAAGTATGAAGCGCTCGATCTGGTTCGGATCGTCGACTCCCTAATCCACATTTATCCCGAGGGAGAATAACCCCTTTGCCCATCGAGCTCCCCATCCGTCCCCTGACGGCTCAAAGTTTCGCGCCTTTCGGCGAGGTTATCGAAGCCGATCCTTCGACCATGCGGCTCATCAATGGCGGCACGACGGAGCGGTTTCACTGCCTCTTTTCGCCAGAGATTGCGGGCGAGGGCGCCCGGGTGATCGTCAATATCTTCCGCGGACAGCCGCGTGCATTCCCTTATGAGATCGGCATGATGGAGCGTCATCCTTTCGGCAGCCAGAGCTTTTCGCCGCTGTCGGGCCGACCGTTCCTCGTGGCCGTCTCCCCGGATGAGGATGGCAAGCCGGGTCAGCCGCAGGTGTTTCTGGCCAGCGCACATCAGGGCGTAAACTACCGCCGCAACACCTGGCACCATCCCTTGATGGCGATCGGCGAGGTCAGCGATTTCCTGGTTGTCGATCGCGACGGACCCGGCAACAATCTCGAAGAACATTTCTTCGAAACCCCCTTCGTGATTCGGGAGCCTCAGATATGACCGGCCTCACCACCCATGTCCTCGACACGGCCCTCGGCAAGCCCGCCCAGGGACTTCGCATCCAGTTGATGCGGATGAATGGCGAGGAGGCGGAACTGATCAAGACAGTCTTCACCAATGACGACGGGCGCGTCGACGGCGGGCCGATGCTCGCAGGCGACGAATTTCAGGTCGGGCAATACGAATTGCTCTTCCATGCCGGCGATTATTTGAAGGCCAAAAGTTTTGCGTTGACCGATCCGCCCTTCCTCGACGTGATCCCGATCCGCTTCGGGATCTCGGACACCATGGCGCATTATCACGTGCCATTGTTGCTCTCGCCCTATGGCTACTCCACCTATCGGGGAAGCTGAGCATGCGATTTGCGGCGATCGCCGATGTTCACGGCAACCATCTGGCGCTCGAAGCGGTAATCGCCGATATCCGGGCGCAGGGGATCGAGACGATCGTCAATCTCGGTGACAGTTTTTCCGGGCCGCTCGAAGCGGGGCTGACCGCCGACTTGCTGATGCCGCTGAATGCACTGACAGTTCGCGGCAATCATGATCGAGCGCTCATCGATCGACCCTTCGAGGCAATGGGGGACTGGGAGAGGCCGAGCTATCAACAATTGACGCAGGCGCATCTCGACTGGATCCGGAACCTGCCGGAAACGGCTCGCCTCGATGACGAGGTCTTTCTTTGTCACGCGACGCCACGCGACGATAATACCTATTGGACCGAGACATTGTCGGCCGACGGCATATTCCACCTCAAGCCGCTCGACGAGATCGAAGCCTTAGCGGACGGTATCGATGCGACGCTTCTGCTCTGCGGACACAGCCACATTCCGCGCGCCGTGCAACTCAGCGACAGCAGGCTGATCGTCAATCCTGGCAGTGTCGGCTGCCCCGGCTTCGATTACGACGTGCCCGTCTATCACAAGGCCCAGGCGGGCACGCCCTTTGCCAGCTATGCGATCCTGGAGCAGACGCCGCGCGGCTGGCAGCCGAGCTTTCGCCTGGTGCGCTATGACAATCTCGCCATGGCAGAGCTTGCGCGCTGCCATGGCATGATGGATTGGGTCAGTGCGCTTTCCAGTGGTTGGATCGCCTGAGGCCGATCAGAACGGGCTTTCCGCGATGATCGACTTATCAACATCGGCCAGCTGTCGCTTGCCGCAGAGCGCCATGGTCACGTCCATCTCCTTGGCGATGATCTCCAGCGCCTTAGTCACGCCTTCCTTGCCCATGGCGCCGAGGCCATAGAGGAAGGGGCGGCCGATATAGGTGCCATTGGCTCCCAGGGCGATTGCCTTCAGCACGTCCTGGCCGGAGCGGATACCGCCATCCATGTGGATCTCGATCTTGTGGCCGACGGCATCGACGATCTTCGGCAGCATGGCGATGGAGGAATGCGCGCCGTCGAGCTGGCGACCGCCGTGGTTGGAGACGACGATGGCATCAGCACCGGTTTTTGCCGCCATCTTGGCGTCCTCGACGTCGAGAATGCCCTTGATGATCAGCTTGCCGCCCCATTGCTTCTTGATCCATTCGACATCCTTCCAGGAAAGCTTGGGATCGAACTGCTCGGCGGTCCAGGAATGCAGAGACGAGAGGTCGGTGACGTTCTTCGCGTGGCCGTGGATGTTGCGGAAGGTGCGGCGGTTGGTCTGCAGCATGTTCCAGCACCAGCGGGGGCGGATGGCCATCTGGTAGAGGTGCTTGGGCGTCAACTTCGGCGGGGCGGCGAGGCTGTTGCGGATGTCCTTGTGGCGCTGGCCGAGCAGCTGCAGATCTGCGGTAAGCACTAGGGCCGAGCATTTGGCCGCCTTGGCCCGCTCGATCAGGTTCATCACAAAATCGCGGTCGCGCATGACGTAGAGCTGGAACCAGAAGGGGCGGGCGGTGACCGAGGCGACATCCTCGATCGAGCAGATGCTCATGGTCGAGAGCGTGAAGGGCACGCCGAACTCTTCCGCAGCCTTCGCTGCGAGCATCTCCCCATCGGCATGCTGCATGCCGGTGAGGCCGGTCGGCGCGAGCGCAACGGGCATCTTCACCTTCTCGCCGACCATGGTCGTTTCAAGCGTGCGACCGCTCATGTCGACAAGCACGCGCTGGCGCAGCTTGATCCTCGCAAAATCGCTTTCGTTCGCGCGGTAGGTGCTCTCGCTATAGGAGCCGCTGTCGGCATAGTCAAAGAAGAGCTTTGGCACGCGTTTGCGCGCAAGGGTTTTCAGGTCGGAGATTTCGAGAATGGGGGCCATGAGTTCATGCCTTTCGGAAGTGACGACAGGCGGCCATCAGAAGTGCTCGCCGGATTTGAAGGGGCCGACGCGAATGCCGGCTGCGATGAGATAGGCAGTCGACCAGCCGATCAGCAGGAAGCCGTTGACTCCTTCGAGTGCGGCCAGCATGCGCCATTCCGGATGGGGAACTACATCGCCGAAGCCGACGGTGGAAAAGGTCGTCGTTGAGAAATAGAGGGCGGTCTCGAAATCGTCGACGACGCCGAGCAGGCTATAGGCGGCGGCCCAGAGCCAGACTTCAGCTGTCAAAACGGCAAACACACCGATGACAACGGTGTTCATGGCGAGCATGCGGCTTCTGTGGCCATGCAGGCGGATGCGGTCGGTGACCCAGGCCATGACATGTGTGACGCCCATAAGGCCGAAGGTGTGGATGACCACCGTTAGTGAAATCATCAGCGTGCCGAGCGCGAGGTTGGTCAACAGCATGATCCGCAGCCTCCCTCGGGGCTAAATTACAGGCCGGATTGAGGTTTCGAGGCCTTGCCCGCCACATAGGTTTCCACCACCGAGCGGTCGTCGCCCAGCGTCTGCAGCAGGAAAAGTTCTTCCGATAGCGAGGTGACCGTTTCCATGCGTAGCCGCATGGCCGGGGTCGCGGCGGCGTTGAGCACGACGATATCGGCATCGGTACCTTCGTCCAGCGTGCCGATCCGGTCTGCCAGATCGAGCGCGACCGCATTGCCGAGCGTCATCTGGTGGAAGCTTTCAAGCGGGTTCAGGCGCTCGCCGAGCAGCTGCTGAATCTTGTAGGCCTCGTCCATGGTTTTGAACATGGAATAGCTCGAGCCGCCGCCAATATCGGTGGCGACTGCGACGGTGACAGGCTTTTCGCGGCGCTTGATCGCTTTCAGCGGGAAAAGGCCGGAGCCGAGGAAGAGGTTGGATGTCGGGCAGTGCACCGCGACAGCACCGCTTTCGGCCATGGCATCCGCCTCGCGATCCGACAGGTGGATCGCATGGCCGAAGAGCGCCTTTTTCCGCAGCAGGCCGTAACGGGCATAAATGTCCGTATAGTCGGTGGCGTCCGGATAGAGCTCGCAGGTGTAGCGGATCTCGTCGTGGTTCTCGGACAGATGCGTCTGGATATGCAGGTCGGGAAATTCTTCCGCCAGCCTCTGCGTCATCGCCATCTGCTCAGGGGTAGACGTGATGGCAAAGCGCGGGGTGATGGCGACGTGGTTGCGGCCTTTGCCATGCCATTGTTCGATCACCGCGCGGGTCTCGTCGTAGCCGAGTTGCGGCGTGTCGAGCAGGCCCTGCGGGGCGTTGCGGTCCATCATCACCTTGCCGCCGATCATCAGCGTGCCGCGCTTCAGGCTTTCGGCAAAGAAAGCATCGGCGGAGGCCTTGTGCACCGAGCAATAGGCCACTGCCGTGGTCGTGCCCTGGCGCAGGAATTCGTCGAAGAACTGCGTGGCGATGCGCTCGGCATGGGCCGCCTCGACGAAACGGCATTCCTCGGGGAAGGTATAAGTGTTGAGCCATTCCAAGAGGTTGGCGGCATAAGACGCTATCACCTGCATCTGCGGGAAATGCACGTGGCAATCGATCAGGCCGGGCAGGATCAGGTGCGGGCGATGGTCGATCTCGGCTGTATCGGCACCGGCCTTCGCCTTGACATCTGCATACCCACCCACGGCGGCAATCTTGCCATCGCGGACCAGCAGCGCGCCGTCTTCGTTATAGAGATAGCTTTCGCGGTCGCCGGCATGCTCGGGTGCCCGGCGAAAGGAGAGGAGGCGGCCGCGGATCAGTGTTTCAGTCATTCTTATCTGCCTTGAACCGTCGTCTCGTACCAGGCGACGAGCAGCCTGCGCTCTTCGGGCGAGAGATCGGTAATGTTTCCGGGCGGCATTGCATGGCTGCGGCCGGCCTGGAGATAGATTTCACGGGCATGGGCGGCGATCTCGCCGTCCGTCTCGAGTTTCACGTTCTTCGGTGCGCGCGCAATGCCCTCCCAGACGGGCTCGGCTGCGTGGCACATCGAACAGCGGCCCTGTACGACATCGCGCACCGCTTCGAAATGGCCGTTTGCAACAAAGGTCTGTTCACGCGTGGAAAGGCGCGCCTGCTCCTCCTCGCCCGTCAGCACCTTCGGCACCGTCGACAGCCACATGATGACGATGAAGATCAGCACCGTCACCAGCCAGGTCCAGGTCGGCTTGCCCTTGCGGGCGTGGGTGGTGTTGAACCAGTGGCGGATGGTGACGCCCATCAGGAAGACGAGGGCTGCGATGATCCAGTTGAACTCCGTAGCAAAGGCCAGCGGATAGTGGTTCGACAGCATGAAGAAGATGACGGGGAGCGTCAGGTAGTTGTTGTGCAGCGAGCGCTGCTTGGCGATCACGCCGTATTTCGGATCGGGCGTGCGGCCGGCGATCAGGTCGGCAACGACGATCTTCTGGTTCGGGATGATGATGAAGAAGACATTGGCCGACATGATGGTGGCGGTAAACGCGCCGAGATGCAGGAAGGCGGCGCGGCCGGTGAAGATCTGCGTATAGCCCCAGGCCATGGCGATCAGCACGAGATAGAGGAAGACCATCAGGCCCCAGGTATTGCGGCCGAGCGGCGACTTGCAGAGGAGATCATAGAGGATCCAGCCGACGGCCAATGACGCCAGCGACAGGCCGATCGCCTGCCAGGGCTCGATGTCGAGCACGGTGCGATCGATCAGGAAGAGATCGGCGCCGCCGTAATAGACCACGGCCAGCAGGGCGAAGCCTGAGAGCCAGGTGGCATAGCTTTCCCATTTGAACCAGGTCAGATGTTCCGGCATCGAGGCGGGTGCCACCAGATATTTCTGGATATGGTAGAAGCCGCCGCCATGCACCTGCCATTCTTCGCCATAGGCGCCGACGGGCAGGCCGGGACGCTTCACGAGGCCGAGATCGAGCGCGATGAAATAGAAGGACGAACCGATCCAGGCGATGGCCGTGATCACATGCAGCCAGCGGACAGCAAAGTTCAGCCATTCCCAGGCGATCGCGTATTCATACATCAGAGAATTCCCCTTATCGTCCTCCCGGCCGGACAGTGTGGAAAATATTGCGCTGCAAGGGAAGCCCTCGCGAACACGGGGAGGGCCTTGAAGGGCGATTTATGCAGAGATTCTTTTCTTGCCGAGAAGTCCGTGAAATCAGAGCGCTTTCTCGGCGTCGAGCGTGGTTATAAGCCATGATTCAAAGGCTTTGATCTTGGGCTGATTGCCACGAGTTTGAGGGTAGACGAGCCAATAAGTGTTTTCGTCGGTCCAGCTGATGTCGAAAGGACGAATCAGTCTGCCCGACGACAGGTCATCCTGAACATAGAACGGGCTGAGCATTGCGACACCATGGCCGGAAAGAGCGGCGCCTGCCTCAAGATCAAGGACGCCGAGAGCATCGAGCCTTAGCGCTGATTTTGCTGGCGCATCTAGCCCGGCCAGCTGAAACCAGTAGCGCCATCGAAGATCGTCATGGCTGATCCATGGCAGTTTCAGGAGATCCGCAGGCTCGTGTACCCCGCCTATGCTGTCCGCAAGCTTGGGGCTGAGAATGGGAGTGTAGTCGAGCCGGATCAATTCGCGACAGGTGAGGCCAGGCCAGGGACCCTGGCCGACCCTGATGGCGACATCGGCAGGCTCACGATTAAAGTCGGTCAGTCCCGATCCCCGCAACAGCCTGACAGCGATGTTGGGATGTTCCAATTGAAAACCACCGAGCGTCCGCGCAAGCCATTGTGAGGCGAAGGTCGGTGAGGAGTGGATTTCGAGAACCTCGTGATCCCGGCGAGTGGCGTTCAGCATGGCTTCCTGGAGCAGCCCGAAGCCTTCCGCCACCTTCGGATGCAGCCGCTCTCCCGTCTCCGTCAGGCCGATCTGGCGCGGGCGGCGCCAGAACAGCGGCTCGCCGATATGCTCCTCCAGCAGCTTGATCTGATAGCTGACGGCCGTCTGGGTCATGCCGAGCTCTTCGCCGGCGCGGGTGAAACTCATGAGCCGCCCGACCGCCTCAAAGACGCGAAGGGCATTCAGCGGCAGTTGGCGCGACAATTTCATGGATCAGCTCTCTTTATCCATGCGGAGCGTATTTGAATTGGATCACGCCGGCAAGCTCAGGCATGGTCGCAGCGTCGAACGGAACTAAATCACGTAGCGTGGAGGCTCAGATGGTATCCGCGATCGGACGACTTATGCCCAATTTCGAGGGTATTCTGCAGCGGCTTCGCAAGGCCGTGCCACCGGGGCAAGGTGTCCGCCACCTTGATGTCGAAGACCTTCCGGACGACCTTCGCGGGGACGTCGGGCTGGAGATGGTGGAGGATGTGTGGCGTGCGAGGGAGCGGTCGGAGCGACGGCTTCTTGATCTAAGTCGTGGCGGTCCGCTCTAGAAAAATCCAATAGTTATCGATGCTTCGCAGACGAATTTGCGGGATCGATTCACGCTTCTCAGGCAGCAAATCAATCGGGCCATGTCCCGGTCTGCCAATCGCGCGCCGTTTGAATGACGCGCAGGACCACGAGGGTTTCAGCGGCCTTCTGCATTCTGATCGTATATGCCATGACATACGGAAGTCCGGTGACGGATTTCTCCCATGTGCCCAATACCCGACCCGGTCGGCCGGATGGAGTTTGAGCCAGTCGCTCCGCAGAGAGACGGAGCTTCCTCGCAATTTGCCGGGCGGCTTTCGGATTGTCTTTCGAGATAAAGGCAATTTGGGATTTCAAGTCATCCAGTGCTTGTCGCGACCACTGGATGCGAAGGCTCACAGGCGGCTGCCACTGCAGCCTCGATCACGGCGTCGAGTTCGGACATGGCGTCCTCATGATCGACGAGATCACCCTTTTCGAGATCGACCAGTCCCTGGCGTATTGCTTCGATTGTCCGGAATTCGCGTTCCAAATAGAGAGTAAGCGCCGTGTTGGCGACTTCTCCACGACTGCGTTGCGTCGCTTCGACAAGCTCAGAAAGCTTGGCTTCGATGTCCTGGTTCAGTTCGATCGTGACACTAGATCTTACGGCCATGATGTCCTCATCGGTGTCACCAGAGCATAGCCCTTTTTCCCTTTGGTGGCCACTCAGTCTGCTTTCAGCAGCACGCCCAACAGTTCCGCCGCAACGAGAGCGGCAATCACCGCCGGGCGTTTGTCCTTCACCGATCCACCGCCGATGGGCAGCGTCAGCCGCTCGAGGGAGGCGCGACCCGGGCCTTCGCGGTCGAGGAAAGAGGCAAAGGTGGCGCGCTTGGTCTTCGAGCCGATCATGCCGACATAGGCGAGGTCGGTGCGCTCAAGCGCTTCCTTCCCGATCAGAAAATCCAATGCGTGATCGTGGGTGAGGACGACGGCGGCACCGCCGGGTTTCAACTTCGCGATCTCTGCCTCGGGCATGGCGACGCGGCGGAAGGTGATGCCTTCGGGCGGTTCGCCATCGATTTCGGGCCGCGAGTCGATCAGCGTGACGTTCAGCGGCAGAGGTGCGAGCGCCTGCGCGAGCGCCAGCCCGACATGGCCGGCACCGAAGACCATGACTTCGGGGAAATGTGCCCGCTCTTCGTCGAGGCGTTGCACGAGGATCTGGTTGCCGTCCTTTTCGAGGCTCGTGAACTTCAGAAGTGTCCGTCCGCCGCAGCACTGACCGATCTCCGGCCCGAGCGGCACGTCAAGGGTTGCAGCCAGCGTCTCGCCGTTGAGCAGCATGCGCGCATGGCCGATCGCCATGAATTCCAAATGTCCGCCGCCGATCGTCCCCCAAAGGGCGGTTCCCGCGACCAGCATGATCGTGCCGTTGTCGCGCGGCGTCGATCCCTTGGTCTCGGTGACCTCGACGAGGACAGCATTCGGGTGGGCTTTGAGGAAGGCGGGGAGGGTGGTGAGGCTCATGATGCGTCGATCCTAGCATTTTCGGTGGGGAACTGGACAGCGCGGCTTTTGGTTTATCCGACCATGGTTTCTCTGCGCCCGTAACATGCCGACCATGTTATGGTTTCGCATCGACAACATGGGAGCTCGAATGACCAGAACGCAGGGAACGATCATCTGGCTTCTCGTTGCCTGCTTTGCGGTGGCGCTCTTTCTCGTCAATCCGCTGGCAGACATTGCTGCCCGGTTCAGCCGCGATGTGATGATTGGCAGCGGCGCGCTTTATGGCACCTTGCGCGTGGCGAATTCGGTGATGAGTGTGGCGCGCGATGCCGATATCACCGGCGGCGTTGGCGTCGCATCGGTGACTGCAAGTCCTGGGCAATTGCTGCAACCCGTCATTAACACGATCGAGCGACTGGTCGACTTTCTTTTCGGCCTTGCGATCGTCTCCGGCATCCTGTCGCTCGTTCTGGTGCCGGTCGCGAAGGTCGCGTCAATCGCTCTGGGGGCTTGCGCGCTGTTCTGCGCCGGGCTCACCCTCACCGCGCGTCGGGTTCCACCCATCCTTAACCGGTTGGCCAGGGCCGTCCTCGTTCTTGGCGTGCTCGGGGCGGTCCTCCTGCCTGCATCCTATACGATCGCCTTTTATGCGGGTGATGCCATCACCGACCGCGCCTGGACCAATGCGACGGAAGTTCTGGATCGCATGAGCGGCCAGCACGATTTGGTCGGGATCGAGGGGGAGGTGGCGCCAACGCTTCAGACGCTGTCTCCGACCGATCGGATTCCACCAGCAGAGGAGGGGATGTTCGACCGCCTCGGATCGGCCTTTAACGGGACATTGCAGGCGGCCTCCGACATGGCCGCCACCGCCGCCGCAAATGCGCAGGTCATTCAGGATGGCGTTGCGATCTCCGCGGACCTCTTCTCCGCATCGATCGGCATCGCCACGGCCTATCTGGTCAAGCTGCTTGTGCTTCCGGTGCTGATCCTCGCGGCGTTTCTCTATCTGTTGCGGGCCGCGACACGCCATAGCTAGGCGCGCTTCAGCCTCTCCACCGCCATCAGCACGCGCTCCGGCGTCGCCGGTGCGTCCAGCCTCGGGCAGACGCGATAATCGGCGACGGAGGCCACGGCCATCGACAGTGCCTCCAGAACCGAGATCGCCAGCATGAAGGGCGGCTCGCCGACGGCCTTGGAGCGGCCGATGGTGGGCTCGGTATTCTCAGACCAGGGCACCAGCCGGGTATTGAAGATCTTCGGACGATCCGAGGCGAGCGGGATCTTATAGGTGGAGGGCGCGTGGGTGCGGAGCCTGCCTTTGCCGTCCCACCACAGTTCCTCCGTCGTCAGCCAGCCCATGCCCTGGACAAAGCCGCCTTCGATCTGGCCGATGTCGATGGCCGGGTTCAGCGACTTGCCGACATCGTGGAGGATGTCGGTGCGGTCCATCAGATATTCGCCTGTCAGCGTGTCGATCGAGACTTCCGAACAGGCGGCACCGTAGGCGTAGTAATAGAACGGCGTGCCGCGACCGGCAGCGCGGTCCCAGTGGATCTTCGGCGTCTTGTAGAAGCCCGCGGCAGACAGCTGGACGCGGCCGAAATAGGCCTGTTTGACGAAATCGCCGAAGGAGAAGATCTTGTCCCCGACGCGGACCCGGTTGGGCAGGAATTCGACCTCCGAGGTGGGGACCGCATACTTCTCGGCAGCAAAGGCGACCAGTCTCTCCTTTATCTGCCGGGCGGCGTCCCATGCGGCCATGCCGTTCAGGTCCGAGCCGGACGATGCGGCGGTGGCCGAGGTGTTCGGCACCTTGGCTGTGGTCGTCGCGGTGATCTTCACCGTGTCGACATCAACCTGGAAACAATCGGCAACGACCTGGGCCACCTTGGTGTAGAGGCCCTGGCCCATCTCCGTGCCACCATGGTTCAGATGGATCGAGCCGTCCTGATAGATATGCACCAGGGCGCCCGCCTGGTTGAAGGCGGTCATGGTGAAGGAGATGCCGAATTTAACCGGGGTAAGGGCGATGCCCTTCTTGATGACAGGGCTGGTTCTGTTGAAGTCGATGATCGCCTGGCGGCGCGCCTGGTAGTCGCAGGAGGTTTCCAGCTCTTCGACGACCTTCAGGATGATGTTGTCTTCCACCTGCTGGTGGTAGGGGGTCACGTCGCGGCCAGAGCCCTTCTCACCGTAAAAATTGGCCTTGCGAACCTCAAGCGGGTCCTTGCCCAATGCGTATGCGATCTCCTCGATCACCCGCTCGGCGCCCAGCATGCCTTGAGGTCCGCCAAAGCCGCGATAGGCGGTGTTGGATACGGTATGGGTTTTGAGTGGCTGCGAGGTCAGCTTCACATGCGGATAGAAATAGCTCGAATCGGCGTGGAAGAGGGCGCGGTCGGTGACCGGGCCGGAGAGGTCTGAGGAGTAACCGCAGCGGGCGGCGAAGTTGGCTTCGATCGCATGGATCTTGCCGTCATCGTCGAAACCGACATCGAAATCCATCTTGAAGTCATGGCGCTTGCCGGTGACGCCCATGTCCTCGTCGCGGTCGGGGCGGAATTTCACGGCGCGCTTCAGCTTCTTGGCGGCAAGGGCTGCGAGCGCTGCAAACTGGTTGCCCTGGGTCTCCTTGCCACCGAAGCCGCCGCCCATGCGTCGTGTGTTGACGGTCACGGCGTTCGAGGGGATGTCGAGCACATGGCCGACAATGTGCTGGATTTCGGAGGGGTGCTGGGTCGACGACCAGACGGTGACATCATCGTCCTCGCCGGGGATGGCGAGCGCGATATGGCTTTCGAGATAAAAGTGTTCCTGGCCGCCGATGCGCATCGAGCTTTTGATGCGATGCTTTGCCTTGTCGAGCTCGGTCTCCGGTGTGCCGCGCTTCAACGTCATGCCAGGCGTGACCAGCGGTGCGCCATTCTCCAGCGCGCCGTCGATATCGGTCCAGAAGGGCAGGTCGCGATACTCGACCTTGGCAAGGCGGGCAGCCTTCCGTGCAGCGTCGCGGGTCTCGGCGATGACGGCGAAAATGGTCTGGCCGTGGAATTCGACCCTGTCGGTCGCGATCAGCGGCTCGTCGTGCCGGCCGCCGGAGGAGACATCATTCACGCCGGTGATGTCGGCGGCCGTCAGCACGCAGACGACGCCGGGATAGGCTTTCACCGCCGAAAGATCGATCGACAGGATCTCCGCATGTGCGCGGTCGGCCATGCCGAGTGCGCCATGCAGCAGGCCTGCGGGTTCGGGAATATCGTCAATATATTCAGCACTTCCGGCGACATGTTTGTGCGCTGAATCATGCCTCAGCGACTGGTGCATCGGCCCCTTGATGTATTTCGTCGTCTCGTAGGTCGCCTTATCCATGAAGGCCTCCATCTTGTGCTGCGGCGCGCGCATTACCCCCCTCCGTCCTGCCGGACATCTCCCCCACAAGGGGGGAGAGTGGCGCGGGGATGCCGCTCGGCCATACCCTCCCCTTGAGGGGGAGGGTCGGAGCGGAGCTCCGGGGTGGGGTGATTGTCGCGAGTTTTGAATCAGTCTCACGCGTCGAACTCGCAGCCCTGATCACCCCCACCCGCCGCTTTGCGGCGACCTCCCCCCTCAAGGGGGAGGTGTAGAGGGCGGTACCAGCGGCCATTTTCTCCCCTTGTGGGGGAGATGACGGCGGAGCCGACAGATGGGAGTATGTTGGCACAAGAGAGGACACGACCATCACGCCTCCTCCACCGCAAAGCGCTGCAGTTCCTGCGGCGAACCCGAGACTTCCAGGAAGAAGCGGGTCAGCAGGTTTTTCGCCGTCAGCTGGCGATATTCTGCCGTGGCGCGCCAGTCGGTGAGCGGTTTGTAGTCGAGGTCGAAGGCGTCGCGGGCGGCTTCGACCGTGGCTTGCGTGAAGGGCTTGCCGTAAAGGGCCGCCTCGACCGACCGCGCCCGCTTTGGAGTGGCCGCCATGCCGCCGAAGGCGATGCGGATATGGGTGACGACACCGGCTGCATCGGTTTCGAGGTGGAAGGCGCCGCAAAGCGCTGAAATGTCCTCGTCGCGGCGCTTGGAGATCTTGTAGACGGCGACGTGACTCGAAGCTTTCGGGCGCGGCACGAACAGGCTTTCAACGAATTCGCCCGGCTGGCGATCCTGCTTGCCGTAGTCGATGAAGAAGTCCTCGAGCGGCATGGTCCGGGTGCCTGAGGCGGAGCGCAGGGTGACGGTGGCGGACAATGCGATGAGCGCCGGTGGGCTGTCGCCGATCGGCGAGCCATTGGCGATGTTGCCGCCGATCGTGCCCATATTGCGCACCTGCTGGCCGCCGATGCGCTCGATCAGGCGACCGAAAGCGGGGATTTCTTTCCGCAAGACGCCAAGGGCGCTGGAGTAGCTGACACCGGCACCCATCATGATGCCGTCTGATGTCACTGTAATCTTCTGAAGGTCTTCCAGGTGGTTGATGAAGACGACCGGGTCGAGCACGCGCATCTGCTTGGTGACCCAGAGGCCGACATCGGTCGCACCGGCAACCACGGTTGCCTGGGGATGGGCGGCCAGCGTTTGAGCGAGGCCCTCGACACTGCCGGGCACGACGAGGCGGCGGCCGTCCGGGCCTGACATCGCGATCGTCTCGCGGGTCGAAAGTTCGTCCAGCCGTGCGACGATGTTGGCGCGCTCCCGCTCCAGCGGGTCGAAGAGGGCAGACGGGCGGATCCGGGCGACGTGCTCGGCCGCCTTCACGATCGGCTCGTAGCCCGTGCAGCGACAAAGATTGCCCTGCAACGCGCGTTCGATCTCGGCCCGGCCGGGGTTCTCTGACGTCATCCAAAGCCCGTAGAGCGACATGACGAAGCCCGGCGTGCAGAAGCCGCATTGCGAGCCATGACAGTCGACCATGGCCTGCTGCACGGGATGCAGCGTGCCGTCTTTGGCGGCCAGGTGCTCAACCGTTACAACATGAGTGGCGTTCAGCGAGCCGACGAAGCGGATGCAAGCATTAACCGTTTCATAGTGCAGCTTTCCGGCCGCCAGCCGCCCGACCAGTACGGTGCACGCGCCACAGTCGCCCTCGGCGCAGCCTTCCTTTGAGCCGGTCAGCCGACGCTTCAGGCGCAGGAAGTCGAGCAGCGTCTCGGTGGGATCGAGGCTGGTAAGGGCGATGTCTTCGCCGTTCAGGATGAAACGAATGCAGTCTGTCATTTATGTCTTTTGCCCCCCTGGAGACGTCCGTGTTGCGGACGTCGGCGCTGCGCCGACCATGTTGGCAATGGTGGGCGGCGCAGCGTGATCTTTCAAGTCTATTGTGCGGTCCAGCCGCCGTCGATCGAGATCGAGGTGCCGGTGATCTGGCGGGCCGCGTCGCTGGCCAGGAAGATGGCGGTCTGAGCGACCTCGTCGATCGAAACGAATTCCTTGGTCGCCTGCAGGCGCAGCATGACCTCGGTTTTCACCTGTTCTTCGGTGATCCCGCGGGCCTTGGCTGTGTCGGGGATCTGCTTTTCCACAAGCGGTGTCAGCACGTAACCCGGGCAGATCGCATTGATGGTGATGCCGAACTCGGCGACTTCGAGTGCCACCGACTTCGTCAGGCCGAGAATCCCGTGCTTCGCTGCCACATAAGCCGACTTGTAGGGCGAGGCGACGAGGCCGTGGGCCGAGGCGATGTTGATGATGCGCCCTTTTTTCTTCGCCTTCATGCCGGGGACCACCGCACGCACGGTGTGGAAGGAACTGGTCAGGTTGATCGCGATTATCTGGTCCCATTTCTCGATCGGGAAATCCTCGACCGGGGAGACGTGCTGAATGCCGGCATTGTTGACGAGCACATCGACACCGCCGAAGGTTTTCTCGGCTGTGGCGATCAGGTCGGCGATCTCGGCCGGCTTGGTCATGTCGCCGCCATGATAGAGCGCCTTGCCGCCATGCGCTTCCAGAGACTTGCGCGTCTTCTCGATTTCGGCGGCATCGCCGAAGCCGTTGATCACGACATTGGCTCCTTCAGCGGCAAAGGCACGGGCGATTCCAAGGCCGATTCCACTTGTGGAACCGGTAATAACAACAGTTCTTTTCATGTGAATGCTTCCTTCTCGACGGATGCCGATGGATCACGGGCGTGATGTTGCGCCCGCGAAGGGAAAGGTTAGTCCTAAAGGAAGTTCCGGCGCAACGACCTTTTGACGCAGCCGACGCCGTTCATCGCTGGAGACCAATTGCGGGGGAGACACACTGTTCGATGGGGGGGCCTTTTGTGTGCAGCCGCAAATCTTTATGTGTGAGCCAATACACGCAATCAGGAGTCTTCCCATGGAACTCGGACTTTACACTTTTGCCGATGTCGATCCGAATGCCGCAAACAAGGGGGCTGATGCCAAGCGCCGTGTCGACGAGCTCCTGGCGGAGATCCGGCTGGCGGACGAGGTGGGTCTCGATGTCTTCGGCCTCGGCGAACATCACCGCCCTGACTATATGGCATCCTCGCCGGCGACCATTCTTGCCGCTGCGGCCGTACAGACAAAAAACATCCGGCTGACCAGCGCCGTATCGGTGCTCTCTTCCGACGATCCGGTGCGGGTTTTTCAGCAATATGCGACGGTCGATTTGCTCTCCAATGGCCGCACCGAGATGATGGTCGGTCGCGGCTCCTTCATCGAGAGCTTCCCACTCTTCGGCTATGACCTCGAAGACTACGACCTGTTGTTCGCCGAAAAGCTGCAGCTGTTGATGGAGATCCGCGAGAACGAGATCGTCAGCTGGGAAGGACAGACCCGGAAGCCGATCCAGCGCCGGGGGGTCTATCCCCGTCCGCTGCAGGATCTTCTGCCGCTCTGGATCGCAATCGGTGGTACGCCGCAGTCTGCGGCACGGGCCGGTTATCTCGGCCTGCCGCTGGCGCTTGCCATCATCGGCGGTGAGCCGCATCGTTTTGCGCCCTTCTTCGATCTCTATCGCCAGAGTGCCGCCAAGGCGGGCGTGGACCCGGCGAGCCTGAAAACCAGCATCAACGTGCATGGCTTCGTGCATGACACGACGCAGTCGGCGGCCGACATCTTCTACGCGCCGCAGGCCGTGGTCATGGACCGGATCGGCCGTGAGCGCGGCTGGGGTCCGACGAACCGGGCGCAGTTCGATGCCTCGCGCGGGCCGCGTGGCGCGCTCTTCGTCGGCGAACCCGAAGCCGTTGCCGAAAAGATCGTCGCGATGCACGGCATCTTCAATAACGACCGCTTCCTGATGCAGATGGCGATCGGCCCCATGCCGCACAAGGAACTGATGCGCGGGATCGAACTCTTCGGAACAAAAGTCGCGCCGCTGGTTCGGAAAGCGTTGACGGAGACAGCGTCTGCCGCCTAAGGCAGCGCCTATCCCCGTCGAAGAGCCATTGAAGGACCGCCATGATCGTCGAAACCGAAGAGGACTTGTCGCGTCTGAAAGACATCGGACGGATCTGTGCAACGGCCGTCAAGACCATGGCTGCAGCGCTGGAGCCGGGTATCACGACGCGTGAGCTCGATCTGATCGGGCGTAAGGTGCTCGAGGACAATGGCGCCCAGTCTGCGCCTGAGCTGTGCTACAAGTTTCCCGGTGCGACCTGCATCTCGGTCAATGAAGAGATCGCCCATGGCATTCCCGGCGACCGGGTCATCAAGGCGGGCGATCTCGTCAACATCGACGTGTCTGGCGAAAAGCTCGGCTATTTTGGCGATACTGGCTCATCCTTCATCGTGCCGCCGGGGACGGCCAAGCAGGAACGGTTGCTGCGCGATGGAAAGCGAGCACTTTGGGTGGGGTTGAACCAGGTCAAGACCGGTCGGCCGCTCGCCGATATCGGCAACTCCATCGGCGCCTTTGCCAAGAAGAACCGCTACACTCTTATCACCAATCTCGCCAGCCACGGCGTCGGTCGCTCACTGCACGAAGAGCCGACCGAGCTTTCTACCTGGCCCGATCCGGACGAGACACGGGTGATGGAGGAGGGGCTGGTGTTCACCATAGAACCCTTCCTGTCGCTGGGCGGCCAATGGGCGGAAGACGGCGAAAAGGACGACTGGACGCTTTATAGCGAACCACGCGCACCGACGGTGCAGTTCGAACACACGATCGTGGTGACCAGGAATGGGCCGCTGGTGCTGACGCTCGCCGAATAAGGCGAGCGCTCTGACATCACCGCCGCCTTACTCGGCCTTCGAAAAGGCGACGGTGACGCCCTTCTTCTTGAAGTAGGACTGCATGATCTTGCGGCCCTGGCGGTTCGACTGGGCGAGCTTCGACGGCTCGAACACCGCTTCCTTGACACCTTCCTTCGCCATCGCGGCCTTCAGGGCTGCAATGTGAAGATCGATGTCTTCGTTGTCGTTGTTGATCGATGTGTAGATGTTGTCGATGGCCTGCTGCAGGCTGAGGTCGCTCATGGGGCACTCCTGAAAAAGCTTTGGGACTTCCCTAGCGGTTTTTGGGCAGGAGGCAAGACAAGCTTGAGACACTACGACTTCGACCCAACCTTACAGACCCTTAATTTTCGCGGGGGTAATTCTGCCACAATTTGGCGATGCCATTGCTGCACGGAACCTTCTGCCCTAGGTTCCGCCAGGCTCTACAGGACTTCTCCCACACGAAGGTTTTCCGCGTGTTTCACTCCTTCTTTCCTCAGCCCAAACTGTTTTTTACGTCGGCTGCGCTCTGGACCCTCGTCTGCATCATCGTCTGGTATACGGTCGGACCGCAGATCGGCGCCGCGATCGGCTTGCCGCCGCTGGCAGAGGGGCAGCAGCCCCCAGTCGGGCTCGCCTTCTTCTTCACGCCAGATAATCTCTGGTTCTATCTGTACTTCACCATCTTCGTTCTCATCTTCGGTGGTATCTGGCAGGTCCTCGCCAAGGATCATCCCTGGACCAAATGGTCGATCTGGGGATCGGCCTTCATCATCTTTATTGCCTATTTCAGCGTGCAGATCTCGGTTGCCGTCAATAACTGGCGTGGTCCCTTCTTCGATCTCTTCCAGCAGGCGCTGAACGGTGACGGTACGGTGACGGCCGGCCAGCTCTATGAGCTGCAACTGCGGTTCCTTGAAATCGGCATGGTAGGCGTGACGCTCTCGGTGTTCACGGCCTTCTTCACCAACCACTATGTCTTCCGCTGGCGCAACGCGATGAACGACTTCTACCTGTCGAAGTGGGACAAGCTGCGCCATATCGAAGGTGCCTCCCAGCGTGTCCAGGAAGACACTATGCGTTTTGCCAATATCCTCGAAGGATTGGGCGTTGCGCTGATCAACTCGGTCATGACCCTGGTCGTCTTCCTGCCGATCCTGTTCCGAATGTCGGAGAACGTCAGCGAGCTGCCGATCATCGGTGCAATCCCGCATGCGCTTTTCTGGCTCGCAATCTTCTGGTCGGCCTTCGGCACGATCCTCTTGATGGTCGCTGGCATCAAGCTGCCTGGCCTGCAGTTCCGCAACCAGCGCGTCGAGGCTGCTTTCCGTAAGGAGCTCGTCTATGGCGAGGACAATGCCGAGCGGGCCGAGCCGATCACGATGCGCGAGCTTTTCAGCAATGTCCGCCGCAACTATTTCCGCATGTACTGGCACTACACCTATTTCAATGTCGCCCGTTACACCTATGGCCAGCTCGATGCGATCTTCCTGACCTTCATCCTGATCCCGACGATCGTTGCCGGAAAGATCACCATGGGCCTTTGGCAGCAGATTGCCACCGCCTTCGGTCAGGTGACGGACAGCTTCCAGTATCTGGTCAGCTACTGGTCGACGATCATCGAATTGCTCTCGATCCACAAGCGCCTGAAGGCCTTCGAAGCCGCCATAGATGGCGAACCGCTGCCGTCTATCGACCAGCGTTATCTCGAGCGCGAGGCTGTCGAAGGGGAGATTGCCGCCGATCGCCCTTATTGAGATAGGGACAAGGGTATCAAACAATGAAGGCCGCGCCGGGAAACCGGTGCGGCCTTCGCGTTTGCGATGACGAAAATTGTCAGCCGAAGCTTGGGGACACCAATAGCGTCGTGGTGAAGCCCGCAGGCAGGGCGGCATAGGCTTCCGGTTGGGTGAACAGCGAAAGCCCAATGGCGACGGCGCCGATGGTGGCGGCGATGACGCAGGCGCAGGCAAGGAGGAACAGGATCTTCATGGATTTCCTCGGGATGTTTGACCGCCATATCGGATCTGACGGTCGGAAAGTAAATGCGTCATGCGATCACATGCAATCTTGGCGGTATCACATGGCGCCCGGAGCTGCCGCAGGGTTGCTCCGGCCTTCCGCCATGTCGAGCGCTTCGGCATAGGTCACGCAGGCCACATCGGGCAGAGGGCAGACCTCCGTTACCAGTCGTTCCATCGCGGTCCAGTAGGCGCCACCATTCATCTCGACGAAATGAAGGCCGATCTGCAGGGGAATACGATCGCCTTCGTATTGACGGTCGAAGGCGGTGCGGAAGGCCTGGTAGCTGCGCTCGGCGAATTCCTCGGCCTTGGACGGATGATCGATGCCCGCCGAATGGCGAATGAAGAGATTGTAGTCCATGGCGATGATGCGTCGCTCCCTCGGGCCTTCGGGAATCAGTGGCAGACCGAAACGGGCGACCCCGGCCTTTTCGACCGGTAGTGACGGATCGTGTGTGACGATGCTTGCGTCATACCGGAAGCCGTATTCGCGCTCGGCCTGAAACAGGCTTTCGGGTGCCGAAAGATAAGGGGCGCGGAAACCGGTGATCTCTTTCTTGACGAAGTCGGCCCAGCCTTCCGGCTCTTGATCGGCAAAGCCGTTGTCCTTCCACGCATTGGCCAGAACCCGGTCGAAAGCTTCGAACTCCGTCAGCCAGTCCGCTTTCGTCCAGTCTTTGCCGTCGAAATGGCCACAGGTATGGCTGGCGATCTCATGGCCTTCGCCGCGGGCCTTCCAGATCTGGTCGAGCCGGTTGCCGACTTCCTCCGCGCTGATGGCAAAACCGATATTCGAGCGCCCGGCCTTGATGCCCGGGGCCTTGTAGTCCGCGGCACGCGCGCGCGGGATCAGGGTGGTGCAGGAGAGGAAATAGGTGAAACGGGCATTGGCTTTTTGGCCGATCTCGCGGCTGCGCGCCCAGAGCCTGTTGTCATGCGCACCGTCGAATGAGACAAGCAGCAGCTGTTTCGGCCTCTTTTCATCCGCGCCTTTTGCCGCAGGGGCGGGCTCTCCGGCGAACGCAGTGGTCGCTATTGCGGCAAGGGAAAAGGCAATCAGGCTACGAAACATCAAGAAATACCCGGTCATCAATAGGGTGCGTTGCCTCCCATCCAAATGCGGCGAAGCTTTGAACGCTCTGGAAATTCGATCGCTGGACCAGTAAGGCTTGGGGCAACTCGACCTGAAAGGTTCTGACCCATGACGCTTCTCATTCTCGGCATCATCCTGTTTCTGGCTACCCATCTCATCCGCGTCGTCGCGCCCGGTTTCCGGCTGTCGATGATCGACCGCTTCGGCGAGACGGGCTGGCGGGTGATCAATTCGGTGATGAGCCTGGTATCCCTGATCGTGCTGATCTGGGGCTATGCGACCGCGCCTGTGATCAATCTCTGGTTCCCGCCCATGGGCATGAACCACCTGACGACGACGCTGATGCTGTTTGCGATGATCTGTCTGGTGGCCGGTTTCCTCCCGGCCGGACATATCGCAACGAAGACGAAGCATCCGATCGTGCTGTCCATCAAGATCTGGGCCGCAGCTCACCTGCTTGCCAATGGCGACTTGGCGTCTGTCCTCCTGTTCGTCGCGCTTCTCGCCTGGGGTGTGGTCCTCAGGATCAACTATAAGCGGCGTGTACGGGCCGGCGATCTCGTGCTCAAGCCCTTCGTTTCGGCCCGCTTCGATGCGATTGCCGTGGTCGGTGGTGTCGTGCTTTGGGCCGTCATTACCATGTGGCTGCACAAACTGTTGATCGGTGTTGCACCGCTTGCCATGTGACGGCTTAAGCCTATCAGCGGTTTTCCCCTTACAAGCGGGCAAAAATCGGCTAGAAGGCCGCTCACGCATGAGAGACTGCATGGAAAGGCCGGCGACGTCCGGGAGTATGAATGGTTGACCAGAACGACAGCTTTATCCGCGAAGTGAACGAAGAGCTTCGCTCCGACCAGGTGCGCAATGCCTGGAAGCGCTACAGCCGCTGGATCATCGGTGTTGCGGTCGTCATCGTGCTCGGCACGGCCGGCCATCGTCTCTGGACCCATTGGGATTCGACCCAGGCGTCGGATGCCGGCGACAAGTTCCTTGCGGCGCTCACTCTGGCCGACCAGGGCAAGCGCGACGAGGCGGAAGCCGCACTTCAGGCGCTGGAGCAGGAGGGTTACGGCGCCTATGGCGTGCTCGCTCGTTTCCGTGGCGCCTCGGTTTTGGCCGAGAAGGGCGATCCGGCCGGCGCCATCGCGTCGTTCAAGACGATCGGTGACGATGCCTCGATCCCGGATGCCGTGCGCAATACGGCGAAGATCCGCGCCGCCTGGCTGCTCGTCGATACCGGCACCTACCAGGATGTCTCGGCGCTCGTCGAGTCCATGGCAACGCCGACCAATGCCATGCGCCACGCCGCCCGCGAAGCGCTGGGTCTCGCCGCCTACAAGGCCGGCGACATGGTCCGTGCCCGCGAATGGTTCGAACAGATCAGCGAAGATGCGGAAACCCCGCGCAATGTCGCCAACCGCGCCCAGATGCTGCTCGACAACATCAAGGCGTCGGGCAAGGCGCCGTAACAACGACAAGGCCTCTTAAGGCCGGAAAGCTAGCGTTCCCATGAGTTTCACAGTCGCCATCGTCGGGCGCCCGAATGTCGGCAAGTCCACGCTCTTCAACCGCCTCGTCGGTAAGAAGCTGGCGCTGGTCGACGACACCCCGGGAGTGACCCGCGACCGCCGTCCGGGCGAGGCGAAGCTCGTCGATCTGCGCTTCACCATCATCGATACGGCTGGTCTCGAAGAGGCGGGCGCCGACACGCTCGAAGGCCGCATGCGGGCGCAGACGGAGATGGCAATCGACGAGGCGGATCTGTCGCTCTTCGTGGTCGATGCCAAGTATGGCCTCACGCCCGTAGACCAGACGCTCGCCGAAATGCTGCGCCGCCGCGGCAAGCCGGTCGTGCTCGTCGCTAACAAGTCGGAAGCCAAGGGCTCTGACGGCGGCTTCTACGACGCCTATACGCTCGGTCTCGGCGAACCGGTGCCGATCTCGGCCGAACACGGCCAGGGCATGATCGATCTGCGCGATGCCATCGTCGAAGCGATCGGCGAGGATCGCGCCTTCCCCGAGCCGGATGACGAGGCGGAAACCGATGTCGTTCTGACAGAGGGCGAGGGCGACGAAGACGAAGAGTTCGAGCCCGAATACGACGACACCAAGCCGTTGCGCGTCGCCATCGTCGGCCGTCCGAATGCCGGCAAGTCGACGCTGATCAACCGATTCCTCGGCGAAGATCGTCTGCTGACCGGGCCTGAGGCCGGCATCACCCGCGATTCGATATCGGTCGAGTGGGACTGGCGCGGCCGCACCATCAAGATGTTCGACACCGCCGGCATGCGCAAGAAGGCGCGCGTGCAGGAAAAGCTCGAGAAGCTCTCGGTTGCCGATACGCTGCGCGCCGTCCGTTTTGCCGAGACGGTGGTCATCGTTTTCGATGCAACCATTCCCTTCGAGAAGCAGGACATCCAGATCGTCGATTTCGTGCTGCGCGAAGGCCGTGCCGCGGTGCTCGCCTTCAACAAGTGGGATCTCGTCGAAGATCCGCAGGCGGTTCTGGCCGACTTGCGTGAAAAGACCGAGCGGCTTCTGCCGCAGGCGCGTGGCATCCGCGCCGTGCCGATGTCCGGTCAGACCGGCTATGGCCTCGACAAGCTGATGCAGAACATCGTCGATACCGACAAGGTGTGGAACAAGCGCATTTCGACGGCCAAGCTTAATCGCTGGCTGGATAGCGTCACCACCCAGCATCCGCCACCGGCCGTCTCCGGCCGCCGCCTGAAGCTGAAATACATGACGCAGGTCAAGGCCCGTCCGCCGGCCTTCATGATTTCCTGCACGCGTCCCGATGCGCTGCCGGAAAGCTATGTGCGCTATCTGACCAATGGTCTGCGCGCCGATTTCGACATGCCGGGCGTGCCGATCCGCATCCATTTCAAGGCGGGCGAAAACCCGTTCGAGGGCCGCAAGCGGCGCCGTTGACCTCCAGCCTCACTCGGTTGCTGGTGCCTGATAGCTGTCCGCGTCCTGCGGGCGGATGCCGAAGCGTTGCCTGAGACCACGCCTGCGGCGCTGCTCTTTGGCTTCCGCGACATTGTCGAAAAACTGCTGAGTGGCCGCTTCCCAGGAATAGGTCTCGGCGAGCCGCCGTGCGGCCTGGGGCGAGGCCTGAAGGGCTGCGATACAGGCAATCTGCAGATCGTGATCCATGGCGCCGGCGTTTGAGCCGGAAGGGATGATATCGATGGGACCGGTCACGGGATAACCGGCGACGGGGACGCCGGAGGCCAGTGCCTCGAGGATCGTGTTGCCGAAGGTGTCGGTCTTCGAGGGGAAGACGAAGACATCGGCCTCGGCATAGGCCCGAGCGAGATCCTCGCCGTGTTTCATGCCGGTGAAATGCACGTCTGGATAGCGCGTCTGAAGGTCGGGACGGGCAGGGCCGTCACCCACCACCACCTTGGACCCCGGCAGGTCGAGATCGAGGAAGGCCGGCAGGTTTTTTTCCACGGCGACGCGACCGACCGTCATGAAGATCGGGCGGGGCAGGCCGAAGGGCTTTTCCGATTTGTCGCGTGGGTAGAACAGGCTCGTATCGATGCCCCGGCTCCAGAGGCTAATATTGTTGAGGCCTTGTGCTGCCAGTTCCCGTCTCAAGCTTTCGGTCGCCACCATGCAGGCGCCGCCGCGATTGTGGAACCAGCGAACATAGGCATAGAGCCAGGACAGCGGCACCGGCAGGCGGGCCGCCACATATTCCGGAAAGCGCGTGTGATAGGTCGTCGAGAAGGCACGCTTGTGTTTAATGCACCAGCGACGGGCCATCAGTCCGAGCGGGCCCTCTGTGGCGATGTGAATGTAGTCTGGCTGCTGCTCCTCCAGCATCCGGCCGATGCGGCGCGGCGTGACCAGTGACAGGCGGATCTCCGGATAGGTCGGCATGGGGGCGCTGCGGAAGGGGGCAGGCGTGATCATCGAGACCTCGACGCCCATCTTCTGCAATTCGCGATTGGTGGTCTCGATCGAGCGGACGACGCCATTGACCTGCGGGTGCCAGGCATCCGTCACGATGGTCAGTCTCGGCATGGCGTGTCCGCCCTCATCCGAACGGCCGCCGGAGCGGCGATTCACCCTCTAAAGCTCTGACCGCCTTATGCGGGTCCAATATTACAGTCTGATGTCAGCCGAAGAAGGGGTGTTTGACATCGGTCTCCGAACCCGATTCCCTAGGCGTGAACTGACGATTCCCGCAATAAGGATCCGCAAATGACCAAGTCACCCGCAAAGCTTACCCGATCCAATGCGGCCGACTGGTGGCGGGGCGCCGTCATCTACCAGGTCTATCCGCGCTCCTTTCAGGATACGGATGGCGACGGGATCGGTGACATCAAGGGCATCATCGAGCGACTGCCCTACATCGCCTCGCTCGGGGTGGATGCCATCTGGCTTTCGCCCTTCTTCACGTCGCCCCAGGCTGACATGGGCTATGACGTCTCCGACTATTGCGACGTCGATCCGATGTTCGGCACGCTTGCCGATTTCGATGCGATGATGGCAGAGGCGAAACGGCTCGGACTGAAGGTGATCATCGACCAGGTGATCTCGCACACGTCAGACCAGCATCCGTGGTTCAAGGAGAGCCGTGCGAGCCGGGATAACCCGAAGGCCGACTGGTATGTCTGGGCGGCGGCGAAGCCCGATGGTACCGCGCCAAACAATTGGCTCTCGGTCTTCGGAGGTCCCGCCTGGGAGTGGGACGGGGTGCGCAAGCAGTATTACATGCACAATTTCCTCGCCTCGCAGCCGGATCTCAACTTCCACAACAAGGACGTTCAGGATGCCGTACTCGACTCGGTGAAGTTCTGGCTTGATCGCGGGGTCGATGGCTTCCGGCTCGACACGGTCAACTACTACTTCCACGACAAGGAATTGCGTGACAATCCCCCGCATGTTCCCGACAGCGAGGACGCCGGCCTCGATGCGCCCGACGTCAATCCCTACGGCATGCAGAGCCATCTCTACGACAAGACACAGCCTGAGAACATCGAGTTCCTCAAGCGCTTCCGGGCATTGCTCGACGAGTATCCGGATCGCACCACGGTCGGCGAAGTGGGCGATGGCGCCCGTTCCCTGAAGACGGTCGCGGCCTATACGTCCGGGGGCGATAAGCTACATATGTGCTACACCTTCGACCTCTTGGGGCCAGACTTTACGCCAAGCCATATCCGCCACTGCGTCGAGAGCTTCCAGAAGCAGGTTAAGGACGGCTGGGTCTGCTGGGCTTTTTCCAACCACGACGTCACGCGTCATGTCAGTCGTTTCGTGCAGCAGCCGCAGGAGCGGGAAGCCGTGGCGCGGCTCGCCATATCAGTGCTTTCGGCTCTCCGCGGCTCAATCTGCCTCTATCAGGGCGAGGAGCTTGGCCTGCCCGAGGGAGAACTCGCTTTCGAGGATCTGCGCGATCCCTATGGCATCCGCTTCTGGCCGGCCTTCAAGGGGCGGGACGGATGCCGTACGCCGATGGTCTGGGAAACGGGCAAGAAACAAGCCGGCTTCTCCACGGACAAGCCATGGCTTCCGGTGCCGGCAGAGCATCAGGCGCTTTCGGTCGATGTGCAGGAGAAGGATGCGGGCTCGGTGCTCTCCCACTATCGGGCGACGCTTGCCTTCCGCAAAAGCCATCCGGCGCTGATCGACGGGGACATGGAGTTTCTGGCGACCAATGAGGATGTGCTGGCCTTCATCCGCTCCAAGGGCGATGACCGACTGCTCTTCGTCTTCAATCTCCGACGAGGGCCGCAGGAGATCTCCCTGCCGAAGGGTCATGGCGTGCGCGAGGTGTTTGCCATGCCCGGACTGACCGGGTCGGTGCTGGATGGCGAGATCCGCCTCGGACCGCTGGACGGCATTTGTGCGAGGTTGTCATGACCGAGTTTGCTGTTCGTCGAGCAACGAAAGACGATCTCGATGCCTGGGCGTCCCTTCGCCATCAGCTCTGGCCGCATCTGTCGCTCGAAGGACATAGGGCTGAAATCGTCGACGCGCTGGCGCAGCCGGACAGGCTTGCCGCCTTCCTCTGTTTCAGCCCCGCCGGCAATGCGATCGGGCTTGCGGAGGCCAGTGTGCGGTCGGATTACGTCAATGGCACCGAGACTTCGCCGGTGGCCTTCCTCGAGGGCATTGTCGTCAATCCATCTGCCCGTCGGCAGGGCGTGGCCGCCAGCCTCGTCGCAGCCGTCGCAGAGTGGGCAAGGGGCCAGGGCCTGATCGAGCTCGCCTCCGACGCCGAGCTGCATAACACCGTCTCCCATGCGATGCATGCGGCGCTGGGCTTCGAAGAGACCCAGCGGGTCGTCTATTTCCGCAAGGCGCTCTGACGTTCAGACCGCGCCATCGTCGGGAATGTTAAGCACATGGCCGCAGGCCTTGCAGTGTACGGCATCCACGTCGTGTCGCTGAAGCCCGCATTTGGGGCAGGGGAAGGTCACCTTGTTGGGGCGGACGATCGCCTGGGCGAGCCGCACGAAGAGCGAGATGCCGATGATCATGGTGACGATCGAGGTCAGCTTGCCGAAGGTTCCGGGCAGCGTGATGTCGCCGAAACCCGTCGTCGTGACTGTCGCCACGGTGAAATACATCGCATCAATGAAGCCGGTGCCGGGATCTTCGCGATAGAAGAAGAAGGTGTAGACGAAGCCGGTCACCAGAAAGAGGAAGACGAAAAGGTTTATGAAGGCGGTGACGACATCCGTCTGCTCCCTCAGGCCGAGCCGGTTCAGCATAAGTTTGAAGACCGGCCGCTGGGCGACGGCCCAGATGCGCGCCACGCGAAGGAAGGCGAAGTTGAAGAGCCATTGCGGGAAGAGCAGCGTGCAGAGGACGAACAAATCGATCCATGTCATTGGCCGCATCAGGAAACGGCGCGTCGACCAGGAGGCTGACCATTGGGCAATCAGCTCCAGTGCGATCCAGGCGGCAATCATGTAGTCGAGGATCAGGTAGCTCGGACGGTCACGCAGATAAGGCCCGGCAAGGAAAAAGCCGATGATCGCGATATCGATGATCATCAGCGCAAACTGGAAGCGGATCGCCGCCGTATCGCGACCGTAATAGAGACGCGTCAGTTGGTTGCGCAAGGATTGTGTCGCAGATTTCGCAGTCTCGAATGCCATAGGGCCTCTTCAATCGTGGTCATTTCAGGTGTTCCTTGTGCGACACCCCTTGGCCGACAACGGTAAAGTTCAACCGGTGTTCCTGCATCGCATGCTGACCGGACGTTCTCCACCGCGCCGTCTCATCGTTTTAGCAGCTGGTCGCAGTCTGCGTGCGAGCTGATCCAGAACCAGACTTCACCCGATCAGGCAGAACTTGTCGACATCGACCATGCCCTTGTCCGAGATCTTCAAATGCGGGATGACCGGCAGCGGCAGGAAGGCGACCTGGAGAAATGGCTCTTCGAGAGTCGTTCCAAGGGCATAGGCCGCTTTTCTCAAGTCGTGCAGCGTGTCGCGCACGCTTTCATAGGGGGCAAGACTCATGAGACCCGCGACGGGCAGCGGGATCTCGCCGGTCACCTTTCCGTCTTCGACCACGACGAAGCCGCCCTTGATCTCGCCAAGCCGATTGGCGGCGAGCGCCATGTCCTCTTCGGAGACGCCGACAATGCAGATGTTATGGCTGTCATGGCCGACAGTCGAGGCGATCGCGCCTTTCTTCAGGCCGAACCCCTGAACGAAGCCATTGGCGTGGTTGCCGTTCTTCCCGTGACGCTCGATAACGGCGACCTTGATGATATCGTTTTCCAGGTCGACCGATGTCTGATTGCCCGAGGTTGGCAGACGGTAGCGGCGGTGTTCGGTGATAATCTTGCCGGGCATGACACCGATGACGGGCGTTTCGCCCACTGCCACTGGCACGCCGAAGTCCGCAGCCTTCACCTCCCGTGCCTTGACGCTGTCGAGGCCGACAGGCGCAACTGGCTTGCGGCTGGCGAAGAGTTCATCCGTTACGCGTCGGCCAGCGGCAAAGACCATCTCGGCCTTGCAGTTTTCCAGCCTGTCGATGACGACGAGATCGGCGCGCCACCCCGGCGCCACGAGGCCACGATCACGCAAACCAAAGGCGCGGGCGGCAGAAATCGAAGCGGCGCGATAGACAGCGATCGGTTCGACGCCATTCTTGATGGCTTCACGGATCAAGTAGTCGAGATGGCCTTGCTCGGCGATATCGAGCGGATTGCGGTCGTCGGTGCAGAGCGCAAGGAAGGGCGACAGCCGCTCGGTCAGAATCGGCATCAGAGCGTGCAGGTCCTTCGACACCGAGCCCTCGCGCACCAGGATATGCATGCCCTTGCGGATCTTCTCCATGGCTTCCGCAGCGCTTGTGCATTCATGATCGGTACGGATGCGGGCGGAGAGATAGCCGTTCAGATCCCGGCCTGAAAGCAGCGGCGAATGGCCGTCGATATGGCCATCCTGGAAGGCCTCGAGTTTCGCCATGCAGATCGGATCCTTGTGGATCACGCCCGGGAAATTCATGAATTCGGCGAGACCGATGACCTTCGGATGATCGCGGAATGGCAACAACCGTTCGATCGGCAGATCCGCGCCGGAGGTTTCCAGATGCGTCGCCGGCACGCATGACGACAGCTGGACGCGGATGTCCATGATCGTCTGTTCGGCGGAATCCAGGAAGAACTGGATGCCCTCGGTGCCGAGCACATTGGCGATCTCGTGCGGGTCGCAGATCACGGTCGTCACGCCATAGGGCAGCACGCAGCGGTCGAATTCATGCGGAGTGACCAGCGAGCTTTCGATGTGCAGATGCGTGTCGATGAAACCGGGCACGACGATTTTGCCCGTGATGTCGATGACCTCGCGGCCTTCATAGCTCTCGACGGTGCCGACGATGGTCTCGCCACAGATGGCAATGTCGGAGGCGACCAGTTCGCCGGTGACCAGATCGAAGAAACGCCCGCCCTTCAACACGAGATCCGCCGGCTCGCGGCCGGTGCCCTGGTCGATGCGGCGTTCAAGGTCGGTCATGCGGCGTCTCCGATTCTGTTGTTCCCGCCACTGTAGCGACTGGGGCGGGTAGAGGGAAAGGGCCGCAATCTCGATCTGTTGTGCTGCGGCTCAATCCCCCTTCGCCGGAGGCTCTACCTCAAACCGCGCGTCCACCGGCACGCCCAGCGCAACCGCCAGCGCATTGGTGCGGCTTGCCATGGCGATCACCTGCAAGAGTTCGGCATGCATCTCCGGCGTCATCCCCTTGGCCTTGGCTGAGGCCGTGTGTGAATGAACGCAATAGGCGCAGCCATTGGTCGCCGACACCGCGATGTAGATCAGTTCCTTGACCAGCGGGTCGAGGGCGCCGGGTGCCATCACGGTCTGCAGCCGGTCCCAGACGGATTTGAGCTCGTCCGGATCATGGGCGAGCGCCCGCCAGAAGTTGTTGACGTAGTCGGTGCCGCGTTTTGTTCTGATGTCGTTGAAGACGGCGAGCGCTTCCGCGCTCGCCTCCTCGTCGCTGAGGAGAGGGAGGACAGCCATGTGGTCGTCCTCAAACCAGCGCCAGGACGCGGGCCGGCCCACCGGTGCCGCCCTTGTGCTTCGGTGCGCCGACCATGATCGTCGCTCCGGTGACCGGCAGCTCCTCCAGATTGTTCAGGCATTCGATGCCGTAGCGTCCGCCCGGCAGCCAGCTGTTGTGCACGGCAAAGTCTGCCGAATTGCCCGGATCGAGCGAGAGCGTATCGACGCCGATCGCGGCCACGTCGAGCGTGGCGAGCAGGTCGGTCGCGGATTTGCCGAAACCGGGGAAGGCGAACTTGCCTTCACCATCATTACGGAAAGACGGGTCCGTCACCTTCTTGGCCCAGCCGGAGCGGAGCGCCACGACCGCCCCTCTCGGGATCTCGCCATTGGCGCTGATCCAGGCTTCGACGTCGGCTGCCTCTACCATCGCATTGGCGTCTTCTTTGGCCCGGTCGGTGATGTCGATGATGGCGAGCGGGGCGACCAGCTGTTGCGGCTCGATCTGGTCGACGCTCTTGCCGTCGGCGCTGAAATGGAAGGGCGCGTCGATATGGGTGCCCGTGTGTTCGAAGATCGTCAGCTTGTGAAGCTGGTAGCCGTTGCCTTCAAATTCCACCGCCCATTCGTATTCGATGCCGGGATTGCCATCGAAGGTCGGAAAGGTGCCGTCATAGGCATGGGTGAGGTCCACCACCTTGCTCGGGCTTTGCTGCGCCAGAACCGGCTTGGCAATCCCGCCGGTGGCGGCCGCTGCGCCTGCAAAGGCCATGCCTTTGAAAAGGGAGCGCCTCGACAACATGTTCTGCTTCACAGTCTCGATCACGCAATGATTGCACATAGGCCTGCCCTCTCCACGGTTGTTGACCGGTGGAGAGTATCCGAAGCATGGCAACGGGCAAGAGGTGTCTCGGGCGCTAGTCCACAAGCCCCGGCAGCAGAATTTCCCGAAGCGGGTTGCCGCCAGGGATGACCAGGCGTGCTCTTGATCCCGATTGCAAGGGACCTTTGTCGTTAGCCGCTGATTTCGACCGTAAAGCCGAAGCGCATCACATCCCCCGCCGGCAGTGCCACCGTATAGGGCCGTTCGACCAGTTCTGCGGTCCCGCCCGCATGGGCCGCCATGCCGTGCCAGGGTTCGACGCAGAGGAATGGGGCGCCGGGCTTTTGCCAGAGTGCGATATTGGGCAGGTTCTCGAAGGTGAAATGCATCGAGGGCCCGTTTTCTGCGGCATAGGTCAGCCCCGTGCCTGCATCTTCGGGAAAGACCAGCGCATCATTGGCAAAGAGCGCATGGTGCAGATCGAGCCTGCCCGCCGTGAAGGGTGAGGGCAGGCGCTTGCCGATCAGGCCGGCTTCGAGCTGCACCACAGCAGGTTCGGCGCCGTTGTCGAGCTGAACATGATGGGGCTTGCCCTCGGCGCCAGGTAAAGGCCAGAGAAAGGCGGGGTGAAAACCGAGGCCAAAGGGCAATAGCCCGTCGCTGGTGTTCTCAACTGTCGCCGTCACCGACAGGCTACGCCCGTCGAGGCGGTGCTCCAGCGTTAGCCGAAAATCGAAGGGATAGACCTCGCGCGTCTCGTCGCTTGAAACCAGTTCATGAAGACAGGCCTTAGCCGTCTGCTCGACAATCGTGAAGTCCCGCCGACGGGCGATGCCGTGCTGCGCCATGGAATAGGTTTGGCCGTTGATCGCCAGCCTATTGTCCGGCGCCTTGCCGACGATCGGAAAGAGGATAGGTGACCGGCCCGTCCACCAGGCAGCATCGCCGTCCCACAGGAAATTCCGGCCATCCGCGGTCTTCAGGGACTGCATCTCTGCGCCAAGCGTCGAGACCTCGACGGCAAGTTCCTGGTTGGCGATGCGAATCGTATGGGGCATTGATGGTCCTCGTCTGTTTGGCCGCACCCTATCGGGATTGGCGGCAAAGTGCGACGCGGATATGTCGAGTACCCATCTCGAACCCTGCAGGGCTGGTTTGGCTGGGCATCGTTCCGAGAAACAACCCTATTCAGACGATCACGACGCGCTCGCCGAACGGGGTATTTTCATCGAAATTCTGGGTGCCGATGCGCTCACTCTCGCCGGAGAGGCGTTTCTCTTCGGCATCACCGCCGTCTTCCGCCGGTGATTCGTGAGCGATCTTCCCTTCTGCATCCCGCTGGTGTCGTTCTTCGAGGTCGTGATTGATCTTCGACTGGCGGGTAGCGACCCAGGCGTTTTGCGCGTCGGAACCCAGGTTCAGAGTATGGCCGCCTTCCGTCTGCGAAGAGGCGGCGCTTGATGAAGTCCTGCTGATGCGTTCGACCATGATCGTCTCCTGGCGAGACTTGGCCCGAAATACCGCCATGACCTTCTGTCATGGACCAGGCGAGAGCGGGCCGTTGGGAACCATCGATCGAACCTCATCGCCGTCATGCGAAAGGGTTGCGATCGTGCGGCTTTCGCCCTTGAAGATAGAGCAAGGGCCCTCGGTGTTCAACGTGTGTCCCGTCAGCCTTTGGTCTTCGTCACGACGGCCTCGACCGGCAGGCCGCGATCCCGCCAGGCGGTAAAGCCGCCTTCCAGATGGCAGACATTTTCCAGCCCCATCTCGAGTGCCGTCTTCGTCGCCAGCGCCGAGCGCCAGCCGCTGGCGCAGTAGAAGAGGAAGAGCTTTTCTTCGGCAAAGACGGATTTGTGGTAGGGGCTCTCCGGGTCGATCCAGAACTCCAGCATGCCGCGCGGGCAGGAGAAGGCCCCCGGGATCGTGCCTTCCCGTTCGCGCTCGCGCGGGTCGCGCAGATCGACGAAGACGACGTTGCTCGCCGAATGCAGACGCGCTGCCTCTGACCCATCCACCGCCTCGACCAGCGCCTCGGCCTCCGCCAGCAAGTCCTTGTAGCCCTTCTTCATGTCGATCCTCCCGACCTCTTCCTGTCTGTTGCCAGATTCCGCCATCCTAACGCCGTCGCAGCGTCTGTCACCGGCTGCGTTGCAGAGAATGACGGCTTGCCGCATTGCTGTTGGCTATGGACACGCTTAGATTGCCTGTCATGGACACTCCACCCGCCAATGGCCCGATCATCCTCTTCGATGCCGAATGCATCCTGTGTTCGGCGAATGCGCAATTCGTGCTTTCGCAAGACCGAAAGAAGCGGTTTCGTCTGGCTTCGATGCAAGGCGAGGTGGGCTCGGCGCTCTATCGCCGCTTCGGGATCGATCCAGCCAATCCGGACAGCATCATCGTGGTCGACGGCGAGCATATGCTGCGTGACAGCGATGCCGTGTTGTCGATCTATGCCGGCCTTGGCTGGCCTTGGAAGGTCCTATCGGTCCTCCGGCTTGTCCCCCGTTTCATCCGCGATCCCCTCTACCTTTTGATCGCGCGCAATCGCTATCGGCTCTTCGGCAAACGCGACAGCTGCTGGCTGCCGTCACCGGACTATCGTGACCGGCTGCTTTGACGCTGGCGAATTCCAGGCGAAACTTTCCCCGTCCGCCGTCGTTGAGGGCTTCATGAAACATGCAATCGTTACAGGTGGCGCCGGCCTCATCGGCGCAGAAGTTTGCACCGCTCTCCAGGCCGCCGGTTACGAGGTGGCCTCTTTCGATCTGCAGGAGGCGCCGGCCGGCATCCGTTCGGTTGTCTGTGACGTCTCGGATGAGGCGGCCGTTGCGGCTGCTTTCGATGATCTCGGCTGGACAAGTCTCGATCTGCTCGTCAACAATTCCGGCATTGCCAGTCCCGATTGGGGGCCGATTGGCAGTCTCTCGCTCGACAACTGGCGCAAGGTCACCGACAGCCACCTGACGGCCGCTTTTCTGATGACACGTGCTGCCGTGCCCCTGATGGGTGAAGGAGCATCCATCGTCAACATGCTGTCGACGCGAGCCTTCATGTCGGAAAAGAATACGGAAGCCTATGCCGCCTCCAAAGGTGGCCTCTACGGTCTAACACATGCCCTTGCGGTCAGTCTCGGCCCGAAGATCAGGGTGAATGGCATTGCCCCCGGCTGGATCTCAGGAGCGCGCGATTTGCGGCCGGAAGACCACGCCCAGCACCCCGCCGGCCGTGTCGGTCGGCCGGAAGATGTCTCGAAAGCCGTCCTCTATCTCGCCGATGCCGGCTTCATGACCGGAGCAGTGCTAACGCTTGATGGCGGCATGACGCGGAAGATGATCTACGAGGAGTGAGGGGTGCGCGCTGTATCATCAACCTCAGGCGCTCGCTTCAAGCAGGCTTCGGAGTTTACTGGTCCAGGGCTTATTAGCGGCCCCGGTCATTCGAGGGTTTCTTCGCGCTCGCGGCAGGATGTAGTCTGATCGTCTAATCCGGCACTTCAATCAAAAAGGCGACCCTCGCAGGCCGCCTTTTCAGTATCCGGCAGAGAGCGCTTACTCAGCCGAAACCGTCTTGCCAGCTTCCCACTTGTAGACGGCGAAGCTCTGCGAGGTGAGGTCGCCGGTCTCGCCATAGGTCAGCTTGCCGATGGCAGTCGGGATTTCCGAGCCGTCCTTGAGGGCTGCGGCGACAGCTTCGGCGTCATCGGTGCTGCCGGCCTTTGTGATGCCGGCGGCGATGACTTCGACAGCGGCATAGGTGTTCAGCGTAAAGGCTTCTGCCGGGATGTTCTTGGCGGCAAGCGCGTCGACGGCGGCCTTGCTGTCGTCCGACTTCAACGCGTCGGCGGCATTGGTGAAGATCGTGCCTTCGGCGGCGTCGCCGCCGATTGTGACGAATTCGTTGTTCGACAGGCCGTCACCGGCGATCAGCTGGGCAGAAAGACCAGCATCCTTCATCTGGCGGACCATCAGGCCGGCCTCCGGGTGGTAGCCGCCGAAATAGATGACTTCGACGCCTTCAGCCTTCAGGCGGGTGATGAGGGCGCCAAAATCCTTTTCGCCTGCGGTCAGCGAATCCTTGAAGACTTCGGTAACGCCGCCGGCGTTGAGAGCCGCCTGGAAGGCATCGGCAAGACCCTTGCCGTACTGGCCCTTGTCATCGAGAATGGCGATCTTCTTGTCCTTGTAGGCACCGAGAACGAGCTTAGCGGCAACGTCCGCCTGCTGGTCGTCACGACCGCAGGTGCGAAGCACCGTGGTCAGGCCGCGGGCGGTCAGGTCAGGGGCGGTCGCGGTCGGCGTGACCATCAGCACGCCGTTTTCGGCAAGAACGCTGGAGGCGGGGACGGCGACACCCGAGGTGACCGGGCCGACGACGAAACGCACGCCTTCACCGACAAGCTGGTTTGCGGCGGAGACGCCCTGCTTCGGCTCACCTGCGTCGTCGGCGATCTTCAGCGTCACCTGTTCGCCGTTGATGCCACCCTTCTTGTTGATTTCTTCAACGGCGGTTTCGGCGCCGTTCTTGATCTGCGCGCCGACGGCGGCCAGCGGGCCGGTCAGCGGCGCCATCAGGCCGAGCACGATTTCGGCACGGGCAGCGGGGGCGCTAGCAATCAGCGCGGCCAGAGCCGCGCTTGCGAAGAGTTGAAATTTCATGTCCTGCTCCTTGGGTCGGCGCGACCGATCTGTGTCGGTTTCAGCGCCATTCGGGTTCTTTTGTTGCTCCCCGTGATCGCTTTAGACAAAAACGACGAGCAGCAAAAGACCCGATGCCGTGGTGTGCGGTCACGCCACAGCTTTGTCGGGGCAGACTATGGCCTGGTGGTACAGGCCCGCCTTCAGACGGTCAGAATACGGCCTCCGACGCCGTCTTCGGCTTCGAAGCCTGCCTTGGCGGCGGCTGCGTCCTGTTCCTTGCGCAAGGCAAGTTCGGCCATGGCGATCTGCTGAAGTTCGAAGAGATCATTGCTGATCTGCGCCCGGCGAGCTGCAAGGCGGGCTTCGTCGGCCCGCGCTGCGGCGATCGCCTCGGGTTCCGGGGTTGCCCGTGTGGGGGAAGTTGCGAGGGAAAGGTCTTTACCGAACATGCGCTTGAAGAGGTCGACCACGGATTTCCTCCAGGGACCAGATCCGCTTGCGGCCTTCGCGACGTGATGTCGGTGATGACGATAGCGGATGTGCTGAACTCGTCGCCCGAGCCTTTCGCGATCATCTGCGCCAGGATCGAACGTGCGATTCTCGATAAGATACGGGATGGTGCGACAAGCGACAAGCGCGAGCGAATCCGATGGTCAGCTTCGCGCAAGCTACAAAAAAGCGGCCACGCGGGCCGCTTCCTTGCATCTGGTTCCGAGCGCTGGGCTCAGATGTTGTTCATCAGCACCTTGCGCAGCTTGTCGAACAGCTCGTCAATCTGCTCGTGGGTAATGATCAGCGGCGGCGACAGCGCGATGATGTCGCCGGTGGTGCGGATCAAGAGGCCATCGTTATAGGCGTTGAGGAAGGCGTTGAAGGCGCGCTTCGTCGGCTCGCCATCGATCGGTTTCAGTTCGATCGCGCCGATCAAGCCAAGATTGCGGATGTCGATGACGTTAGGGCAGTCCCGCAGCGAGTGCAGCTTCTCTTCCCAGTAGGAGGCGATCTCGGAGGCGCGGGTAAGCAGACCCTCTTCCTTGTAGGTGTCGAGCGTGCCGAGGGCGGCTGCAGAGGCGATCGGATTGCCCGAATAGGTGTAGCCATGGAAGAACTCGATCATGTGCTCGGGTCCCTGCATGAAGGCGTCATGGATCTCGGCCGTGACGAAGACCGCGCCCATCGGGATCACGCCGTTGGTCAGGCCCTTGGCGGTCACCATGATATCCGGCTTCACGTCGAAATACTGGGCGGCAAAGGGGGCGCCCAAGCGGCCGAAGCCGGTGATGACTTCGTCGAAGATCAGGAGGATGCCGTGCTTGGTGCAGATCTCGCGCAGGCGCTGCAGATAGCCCTTCGGCGGGATCAGAACGCCGGTCGAACCGGAGACAGGCTCGACGATGACGGCCGCGATCGTCGAGGCGTCATGCAGGGTGACAATGCGCTCCAGCTCGTCGGCCAGGTCGCCGCCATGCTCGGGCATGCCCTTGGTAAAGGCGTTCTTGGCCGGCTGGTGGGTGTGCGGCAGATGATCGACGCCGGTCAAAAGCGTGCCGAACATCTTGCGGTTCGAGACGATGCCGCCGACCGAGATGCCGCCGAAATTGACGCCGTGATAGCCGCGCTCGCGACCGATAAGGCGGGTGCGCGAGCCCTGTCCCTTCACACGCTGATAGGCAAGCGCCACCTTCAGCGCCGTTTCCACCGATTCCGAGCCGGAATTGGTGTAGAGCACATGTGCCATGTTGTCGGGGGCGAGGTCGATCAGGCGGTTCGCCAGTTCGAAGGCTTTGGGGTGGCCGAGCTGGAAGGCCGGTGCATAGTCCAGCTCTCCGGCCTGCTCGCGGATCGCTTCTGTGATCAGCGGGCGGCAGTGACCGGCATTCACGCACCAGAGGCCGGCGGTGCCATCGAGCACCTGGCGGCCGTCATGGGTGGTGTAATGCATGTCCTTGGCGCCGACGAAGAGGCGGGGCTCCTTCTTGTACTGGCGGTTCGCTGTGAACGGCATCCAGAAGGCGCGCAGGTCGTTCGGCGTAGAATTGAGGCGGTTAGACATCGTGTTCTCCATGGCCCTTTGGTCGCGGGCGGCCATTCTCCCTAATGCCGGCTGAAAGGGCCGAACTCCGTTGATTGCGTCGTCACGTTATCAGGGCGCAAGGCATGGTCAAGCCACCGGCTGGCGCGCATCAACAAAGGTCATGGATCGCTGAATTCGGGTGATGGAAACGCATCGCGTTCTCGATCCACCGCTTGTGAAGACCCGTAGCCTGGGCGGCAAAACAAAAAGCCCCGGGGGCCATGCCGTCCGGGGCTTTGAAACATGTAATGCCAGACGCTCACCCGCGTGAACGGATGTCCAATCGATCTCCTCCCACCCTCAATCAGCGCGCTTCTGGCAGCGCTGTCATCAGGCGGCGGTCTTGGCTGCTGCCGGAGGGCAATAGATGCTTTCGAGCGTGGCGAGGATCTTGATCACCGACTCCGAGGTCGAGGAATAGTAGATCGTCTGCGCGTCGCGACGGGTCTTGACCAGCTTCTGTGCGCGAAGCTTGGAGAGGTGCTGCGACAGAGCCGACTGGCTCAGGCCGACCTGAGTCGCCAGAACACCGACGGGAACCTCACCTTCAACGAGGCTGCAGAGGATCATCAGTCGCTTCGGGTTTGCCATGGCGGACAGCAAGCCTGCAGCAACGGTCGATTGTTCGGACAAAGCTTTCGTTTTCATCTCAGTTCAACTTTCTTTGGTCGAGTGCCCTTGGGGGGAGTGGCAGTCGTTGAAAATCCATCACTTAATTGGAGCCCGAACTCTACCAGCATCATCCAATTTGTATATGCCTAAATTTAAGGTACTGCGTATACTGATTTAGGTAACTCTAATAGCAGATGCTGGACATTTGTGATCGGCGTCACAAATTCATGTCGGATAAGCAAGTCTTTGAAAACTATGTCGAATCCGTGAGAATCGACGGCTGAAATGCGCCACTCGCCCTCAGGGGCACGATAAATTTCCGTTGCGATGCGCGTCGCCAGATCGGGATGCCGCCCCCCTAATTCTCGCAGTAAGGCATTCTCGTCATCAAACAAATCATCGGTGATTTGCGGGATCAGGAAATCCGTACTGCTCAAATGATAGGCACGGCCAAAACCGCCGTTCATGCTCGCGCGTTCAGGCCGCAGTCGAAAGAAACGAAAGTCGGGAAAGTCGATATAGAGTTGCGATTTGGCATGGCGGGCGAGGAAGCGGCTGCGCAGCCTCTGATGCGTGTCGCTGTCGCGCTCGACGGTTTCGGCCGTGCATTGCAGCGTCAGGCGCGGATGGGCAAGCGGGTCGCCTTTGCCCGGTTCCCCCGTCAGAAGCGAGGCACGCGGATCCGCGAGGAGCGCCGTCGTGTGGGCGGACAGGTTGGAGACGAGAATGACGGCGGCGCCGTCGCTGTCCATGCCGAGCAGCACGCGGCTGACGAAAGGAAAGCCGGTTTCCGGATCGATCACGCCGATTGCCGCGAATCGCGCCCCCCGCAGTAAAATGCGCGCCTGTCGGCGCGCATCGTCGTCGGTATCCCGGATAACCTGGGGCTTGTCGTTCATGTTCGTCTCCCGCATGCGTCTGATGTCGATGCGGGGCAGGGCAGATCACGCCTTACGGCGATGTTTGGTCAGTCCGCTCACCACATCCTGAGCATCGATCGTGCCGATGACGACGCCGTTGTCAACGACCCCGATCGTGCCGGGTTGCCGCGACAGGGCATCCAGGATGTCGACGAGCGGTGTTGCCGGCGCCGTGGTGCCGGTGACCTGACGCTGTTCACCGGTCACGCCTGAGCGCATCACGTCGGACGCGATCAGCATGTTGATCGGATTCATGTTCTGCACGAAGTCGGCGACATACTGATTGGTCGGGTTCTGGACGATCTCCTGTGGCGTGCCGCACTGGATGATCCGGCCGCCCTCCATGATGGCGATACGGTTGCCAATGCGGAAGGCTTCGTCGAGATCATGGCTGACGAAGAGAATCGTCTTCTTCAGTCGCGCCTGGAACTCAAGCAGCTCGTCCTGAAGGCGGGTGCGGATCAGCGGGTCGAGCGCCGAAAAGGGTTCGTCCATCAGAAGGATCGGTGCACCTGTTGCGAAGGCGCGGGCAAGGCCGACGCGCTGCTGCATGCCGCCGGAGAGCTCGTTGACCTTCCGATCCGCCCATTTCGACAGGTTTACCAGTTCGAGCTGCTCGGAGACAGTCCGGTTGCGCTCGGCTTCCGGAACGCCTGCGAGCTCGAGGCCGAAGCCGACATTCTCAGCCACCGTGCGCCAGGGCAGGAGGCCGAACTGCTGGAAGACCATGGAGACGGTGTGCATGCGCAGGTCGCGCAGCACCTGGGCCGATGACTTGTAGGGATCGACATAGCCGGTCTCGGTGCGGACCCTAACATTGCCGCGCACCACGGGCGCGAGTGCGTTGACCGCGCGGAGAAGGGTCGACTTGCCCGATCCCGAAAGCCCCATCAGCACGAGGATCTCGCCCTCCTTGACCGCCAGCGATGCCCCGGCGACGCCGAGGACGAGGCCTGTACTTGCGCCGATCTCGTCGCGTGTCTTGCCCTGGTCGACCATTTCAAGGGCGCGCTCGGGATTGTCTCCGAAGACGATGTCGACATTGTCGAAGATTACGGCGTCGGTCATGTCTCTTCTCCGGGAATGCGGAACATCCGGTCGAGGACGATGGCGAGGATCACGATGCAAAGTCCCGCCTCGAAGCCACGTGCGATGTTGACGGTGTTGAGTGCGCGAACAACGGGAACGCCGAGGCCACTTGCGCCGACGAGCGCGGCGATGACCACCATCGACAGCGACAGCATGATGGTCTGGGTGAGCCCCGCCATGATCTGCGGCATGGCGAAGGGCAGCTCGACCTTGCGCAGCACCTGCGTCGGGGTCGCACCGAAGGCCACGGCCGCTTCTACCAGGGAAGGCGGGGTGGAGATGATGCCGAGCCTTGTCAGGCGGATCGGGGCTGCGATAGCAAAGATCACGGTCGCGATCAGGCCGGGCACCATGCCGAGGCCGAACAGGATCAGCGCCGGAATGAGATAGACGAAGGTGGGGATCGTCTGCATCAGGTCGAGAACCGGGCGGACGACTGCATAGAGCCAAGGACGTCTGGCGCAGGCAATGCCGATCGGCACGCCGATGACCATACACACACCTGTTGCTGCCAGCACCAGCGCCAGCGTCTCCATGGTCTCCTTCCAGTAGCCCTGATTGAAGATGAGGAGCAGGCCGAAGAAGGTGAAGGCTGTGACGCCGAGCGAGCGGCGCATAAACCAGGCGAGCAGCGAAAACAGTGCGATCATGAACAGCGGGTAGAAGTCTTCCAGGGCTGTTCCCCTGAGAAAGGGCCCCTGAAGCACGAAGAGCATCGCATCGATCGACGCGCTGAGAATCGTTGCAATGAAATCGAATACAAAATCGACGTTATCGGTCAGCCAGTCGACGATGCTCTTCGACCAGGGCCCGATGGGCAGTTTGTTGTCTGTCAGAAAATCCATGCTCGTCCCCTGATAGCCGCAGGTTTAATACCCAGAATCCTGCGCGACCGGATCCCCCTTCCGGTCGCGCGGTTCCAGCATCATTGGACAGGGCTTAGAGCCCCAGCGCAATCTTCACAGCCGCGAGGCCGTCGCCGCCGTCCTTGGTGGTGACGCCAGTGAGCCAGGGCTCTACAGCGGCCGGATTGGCCTTCAGCCAATCGGAAGCCGCGGCTTCCGCATCCTGACCGTCGTTCAGGATCTTGCCCATGATCTCGTTTTCCATCTGGAGCGAGAACTTGAGGTTGGTCACGAACTTGCCGACATTCGGGCATTCGGTCGTATAGCCAGCGCGGGTGTTGGTGAAGATGGTCGCGCCGCCGAAGTCCGGGCCGAAGACGTCATCGCCGCCAGACAGATAAGTCAGCTTGAAGTTGGCGTTCATCGGGTGCGGTTCCCAGCCGAGGAAGACGACCGGCTGGCCATCCTTTTCGGCGCGGGCGACCTGGGCGAGCATGCCCTGTTCGGAGGATTCGACGACTTCGAAGTCTCCGAGTTCGAACTTGTTGGCGTCGATCATGTCGAGGATCAGGCGATTGCCGTCATTGCCCGGCTCGATGCCGTAGATCTTGCCTTCCAGCGCGTCAGCATGCTTGGCGATGTCGGCGAAATCCTTGATGCCGAGTTCGGCGCCCTTGGCGTTGGTGGCGAGTGTGTATTTCGCGCCTTCGAGGTTCGGGCCGAAGACCTCGACCGACTTGTCTTCCCGGTAGGGCGCGATATCGGCTTCCATTGTCGGCATCCAGTTGCCGAGGAAAACGTCGATATCCTTGTTCTTCAGCGAGGAATAAGTGACCGGTACGGAGAGCACTGTGGTGGTCGGCTCGTAGCCGAGAGCCTTCAGGAGAACCGAGGCGGTCGCAGTGGTCGCGGTAATGTCCGTCCAGCCGACGTCCGAGAAGCGGACGGTCGAGCAGCTTTCTGGCTCCTGGGCGGAGACCGGCATGGCGCTGATGGCGATCAGCGAAACGGCTGCCGCAAGGGTGCGGCGACAAGTGAGTAGAGACGTCATGGAAAGGCTCCCGGTTTTTTTATTGATGTTCCCAAGTCAACATTCAATACCGGAGAATTGCAAGGATGCCCGCGCGTTTGCGTCGCAGCTCCGGCCCTGTTTGCGACTTGCAGCCCCTGCAGGACAGGGAACTCAGGTTCCTGAAAAAAAAGCCTAGGATTTTGATGGCGGTCAAAGCAATCGATTGCGCGTCGTGCGAATTGGTGCTGCCATACGCATGCGACGCGCTGGCGCCGTTCTATGGATCAAGGAGTTTCCATGAAGCCGTCTACCTTGCTTATGATACTTGCCGTGTCTGCCGCTCCCCTTCCAGCATTCGCAGCTGGCGATCCCGTCGCCGGCGCCAAGGCTTTCAAGGCTTGCCAGGCCTGTCACATCGCGACTGAAGCGAAGAACAAGGTTGGTCCGACGCTGCAGGGCGTGGTCGGCCGTCCGGTCGCTTCGATCGCCGATTACAAATATTCCAAGGCCATGACCGATTTCGGTGCGGGCAAGGTGTGGGATGAAGCGCTGCTTTCCGAATATCTGAAGGCGCCAAAGGCTGTCGTGAAGGGCACCAAGATGGCCTATGCCGGCGTCAAGAAGGACGATGATCTCGCCAACATCATCGCCTATCTCAAGGATCCTGCCGCCGGCGGTCAGTAATCCCTGCTCAACTTCCTGACGCGACAGCCGTTTCGCGGCTGTCGCATTTCTCTGCTAGCGCCTCTTGTGTGGGGGCTGCGATCATCCATATCGGATGAAGGCCGCCTCTGCTTGTGCGTTGCGATACTTCCCTGCATGGGGAAACGCGCTAAGGTGGTGACAAACGAGTCCGGCGCGCCGCCGGGATGACGGCACAGGGAGACAACATGGCGACTTTGCAGGGCTTCGACAGTGAGATCGAGAAGACGCGTAAGATCGTCTCGGAGATGCGTGGAAAGATCGACCAGTCGAGCGTGGTGCTGGATACTTTTGCCAAAAGCGATTCCAAGCTGGTCGGCCAGGATTTCGACATCGAAAACGCCCGGATCTCCGATGTCCTCAACCAGCAGAAGGTGATGGAGGCGAATATCGCCGACCTGATCATCGGGCTGGAAGATGCGACGAACGTCTTCGGTGCCGAGTTCGAGAGCATGAAGAGCTTTTCCGGCATGGAAAAATTCATCGGGATCTTCTCCAAGCAGAAGGCACAGCGCATGCGCACCGAGCGTGTCCGCAACATGTCGCTTGCCGGCAACCTGCAAGAACTGCTCGCCAAGTCCGACAGCATCGTCGGTATCCTCAAGGAACAGAAAACGGTTCTTGAAGAGCGCTATAAGACATCAGAGGCGAGCCTCGTGCAGGTGATCGAGCGGCGCAAGCAGACGATCGCCAATCTTGAAGAGACGCAGACGAAGATCGAAACGCTCAATCCGGCACTGCTCGACATCGAGAACAAGATCGCCGCTTCGACCGACACGTCGGAGCGCGCGGAACTCGAAGCCCAGCGCTCGAAGCTTGCGACCGACTACAATCAGGCGCAGGCGCGCGAGCAGGAGCTGCTGGCCGAGAGCCAGACGCTGGAGCGCTACACATCGATGTTCCAGACCTTCGTCGACAGCTTGAACAACCAGATCGCGGCGCAGAACACGCTGATCAACAAGCTGAGCATCGATACCGAGCAGCGCATAGTGCTCTACAAGGCACTCGAGGATTCGCTGAAGACGGCTGCCCAGCAGGAAGTCGCGCATCGGATCAATACGCTCGGCTCGCAGGTCGATACGGCTGCGGAAGAAACCATGGCCGGCATCGGTGCGGCTGCCCAGCGGCATATCGGCGATCTGCTTGAACTGCATGAGAAGAACATGCTCTCGACGCAGGACATCCAGCGCCGCAAGAAGCTCGCCGACGAAGCCTTTGCCCGCCGCTTCCAGGCGGTTCTCGACAAGCATAATGCGGCCGACTACGTGAAGCCTTGAGCATGCCCGTGACGTGGGCGCGGCCATCCGGCCGCGTGCCGCTTCCGCGGGCCTGTATATAGGGAGAGGGGCATGAACGTCGTCGATCGCAACAGTGCCGTCACGCACTATTTCACCACCATGTCCTCAGCATTTGCCGGGCTCGAGCAGTTCTTCGGCCGGGCGGATCGCCGCCTTGGCGACAAGGGGCCGACGACACTCCACCTGCTGCCCTATCTTGATCGCCTGCGGAACTCCTTCACCTCCTGGCAAAACCGCATCGGTTTCACCGGTCAATTCAAGATCGCGCAGGCCGAGAGCGGCTTTCCGAGCTTCCAGAATGTGCTGGAGCTGGAAAACGACCGAGCGGGCGCTGCCGCCCGGCTTTCGACGATTCCCACTGTCTCCAAGCTGCGCGCGGAGATGGTCGATTTCATCCTGCGGCAGAAGGAGTTTCCCGCCGCCCTCCAGCAGCAGATCGCCGAGCGGCTCTATCTGGAGCAGGTCAGTGCCGGCGAGATCTTCTCGCCTTTCGTGCTGCCGACCACCGTTGCCGTCACTGTCAATCCGCAGTCGAAACGGCCCTCCTATCTCGTCACTTGGGCTGCCTTCGATGGCGTCAACACGCTGCCGATGATCTATCTGGCGACGGTCGAGGATTCCTCCGAGAATGTCGCAAAGATCCTCGTGACGGCCGAGGGTAAGCTCAATGAAGAGGTCGAGATCCCGCTTCCGGTGGGCGGACTGCTCAATCCCGAGCTCGCCCGCACATTCGACGATTTCTGTGCCCGGAATTCCGCCTATTCGCTGACGCCTGCGACCATCGCCACCAATATGGACCGCGATTTCCCGACACTGCATCCGAAGTCGGTCCGCCGCATTGTGCTCGGGCCGCTTTATTCGACAGGGCTCACCCAGAATTCCGGCCGTGTCACCGAGATCCTCGACCGGGTCCGCAGGCCTGAGAATGCCTGGGTCATGACCTGGACGGTGCAGGAGGTGTTTTCCAAGCGCGAGCAACCGGCGGTGAAAGGCTTCTTTTCCTCGACGCCGGCTATCCAGGAGTTTCATATCGAGACCCATGATCTCGAAGCCGCCCGCATGGGTGTGTCGACCTATGAGAAGCACGCGCTCGTGCCGCATGACGCCTACCAGGCGCTTTATGCGGCCGGCGAGATCAAGCCGATCTTCGGCAATTTCAAGGTTCACGTGATTTCCGGCAACCAGGTCGTGAGTGAGGTCTGACGATGAGTGAACTGACGGCAGGGCTGACGACGCTTCGGGAAGACGATATCGCCAAGCATCTGGCCGTTGCCCAGGGGCTCGTGACGCGTTTCGTGGTGCTCGACCAGGGCGAGGGCACATCTAGTGCGCCGATTGCCGGCACTGGGCGGCGGTTCGTATCGACCGTCTCGACGGGCTCGGTGCGTCGCACGCGTGAGATCGAACTCACGAAGACCGTTCAGGCGACCGGTTCTGCCGATCCGCTTCTGACGCCGGCTCAGCATACCGTGCTCTACCGCGTCAGGCGCGGCGCGCAGGTGGCGCTAGCGATCGCGGATGTCTTTGCCCGGCAAAGCGAGCTGGAGCCTTTGCAGGCCCGCAATCTCAGCGCGCCCTTGCAGGGCGAAGAGGCGGCCCGCTTCAAGGCGCTGCTGGCTTCGCAGGCCTATGTCTCCGCCTTCGCTTTTGCCGCTTATCTGAAGTCCACAGTATCAGGCGAAGACGAGCAGATCGACGGCATTCGCGAACCGGACTTCCTCTTCGATACCGCCCAGGATGCGCTGAAGAGCATCGTTACGGGCATTGATGCGGCCGTGCAGGGCGCCAGTGACGATGCGACGCTGATCGGGCGGGTGCGCGGTCTGGCTGACCTCGCGCTCGATGGGCTTCTCGCCCGCAAGGCGCGGTTCGAGCATCTCGGTGTCTTCGAAAACGCCCATATCCGCGTCGATCAGGACGATTTCACGCTCGACGGTTTCGACGGCGTGCCGGGCGTAAAGTCGAAGCCGCTCACGATGACCTTCAAGAAACCGGAAGAGATCATCGGCAACCACATCGCCAAGTACCAGGCGCTGAACCTTGCCAAGATGCTGATGGCCTATGACTTCGACCGGCAGATGAACCCCTTCGTGGAGCTCGGCGGCTTCCTCTTTACCTTCATCGGTGACGGCATGCCGGGTACGGGCAAGACGATCCTGATCCAGATGCTGGCAGGGCTCCTCAACGACTACTGCAAGATGGCGGGTTATGCCTTCCACTACGAGAATTTCGGCGTCGACCAGATCTCGTCCTATCAGGGCAAGTCGGGTCAGAACTGCAAAACCTTCGTCAACAACGTGCTCAACCCGCGCGTGATCGGCTTCGGCACGATTGATGACGTCGATCAGGTGACGGCGAAGCGCTCGGATGATCGGGCGTCGTCAGGCCAGCACGAGGTGACGGCGGTGCTGATGGAGAGCTTTGCCGGCGCCTCGACGGTGGTCCGGGGCAATGCCACCTTCGGCATGTTTTCCAATTACCCTGAAAATGTCGACGATGCGCTGCGCCAGCGCGCCGGTGCCCGCTGGCTGGTCGACGGGCCGCAGACGCGTGAGGACTATATCGACATCTTCTCGCTGCTCGTCGGCAAGAACCACTCCATTCCGCTTGGCGAACACCAGCTCTTTGCCGGCCAGGAAATCCAGAAGGCCGTCAGCCGCTCCTATGGCGAGCATGACCGTCCGAAGGAAGACGGGCTCGTGGCGGTCTGGGAACGCTACGAGAAGACCGAGGGCAAGATCGAGACTCTGGCCGATGTCGGCGCCTATCTGCATGCCATCAAGCTCGCCGAACCATGCTTCACCGGCCGCGCCATCAAGAACATCACCGATGCGATCAAGATGCGCGCGATGGATGTCGAGTTGCCCGACGCCTGGTTCGAAAGGCCTGAGGCTTTCGTCCACAAGAGCTACGACGAGAAGAAGGCCATGATATCCGAGCTGCGCGGCCCCGTGACCATGGAGATGATCCTCCAGGAGATCAACCGCTACGCCGACAGCGAATTCCGCTACGCCGACAAGTCGGATGATGCTGCGGTGTCGGAGATCATCCGCCGCGAGCGCCAGCGGGAAAGGGCGATCGGCGAGATTGAGCGGATGAAGGGGGAGGGGACGTGGTGAATTCGCTATAAGCGAATTTTGTTGTCGGGATCGGGGTTGAGGATTAGGATGTGCGAGGCGTTGTTTACAGCAGGGATGCCATTCGGACGTTGAACCGAATACCCGCGAATGAGGCGCGGCGTATTCGGGCTAAGGTCCAACAGTATGCCGATAACCCGTCTTCGCTGGCGAACAACGTCAAGAAGCTGCGTGACAGCCGCTATCACCGCCTTCGGATCGGTGATTGGCGGGTGATCTTTCGCGAAGACGGAACCGTCGTTGATGTTGTGCGTGTCGCCGCTCGCGGTGAAGCCTATGAGGGAGAACTTTGATGACGATCGCATCATCATTCACGGCGCCGGATGGCAAAGAGATGATCGTGCTCAGCCGCAAGGACTACGAAGCGCTGATCCAGCGCATTGAGGATTTGGAGGACAGTCTCACGATTGCGGCTTTCGAACGCAAGCTTGCTGCAGGTGAGGAAGAACTGATCCCTGCCGAGTATGTCAACCGTATGAGTGAAGGCGAAAGCCCGATCCGTGTCTGGCGAGATTTTCGAGGTATGGCAGCCAAAGACCTCGCTGCCGCTGCCGGAATCAGTACCGCCTATCTGTCGGAGATCGAAACCGGCAAAAAGGATGGCAGTGTCGCTACGTTGAAGGCGATCGCCGATGTCTTGAAGCTCGACCTCGACGACCTCTACTGGCGGCACGAGGACAGGAAGGTCGCAAGTACCGCATGAACCGTCTCCTCGAAGCCGAGCTCATCTACGGCCGCCTGCTTCCGATCCGCGAGCCGCATCTCGTCGCCCGCTACAACAAGGCGCTGGTCGCCTTCGGTCTGCCGGCCACCAAGCTCACCGAATTCGACATCGACATAACCGGTTTCTCGCCGCAGGTGGCTGAGGAGCTTGGCGATCCCGATTATCTCGACCCGCTGAAGGTCAACCGGCGTTTCATCATTCTCACCCCGGAGCAGGACAGCCTGCCGGTGGTGCATACGAGCTTTTCAAACACCGCCGGTCTGATGCACGAATTCTATTCGGCCAATGCGCGGGCGATCCACGCGATCACGCTCAAGGACACGCTCTATGGCGAGATCGAGGACACGGTCTCCGAGGTCAAGACGCTCGATGACCTCTTGTCGATCAACGAGGTGACGTTCAAGGTGCTGTCGGCGGAAGACCTGCTCGGCAAGGCGGGACAACTGCGGCAGCTTTGCGATGCGCTGGTGACGAGTCCCGACGCGTGGCGCGACGATGCGATGCTGGAACGCATGGTGTCGCTTGCCAAGGAGACCGGCGACATCAGGCAGAATACGCTGGTACCAGACAAGCTCGTCTTCCGCCACGATGCCTTCTGGGCCGATCACTTCGGCGGTGTCTTCGTCTTTGTCGATGAGAAAATCACCACCGTGATCTGCGATCCCGAGGCACCGAGTTTCCGCCGGTCGCGGCCCTGGCAGGTGAGCTATATCTCGATCCACGACACGGCTCAGGTCGCCGACTTCCTCGCACGCACAGGCCGGCTTGAACTGCCCCGGGCCAGCTGGGTGGAAAGCTCGGGGCTCTTTGCCCATCGACTGGAAATGGCGCTGCTCTCCGTTGCCGCGACGCTCGATCCGGTGCCGGACCTCAGCCGGATCGACGCCGTCTGGATGCAGACCTTCCTGCACCGAAACGCCAAGGCGATCAGCGATCGCGGCGTCTATCCGCTACTGCAGGAGGCGTTGCGGACGCTCTCGCGCACCGGAAATCTGAAAATGGCGGATATCGACCCAAAGCTCAGGCTCTGGCTGGTGCGGGCCGAGCCTGATCATCCCGACCAGTGGCTCACAAACCGGCTGATCGCCCATCTTACGCCTGAGGATTTCGTCTCACGCTTCGTCTTCGACAAGCAGGGCTTCTACCGGGCCTATGACCGGTATCCGGAAGCCTATCGCGATTATGTTGTATCCCGCCTGTCCGACACTTATCTGAAGGACAAGCCCGCCTTTCGCAAACGCCTCTACGGACTAGGAGATGACCATGCTTGACCCGATCATCGCGTTCTTCCAGCGCGTCTTTGCCGCGATCGGTCGCGGCATCGGCATGGTGGTCGCGTGGTTTCTCTGGCCGTTCCTCGCCGCCCATGGCTGGTATCGCGACCGCAGCTGGATCATCAAGGGACCGATCCTCGGAGTGTTGGTTCTGCTGATCATCTTCTACGGGCAGTTCCTCTACCGGACCCAGGTCTGGCACGCCTTCGACCCGGCCTTCGTTCAGGCCTACAAGTTCGAGGAGCGCACGGTTCCAGCCGGCTCGCCGCTGCCGGGCGAGGCCAATCGATGCCAGGATTCGGCCGTGGTGATGATGAGTGCTGCGCTGACCGATCAGAACGTCAATCAGAACAACTGGGTGTCCTCGACGCTGCTCTACAAGCTCGGCCTGTTCGGACTCGACTGGGATACGACGCCGTTCATGGACAACAAGGCCTCGTTCCAGCGCGGCGTGAACCAGGTGGTGCGCCGCACAGCCATCCAGCTGGCCGACAATCTCGGCCGCGTGCGCGGCACGTCCGGCATCAACAATGACCTGCAGAATGCCCGCGGCAACATTCAGTTCGACGAGAGCACCTGGTATTTTGGCACCGACCCTTTCGGCTTCAAGACGCCGACGCCCAGCTACTACCGTGCGGCTGTGGAGAGCTGGAACCGTTTCAACACCTCGCTTGCCAATTGCGAATCCGTTTTCGATACCCGTTCCGACAACCTCTTGCAGCTCCTCGACGGCATGGCCAGCGACCTCGGCAATACCTCCGACATTCTGCGCCGCCGTTCGGAGGAGTATAATGCCGGCTGGTTCGATACTCGTGCCGACGACCGATTCTGGTTCGCGTACGGTCAGCTCTACGCCCAGTACGCCATCCTGCAGGCGACCCGCGCCGATTTCGGCGACGTGATCCGAGAGCGTAACCTGACAGCCATCTGGGCCGAACTTGAGCGTCAGCTGCAGGCCTCGTTGCGCATTCAGCCGGCGATCATCTCGAACGGCAGCGAGGACGGCTGGATCATGCCGACGCATCTTGCGACCATGGGCTTTTATATCCTGCGCGTGCGCTCAAACATGGTCGAGATCCGCGCCATCCTCGATCGCTGACGTCCGGGAGAGCCGGTGCACCAGGGCGGTTCGCGGTTGAGCGAGCCGCCTTTTGGCTGGCAGCTGTATCCAAGCTTCCCTGCTTGTTCATGCCGCTGGTATGTCGTATGGTTCATCTGAGGTACGTACCTCAGATTTGTCATGCGAGGGAGGGCGAGACGATGAGCGGGATTGAATTGAAGCTGGAATTTATGGTGGAGGATCTGGCCGTATTGCGGCTAATTTATGAGCCGGTGCATGCGCTTGCGGTGACGAAGCAGCGTTCGACACTTGGCCCCAATGCCGAAGCTTTCATCCAGCGGTCGCCGTTTCTCTGCATCGGGACGCAAGGGCTGGAGGGCAGGGCCGATGTCAGCCCGCGGGGCGATGCGCCGGGTTTTGTGCAGATCCTCGATGCCGGCACCCTGGCGATCCCCGACCGACCTGGCAACAATCGGCTCGATACGCTGGAGAACATCATGGCCAATCCATCGGTCGGCCTGCTGTTCATGATCCCGGGTTACGACGAGACCCTACGCGTCAACGGTCGTGCAAGGCTCAGCACGCAGCCGAACCTCCTGGAGGCCATGGCCGTGGATGGCCGACGTCCGAGACTGGCGATCGTGGTGGAGATCGATGAGGTCTTCCTGCATTGCGCAAAGGCATTCCGCCGGTCGCATCTCTGGGATCCCGCTCATCGGCAGGATAGGAGCGATATGCCGTCCCTGATCAAGATGATTCTGGACGATACGACCGGGGCACCCAGCGATCAGCAGGCTATGAGCAAGATGGACGAAGACCTGGAGACTGATTATCGCCAGACCCTCTATTGAGGAATTGCTGCCTCAGTTGATGATCTTCATGCGGATCGCCTTGGCGACCAATTGCGTGCGGTTGACGCAATCGAGCTTGCGGATCGCATTGGTCATATAAGCGTTCACGGTGTGGTCCGAGAGCGAGAGGATCTGTCCGATTTCGAGCGAGGTCTTGCCCTGCGATGTCCAGCGCACGACTTCGAGTTCGCGTGCCGACAGGACGTTGGAATTGCCTGTGGTGCGGCGCAGCCGGTCGAAGACATCGAAGGCCTGAATGCTCAGCATCGACAGCTCGTTGATCTCAGGCATGGCAAGCGGGCTTCGATCGCCGTCATAGCGGACGACGAAGCGGCTGCCGTCGACGGAATTCATCGAAAAGAGGATGCCTGTGATCAGCCTGTATTTCAGCATCAGGGCGGAGAATTCCGGCGGGCAATCAAAAGTCGGAGTCGACCCCTCATGGCCGATCGTCCAGGCATTGTGCATGATCGACCGGCTGATATGCGTGACGGTCGGGCAATGTTTCAGGAATTCGAGACGATCGAATTGCCGGCAGTAATCGGCGGGAAGGGTCGTCTCCCGCACAAGCGGGCCGAGCAGCTTGTCCTGAGCCGTGGGCGCAACAGCCAAGGTCACATAGTCGAGGCCGTATTCGCGTGCTGCGCGGGACCAATTGTCCATCAACTCGGCGCGGCTCTGACAGCTCCCGATACGCTCGCTCAAGAGTGCCTGTCTTTCTGGAAACATTTTATCAATTTCGAAAGTTGACATCAATTCGGAAGTTTAAGACCAATATATCAGTCCAAACGAAAAGCTAGCAGTTTTTCGGGGTCTGTCACGATTAATATGACTAATGTCTGACTGCTGCCGATCAAAATAGCAACTGCCTGTTATCCTGATATTTAAACGGGCAGGGCCGACACGGCCTTGACCTCTTCCATCACGGCATAGGTATGGGTCTCGCGCACCCCCGGAAGCGGCAAAATGACCTCGGAGAGGAATTGCCGGTAGGCCTCCATGCCGGCAACGCGCGCTTTGACCAGATAGTCGAAGCCGCCGGCCACCATATGGCATTCCATAACGTCGTCCGATCGCTTCACGGCCGCCGCGAAGGTGTCGAAGACATCGGCAGTTGTGCGGTCGAGCTTCACCTCGATGAAGACCAGCAGGTTGCGTCCGAGCTTCTGGGGTGAGAGCATTGCCATGTAGCCGGTAATGTAGCCTTCCCGGGTCAGGCGGCGGACCCGCTCCGCGGTCGCGGTGGGCGACAGGTTCACCCGTTCGGCAAGCTCGATGTTCGTCAGGCGACCCTCGGCCTGCAGGGCGCGCAGGATCTTTCGGTCGAGGCGATCCAGTTCTTTGCTCATTCTCTGCCAAACTCCATTTTCCTAGTGAATATGCCAGAGAAGCGACCAAAGAATAGTGGGAAATTCGGTAAATGCGAAGATATGTTGCGGATACCACGGAGGTGACAATGATCAAGCCAGCCACGACCGATTTCCCGCGTTTCGAAGCCCCTTATGCTGGTGACGATGACCAGCTCATACGCCATTTCGCCTCGCGCCTGTCGCTCTCCGAGAGCCAGAACGGCGCGATTGATCGGCGCGCGACGACCTATATCGAGGCGATCCGCAACAATTCCGGCTCGGTCGGCGGTGTGGAAGACTTTTTGCGCGAATATGGTCTATCGACCCGCGAAGGTCTGGCGCTGATGGTGCTTGCCGAAGCGCTTTTGCGCGTGCCCGACGCGCTCACCCAGGACCGTCTGATCGAGGACAAGCTGAAGGAAGGCGGCTGGAGCGAACACGAGGCACATGGCGACAGCTGGTTCGTCTCGGCGTCCGCCTGGGCGCTTGGCTTGTCCGCCCGAGTGATCCGTCCCGGCGAGACGCCCGAAGGCGTGATGCGCGGCCTCGTCAAGCGCCTTGGCCTCCCGACCGTACGCTCCGCGACCAAGCAGGCGATGCGTTTTCTCGGCCATCATTTCGTGCTCGGCGAAACGATCAAGGACGCGCTGTCGCGTGCCGCCAAAAGCGAAGAGCGCGGCTATCGCCATTCCTTCGACATGCTGGGCGAGGGCGCCCGCACGGCCGAAGACGCCAAGCGGTACTTCCAGTCCTATGCGAGCGCCATCGAAGCGATCGGCGCCTTCATGGCCAAGCATGGCAAGAGCCAGCAGCTGCCAAACCGCATGGGCATCTCGGTCAAGCTGTCTGCTTTGCATCCGCGTTATCTCGCAACTCATCGCGACCGAGTGATGCGCGAACTGGTGCCGGATCTCCTGAAGCTTGCGCAGATGGCCAAGGCGCACCAGCTCAACTTCACCGTCGATGCCGAAGAGGCCGACCGTCTCGAACTGTCGCTCGATGTCATCGCTGCCGTCTTCGCCGATCCGTCGCTTGCCGGCTGGGACGGCTTCGGTCTCGCCATCCAGGCCTATCAGAAGCGTGCGCCGCAGGTGATCGACTATATCGACAGCCTATGCCAGCAATATGGTCGCCGGATGATGGTGCGTCTGGTCAAGGGCGCCTATTGGGACACGGAAGTGAAGCGCGCCCAGGAGCGTGGCCTCGACGATTACCCGGTCTGGACCCGGAAGCCTGCGACCGATCTGTCCTATCTGCATTGCGCGGCGAAGCTGATGGAGAAGCGTGCCCGCATTTTCCCGCAATTCGCCACCCATAATGCGCTGACCGTCTCGACGATCATCGAGCTTGCCGGCGCCGATCGCTCCGGCTTCGAGTTCCAGCGCCTGCATGGCATGGGCGAGGCGCTCTACGACACGCTTCTGTCGGGCAATGATCGCATCGCCTGCCGCATCTACGCGCCCGTCGGCGGTTACCGCGACCTGCTCGCCTATCTCGTCCGCCGCCTGCTTGAAAACGGGGCGAATTCCTCCTTCGTCGCGGTTGCCGGTGACAAGAACGTGCCGGTGACCTCGCTGCTCGAGCGCCCGACAGAGAAACTGGGTCTCGCCAGCGGCCAGAGCGCCCGCCACAGCCAGATCCCCATGCCGCTCGATCTCTATGGCGACCGCAAGAACAGCGCCGGCTTCGAATTCGGCCATCGCGACAATCTGGAACGGCTGATGGCCCGCATCGGCCAGCCGCTCGCCGAAATCGCGGCCCGTCCGCTGGTGCCGGGCGCAACCGGCGCCACCAGCGACGAGCCCGTGCTGTCGCCCGCCGACCGCTCGCGCAAGGTCGGGACCGTGCGCAATGCGACGCCTGCCGATGTCGACCGCGCCTTTGCCGCCGGCCGAAAGGGCTTTGCGTTGTGGTCACGGACCCCGGTGGACGATCGCGCGGCAACACTGGAGAAGTTGGCGGACCTGCTCGAAGCCGATCGTGACCGCCTACTTGCGCTGCTTGCGCTTGAAGCCGGTAAGACGCTGGACGACGGTGTTGCCGAAATCCGCGAGGCGGTCGATTTCTGCCGCTATTATGCCAATCAGGCGCGCAAGCAGTTCGGCGAAGCCGAAGTCATGCCGGGCCCGACCGGTGAACTCAACAGGCTCTCCTGGCGGGGTCGTGGTGTCTTCGCCTGCATCTCGCCGTGGAATTTCCCGCTGGCCATCTTCCTCGGCCAGGTTTCGGCCGCCCTGGTCGCTGGCAATGCCGTCATCGCCAAGCCCGCGCCGCAGACGCCGCTGATCGCTTTTGAGGCGGTCAAGCTTTTCCACAAGGCCGGCGTTCCGGAAGACGTGCTGATGCTCTTGCCCGGCGGCGGTGACGTCGGGGCCGCGATCGCTGCCCATCCAAAGCTCGCCGGCATCGCCTTTACCGGCTCGACGGGCACGGCCCAGGCGATCAACCGGACGCTTGCTGCCAAGGACGGTCCGATCGTGCCGCTGATTGCCGAAACCGGTGGCCTGAACGCGATGATCGTCGATGCGACGGCGCTTGCCGAACAAGTGGCCGACGACGTCGTGCTCTCGGCCTTCCGCTCGGCCGGCCAGCGCTGCTCGGCGCTCCGCATCCTCTATCTCCAGGAAGACATTGCCGATGGCATGCTGGAAATGATCGAGGGGGCTGCGCACGAGTTGAACCTCGGCAATCCGCTCGAGATCACTACGGATATCGGCCCCGTGATCGACGAGAAGCAGAAGGCCATGCTGGAGGCCCATATTGCTGACATGAAGCGGAGCCAGAAGGTTCGTTATGCCGGCAAGGTGCCGGCGACCGGCAATTTCTTCGCTCCGCATATCGTCGAGCTCGATCGCCCCGAAGCCTTGACGAAGGAGATCTTCGGTCCCGTACTTCATGTCGTGCGCTGGAAGGCAAAGGCCCTCGATCATGTTATCGCCTCGATCGAAGCGACCGGCTACGGGCTGACGCTTGGCGTACACAGCCGCATCGAGGCGACGATCCGCAAGGTGACCGAAGCGCTCGACACCGGCAATATCTATGTCAACCGCAACATGATCGGCGCCGTGGTCGGCACCCAGCCTTTCGGTGGCTCCGGCATGTCCGGCACCGGCTTCAAGGCGGGCGGGCCGGCTTATCTGAGCCGCTTCGCGGTCGAGCAGGTGATCTCGGTCAACACGGCCGCTGCCGGCGGCAATGCGAGTTTGATTGCGATCGGCGAGGGGTGACTGGCTTGCCCACCTCCCCCTTGAGGGGGGAGGTCGCCGCGGAGCGGCGGGTGGGGGTGAACTCCGCCCGAGTCTGACATGTGGATAGTGGGGCTAGCCTGCCGTTTGTCACCCCACCCCGGAGCTTCGCTCCGACCCTCCCCCTCAAGGGGAGGGTGCGGTCCGCACCGCAGGAGCGACAGGTCTCATGTCGCTCTCAGACCGCTTCACTTCGCTGTGAAAAAAGTCCTCTGCCCGGCTTGCCAGCCGAGCTGCGCCGTCCGATCTTCTCGGCACACATAAGGGGCAGGGACACATGACCGTACCATCCGACATCGAGATCGCGCGCGCAGCCAAGAAAAAGCCGATCCAGGAGATTGGCTGCAAGCTCGGCATTCCCTCTGAAAGCCTGATCCCTTATGGCCACGACAAGGCGAAGATCTCCGCCAGCTTCATCAGGGGGCTATCGGATCGTCCCGACGGCAAGCTGATTTTGGTGACCGCGATCAACCCGACACCGGCAGGTGAGGGCAAGACGACGACGACCGTCGGTCTCGGCGATGGTCTCAACCGCATCGGTAAAAAGGCCGTCATCTGCATCCGCGAACCCTCGCTTGGCCCCTGTTTCGGGGTGAAGGGCGGGGCCGCCGGCGGCGGTTATGCGCAGGTCGTGCCGATGGAGGACATCAATCTCCATTTCACCGGTGATTTTCACGCGATAACCTCGGCCCACAATCTGCTGTCTGCGCTGATCGACAACCACATCTATTGGGGCAACGAGCTCAATATCGACACGCGCCGCATCACCTGGCGCAGGGTCATGGATATGAACGACCGGGCGCTTCGCCAGATCGTGACGTCGCTCGGTGGCGCCTCAAACGGTTTTCCGCGCGAGGCCGGTTTCGACATCACCGTTGCTTCGGAAGTCATGGCGATCCTCTGCCTGGCAACTGACCTTGACGACCTCGAACGTCGTCTCGGTGCGATCATCATCGGTTACCGGCGCGACAAGACGCCTGTCTTTGCCCGGGATCTGAAGGCCGATGGCGCCATGGCCGTGTTGCTCAAGGAGGCCCTGCAGCCGAACCTCGTGCAGACGCTCGAAAACAATCCGGCGCTGGTGCATGGCGGCCCCTTCGCCAATATCGCCCATGGCTGCAATTCGGTGGTGGCAACGAAGACTGCGTTGAAGCTCGGTGACTATGTGGTGACCGAGGCCGGCTTTGGCGCCGATCTCGGCGCGGAAAAGTTCTTCGACATCAAGTGCCGAAAGGCCGGGCTTACACCCTCGGCCGTCGTCCTCGTCGCGACGGTCAGGGCGCTCAAGATGAATGGCGGCGTCGCCAAGGACGATCTCTCCCGCGAGGATGTCGGAGCCGTCGAGCGGGGTTCGGTCAATCTGGTGCGGCACCTCGAAAATCTGGCGAAATTCGGCGTGCCGGCGGTGGTGGCGATCAACCATTTCACCACGGATACCGATGCCGAGATCGCCGCCGTCAAGGCGATGGCCGAAGGTCTCGGAGCAGAAGCCGTGCTCTGCCGGCACTGGGCTGACGGCTCGGCGGGGATAACCGAGCTTGCCGAAACGGTCGTGCGGATCGCCGAGACGCCGTCGGCGTTTCGTCCGCTCTATCCCGATGCCATGCCGCTCTTCTCCAAGATCGAACGGATTGCCGCCGAGATTTACAGGGCCGGCGAAGTGACCGCCGACAAGGCGGTGCGGGAGCAATTGGCCGATTGGGAACGGCAGGGCTATGGGGATCTGCCGGTCTGCATGGCGAAGACGCAGTATTCCTTTTCCACCGATCCGACTTCACGCGGCGCGCCGGAGGGGCATGAAGTGCATGTTCGCGAGGTCAGGCTCTCGGCCGGCGCCGGCTTCATCGTCGCCATTACAGGTGAGATCATGACAATGCCGGGTCTGCCGCGCGTGCCGTCTTCGGAGAAGATCCGGCTTAATTCGGATGGCGCCATCGAAGGGCTGTTTTAGTCGGCCCTTGAAAATCACCACTGAAATCTTGTGGTATTTCGGTCACGTCCAAGCGCGTGGTAATTCATGATAAAAAGAATCATGTTTTATATCTTGACGATTGTAATCATGTTTTATACGGCATGATTACGGCGGGAACAACGTCTCCGCCACGTTTTTGACGCAATCACATCCGGCCGACCCGCTTCCGCCATCGGAAGCGGGAACCCTTTCCTGCGGCCATCGAAAGGACGACATCCATGCGCTCCCGGTCCCTCCGCCCCATCTTGCTCGCCTGCACGGCGCTCGCAGCGATCACTTCGCTTGCGCCTGCAAAGGCGCAGACTGCTGCAACGACCACGACGAATGCTGACGAGACGCAGCTTCAGACAATCGTGGTGAAGGGGAAGCGGGTGCCGGTGGGGTCGGTTGCGGATACGCCGCTGGCGACGGAGACGACGGCTGACGACATCCGGAAGAAGGAAATCAAGGACCTGAGCGACCTCGGCAATACGACTGAAGCCGGGATCGATTTCATCAAGTCGAAGCCCGGCAAAACCGGTGGCCTGTTCATCCGCGGCCTGACCGGCCCGCGCGTCGCCGTTCTGGTGGACGAGATTCCGGTTCCCTTCCTGCAGACCATTGCCCGTAACGGCGCGGGCTCGCCGACGACAGGCATCAACGGTCAACCAGACAGTTTCGACGTGGATTCGCTCGGCGGGCTCGATGTCCTGCGCGGTGCCGATTCCAGCAAGGTCGGCTCTGGTGCCCTCGGCGGCGCACTCGTTGCCCGCACCCTGGAGCCGGAAGATCTGATCGGGGAGGGTCGCGATTGGGGCGGCGTCGCCAAGACCGGCTATGACAGCGAAGACAAGAGCTTCAGCAACTCCCTGGCTGTGGCCAAGCAGGTGGAAAACACCTCGGTGCTCTTCCAGGGCTCCTACACGCGCGGCCACGAGACAGACAACCAGGGCACGGCGGATATCTACGGTAGCTCGCGCACCGAGCCCAACCCTATTGACTTCGTTCGCAACAACCTGCTCTTCAAGTTCCGTCACAAGCTCGAGGGCGGTCACACCGTCGGTCTGACCGCAGAGCGTTACGACTACACCAGCGACAGCAATCTCAAGACGCTGCAGTCCTCCACTTTCACCAGCACCACGGCCGCTTCCACCTTCCGCCCGGATGCCTATTTCGGCTGGGATGACGTCCGGCGCGAGCGTGTGTCCCTCGATTACTTCTACGAGGCACCTTCCACCGACGCGCTCGTTCAGGCCGCCAGCCTGCGCCTCTACTGGCAGCAACTGAGCAAGGATGCCGGGTCCTTCGGTCTGCGCAACAGCGGTGCGCAATATCTCCGCGCCAACTCGGCAGAGGAACAGGATTTCGGGGTGATCGGCTCGCTGGTCTCCGAATTCGACACCGGCACACTCAGCCACCAGGTGCGGCTGCGGGGCAATGCCACCACCTTCGAAACGCACCAGTTCATCTCGGCCTTCCCGGCCTCGGCGACGGTGGTCTCGCAGTCCGATGCACCCGATGTCGATGGCGTGACGCTGGGCTTCTCGATCGAGGATCAGATCACTTTCGGCGACAGCGGCTTCTCGCTCACACCGGGCATCCGCTTCGACTTCCACGATTATGAGCCGCAGGATTCGGCCGCCTATCGTGGCAATACCGGCTACAACGCCTTCGGCCTCCCGAAATCCTTCAGTGACAGCAACTTCTCTCCGAAGCTTCTGGCCGAATATCAGCTGAACGAAAGCGTTGGTGTCTTTGCTCAATGGGCAATGGCCTATCGTGCACCGACCGTGGACGAACTCTACGGCAACTTCACGAACACGCTGGGCGGCTATGCCAGCATCGGCAATCCCAATCTCGAGGCTGAGACCGGCCATGGCTTCGAAGTGGGTGCCAAGTGGAATACGGGTGATTTCAACGGCAGCGTGACGCTGTTCCACAATATGTACGACAACTTCATCAACAACGTGACACGCGTTGGCGTGTCGCCACAGCCGGCCAGTCTCTTCACCTACGAGAACGTCCGTGACGTCCGCATCTCCGGTGCCGAGATCAAAACGCGCAAAGACTTTGCCAACGGCTTCTTCGCGGAAGGCTCTTTGGCGGTTGCCTATGGCGAATACGGCGATACCAACGCCCGGCTGCGCAGCGTGGCACCGCTCAAGGCGATCCTTGGCCTCGGCTATCAGCAGGAAACCTGGGGAACGCAGCTGACCGGCATATTCTCCGCTTCCATGCCCGATGACAACGTCGCCAACACATTCGATGCCCCCGGCTACGGGATCTTCAACGTGTCAGGCTGGTGGGAACCCGAGGCCGCAAAGGGCCTGCGCATCCAGGCTGGCGTCTACAACATTTTCGACAAGACCTATTGGAACGCGGTCGGGGTGGAATCGGTCAACCCGAATGCGGCGAGCTCGGCCAACCAGCCCACGGCCTTCTATTCAGAAGCCGGAACGACCTTCAAAATTTCGCTCACCCAGAAATTCTGATTAGAGCAGGATCGATCGACAGGCGGCGCAGCGATGCGCCGCCTTTTTTCATGGCGTCAACGGCAATAGCGGTAGCCGCTCTTCCGCTTGATGACGTCGAGATGCATGTGGTCCTGGTGGGTGGCGTCGCTGCCAGGGGAGAGCACAGTGGTGAAGTAGAGGCAGGCTATGGCGTTGAAGGCGCGCTGGAAGGCAGCCTCGACCGTGCCGTCATCCTGCTTTGCGATCATGACAGGCTCCTCTTCGTCGCCGAAGCGCAAGGCCGCAATATCGATCGCATTGCCATAGGCGTGCTCCGACACCTTGCCGGTTTCGCGGCTATTCCTGTTGCGGCAGACATAGCCGGAGGCGTGACGGATGGCGGTAAGCTTCGGCTTGTCGGGGAAGGCGGCCTCTGCCGCCGGTTTCAACATGTCGCGTGTCATCCGCGCCAGCTGCAGTGCCGTTTCGCACCGAAAGGTCGCCGCCGGCTCCAGCGCGACGTCCGGAAGCAGCTTGGTCAGCGTGATAGGGGCCGAGATGCCGCAGCCATCGGCGTCATCAATGGCCTTGTCTGTCTCGAAGCGCGCGCCGATCGCCTTGAGATCGGCAAGGCAGGCGGCAAGAGCCTTCGGGTCTTCGACTGGCGGGGGCGGGTCGACGGCAACGGCCTTTTGCTCCTCTGCGTCCGGCTCGGCCTCGTCACTCGGCTGGTCTTTTTCGGCCTCTGTCTCTGCGGGGTTCGCCGGCCTTGCTTCTTCCTCAGCCTCGCCTGACGGAGCCGTGGGCTTGTTCTGCGGCGTGGGAATGTCCTGGGGCTCGGCAGCTTCTGTCTCTTCGGGCGGTTTCGCTTCCGCGTCTGGTGCCGACGTCGTCACCTCCGGTCTCATTTCCGGCTGGGGGCCGCGCGAGGGCAGGGTGAGCCCGGTCGCGATCGGCCAGGCCAGCAGGAGACCGACCAGTGTCGGCGTTCTCGTCTTCGTCATCTCGTCTTCCTGTTCCCCAGTCCCCGGGTCGAAAAGGCGCGAGCCGCCGAAAAGTTCATCTTCAGAGCATGGCAAAACGCCCTTGCTAAGGCGGCGGCTCCACGGTATTGGTTGGCCCATGAAGATCGTATCGAAGACCTTTGCTTGGTGGTGGGCACGCTAACGCGGCCTTGACCAGTCATGTCTTCAAACGATTGACCCCCAAAGCCGCCCGGAAACTTTCCTGAGGCGGCTTTTTCGTGTTCAAGGCCTCAAGGAAACGGGCCTCGAAGAGTGGAGAAGGACTGAAAATGTCGACGATTTTGCAGGAAGACGGCTCGGAAGCCTATCAGACGCGCGGCGGCGTGACCGTCACGCGCAGGCGTCGGCCGACGCCCTATGGCGATGCCATCTCCACCTATGTCGACAAGCTCGACGAGCGCCGTGGTGCCGTTTTCTCGTCCAACTACGAGTATCCGGGTCGTTACACCCGCTGGGACACGGCCATCGTCGATCCGCCGCTCGGCATCTCCTCCTTCGGTCGCAAGGTCTGGATCGAGGCCTATAACGGCCGCGGCGAAGCGCTGCTCACCATGATCGCCGAGGCGCTTGCCACCGTTGACGATCTGGCGCTCGGCGCCCGCACCGCGACCCGGCTGGATCTCGACGTCAAGCTGCCGTCACGCGTCTTCACCGAGGAAGAGCGCTCGAAGATGCCGACGGTCTTCACCGTGCTGCGCGCGATCACGGCGCTGTTCTACTCGGAGGAAGATTCCGCGATCGGCCTGTTCGGCGCCTTCGGCTATGATTTGGCCTTCCAGTTTGATGCCATCGACCTGAAGCTTGTCCGCCCCGATGACCAGCGCGACATGGTGCTCTTCCTGCCCGACGAGATCCTCGTCGTTGACCACTATTCCGCCAAGGCCTGGATCGACCGCTATGACTTCACCAAGGGTGACGTCACCACCGTCGGCCAGTCGGAAGAGATCGCGCCGGAGCCCTTCGTGCATACCGACACGATCCCGCCGCGCGGCGATCATCGTCCCGGCGAATATGCCGAGCTGGTCACCAAGGCCAAGGAAAGCTTCCGCAAGGGCGACCTGTTTGAGGTGGTTCCTGGCCAGAAATTCATGGAACGCTGCGATTCAAAGCCGTCGCAGATCTCCAAGCGGCTGAAGGAAATCAATCCCTCGCCCTATTCCTTCTTCATCAACCTCGGCCATCAGGAATACCTCGTCGGCGCATCGCCGGAGATGTTCGTGCGCGTCAATGGTCGCCGCATCGAGACCTGCCCGATCTCCGGCACGATCCGCCGCGGCGCCGACCCGATCGAGGATTCGGCACAGATCCTGAAGCTTCTCAACTCCAAGAAGGACGAGAGCGAGCTCACCATGTGCTCGGACGTTGACCGCAACGACAAGTCCCGCGTCTGCGAGCCGGGCTCGGTCAAGGTCATCGGTCGCCGCCAGATTGAGATGTATTCGCGCCTCATCCACACGGTGGACCACATTGAAGGGCGGCTCCGAGACGGCATGGACGCCTTCGACGGCTTCCTCAGCCATGCCTGGGCGGTCACCGTGACCGGTGCACCGAAGCTCTGGGCGATGCGCTTCATCGAAAAGCACGAGAAGAGCCCGCGCGCCTGGTATGGTGGTGCCATCGGCATGGTCGGCTTCAACGGCGACATGAACACGGGGCTGACGCTCCGCACCGTGCGCATCAAGGACGGCATTGCCGAAGTGCGCGCCGGTGCCACGCTTTTGAACGACAGCGACCCGCAGGAAGAAGAAGCCGAAACCGAACTGAAGGCCTCCGCCATGATTGCAGCGATCCGTGACGCCAAGAGCGGCAGTGATGCTTCCTCCAAGCGCGGCGTGGCCCGGGTGGGCGAGGGCGTCAACATCCTGCTCGTCGACCACGAAGATTCATTCGTCCATACGCTGGCGAACTACTTCCGCCAGACGGGCGCGACCGTGAATACGGTGCGCACGCCGGTGCCGGAAGAGATCTTCGACAGACTGAAGCCCGATCTCGTCGTGCTCTCGCCCGGTCCGGGATCACCGACGGATTTCGATTGCAAGGCGACGATCAAGAAGGCCCGCGCCCGCGAACTGCCAATTTTCGGCGTTTGCCTCGGTCTCCAGGCGCTCGCCGAAGCCTATGGCGGGGAACTGCGCCAACTGGCCGTTCCTATGCATGGCAAGCCGTCGCGCATCCGCGTGCTCGAACCTGGCCTCGTCTTCTCAGGGCTCGGCAAGGAGGTGACGGTCGGTCGCTACCACTCGATCTTCGCGGATCCGGCAACGCTTCCGCGTGAATTCATGATCACGGCCGAAAGCGAAGACGGCACGATCATGGGCATCGAGCACGCCAAGGAACCGGTCGCTGCCGTCCAGTTCCACCCGGAATCGATCATGACACTCGGCGGCGAAGCCGGCATGCGGATGATCGAGAATGTGGTCGCGCATCTGGCAAAACGGGCGAAGGTGCAGGCGGCTTGAGGGGTTGAGGCGGGGCGCGGCTGGAAACGGTCGCGCCTATCGGCTCAGATATCCTCCTGCCAATCTTCCCGACCATGGCGAACACGAACGATCAGCACGCCGCCGCCGTCTTCAGTCAGGTAAATCACCAAGTGTGCTCAATAGCGCTGAACCCGGACCGGCGGCGATAACTCGGTTCTCTGTCGGGCCATCTCAGGTTTCGATGCGATCAGCTCGAAAAGCTCGAATAGGCCGTTGTGATAGGTTTGGGCTTGCCGAATGCCCCAGGTGCGGATGCCGATCTCGGCAATCTCGATGATGTCGGCTTCTGCTTCGCGTGTCAGCCGATAGGTCATGCTCAGCCGCTGCCCGCGGTCCTTGCTTGCTGTCTGGCGGCTTCGAATAGCTCACCGGCTGTCCGGTCACCCACGCCACTTGCCAAACCGGCGTTTACCGCTGTCTGCATGGCCGCAATCTTCGCCGACCGTTCTTGGTCCCGGCGGATCAGATCCGAAACGTATTCGCTGGAATCGGCGTATTCACCGCTTTGCGTCTTGCGACTGATCCACTCTGTCAGATTGTCAGGGATCGCGATGGTGATCGTTGACATGGTCGTCTCCGTGTCTTTCAGGCCTGAGTATCCCCAAAGCATCCCAGACTCTGCAAGGCTCCTCCGGTGGGTCGGTTTTTGACGCAGCCTCGATGTCTCGGTTGATGGTGCCGCGCTCCGTTTCGAACATTGTGTTGCGACGTCGGATAGGTAGATATCGAAAACCTGCCCGTTTTCATCCCCCCAATCAGGCCGCACGTTGAACTGGTTACGCGGCTCTCGGCTCGATCCGCTTCAATTCGTCCTCGATCTCGCGCCGCCGCTGCATGAGGTCGTAATCTGCCTGCAGTCCGAGGAAGAAACCTTCGGAGACGCCGAAATAGCGCGCCAGCCGTAGATCGGTGTCTGCGGTCAGCGAACGCTTGCCGAGCACGATTTCGTTGATGCGGCGAGGGGGCACGTTCACGGCGCGCGCCAGGGCGTTCTGGCTCAACCCCATCGGCTTCAGGAAATCTTCGAGCAGGATGTCCCCCGGACTTGGGTTGGGCAAAAGGTCAGTCATGATAGTCGACGATCCCGACATCGGTTGGTCCTCCGTCATTCCAGGTGAAGCAAATGCGCCATTGGTCGTTGATCCGGATGCTGTGCTGGCCGAGCCGATTGCCCTTCAATGCTTCCAGCCGGTTTCCTGGCGGCACGCGGAGGTCATTGAGACTCCGTGCACTGTTCATCAGGCGCAGTTTCCTAAGCGCCGCAGCCTGTATGTCCGGCGGAAGTTTTCGGCTTCGCTGACCGGACCAGATGCGTTGCGTCTCTGCATCCGCGAAACTCTGGATAATGGTCGAATGTAACGCGGCGCGTTATGACCCGCAAGAGGGCTTTGGCTTGCGCCATCACCCGCCCTCGTCGAATAATGATAAAAACTCTCAAGATATTTTCTTCCCCCTGAAAAATCCTGCTGACCCGATCGTTTTTCCGTTGGCAGCCTGCGTCTGAGCCGGTGCTCTCAATGCTCATGGTCCCGTCGTTGGACGGCTTCAGTGAGTGTTGAACCCGGCAAAAAGGTCGCTCGCGCGCAGCCTCGGTTCGAGGACTGCGCTTTGCGGCAAGGCTTGGACGCTGCTGATCGTGTTTTGGTAACAGGGGACTTTTTATGCACATGTCGAGGGGAACTCACACGCGAAGCCTTAAGGCGCGCAGGCGGAGCATTGTTGCAGGCGTTTCGCTTCTGGCGATCTCGGTCGTGTCGGCGCATGGCCAGGATGCGACCAGCGAAGACGGCGTCACGGAGATCGGTGATACACGGCTTGCGCCGATCGTGGTGACCGACACCGCAACAGGGCAGACGCCGGCCACGGGAACGGTCGGCCAGCCGCCCGAAGCCTATGCCGGCAGTCAGGTGGCCAAGGGTGCCCGCCTCGGTTCGCTCGGCAACCGTTCTGTCATGGAGACGCCGTTCAGCATCACGGCCTATACGGCAAAGCTGATCCGCGACCAGCAGGCGCGCACGGTCGCCGACATCACGCTCAACGACCCCTCCGTGCGCTCGGATGCGCCTGCTTTCAGCGAGCGCGATTCCTTCTTCATTCGCGGTTTCTCGGTGGTCAATCTAGACGTGCTCTATGATGGGCTGCCCTATATCGCCAATCCCCGTCGCAGCTACCTTGAAGGCATCGAGCGGGTCGAGGTTCTGAAAGGTCCGACTGCCTTCGTCAACGGCGGCATCGGCCGTGTCGGCGGTACCATCAATCTCATCCCCAAGCGCGCCGGCGACGAGCCGCTGACCCGCCTGACAACCACCTATATCAGCGATGGCCAGTTCTGGAACCATCTCGATGTCGGTCGCCGCTATGGCCCGGCCGGCGAATGGGGCATCCGCGCCAATGGCTCCTACCGCTTTGGCGATACCGCCATGGACAATAACGAGATCAAGGTCGGCGTTGCCTCGCTCGGTCTCGACTACGAGGGTGAGGACGTGCGTGCCTCGTTCGATCTCAGCCATTCCGACCAGAAGATCGATGCGCCGACATCGCTGTTCAATGCGGCGGCCTCCGGCATTGCGATCCCCGATGCTCCCGATGGCCGCATCAATACGGCGAGCCCCTTCGAATATCACGACAGCACCCACAGCATGGCGGCTGCCCGTGTCGAATATGATCTGCTCGACAACACGACGCTGTATGCTGCCGTGGGCGCCAGCCGCTATCGCGAGGACTTCCTGACCTCGTCCTATACGATCAACAATCTGAACGGCAACGCGACCTCGGAACTCGCGATCCAGCCGCAGCAGATCGACGGCTATTCCGGGGAAATCGGCATTCGTTCCGAATTCGAGACAGGCCCGATCAACCACAAGGTCAATCTCTCGGTGCAGAAGAGCCTCAACGAGAACCATCGTGGCGGCTTTGCGCCGGGTGCGCTCGGGCTTCCCGGATCCTATGCGACCAACATCTACAACCCGAGCTACCTGCCCGGTAGCGCCGTGAGCAGTCTCAATCTGCCGACATCGGACAATCTGCCGCTGTTTGCGGACCTATTGTCCACCAGCATCGCGTTTTCGGACACGCTGGGCTTCTTCGACGAGCGTCTCGAAGTCACGCTCGGTGGCCGCTACCAGGAAATGCGCCAGAGGGGCTTCAACACCCGACCCGATCGCGGGACGGTCGGCGTCCAGAACTACTACTATGACGAGGCCCGTTTCAGCCCGGCCGTCGCCGCCAATCTGCGCCTGATGGACGGGCTCTCGCTCTATGCCAACTATGTCGAGGCGCTGACGGAAGGGGCGATTGCCCCGGCCACCGCCGCCAATGCCAACGAGGTGTTCCAGCCCTTCGTCAACGAGCAGAAGGAAATCGGCTTCAAGTACGATCTCGGCAGTGTTGCATTTACTGCCGCCCTGTTCGAGATCCGTCAGGCCAGCGGCTATACCACGGCTGCCACGAACATCTATTCGGTTGACGGTCTGCAGGTGAACCGCGGCATCGAACTCTCCGCCTTCGGCGAGCCGATCGACGGCCTGCGTCTGCTGGGTGGTGTCACCTTCCTCGATGCGGAACTGGCAAGAACCCGCAATGGCACCTTCGACGGCAACGACGCCCCTGGCGTGCCGAAGACGATGGTCAGCCTTTACGGCGAGTATGACCTGCCATCGATCGAGAACCTGACGCTCACCGGTCGCCTCGTCTACAGTGGCAATACCTTCTACGACCAGGCCAATACGCAGAAGGTCGATGGCTGGATCCGCGTCGATCTCGGTGCGCGCTACAAGGTCGAACGCGAGAACGGCAAGCCGATCGAAATTCGGGCGAATGTCGAGAACGTCTTCAACGAGAACTACTGGGCCTCATCCGCGCGTGGTTTCCTCGCGGCCGGCGCACCCCGGACATTCATGCTCTCCGCCTCCTTCGATTTCTAAGCTTTGGTAGCATCCTGACGAAAGAATTGGCCGCGTCTTTCACGGCGCGGCCTTTCGGTTCTGTGCAGAGGGCATCTCCTGCCTTGACCTTTCTTCAACCCTTGGGCATTACGCTCACACTTCAACGAACCGCCCGCTTTGCCGGGCGGTTTTGTCGTTTCTGGAATTGCGTCTGCAATTCACTCGCATCTGCAGGGAAAAGGCCATGGTGGCTGACAACAACACTTTCGTTCGGCGGCTTGCTCTCTTCGGCATTCCGCTAGCCTTCGGGGTCATGGGGCTCAAGCTCTGCGCCTGGTGGGTGACGGGTTCGGTTGCGCTCTTGTCCGATGCGCTCGAATCCACAGTCAACGTCATTGCCGCCTTCCTTGCCTATTTCGTCATCCGCTATGCGCAGAAGCCGGCGGATGACGATCATCCCTATGGCCACCACAAGGCGGAATATCTCTCGGCCGTTCTCGAGGGCGTGCTGATCGTGGTCGCGGCACTGCTCATCATTCGCGAGGCGATACCGGCCCTTCAGAACCCGACCTTGCCCGATGCGCCCTTCCTTGGGCTCGCGATCAATGGCCTTGCAGCCGTCATCAATGCCGCCTGGGCAACCCTCCTGATCCGGGTTGGCAGAAGCCACCGTTCCCCGGCGCTGTCGGCCGATGGCCAGCACATCATGTCCGATGTCGTCACCTCTGCCGGTGTTATCGTCGGTCTCCTGCTGGTGCTGGCGACTGGCTATGCGATCCTTGATCCGGTGCTTGCGATCCTCGTTGCGCTCAACATCATCTGGCAGGGCTGGAAGGTGATCGCGCAATCCGTCGCCGGGTTGATGGATGTCGCCGTTTCCCCTGAGGAATCCGAGGCGATCCGGCAGGCGATCAAGGAGAATTCGGAAGGGTCGCTGGGCGTTCATTATCTGCGCTCGCGCCGGGCAGGGGCCGCGACCTTCGTCGCCTTCGATCTGGTGGTGCCCTCGAAGATGAGCGTGCGCGACGCGCATGTGATCTGTGACCGGCTGGAAATGGCCGTGCACAAAGCGGTACCCGGCACGCGCGTTACCATTCACGTTGAACCCGAAAACGAAATGGCGCATGGCGCCGGCATCGAACTCGGGCGTTAATTTCAAAGGATCCCATCATGAGCAAGACCGATACTTCAGGGCTGACCCAGCTCGGTCAGAGCGTCGATGCCCCGACCAGCCCCGAGACTGCCGTTCTCGAGCGCGTGCCGAACGGCAATGCCGGCACTGACTATGTCGTGCGCTTCACAGCACCTGAATTCACCTCGCTCTGCCCGATGACCGGCCAGCCTGACTTTGCGCACATCGTCATCGACTACATCCCCGGCGACTGGCTGGTGGAATCGAAGTCGCTCAAGCTCTTCCTCTTCGCCTTCCGCAATCACGGAGCCTTCCACGAGGATTGTTCGGTCTATATCGCCAAGCGCCTCGTCGAACTTCTGGACCCCAAGTGGCTCCGTATCGGTGCCTACTGGTATCCCCGCGGCGGCATTCCAATCGATGTCTTTTGGCAGACCGGCGAGCCGCCAAAAGGCGTCTGGCTCCCCGAACAGGGCGTCGCCACCTATCGCGGTCGGGGCTAATGGCAAAGGCTTTGGGTGACTTCGGTCTCCCGAAGCGCTAGCTTCCGGACCATCGCATGCGTACCGGAGGCCTTCATGCCGAAATTTCTTGCCGTCTACACGATGAAGCACGAAGACTTCGCGCGTTTCCGCAGCCTGCCGAAGAGCGAGCAGGATGCGATCGATGCCGAGGGCATTCCGAAGTGGATGGCCTGGGAAGCGCGCAACTCTGCCGCCATCGTCAATCGGGGCGGGATGGTGGGCAAGACGACGCGGGTCACCAAGCATGGCATAGCCCCGGCGACAAATGGGATCTGTGGCTATCTGATCGTCGAGGCGGAAACGGCAGAGGCGGCGGCCCGGCTTTTCGAAGACCATCCGCATATCACCGTTTTTCCAGGTGATGGCGTCGATATCATGCCCTTCGTCACCGATCCTCCGGAGTGAGGCCAGCCTCTTAGTTAGTGCTGTCAGCACACTTACCTGTACACGGCGGGCCAAGCTGCCGCCGTTCGCATCTGCGCGTCTTGGAGCGGGTCGGGATCAGCCCAAGACGATCAGAGCGTCGCGGGCGTTACCAGACCAAGCCTGCTGTATCCCTCTTGCTCGCTGAGCCAGAGCGTCCGGATATTCGGTCTCGCCGATCATAGCCCGGTGAGGGGCTGCCAAATACTCGCGAGCGGTTTGCAAAGGTCCACGGAAAGTGCCTTGCGGACCGACGCGGAGAGTGTGCGTCTACGTCCCATAGGCAGCTGACCTTGGCGTGAAGTATTTGTGACAAATACTTGAAGACTGGTCGGCTACCCTCTCGGGCGAGCGCGCACGCGGCCAAATGCCTGCCATCTGCCAGGCCAAATTTGGGGAGTTTTGCCAAGATGACGGTCGCCTCTGCAACCATTGGTATTCAAACGTTTGATTCGAAACTGGTTTTCTAGCCTCTACTAGTCTTATTAATCATCCCTAATTATGTGTTAATAAAGTATTGACCAAAGCAAACGATGTGTGGTTCTATTCCTGCGGACAGGTTGTCTCTTTGCCTTCAGTATTGCTCCGCATATATAGCAATAAATTGATATCTTTTGCGGCGTTTGCGACGGCTTTGAGCCGCCTGGCTTCGATGCCATGTCAACAGGCATGGCATTGAATTGTCACCGTGAATCTTGGGTGACTTGATAGAGTCCAATTTATACATGGGGATTCTCCAGAATAGTCTGGAGGGTAGTAAGCTCTGTTGTCTTGTACGGCCTAATCTCTGCCTGAGGTGGTTGAGTACGGATTGAAATCGGGGCGATAGGTAAAAACAGAGGAGAGAGACTATGAAAACTATTCTCGCAGCTTCGGTCATTGCATTGATGGCCAGTTCCGCAATGGCGCGTGGCTGGGGCCCACCGCCGCCGCCGCCACCGGTTCCGGCGCCTGAGATCAACATGAATCAGGTTTTCCAGGGCATCCAGGCGGCGCTGAACAAGATTGAGGGGGGCGAAGACGTCAGCGACATCAATCAGACGGCTCTGAATGCTGCCAACCTGATCAACCTTCCTGATGAAGAACTCGATGTTGTCACCCAGGCTGCAGCTGGTGCGCAGCTGGCAGCCAACTACGTGAACTTCTCGGAAGACCTGTCGGAGGTCACGCAGTCGGCAACGAACGTTCTGAACTCGCTCACCGTCGAGTCTGTGACGGGTTCGATCACGCAGACGACGACGGCCGGTCAGGCCGCGTTGAATGCCGTTGAGGGCGTCGGTTCCTATGGCTGGAAGCATGGCAAGGGCGGTTACGGCAGCGATGATATCTATGATGTCACGCAGACGGCGCTCAATGCTGCCAACCTGGTCTCGCTCGGCAGCGTCAGTGACGATCTGAACATTGTTCAGACCTTCACCACCGGCCAGCTCGCCGCAAACTATGTCGGTGCGCTCGACAACGTATCGAAGATTACCCAGAGCGCCACGAACGTCGCCAATTCGATCGGTGCGATCACCACCAGCGAGTGACGTGTTTGGATGGGGGCGGGTGTTCACTCGCCCCCATTTCTTTCCAACAGTTGTCTGAGGGGGTCCGGTTCATGACGAGCCGGGATGCGTGTCTTCATGTTCCGGAGTTTGCGAGTTTCCCTCGCAGTTGCCTGTGGGCTCGCCATTGTGGTGCCCGGCTTTCCGGCCGCGGAACCACTGGAGCCGTGGGGTGCTAGCGAGGTTGAGCGCTCAACCCAGATCGTTCAGCGTTTCGTGGGTCGTCAGGATGCGACGCAGGTGCTGAACTGGACGGCGCCGTCATCGGCGGTTGGGGTTCGGCAGACGGCCAGCAATTCGGGCAATCTTGTCAATATTAACGACAGGGCGCTGAAAAGCGTGCGTCAGGATTTTGACGGAAGCCAGCTTTCACTGAATGAGATCGTGCTGAACACCGTTGCCGCGCTCGAGTCGATCGAGCAGGATGCCTCCAATATCGGCAATGCCGTGATCGGCGGCGACATCGGCAATGTCGAGCAATACTTCGCCGACGGTTCCGTACAGCACGCGATGAACCATCTGATCTTGCCTGAACTGCCTGGCACGGTGCGCCAGGTCGGCCTCAATACTATGAATCTTGTTTTTTCCGAACAGTCGGTGGCGCTGAGTTCACAGAACTTCACGAAGCAGGCCGAGCAGGTCGTTGACAACAGGCTCAATGTTACCGGGGCCGGGGGCGGCGGAGCGATTGTCCAGGAGGGGACCAATCTCGGCAATATCATCATCGCACGCAATGTCGATGAGGTGGTGCGCGACTTCTCGGGTGATCAGATCATCAACAATGTCGTGACACTGCAGAATGGCGCGCGCTGGGGCTCAATCAGTCAGAATGGCATCAACATCGCCAACTATATCGAGGCCGAGAGCATCGGATATCTCCGCCAGACCTCGAGCAACGGTCGGCAGATCGTCAACAACCGGGTCGAGCAGATGACCCTTGATGGTTTGACGCAGACGATCACCTCACCGAACATCACCCAGAGTTCGAACAATTATGTCAATGTGATCGTGCTCAAGAAGACGCTGCCGGATGGTGCGTCGCAAGTTGTCGACGTGATGCAGAAAGCGGAATATGGGCAGGCCGTCCAGGGCGCCAATGGTGGCGCCGTCTCGCAGACCGGGAACGCGGTCGAGATAGAGCGCTGATCGCCTCATTGCTGCGCGTTCAGGCGGTAATCCGATCCTATCGGTGACATCAATAGTCCGCGCAAGCCGGATCCTCGCACCATTGCGGGAAATCGATCCATGGTGCGTCAGGCCATTGTGCCGGCTTCGTCTCCATATAGGAGGCGGCCGCACGTATGTAGTTATTCTGCGCCTTCACCAGTTTTGTCGAGCAGATATAGGCGGCGTGTTGCTTGATCAGCTTGCCGATACTGTCCTTCGCGTTCTGATCCACGGTATTCGGCACCGGCTGGTTGAGGGCCGTGAAGTAGGCGTCTATCCCGGTCATCAAACTCTCTGGCGAGCCGCGGACGTAGGTTTCGCAGGTCGCGCCGGTTCGCTTCAGCTCCACCATGGCACGCACCATGGTCTCCACTGCGTTCGTTTCGGACGCTGCCGGTGAGGCCCCAAGGGCCACTGCAAGTGTCAGATATGCAACATTACGCATCGGAATCGCCTATACAATCGCTTGTCGTTTCGAGAGTCTTGCTTCATCTATCTTCTATTGTCCAGTCTTGTGAGTCGTGCGTCCGTTGTTGCAGAGATGTGTTGTCTTTAAGCAACGAATTTGCGGTCACATCACTGATGTGTTGTTTTTTCTGTAGATTTCCGCTGTCTCTCGGTAGCTTTAGTGCTATCCAAACCCTTGGTTATTGGGTGGAACGAGATACGTAACCTATAAAATTATGGGGGTTTCCATGGTCAATTCTCGGCATGTCGCCTGGCTTCTTGCGCTCGGGCTCATATGCCCTGGCGCTGCCGTCGCGAATGGCCTCGGCGAGGATCGTCCCTACCAGTTTCGAACACCCAACGAACGCCAGGTGCTTCTCAATCTGGAGCGCACGCGCCTCGAACTTCAAGGCGAATTCCCGGCGACCGGTGTCGGGTCGGCGGCCGGTCTTGGTACCCAGCAGACCGGCAATGCCACGACCATCACGATCAATGGATCCGGAAATACGATTACTGTCGATCAGGACAATTCCGGTGATCAGACGATCACCCAGACCGACAGCAACAATTCCATCCTGAACAATTGAGGCTTGGGGCATGACTTTTGGAAAATTCTGCAGCCTCCTGCTTGCTCCCGTCCTGTTGCTCGCTGGATGCCAGTCGCAGACGGCCGAGAAGGCCCCGAAGGAGCCGTTCCTCGGGCCCGTTCCGATTGCGACGCGCACGCCGGTCGACGCGGCGCTTGAATGCCTGAGCAAGACGCCCGAGGTTCAGCGCTATCCGCGCATGTTTGCCGTTCACGTCATCACCGACCAGACCGGTCGCTATTCGTCCGAAGAAGCCGGCAATTACCTGCCGCGCGACAGCGCCGGCATGATGGTCTCGCTGCTGCAGAAGGCAGGCGTGAAGCAGGTGAACCGTTCGAATACGGCCGTTTCCGAATGGGAGATTGCCCGCGCCCGGGAGCAAATCCTGGGCGACGGCGGCAATGTCGTTGTCGGCGACGAGAGCCTGCCGTTCCGTCCGCTCGTCAAGGGTGCGCTTCGCGGCTCCGATTATGTCATCGATGGTGTAATCACACAGCTCGACTTCAATACCTATTCAGGCGGCATCGAGGCAACCGTGGGTGGCGGCGGCGGTGGCGCCCGTCGGTTCGCCGTGACGGCGGCCGTCGACATCCGGGTCACCGACACCAAGTCGACGCGCATCGTCAAGGCAAAGTCCTATTCGAAGCAGGCCGTCGGACGCGAAGTCTTCGCCTCCGTCTTCCGCTTCTTCTCCGACGAATTGTTCGACATCAAGATCGGCACGAAGTCGCAGGAAGGCTTGCAGGCCGCGGTTCGCTGGACACTCGCCGATGCAACCTATGATCTGGTCAAGGAGTTGACCGGCCACAAGGGTGCCTGCGACGTCTATCTGCCCAAGGCGTCCCAGGACGATCGGGCCGAGACGACAGTGGTTGCCTCGGCCAATTGAGCCCTGTCTGACTGCATTGGGAATTGTGGCGCTGCGGCACCGTACTTCATGCCCCGACAGTCAAACCTTTCAGTTGTTTTTGTTCAATGTTTCCGCCTGATGCGTGCATGACGCCCGCGCGTCTTCACTTCTCCACACCGAGCACTTCCGCGCAGCGCGATAGGCTGAAGCCGTCGCCATCGGTGTCGTTGCTGGCACGAATGCTGGTGATAGCACCTGCAGAGTCACTGTTGATCTGCAACTCACAGAAGAGTTGCTGATATTGCGGCGGCGTGATCATCTCGGGTTCCCAGAACGGGTCGCGGGTCATCACGCGTGTCTGGGTCACGACCGTCTGACCGGATCCGTCGGTGCGGGTTTCCGTCCGCACGATGGTGCGGTCGGGTTCCGGGCTCGAATAGGTTGGCGGGATGTAGCGTGTCTTGTCGCCGCCGCGCCAAGTATAGATCTTGCCGGACGATAGTGGATATTCGCTCTCCGGCGGACCATAGGCTGCAAAGAAGCGCTCGACAGGCTGGCCGATCCAGCGTGACTGCAGGGCGCGATTGGCATCCTCTGTCGTCGTGCAACCGGCAAGCAACGAAAGCGGAAGAAGAAAAGCGGCGATCAGGTCTCGGGCGGGGCGCATCTGGTTCTCGCAAGACTGCTACGTGTTGAGGTCTTCAGTCGTAATGCGTCGGTGCCATGGCCCGCAAGGTGGTGTGGTGGCCTGTCGGGCAGAAGTCCTGGTCCAATCCTGGTCGTTTTCACCTGATCGGGCTGGACCGCCTGCGTGTTCCAAGGCTAGCTTTTCCTGCAGACATAGGGTTTGAGGTGCAAGTGGATGATGACACTGCATTACAGTCGCAATCCCAATCCACGGCTTGCCGTTGCGGTTGCCCGTCATCTGAGCGCGCCGATCGAGTTTGTCTTTGCAGCACCTTTCGCGCCGGGACAGACAGAGCGCTATCGGTCGCTCAATCCTAGCCTCACCATTCCGATCCTCGAAGAGGAGGGGAGGCGCAGCCTGTGGGAGGCCGATGCGATTGCCTGCCGGCTGTCACGGCTCTCCGGAACAGGCTTCTGGCGGACGGATGAGGACGAACCGGACATGATCCGCTGGCTGAGCTGGGGCAAGGCGAATTTCGTTCGCGCCTGCGACATGGTGCATTTCGAATATGGGACCAAACAACGTTACCGGATCGGCCCCGTCGATACGGCAAAGGTAGAGGAGGGGCTCGAGAGCTTTCGACGGTCGGCCGTCATTCTGGAGGTCGAACTTGGGGCGCGTCCCTTCCTGCTCGACAGCGGCCTTTCTTATGCGGATTTTCGCATGGCGAGCTTCCTGCCTTTCAATGACGTTGCAGGGTTGCCGCTCACGGACTACCCAGCCGTCTTGGCCTGGTGCCAGCGGCTGGAGGCCTTAGCCGCCTGGGCCGACCCCTTCGCTGGTCTGAACGCACCCCTGCTTCCCCCCGCACCGCTCGCCTCGGAAAGACTGGCGGCGTCCCGGCCGGAACCCACGTGCTGAACGGCGGTTCGGCTTGTCTCGTGACAGGGTCTTCCCATATCAGGGCAAAGCCCAACACATGTCCGCTCCTCTGCGGACAAGGAGTGCCATCTTGTTTTCCTTCGACAACAGTTATGCCCGCCTGCCGCAGACCTTTCACCGGCCGGCCAGACCCGCCGCCGCGTCGGCCCCGAAGTTGATCCGCTTCAACAAGGACTTGGCCGATCAACTCGGCCTCGATGTTGCCGACGCCGATGAGGCGCGGCTTGCGCAGATCTTTGGCGGGCAGGTGATTCCGGTTGGCGCAGAGCCTTTGGCCCAGGCCTATGCCGGTCACCAGTTCGGCCACTTCAATCCGCAACTCGGCGATGGGCGCGCGCTGTTGCTCGGTGAAGTCATCGACCGTGCGGGCAGACGGCGCGACATCCAGCTCAAGGGCTCGGGCCCGACTGCCTTCTCGCGCAATGGCGACGGCATGGCAGCGCTCGGTCCCGTCTTGCGCGAATATATTGTCTCGGAAGCCTTCGCTGCGCTTGGTGTTCCGGCCACGCGTGCGCTCGCCGCGGTCGCAACTGGCGAACAGGTGGTGCGCGAGACCATGCTGCCCGGTGCCGTGTTCACCCGGGTCGCTTCGAGCCATATCCGCGTCGGCACCTTCCAGTTTTTTGCTGCTCAGGGCGACGAGGAATCGGTGAAGACGCTCGCGGATCACGTCATCGACAGGCATTATCCTGAGGCGCGGGACGCGGACAATCCTTACCTCGCCATGCTCTCCCTGGTTGCCGAACGTCAGGCAGGACTGATTGCCCATTGGCTTTCGATCGGCTTCATCCATGGGGTGATGAACACCGACAATATGGCGATTTCGGGCGAGACCATCGATTTCGGCCCTTGTGCCTTCCTCGATGAGTATGATCCCCGCAAGGTGTTTTCCTCGATCGACCAGCGCGGCCGCTATGCTTATGCCAACCAGCCTGGGATAGGTCAGTGGAACATAGCTCGACTTGCCGAGTGCCTGTTGCCGCTCCTTGATGCAGACGAGGAGAAGGCGATCGAAGCGGCGAACGGCGTGCTGAAAACCTTCGGCGACGTCTTCCAGGACGCCTGGCTCGCGCTCTTCAAGTCCAAGCTTGGTCTTGCGGGCGAGGGGGTGGATGACAGGCCGCTGATCACCGATTTCCTCGAAATGATGCATCAGGGCGGAGCGGATTTCACGCTGACTTTCCGAACCCTGTCGAAGGTCGCTGGCGGAGCGGCCGTCGAGACATTGCTCGAACTTTTTCAGGTGCCACCGCCCGGCCTGTCCGACTGGCTCACCCGCTGGCGGGCCCGCATCGGTGATGATCGCACGGCAGACAAGCGGCAGACGGAGATGGAGGCGGTCAACCCGGCGCTGATCGCCCGCAACCACCGGATTGAAGAAGCGATCGCCGCTGCCATTTATGGCGACTTCTCCCTCTTTCACCGGCTGGTCGACGCGCTTGCCAATCCTTACGCGGAGGATCCCGGCACTGCGGATCTGCGCGTGCCACCAACGCCAGACGAGCGGGTCACGCGGACTTTCTGCGGGACCTGAGTTGCTTCTCACGGCGGCGACTGACGCGCAGCACGAAAAAAGGCGCCCCTTGCGAGGCGCCTTTTCTCATGTGTAACGGATGCGACCGATCAGATTGCCGAAGGCTGCAGCGTCATCGAGGTGCCAGTGGCTGCAATGTTCAGGCCGATCTGGCCGGAAATGCTGACAGGCTGCAGGTGGATCGAGCCGGAGGTGCCGCCGAACAGCACATTGGCTCCGACGCCAGCACCCACGGTTGCTTCCGCGGTCGCGCCGCCATAGAGGCCGCCGAGCGAGCCCTTGTGGTAACCGGCGGTCGGGGCGAATACGGCCCAGATCACCCGGCTCTGCGTTGTGAAGCCGAGGTCGACGCCAAACTTCTTGATAGAGCCTGTGTAGGTGTCGAGTGGCTCGCCGTCGATGACGGAGGTGAAGGCGCAATCGGCAGTCTTTGCAGAACCGAGGACGTAGCCGAAGCCGCCGCCGATCTGGCAATCCAGGTAGCCGATGCGCACACCGCCGACACGGTCGCTTTCAACGACGACCGGGGCGGGGGCCGCTGCGGTCATGTCTGCGGCGGCGGTGACGCCGGCCGAGGTGAGGACGGGGAGGGCGGCGAGGGTGAGCGTAACGAATTTTTTCATGGGATTTCTCCTTCCATGTTCGGCTGCCGGGTGCGGGATGGCCGTTTGCGGCTTCTCAGGCAGCAGGGAACAACGCCTATCGGCAAAGATTGATCCAACTGAGGCTGAAGATAGGCGGCAAGATGGCGATCCACCGGCTTATCGGCCTAAGGGGAAACGGCGCGGCGGCCGGCTGCCCTCACCGGAACATTTGTCCTGTTCGGCGCTTGTGAAGGACACCCAAGCCGGAGGCATCCCATGACGCTCACCCTTCCCGAACTCGCCAAGAAGATGCAGAAGATCGACTTCTGCATGATGATCACCAAGTCAGAATTTGGCGCCATCGCCAGCCGACCGATGAGCAACAATGGCGATGTCGAATATGACGGCGACAGCTACTTCTTTTCTTACACCGACACCCGCAAGGTGCGCGAACTGACGGCCGATCCGAGCGTGTCGCTCACCTTCACAGCGCCGCCCAGCCTGCTCGGCAAGCCTGGCATCTTTGTTGCCGTCGAAGGGCGCGGCAGCCTTATTGCCGACAAGGCCGTCTTTGAAGCCCATTGGACCAAGGACCTGGATCGTTGGTTCCCAGAGGGCATCGACACGCCCGGCATCGTCATGATCAAGGTGCATGCCGAGAGTATCCAGTATTGGGATGGCGAGGACAATGGCGTGATCCGCGTCTGATTTTCACCTTCGCCAAACAGCTTAAATGGGCGTCGACTGTTGTCGGCGCCCATTCTCGTTCCCGATGCGACATCGTTTACGCCCATCCCGCCGCGATCAGACGGATTTTGCGGTGCAAACGGGTCGTGGGTCTCTTGCAGAATGTCGCAGACAGGCTGCAATTGTCTTTGCCCGCCTCTTAAGATCGGCGCCACATCATCCACTCCCAGACATCAGGGTTCACAAGGCTATGGCAGAGTTTCCGACCAAGGCGAAAGTCGTCATCATCGGTCTAGGCGGCATCGTCGGCGCATCGATCGCGCATCATCTCATCGAGCGCGGCTGGGACGATATCGTCGGCATCGACAAGTCGGGCATTCCGACCGATATCGGCTCGACGGCCCACGCGTCTGACTTCTGCTACACCACGTCCCACGACTATCTCTCGGTCTGGACCACCCAGTATTCCATCGATTTCTTCGAAAAGATGGGCCATTATGCCCGCATCGGCGGTCTCGAAGTCGCCCGCACCGGCGACGACACCTGGATGGAAGAGATCAAGCGCAAGCTGTCCTCGGCCCGCGCCTTCGGCACCCGCGCGCACTACGTCTCGCCCGCCGAAATCAAGAAGCTCTTCCCGCTGATCGAGGAAGATCAGGTCATGGGCGGCATGTTCGATCCGGATGCCGGCCTCGTCGTGCCCCGCTCCCAGACCGTTGCCGGCAAGCTCGTCGATGCGGCTGAAAAGTCCGGCAAGCTCCAGATGTTCGGCAATACGCCGGCGAAGTCCCTGATCGTCGAGGGTGGCCGGATCAAGGGCGTCGTCACCCATCGCGGCACAATCATGGCCGATCATGTCGTCGTATGCGCCGGTCTCTGGGGCCGCCTAATCGCCGAAATGGTCGGCGAAGACCTGCCCGTCATGCCGGTCGATCACCCGCTCACGTTCTTCGGTCCGTATAACGAGTTCGAAGGCACGGGCAAGGATATCGGTTATCCGCTGCTGCGCGACCAGGGCAACTCCGCCTATATGCGCGACACCGGCGACCCGAAGACCACCGAAGGCGGCCAGATCGAATGGGGCTATTATGAGCAGCACAATCCGCGCATGTGCCATCCGCGCGAGCTCCTCGAAAAGCACGAGGCGCGGCTTTCGCCCTCGCAGCGCGACCTCGACATGGAGCAGATCCTCGAGCCGCTCGAGCGCGCCATGGAACTTACCCCAATCCTCGGTGAACTCGGTTATAACGAAGGCCACAGCTTCAATGGTCTTCTCCAGGTCTCCGCTGCCGGCGGTCCGTCTTGCGGCGAAAGCCAGAAGGTACGCGGTCTCTGGTACTGCGTCGCCATTTGGGTCAAGGACGGCCCCGGCTACGGCAAGTTGATCGCCGACTGGATGACGGATGGTCGTACGGAAATCGACCACAACTCGATCGACTATGCCCGTTTCTATCCGCACCAGCTGACCGAAGACTTCATTGCCGGCCGCTGCTACGAGGCGGCCCAGAAGATCTACTTCCCCGCAGTTCACACCCGCGAACCCTATGCGTCCGGTCGCGGCGCCAAGCGCTCGCCGATGTATGAGCGCGAAGTCGAGCTCGGCGGCTATTTCATGGAGCTCGGCGGCTGGGAGCGTGCCCATGGCTATGCGGCCAACGAGCACCTGCTGGAGAAATATGCCGATCGCGTTCCGGTTCGTGAAAACGAATGGGATAACAGACACTTCTGGCGCGTTTCCAATGCCGAACATCTGGCGATGAGCGAGGATTGCGGCATCGTCAACTTGAGCCACTTCCACATGGTCGACATCGAAGGTCCTGATCATGTCGAGCTGCTCGAATGGCTCTGCGCCGCCAAGATCGGCGGCGACGCCAATATCGGCAAGGGCATCTACACCCACTTCCTCGACGACGAGGGCATGGTGCGCGCCGACTTCACCGTCTTCCGCCTTGCCGACCTCTGCCGCCTGGTCAACGGCGCCGATGCCGGCCCGCGCGACTTCCACTATATGAAGCGCGTCGCCCAGGATCGCGGCCTCGATGTCACCATCACCGATACGTCGGAGAAATACATCACCATCGGCATCTGGGGCCCGAATGCTCGCGCGACGCTGAAGAAGGCCGTCGCCGACCCTGCCGGCCTCGATCCGGAAAACTTCCCCTTCGCCGCGATCAAGCCGATCGAGATTGCCGGCAAGCATGTCACCGCCTTCCGCATCTCCTATGTCGGCGAGCAGGGCTGGGAACTGCATATGAAATATGAAGACGGCCTCGCCGTCTGGGATGCGCTGCGCGCCACCGGCGTCATGGCCTTCGGCGTCGAGACCTATGCCAATTCCCGCCGCATGGAAAAGAGCCTGCGCCTGCAGAATGCTGATCTTCTGACCCAGTACAACCTGATCGAAGCGGATCTGGCACGCCCCAAGGTCAAGGAAGCCGATTTCCGCGGCAAGGCCAAGCATCTCGAATACAAGGCCCGCGCCCAGCAGCCGGCCATGCTCTGCACGCTCGTGATGACCGACAATGTCGATAGCAAGGGCGTCGCCCGCTACCCCGTCGGCTCGATGCCGGTCGTCGACCCCGCGTCAGGCGAGGTCCTGATCGACGCGCTGGGCCGTCGCTCCTACACGACGTCGGTGGCGTATGGGCCGACGATCGGCAAGAACATTGCGCTTGCCTATCTGCCGGCGGAGTATTGCGAGGTCGGCCGGAAGCTGAATGTGGAATACTTCGCCGAGAGCTTCCCGGTCGAGGTGGCAGCAGTAGGCTATAAGCCGCTGTATGATCCGGAGAATTTGAAGCCGCGCAGCTGAGGGCAGGGCGGTTTGCTCAGTGGGTTATGGACCCGTCGGTCGAGAGGCCGGCGGGCTTTTTGTTGAGATTGGCTGACCATAGTTATCGCAACGCACCTTATGGGTTATATTGCAAACTGATCACCCCATTTAGTAAGTGCGGAGCGAGTGCAAGCATCATGCGCATTTCTGAGAAGCTTGAGCTAATCGACAAAATCGGCAGAGAGCTTCAATCGCGATACACTTATGGCGAAATCGACGCGTTCTTGGCTGAATTTGGCGTAACGCCGCCCACGCAGGTGAATTCAAACAGTAAATGGGTTTACTCTAAAGCCGCGTTAGGAGGACAAAATTCGGCTATCATTCTCCGCGTTGCATCGGAATTGGGCCTTGTCCCGGAGTCTGGCGTTATAAGTGAACAATTTATAGCTGAAAATGACCGGCCTCCGCGAAACTGGGAAGGGTCTGTTTCGTTCAGACTTTTCATAAGTCATGTGTCGGTCGATAAGTTGAAAGCTACACGTCTGAAAGAATGCTTGCTACCCTATTCGATCTCCGGCTTTGTCGCGCATGAAGACATTGCGCCAACCTTGGAGTGGCAGGGCGAGATCGAGAGAGGCCTTCGAACGATGGATGCCTTATTGGCAATCCACACTCCCGGTTTTTCCAAAAGCAATTGGTGTCAACAGGAAGTTGGTTTCGCTTTGGGGCGAGGTGTAAAAATCATTTCGCTGAAGATGGGAGAAGACCCAACCGGCTTCATTGGCAAGCATCAGGCACTTGCGCGACGGGACAGGGTTGCTGAAGAGATTGCCAAGGAGGTCGACGCAATCTTGTCTGCGGACACTCGCACTAGAGATGCGTTGAATCAAGCCAAAGGTCAGCTCTCTGAACGTCCAAGTCTCGTCGAAGGTACCGGATAGTGCGGATGGCCCTACCTCCCCCCATGCGGGGGAGGATGGAAAATCGAAGGCTTAGGCGAGCGCAAGCCGCCTAAACTTCAGATTTTCCAGGAGAGGGGCACGGTTCCGTTGGCGAACACTTTACCGGGCCCCCCTGTTGCGAGATCTCAAGGTTTGGCCCTGATCGAGCCAATTCCTGTCACAGCCTTCGCGCGGCGTCGCGCTCAGGCCTCCGTTCGCTGAAATCGATTCACTGGATCAATTTCTGGCCTTCGGCCACCGCTCCGAAGTCTCCCCCGCAAGGGGGGAGATAGAGCGTCGCGCAAGATGCCATTGCCCCTCATCCGCCTGCCGGCACCTTCTCCCCGCGAGCGGGGAGAAGGCCGAGACCTCAACCGCTTGCGCCTCCCTCTCCCCGCAAGCGGGGAGAGGGTAGGGTGAGGGGCAAAGCGACAAACTCGGCGCCAACCGCCGGAAAAAAGGGGTACGAATTCCAAAAAACCCCCAACAAAATCAACAAAACAAAGTTTTTTCATCCCCGCCCATTTCCACCCCCTTACCCTAATCCCCGTCCCGCCCTCGGATACACCTGACGATGCGATGTCAGGCGAGGCGGGGCCGGCGCCGGGGTGGAGGGTTGTCGCAGATCCAAATCCCCGGCCCGCTGCAACGGTCTCCCTCCGGACGAGGGGCTGGTAACGAAGGTGACGGGGTCGGATGCCCCACACCGGATACCCCGATCGGAAGGACGTTCCTTAGAGGCACACAGACAAGGCGCCCACGCCGTCGCGAACATCACCAGACGGCGGGGCGGATAAAACGGCGGGGATGATGGGCGATCGCAAATGATCCAACCCCCATCCCCCGGGCGAGGGTCCCGGTCGGAATGGTGCACCATCCGGCGGGAACCTCCCGGGCCACCGGCCAGGCTGAAGCGTCACTCCGTGTGACGCCAAGCCGGACCCGCGCCCGGTCAATCTTCGGTCCTCGGGTCAAGCCCGAGGATGACGAGGACCGTCGCCGCCTTGCCAGAGAGACGCATGCAGCGGGAATAGACGCCGAACGAGGCGCCGGAAGGAGCCACATACTACTACTTAGACAGGTTGCTTCTGGCGCCTCGTCCGATCCCTCGGGTCAAGCCCGAGGACAAGTTTCAAGCCACCCGGAGGACTAGCAGTCTGACCGGCGGCGAAGCATGCGGCGGCCTATCTCCCCCCTTTAGGGGGAGAACGGAAAATCGAAGGCTTAGGCGAGCGCAAGCCGCCTAAACTTCAGATTTTCCGAGAGAGGGGCCCAGTTTCGTGGGCACTCACCTTACCAAGCCCCCCTCTTGCGATTTCTGATGTTTGGCCCTGATCGGGCCAATTCATCGAAATCGCTTTCTCCCCCGCAAGGGGGGAGAAGACCCCCACCAAAAATCATTTGTTCTCCCTTGAACAAAGGAGCGTAAACTGCCCATCTTGAGATAGACAAAAAAAACGAGAGGAAACCGCCATGGATGGACAGGTATCGCCGAAATCCGAGATCGCGGATCCCGCAGCCCGCATCGCGTCCCTGCTTGCCGCGCAGAAGGCGGCCTGGGCGAAGGATGTGACCCCTGATCATGCCACCCGTGACGATCGCCTGACGCGGCTCGACCGGATGATCGAGGCCTGGCAGGAGCGGTTTGCTGCAGCGATCTCGCAGGATTTCGGCAATCGGCCTGCCGTTGTCACCACACTGACCGACATCGTGCCGGTGCGCGCTGCGATCCGCCATGCGCGCAGGCATCTGAAACGCTGGATGCGGCCGCGTCGCGTTTCGCTTGCCTGGACCGGCAAGCCGGCCTCGGCGCTCATTCTGCGCCAGCCGCTCGGTGTGGTCGGGATCGTCGCCCCCTGGAACTATCCGCTCAACCTGATGCTGTCGCCGCTGACCGGGGCGCTTGCCGCGGGCAACCGCGCGATGCTGAAACCGTCCGAGCTGACGCCCGCCTTTTCCGACGTGCTGGCAAAAGCTGTGGCCGAGACCTTTGCCGAGAACGAAGTGGCCGTCGTGACCGGCGGGCCTGAGGTGGCGACAGCCTTTACATCCGCCCCCTTCGACCACCTGATCTTCACCGGCTCGACCGCCGTCGGCCGCAAAGTAGCGGAAGCTGCGGCGAAGAACCTGACGCCGGTGACGCTTGAACTCGGCGGCAAGTCGCCAGCCATCCTCGACGCTTCCGTGCAATTCGACAAGGCCGTGCCGCGCCTCGTCTGGGGCAAGCTTTTGAATTCCGGCCAGACCTGCGTGGCGCCGGATTATGCGCTGGTGCCGCGCGCGCGGGTTGCCGATTTCCTCGCCGCTGTGAAGGCGGAGGTTAGCAGGCAATATCCCGGCCTGCCTGCCAATGCCGATTACACCTCGATCATCAGTCCCCGCCATTTTGCGCGGCTCACCCGGCTCGTCGAGGAAGCGCGCGAGAAGGGCGCCGAGGTGGTCGCGCTTGCCGGTCCGCATGACGGCGAGGCCCGCGTGTTTTCGCCGGTGGCCGTCATTGGTGCGCCGGATGAGACGGCCGTGATGTCGGAAGAGATCTTCGGGCCGATCCTTCCGATCGTCGCCTATGACACCCTTGATGAGGCGATCGCCTATATCAACCACCGTGACCGGCCCTTAGCGCTCTACTGGTTCGGCGAAGACAAGGCCGCGCAGGAGCGGGTTTTGACTGGCACGATTGCCGGCGGCGTGACGGTCAATGACACGATCCTGCATCTTGCCCAGGACGATCTGCCCTTTGGCGGCGTCGGGGCCTCCGGTTACGGCGCCTATCACGGCAAGGCGGGCTTCCTGGCGCTCAGCAAGGAAAAGCCGGTGCTGAAGCAGTCGGCGATCTCTGGTGTGAAGTTCCTTTATCCGCCCTACGGGCGCATGGCGCAGTGGATGCTGAAACTGCTCGGGCGCTTCGGCTGAGTGATCAGGCTTGCCGGTCAACCGGCCGCGAGGCGGGGCGAGGGCCGTTCCGGGGCAAGCACCGGCTTCGGCTGCGGGGCCAACACCGTGAGCTCGAAATCTGCGAGCGGCATCGGGCGGCCGAAGAGATAGCCTTGGAAGACCCGGCAGCCGGTCGTCTGGAGAAAGGCGAGCTGGGCTGGGGTTTCCACGCCTTCGGCGACAGTTTCGAGCCCAAGATCGGTGGCAATCGCCCTGATCGAGCGAACGAGAGCCGCATCGCGGTCGTTCTCAGCGGCCGCCGTCACGAAGCTGCGGTCGATCTTCAACTCGCTTACCGGCAGGCGGCGCAGATAGGCGAGCGAGGAAAAGCCGGTGCCGAAGTCGTCGAGCGAGAAGGTGAGGCCGAGCCTCTTCAGCGACGCCATCTTATCCGCCACGGGTTCGAGCCCGGCGATCAAGACGCTTTCCGTGAGTTCAAGCCGCAGACGCGTGGGATCGATGCGGTGGCGGGCGAGCAAGTCCCGCAGCGTGGTTTCGAAGTCGCCCTCGTTGAACTGGCTGGCACTGACATTGACAGAAAGCGTGAGGCGCTTGAGCTTACGATCGGTCTGCCAGCGGGCAAGCGTTGCCACCGCCTCTTCGAGCACGAAACTGCCGACGAGCGGCATCAGCCCAACTTCCTCGGCGGCGGGGATGAAGGTGGAGGGCGGTATGGGACCCTTCACTGGGTGATGCCAGCGGAGCAGGGCTTCGGCTCCCGTGATCTCGCCCTTCCCATCGACCTGCGGCTGGTAGGCGAGGCTGAGCTCGCCATGCCGGAGGGCGGCCACCAGATCGCGGGCGATGCCGCGTGGCGCCGAGAGCCGTTGCTGCAGGGCGTAAATGGCAGTGCAGAAGATGAGGGCGGCCATGGTCGGATTGAGCCAGACGCCGATGCGGTGCAGGTCCGGGGGAACCGGCTCGGCGAAGGGAAGTCTCAGATCGGCCGCATGCAGGACGACGAAGGAGACGAGGCTTGCGGCGATCACCGACAGCTGCAGCCGGGACGGTCGGCGCAGATAATTGATGTAGGCCAGCATGCCGAGCACAGGCAGGAAGAGATGCGTCACGCGTGGCGCGCCGTTCTGCGGTACGTCGAACATCAGGCAGAAGCCGATGACGAACAAGAGAAAGCTGATCTGCGCGACGAGGAGAAACAGATCGAGCCGGCGGCGGGTGACCAGCGCAAAGCAGACGGCTGCGGCAATGACCGGAAAGAATTCGGCCAGTGCAAGGATCGGGCGGCCCCAGGCGAGGAAAATCACCGTCCAGAACAGCGCGAAGCCGCCCACGGCGAGCGTCACGGCCTGATAGACCCGGATGACGCGATCCGCCTTGTTTTCCTGATTGGCCTTGCCGAACATCATCCGCAAATCGTCCCTTCGGCGCCCGGGTTAGACCTCTTGGGCACGGTGATCCAAGTGCGTCCAGAGCTGAAATTCAGAATACCCTAACTTAGCCCGCTAAAGAAACAATGTATCTCGATGATCGAGTTTTTCTCTTCGTCACCTTGGCTGACAGCCTGGACAAAGTTCGGGGCGGCCCATCTCGCGATGGACCACCCCGTCGGACCTTGAGGGTCCATCCTCCCCCGGAGAATTAGAAGCTCGACTTTTCAGCCGGCCTTTGCGACCTTCATGACGTCTGGATCGTAGACGCGGCCGAAGCGGTTGGCGAGGAAGGCGGGAAGGTCGATCTCCTCCTGGCGCACGAAACCGGCCTGGGGCAGGGTGCCATCGGCGAGCAGGTCAAGCACGGTGCAGATGCCGGCAGCCGTCGTGATCTGGATAGCGCTCATCTTCTTGCCCGCAACGACGCCGGCATAGACCTTGTTTGCATAGGTTTCCTGCAGGTAGCGGCCATCCTTCCAGCCGCAGACGGTGACAAAAATCACGACAACGTCCTGCATGGTGGCGGGCAGGGCGTTTTCGAAGAGGTCTTTCAAGACGTCGCGGCGGTTCTTCAGATTGAAGTCGTTCAAAAGCGCCTTGATGATCGCCTGGTGGCCGGGATAACGGATCGTGCGATAGTTCATCGTGCGCACCCGGCCTTCCAGCGTTTTCGCCAGCGTGCCGAGACCGCCCGAGGTGTTGAAGGCCTCGTAGGTGACGCCGTCGAGGGAGAATTCCTCGCGCTCTTCCATGGCCGGAACGACGGTCAGCTTGCCCTCGACGATCGCTTCGCAGGGCTCGATATATTCGTTGATCAGTCCGTCGGTCGACCAGGTCAGATTGTAGTTCAGCGCGTTGGACGGATATTGCGGCAGGGCGCCTACGCGCATACGCACCGTGTCCAGCGTGTCGAAATGCTTGGTCAGGTCGTTGGCCACAATCGAAATAAAGCCGGGGGCGAGGCCGCATTGGGGGATGAAGGCGGAACGGGCGCCGCGGGCAAGCTCTTCGACCTTGCGGGTTGTGGCGACATCTTCCGTCAGGTCGAGATAATGGGTCGCAGTGCGGGCGGCGCTTTCGGCGATGGCGCCGGTGAGGTGGAACGGAGCGGCCGAGAGGACGGCGAACTGACCGGAGAGCGCCGCGTCCAGGGCCGTCGCGTCCGATATGTCGAGTTCGAGCGTCTTCACGGCCGGATGGCTGTCGAGCTTTGCCAGTTGCTCGGCGCTGCGGTCGGCTACGGTGACATGGTAGTCGCCGGTTTCGGCCAGCATGCGGGCGATGGCGCCGCCAATCTTTCCGGCTCCGATGATGGTGACGTTTTTCATGGCATTGCCCCTCTTATGCATGTCGCCCGGCTGCCCGGGTTCGTTGTCTATGATCGAACCAGTGTGGCGGCAATGCATGTCGATTCCAAGTGACGGTCTGTGCGGTTTGAGGTATCGTTCTTGGCAGATCGACGAAAAGGATGGGCGATATGCAGCTGACGGACAAGGACAGGGAGCTGCTGGCGCTTCTCTCGGAGAACGCGCGGATGCCGGTGGCGGAACTCGCGCGGCGGCTCAATCTGTCGCGCACCACCGTCCAGGCCCGGCTGGAGCGGCTGGAAGCGCAAGGGGTGATTGCCGGTTATCAGGTTCGGCTTTCCGATGCCTATCAAAGCGGGCTGATCCGGGCGCATGTGATGATCACCATCGCACCGAAAGCGCTGACCGCAGTGACCGGAGAGTTGAACGCGATCCGGGAGGTGACCGCGCTCTATTCGGTCAATGGTCCCTACGACCTGATCGCCATCGTCGCGGCCCCGTCGATCTCGGAGCTCGACCGGTTGATCGACCGGATTGGCGAATTGTCCGGCGTCGAGCGAACGCTGTCGTCGATCATCCTGTCGACACGGATTTCACGATGAAGACCGCACCACTCTTTCATCTGTAAATCCTTAATAAACCATATTTCGTTATCTTGTCTTAATCGTTCTGGGGGTTGGGATGAGTATTGCTACACTTCTGCTTGCTACGGTTCTTTGGCAGACGGGCCTGTCAGCAGCGCCCACTGCCGAGGAGGCCGCGCCCCTCGATGTTGCAGGGGGCACCTCGACATGGATCAGCCGCCACGGTTCGGTATTGGTCCTCGATCGCGAGCGTGACGGGGTGTTGAAAGGCTATCTCATCAACAATTCACCGGGTAAGAGCTGTCGCGGCCTGCCTTACGCACTTCACGGGCGCATCATCGAGAGGACGATCACCTTTCAGGTTACCTGGCGAAACGGCGTTGAGGATTGTCCGAGACAGACTGAATGGCATGCCGAGATCCGGCGGGTGGAGAATGGTCGCTTTGAGATCCGTGCGGAGTGGGAGCAGTTTTCGACGGTCATCGCGATCGGGCTCAATCAGGATGAGGCACGAAAAGGTACTGACCTCTTCACCTTGCAAATGAGCAACGAGCCGCCGCGAAGCTATGGGCCACGGGTCTCGGAAATTCCCTAGCTAACTTTCGCTTACGCCGCCTTCAACTCCGCCCTTGCCAATGCCCGCTCCAGTGCTGCGATGCAGGTTTCGTCGTGGTGACGCCCGGCGCCTTCCCAGAGGATGGCAAGTGCCTTTTCGACCGGCATGGCGGCGCGGTAGGGGCGGTCGGCGGTGAGCGCATCAAAGACATCGGCGGTGGCGACAATGCGGGTCTCGAAGGAGATTTCGTCGCCCTTCAGACCGCGCGGATAGCCGGAGCCATCGAGCTTTTCGTGATGGGCGCCGCCGATCAGAGCGAGATCGGAAAAGGCGGCGATGCGCGAGAGGATCGTCTCGGAGAACTCCGCATGGCGCTTCATCTGCTCCCACTCCTCGCCTTCGAGGCGGCCTGGTTTGTCGAGCACGCTGTTGGAAACGCCAAGCTTGCCGATGTCGTGCAGAAGGGCCGCACGCTTCAGGCGGCGGCGCTCGGGCAATGCCATGCCCATTTCCTCGGCGATCATGTCGGTGAAGAGGGCGACGCGGTCGCTGTGGCCTGAGGTGTAGGGGCTCTTGGCATCGATGACGCGAGCAAAACCGGCTGCGATATCGTCGAGATAATCCTCGTCGGCCAGGATGGCCTGGCGACCGGGTTCGAGCGCCAGCACATAGGCTTCCAGATTTTGCGAGCCGAGCTCAGCGAAGAAGACCGGCGTCGCTAGCTTTTCGAAGACGGCGACGAGATCCGGATCGAACCAGCCGCTGGCCCGCTTCCGGATCTCCGTGAGGGCAGATTCCGGGCCTTGATGGGCGAAGAAGACGTCGATGACCTGGGCCATCAGGGCGATCCGCGCAAAGAGGTGGATCTCTGTTCCCTTGCGACCAAGCGGCTGCCCTCCGCCATCGACATGTTCGTCGAGATCCAGAATGCCGCGAGCGACCTCTTCGGAAAAGCGCATCTGCCTGGCAATCTCAGCGCCGCGCTGGCAACGGGTCTGGATGAGGCTGGTGGTGAACTCTCCACCATTCTTGAAGACATTGAGGATGCCGCGGAAGCGTTCGGCAAGGCCCGCTTCCATGCCGGTATGCGAGAGCACGAATTTCAGGATCTGCGGGAAGGAGCCGTCGACCAGCTTGAAGTCGTGTTTGAACTTCAGGTCATCGGCGAGATAGAGCTCGCAGATGCGTGCGGCATTCGACGAGCAGCCGAGATCCTTCAATAGCAGGGTGTAGTAGAGATCTCGCAGAGCCTCTTCGCCAAGTCCGAGCGCCTGGCCGATGCGGGTGCCGATGAAGCAGCAGCGGACGCAATGGCCTGCCGGCTGGCCTTCGGTCATGTCGAGCGCGTGGCTTAGGGCCTCGATCAGTTCGGCAAGCCTGATGGTCTGGGTCATGGACGCTCCTTCAGACGGGAGCTTAGAAGCTTTGTCTTAAGAAGCCGTGATGGACGGAGCTTGCCATTCCCCTCGCGTCAACCTCCTGTTCATCGCTTCCGTGCTTGTCTTTTTCCCGCATTGTCTTAAGCCATGAGACGCACTATGTGCGGATAAGCCAAACCAACGAGGACTGTCCCCTGTGATGAACGAAGACGAAGACGACAAGAGCAAGGAACTGCCGATCGGCAAGGAAACGGAAGCGAACCTCTTCAAGTCGCGTTCGATCTTCATCTATGGCGGTATCACCATGGAGCTGGCGCAGAAGGTCTGCACGCAGCTCGTCGCGCTCGCTGCCGCATCGGATGAAGACATCCGCGTGTTCGTCTGCTCGCCGGGCGGCCATGTGGAAGCCGGTGACGCGATCCATGACATGATCAAGTTCATCAAGCCGAAGGTCTGGATCATCGCGACCGGCTGGGCGGCCTCTGCCGGCTCGCTGATTTTTGTTGCGGTTCCGAAGGAGCGTCGCTTAGCGCTGCCGAACACCCGCTTCCTGATGCACCAGCCGTCTGGCGGCACCCGCGGCATGGCCTCCGATATCGAGATCCAGGCGCGCGAAATCATCAAGATGAACCAGCGCCTGATCAAGATCTATGCCAAGGCCACCGGCCAGTCGGAAGAGAAGATCGCCAAGGACATCGACCGCGACTACTGGCTGTCGGCCGAAGACGCCGTGTCCTACGGTCTGGTCGGCCGGATCATCGAGAGCCACGCCGACATCGGCTGATCGCTTCTTGCATCACGATACAGAAAAGTCGCCGGAGCGATCCGGCGGCTTTTTTCATGACTTACGGTCTTTGCCGATCAGATGAGCGGGCAACCGCGGCGATTGGCGAAACGCAGCTGCTCGGGGCCGCGGCGGGTGAAGCCGCGCACGGTGATGCTGCGGTCGGTGACGCGCACGACTTCGGCGCGGCGCAGGCCTTCTTCGCGGGCAGCGCGCGCTGCTTCACGTGGGCTGCAGCCACGATTGCGGTCGCGGCGGTCGAGATCACGATCGCGGATGATCGGGCGCACACCATCGGGACCGATGCGCAGCTCGATATCCTGGGCGGAGGCCGGCGCCGCGAAGGGGGCGGCGAGCGGAACGCTGACAAAGGCAAGCGTGGTGACGAGGGCTGCACGCAACAATTTGGCGGACATGATCGGGGTCTCCTTGACTGTCGTGTCGAGGAAAGTCGCGCGGAGCCCGAAAGTTCCTTCGTCTCAGGCGGATGAGCCGGCTTTCAGCGCCACTCGTGCAGCCTGTCAGCCATCAGCGGCCTGGATGTCACCAGCGGCAGTTTGCCCTCTGCGCGCTCCGCATAGGCGATCGCATCCGCCTCGTCGTTGAATCCGATGAAGATCATCGACAGCACCCTCGCCTTCGGTGCACCCTTCTTGCGATAGGCAAGCTTTACTGCGCAATGGGGAAAGGCCTCGTCCAGCACCGCCCCTTCGGGCAGGGCATCCGACAGCGCCAGATGGGCACCGAGGCCGAGGAAACGGTCGATGGCGGCAAAGGCGGTCGCCTCCGGTAGCTGCTTGTTTTCCGTCGCCTTCGGCGCGCGGCCCCAGAACAGGCTATCGACCAGCCCCTTCGCCCGCTTCGACTTCACCACCACGAGACCGCCGGCCGCGACAAGCTCCAGATGGGCGTCCCAGGTCTGGAAGAGGTCGGGGGATTGGTGGAGTTCGGTCAGGAGGGGGCGGAGGGTTGCGGTGAGGTCGGTGTGGAGGGCAGGGGGCATGGGCGGGTGTCTCGGCGCGTGTGGGGTGTTGGCGTGTGGCGGCCTCGTAGCATGGTGGGGGCGGGGTGGATATGCTCAGTTCGCTTCCGGTGTCAGATCGCTAACTGAATCCTGGCCAAAGAATTGAAGCTTGACCTACAGCAAATGGATGCAATCATAGTCGTTAAGCTCGCATAGTTTGCATTCAGGTGTTGGGGGCCGCATGACTGATGACAGGCATGAATTTGGTAGTTCGGAGACAGAAAGGAAGTTGGATTGTCTGCGGAGGTACCTAACTGCGTACTCCACCGCCCTAAAGAATAAGAATCTTTCTCGGATCTATATCGACGCGTTCGCAGGCACCGGGAGCCGGACTGAAACGCGCGCTGTGCTTCCCTTTATGGGGCAAGGTGAGGAAGCATTGGTCGAAGTGTCCACGCCAGGCAGTGCCAGGATCGCTCTTGAGACCAAGCCGCCCTTTCATCATGTACTCCTGATCGAGAAAGATCCACGCCGAGCTTCTGTCCTTAAGAAGCTTCTGGAGACTTACCCTGATAGTCGTGCACACGTACGCCAAGGAGACGCCAACGAAATAGTGCAGCATGTTTGCAGAAGATACAATTGGCACAAGGAGAAGATCCGCGGCGTTGTTTTTCTGGACCCTTATGGAATGGAGGTCAGTTGGAACACCGTTGAAGCAGTCGCCAAGACCGAAGCGTTGGATTGCTGGTACTTCTTTCCTCTGTCGGGCTTGTATCGAAACGCTCCCAAAGACCAGAACAAATTGGATCAATCGAAAATTGACGCGCTTAATCGCGTTTTTGGCACCTCATCCTGGATGACCGATTGGTACGAAACCGAATTCCAAGAGGATTTGTTTGGAGAGTTCAAGGCAGATATGCGTCGGACTTACGATGTAAACCGTATCGAAGAGTGGGTAGCTGGTCGACTAAGAGAAGTTTTCAAGGGAGGCGTCTTGAAGCCGATGCGATTGCACCATCCCGGTGGAGCCCCCATGGCTTCACTTTTTTTCGCGATCGCAAATCCTAATCCGGCCGCTGTTAAACTGGCTAAAGATATCGCCGGTCATATACTTAAAGTGGGCATTTGATCCCAAGTTGCCTGCCGGTAGACCCGTCCACTGGCTTTTTTGTTTCGTCCGCCCCACTGCTTGAAGAAAAAAGCCGTGCCGGTATCGCTGCACATATCAAAAATCTCGTCGATCCAAGCGGTCTCGATTGGTCGCGCATGTGGGCCCGATTCACCGCCTACGATAGCCCAGTTAATCTTATGAAGGCTGCCCTGCGCCACCGACCCGATCAAGGGTTCGAACGATACAAATCGGATCGCTGCTGGGACTTCGCGAAGATCATCCAGACGGTGAAGCACTTGGCTGTCTTCGACACTCGTCCCCAACCACACATTGGGCAGCACTGGAAAGTCGTGGCTCAGGATTTCCGCCATACGGTCCGGTCGCTTTGTCAGGACCTGATAGGTATGGCGCGAGGTTCGCGCCATGGTATCCCAGACTTTCCGAATGAAATCCGTCGGAATCTCTGGATGAAAAAGGTCGGACATTGAATTGACGAAAACATTACGGGGTTTCGCCCACGTGTCTGGAACGCTGAGCGCTTTCTCATCAAGGTAGATGAAGCCTGTCCATTTTGCACGTCCGCCGCTTTTACGTGTCAGGCCGCGATACTTTTCCAACCCCATCGATTCGAGTCTGGCGGCCATGCGCATCGCGTAGCAGTTGGTGCAACCGGCACTCATAATGGAGCAGCCCGCCACCGGGTTCCAAGTTGCGTCGGTCCACTCAATTGAGGTTTCTGCCATTGCGAAGCCTATTCCGTTTCCAATGAGTATTGATCTCAAATGACGGTTAAATTTGGATGGATGCTCGTAGCGCGTGTTCTAGCAGTAAACATAAACCCCGCCAGATCGCTCCGGCGGGGTCCGCATTTCCTCAATCCTCAAACGCTATCCGCGCTCTCAGAACTCGACAGCCCGATCGCCGTCTTCGTCCTGAATGCGGGTCGGCAGGCCGATCTTGTTCAGGAGGTTGATGAAGGGTTTTGGCGGCAGTTCTTCGACATTGGCCATCTTCTTCACGTCCCATTCGCCGGTTGCGACGAGCATCGCGGCTGCGACCGGAGGGACGCCGGCGGTGTAGCTGATGCCCTGGCTTCCCACTTCGTTATAGGCTTCCTTGTGGTCGGCGACGTTGTAGAGGAAGACGGTCTTTTCCTTGCCGTCCTTGAAGCCCTTGACGTAATCGCCGATGCAGGTCTTGCCTTCGTAGTTGGGGGCAAGCGAGGCAGGATCCGGCAGGCAGGCCTTAACGACCTTGAGCGGCACCACTTCGGAGCCATCGGCGAGCTTGACCGGCTGTTCGGAGAGCAGGCCGATCGACTTCAGCACGGTGAAGACGTTGATGTAGTGATCGCCAAAGCCCATCCAGAAGCGCACGTCGGCGCCGTCCATGTTCTTGGCCAATGAGTGCACTTCGTCATGGCCGCAGAGATAGGCGCGGCGGGTGCCGACGACCGGCAGGTCGTAGTCCTTGCCGATCTCGAACATCTTGTTGACCTTCCATTCGCCGCCCTGCCAGGAATAGACGACGCCGGTGAATTCGCGGAAATTGATTTCCGGGTCGAAGTTGGTGGCGAAGTATTTGCCGTGGCTGCCGGCATTGATGTCGACGATGTCGACGTCGGTCACCTTGTCGAGATATTCGTCCTTGGCGAGACGGGCATAGGCGTTGACGACGCCCGGATCGAAGCCGGCGCCGAGGATGGCGGTGATGCCCTTTTCCTCGCATTCGCTAGCACGCTTCCACTCGTAGTTTCCGTACCACGGCGGGGTTTCGCAGATCTTGTTCGGCTCTTCATGGATCGCGGTGTCGATATAGGCCACACCGGTGTCCATGCAGGCGCGCAGCACCGACATGTTGAGGAAGGCGGTGCCGACATTGATGACGATCTCGGTGCCGAGCTTCTTGATCAGGGCCTTGGTGGCTTCGATGTCGAGGGCGTCAAGCGCATGCGCTTCGAGAACGCCTTCCTGCTTCATCGCCTTCTTTTCATGAACCGAAGCGATGATGGCGTCGCACTTCGCCTTGGTGCGCGAGGCGATATGGATGTCGCCGAGCACGTCGTTGTTCTGCGCACACTTGTGGGCGACCACCTGGGCGACGCCGCCGGCGCCGATGATGAGCACGTTCTTCTTCATAATGGGACCAACTCCTATGTCCAATCGTCAGAACCCGTTCCTGAGGGAGTTCAGGACAGGCTTGTTTCGTAGTCCGTGTAGTCGAACTCACGGACCGTCCTGAGGCTGCCATCCAGTTCGCGGATGGCGATTGCCGGCATTTGCACGCCGTTAAACCAGTTTTTCTTGACCATCGTGTAGCCGGCGGTGTCCTGCAGCGAGATGCGGTCGCCGATGTTCAATTCGTTTTCGAAATTGAACTCGCCGAAGATATCGCCCGCGAGGCAGGACTTGCCGCAGACCTGGTACCGGTGCGGTCCCTGGTTGGGGTGGACCTTTGCGCTTTCCCGGTAGATCAGAAGATCGAGGAGATGCGCTTCGATGGATGAATCCACCACGACAAGATCCTTGCCGTTATAGAGCTTGTCGAGCACGGTGACTTCAAGCGTGGTCGACTTGGTGATCGAGGCTTCGCCGGGCTCCAGATAGACCTGGACGCCGAACTCACCGGAGAAACGCTTGAGGCGCTCGGCAAACTTCTCCAGCGGATAGTTCTCGCCGGTGAAGTGGATGCCGCCACCGAGTGAAACCCAGTCGGCCTTCTTCAAGAGGGGGCCGAACTTCTGTTCGATATCGCCCAGCATGCGGTCGAAGAGGTCGAAATCGCCGTTTTCGCAGTTGTTGTGGATCATGAAGCCGGAAATCAGATCCATGACCGGCTCGACTTTTGCGAGATCCCATTCGCCCAGCCGCGAGAAGGGGCGGGCGGGGTCGGCGAGGTCGAAGCTCGAAGAGGAGACGCCGGGGTTGAGCCGCAGGCCGCGGATGATGCCTTGGGATTGTTTCTCGAAGCGGGTCAGCTGGCCGATCGAGTTGAAGATGATCTTGTCGGCATGGCTAACGACCTCGTCGATCTCGTAATCGGCGTAAGCAACGGAATAGGCGTGGGTTTCCTTGCCGAAGCGCTCATGGCCGAGGCGGACTTCATTGAGCGAGGAGGAGGTCGTGCCGTCCATGTAGTCGCGCATGAAGTCGAAGACCGACCAGGTGGCGAAACATTTCAGCGCAAGCAGCGCCTTTGCGCCGGAGAGTTCGCGCAAGGTCGCGATCTTCTCCATGTTCTGGAGCAGCTTGGACTTGTCGATCAGGTAATAGGGAGTCTGGATCAAGGCTTTATCCTTCGTGAACCCAGCCATATCTGGCGGAAGTGAACGGGACGCCCCGAATGCGTCGGGGGGTCCCATAGGCAAAAGGGGGGTAAAAGGCAAGCATATCGCAAGGGAATCTCCTTCGTTCCTGCTCTTTGCCCTGACATGGTGAAACGGCGATGACGATCAACCCCTCCGTTTCGCGGGCCCGTCTTGCGCTCGCCGGATTGCAGCCATGCGTGAGGCGGCGGGCTTCGTTCAGCAATCGGCAAGCTTTGCCTTGCTATGCCGAGTTGTAACGGTTCAGCCTGGACGCCTCATGCATCTCGACCTCGCCACCATCCTCATCCTGCATCCCCTGTCATTGACGGTCGGCGCGTTGTGTTTCCTTTATCTGCGTTTTGGATCCCAACGCAGCCATGGGCTCGGAAAGATGGCTGTGGCGTCCCTTGCGCTTGCTGTCGCCTCGGTACTGGCCGGCGCCTCCGAGCAGGGTTTCGTCGCTTACGAGACCTGGACCTATCTGACGACGATCGTCACCCCCGTTGCCTATGTTCTGATGCTCGTGGGGCTGAGCGACGTGATCACGGAAGACCGTGCGGCTCGGCTCTGGTGGGTTCTGCTCGTGCCTGCCGCTATCGCGGTCGCTGCCCTTCTAACCGGGTTTCCGCTGGAAAGGCTCTACCGTGGCGCCGTTTTCCTCATCTGCATGGGCGGCTTTTCGGCAGCCTCCGCTGCATTGGTGATGTGGGATCCGAAAAGGCAGAGGCTGACGAGCCGTTTCGGTCTTGCGGCCGCCTTCGGCGCCAAGGCCGTCACCGCTGCCGTAACCTTCGTGGCGCTCGTCGTGCCCGATAGCGTTCAGATGACACCGGCGGCCGCCTTTCTTGTGCTCATCCTCTCCCAGTTTGCCATTGCCATGTTCGTGCTGATCCTGGTGCAGGAGCGGGCAGAACAGAGGCTGATTGCGCTCACCGAAACCGACAGCCTGACGGGCATACGCAACCGGCACTGGATGATGGACCGTCTGCCGCGCGAGGCGCCTTCCGGTAGTGCCTATGTGATCATCGACATCGACCACTTCAAGCAGGTGAATGACCGCCTCGGACATCTGGCCGGCGACGAGGTGCTGACATCCGTGGCCCAGGCCATGACACGACAATTGGGGCGCAATGCCATTCTCGCGCGCATGGGTGGCGAGGAGTTCGGCCTCTATCTGCCGGCGGCCACGGAGGCCGATGCCGTCCAGGTCGCCGAGCAGTTGCGGCTTGCGATCGCCTCGCTATCGATCGCTCATGACGGAAACCCGATCGGGGTGACGCTGAGCGCCGGGGTGGCGGTCGCGCCGAAGGCAATGTCGTTCACGCAGCTCATAGGACGTGCCGACGAAGCGCTCTACGCGGCCAAGCGCGGGGGACGCAACCGGGTTGTGCTGGCGCGTTTCGAGAACATCACGCATGACATGCGTCTCCCTGAACTCGACGCAGCAATGGCGGCAAAACCCGCTTGAGCCGCGGCTGGCGAACGCTTTTCAAGAAACGGCGGCTTGCCAGAGGCGGCGGAATTTGATTGGCCTTCGATCCTTCCAGGTTCGTTTGGCGAGTCCCTATGCTGAAAGATTTTTCTCCCCAGGCCGCCTTCATGGGCGTGCTCGTTGCCTTTGTCGGCTTCGCCAGTTCCTTTGCCGTGGTGCTTCAGGGGCTCAAAGGCGTGGGCGCGACGGATTACGAGGCGGCTTCCGGGCTGATGGCGCTATCGGTCGCCATGGGGATCTGCGGGATCGTCTTGAGTGTTTGGACGAAGCTGCCGGTCTCGGTTGCCTGGTCGACGCCGGGCGCGGCGTTAATGGTAACGGCGGGGATTCCGGTCGGCGGCTTTCCGGCGGCGGTCGGAGCCTTTCTCGTCTGTGCAGCGCTGATCGTGCTCGCAGGCCTCATCCGCCCCTTCGGTCGGGCCGTTGCCGCTATCCCGGCGCCGATCGCGAATGCGATGCTGGCCGGTGTGATCCTCAACCTCTGCTTTGCGCCGTTCAAAGCGGTCGCCTTCGATCCCTTGCTCGGTCTGCCGATCCTTGTCGTCTGGGCGGTGGTGGCGGCCTTCAAGCGGCTCTACGCCGTGCCGGCGGCACTTTTGACCTTCGTCGCCGTCATCGTCTTCGGTGTCGACTTGCCGGAGGGGGCAATGTCCAGCTGGGCGGCGTCGCTCGCGCCGCCGGTCGAGTTCGTATTGCCCGCTTTCACGCTGCCGGCGCTGGTGTCCATCGCGCTGCCGCTGTTCATCGTCACCATGGCCTCGCAGAACATTCCGGGCATCGCGATCCTCAAGGTCAACAAATATGACCCGCAGCCGGGGCCGATGTTTGCGGTGACCGGTCTGTTTTCGGCGCTGTCGGCCCCACTCGGGGGGCATGCGGTGAACCTTGCGGCGATCACGGCGGCCATGTGTGCCGGCGAGGACGCGCATGCCGATCCTAGGCGGCGGTATTGGGCGGCGATCATTGCCGGGTTCGGCTATGTGCTGCTGGGCTTGGCCGCCGGTGCCGTCACCGGCTTCGTCTCGCTCGCGCCGCCGATTCTGATCCAATCGGTGGCCGGTCTGGCGCTGATCGGGGCGTTTTCCGGCTCCTCGGTTGCGGCCTTCCAGGTGCCCGAAACGCGGGAGGCGGCGGCGGTGACGTTTCTCGTCACGGCTTCGGGGATTTCGATCCTCGGGATCTCGGGGGCGTTCTGGGGGCTGATCGCCGGGGTGGCAATGCTGGGGCTGGTGAAGCTGGCCAAGGCAAGGGGATGAGACGGATACGCATCAAAGCCATCGTCTTTGCTCTGGCTGCCGGCCTGTTCGGCTATGTGTTCTACATGCGCTATTGGATCTGGCGAGACTGTATCGCCGCATCACAATCTAGCTGTGCGACGCCCGACGGCAGTAACGTCACCGATGGCGGGATAGTCTGGGGCGTGATTGCGCTCGGCTTCCTCGCCGCCGCGGTCATTGCCCAATTCGGGCGGCGGTGACCTGGGTGTGCCATATCTGGTGCAATCGTCAGGGTTGCGCTAGGTTTTGCCCATGGAATTCGAATTCGATCCGATCAAGAGCGAGGCGAACAAGGCGAAGCACGGATTCGATTTCGTAGCGGCGCAGGAGTTGTGGCGCTTCGGAAACGGGTTGACTGTCGACGCGCGCTCGCAGGATGAGCTCCGATATGGTATCATCGGTCTTATCGAAGGCAAATTCTGGGTGGGATACTTCACGCTTCGGCACAACAAGATCCGGATCATTTCTGTTCGCAGGACCAGGAAGGCGGAGATTCAGTATTATGAAAACCATAACAGCGGCTGAGCTCGACCAAAAGTTCGATGACGGTGAGGACGTCAGCGAGTATTTCGATTGGGCCAATGCACGACGGATCAATTGGGAGCACGAGGTGATCGAACTCGAGCTGCTGAAGGAGGAGCTTTCCGCGCTCGACGCTGAGGCCGCACGTTTGAACACGTCGCGCCACAAACTTGCTTCGCAGTGGATTCGCGAGCGTCTCAAACAGTCACCGAAATCCGCCGCTGAATAACACTCTTGCGCGATTCAATTCGTCGCGTTATTCCTCAACCCATGAAGATCAACGGCACGACCATTGCTGCGACTGAAATGACGGCCCGCTCTGCGGACGGCTTCGTTGCGTCGGTGCCAAACTCGCTTCTTCTTCTCGGCCTTATCCGCGGTTGCCGGGTCCATTGAGGAGCGCCCGGCGGCCGGGTCAGCCGTTTGGCGATTGCTCCTCGAAAACTCCCTAATCGATATCAGTAATTCCCTGAACAGGGTTCGTTCGGACGTGTCAAAGCCAGGCTGATTTGCTATCAGCTGCTCACGCCGACGAGGACGAGAAGAGACGAAACCGATGATTTTGAAGACCCATACCGTCAAGCAGGGCATGCCGGACGCTTCGCAGAAGTATCGCCCCTATCCGCAGATCGATATTTCAGACCGCACCTGGCCGTCGAAGGTGATCGACAAGGCGCCGATCTGGTGCTCGGTGGACTTGCGTGACGGCAACCAGTCGCTGGTCAACCCTATGGGCCATGACCGCAAGGCCCGCATGTTCCAGCTGTTGCTCGACATGGGCTTCAAGGAAATCGAGATCGGTTTCCCGTCGGCGTCGCAGACCGATTTCGACTTTGCCCGCTGGTGCGTGGAAGAAGGCGGGGTGCCCGCCGACGTATCGCTGCAGGTGCTGGTGCAGTGCCGGCCCGAGCTGATCACGCGCACCTTTGAAGCATTGGAAGGTGCCAAGAACCCGATCATTCATTTCTACAATTCCACGTCTGAGCTGCAGCGCCGCGTCGTGTTCGGCAAGGATGTCGCCGGCATCAAGCAGATTGCCGTTGATGCGGCGAAGATGATCATGGACATGGCGGCCAAGGCCGGTGGCGGTTATCGTTTCGAATATTCGCCGGAAAGCTTTACCGGCACCGAGCTGGAAGTAGCGTTGGAGATCTGCAACGCCGTGATCGCCGAAGTGAAGCCGACGGCCGACAACAAGCTGATCCTCAACCTGCCTTCCACTGTCGAGATGTCCACGCCGAACATCTATGCCGACCAGATCGAATGGATGTGCCGCAACATTGACAATCGCGAAAACGTGCTGATCTCGCTGCATCCGCATAACGACCGCGGTACGGGGATCGCGGCAACCGAACTTGGCCTGATGGCCGGTGCCGACCGCGTCGAAGGCACGCTGTTCGGCAATGGCGAACGCACCGGCAATGTCGATATCGTCACGCTGGCGCTCAACATGTATACCCAGGGCGTCGATCCGCAGCTGGACTGCACCGACATCGAGCGGATCAAGGCGGTCTACGAATATTCGAACGAGATGGTCATCCCGGAACGCCATCCTTATGTCGGCGAACTGGTCTATACGGCCTTCTCCGGCTCGCATCAGGATGCGATCAACAAAGGCATGAAGGCGATCCGCCAGGCGAATTCGCCGGTCTGGGAAGTGCCTTATCTGCCGATCGACCCACAGGATGTCGGTCGCACTTATGAGGCGATCATCCGGATCAACTCGCAGTCGGGCAAGGGCGGCATCGCCTATATCCTGCAGGAAGACTATGGCATCAACCTGCCGCGCAACCTGCAGATCGAGTTCCGTGAGGATATCCAGCGGATCACCGACGAAGGCGGGAAGGAGCTGCCGTCGAAGGCGATCTATGAGCGCTTCATCGAGCGCTATGTCGATCAGACCGGCGCGCGGATCAAGTTCGTCGATCACCACACCTATCCAGCTGGCACAGATCAGAAGGGCATCCGCGTTGTTGCCGCCGAGATCACCGACAACGGTGAGACGAAGCGGATCGAGGGCAAGGGCACGGGACCGATCGACGGCTTCGTCAATGCACTCTCGACCTATCTCGGCATTGATCTCTCGGTGCAGGATTACTCCGAGCATTCGCTGCAGCATGGCTCGAATGCGGCGGCCATCGCCTATGTCGAGATGGCGCATTCCGGCGGCAAGCTGTTCGGAGCCGGCATCAACACGAATATCGTTACGGCCTCGCTGGAGGCGATCGTCTCGGCCGCCAACCGTGTGTTGGACGAGCAGAAGAAGGCCTGAGCCATGACGCTCTTCGCCGAGGTTCGACATCTGTCCTCGGCGAAGGCTCCGCTTGTCCTTCTGCATGGTTTCGGCGGGATCTGCTCTGCGTGGGCGCCGGTCATCGAGCGGCTCGAGCCACACCAGCCGCTCGTCGTCTATGACCTGCCTGGGCATGGACACTCGATTGATGCCGAGGGCGTCGGGCATGCCGGGGTGATGGCAAAGGCCATACTTGCTGATCTCGGCCGGCGTGGCATTTCGAGCTTTCATCTTTGCGGACATTCCATGGGCGGAGCGATTGCCAGCCTGATTGCGCTCAGGGCGCGGGATCGGGTGGCATCCCTGACACTTGTAGCGCCAGGTGGCTTTGGTCCCGAGATCGATCATCAGGCGCTGCGGCGTTATGGACTGGCCGTCGAACCCGACGCGTTGGCTGGCGGGTTGGCCGCGATGGCTGCCCAGGGTGTTGCGTTTGAGGCCGCGGGTCTCGATCGGCTCGCGGCTGCTCGACGGATTGCCGGGGCAACGGATCGACTGATGGAGATCCTCCAATCCTTCCTCGTGGAAACCGACGGCCAGATCGGGCAGGGGATGTTGCCGCTCTCCTCATTCTCCGCTCTCGGCATTCCAACGCGGTTGCTCTGGGGAACGGCCGACCCGATTTTGCCGGTCGTGCAGGCGAAGAACATCTGGCAGGGCGCTAAGGTTACTCTGATAGAAGGTGCCGGCCACATGCTGATCGACGAGGCGCCTGAACGGGTGGCAGCGGCGATCCGGGAGGCGATGGCGGAAGGCTAGGGGTTTAGCCGAGCAGTCTTTCGCTGTGGTCGAGCTTCAGCGGTGCGTCTTCGCTTTCGATCTTGTAGCGCTGCCAGTCGAGCTGCCAGTTTCCGGCTTCGCCGTCGATTGAGAAAAGGTTGTATCCAGCCGCCGGTTTCTTGGCTCCGGGCCCCTGGCTTGCCGAGGCGATGCCGACGACGGGAACTTTCTTCTCGCGGTCTGCCAGCCAGTAGAGCGTGTTGAGATGCGTATGACCATGCAGCACGAGTTCCGCGCCGCCTGTGCGGATGGCAGCGGCAAAGCGTCGGATACCGAGCATGCGCTTGTGCTGGGGGGCTGCACCCCGGATCGGCGGATGGTGGATCATCACCACGCGGAACAGACCTTCTTCGCCGGCCGCCTTCAAAAGACCTGCCGTCTCGCGCGCCTGGCGACCGCTAAAATAGCCTTGGGCGGAGAAGGGCGGGGTGGCGATGGAGGTCGAGCAGCCGATCAGGGCGACGGGGCCTCGGCGGCGGATATAAGGGAAGAGCTTGTGGTCGTCCTGGAAGATGAGCGGGTCGTCGTCACCGCGCATGTAGTCGTACCAGGCCTGGACCGAGCGCTCGTGCGCGCCGGGCACATAGGCGTCGTGATTGCCTGGAACAACGGACGTGTCGAGAGGCGCGCCCGCTTCACTCAGCCATTCCGCGACGAGCTTCACCTCGAGCTTCGAGGCGAGGTTTACCAGATCGCCCGTGATCGCCAGATGATCGGGATTTTCTGCACGCAGCCCGTCGAGAACCATTTCCAGTGCATTGGGAAAAAGATGCTTGCGACGGTTGCGGTGCCAGTTCACATAGCCCGTAATACGCTTCGATGCCAATTCCCGGATCGTCAGGTTCGGCAGCGGGCCGAGATGCACGTCGGAGATGTGGGCGAGCTTGAACATGGCGCTTCTCTTAACGGCGCTGACAACGAGGGGCAAGAAAAATGAAGGCAGCAGATGGTGCCGGGATGCGCCCCGATAGCGAAAGGCTTGGATGGCCGAAGAGGTTCCTTGTTCGCCTGCTGCATGTCTATTTCGCCGTCAGCCGTGGCATGACGCTCGGCGTTCGCGCAGCCTGTTTCGACGAGACAGGACGGATTTTCTTGGTCCGGCACACCTACGTGCCCGGTTGGCATCTCCCGGGCGGCGGCGTCGAGCGTGGCGAAACCGCGATGGAGGCGCTTTTCAAGGAGATGCGGGAGGAGGGCAATCTTGAAGCCGTCAGCGCTCCCGCGCTCTTTCATGTGTATTTCAACGCGCGCATCAGCCGGCGCGATCACGTCCTGCTCTACCGCGTCAGCGTGCGCCAGACAGCGGACCGCCCGGCGGACCGAGAGATTGCCGAGGCGGGCTTCTTCGACCTCGATGCACTGCCGGAGGGCGTGACCCAGGCCACACAGCTGCGGATCGCGGAACTGCGCGGGGAAATCGCCCCCGCGCATCACTGGTAGGCTCAGGCGCCAAGCGTTTCGCGGCCGTGCGGCGCCATCAGGTCCTCATCAGGGCCGACAGGGACGACGCCCGTCGGATTGATCATCGTGTGGCTGCGATAATAGTGATGCTTGATGTGGCGCATCTCGACGGTCTCGGCGATACCCGGCGTCTGGTAGAGATCGCGCAGATAGGCCGAGAGCGCCGGATAGTCGGCAATGCGCCGGATGTTGCACTTGAAGTGGCCGACATAGACGGGGTCGAAGCGCACCAGCGTGGTGAACAGACGCCAGTCGGCTTCGGTCATGCTTTCGCCGAAGAGGTAGCGCTGGGCGGTCAATCGCTCCTCCAGCCAGTCCAGCGTCTCGAACAGCGGATGGACGGCGCTTTCGTAAGCTTCCTGGGTGGTGGCGAAACCGGCCTTGTAGACGCCGTTATTGACCGTGTCGTAAATGCGGGCGTTCACCTCGTCGATCTCGGAATGGAGATCTTCGGGGTGCATGTCGAGGCCCGAGCCGGTCAGGCCGTCGAAGGCCGAATTGAACATGCGGATGATCTCGGAGGACTCGTTCGAGACGATCGTACCCTGATGCTTATCCCAGAGGACCGGCACCGTCACGCGGCCGGAGAAGGTCGAGTCGGCCTTGACATAGACCTGCCAGAGATAGTCGGAGCCGAAGAGGTGGTCCGATGTTGCGCCATCACGGTCATGAAACTCCCAGCCATTCTTCAGCATCAAGGGATCGACGACCGAGACCGAAATCAGGTCTTCGAGACCTTTCAGCTTGCGGAAGATCAGGGTGCGATGCGCCCAGGGGCAGGCATAGGAGACATAGAGGTGGTATCGACCGGCCTCCGCCTTGAAGCCGCCCTTGCCCGAGGGGCCGGCCGAGCCGTCTGCGGTTACCCAGTTGCGAAAGCTCGAATCGGCTCGCTTGAAATGCCCCGAGGTCGATTTCGTGTCGTACCAGACGTCCTGCCAGACGCCATCCACTAGTCTGCCCATGGTTGTTTCCTTCCGTTTTTCACTTGTGACGGAAAATACGGCTGTTGGCCGCAATTGCGAGGGGCGATGGGTTGAACAGTGCGTTTTCCGTTGGACGGACAGAAAATTTGCTGCTATCGGAACAAAACTCAAGATTTGAAGGCCCCGATGACCATCGCACGGAACCCACGACGACGCTGAAGCTCTCGAACGCACGATACTCGTGCGCGTGAACCCTATTGCTGTCTGTCTATCGGTTTCGGTCATCCATGTTTAACTCCGGCCTTGTCTACCTCACCGAGGATGCGTCGCACGACGCTGTCATCGAACTCATCAATGAAGAAGCTTTCGGTCCCGGTCGGCACACCCGTGCGGCGGCGCGCATCCGCGAGCAGGGGCCACATGACCGGTCGCTTTCCTTCATCTGCACCGACAATGGCGAGACGATCGCTTCCGTCCGGATGACGCCCGTGCAGGCTGGCGGCGTTCAGGGGCATCTGCTCGGACCGCTTGCTGTCCGCCCCTCCCACAAGAACCAGGGCATTGGCCGCGAACTCGTGCGGATCGCAATCGAGGCGGCGCGGCGGAAGGGCTCGGAAGGTGTCATCCTGATCGGTGATCCGCCCTATTACATGCCGCTCGGCTTCGAGAAGGTCGCCTACCAGGCACTCGACTTTCCCGGTCCCGTCGACCCGAACCGAGTGCTGGTCGTGCCTTTGGCCGACGACGTGCACGACCGGTTGAAGGGTGTGATAGCCTGGCGGGACGCAAGTTGCGTCGAGGCTTCAGATGTGGTCGACGGTTCGAAACGCTACGCTTCCGCTTGACGATTTGACCGCTCCCAGGGGAGACGCTGCCGTTCGGGCATGGGGTCACCGTGTTTAACTTCACGTTCGAGGCAGGCGCGAATATAGACCCGGTTCACCAATTGCATCAGCAAGGCGGTGAGCGGCGTCGCCATCGCGAGCCCTATGAGGCCAAAGAGCGTTCCGAAGGCAAGTTGCGAAGAGATCACCAGGACAGGAGGAAGAGATACTTTCTCCTTCTGCACGATGGGTGTGACGACGTAGCTCTCCAGTGTCTGAACGAACATATAGACGGCCAGCACCATCAGCACTGCGTTTGTTCCATCGGGTACGGCGAGTAACAAGCCGGGAATTGCTGCGAGGATCGGGCCGACATTCGGGATAAAGGCGAGCAAACCGGCGATAAGGCCGAGTGCGAGAGCGAGCGGTATGCCGATCAGCCAGAGACCAAGGCCGGTCAAGACACCGACGACGGACATCGATATCAACTGTGCCGACAGCCAGCTTTGCAGAGTTTCGATGCTCTCGTCGATCACGTTGCCGGCCTTAGGACGGAGCGACGGCGCAAACAGGCGCAGAAAGCCTTTTCTGTAGGTCCCGGGATCGAACGCGCCATAGAGCGCGATGAAAAGTAGCAGGACGCTGTTGCCGAGATAGCCGAATGCGGAACCAAGCGCCTGCGTGGCGGCGCCGCCAAACGCGCTGGACCAGAGATCGGTCTGCTCCATGCGATCGAGTAGTTCGCGGCCCCAGGCATATTGTTCGATGCGATCGGCAAGGCTCTCTGCTGCTTCGGGGAGCTGGCGCCACAGCTCGTCGATCTGGGTCGATACGGCGGGCGCTGCGACCGTGCCGCCAATTGCAAAGCCGCCGACGATCAGCAGGAGGAAGATCGCCACGCCCCATGCCGGGCGAAGCGACAGATGCCGGGCAATCCAGAGCCCTCCTGCCCGAAAGAATACCGCGAGCAGGAGCCCGGCAAAGATCATCAGCAGTGTTGCCGGCAAAAGAACCAGGAAAAGTATCAACGCCGCGGCAAGGACGCAGAGGGACAGGGCGCTCATCGAGACGCCTTTCTTGCGTGCTTGTTGGCGGCCTGATGCTCTGTCCGTTCGGTTCATGTAAATTGCCCCATCTTCGCCAAAACTTGCTGGGGCCGTGACCGGCGCCCTTGTCGGGGAACAGTGGGGAGGGCTCGATGTTCCAACCCCTTGTTGGCCCGCATGTGCTGGCGGTGAGCAGAACAATGGGCGATCGGGCGAAGCAGACGCTCAGAAGCGCTTGATCAGCCAGCAGACATCGTGGCCCTTGGCGAAATTTTCGATGCGGCCAAAGACGTGGTAGCCGGCACGTTCATAGGCGCGGCAGGCGACCGGGTTGATCGTGTCGATATAGGCGCCGATACAGCCGCGGGCTCTCGCTTCCTCCTCAGCTCGTGCCAGTAGCGCCCCGGCCATGCCCTGACCGCGCAGGCGCTCGGGAACTGCGAGCAATTCCACAAACAGCCAGCCCCGGCCGGTGTAGCCGACGAGACCACCGTCGATCGTGCCGTCATCGGCGGTGATCGGGATGTAGATGTCTTTTCTATCCGTTGCGCCAAGCAGCGTTTCGTTGTGCGCCTTGATGCTGGCGAGGATGGAATCGCGGGCGGATTCGGGAACGGTGTCCGAGAGGGTGAGGGGTATCGTCATGCCTTGCAATGTTTCCCTTTGCCCGGGGATTGTCGAGAGCGGATCCTGGAAATTCCTGAGGAACCCTTCGGTGCAGCGCGTGTTGGGCAGGCATCAACAGATGGCAATGAGGAGGCCCGGATGCGCGCACTGGTATGGCACGGCAAGGAAGATATTCGATGTGATCGGGTGTCGGACCCCGAAATCGAGGATCCGCGCGACGCGATCATCAAGGTGACAAGCTGTGCGATCTGCGGCTCGGACCTGCATCTCTTCCACAATTTCGTGCCCGCAATGATGCCGGGCGACATCATGGGCCATGAGACCATGGGTGAGGTCGTTGAGACCGGTTCGGGCATGAATGGCAAGCTGAAGAAGGGCGACCGGGTGGTCATTCCCTTCACCATCACCTGCGGCGAGTGCGAGCAGTGCCAGCGTGGCAATTTTTCGGTCTGCGAGCGTTCCAACCGGAAGAAAGAACTCGCGGAGAAGGCCTTTGGGCGGACCACGGCGGGGCTATTCGGTTATTCGCACCTGACCGGTGGTTATCCGGGTGGCCAGGCGGAATATCTGCGCGTCCCCTTTGCCGACAGCACGCATATCAAGGTGCCCGGCGGCATGAGCGACGAGCAGGCGCTCTTCCTCAGCGACATTCTGCCGACCGGCTGGCAGGCCGCAGTGCAATGCGAGATTGAGCCCACCGACACCGTCGTCATCTGGGGCTGCGGGCCCGTCGGGCAGATGGCAATCCGCAGCGCCGTTCTCCTGGGCGCAGCCCAGGTCGTCGCCATCGATTATCTGCCGGAGCGGCTTTCCATGGCGGAAGCTGGCGGCGCAATTCCGGTCAACTTTAAGGAGGAGAGCGTCATCGACCGGCTCGACGAACTTACCAGGGGCAAGGGGCCGGAGAAATGCATCGATGCCGTCGGCATGGAGAGCCATGTCTCGGTGAGCCATCCGGACAGTTTGGTGGACCGGGCCAAGCAGATGATGCTGATGGAAAACGACCGGCCGCATGTGCTGCGCGAGATGATCTATGTCTGCCGGCCGGGCGGGATCATCTCCATTCCCGGCGTCTATAGCGGGCTCGTCGACAAGGTCCCGATGGGCATGGCGATGAACAAGGGGCTGACCTTCCGCATGGGGCAGACGCATGTCAAACGCTGGACCGACGATCTCTTGCGCCGCATCGAAGAGGGCGAACTCGATCCGTCCTTCGTCATCACCCACACCGTCGGGCTCGAGGACGGGCCGGAGATGTACAAGGTGTTCCGCGACAAACAGGACAGCTGCATCAAGGTCGTGCTCAAGCCCTAACCAGAGGTATCGTCATGAATTTTCTCAGCACACTCAAGCGTTCGAAGAGCGATCCAAAAGTTCTCAAAACAGGACCGAGCTCGTTTTCATCCTCCGACCGACTGGCTCGCAATCTCGGCTGGTTCAGCATCGGGCTCGGTGTCGTCCAGCTGTTCGGCGCGCACCGGATCACACGGGCACTCGGCATGGAGGGGCAGGAGGTGGCCGTCAGGGCCTATGGGCTACGCGAGATCGGCTCGGGCATGATGACGCTTTCTGTCGACAAGGAGGTGGGGCTTGCCAGCCGCATTGCCGGCGACGGGCTCGACATCGTTGCACTGGGATCCGCGATGCATCCCGATAATCCGAAGCAGGACAATGTAGCGATCGCGCTAGTGATGGTCGCGGGTGTGACGCTGCTCGATTTCATTGCTGCAGGGGCTCAGACTGGTCGGCATCTGCGGCGCGGCGAGGTCAAGGATTTTGGCGACCGAAGCGGGTTTCCGAAAGGTGTCGGGGCGTCACGTGGGCTGGCGAAGGAGAAGGCGAGGGCGTTGACGGGGTGAGCAGACCGTGTCTAGTAGCGTCCGGGGGAACATCCCTATAGGCTCGCCTGCTTATTCAAACGATCCGAGCCCAGACAGACAATGCAGCCCATCCCGACACTCACGACCTCACGTCTCACCTTGCGTCCGATGCGCTTCGATGACTGGCCGGCGTACCGGCAGCTGATGGCGTCGGAACGGGCGCAGTTCATGGGCGGGCCGTTTTCCGATGCGGTCGCCTGGGGCATGTTCTGCAGCGACCATGCGCAGTGGGATCTGTTTGGTTGCGGGGCGCTGATGATCGAGGATCTGGCCAGTGGCGCATGCGTTGGTCAGGTGGGGATCAATGCGGGGCCGCTGTTCCCGGATTTCGAGCTCGGCTGGTTAGTCTATCCGGAGTTCGAAGGGCGCGGCTATGCGCGGGAAGCTGCCGAGGCGATGCTTTCCTGGGCGCGGGACATTCGCAAACTGCCGAGCCTGGTGAGTTATGTCGATCCCGAAAATACGCGGTCGGCTGGGCTTGCGCTTCGGCTCGGTGCGGTCCTTGACCCCAGCGCAGAACGGCCCGCTCCAGAGGACCTTGTCTATCGACATTATCCCCGCGTTTCCGACTGACGCAGCACTTTGTTCATCTGAAGCGCCTTAACGGCCCTCGCGCCACCACATGGCGGATACCGCGAGCAGCAGGATGCCGAGACCGGCAAATCCTGCAAACAGCGGCAGCGTATTGACGCCCTTGAGCACGGTTTCGTCGGTCAGCTTGATTAGCATGCGGCGATCGTCGGCGACGCGGACTTCGCCACGCACGGGTAGGATGTCGGGGATGCGCACGCTCTCATCGCCGTCGTCGAGGCGGGCGGTGAGGCCGCGGGTCTCCTGGCTGATCGGGGCGAGCGTGTCCGTGGTCGAGATCATCGCGCGGAATTCAGGCGCGTCGACCGCGCCGACATGCACGAGGCTCGAGAAGTCGCCATTGGTGATGGTGAAGAGGCCGGTCTCGGTCATGCGGCGTTCGCCGCGATAGAGGCCTGGCTGTATCTCGTTCAAGTTCAGCGCAATCGTTTCACCCGAGGGCGTGGTGATCGTCGCGGGGCCGGGGGCGTCGCCGATGGTCTGGCGGGTCACTTCCAGGGTGCGGCCGGTGGCACGGGCCTTCAAGGCCTCTTCCTCGAGTTCCGGCTCCTTCATCAGCCAGTGGGCGATGCGGCGATAAAGCGAAACATGCGGGCCGCCGCCTTCGAAGCCGCGGGCCCAGAGCCAGCCCTGGTCGGAAAGCAGCATGGCAACGCGGCCTTCATTGGCGCGGTTCAGCACAAGCAGAGGACGGTCGCCGTCGCCGGTCATCACGGTTTCGCCATCGGTGCGACCGACATCGACGCTGCGGAACCAGCGGCCCCATTGCGGCGGCTCGACGGCCGAGCCATCAAGGCCACGGGTGACGGGGTGCCGCTTGCCCTGTTCCGACAGGCGCGGATAGAAGCCGGCCTGATGGACATCGCCGGTTGGGGTGGCGGGAAGAACGGATTCCAAGGGTGTAAGCGCGATCGAGTCCTGTCCGGCATGTTCGGGGCCGGCCGCGATCAGCAGCGCGCCGCCATTCCTCACATATTCGGCGATGTAGTCGTAATAGAGGATCGGCAGCACGCCCCGATGCTGGTAGCGGTCGAAGATGATCAGGTCGAAATCGTTGATTTTTTCGACGAAGAGCTCGCGGGTCGGGAAGGCGATCAGCGAGAGCTCGTTGATCGGCGTGCCGTCCTGCTTTTCCGGCGGACGCAGGATGGTGAAGTGGACGAGGTCGACTGAGGCGTCCGACTTCAAGAGATTGCGCCAGGCGCGCTCACCGGCATGCGGTTCGCCCGAGACGAGCAGCACGCGCAGGTTCTGGCGGATTCCCTCGATCAGGTGGATGGCGCGGTTGTTGACGTCGGTGACTTCGCCCGGTGTGGCGGCGACCGAGAATTCCAGCACATTGTTGCCGCCGCGGGGGACGCGGAAGGCAAAGGAGGTCTCGGCGCCGGGAACGGCCGGCACGGTGCCGAGGTCGTCGCCGTTCATTCTGACCGAGACGTCGGCCGGCTGGTTGGAGGCCTCTCCGTCGTCGAAGACGCGGAAGGTCAATTCCTGCTCCTCGTCGACGATGCCGAAGCGCGGCGCGCGCAGAACCTCGATGCGGCGATCGAATTCGTCAGCCTTACCAGTGATCAACGAATGCACCGGGGCGTCAAAGGGGAGCGCCTGGTTTTCGGCGGGGATATCATGCACCTGGCCGTCGGTGACGAAGATTGCGCCACCGACACGGGCTGGGGGAACGTCTGTCGTTGCAGCGGCCAGCGCTTCGAAGAGCTTGGTGGAGGGGGCATCGGTGTCGCCGGGATCGGTCACTTCTACGATGCGTGGCTCGATATTGGCGAAGCGGCCAAGGCGGTCTCGGATCCCCTGCAATGCCTCATCTGTCTGCTCGGCGCGGCCGGCGATCTGCTGGCTCTGGCTGCGGTCGACGATAACAGGCACGACCGTGGTCAGCGGATCGCGCTCCTCCTGTAGCAGGAGCGGGTTTGCGAGTGCTGCCAATACGGCGATCGAGGCGGCAAGCCGGATAGCGGTGCCGCGTACGCCGCGCAGGAAGCCGAGGGCGGAGAGCACCACGGCGAGCACGGCAAGGCTGGCGATGACGATCCATGGGATGAAGGGGGCGAATTCGAGCGTCATGGTTTCACTGCCCCAGTCTTTCGAGCAGGGCAGGCACGTGGACCTGGTCTGCCTTGTAGTTGCCGGTCAGCATATACATCATGATGTTGACGCCGGAGCGGAAGGACATTTCACGCTGCATCTCGTCGGCGGGCACGACTGGCAATACGCTTGCGCCATTGGCATCGATCGCCCAGGCGCCCATCAGGTCATTGCCGGTGATCATGATCGGCGTCACGCCATCGCCCGAAGAGGCGACACCGCTGTTGCTGTTGAGGGCTTCCTGACGGGCTTCCACCCAGAGCGGGCTGCCGCTGTAGCGGCCGGGAAACCCCTGCAGCAGGTAGAAGGCACGCGTCAGCACGTGATCGGAAGGAACGGGCTCCAGCGGCGGGATGTCGATATTGGCGAGGATCGCCTGCAGGCGTTCGCCGTTAGGCGAGGAGCCGACGTCTGCGCCCAGCGTTGAGCCCTGGTCGCGGGTGTCGAAGAGTACCGTACCACCTGATCGCATATAGGCATCGATGCGGCTGATCGCGGCGGCAGAGGGCATAGGCGCGGATGCCGAGATGGGCCAGAAGATGATCGGGTAAAAGGACAGTTCGTCCTTCGAGATGTCGACTCCCACCGGCGGCTCGGGTTCGAGCGTCGTGCGATAGGTGAGGAAATCGGTGAGGCCGGCGAGGCCCTGTTCCGACAGGCGATCGACCTCAGGCTCGCCGGTGATGACATAGGCAAGATGGGTGTTGTCGAGGCGTTCAAGGATCAGCTCGTCGCCGGGCTTGGCATCGGCCGACTGAGCCAGCGCCTGACCGGGGGTGGTGGAGATACCGAAGGCGAAAGCGAGGGCCAGGATCGAGGCGGCAGCGGCGCGCGCGCGCTTCGGCATGCGCGAAAAGGCGCCGCCCATGAAGAGCACGATCAGGCTGTCGATGACGAGCAGCAGGAAGGCAAGCGTCAACAGGCTCGGCTTCAGCGGTGTCGCTGCCGTACCGGCCATCGGGTCGCGGGTCACGGTGAGGCCTGCCGGGGAGGGGAGCGGGCGAAGCGTGGCTTCCGCCGGCAGGAGATTGAGTGCTGTGAAGCCGTCTTCCGTGCCGTAGAGGCCGGGCGGGTTGTCGAAGGTTGCGGCTTCGGGACGTTCCGGGCCGAGCGAGAGCGGCTTGGCGGTCCCGGCTTCCGTCGTCAGCGCACCACGCTCGTTAAGCAGGCGGAAGGGCGGCAGCGAGGGGGCGGTGGACTGGTCGGCTTGCGCTTCGGCTGCGCCAACGCGGGTCAGCTGGACGATACGGCGGAGCATTTCGACGAAGGTGCCCGAGATCGGCAGGTCGGACCAGGTGGCCTCGGCACTGACATGGAAGAGCACGATGCGGCCGGCGCCGTTGTCCTCGACGGTGACGAGCGGCGTGCCGTCGGCAAGGCTCGCCCAGGTGCGGGCGGCAAGGTCCGGCGTCGGCTCGGCGAGCACCTGGCGCTTGACGAGGATGCCTTCGGGGCGCGGCATGCCGGCAAAGGGGCCGAAATCAGGGAAATCGGCGAGCGGCTGTGGTTCTGCCCAAGAGAGGGCGCCGCCCAGCGCGCGTTCACCCTGGCGCAGGATGACGGGGACGAGCGGATCATCGGCGGGGGCTGCGGCGAGACGCGGGCCGGCAAAGCGGATGAGCGTGCCGCCGCGGTTGATCCACGCTTGCAGCGGATCATAGACATCGGCGGGCAGGCGTCCGACATCGGCGAGCACCAGGGCAGACGGGTTCTGGTTGAGGATCTCAGGGATGGCGACGGCGAGGTCGGTCTGGCCGGGCTTGACCACATCGGCATAGGGGCCGAGCGCGCGTTCGATGTAATAGAGCGGCGAAAGCAGCGGCTGGAAGCCGTCACCGCTGTCGCCGGAAACAAGCGCGACCTTGCGGCGGCGGAAGCCGTCGTCGAGCAGGTGGGTGGCACCGGCGGAGGCAACACCTGCAATCGAGAGGCGGGCGAAATCATTCCGCAGTTCGAAGGGGGCTGCGATATCGCCGGAGGCTTCTGCGCTGCCGGCGGCAAAATCGACCTGGCCAGAGGCGATGACGCGGCCCTGACGATCCTGGGCATCGACGATCAGGCTGCGGGGTTCGGACGCGTTGAGGCGCGAGAGGGTGACGGTGAGCGCATCTGAGCCGTTGTTGGCACCGGTGATCGCGATGCTCGTTGCGCCATCGCCTTCGACGATGCGGAACTCGGCGGGCGAGAGGCTGGCGAGATCCGAGAGGAACGGATCTTCCGGGTCGCGGGCGATGCCGTCGGAGACATAGGCGAGCGTGCCGGGGCGTTCCGACGAGAAGGTGGTGCGAAGCGCTTCAATGGTGCGCGCGCGATCGGGGCGCTGCGGCTGAGGCGTGGCGGCGGCGAGCTTTTCCAGCGCAACAGCTGGCGTGCCGGGGATCGCGTCATGGGTTGGATCTGCGGTGAAGACGATCGAGACTGGCAGGCTGCGGTCAGCGGCATCGCCGATGAGGGCGGTCGCGGTCTCGACGCGCCGATCCCAGTCGCCGACGGTCGCCCAGCCATTGTCAACGACGAGCAGCAGCGGACCCTCGCCGGAAAGCGTCGCGTTGCGCGGATTGAGAACCGGGTCGGCAAGCGCAAAGATGACGATCGCAGCCATCAGCATGCGCAGAAGCGTCAGCCACCAGGGGCTCTTCGATGGGGTTTCCTCGCGCTTCAGGACACCGGCCAGGATCTTCAGCGGCGGGAAGACCTCCGCTTTGGGGCGCGGCGGGGTGAGCTTCAACAGCCACCAAATCAGCGGCAGGGCGAGAAGGGCACCGAGAATGGCGGGAGCGCCGAAGGCGAGTGGCATGCCGAACATCAGCCCGCACTCCTGTTGACGGCGGGCGGCATGCCCGACAGGTGCATGTGGACAGCGACGAGGGCCTCGGAGGCGAGGCGATCGGTGCGGTTATGGGTAAAGCTCCAGCCCATGCGGCGGAGCTGATCCGACATCGATCCTCGGCGAGCCAGATAGGCCTGCTGGTAGTCGTCGCGCAGGGTTTCGGCGCGACCGGAGGTCAGCTTTTCGCCGGTTTCGGGATCTGTAAACTCGGTGCGGCCGGAATAAGGGAAGGTCTCCTCAGCCGGGTCGGCAACCTCGAGCACATGGCCACGCAGACCTCGGCGGGCGAGCGGCGTGATGCGCTCCATGACCCGGTCCGCATCGTCGAGGAAATCGCCGATCAGCACGATGTCGCTTGCACCACGGATCATGCGGGTGTCGGGCAGGCCCTCGGTCAGCGGCGCATGCATGATGGCGGTCGCAAGACGCTCGGCGGCGTTGCGGGCGGAGATCGGTTCCATGATGCCGGGGCAGCCGATGCGTTCGCCAGAGCGTGCGAGGATTTCGGCAAGCGCCAGCATCAGGACGAGTGCGCGGCTTTCCTTGGAGACGGAAGCAAGCGTCGATTTGTACATCATCGACGGCGACATGTCGGCCCAGAGCCAGACCGTGTGAGCCGCTTCCCATTCGCGGTCACGGATATACATATGGTCGTCGCGGGCCGAGCGGCGCCAGTCAATGCGCGAGAAGCTTTCGCCATCGGCATAGGGGCGGAACTGCCAGAAGTTTTCACCGATGCCACGCTTGCGGCGGCCATGCCAGCCGGCAATCACGGTATTGGCGATGCGGCGAGCCTCGACCATGCAGTCGGGCACGAGCACGGCACGCTGGCGCGCGCGCTTCAGCACCTCGCTGCCGGCTGTCTGCTCGACGATCTGGCCGATGGATGCCACGCGGTTAAGGCCTCCCTTACTTGCGCAGGTCAGAAACGAGGCCCGCGATGACGTCGCGGACGGTCATGCCTTCGGCGCGCGCCGCAAAGGTCAGGGCCATGCGGTGTTCAAGCACGGGTTCGGCAAGCGCGTAGACGTCGTCGATGGATGGGGCGAGGCGGCCTTCATAAAGGGCGCGGGCGCGGGCGCAGAGCATAAGGGCCTGGCCGGCGCGGGGGCCGGGGCCCCAGGCGATGTTCTTGTCGGTCGTGTCGTTGCCATGGCCCGGACGTGCCGAGCGCACGAGCGTCAGAATGGCGTCGACCACGGTGTCAGAGACCGGCATCTGGCGGATCAGCTTCTGGATCTCGAGCAAACGCGCGCTGTCAATGACAGCACTGGCCCGGCGGTCGCCAACGCCTGTTGTCTCCAGCAGGATCTGACGTTCGGCGGCAAGTTCCGGATAGAGAACGTCGACCTGCAGCAGGAAGCGGTCAAGCTGCGCTTCAGGAAGCGGATAGGTGCCTTCCTGCTCCAGCGGGTTCTGGGTTGCAAGCACATGGAAGGGAGCGGGCAGCTGATAGGGCTGGCCGGCGATGGTGACGTGATATTCCTGCATGGACTGCAGAAGAGCGGACTGAGTGCGCGGGCTCGCGCGGTTGATCTCGTCGGCCATCAGCAACTGGGCAAAGACCGGACCCTTGACGAAGCGGAAGGAGCGACGCCCCGTTTCGTCCTGGTCCATGACCTCAGTGCCGATAATGTCCGAGGGCATCAGGTCCGGCGTGAACTGGATACGGTTGGCATCGAGGCCAAGGGCCGAGCCGAGCGTCGTCACCAGTTTGGTCTTGGCGAGACCGGGGACACCGACCAGAAGAGCATGGCCACCGGAGAGGATGGCGAGAAGGGTATTTTCGACGACCTTTTCCTGACCGAAGATGACCTTGGCCACTTCCTGGCGGATCGCTGCGATATCCGCCAGTGCCTTCTCGGCCTCGGCAACGATCGCCTTCTCGTCCATTGCAACATCGGGATTTGGCATCATGCCCATGGTCTGCTCCAATTGGTTTTGGACGTGTCCGGCGAATCGAACGGACGCGTAAGGTGCATGTTACTGAAACTAACTTATTGGCGAGAGGACGGCTGACAAGGACGTTTCGAATGACTATCTCGTGACTGTTATAGGCTAAAGACAAAACCGGGACGCAAAGATGGCAGGCGATACGCTAAAGGCGACGACAGATGCGGCGGGGCTCGCCGCGCTGATTTCGCGCGCGTCAGCGCAAACATCGGGCGGAAAGGCGTCGCTGCCGCCGGTGGAGCGCTGGGAACCGCCGTTCTGCGGGGATCTCGACATGGAAATCAGGGCCGACGGGACCTGGTTCTACATGGGTACGCCGATCGGTCGGGAGCCTCTGGTTCGTCTGTTTTCGACGGTTCTGCGCAAGGACGAGGATGGCAAGACCTATCTCGTCACGCCTGTGGAAAAGGTCGGCATCCGCGTCGAAGACGCCCATTTCGTCGCGGTCGAAATGAGCGTGACGGAAGAGGCGGGTGAGTCGGTGCTTACATTCCGCACCAATGTCGGCGATGTGGTGGAGGCGGGTCCGGAGCATAAGCTGCGGTTCGAGATCGTCGGCGAGAACCATGAACTCAAGCCTTACCTGTCCATGCGCGGCCGTTTGGAGGCGCTTGTCTCGCGAGCGGTCATGTATGATCTCGTCGAGCGGGGAGAGGTGGTGGAGATCGAGGGCAAGGCGATGTTTGCGGTGCGCTCACGCGGCGAGGTATTTCCGATCATGCCCGCCGAAGAACTCGATCGACTGTCGCGGTGACATCGATGACATTTACCGCAGAGGATTTCCGCCGCCGGGCGCTGGAACAGGTGGGTGCACCGCTCGAGCATGCCTGGCGCGACCATGGCGACCATGCGCTGAACCCCGACACGATCCTGCAATACGAGCAGTTGAAGCTGAGGGATGCGGCGGTGCTGATCGGCGTGATCGACGATCCGGACGAGGCGCGGATCATTCTGACCCAGCGCACCAGCAAGCTCCGGCAACATGCAGGCCAGATCGCTTTCCCAGGCGGCGGCATCGATGCGACAGATACCTCGCCGGAAGAAGCCGCCTTGCGCGAGGCGGAGGAAGAAATCGGCCTCGACCGTCGGTTCGTCGAGACGGTCGGGCGACTGCCGCAATATCTCTCAGGAACTGGGTTTCGCATCCAGCCGGTGCTTTCCGTCGTGCAACCCGGCTTCGAACTGACGCTCAATCCCGACGAGGTGGACAGCGTCTTCGAGGTGCCGCTTTCCTTCCTGATGAACCCGTCCAATCATCGGCAGGACAGCCGGATGTGGCAGGGCTCCGTCAGACATTTCTACGTGATGCCCTATCGGGAGCGGCATATCTGGGGCATTACGGCCGGCATTATCCGGACGCTATACGAAAGGCTCTATGCATGACCAATCTGGCCGATCGCGACTGGTTCCAGGAGCCCGCCCTGCAAAAGCTGATGACGCTGCTGAATAGCGGCGGCGCGGAGACACGGGTGGTCGGCGGCGCTGTGCGCAACAGCCTGATGGGATTGCCGGTCGGGGATATCGACCTTGCCACGACGCTGATGCCGGAAGAGGTGAGCGGCCGGGCGGCGGCCAAGGGCATCAAGGCGGTACCGACGGGCATCGAGCATGGGACCGTGACGCTTGTTGTCGACGGCAAGGGTTATGAGGTGACGACGCTCCGGCGTGACGTCGAGACCAATGGTCGCCATGCTCAGGTCGCTTTTGGCGCGAGCTGGCAGGAGGATGCCGACCGGCGCGATCTCACGATCAATGCGCTTTATGTCGGTGTCGACGGCGAGGTTATCGATCTCGTCGGCGGCCTGAAGGACATCGAAACGAAGACCGTGCGTTTCATCGGCGATGCCGAGCAGCGGATCGCCGAAGACTATCTGCGCGTCCTGCGCTTCTTCCGCTTCTTTGCCCATTATGGCAGTGGCCGTCCCGATGCTGAAGGATTGAAGGCCTGCGCGCGAGCACGGGCGCAGCTCAAATCCCTGTCCGCCGAGCGCGTCTGGAGCGAGATCAAGAAGCTCTTGTCGGCGCGGGATCCGGGCCGGGCGCTTCTCTGGATGCGCCAGTCGGGTGTTTTGACCGAAATTCTGCCGGAAACGGAGAAATGGGGGATCGATGCGATCCCCGGTCTGATCGCGGCCGAACAGGCACTGGGCTGGGATCCGGATCCTTTGCTTCGTCTCTGCTCTATCGTGCCGAAGGATGCGGCGCGGCTAGTGACGCTGTCCGAGCGGTTGCGGCTGTCGAATGCAGAGGCTCTGGCGCTCGACCGGTTCGCACGGGCGCCGAAGCCACAGGAGACAGTGACCGATGTTGCCTTTGACCGCGATCTCTATCGCTTTGGCAAGGACGGTATGATTTCGATGCTGAAGCTCGAACTTGCCTCCGCCCGTGCCCGTGCGGAGGGTGACCAGAAGGCGATGACCCGCAGTGCGCGGCTGTTTTCGCTGTTGAAGCGTGCCGAGGGCTTCGTGCGGCCGGTGCTGCCGATCAAGGGCTCCGACGTGCTTGCCGCCGGTATTCCTGCAGGACCGAAAGTGGGGGAAATTCTCGGCAAGCTCGAGGAGGGCTGGATCGCATCGCAGTTCAATCTCAGCCGCGAGGATCTTCTCGTCCGGCTGGACACCTTGGCGAAGGTCTGACGTTTCAAGATATTAAGAAGAGCCAATACGTAGGTCGTTGGCTTCGGTTCATGAGAACCGCTCAACAAAGAGTGTCCCGTCTGCAGGGATCCGCCCGGGATCTTCGCTGCGTACTCTGTCCGGCTTTACACGATCGGCATGACGCCGATCTGGCCTTCAGAGGAGGGACTTCCATGAACCGCATTGCAGTCGCATTTTTTGCCGCCGGCATGACCTTTGCCGCTTCTTCGGCGAATTCCGCCAATATCGTTGAGACAGCTCAACAGGCCGGCAGCTTCAAGACGCTGCTTGCCGCGGCCGAGGCAGCCGGTCTCGTCGACGCCCTGTCGGGCGGCGGCCCGCTCACCGTCTTTGCGCCGACGGACGAGGCTTTCGCAGCGCTTCCGGCCGGCACGGTCGAGAACCTGCTCAAGCCCGAGAACAAGGACCAGCTCGCCGCGATCCTGAGCTATCATGTCGTCGGTCGCGAACTGACCTCGACCATGTTGCCGGGCCGCACGATCCATGTCCGCACGATCAAGAGCGGCGGTGATCGCACGCTTGCGGTCTCCAAGTCGGGTTCGGGCGTAACGGTCGACGGCGCAAACGTGGTGTCTGCCGATATCCGCACGGATAACGGCGTCATTCATGTGATCGACAAAGTCATGCTGCCGAGCAGCTGAGACACGCAAGCTTCTTTCTGGACACGGAGCCCGCATGCCGGGCTCCGTTGCCGTTTGGGCAGTCGCCCGCGGTTTCAGGCCGTCTGGGACTGATCGTTGCGAATCCGTTCCTTGATGTGATCCACCATGGACGGACGGATGATCTCCTCGCCATGGGTGACCTTCAGGTGCTCCACGGCCCTTCTCACGACTTCTGCCTCTTCCTCGGCGCGCGTGTGCCAGTCGCAGCCGGGGACCAGAGTTCCGCATTCGAAGCGTTTCATGATCGTCTCCTCCTTCGTCGCCTCAACTCTTGCGAAACCGCAGAATGCCACGATTGTTCGGCGGATGCCAAAAAAATGGCCCGCACGAGGCGGGCCAAGGGTATCGACGCGGTGGATTCGGACTGATTAATCGGGCATGGCCCAGGCATGGAACACGGAGCGCGCGGGCTGGCGCTTTCCCCTGTGGCTACCGGTCTCGATGTCGTTTGCGGCGAGCCGGTCGGCGAGATCCTTGCCGGCCAGACCGAGGCGCACCTGCTCAACGAAATAAGAATGGGGCAAGTCGACATCACTCGACTGACGCATTTGCTCCGCCAACCGATCGATCAGTTCGGGTGCATTGATCGCACGATCGGCGGGGTCACTGACGCGGGATACGGATACTGAGCTGGATGGGGTCATCGCAATCTCCTCCTCGATACTGCGTGAGGCCGCAGAATGCCCCCCGTCCGGCGCGAGTGCAATGAAAACTGTCAAGTGAGCGACACACTTTGTCGTAAGCGGCGGGAATCACCGCTCATTCTTTTTCGTGAGTTGACATGTGGATAACCGTGACAGCGGTAACCCCAAGCGATCAGGGATATCGCACGAGCGGCGGGAGCGAGGAGAGGATCGATTCGACGTTGCCGCCGGTCTTCAGACCGAAGATCGTGCCGCGGTCGTAGAGCAGGTTGAACTCCACATAGCGGCCGCGACGGACGAGCTGTTCCTCGCGGTCCTCGTCCGTCCAGGGATTGTTGAAATTGCCCCGGACGATCTTCGGATAGACGAGGTTGAAGGCGCGGCCGACATCCTGGACGAAAGCGAAGTTGGCGGCCCAGCCGCCCTTGTCCTCGTCTGCCGTCAGCCAGTCGAAGAAGATGCCGCCGATGCCGCGCGCCTCGTTGCGGTGGGGCAGGAAGAAGTATTCATCGCACCACTTCTTGTAAGCGGGGTAGTCAGCCACAGCGGGATGGCGTTCACAGGTGACCTCCATGGCGCGATGGAAGAGGCGGGTGTCGGGATCATCCTGGCTGCGCCGGCGGTCGAGCACCGGCGTCAGGTCGGCGCCGCCACCGAACCACTGGCTCGATGTGACCACCATGCGGGTGTTCATGTGCACCGTCGGGACATGCGGGTTCACGGGATGGGCGATCAGCGAAATGCCAGACGCCCAGAAGCGCGGGTCTTCCTCGGCGCCCGGCATCTGCTTGCGAAATTCGGGCGAGAACTCGCCATGCACCGTCGAGGTGTGCACGCCGACCTTCTCGAAGACGCGGCCATACATCATCGACATGCGGCCGCCGCCACCTTTGCCCTCTTCACGCAGCCAGTCCTTGGCCTGAAAACGGCCCGGCTCGCGATCGGACATCGGCCCGGTGAGTTCGTTCTCCAGGGTTTCGAACGAGGCGCAGATCGCATCGCGCAGACTCTCGAACCAGGCGCGGGCGGCGTCCTTCTTCTCCTCGATATCCTCGGGCAGGCCTTTCGGCAGTACCGGTCGCTCCATGTCGTCCCCCTCAACTTCTTCAGGCAAACGAATATCAGGTGAAATCGCGGGCGGCCATATGGGGGCGGGGGTGTCCCCGTAAAATCGACTCGCCTTCCGGTTTTGCGTGGATTATTCTCTCGCCCATGCGAGGGATTTCATGACGAAGATACCTGGCCCGCCGCCATTTACTGGTCTCAGGAAGCGAATTGCCGATCATCGCGCCGGAACGGCCGGGCGTCTGGGCGGACAGTTCGTGCGCGAGACCTACTGTCTGACCCGCGAGGAGGCCCGAGCGAAGGCGCGCGAGTGGTTCGATGCCTTTCCGAAGGCGGCTTACTGGACCGAGGTGGAAAGCTGGCGGCAGCTCGACGAAGACCAGATCGAGTTCACCATGCGCCGACTGCCTTCGGCAGACTGACGGGCCCGTTCAGTTGCGATCCAACGGCAATTTCTCAATTCGCTAGAATTTTAACTTTCTTTGAAAGCCAATCACAAAACCTCTTCGCTAGGTTAGTCTGTACATAGCCGGAATGATGCCGGCTTCGGATCGACATGATATGCGACATAAGGTTTTCCCATGAGTACAGTCTGGCTCAACCCATCCGTTGCCGGTGCGGCTTCGATGGCGAGCGCTGCCGCGTCCGCGCTCGATCGTGTAACGCCGCGCGCGGTGACAGCAGCTGTCGTCGAGACTGAGACGGATGCGTCCAGCTATTGGTCGATTTCCACCACCATGCGGCCCGGCAGCCTGTCGACCGGCAGCGTGCAGGAAGCCAATGAGATTGCGGCTGCCGTATCGGATACGGCAGCGCTCGGTCTGGAGCAGGCGACGGATATCGTCGCGCGCATCCAGCAGAAGCTGGTGCTCGCCAAGGCCGTCGGGGCCGATCGCAATGGGATCAATGCCGATATCTCGCAGATGAAGGCTGAACTTGGCCAAGTCGTTGAGGACAGCACGTTCAACGGCGACAACTGGCTGATGGTAGAGGCCGGCGGGCGGCCCAAGGTCGCCTCGCTACTCGCCTCTGTTACCACAGATGATGACGGTGGGCTTTCCATCAACATGGTCGATTTCGATACCGCCAAATCGACACTTGTCTCGCGCGAGGATGCGGGCGACGGCGTGCTGACACGGGCCTATGCCGGCACCAGTCTCGGCGGCGTGCCTTACAATTACTATCTGCTGGATTCGCAATCTCGCGAACCGGTGGAGGCCGGGGCCCGCGAGATCAGGATCGATAGCCGCACGACCGGCGACGAGATCGATGGCATGATCTCGACCCTTAATCGCGTTCTGATCGATATGGTCAGCGCCAGTGCCGAGGTGAGTTCGACGCGCAGCCAGGTGACGGGCGGCGGTGTGCTTCTTCAGGGCTTGCAGGGGTCATCCGAACTCGGCGTCAGCCGGTTGGTCGATACGGAGCTCAACGAGCAGCGCGTGCGGCTGACGGCGGAGAAGGTGCACGATCAGTTGCAGTCCTCGGCGCTCAACATCGCGAATGTCTCGATGACGCCGTGGTTGAAGCTCTGAGCTCAAGCTTTTGTTTGTGAATCGAAAAGGCCCGCTTCGCGCGGGCCTTTTGCTGTTTCTGGCGGCTGACTTGCCGTTCGTCAGTTCTTAGCGCGGGGACGCCTTGCCTTGCCACGCGGCAGCGGGACCATGATCGGGGTCGCAGCTTTTCCCGCCTTCTTCGATACGTCGGTGCCCTTCGTCGCGACCTCAGGCGATGCGGCCGCCTCGACGGTCGGTTCTGCGGCTTCCGGTGATGCCGAAGCCTCCGGCACGGGCTCGTCCCGTGCTGGCGGTTCAACGTCGATCGCGGCAGGGAGCGGCTCTTCTGCAGCGAGCACCGGAAGGGCTTCAGGCTCGACCGGTTCTGTTGCGATGGTGACCGGGTCCACGACAGTGTCTTCGACGATCGGGGCTGTGACCTCCTCGGGCGTTGCAATCACAGCCTCAGCGGGCGTCTCTGCCTTGGACGCTTCACCACGCAGGATGTCGCCGAGTATTCTGGTCACCTTCAGGGCGGTCGGCAGGTCGGTATTGGTCGAATGGCCGCAGAAGGGGACCTTGATGTCGGTGGCAATCTTCGGGCGCGAATTCAGTTCGCCGAACCAGTCGAGTTCGCCGACAACGTCGATGACCTCGGTGAAGGCTTCCGGCATCTTGATCCGGCCGCCAAAGGTGACGATCCGTGCGGTATTGGCGAGTGTTTCGACCCGACCGGGGTCGGTGGCCTTCAAGGCGTAGAGGGCATCGGCAATCACGCGGTTGCCGCGGGAATGGCCGGCGATCAGGGTGAAGGACAACGTCGGATCGGCGAGCAGGCTCTGCACCGTATCGGCATCAAGGCCAGTGTGGCGACGGGTATCGGTTTCCTCGTCGCGCTTGCCATAGGCACCGAGCTTCGGCCGACCAACGACGTCATCGATCACCTCGAGATTGCTTCTGACATGGCCGAGCCAGCCGAAGAGGAAGGCGCCGCCGATGGCCTCGTTGACGATGTCGCCGAGGCCGTAGCCCGACACCACGGCTGCCACGGGGGCGTCGATGGCGTCGGCGACGTTGCGCGCGAAGGCGGCCGCACCAATCGCCGAGCCGCCGATGCCGGCGACCGCCATGGCGCGCACCTCGCGTCCACCGCGAAGCCGGAATTCCTCGACGCTATCGCAAAGCGTGAGCATGCCGCCGCCGGTAGGCGGCACGATCATGATCAGACCTTCTGAGGCAAGGCTGTCGCTGATATAGAAGGTCTCGTCGGCGCTGAGGGCCTTCACGTCATAATATAGCGCGTCCATCCCCGTGTTGCGGAGACGCCAGGGCTCCAGGGCGGCGTTGCGCACCGGACGCTGGCTCAAGCGCTCGGGAAAGCTCAAGGATCGGGCGAACTGGGTCAGACCCAGGGCGAATGCTGTCTCGAACATGACTCCATCTCCCTTTTTGCTGCAATGCAGCATAGCGCGATACGGGTGAATTAGCAATTGCCGTTGAAGGTGCGCGTCGCCCCCATCTCGCCATCCTAGGCGAGGGCAAGTTTGGGCGCCTTGATTTATGTCTGTTTCCGGCAAATCCGGGGTCAGAAGCCCGTCTGGCGCAGCGCTTCCCCGGCAATCATGGCTGCCGACATCGCGACATTGATCGAACGCTGGCCCTCGATCATCGGGATGATCACGCGGTGATCGGCCCGGTCATGGACATGCCCGGGGACGCCGGCGCTTTCTCGGCCGAAGAGCAGGATGTCATTTCCGGCATAGTCGAAGAGCGTATAGGGCAGGGCGGCTTTGGTTGAGGCGAGCACGAGCCGGCGGCCTTCCGACAGACGCCAGTCGTCGAAGCGCTCCCAGTTGACGTGGCGGGTCATGGCGACGCTTGCTAGATAATCCATGCCTGCGCGCTTCAGGTTCTTGTCGGAGAGCACGAAACCGGCAGGCTCGATGATGTCGACCTTCATGCCGAGACAGGCGGCGAGCCGGAGTATGGTTCCGGTGTTGCCGGGAATGTCTGGCTGGTAGAGGGCGATGCGCAAGTCGGTCATGAGGCGGTCTTATGCGATCGGGGCACCTCGCTCAAGGCAGACGCAGTCTTGCTTGTTGTCGTCTGTGATCGGTGTGCAACAGTTGCGGCAGAATGTCTCGATCGCCACGAAACCCGGCTGGAAAATTCGCCCATCCGCCGATAGAAGGAAGCTCTACTTCAACACTAAAGCGGGAGGGCCATCGATGGATCTATTCGGTATTTCGCGCCAGCCCCGATTTATGGCTGTGGCTGCCTGAGCGCGTCACCTCCGTTTCTTTTCCCAAACTGATTCATCCTGCGGCCACAAGAGGCCTCAATCATTGAATATTCGCGCCCTTGCTCCACCTTTGTGCGGTGTCGCGGGCACGTCATTTCTGGAGACTTTTCCATGTTCTCGTGGTTCGAAAGCCGCCTGAATCCGTATCCGTCCGGTGATCCGGTCCTGCCGCCCAAGGGCCTTGTCGCCTTCTGCTGGCACTATACGAAGCCCGCCGGCTGGTGGCTGGCGCTGCTCGGGCTTTGCTCGGGCCTCATCGCCATTGCCGAAGTGTTTCTCTACCAGTTCCTCGGGAATATCGTGGACTGGCTGTCGACGGCCGAACGCACGACCTTTCTGCAGACGGAAGGCGGCACGCTTGCCTGGATGGCGGGCCTGCTACTGATCGGCCTGCCGGTGCTCGGCGTGATGCATACGATCACCATGCACCAGGTGCTGGCCGGCAATTTCCCGATGATCGCGCGCTGGCAGATGCACCGCTTCCTGCTCCGGCACTCGATGACCTTCTTCGCCAACGAGTTCGCCGGTCGCGTCTCGACCAAGGTGATGCAGACGGCGCTGTCGGTCCGCGAAAGCGTGATGAAGATCATCGACGTCTTCATCTATGCGACGACCTTCTTCGTCTCGATGCTGGCGCTGGTGGCAGCCGTCGATTGGCGGCTCGGTGTGCCGCTCGTCCTCTGGCTGGTGATCTATGCACTGATCCTGCGTAACTTCATTCCCAAGCTGCGCAAGCTCTCCAGCGAGCAGGCCGATGCCCGCTCGATGATGACGGGCCGGATCGTCGACAGCTATACCAATATCGCGACGGTGAAGCTGTTCTCGCATGCCGGCCGGGAAGAGACCTATGCGAAAGAGGGTATGGACGCCTTTCTCGGCACCGTGCACCGGCAGATGCGGCAGATCTCGCTGCTCAATATATGCGTCGACATCAACAATGCCATTGTCCAGTTCTTCGTGGCGGCGCTCGGCATCTGGTTCTGGCTGAACGGCACGGTGACCGTTGGTGCGATTGCGGTCGCCATCGGTCTTTCCATGCGCATCAACGGCATGTCGCAGTGGATCATGTGGGAAGTGGCGGCGCTCTTCGAAAACATCGGCACCGTCTATGACGGCATGGGCATGATGACCAAGGCCCATGACATCGTCGATAAGCCGGGCTCACAAGCGCTCGCCGCGCCGAAGGGCGAGATCGTCTATGACGGCGTGCGCTTCCATTATGGCAAGCAGAAGGGCGTGATCGAGGACTTCTCGCTGACCATCAAGGCGGGTGAGAAGGTCGGTCTCGTCGGCCGTTCGGGTGCGGGCAAGACGACGCTGATGAACCTGCTTCTGCGCTTCTACGATCTCGAGAAGGGCAGGATCCTGGTCGACGGCCAGGATATCTCGGCGGTGAGCCAGGACAGTCTGCGGGCCCTCGTCGGTGTGGTAACCCAGGATACGTCCCTGCTGCACCGCTCGATCCGGGACAACATCGCCTATGGCCGGCCGGAAGCGACCGATGACGAAGTGATCGAGGCGGCCAAGCGGGCCAATGCCTGGGAATTCATCCAGGGGCTCTCCGACATGCAGGGCCGCAGCGGGCTCGATGCGCATGTCGGTGAGCGCGGCGTGAAACTCTCGGGCGGCCAGCGGCAGCGTATCGCGATCGCTCGCGTGTTCCTCAAGGATGCGCCGATCCTGGTGCTCGACGAGGCGACCTCTGCGCTGGACTCGGAAGTCGAGGCAGCGATCCAGGAAAGCCTGTTCACGCTGATCGAGGACAAGACGGTAATCGCAATTGCCCACCGGCTCTCGACGCTGACGCAGATGGACCGGCTGATTGTGCTCGACCAAGGCCGCATCGTCGAAGAGGGAACACATCTGGAGCTTGTTCAAACCGGCGGCATTTACGCGGATCTATGGAACCGCCAGTCAGGTGGTTTTCTCGCCGATCAGGTTGATCCGGAGGAGGAGCAGGCGAAGAAGCGCAGGGCCGAAGATGAGGCCAAGGCGCGCGACGATGCTGAGGAGGAGGCTGCCGAGTAGCGCCGAAGCTTCCGAGTGGATGCGTTATGCTAGAGTTGGCGGCGGCGGAGCAATCTGCCGCCGACCTATTTTGCGCTGCAGCTATTCGAAAGCTCCCCATTTTTAGCGCTATCAAAGGTTGTCTACAATCTAAGTAAAATATTCATTGTTTACATCCTAGAACGGTTTCATCCCGACCTATCCGGACGATGTCTTGTCCTTACACCTGGCGACCTCCCACGCCCGGTTGGGAATGTGATTTTCCTCCCCCGGAGACATTCATGTCCAATCTCAAGATTAAAGTCGTACTACCGCTGCTGTTTGCCGTGGTGCTGACCTTCGGCATCGGCCAGGGCATTCTCGCCATCAATTTTATCGGAAACGTCAAGGAGCAGGTCGATGTCATCGGCCGTGAGCGTCTGCCCAGAACGCTCGCTGTCGCACGCATGAACGCGACTTTCGCCGAGGTGCGCCGTGACTATGCCATGCTGTTGAACGCGGAACCGGCAGAGCTGGATGCGATCGTGTCTGCTACTCGGAATGCCCTTGCGGAACGTGATGCGGCTTTTGCAGCCTACGAGCCGATGATCACGTTGCCCGCAACCCGGGCCCGTTTCGACAGCATGAAGGCAGCGCTCGCTGAGTATGATCGACTGGCCTTGCAGATGGTCGAATTGAAGCGCACGGGCAGTGAGGGTGCCGCCAAGGCGCTCTTCAACGGTGCCATGGCAACGAATGCGCGCTCGCTTGTTCAGCTGATGGACGAGACGATCAAGGCCAATACCGAACTAACCGACGCGGCAATCGTCGCAGCGGACGACGTCTCCAACACAGCGGTCAACACCACGATCATTGCCGTCTTGATCAGCGCGTTGATTGCTGCCGGTGCCGCCTTCTTCAGCTTTGCCCGGATTGTTCGCCCGATCTCGGCGATCACCGGATCGATGCGTACCCTTGCTTCCGGCGACACGCAGTCCGAGATCCCGTTTGCCGGTCGTCAGGATGAAATCGGCGAGATGGCGGCTGCCGTCAGCGTGTTCCGCGACAATGCCATCGAGCGTGCTGCGCTCGAGCGTCAGGCGGAAGAGAACCGGTCGCTTAGCGAAACCGAGCGTCAGTCCCGCGAAGCTCAGAAGGCACGGGAAGCGGCGGAAGTGCAGTTTGCCGTCGATCAGCTCGCTTCGGGTCTGCAGCGTCTGTCGGATGGTGATCTCGTCGTCCAGATCAACGAGCGCTTCGCCGAGCATCTCGATCCGCTGCGCCTCAACTTTAACCAGTCGGTTGCTCGTCTGAAGGACGCCATGCGCGCCGTCAGCGAGAATGCCCGGACGATCGATGCCGGGGCCAACGAGATGCTGGCTGCTGCCGATGATCTGTCGAAGCGGACCGAGCAGCAGGCGGCCTCCGTCGAGGAAACGGCAGCTGCACTCGAGCAGGTGACGACAGCGGTCAAGGACAGTGCCATTCGCGCTGACGAGGCCGGCCAGCTGGTCGGCCGCACGCGGGAAGGGGCCGAGCATTCGGGCGAGGTCGTGCGCCGTGCGGTTGCTGCCATGCAGGCGATCGAGAAGTCCTCTTCGGAAATCTCGAATATCATCGGCGTGATCGACGACATCGCGTTCCAGACCAACCTTCTGGCGCTCAATGCCGGCGTTGAAGCGGCTCGCGCCGGTGAAGCCGGCAAGGGCTTTGCGGTTGTTGCCCAGGAAGTGCGTGAACTTGCGCAGCGTTCGGCCAATGCGGCGAAGGAGATCAAGGCCCTGATCACCACGTCTGGCGAACAGGTCCGCAATGGGGTCAGCCTTGTGGATGAGACGGGCAAGGCGCTGGAGACCATCGTGCGCGAGGTGCAGGAGATCAACCAGAATGTTCTGGCGATCGTTACCTCCACCCGCGAGCAGTCGACAGGTCTTCAGGAAATCAACATGGCCGTCAACCAGATGGACCAGGGCACGCAGAAGAACGCGGCCATGGTGGAGCAGTCCACGGCGGCAAGCCATGGTCTGGCCCAGCAGGCCGGTCAGCTGATGCAGCTGATGGCGCAGTTCCGCACAGACGAGAACGGCTATCAGGCATCGCCGCGGGTCGCCCCGGCAACGCCTGCCGCCCAGCCGCAGCCTTCGCCGGCCCGGGCACTGGGTCGCAAGATCGCCAATGCCTTCAAGGGCAATACGGCTGTCGCGGCCGAGTGGTCGGAGTTCTAAGCACTGCATTCCAGAGGATGCGAACAAGAGGGGCAGAAATGTCCCTCTTTTTTTGTCGATGCGCGATCACAGGATTGTGGATGAGGCGAGAACTGCCCTTCGGCGCGTAAGGCTTTGTTAGAAATCGGATTGGCATGGAAGTTTGCCGGCAATTTTCCCCGGTCGTCTCCTTCCGTTTCAATCCAGGATTTCAGTCGTGAAAAATCTCAAGATCAAACTGTTGCTGCCGCTTCTCTTCGGTCTGATGGTGATCGTCTCGCTCGGGCAGGGTGCAATTGCCGTCCGGTCCGTGGCCGATATGAGTGGTCAGATGGAAGCACTGGGCGGCCGTCTCGATCGTTCCATGATGATTGCCGAGATCGATTCCGTTCTCGCCGACGTTCGCCGTCTCAATTTGATGATACTGACGGCTGCCACCTCGGCCGACAAGAAGATCCTGGTCGAGGATCTCGCCGCTGCGCGTACGCAGCTTGACGCCGCGATCGCCGAGTTTGACGCCTCAATCGTGCTTCCCGATGTCCGCCAACGTTTTGACAGTTTCAAGGCGACCGTCGTCGAGTTCAACGGTCTTGGCCAGAGCTTCGTCGAACAGGCCATGGCATCCAAGCTCTATCAGGCGAAAGATACGCTCGCCCAGATGGTGCCGCTCGGCAGTGCCGCGGAACAAAGCCTGGGAGACATCAAGGACATGAACCGGGCTGCCGGCGTGCAGGTTCGTCATGATGCCGACGCCTCTGCGGCGCTTGCCATGCGCCTGTCGCTGGCGGCCTTCGTTCTCGCCGCGCTGATGGCGCTTGGTGCAGCGGTCGTGTCAATCGTGCGGGTTGCGCGTCCGATCTCCGCGATCACAGGTTCGATGCGGACGCTTGCCGGTGGCGACACCGAAACGGAAGTTCCGTTTGCCAATCGTCGAGACGAGATCGGCGAAATGGCGGCGGCCGTTTCCGTCTTCCGCAACAATGCGATCGAACGCGCGGCTTTGGAGCGTCAGGCCGAGGAGAACCGTTCGCTGAGCGAGACGGAACGTGAGACACGCGAAGCACAGAAGGCGCGCGAAGCGGCCGAAGTGCAGTTTGCCGTCGACCGCCTGGCTGGTGGTTTGCAGAAACTTTCCGATGGTGATCTTGCTGTTGAAATCGGTGAACGCTTTGCCGATCACCTCGATCCGCTGCGCGTCAACTTCAACCACTCCGTCGAGCGGCTGCGCGATGCCATGCGCGCCGTCGGCGACAATGCCCGGGCCATCGATGCCGGTGCGAATGAAATGCTCTCTGCCGCCGACGACCTGTCCAAGCGCACCGAGCAGCAGGCCGCCTCCGTCGAGGAAACGGCAGCAGCGCTCGAGCAGGTGACGACCGCGGTCAAGGACAGCGCCGTGCGGGCCGAGGAAGCCGGGGCGCTCGTCTCGCGGACACGGGTCGGTGCAGAACGGTCGGGCGACGTGGTTCGTCGCGCGGTCGACGCGATGCATGCGATCGAGAAGTCCTCGAGCGAAATCTCCAACATCATCGGTGTGATCGATGAGATCGCGTTCCAGACCAATCTTCTGGCGCTGAACGCGGGCGTCGAAGCTGCGCGTGCCGGAGACGCTGGCAAGGGCTTTGCCGTCGTTGCCCAGGAAGTGCGTGAACTCGCCCAGCGTTCTGCCCATGCGGCGAAGGAGATCAAGGGTCTGATCACGGCGTCTGGCGAGCAGGTGAGGAACGGCGTCACCCTGGTCGGTGAGACCGGTCAGGCGCTCGAAGCCATCGTCCGGCAGGTCCAGGAGATCAACCAGAATGTCGCCGCGATCGTCACGTCCGCACGCGAGCAGTCTACCGGGCTTGCCGAGATCAACGCGGCTGTGAACCAGATGGACCAGGGCACACAGAAGAATGCGTCCATGGTGGAGCAATCGACCGCTGCCTGCCATGGCCTGGCGCAGCAGGCGACATCGCTGACGCAGTTGCTCGGTCAGTTCCGGCTCGGGGAAAAGGCTCCGCGCATGGCTGCCCCGCGGCTTGGCCCGGCGCGGGGCGAAAGCCAGCCGCAAGCGTCGCCGGCTCGCGCCCTTGGCCGCAAGATCGCCAATGCCTTCAACGGCAATGCGGCCGTTGCGGCGGAGTGGTCGGAGTTCTGAGCTTCTGCCTATCGGATCCGGAGACGAAGAAACGGGGCAGGGATGCCCCGTTTCGCGTTTGTGGCGGTCGGAGCGCCCAGGCATTCACGCGGCTGATCGGTTCATTTGTCGAATTGGCTTGTCGGCGGGATGGCGGGGCCGCTATGCGGTGCCCTTAAACAGACGGAGCCAACTTTCACGCGCCCTCGCGTTCCGTTCAGGAGTGACATGCTGAAACATATCGACTGGCTCTGGGCGGTCCTCGCCGGGGCGCTGCTCGCCGTCATGGTGACCATCAATAGCGGGCTTGCCGCTCTGACGACGCCGTTCACCGCATCCTGGGTGGTGCACGGCGTCGGTGGCGTCGTCGCCTTTCTCCTGCTGATCGCAAATGGTGTCGTTGCGCGCCGGGCGGGCCGGCTGCCGGCCAACGGCAAGGCTCCCCTCTGGTCCTATCTCGGCGGTGCGCCTGGGGCCTTTGCGGTAGCCTTGAGTTCGATTGCAGTTAATTCGGAACTGGCTCTGGCCGGCGGCCTGTCATTGTTGCTCGTCGGTCAGATCCTGTTCGGGCTCGTCTCCGATCAGTTCGGGCTGTTCGGCACGCCGAAGCGGAGATTGAACCGCTTCGATCTTCTGGCAACGATCTGCGTGATAGGCGGCAGCGCGCTGCTCATCTTCGCGAAGGGGGCTTGAATGCTGAGCGCTGTTCTCATCGCACTCGCAGGCGGTGCCGCCGTCGGCATGAGCCGGTCGATCAACGGCCGGCTGACCATGGATCGCGGAGCGTTTACGGCGTCGGCCTGGAACCACTGGATCGGCTTCCTGCTGTTGACGGTCTATGTGCTTCTCTTCCACCGCGTCGGCCTGCCGCTGATCGCGGACGTCCCGGTCTTCTATTTGACGGGCGGTGTGATCGGGGCCTGTTTCGTGGTGATCAGCTCTTACGTCTTTCCGCGCATTGGGGCTGCCCGCTCGGGATTGCTGATCATTGGCGGGCAGATGATCACGGGCCTGATCATCGATCTGGCGCGCGGCACTGCGGAGTTTCACATCGGCCAGCCAGCCGGTGTGGCGCTGATACTTCTCGGCATCTATCTCACCCGCTACACGCGCTGACGGCACGCGCCTTTCCGCAGCATGAGTGGGGAGGCGGCGGGGCAATCGGGTCTGACCAAATTGTAATGGTCGAGATGACGTTTGAGGCTTTGCCCTCCCGGGCAATCGGCCTATATCGCTTGTCATGTTTCAAGCTGTTGCCCGCCTCTTCGAAAATTGGCTCGATCCCTTCGCCCGATCGGATAATCTTCGTCCACCGGAAAAGACCTGGGCGTTTGTCTGGTTCTATGTGAGCCAGGCGAAGATGGCCTTCTTCCTCATGGCAATCTTCGGTGGGGCCGTGGCCATGCTCGAAGCCGGACTGTTCTGGTTCGTCGGACGACTTGTCGATCTGCTCGATACCGTGCCGAAAGAGGCTGGCTGGGACGGGCTGATCGCGGCTCACGGCGGTGAGTTGCTCGCGATGGCGCTGATCGTGTTGATCGGCCGCTTTGTCGTCGTGACGATCGGCGCCCTCGTTGAAGAACAGGTCATCGTCCTCAACTTCTTCAATCTTGTGCGCTGGCAGGCGCATGCGCATGTGGCGCGTCAGTCGCTCTCCTTTTTCCAGAATGATTTTGCCGGGCGCATTGTCACCAAGGTCTGGTCTGCGGGGCAATCGACCGGGGATCTCCTGACCTCACTGCTCCAGGTCGTCTGGTTCATGGTGATCTATACCATCTCGACCATGGCGCTGGTCGCACAACTCGACTGGCGGCTTGCGGCCATCATCGGCGCCTGGGTGGCTATCTTTCTGGTGCTGGCCCGGTGTTTCGTGCCGAAGATCCGCCACCACGCAAGGGAGACGGCGGAGGCGTCATCGATGCTGAATGGCCGTCTGGTCGACAGCTATTCGAACATCCAGACGCTCAAGCTCTTTGCCCGCGAGCGGCAGAACGACCATTATATTCGTGCCGGTTTCGACCGTTTCCAGGATACGCTGCGCCCATTCGCCCGGTTGCTGACTGGAGTGCGAGCTTCACTTGCCATCCTGTCCGGTTTCATGATCCTCATGGTGGCACTTCTGTCCGTCGATCTCTGGTTTGCCGGAGCCGTGACCGCCGGCGGCGTCGCGTTCACACTTGGTCTTGTGCTGCGCCTTAACATGCTTCTCGGCCGGATGATGACGCAGCTCAACGGCATCATGCGCAATATTGGAACGATCCAGAATTCTGCCGAACTGGTAGCGAAGCCCATCGGGCTTACCGACAAGCCGGATGCGGCGAAGCTTCAGGTGAAGTCGCCGGAGATCCGCTTCGAGGATGTGACCTTCCACTACGGACGCAAGAAGGGCGCGATCGACCACCTGACGCTGACGATCGAGCCGGGCGAAAAGGTCGGCATCGTCGGTCGCTCCGGGGCGGGCAAATCGACACTCGTCAATCTGCTCCTGCGCTTCTACGATCTGGAAGGCGGCCGCATCCTGATCGACGGGCAGGACATTTCGGCCGTGACGCAGGAGAGCCTGCGTTCACAGATCGGCATGGTGACCCAGGATACGGCCCTTCTGCACCGCTCGATCCGCGACAACATTCTTTTCGGTCGGGAGGATGCAAGCGACGAAATGCTGTTGAAGGCCGCCGAACGGGCCGAAGCACTCGGCTTCATTCAGCGGCTGGAGGATCAACGCGGGCGGAAGGGCTTCGACGCCCATGTCGGCGAGCGGGGCGTGAAGCTTTCCGGTGGCCAGCGGCAGCGCATCGCGATCGCCCGCGTCATGCTCAAGGATGCGCCGATCCTGGTGCTCGATGAAGCGACATCTGCGCTGGACTCCGAAGTGGAAGCGGCGATTCAGTCCAATCTCGACCGACTGATGCAGGGCAAGACTGTGCTGGCGATCGCCCACCGTTTGTCGACCATTGCCGCACTCGACCGTCTTGTCGTCATGGACAAGGGGCGGATCATCGAGCAGGGCACGCACCAGGAACTGGTGGCGCAAGGCGGGCTCTATTCCGAGCTCTGGGCGCGGCAATCGGGCGGCTTTCTCGATACGCGCGACCAGTTGTTGCCGGCTTGAGTTTCGCCACCTCACGTCCCCCAATGTGCAACTCGCTGCGATGCTTGATAAACGGCCTCTCACACTTGCGTTAAATCAAGCTTTTGGGGATGGTATCCTGTAAATCCGCGACAACGTGGCTCCTTGTCCGACGAAGACTGGACAGAATAGATTATCGGGCTTAGAACGCGCCAATCTGGCGGGGAATCTGTGGCTGCACAGTGGCCGGATTGTGATTCCCGCTGCGGGGGCAAATGCGGTGTGTCGCAGGATTGCGAGAGGAAAAAGTGACCGTGAGCGAACACGAGACAACGACAGAACATGCGGGCGAGCCTACGCGCCGCGACTTTCTCTACATGGTGACCGGCATGGCCGGCGCGGTTGGTGCGGCTTCGTTCGCCTGGCCCTTCATCGACCAGATGCGTCCGGATGCATCGACGCTCGCGCTCGCTTCGATCGAAGTGGATGTGTCTGCGCTCGAGCCGGGCATGTCGCTGACGGTGAAGTGGCGCGGCAAGCCTGTCTTCATCCGCAATCGTACGGAACAGGAAGTCGAGGAAGCCAACGCCGTTGCGCTTGCTGACCTCAAGGACCCGGTTGCCCGCAACGAAAACGTCGATGCGACAGCCGAAGCGACCGACCTCGCGCGCTCGGCCGGCGAAGGCAAGGAAAACTGGATCGTCATGATCGGCTCCTGCACCCATCTGGGCTGCGTGCCGCTCGGCCAGGCCGGTGATTTCGGTGGCTGGTTCTGTCCCTGCCACGGCTCGCACTACGATACGGCGGGCCGTATCCGCAAGGGTCCTGCGCCGACGAACCTTCCGGTGCCGACCTTCGCATTCACATCCGACACTGTCATCAAGATCGGCTGAGGGGATAAGACACAATGAGTGGCCATTCGAGTTACCAGCCGTCTACCGGCGTCGAGAAGTGGATTGACGCGCGCCTGCCGCTGCCGCGTCTGATGTATGACAGCTTTGTCGCCTATCCGGTTCCCCGCAACCTGAACTATGCCTACACTTTCGGTGGCATGCTGACGGTCATGCTGATCGTGCAGATCCTGACCGGTGTCGTGCTCGCCATGCACTATGCCGCTGAAACGACTGTCGCCTTCAACTCGGTCGAGAAGATCATGCGCGACGTGAACAACGGCTGGCTGCTGCGTTACATGCATGCCAACGGCGCGTCGTTCTTCTTCATCGCCGTTTATCTGCACATCGCCCGTGGTCTCTACTACGGCTCCTACAAGGCGCCGCGCGAAATCCTCTGGATCCTCGGCGTGGTGATCTTCCTTCTGATGATGGCGACCGCCTTCATGGGCTACGTTCTGCCCTGGGGCCAGATGTCCTTCTGGGGCGCGACCGTCATCACCGGCTTCTTCACGGCCTTCCCGTTTGTCGGTGAGACCATCCAGCAGTTCCTGCTCGGCGGCTTTGCGGTCGACAATCCGACGCTGAACCGCTTCTTCGCGCTGCATTACTTGCTGCCGTTCATGATTGCCGGCGTCGTCATCCTGCACGTCTGGGCGCTGCACGTCACCGGTCAGACCAACCCGACCGGCGTTGAAGTGAAGTCCAAGACCGATACCGTTCCCTTCACGCCCTATGCGACGCTGAAGGATGCGCTTGGCCTTTCGGTTTTCCTGCTGGTCTTCGCCTACTTCATCTTCTACATGCCGAACTATCTCGGCCATCCGGACAACTACATCCCGGCTGACTCGCTGAAGACCCCGGCTCACATCGTTCCGGAATGGTACTTCCTGCCGTTCTACGCGATGCTGCGTGCCATCACCTTCGATGTCCTCTTCATCGACTCGAAGCTCGGCGGCGTCCTCGTGATGTTCGGTGCGATCATCGTCCTGTTCTTCCTGCCGTGGCTGGATACGTCCAAGGTTCGTTCGGCCGTCTACCGTCCGTGGTACAAGCTGTTCTTCTGGATCTTCGTTGCCAACTCCATCCTCCTGGGCTGGCTCGGTGCCATGCCGGCGGAAGGCATCTACGTTATCCTGTCGCAGGTCGGTACCGCATACTACTTCGGCTTCTTCCTCGTGATCATGCCGCTGCTCGGACTGTTCGAGACGCCAAGGCGCATCCCGAACTCGATCACCGAAGCGGTTCTCGAAAAGAGCGGCAAGTCCGCGGCCGCACAAGCCTGAGCACGTGAGAGGACGATAACAATGAAAAAGCTTGTCACGAGCATCGCTCTGATCGCAGCCATGGCCGGTTTTTCCGGCCAGGCAATTGCGGCAGAAGGCGGCGATCTGGCCGAAATGACGCATCATGCTGCGCAGACCGGTCACTATCCGATCCTGAAGCCCGAGCAGATGGACTGGTCCTTTGCCGGCCCCTTCGGCAAGTATGACAAGGGCCAGCTTCAGCGCGGCCTGAAGGTCTACACCGAGGTCTGCGCTGCCTGTCACTCGATGAACCTGGTTGCCTTCCGCACGCTGGAAGACCTCGGTTATTCCGAAGCTCAGGTAAAGGCGTTTGCCGCAAATTACGAAGTCGAAGACGGTCCAAACGCTGACGGCGAAATGTTCATGCGCGCGGCCGTTGCCTCCGATCACTTCCCGTCGCCCTTCCCGAACAAGGAAGCGGCAGCGGCGGCCATGGGTGGTGCGGCTCCGCCGGACTTCTCGCTGATCGCCAAGGCTCGCGGGGTGACCCGTGGCTTCCCGACCTTCGTCTTCGACATTTTCACCCAGTATCAGCAGGGTGGTCCGGATTACATCCACGCGCTGCTGACTGGCTACCAGGATCCACCGGAAGGGATTGAGGTTGCCGATGGCACTTACTTCAACCCGTACTTCATCGCCGGCCAGTCGCTCGCCATGGCGCCGCCGCTCTCCGATGGTCAGGTCACCTATGACGACGGTTCGCCGGAGACGCTCGAGCAGTATTCGCTCGACGTGTCTGCCTTCCTGATGTGGGCCGCCGAGCCGCACCTCGAAGAGCGCAAGCGGATGGGCTTCATGGTTATGGTGTTCCTCGCGATCTTTACCGCGCTGATCTACCTGACGAAGAAGTCGGTCTACGCAAACAAGGAACACTGATCCTCTCGGGATCACGTTTCACGGAAAAGGCGGTCTTCGGGCCGCCTTTTTTATTGGGAGCCCGTGCCAATGTTGGTAAGGTCCCGCGAATTCCTTCCCGTCACATTCCGGATGTTCCATGACCAAGATCGCCCACGAACTCGCCGCAGCCATCCGTTCCATTCCGGACTATCCGAAGCCTGGGATCATCTTCCGTGACATCACCACGCTGCTCGGCGACGCCCGGGCGTTTCGGCGGGCGGTGGACGAGCTGGTGCAGCCTTATGTCGGGCTCAAGGTCGACAAGATTGCCGGCATGGAAGCCCGTGGCTTCATTCTCGGGGGCGCGGTGGCGCATCAGCTCTCGGCCGGCTTCGTGCCGATCCGCAAGAAGGGCAAGCTGCCGCACGAGACCGTGCGGATTGCCTACAGCCTGGAATACGGTGTCGACGAGATGGAAATCCATATGGATGCGGTGAAGCCGGGCGAGAAGGTCATCCTGGTGGATGACCTGATTGCGACAGGCGGGACGGCCGTCGGCGCGGTTCAGCTGCTGCGGCAGATCGGTGCCGATGTGGTGTCGGCCTGCTTCGTCATCGACCTGCCGGAGCTTGGTGGCCGCAAGAAGCTTGAGGCGCTCGGCGTCGAAGTCCGTACACTGGTGGAATTCGAGGGGCACTAAGCCCCTCGCTGTTGCCTTATGCGGCCAGCGCTTTGGAGATGTCGCCGGCAAGTTCCGACGGGGCTGTGCGGGGCGAATAGCGGGCGATCGGTTGGCCGTCGCGCCCGACGAGGAATTTGGCGAAGTTCCAGCCGATGTCATGGCCCTGCTCGGCACCGGGTGTCGCTTCCTTGAGATAGGCGTAAAGCGGGTGGGTGCCCTCGCCATTCACCTCGATCTTTGAGAACAGCGGGAAGGTGACGGCGAACCGGGTTTCGCAGAAGAGAGCGATTTCCTTCTCCGTTCCGGGCTCCTGACCGGCGAACTGGTTGCAGGGGAAGCCGAGCACCACGAGGTCGGGATGGGTCTTGTGGAGGGCCTCCAAGCCTTCGTATTGGGGTGTCAGGCCGCAGGCGCTCGCGGTGTTGACGATCAAGAGCACCTTGCCGGCATAGTCCTTCAGGCTGCGCTCGGTGCCGTCAATGGCTGTCATTGTGAAATCGTGAACGGTCATAGGGCTTGCTCCTCGTCGGGGAAGAACTCGATCAGGTTGCTCTTTAAGCGCAAGACTGTTTCACCGTGCTGATTGACCCCTTCCGAGAGGGCGGAGTTCAGCATGTAGCGGCGCTTGCCGTTGATTGTGCGACTGTCGATCGGCGTCATGAAGAAGGTGATGGTATCGCCGACATAGACGGGTTTCAGCCATTGCAGCTCGGCAAAGCCCGGGGAGGGGCCGATCATCGGCGGCGCGATGCCCTCGGCATTCAGGCGCTTCATCTCGCGGCCGATGAAGCCGATGAAGCTCTTCATCCAGTTGGCGCAGGTATGCCAGCCAGATGCACAGAGCGCACCGAAGACGTAAGCCTTTGCGGCCTCAGCATCGACATGGAAGGGCTGCGGATCGAATTTCTCGGCGAAGCGGATGATGTCTTCGGCGGTGAAGGTGACCGAGCCGAGCTCAAGGCGGGTGCCGGCCGGATAGAGGTCGAGCATCTTCATGCCGGCACCTCAGAGGTCTCGCGGCGGCGGATCATCACTGCGTTGCGGGCCTTGATGACCGTTTCGCCGCGCTGGTTTTGTAATGCATGACCGAAGGTGACGATGCCGAGATGGGGACGGGAGCGCATGAGGCGGACCTCTTCAACGATGGACTGGCCGGACAGCGTGTCGCCAGCCAGCACGGGCTTGCGCCACTGCATGAATTCAATGCCGGGCGCGCCTTCGGACGCGGCTTTCAGGACATAGGCATCGATCATCAGGCGCATGAAAAGGCTGGACGTGTGCCAGCCGGAGGCGGAGAGGCCTCCGAGGATGCTCGCCTTGCCGGCTTCTTCCGAGAGATGCATGGGTTGCGGATCGAATTCGCGGGCGAATTCGATGATCTCTTCGGCTGTCACGAGACGCGGCCCGAGCGCAAAGCTTCGACCCTCCGTGAAGTCCTCGTAGTGAAGCCTGTCATCCTGCATGCGTCGTCTTCTCCCTTCCCTGTTCGATGCTATCTATGGTTCATAAGGGGGAATCGGGAGGTGGTCCATGGCGGGCTGGGCGGAACAGGCGAGCTTTCTGTCGGAGATCGATGCGGATGCGCGGCGGGCGCTGGAGGCGCTGAAGCCGATACATGTGCCCTCGCGCACGACGCTGTTCCGGCCGGGGGATGCCGCGCAGAGCTTTGTCATTCTCCTGTCCGGCCGCATCGGTGTCTATCTTACCGGCCGCAACGGGCGGGAGCTGCTGCTCTATTCCGTGACACCAGGGGAGACCTGTGTGCAAACCACGCTCGGTGTGCTGGGCGGCGCGGCTTATTCGGGCGAGGCGGTGGCCGAGAGCGACCTTGTGGCGGTCATGGTGCCGCCTGCCATTTTCGAGACCCTGATGGCGGATTCGGTGGCGTTTCGCCATTTCGTCTTCCGAGCGTTTGCCGACCGGTTGGGCGATCTGATGTTCGTGCTGGAACAGGTGGCCTTCGTGAAGGTGGAGCAGCGACTGGCCCATGCGCTGATCGAACGGGCCGACGAGGAGGCGCATGTCGCTCTCACACATCAAGAACTCGCCGTCATCATCGGTACGGCACGAGAGGTGGTATCGCGACGGCTGGAGGCGCTGGTCTCCAAGGGCGTGGTTGCCAATGAGCGCGGCCAGATCCGCATCATCAATCGCGCCGAGCTTGCCCGTATGGCGCGAGCTGCAGACAGTTAAGACTTTGCAAAGCCCGTGACTAAGTCACCGACGCTGAAGCAAAGGCGCGTTAGTCTCATCCCATCGTCAAACAAACGGAGGGAAAATCATGTTTGCCAAGAATGTCGGCGGTCTCGACCGCGTCCTCAGGATCGTTGTCGGGCTCGTGCTCTTGTCACTCTTCTTCATTTATCCCGGCGCATGGTGGCGCTATTTCACGCTGATCGGCGTGGTGCCACTCTTGACCGGACTGATGTCGACCTGCCCGCTCTATTCGATCATGGGCCTTTCGACCTGCCCGGTGAAGCGGGCCTGAGGCTTTCCAACCTCCCTGTAACAACAAAAAAGGCCGCGAGGGGATCGCGGCCTTTCGTTGTTCTGATCGTCGCGCTTCAAGTGTTGAAGCGGAAATGGATGACGTCGCCGTCCTGCACGACATATTCCTTGCCTTCATCGCGGCCCTTGCCGGCTTCCTTGGCGCCGACTTCGCCCTTGAAGGCGATGTAGTCGTCATAGGAGATGGTGAAGGCGCGGATGAAGCCGCGTTCGAAGTCGGTATGGATGACGCCGGCGGCAGCCGGTGCCTTGGTGCCGCGGACTATGGTCCAGGCACGGCATTCCTTCGGGCCGACGGTGAAATAGGTGATGAGGTCGAGCAGCTGGTAACCGGCGCGGATCAGCCGGTCGAGCCCGGCTTCGTCGAGGCCGAGGGCCGACAAGAATTCGGTCGCTTCCTCTTCCGGCAGCTGGGCGACTTCGGCTTCGATCGCAGCCGAGATCACGACGCATTCGGCGCCCTGTTCGGCCGCCATCTTGGCAACGGCTTCGGTGTGCTTGTTGCCGGTCGCAGCGTCACCCTCGGCGACGTTGCAAACGTAAAGCACCGGATGCGAGGTCAGAAGGTTCAGGCCCTTCAGAACTTCGATTTCGTCGGCCGGCATTGTCTTCAGCAAGACGCGGGCCGGCTTGCCTTCGTTCAGAAGCTTGATGACGGCTTCCATCACCGGCAGCTGGGCGGCGGCTTCCTTGTCCTTGCCGGTGGCGCGCTTGCGGGCCTGTTCGACGCGGCGCTCGAGGCTTTCGAGGTCGGCGAGCATCAGTTCGGTCTCGATCGTGTCGGCATCACCCACCGGATCGATCTTGCCTTCGACATGGGTGATGTCGTCGTCTTCGAAGCAGCGGAGCACGTGAACCACGGCATCGACTTCGCGGATATTGGCGAGGAACTTGTTGCCGAGACCTTCGCCCTTCGACGCGCCACGCACGAGGCCGGCAATGTCGACGAAGGAGATGCGGGTCGGGATGATTTCCTTGGAGCCGGCGATGTCGGCCAGCTTCTTCATGCGCGGATCGGGAACGGCCACTTCACCGGTGTTCGGCTCGATCGTGCAGAAGGGGTAGTTCGCCGCCTGGGCGGCGGCCGTCTTGGTCAGCGCGTTGAAGAGAGTGGACTTGCCGACATTCGGCAGCCCGACGATACCGCATTTGAAGCCCATGGCTCTATATACCTGCTCGGGATGGATTTTCGTTGCCCACGCCTATGGGGTATAGGAGGGGCATGGTCAAGTGTTGCGGGCCTTTGAGGCCCCGAAGTTGCCGGAGGAATGATGGCGAAGGATACGGTACTGACGCCGAAGACGGTGACCAAGCCTAAGGTGGAGAAGCCCAGGCTCTACAAGGTGCTCCTGCACAATGACGATTATACGCCGCGCGAATTCGTCACGATCGTCCTGAAGGTCGTGTTCCGGATGAACGAGGAGACGGGATACCGGGTGATGATGACGGCGCACAAGTTCGGTTCGGCGGTGGTGGTGGTCTGCACTCGCGAGATTGCCGAGACGAAGGTGACGGAAGCGATGGACCTTGCCAAGGAGGCGGGCATGCCGCTGTTGTTTACGGCGGAACCGGAGGAGTGAGGCGGATGGCAGATCAGCATCTGAAGGCAACCGACTGGATGATGGTTCGGCAGATGATGAATGCAGCCATCGACTTCTGCGAGAAGGTTGAGGCTTCCGGTTGCCGCGAGAGTAATCGTGCCGCGACGACCATCGTCAATGGTCAGGCCGTCAGCGTTCAGGATGTGCTGACGAGCGCATGGACTTATCCAGAAGCCATGCGCTACGCCATCATTCGCCAGCGTCATGAAGGTGATGACGATCTCGCCTATGTCCCAGACACCGCCAGAATTCTGACCGCGATGGCGGCGGCCTGTGCAGAACTCTGCGGCTCAAAGTCGCGGACGGCCGAAGCGGCTGGTGTGGCCGAGATGCTCCGTTGGTTCGAGGCGCATGCGGGCCAGACCCTCACCGCCGCGTTGGAAAAGCGGTCGCAAAATCAATGAGCAATACCCTCATCAGTTTGCCTGTCCCTCAGGGATCCGCGCGATCACCTTGATCTCGAAATCGAAGCCGGCAAGCCAGTTGACGCCGATAGCCGTCCAGTTCGGATAGGGCGGGGCGGGGAACACCTCTGCCTTGACCTTCATGATCGTCTCGAACTGGTTTTCCGGGTCGGTGTGGAAGCTGGTGACGTCGACGAGGTCAGCGAGGGTGCAGCCGGCGGCGGCCAATGTTGCTTCAAGATTGGCTAAGGCGCGGCGCACCTGGGTCTCAAAGTCCGGTTCGGGCGTGCCATCCTCGCGGCTTCCGACCTGGCCGGAGACGAAGAGGAGGTCGCCGGAGCGGATCGCGGCGGAATAACCGTGCTCTTCGTAAAGGGCGTGGCGGTTAGCGGGGAAGATGGGTTCAGGCTTGGTCATGGGTATCCTTTCGGGCATGCGGCATCGTTCCGCCCGAGGGTGGGTCGGTGAAATGCCGCTTGGCTGCAGGCTGAAGATTTCATATACGTTGCGTATGTAGGTTTAGTCGCATACGGATCGTATGTCAAATCCACGTACGCAATGTATGTAAAATCAGGAGAATGGCGTGAAGCGCACACGATCGGAAAGCATGGCGGAAAATCGTGGGAAGTTGATCGCGGCTGCGCGTAAGGCCTTTGCGGACAAAGGCTTTGCGGATGCCTCCATGGATGCGCTCACCGCAGAGGCCGGGCTGACGCGGGGCGCGCTTTATCACAATTTCGGCGACAAGCGCGGGCTGTTTGCCGCCGTAGTCGACCAGATCGATACCGAGATGGCTGAACGGGCCAAGGCGCGCGGTGCTGCGGCCGGCGCGGGCTGGGATGCGCTGCTCGCTGAAGGTGCGGCCTATATCGAGATGGCGCTCGATCCCGAGGTGCAGCGAATCGTGCTGCTCGATGGGCCGGCGGTGCTGGGAGACCCCTCGCAGTGGCCGAGCCAGAATTCCTGTCTGCAGGTGACCCGTCAGGCGATCGAAGCATTGATGGGGCAGGGGGTGTTGAAGCCGGTGGATGCGGAAGCGGCCGCCCGGTTGATCAGCGGAGCGGCGCTGAATGCTGCAATGTGGATCGCGGCCAGTGCAGAGCCCGAAAAGGTTTTGCCAAACGCGCAGGAGGCGTTTCGGGCGCTGGTCGAAGGGCTTTTGGCGCGGTGATGTGCAGCGTCAAAGACAGGTGAGGCGTTTACCTCACTTGCCCTTGCTTGCCTTCACGCCGAGCGCTTCCGCTGAGATCCAGAACACTGCGTCTTCCTCTTCCGTCGTCTCGACCCACAGAAAGTCCAGATCCGGGAATTCGGCTTCGAGGATGTCGCGGCCACGGCCGATCTCACACAGCATGCCGCCGCCCGGATTCAGATGCTTCGGCGCTTCGGTAAGCAGCGTGCGCACCAGATCGAGGCCGTCTTCGCCGCCATCATGGGCCATGGCCGGTTCGGCGCGGTACTCGGCCGGGAAGGCGTCCATGGCTTCGTGGTCGACATAGGGCGGGTTGGTGATGATCAGGTCGAACTTGCGGCCCGCGAGCGGCGTGAAGAGATCGCCCTGGTGCAGCGTCAGCTGGTCTTCGAGGCCATAGGCCTGGCGGTTCTTTTCGGCGACCTCAAGCGCATCGGCAGAGAGATCGACGGCATCGACTGTCGCCAACGGGAAGAAGCGCGTGGCAAGGATCGACAGGCAGCCGGAGCCGGTGCAGATGTCGACGACGCTTTCCACCGCGAAGGGATCGGGCAGGAAGGTCGAGCCGAATTCGCCGCCATATTCGTTGAAGAGGATCTCGCCGATATGCGAGCGCGGCACGATCACGCGTTCATCGACGAAGAAGCGCATGCCCTGGATATAGGAGCGGCCGGTGAGATAGGCCGAGGGCTTGCGGGTTGCTACGCGCGTTTCGATGCGGTCTGCCAGCAGGCGACGCTCGGCGGGCAGCAGCTTTGCGTCGAGGAAGGGATCGAGCGTGTCGATCGGCAAATCAAGGCTGTCGAGCACAAGGAAGGCTGCATCGTCGACAGCTGAGTGCGTGCCGTGGCCATAGCTCAGTTCGGCTGCATTGAAGCGGGAGATGGCATATCGCCAGTAGTCGCGCAGGGTGACGAGGTCGGTGGTGATGTCGTGGCTCATGGTCGTCTTCCGGTCGTTTCTGCGGCTATCGGTTTGAGGCGGGGCGGGCGGTCATCCGCCCGGATCGTGTTAGTCGCCCTTGGGGCCGAACATCTTCTTCAGCATCTCGGCCATCGGGCCCGTTTCTGGAAGCTTCTTTGGCTGGTTGAAATTGCGGGCCTGGTGGATGTGAGACTGAGCCGGTTTCGGCGCCTTTGGGGCCTTTGCGGGCTTTTCGTCCTCGGACTTGCTGCCGGTCGCCAGCGCCAGCTTGTTCATCAGCTGCGAATCTTCAGCGCGTACCAGCATGTCGGCATTGTCGGCGAGTGCTTCCAGCAGCGGATCGAGCCATTCGGCGTCCACCTTGGCGAAGTCGCCAAGCACGTGGTTGTGGACTTTTGCCTTGTCGCCGGGATGGCCGATGCCGAGGCGCAAGCGCCGGTAGTTCAGGCCGCAATGGGCGTCGAGCGACTTGATGCCGTTGTGGCCGCCATGGCCGCCGCCGGTCTTGATGCGGGCCTTGCCGGGCAGGAGGTCGAGTTCGTCGTAGATCGCGACGATGTCCTCGGGGCCGAGCTTATAGAAGCGCATGGCTTCGCCGACGCTTTCGCCCGAGAGGTTCATGAAGGTCTGCGGCTTGATCAGCATGACCTTCTCGCCGGCCAGTGTGCCTTCCGATATCTCGGCCTTGAACTTCTTCGACCATGGCGAGAAGCCGTGGCGGCGCTGGATCGCGTCGACAGCCATGAAGCCGATGTTGTGCCGGTTCTTCTGGTATTGCGAACCGGGATTGCCGAGGCCGGCCAGGATGATCATCGCCGTGGCTCCGTCTTGAATTTCTTTGCCTTTCCCGACAGCGAAATGGCACGAAAGTCAAGACTGATGTCTAAGCCATCAGGGATTGGCGGCGACCTGACCGAAATTCGAGTAACGCAGATCGTAGGTGTCGAAGATCTCGGCCTGGGTGCCGTCGGCAATCAGCTTGTCCAGCGCGCCCTGCATCCGGGCCAGCAGATCCTCGGGGAAGTTCACGTTGCAAGCGATGGCGAACTTCTGCTCAGAAAACACGAACTGGGCTTCGAGGTCGGCGCCCTTTTCCTGCAGTTCGATATAGTGCTGCTCGGAGATCGGCATCAGGTCGATACGCTTGCTCTCGAGCTTCTTCAGCGTGAGCTTCAGGTCCGTGGCGAGGTCAATCTTCGAAAAGCCCTCGTTCTCCAGCAAGGTCTGGGTGTAGTCGTTGCGCTGCGTGCCGACGATCAGGGGCTTGGCCTCTTCGATGTTGGCGACCTTGATGCCGGAACTCTTGTGCGAGACCATGAAATTGCGGCCAACCGCGATCGGCTCCACCCATTTGAAGCGTGTGTCGCGCTCGGGGATGTGGGCAGTAGTGAAGACGCAGTGCATCGGCTCGCTCTCGGCAAGCGCGATCGCGCGGGCCCAGGGCATCATTTCGATGGTGTAGGGGACGTTGATGTCCTTCATCATCAGAAGGACCTGATCGTAGCCTGCACCGCGAATTTCGCTTCCCACCCTGAAATTGTAGGGCGGGTAGTCTTCCGTGGTGAAATGGATGACGTCTGCGGCGGCGACCGGGGCCGCCGCAAGTGAAAGCATGATGGCAAAGACTTTCATTGCGGTTCCCTCTTTCTGATGATGTCAGCCTGCGGATACCTTCGGCAGGTTGGCCGGGGCGGACAAGGCGATTTCGATCAGCTTCGTTAGCGGTTGCGGTCGGGCAAAGTGATAGCCCTGGCCGTAGTCGACACCGAATTCTTCCAGGATGCGACGCTGTTCGTCCGTCTCGATGCCTTCGGCGACGACGGTGCATTCCATCTTATGGGAGATGGCGGTGATCCCTTCGACGAGCATGCGGCTCTTGTGGCGGAGTTCGGGTTCGTCCTCGGTCAGCGAACGGATGAAGGACTGGTCGATCTTCACGATGTCGACGGGGAAGCGGTTGAGATAGCTGAGCGAGGAATAGCCGGTGCCGAAATCGTCGAGTGCGAGACGATATCCGTAGCGGCTGAATTCATCGAGGATTGTGCGGATCTGCGGATTGTCGTGCAGCAGCGTTGCTTCGGTGATCTCGATGACGATCCGGCGTGGTTCGATGTCGTAATGGGCGGTCAGCGCCGCCAGCCGGACCGGCAGAGAGGCATCGAACTGCAGCGGCGAGAAGTTGACGGCGAGGTAGGCCTCGTGGTTGCCGGTGGCCGCGCTCAGGCGGGCGAGATTGGAAAGCGCCTTCTCCAGGACATGTCCGCCGAGGCGGCTGATCGCGCCGGTTTCTTCCGCCACGCAGATCATTTCGGCCGGAGGCACGATCCCGCGCTGGGGGTGAACGAGGCGCATCAGTGCCTCATAGCCGACCGTCCGGCCACTCTCGATCTCGACGATCGGCTGGAAGAAGGCATCGAACCAGTCTTCCTTCAGACCTTCCTCGATGTCGTGTTCGATTTCGGCACGGCGGCGGGTGTGATCCTGGATCTGCGGGTCGTAGAGTTGTGCGCCGTTCTTGCCGTCGCGCTTCTTGCTGTACATCGCCATGTCGGACTTCTGCAGCAATTCAGTAGCATTGGCGGCATGGCGCGGATAAAGGGCGATCCCGATGCTGGCGCTCAAGCGCACGGTCGACCCCTCGATCGACATGGGATCGACGAATATGTCGCAGAGTGCATGGCTGATGTCAGTTGCCACGTCCTCTATTTCGTTTCCGCGCAACAGGATGGCGAACTCGTCGCCACCAAGCCTTGCTGCGATCGCACCCTTCGGCAGTCGGTCCTGCATGCGCTCGACGAAGCGGCACAGTACGAGGTCGCCGGCCCGGTGGCCGAGATTGTCGTTGATCCACTTGAAGCGGTCGAGATCGACGAAAATGCAGGCGAGTTCTTCGCCCGCCGCATCCGTGGCGACGATCTCGCTGTCGAGGGCAGTTTCAAAGCCCTTGCGATTGCGAAGACCGGTCAGATGGTCGGTAATGGCCTGACGGTGGTTGCGCTCCTCGGACTGCTTGAGCGCGGTGACGTCGGTCATGACCGAAAGAGAGAGGTCTTCCTCGGCGCCCTCGATCTTGCGGTTTGCTTCGGCGATGAGGACGTCCATCACGATGCCGTCGGCGCAGACGAATTGGGTCGTCGCTTCGAGCACGTCAGCGATCGAGCGTGTCTTCTTGCGCTCCAAATAGGCGGCGCGGGCTTCCGGCGGCACGAGTTCGATGAAGCGACGGCCGACGATCTGCTGGCGCTGGTAGCCGGTGGCAAGCAGCCAGTAGTCGCTGACGCCGGTGATGCGATCTTCTTCATCGAGCGAGAAGAGCATGGCCGGCGTGGTGTTGTAGATATCGGTCGCACGGCGGTGGGCGAGCCGCAACTCGCCCTCTTCCTGCTCGAGCTTGATCTGCATGGCATTGAAGCTGCGTGCCAGACGGCCGATCTCGTCGTTGGACTGCCAGTCCACATGGTGGCGGGATCCGAGCCTGCGTGTGGCTTCGATGGCGGCGGTGAGCTTGAGCAGTGGCTTCATGACCATCAGACGGTTGCCGATGATCGCCGCGCCGACCACACCGAGGACCGCCAGCATGAAGATGCCGATCAGCATGACCTCCGCCTGGCGCAGCGAGGAGAAGATGTCGATCCGGCTGTAGTAAATGGTGATGGTGCCGACCGCCTTGGGGCCCTCGACCGCTTGGTAGAAGATCTCGCGAGTAATCGAATCCAGGCCATTTTTCGGCCATTTCGGCAGTGCTGGCATGGATACGGCAATGCCACCCGACACGTCCTTGACGTTGACGCGGCTCACGGGGCCGTTCGAGACTATGGTGGCCGTGATCTGTTCGACGCTTTCCTGGTCGAAGTCCCACAGCGGCTTGGCAAGCGCCTGCGCATTTGCGGCGAGCAGGATCTCGAGATTCTGCTGCAATTCGTTGGAGGCGCGTTCCGTCGCCAGCCACAGGAACAGCGCGAAGAGTGGTGCGACGAGAATAAAAATCGTCGTACCCACGATCGCCAGGAAGCGGCTCTCCACCGAACGGGTCATCAGCGGTCCGCCTCAAGCGGCTCGGGATGATGCGGCATGCTGCTCAGTGCTCCCTCACGCAATAATTGAGAGGCGGAGCGTTTCACGAAATACTTTAAACTTGCCTAAAGAGAAATAGTGGGATTCGACTCTCTTCTAGCGCCCCGCGAAAGCAATAAAAAAGCCCACCCCGCAGAGGGTGGGCTCCATTCATTGAATGATGAAGGTCGATCAGGCTTCCGCCGAACCTTCTTCTTCTTCTTCAGCGACGCCAGCCGCCGGCGCGACGATCGTTGCGATCGTGAAGTCACGGTCGGCGATGACCGGGGTCACGCCCTTCGGCAGCTTGACAGCCGAGATGTGGATCGCGTCGCCGACCTTGAGGCCAGCGAGGTCAACCGTGATTGCTTCCGGAATGTCGGAAGCCGGGCAGTGCAGTTCAACTTCGTGACGAACGATGTTGAGAACGCCGCCGGTCTTGATGGCAGACTTCTCTTCGTTGACGAAGTGAACCGGAACCTGCACCGAAACCTGGCTGTTTGCCGAGACGCGCAGGAAGTCGACATGCATCGTGAAATCACGAACGCGGTCGAGCTGGTAGTCCTTCGGCAGAACGCTGATCTTCTTGCCATCGAGATCGATGGTCGCGACCGTGGTCATGAAACCGCCGGCATGGATGCGCTTGGTGATCTCGTTCGTGTTGATCGAGATCGCAATCGGGGCCTGCTTGTCACCATAGATGACAGCCGGGATGAGACCGTTGCGGCGAAGTTCGCGGGAGGACCCCTTACCTACCCGTTCGCGTGCTACGGCCTTGAGCTCGTAAGAAGCGTGGCTCATGGCTTTACCTTTCAAGTTACTGGAGAGCCCTGGCGACGCAATTGGTCATGCCAGAACCGGAGACCGTTGCCGGTCCCATCCACATTGCCTCCAAGGGTGTCTGTGCGGATCGGGCGCCTATAGACCAGATGCGGTGGAATAGCAAGGTTGTGCGGGAGAAACCGCCGCATAACGCGTTTGTGACCCGGATCGTCGCCAACGGAGCGTGAAACAGACTCTGGTAACCATGTGCAGTGAGCATTTCGAAATTGACCAATGGTAAGTCTGGGCGTCAATTCCAATTGGTTTTTGCCCATGCTCGCCGTTCTAACTTGCATTGCTGTCGACCACGACCCGGTTTCCCTGGTGGCCGCAGTTCTTATCTGCGTGCTCGGATCGCTGCTCACAATGCGCCTGTTCAGTCGCGTTCGCAGCACCCGGGGCCTTGCCCGTGCGAGCTGGATTGCGCTGACATCGATCATTGGCGGCTCATCCATCTGGACGACGCATTTCGTTGCCATGATGGGCTATGAGGCCGATGCGCTTGCCGGCTACGAGCCGACTGCGACTTTGCTTTCGCTCGTGCTTGCCATCTTGATTACTGGCGTCGGGCTTTTCATTGCCGCCATGACGACACGCAGTCTCCTTATCGAAGCTGGCGGAGCGCTTGTCGGGGCTGGCATTGCATCGATGCATTATGTCGGCATGTCCGGCTATCAGGTGCAGGCGGATCTGCATTGGAATATGAACTATGTCTGGGCGTCTCTTGTGGCGGCAGGGGTGTTTGGCGCTCTGGCCACCAACCGCGTGGCTCGGCCCGTCACGCGATTCTGCCGCTATGGCGGTGGTGTCGCACTCGTGCTGGCGATTGCGTCGACGCACTTCATCGGCATGACTGCGTTGACCGTCGAGCCGAATTTTGGTGCCTCGCTGCCGGTAAACATGCTGCCAGAAAGCGTGATGACGGTTGTGCTGATCTTCGTCACGCTGCTGATCCTGGCGATCGGGGCGATGACTTATGTCATCGATCGCCAGTCCACCAAGTCAGCGGTCGAGCGTTATCGTCAGCTCTCGCTGCATGATGCGCTCACCGGCTTGCCGAACCGCATGGCTTTCCTGGAGCGTCTCGGGTATCTCATGGATCGACCGGCTGCGCGCAACGATCGCATTCACATCTTTTCATTCGATCTCGACCGTTTCAAGGAGATCAATGACGTCCACGGCCATGCGGCGGGTGACCATGTGCTGCGCGTGGTTGCCGAGCGCATGTCGGCAAACCTGAAGCCGGGCGAATTCGTTGCTCGTATTGGTGGCGATGAATTCATTGCAGTCAGTCCGCGCCTGTTTACGTCCGGGGCTGCAGAGGCCTTTGCGCGGAGCATCATTTCCGAACTGGTGTCGCCAATTCAATGGAAGGGGCTGACACTGTCCGTGGGTACGAGCATCGGTATCACCACCTTCCCGGATGGCGCCGATGACATCGACGACCTCATGGCGCAGGCAGACATTGCCATGTACCGCGCAAAGTCGACCGGCTCGAACAATGTTTGTTTTTACGACAAGTCCATGGACCAGGCTGCTCGCGAGAGGAGCGCGCTCGCGATGGACATGCGGGCCGGCCTCCTGCGCAACGAGTTTCAGCTCTATTTCCAGAAGCAGAATGATACGCAGACCGGCGAGGTCGTCGGTTTCGAGGTGCTGCTGCGCTGGTCTCATCCCACCCGCGGCATGGTTTCCCCCTCCGAATTCATCCCGATCGCGGAGCGGACAGGATTCGTCGGCGAGCTCGGCGACTGGGTTCTGCGTCGGGCCTGCCTGGAAGCCGTGCAGTGGCGCAATCCGCTCAAGATCGCCGTGAATGTTGCGCCCAAGCAGCTGGCCAACTCAGCGCTGCCCGAGCGGGTGCGTGAAATTCTCGATGAGTCTGGTCTCGATCCGGCGCGCCTCGAACTGGAGATCACCGAGTCCGGGATCATTGATGACCAGCAGCATGCACTGCATATCATCCGCCAGCTGAAGGCGATTGGCGTCAACATCGCCATGGACGACTACGGCACGGGATATTCTTCGCTTTCGACGCTGCAGCTCTTCCCCTTCGACAAGATCAAGATCGACCGGGGCTTCATCGACAGTGTCGTGGAGAACCGCCAGTCGGCCGCCATCGTTCGCTCAACGCTGATCCTGGCTCAGAGCCTCGACATTCCCGTGTTGGCCGAAGGCGTTGAGAATGCGGAGCATCTGCGTTTCCTGCGGGAGGAGGGCTGTCAGCAGGTTCAGGGTTTCCTCTATGGGAAGCCGCAGCCGCTCTCGGAACTGCAGGACATCGTCAATCCCCGGATGCCGTCGCCGTCGAATGCAGATGCATTGAAATCCGACGGGGCTGCCGATCTGGCGGCCTGAGTGCCGGAAGATAGTGGTGGCGCAAGTGTCGCAGATTTGCGTCATTCCCGACGACGATATCTTGTGTGGTCTTTTGCCGCTTAGATGAGCGATTGCCTCCGGTGTCGGAAAGCGCATACTGCCACTCGTGCTTTGGGAGGAGCCGATGCGTCAGGACACCAGACATTCCGAACTCGTCTACTCGACGGCACAGAAGGCATCGGCCGCTGTGACCTCTCCGGTCGCTGCTTCCTGGAGCCGTTGCCTCAACCTTTACAACCTGCAACCCGAGGAGGCCCGCAAGCCCGTACAGGTCGATGCGGCGATGTACCGCGAAGCGCGTGAGCGCATGGAGCGGTTAATCGGCAGCTCCACCGACGAGGTGGACCGGCTCTATCAGTTGGTCGGAAAATCCGGCTGTTGCATCATTCTCGCCGATCAGAACGGCATCGTGGTCGACCGGCGTGGTGCGCCCGGTGACGATGTCGAATTTCGCTCGCTGGGGCTCTGGCAGCAAACGCTGTGGAGCGAGGCGAGTGTCGGGACCAACGGCATCGGCACGGCGCTTGCCGACGAACGTGCCGTCGTCATTCACCGTGACCAGCATTTCATGAGCGCCAATATCGGTCTGTCCTGTGCGACCGCACCCATTCGCGACCATCTCGGTCGGCTGACCGCAGCGCTCGATGTGTCCACCTGCCGCAACGACGTTTCTGACATGACGCTCGCGGTGCTGTCCCAGGCCGTGCGGGATGCCGCGGCCCGGGTCGAAAGCAATCTCTTCCGCCAAGCTTTTGCCGGCGCGCGCATCGTCGTCGTGCCCCAGGCAAACTCTCTGTCAGCCTTGATCGCGGTGGACGGGGACGATCTGATCCTCGGCGCGACCAAGGCCGCCAGGCTTGCGTTAAAGCTGGATGACGGCCTAATTGCCCAAGGGCTGCCGGCTGCCGATGCGCTGCGCGAGACACGCGGGGAGGCGAGCAGCGATCTCGACGATGCCGAGCGGGCGGCGCTGCGTCGCGTGCTCTCGCGTGCCAATGGCAATGTCTCTCAAGCAGCCCAGATGCTCGGCATCAGCCGTGCGACGCTGCACCGGAAAATGAAACGCTTCCAGCTGCACTGACCTGCCGTTATGTGTCGCATTCCTGAAACACTGTGCGCTGCAGCACTGTTTCGGGCCCCTATCTCAATCGCGGGAACGCAGCGATCATCCTGCCATCGGGACCCGAGGAGGGGTCCTTTCACAGGGAGGATGACAGATGAACATTCAGGTCCAGACCATTGCAGCGACGCCGTTCAAGCTGAAATACGGCAACTTCATCGGCGGAGAATTCCGCGAGCCGGTCAATGGTCGTTACTTCGAGAACACGACGCCGGTGACCGGCGGCAAACTCTGCGACATTGCCCGGTCCGATGAGCACGACATCAATCTTGCACTCGATGCAGCCCATGCCGCGAAAGACAAATGGGGCCGCACCTCGACCACCGAGCGCTCCAACATCCTGATGAAGATCGCACAGCGGATGGAGGACAATCTCGAACTGCTCGCTCGTGCCGAGACCTGGGACAATGGCAAGCCGCTGCGCGAGACGATGGCGGCTGACATTCCGCTCGCCATCGACCACTTCCGCTATTTCGCCTCCTGCATCCGAGCCCAGGAAGGCACGATCGGCGAGGTCGACCACGACACGATCGCCTATCACTTCCATGAACCGCTCGGCGTCGTCGGTCAGATCATTCCGTGGAACTTCCCGATCCTGATGGCAGCCTGGAAGATGGCACCGGCGCTGGCAGCCGGAAACTGCGTCGTGCTGAAGCCGGCTGAACAGACCCCAGCTTCGATCCTTGTATGGGTGGAGCTCGTTGCCGATCTTCTGCCACCAGGCGTCCTCAATATCGTCAATGGCTTCGGTCTCGAAGCCGGCAAGCCGCTTGCCACCAGCCCGCGCATCGCCAAGATCGCTTTTACCGGCGAAACGTCGACCGGCCGTCTGATCATGCAGTATGCCAGCCAGAACCTGATTCCGGTGACGCTGGAACTGGGCGGCAAGTCGCCGAACATCTTCTTCGAAGACGTCATGCGCGAGGACGACGACTATCTCGACAAGGCGCTCGAAGGCTTTGCGATGTTCGCCCTCAATCAGGGTGAAGTCTGCACCTGCCCGAGCCGTGCGCTGGTGCATGAGAAGATCTATGACCGTTTCATGGAAAAGGCTTTGAAGCGCGTTGCCGCGATCAAGCAGGGCGATCCCCTCGACATGTCGACGATGATCGGGGCGCAGGCGTCCTCCGAGCAGCTGGAAAAGATCCTGTCCTATATGGATATCGGTCGCCAGGAAGGCGCCGAAGTGCTGATAGGCGGCGAGCGCAATAATCTCTCGGGCGAACTGTCCGGCGGCTACTACGTCAAGCCGACGGTGTTCAAGGGCCATAACAAGATGCGCGTTTTCCAGGAGGAGATCTTCGGGCCTGTCGTCTCCGTCACCACCTTCAAGGACGAGGCTGAAGCGCTCGAAATCGCCAACGACACGCTCTATGGCCTGGGGGCCGGCGTGTGGAGCCGCGATGCCAATACCTGCTACAACTTTGGCCGCAACATCCAGGCCGGTCGCGTTTGGACCAATTGCTACCACGCCTATCCGGCGCACGCCGCCTTCGGGGGCTACAAGCAGTCGGGCATCGGTCGCGAGACGCACAAGATGATGCTCGACCACTACCAGCAGACGAAGAACATGCTGGTGTCCTACAGCCCGAAGGCGCTCGGTTTCTTCTGAGGCCCTCCCCAGGGGCGGTGTCCGCCAATGCCGCCCCCGATCCCCTCTTCCTGTTCTCGACCAGGAGGAGGGGTTCTTTCGTTCTGACAGTAGGAGGGCAGCTCATGACCAGCGGAGACCAGCCACGCGTGGTGGCAACCGATGCCGCGCTCGAATTTCTCGCCGAAATTCGACGGGATTACCCCGACATTCTCTTCCACCAGTCCGGTGGATGCTGCGACGGCTCATCGCCGATGTGCTATCCGGCGAGCGACTATCGCGTTGGAGAGACCGATGTGAAGCTCGGCGAGATCGGCGGCGTGCCGTTCTATATCAGTGGTAGCCAGTACGCCGTCTGGGCGCATACTCAGCTGATCATCGATGTCGTGCCGGGGCGAGGGGGCATGTTCTCGCTCGACAATGGCCGTGAGCGACGTTTCCTCACGCGGTCGCGGCTGTTTGATGGTGGCGAGGCCTGCCCGCTGCCGGAGATGGCGCGTTCTTCCGGCGCTCCCTGATCAGCGCAAGCCGACCGCCTCGCAGGCGGCATCAATGACCGCAAGCTTGACGGCCTGCGTGGCGAGGTATTCCTGGACGAAGTCGCGGGAAATCCACATGGTCGAGCGGCCGCGATTGCCTTCCCAGCCGACACTGCCGATGGCTTCCGCTTCGCGCAGCTTGCGCGTCAGATGGGTACGGGAGAGCCGGAAATTTTCCGCAAGCTCCGGCACGGAGCGCACCCGCGTGGGTACGCGTTCGACTGCCGGATCGACCGGTTCGACCCCGAGCATCAGCCAGTCCATGACGATGCCGCCATTGTTCAGCCAGGTGAACAGCGACCATGTCTTGGACGGTGTGCGGATCTCGTGTGAGACCATGGCGCGGCTCGTGATCTCCGGATGCAGCCGCGCGAGGATCATTTCGTCCGCCTCGAAGGCATCCAACCTGTTGCCGCCGTCCAACCGGTCGAGGCTCGTCAGATGGATGAAAACCCAGCGGCGGGTCGCCGCGATCGTGATCGGTGCCGGCGCGAAGGGGCGGTTGCGGCGGTCTGCCGTCTGACCGTGCCGGGCAATGCCGTAGACCAGCATCTCCTTGATGAAGGCGTCTGCGGTGTTGACCGAGGATATGCCCAGCGTCTTCACCTGCTCCAGATAGCGGGCCATCAGAATGACGGGTTCCGGGTTGCCGCGGGCGACCTCTTGAAAATAGTGGCTCATCGCCAGATGTCCCAGCAGCCAACGTTGCTGGGTGCCAAACACGGCGGCAAGCCGTGGGCTTTCCTCATTGACGCGCAGCAGCGCCCTGGACTGGTCCCGGACCGTTTCATGCAGATCTGGATTGGCCAGAAGTCGTTCAACCGAGAGTGACATCAACTCACGCGCAAAAGCCGGGGTGCCGGTCCAAAATGAGGTATTGCGCGCGAAGCTGTATGCAAAGCAAAGACCGCGTGCAAGTGGCTGTGACACCGCTCACATTGCTTTGTCGGTCTTAATCTTAACTGTTAAGGACCGGTCTCAGTCGAACAGACTGGAGACCGACTCTTCCTGGCTCGTGCGGTTGATCGCTTCGCCGAGCAGTGTTGCCGTCGAAAGCACCCGGATGTTGGGTGCTGACAAGACGGCCGTGGTCGGCTGTATCGAGTCGGTGATGACCAGTTCGCGCAGCTTGGACGAGGCGACACGGGTCACGGCACCGCCGGAGAGCACGCCATGGGTGATGTAGGCGGTGACGCTGGTCGCGCCGTTCTTCAGCAGCGCTTCGGCTGCATTGCAGAGCGTGCCGCCGGAATCGACGATGTCGTCGATCAGGATGCAGTCCTTGCCGGTGACCTCACCGATGACGTTCATGACTTCGGATTCACCCGGACGGTCACGGCGCTTGTCGACGATCGCGAGCAGACAGTCGAGGCGCTTGGCAAGCGAACGGGCGCGCACCACGCCGCCGACGTCAGGAGAGACGACCATGACGTTGTTGGTGTCATACTTGTCCTTGATGTCGCGCGCCAGAAGCGGCACGGCATAAAGGTTGTCCGTCGGAATGTCGAAGAAGCCCTGGATCTGGCCGGCATGCAGGTCGAGCGTCAGAACGCGGTCCGCACCGGCTTCCGTGATCAGGTTGGCGACCAGCTTTGCCGAGATCGGCGTACGCGGACCCGGTTTGCGGTCCTGACGGGCATAGCCGAAATACGGAAGGACGGCCGTGATGCGGCGTGCCGAGGATCGACGGAAGGCGTCGATCATGATCAGCAGTTCCATCAAGTGGTCGTTCGTCGGGAAGGACGTCGATTGAACGACGAAGACGTCCTCGCCACGCACGTTTTCCTGGATCTCTACGAAGATTTCCTGGTCTGCGAAACGGCGGACGCTGGCCTTGCCGAGTGGTACATTGAGATAGGAGCAGATCGCTTCGGCCAGTTGCCGGTTCGAATTACCTGCGAAAACCTTCATCTTGGCCCGCCTGTTACCATGCTGAGATGCGGGCTTTTTAGCGCCGTTCCCCCTGAATGCAAGAGGTTTGGACGGCTAGGCCCATATTTTCGGTTGATGCGCCAAATGGGGCGCATGTTTTGCGGTTTTCCAGGGTGGAGGTCGCTTGGGTATCAACCCGTGCGACTGTTCCGCCATGATACATATTCGGCCATGCTCTTGGTCGCGATCTGCTGCATGACGGAGGCCGGCACACCTGCCCAGGGGTCCTGCGCGCCGGAGGGCACCACCTCCTGGCCCTGGATGCGATGCAGCCGTCCGCCGTTGCCATCCAGGATGTCCCAGACATAGGTGATCGTGACATTCCCGCCGTCGGAGAAGGCGGAGAAGTAGCCCTTCAGGATGTGTTCGCTCGAAGCGTCACTGGCACTCTTGATGGTGAGGCCACGGGCACGCGCCTCTGCACCGAGCTGGCGGGAGAGCGGTGTGACCGCCTGAACGGGGGCGCCGATAATCGGTAGAAAGCGGATGCTGCCGGTCGATTGCGCGGCCGGGGGCAGGGCGGCCTGCTGGGACTGTGTCGCTTGAGGGGCGGGCTGAGCGGGTTGCGTTGTTTGGAGGGTGTTGGCTTGCTGCTGGGGTGCGCTGGGGAAGGTCTGTTCAGGCGAGCCGTCAAGCGGTGCTGAAGCTGCAGGATTGCGGCCGCCCTGTGCCAAGGCGGCGGCTTGAGCCTCCAGTGAATTCTGCGGGCCGCGGATCGGTTGGGTGTAGACGCCGGGTTGGCCGAGCGGTGCGCTCTGGACCTGCTGGGTGCCGCCCACCGGGGCCGCAAGCTCTTGGGAGTAGGTTTGCGGGAGGTTGCCATTCCCGACATTCTCCGGGGGCGTCAGCACATCCGTGCTGTTGCAGCCCGAGATCAGCGCTAGCAGGCCGAGGAGGCCGGCCAGTTTCGTGGTCATCCTGCGAGAACGTCTCTCCACGGCGGGTCCTTCCGCTTTGATCCTGTCACAATTAATGTGACTAGCATGATCAGCCTGTCAATTCCCTGAACAGACTGGCGAAACTGCGCCATCCTCCTCAACGGCGCCAGATCGCATCCGTCAGACGCTGATCAGGTCAAGCGGATGGCGCGAAAGGGCGCGCGGGCCCGTTTCCGTCGTCAGGTAGGTATGGCCGATGGTCATCGCCGCTTCTTTGTCACTATCCATGATGATCATGTGCACGAAGAGGGACATGTCTGGGGTAATCTCAAGCGGATTGCCGGCGTGGAACATCTGGTGCTCCATCCAGGATGGTGCGAAACGCGCGCCGACCGAATAGCCGCAGGCATTAAAGCGATGGCGGGTCAGGCCACGGTCGTCCATGACCTTGGCATGGGCGTCGAAAACTTCGCCAAAGGTGTGGCCGGGGCGCAATACCTGCTCGATCGCCCGCATGCCCTCAATCGCTGCCGTGAAGAGTTCGCGGTGACGGGAGGTGACGTCGCCGATGAGAACGGTGCGCAGCATCGGGGCGTGATAATGGGAGGCAACGCCGGCCCATTCGAGCGTCACCTGGTCGTTGGCGGACAGCTTCCGACGACCGGATTTGTAGCGGCACAGAAGCGCGTCGGCGGCCGATCCGATGACGAAGGGATTGGCTGGATAGTCGCCGCCGCCGGCGAGCACTGCCGACTGCATGGCAGCCAGGATCTCCGCTTCGTCGGCACCAGGCCCGATCAGGGGCAGGGCAGCGTCGAACGCAAGGTCGGCCAGTTCGGCGGCCTCGGTCACCTTGGCGATCTCGGCTGGAGACTTCACCAGGCGGAGATTGCTGACGAGGTAAGAGGCATCCACGGCTTCACAGAAATTGGTGAGCTGGTTGTCGACGAGACGTGCGACGCGACCGGTCATGCCATGGGTGTCGTATTCGACGCCGACGCGCATGCCGAGAAGATCGAGATCGCTCAGGAGGTTGCGCAGATCGACAGCCGGGTCGGCATTCATCCGGTCGACCCAGACGACAATGTTCTCGATCGTTGAGGTCTGCTTGGCCTGACGCAGGTCGGGGGTCCGGGTGAGCAGCGTCAGGCTACCGTCTGCCTTGACGACCAATGTCTGGAAAAAGCAGTAGCCGAAGGTGTCGTAGCCGGTCAGCCAATACATGCTCTCCTGGGCGAAGAGCAGCAGGGCGTCGAGCTTTTCTTCGGCCATGCGGGCCATCAGGCGGGTGCGACGAGCGGAGAACTCGCTTTCGGTAAAGTGCAAGGCCATCTTATTCCTCCATGATCGCAATCGCGGATATCTGCCGCCCATAGTCGGGTTCGCCCGCATGGGTCGTCCGGCGATAGGAGAAGAACGTTTCAGGGGCCGCATAGGTACAATGGCCGGTGCTGTCGGCGATGACGCCAGCTTGGCTTAGGCGCATGATAGTGAGACCTGGAAGGTCGAACATGGCATGGCCAGATTTCGACGAGGGGGTGAAGAAGACCTCGAATTGCGGATTGGTGGCGAGGAAACGGTCGACGAATTCCGGACCGACCTCGTAATTTCTCTGGGAAATAGAAGGTCCGAGGGTCGCCCGTATGGCCTCGCGCCGAGCGCCAAGCGCGATCATGGCATCAACGGTGTTTTCGAGAACGCCACCCAATGCGCCCTTCCACCCGGCATGCGCCGCACCGATGACCCGATTTTCTGGATCGGCGAAGAGGATCGGGCCGCAATCGGCAGTCAAGACGCCGAGCACCACGCCGGGGCTAGCTGTGACCTGGGCATCAGCCTCTGGCCGGCTGCCGTCATAATCGGCGCCGACCACCACGACGTCGGGCGAATGGATCTGATGGGCGGTGGCAAGCCGTTCGGGCGGCAGTCCAAACCAGGCGCTGACCCGGCGGCGGTTCTCGCGCACCTTGTCAGGCTCATCGTTCGAACCGATACCGACATTGAGGCCGCGATAGATGCCTTCCGAGACGCCGCCGTCGCGGGTGAAAAAGCCGTGGCGGATGCCGGCTGCAGTCGTGGCGTCGAGGCTCTCTGCTAGGATGGGGCGTGGCTGGTCGGCTGTGCTCATGATTTGTCTCCTGAGCCTTGGCAAATCACGCGTATGCAATGCGGATACTGCGAAACGATTGGATTCAATCGGCTTTCTTCAAGTTCGAGCCGTCTGGAACGGGCGCGATCGTGCAGATCGCACCCCGTCCTGTCAATGCTTGGACTTGAATGGCAACAAGTGGACGACGGGCATGGAGACCGCCATGACCTTGAATAGCTCGCCCATGTAGCCATTGCCGGCGCCGGCGAGGCGATGCACGGCCTCGACGATTTCGGCTTGCATCTTCTCGTCCTTGTCGCGGCCGAGCGAGGCGGCGCGCTGCTCGATACCGAGCCCGACGAGGAAGTCGCCCTGATGCATGCAGCCGTTCAGATGCACGCCTGCGGCAAGGGCGGTGCGGGCGAGATTTTCGAAGTCGACGTGGCTGGTGAGGTCGGCAAGCCCCGGATGGGCGAGCGGCGGATCATATTCATGGGCGCGCACCGCCTGAAGGGTGTCGCCGAAATTGGTGACCATGTGGCCATAATCGATGATCAGCGCGGTGCCGTGGCTTTGCTTCAGACGTTCGCAGATCGTCAGCATCACCGACTGACGGGCAGGGGCCACTTCAAAGATTTCGCCATCGGCAGCCGTATCGGCACCCTGCGGCAGCATCGACGGGTCGAGCGTTGCGACACCGAGCGTGAAGCACAGATCGTCATTATCGTCGACGCCAACCATGCGCTCGCGAAAGCCGTCCGGCGTCTTGACGAACTGGCGGATGGGGATCGCATCAAAGAGTTCGTTGGCGGCAAGCAGGGTAAACCCTTCAGGCACGCCGTCGAAGCTTTCGTGCCAGGAGACCTTGTCACCGTGGCCGGAGAGCGTTTCCATCTGGGTGAGCTTCAGGAGCGCGCTGGTTTCGACGAGGTGGACGGTAGCCGTCTCATAAAGCTCCGGTGCGGCTCGGGATATGACCCTCAGCATGTCGGCCATCATCGTGCCGCGGCCAGGGCCGATCTCGACGAGGCGCACGTCCCGCGGTTCACCATGGCGCTGCCAGGTGTTGATCATGAAGATGCCGAGCATCTCGCCGAAGAGCTGGCTGATTTCGGGCGCCGTGACGAAATCGCCTGCACGGCCGAACGGATGCCGGGTGCGATAGTAGCCGTGTTCGGGGTCGGCGAGGCAGAGGGCGAAATAGTCCGTGATGCTGATCGGGCCATTGGCTGAGATCAGCGACTTGATCTTTTCGGCGAGCGGTGTGGCCATCTTGGCTCCTCAGCCTTGGGTCGCGTGGGTCTGACGCCCCGACCGCACGAAAATCCAGATCCCGATCAGGACCATCGGTAGCGACAGCACCATGCCCATGGTCAACCAGCCACCGTAGAGATAGCCTAGCTGGACGTCGGGCTCGCGGAAGAACTCGACGAAGATGCGGGCCGAGGCGTAGCCGGCCACGAAGATGCCGGTGATGCGACCGGGCACGCGCAAGGCGCCGAATGCGCGGGCGAGGACCTGCAGCACGATGAGCAGGACGAGACCCTCGAGCGCTGCTTCATAAAGCTGGCTCGGATGGCGGGGGAAGGGGCCTCCTGTTGGAAACGCCATCGCCCACGGCACATCGGCTGGCCGGCCCCAGAGTTCGCCGTTGATAAAGTTTGCGATGCGCCCGAACAGCAGGCCGAGGGGCACGACGCTTGCGACCAGGTCGAAGAGGCTCCACAGGCGGATCTGATGTTTCCGGGCGAAGTAGACCATGGCGAGCGTCGCGCCGATGAAGCCGCCATGGAAAGACATGCCGCCGTTCCAGACTTCGATCGCCCGCATCGGATTGGCGGCAACCGAGGCGAAGTCATAGAACAAGATGTAGCCTAGACGGCCGCCGGCGACGACGCCGATCGCGACCCACAAGATGAAGTCGTCGATCTGCTGCAATGTGGCGGGCGCCTGGCCGTTCGGCCACAGATGCGGGCGCTTCAGGAGATCGCGGGCGATCAACCAGCCGAGGAGGATGCCGGCAACATAGGCGAGGCCATACCAATGGACCGCAAGCGGGCCGATCGAAAAGGCGACCGGGTCGATCGCGGGAAAGGATACGGCGGCGAAAAGGTCCAGAACTGACAACAATGGAGTACTTTCGTTAATGCTGCTGGAAAATGGCGTTGCGAATTGGCACGGTCAAGATGGAATCGCGGCGGCTGCGACACCGTCAACCACCTTTATCTGTCCTTCGCGTCTTGCGTGCCGGCCTGTCTGGTCCTACCTCATCTGCAGGTATCGTTTTTCCAGTCCGCAGTCTGCTTCAGAGGAGTTTTCCATGTCGACCGGCCCCAACCGTATTCTCGATGATTTCGCCAAGTTGATGACGGATGCCGCGGGCGCTGCCCAAGGCGTTCGAAAAGAGGTGGAAACGGCCTTTCATGCCCAGGCGGAGCGCTGGCTGAACAGCATGGATCTGGTCAAGCGCGAAGAGTTCGACGTGGTTCGCGAGATGGCGCTGAAGGCGCGTGAAGAGAACGATGCGTTGCAGAAGCGCATCGAGGCTCTCGAGGCTCAGCTCTCCACCCAGCCGAAGTAATCGCTGCTCCGTTTCGAAACAGCTTCGAGAGACGCCGCAAGGCCTTTGAAGACCCATTGCCTGTGGCTTTGGGTCTTTTTGTATTTTCAGCACCTTGACGGGTGCCGCTCGGGCCGTAACCCACGAAAAAATTGCAGCTTGTGGACAGCTGCGAAAAAGCCAATCGGCAGAGTCGCTTATGGGGTGATGCAAAGGCGATTCTGAAAGCGCCATCCACAGGTCACACAGTCAAATGTGGCGAGGGGGGCTGGTGCTGGCCTCTGACGATTATACACTGATTTTCAACGATGATTCTGAGCGGGGGCCGCGTAAGTTTCGGGCAGGGTGCGTGTTCTACCCTGGGGTCCTTCGGAATCGTTTTCAGTAGTTTCCGGTTCAGGTGTCCGAGTGACCCGGCGGTTCGCCGGGCGCCCGTATTCATTCCGGTCAAGAAGGTGATGCATGAGCCTCATGGAAATCGAAGTCGAACGCCAATCCAACCCGGTCGACATGATCGAGTTTGTCGCGGCGACCAATGACTGGTCGTTCGAGCGTTCGGGCGAAGACGAAATCGCAATGACCGTCGAGGGGCGCTGGGCCGATTACCATGTCTCCTTCTCCTGGATGGAGGAGTTCGAGGCGCTGCATCTGGCTTCCGCCTTCGACTTGAAAATCCCTGAGAACCGGCTCAACGAAGTCATCAAGCTTCTCTCCTACGTCAATGGCCAGGTCCTGATGGGCCATTTCGATCTGTGGCGGAACGAAGACGTCGTGATCTTCCGCCAGTCTCTTCTGCTCGCCGGTGGTGCGGAGCCGACCAATCGCCAGGTCGAGGTGCTGCTTTCGTCTGCCGTCGATGCCTGCGAAGCCTATTATCAGGCCTTCCAGTTCGTCGTCTGGTCCGGCATGGACGCCAAGAGCGCCATGGATGCCGTCCTGTTCGAGACGGTCGGAGAAGCCTGAGAATGACGGATGCCGCATTCGGACAGATCGTCCTCGTCGGAGCCGGCAACATGGGCGGCGCGATGCTGGCCGGCTGGCTGAAGAGCGGTGTGCAGGGCAGTGCCGTTACGGTGCTCGATCCCGGTCCATCCGACAAGATGATGGCGTCGATCAACGAGGCCGGTGCCCGGCATTTTGTTGCGCCCCCGGAAGGTCTGACGGCCGATATCCTTTTTCTTGCCCTGAAGCCACAGGTCATGGACGCGGTCCTGCCAGGCCTTAAGTCTCTTGTCGGGCAGCAGACGACTGTCGTCTCCGTTGCTGCCGGCAAAACCATCGCTTCGATGGAAGGCCATCTCGGCAAGGCGGCCATGGTGCGCGCCATGCCCAACACGCCTGCCATGGTCGGCCGTGGCGTGACTGGCGCCTTTGCCAATGCTGCCGTCTCGGAAGAGCAGCGTGATATCGTTCACCGTCTTCTTCAGGTGTCCGGCCCGGTCGAATGGGTCTCGAGCGAAGCCGACATCAATGCCGTGACCGCCCTTTCTGGTAGCGGGCCGGCCTATGTCTTTTACCTCGTCGAATGCATGGCAGAGGCAGGCCGGAAAGCGGGCCTGCCGGCGGACCTCGCCATGCGCCTCGCACGAGAAACGGTCGCGGGGGCTGGTGAATTGTTGCACCAGTCCCCCGACCCTGCCTCGCAATTGCGCAAGAACGTCACATCGCCTGGTGGGACGACGGCTGCTGCCCTCTCTGTGCTGATGGCTGATGACGCGATGCAGCCGCTGTTCGATCAGGCGATCGAGGCGGCGCGCAAAAGGGCCGAGGAGCTCGCCCAGTGAGCGGCTCCGAGATCACCTTTGCCGATTTCGAGAAGGTCGACATCCGTGTCGGCACGATCGTCGAGGTCGAGAACTTCCCGGAAGCGCGCAAGCCAGCCTTCAAGCTGAAGATCGATTTCGGTCCTGAGATCGGCATCAAGAAGTCTTCGGCGCAGATCACCGTGCATTACACACCGGAAACGCTGCTGGGACGCCAGGTGCTCGGGGTGGTCAATTTTCCGCCCCGGCAGATCGGGCCGTTTCGCTCGGAGGTTCTGACGCTCGGATTCGAGGACGAGAACGGCGCCATCGTGCTGGCGGCCGTCGAGCAGCCAGTACCAAACGGCAAGAAGATGATGTGACCAGGGGCCTTCGGGCCCCTTTTTCTTGGCCTGATCAGTCTCAGACCGGGACCCGGATGACGGCGCGCAGGCCGCCGAGCGGGCTGTCTTCGAGCGTGACGTTGCCGCCGTGGCTGCGGGCGATGTCGCGGGCGATGGCCAAACCAAGCCCTGTGCCGGAAGCATCAAGATTGCGGGCTTCATCGAGGCGATAGAAGGGCTTGAAGACATCGTCGCGCGCTTCCGTCGGAATGCCCGGGCCATCGTCATCGAATACGATGATCAGCCATTTCCCCGTGTGCCGGGCGTCGATGTCGAGCCTGTGTGCGTAGCGTCGCGCATTGGAGGCGAGGTTGGTCACCAGGCGCGTAAAGGCGTTGGGGCGCACATGGACGAGAGGCCCGCCCTCCAGCGTCCAGGAGAACGCACGGTCGTGCAGGCTAAAGTCAGCGGCGACGCGCTCGAAGAGGTCGCCAAGATCGAGTGTGCCGACATCTTCCTCGACCTCTCCCTTGGCAAAGTCGAGATAGCCTTCGAGCATGCTCTGCATGTCGTCGATATCCTGATTGAGACTGTCGATTTCCGGTCCGTCACCGGCGAGCGCCAGCTGCAGGCGAAAGCGCGTCAGGATGGTGCGCAGGTCATGGCTGACGCCCGCCAGCATGGCGGTGCGCTGTTCCATTTGCCGTTCGATACGCTCTCGCATCAGGATGAAGGCGAGGCCTGCGCGACGCACTTCGTCGGCACCACGCGGCGAGAAGTCCTCCGGCGGACGTTGTCCCTTGCCAAAGCTTTCGGCGGCATTGGCCAAGGCGAGGATCGGGCGGATCTGGCCGCGCAGGAAGAGGATGGAAATGGCGATCAGCACCAGCGCGGTCGAAACCATCCAGACCAGAAAGATATGGGTGTTCGAAGCATAGGCGGAATTGCGCGGGGCAAAGATCCGCAAAGTCCTGCCGTCGACGACGATGCGGATTTCAACCAGGCGCGAGGTTCCGACCGTGTCGATCCAGAAGGGGCGACGGATCTGCTCGGCGATCTCGTCGGACAGGATCTGGTCGAGGATCGAGAAGAAGGGCCGCGGTCTCGGGGAGGGCAGTTCGGTGCCCGGTTCGATCGAGACCATCAGGTTCAACTTGCTGGCGGCGACATCGGCGATCGTGGCGAAGTCCGCGTCGTCAGGATAGCGCTGCAGAAGTTCGATGACGGCTGCGATGTCTCGCGTCACGGCTTCCGACAGGCGCTCCGTGACAAGCTGCCAGTGGCGTTCCATGAAAACGAAAGCGACGACGGTCTGCAAGATCAGCATCGGCAGGATGATGATCAGCAGCGAGCGGGCGTAAATGCCGGTCGGCAGCCTGTGACGCAGCCAGCGGAAAGAGCCCTTCAGGCCGGTCGCCGGGTTGCGGTCGCGATCCCGCCGGATCTGATCGAACAGCGTCATATGCTATACTTCCTCGACGCATCGCGCGCCGTTGCCGCAGCCTCAGTCCATGCTGAGGCGATAACCGATGCCGCGCACCGTCTGCAGCCAGACGGGGTTGGCGGGATCATCCTCGATCTTGCGCCGCAAGCGATTGATCTGGACATCGATGGTGCGCTCACCGACTTCGGCGTCGTTGCCGACCAATTCGTGGCGCGGGATCGTGTCGCCGGCACGCGTCGCAAAGAGGTACATGATGTCCTGTTCACGATCGGTGAGGCGGATGACCTCCGCACCCTTGCGCAACTCCTTGCGCAGCACCGAGAAGGTGTAGGGACCGAACATGACCTGTTCGATCTTCGGCGCATCGGGGTTCATGTTGCGCTTGAGGATGTTGTTGATCCTCAGCACCAGTTCGCGCGGATCGAAGGGTTTGGCGAGGTAGTCGTCCGCGCCGGCTTCGAGGCCTGCAATGCGGCTGTCCGCCTCCGAACGGGCGGTGAGGAGGATCACTGGCGCGCGCTTGTCGTCGGAGAGGCTCTGGGTGAGCGACAGGCCGGATTCGCCCGGCATCATCACGTCGAGGACAAGCAGATCGAAGCTCAGGCCTTCAAGCTTGCGGCGTGCCTCGGCGGCGTCGGCGGCGACCGAAACGCGGAAGCCTTTCTCCGTCAGGAACCGATGCAAGAGGTCGCGAATACGGGTGTCATCGTCGACCACCAGGAGGTGCGGTGCGTCATCGGTCAGCTCGATCTTCTTCGACACGTCAGTCGGCTCCGTCCGTTTCGAGAGGCTGGGTCACGGTCTGTCTCTGCATGCCGTCGAGGAAACGGCGCACGGTCGCGCGCTCGTCGGCGCTCATGCCGTGCATGGCATGAGCAATGCGGCGCGACTGCGGCTCGGAGAGTGCCAGCGACAATTCGCGCCCCGCAAGCGTCGGATAAAGACGGCGTTGGCGACGGTCGGCAGGACCCGCCATCTGCCTGATATAGCCGCTGTCGATCAGTTCCTTCAGAACCCGGGCAAGGCTCTGCTTGGTAATCTGCAGGATGCCAAGAAGGTCGGCGACCGTCATGCCAGGACGGCGACTGACGAAATGCACGACGCGGTGATGGGCGCGTCCGTAACCGAGCTTGGCAAGGATTGCATCCGGATCGGACACGAAATCACGATATGCGAAAAACAGGCTTTCGATGGTTTCGAAATCGATCGACTTGTCGTCGACCACCGGCATGTCCGGCAGGATCTTCTTGGCAGTCTTCGTCGCAGACTGTCGGGCCACGCTCGTCATTCCTTTCCTCCAGCGCTGACGCGAGCGCCATTGCCGGTCATTATCCTCATCGCCCAGGGCCGATGCTTTCCCGAAGGCCGAGCCGCGTGGAGCGACCGCCGTTCTTCCTGATCTCCCTGACGGGGATTGCCGGCAAAACTATGCGCAAGTGTAGCAAATTTCCAACAAATTTACGCTGATCGCACAGGTTAGACCTCCGCCAGGAAACCTATGGCCGCCATGCTCGTTACCACTGCACTGATCAATCACAAGTTCCGGACAAGCAGCTTCGGCCAGGCTTTGCCGAAGGAGAGAGGATTCGTGCCATGATGGACCGTGACCGTACCGCCCAGATTTCCGCAAGGCCCAGCCTGCGCCCCGTTGCGATCCTCGTTTTCACGGCCAAGCTGATGGTGGCGAGCTTTCTCGTCGCCCAGGCTTCTCTGCTTCCGGCGTCACCCGTCTCCCAAGTCTACGGCCTGTCCCGCTGAACGTATTTGCTCGAAATTCGCCGCGGTTTCTCTCATCGGTGTGGCATGGTAAGGCCCATGTCGATCACGATCAGAAGGACAGAGCCCATGGGACAGATACAGGCCGGGATCATCCCGGTAACCCCCTTTCAGCAGAACTGCACGATCCTGTTCGATGACGAGACGCGCGAGGGCGTGATCATCGATCCGGGCGGCGATGTTGACGTCATCCTGCAGGTGATCGCGGAGAATGGTCTAACGCTCAAGGCAATCTGGTTGACGCATGGGCATCTGGATCACGCTGGAGGTGCCGCCGAACTGAAAGAAAAGACCGGGCTCACCATCATCGGGCCGCACAAGGACGATCAGCCACTTTTGCAGCGCATCGAGACGCAGGCAGCGAGCTACGGCATTTCGGGATTGCGCAGCGTGCTTCCCGATCAGTGGCTCGAAGACGGGGATCGGGTCAGTTTCGGCGACCACACATTCGAGGTCTATCACTGCCCGGGTCACGCCCCAGGGCATGTCATCTACTTTAACCGCGACCAGAAGTTTGCCCATCTCGGCGACGTCTTGTTCAGCGGCTCTGTCGGACGAACCGATCTACCGGGTGGCGACCACCAAACCCTGATGAACTCGATACGCGACAAGGTCCTGCCGCTCGGGGACGAGGTCGGCTTCATCTGTGGCCACGGGCCCGGTAGCCGCATCGGCGACGAGCGGCGGTCCAATCCCTTCATTCAGGGGCTTTGAACGAGAAAAGCGCCAGGTGGCTGGCGCTTTTGTCATTCTGCGGTGCGGTTACGGTCCGGTTAGCGGGCCGTGCAGAAATGGGTTCTGCCGTCATAGCCAACGAAGGTGCCGGTACGCGGGTTAAAGCTACGATAGCGCTGCGAGCAGTAGTCATACCAGGCGCCGGTCCAGGGCTCGATGCCATAGGACTGAACCACCGGGCGCGGCTGCTGGTAAACCGGGCGGGGGCGATAGGTGTGGCGCGGCGGTGGCGGGTAATCATCGACGTAGTAGCCGGGCTCGTCATAGACCGAGACTGGGCGATCGATGTAGACGCGGCGCTGTGGCGGCGGGCTTGCGATCGCCGAGCCGACGATCATGCCGGTCGCAAGACCGATGACCCCGAGTGCCAGCGCGTCGTCACCCCTGTCGCGATAATAGCGGTCGCCGGCTTGCGCCTGGGTTGCTGCGGCAATCGGCGTCAGGGTCACTGCAGCCGCGAGAAGAGCGTGTTGCGCAAATTTCATCATGACGTCGTTCCTCGACCTAGCGAAACTTCCTGAGCCGGCGTGGCTGTTCGGGCCGTCGGCGATGATCGCAATCTAGGAGGCTGTGCCTGAACGCAGGCTGAACGAAAAAACCCGGCATGAATGCCGGGCCGCAATTCGTAGAAAACCGGTTGAACTCAGCCGGAGATCTGCAGGTTTACGGCCTTAGGGCCCTTGCCACGGCGATCGGGTTCTGTGTCGAAGCTGACCTTCTGGTTTTCGGTCAGTCCCGACAGGCCCGATGCCTGAACGGCGGAGATGTGGACGAAGATGTCCGCGCCGCCATTGTCGGGCTTGATGAAGCCAAAGCCCTTGTCGGTATTAAAAAACTTTACAGTGCCAGTCTCGGCCATGCGTCAGGTCCTTTTCTCTCTGCCCGTATTCGGCGGGGCAGCATTGCAATGTACCCGCAAGCGGGTGAGCGACAGGCATTTGTCGAAATTAGAGGAAAGGGGCCCTGTTACCGCAGTCTAACCTCCGACGATGTTTCCATCCTCTCAAGTTAGCCTGCCCGGGGTTGTTATAGCGTCCCCGGCGCGCACTCATTTATAGGTCTTCCCATGCTCGCAAAATTGCCCGAACGGGCGAAGAGTGCTTGGTTTGTCGAAAATTGGCAAGCGAAAGTTTTAACCCTGTCCGGTGCGAGATTCCTTTGTTTTCAGTGGGAGTGGAGTGATTCGTTCCTCTTGCAAGGCCTCTCGGCGCCATTTCGGCGAAAATTTGCATCGCTTGCGATGGAGATTAGGGAAAACCAGTCTCGAACACGGAAATTTGCGGATCAAAATTTTCCGTGTTCCAACGTCTCTGGGTTCACCAGCCGCCTGCTTTTTCGGTAACTGGCCCCAGTTTTGGATCAAGATCGCCGCAGATTACCGGCTGTTCGCTTCAGCTCTGGCCAGCACGGGTAAGGCGCAGAAGCTGTCCATCCTCTTCGTCGGTCACCAGCAGGATGGAGCCGTCTGGCGCGACCTTCACGTCGCGAATGCGGCCGTAGTCCCCCTGCAGGATGCGCTCCTCTTTGCCGACGGTGCCGTCATCGTTTCGCTCGATGCGCGCGATCAGCTGGTACTTCAAAGCGGCGACCAGGAAGTCGCCTTCCCACTCCGGGAACATGGCGCCGCGGTAGATTGCTAGCGCTCCGGGCGCGATCGACGGATCCCAGTAGTGAATCGGCTGCTCGTAGCCATCGGCTGACTGACCGATGCCGATTTCGGCGCCGGAATAGTGCTTGCCATAGGAAATGACCGGCCAGCCATAGTTGTTGCCTGCTTCGGGTGCATTGATCTCGTCACCACCGCGCGCCCCATGTTCGACGGTATAGAGTCTGTTGTCGGCGGGATCGATGACGATGCCTTGGGGATTTCGGTGGCCGCTGGACCAGACTTCGGGAAGGGGCTGGCCGCCGGGATTGGCGGATGATGGGGTGCCGTCGGCATTGATGCGCAAGATCTTCCCGGCGTGATCGGTCTGATCCTGAGCCCGGTCCGGTTCTCCGCGATCGCCGATGCCGAAAAACAGGCTGCCATCAGCGGCGACCGCTATCCGGGAGCCAAAATGCTGACCGGCACCAGTCAGCTTGTTCATGAGAAAGATCCGACGGACATCCTCGAGGCGACGTTCGTTCTCGCTCAGGCGAGCGGAGAAAACGGCAGTGCCCTGGCCACCAGGGCCTGGGGCGGATGCGGTGAAGAAGAGACGGCGGCTCGCGGGGAAGTCCGGAGCGAGGGCAAGATCCAGCAGGCCGCCCTGGCCAACAGCTGCGATCCTCGGCAAGCCTCCCAGCGGGCGACCGACTTCACCATCACGGATGATGCGCATGCGACCGGGCCGCTCGGTGACGATGAAGGCTCCATCCGGGAGCACTTCAACCGACCAGGGGTTTTCGAGACCCTCGGCGATGCTCTTGACCTCGATGGTGACGTCTCCAGCCCGGACCTCCCGGTGCTCTTCTGCCAATGCCGACGTCGAAACCGATACGGCAAGGACGGGTACGCACAGCCGTGCCAATCTGTCGAAAGAGTTCAGCATCATCATCTCCTCACAGCCATCGAGTGCTTGTCGAGAAAATGGGGACCGAAAAGCGGCTGGCAAGCCATCCCATAGCCGTTGCCTGCTTCATGACGTAATTTTGAAGGCGATGCGAACCGCTGATGTCGGCATTACCAGATCCAGGTTTTCGACCCGCGGTTTTACCGCTGATCGCGACTTTCGCTTTGGACGATTTCCTGCCATCCGCGCTTCCAGAGGGCGAAGCCACCGGCTGCCATGACTGTGAAGCAGGCGAAGAGCAGAACGATCAGCACATGACGCTCCTTCTGCGGCAGGGGCAGGCGCTCAACCGCTGAGGCCGGGAGATTGACCAGACGAACAGGAGAAGCCGGAACGATGCTGCCGGTGGTCAGGCGATCTGCCGAGCTAGTGGAAGTCGACGGGGTCACGATGACCTTATCCTGGCTGGGCGGCGAGGCGGCACCGGGGCTTCCGAACATGAAGAGAGCCAAAGCCAAGCCGCTGGCAGCGGCGAGCCAAGCCAGTGAGCGGCTTCGCCGCGAGGGTGGCGTGCATGCTTCCAATTCATAATCCATGACAGGCACCTTCATTCTTGTCCTGACCGCATGAAACCGTGTGATCGCGTCGTCATGGCGACGAAATTGTGGCCTTTCCCAACTCGAATTGTGATTTCGGCGGTATCTGGCAAATTTGGCCCGCAGACGCATTGGTATGGTGACGCAAAACTCTTGCGTCATCCGTGCTTTTGGCTTGAAAGCCGGGGCCTCTTTCGCCATAGAGCTTGGACCTGAGGCCCCGGGGAGCGGGGTCGATGTTCAATCAGCTCAGGACCTGCACAATGGCTTTCCTTGCCGACGCCCTTTCCCGCATCAAGCCTTCCGCGACCATCGCTGTGACGCAGATGGCCCGGGAACTCAAAGCGCAGGGGAAAGACGTCATTTCGCTCTCCGTCGGCGAGCCCGACTTCGACACGCCGCAGAACATCAAGGACGCGGCCGTCGCCGCCATTGCCCGTGGCGAGACGAAGTATACGCCGGTCGCCGGCATTCCGGAGCTGCGCAAGGCGATCGCCGACAAGTTCAAGCGCGAGAACGGTCTCGACTACAAGCCGGAGCAGGTGATTGTCGGAACCGGTGGAAAACAGATTCTTTTCAACGCCTTCATGGCAACGATCAATCCGGGAGATGAAGTGGTCATCCCGGCGCCGTTCTGGGTTTCCTATCCGGAAATGATCGCGCTGTGCGGTGGCACGCCTGTCTTCGTCGAAACCACGATCGAGAACAATTTCAAGCTGACGGCCGAGCAGTTGGACAAGGCGATCACGCCGAAGACCAAGTGGTTTATGTTCAACTCGCCGTCCAACCCGTCGGGTGCCGCTTACAGCAAGGAAGAGCTCAAGGCGCTGACCGACGTGCTGGTCAAGCATCCGCATGTCTGGGTTCTGACCGACGACATGTACGAGCATCTCGTCTTCGGCGACTTCGTCTACTACACGCCGGCGCAGGTGGAACCCGCGCTCTACGATCGCACGCTGACGATGAACGGTGTCTCCAAGGCCTATGCCATGACCGGTTGGCGTATCGGTTATGCCGCCGGCCCGCTGCCGCTGATCAAGGCTATGGACATGATCCAGGGTCAGCAGACCTCCGGCGCCTGCTCGGTTGCCCAGTGGGCGGCCGTCGAGGCGCTCAATGGTCCGCAGGACTTCATCACGGAATCGAAGAAGGCTTTCGAAGAGCGCCGCGACCTCGTGGTCTCGATGCTGAACCAGGCGTCCGGCATCGTTTGCCCGAAGCCGGAAGGCGCCTTCTACGTCTATCCTTCGTGTGCTGCGCTCATCGGTAAGACAGCGCCGTCGGGCAAGGTCATCGAGACGGACGAAGACTTCGTCATGGAGCTGCTGGCGACCGAAGGTGTGGCCACCGTGCACGGCTCGTCCTTCGGTCTTGGCCCGAACTTCCGCGTTTCCTACGCAACCTCGAACGCCAAGCTGGAAGAGGCCTGCAGCCGCATCCAGCGTTTCTGCGCTTCGCTGAAGTAAGCTATATTTCGGTGTCGACCATATGGAAAGGGCCCGCGTCGCGGGCCCTTTTGCTTTAATCCGGGTCATCAACCCTTGGTCAGCTTGACGATGGTCGAATTGCCGCCGCCGCGCTGTTCGGTGACGGCGTAAACGGCGCCATCTGGGCCGACTCGCACGTCGCGAATGCGGGCGCCGAGGTCGACGCGTTCCTCATGCTTTACCCGGTCGTTCTCCATATGCAGCACGACCACGCCCTGGCTGACGAGACCGCCGACGAGGAAAGCACCCTTCCATTCGGGGATGGCGTCGGCATCGTAATAGGCCATGCCCGAGGGCGCGATGACGGGGTCCCAGTAGTAGATGGGCTGCTCGGTGTTTGCCATCTGGGTGATGCCGTCACCCACCGCAGCGCCACTATACTCGACGCCATAGGTCACTTCCGGCCAGCCATAGTTCTTGCCGGCTTCGGGAAGATTCAACTCGTCGCCGCCCTTCGGTCCGTGTTCCACGGTCCACAGTCTGCCCTCACCATCAATCGTGGCTGACTGCAAGTTGCGGTGGCCGAGCGACCAGATTTCCGGCTGAGCGCCGTCCTGACCGATGAAGGGGTTGCCTTCCAGAGCTTCACCGGTCTGGCTGATGCGGAAGATCTTGCCGAGACCGCTCTGTAGATCCTGAGCCTGAACGCGTGGCTCGGCGTCGGAGCGCTCTCCGACCGTCACATAAAGCTCACCTTCCGGACCAAAGGCGAGGCGCGAGCCGAAGTGCTTGTTGCCGTCATAGCCGGGGGTTTGGCGGAAGATGACATTGACGTTTTCCAGCGTGCCGCCGCCCTGATCGTCCGCGACGAGGCGCGCCGAGGCAACGGATGTGCCGTTGCCATCGTCATCCCGTGGTTCGGCGAAGGAGAAGAAGATCATGCCCGAGCTTTCGAAGTCCGGCGCAAGGGCGACATCAAGGAGGCCTCCCTGGCCATCGGCAAGAACCTCAGGAACGTTGGCGATCTCGGGGCCGGCCGTACCGTCGGTGCCGATGATGTGCATCGCGCCCTGCTTGGCGGTGACCAGCATGCGACCGTCGGGGAGGAATTCCATCGCCCATAGATGCGGGAGACCTTCAGCCACCACTTCGGTCTGAATGCTGACGACTTCAGGGGGCTGCGGCGCTCTGGTCTGGCCGGAAAAAGCCGGTTCCTGGTTCGGCGCGTTCGGTGCCTGGGTCTCGACCGGCGTTCCCGCCTGTTGGGCAAAGGCCGGAAAGGAAACGAGGCTGACGCTCAACATGGTTCCGGCGAGAATGTGGGGTAGACGTTTCATCAATTCCTCCTGGTAAGGGGTTAGGACTGGTGAACGCCTGATGTGGTCCAAAAGCTCCCCGACCACAGGCCAAATGAGATCAAGTTTCCTTTACCCTCGGGTGAAGAGCCGTTTCCGCAATTGAAAGAGCGGGCCGTTTGGCCCGCCCGATAAGGATTCCGATCAGGCTGGAGTTTTCATCCAGTTGCCGACGTAGGGTGCGTTGGCAAAGATCTTTTCGCGGTCTCGCCATAAGGCGGGCAGGGCGAGTAGGGCGAGTGCACCAATCGTGATGGCCGTTTTGGTAAGCTGCGACAATTCCGGTGTGCGGGCGTCGACATAGTAGACCGCGTAGACGATCAGCACGTGCCAAACATAGATCTGCAGCGAATGGCGGCCGAGCAGCTGAAGGAAATTGAACGTGAACAGGCTCGTGAGCGTCGAGGCGATCTTGCGGATCACTGCACTTTCATGGCGTGGGCCGGCGATCAAGATCCAGGCCATGCCATAGGCGACGGCTGCAAAGTTGATCAGATAGACCGGGCCAAAATCGGCACGGATCTCCATGAGGCCGAATTTCTCGAGCACGAAGCCTGGCATGAAACCGTGTGCGGTTGCGATGCGCAGAGGCAGGAAGAAAAGGGCCACTGCAAGCGCCGTCCAGGCAAGCGTCGTGCGTTTGGGGTCGAAAACCTTCTGCCACTCGATCTTCTTCATCGAGGTCAAGGTACCGGCGATGATGCCGGCGAAGAAGACGATCTGCCAGCCGAGGAGATTGAAGGAGACGCGCAGGCCCTCTTCGTCCGGTGCGCCGGCGAGCCAGGCATCGAGCGGATAGGTGACGATGCGGTGCAGGCCAAGCTGAGCGGCCAGCCAGACTAAGAGCGAGCCGATTGCAACGCCGAGCCAGTGGCCGCGGATGCAAAGCCAGATCACTGCAGGCGCAAATATCATGTAGACGATGTATTGCGGCAGGATGTCCATGAAGGTCGGCTGGACCAGGAAAGTGGCAATCGGCGCGAGCGAGCTTGGATCAAGCAGGCTTGCGTCCCCGAGCCAGTTCTTCCAGGCCGCGATGGCACCCGGCAGCACCAGTTGGAGGGCAAGAATGATCAGGACGATCGCCATGGCATAGCGATAAAGCTCCAGGGCGCGTGACCAGATCTTGTCGCGGCCGACGCTGTAGCCGTCCTTCATCATCTTGCGGCTGTAGACCATGCCGGTCAGCAGGCCGGACAGGAAGACGAAGCCTTGCGCATCTTCAACGAAGGCAAGGTTGCGGTGGTTGATTTCGACGAGCCAGAGGCCCCCGGTGAATACCAAATGGTTGATCAGCATGAAGACGAGGAAATAGCCCCGCATGCCATCGATCACATCCAATCTCTTCACGTTCGACTCCCGAGTTAGCCCCCCGGTGACCCGTGGCGGCGATCATCGTCCGCATCATGTTGAGAATGCGGCGGGAGGCCCATTGGGCCGATCCGTGCGGAGGGAACGGCGGTTTTTCCCAAAAGTTCCGCTCCAGGTAGCTCACAGGTACTTCGTCATGCGCCCTCAAGTCAGCGGTGTTGCAAGAATCACAATCCGAGGAATGCGAGCATAATGAAGGTGGCGAAGAGGACGAAATGGGTCATGCCTTCGATCGCATTCGTCTCGCCATCATTCAGATTTATGGCAGCTGCGACCAGCGTGATGGCGACCATTGTGGTTTGGACCGGGGTCATCGCCATGATGAAGGGCTGGCCGGTATAAAGCGCGATCGCCTCCATCACCGGGACCGTCAGAATGACCGTCGAAAGGGAGGCGCCCATAGCGATGTTCACGACTGCCTGCATGCGGTTGCGCAAGGCGGCACGCAGGGCGGTCAGGATTTCCGGAGCAGCGGAAATGGAGGCAACCAGGATCGCGGTCAGCGCGACGGGTGCGCCTGTACCTTCCAGACCTGCATCCATCAGCACTGACATGACTTCGGCAAGCACCCCGATGAGCACCACGCCGAACAGGATGACGCCGATCGAGAAGAGCGTTGATGCCTTTTCACCCGCAGCCGGTTTTGGTGCCGATGCACCGGGAGATGCCAGACCGGGGGCGGGAGCGCTGTCGCCAGTCTGATCCGGGAAACTGTTGGGATAGCTGTAGGAGAAGAAATAGCTATGCGTCCCAACCTGCATGCGCAGGAACAACGCGTAGAGCGCGATCATCGCGGCAATGGTGAAGACGGAGTAATACTGCCAACGGTCGCGGGGAACGAATTCCGGGACGATCATCGAGATGCCCATGGCGGTCAGGATCATCACGCCGTAGGTTTTGCCGCTGTCGTCATTGTATGGTTGCTCGCCGTGCTTCAACCCGCCAAGCAGGGCGGCAAGGCCGAGAATTCCGTTGATGTCGAGCATGACGGCTGCATAGATCGTGTCGCGCACCAGTGTCGGTGATGCGCCATTGTTCATCATGATGGCGAGGATCAAGACTTCGACGGCGACAGCCGAGAGCGTCAAGATCATCGTCCCGTAGGGATCGCCCACCTTATGAGCGAGGATCTCCGCATGATGGGCGACGCGCATCGAGCCTACGACAATGGCGGCGATCAGTGCCGCAGCCCCAAGGAGCGAAGCAATCTGGCCTGCCGCAAGTAGGCTATGTTCGAGGAACAGAGCGAGGACTGCGGCAATGATCGGGATCAGAAGAAGTCTTTCCTGCCGGATGCGCGACACCATGTTTTTCTCCTGATTTTGCTGGCGTAACGGTATTGGCCGTCTTGCTGTTCCCGTCCAACTGCTCGTCTGTTTGCGCCGGGGCCGATTTGATGGAATACTCTTTCTCAGCCTAGGAGGAGAAGGCCATGGTGAAGATCATCTACGAGATCGTTCCTCATGATGGCGGTTGGGCCTATCGGCTCGGTGGCGCCTATTCGGAGGCGTTCCCGACCCATGACCAGGCCCTCGAAGCCGCACGCATCGTCATGCTGGAGCAGCAGGTCGGCGACGAGCCGGTGACCATCAGTTATCAGGATGAGAGTGGTCGCTGGCGCGAAGAATACAGCGATGGCGGCGACCGGCCCGAGGTTGAAATCATCGACACCTTTGTCGACGAACAGCGACCGCGAGCGTGATGCTTGGGATCAGCGCCTGAGTCATTTCAGCCGCTTGAGATCGTTCGTTCACGTCTTAAGTCCGGCGCTCATGGCGCGTTTCAATGCATCGCGTAGCGGCCACAAAGCTCGCTGGTCGAGGCGCTGATGATGCTCCAAGTGGCGAAGGGCGCCCGGTATATCCGGACGCCCCTTTTTCGTGTCAGGCAAGGGCCGGATAGGTCGTGTAGCCTTCCGCGCCGCCGCCGTAGAGCGTCGCCTGATCCAGCGGATTGAGGCTCGCATCGTCCTTCAGGCGGCGGACGAGATCCGGATTGGCGATGAAGGGGCGGCCGAAGGCGACAAGGTCGGCATAGCCGCTCTCGACGGCTTCGATCGCAGACGCCCGGTCATAGCCGTTGTTGGCGATCCAGGCGCCCTTGCCGCCAGCGTCGCGGTAGGCTGACTTCAGGGCTTTCCAGTCGAAAGGCAGGACGTCGCGCGGGCCGCCGGTCGCACCTTCAATGACATGCACGAAGGCAAGGTCGAACTTGGCAAGCGCCTCAACAAGTGCCGTATAGACGGCCTTTGGATCGGGGTCGGAGACATCGTTTGCCGGTGTGGTGGGCGAAATGCGGATGCCGGTCTTTTCAGCGCCGATTTCCTTGGTCACGGCCTCGACGACTTCCAACGTCAGGCGGATGCGGTTCTCGATCGAGCCACCATATTGATCCGTGCGCTGGTTGCTGTTCGAGCGCATGAACTGCTCAAGCAGATAGCCGTTGGCAGCGTGGATTTCCACGCCATCGAAGCCGCCTTCAATGGCAGCGCGCGCGGCCTTGCGGTAGTCTTCGATGATGCCGGCCAGTTCTGCCGTTTCCAGAGCACGCGGCTCGGACGTCTCGACGAATGCGCCTGAACCATCAGAATTGAGGATGTAGGTCTTGGACTGTGCCGCGATGGCGGAGGGGGCGACCGGTGCGCCACCCTCGGGCTGCAGGCTTGTATGCGAGATACGGCCGACATGCCAGAGCTGGGTGACGATCTTGCCGCCGGCTGCATGCACGGCGTCAGTGACCTTCTTCCAGCCGTCGACGGCTTCGGACTTGTAGAGGCCGGGAACGTCGGCATAGCCTTGCGCCTGGTGGGTGATCGCCGTGCCTTCGCTGATGATCAGGCCGGCAGTCGCGCGCTGGCGATAGTACTCGACATTGAGATCGTTCGGGACAGCGCCCGGCGACCGATTGCGGGTCAGCGGCGCCATGGCGATGCGGTTCGAAACGGGGATGGTGCCGACGGATGTCGGTTCAAAAAGCTTGGACATGAAACCTCTCGGGAGTTTCCAATGATGGGAAGGTTCATTGGCGATCCCGATGTGGTGCCTCAGAGTGTTCCATTCAAGGTCTTGACGAACTCCGCGATGGCATCTTCATTGCGGCGGTACAGAACACGCTGGCCGACACGCTTGGAACTGATGAGGCCCGCGCGCTGAAGGGTCGCAAGATGGGCGGAAACCGCGGATTGTGACAGGCCGGATCGCTCGAACTGACCGGCACTGATGCCGTCGGTTGCGTCCTCTTTGGGCACCCCGAAGTATTCCTTGGGATCCTTGAGCCAAATCAGCATTTCCATACGCGCCGGGTGAGCCAGCGCTTTCATCACGTCCTCCAGGAACATGTCCCCTCCAAATCGGCTGTCATTTCAGTCTGCGGCGGAGCGCTCTCTTCTGTCGGGCGCCAGTAGGCCCGGCGTCAGTTCCGCCAGACGCTGTAACGGCTCGAGGGATCTATTGTTCCAACAAGATAACAAAAAAAGAGGGCCACCGGAAAAACCAGGGCCCTTTGAATTGTGAAGGTCAAAAACCTCCAGAGGGGAACAGCTGCTGCGGTGGAACTGGGAGGAAAAAGCCACCATGTGCATCAGCTGTGTGCGATATGGTGGTTTTTTGTGCAGTGAACAATGCTTTTTTATGCATGTCAGGCATGCATGATGCGCAAGTCTGTGTGCGCAACCTACTAAAAAAGCAGCCGGAGGGCTGCCTTAGAAATTCCAGTTGCGGGCTTTGGCGACGATGAAATCCCTGAAAGCCTTCAGCTTTGCGGCGTTCTTGATCTCGTCGGGATAGCAGAAATAGGTGTCGAAGGAGGGCACGTCGGCACTGGTGACCAGCTGCAGCAGGCCCGGATCGCGGCCGACGATGTAGTCCGGCAGCATGGCGATGCCGATGCCGAGCAGGCAGGCACGCTTGATAGAGGTCAGACTGTTGATCTGCAGATGCGGCATGCGCGGATTGTCGGAGGAACGGCCGGCGACTTCCAGCCAGTTGACGTCCAACAGGTAATTCGGTGCCGGTTCGCCGAAGGTGATGATCCGGTGGTTGTCGAGGTCCTCGATCGACTGCGGCTCGCCGTAGCGGTTGATGTAAGAGGGGGCCGCGTAGACGTGCATGTGCACGGTGAACAGCTTGCGCTGGATGAGGTCCGATTGCTGCGGCTGGCGAAGCCGAATTGCGCAGTCGGCATGGCGCATGTTGACGTCGAGTTCCTCGTTGTCGAGGAGCAGCTGGATCGACATGTCGGGATAGAGCTGCAGGAATTCCTGCACCTTGTCGGTCAGCCAGCCCTGGCCAAGGCCGACGGTTGTCGTGACGCGCAGCTTGCCGGAGGGCTTTTCGGTCGTCTCTGTCAGCTGCATCTTGACCGTCTGCAGCTTCAGCAGAACGTCATGGGCGGTGCGATAGAGCAGTTCGCCCTGTTCGGTCAGGATCAGGCCGCGGGCATGGCGGTGAAAGAGTTTGACTCCGATGTCCTGCTCCAGGGAGGAGACCTGTCGGCTGATTGCCGACTGGGACAGATGCAGCTTGTCGGCCGCGTGGGTGAAGGACCCAGCTTCGGCGGCCGCATGAAAAATGCGCAGTTTGTCCCAGTCCAGCGGCATGCCGCCCCCTCTCATGACGGTTATTCCGCGGCTTGTTGTGTCTCGACGGGCAGGGCCGAGAGGAAACGTTCGGCCTCGAGAGCTGCCATGCAGCCCATGCCGGCGGCGGTGATCGCCTGGCGATAGACGTCGTCGGTCACGTCACCGGCGGCGAAGATCCCGGGTACGTCGGTCGCGGTCGAATCCGGCGCGGTCCAGAGATAGCCGTTCGACTTCAGCTTCAGCTTATCCTTGAACAGCTCGACGGCCGGCGCATGGCCGATGGCGACGAAGACGCCGTCGATCGGCATGTCGGTGACGGCACCGGTCAGGGCATCCTTTAGCCTGACGCCGGAGACGGATGGCGGCATTGGCGGTTTGGCCGGGGCGCCGGTGATTTCCTCGACTGTGGTGTTCCAGAGGACGCGGATGTTCTCCTTGGCGAACAGGCGTTCCTGCAGGATCTTTTCCGAACGGAAGCTGTCGCGGCGATGCACGACGGTGACCGACTTGCAGATATGCGAGAGGTAGAGCGCTTCCTCGACGGCCGAGTTGCCGCCGCCGACGACGATGACGTCCTTGTTGCGATAAAAAAAGCCGTCGCAGGTCGCGCAGGCGGACACGCCGAAGCCCTGGAAATGCTGCTCGCTCTCGATGCCCAGCCACTTGGCCTTGGCGCCGGTGCAGATGATCAGCGTATCTGCTGTCCAGACCTGACCGCTGTCGGTCTTCACCGTGAACGGACGATGGCTGGTGTCCACTTCCGTCACGAGATCGCTGACGATCTCGGTGCCGACATGGATGGCCTGATTGAGCATCTGCTCCATGAGCCAGGGGCCCTGGATCGGATCGGCGAAGCCCGGGTAATTCTCCACATCCGTGGTGATCATCAGCTGACCACCCTGTTCCATACCGGCGATCAGAACCGGCTTCAGCATGGCGCGGGCAGCGTAGATCGCAGCGGTGTAGCCGGCAGGGCCGGAGCCGATGATCAGCACCTTGGTGTGGCGGGCAGTCATGTCGCTTCCTTTCAATGCGCTGATTTCGTCTTCAATCGGCTACTCGTTACCAAGAATGTAACCCGACCATCGCGCAACTGTCGCCCATTTAGGATCGAAGCGACACGCAATTCAAGGCATGGCCCGGCATTAGCAACAGAGCTTTGCTCGTCGGCGCAATAATTGTGCGTGAACGCGGAGGATTCTTGCCAATTACGTCTGAAGGAGTAGATATCGCACACATCTTCAAAAGGATCGACCGTGCTCAAGGTAGAACTCGACGCCATCGACCTGCGCATTCTGAAAGAATTGCAGCGGGACGGGCGCATGACCAATGTGGAACTCTCCGAACGTGTCGGCATATCGGCGCCGCCCTGCCTGCGCCGGGTGCGCAAGCTCGAAGAGGCAGGCGTGATCGAAAGCTATCACGCCGTTCTGAATGCCAGCCGGCTGGGTTATGACCTCGTCGCCTTCTGCATGGTGGGGTTGAAGCACCAGTCAGAGGCGAATCTCAAGGCCTTCGCGGCGGCGACCGACAGCTGGCCGATCGTCCGTCAGGCCTGGATGGTCAACGGTGACAGCGATTTCCTGCTGCATTGCGTGGCGGAAAACCTGACCCGTTTCCAGGACTTCGTCATCGAGGTGCTCACGGCGAATGAACATGTCGACACTGTGCGAACCATGCTGACGATCCGGCAGGTGAAAAAGGTCGGTCTGGTGGAGATCTGAGCGAAGAGCTCAGAAGGGTTTCAGTGCGTCTGCGAGTCTCGTGCGAAAGCCGGTATCGATCTCGATGAAGCGCTGGCGCGCAGCAGCCCCCAGCGCCTGCTTTTGCGCGACATCCATGGTCAGCAGATTGTTGACGACCGTCTCCATCGCTTCGAGATCAACGCAATAATTGGTGCCCAGATGCCGGGGCTCCGTCCGCGCATAAGGCACGAGGATGCCGCAATCGGCGGTCACGTGCTCGTTCATCGGCGGGCCATCGGTGGTGACCGTCACCGCGCCGACGGAGAGGGCTTCGACGAGATGATGCCCCCAGCCTTCCGAACGGGAGGGGCAAAGATGGATGCCGCAGCTGTTCTGCAGCTCGTTCAGTTGAGCATCTGTGATGTAGCCGCCGACCACACGGATATTGGCGATTGCCGCCGCCTTGGGATGCGGATCACGCTGCACAAGCACCAGTTCCGGCCATTCCGGATGCCGTGACCACAATTCGATGACGTCTTCCGTGCCCTTCAGCGTGCTGCCGCCGGCCAGGTGGAAGAAGCTGTTCCAGTTTTTGGCAATGCTCTCGTCGAGCCGGTCTTCCGAGGTGAAGCCGACATAAACAGTGGTTACGCCCAAATCACGGAAGATCTGTTCCGCGTGGCGGCTCTTGGCGAGGACGAGGTCGATGCCCTTCAGCCGGCCAATATGCCGCCGCGGGAAGCGTTCCTGGTTGGGACAGAGAAGATTTTGTCGGCCGGCGCTGTACCAGAGCGGGAAGGCACGTTCGACGTGGATGATGGTCTTTGCCTGTTTGCGGCGAAGCAGCCGGTCGAGGACATTTCGTGCTCGAATGCCCTTGGTCGCCACGCCCTCTGAGCGGCCGACGGAGGCCAGTGCTTCGATCAGCAAAGACGTGTCGCGTGTCAGCCCGAAGCTGTTGTCCTTATTGACGATGAGAATGTCGAGGAGATCGCGGTCGGCCATCAGTCAAACGGTTCCGGATGTTGCAGGCTTTGAGCTTGCGCTCGCATGGGGCAGGGCAGTGCCGAGCAGACCCGCATAGACTTCGGCCAACTGATCGGCTTCGCGTTCCAGCCCGAACGTCGCCTCGACGTGTTCGCGACCCTTCCGGCCGGCCTGCATTGCCTTTTGCGGCTCGAGAAAGGTCGAGATTGAGTCGCGCAGGCGCTCAAAGTCGCCGGCCGGCACGACCGATCCCGTCTCGCCCTCGACGATCATTTCGGCATAGGCGCCCGCGTCGCTGGCAACCACGGCGGTGCCTGAGGCCATGGCCTCGAGCGGTGTAAGGCCGAAGCCTTCGTTGCGCGAGGGGGCGACATACAGCGTCAGGCGGCGATACCAGGGTTTGATGTCATCGACTTCGCCAAGGAAGCGGATGCGATCGGTGAGCCCGGCGGCGGCGATGTCGGCCTTCAGCTTGTCGGCAAAGGCCGTGTGTTCGGCGGTGATCCGGCCGGAGATCACAGCTGTCCATTCGGGATTGGTCGGAAGGAGTTCGATCATCGCCCGGACGAAGAGATCCGTCCCCTTCTGATGGCGGACCCTGCCGAAGCAGCCGATCAGATGCCGGCCCTTCAGATCTTCCGGGAGGCTCGTGTCGATCTCGTCGGAGGGATGGAACAGCTGCAAGTCTACGCCGTGGCGGATGACGCGATGCGGGACCTTGAGAAAGGATCCGGATTTCCCATTCGTCGCTACCACGCCGTCCATCTTCGAGATGAGCCAGCGAGTGTAACGGCTATGGTGTCTCTGGGCTGCCGATGTGAAAAGCAGCTTCAACGGCATGCGGAAGAGATCGCGTAGGATGAGGCCCACCAGCATTTCGTTGTTGCGGCGGGCATGCCAGACGCGGGCAGGGGCGGCTTTCGGCCTTTTCCAAAAGCCGGGCAGCTCGGCCCAGCGCATTTTCGGCAGGTGGCTTGGCAGGCCAGGGCCGAGCGTCAGGATGCCAAGACCTTGGCGCCGCTGTTCCGGCACCAGCTGGATGACGGTCGATGTCACGCCGGAGAGGCGCCGCTTGAAATGCGGCGCAATCACCGTGATGTCGTCGAGGGATTGCGCCACGGAGGAGCCCTTCCGGCCTAGATCAACCCCACTTGACCGCGAGGATCTCGTAAGCCTTCGAGCCGCCGGGGGCGACAACTTCGATGTTGTCGCCGACTTCCTTGCCGATCAGCGCGCGTGCGATCGGCGAAGAGATCGAGATGCGGCCGGCCTTCACGTCGGCTTCCTGGTCGCCGACGATCTGATAGGTCTTCTCTTCCTCGGTGTCTTCATCGACCAGCTTGACGGTCGCACCGAACTTGATCTTCGAGCCGGACATCTTCGAGAGGTCAATGACCTCGGCGCGGGCGATCAGGTCCTCGAGTTCGCCGACGCGACCCTCATTATGGCTCTGCGCTTCCTTGGCTGCGTGATATTCCGCATTTTCGGAAAGGTCGCCATGAGCGCGCGCCTCGGCAATTGCCTCAATGATGCGCGGACGCTCTTCCTGCTGACGCCAGCGCAGCTCTTCGCTCAGCTTTTCGAAACCGTTCTGCGTCATCGGTACTTTGTCTACCATTTCCTCTTCCTTCGTCTTCATGGCCGCGAGCGCGGTCACAAAAGAAAACAGGTTCCGAAGCAAAGCTGCGGAACCAGTCACAAATCACGTTGAACGAGACTATAGCAGAATGCTCGGCGCAATTTCCAGAGTTTTCGTCGAGCGCCTCCGAAAGCCGAGCTGAGGGAGAGAAAAGTCAGCAGAATCAAACGCAGAGGTGGGCGATGGGCGTAATGTCGCAAGGTGAAAACTTGACCATTGTCATTGGAACGTATAGAGAACATTCTCATGAAGAAGTCGCTCAAAGAACGTCTCGCCATTCTCTCCGACGCTGCCAAATATGATGCGTCCTGCGCGTCCAGCGGGACGACCAAACGCGACTCTTCCGCCTCTGGTGGGCTGGGTTCGACCGAGGGCTCGGGTATCTGCCATGCCTATGCGCCGGATGGACGCTGCATCTCGCTCTTGAAGATCCTGCTCACCAATTTCTGCATCTACGATTGTGCCTATTGCATCAATCGCTCCTCAAGCAATGTCGAGCGCGCGCGCTTCACCCCGGACGAAGTCGTCTGGCTGACGATCGAATTCTATCGGCGCAATTACATCGAGGGATTGTTTCTCTCCTCCGGCATCATCAAATCCTCGGATGATACCATGGCTGAAATGGTCAAGATCGCCAGAGATCTCAGGACCAAGCATGATTTCCGCGGCTATATTCATCTGAAGACGATCCCTGAGGCATCGGCGCATCTGGTCGAGGAGGCGGGGCTCTACGCCGATCGCTTGTCGATCAATATCGAGCTGCCTACCGATCACGGACTGGAGCGTTATGCGCCGGAGAAGCGGCCGGGCAATATTCGCCGCTCGATGGCGGATCTGAGGCTCAAGATCGACGAGGCGCGCGAGCCGACGCTTTCAGGGCGGCGCAAAAAGTTCGTGCCCGGCGGGCAAAGCACCCAGATGATCGTCGGTGCCGATGGCGCCAATGACGCGACGATCCTCGGCTCCAGCGCACGGCTTTACAGCAGTTACGGATTGAAGCGCGTCTACTACTCCGCCTTCAGCCCGATCCCCGACAGTTCGAAGAACCTGCCGCTGATCAAGCCGCCCTTGATGCGCGAGCATCGGCTCTATCAGGCGGACTGGCTTTATCGTTTTTATGGTTTCTCGGTCGAGGAAATTTCGTCGATCGGGCAGGGTGGCATGCTTGATCTTGAGCTGGATCCCAAGCTTGCCTGGGCGCTGGCGAACCGCGATCGTTTTCCTGTTGACGTCAACACGGCCGATCGTGAGACGCTGCTGCGTGTCCCCGGTTTCGGGACGAAGACTGTCAATGGGCTGCTCTCGGCCCGCCGTCACCGGCGCGTTCGGCTCGAAGACCTGACGCGTCTTGGTGTGTCGCTGAAGAAGGTGCGATCCTTCATCATCGCTGAGGGATGGTCACCCAATCGCAGCCTTGATCGGACCGATTTGCGGGCGGTGTTTGCGCCGCCGGCCGAACAGCTGTCGCTCTTCTGATGCGAACCGTTACACTCGAAGGGCGAGGGGCGTTCGACGAGTGGCGCGATGCTGCGCGTTCGCTTCTGGTTGATCGGGTGGTGCCCGATCAGGTTCGCTGGCAGCTTTCGGGCGAGGGTGGTGATCTCTTCGGCGCGTTGCTTCCAGAGGAAACCCCTGTCGAGGCACCCTCCGGGACCGTCGTGCCGAAGGGCTTCATCGAGGCGGCGGAGGCGGCGATCTGCCATTCGGATCCGGATCGATTTTCACTTCTCTATCGCATCCTTTGGCGGCTGCAGGGGGAACGGGCACTGCTGCAGGTGCGCTCCGATCCCGATGTCGCCGACCTCACACGACTCATCAAGAATGTCCGGCGCGACAGCCACAAGATGAAGGCCTTCGTGCGGTTTCGCGAGGTCGAGGCCGTGAATGCGGGACGGCGGCGGTTCGTTGCCTGGTTTGAACCGGAGCATTTCATCGTTGTCCGCACCGCAGCTTTCTTTCAGCGGCGCTTCACCGACATGGACTGGCTGATTGCGACGCCCAAGGGATCTGCGGCCTGGAACGGGCAGGAGCTGAAGACATCGCACGAGCCGGCCGCCCGACCACAAGCGGAGGATGAGACCGACGAGCTCTGGCGAACCTATTTTGCCAATATCTTCAATCCGGCGCGGGTGAAGATCAGGGCGATGCAATCGGAGATGCCCAAGAAATACTGGAAGAACATGCCGGAGGCATCGCTCATTCCGGATCTGATCGCGGGAGCCGAGCGGCGGGTTCAGGAAATGGCAGCGCGCGAGGCAAGCCAGCCGCCGGCCTTTCATGAGCGATTGCAGGCGCAGTGGCGGGGACGGGAGGACGAGGAAGGGATGGCCGCCGATCTGCCGCCGCTCGAACGGTTGCGGCAGAAAGCAGCGTCCTGCACGCGCTGCCCGCTCCATTGCCATGCGACGCAAACGGTGTTCGGCGAGGGCCCCCAAAATGCCGAGATCATGTTTGTCGGGGAGCAGCCCGGCGATACCGAGGATCTCGCTGGCAAGCCTTTCATCGGTCCGGCCGGTCAGGTCTTCGATGAGGCCGCGACGGCCGCAGGGATCGACCGGTCTCAGGTTTACGTCACAAACGCGGTTAAACATTTCAAATACGAGCAACGCGGCAAGCGACGCATCCATATGCGGCCCGATGCCGGAGAGGTCGCCCATTGCCGATGGTGGGTCTCGAAGGAGATCGAGGTCGTCCAGCCGCGGATTGTCGTTGCGCTCGGGGCGACCGCCTATTTGTCGCTGACGGGAGAGAGCAGGCCCATCTCTGAGGTCAGGGGCATGCCGATCCCGATGCAGGACAACCGCGTGCTGCTCGTCACCACCCATCCGTCGGCAATCCTCAGGATGCCGGATCCAGATCTGAAGGCACGAAGCCTTGCGGCCTTCCGATCTGACCTTGCAGACGTCAAGCGGCTATACGACACGCTAGCCGCTGTCTGATTTTCGCGGTCAGTGGCTGGCGGCTGCAGCGTCGAGATCGATTTTGGTCCTCGCATAAACCCGCGAAGCGATTGCCGCGAGCAAGAGCAGGGTGACGGTCGCCAGCGCGCAGCAGAGGGCAAAGCCGCCGGCATAGCTCGCCTTTGCCAGATCGATCCATGGCGCGGCTTCGTTGCCGGTGGTCCGAGCGACCTCCAGAGCGGTTCCGAGGGCTGAGGTGACGGAGGTCTGGTCGGTTGCGGAAAGGCCGGCCAGGTTGGCATCCTGCATGCCGAAACGGTAGAAGAGCGTGCCAAGGCTGCCAAGCACGGCGACGCCAAGCGCGCCGCCAAATTCGGCGCTGGTTTCGGAGATGGCGGATGCCGAGCCTGCGCGCTCCGGAGGGGCCGTGCCGACGATCAGGCCCGTGGTCGTCAGGATCACCGGCACGAAGCCGAGGCCCATGATCATGCTTGCGCCGAGGACACCGATAAGGCTCGAGTGCCAAGCGGCGATTGCCATGAGGCCTGTGCCGAGAGCATTGACGACGAGGCCGAGCAGGACGGTTCGGACCGGGCCGAGCCGGTTCGTCACGCGCCATGCCTGAAAGGACATAACGGTAAATACGAGCGAGGAGGGGATCGACCAGAGGGCTGCCTTCAGCGGTGTCAGACCGATAACCAGTTGCAGGAAGAGGTTTTGAAACAGGAAGATGCCGAAGATGAAGAAGACGCCGGCGAGATTGACCATCAGTGAGGCTGTGAAGGCCGGGATCCTGAACAAGGCAAGATCGATCATCGGATGCTCCAGAACCCTCTGACGCCTGACGAAAATCGCGCCGACTGCCACGCCGAAGAGGATCGGCAAAAGCTGGACCGGTTCAAAGCCCTCGGCCGCCATCTTCTTGAAACCGTAGACGACCGGAAGCACGGTGAGAAGCGAGAGCAGGACGCTGAGAAGATCGAGGCCGCCGGCATTCTCGTCCTTGTATTCCGGCAGCAGGAAAGGGGCGCTGGCGAGCAGCCCAGCCATGATCGGCACATTGATCAGGAAGACTGATCCCCAGTGGAAGTATTGCAGCAAGATGCCGCCGATCAGCGGTCCAATCAGGCCGCCGAGCGCAAAGGCGGTGCCCCAGATGCTGATCGCGCGATTGCGTTCGTGCTCGTCGCGGAAAAGGTTGACGACCAGCGACAGCGTCGAAGGCGCGATCGTGGCCCCGGCAATGCCGAGCAGGGCGCGCGCGACGATCAGCATTGAGGCAGTGTTGGCAAAAGCGGCGAAGACGGAAGCGGCACCAAAGAAGAAGGCGCCAATCAAGAGCACCTTGCGACGGCCGATACGGTCGCCGAGCGTGCCCATGGTCACCAGGAAGCCGGCCACCATGAAGCCATAGATGTCGTTGATCCACAGCAGTTGGGTGGCCGACGGATCCAGATCCGCGACGATCGCCGGCATGGCGAGGAACAGGACCGAGAGGTCCATCGAGTAGATCAGGCAGGCAATGGACAGGATCAGCAAACCGATCCACTCGCGGCGTGTCGCCTTTGCGGCGCCATCGGCAATCGTAACGGACATGGGGCAATCTCTCACTTGAAACCAAGGGAGAGTGCCGCAGCCGGTGTCTTTCGACAAACGTCAAATTTTGATGGGATCGGTCACGCCAACTGATCGATCGGCGGATGACCTCTAGGCCCTAAGCTCCGCTTCCAGCCGATCGAAGTTCTGTTCGTTGGCCGCAGCAATGAAGCGCTCGATCTCGCGGTTGTCAGGCGTGTCGTCGAACTGCATGCGCCAGATCATGCGTGTTCCCTTGGCCTCCATGGCGAACGTCACTTCCAGCATGAAGACATGCATCGGCTCATGGTGGAGCGCCAGGATTCTGGACGGCGATTCGATCGCTTGAAAGGTCCAGCGATTGGCAAAATCCGTGCCGTCGGAATTGGTCATGGTGACGTGCCAGTCACCGCCGGGCGAAAAGTCGAAATGGGTGATCTCGTTGGTGAAGCCGTGCGGCCCCCACCAGCGGGCAAGGGTCACTGGATCGGCAAAGGCGGCGAAGAGGGTTTCAGCCGGAACGTCGAAGGTGCGTTCGGTAACGATGTGCAGCTTTTCCATCAAAGACCTCCAGTCGATCACAGCTTGCCAATTTGGGAGGCTTCGCGTTTAACACGTGGCAGACCCGGCCGGATAGTCTTGCGACACGGCAGGGTTCAGGAGGGGTATTTCAGTTGCATTCGACATTCGTATTGACCGCCGTCGCCATGGTGGCCTTCGCTGCCAATTCGCTCCTGGCGCGTGAAGCGCTAGGGACTGTGTCGATCGAGCCCGCGGGCTATACGGCTGTCCGGATCGTCTCCGGGGCGCTTGTCCTTTACGGTCTGATGTGGCGTGGGCGGCTCCAGTCTGCATCGATCGACAAACGCCTGCCGGGGGACTGGTGGGCGGCTGCGGCACTTTTCGTTTATGCCATCGCATTTTCCGCCGCCTATCTTTCGCTTGGTGCTGCGACCGGGGCGCTGATCCTCTTTTCGTCCGTCCAGGCGAGCATGTTGGCCTTTGGACTTTTCAAGGGCGATCGGCCTAGCCTGCGTGAGTTGACCGGCTTTGCGATCGCGTTTGCGGCCTTCGTCTACTTGATCCTGCCCGGTGTGGGACGACCGGATCTGGGCGGCAGCCTCTTGATGATCGCCTCGGGCATCGCCTGGGCCGTCTATACGCTGCGGGGAAGGGGCTCGCGGGATCCGATCGGCGAGACGGCCGGCAATTTCGTCCGCGCCTCCGTCTTTTGCCTGCCGCATGTGATTTTCGCGCTGCTTTACGAGACGGCGACGCTCTCGGGTGTGCTCCTGGCCCTCTGCTCAGGCATCGTTGCCTCGGGGCTAGGCTACTCCGTCTGGTACAGGGCGCTGCGCGGGCTTACCACCTTCCAGGCGGCGCTCATTCAGCTTTCCGTCCCGGTGATTGCGGCGCTCGGGGCCATCCTCTTCCTTAATGAGAGGCTGACCCTGCATTTTGTCGTGGCGGCCGCTTTGGTCATCGGCGGCATCGCCTTTGCTATTCTTGCCAAGCAGAAGCGGCAGTCGTGACAGCGCCGAGTTTCGACTTGGTCATTTGAAGAATTCCAGCAATCCCGAAATGACCGTTGCGCCGCCGATGGGCGCGATGAACAGCAGGATGATGTTCAACCCGACGATCCAAGCCAGCGCCTTCTGCTGGCGCGGCGTCAGAGGCTCCGGCCCCCGGCTCGGTGGTGGCTCTGGCGGCGGCGTGTAATTCTTGAGATCGAGAAACATGACGATTGACCTGTCTCGTCTGCCGGTCGGTGAGGATCGATCCTCATAACATAGGCAGCGCAGACAGAGTTCAATGTGCGACACTATGGGCCTGTCACTCTTCTGAATGTGATGTCTGTCCGGCGCCCTTGGCGAAGCGATGCCTATGTCGCGTGAAAACAAAATCGCCGCATCCGAGGACGCGGCGATCATGTCGATTCAATGCAGTCTCAAGCTGCTCGGAAAGCGGCTGAAGCGTACCCGCCTCAGAAGTAGCTCTGCAGCGGGCGCACCTCGAGCTGGCCGCCCTTGAGTGCGCGGATGGCTTCAGCGGCAGCAAGGGCTCCTGCCATCGTCGTGTAGTAGGGCACCTTCTGCATCAGGGCGGCGCGGCGGAGCGACTTCGAGTCCGAGATCGCCTTGTTGCCGTCTGTCGTGTTGATGACCAGCTGGACCTGACGGTTGCGGATCGCGTCCTCGATGTGTGGACGTCCCTCGAGCACCTTGTTGATCTTGATCGCCTCGATGCCGTTTTCGGCGAGGAAGCGCTGGGTTCCGCCCGTTGCCATGACCTTGAAGCCGATTTCCGCCAAGATGAGAATTGCCGGAAGGACGCGCACCTTGTCCTCGTCACGGACCGAGACGAACACGGTTCCATCACGTGGCAGTTCGACGGATGCGCCGAGCTGGCTCTTGGCGAAGGCCAGCGCAAAATCGGTGTCGAGGCCGATGACTTCGCCGGTCGAGCGCATTTCGGGGCCCAGCAGCGTATCGACCCCGGGGAAGCGGGCAAACGGGAAGACGGCTTCCTTGACAGCGATGTGCTTCAGGTTGCGCGGATCGGGCTTGGCGCCATAGGCGGCGATTGCCGCGTCCAGCTTTTCGCCGGTCATAATGCGGGCGGCGATCTTGGCGATCGGTGCACCGATGGTCTTGGCGACGAAGGGCACCGTGCGCGAGGCGCGCGGATTGACTTCGAGCACGTAGATCACGTCGTCCTTGATGGCGTATTGCACGTTCATCAGGCCGCCGACATTGAGTGCCTTGGCCATGGCGGCCGTCTGGCGTTCCAACTCATCGAGCGTTGCCTTGGAGAGCGAACGCGACGGGAGCGAGCAGGCCGAGTCGCCCGAGTGAATGCCGGCTTCCTCGATATGCTCCATGATGCCGGATACAAAGACGTTCTCGCCATCGCAGAGCGCGTCGACGTCAACTTCGATTGCGTTGGTCAGGTAGCTGTCGAAGAGCAGCGGGTTCTTGCCAAGCAGCGTGTTGATCTGGCCGGTCTTGTCGTTCGGGTAGCGCTGCTTGATATCCTCAGGCACGAGCTCCGGCACGGTGTCGAGCAGGTAGGTCTGCAGCATGCCCTCGTTGTGGATGATCTGCATGGCGCGGCCACCTAGAACGTAGGAGGGGCGGACGACCAGCGGAAAGCCGATTTCGCCGGCAACGAGGCGGGCCTGTTCGACCGAGTAGGCGATGCCATTGTTCGGCTGCGTGAGATCCAGCTTCATCAGAAGCTTCTGGAAGCGGTCGCGGTCTTCGGCGAGATCGATCATGTCGGGCGCGGTGCCGAGGATCGGGATACCGTTCTTCTCGAGTGCTTCAGCGAGCTTGAGCGGGGTCTGGCCACCGAACTGGACGATGACGCCAACGACTTCACCCTTTTCCTGCTCCGCGCGCAGGATCTCGATGACGTCTTCAGCCGTCAGCGGCTCGAAATAGAGGCGGTCGGAAGTATCGTAGTCGGTCGAGACCGTTTCCGGATTGCAGTTGATCATGATCGCTTCGAAGCCGGCATCCTTCAGGGCGAAGGCGGCATGGCAGCAGCAATAGTCGAACTCGATACCCTGGCCGATGCGGTTCGGACCACCGCCGAGGATGACGACCTTCTTGCGATCGGAGACCTCCGCTTCCGAGCGCAGCGCGCCGACGAAAGGCGTTTCATAGGTCGAGTACATGTAAGCGGTTGGCGAAGCGAATTCGGCAGCACAGGTGTCGATGCGCTTGAAGACCGGGCGTACACCGAGACCGTTGCGAAGTTCCGCGACTTCCTTGGGGCGCTTGCCCGACAGAGAGGCAAGGCGGGCATCGGAGAAGCCCATGGCCTTTAGGGTGCGCAGGTTTTCGGCATCCTGTGGCAGGCCGTGCTCGCGAATGCGGGCTTCCATGTCGGTGATCGCCTTGAACTGGGCGATGAACCACGGATCGATCTTGCAGCCTTCGTGGACTTCTTCCGGCGACATGCCGAGGCGAAGCGCCTGGGCGACCATGCGCAGGCGGTCGGGCGTCGGCGTGCCGATGGCGGCACGAATGGCATTCTTGTCGTCACCCTGGCCGAGGCCTGGGATTTCGATCTCGTCGAGGCCGGTGAGGCCCGTTTCGAGACCGCGGAGCGCTTTCTGCAGCGATTCGGCGAAGGTGCGGCCGATCGCCATGACTTCACCGACCGACTTCATGGCCGTGGTCAGTGTCGGTTCGGCGCCCGGGAACTTTTCGAAGGCGAAGCGCGGGATCTTGGTGACGACGTAGTCGATCGAGGGTTCGAACGAGGCGGGCGTTGCCCCGCCGGTGATGTCGTTTTCGAGTTCGTCGAGCGTGTAACCGACGGCGAGCTTGGCAGCAATCTTGGCGATCGGGAAGCCGGTTGCCTTCGAGGCCAGCGCCGACGAGCGCGAGACGCGCGGGTTCATTTCGATGACGACGAGGCGGCCGTCCTTCGGATTGACGGCGAACTGGACGTTCGAGCCGCCCGTCTCAACGCCGATCTCGCGGAGTACCGCGATCGAAGCGTTGCGCATGATCTGGTATTCCTTGTCGGTCAGCGTCAGCGCCGGTGCGACCGTGATCGAGTCGCCGGTGTGCACGCCCATGGGATCGATGTTCTCGATCGAGCAGACGATGATGCAGTTGTCCGCCTTGTCGCGGACGACCTCCATTTCATACTCCTTCCAGCCGAGGACCGATTCTTCGATCAGGACTTCGGTGGTCGGAGAGGCATCGAGGCCTGAATTGATGATCTCATAGAATTCCGAGCGGTTGTAGGCGATGCCGCCGCCGGTACCGCCCATAGTGAAGGACGGGCGGATGATGGCGGGCAGGCCGACGACGTCAAGCGCCTGTGCGGCAATCGCCATTGCATGGCTCATGTAGCGCTGCTTGCGGTCGGTCTCGCCGAGGTTCCACTGGTTTTCCAGCTCATCCAGTGCCTTGTCGAGTTCGGCGCCTGACAGTTTTGCCTTCAACTCGGCACGTGCTGCCTCATGGGTCTTGCGGTCGGCATCCTTGATCTCGGTTGCGTTGGCGAGCATCGACTTCGGGGTCTCGAGCCCGATCTTCGTCATGGCTTCGCGGAAGAGGGCGCGGTCTTCGGCCTTGTCGATGGCGGCAGGCTTTGCGCCGATCATCTCGACATTGTAGCGGTCGAGTACGCCCATGCGCTTCAACGAAAGCGCCGTGTTAAGCGCCGTCTGGCCGCCCATGGTCGGCAGTAACGCATCCGGGCGCTCCTTGGCGATGATCTTGGCGACAACCTCGGGCGTGATCGGCTCGACGTAAGTGGCGTCGGCAAGGCCCGGGTCGGTCATGATGGTCGCCGGGTTAGAATTCACCAGGATGACCCGGTAGCCTTCTTCCTTCAGCGCCTTCACGGCCTGGGTGCCGGAATAGTCGAACTCACATGCCTGGCCGATGACGATCGGCCCCGCGCCGATGATGAGGATGGACTTGATGTCTTGGCGCTTGGGCATGGCTCTATCCGTTCTTTGACCTGCGCGAAAAACCGGCCTGGGTGAGGGAGGTCACCGGCCGGGCGCAGATAGATGGTCTTTTCAGGCTAGAAGCGGCTTATAGGGAAATGTTGGCTGGGAAGGAACCCCATATTTGCACCGTCCGACAGGAAAGTTGGAGAGGGGTGGAATGGGGCTGCAACTGGTGTCCAATGTCACACCTGGTTCGCACTCGGCGCGTACCGCAGTTGCTCCCAACTCAAAGGAATGAAATCTGATGACCCCGCGTGTTCCCGACCATCTCAAATCTGCATCACTCAGCCACAGCGCCGGCCCAATCCCCCATCTCGGGCGCCGCTACGATACATCGGGCACGTTCCTCCCGGAACGGGGCAACACCGTCGTGTGCCACCTCGTCGAAGGATCTGAAGCGGAGGCTGCGATCAACGATGCACGCGCGCGGTTCAAGCAGATGCCGGGGGCTGATAAGCTCGCCTTCACGGCTGCCTCCAGTCTGCACATGACGCTCTTTCAGGGCATCATCGAGACACGGCGCAAATTGCCCTACTGGCCGTCCGACGTTCCGTTGGACACGCCGATCGATGACATGACGGGGCTCTTCATCGATCGCCTGGCGCGATTCGAGCCCGGCGACGCCTTTGCGATGGAGGTGACGCATGCTACCCCGAATGGCCTGACGCTCGATGGTGTCACGGAGCGCGACCGGGCAATCCTGAAAGACTGGCGGAACCGCCTGGCGGATCTGCTCGGTTACCGGCATCCGGATCACGAGACCTATGTCTTCCACATCACCTTCGCCTACATGATCGACCGCTTCGACGATCAGACCATGGCCGCCTGGGTGCCGTTCCTCGATGACATGGCCAGGGATATTCGTGCGCGTGCACCGGTCATAACGCTTCGGCCCCCGGCCTTCTGTGCCTTTGACGACATGAACCACTTCGAAGAGCTTCTTGTCTTCGAGCCGAAGTGAGCTTCAAAGCGGAAATAAAAATGGCGGGCCGCAGCCCGCCATCCCAAGCATCAGAAATAGTCTCTACGATCAGAATTCTTCCCACTCACCGCCGCTCGGGGCGGGCTTTGCGCCCATGGCCGAGGCGATCTTGCCGGCCAGTGTGCGGGCCGGGGAGGGGACCGGACGGGCGGCTTCGCTGACGGCGGACGGACGGGCAGGGACTACGGGACGTGTGGCGATGGATGTAGGTGCGCTGTGGGTCCGTGGTGTATGCGTCGCTGCCGATGCGTGTGAGGCCGCGCCGAGATTGAACTGTGCGAGGCGAGCCGAGAGGGCCTGCACTTCCGACACAAGGGTGTGCGAGGCGGCATTCGTCTCCTCGACCATGGCGGCGTTCTTCTGCGTGCCCTGATCCATGATGTTGACGGCCGAGTTGATCTCGTGAAGGCCAGTCGATTGCTCGCGTGCGGCATCGACGATCGCATGGACGTTGGTGTTGATCTGCTGCACTTCGGCGACGATGGCGGAGAGGGCTTCGCCGGTCTGGTCAACGAGCGAGACCCCGTGCTTGACCTGTTCGCCGGAGGCGGTGATGAGGGTCTTGATCTCTTTCGCCGCGTTCGCCGAGCGCTGCGCGAGTTCACGCACTTCCTGTGCAACGACGGCAAAGCCCTTGCCGGCTTCGCCCGCGCGGGCGGCCTCAACACCTGCATTGAGCGCCAGCAGATTGGTCTGGAAGGCGATCTCGTCGATCACGCCGATGATGTTGGAGATCGACTGCGATGACTGTTCGATGGCGCTCATCGCATCGATCGCGGAGCGTACGACCTCACCGGAGCGTTCCGCGCTTTCCTTGGTGCGGCTGACCTGCTGGCCGGCTTCTTCGGCGCGCTGGGTCGATTCCTTGACGGAACGGGTGATCTGCGAAAGGGCGGCCGATGTTTCCTCGACGGAAGCCGCCTGCTGTTCGGTGCGGCGTGCCAGGTCGTCGGCTGCCGAGCGGATTTCGTTCGAGCCGTTCTCGATGGTGGTCGCGTTGTCACGGAACGAGACCATCGCGGCGCGCAGCTTCTCGATCGAATCGTTGAAGTTGCCGCGGATTTCGTCGAGCGCCGGTGAGAAGGGTCTTTCCAGCCGGACCGTCATGTCGCCGTCCGACAGACGGGCGAGGCCAGCGCGGAGTTCATCGACAACGAAGCGGATTTCTTCTTCGCGGGCCTTGTGGCCCTTGGAGCGTTCGACGCGTTCGATCTCTTCCTGCTCGTAGCGGGCTTCCGCCTCCTTTTCGAGCGCGACCTTCTTGCGGTTGCTGTCGAGGAGGACGGCGAGCGAGCGCGAGAGGTCGCCCAACTCGTCCGAGCGGTCCTTGTCTGTCAGTTCGACGTCGAGGCGACCGGCGGCGATGTCGGTGGTCTGGCCGATGACACGGTTGATGCGGGCGATGAAGCGGCGGGCGAGCAACCAGCCGACGACGATGAGAATGATGGTGGCGCCGGCGATGATGAGGGCGGAGGTCCAGACGGTTTCCGTCAGGACGCCGAGCACGGTTGCGCTCGGGACGGCGACCACGACATTCCAGACGGCACCCGGGAAGGGCTCGATCGGCACAGCAATGGCCATGCGCTCGACGCCGTCTTTGTCGATCATGGTGCCGACCGTACCGGGTGATTTCAGCAGGCCTTCCCAGGCGGCGGCATCGAGACCACTGTCCTTCAGCGCCTTACCCATGGCCGCCTTGTCCGGATGGCTGACAAAGGCGTTGGCGGAGGAGAGGAGGGCGACGTACCCGTCGCCCAGCGGGCGCTTGGCCGCGAGGTCGGCGGCCGTGTTGTCGAGGTCGATGTCTGCGCCGACGTAGCCGAGTGCCTTGCCGTTCTCCATCACCGGGATCGAGATGGTGGTCATGAGGACGTCCTTGCCGTCCACCGGGTATACATAAGGCTCGAGCAGAACCGTCTTACCGGTCGTCACGGGCAAGATATAATAGTCACCGGCTCCTGGCTTATCGTAATCGACCAGGACGTCGCTCTTGATGACGCCACCGGACCGATAGATGTAGGGCATGAAGCGGCCGGTCTGGTCATGGGCCGGCTTGCCAACGAAGTCTGCGTCCTTGCCGTCAAAGGCATTAGGTTCCCAACCGCTCGATACGCCGATCGCTCCGGGGAACCCTTCAAGGGTGGTCGTCATGACGGCCATCGCCATGTCACGGTCCGCCAGACCCTTGGCACGCAAGGCGGCAATCGAGGCCTCCATGCCTGCTACCATCTGGTGGGCGACACTGAGCGTTTGACTGACTTCTGCGGCGGCGTCCGAGGCTGCCGTCTGCATCTTGTCGATGCCGGCGCCGCGGATCGCGCCATAGCTGATGCCAACCACTGTCGCGGCCACGCCGATCGTCGTGACGACGCCGAGTGCCACCGTCGAGAAGATGTTCCGGCTGGTTGCCGATTTGAATAACATGGGCCGTTCCCTCATTAGCCTATGACTGCGTTGCGGCAGACAGCGTCCGCCGCGCCGGTGTTGTGCCGGCCGTTGAGGCAGACTTTAGCCCTCCATGGTTAAGTAGGTGTTTATATTCGGGTGAGCCGCTAAGTCCGATGGTGCTTGATCGAGGTGTGGATTGACCGGAAGGTGAGGACAATCGAACGAGTCGGCCGTGGGGGGGAGTGATGGTTTTCAAGGAATATGCTGACTTCGACGGATTGGCGCTGGCCGACCTGATCAAGCGCAAAGAGGTTTCGGCTAGCGAGGTGCTTGAGGCGGGGATCACGCGGATCGAGGCGGTCAATCCCAAGCTCAATGCGGTCGTCCGACCGCTCTTCGATCGGGCGCGGCAGCGCGTCGCGAAGGGACTGCCGGACGGCCCGTTTTCCGGTGTTCCGTTTCTGGTCAAGGACCTGTTGGCGCAGATTGACGGCGTGCCGACGGGCAATGGTAACCGCCTCTGGGCAAGCCGGGTTGCGCAGAGCAACAGCGAATTGGTCAACCGGTGGGAGAAGGCCGGCCTCGTCATTGCCGGGCGTACCAACACGCCTGAGTTCGGGCTGACGCCCTATACCGAACCGGGCGCCAGTGGTCCGACACGCAATCCATGGGATCTCACGCGTACCCCCGGCGGCTCATCCGGCGGTTCGGGTGCGGCGGTAGCCTCCGGCATGGTGCCGATCGCATCGGGCGGCGACGGGGGCGGGTCCATCCGCATCCCGGCGTCTGCCTGTGGTGTCTTCGGGATGAAGCCGACGCGCGGGCGGACACCGGCCGGCCCCTTTATCGGCGAGGCTTGGTCCGGTTTTGCCGTCGAGCATGTGCTGACGCGCTCGGTGCGCGACAGCGCCGCCGTGCTTGATGCGACGCATGGAGCGGATCGCGGTTCGCCCCATCCGCTGCCGCTACAGGAAGGCGCATTCCTCTCTGCCTGCCAGCGGGCGCCTGGAAAACTGAAGATCGCGGCGTCGCGCCAGCCGATGCTCGGCAAGGCCGTGGCGCCGGAAGTCGTGGCTGCCTTCAATGATACGGTGAAGCTTCTGGCCGATCTCGGTCACGAGGTGATCGAGGCGGCGCCTCCAGTGGAACGCGAGGCCTTTTCCATGGCCTTCCTGACGGCACTTGCCGGGGAGCTTCGAGCCGATATCGAGTTTACGGCGAAGACCTTCGGCGTGAAGATCCGTCCCGGCGACTATGACGCCTCCTCCTTCGGCATGGGTCTCCTGGGCGAGGGGTTCACCGCCTCTGACTTGATCACCGCCCATCGCTATCTCACGCTGTCCGCCCGCTCGATCCTCGGTTTCTTCGAGGATGTCGACGTGCTGATGACGCCTGTTCTCTCGACCTTGCCCGTCAAGATCGGTGCCTTGCAGCCGAGCGCCGTAGAGAAGAAGCTCTTGACGGTGCTCGGCTATGTCGGCGGCGGCAGGCTGTTGAAGAAGCTCGGGATTGCCGAGCAGCTAGCGGCCCAGACCTTCGAGTTCATCCCCTGGACACCCATATTCAACGTCACTGGCCAGCCGGCCATGTCAGTTCCCACAGGCTGGTCGCCCGAGGGCTTGCCGATCGGCATGCAGTTCGTCGGGCGGTTTGCCGGGGAGGACACGCTGTTTTCACTGGCAGGCCAGCTTGAGCAGGCGCTGCCCTGGAAGGACAGGCGCCCGCCGCTCTGACAGCCCCGCTTACAGGCCGGGCACGACGAGCACCTTGACCTCACCGGGCTGCGGCGCATTGCTGACCACGCCCGGCGCATCATCAAGCGAGACCTTGCGGGAGATGAGTTTCTCGACCTCGATTTTGCCCGAGGCGATCAGGTCGGCTGCGCGGCGATGGGTGAAGGGGTTCAAGAAGGAGGTGACCAGCTTGACCTCGCGGAAGAGCAGGTCGAAGGGCTCGATCGCCACCTTTTCACCTTGCGCCATCACACCGAGGATGACGGCGGTGCCACCCGGACGGACGAGCTTCGTCGCCTGAATGACCGTTTCGCCGACGCCGGCGCATTCGAGGACGACATCGACCCCGCCGGGAACGAGACCAGTGTCGCCGGAGATTTGCGTAACGACGTCACCTGCGGCAGGGTCGACGCTGGCGGTTGCGCCGAGCTCTTCGGCGAGTTTTCGCCGGGCGGCTTGGCGGGTCACGAGAATGACGGTCGCAGCACCCGCCAGGCGGGCGAGCTGCACGGTGAGCAAGCCGATGACACCGCCGCCGAGCACGACGACCGAGGAGCCGGCCTTGATCTCGGCTAGATCGATGCCGTGCAGGCAGCATGCAAGCGGTTCACAAAAGGCGCCATGCATCGGGTCGAGATCTGCGGGGAGCAGAAAGGCCTGTTTGTGGGGAACGACCACATAATCGGCGAAACCGCCATCGCGATGAATGCCGATGGCTTTCAGGTTCCGGCAGAGATTGACCCGGCCATTGACGCAGTGGCTGCAGCGGCCGCAGGCGATATTCGGGTCTCCCGTGATGCGGTCACCGATCGCAAGGCCTGTGACGGCGGTTCCTACGGCCTCTACGATGCCGCTGAATTCGTGGCCGAGGGTGACCGGTGGCGTGCAGGGAAATTCACCGTGATAGAGATGCCGGTCGGTACCGCAGACGCCGCAGGCTTCGACGCGCACCAACAGATCGTCCGGTCCTGCTTCCGGCTTATCCACCTCCCGTGTGAAAAGCTGGCCCGTCGCTTCCAGTCGCATGGCCTTCATTCGTCACTCCTCCCAAAGCACTGTCTGTCATTGCAGATTTGCATGCAGGAGGTGGGCTGCCAAGTCGTCGTTGCGTGCGATCTGGTGTCCGGTCGTCGACAAAGTTGCGGTCTTAGCCTCGACGGCGGTCGGGGGCGTCGCTAGATGTTCAAGCAACGACAATCGAAGGGCCGTTTCTGATGATCACTGTGCACTATCTCGACAATTCGCGCGCCCACCGCATTCTCTGGCTGCTCGAGGAGCTCGGGCTCGACTATCAGGTCAAGGTCTATCATCGGACGAAGGAATACCTCGCACCGAAGGAGCTGAAGGCGGTGCATCCGCTCGGCAAGTCGCCAGTCATCGAGGATGGCAGCCGCGTTGTCGCGGAAAGCGGCGCGATCATGGAATATCTGATCGAGACCTATGGCGGGGAGGGCTTGCGCCCCGCAGCCGGCACCGAGGAGCGGCTGCGCTATCGCTACTGGATGCATTATGCCGAGGGATCGGCCATGCCGCTTCTGGTTATGAAACTGATCTTTGCGCGCATTCCGGGGCAGGTGCCCTTCTTCATTCGGCCGGTCGCCAAGATGATCAGCCAGGGTGTCTCGCGCAAGCTGCTTGACCCGCAGCTCTCCGACCATCTCGACCTGTGGATCAACGAAGTCGGCAAGCACGGCTGGTTCGCCGGCCGGGAGTTTTCGGCCGCCGATATCGCCATGAGCTTTCCGGTCGAAGCCGGTCTGACCCGGATCTCCGCTGGCAAGGATGTGAGCGTGCTGAAAGGCTGGATCGAGCGGATCCGCGCGCGACCGGCCTATCAACGCGCGCTGTCCCGAGGTGGGGACTACGGTTACGCCAAGAGCTGACGGACATTCGGTCGGCCCTTCGCTTGCCTTTCACCAGAAGAATGTTGTTGGCTCACTGGCGTCGTGGAACCGTTCGGCTATCTTCTCATTGTCAGGGGCAGGCGTGTGGAGGGACTAGACCATGGAATGGCGAGGACGGCGGCAGTCGAACAATGTCGAGGACCGGCGTGGGCAATCCTCTGGTGGTGGCCTAGGACGCAATCCCTTCGGCCGCTCCGGCATTCAGATCCCGATGGGCGGGCGACGGGGCGGCGGCTTGAGCTTCGGCACCATCATCTTCCTTGTCGTCATCTACTTTGTGCTGAAGGCCATGGGCATCGACATGCTGCAGGTTCTGGGTGAGGGCAATGTCGGCGGCGCAGGGTCCGGCTACGAGCAGTCGATTGGCCAGCGTCCTCAAGGCCAGTCCAGTGATGACACCACAGCTTTCGTGCGCACGGTTCTGGCCGAGACCGAGACCACTTGGAACGCAATCTTTGCGGCTTCCGGCGAAAACTATCGGGAGCCGACCCTTGTGCTCTTTGCAGGGTCGACGTCATCGCCCTGCGGCCAGGCCTCCTCGGCCACGGGGCCGTTCTATTGCCCGGCCGATAGCAAGGTCTATCTCGATACGGAGTTCTTCGACCAGCTCGAGCGGAAGTTCGATGCGGCCGGCGATTTCGCCCAAGCTTACGTGATCGCGCATGAGGTCGGGCATCACGTGCAGAACCTCACCGGTGTTCTCCCGGAGTTCAACCGCCAGCGCCGGTCGATGGGCCAGCGCGAGGCAAACCAGATGTCGGTGCGCGTCGAGCTGCAAGCTGATTGCTATGCCGGGATCTGGGCGAAATCGGCCGACAAGGAGGGAATCCTGTCGGACGGCGACCTGGAGGAAGCGTTGAATGCCGCGCAGCAGATCGGCGACGATACGCTGCAGAAGCGCAGCCAGGGTTATGTCGTGCCCGACGCCTTCAATCACGGCACGTCTGCCCAGCGGATGAAGTGGTTCAAGCGTGGCTATGACAGCGGCAATGTCGGTGCCTGCGACACCTTCTCCGGCGCGATCTGACGCGCCGGTTCTTTCAGCGGATCAGCAGTGCGGTCAGCCACAGGCCGAGACCGAAGGCGGTATGGGCCAAGAGATTGAGGGTGCGGACCTTGTTCGGGTTCGCAGTCTTCGATGCGGCCCAGCCGAGCCCGAGGCCCGGTTGCAGCAGGAACCAGCCGGCGGCAACGGTGACGATCGCCCAGGTCCAGGCCGGCAGCAGGGTCGGCTGGGCAAGCCAGCTTGAGCCGAGCGCAAGGACGAGGATGATCCCGTAGGCAATGCCGACGGCGTAATGCGCCATCCAGCCAAGTGCCTGTTCGTGGCGGTAGGGCGCAGCCTCTGCGATCGTGTGATGAAACACCGTGCCGGATTTCAGGTGATAGAACCAACGTCCGACGGGAGCCCAGTTCGGTTTGGGCTGGCGAAAGGCGATCGTCAGAAGAATTGCCCAAAGGTCCATGGCAAGCGTTGCGCCGAACCCGATGATGGAGCCGCGCCAGATCAGTTCCCACATGCTTCATCCGCCCTTGTGATTGGGAAATAGAGAATTGAACCTATGGGCGGTTTCCGGCCGTCAGAAAGGCCGTTTTGCGCGCCAACAGGTAACTTCCCCTGTTTTTCGAGAGGATTCGGTTCGGATCTGATGTTACAGTCCTGAATTTCATCAATCTTGCTGATGTATCGCGCAAAAATTCTGCAGGTTGTCGATTTCGTCTTGCTGGATGGCAGGTTGCCGCTTATCCCGATGTGACATGCCGCTCACCAGTAAGCTCTGGAAGCGGCTTTTTTCGTTGGAATCAAGTCATGCACACCGATGTCGTCACGATCGAAACTTCAAGCCATGCGCCTGTCGGCGCCGGCTCCTGGATGTCGCATATCCGGGCGACGCTTTCGCTCGGGATCCCGCTGATCGGCGCGCAGCTGGCGCAACTCGGCATTCACACCACAGACGTCATCATCGTCGGGCAACTCGGTGCGGCGCCGCTCGCTGCCATGGTTCTGGCTGGCCAGTTCTTTTTCACCATCTTCGTCTTCGGCTCTGGATTCTCCATGGCCGTCATGCCCATGGTGGCGCAGGCCTATGGGCGGGGTGACGTCGTTTCCGTGCGTCGTTCGATCCGTATGGGCATGTGGGTCTCGATCCTCTACCTCATTTTGACGATGCCGCTCTTTTTCAACGCGGAGGCAATCCTGCTTGCGCTGGGGCAAAAGCCGGAAGTCGCCAAACTAGCTGCCGATTATGTCTTCATCACCCAGCTCGGACTTCTTCCGGCGCTGCTCTTTGCCGTGTTGCGGGCGTTGGTGAGTGCGACGGGCCGGGCGCGGATTGTGCTCTGGGTTACCGTCGGCATCCTGATCCTCAATGCCATCCTCGCTTATGCGCTGGTGCTCGGGCATTTTGGCCTGCCGGCGCTTGGCATGACTGGGGCCGCCATCGTCGCCGTCATCGTGCAATGGGTGAGCTTCGTTGCGATGGTCATCTATATCCAGACGCGTGACGAGACACGACGCTATGAGCTTTTCGTGCGCTTCTGGCGGCCGGACTGGCAGGCTTTTCGCGAAGTCCTGCATCTGGGACTGCCGATCAGCGTCACCGTGCTTGCGGAGGTCAGCCTGTTCAGCGCTGCCTCGCTTCTGATGGGCCGGATCGGCACGATCGAACTCGCGGCCCATGGCATCGCGCTGCAGCTCGCCTCGATCGCCTTCATGATCCCTCTCGGTTTGTCTCAGGCCGCGACCGTGCGGGTCGGCCTCGCGCATGGGCGCGGCAACTACCCGGAACTGGTTCGGGCGTCGATCACCGTGCTCGGGATTGCGGCACTTCTGTCGCTTTCAGGCGGGTTGCTTTTCCTGACGGTCCCGCAGGAACTGTCCGCCGCCTTCATCAACGAGAGCACCCCGGATGCACAGGCTGTTCTTGCCTTTGCCGGGCCACTTGTGATGGTGGCGGGGCTCTTCCAGCTGGTCGACGGAATGCAGGCGATCGCTGCCGGTCTCCTGCGTGGGCTCAAAGACGCGCGCGTGCCGATGATCCTCGCTCTCGTTTCCTACTGGCCGATCGGTTTTCTTCTCGCCTGGCTCATGGCCTTTCCACTCGGGGTCGGCGGTATCGGCATCTGGTACGGCTTCTGCCTTGGGCTTGCCAGCGCTGCCGTCATGCTTACGCTGCGCTTCTATTTGAAGGTCCGGCATGAAATGCAAACGGCCCGGGCATGAGCCCGGGCCGCCAATTTTCAATCTGATTGATTGGGCTCAGCGCTCGGCAAGTGCCGGTTCGCCCTTCGTTTCGCGCACCATGTTGATGAAGCGGCGGAAGAGGTAGTGGCTGTCCTGCGGGCCGGGGGAGGCTTCCGGATGGTGCTGCACAGAGAACACCGGCTTGCCCTTGAGGCGCAGGCCGCAATTCGTGCCGTCGAACAGGGAAACGTGAGTCTCTTCAACGCTTTCAGGCAGCGACTTGGAGTCGACTGCGAAGCCGTGGTTCATCGAGACGATTTCGACCTTACCGGTGGTGAAGTCCTTCACCGGATGGTTTGCGCCGTGATGACCCTGGTGCATCTTCTCGGTCTGGCCGCCGAGAGCAAGACCCAGCATCTGGTGGCCGAGGCAGATGCCGAAGACCGGCTTGTCGGTCTTGATCAGGTTCTGGATGACAGGGACGGCGTATTCGCCGGTGGCTGCCGGATCCCCCGGACCATTCGACAAGAAGACGCCATCCGGGTTGAGCGCCATGATGTCTTCGGCCGAAGTGGTCGCCGGCACCACGGTCACCTTGCAGTCGAGGCCAGCGAAGAGGCGCAGGATGTTGCGCTTCACGCCGAAGTCAACGCAGACGATGTGGTACTTGGCGTCGTCCGCACCGAGGGTCGTATGGCCTTCGGTCCAGTTCCAATCCTTCTCACTCCAGACAGAGGATTGGCCCGAGGTCGCGACCTTGGCGAGGTCCAGCCCAACGAGACCACTCCAGGCCTTGGCTTCGGCCTTCAGCGCCTCGATGTCGAAGACGCCATTCGGATCATGGGCGATGACGGCGTTCGGGGCGCCGTTCTCACGGATCCAGGCGGTGAGCGCACGGGTATCCACACCCGACAGGCCGATGATGCCGCGGCTCTTCAGCCAGGCGTCGAGATGGCTTGCGGCACGATAATTTGAAGGCTCCGTGATGTCGGCCTTGAAGATGGTGCCGACCGCGCCGTGCCGGGCTGCCGGCGTCAGGTCTTCGATGTCTTCGTCATTGGTGCCGACATTGCCGATATGCGGGAATGTGAAGGTGACGATCTGGCCGAGATAGGAGGGATCGGTCAGGATTTCCTCGTATCCGGTCAAGGCCGTGTTGAAGCAGACCTCGGCCTGGACCTTGCCGGTCGCGCCTATACCGTGGCCTTCGATGACGGTGCCGTCGGCGAGAACGAGGAGGGCGGTCGGCTTGCGGGTCGTCCAGGGGGCTGTCGCGGTCATGGTCGTTCCTTGTTCGCCCGCGTGCCTGCCCCTTGTCGGAGCGGTTTCGCAGGACCATTTATGTTGCAGATCGAGGGCGCGCGAAGTCGCGCGTTTTCGGCCCTGATGACAATTTGCGTGCAGGTGCCGAGCAATAGACGCATCGTGGGGAGAGGTCAATTCCGGAGTCGTTTCCGGGGCGGATTTCTCCCAAGCCATTTCAAGGCTTTGCTCAATTCGTTTGCGCCGCAGCAAATGTCTGGCTATGAGAACCACTCAACAACACGGAAAAGCCACAATCGCCAAGAGCGAGGCGGCCACTCCCCGGAGAAGAAAATGATACGCGACACGCTCGCCAACTCGCTGAAAGAAGCTTTGAAGGCCAAGGATGTCCGCAGGACCTCGACCGTGCGTCTGATCCAGACCGCGATCAAGGATCGGGACATTGCGCATCGCGGTGCCGGCAAGGATCCGGTCAGCGACGACGAGATCATGCAGATCCTGATGAAGATGATCAAGCAGCGGGACGAATCCGCCAAGATCTATGCCGAAAACGATCGGCCGGAACTTGCCGCGCAGGAGCGCGAAGAAATCGTCATCATCAAGTCCTTCATGCCCGAGCAGCTCTCGGAAGAGAAGGTACGCGAACTCTGTGCGGCGGTGATCAACGAAACCGGTGCGCAAGGCCTGCGTGACATGGGCAAATGCATCAACGCGCTGAAAGAGCGCTATCCCGGCCAAATGGACTTTGGCAAGGCCTCGGGCGTGGTCAAGGATCTCCTGAAGTAAGAGCCTTCCGTTCGATCCAAGTTTGTTCGACGCCGCCTTCGGGCGGCGTCTCGTATTTCAGGGTTTCGAGCGTTTCTGCTCGTCGACAAAATGGCGCAGGACCGCGTTGATGCGGGTCTGGTAGCCTTTGCCCGTCGCCTGAAAGAAATCGATGATATCAGGATCGAGGCGGATCGAGATCGCCTTCTTCTTGTCGGGGATGACCATCCTGGCCTTGGACCAGTCGATGTCCATGAAATCCTTCCAAACGGGATCGTCGCGCATGGCCCGCTCGATGTCCTCGTCGGTCATGGCATCGACGCGCGCCCAGTCGGTCTGGCTTTTTTCACCGCGCGCCCGCTTTTCCAAAATCTCAGCTATGGTAGTGCGCGTGATATTCTCTTCGCTCATTTCTTCTCGCAACGCGGGCGGATATGATCCGACAGACGTTTCCTCTCATGGTGTAGACGGCGGTAATCAACCGGCCGCTTTCCGGGCATGTCGCAAGAACCCGGAACTCACCGTTGGCTATGGTCTGGGTCTCAAGACGAGGTCCAGCTAGCGCTAAGACAACGTCATCGAAATCAATCCCATGCTTGTGGCGATTGCTGATCCGTTTCGCTTCGTCCCACTCGAAGGCCCATTCTTCCTGCGGAATGTCGTCCAGGCTTCGCATGGCGGCTGTCAGATGCTCGTCCCTTGACTGTATATACAAACGTCATGATGTACAACCGCTGTGAATAACGGGCACTGCGTGCGAAAGCCTTGGCGCTGCGCTCAAGGCACGCCTATATGGAGGCTCAGCTTTCCCAGGGATACAGATGCGTTTCTCCAGCGACTTCCTCGACGAGATCCGTGACCGCGTGCCGATTTCGGCCGTGGTGGGCCGCCGCGTGACCTGGGATCGCAAGAAGACCAATGTGTCGCGTCAGGACTACTGGGCGTGCTGCCCCTTCCATGGCGAGAAGAGCCCGAGCTTTCACTGCGAAGATCGCAAGGGCCGCTATCACTGCTTCGGCTGCGGTGTGTCCGGCGATCACTTCCGCTTTCTGACCGATCTCGAGGGGCTGAGCTTTGTCGAGGCTGTCCAGCAGGTCGCTGATATGGCCGGGATTGCCATGCCGCAGCCCGATCCGCAGGCGGAGCGGCGCGAGCGGGAGCGCACGACGCTGCAGGACGTCATGGAGATGGCGACGCAGTTCTTCCAGGATCAGTTGCAGACGGCGAGCGGAGCGCGGGCGAGGGCTTACCTGCGCGAACGTGGTCTCTCGGGGCGCACGATCGAGACGTTCAGGCTTGGCTATGCACCGGAAAGCCGCAACGCGCTGAAGGAGTATCTGGCCTCCAAGGGTGTGCCGAAGGAGCAGATCGAGGCCTGCGGGCTCGTGGTGCATGGTCCCGATATTCCGGTGTCCTATGATCGATTCCGTGATCGCATCATGTTCCCGATCCTGTCGTCACGTGACAAGGTCATCGCCTTTGGTGGGCGCGCCATGGCGGCCGATGCGATGGCGAAGTATCTCAACTCCAACGAGACGGAGCTCTTTCACAAGGGCAATGTTCTCTACAATTTCTCCCGCGCCCGTCGTTCGATGCAGGGGGCGGATGGCGCTGATACCCTGATTGCGGTCGAAGGCTACATGGACGTGATCGCGCTCTATCAGGCAGGGATCGAGAATGCTGTCGCGCCGCTCGGCACGGCGCTCACCGAAAACCAGTTGCAGCTGATGTGGAAGACTACCCCGGTGCCGGTTCTCTGCTTCGATGGTGACGGTGCGGGCCAGCGGGCAGCATTTCGGGCGGTGGATCTGGCTCTGCCACACATCAAGCCGGGGCAGTCGCTCCGCTTTGCCATGCTTCCCGACGGCAAGGACCCTGATGATCTCGTCAAGCAGGACGGGCGCCAACCTTTTGATCGTGTCCTCTCGGAGGCGCGACCGCTCGCCGAGATGGTCTGGATGCGCGAAACGCAGGCCGGCGGTTTCGATACTCCGGAGAAGCGCGCCGAGCTCGAAGCGAAGCTGAAGCAGGTCGTCAACGTGATTGCCGACGAAAACGTGCGGCGCCACTATCAGCAGGATGTGCGTGACCGCCTTTATGCCTTCTTCCAGGGCAGCCAGCCGGGCCGCGGAGAGCGTGGGAATTTCCAGGGCGGCGGACGCGGGCAAGGGCAGAGTGGCCGCAACAGCGGCGGACGTCCTCCCGGTCCTGTCGCCTCTAGCCGCGGCACGATTTCGGACCGGCTGGCGCGGTCAGGCCTCGTGCGCGGCGCGCTTGATCAGCCGACGCTCAGGGAAAGCGTGCTGGCGCTCACCATCGTCAACCATCCGCAACTTCTCGAGGGCGAATACGATGAGGTCGCCGCGATCGATTACGAGCATGCCGGTTTGCAGAAGCTTTGGTCGTCGCTGCTGACGGCCGTCGCAGAAGCCGGCCCAACGCTCAGCCGTGAGATCCTGATCCAGAAGCTGGAGGCCCATGGTCACGGCACGCTGCTGCGTGGTCTCGACCAGCAGATCCGCAATGCGCGGCTCTGGATCGCCACGGAAATTGCCGCAGCCGAAGATGCCCGTGAGGGCTATCGACAGGCGTTGGCCCTCTACAAGCGGGCGCGGGCGCTGAAGCGGCAGCGTATGGAACTGGAGCGGGAAATCGCCGAGGCGACCGAAACTGACGACGGCGCGCGCATCGAGCAGGTCATTAGCGCCCTGCATGAGGTCCAGAACGAAGTGACGCGCATGGAAAATCAGGAAGCGATCATCGATGGCTTCGGCGTGATGTCCGGGCGCGTGAAGGGACCGGCCACCGGACACGGCTGATGTAATCGTTTGCATAAACCTGTTGCACTGCGGCGGCAAATGGAGGATTCAGGTCCTGTTCCATTGTTACCGGAAACAAGAGTGGCGCAGAACGAGTTCGATTTCATAGCCCGTAACGGGCGCAAGCTCCGCTCGTTCTGGCGCCTGCCGAATGCCGTCTGGTGGGTGGCGAGGATCGGTACCGCCGGTTATCCGCCGCGTATTCGTCGCAGGCTCGCCGTCACCAACATCATCGCAGCCATGGTCAGCCTGATGACCATTCCTTATGTGCTGCTGTACGTGGCCTATGACTGGTATGGGCTGCTGCCGGCGATCATCGCCTTTTCTCCGCAGGTGATCTTCTACGCACTGACGCCCTATTTTCACCGTTATGGCCCGATTTCCGGGGCGCTTTACCTGTGCACGATCTGGCTGATCTTCGGGATCGGGTACTGCATGTTCTTCGGCCGGGACTCGGGGCTTCATTTTTATTTCCTGCCCGGGGCGGCGGCCTCAATGCTCGTCTTTGGAGCCGAGCGTCTGCTGCTTTCCGCCTTTGTCACAATTGTCGGACTGACGGCCTTTCTTGCGACCGAGATCCTCTTCGTCGCGCCGCTCGATTTCATCCGTGTCGAGCCGATTTTTCTCAATACGCTTTATTATCTGACGGTACCCTTCGCCTTCCTGCTGATCTTTACCACCTCATTCTTTGCCTTCAAGGAAGCGGCCCAGACCGAGATGGCGCTGGAATCGGAGCATGAGTTCTCGGAGCGGCTGCTGCAGAACATCCTACCGCAGGCGGTGGCGAGCCGGCTTCGCGATCACAAGACGCAGGTCGTTGCCGATCACATCCCGTCGGCCACCATCCTGTTTGCCGATATCGTTGACTTCACGCCGCGAGCAGCGCGCTGGCAGCCGCAGCAGGTCATTGCCTTTCTCGGGCGTGTGTTCTCGCAATTCGATGCGATTGCCAGTGCGCATGGCCTGGAAAAGATCAAGACGATCGGGGATGCCTATATGGTGGCCGGCGGTCTTCCCGAACCGAAACCGGATCACGAAACAGCCGTCGCTCTGATGGCGCTCGATATCATCGCCTGCTGCCGCAGGATTTCGGAGCAGGTGGGAGAGGTGGTCGAGGTTCGCATTGGCCTCGACACCGGGCCGGTGGTGGCCGGCGTGATCGGTCCCAACAAGCTCCTCTACGATGTCTGGGGCGATACGGTGAATACGGCAGCGCATATGGAATCCCATGGCGTTGCCGGCCGCATTCAGGTTGCCGACTGCCTGAAGCAGCGGCTGGAGAGCCGTTTCGATTTCGAGCTGCGTGGTGAGATTGAGGTGAAGGGCAAGGGGTTGATGCGCGTCTGGTTCTTGACGGGTGTCAAAAGCGAGTCTCAGGCCGCAGCCTGACTCGGCGCTTGCGGGTTTTCCCTCTTGTTTCTCGGGCGCGACGTCCTACATCTGCGAAGATCGGTGATAAAGACGCCGTTGAACGGCTTGTTTTGTTGATTTTCCCTGTCGAGCCGCCAGAAAGGCTTGACGTCAGGAAAAATTGTGGGAATCACCAATCCAAGCACACAAGGGTGAAGTGGGTTCGGACGGATCTCTGGTATGATGACCGGTCATGCAGACAAACAAGTTTTTGGCGCTGCGACCGCAATGCCCATAGTTAAGCAGGAATTAAGCAACACTCCGTTAGGTCAGTGACAGCTATCCGCCCGGGTGAGTGGTTCGTCTCCCATTCCTCCGGCGGCAAGCCGCATGATCAGACGTCAGGGAAAGCGACAAGATAAATGGCATCGAAAGTCAAAGAAAACGAAGAAGCCGAAGGCGAACGCGACGGCGCGACGGACGGCCCGCTTCTCGATCTTTCCGATGACGCGGTCAAAAAGATGATCAAGGCCGCGAAAAAACGCGGCTATGTGACCATGGACGAATTGAACTCGGTTCTGCCGTCGGAGGAAGTGACCTCCGAGCAGATCGAAGACACCATGGCGATGCTTTCCGACATGGGTATCAACGTCATCGAAGACGAAGACGTTGATGAAGCCCAGAGCGGGGAAGACGACGCTGAGGAAGAGGGCGAGAGCGAAGGCGGCGAACTGGCGCCGACGGCCGGCACGGCTGTCGCGACCGCCAAGAAGAAAGAGCCGACCGACCGCACCGACGATCCGGTGCGCATGTATTTGCGCGAAATGGGTTCTGTCGAGCTTCTGTCGCGTGAAGGCGAAATCGCGATCGCGAAGCGCATTGAGGCTGGCCGCGAGACGATGATCTCCGGCCTCTGTGAGAGCCCGCTGACCTTCCAGGCGCTGATCATCTGGCGTGACGAACTGAACGAAGGCACCACGCTTCTGCGCGAGATCATCGATCTCGAAACGACCTATTCGGGTCCTGAAGCCAAGGCCGCCCCGCAGTTCCAGAGCCCGGAAAAGATCGAAGCCGACCGCAAGGCGGCTGAAGAAAAGGAAAAGGAGCGCGCCAAGCGCCGTCCGCAGGCCGCTTCCGGTGAAGATGACGACATCACCGCCATTGGCGGCGAAGGCATGCCGCCGGAGGAAGAGGAAGAGGACGAGGACGAATCGAACCTGTCGCTGGCTGCGATGGAATCGGAACTGCGTCCGCAGGTCATGGAGACCCTCGACCTCATCGCCGACACCTACAAGAAGCTGCGCAAGCTGCAGGACCAGCAGGTGGAGGCACGTCTTGCCTGTGCCGGGACGCTGTCATCAGGCCAGGAGCGTCGCTACAAGGAGCTGAAGGATCAGCTGGTCACGGCGGTCAAGTCGCTGTCGCTCAATCAGAACCGCATCGACAGCCTTGTCGAGCAGCTCTACGACATCTCCAAGCGTCTGATGCAGAACGAGGGCCGCCTGCTGCGTCTTGCCGAAAGCTACGGCGTCAAGCGTGACTCGTTCCTTGAACAGTATCAGGGTGCCGAACTCGATCCGAACTGGATGAAGTCGATCGCCAATCTTTCGGCACGTGGCTGGAAGGATTTCGCCCGCGAGGAAAACCAGACGATCCGCGATATCCGCGGCGAGATCCAGAACCTCGCTACCGAAACCGGTATCTCGATCGCCGAATTCCGCCGCATCGTCTCCATGGTGCAGAAGGGCGAGCGCGAAGCGCGTATCGCCAAGAAGGAGATGGTCGAGGCAAACCTGCGCCTCGTCATCTCGATCGCCAAGAAGTATACGAATCGCGGCCTGCAGTTCCTTGACCTCATTCAGGAAGGCAATATCGGCCTGATGAAGGCGGTCGATAAGTTCGAATATCGCCGTGGTTACAAGTTCTCGACCTATGCGACCTGGTGGATTCGTCAGGCGATCACCCGCTCGATTGCCGACCAGGCCCGCACGATCCGTATTCCGGTGCATATGATCGAGACGATCAACAAGATCGTTCGCACATCGCGCCAGATGCTGCACGAAATCGGTCGCGAGCCGACGCCGGAGGAGCTGGCCGAAAAGCTTGCCATGCCGCTCGAAAAGGTTCGTAAGGTCCTGAAGATTGCCAAGGAGCCGATCTCGCTCGAAACCCCCGTGGGTGACGAAGAAGATAGCCATCTCGGCGACTTCATCGAGGACAAGAACGCGCTTCTGCCGATCGACGCCGCCATCCAGGCGAACCTGCGCGAAACGACGACGCGCGTTCTCGCATCGCTTACGCCGCGCGAAGAACGCGTGCTGCGCATGCGCTTCGGCATCGGCATGAACACCGACCATACGCTCGAAGAAGTCGGTCAGCAGTTCTCGGTCACCCGTGAACGTATCCGTCAGATCGAGGCCAAGGCGCTGCGCAAGCTGAAGCATCCGAGCCGGTCGAGGAAGCTCCGGAGCTTCCTGGACAGCTGATCCAGACATGGATGTTTGACATCAGGACCCGTCGGAGCGATCCGGCGGGTTTTTGTTTTGCCGAGGGGATTGCGCTCAATCTTGTCGGTAAGGTTCTTATGCCTTACTTTAGTCGGTAAAGGAGCGTGCCATGACAAAGCTCAGCATCACTGCCAAGGGACAGGTGACCCTCCGGAAGGAGGTTCTTCAACATCTCGGATTGCGGCCGGGAGACAAAGTCGCGGTCGACCTCCTGCCTGATGGTCGTGCAGCACTGTCTGCGGTGCGAACCGAGAGGACCTTTGGTGATCTCGCGCAGTTGCTTGAAGGGCGCACCAATGGCAAGCGCCTGTCCATCGATGAACTAAATGAGGCGATCGCGTCTGCCGGTGCTCTCGCCGGAAAAGGTTCGGATGGTGGGCCGTGAAGATCATCGCTGACACGAATGTGCTGCTGCGCGCCATCGTCGGCGACGATGTCGAACAGTCGAAGGTCGCACTCGATACGTTGACGAAAGCCAATCTGGTCGCCATTTCTCCTCAGGCTCTTTGCGAGCTTGTCTGGGTTCTGGATCGGAGCTATGGCGTCCAGAGGGTCGATATCGCCCGAGTAGTTCGCAGTCTGCTTGAAACGAGCAACGTCGTCGTGGACCGTGCTCTGGCGCAGCACGGGCTTAACTTCCTCGAACAGGGTGGGGATTTCGCCGACGGCGTGATCGCCTTTTCCGGTCGGATGATGGGTGGTGAAGAGTTCGTCTCATTTGACAGGAGGGCCGTGCGTATCATCGAGGCCGACGGTCAATCGGCACGATTGCTTTCCTGACACGCCTTTTTATCTCTTTGGGGATCGGCCTCCCTTTTTGCCGCAATCGTCGCTATGGATCGGATCATGACGGACACCAAGACGACAGGCTGGCGGCGCTTCCGGGGAGGGCTGACCCTTTCTCTGCTGCTGCACGGGCTTGCAGTGGCCGTCATTCTGCTGAGTTTCGATACTCCGATCGAGCTTTCGCCTGAAGAACAGGCAGTTGAGGTGACGCTGGTTGCGCCGCCGCCTGAACCGGAGGCCGAGCCGGAGCCTGCGCCCGAGCCCGAGGCGTCGGAGCCTCCGCCTGAGGAAACCGCAGAGGCTGAGCCGCCAGCACCCGGGCCCGAGCCGCCGGCACCGGAGCCGGAAGCGGAAGTCGTACCTGAAGTGAAGCCGGAACCCGTCGAGCAACCACCGGTGCCAGAACCAGAGCTGCCCGACGCAGCATCTGCTCCCATTCCCGTGCTGCGGCCGGTGGTGCGCTTCGGTGAAAGAGACAGTGGGCCGGAGCTTTCTCGGGGGACTGAAGCCGAGGCAGAGACAGCCGAGGAGGCTCAGACGCAGGATGAGGCGGATGACGTCGCCGATGCTGCGCCGACGCTGGCGCAGCCCGAGATCACGCTGCCAGAAGCCCCGCCACTCGATGGAGCGCTGCCGGAGGCTGCTGCGGAGACCAATGAGGGGGAAGGCGAGGCCGAGGCCTCTGCTCAGGAGGAGCCGACGGACCCCGCCGTGGTTGCGGCCATCTCCGAAGCGCGACTTGAACCGCGTGAGGTGACGGAACTCTTCTCCTCGGCCATTTCAGGGGACCGGGCCGCGATGACGGCCATGGCCGGGCTGACGCGTCAGGAGCGCGGCGATCAGCTGTGCGGGACGGAGCTCAGCCAGCAGCTTCGCAACGGGACGCCTGCCTATGTGCCCTATTTCCTGCCCATCCTGCGCCTCCGAGAGGGCAATGTTGTCGACGTGCCGCTTGCAGCCTTCCGCGACGTCAACGGGTCGTGGATCAACATCGCCGTGCGCTGCGAGGTCGACGACGACGCGACCGAGGTGGTGAGTTTCTCGTTGTCGGTCGGCAAGTCGGTTCCGCGCTCGGAATGGGCGGAGCGCGGTTTTCCGGACAGCTGAGGCGGACGCGGTTACCCGAGCGCCTTGCGGATGACCGCCATGAAGATGCGAGCGCCGATCGCGGTCAGGTCATCCGGATAGTCGTAGTCGGGATTGTGCAGGGCAGGGTGGTTCTCGCCCGCACCCAAAAAGAACATCGCCGACGGGCAGACGGCGCGCAAACGGCCGAAATCTTCCGATGCCCGCATCGGCAGGTTGCCTTCATGGAAGCGGATTCCTTCCGACTGCAGTGCCGCCTCCAGATGATCAACGGCTTCCGGTGCATTTTCGCAATGGAAGAAGATGTCGTGATAGCTGATGTCATGCTGCAGTCCGGCGGTCTGCGCGACTTCCGTCACGAGTGTTTCCGCCCGATCGCAGAGTTCCGCCATCCGGTCGTCGACCAGGGTTCTGAGTGTCACCCAGATTTCTGCATCACCCGGAGCAATCCCGAAGGCTGGTTCACCAAGCGCGGCGTGGGTGACTGTGGCCAGCGTGAAATCCGTCGATGGCGGTGCGCCATGCGAGAGAGCCGTTAACTCCGGCATCAGGCGCGACATCGCGGCCATGGGGGAGATGCCGGCTTCCGGTTGGGAGGCGTGGGCGGTCTTGCCCAAAAGCCTGATCTTCATGCCACGCGATGCGCAGTTCACCGGGCCGCTCTTCAGCGCCACGGTGCCGAAGGAAAGGCCCGGCATGTTGTGAAGCGAATAGGCGAAGTCAGGCCGAATTTCCTTGAAGCGCGGATCGGCGAGCACGGCTGCAGCCCCGCTTCCGTCTTCTTCTGCCGGCTGCCAGAGCAGCACCACGCGCCCCATGCCGACGGGTTGCCGGGACAGGCCGCGGGCCAGCGCCAGAAGGATGGTCGAGTGACCGTCGTGGCCGCAGAGATGGCCCTTGCCGGCAATCGTCGAACAGTGGGAGGCTTGCGACTTCTCCTCGATCGGCAAGGCATCGAGCTCGGCGCGGACGAGAAGCGTGGGGCCTGTCAGTCCGCTGTCGAAGACGGCCGCAACGCCATGGCCGCCGAGATCCGTGACGATTTGGGAGGGTGCAAGGGGCTGCAAGGCTTCAACCACGCGGCGGGCGGTTTCCTGCTCTTCGCCCGATATTTCCGGATGGCGATGCAGCTCGTGCCGAAAAGTCTGAAGCTCGATCACATCGCGGTTAGTCAGAAACATCGGTCCCTCCTCATGACATCCTGCATCCGGTCTATACCATCGCTGGTCGTCGCCCAAGGCAAAGCGGGCTCAAGATCACAGGATCAGCTTGATAGCGATGGCTGCCATGACAAGGGCGATCAAACCGTCGAGAACACGCCAGGCCACGGGTCTCGCGAACAAGGGGGCAAGCAGGCGCGCGCCATAACCCAGGCTGAAGAAGAAGGTGAAGGAAGCGGTCATTGCACCCAGCGCAAAGGCCGTCTCCTGTCCGGCATAACGGGTCGAGATCGAGCCTAGAAGCACCACCGTGTCGAGATAGACATGCGGATTAAGCCAAGTGAAGGCAAGGCAGGTGAGAAAGGCTGCCTTTAGGCTCGTCGCAGCGGTTTCTCCCGCCCGGAGGCTCGCACCCCCGGCCCAGGCGGAATGGGCACTGCGTAGCGCATAGACGATCAGGAAGGCGGCGCCGCCATAGCGCATTACCGGTTCCAGCCAGTCGAGGCGTGACAGAACCGTTGCAAAACCCGCGACGCCGAGCGCGATCAGGATCGCATCGGAGATTGCGCAGGTGAGGACGAGCGGCAGGACATGCTCGCGCCGCAGACCCTGACGCAAGATGAAGGCGTTCTGCGCGCCAATCGCGACAATGAGGCTGAGACCGAGCAGGAACCCGGCGGTGGCGGCAGTGAACATGGCGAACTCCCATTGACGATGCCGCTTTGACTAGTCGCCTTATTCAAATTAGAGAAGCTAATAATTCTAATATAGGATAAGCGTTTCTTATGTTTGATCCATCTCAGCTTGCAGCACTGTCTGCCGTTCTTCGGACGGGCAGTTTCGAGCGAGCCGCGCAGATGCTGCATGTGACCCAATCGGCAATTTCCCAGCGCCTGCGGCAGCTCGAGGAACAGGTCGGCACATCACTGGTCATCCGATCCCAGCCATGCCGGGCGACCGAGGCCGGCGAACGCCTGTTTCGCCATGCCGAAGAGGTGCGTCTCCTGGAACAGGGGGTGCGCCGCGATCTCGGGCTTTCAAAGCATACTGCCGGCGATGCCGACGGGTGGCCGACCTTGCGGCTTGCCGTCAATGCCGACAGCCTGGCGACCTGGTTTGTGGCTGCCATGCAAGATATCGAGGGCGTCTTGTTCGATCTCGTCATCGACGATCAGGATCACAGTGCCGACTGGTTGAGGCGCGGCGAGGTGCGGGCTGCGATCAGCGGATCGTCCAAACCGGTCCAGGGATGCGATTGCCGACCGCTCGGAACGCTGCGCTATCTGGCGACGGCAAGCCCTCGGTTCATGGCGCAATGGTTCGAGGGTGACACGGTAACCGCGGCCAGCCTCGGCCGGGCTCCCGTCATCACCTTCAACTCCAAGGACCGGCTCCAGGTCCGCTGGGCGGAGGAGGCGCTGGGTGTCGCAACAACTGGTCCCTCGCATTGGCTGCCCTCCAGCCACGCCTTTGTCGATGCAGCCATTGCCGGCCTCGGCTGGGGCATGAACCCCGAACTGCTTGCCGCCACCGCTCTTGCCGATGGACGTTTGCGGGAAGTTCTACCGGGAAAACCGCTCGACGTGCCGCTCTTCTGGCATGTCAGCCGCTCCGTGGCCGGCGCGATGAAACCGATCACCGAAGCCGTGATCCGTGCGTCCGCCCGTGTGTTGCGTCCAATTCCGTGACGCCGGGGCGGCTGGGGCAGCACCTTGCTTCCCGCGCTGACAGGCCTATCTTGTTTGAGAAGAAGGAGAGGCCCATGTCCCTGAAAGAACAGACACTTGCCGTCATCGATGCCCTCAATCGGCATGACTTCGATCGGCTTCTCTCGATGTTCGAGGAGGAGGCGGTGCTCGATCTGCCGGATGGCATCCGGGTGATCGGCCATGCATCCTTCCGGGACACGCTGGCGGCCTATGTTCTGCGCCATGGCATCACGCTTTCGGATCATGTCGTCATGACGGACGCTGCGGGCTTTCGCGTTGCGGTGGAATGCACGCTGAACGGTTCTGACCGCCGCGACGCCGATGGCGGCACTGAGGTCGACGAGGGGCCTTATGCCCTGCCAGCCGTGCTCGTGCTCGAGCGCGAGAGCGATCTGTTCCTGCGGCTCAGCCTGTACTCGGGAACGCGTCCCTGAACGAGTCGCTCTTCAGCCGATGCCGAGATAGGCTTCCAGCACGGTTACGATCATTGCATGGTCTTCTTCCGACTTCAGGCCGGAGACGGTGATCGCGGCGATGACCCCAGTGCCTGCCACCCGGACCGGAAAGCTGCCGCCGTGATCGGCATAGTCCATGGGATCAAGGCCGATGTCTGCTGACACGCTGCGGCCGCGCGCGCGGTTGAGCTCGCCGACCCGAAGCGATGCCTTGTGCATGCGCAGCGTCACATTGCTCTTGCGACGTGCCCAATGGTCATTGTCGGGCGAGGCGCCAGGGAGGGCGGCGTGAAACAGCGTGCGGTCGGAGGTGCGGATATCGATGACCACGGGCGCCTTCTGCGACAGGGCGAGGTCCACGAGCCGCTGGCCGACATCGAGAGCCACGCTTTCGTCGAAGCTCTTGAAGACGAGCAGGCTTTCCTGTCTCTCGATGGTTTCGATAAGGCTCATTATGGACGGTCCTCCGTTTGTCGGCGCGAGACTACAGAGGGTGGTCTGGATAGGCTAGGGGCCGACATGGGTTCTCCCCGCAGAAGCACGAAAGGATAGGCATGGCCATACAGAAACTAATGATCGCCACGCGCGGGCAGGGCCTTTACGAGTTCACCGAGGCGGTGCATTCGTTCCTGGCCGACCAAGACCTGGAGGAGGGCGTCATGACCGTCTTCGTGCGTCACACCTCCTGTTCGCTTCTGATCCAGGAGAATGCCGATCCCTCCGTTCAGGTCGATCTCAAGGCCTTTTTCCGCCGCCTCGTGCCACCGACGACGGATCCGGCGATGAACTACATCACCCATCGCGACGAGGGGCCGGATGACATGCCGGCGCATATCAAGGCGGCGCTTCTGCCGGTGTCGCTCTCCGTTCCCTTTTCCGAGGGGCGCCTGTTGCTCGGAACATGGCAGGGCATCTATCTCTTCGAACACCGCGACAGCCCGCATCGGCGTGAGGTCGTCCTTCATGTCTGAGCCATCGGGGCGGTTCTTCCTGGCAAGGTGAACAGTCGCTGAATGACGGATTCGGACTGCGTTCAGTGAGCCGCATCTATTCTCTCCTCAATCGCTCGTAACGGCGGGATGGAAACCAAGGCGCCGGGGCGCGCCAGTTCTAGGAGAGATAAAATGATCGGCATGCTTAGGAAAATTTGTCTCGCAGCCATCGTCTCGGTCATGGCAACCACCGGCCTCGCCAGCACGGCGTCGGCCGACAGCTTCGGCTGGGGCGTCTATATCGAAGGTCCCCGCCATGGCGGCCCCGGCTGGGATCGTCCGGGCCATCGCCCCGGCTGGGATCGCCCCGGCTGGGATCGACCCCGCCGCGGTGAATGCCGTCCGCATCAGGCCGTGGAAAAGGCGCGCTGGAACGGTCTGCGCCGGGCTTTTGTCGCCGATGTCACCCCGCGGCGGGTTGTCGTCGCCGGTGTCCGTCACGGCGGTCGCGACCGGATGGTCTTTGCCAATGTCCGCGGCTGCCCCGTCATTCGCCACTGACGCCATGGTTGCGGAGCCGATCGGCTTTCGCCCGAACGCTTGAGCCTTGATCGCCCGCTGCCCCGGGCCATGCAACAAGGGGCCAGACAAGACCCCGGCTGCATGGCCCGACTTTTTCATATCGGTTGATCCCGATGCCTTGAAGACGCCCGAATCGATTGCCATATCAGCATCAACCCGCTGGTCCGGGCCCCTCTGGCAAGAGCCTCCGGCGCTCTTGCGATGTCGGACCTTTTTCGACACCGCTGCCGGTCCAAGGACCAATCCATGAGACACCACCACTCCATCCTGATTTCACCGGGTCGTTTCCCGGCACATGACGCCGCTCATCCGCGCCCGGGCATGCCGAAGCCGCGCATTGCTCTGCCGAGCCCTCTTGCTCAGTCGTCGGCAAGGTCGGAGACCGCCCGATGATCGGCGAATGGATTGCAGCGCTTTTTGCGGCCTTCGTCATCGATCCTGTCGAGGCAGATATTCGCCAGAGGCTCGAGGAGATGCAGGCGCCGGTGCAGGTTGTCGCCCAGGTGGGTGACTGTCTTCGCACCACCGGTCCCATGCTTGTCGACCGCGCGAGCGGGGACCTGTGGTGGGCTGCCACGACGGCGATATCGGTGACGACCGGTCTGACAAGCCCGGCGGAATTGCTCGATGCCGAGAACCCGGCTTGCGCGCCCATCGCCGGCTATCTCATCTCCGCGGACGCGGAAGCCTGATTCATGACCGAGGAGGAAAATCGATCCATGCCGCTCACCATTATCAAGACCGCCGCCCAATCCGCTCATCCGCATGAAGAGGACGGGCTTGGAAGCATCCGCGCCCGCCGCAACTTGCTCGCCGGCTACTGGGCCGGTTCGCTGATCGGCTTTACCGGCGACGACCTCGGGCGTTACGCCCGGGATCTGCACGCCGTCGATCATGTCGTGACAGGCGACGGCGACGTAATCGCGCGGCTGTCACGGGATCTGGCGACCGCTGGACACCAGATCAGCAAGGCCGATATCGAGGCGGCGCTGCGCCGCTTTCATGCTCAGGCACTGAAGGACACCGGCTGCACCGAATAGCAGCCGGCACTCTTCACACTGATCCTCCGATCTTGCGTTGTGTCCGGCGCAAGACGCGCTACACTCCGCTTGTCACCATAGACGGGCTTTGGGAGGAGCAAATCAATGAGACGCATGTGGCCGGAGGAGTTCAGTTCGTTGCTCGACGGTGCGGAGGAGGTCACGTTGACCAGTCCCGCCCGAACCCGTGAGGACGGCTCGCACAGTGAAGCGATCCGTCGTCAGGCCCTGAAGGTGCGCGTGACGCAGGCCGACTTCGAACGCATCTGGCCACTTGCAGAAGCGCGATACCGCCTGCAGGGGAGGCATGCGGGCAAGGCCATCACACTCATCGTCAACAATCCCCATTACAGCCAGTGGCATCCCGCCGACGGCGGCACGGTCGAGAGCGTCTCCGACAGTGGTCGCAGCTATTCGACGCGACATTTCGTCGTCCATTTCCTGCTCGACGATGTCCGGGAAACGGCGGACGCCTGACGGCGTCCCTGGCTGGTGTGAGGTTTGGTGGGCCCGGAGGGCCTGCCGAAGTCAAATAATTTCAATCTGCTACATGCACATGGGGCAAAAACCAGATGTGAGGAAAATCAAAGACTTAAGATTTTGACTGTCCCACTTTTTTGGGTCGAATTCAGTGCGTTTCCCGCGCTTGTACGGAGGGTGGTATGAGTGCCCGTCGTCCATTCCGCGAAGTAAAGTTGCAGTGGCTCCAGCAGCTGAGCTGCGACAAGGATCTGAGCGACAACGCTCGGTCGATCGCTTTATACATCGTCACCACGCACATGAACGGCCACACCGAGAAGGCGTGGCCGTCCTATCAAACGATTGCCGACGCGACCGGCAAGAGCGTCAAGACCATCCAGCGTGCGATCCGGGAACTCGAAGACAAAGAGTGGTTCGACGTCCGGCGTGGGAATGGCATAGGGCACAACACAGAATATCGTCCCTCTGCGTTGTCGATCCTACGGGCATCCGAGGCACGTGAAAAGACGGACAGAATTGTCACCCTTCGCCCCGGCGAAGGCGGTCAGATCCGTCCGCGAAGGCAGTCAGATATGTCCGGAAAAGGCGGTCAGATATGTCCACCGAATCCAGAGAAAGAAAAAATATATAAACCTAACGCGCGTGAGGAGCGCTCGGCATCTGGCAATCTGCAGTCCGCGGTGCCTGCGATTTTTGTGGCGGACACCAAAATGGAGCAGTTGCACCAATGGCAAAAATGGCTCGGCTCCCAGGGTCTCGGAACACTAGATGCGCTTTGCGTGCGGGCGACGGCAAACGGAAAATCGGGCTATCGTCTGCCGGGTCACTGGCCTCCTGCCGAAACCGATCCGAATTCAGGGCGCTGGTTTAGTTTTTTCAGCCACCGAAGCGCTGGGATACTTGATTGCCGCGAAGGTACCATCGATGCACAATCGAGAGAAAGCGAATTGAGACCAATTCGGTCCCGTGTTATAGGTGCGCTATGAGGATCATAGCCAGGCGCACCCTTCGGGAATATGTCGACCGGCTGGCTGGGGACAAGGGACAACCAGCTGTGAAGGCTGCGCTTGATGCGTGGTTCGACGAAGTTAGCAAGGCGCAATGGACCAGTTCCGCGGACGTGAAGCGACTGTATGCAACTGCAAGCATCGTCAGCGCGGAACGGATCGTCTTCAACATCAAAGGCAACGATCATCGATTGGTTGTCGCGGCAGATTTTGAAAAAGGCATCGTCTGGATCAAGTGGATCGGGACGCACAAGGCATACGACAAGATCGATGTGAAGGAGATCGAACATGGCAACTGATCTGAAGCCCATCCGATCAGAAGCGGATTACGACGCAGCTCTCGCCGAGGTCGAAACCTTGTGGGGAGCAAAAGCTGGCACTCCAGAGGGAGACCGGTTGGATATTCTGGCAACCCTCATCGACGCTTACGAAGCAAAAATATATCCCATGGATCCCCCCGATCCGGTGGAAGCGATCCGTTTTCGGATGGAGCAACAAGGTTTGACCCGCAAGGATCTCGAACCGATGATCGGGCCGCGTAACCGTGTGGCAGATGTCCTGAACCGCAAGCGAAGCCTGTCGATCGACATGATCCGCAAACTTCACGCTCGATTGGGTATATCTGCAGAAGTCCTGATCAGGCCGAGTCGTGGCAACGTCGCGTAACCGGACTGCTGGTTCGCCACATTTGGATTCAGCCGTATGCACGACAGGCGGCCGCAGTAGCCCACATCATGGTGGTTATAGGGTCGCCTCCGCAGCGCCGAGCTCTCTTGCCACGACCAATGCCTGCTGCAGGTATTAGGTCAGACGAAAGATTTGACCCCTTTAGTGGTACATTTAATTCCCGATTTGATGATTTTAGACCCATTCTGGTGGGGCAAATGTCCTCTGATCTGCGCGGTCACCACTTACTTCCAATCAAGGTCGAGCAGCGGCTTGAGATAGGGCGCGGAGAGTAACGCTTCCGCGTCGAGTCGGTAGTGCTCAACAAACCCGCGAGACGGGATTTGCCCTTGCTGCAGAAGCGATAAAAGGGTTGCGGCATACCCCGTCGCCACTGAAACCAAGGCGTTGAAGCCGTTACTCGACCTGCTGGGTGAAAAGCGGAGGCTGTGAGTTTTTTCGGTAGGCAGATGATCCTTAACACCGCGGGCGGTGACCATGAGCATTAAGACATCGTCCTCGATCACAGGCAGGCCATTGCAAAGCAGCGATCGCAACATATCCCGCCGATTGCGCAGTCCCAAATCATCGAGAAGGAACCTCATGTAGTCGAGGTGGCCCGGATAGCGGATCGTTTTGAACGTGATATTTTTTGGTGAGAACTCTGAGAAGATCGATAGATCCTCTATCCCGCCGGCGGTTATGAACTCTTCATAGCCGACACCATCGATGCTCAATGTGCGGTGATCTTCAAGGGGTGACAGGGTAAGGGCTTTTCCCTCGCGGATGGCTGCGCTTGGTCGCGTGTACTCATCGATGAGGCCGTCAATATTCCAGATCTGGCCGTAACCAAGCCGATTTGTCGGGTAACGGGGGATCGAGCCAACGCGAATGACTAGATCCGTGACCGCGGAGCATCTTGCCAGGAGATTCCATGCGATATTGGCAATAAGACCTGGTGAAACACCACAACCATTGAAAATAGCCCGCCGGGTAGACAGGTCCTGGAGACTTTCTCTCAATTCAGGCCGAGCACCATTGAAGTCGAGATAGTGCACATTGGCTTCGGCAGCTGCCATGGCAACCGCTTTCCCAGCGCTTTCAGGAACAGCCGCGACGGCAACGTCACGCCCAGACAGTATCGTTTTCAATTCATCGGGATGACGGAAGAGGCGCGAGGACACGTCAATTCTCATCGCACGAAGCTGATCAAGCGCATCTTCAGACCGATCGATCACTTCGACGGAACATTCAGGGGCCCCTGCCAGAGTTGCCGCCAAGGCAACCCCGATTTTGCCGGCACCGACAATCGTAATCTTCAGAGGCACCATACCGGCTCTCAATTCTTGAACCGAGCAACGAAGCCTTGGAGGCGTGGATTCTGAGGGTTAAGGATCACGTCATTCGCTGTCCCTGTTTCGGCGATAACTCCTTGGTCAAGAAAAAGTACACGGCTCGCAACATCGGCGGCAAAAGCCATTTCATGCGTGACGATAGCCATTGTCATTCCCTTGTCGGCAAGTCCGCGTATGACACTGAGGACCTCTCCGACCAACTCTGGGTCAAGCGCACTCGTCACCTCGTCCAGCAAAAGCACCTCGGGCTCCATGGCCAATGCCCTGGCGATCGCCACACGCTGCTTTTGCCCGCCAGACAAATGGCTGGGATAGGCCGAGTGCTTTTCGGCAAGCCCAACCTGGGAAAGCAGGTCCATTGCCTGTTCCTCGGCCTCGCGTCTGGGGCGCCGACAGACCACGATAGGCCCTTCAGTCACATTCTGCAGCACAGTCTTGTGGGGAAAAAGATTGAAGTGCTGGAAAACCATGCCGACATGCCGCCGCAGTGTGCCGATGCCAATCTCGTCACCTCGATCTCGAAAGTGTTCGCCGACCGTTTTTTGGCGAAAGCGGATGGCGCCTCCGGTCGGGCGTTCCATCATGTTGAGGCAGCGGATGAAAGTCGACTTTCCCGATCCCGATGGCCCGATCAACGCGACAACCTCACCACGCTCAAGGCTGAGGTCGAGGCCTTTCAGCACTTCGAGCGTCCCGTAACTTTTGCGCAGACCCAACGCTTCGATGACAGGTGGGCTTGTCTTGGAATTCTGTGTCATTTCCTTGCATCCGTTCCGTTAGTCGCTGACCCTGAGACGTCGTTCCACCCAGTCCGCCACCTGGGTGAGCGGCAGCAGCATGGCAATGTAGAGGCCTGCCATCAGCGTGTAGGATTCCAGTGGTCGATAGGTCTGTCCGTTCACTACGGCGGCCATATAGGCGAGATCGGCGACCGATATGACCGATACCAGAGAGGTGTTCTTGAACTGGATAACCGACTGATTGATGAAGGATGGCAGGACACGTTTCATGGCCTGGGGAAGGATGATCCGGCTCATCGATTGCCAGGGGCTCATCCCTATAGCAGCTGATGCTTCACGCTGACCTCTGTCGATAGATACGATCCCTCCGCGAAAGATCTCCGCGTAGAAAGCGCCAGCATACAAGGAGAGCGTTAGCATCGCTGCGACACGGTTATCTATCGAGCCGCCGACCAGCAGGGGAAAGGCGTAGTAGAACCATAGCAACTGAACCAACAGTGGGGTGCAACGGAAGATCTCTTGATAAATGCGGGCGGTGGCAGACAGCACAATCCAACCGGAAAGTCGCGCTGCGCAGGTGAGGAAACCAATCAGCACGCCGAAGAAGATCGAACCAAACGTGTATAGGACCGTAATCCAGAGCCCCCAGAGGAAGAGGTCCCAATATTGCCAGACGGAATGAAAATCCCAGCTGTAGGTCATTGGTCGCCTCCTTCCGCCTGGAACGGTCCGTCAGGCGATCGCTCGCCGCTCCAGGGACACCGTTCATCTTCAGTTCTGCTTGTCATATCTGTTCCCCTGATCCGTCGACTTGCTTACAGAAAGGGACGGCTGTTGATGCTATCAATAGTCTTACGTCCGTCCCGAACCGACAATGCAAAGCTGCTGTCGCTGCTTAGCGCATTTCTTGGAAGGCGGCCGATGCCGAGGTGAAGCGACCGAGAATGCCAGCGATCCGTTCGCGGTTGGCCTGTGAAACCGGAACCATCGGCAGGCGCATTTCAGGTCCGGCAAGATTGGACAATGCAAGTGCCGCTTTGACAGGTCCTGGGTTCGACTCGATGAACATGCTATCGGTCAGTTCGGCGATCAGCTCATGCAGAGCAAGTGCACGCGCCGTGTCGCCGCGCTTCCAGGCCTCGACCAGCTGCACCATTTCTCGCGGCGCGACGTTGGCAACTACGCTGGTCACACCGGCTGCGCCCAGTGACAGGAAGGGCAGGGTGAGCCCATCATCGCCGGAATGGATGATCAACCGATCTCCACAGGCGCCGCGCAATTGGGTGACGCGGGCTGCCGATCCGCCGGCTTCCTTGATGGCGATGATGTTGTCATGCCTCCCGACCAAGGCAGCACAGGTTTCCGGTGAGATCTCGACACCGCAGCGCCCTGGGACGGAGTAGAGCATAATCGGGAGCGTTGTGGCTTGCGCCGCTGCACCATAATGGGCAAGAAGGCCAGCCTGCGTTGGCTTGTTGTAGTATGGTGTAACGATCAACACAGCGTCGGCACCAGCCCGTTCAGCCCGCTTTACCTTTTCGATCGTTTTGGATGTGTCGTTGGCGCCGGCGCCGGCCATGACCAATGCGCGTCCCGCTACCAGCCTGACGGTGCGCTCGATCAGCGCATCCGCTTCGTCATCGGACAATGTCGCGGCCTCTCCGGTCGTGCCAACGGGTACTAGACCCGCGATGCCAGCTTCGATCTGGCGCTCGACCAGAGCGTCATAAGCGACATAGTCGACGCCTCCATCCTTGAAGGGGGTTATCAAGGCAGTGAAGACGCCGTTGAAGCGTTGTGAAAGAGCTTGCATGGTCAAATTCCTCTTTGTTGTCGTCAGTCATTCAAGCTGTCCGTCAGGCTGTAACGGCCAGCGGGACGAGAGATGGAAACCAGCCATTGCGCAGCCGTGATGGCACCTGCGGCGTAGGCTGCGAGCGTTTCGACACGGTAAGTCAGGGTGGTAAGCGCCGTGCCCATGTGGAATTGCACCTCATTGATGCCTACCGTGTCGCCTTCACGTTTGACGGTGATAGCCGGGTCAGGTGCTGAGAACCCCAAGGCATGGCTTCGTGCTTCACAGAGCTCACGTGCGAGAAGCAGGGAGGTCCCGGACGGGTCCATCTTCTTGCGATGGTGGTAGGTTTCGCTGATCGCAAATTCAGCCTCCGGAATGCGTCTGGTGAAATCCACCGCTGCGCGTTTGAAGGCTTCAAAGCCGGGGGCGAAATTCGCGCTGATCAGCATCGGCCGGTGACGAGTGAACGTGCTCAGCCGGTCGTCCTCTTCGGCGGTGAAGCCGGTCGTACCGATCACCATCGGAATGGATCTTGAGCCGATCTGCTCCTGCAATTCGAGGCTTGCACAGGCCCGGGAGAAGTCGATCATCACGTCGCAACGACTGTTCATTCCAGCATCCGTTGGACGATATTCGATGCTGCCGCCGGAGACGGGTACGCCGACAAACTTGGAGCCTGGCCGCACCAAAGCTGCTGCCAGTTCCAGGCCGGGGTTGGCCAGGATCAGCTCCACTAGTCGTGTGCCGACACGACCCGAGGCCCCTACAACAGCGATCCGCATAAGGTTGCTCCTCAATCGATGACGACCTTGGGTTCCGACATCTCGCGCAATGCTATGCGGACACCCTCGCGGCCAAGCCCCGAGCGCTTGATGCCGCCGAATGGCACATGCTCGGCGCGGAAGTCAGGTCCTTCGTTGATCATCACGCCACCGACATTCAGTTCTCGAGAGAAGACCTTGATCAGTGCGTGATCGTTGGTGAAGACCCCTGCCTGAAGGCCGTATTCGCCCGCATTGACCTCGGCGATCGCTGTCCTCGGATCGGTGAAGCTCCTGATTGCGATCACGGGTCCAAAAGTTTCTTCGGCGATCACCGGTGCGTCAGCTGAGATTTGCGAAATCACGGTCGGAGAGAAGACCGTGCCATTATGGGTGCCGCCAGTCAGCAGCTTCGCACCATGCCGAGAAATGCTTGCGTTGACGCGTTCAGCAACCGTTTTGGCCGCAGCAAGATCGATTATAGTTCCCATGTCCGTGTCATCTTGTGACGGATCACCGAATTCGACCGCGTCCACAGAGGCCAACAATTTTTCGGTGAAGACCTTTTCGATATCGCGATGAAGGTAGAGTTTTTTCACGGCTGCGCAGCTTTGCCCGGCGATCTCGAAGCGATGGCCGATCGCTGTGGCAACCGCCTGGTCGAGATCAGCGTCAGGCATGACAAACAAGGGGTCATTCCCCCCCAGTTCCATCAGGCAGCGGATCAGTCCGCTTTCGTTCTTGAGAGCAAGCCCTGCCGCAGGCCCGCCAGTGAAGGACAAAAGATCAATGGGTGACCGGGCAAGCGATACCGCAGCTTCCGCCGCGCCGTGCACGATCTGGAACAGGTTGGCCGGCCATCCGGCTTTCCCTGCAAGTTCGTGCAACCGCGCGGCGGCAAGCGGCGCCTTGGGTGACGGCTTGGCAACCACTGCATTACCGGCGGCTATTGCCGGTCCCAGCTTGTGGCAGAGCAGATTAATTGGGTAGTTGAAGGGAGTTATCGCGCCAATCACACCTACTGGCTCATATGTGATCGTCGCCAACCGGTCCGCGCCTCCCTCGACAATTGCGCAATGAAGTGCTTCGCCATCAAGGAAAGTTGCCGCATCGCCCGAGAGCTTCAGCGTGTTTTGCGCACGACGTACCTCGTTTCGTGCCTCGCGAATTGTCTTGCCCATTTCCGTGGAGATGATGCGGGCAAGGTTCTCACAATCCGCAGCGATCTCGGCAGCTAGGGCATTCAACATGGCGCGGCGTATCGCCGGCGTCGAGCTGCGAAACTCGCGCTGGGCAGCCTTTGCGCGTACCACGGCTGCAGCGATTTCTGTGGCCGAACTAGCCGGGACTTCGCCGACCAAGGACCCGTCGAAGGGGTTGCGGACCGCTATTGCATTGCTGCTGTCGAGCGCTTGGCGCTGGGCTTGCATCATTTCGGTATACCTCGTCATTCTTGGTTGGTGCTCGTTGGGCTTGCGCCGGTCAGCGCAGCAATGGAAACCGGGCGCAGCGGCCAGCGACGACCCGTCAGGTCATCTATCGATGGCTGGCGGACGTCCGGCATGATCTCGGCCATCAGTTGAGCGGTGTTAGCGGCACAGAAGCGACCTTGGCAGGCGCCCATAGCAAAGCGGCCATTGTGCTTGACCTCTCGCCCGGTGAGCTTGTCTGCGCGGTCGCAAAGTTGGCGTAGATCACCGACCGTCTTGCCTTCGCAGCGGCAGAGGATGGTGTCTTCCGGCAAGGTTGAAAGCAAAGCCTTACCTTGGACAGGTGCAAAGAGTGCTGAGAGAGTTGACTGAGCTTTGCGGGCGCGTTCGACCGTTCTGTCGACTGCGACCCCGTCGCTGGACCGGGACAGCATTCCCGCGATCGCCCGGCCGGCTCGAAGACCATCGGCTTGCGCGGCAAAGACTCCAAGCGCTTCGCGACAATCTCCCGCTCTGACGATGATCGGCCCATGGTTGGTTTGTCCGGTCTTATTTGGGAGGCTGAAGTCATTGGGTTGAATGCCGTCATGAAGCCCGACGCGGTCGATATCGACGCTTTGCCTCTGGCCGTCTTTTCGGACAATCAGGGCACGCAGATTTCCATCTGCTCGCTCGATCGCCTCAATCCGAGTGCCGCGCAGCCAGGGGATGCGGTGTCGATAGATTTCCACCAGGTAGCCGGCTGCCTCCCGCAAGATTTCGGGATGGGCGAACATGGCGATGCCTGCGCCTGGCCGCCTGAGCGGGTCACCCTCCTCGATGATGGCGACAGGCGGATTGCCCAGCCTGGTCATCTGAGAGGCAACGGCAATCAACAGCGGTCCCGTGCCGCCAATCAGGACCCGGCCTTTCGGGGGCTGCCCGGTTTCCTTCATCATGAGCTGCAGCCCACCGGCAGTTGAAACACCGGCCAGCTGCCAGCCAGCGCGCGGCCGTACCTTTTCAACCGCGCCTGTCGCGATAATGAGGGTCTTGGTGCGCACTTGCTCAAGGGTGCCGGCGAACCGGTTTTCGATAAGCACGAGCCCGTCGCCGTCGACTCCGAGGAAGACGCAAGCATGACGCGCGGGAATGCGGGCTTCGGAGAAGGCCTTTTCAAGCGCCTTCCAATCGGCATGGCTCGCTGCTGACCTTTGGATTGGGGCAAGGCCGGGGATCGGCTGCCGATGGATCGCACCACCGAGTGTCTCGCGCTGCTCCACGACCTCGACTTTAAAGCCCGAGCGCGCCGCCTCTACTGCGGCAGAGAGACCCGCTGCTCCGCCACCGATGACCAAGACATCAAGTTCAACCATTCGACTTCTCCAGAGCCTCGACTTGCATGCCCGGACGTGCCGAAGTGATGCAGGCCTCCCGAATGAGCCCGTCGACACGCAACAGGCAGTTCTGGCAGGCGCCGATGCCGCAGAAATATCTGATCTCCTCGCCAAGAGGACCGTTACCGAAGCTGACGACGCCGGCAGCTTCCAGTGCTGCGGCCAGGCTCTCACCGCTGCGGAACGGTATGGCATGTCCCTGCCAATCGAAGGTCTGCTTGATCATGCGGAGACCTCCAGGTGGGCGAACCTGGCGGGGTCGAAGAACGAGATATCGATGTCCGGCGTCTCGCCGCAGATCAATTGGACGATTGATTTGCCAGTAACTGGCCCAAGGCAAATGCCGTCTCCCTCGAAGCCTGTTGCTACATAGGCGTTGGCAACGCCTGGGATTGGGCCGACCAGAGGCAGTCCATCAACCACAGCGGTGCGAGTTCCGGCGAAACTCCTGAGCAATCTGAGGCTGGCAAGCTGGGGAACGAGAGCAACGGCTTCGCTGAGAATACGGGTGACAGCATCAATATCGTTGGTCTCGCGGTCGCCATGATCCTCGCGGGTGCCACCGATCAGAAACTGCCCGGTCACTAGCGGATCGATCACCAATCCCAACCCGCGCGGCGGAGGCGCATGCCCGGCCTTTTGGCTTCCCTTGCTGAGCAGGTAGCGGCCGGACATGATAGCGCCGGGCATGGCTCCGTTCAGTGCAGGCGCTCGTTCTGTGACCAGCAACTGACCTTTGCGCGGTGTCAGGACGCCAGAGAGAGCCAGAAGACCTGCCGAACCGTTGCCCGCCGCAATGACGATCACGTCTGCAAACAGTGAGCCGCGGCTGGTTGCGATCCCTGCCACGCGAGAACCGTTACCTTCCAGCACCAAGCCGTCGACGCGCAGGTTTCTGTCGACAATGATGCCGCTTGCCGTCAACAGCCTGTGGACGATCTGATAGCCGATCGCATGCCCTTCGCCGCGGACCTCGACAGCCATGGTCGCCGCCGGCGAAAGGGCAGGCAAGGCAGAGCGCAAACCGGAAGCCGACAGTGTTTCAACCTCGACACCGACACTTGCCAGAGCAATTGAATGCGCTTCAAGCACGCTGCTCTCCTCGTCGGAGGATGCAATAATGAAGGTCGAGCGCCTCTTGAAGGCGCCGGCGAAAACTCCGTCTTCCGCCAGTTCGGCATAGAGCCGGACACCCTTGAGCGCCGCAGCCATCATCGGGCCGGGCTTCTTGCTTGCAACAGAAACGGCGCCGTCGGCAGCCCCCGTTGCCTCCGCTGCCGGAGCTGCGGCATCAACGAGGCGCACGGCGATGCCGCGTTTGGCAAAGTAATATGCGGTTGCTGCTCCGACGATGCCGGAACCGACGACTATGGCACTGGACGGTGAACGCGATTGCATGGTTTAGAGCCGGCCTGATTGGTTGTTGGCCAATACTGACGGCGGCGAGGTACAAGCGTCGATACAAGATGATGGGCTTGCTTGTTCACGAAATTTGTATCCGCTAGAAAGTTCTGACCCCTTAACAGGGACGAAGGGGGACCAGCGCCATGGCCAAAATCAGCCTCACACTCATCCAGACCTTCTATCAGGTGGCGCGCCACGGTTCGTTTTCCGCTGCGGCGCGCGATCTCAACCTAAGCTATCAGTCGGCCGCCAATCATGTCCGGCGCTTGGAGCAGATACTGCAGGGAAAGCTCATCGATTCCGAGCAAGGGGCAAAGCGCATCTCGCTTACCCCAAGGGGAAGGGCACTCTACAATCTCCTCCATCCCGAACTGGATATCATGCTGGAGCGGCTGACAAAGCTGATCGAGAACCAGCGTTCGTCGCTGCGTGTTGGCATGCCTCAGGCGATCTTCTTCTATCTGTTCCCTAGGGTTCTCTCCCGCTTTAGGGAAGCCTTCCCAGAAATAGAATTCGCGGTCTACGAGCGCGACACCGTGCTGGCTGAACTGGTCAAGAACGGCAGTCTGGATGTTTGTATTTCGGAGCGCTACTTCGGTGATCCCGTCGTTCCTCAGCGCCTACTGGGAAGCTACCGATTGAGCCTCGTCTATCCGCAAGCCTGGGGAGAGCCGCCCGACCAACAGGACATTCCTGCATGGTCTACAGGCCGATCGTTCATCACCTACGAGCCTGGCCAAACGTTGCGCAACCTGGCGGTCGATTTTCTGGGTCGTGACGGTGCCATCATCCAGCCGACCATCTCCACTTCAGGGAGTTCTAGCGTCAAGCGTTGTGTGGAGGAGGGGCTTGGCTTCTCCATCATTCCTTCCTGGTGTGTCGGCCCGGAAGACGCATCGATCCGCAGCACCAAGCTGAGCAATCTTCCAGAGGTTCGCGTCTATTTCGGAAATGCCGGCTTTCTGCAGAAACACCCTATGGTTCAGCAGCTCTTCGAGGACTGCCGCAGGGAGTTGGTCGGCCCGGTGCTCGACCCGCCGCGCAGCAGCGAACTCGTCCCGCCACCTCTGTGAAGTCGACATACAAAAAAGCCGATAAGTGGCTCGGACTCTCTAGCATTGTTCCCGGATAAATCGCGGCTAGGCTGACTTCGACCGGTCGGAATGGAAGTCCTGGAATGGGCTTTGGCGACAGGCAACAACGAGATTCTGGGGAACAAAGGAGAATCAATCATGAAGTTGCTCAACAAGATCTGTGGCGTGGCGACCATGGCGCTTTCGCTTCTCGCAGGGACCGCCGCGTCGGCTGGCACCATCGAGGACATTCGCTCCCGCGGGGTGCTTCGAATTCCCGCAATCCTCAACGAGACGCCTTATTTTACCAAGGATCCCCGCACCGGCGAGTGGCAGGGCTTCGTGATCGACATGGCAAATGACGTGGCCAAGACCCTAGACGTCAAGTTGGAGGTGGTGGAGTCCAGCTGGGCCAATGCCATCCTTGATGTTCAAAGTGGCAAGGTCGACATGGCTTTTGCCGTGACGGCAACGCCGGTTCGCGCCATGTCTGTCTCTTTTTCCGATCCGACCTACTACAACAGCTTCGTGCTCGTATCGGCGAAAGACGAGCTGACGGGCAAAACCTGGGGCGAACTGAACGATCCAAAGTTCACCTTCGCCGTCGACCTCGGCTCCGCTCAGGATCTCATCACCCAGCAATACCTTCCCAAAGCGAATATCCTTCGCTTCAAAACCCGTGACGAGGCAATTGTGGCCGTCACGACTGGCAAGGCCGACGGGCTGGTCAACACGATGCTAAATGGACTGGTGATTGCCAAGAAGGCGCCGACCATCGGCGTCGTCAAGGTTCCGACGCCCATTTTGTCGACGCCCTCGGTCGTTGCACTGAACTATGGTGCCGACGAAACCTTCAAGAGCTTTGTATCCGCGTGGGCGGAATACAATCGCCGCATTGGCAACAATCAAACATGGATCCTGAAGAGCCTCGAGACCTTCGGCATCACACTGGAGGACATGCCGGTTGGCTTTGGCTTCGGCGGCTGACAAGCCGGGTTGTGGGCGGCTGGCCTAATCGCTTGGATCTGTGATGAGTTCTAGGCCAGTACTGACGACAGAAACTCACGTGTCCGGTCTTGCTGGGGGGCGCCGAAGATCTCTTCGGGTGCCCCCTGTTCGCAAATACGCCCTTTGTCGAAGAAGCAGACACGATCGGATACCTCTCGAGCAAACCGCATCTCATGTGTGACGAGAAGCATTGTCAGATCATGTTCATGTGCCAAGCTGCGAATTACCGAAAGCACTTCGCCGACCAGCTGAGGGTCAAGGGCTGATGTCGGCTCGTCGAACAACAGGACCCGGGGCCGCATGGCCAGCGCACGTGCGATTGCGACGCGCTGTTGCTGCCCGCCCGAAAGCTGTACCGGGTAGTGGTCTTTCTTGTCTGCCAAACCGACCATATCGAGAAGCTCGATCGCACGTGCCTCCGCTTCCGCGCGCGACATGCCCAATACACGGAGTGGCGCTTCGACGACGTTTCGCAGCACAGTCATGTGCGGGAAGAGGTTGAAGCTCTGGAAGACCATGCCGACATGTTTTCGGATTTCGCGTAAGTGCTTTTCAGAGGCCTGAAAACGGCCTTTGCCTCCGTCTTCGTGGTACGACATGTCCGCAAGTGTCAGCTTGCCCTCCTGAAAGGGCTCCAATGTCATGAGGATGCGCAAGACAGTCGATTTTCCGGAGCCCGAAGGGCCGATCAGCGTGACCTTTTCGCCCTTGGCCACACTGAAATTAAATTGGTCAAGGACGGTCAGAATGCCGAAACGCTTCGTGACATCGGAAAACTCTATAAGGGGTTTGTTGATGGCATTGGTCATCGCATGGGGATCCCTGATTTTGGGAGAGCTTTTTGCAGGCGATGGAGGCCCGCAGAACAGATCAGTGTGAGAAGAAGGAAGATCACGCCGACCAGCGTCAGCGGCACCAGATATTCAAACGTGCGTTCGCCGATCATATTGGCAAGGCCCATCATCTCGAGAACGGTGACGACGGAAAGCACGGGTGTCTCCTTGATCATTGCAACCAGATAATTGCCCATCGCCGGGACGATACGAGGGATTGCCTGGGGAATGATGATGTCGCGGTATGTTTGCATGCCTGTGAGGTTCAGTGCTGTCGCAGCTTCCCACTGGCCACGTTGTACCGCCTCTATGCCGCCGCGATAGACTTCCGAGGTATAAGCCGCATATTGCAGTCCAAGCGCCAATGCGCCCGTGAGAAAGGCTGGCAGCACGATGCCGAACTCGGGCAGCACGTAGTAAAGGAAGAAGAGTTGCACCAAGAGAGGTGTATCTCGCAGGAACTCAACGACAAAGGCCGTCGTCCAGGAGATCGCCTTGACCTGGCTACGGCGCATCAGGGCGAAAATCAGCCCGAGAGTCAGCGCTATCGCGAAGCCAGCCGCTGCCGCCTTCAACGTCACGGTCAGACCAATCAGAATGATTGGCAGAATCGAGATCGTATAGGTGAGCCAGGTCGTAGTGTCCCATTCATAACCATACATCATGGAAATACGATCCTCACGATTGGCCTGGGCGCGGCAAGGCGTCGCCGCGTCGCAACAGGCGTTCGATGACCTTCATCGCCATCATCAGCATCAGTGACATCGCGAAATAGCAAACCAGTGTCACCGAGTAGACGCTGGTGCTGTCTAGGGTGAGATTGCGGATCGACTGTGCCGAGAAGGTCAGGTCAGCGATTGAGATCAGCGAGACCAGGGAAGAGAGTTTCAGAGTTTCAATCGCCAGATTGCCGAAGGCGGGCATCATCTCGACGACTGCCTGAGGCAGCGATATCCGGAACAAAGTCTGCAGCCGGCTGAAATTCAACGCGCGAGCGGCTTCCAGTTGCTGGGGAGACACTGACGACAGCGCGCCACGGACGATCTCCGCGCCATAGCCGCCAACATGGGCCGCGAGCACCAGGATCCCCGTCGTAATCGGGTCGAAACTGATCCCAACCAAGGGCAAGGCATAATAGAACCAGAAGAGCTGCACAAAGAGCGAGGTGCCACGAAACACTTCCGTGTAGCAGAGCGCGATCGTCGACAGGATGGCGCCCCCCTCGACGCGCAGGATGCCGAAGAAGAAGGCGAGCGCCGCTCCAACTGCGATCGCTGCAAGTGTGATCGTCATTGTGACGACCGCGCCTTTCCAGAGCATTGGAAGATAGGTTGTCCAGTCCATCCGGATCTCTCCCGGTTGCGAGTTGAATGGCGCCCGGCGGAACCGGGCGCCTTTGAACCGTTACTTCCCGGCGCAGAGATCAGCCACGTTCTTTTCCGCGGCCGCGGCGATGCTCGCTTCGGAGACTCCGTATTTCGCCAGGATGGCCTTGTATTCGTCCGTCTTGCGGAATTCTACGAGAGCGGCATTGAAGGCGTCGCGCAATTCCTTGTCTTCCGGACGGAATGCAAAGCCACCATAGTTGCGGACTGGCGCATCATTGACGATAGGGTCCTCGAAAGGCGCGACCTGCTCGACATTGGCCTGGTCCCTGGCAAGCTCCGACACAGTCAGTTCCGTGGCCGCATAGGCATCCACGCGGTTCTCAACCGTCGGGATCGCATCGGCATTGGCGGGGATGAAGACGATCTGATCATCCTTGACCCCCACAGCACGAAGGAAGTCAACATTGTTCGCGCCCGATACGACGGCGACCTTCAGCGACGGATCTTTGGCGATGTCGGCATAGGTCGTCAGTCCCTTGGGGTTGCCCTTCTTCACCAGTAGGCCCTCGCCATAGGAGGAGTTCGGTTCGGTGAAGGAAACTTGCTTGCAGCGCTCCGGCGAGATGTTCTGTTCGGCTGCAGCAAAGTCGAAACGGCCGGCCTTCAATCCCGGGATGAGCGTGCCGAAGGGGGTGACCGTCCAGTTGACCTCTTCAATCCCGATGGTCTTCAAGACGGCGTTGGCGACGTCGGGTCCGATACCGGCGGACGTGCCGTCGGGCTGCATGTAGGAGTAAGGCACTTCGTTGGCAGTCGCCGCACGGATGTAGCCCTGTTCCTTGACCTCTTCGAGGGTCAGCGCTCCGGCGGTTGTGATCGAAGTTATCAGGGCGATGGCGGAAAGCCCGGTGATCTTTGTGAAATACATTTGAATTCTCCTCTGGTTCGTTGTTTTAGCGCGTCCGTTTCGGATCTTGTGCCGGTTTACCGGCAAGGTTCTCCCGTCACCGTGGCGATGACGGAAAGGCAGTCGCCGGCCTTGATCAGGCCGGGCACATGACGTGCCGCAAGCACGCCATCCATGGCGGCTCGATAGTCGATCGGTTGAAGGCCGGTCTTGCCCACGGGGTAAACCCGGGCAATGGTTTCGCCAGCTTTGACCTCTTCGCCGAGGTCACGCACAAAGGCGACGAGGCCGTCATCCTCGGCAAAGGTGAAGCAGTCGCTCGACGGCATGTCCAACCACTGGGTCGGTCGAAGGTCTGGATCCCCGGGCAGTATTCCCGCATGGCGCAGCAGGTTGAGACTGCCCGTGCGGGCGATCTTGATGGATGCGGCACTTGCCGTGCCGGCGCCACCCAGTTCGGTGGTCACAAAGACCTTGCCCATGTCTTCGACGGTGGTGTCGAGCATCCCGACCGCATCGATCTCCAGCATCTTCATCGAGTAAGGTGCGGCAAAGGCTGCAACGGCGTCAAAGCAACGCGCTTCCTGGGTCTTATCGGACAGTTCATGCGCTGCGGCATATGGCAGGAAGTCGAGCGTTTTGCCGCCAGAATGGAAATCCAGCACGAAGTCCGCAAGGGGTATCAGATAGCGGGTCACATAGTCGGCGATCTTCTCCGTCACGGACCCGTCGGGACGACCCGGAAAGCTCCGGTTGAGATTTCCGCGATCGATCGGCGAAGTGCGTGTGCCGGCACGGAACGCAGGATAGTTGAGCGCAGGAACAATGATGACTCGGCCGTTCACCTGAGACGGATCAAGCGTTTGGGCCAGTTCGAAGAGGGCAGCTGGTCCCTCATATTCATCGCCGTGATTGGCTCCGGTGAGAAGGGCGGTCGGCCCTTCTCCATTGGCGATGACACAGACCGGGATCATGACCGAACCCCAGGCACTGTCGTCACGGCTATAGGGCAGCCGCAGATGACCGTGCTGAACGCCCTTCGCGTTGAAATCGACGGAGGGCGTGATCGGAGACGGGCGGGGTAGGGCGGTCAGCATCGTGTCAGCCCTTCACGAACAACTGGCGGGGAACGTTCGAAAGGCATTCGACACCCGTTTCGGTGATCGCGATGCTTTCCGTGATTTCAAGACCCATATCCTCGAGCCACAGGCCGGTCATGAAATGGAAGGTCATGCCAGGCTTGAGTTCTGTGCGATCGCCGGGGCGCAGGCTCATCGTGCGCTCGCCCCAGTCCGGCGGATAGGAAAGTCCGATGGGATAGCCGGTGCGGTTGTCCTTGATGATCCCGTATTTCTTCAGCACGGCGAAGAAGGCGTTGGCGATGTCTTCGCAGGTATTGCCGGGTCTGGCGGCGGCAAGTCCCGCTTCCATGCCTTCCAGCGTCGCTTTCTCGGCATCGAGAAACGCCTGTGTCGGCTTGCCCAGGAAGACTGTACGGGACAGTGGGCAATGGTAGCGTTTGTAGGCGCCGGCGATTTCGAAGAAGGTCCCTTCGCCCAGGCGCATGGGTTTGTCGTCCCACGTCAGATGGGGCGCGGAGGCGTCGGCACCTGAAGGCAGGAGCGGAACGATGGCAGGGTAGTCTCCGCCGAATTCGGATGTTCCGCGAATGCCGGCATCATAGATCTCGGCTACCAGGTCGCATTTACGCATGCCGGGCTCGATGACGTCGACAATCCTCTTGTGCATCAGTTCGACGATCTTGCCGGCCCTGCGCATGTAGTCGAGCTCAGTTGCGCTCTTGATGGAGCGCTGCCAGTTGACGAGGCCGGCTGCGTCCTTGAAGCGGGCATTCGGCAGGTGTTTCTGCAGTGACGCGAAAGCTGCCGCCGAGAAGTAGTAGTTGTCCATCTCGACGCCGACTGTGAGGCTCGACCATTTGCGCTCCTCGATGATCTGCGAAAGGAGATCCATCGGGTGGCGCTCGGTCGACTGCACGTAGTGATCCGGATAGCCGATGATGTTTGCGTGATCGAGATAGGCGGTCCGCTTTGCGCCATTCGCGTCCTGTTTGCGGCCGTACCAGATCGGCTCACCACTTGGCGGAACGAGCACGCACTGGTGAACATAGAAGGACCAGCCGTCATATCCCGTCAGCCAATGCATGTTCGAAGGATCCGTGACGATCAGCAGATCGATCCCTTGTGCCTCCATGGCATGGCGGGTTTTCGACAGGCGCTCGGCATACTCCTCGCGCGAAAAGTTCAGCATCACGCTCACGTAGCGTCTCCCTTGGCTGTTTTGTTGTCGATTGTCTGTCCGTACCCAGCATCCCGCGCCCGGCTGACGGCCAGGTTGGCGATGGCGGTGTCTTGAACACCCGTCCCGGTCAGGTCTGCAAAGGTGATTTCGTCGTTGCTTGTTCTGCCTGGCGCCTGTCCAGCGATGACCGCACCGAGTTCATCGAAGTGCTGGTCTGCGCGGACCAGACCGGCCTCGATCGCATGATGCAACTCGCCGAGAAGGCGCGTCTGGCTGATGCGGTCGGCGACATACCTCACCTTGGCAAAGGCGGCAGGATCGATCTCGTTCTTGTGCTCCGCATCGGATCCCATTGCCGTCAGATGTTGGCCGGGTTGCAACCAGTCGGCCATCAGAACGGGCCTTTCGGCCGGTGTCGTCGTGACGATGATATCTGCGTTTCTCATGGCTTCCCGCGGCTCGGCCACTGCCGAGACCTCGATGCCATATTCCCCGGTCAGTTCAGCTGCCAGTTTGTGTGCCTTGGCGTTATCCCGTGCCCAGATGCGCGCGGATTGCACCGGGCGAACCAGCATCAGGGCCCGAAGCTGCAGGCGCGCCTGCATGCCGGCACCGAAAATTGCGGCGACCGTGGAGCCGCTGCGCGACAGGTGGCGCGCGGCAACCGCGCCTGCCGCCGCTGTGCGCACATCGGTGAGGTAACCATTGTCGAGCAGAAGTGCTTCCACCAATCCCGTCTTGGCACTGAGGAGGATCATCAGCCCATTCAGGCTCGGAAGCCCGAGTTTCGGATTGTCGAAGAAACCGGGGCTGACCTTGATCGCGAAACCATCAAAGCCTGGCACATAGGCCGCCTTGACGTCGACTTCGCCGCGAAATTCGGGAATATCGAGCCGCAGGATCGGCGGCATGGCCACTGCTTTGGTGGCCAGTGCTGCAAATGCGCGCTCGACGCATTCGACGGCTGAGATGTCCAGCTGAACGACGGAGCGCAGATCACTTTCGGTCAGGATGCTGATGCGGCTCATACCTCGGCTCCCTCCAGAATTCTCTGGTGAAGCTTCGTATCGATGTTCGCGCCCGACACGATGATCGCGGCGGGACCTGACAACTCGATTTTTCTTGCCAGGATGGCCGCGATGCCGACGGCTCCAGCGCCTTCAAGCGTCAGGCCCTCCTGGTGCCAGGCATGGCGGACGCCTTCGGCAATTTCAGTTTCAGTCAGAAGGACGATGTCGTCGAGCAGTTGGCTGCACAGGGCAAAGGTGACCCGGTTCTTGAGGCCAATCCCACCGCCCAGGGAGTCGGCGAGCGTTTGCTCTTCATCGACAGCCACGGGCCGCCCGGCTGCGATCGAGGCCTTCATGGCGGCGCCGCGCTCCATGGAAATGCCGATGACGCGTGCCTTGGGAGCCATGGCCTTGATCACGACGGCGATGCCGCCGGCCAGTCCTCCACCCGACAGGGGAACCAGGACGGTGGCCAGATCCGGGACTTGTTCCAGGAGTTCGAGGCCGATCGTGCCTTGGCCTGCCGCAACGTCAATGTCGTCGAAAGGTGGGATGGAGGTCAGGCCTTTTTCTTCGACCAGGCGTTCGACCTCTTCCTGAGCCTCGTCCTGTGAGACGCCGACGATCCTGACCTCCGCGCCGAGGGCGCGGATTGCGTCGACCTTGTTGGCCGGCACGAGCGAAGACATGCAGATGGTTGCCGGCGCGCCAAGCTCGCTCGCGGCATATGCGACCGCACGCCCGTGGTTGCCGGTGGATGCCGTAACGAGGCCCCGTTGGCGAGCCGTGTCGTTGAGAGCAAGAATGGCATTCATGGCGCCGCGCAGCTTGAAAGCGCCGATAGGTTGACGGGTTTCAAGCTTTAGATGCACCGGTTGGCCGGTAAGGTCGGACAGGGATCGGGAGCGAACAAGAGGCGTGCGGATGACGCGACCGTCTATCCGCTCCGACGCCCGTCTGACGTCTCCCAGGGTGACTGGCAGGGTCACTGCCAGGGGCTCCGTCTCAGTCCGTGGGTAGAGGTTCGCGCTCTTCATGATTGTCATGTTGAGAGCGAAACAAAATCATGTCAATTACTATATTGTAATGATTCAATGATTGGTGCAGGCCGTCTCAGCCTATCGATCCGATGTCGTAGACCGGCGGCAACTGCTCGAACGTCTGGCGCACTGTGGTCAGGGCTTTGACAAGTGCGGGTTCGTCCAGGCGTCCGCCCAGACAGATGCGAATTCCGCCCCCATGGCCTGGGCCCGCTATGAATGGCTCGGATGGAGTGACGGCGACTTTCTGATTGGCGAGCGCGCGGACGAGGCTCTCCTCCGTCCAGTGCGGAGGAACCCTCAGCCATGCGCATAGAGAAAGCGGGTGGCTCGAGGAAATATGATTTTCGAGAACGTCCACCGCCAATTGCTGGCGCTTGCGTGCTTCCTCCCGCTGGATGGCCACCAACTTGCGCGCCGTCCCGTTCTCGACCCAGCGCGTGGCTATCTCGCCTGCGAGATAGGTGCCGCTCCAACTCGTTACACGAAGGATGGAGGCGGCCCTGATGGAATAGGAACGCGGCACGACAAGATAGCCGACGCGAAGCCCGGTCAGCACAGCCTTCGTAAAGCTGGTGACAAAGAAACCCAGGTCGGGAACCATATCGCAGATCGACGGCAGGTCGTCCGCGATCATTGGCCGGTATACTTCGTCTTCCACGACAAAGATCCCGTATTGCTCGGCGATCGCTGCGATCTCGCGTCGCCTTTGGGCACCCGCCACATGACTTGTCGGATTATTCAGTGTCGGGATGAGCACCAGTGCACGCACGCCACCGCCAGCACATGCAGCGGTCAGCGCCTCAGGCAGGATCCCTTCTTCGTCCGTTGGCAAGCCCTTCAGGGTAAAGCCGAGCACGTTCGAGAGGCCGATGATGCCATGATCGGTCAAATTCTCGCACAGGATAACGTCACCAGGCCGAACGATGCAGCTGAGCGCAAGAAAGATGCCATGGGCCGCCCCATTCGTAATGAGAATTCGCTCCGCGGAGGCGTCAACGTTCAGGCTTCGCAACCAGTCACGCGCCGTTTCCCGGTGGCGCTCGAGGCCGGCAATCGGGCGGCAAGGCCGCATGAAGCTCGAATTATCATCCTCAGAGAGCTCGCGAAGGATATCGCGGGACGCGCTCTCGTGCATGTCGAGATAGACGCCTCGTATGATGGAGAGGTCAAGCACCTCATTGGTGCTGTGATCCAGCATCATGCGGCCAGCTCGATCTGTCACGCGCGCCTTGACGAATGTGCCACGCCCGATTTCGCCGCTTAAATATCCGAGGCGTTCTGCCTCTTTGTATGACAGGCTGACGGTCTGGACCGAGAGGCCAAGATCGCGTGCCAGGTCCCGATGCGTCGGCATTCGGTCCATGGGCTTGAGGATGCCCGAGTCGATATCCGCAATGATCCTTTCGGTCAGCGCCGCGTGCTTCGTCTCACCCTTTTGCTTCGCGAGTTGCGGGCGCCACGCCACTGGCTTGGCGACGGGCACGAGTTCACGGACAAACGGATTGGATTGATGGCGCATGAAATTGTCTCGCAAGAGCGGCGTAAATTTCATGACATTATGCACGTAACGCCTCAAAAAATGAAGCGATAAGCAATCCGAGGCGCAACCGCCTCAGATTATTCCGAACTTTGAGCCGCAAGGGTCTCCCGCAAAGCAGGGGGGAAGGCCTTCCGCTCCAGTGTGTCAGATCTTTTCGCCGGCCTGCACCAGATCGTCCATGACGGAACGCACGGCGGATTCAGCGATGGCGACGATTTCGTCGATCTCTTCCCTTGTCGTCACGAGGGGAGGGGCGAAGCCCAGGATGTCGCCATGCGGCATGGCCCGAGCAATCAGTCCCCGGCTTCTGGCAGCTTTCGACACCCGCGCGCCCACCGACAGCGACGGTGAAAACCGCGTTTTCCTTTCACGGTCGGCGACGAACTCGATCGCGCCCATCAGCCCGACGCCGCGAACCTCGCCGACGATGGGGAGTTGCGCGAATTTTTCCTTCAATTGCGCCTGGAAATAGGCGCCGACGTTGCGAGCATTGCCCGGGAGATCTTCCTTCTCGACAATGTCGAGGACCGCGTTTGCCGCTGCTGCACCGATCGGATGGCCTGAATAAGTATAGCCATGTGAAAAGGCGCCGACGCGATCGGCGCCTTCTTCCATGACCTTGTAGACCTTCTCGCCGACGATTGCGCCGGAGAGAGGGAAGTAGGCCGATGTCAGGCCCTTGGCGACGGTGATGAGGTCCGGTTCGATGCCATAGTGCTCCGATCCGAACATCGAACCGGTTCGGCCAAAGCCGGTGATGACCTCGTCCGCAATCAGGAGAACGTCGTATTTCGTGAGTACCTTCTGGATTTCCTCCCAATAGCCCTGAGGCGGCGGTGTGATGCCCCCGGTTCCCAGCACAGGCTCGGCGATAAAGGCGCCGATCGTGTCGGGATCTTCGCGCAGAATGAGCGCCTCAAGTTCGGCCGCCCGACGCTTGGAGAATTCAAGCTCTGTTTCTCCGGCTTCGGCGCCCCAGTAGTGGTGGGGCGCGCCCGTATGGAGGATGCCTGCTCGTGGCAGGTCCATATGGTCGTGATAGAAGCTCATCCCGGTCATGGAGCCGGACACCGCGCTGCAGCCATGATAGCCACGCTCTCTGGAGATGATCTTCTTCTTCTTCGGCTTGCCGCGAAGGTTGCTGTAGTACCAGACGAGCTTGGCCTGCGTCTCGTTCGCGTCTGAGCCCGACATGCCGTAGAACACCTTGCTCATCTTGCCGGGTGCCATCTTGACCAGGCGGTCGGAGAGGATGGCAAGTTCATCTGTCGTGTGGGCGGCATAGGAATGGTAATAGGCCAGGCGATAGGCTTGCCGCGAGATGGCTTCGGCGACCTCGGTCCGGCCATATCCGACATTGACGCAATAAAGGCCCGCAAAGCCGTCGATCAGCTGGTTTCCATGGGCATCCTGAATGCGGATGCCCTTGCCCGTTTCGACGATCGTTGGATCGCCTATCTTACCGCTGGCAAAATCATGCAACTGCGTGAACGGGTGGAGGACAGAATTGCGGTCCATCTCGGCGATTTGATTGAGATTGGCATTCATGGTTCAGATCCTTTCAAGCAGCGAGATTTCCAAAGCAGACATATTTCGCCTCGAGATATTCGAGGAGACCATGGCGCGAGCCTTCGCGACCGAGGCCGGATTGTTTCCAGCCGCCAAAAGGGATGGGGGCGCCTGTGAACTTCGGTGTGTTGACGGCGACCATTCCATATTCGAGCCTCTCCGTCAGTCGCATCGCGCGGGCAAGATCGCGGGTGTAAACATAGGCGGCCAGACCCATTTCAGTGTCATTGGCCCGGCGGAGCACTTCGTTTTCGTCGTCGAAAGGCATGATCGCGGCGATTGGGCCGAAGGTCTCCTCTCTTGCGATCAGCATGTCGTCGGTAACGTCGGCCAATACGGTCGGCATGACGAAGCTGCCACCCAGCGGACTGTCCTGTCCTCCACAGACAAGACGCGCACCGGCGGACAAGGCCTGAGAGACTTGCTTTCGGCATTTCTCCGCGACAGAGGCACGTGTCATTGGTCCGATGTCGACGCCAGGCTCAAGTCCGTGGCCGACCTTGAGTTCTGAGGTTGCCTTGGCAAAGGCACCCACGAAACGATGGTAGATGCCGCGTTGGACATAGATCCGGTTTGCCGCCAGGCAATCCTGTCCCGACGTCGCGAACTTGGCGCCGATGCACCCCTTCACCGCGTGGCTGAGATCCATGTCGTCAAAGAGGATGAAGGGTGCATGGCCTCCGAGTTCGAGCGAAGCCTTCTTGATTGTTGCGGCGGACTGGGTAAGCAAAATTCGCCCCACCTCCGTCGAACCGGTAAAGGAGAAGGCCCGGACTTCGGTATGCTCGAGCAGTCGGCTCGACAGAGGGGCTGCCTCGCCCGTCAGCACCTGGAAGACGCCGGCGGGCATGCCGGCTTGCTGGGCAAGTTTTGCCAGCGCAAGCGCGGAAAGAGGTGTTTCAGGCGCGGGTTTAACGATCATGGCGCAGCCGGCGGCAAGTGCTGCGCCGGCCTTGCGGGTGATCATGGCGGCGGGAAAATTCCATGGCGTGATGGCAACGGTCACCCCCACAGGCTGCATCTGGACCGAGATACGGCCACCTGGAAGATGACTTGGGAGCGTTTCGCCATAAGCGCGTTCGCCTTCGGCGGCGAACCAGTCGAGAAAGTTTGCCGCATAGGAAACCTCACCCTCCGACTCAGCCAGCGGTTTTCCCTGTTCCGCGGTCATGATGACGGAGAGGTCTCGTGCATTGTCGCGCATCAGTTTTGCCCAGGCGCGCAGAATTTGGCCCCGTTCGATCGGTAGCATGTCACGCCAAATCAGAAACGCCCGGCTGGCAGCCTCAACGGCCTTATCCGCGTCCTCTGGTGAACAGGCGGCGACATCTGCGAGGTGCTCATGGGTTGCCGGATCGGTGACGGGCAATGTTTCGGCGCGCTCAACCCAGGCGCCGTCGAGAAAGGCGCGGTGCTCGAGTAGCCCAGATTGCTTGAGCGATTTAAGCGCAGTGATGGCGATAGCTTTCATGCGTCTCTCCTGTGCCGGTGTGCCAGAAGATTATCCGTGGCGCTTGATCGTTTGACTGCGTTGTGATGACCCTATATGCAGGATGAAGACTTATTCTCCCCATAGTGCGCAGGATTTCTGCATGACCTCGCTGGATCGAGCGGATAGAGCGCTCTTGGACGCAGTTCAGAAGAACAACCGCCTGACGTCTGAGGAACTGGCGCGCCTCGTCCATCTTTCGCCGACTGCTTGTCAGCGACGTCTCAAGCGCTTGCGGGAGGAGGGGGTAATCGAGGCGGATGTCTCCATCGTGTCCCCCAAAGCCGTTGGGCGCGGGATAACAATGATTGTTCTGGTGTCGCTCGAACGCGAACGCGCAGATATCGTCGATCGGTTCAAGGCCGCCATCCGCGGCACAAAGGAAGTGATGATCGGCTATTATGTCACTGGTGATGCCGACTTCATTCTCGTGATCACCGCAAAGGATATGGAAGACTACGAAGCATTTACACGGCGTTTCTTTTACGAGAACCACGACATCAAAGGATTCAAGACGATGGTCGTGATGGATCGGGTCAAGGCAGGTTTCGCCTTTCCGATTGGCGACTGATTGTCCCGCGGCGGGCGCGGGGCGTCTTGCTTGTTAACCGGTAGGACAACGCCTGTAGGGCGGGGATGTACTGGTCGTCTGTTTTTGCAGCTTGACGATGAAAGGCAGCTGACGATGTCATCAACGCCAATCGATCCGCCGAATATCGGGGAAATTTTAAGGGTCGTTCACGCTGCCAGGAACGTAGCTTCAAAGCGGTCGGTCTGCTCCGAAAGGTGACTAGGTTGCCCGCCACCCCTTATCATGTGACACCGGAGGCCGCGGCCGACTGGAGCGGATATTGCGGCTCGGCAGATCCGATGAAGTGCGTCCCAGCACTTTTGACCTGAACACCGCCGACGTCGTTGGCGAGCGGTATCAGCCTTATCCAGAACGCCGTTGATCGCGCCTATCTTGAGGAGCTCACGCGCTCATGGTTCTTCGCTGAAGGTCGGGTCTTCTTTCACGTCCAGCGGACCTTTGCCCCAACCGTCGAGAAGCCACGCAATATTGACCCGGAGGATGCGTGCCAGCATGTCGAGACGGTTGGCGCGGGGTTCGGAGCGGTCATTTTCCCAATTGGTCCACGTTGCGGTCGTCACGCCAATAAGGCTGGAAATCTGCTCAACCGTCATTCCTGTCGCGTCACGTGCCAGCGAAATTCGTCCGCCGATCGTGTCGTCGCCCAGCCCGGCGGGTGCAGCGGGCATTAGAATGTCTTCAGAATGGTCATGCATGAAAGGTCCGTCCTGCTCAGAATGAGTGCACCGCGGGGCTGGCGCCCCACGGTGCTGGAATCGGTGCCAAAGCGCTGGCGTTAGCCTTTGTCCTTGCCGAGCCAAGTCTTGACCTGATCGGGATGGTCCGCGATGTACTTCTCGACGGCCTTTTCGTAAGAGGTCTCCTGGGCGTTGAACATTGCGGCCTCGAGATCGCCAATCGGCAACTTCATGCGCGAAAGGAAGCCAGCGACCTCTGGATTGTCTTCCTCGAAACCCTTACGGGCGAGGACATCAACATGCTCAGCATCGCCAAGCGCGCCCTTCGGGTCGGCGATGTAGCGCAGATCGTATTTGCCGAACATCCAGTGCGGGCTCCAGGAGGTCGCAACGAACCATTCTTCCCTGCGGATCGCCCGGTCGACCGTCGTCAGCATGCCGGCCTCGCTGGAAATCTGAAGCTTGTAGCCCTCAAGGCCGTAGTCGGTGACGGCCTTTTCCGACAGGCGTGTCAGACCGGCGCCGGGATCGATGCCCTCGACACGGCCATTGAGCTTTTCCTTCACGTCATCTTTCTTGAGGTCTTCAATCGAGGCGATCGCATCCTCGGGCACGTATGCGGGGACGACCCAGCCAAGCTTCGCGCCGTCATAGACTGTGCCGAGCGTCGTCACGTTGTCCTTCACCTTGGCGAAGTAGTCTGCATGGGTTGCAGGCAGCCAGGCCATCAACATGGCATCGAGATCGCCGCGGCTTACACCTTGGTAGAGGGGAGCCACATCGGTCTGTACCAGCTCGACCTCGTGGCCGAGTTCGTCGGTGATCAGCTTTGCAGCAAGCTTTGTGACGAATTCGGCATCGGACCAGGCAGCCCAGCCGATCTTCACCGGCGCCTTCTCTTCAGCGAATGCCGAGCCGAATGCGGCGGTGGTCAGGCCAGCGGCTAGGCTGAATGTAACGAGTGTCTTGAACATATCTGCTCCTTGGAAGGTTCTCATTCGGCTGCGCGAACGCAGCCATTTTTCAACGCAATACGGCCGTCCTCAGGCCGTGGCCGGTGAGGTTGCCTGCGGTTGCGCTGCTCGACGGAAAAGGATGCGCCAGATTCCGGCGCGCTCCTTTCCGAGGCTCTGCGTGATCCGGTCTAGGATCACGGCGAGGATCACGACGGCGATGCCGCCTTCGAACCCGGTGCCGACATCCAGGCGCTGTATGCCTGTGAGTACTGTATTGCCGAGGCCTCCGGCGCCGATCATGGAGGCGATGACCACCATGGACAGCGATAGCATGATCGTCTGATTGATGCCGGCCATGATGGAGGGCATTGCGTTCGGCAGCTGTACCTTGAACAGAAGCTGCGAGGACGTGCAGCCGAAGGCATTGCCGGCTTCTACGAATTCGACATGCACCTGGCGGATACCCAGATTGGTGAGACGTACCACGGGCGGCATGGAGAAAATGACGGTTGCGATGGTTCCTGGAACAGCGCCGAGGCCGAAGAACATGGCGGCCGGGATCAGGTAGACGAAGGCCGGCATGGTCTGCATGAGATCGAGCACGGGGCGAACCACCGCCGCGGCCCGGTCGCTGCGCGCCATTGCAATGCCGAGCGGCAGGCCGATCGCCATGGCAATCAGCGTCGAGGCGATCACCAGCGAAAGCGACTCCATCATCGCCTCCCAAAGGCCCATATGACCGACCAGCCAGAGCGAAAGGCCCGTGAACACCGCAAAGCCGAAACCGACGCGCCAGAGCGACAACACCGCGAATATCGCAATCCCGACGGCTAGTGGCGTCGCGAGAAACAGGTTCTGGATGGTGTCCGTCACAAAGCCGATCATCAGTGCAATGGTGTCGAGCAGCGGACTGAAATTGTCGAGGATGTAGTTGACGACGTCGTCGACGCCGTCTCCGATATCGAAAGTCATGGTATAGTCTCCGGTCTTGCGATCAGGCAGTGCGGTCGAGTGTTTCGAGAAGCACAGACTTGCTGATTGAGCCGAGATAGCGGTTGCCATCATCGACGACCGGGACCGGCCAGGTGCTGGAGGCGACCTTGCCTAGCACGTTGGACAAGCTTTCGGTCGCCGGGATTGGTTCGATGTCCGGCAGGAACGCCCGCTTGTATGGGTCAATTGGGCCCTTGCCGGCGCTAGCGATCAGCGATGCGCGGCTGACCATGCCGTGATAGGTCTTGTCGCGACCGAGAATGATCGCGACCTCACGGTCGAAGTGCTCCATGCGTTCAAGTGCGGCTGCAGCGGACATGCCCTGGCGCTCAATGATCGTCACCTGTGTCTTGCGCGCGACGTCACCGGCCCGAAAAACCTGTGAAACGTCGACATTGCGGAAGAAGGACCGGACATAGTCATTTGCCGGCTTGAGCACGATTTCGTCGGGCGTGCCAACCTGGACGACTTCACCGTTCTGCATGATGCAGATGCGGTCGCCAATGCGCATGGCTTCGTCCAGATCATGGCTGACGAAGACGATGGTTCGGCTGTGCTCGGCTTGGAGACGCACCAGTTCGTCCTGCATCTCGGTGCGGATGAGCGGGTCGAGCGCGGAAAAGGCCTCGTCCATCAACAAAATGTCGGGCTCGGCGGTAAGTGCGCGAGCAAGTCCGACGCGTTGTTTCATACCACCGGAAAGCTGGTCGGTCCGACTTTCGTCATGGCCTTCGAGTCCGACGGCCTTCAAGGCTGCACGCGCGCGCTGGTTTCGGTCGGCCTCGTTTACACCTGCGACTTCCAGACCGAAAGCGGCGTTGTCGAGAACGGTGCGATTGGGCAGCAAGGCAAAGGATTGGAAGACCATGCTGATCCGATGGCGCCGCAGCTCGATCAGTTCACTACGCGAAAGCCGTGTCACGTCGCGGCCGTCGATCTCGATGGTCCCCGAGGTCGGCTCGATCAAACGGTTGATGAGGCGCAGCATGGTGGATTTGCCTGACCCTGACAGGCCCATGATGACGAAGATTTCACCGGCGCGAATATCGAAACTGGCATCGTTGACGCCGATCATGCATCCGGTTGAGGCGTGGATTTCCTTCTTGGTCTTGCCTGCATGCAGAAGGTTGAGAGCCTTTTCCGGCCGCTCACCAAAAACCTTGAAGATGTTCCTGATGCTGATCTTGACCGGACGTTCGTGGTCCGCAAGGTCGTGCTCAGTTGCAAAATTCATATTGTGTCGGGCCCGGCTCCGTAAGCGGGGCACTCTCCTTTATAGAAAATATGGCGGTTGTAGCGATCGATGAGGCGAGACCCTTTAGATGATGTGTCGCAAACGAGCCTCTGTCGCAATAAGAACACGAGTTAGTACAGTTAGACGATATTGTCCAGCCTTGGGGAAGGAAATCCTACTTTTTCGATATATTCCGGAATAAATTGAAACAATTTGGCGTGCGTCAGTACGACGCCGTCTATGATCGGGCCTCCGATTTGGGTGCGACAGGAACTGATGGGTTTCTTCAGCTTGGTGTAGCTGCTTTTCATGGCCATTGGTGATTTCCGGTAGGGTCGGATTGGTTGTGGGGGAACTCATCGATGATCGACGATGGAACAAACCTGCACTCACTTGTTGAGGAGGGGCTGAACGGTGGCGCGGATCTTCTCGGCGGATGTCCCTACACGGACAGCGATCCTGCCGCGCATATGGAGCGTCTGTTTGAAATGGCAGTAAGCCATGACGTCGATCTCGATTTCCACCTTGATTTCGACCTCGATCCGAGCTGGACCCATATGCCTGACATCTGTCGCTTGACGGAAGCCAGTGGGTGGCAGGGGCGGGTGGCGATCGGCCATGTCACCAAACTGGCCGCAATGGAGGAGGCGGCATTCGATCGTCACGTTTCGCAGTTGCTGGCCGCCGGGGTTGCGGTTACGGCCCTTCCGTCGACTGATCTCTATCTCAATGGGCGCGACAAGGGGTTTCGTGCGCCGCCGGGCGTGGCGCCCGTGCATGTCTTGGCTGAGTGCGGCATGACGACGTCTATTGCGACGAATAACGTCATGAATCCCTTCACGCCTTATGGCGATTGCTCCTTGCTGCGCATGGCCAATCTCTACGCAAATCTGATGCACATTGGACCCGAAGGCTTCTCCCGGTGCCTTGATCTGATCACCCGAGATGCTGCCCGGCTGATGCGGATCGACGCCTACGGGCTTGCGCCTGCCGATCTTGCAGATCTGATCATTCTCGATGCGACAGATGAAGACGAGGCTTTCGGCAGCATTGCTCCCGTCTTGATGGGTTTCAAGAAAGGCAGGAAAACCTTCGAACGACGTGCAGAAATTCTGGCTCGGTGAAAGGTGATCCGACAGCCTGAAACTGTTGCTGCACACGCAGCAAGATCCGTTGGCCGGACGGTCGATCTTAGTGTCGAGCGCAAGCTTGGTCGGCCTCCGACTTGGACGTCGAAGATCGACATCCCCACAATTTCTTCCGACGCCAAGCAGTGGCGGGTGAGGTGTGAAGACGCTGGCCAGACCTGATGGCAGATGTCAGTCCCCTTGACCTTGACAGGTCAAGCCGCCTGCAATACCGATGATTAATCGTTTAATCATCGCGAGATCACGGCAAGTGGCAGGCCAACGATCAGGTGCAAATCTCGGCAACATCGCGAAAGCGCTTGGCGTTTCTGTCGCCACCGTATCCAATGCACTCACGGGCAAGGGGCGCGTGTCGGCGGAATTGATCGAGAGTGTCAGGGCCAAGGCTGCCGAGTTGGGCTATACGCCGAGCCATATTGGGCGGGCTTTGCGTACCGGGCGCAGCGGCGTTTTGGGGCTTGTTCTGCCCGACATTGCCAACCCGCTGTTCCCGCAGATTGCCCAGGCGATCGAATTTGCCGCGAGCAGTGCGGGCTACGGTGTGCTGATCGCGGATTCCCGCGGTAGCGTCTCGATGCAGACAGAGGCGATCAATCGCCTCATCGAGCGCGGCGTCGACGGAATCGTCATTGTACCTCGGCTTGGGACCCGGATTGCCGATATCGGCTGCCCTGCCGCTGTCATCGACAGCCCCTCGACCCCCGGCAATACAGTTTCCGCCGACCATTGGCAGGGCGGGCAGGCTGTGGCCGAGCATCTTGTATCGCTGGGACATCGCAAGCTTCTGCTGATCGGAAACAACCCTGCGTCCAATGTACAGGGCGACCGTATCGGGGGGATGAAATCGGCTCTGCCTGCCGGTGGCCAGGCGGGTGTCTTATGGATCGAGGCGCATGAAGAACGTCATGGCCGCGGAGCTCTGCTCGGTTTGCAGGCGAAGGTCGAGGAAGGTTTCACCGCCTTTGCCGCCGTGTCCGATCTGATCGCGCTGCGTGTTCTGACCGAATTGCAGAGTGCCGGTCTCTCCGTCCCGGCGGATGTCAGCGTGACCGGCTTTGACGATCTCATCTGGTCCTCGGTGGTTACGCCGAGCATCACCACCGTGCGCATGAACATGGCCGCCATCGCCGAGATCGCCATTGCCGCTCTTGTGCGGGTGATCGAAGCGGATGCCGTCAATAGCGATGACATTCCGAGGATGGCGACGGGCACTGCTGTTGCCGCCGAGCGAAGCAGCGTTCCAATGACGTTGATCGTCCGTCAGACCTCGGGAGCCCCATGCCCCTCTTTCCGTGATGACCAAATAAAATCGATAAAAGGAGAACGCACATGACCAAGATACTACTGGCCTCGGCCACCGCGCTGATGTTGACGATGGGGGCAGCGCAAGCTCAGGAAAAGACCCTGACGATCTCCGTCTATGCCTTTGCGCAGGACGAATTCAAGAAGATCGTCTATGATCCCTTCGAAGCCAAATGCGGCTGCAAACTTGTCGTCGAGACCGGAAACAGTGTCGAACGACTGGCCAAGATCGAGGCGAACAAGGCAAATCCGGTTGTCGATATGGCCGTCGTTTCCATGGCCGACGCGCTCATGGCTTCACGGGGTGATCTGATCGAAAAAATCGACACCTCCAAGCTCAGCAATTTCGACAAGCTCTACGACATCGCCAAGGATCCGAATGGCGATGGTATGAGCGTTGGTTACACGTTCTATGCGACGTCGATCGTCTATCGGACCGACAAGATGACGATCGAGTCCTGGGCTGACCTGCTGAAGCCCGAATATGTTGGCCATGTCGCGTTTCCGAATGTGACGACCAACCAGGGGCCGCCGGCTCTCTACATGCTTGGCCAGGCGCTGGGCAAGGATACCCCGGATCTCAAGGGAGCCATCGAAGCCGTCGGCGCGCAGAAGGACGAAATCGTGACTTTCTATGTGAAGTCATCGCAGCTCGTGCAGCTGATGCAGCAGGAAGAAATCTGGGCGGCACCGATCGGTCGTTTCTCGTGGGCGCCGTTCACCAAGCTCGACCTGCCGCTTGGCTGGGCGTCGCCGAAGGAAGGCCAGACTGGCGGCATGAATGTCATGGTCGTCACCAAGGGGTCGAAGAATCAGGATCTGGCACTCGAGTTCATGGATTTCTGGCTTTCGACCGAAGTCCAGACCAAGCTTGCCGAAAAGCTGGTCGACAGCCCGGCAAACCGGGAGGTCAAGGTTTCCGATGAGGTCGCCAACAATCTGACCTATGGTGAGGAGACTGCCAAGAGCCTCAAGCTGATCCCTTCCGCCGACGCGCTCGACAACCGCGATGCCTGGCTGTCCGAATGGAACGCCAAGGTCGGGCAGTAAGCATCGATCACACGAATGCCTCCCAAGGCAAAGGGGCGCGGCGATCGGCCATCAGCTCGAAGCCGCGCCCCGACTGTGACTTTGGCCACCTCTATGAAGGGCGAATTGCCATGTTCAACAACCGGGCGGAAGCTCTAGCGCTAGCCCTGCCGGCAGCAATATTTGCGGCCGTGGTCTTCCTCGTGCCTGTCATTCTTTTGCTGTCTGAAGGCTTTCGCTCGGCCGATGGCTGGACGCTGTCGGCCTATGGGGATTTCTTCTCCCAGCCTCTCAACCAGACCGTGTTCCTGCGCACGCTTCGGCTCGGCGTCACGGTGACCGCGGTTGCCGCGGTCATCGGTTACGCGGCAGCCTATGCCATTGTCAGCCTGCCGCCCGGCGCCAAGGGTCGTATGATCGGTCTGGTCGTCCTGCCGCTCATGATTTCGCCTGTCGCCCGCACCTACGCCTGGATCGTTATTCTCGGGCGCACTGGAATCGTAAACCAGGCATTGATGGCTGTCGGTCTGAGTGACGAACCGTTCCGGATCCTGTTCACCGAAACCGCCGTTTTCATCGGCCTGCTGCAGCTTTTCCTGCCGCTGATGATCATCTCGCTGGTCAGTGCGCTCGAGAATTTGCCGCGGGATGCCGTGCCAGCAGCTCGGGTGCTCGGCGCAAACTGGTTCCAGGTGTTCTGGAAGATCATTCTGCCGCTGACACGGGAGGGCCTGGTGGTCGGCGGAACGCTCGTCTTCACCGGTTCGATGACCGCCTATATCACGCCGGCCATTCTGGGCGGCTCCAAGGTGCTGATGCTGGAGACCTTGCTCTATCAGCAGGTGACTGTCGCCAACAATTTCGTTGCCGCAAGCGTCATCGCTTTCATTCTGATCGTCATGAGCTTTGCCGCGAACATCCTGTTGAAGCGCATCGCAACGGCAAGGAGCAAGACATGATCCAGAGACTGTTTGCGCCGCTCACACTGGCGCTGGTGCTGCTTTTCCTGATCGGGCCATTCCTGATCATTGTCGCCGCATCGTTTTCTGCCGGGGACACGCTTGCTTTCCCGCCACAGGGATTTTCCTTCAAGTGGATCGTCAAGGTGTTCACCATCGAAAGCTTCCGGCAGAGCTTCCTGATGTCGATGTTCCTGGCGATCGGCGGCACGTTCGTAGCCCTCATGCTGGGAATCCCAGCCTCCTATGCCATGTCGCGTTACAGGCTGCCGTTTTCTGAGACCGTCCGCACGATTGTCTCGGCACCGATCATCGTGCCTGGCATTATCGTCGGCCTGGCATTGCTGCGCTATTTCGTTGTGCCAATCGGTGTGTCGATCACGCTCGCACTCTTCCTCGCCCATACCGCACTGGTTCTCCCCTATGCAGTGCGGGTCGTCTCGGCCAGCCTCAACAATTTGCGCTCCGATATCGAGGAAGCAGCGGTTCTGCTCGGCTCATCACGGCTCGGGGCCTTCATGCGTGTCGTCTTGCCAAACATCCGCGGAGGGATACTGTCCGCCTTCATTCTCGGTTTCGTCACCAGCTTCAATCAGGTTCCGGTTTCGCTGTTCCTGTCGGGGCCTGGCGTTCGCACCCTGCCGATCGACATGATCGGATACATGGAGATCGTCTTCGATCCGTCGATCGCGGCGCTTTCTTCACTGCTCGCCTTCCTGTCAATCGGCATCGTTTTTGCCGCCGAACGTTTTCTGGGGTTCTCCCGCTATGTCTGACGCATCCTTTCTGACACTCGACAAGCTGTCTCTCACCTACGGGAAGACGATCGCCGTCAAGGACCTCGATCTTGAAGTCCGCAAGGGCGAGCTGCTCGCTCTCCTTGGTCCTTCCGGCTGCGGTAAAACCACGACCATGCGCTCGATCGCCGGGTTGATGAATCCGGTCAGCGGCAGGATCCGACTTGATGGCTCGGATATTACACGGGTATCGGCCAACAAGCGCGCGGTTGGCCTTGTTTTCCAATCCTATGCGCTATTTCCGCACCTCTCGGTATTCGACAATGTTGCATTCGGTCTCAAGCTGAAGGGTATGCGCGGTGCCGAACTGGACGCGAAAGTCTCGGCCGGTCTGAAGTCCGTCGGCCTGTCTGCCTTTGCCAGCCGCAAGACCCCCGAATTGTCCGGCGGCCAGCAGCAGCGTGTGGCGCTCGCCCGCTCCATGGTCATGGAGCCGAAGGTGCTGCTGCTTGACGAACCATTGTCCAATCTCGATGCGCGCCTGCGCCTGGAGATGCGCACCGAATTGCAGCGTGTGCAGAAGGAGAGCGGCGTGACCATGATCTTTGTGACCCATGACCAGGTCGAGGCCTTGGCGCTGGCGGACAGGATTGTGGTGATGAAGGGCGGAGCGATCGAGCAGATCGGGACGCCTCAGGAAATCTACAACCATCCTGTCTCGCGCTTCGTTGCCGATTTCGTCGGCTTTGAAAACATCTTTGCCATTCGTGACGGCAAGCTTGTCACGTCTGGTGGCGATATCAGCCTTCGTGACGAACTTCCCGTGGCTGAGGGATTGGCCTGGCGTCCGCGCGCGGTCACCATGGGCTCAGGTCCGCTGACGGGTGTCGTGCGCGGCGTTTCCTTCGCCGGAGGCACGCGTGAATATGTGCTGGAGTCGCGCCTTGGCGTGATCAAGGCAGAGGTAGACGCGGCTTTGCCGGCACATGGACTTGGCGCCGAAATCGCTTTTGATTTGCCGGTTGCCGACGCCGCTCCCCTTCAAAGGTTCGGGTAACCGCGTATGGGGATCTGGATCGATACGGATATGGGTTTCGATGACATTGCGGCTATCCTGGTCGCCTTGCATCAGGGCATTGAGATAGACGGTGTCTCGCTGGTGTTCGGCAATACCCCGCTCAACCAAGTCAAACGCAACGCCGCTGGCGCAAGAAAGGCCTTTGATTGGCGCTTTCCGATCTATTGCGGGCGGGAGAGACCGGTGATGGGCGCCTTGGAGACGGCTGAGAAAATCCTCGGTGAAAGCGGCATCCCGACGACTGGTCTGACGCTGCCCGAAGTCGATGAACTGCCCGGCGGCGATGCATTTTCCGCCCTCTGCTCCTGGCTTGAGAAAGCCGCCGCGCCGCGCCGCATCCTGGCGCTCGGGCCCTTGACCAATCTTGCGGCGCTGGCTCTCGCACGTCCGGACCTGGCTGCACGGATCGATGATCTGACCTGGATGGGAGGCGGGCTGACACGAGGCAACCACACGGCATCAGCGGAATTCAATGCACTGGCCGATCCCGAGGCGGTGGCCATCATTCTGGCGCATGGTCTGCCGCTGCGAATGGTCGATCTCGATCTCTGCCGAAAGGTGGTGGCGGCCCCCGATGACGTTGATCCGATCCGCGGTGCAGGCGGAAAGAACGCGGCGCTCATTGCCGATCTGCTGGCAGGCTTTATCGATATCGCCGTCAGTCGTGGCCGTCCGGCCATGGCGCTTTACGATCCGGTGGCAGCCGCTGCCTTCGTTCGCGGCGATCTCGTGACCGTGCAGAAGGCTCGGATCGACATGGAATGTGGCAATGGTCTGACCCGGGGACGAACCATCGTCGAGACGCGATCGTCGCATGCCGTCTTCAACGCGGAATTCGTGGCTGATTGCGATGCCGCTGCGATCAAGGCGATCGTGGCTTCTGCTCTGCATTGGGAGGCGGCCAAGTGACGTTACAAAGCGGGGAAGAACCAACGGATCTGAACGATGACGACCTGCGCGCGCGCGCCGTGGCGGCCGCTCGGGGAGATGCAGCCTTTGATCGACTGATTATCAATGGCACGCTCGTCGACATGGTAACAGGCGAGCGTCGCCAGGCCGATATCGGCCTGGTCGGGCCACTGATTGCCAGCGTTCATGCAACCGGTCGTCGCGAAGACGCCGGTGAGGTCTTCGACGCCCAAGGTGGCTATCTGTCCCCCGGACTGATCGATACGCATATGCATATCGAAAGCTCGATGGTGACGCCTGCGACTTACGCGGGCGCCGTTCTGCCGCGCGGCGTGACGACCATCGTTTGGGACCCGCATGAATTCGGCAATGTCCATGGGGTGACCGGTGTGCGCTATGCAGCGGAAGCTGCGCGGGCGCTGCCGCTCAGGATTATCCTGCTTGCGCCTTCCTGCGTACCCTCAGCACCGGGACTGGAACTGAACGGTGCCGATTTCGATGCTGAAGTGATCGCGGATCTGCTGAGCTGGCCCGAGGTCGGCGGCGTGGCGGAGGTGATGAACATGCGCGGCGTGATCGACCGCGACCCGCGCATGAGCGCAATTGTCCAAGCAGGCCTTGCCTCGGGCAAGCTGATCTGCGGTCATGCGCGTGGCCTGAAGGATGGCGATCTCGCTGCCTTCATGACGGCAGGCGTCAGTTCAGACCACGAGCTCGTGTCCGGCGATGACTTGATGGAGAAGCTCAGGGCCGGCTTGACGATCGAATTGCGTGGCTCACATGACCATCTTCTGCCGGACTTCGTCGAGGCGCTCAACCGGCTCGGCCATTTGCCACAAACGGTGACGCTGTGTACCGACGATGTCTTCCCTGACGATCTATATGAGGGCGGCGGGCTCGATGATGTGGTGCGCCGTCTGGTCCGTTACGGGTTAAAGCCCGACTGGGCATTGCGGGCGGCAACGCTGAATGCGGCGCAACGGCTTGGCCGATCCGATCTCGGTCTCATTGCGGCAGGGCGCAGAGCCGACATCGTCGTCTTCGATGACCTGACAGATCTGAAGGCTCGGCTTGTCTTTTCCAATGGAGTGCTCGTTGCCCGCAACGGGGAACTGCTTGCAAAGCCGACATCTGTCGATCCTTCCGCGCTCACCCGGTCTATGAAAATCGAACCTCTGACCTCCGATGACTTTCGGGTTGCAGCCAAGGGGCGGAGCGTGCGGGTTGCCACCATCAATCGACCAAGGTTTACCGAATGGGGTGAGCGACAGGCGAGGGCGGAGAATGGCTTTGTCGTGGCCCCACAAGGGACGACGCTCATAGCGGTTGCCCATCGCCACGGCCGCGGTGACAGTCGACCGCGGGTCGGATTTCTCGAAAACTGGGGTGAATGGCGCGGTGCTTTCGCCACCACGGTTTCTCATGACAGCCATAACCTGACCGTGTTCGGCAGCGATCCCGAGGATATGGCAATGGCTGCCAATGCGGTGATCGCATCCGGCGGCGGCATGGCGGTGGTCTCTCAGCGGCGGATCGCGGCACTCCTGCCGCTGCCTCTGTCAGGTCTCGTCTCGGATGTTCCGCTGGAGCAAGTTGCGCGCGATTTTTCTCTACTCCGATCGGCAATGGATGAGATCGTCGACTGGCAGCCACCTTATCTTGTGTTCAAGGCCTGTTTCGGGGCAACGCTTGCCTGCAATGCGGGGCCGCACCAGACCGACCGCGGCATTGCCGATGTCGGTACGGGCAGGCTGTTGGAGAGCCCGGTTCTGTCGGACGCATGAGGTGATCGGCGTTGGGGGTCAGGTGCGCTCCAGCTCCTGTTCGACCAGCGTGCTCCAGAAGCTGACGCCCGGACCGAGTGCCTCATCGTTGAAATCATAGGCGCTGTTGTGATGCAGCGCGCCGGCCACGGCCGGTCCATTTCCCAGCCAAACGTAGCAGCCTGGGGCCTTGCCGGCGAAGTAGGCGAAATCGTCGCCCGCGGTTGATGGGGGGAAAGCGGTGCGGACCTTGTCGCCAAAGACGGAGCGGGCCGCTCTAAGCGCGCGTCTCGTGGCATCGGCGTGGTTGATGACGGGTGGAATGCGGCGCTGGAAGCTATAGTCGACCGCAATGCCGAACATGGCGGCCGTACCTTTGGCCAGACGGCCAATCTCGGCCTCGAGCATGTCGCGCACATCCGCTGAATAGGCGCGCGCTGTGCCGCCTATCTCCACGGTGTCGGGAATGACATTGAGCGCTTCCGGATTGCCGGCCTGTACCGAACAGGCGCTGACGACTGCTGGCTGCAACGGATCGATCACACGGCCGACGATGGTCTGTAGCGAGGATAGGAATGTGCCGGCAGCGGTTATCGGGTCCTTGCCGAGATGTGGCTTGGCACCGTGGGTGCCGGTGCCGCGGAAAGTGATGCGCCAGCTGTCGGAAGAGGCCAGTTGCGGGCCTTCGACCACGGCGATCTCGTCTGGGTCGAGGCCTGGCATATTGTGCAGGCCATAGACCGCATCGCAGGGAAACTTCTCGAATAGCCCATCCTCCACCATGCGGCGGGCGCCGCCGCGCCCTTCTTCCGCAGGCTGGAAGATGAAATGCACCGTGCCGGAGAAGTTGCGGGTCCGGGCCAGATGGCGCGCAGCGCCAACAAGCAGCGTTGTGTGTCCGTCATGGCCGCACGCATGCATCTTGCCGTCTATCTTCGATTTGTAGGGTCGGTCGGCCTTTTCCGGCATCGCCAGCGCGTCCATGTCGGCGCGCAGGCCGACCACCCGTGTCCCGTTGCCCACCTGCAATGTGCCGACGACCCCGGTGCCCCCGAGGCCAAGCGTGACTTGCAAGCCTGCCTCTTCCAGCAGTTTGGCGACGATTGCGCTGGTGCGGATCTCCTCGAAGCCGAGCTCCGGATATTGATGCAGATCGCGGCGAAGTGCCGTCAGGATGCTGAGGTCAGCGGCGATGTCTGGGTTGATCTGCATGGGTCCTGGGTGCCTTGGAAACCTGGGAAAGAAGCGCGGGATGTGGGTGTGCCGGCCCATCCAGGCGCATGAGAAGGTTACATTCTTGGTGCCATTGGTATAGATGGAAAGTTGAGCAATTTGAACCGTTTCGTTGTGCCTGGCAGTGCTTTTGCACCCGTGGCGCTGGCTCCACTCGAGGACGACCGCATGCAGCCCCATGATTTCTGGCAGGAGACTTATCCGCCGGCGAGTTTCGATCCCATAGGCGGGCATTCGAATTTCTATCCGGCGACGCTTGCCGACGGACGACAGATCCGCTTGCCGATCCGGCCGCTTTCCGACGGGCGGCATGCGCTTGCTTCGCTGATCGTCAACCAGGCCAGTTTCACTGTGCTCGATGCCCTGGCCGACGATCTTGCCGGACAATTGGCCTTGCTGGAACCCGATGTCGTGGTGGGCCTGCCGACGCTTGGTCTGACGCTTGCATCAGCCGTGGCGCAGAAGCTCGGCCATCGCCGTTACGTTCCGCTCGGGACCTCGAAGAAGTTCTGGTATTCCGACGAACTGTCTGTGCCGCTGAAGTCGATCACCACCCCTGACCAGGAAAAGCGGCTCTATGTCGATCCGCGCATGTTGCCCCTGTTGAAGGACTGTCGCGTCGCTCTGATCGATGACGTGATTTCAAGCGGTGCCTCGATCCGGGCCGGGCTCTCGCTGTTGAAGTCTGCAGGCATTGAACCCTTGGGTGTCGGCGCCGCCATGCTGCAGTCGGATCGCTGGCGAGCGGCTCTGGCCGGGCAGGGGCCGCATTGGCCTGAGCGGGTGCGTGGCACGTTCTCAACACCGATGCTGGTCAAGGGTGACGACGGTTTGTGGCATCCGGCCTCTGGAGATTGATAGGCATGTCGCGGTTTTGGCCGCACCTAAGGCCGCTGCCCAAATTCAGGTCTAAGTCGGCGCGTCAGGGACGGTGCGGATACACGGCATCTACCGCACCCGTCCTTGGTTCAGTGCATCACTCAGCTGCCTTGCCCTGAGAGCCGCCATGGCGTCGCGCAAGGAACTCGAAGAGACGCGCGACAGCCTCTGCACCTGGATCGATGTGTCCCTCGAGCTGCTGAGCATTGATGTAAGCGGCCCGCCCGGCTCGGGCCTTGACGTAAGTGGCGGTGAGGTTGGCGCCTGCGCGCGCAGCACTTGCCGCTGCCGCGAAACCCTTGTCATAGGCGTCAAGCGCGGGCGAGAGCGCATCGATCATGGTTCGGTCACCGAGCTCGGCGCCGCCAATCTCCTGCATCCTGGTGAGTCCGGCCTTGAGCGCATCGCGCATACCCAGACCACTTGAGGCCCCATCGCCCGCCGCAGCGAAGAAGATGGCGAGCAGTACACCGGAGGAGCCGCCCATGGTCTGGCTCAGCTCCTGGCCCATGGCGCGCAGCAATTGCGTATGATCAGCAAGCGGCAGCCTGTCCAGCGCCTCCATCAGGGCCCGTGCGGCACTTGCAAGGGTAGAGCCGGTATCACCGTCACCGGATTTTGCATCAAGCGCGTTGAGATCCTTCTCCGCCTCAATCAGAAGCTTGCAGCATTCGGTCAGGAACTGCCGCGTCGGCACATGCTGCGAGGCAAGTGGCGCAATCGGGGTCAGTCCGTCGGGCAGGGCTATGATGTTGACCGGTCGGACAACCCTTACACCTGGCCATGCCGCAAGATCGACGGGCTTGGCCAGAAGGTCGAGATCGGCTTTTTCCGCCGGCATGACCGAGATCGAAAAGCCCTGCATGTCCAGCGAGGTCATCAATGGGGCAGGTCCGACGATATGAGAGATCCGCGAGCCGATCGCCGACTGGACCAGTTCGTTGACGACCACCGCCATTTCGAGGACGGAGGTCCCACCGAGATTGTTGATGAGAACGACATGCGGCTTGTCTTCCATGCCTGCGCCTAGCCGTTCCACCATCGCGGCCACCGCGCCGCACACGCCGTCATATTCGATCTGCTCCACACCCGCCTCGCCATGGATGCCAAGGCCAAGTTCGGCACGGCCCTCGGGAATTCTCGATTCCTTGGGCGAGCCCGGCACGGTGCAGGTGTCGAGCGAAATGCCGATCGAGCGAATATTGGCGATCACCCGGCGAGCCGTGTCGGCGACGGCATCGAGGCTGGCTCCGTTTTCCGCCATCGCACCGGCAATCTTGTGGACGAAGAGCGTGCCCGCGACCCCGCGTGACTGCGGCAGGTCCGGAAGCGCGATGTCATCGTCAACGATCACCATGCCGACATTGAGCCCGAAGGCGCGGGCGCGCTCGGCCGCAAGGCCGAAGTTCAGACGGTCACCGGTATAATTCTTGACGATCAGCAGGCAACCGAGCGGTCCCGTTACCGCAAGGATTGCAGCCAGGATGGCATCGACGCTCGGCGAGGCAAAAACATCACCACACACAGCTGCCGTCAGCATGCCGCGTCCGACAAAGCCTGCATGAGCCGGCTCGTGGCCGGATCCGCCGCCCGACACAATCGCTACCTTCGACTTGTCCCAGTCGGACCGCACCACGACGCGGATGTGGGGATAGCCGTCCAGGCGGCTCAAGGCGCCGGCCGAGGCCATGAGAACGCCGTCAATGGCTTCGGTAACGGCATTTTCCCTGCTGTTGAGAAATTGAGGCATGAGACCCTCCCTTAAATGAGACGCATTCCGGCCGCATCGAAATAGAGCGGCTCGCGCGGCTGGATTCTGATGACGTCGCCGCCCTTCAGGGCGGTATGGGCATCGGTGACAGTGATGATCGGGTGTTCCCCAAGGGTCAGATGAAGGCGCGTCTGATCGCCGAGATGCTCGACCCGGGTCACCCGGGCCTCTGGACCTTCCCCCTGGTGAATATGCTCGGGCCGCAGGCCAATGGAATGGGCCCTGGCCGGTGCGCCGGGGAAGAGATCTGCGGGGAGGACGTTGATGCGCGGCTGGCCAAGCCGGGTTGCGGCATAGATGCTGACCGGCGTTTCATAGATCTCGCGCGGCGATCCGAATTGTACGAGCCGGCCCTCCTTTAAGACACCGACATGGGTCGCCATGGTCATCGCCTCGATCTGGTCATGCGTCACATAGAGGAAAGTGGCGCCCGACTGTGCCTGGATATTCTTCAGTTCAACGCGGAGATCGGACCGGAGTTTCGCGTCGAGCGAGCTCAGCGGTTCATCCATGAGATAGATCTGCGGATTGCGCACCAGCGCCCGACCGATCGAGACGCGCTGCATCTCACCCCCCGAAAGGGCCGTCGCCTTGTTGTCGAGCTTGTGGGAGATCTGCAGGACCTCGGCAATTGCCTTGACCTTCTGAGCGATCATCGACTGGGGCGTGCGCAACAGCGGCGACTTCAGCGGGAATTCGAGGTTTTGCCGCACCGTCATGTGCGGATAGAGGGAATACTGCTGAAAGACCATCGCGATGTTGCGCTGTGCCGGTGTCAGGCCCGCCATGGAACGTCCGCCGATCCTGACGTCACCCTTGTCTTGGGTTTCAAGGCCGGACACCGTGCGCAGAAGCGTGGTTTTTCCGGCTCCGGTGGGCCCCAGGAGTACCACGAACGCGCCGTCGGGAACGGTCATCGTCACGTCATCGAGCGCACAGGTGGCACCGAACGACTTGCTGATGCTGGAAAGGATGACGTCAGCCACGGCTCAGCACTCCTTCATTGCCTTCGGATAGCAGGGCCTTTCCGCTCATCGCATCAAAGAGGGTGAGCGAGCGGCGATCCAATTCAAGCCCAACGGAAGCCCCTGTTCTGATCACATCGCTCGATGCTGTCCGCGCCTTGATCTCTCCGTGGTTGGTCTCGATCGTGAGGATCTGTGTGGTGCCCAGATATTCGACGGCGGCGACCCGTCCCCTAAGGTCAGCTGCGTCCGACAGACGAACATGTTCCGGCCTCACCCCGAGCGTGAGCGCGCCCTTGCGGCCTTCTCTGGATTTGGGAAGCTCGATGCGAGATCCACCGATCGTTACAGCGTTGCCGCCTTCTTCAATTGCCCCATCGAATTCCAGGAAGGACATCGGCGGCGAGCCGATAAACTTTGCCACGAACTTGGACGCCGGCCAGTCGTAGATCTGCTGCGGTTTGCCGAACTGCTCGATCACGCCATGGTTCATGACAACAATCTTGTCGCCCATCTGCATGGCTTCCAGCTGGTCATGGGTGACGTAGACCGTTGTAGCCCCCATGCGATCATGCAGGGCGCGCAGTTCCTCTGCCATATGCTCGCGAAACTCGGCATCGAGCGCTCCAAGGGGCTCGTCCATGAAGAAGGCTTTCGGCTGGCGGACGATGGCACGGCCGAGCGCCACGCGCTGGCGGTCGCCGCCCGAAAGCCCGCCGACCGGTTTGTCGAGGATAGATGCAATCTGCAGGATGCGAGCGACTTCAGCCACACGACGATCGACTTCGGACCGTGATACGCTCTGGCTCACCAGGGGATAGGAGATGTTCTTGCGAACGTTCATATGCGGATAAAGCGCGAACATCTGAAAGACGAAAGCGATGTCACGCTCGCTGGCGCGCTTCATACCGACTTCCTCGCCGCCGATATAGATCTCGCCACTGGTTGGTAGTTCAAGGCCGGCCATCATCCGCAATGTCGTCGTCTTGCCGCAGCCGGAGGGGCCAAGCAGCATGAAGAACTCGCCATCCTCGACGGTAAAGGTGGACGACTTCACGGCATTGAAGGCTCCAAAGTCCTTGCGCAGGTTTTCAACGCGAATCTGGGCCATGACTTACTCCGGGAAATGACTGACGACGATGAACATGACGGTTCCGATCAGCGTCACCGGAAAGGAGAGGGTGAAGAGGGTCAGCGACAGTGGCTGCATGAGCATGATGACGCCGAGTGCGATCAGGGCCGAGGCAAGCATTTCCCATTCGGACCGGCGAAACCGGCTGAGGCGGGTTAGGAAGTTCATCATTTGCGTACGGCTCCAAAGGTGATGCCGCGGAGCAGATGCTTGCGCAGCAAAACGGTGAAGACGACCACGGGCAGCAAGAACAGCGTTGCCGCAGCCGCAACGGCCGGCCAGTCGATCCCGCCGCCGACTGAGAGGATGGTCGGGATAAAGGGAGGTGCCGTCTGGGCATTGCCGCTCGTCAGAAGGACTGCGAAGGCATATTCATTCCAGGCAAAGATCAGGCAGAAGATCGCGGTCGAGGCGATACCTGTCGCCGCCTGCGGTAGCACGACCTTGTAAAAGGCCTGGAAGCGGGTGTAGCCATCGATCAGTGCCGCTTCCTCGTATTCGCGCGGGATTTCGTCGATAAAGCCCTTGAGCAGCCAGACCGACAGCGACAGGTTGACCGCCGTATAGAGCAGGATCATGCCGAGATGGGTGTCGGACAGCCCAAGCTGTCTGAACATCAGATAGATTGGGATCGCGACCGCAATCGGCGGCATCATTCTGGTCGAAAGGATGAAAAACAGAAGGTCGTCCTTCAGTGGTACCTTGAAGCGGCTGAAGGCATAAGCGGCGAGCGTTCCGAGAAAGATCGACAGGAATGTCGAGCCGAAGCCGATGATGACAGAGTTCAGGAACCTCTGTCCGAAGCGCGAAGGACCCGAGATGATCATGCCCCTGTCACGGGTGATCTTGTCATACCAGGTGATGGGCGGCGGCAGTTTGGCAAGGTCCGATGCGGATGGGCGCGACTGGGTCGTAAAGAGGTTCACATAGCCTTCAAGCGTCGGCTGAAAGACCACTTTCGGCGGATAGCTGATCGAATCTGGGCCAGACTTGAAGCTCGTCGAAATGATCCATAGCAACGGGATCAACGTGATCAGTGCGTAAAGTCCAACCAGGATGCCGGCAATCCACTTGGAGACGGTCGACGGTTCGGTGACGGAATGTGCGCTCATCGTTCCTTAACCTTGTTCAGTGCCTTGACGTAGATGGAGGCGAGGCCGAATACCGTGACGAACAGGATGATTGCATAGGCGCTGGAATAGCCGGTCCGCCACTTCTCGAAGGCTTCGCGCTTGAGGTCGATCGAGGCGAGGAGCGTTTCGTCCCCCGGCCCGCCACCGGTGAGAAGGACCACGAGGTCGAACATCCGGAAATTCTCGATGCCGCGGAACAGGACCGCAAGCATCAGGAACGGAAGCGCCATGGGCAGGGTAATCGTCCAGAACTGCCGCCACTTCGATGCGCGGTCGACCTCCGCTGCCTCATAGATGTAGTCGGGGATGGAACGCAGACCGGCAAGGCAGATCAGCATGACGAAGGGCGTCCACATCCAGGTGTCGACGATGACGATCGCCCAGCGTGCCCAGCCGCCGGGGCCAAGCATCGAGAAGCTGTCGGCAGGAATGCCGGTCAGGAATTCGACGGCATAGTTCACGAGGCCGATCTGCGGCTGGTAGAGAAAGGTCCAGAAATTGCCGACCACGGCGGGCGAGAGCATCATCGGGATGACGATCAATGTCGTCACCAGGTCATTGCCCTTGAACTTTCGGTTGATCAGCCATGCCAGGGAAAAGCCGATCAGCACCTGGAAGGTGATCGTCCAGATGAGGAAGTGGGCTGTTGTCTGCATGTTCGCCCAGGTGTCTGCGTCTGTCAGGATGCGCGCATAATTGCGCAATCCGACCCACTGCACTTCCGCATTTGGCTTGTTGGCGGCGAAGTTCGTAAACGACAGGCGGATCGTCCAGATCAGCGGGAAAATGTTGATGGACAAAAGCAGGAAGATCGTCGGCGCGACGAAAATCCAGGCAATGGCTCTATCGCTCAGACCCCGGATTCGTTTTGCAACCGGTTCTGGTGTCGCGCGGGCGAGGCGGGCTGCAGCTTTGTCGGTCATCGTCCGGATCCGTTTAACGTTTCCAAATGGGCAGCCGGGACCTTATGCCTTGTCGCAACGAGGCAAGGTTCTACTGGTGCCGGCAGGCTTCAAGGCTTTGAAAGATTGGTGCCGGCGGCAGCGCTGGCTTTGTGTCTCTCCCCCGGCATTGCCGAGGGAGAGGGCAGGAGGGTGAAGCCCAGTCAGGGCGCCAGGCTCAGCTTGTGTCAGAGCTTGCCTTCGTCCTCGAAGGTTTCCGTCCAGTCGGCGATCAGCCCGTCAAGCGCTTCTTTCGCGGTGCCATTGCCTGCGACGACATAATCGTGGAAGCGTTTCTGCGATGCCTGAAGCAGCGACGCATAGGCCGGCTCTGCCCAGAAGTCCTTCACGATCGCCATGCTGTCGAGGAAGGTCTGCGCATAGGGCTGACTCTTGGCGAAGTTCGGGTCTTCGACCACGGCGCGAAGGCATGAGAAGCCGCCCATGGACCACCATTTGTCCTGCACATCCTTCTGCGCGAACCACTTGATGTAGGCCAGCGCGCCGTCCATGTTGTCCGTATTGGCGACAACTGAAATGCCCTGGCCGCCGAGTTGGGCGAACTGTTCGCCGCCAGGGCCTGCCGGATTGACGAGATAGCCCGTCTTGCCGCCACCAACGTTCGGATCGGCCTCGAAGCCCGGCCAGGTGAATGCGAAGTTCATCTGCATGGCAACCTGGCCCGATTTGTAGGCGTCGATACCTTCACCCATGTAGGTGTTGGATGTGCCCGGCGCGACGCAGCAGTCATAGAGCGACTTGTAGAATTCAAGGCCCTTCACCGCACCGTCCGAATTCACGAAGCCTTCCATATCATAGGGCTTCTCCGGGTTGTCGTACTTGAAGCCATAGCTGTAGAGCACGTCCATCACGCCCATCGTGATGCCCTCGGAGCCACGCTCGGTGTAGATGGAGGCGCCATAAATGGTCTTGCCGTCGATCTCGCGGCCCTGGAAGAATTCGGCGACCTGCTTGAGTTCGTCGAAGGTTGCAGGCGGCGTCAGGTCGCGACCGAACTTTTCCTTGAAGGCGGTCTGGATCTCGGGGCGTTCGAACCAATCCTTGCGATAGGTCCAGCCGACGACGTCGCCAAAGGCCGGCAGCGACCAGTAGTTCGGGCTATTCTTCGGCCATTCCGAATAGCCTGTCACGGTGGCAGGCACAAAGGCATCCATGCTGATGCCTTCCTTGTCGAAGAAGTCGTTGAGCTTCACATACCAGCCGTTTTCGGCGGCACCACCAATCCACTGGCTGTCGCCGATCATCAGGTCGCAGAGTTTGCCGCCGGAATTGAGCTCGTTGAGCATGCGGTCGGCGAAGTTCGGCCACGGCACGAACTCGAACTTCATCTTGATGCCGGACGAGGCCTCAAAATCCTTGCTGAGTTCGACCAGCGCGTTTGCTGGGTCCCAGGTTGCCCAGCAGAGCGTCAGTTCCTTTTCATTGGCATGCGCCACAAGAGCGCCAAAGCTCATTGAAGATGCAACTGTCGCGGCAGCAAGCAGGCCTTTCACGTAAAGCGATGTCATCATGTCATCCTCCCAGCGCCGTCCGGTCTCCAACGGATGGCGAAACGCCCTTGCGGGCAAAATGCCGGCTCCGGACCCTCATCCCTGGCCGGCCTCCTCCAGCGGATCGGGCTGCGCTGAACGCGCCATCCTGACCCAAGAGCAAAGCTAATTGATGTGCGCACCTCAAAGCAAGCCGTTTTTGAGGTGCGCACATCATTTCTTGCGTTTTGCCGCGTTTTGAACGAAAGCTCTGCCAGACGGAAATCAGCAGGAAGTCACTATGCGTCCAACAGCGAAGGATCTGGCTGAGGCTGCGGGCGTCAGCCTTGCGACTGTGGACCGTGTCTTGAATGAGCGGCCGAATGTGAGCCCAAAGGCCGCCCGGCTGGTCAATGACGCGATCGAGCGGATCGGCTTCGTTCGCAACCCGGCAGCTGTCAGTCTTGCCCGGAACAAGCTTTACCGTTTCCTGTTCCTGCTGCCGGGCAGCGGCGATCTGTACCTCATCGAGCTCAGGCGCCACGTAGAAGAGCTCACCGCTGCGCTGAAGGGCGACCTCACTGAAATCACCTGCCGCCAGATTGCGACAGACGATGCCCATGGCGTAGCAAAGCTCCTCTCCAGTCTGGACAAGGAGAGTGTTGATGGCGTTGCAGTGATGGCGCCCGAGTCTCCGCAGGTGCGCGATGCCATGGCCAGGCTTCTCGAGCGCAATATCAAGGTTGTGCAGTTTCTTTCGGGTCAGGAGAAATTGCCTGAGGCTGATTTTGTTGGCATTGACAACTTCGCGGCCGGCGCAACCGCTGGCAAGTTGATGGGCATGCTGGCCGGACCTCAGCCTGGGAAAGTCCTGGTGATTGCAGAAACCATGCAATCGCTCGACAGTATCCAGCGCCGTCTCGGTTTCGATCAGGTCATCAATCGCGCCTTTCCGCACCTAACCTGTCTGCCCTCGATCGAAACCCATGCGGATGAGGCGCGCACCCGGCAGGTGATCGGCCGCGTCCTGGCTGGCAACCGCGACGTTTCAGGCATCTATGTGCTGAGCGCAGAGGCTCGCGTGCCGATCCTTGCTGCTGCCGGAAATGTCGAACTGAGCGGGATTGCAGTGGTGGTACACGAGCGTACGCCCTTTACCGAGCAGGCGCTTCGTGACGACTTGATCGATGCCGTCATCGCGCAGGATCCGGGCCATGCGGTGCGCAGCGCCATTCGCATCATGCGTGCCCGCTCGGACGCCCGCGAGCCGCTGGCGGCACAGGAAAAGATCCGCATCGAAATCCTTCTCAAGGAAAATCTCTGAGCGAGCAGACACAGAGATGGAGCCTTGTGCGCGCCAGAGACAGCGACGCATCCAATCCCCCAACCTCTCAGCGGCTGATCAATGCGTTCTGTGCGCTGCTGTAGGCATCCCCCAGGCGGAATGACCATGGAGCCCTTCGAGGGCGTAGTTGTTGAGGAACTGGCGTCCAGCAAACAGCTTGCGGTCGACTTCGGTCAACTCGGCCTCTTCGCAGACCGACTGCCAATCTTGCGCAATGGTTGCAAGCTGATGCTCGATGAGCTTGGCCGCTTCTGCTTCGGTCAAATGATAATCTGGCGCTGCCGCGAGGCATGCCGCAAGCGTGCTGGCGCGAATGTCCCCTTGATCAGCATGGCTTGTGTGGCCTCGCTGCCAGTGCGACTTTGCGGGCATATGTCGTATGCAGGCGTCAGCGTCAGCTGTCTGCCGTCCCAGAATGCTGCGTGATTGCGGGTGTGGTCGTCGGTGTTGCCGCAAAGGACATTGAAGCAGATCCGGCCATAGAGTTCCCGTAGCGTTTGCTTGGGATCGCTGAAGCGGTGCCGAACCATCTTTGCCAGATCTTAATAGGAGGCATAGCGTGCCATCATCTCATCGAGCCCAAGCAAAGTCAGTGCCGAGACCATGGCGCGACGTGTCCAGCCGATTGCACTGTGAAGCCGGTCGAAGCGTTCGATCAGCAGGACATCAGCCCGTTGGCAGGCGCGATGATTCCCTCCTTCAGGGGCAGTTCTGGATCGTAGATCGAGATCGCATTGTCGCGACGGCGATAACTTGCACCATAGGTGAAGAGTAACCGGTCGCCATCGGCATCGAGACGGCCTGCCACAACTGGTTCTGTCGCTCCCGGCAGCCAAATCCAGACAAAGGCTGCTGTGGCTTCTGCCTTAGAAGTCATCGTCAACATCCTTCACGCTGTGCCGAACGCTTTTTGGAAGGAGGGTCAGTTTTTCATCAAGTTGGGTGATGCGCTCTTTCAGCGTAATGCGTTCGTCGTAGTCGAACAGACGAACACCGACGATCGATGCGACTTCGAAGACGATGCCGATTTCAGGACCTGGCGAACCCTTCTCAATGTTGGACAAGGTTGTTCTGCTGATCCCCGCGCGGTCAGCCAGCTCTTGCGCCGTCAGTCCGCGCTCTGTTCGGTTGACGCGGATCAGCTTTCCTAGCGCGAGAAGAGCGTCGCGTGTAACTCTGGAGTAACTCCTGATACGTGGCATCTTGTCCTGCCGTGTTCATTTTTCTGAACGTATAATGCTTATATGTTCATAATTGTGAACATCGTGGCACGCAGCGGTTTTGCTGTCAATTCGTGTCCGTTCCGCTGAAGTGATGCCGCGTCAAAGGGCATAAATATGGACTGAAAGTGAGGTCCATCTTTGGGAAGCCGGCCACAGACACGTCATGTATCATGATGTCAATTCGATCACCCTGCGCACGACGATGCGGGAGCAGGCTGCGGTGTCCGACTGTGATCGCTAATTGCTTTCGGCAGGCGGGAGCCCGCACCAGACACCGCTTGCTGGCACAATGGCCGAGCGACGATTTGATTGAACTGCGTAGCGCTCCTGCAGGCGTAGGCTTATGCGGCTGCCGATGGCATTTCGCGCAAGGTCACGCTGATTGGCATCAATTCCCGCCCATGCGTGCGCCTCAGCATCGGAGACGCTCTGCAAGACGGCCTCGATATGTCCTGTTATGCGGCTCAGGATCACTGCGGCGCCGTCTTTCTCAAAATGGAGCGAGGATGTCACGTGGTGAGCGACAGCCTCTGCCATGGACGGGATCAAGTGCAGATCGCGACGGCGGCTTTGTCCGCGGCCGGCATAGCTTCTGATTGTTGTGCGCCTGAGGCAGCCAAGTGCAATAGCGACATGGAGTTCCAAGATCTTTGCAGGATCGTGTTGCATGAGAGGACGAGCCTTTGCTGCCGGTGAGAGCGGAAGATGTTCCTATTATGTTCTCACTTGGCGGCTGGTCAACAACTTGTTGCGCGATATTGGTTTGGCATGCATCAGGACTGCATCGAGTGAAAAGTTGGGGCTGTTAGCTTCCATTATGGTCGAATGGCGCCCAGCCGCGACGACCGCATCGCGGCAAAAGGAGACATTGAGGAGGTCAAATGCCTGGGAGATCGTTGGATTTACGCCTGCGGTCAGAAATACCCGCTATGGTTGATAAAGCCCCTTATAGTTTCGGCTTCAAACGTACGACTTGATCGCCTGATTGGATGGAAGACATCCGGTGGGTCACCGCAATGATCGTCAGGTCCTCCGCTAGATCTCGCAACCCATCCATAATCTGCCGTTCAGTATCATCGTCGAGTGCTGAACTTGCTTCATCTAGAACGAGGATGTCGGGCGTTCCATAGAGAGCCCTGGCGATAGCGATGCGCTGCCGTTCCCCGCCGGAGAGTTTCGAGCCTCGCTCGCCTACTACCGTATCAAAACCGTCCGGCATGGCTTCGACGCGGGCCAAAATGGAAGCCTGGGCGGCAACCTTGCGCAGCCGGTCTAAATTGAACGGTCGACCGAGCACAATATTCGCCGACAATGTATCATTTAGCAGAGCCACATCCTGGGGGACGACCCCAACATGAGCGAACCAGTCTCCGCTCGTAATTCGCGCGAGTTCAATGTTGTCGGCCAAGATTCGACCACTCGTTGGCTCCAGCCCTTTCAGCAACAAACGCAGGACCGTCGATTTACCAGAGCCAGTCTCCCCGACTAGGAAAGTTGGCGTCCCGCGATGGACGGCAAACGAGAGATCCGAAATGCCGCGCCCGTTCGGATAGCGGAATGTCACATTCTGGAAGGAAATTGAACCTTGGGTGGGACGATAGGGGAGAGGGTCCAAGGGCTCGACAGTTTCTGGCGCTGACCACATCACGGCAAGGGGACGGAAACGAGCAACTGCCTCAACGGTTTCTTTGATCGCCATACCGACCAGATGAAACGGCTCGTTGAGCTGGATCAGAAGGGTGTTGAAGAGCACGATATCGCCGATCGACAGGAGCCCAGCCTTATATCGTGGCACTAAGATCAGGAAAGTTACGGCGAGTTGTATGGCAGCCACCACGCCCAAGATGCCGGAAAACGTGCTGCTTGCCAGTGCGTAGCGCCGCCAGTTGTTGAAGGCATCGCCGGCACCTGCTGCAAACCGCTTCGCCATCCATGTTTCACCGCGCGTCTGGCGAAGTGTGTCGATAATCGCCACGGCGTTGCCAACCAGGCTAGCATTCTCCTGGCTGCGTTCCATCGCAGCATCGAGAAAGGGCTTCACTCGACCGACCCTGATATAGTCGAGACCGATCACAACAGATCCGTACACCAGAACGATCGCCGCAATTTCCCAACTCACCAGATTCCAGAGAAGGACAGCGCTCAAAAGGATTTGGACAAGACCCGGCAATAGGCCGCCGATTGCCAATTGGGTGATGATATTGAGTGTCTGTTCGCCCTCCTGACGCGCCGTACCGATCTCTGCGGGATTGTGATCAAGGAAGAAAGCGTGCGTTTTGCGCAGAAGCCGTGAAACGAAGGCCAGATTGGCGATGAAGCACAGTCGTTCAGCGCATAAAAAGATGAGGAAGCGGGACGCTTCACTGAACGCCGCCGCCAATCCGAACAGGAGCGCGTAGTACATCAAGGTACGCACCGCACCACCGTCGGCTTGTCCTAAGTCCGAAAGATCGTCTATCGCTCGCGAGAAAAGATAGGGTGCAGAGATAGAGGCAATCGATCCAACCAGTGTCGCAGCCATGACGAGGATAGTGGTCCCACGAGCGTCCCGCCAGTAGTCGATCAGCAGTGAGCGCATGATCGTAAGGACTGCAGGCCGTGTTTCACTCATAGAGGCTCCGGCAAGTTGATTTGGTGGACGCCGTCACTTCGATAGACGAATGACAGGGTCAATTTTTGGCCGGTGCGGTTTTTTAGGATCTCACAACCATTTCTCTGGCGGTAGGTTGCCGCCTAGGGCAGAAAGGCTGCAGCAGCTCAGCGCCATTAGAGGTCACGGCTGTATCGTCATGAAGTTAATGGCCGGTCGTCGCCGGATACGCTCGCCTCGGCGCTCTTGATGACCGATCCGGGTCCCATAATCCTGCCCAGGACATTGCCGCTCAGCACAAGATTTCCTTCGTTGTGAATGTTGCGGCCCACCAAACCGGATACAACTGCATTCGCGCCCGATTCAATCTTGAGCCCGCCTGACAGCTCACCAGAAGCTATTAGGTTGCCACCCGGTTTGACATGAGTAAGGCCAGTGACATGACGATTGACTATGGTCACGTCCGTTACGATCAGATCGCCAATATGCTGGTCCATCAAATGGCTCCTTCATATGTTTGAGTTTGTTCGCCACGAGATAGTAGCAATCCAGCGTCGTCACGCAACCCTAGGCGGTCCATAGTGGCCGAATCCTGTGGCCGGTTTGGGCCGTTTGCGGAATTGAATTCCGCTTCGCGCCTTCAGTTCGGAAGTGAAGGCGGCCCCCTAAGGTACTCGAAAGCGGATATGGCAATAGTACGGTGTCTTGCCGCCTGTGCGCCTCCACCTCGGCCATTCAGTATCAATTGCTAAGGACACGGCCGGGGTCGGCCAGCAGATGACTTCAAAAATACTGCCTGTGCATCCAGCACACATCCGACTAAGCTTCATTCCACACGATTGGATAGCCGGAAAACTTCTCACGATCTTAGAGCATATTCAGCAACGTCAGGGTGGGCTGCGGGTATGGCCTCGCGGCTATAGTAAATCGTTAGTAATTGTGCAAACCTTGCTCTTAAATCTACACGAGGGAGGACTGCATGCCGAAATCAGTAAGCCTCAGAGACGAAATCCCGGCCTTCGAGGTCGAGCACTTGGAACCGTTGAGCATCAATGAACCGCTGGAGTTAGCAGCACACTTCCAGCATCTGGCGTTTCGCGACAGCGACAATCTGAGAGGCGGTGGCAACGCTATCTCCACGATTGACATACTTGCCAACTACCAAGGACCTCGCAGCCCCAATTTAGATGGCCTCCATGCCGAGACGTTGGCCTTGTTCGTCAAGGCGGACAAGGCGTATTTCGCGACAACACGCTCTTATCTGGAGGTCGAAAGCGGCCGGCGATCAGTGCATAAGCAGGCAGAACTTTACATTAGCTGGCGTCTTGGCCTACCAGGTTTCAATCCCGCAGACGTTCCAGGGATCTCGGTCCACAACTACGGCTTCGGCATCGACATCCGGCGCGCCGGTGATAACGCTGTGGTCACCGCGTTATCACGGAACGGCTGGACTCAAACGATCATGCCGCGCGAGCCTTGGCATTGGGAGGCGACGGCCGCGCCGAAATATGCGGTCGCCCGACAGCGGCGCGCCGACATGCAGGCGTCAGGTAGCCTCGCCCGCCGTTGGCAGGAGCAATGGGAAACTGCGAACGCCAAGAACAACAGTCGCAATTCAAAGGTTGATGCTTACAACGCACGCTTGGCGGTCTGGCAGCCGCAATGGCAACAGTGGCAGCAGGACGCGGATGTTTTCAACCGAGACGTGGGCACCTACAACCAGCGCGCCGCGCAGTGGAACACCGATCGCGACCGCTTCAACGCAGACGTGGACCGTTTCAACGCAGAGGTCCAAGCCCTGCGCGCACTTCGTGCCCGGATCGAGGCCATGCCACCATCGGACGAACGGAATCGATTGGTCCGTGAGTACAACAGCCGTACTGAAGCAGCTCGCTCCGAGAACAGCCGCCTGAACAATGTCCAGAATGACCTTAACCACCGCAGCCAGATCCTTGCCCAAGATAAGGCGCAGCTCGAACAGCGGTTTCAGTTGTTATCGGAGCGAAAAGCTACGCTTGAAGCTGAGTATAACGCGTTGGTCACGATGCGCGATGAGATTGACCGTCTTCAGCAGGAGGTTCAGTCACATCTCGCCAATGCGGCAACTCTGTTGGACGAATTGGCGAGGTCACTCACCGACGTGTGACCAAAAATGGCGGATTTCGGGGACTGCTCAATCGTATGTTGATGACCGGATTTCCTCGCATCCGGTCATCTGGACAATTCGGAGAAAAATCGGTCGCGAGGTTTCCTTTTGCGACACAAGTTTCCGTTAGATTTCAGAAGTGGTCCGTCTGTCGCAACACTTTGGATATTCACACCCAATTCTCTTGCGGAGAATGACCGCTTTGGGTCGACGGCCGCCTTGCCTTCGGGCCAAACTCGGACCGTGGCTCCCTTTCCATCGATGCCCGATCCCTCCGGGCGCCATTGCGCTTCAGCATTGGTAGCCCGTCAATAATCGTTGGGCAAAAGGACCGTGTGGTCTGTCATGTTTCGGCCGACTTAGGCGTCGCAACGGCCTCCAAGGCCTCTGCAAAGTGGCTTGTGCCCATCAGAGATCTGCAACGGGCGAAGCGTTTATCGGCATAGCTGCGGAAGTCGTCTGCAGGATTGTCGTTTGCGAGCTGTATCAAACCCCAGAGCGTCCATAGAAGGTCGCACATTGCCTTGTAGATGATGATGCGCCCACGCTCGGCGGCAGATGGCTCACCACCGAAATAGGCAAGGATCATTTCTTCCTCCTGCTTGCTGTCAAATTCACCTTCCACACTGAGGTCGCCGAGATCCCACATCGGATCGTTCATGCCGGAATACTCCCAGTCGACAATCCACATCCTCTGGCCAGTGTCGATGAAGTTCTCGCATAACGGATCGCAGTGGCAGGCGACATTCGGCAGAGGATGGGCAGACAAGGCGGCTCGGACGGTTTCTGCAGCTTTCAGCACGTCGCCATACCCGTTCGGAAGAGCAACGGACTTTGTGGCGAGGAGGCCGAGGTAGTTGTCGATCATCGAGAAGAGTTCGAATCGCGCGGGAAAGACCGCGCCGCTGTCGTGGAGTTTTCGAAATGCCTGGGCGGCACGCGCGGGGGCGCCCTCAATGCTGCGGAACAGGGCAGGGGTCATGGTAACGCCACCGCGTACGAAGCGGGAGACGAAGATGCCGCTCGAGGCGTCCGCATAAAGGACATCCGGGCCGACGCCAGCATGGGCGGCTGCCTCTGTCGCAATCATTTCGTTGATCCGGTCAATGTACTCCTCTGTGCCCTTGCCCGGGATGCGCAGGCAGTGATCGCCAACGCGGAAAACGAGATTGGTCAGTCCGCCCAGGCGTTCGACCGGGCCGTCGTGACCGGCCAGCAGGGGGATCCTCTTCACTGTCTCGCGGGCAAGCGCGATCTCGGCCTCTTCGCTCATGCCTTCAGCCTCTCCATTTTCGCATCGTAGAGGGTGCGGGCGCCCCGGCGGGCTTCATAGGTCCTGCCGAAGGCCTCGATCTGGAACTGCTCGCCAGCGGCGATCTCGCTGGGCAGGTAACCGAAGGCGATGGTCTTGCCGAGCGTATAGCCGTAACCGGTACTGGCCGTGGAGCCCACCACCTTGCCATCGAGCAAAACTGCTTCACCGCCGTGAAAAGGCGCGTAACCTTCGACGGTATAGGAGACGAGCTTGCGCTTCACCCCGGCAGCTTTGATCGTCGCCAGAGCCTCCCGGCCGATGAAGTCGCCCTTGTCGAGCGCGACGCAGAAGCCGAGACCAGCCTCAAACGGATTGTAGTCGGGCGTGATGTCCCCGGACCAGTAGAGATAGCCCTTTTCCATGCGGGCCGCATCGATGGCCCGGTACCCGACGTCGGCGATGCCGAAGGCTTCTCCGGCCGTCTTCAGTGTGTCGTAGACATGGGACGCATATTCCTGGTCGATATAGAGTTCATAGCCGAGTTCGCCGACATAACCGATGCGGACCGCAAGCGCCGAGGCTGAGCCGATGTCGATGCGTCTGGCGGCCAGGAATGGCAGCGCCTCATTGGAGAGGTCGTCGTCTGAGGTGCTTTGCAAGACGTCACGCGCCCGCGGTCCGCAGATGTTGAGGGTGGCGAAGCGATTTGTGACGTCGCGCAGGCAGACACCTGCCGGCAGTTGGCGGGAGACCCAGTTTCCGTCTCGGACCCCGAAGCCGGACCCGGTGATCAGGTAGAGCAGATCGTCGGCGAGATGAAGGATCGTCACATCAGCCTCGATGCCGCCGCGCTCGTTGCAGAGCTGGGTGTACACGGCCTTGCCCGGCGGACCGGACAGGTCATTGGCCGCGATCCGCTGCATGGCGGCCCAAGCACCTTGCCCGCTGATCTCGAACTTGGAGAATGAGGACTGATCGATCAGCGCCACGCCTTCGCGTATCGCCTTCACCTCGTCTGCAACGGCCTCGAACCAGTTCGGCTTGCCCTCGAAGGAGGGGATGTCCCGATCATCGGGGCCCCCTTTTGAAAACCAGTTGGGACGTTCCCAACCGAATTTGGAGCCGAAGACGGCGCCGTTCTTCGCAAGGGTCTGATGCAGGGGCGATCGGCGCAGACCCCGGACGGCCTGTGCTTCCTCGCCCGGCCAATGGACCTTGTAATAGGCGCCATAAGCCTCGATTGCGCGTTGTTCGAGATAACGCCCCTGCGCATGCACCGCCCCGAAACGCCTGACGTCGAAAGGCCACAGGTCCATGCCGGCATCGCCGTGCAGGATAAGGTTCGAAAGCGCAAGGCCAGCACCGCCAGAGGCGGCGATACCGGCCGTGAAGCCGCAGGCGACATAGAAATTATCGAGCTCGGGAGCCAGCCCCATGATCGGCTCGCCGTCGAAGGAAACGGGAATCGGGCCATTGATCACCGTCTGGATGCCAATCTCGTTGAGCGTGGGAATGCGGGTGGCGGTGGGCAGGGCAAAGAGTTCCAGTCGCTCCCAGCTTGGCTCGAAGAGTTCGCGGCCGAAGTCGAGTGGGGGCTTGCCGCGCCAGCAACCTTTCGTGCCGTCTTCCCAGCCGCCGATGGCAAAGGAGCCGGTGTCCGGCTTCAGATAGAAATTATTGTCGGGATCGCGCAAGGTCGTCAGATCCGGCGGCAGCGTGAGTTTCTTCTCCGTGAGGAAATACTGGTGTTCCACGACGCCCGCGGCCAGCGGGACGCCGGCCATCTCGCCAACGCGTTTCGCCCAGAGCCCGGCGCAATTGACAAGAATATCGCAGGAAATCGTCCCACCATTCGTCACCACGCCGACGGCCCGGCGGTTCTCGATGACGATCTCCTTGACCGTCACGCCTTCCTCGATCCTGGCGCCGTTCATCCGAGCGCCCTTGGCATAGGCCATGGTCAGGGAATAGGGATCGATATAGCCGTCGCCTGGAATGAAGGCGGCACCCTCGATACCCTCCTTGACGATGTAAGGAAAACGCTTCGCTGCCTCATCAGCGGAGAGGGAGTAGCATTCGACGCCGAAGCTCTTTGCCTGGGTCATCGAACGGCGGATTTCGCTCCAGCGCTCAGGACTTCCGGCAAGCCTGAGCGAGCCCACCTTCTTCCAGGCAATGTGCTGGCCCGTTTCCTCTTCCAGGCGGTCGAAGACCGCGACGGAATTCTGCATCAGCCTAGTGAGGTTTCGCTTGCCGCGAAGTTGGCCCACGAGACCTGCCGCGTGCCAGGTGCAGCCATGGGTGAGCATGGCCTTTTCGACAAGAAGGACATCACTGGCACCGTCGCGGGCGAGGTGGTAGGCGACTGACGTGCCGATCGCCCCGCCGCCGATGATGAGAATGTGGACGTGACGATCTGCGCGAAATGACATGGGCATACCTCAGGCCTTGATCTTGTCCATGGCCGGGTCGAACATCGGCCCGAAGTGAAGGATGGCAGGCGTCTTTTCCGCCGCGACCACGAGCTCGTAACTTCCGCTCTTCAGATAATCGTCGCTGACGCCCTCAGGGTTGCGGACATAGCCGTAGCCAATGTTCTTACCGAGCGTGTAGCCATAGCCGCCGCTGGTGAGATAGCCGACAGGCTCGCCGTTTCTGAGGATCGTCTCGCGTCCGGCGAGCACGATCGACGGGTCGTCGACAGTGAAACCCATCAACCGCTTCTTGAGCGGCTGACCGGCCAGGCTTTCCAGCGCTCTGCGACCGAGAAAATCGGTGTTCTTGCGAAGTTTTACCGCCCAGCCAAGACCCGCCTCGAAGGGCGTGTCATTTGGTGTGATGTCGGAACTCCAGGCACGGTAGCCTTTTTCGAGGCGCAGGGATTCCAAAGCGCGGTAGCCGATCGGGCGGATGTGATGGTCTTTTCCCGCTGCCATCAGGGCGTCATAGACATCGCCGAGAGCCGTGATCGGGATATGAAGCTCCCAGCCGAGTTCGCCGACATAGGTAACCCGGAGCGCCCGAACAGCGGCGCCTGCAATCTCGATTTCGCGGACATGGCCGAAGGGGAAAGCCTCATTCGAGACATCTGCGGTCGTGACGCCGGCAAGCACGGCTCGGGCCGATGGTCCCATAAGCGAAAGCGTGCCCCAGTCTTCGGTAATGTCTGAGAGCCTGCAGTCCAGACCGGCGGGAATATGGTCTGATATCCAGCCAAAATCGTGGGTGCGGAAGCCTGTGCCGGTAACGATGTAGAATTTCTCGTCGGCGACGCGCGCGACGGTCAGGTCCGCCTCGATCCCGCCTCGTGTGTTGAGGAGCTGGGTATAGGTCAGACGGCCGACGGGCTTCGCCACGTCGTTTGAGCAAATCCAGTCGAGTGCCTTGAGGGCATCGGGACCTGAAAGCTCGTATTTCGCAAAGGACGACTGGTCAAAGACCCCAACTGCCTCACGCACATGGCGGTGTTCCTCACCGACCGAATTGAACCAGTTCTGCCGGCCCATCGAATAGATGTCTTTGCGGTCCGTTCCGGAGGGCGCGAACCAGTTAGGGCGCTCCCAGCCGAGCTTGGAGCCGAAGACGGCGCCAGATGCCTGCAAGCGGTCAAAGAGCGGCGAGACGAGGCGAGGACGGCCGCTGTCATATTCCTCGTGCGGGAAGGCGACGGTGTAATGCTTGCCATAGGCTTCGAGCGTCCGGTCGCAGACCCATTGGCGGTCGCGATGCATTGCGGCGAAACGCCTGATATCGACGACCCAAAGATCGAGCGGGGCCTCGCCGTCGACCACCCATTGCGCCAGCACCCAGCCAGCGCCTCCACCGGACGCGATGCCGAAGGCGTTGAAGCCGGCCCCGACAAACATGTTCTTGCATTCGGGGGCTGCGCCGAGGATGAAGTTGCCGTCGGGGGTGAAGCTCTCCGGGCCATTGATCATCTGTTTCACGCCAACCGTCTCGAGCGCTGGAACGCGCTCGACGGCCTGAATCATGTGCTGCTCGAAATGGTCGAAATCATCGTCGAACAGGCGGAAGGCCCAGTCGTTTGGCAAGTCGCCGGTGAGCCAGGGTTGCGGGTTGGGCTCATAGCCGCCCATCACCAGCCCACCAACCTCTTCCTTGTAGTAGGTCCGTCTGTCAGGGTCGCGAATTGTCGGGGCGTCGGTCGATAGTCCCTCGATCTTCTCGGTGATGATATACTGGTGCTTGACCGCCTGGAGAGGCACGTTGATGCCGGCCATTTCGCCGAGCTGGCGCGCCCATTGGCCGGCACAGTTGACGACCTTTTCACAAGCGACGTCGCCCAGCGTGGTTTTCACAGCCGTGATCCGGCCGTCCTTCATCTCAAAGCCAATAACCCGAACATTTTCGACGATCTTGGCGCCATGCATGCGGGCGCCTTTTGCCAGCGACTGGGTGATGTCAGACGGGCTTGCCTGCCCGTCCGTCGGCAGCCAGCTCGCACCGACGAGGTCATCGACATTCATCAGTGGCCACATCTGCTTCACCTCCTCGGGGGAGACAAGATGCATCTCCATTCCGAAACTGCCGGCGGTAGTGGAGAGGCGCTTGAATTCGGTCCAGCGGTTCTGGTTTGTGGCAAGCCGCAGGCAGCCCGTCATCTTCCAGCCCGTTGCGAGCCCGGTTTCGGCTTCCAGCCCCTTGTAGAGCTCGACCGAGTATTTCAGCACGCGGGTGATCGAGGCGGATGAGCGCAGCTGGCCGACGAGACCGGCCGCATGCCAAGTCGAACCCGAAGTGAGGGCACCCTGATCAAGCAGCAGAACGTCTGCCTTGTGATCCCTGGCGAGATGATAGGCGGTGGAGCAGCCGATGATGCCACCGCCAATGACGACGATCTGGGCGTGGGAGGGCAGGGTCATGACGCATGGTTCCCGTAGACTGAGTTGTAGTGGTCGAGCGCTTCTTGGAGGCGCGTGAGGTTTTCGGCCGTGTAGCCGACATAGTCGGCGCCCGGTGCATCGAGGTAGAGTTCGGATGTCATGCTCCACATAGCCTCGCGCAAAAGGGAGGCGCATTGCATCGCGGCGAGCGAGCGGCGGATCTCGAGCGAGGGCACCCCCCCGAAATAGGCGGTGAGAAACTCTTCCGACTGGTCGGGTGTCAGGCCGGCATTGGAGGTCGCACCGGCGAGATCGAACATGGGCGTCGAGAAGCCGGCATATTCGAAATCGATCAGCCAGAGCCTTTCGCCATCGTCGAGAATGTTGGAGGGCAGGAGGTCGTTATGGGCAACGACGATGGGAAGCGGCGCCTGGACGGCTTCCAGTTCCTGCGCCAGCACGAGAAACTGGTCCAGCTCCGGGATCATCCGGCTTTTGCCGGCCTTGAGCGTGCGGGCATAGTCGCGCACCACATGGAAGGGCCAGAACATGAAGCCCGCGCCGGTGACGTGGCGCGGCATCTCCTGGTGAAATCGTTGGAGAAGGAGCGCCACGCGCTCGCGTTCGGCTACGACGTCATTTGCCGAAAACGTCTTCGCGTCGAGGAAGGCAGACACCATGACGCCCGGTTCTGCATATTCCACCTTCGGGGCGAAGCCAGCCTCGTGGGCAGCGCGGGCCGTCATCAGTTCGCGGGCCCTGGAAACGTGATGGAAGGGATAGTCTGTTCCGAAGCGCACGACGTGGCGGCCAGAGGCATCGGCCACCAGGAAGCTTTCATTGCTGAGGCCACCCTTGAGCACGCAGATCTCCAGCGCTCCATTCCAGCAGGGCAGGGACGCGATGCGATCTTCCAGTCTTGGGTTCGGGGCAAGGTCGGTCATGCCATACGCTCCCTCAGACGAGCCGCGCCGGCGGAGATCAACCGATCGGCGATGATGGCGATGAAGGCAACGGCCAGCCCAGCGACAATGCCGCGGCCGGTATCGGCCTTGGTCAAGGCGATATAGACCTCCTGGCCGAGATCGCGGGTGCCGACCAGGGCCGTGATCACGAGCATCGACAGGGCGAACATGATCGTCTGGTTCAAACCGAGCATGAGTTCGGGAAGTGCGAGTTTCAGCTTGATCTTGGTGAGGATCTGAAACGGCGTGCAACCCATGGCGCGTCCAGCTTCGACGACCTTCGGGTCGACGCGCTGGAGCCCGAGTGCCGTGTAGCGGATCGCTGGCGCCACGGCATAGGCAACGATGGCGATCAGAGCTGTGAAGTCGCCGACCCTGAAGAGCATCACGGCCGGCATCAGATAAACAAAGGAAGGCAGCGTTTGCAGCGTGTCTATCACCACCTGCAGCCAGCGCCACAGCCGCTCACGCTCTGCGGCGAGAATCCCGATTGGAATGCCGATCAGGCAGGCGATGATCACCGCGATGCCACAGAGATAGACCGTTACCATCGCCTTTTCCCATTGGCCGGTGGCGGCGATCAGGAAGGAGAGGGTGGCGGCCAGGACAGCGAGCCGCAGCCCACCGAGGCGAAAGCCGGCAATCGCCAGCACGGCGACGACACCCAGCCAGGGCAACTCGGCCAGGAAGCGCTTGATCGGTACCAGAAGGTGGATGAGGAGGGTGGTGCGGATCGCCTCGAGCACGTCGAAGAAGTTGATGTTGATCCATTTCACTACCTCGTTCCAGAAACTGCCGGTCGACAAGGCGAGGCTGTCGGGCAGGATGGCGAGAGCAGGCGAGATCAGGCTTGCGACGAGGCTGAAGACGATCACGGCAAGACCTGCTGTGAGATACGGGTGGCGCTGCATCAGCCTGTCGTCGCGGGTCGCCATGGCGGAGGGATCGCCTGCCTTTCGCGCGAAGGCCTGGCTCAAGCGATCGAGGGCGACGGCAAGTGCCACGATCGCGAAACCCGCTTCGAAGCCGGCACCGATGTCGAGACGCCGAAGGGCCGCCAGCACATCGAAGCCAAGGCCGCCGGCGCCGATCATCGAGGCGATGATCACCATGTTGAGAGAGAGCATGATGACCTGATTGACGCCGACCATCAGCGCGTCGGCGGCCGAGGGGACCATGACCTTCCAGGTCATTTGTCGGCGCGAGCAGCCGACCATTTGGCCGAGATCACGGATCTCTGACGGCACGGCCCTCAGGCCCAGAAGGGTGATGCGCACCATAGGCGGCATGGCGTAGATAATGGTCCCGACGATGGCTGCCGTCGGCCCGAAACCGAAGAGGAAAAGGATCGGCACGAGATAGGCGAAGATCGGGATGGTCTGCATCAGGTCGAGAAGTGGCGAGATCGCCCGTTCTACCCACGCGAAGCGGTAGCCGGCGAGCCCGAGTAGAAGGCCGAGGACGACACCGATCGGAACAGCGACCAGGATGGAGGAAAGCGTCACCATGGCGCTCGACCATTGTCCGAAGGCGGCAAGGAATCCGAAGCACGTGACGACCAGGGCCGCCAACTTGGCGCCGCCTGCATAGTATCCCATCAGACCGACGAGCACGATGACACCCAGATAGGAGATCGGCGGCACGATCTGGACTGCGGCGGATCCCTGGCCCGAGAGGAAGCCGGTGGAGAGCAGGCTGAGCGTAAACGTGTAGGGAATGTCGATGAGGTCAGCGGTGAAGCGCGTGAGATCGGTGAAGGAAAAGAGGCCGAAGCTCGCTTCGTTGACCAGCCATTTCATCCAGCCGCTGATGTGTCGAGCCGCGGGGATTTGCCAGGCGCGGGGATAGTCGAAGGCCCATTTTCCGATCGACGGGCCGAGCCACCAGGCCATGAGCATGGCGAAGGCGGCAAGCGCCAGGGCGATATCCACGAAGCGTTTGCCAGACGCTGTGCTTCCGGTCTCAAGGGCTTGAAATGGCGGGGCGGATAGTGCGCTCATCGGCTCAGCCCTGCATCATGACTTCGACGACATCGCTGCGTCGCAGGAGACCCACCATCCGGCCATCGGCATCGACGACGCCGAGTGTTTCCCCGGCCGAGGCGAACAGGGGGGCGGCTTGCGCGATGGAAGCTAATGGCGATGTGGTGGCCGCGGGCAGGGGTCCGGTTGCGGTCTTCATCAGCGAGGCGACCTTGACGACCTTGGAACGGGCGACATTGCGGGTGAATTCGGCGACGTAGTCGGTGGCGGGCGCCAGAACCAGCTCTTCGGGCGTGCCGGCCTGGACGATCTCGCCATCCTTCATGATCGCGATGCGGTCGGCGAGCCGGATCGCTTCGTCGAAGTCGTGGGTGATGAAGACAATGGTCTTCTTCAGCACCGACTGCAGGCGGAGGAATTCGTCCTGCATTTCGCGTCGGATCAGCGGATCAAGCGCCGAAAAGGGTTCGTCCAGGAACCAGAGTTCCGGTTCGACCGCAAGCGAGCGGGCAATGCCGACGCGTTGCTGCTGGCCGCCGGAAAGTTGGCGCGGATAGGCGGTCTCCTTGCCGGCGAGACCGACCAGTTCGACCATGCGTCTGGCTCGACCCACTCGCGTCGGCCTGTCGACCCCCTGAACCTCCAGCGGGAAAGCGACATTGTCGAGCACCGTCAGATGCGGCAGAAGAGCAAAATGCTGGAAGACCATGCCCATCTGATGGCGCCGGATCTCGATCATCCGCGCTTCGCTGGCCGAAAGCAGGTTTTCCCCGTTGAAGAGTATTTCGCCCGATGTCGGCTCGATCAGCCGTGACAGGCAGCGCACCAGCGTTGATTTGCCAGACCCTGAGAGCCCCATGATTACAAAGATTTCGCCGGCCCTCACCTCAAGATTGACGTCGCGGACGGCGCCGACCAGGCCGGCGCTTGAGAGCGTCTCGGCGTTCGGCTTGCCACCATTCGAGGACACGGCATCGCGGGCGCCCGCACCGAATATCTTCCAGACATTGCGGCAGACGAGTTTGGCTTCAGTCGACATGGCAGTTCCGCTGGATCGCAGGACGGATGGCCCGCAGGGGCCGCTCGAAAGAAGGGCCACCCGGGCCGAGGGAGTGCGCGGGCGACCTAAGCCAGTCCGGCTATTTCTTAATCCATTCCGACCATTTGGCCTCGTTGGCGCCGACCCATTCGGCAACGACTTCCTCGACCTTCTTGCCTTCGAGGTCGACCTTGGTGATCATCTCACCCATTTCGTCGTTGCCGACATTGAAGGCCTTTATAGCCTCATGAGCGCCGGGCCACTTGTCCTTCAAACCAGACCAGGCGACCTTCCAAATCGGACCAAAGGGCTTGCCGCAATCATAGGCCATGTCCGGGTTGGAACCCCAGGCGGCGTCCTCGTAACATTCCTTGGTATATTGCGGGAACTCGACCCATTCTCCCTTGTATTTGGCCGGCGCCCAATGCGGCGCGTAGATCCAGAGGAGGATCGGTGCCTGGCGCTGATAGGCGCTTTCAAGCTCCGCAAAGAGCGCCGCATCGGTTCCGGCATGCACGACCTCGAAGGGCAGATCGAGCGCTTCGACGCGCTCGTCGTCAAAACCGCCCCAGGTAACCGGACCGCCGAGATAGCGGCCCTTTGGTGCTGTTTCCGCCGTCGAGAAGGCTTGGGCACAGGCTTCAGTCTTCAGTGCTTCCCAGTTTGGCAGGCCGGGGCACTTTTCCTTCATGTATTCGGGAAACCACCATTCTTCCTTAGCTTGCATGCCGGTTTCGCCGAGGTTCTCGACCTTGCCGGTTGCGGTTGCTGCATCCATCGCCTCGCGGCCGGTCGTTTCCCAGATTTCCATGGCGACATGGAGGTCGCCGGATTCGAGGCCGGCAAACTGGGCCAGATAGTCGGCCTGAACAAACTCGACGGAATAGCCCGCCTTCTTCAAGACCTCGCCCATGATCTGGGTGGTGATCAACTGGCCCGTCCAGTCATGTAATGTCAGTTTGATCGGATCGGTGGATTCCTGCGCTGATGCCGGTGCGGTGAAGAAGGCGGCACTCATCAGCAATGCGGCTGCGATAGTTCTCGGCATGCGGTCATGGTGAGGCATTCGAGTTCTCCCAGTAGAGCCCGTTGAGATTGCTTATATCTGGCAAGGCACCCGGTCGCCGTTCCCCGTACTTTTCGTATCTGATGACGACCGCGTGTATGGCTGCAGTCTCGGGTCAAGCGCGAGAGCTTGTCAATCCGAATCTGTGGCATTTTGTGTTTTTGTGACCGATTATGTGGTGTCTGCTTGAAGCTGGTGCTATCGCGAGCTAACGATGCGGTGACGAGCAGGATGGAGATAGTCATGCCCCCTTCAACACGGCAGCGAGAGATCTTGCGTCTTCTGGATCGCGAGGGAACCGTGGCGCTTTCGGCCCTCGCGCGCAAACTCGGGGTATCGCTTGAGACCATCCGGCGGGACCTGAAGCCGTTGGCAAATGGTGGCAGTCTGATCAGGATGCATGGCGCAGTTAGCCTGGCTTCCATGGTCGGCGAGGCGCCGTTCGAACGTCGGATGCGCGAAAACAGCGAGGCCAAACGGGCGATAGCCGCCTCTGTTGCGGCGACAATTCGCGATGGTGACTCGATCATGATGGACACAGGCACGACAACGAGCTTCCTGGCGCGGGAGCTCCTGGGTCACCGGCGTCTGACGGTCGTGACAAACTCTTCCGACATCGCGCGCACGCTTGCCACCATGAACGACAACAAAGTCTACATGGCCGGTGGGGAGTTGCGCAGCGACAACGGTGCGGCGTTTGGGAGTACGGCTATCGACTTCATCAGCCGATTTTCGGTAACCCACGCGATCATCTCGACCGGTGCGGTCAATGCAACGGGGATGATGGATTACGATCTGGATGAGGCGGAATTTGCCCGCACGGTTATCACGCGCGGTCGACGCACGCTGGTTGTGACGGACCAGAGCAAATTCGGTCGCGAGGGCCTGGTCCGTGTCTGTGGCTTTGAGGCGATCGCCGAGCTGGCGACAGATGTTCAGCCTCCACCGGACATTGCCGAGGCCATGGCGGTCGCGGGCACCTGTCTGTTGCTTGCCTGAACTCTAAAGCTTTTTGTTTTTCGGCCGGCAGACGAACAGCCGATCGGGAGCCATGTTTCCATGCGCCTGGAAGTCCATGTGTTGGAAACCTTGAGACCAGGACCAATCCACCTCTCTGTGACATTCAGGATCCGGCAATGTCTCAGTTGCTCTGCGCTTTTGTGAAACTCGATGATTTTCAATGAAAAACGATTATCTTCTTATTGGCCGCGTGAATTTTGATCTCTGATCCCCGATCCGCCCCCAAGCTTGGATTGACGCGGTGAGGCGCCAGGTTCGCAGAACCATGACCGGGCTGATCACATCGCCAAGGAAACCCGCCGACCAAAAGTCTTGGACTGGTCCGACCATTGTCACTGTTCCGCCCGTTTGAAAATCTCGAATGAGACTGCCCAGAAGCCGTTTGTCCGACCATGGGAGTGATCCCTGATCTGGGCACCAGGTCATATGATGACTGACCACAGGATTGAGCGAGGATACCGTTCAGCGTTGCCTTGCACCGATGTATGAACGCTCATAAGCTGCTCGGAAATCAGAAGGGAAGAATAGGGAGATTCCATGAGACACTATAAATCCATCTTTGGCGCGGTTCTGGCGGTCGGCTTGGCAACATCCGCAGGTGCGCAGGACATGTCCTTCTTCCGCATCGGCACAGGTGGCACAGCTGGAACCTATTACCCAATCGGCGGATTGCTTGCCAATGCGATCTCCAACCCACCCGGTTCGCGCAGTTGCGAGGAGGGCGGCTCTTGTGGTGTGCCGGGTCTCGTCGCTTCGGCTCTGTCATCCAATGGGTCGGTTGCCAATATCAACGGCATCGCCGGCGGTACCTTGGAATCGGGATTTGCCCAGTCGGATGTGGCGACCTGGGCCTATACCGGTACGGGCATCTGGGAGGGCAAGCCCGCCGTTGAAAATCTTCGGGCGATTGCCAATCTCTATCCGGAAAGCATTCACCTCGTGGCCAGCGCAGCCTCAGGCATCAACAGCGTTGCCGACCTCAAGGGCAAGCGCGTCTCGTTGGACGAGCCAGGCTCAGGCACCCTGGTTGATGCTCGCGTCATTCTGGAAGGCTATGGCCTTTCCGAGACAGACATCATGCCTGAATATCTCAAGCCCGATCAGGCGGCCGACCGCATGCGTGATGGCGCCATGGATGCCTTTTTCTTTGTTGGTGGCTATCCTGCCGGCGCCATTGCCGAGCTTGCGAGCCAGCATGACGTGAAGCTGGTATCGATCTCGTGTGAGGACGCACCAACGATCTGCGAGAAGTACACATTCTTCGCATCGGACACCGTTCCCGGCGGCACTTACGAAGGCAATGCCGATGACGTGAAGACACTCGCCGTTGGCGCACAGTGGGTCACCGGCGCGGATCAGCCAGAAGATCTGATCTATGGCATCACCAAGGCCTTGTGGAACGAAAACACCCGCAAGCAGCTCGATGCGGGCCATGCCAAGGGCAAGGCTATCACCAAGGAAACCGCGCTCAACGGCGTTGGCATTCCGCTGCATCCAGGTGCAGAAAAGTTCTACAAGGAAGCAGGGCTCCTGAAGTAGGACAAGGCCGATTGCTCATCCAATGAGAATGATCTTCGAAGGGCCGCGCAGTCGATGCGCGGCCCTCTGTTTCGGAAGCTTTAGAAAATCCTGGTGGGACGATGAGCGTGGATAAACAAGAGCTGGATCAGGCCAAGTCGGTCCGTCATTTGACTGCGGATGAATTGCAGGAGATCGAGGAGACATTCGATCCGGAGCTCCGTTTTCGCCGGCTTGTCTGGCCCTTGACCGTCATCACGGCGACGGTCCTGTTCCTACTGTCATGCTACCACTTTTATACTGCAGGCTTTGGTATCCCTCAGGCAACTGTGCATCGGGGTCTGCATCTCGGTGTCACGCTTTTGGTCGTCTTCCTGAGTTTCTCGGCTTTTGGCAAGAAGGAGATGAAGCCGGGTGCCTTCACTCCCTTAGGTTTGCCGCTCGTCGACTGGATACTCGGCATCGCCGGCCTGATTGCCGCTCTCTATGTCCCCTGGATCTATAGCGACCTTGCCTTCCGCGTCGGAAATCCCTTGCCGATCGACGTCATCATGGGAACTGTCCTGATCGTCGTGCTTTTGGAAGCGGTCCGTCGCTCCATGGGCTGGCCGCTCCCGGTGATCGCCCTCCTGTTTATCGGCTATGCCTACTTCGGCAGGGCGATGCCTGGCATTTTCGTGCATCCAGGCGCCAGCTGGTCCGGCATCGTGAACCACCTCTACCTGACGTCTCAGGGAATTTATGGCACCGCCCTTGGTGTCATTGCGACCTATGTTTTCCACTTCGTGCTGTTCGGCGTGATGGCAACCCGGATTGGTTTGGGTCAGCTGTTCATTGACGTGGCGTCGGCCCTTGCTGGCCGGTACGCTGGCGGTCCGGCCAAAGTATCGGTTCTCTCATCGGCCCTGCTGGGGTCGATTTCGGGATCGTCGATCGCCAATACGGTCACAACAGGCGCGCTGACCATTCCGGCCATGATCCGCATCGGCTATCCCCGCCACTTTGCCGCGGCCGTTGAAGCCGCGGCTTCGACAGGCGGTCAAATCACGCCTCCTGTCATGGGCGCCGTGGCATTCCTGATGATCGAATATCTCGGCCTTCCGCTCACCACCATTTTGACCGCGGCCCTGGTGCCGGCTTTCATGCATTTCTTCGGCGTGCTTGTTCAAGTACATCTGGAAGCCCGGCGGCTCGGCCTGCGCGGTCTGTCGGCGGCTGAACTGCCGAATGCCTGGAAGGTTCTCAAAGAAGGGTGGCTTTCGGTCGCGCCACTCATCGTTCTGATCGCAATCCTGTTGTCTGGACGTACGCCGTTTTCTGCCGCCTTCTGGTCGATAACGGCCTGTATCGCGGTTCTCATCATCCAGCAGGTTCGCGCAAGTGGTGTAGCCGATGGCCTGCGCGGAGCAGCCCATGGGGTTTGGGAAGGCTTCATCCTTGGAGCCAAGCAATCACTCTCCGTCACCGCTGCCGCAGCACTTGTGGGCGTTGTCATCGGGGTGGTGACGCTAACCGGCGTTGGTTTCAAAGTCGCCTATATGGTCACGGGCATTGCCCAGGATTGGGCCAGTTCCGTTCACAGCTTGCTCGACTTCCTGCCCTTTGAGCTGATGGGCGTTCCGACGCTGACGCTGCTGTTCACCCTGATCCTGACGGCCATTGTGTGTATCCTGATGGGATGCGGCATTCCGACAACAGCGAATTACATCATCATGGTTGCCGTTGCCGCACCAATCCTGGGTCTCCTGGGGGTAGAGCCGCTGGTCGCGCATTTCTTCGTCTTCTACTACGGGGTGCTCGCCGATGTGACGCCGCCGGTTGCGATGGCGGCCTATGCCGGCGCAGGCATCGCCAATGCCAATGCCTTCAAGGCGGGCAATACCGCCTTCAGGCTGAGCATGGGCAAGGCCTTGGTCCCCTTCGTGTTCGCCTTCCAGCCAGCCTTGCTGCTGGTGACCGATAACTTCACCTGGACCGCGTTTTTCCTTGCATTCGGTGGTACAATCCTCGGCATCTGGGCTTTGGCTGCGGCGGTCTCCAACTGGCTGTTCGCACCGCTCTATTGGTTCGAACGCGCCGGCCTGGTTCTTGCTGCCATCTTGCTGGTTGCGCCCGATTTGACCGCAACATTGATTGGCATTTTGCTGATGGCACCGGTTGCAGCAAGGCAGTTGCTGCAGAACCGTCGTCGCTCGTCAGGCTAGGTTTTGATGTGGCCTGCTCTCAAGATCGTGCAGGCGCAGAACCTCGCCCCACCACGCAATCGGGCTTGGGCGCTTCAAAGTCTCAGTTGAGGTGATGGATCGTCACGTGGGGTACCACCCGCTGGGCGATCTCGCAAAGATGCCAGTGATGGGTCAGGTAGATGACCTGCCCCACCTTCGCCATCTCGCTCAGAAGCCGAAAGACTTCTTCCGAGCGCGGATTGTCGAAGCTCTCCATAATGTCGTCGGCGACGAAAGGCACGGGCGGTCGGATCGCCGCAAATTCCTCGTAACCTGCCAACCGCAGCGCAAGATAGAGTTGGAACTGCGTTCCGGTGGACATGGCGTCTGCCAATTTTGAGCCGCCATCCCGCGTGACGCCGATCAGGATCTCGCGGTCACGATCCGGTTGGGTCGTCAGACCGGAATAATTGCCGCCGGTGATCAACCGAAATGCTTCAGACGCGCGGCGCATCATCGCACTGCGATGTCGATCCCTGTAAAGATGCAGCGCCTGATCCGCGGCAAGTGTCCCGGTGCGAAGTATGAGATGGCGGCGCGCATGGTCTTCAATTTCAAGAAGGAGGGTGCGGCGCCGTGCCTCGATGCGAGCGACCGCGTCATCGCCGCCAACGGCATCCAGCTTTTGCTGTGCCAGAGACCTTTCAGCGTAGAGCTGCTTGGATTGCTCGGCCAAATCCTCGATCCGTCGCTCAAGCTCCATGCTATCGCGTTCCAACTGGTCGGCCTCGATTTCGCTAAGCCGTGTCGCAGCCTCGTCGAAGCTTGCCATTCTCAGCGCGTCCATGATCTGGTGGCGCACTTCGGTGATGCGCTTTTCCAGTTGATCACGCTCCCTGACCTGAGCCAGCAAGGCTTCGACCTCGGCAAGCCCGTCCACCTCGAAGAAGCGGGTCACCTCGTCTCGGCGCGCTTTGTGTATTGCCAGCTCCTCCTCGAGGCCAAGCCGCTTCTCTTTCAGCTTTTCGAGTTCGGCCTGTTTGCCATCACGAAGCCGGTCGGCCAGCTTCGCTGCCTCAAAGCGCTGCGTGAGTGCATTGGCTGCAGTCACTATATCCGTGGTTGTAGTTTGCTCTTTGCATTCGATCAGCAAGCTTTCCATCGCTTCGCGAAACTGCACCTGATCACGCTCCATTGCCGCGACACGGCTCAAGAGATCCTGTCGTTCTTTCAAGACAGAGGGGAGGGTGCCAACAGCGGTTAGAATCGCTCTGACTGCCGGGATCGAGCCGGCCTTGTCGGCGAACCATGTGCGAGACAGGGTAGCGATCCAGTCCTTGTGCCAGGCATCACTCCGTACCTCTGCATCGTGTTTGTCACGCTCCCGTTCCCTGATGTCACGCTCAATGTCGGCGACCGCCTTTTCAAGTGTGACCCGTGTCGTGCGTTCGGCCCGGGCTTCGGAAAGAGCGTCGGCTGCGGTCTGGATGAGCGCTGCGACCGACGGATCTGCGGCCTCGATGCCGGCTGCATCAAGACTGGCAACCACGGCTTCGACCAGTTGCTTGAGCTCGGCACGTAGCGGCTCGATGGCCTCCTGACTCTCGTTCATCCTGTGCCAGGCTGCAAGCGCTGCGGCCCGTCGTGCCATCCACGTTTCGAGCGTGACCAGGCCCTCGCTCGCGCTGACGTCATAACTGATGACCTCGGGCAAGAGTGCTTTGATTTTCTGCGCGAGTTTGTCGTGCTCGTCTTGCGCCTCTGCCAACAAAGCGAGTTGTCGGTCCAGCGTCACGTTAGCTGCCGCCTCACTCTGGCGCAACTGGCGCAGCTCAGCGAGTTCTTTGGCCCGCGACAATCGTGAGGCCGATATGGCGTCGTCGCGAAGCATCCGGGCTTCAAAGAGTTTCGCACTGGCGGCATCCAAGGAAGCCAGATGCGTCTGCCAAGCTGCATCGCGTTCGGTGCGAAGTTTGGCAGCCTCTCCGTCATCCAGCATCGCGTCGCTGGCACAGGTCGCAAGCCGCGCCTTTGTTTGCGCAAGTTCCACCTCAAGGTCGCGGATCCGGCCCTCTTGGTCAAAGATGCGTCTCTCGATCGCGACTGCCTGACTGCGCCAGAGTTCGATCTGACGCGGTTCGGCTGAAGCGGTGCGCTTGAGCACCTCTATTTCTCCGGTCCAGGGTGCCAGCTGAGCAATCGTGTTTTCGTAGCTACGACGTAATTCAGCGAGATTGCGTTCTTCCATGACAAGCCTGGCTGGAAGATCAGAGCCGGTCAGTTGCGCGTGTGCCGCCTCGAGGCGGCTGAGGTGGGCGTGATTGATATGCGAGGCAATGCCAGCACTTTTGTTTTCTGCCCGGAGACGTTCGAGATTTTCGCGCGAGCGCATGAGTTCCCGTTCGGCGGCCGTGCGCTTTGCATCGACGCCGGAGCGCTCTTCAATGAGATCCCTCAGTGTGCCAACCAAGGAGGCTGGCAACAGAAGAGCGGCCGGGTCCGGGTGTTCCGCCTGCTCGAGATCGCTGAGAAGCCGGGCAAGGACACCTTCCTGCTCTGCCAGGGCAAGCCGGCGCTTGGGCAGGTCGGCTTCCGCAGCCAGGTAGCGTGCGCGCCCCTGATCCAGCGTGTCCATATGCGCCGCAATGGTCGCGGCCTTGTCATCCAGGACAATCTCTTCGATTTCTTCGACCAGTTGTCGGGTCGCCCTGTCGGCGATCTCCACGACTGCGGAGAGACGGATCTCATCCTGCAACAGTTTTGGCAGCAGGTTGAACCATTCAGAAGGCGGGCGCGGCACGTCACCGAGCGCAGCCAGTTCACCATTCAGCCTGGTGAGCTCACGCTGAGCAGGCAGGGCGTTCAGCAGGCGCGTCAGTTCCTGGTACCTGGCTTGCGTTTCGCCAAGCTCCCTCGTTGCCATTCGGTAGGCCATATCTGCCTGGTCATGGCCTGTCTTTAAGCCTACATAAGTCGACGCCAGAGTATCGATCGTGTTGCGCTCGACCTTCAGTGTGTCCAGCGCCCTCTTGAGTTCGGCAAGCTTGGTGCTGGACGATCGCTTCTTGTAGATCTGGTTCGCCTCGTCGGCCGCCGCTGCCAGTGACTTGCTGAGCCCTGCCAGCCCAGAGCTTGCTGAGAACAGCAATTCTCCAAGCTCGCCTTTGCTCTGGATGATGGCATTGCCGCCTTCCTTGAGGGACTGGTCATCGAGTGAGAACATCGTCCGATAGGCGTCCCGGCCGATGCCGCCGAGCGCACCTAGGAGCAGTGCCTCATTCAAAGCCTGACCACGCTCGTCGACGAGGCTACCGCTCCTTTGCTTCAGCCTTGCGACCTCGTGCTCAGCCCCATCGAACTCGAGACACCCGCCGATCTTCATCGTGTTGTAGGGATGCAGAAAATTGTAAGGGCTGCGTTCGCCGATGCCATAGAGCAGATCGAGGAAGGCCGAAAAGGTTGTCGATTTCCCGGCTTCATTCAGTCCGTAGATGATATGCAGATCAGTTGTGCCGGGTCTCGCTGTGCCGAAATCGATGGAATGGTCGGTGAATTTTCCATAGCGGCTGAGATCAAGGCGGCGAAGGCGCATCAGTTGCCTCCTCGCTCGGCCGCCATCATCCGCGCCGCGATATCAATTGACCCCTCGGCCAGAAGGCTGTCCACGAAACGCTCGAAGGCAGCTTCGTCGCGCCCGGCGAAGTCGCGACACTCGGCTGGAAGGTCGCTCAGAAGCTCACGGACCATATCCCTCACTTCGTCGCGGAAGCCGCTTCGAGTGGTCACTTCCTCGCGCATCAGAACCCCAAGTTCAACGACGGGATTGGCCGCAAGGCTGTCCGGTGCTGACTGCGGCGTGTCAAGCGCCAGTTCCAGCTTCTCGATCCAGGTCTTGCCGATCCGATCGCCGCGTTGCTCTGCCTCGGCCAGCATGAGATCGAGGTCGCGGCGGACCTGCCAGGCCAGAGGGGTCTGACCGGTCAACCGCAGCCGGGCAACGAGGTGCGCAGATGCGGTTCGCTCACGCTCGGTCGCCAGTGCCGTTTCGATTGCTCCGGCCGCATCGCGCCATTCCACAACATGTGTGAGATCGACCTCGACACGTTGAAACTGGGCTATGCTGGTCAGCCGCTCCTCCACTGTGATCGTTCGATCATCTGCCACGGTTACGATCGATACGGACTTCGGGCCAGCCTCGTTGATGTCGCGCCCCTGGGGCATGCCCGGCATGATGACTGTGGCTTTCCCGGCATGGTGGGTACGTTGATGGATGTGACCAAGAGCCCAGTAGTCGAAGCCGGATGCGTGAAGGTCGATCACATTGCAGGGCGCATAGGGGTCATGGCCAACAGATCCTGCAAGACTGGTATGCATGATGCCAATGTTCACCGCATCCAGCACCGGTGGTCTGTATCTCGGCAGTAGCGTTTCAGGCGCGTGTGGCTTGGCGAAGCTCAATCCGTGAAGTGCGACCGGCAGGCTCCCAGCGGTGATTTCAATCGCCTCAGCATTGCCTCCGAATATCTTGACCGTGTCCGGCAGGACCAATTCCTTGGCAATCTTCGACAGAGCATCGTGATTGCCCTTGATCAGATAGGTGCGGATGCCCGCCTGATGAAGTTTTTCCAGCTGTCCTGCGAGAAACCGCGCCGTCTTCATCGATGTCTGATCGCCGTCATAGAGATCGCCTGCGATGATCAAGGCGTCGACCTGTTCATCGAGGCAGAGATCGATGATTGCGGTCAGCGCTTGACGGCTCGCATCGCCGATAAGCTCCGCAAGCTCGGCATTGCGCAAAGCCAGCGAGCGAAGGGGGGAATCGAGATGAATGTCTGCTGTATGGACGAAGCGGAATGGCAAAGCGTTTCTGGATCCAGTGCATGGCGGTTGGTGTGGTGCAACCTTTCTGTTCTTCTCGTTGCCGAACGTCAACATCAGGCTGTGGCTGAAACCGGCTCAAGCGCCATGCGGTCTCAAGGCCTCGTCGGCTTTTTTGTTGCTCATGTCATGGCGCCAAGCTCTACGCGTGACCATGACGAGATGCTTCCTGATGTTTGCCCAAAAATTGGATGCTTGCTGATCAAGCTTCGTCCCTGTCGCAAAGAGCCACGGCCATAGCTGCCTTCTTTAGGCGTTCCTGACAGCCCCTCCCATCCCATGCAACGGTATGCACCGTCTTTTCGCTTCGCCCGCCCCTTCGGGGTGCATGGGCTGTTTTGGCCTGTCTCTCCGGACGCCATCAGGCCGCGATGGTCGCGGTCTCCACAGCGAAAGGAGACAATCATGTCCAAATCATCGTCATCCAAATTCGATGTCCATCAGGAAGTCACCAACCGCATCGTCGATGCCCTCGAACATGCCGGCGAATTTAAGCTCCCCTGGATCGGCAACACAGCGGCAAGCTTCGCACGTCCCGTCAATGTCGCATCGCGCAAGCCCTATAACGGCGTGAACATTGTCAGCCTGTGGGTCGCGGCCCAGGCTTCTGACTATCCCTCGAACGTCTGGGGCACATACCGCCAGTGGCAAGAGGCCGGTTGCCAGGTGCGCAGGCGAGAGAAATCCTCCCTCGTCGTCTTCTACAGAACAGTCGATGTCGAGCAGGTCAATGACCAGACCGGCGAGGTCGAACCGGCCGAACGTAAGGTTCTGCGTGCCAGCTGGGTCTTCAATGCCGCCCAGGTGGATGGTTTCCCGCTCGACGAGACCGAGATCCCCGAAGAGCCTTGTTTCGATCCGATCGCTCGCGCCGAAGCCTTCGTTAAGGCAACCGGTGCTGTCATCGAGGAGGCGGGTGACAAGGCCTGCTATGTCCCGTCTGCGGACATCATCCGCATGCCGGAGCGTCGTCGCTTTATAGGGACGAACACCACAAGCCCTGCAGAGGGATTTTACAGCACGCTATGTCATGAGCTGACCCATTGGGCAGGCGCAAAGGGCCGTCTTTCACGTGATCTGTCCGGCAGATTTGGCACTGAAGCCTATGCCCTGGAGGAACTCGTCGCCGAACTGGGGGCTGCCTTCCTGTGCGGCGATCTCGGTCTGGTGCCCGAGCCGCGTCTCGATCATGCCCAGTACATCAAGCACTGGTTGACCGTGATGAAGTCCGACAAGAAGGCGGTGTTCACCGCAGCGTCGAAAGCCTCGGAAGCGAGTAATTGGTTGATGTCTCTTTCGTCCTCGCAGCGCGATATCGGGGGTGCGGCTTAGGCCGCATTCTTTCACTCTTTGCCGGTGACGACAGGCAAGGTCTTAAGATGTTTGTCGATGGCCTCGACAACATCTTGGTGCATAGGAAGGTTGGCCTTTTCGGTCTCCCATCGCTCCATGAAGAGGGCGACGGTTTCCTTGGCTGTATCAAGGACGAGTTTCTTGGGCAGGTTCGCCTTCGCCGACAGGTGGGCCAGCTCGTCTGTTGTGAACCCGGTGAACTCCTTCGTCCGGCTGAACGTCAGCGCGGACTTGTCATTGGCGATATATGGGATCGTGGACACGAAGTCATAAGCAGGAGCAAGGCGGGCGTTTCGTCGATCAGGATAGATCAGCGACCAGTTTTTCAGATGCATGTCGCGATTGCCGATCAGGACACTGAATGTCAGGCGGCGAATGAATTCGGCGACATCATGCTGATCGGATTCAGACGCGACCACCGATATCAGATTGCGGTAACTGGCTTTCTTGTACTTGTCCTCAGGGTAGACGTTAAAGACCTGCGCGAAATCCTCAATATGGGTGACGCTGCCATCCTCATTGCGATCGAAGCGTTCGATGACAAAGGCCTGTTGACCGATCTTCTCAATACCATCGGGCAGATTGCCGATCGCTCGCACATCGATCAGCCCGATCGCTGGCACGTTGATCCCGACCATCCTCGCAAGGCTCATCATCGAGAACTCGTTTTCCGGAACACCGGCGAACTCGCGCGAGGGGAGTTTGACGATCCGGTTGCCGCCGACGCCGCTGGTTGGAATGGTCAAGCCGCCGCTGGCGCTTTGAACCGCCGAGAATTTGAGCTGCACACCCGCCAATGAAAACCGCATGGCATCTTCGGCAGCTTCCTTTGCGGCTTCGCCTTCCAGGATGTTGTGTGCTTCGTCCGGCCATTTTTCACCGTCTGCCGGGACAACAGTGATCGCGCCGGGCAGGTCTTGCCCGAGCACCCACAAGAGGAAGAACTCGCGGTCAATATGGATGTCAGCCCTGTCGGCCAGATACCGGCGCAGATGCCCCTCTGGTAGAAGGTTCGAGAAATAGGGCATCAGCTTGATTTTATACGGCCTAAAGTCCGTGATCAGGTCGCCGAGGCTATCCTTGAACTGCAGGCCGAGGATCGGTCTGTCACGGTTTTCGACATAGGCATCGTTGAAGGCAAAGAGCGTCTTTTCGGTTCCGACATAGGTGATGGTGCCGATGTCTTCGCCATAGAGGCGCACACTCAAAACAGATAGGTCAGGCATCGTCATCCTCCTCATCTAACGAGTAGGCGGGACGATTGGCGCTGCGTTGTTCGCTCGTCGGCTCGAATTGGGCGATCTGGTTGCGGAGCGCTCTCATGCTGCTGGTCGCGTCCAATATGCCCTTCCAGTGCTCTGTCAGTCTGGCGTGGTCGATCATTTGGCGCAGTGAGCGGAGATTGCCCAGAAACCGCGTGTCGATCTGGAGACGCTGGAGTGCTGCCGTGGTTTTGCGCAGCTCATCCAGATCCGGCAAGGTCGGCGCCTCGATCTGAAGGGCGCGAACCGCCTTTTGCAATCGCTGCATTTCCTTGTTGATCGCGGGCGGTTGGGTCACAGTGCGATCGGTGGTCTGACGCGTAATCGATTTGATTGCAGGCACCGCCTTGCGTGGTACCAAGGCGATCTCCAGATCCAATGCGCTGGCGATCGCGACGAGGCTCGACAGGCGCAGATCAACGCTGTTGGATTCGATCCGCGAAATCTGCGCTTGCGGGACGCCAGCCAACCGGCTCAACTCGCGTTGGCTGAGCTGTTTGGCTTCTCTGGCTTCGCGTAGGCGATCCGCGATCTCCTGGGTTTCATATTTCATCGATGTTTATTTCTGCATCATTTTGCTCATGTGATGTCGTTTGCGATATCAGATTGCCACTATTTTCTCAAGGTGATGTTGTCTGGCGCATCGAGATCAAATTTTGATGCTTTATACTGCATCAAGGTGAGACTTGGAAGATTGAGGGCGTTCCCCAAAACGGCTCCGAGCGGTGTCATGTCGTTCCATGACCGGCAGGACATCCTTGCTGCTTCACGATGTGATCTTGCCGATCACATGGCGACAGCCATTGTTGACGAATGGCCGCGTCAGCCAGCGAGGCGTATTGTTCTGGGTGTCCCGAAAGGTCTGCAATCTTGGGTTCAAGGCGAAACGTGTCGTCCGTGCTTGCGTTGACCTCGGAGGCCGCGGCCAGGGTGCAGTCCACTGCCTCGCGTCCCAAGGAAGCATAGGGGAGTGTGGTGGAATAAAGGATCGGGATCGGCGCGGTTTCGCGCGCCATCGAGACGATCTCCCCAGTACTTCTTTCTGCCTTTGCATAAAGATACCCCTGCCTTCGGGGCGCTCGCATCGCTTGAGACTGCATCAGATGGAAGACACAAAAAAGCCCCGGACCGCTTTCGTTGCGGTATGGGGCTCACTCGCCATCGGCTGCTTGAGCCAAGTTCTTCCCGGGCGCCATGTCGTGACTTAGTTTTCGCCACTGGGAAAGTTCGCCAAAAAAAGAAGCAGTCACCTCGGCGTGTCCTTCAAATTTGTTCTTGACAAGCCAAAAGCCGGTGGCACTGTAAAGCGGTTTAGTAAAGCGTTTTACTAAACCGCTTTACTAAGCGGTTTACCTGATCGGCGATAGGGGTGTTGAACGTGATGGCAAGGACGGCAGCGGCAAGCCTGAAGGACGTGGCGGAAGCCGCCGGCGTTTCTGTCGCCACAGTCTCCCGCCTGCTCAACGGCACGCTCCAACTGCCGCCAGAGACCAGAGAGCGGATCGAGAATGCGATCCGCGACTTGCGTTACGAGCCCAATCCCCATGCGCGCCGCCTCAGTCGCGGTCGCTCCGATACAATCGGTCTCGTCGTTCCAGATATCGCCAACCCATTTTTCGCAACGCTTGTTGCTGCAGTGGAGCAGGAGGCCGACAAGCGTGGGCTGTCGTTGTCGCTGCATGTCACGCTCAATCGTCCCGGGCGCGAGATTTCCTATGTGACTGCGCTTGCCCGCAATCATGTCGACGGACTGATCTTTGTGACCAATCACCCCGACGATGGCGTTCTGGCCGGTCTGATCAATCAGACTGGCAAAGTCGTGATCGTCGATGAAGACGTGCCCGATGCTGTTGTTCCGAAGCTGTTCTGTGACAACGAGGAAGGCGGATATCTGGCAGGGCGCCACCTTGCGGAGCATGGTCATCGGCGAATTGTCTACATCGGCGGTCCGCAGGACATGATCAGCACCCGCCGTCGTTACAGGGGGCTGGAGAGGGCGCTGCTGGAGACCGGTATGCCCTTCGAGGTGACCCGCTACGAAGGCAGTTTCTCCGTCGAGTTCGGCCGCGAGGCAGCCAGGCGCTTCATCGCAGAAGGAATGCCGGCAACTGCAATCTTTGCCAGCTCCGACGAGATCGCGATCGGACTGGTTGAGGTCTTGCGAGCCCAGGGCGTCTCCATCCCGGATGAGATCTCGGTGATCGGCTTCGACGATGTCGGGCCTCTCCATCTTTTTTCACCATCGCTCACTGCAATACGCCAGCCGGTCAGGGCACTTGGCGAGCGGGCGCTGGCGCTTCTTCTTGAAACGAATTGGCAGACTTCAGAAAGCCTGGCTTCCGAGGAGTTGCTGCCTGTCGAAATCGTCGTGCGGCATTCCGTTGCACCGCCGGCGAAACCATAAAAAGCAACGAAGCTGAACCGAACCAGAGGACAAGAACATGACACATCTGACACGCAGAACAGTGACTGCCGCACTCGCAGCAACAGCATTTGCAAGCATTTCATTCGGCTCGATCGCTCACTCGGCCGAAAAAACCTTCGCACTCGTTCAAATCAACCAGCAGGCCTTGTTCTTCAACCAGATGAACGAGGGAGCGCAAAAGGCTGCGGAAGCTGCCGGTGCGAAACTGGTGATCTTCAACGCCAACAACGATCCGGCCGCACAAAACAGTGCCATCGAGACCTACATCCAGCAGAAGGTCGACGGTCTCGCCGTCGTCGCAATTGATGTGAACGGGATCATGCCTGCCGTCCAGCAGGCGGCCGCCGCCGGAATTCCGGTGGTTGCCATCGATGCGATCCTGCCTGAAGGGCCGCAAATGGCGCAGATCGGTGTCGATAACGCCAAGGCTGGTGCCGATATGGGCGCATTCTTCATCGATTATGTGAAGAACAGCATGGGCGGCTCCGTGAAGTACGGCGTCGTCGGTGCCTTGAACTCTGCCATCCAGAATGTCCGGCAGGAAGGTTTCGAGACCACGGTGAAAGCTGCCGAAGGTGTGACCACCGCTGGCGTCGTCGACGGTCAGAACGTCCAGGACACGGCACTTGCCGCAGCCGAGAACCTCATCACCGCCAACCCGGATATGACGGCCGTCTATGCGACGGGCGAACCCGCATTGATGGGTGCCATTGCTGCCGTGGAGAGCCAGGGCAAGCAGGCTGACGTCAAGGTCTTCGGCTGGGATCTGACTGCCCAGGCCATCGCCGGGATCGATGCTGGCTACGTCACCGCAGTCATCCAGCAGGATCCTGCGGCCATGGGGGCGGCAGCCGTCGACGCTCTGAAGACGATCTCGGATGGCGGCACGGTGGAGAAGACGATCTCCGTTCCGATCACCATCGTCACCAAGGAAAACGTCGAACCGTACCGGGCCATCTTCAAATGATCTCTGACAGACAGCACCCAACCGCTGTCGCAGGGTCGGGGGGAGGAGAAATCCTCCCCCATCGGTCCGGCGAAGGCGCGGTTCGCCAGCCCCGTATCTCACTCAAGGGCATCCGCAAGAATTTCGGATCGCATCAGGCCTTGCGCGGCGTCGATCTCGATATCTATCCCGGCGAGTGCTTAGGCCTGGTCGGGGACAATGCAGCCGGAAAATCGACCCTGACCAAGGTGATTTCCGGGACCTATATCCCGGATGACGGGACGATCACCGTCGACGGCCAAAAGGTTCAATTCAGCGGACCCGCCGATGCGCGTGATCGCAACATCGAGATGGTGTTTCAGGACTTGAGCCTTTGCGACCATGTCGATGTTGTCGGTAACCTTTTCCTCGGGCGAGAACTGACCAAGGGTCTGTTTCTCGATCGGACTCGAATGATGACCGAGGCGCGCGCAATGCTGGATGCGCTCGAAATTCGGATACCAAGGCTCAATGCAAAGGTCGAGAAACTGTCGGGCGGCCAGCGCCAGGCAATCGCGATCGCGCGCGCTGCATCCTTCAATCCCAAGGTCCTGATCATGGACGAGCCGACCTCGGCTCTGGCCGTGGCTGAAGTCGAGGCGGTGCTCAATCTCATCAACCGGGTCAAGGCAAAGGGTGTTTCCGTCATTTTGATCACCCACCGGCTGCAGGATCTCTTCCGCGTCTGTGACCGCATCGCCGTCATGTACGAAGGCACCAAGGTTGCTGAACGCAATATCGCCAACACGGACCTCCAGGACCTCGTGCAACTGATCGTCGGAGGGCAGAGACATTGACCGCCTATACTGAACGCGCGTCCGGCTCGCCGATCGCCGACTTCGTCTCTGAACATGCACAGGTGATGTCCATCGCCGTCTTCTTCATCGCCTGCCTCCTCTTCTTTTCGGCCATGACCGATACCTTCCTGACCTTCGGCAATATCTTGAATGTCGTCCGTCAGGCAGCACCGATCCTGATCGTGGCAGTTGCCATGACGCTGGTCATCATCACCGGTGGTATCGATCTGTCCGTCGGTTCGCAGGTCGCACTTGTGAATGCGGTCGCCGCGATCTTGCTTGCCATGGGCTATCCGTGGCCCTTGGTTCTGGCCGGTATGATCGGTTTCGGAGCGCTGCTCGGCATCGCGCAGGGCTGGTTCATCGCCTATCAGGGAATTCCGGCCTTCATCGTGACGCTGGCCGGTCTCTCTATTCTCAGAGGGTTTGCCCTCTGGCTGACACAGGGCTACTCAATCCCCATCAAGGACGCCCCGGGCTTTTTCTGGCTTGGTCGTGGCGAGCTCTTCAGCATCCCGGTCCCCGCACTGATCGCGGTGCTGGTGGCGGTGATCGGCTATATCATCATCGCCTATACCAAGTATGGGCGGCAGGTGGTCGCGGTCGGTTCCAATCTCGAAGCGGCACGGCGTGTCGGCATGCCGGCCAAATGGATTGTTGCCTCCGTCTATATGGTCTCCGGTATTGCTTGCGCCGTGGCGGGGCTTTTGATCGCCGCTCGGCTTGGCTCAGGTTCATCCAATGCAGCGGTCGGGTTCGAACTGCAGGTGATCGCGGCCGTGGTTCTCGGTGGCACATCCTTGATGGGAGGACGCGGGAGCATTCTGGGTACGGTGCTTGGAACATTGACCATTGCCGTCATCGGCAACGGCCTAATCCTGATGCATATCTCGCCGTTCTTCACGCAGATCGTGACGGGTGCCATCATTCTCGTGGCCATCTGGCTCAACACCAAGATCTTCACAACCAATTTTCGCTTCGGCGCAAAGACGAGGTGAAGGCAATGAGCGAATTATCTGATGGCCATACCCGCTCGGGCAACGTCATGACGGTGGCTGGTGCCATCCCTGCCTCCGGGCTCGGTGTCACCCTGATGCACGAGCATATCCTCAATGATTGCCGTTGCTGGTGGCACGCTCCCAAAACGCCAGAACGCCAGTATCTGGCTGACAGCTTTGTGTGCATCGAGATCCTGTCCGAACTGCGACAGGACCCCTTCGTCAACAAGCACAACATCACGCTGGATGACGAGCCTCTGGCGATCGTTGAATTGAAGGATTTCGCCGCGCATGGCGGTCGGACCGTCGTCGAACCGACATGTCAAGGGATTGGACGAGATCCCAGAGCGCTGCGACGCATCTCCGAGGCGTCGGGTCTCAACATCGTCATGGGTGCTGGCTATTACCTTGGCTCCTCACATCCGGCCAAGGTTGCCGACATGTCGATCGACCAGATCGCCGATGAGATCGTCCAGGAGGCGGTCGTTGGCGTGGACGGCACCGATATCAAGATCGGACTGATCGGTGAGATTGGTGTTTCCTCGGACTTCACGGCACAGGAAGAGAAATCACTGCGGGCAGCCGCGCGTGCGCAAAGGCGCACGGGACTGCCGTTGATGGTGCATCTGCCGGGCTGGTTTCGCCTTGGGCACAAGGTGCTTGATGTCGTTGAGGAGGAGGGGGCAGAGCTCCGTCATACCGTGCTCTGCCACATGAACCCCTCGCATGACGATTTGACCTATCAGCAGGAACTCGCGATCCGTGGAGCCTTTCTGGAATATGACATGATCGGCATGGATTTCTTTTATGCCGACCAGCAGGTCCAATGCCCGAGCGACGAAGAGGCTGCGCGTGCGATCGTCAAGCTGGTCGAGAAGGGGCTCATCGATCGTATTCTGCTCTCCCACGATGTCTTCGTGAAGATGATGCTGACCCGGTACGGAGGCAATGGATACGCTTACATCCTTAAGCATTTTCTGCCGCGACTGAAGCGTCACGGCCTGAGCGATCGCCAGCTCGAGATCCTCATGCGTGACAATCCAAGATCGGTCTTCGAGGCGAAAGCCTGACGGAGAGACGACAAACCATGGAAGATAAGATGACAAAGAAAGTTCTACTCGTCGGCGAAAGCTGGGTCAGTTCGGCCACCCATTACAAGGGGTTTGACCAGTTTGGCAGCGTGACGTTCCATCTGGGTGCAGAGCCACTCGTCAAAGCGCTTCAAGGCAGCGAGTTTGATCTGACCTACATGACCGCGCATGATGCCGTGGAGAAATTCCCCTTCGATATGGAGGGACTGGATGCCTATGACGTGATCATCCTTTCGGACATTGGCGCCAACTCCCTGTTGCTGCCGCCAGCCGTCTGGCTGCATTCCAGGACGGTGCCGAATAGACTGAAACTGATCAAGGCATGGGTTGAAAAAGGCGGCGGCCTGTTGATGGTCGGCGGCTATTTTTCCTTCCAGGGTATCGACGGCAAGGCCCGTTGGCGTCGCACACCCGTCGAAGATGTGCTTCCGGTGACGTGCTTGCCCTATGATGACCGCGTCGAGATACCGGAGGGAACGGGGGCCGTCATCGTCAAGGCAGACCATCCAACGGTGGCGGGTATGGAGGGCGAGTGGCCTGTGCTTCTCGGCGTCAACGAGGTCGAGGTGCGGGACCGCGCCGATGTCGAGGTGATCGCTCGTCTGCCTGACGAGCAGGGGAGCCATCCTCTGCTGGTCACGGGCAAGTTCGGCAATGGAAGAAGCGCTGCCTGGACGTCCGATATCGGTCCCCACTGGCTGTCGCCCGCATTCTGCGAATGGGAGGGCTATGGCCGACTGTGGAAGAACATCTTGGGCTGGCTTAGCGAAAAGGGTTGAGAGCGCCGTGGTTCCGGCGGGTCTCAGCCCGCGAGAATGGACCGCATCTCTTCACTGGTGGGGAAGGCTGACCGTGTGCCACGGCGGCTCACGGTCAAGGCCGAAGCCGCTGCCGCGTGGCTGATGGCGCGTCTGTCGAGTTCGACGCCGCGCAAGGCAGCCGACGCGAGAGCGACGGCCATGAAGGTGTCGCCGGCGCCGGTGGTGTCGATCGCCTTGGCAGAAGCAGCCGGTATGTTTGATACGGGTTTACTCTGGCTGGCGAGCAGCGCGCCATCCCCGCCAAGTGTCAGGACGACGTGGGCGACGCCGGCCTGGAGCAGCCAGTCAGTCGCAGCGCCACTTGAAGAACCAGTGAGGCTCTCTGCTTCGCCCCGGTTCAAGAATGCGATGTCGATCAGTGGCCAGAACGCCTCGAAATACGGCCTCAGCGGCGAGGGGTTGAAGGCGGTGACAAGTTTGCGACGGCGGGCTTCCCGCAGCAGACCAAAGGTGGTCGCCTCGCTGAGGTTGCCCTGCAGGACTAAAAGGTCGCCAGCGGTGGCACCGTCGAGGGCAGCGATGGCTTCTTCTGGCGCCAATGAGCCTGCTGAATCGGTGGTAGTCACGATGGCGTTTTCGCCATCCGGGGTCGTGAAGATGATGGAAAAGTCGCTGGAGCGACCGGCCAAGGTGATGAGCTTGGTCTCGACTGGCTCTAGCGCCAGCTGATTGCGAATGGTCTGGGCGCGGAAATCCTCGCCCACGGCTGAGACCAGGATGGTGGGCAGACCCGTGCGGCCCATGACCACCGCTTGGTTTGCACCTTTGCCGCCAAGGTCACGCGTTTCTTCGCGACCGAGGATGGAAGCCCCGGCTTCCGGCATGGTCGAAACGGAAATGGTTTCGTCGACAGCGACGTTACCGATCACATGAGCACGAACATTGGCAGGCATTGCTGGCCTTCGGAAGGAAATGAAAATGCAGACGATTTCGGATAACAATTCAAGCGCCATAAGGGAAATATTCGGCACTGACAAGGCGCTGATCGGTATGATCCATTGCGCGCCCTTTCCCGGCGCGCCGCGCTACCGGGGAACGTCAGTCGACGAAATCTATGACGGCGCCATGCGCGATGCTGAAGCCTTGATCGAGGGCGGCCTGCATGGTCTGATCATCGAAAATCACGGCGATATTCCATTCTCCAAGCCCGACGACATAGGGCCTGAAACATCCGCATTCATGTCGGTCGTCGCCGATCGTATCGGGCGTGCGACCGGCGTTCCCATGGGCATCAATGTGCTTGCCAATGCCCCGATCCCGGCTTTCGCCATCGCCATGGCCGGTGGCGCGCGCTTCATCCGCGTCAATCAATGGGCCAATGCCTATGTCGCCAATGAAGGCTTCATGGAGGGCCGTGCGGCCGAAGCCATGCGGTATCGTTCCGCTTTGCGTGCCGAACATGTGAAGGTCTTCGCTGACAGCCATGTCAAGCACGGTGCTCACGCCATTACTGCCGATCGCAGCATCGAGGAACTGACCCGTGACCTCGCCTTCTTCGACGCCGACGTGATCATCGCCACAGGTCAGCGGACCGGAAATTCGGCGACGGTGGAGGAGATCGAGACCATCGGTGCGGCAACGCATCTGCCTCTGCTGGTCGGTTCTGGTGTCACCAAGGACAATATCCTTGAGATCTTGCAGCGAACCAATGGTGTGATCGTCGCCTCCTCGCTGAAAGAAGGTGGCGTCTGGTGGAACCCGGTCGAACCAGCACGGGTCAAGGCTTTCGTCGAGGCTGCACGCCCGGGGCTGGAGGCCTGATTATGGCAGAGACGCTTTCTGAGCAGATCCTGCGTGAAAACGCTGAAGTCCTCGATCAGATGCTCGGCCATCGCTTTGTCGATGACATCAAGGCTGACCGTCTCCCAAAGGACGTGTTCGAGCGCTACCTCGTCTTTGAAGGCGCCTTTGTCGATACCGCGATCTCTATCTTTGCGTTCGCGACAGCCAAGGCCGAAACAATGGCTCAAAAGCGCTGGCTGGTCGCCGTCCTCGATGCGCTCGCCAACCAGCAGATTGTCTATTTCGAAAAGACGTTCGCAGCGCGGGGTATCGATCCTCGCGACTTCAACCTCTCGGTCGCAGAGGTGGCGAATTTTCGGGATGGGATGCTTTCTATCGCGCGCGACGGTGGTTATCTCGATACGGTTGCGGCGATGTTTGCTGCCGAATGGATGTACTGGACATGGTCTAAGCAGGCGGCACAACTTAAGATCAGTGATCCCTTGCTGAAGGAGTGGGTGGACCTGCATGCCCATCCGGATTTTGCGGCTCAAGCCCTCTGGCTGAAAGCTGAGCTTGATAGAGCAGGGGATGGCATGAGTGCCTCCGAGCGGTCACGTCTGAGTGGCGTTTTCGGTCGGGCTCAGTCGCTCGAGATCGCGTTCCACGACGCACCTTACCTCTGAGGGAATCCGTCATGCTCACCATCAACGGCAATCGTCTCAACTCCCGCCTTCAAGCCTTTGCCGCCATTGGTGAAACCGCGAAAGGCGGCGTCAATCGCCAGGCTTTGACGGACGGCGACCGAAGTGCCCGGCGAATGCTCGCTGAGCTTGCCTGGGCCCGGGGGTTTCGGGTGTTCCAGGACCCTATGGCCAACCTCTTCGTCTGGCGCAACGGCCGCGACGAGGCACTTCCTCCTTTGCTGATCGGTAGCCATCTCGACAGCCAACCAGCGGGTGGCCGCTTCGATGGCGCATTGGGCACTCTGTCTGCGTTTGAGGTCCTGGAAAGTCTGGAAGACGCAGGGACGGCGACCGAGCGCGCCGTTGCCGTGGTATCCTGGACGAACGAGGAGGGATGCCGTTTCTCGCCAGGCTGTATGGGATCCATGGCGTTTTCTGAAGGCGCGATCCCGCCCACGTGGCAGGACAAGGTCGCAACGGATGGTGCAGCTTTCACAGGAGAGCTGGCTCTCACAATCGAAAGCCTGCCGGAGGCAGCCATGCTGCCGCTCGGATTTCCGGTTCATGCCTATCTCGAAGTCCATATCGAGCAAGGGCCGTCATTGGAGGCAGCTGGGATTTCGATCGGTGTCGTGAAAGGCATCCAGGGCACACGGTGGCTTGATGTGACGGTCACTGGCCAGACGGCACATGCTGGCACGACGGGTCTGGCCTGGCGTCGTGACCCACTGCACGCGTTGACTGCTGCTCTGCCCAGTCTTTACGGGTTCGTGATGCCTGAGGATCCTGAAGCGCGCTTCACCATTGGTCGGATTTCAGCTGAGCCAGGGTCGGTCAATGCGATCCCTGAGCAGGTTCGCTGTACGGTCGATATACGTCATCCCGATCCAGAGCGGCTGGACGAGATCGAGGAGCTTGTGAGATCGAGGATCGGCCAAGAAGCGGAGCGGAAGGGCTGTCGCGTTCAGATCACACGGTCCTTCGATATGCCCCCTTGCGCATTCTCTCAAACACTCTGTGAAGTGATCGAAGTAGCGGCGACCGCCTGCAAGGTCGAGAGTGTGCGGATGTTATCTGGGGCGTTTCACGATGCGCTGTTCGTCAATCGCGTCGCGCCAGCCGGGATGATCTTTGTTCCGTGTCGCGATGGGCTTAGCCACAACGAGGCAGAATATGTCGAGCCATCGGATGTTGCCACCGGCTGCGAGGTGCTGGCGCAGGCGACGCTGGAGTTGGCGCGCGGGGGCGGGATGGCTGTCGTCGATGGTTAGTTTGTGATGTTCTCGGTTTGGCGAACTGAGGGGATGCGGTAATGCTCATGGTTCTGTTCGTAAGCCGTCCAAGGCGAAGGCTGCCTCCGCTGAATCGGCAGGCCGCTCGAATGACGGGCGCCCCCATGCCTGTCAAACTTGTGAACATGACGCCTTTACGCTCAACCCCTGTGTTCCGTAAGGTCCGGCATGGGAGGAGATGAAATTGATTTCAGGAATTCCATGGAGCGCAGAGATTTCAACATGACAGATCCGGCGCAAAAAATTGAAAGTCTGCTCCAGGACCCTGATTTTCGGGAAATCAGCAATCAGAGGAGTTCGTTCAACATCTTCGAGGCTGTCGGCTCGGTCAGATCCGAGCTGAAACACTCCAACTTTCTTGCCCATATCCTCGCACCCAGCCGCCCCCACGGGCTCGGTCAGCTGGCTTTGAAGACCTTCCTGCGCGCCATTCTGGCCAGCTTCCCAAATGCCGAACACTCGCTGCTGTCATTAGAGCTGGACGTCGAAGACATAGGCGATGCGGTCGTTTACCGCGAACGACTCCACATAGACCTGATCGTCGAGATTCCTTCAAAGAAGGTCGTCTTTGCGATCGAGAACAAGGTCGGCAGCAAGGTCGGTGACGGCCAGCTGGAGCGCTATGAGAGCATTCTGGCAAGGGTCTACCCCCACTACCGTCGGATATTCGTCCTGCTGACCCCCGAGGACGTGACTCCGGATCACGACCAGTACATCGGATTCACATACAGTCAGGTCATCACGGCGCTTCAGCAGGTTGTCACTGATCCGGTGGAGCCTGTCCCCTCAGCAACCCTGCTGATTATCAACCATTATATAGACCTGTTGAGGAGGTATGTGGTGACCGACGAGCGACTGCGAGAACTTGCATTGAAGGTTTATGAACGGCATCGCGAAGCGATCCAGTTCATCTCTAAGTGCAATGAAGAAGCGAACGGCGTGCTGTCCACCATCAAACAGCACATTGAGAGCACACAGGATCTCGTTCTCGACAAATGCGGCAAGAGTATTGTCCGTTTTGTGTCTCAGGAATGGGACGACCGGCTGACCTTGCTTGCCTGCGCGAGTGACAAGTGGACCGCAACAGGTCGAGGATTACTGTTCGAAATTAAAACGTACACTGGTAAGCCCGGCCGTGTGAATCTCTCCCTGATTTTGGGTCCGTGTGAGCCTGACGCCCGCTTGGCCATTTTCAACATGGCCACGGAAAACCGGGAGATCTTCGTTGGATGCTCCAAATCCATTGGTGCTCAGTATGCGACGCTTTTCAGCCGGGAGCTGATGACGGCCGAGTTGGCGGGCACGTTACCGGAAGCGGAGCAACTGCGAATTGCCCTGAAGGCACTCGACGATTTTCTGGAGAACGACCTCGCGGCCATCAGTAACGCGATAACTAAACTGGATAGCAGATTCGTTGCCACGACCTTACCCTCTGAGGTGGTCTGAGTTGTCAGGAGCTCGTTTCAAAACCTAATAGGGAGAGGAGCATTTTCCACGCGGCGACTATCAAAACGAGGTAGACAAACCATTTGAACACCGTTTTGAAGAAACCGGGGCCGCTTTTCTTCTCCGGCTCGGTTGCGGCGACAGCTGCCTTCGTGGCTGAAGTCACCTTCTGCGGCTGCGGCAGTTCATCTTCAATCCCCGCGCAGCTGTTGCATATCCACACGCGCTTTGTCCGAGTGTACGTCCGCCCATCGTTATTGAGAACGGAATCGACAATGGCGCGCGTAGACTTTTTATCTCCGATCAAGGCTCCCATTACCGTCGAGCTGGACACGGATTTCTTGGAACTCCCGGAACGATAGGAGATCTCCTGCTCGTTCATGTTCGGCTGGATATCCCGTTTCCCGCACTCGTGGCACGTACGTTTCGTGTAAGTCATTTCACCCCATCGCGAATTGCTGCCCCTCACTGTTTCTACACGGCTATCTGCCTGAATCAACGAGATCGCTGACGGCAGCCGATCACAATGACGGCCAAACCTGCACCGCGACCCGCTTAAACTCCGACACCCTCAGCGCACCGCGCTCGCGAGATTTCGAGCCTTCGCGCTCCAGCAACTTCACAACAGCCGGGTAGGGTGCTTCCCAGATCTGTCGCAGGTCGAGCGTGGCGTTGTCGAGCAAGACCAACAACACCATATCACAGGCCGCGTCCCGTTTGAGGGGGCCCAGCCGTTGACTGGCCTTGCTAGTGGCGCCGGACGCGCGTCCTTTGATCTGTATGCGCTCGACCGTTCCGTCTGGATGCTTGCGGGTCGCGTCGTAACCGGCCGTGCGGGCCGGAGCCAGGTGCAGCCCCAGCACTTCCGCCGCGACGTATTCCGCTACCTCGCCGGTCACGCCTAGCGGTTTGCCGGTCAGACGGTAGTACTCCGCAGCGAGTGGCTTGATGGTCGCCAGGATCTCGCGGACCCGTTTTTCGCTTAGTGCGCCTGACATGGACAATAGCACTTTCGTACCTTACTGGATTCCAAGGTCATCATCGCGTCGAGAGCATCCGCCTCCTCCAGAAAAGCATTCGCTCTGACTTGTCCGCCCCGGCCCAGGCGCCCCCATTCCCGCACCAAAGACCATTCCCCGAACAGGGTCGGGTGAACCGTCATGCGGTAATAGCGCGCCATGTTCTGGCTGGCGTCCACGCGGGTCAGATACACGTCGCTCATAATTTGCCCTCCTGCGCCTTGGCCCGCGCCTGGGGGAAGTAGTCGTAGAAGGTCACGCGGCTGATTCCTAACCGCCGGGCAATCTCTGCTATCGAGATGTCACCGGCCGCAAGCATCGCCCGCGCGGCCTTCTTGTCATCCTCGGTGAGCTTCGGGCGACGGCCACCTTTGCGGCCACGGGCGAGGGCGGCTTTCAGCCCCTCCATCGTGCGTTCACGGTTTAGATCGAGGAAGTACTCTGCAATGGCGCCATGGATCTGCAGGAAGAAGCGACCTTGCGCGCTTTCACTGTCCAGTTCTTCGGTGAGGCTACGGAACTTGATACCGTCTGCGCGGAGTTTGTCGATCGTCCGCATCATTTCGACGAGGGAACGGCCTAGCCGGTCCAGCTTCCAGACCACGAGCACATCCTCGGGACGCAGATAGGCGAGGGCGGCTTCAAGTTCGGGGCGCTTGCTTCCCGCCTTGCCGGACTTCTTCTCTTCGAAAATCTTCTCGCACCCGGCACGGGTGAGGGCGTCCCGCTGCATGTCGAGATTCTGGTCGGCGGTCGAAACGCGGGCGTATCCAATCTTCATGTAAGGATAGTTCGACGATAGCCTTTTCCTGTCAAATGATTTCCTAATATATTTTCCTTACAAAAAGCCCGCCGAACTGGCGGGCTGAACGTAGGGCAGTGCGATGTGTAAGGAAAACGGTCGTTTACCCAACAAAAGAGCGCTTTCGAATTAACAAACCTCGATGACGTCGCCAACAGGGACTTAGCGCAAGGTGTAGACCTCAGGCGGCGGAAAGAGCAGACCCATCGCTGATGTATTGATCTTAAACAGTGGACCCTTCTCGTTACCCCGTCCGCGCGCGTTTCGCTTAATCAAGTGATCCATGGTGATCTCACCCTGTTCCAGCAGGATATCGAACTGCGATGCGATTGGCTTTTTCGTATGTAAAACGTCTAAAAACTCGAAGTGCTCAACGCCATCAATCGTCTGTGGCTTCGCGCCCACCCAAAATGTCTCATTGTGCTTTGCAAGAAGCGAAGCCCGTAAATCCGCCATTAACCAAGACGCGAACGCACCGATCTCGGCCCGTGTCGAGCATTCATCGAGCTGCCCTGCGCGGTCATTCAGCTTAAAGAAAAGTCCCTGAGAATTCGGCTTGCGGGTACTGACTTCGCAATACAGCTTGAACTGCCCGCTCCGTTCGTAACCGAAGGTATCGAGGATTTGCGTGCTGCTCTTAAATTTACTGATTTCCCATTTCGGGACCTGAGCGAATAGCGTTTTACGATTCTCACGACCCGCCTTCTTGGCGCGTCGATACGACTTCAGCTCAATACCTTTGTAGTCGGGTGCCCTGTTTGGGTTCATGGCAATATCCAAAGCAGCCTCAAGAGTCCGCCCGATCGCAGTATCCGCATGGTCTTCCATAACGGAACGTACCGGTCCTCCTGCAGCGATGCCGCGCAGACGGCCAAGAAGCTCCTGAGCAACACTGGTTGCCTCGCCCTTGATCTCCTGAATGACTTCCCATAAAGGGCCACTCTTCTGCACGTCCAGAACATGATCGATGTCGATACGCGTAAGATTGATGACGATCAGGCGCCCCTCGTGGGCGGATATCGCCAGCATGTTATCCGGCTCAACATAGTCAGGCAGGCCTCGAAGCCACATGCGTGGATCGCCGTTCTTTGTCGGTGGACGATAGAGCGATACACGTGATGGGCGAATTAAGCTCGCCTCCATCAAGTGGCCCTCAAGGTAAACTCGGTGCGCAGTACCTTGGTTCTGAAGTGAGTAATCGTGCAGCTCGTTCTCTCGGAGATAGTTCCGGACTGGAGCGGTGGCATCCAAAATGGATTTTTTCAGACCTGTAAATGTCGGCTGGATAAGCGTGACATCTACAGATTCGCCCGTCAGTCGCTCTAAGCGGTGACGTTCGATATCGGTAAGCTGACGCAACGGCATGTCTGATTATTAACTTTCGCCCAAGGCTTCATCGATGATGCCGCGAAGATGTCGCGCTACACGTTCCGCCAACCCTACCGGAACGGCATTACCGATCTGGGTATACTTTGGCGCTTCGCGGTCGAACAAACCTTCCTGAGGATTTCCTGCTCGTCGTAGGCCGCCGGTCGTGCGCTTGCCAACAAATTGATACCAATCGGGAAAGAGCTGAAGACGTGCCCATTCACGAACAGTTAGGATCCGCGGCTGGCAGTAGTGAACATAATCATCCGGCAAAGTCGTCGCGGTGATGGTTGGCCCCTGATTGCCCCATTGGCGGCGTAAGAGCCGCTGCGAGAACTTGCGGGTCTGAAACTCTTCGGGGATTTCCCCACCTGATGCCAGCATCGCATCAAACTTCTCGACGATGTTAGCCTTGTGCTTACTGTACTCGTGATCCGTCAGAGGGACCTTCTTACCCTCTGGCCAGTGCTTGGGGGGCGTTCGCAGCTGTCTCTGTATACCCGTCTGCGGAGCACGCGGGTATTTCGTCGTCTCGAATGGGCCAGCAGGGAAATTCTGTGAGCGGAGAATCTCAGGGATTGCGGGATCCACCAAGTCGCTCAGCAGCTCATCCAGGTGAGGGTATTCATTCGGGTTCGGTGCGGGTAAGAAACCGCATAGAACCGCGTCTTCCGGATGAGCTTCAGGCGACAAGAGCTTAGATGAAGCGAGAACGTCTTTCCGCACGCCGACCATCAGAACGCGGGGCCGGTTTTGCGGCACGCCATAATCACGGGCATGGACAAGTTTCCAGCGGACCTCATAGCCGTCTATCCGGCGAAACTCCGCCAAAACATCTGGCCATATAAAGTCCGATCCATCCCGTTCCCAACGAGAGTTTAGGAGCCCGCGCACGTTCTCGAAAAGAAAGGTACGCGGGCGTAGAGCGCGGATGATCTCGGCCATCCGCCCGTACAGATGATTAGAAGGCAGGTTTTTCTTGTCGACGCTATACGAACGGCGGTGCCCAATGCCCGAGAAGCCCTGACACGGCGGGCCACCAGTGACAATATCTAGATTGCTACCGCCACCAGACTTCAAAGAACTGACGCGATCAACACTGAACCTCAGCTCAGGTAGCGAAGCCAGATCAGCTTGAAGCTGCTCTAAACGATTACCCTGAAGCTCCTGAGCATCGTTACAATGCAAGTCCGGATTGTCTGCGAAATCCAGACCACCGAGCGAATAGTGCCGGTTCCTGAGATAAGTCCGTAGCGCATCGTCATTGAGTTCGTTGACAAAAACCGATGTAAACCCGGCGTTCTCAAAGCCAAGAGAAAGCCCCCCGCAACCGGCGAATAAATCAACCATCGCATACATCCGCGACGGTGCCGGATGAGGCGTAAAGTCGGTGGTGTAAGCAAGGGCGGCGTTTCGTGTCGGGGTCATGTGGTTTCATCCTTAATCCACACGACGACTACCACAGGCCAACAAGTCTGTCCAGGGACTGCTTTTTGCTGCGCGTCCGCTGTGGATAACTATTTTCCGACAACACCCTCCAAGAAATCAATAAGAGAGCAAGCTGTATTAAATTTAATACCAACAGAATTTATTGTAACGTTATTAGTGCTTGACTCTTTTCCGTGAGCTATGTTGTTCCTCCAACTGATTATTTCGTTGATCTCTTTCTTTCTCTCGTCTTTCGAAGACCAGTCATCAAAGCTTTTTTGCCAATCGACGTCAAAATGTTGTAATATCTCACTTATGGCTGTGCAGGCCATGTTTTTCGAAGATGGCCATGTCCGAGTTACGTAGCTAACAATTCTCGGAGATGATTTGGATTCAGCGTGCTCCAGCAAAATCTCTTTCACCGATTGTTCAATGTAGCCTGAGACAAGGACGCAAACATATTTCGCCCAATGCGCCTTTACCTCAGAATCGGATCCAGCCTCACCTGACAAAGTCGGAGGATTCTTAATTAGGGATGCAACTCGCGCGCGATATTTTACTCGATCAGGCGTCCGAGCCATAATTAAGCCCCTATGATTTCACGAGCTCTCTTAATGCGAACTGCAAGCCTGTCTGTGTCATTCACGAACTCAGCCGTGGACCACAAATAGCTCTTTTCATACCCTTCCTCGTCAGTGGGGTCGCCATCTTGTTCGAGCTCATCAAAGCGAGCCTTCAGGACATTCGGGTCTAAGTCAGCATACTTCCGGTAATAGGCCGAAAATCCCGCCATCGCGGCATCCAGCTTTGTGATCATAAAGGTGCTGCCATTTCTTAGACCGTCCTTTCCGAGCGCCTGAACTATGGCCTTGGTAACTCGCGTGAAGACGTCCCTTAAATCTTTGGCCCTCTCTTCATCAATCTGCCGGTTTTTTTCCATGTAGCTGTCTAGGAATCGCGGCATAGGAGCTCGGTAGTTCGGCGCTCCATCAATTACCGCGAGAGACCTGAGGATTAACTCCATATCTCTCAACCTGCTGTGGGGCTTCCCAAACAACAGACGCCAGTCCTCATTCTTATTGAGGTCCCTGACAAGATCATCAAGTGTTCCGTAGAAAATGCTCGTGCGTATTTCTTGAGCAACAAGGGGCTGCGAGCTTGTATTTAAGCGTCGGAATATCTGAATCACTGCCTGATTGTATTCATGCCCAAGATTTTTGTCGTCATCAGACGGATCCGGTTTTATTACAATCGAATGTATGACCGAATCTGCTAGCGTTCGCGCATCTCTCGGAGTCAGCGTCTTAGAACTCTTACTTCTTGCTACGTCTGGCGAGTAATAGCATCCCTTCAGATCAGCCGCTATGTTATCACCGCTAAGATAAAACTTTCCATCAAGATAATCTCTGAGAGAGAGTAGTCTTTGCTGGCCATCGACAATGTTGAGGCTACTCGTCTTTGAATCCCGTGCCAGAAAAATATTCGGCACAGGTAAGCCCATTATCAGTGACTCGATAAATCTGGACTTTTGAGGGTTACGCCACACAAATCCGCGCTGAAAACTTGGTACATGAATGTCACCTCGTTTCAGCCGCTTTACCAAACCCTCAACGTCAGAATCCCAACCGTAGCTGCTAATGTTGAACCGGTTTTCGGGAAACTTCTCTTCGTCCTGGTCATCAGTGGGCACCACCGTGTCGTCGAGATCGACGTCTTCGAACTCTTCGGGCTGTTCATTCTCTCCGGCGTTGCCAACCATCTCAGTCTCCCTTTCCAATTCAATCTATAATAGAAAGTTGAGCATGTTCAATAGCTCGCAGCGAGAGGCACCAAGGTACCGCCGCACTCTCTCCCGCGTCAGTTTCAGACGCAAAATGAGGAACGGAATCAAAAAAGCAGGTGCAGGGTCCCCCTGCAACCCTGCCTGACCGGCGAGGTCGGGGGTAGCAAGGGCAAGGGTTTCAGGCCGGCGGGCGGGGAGCCTCGGGAGACCGCCCCCCTTGACCGCGCGAGGGGCAACGCCCCATAGGCATCTTGCCGGATCGAAACCGCACCCGTGCGAGATCCGGGACAAACAATGAAGAACATCGGAGCTTTCAGCATAGATGGGCTAATCGGCTTCATGCCTCACCCCACCCTTAGGGAACCAGGGGCTGCACCGCACTGCCGATGATACAGTCGCTTGTCGGAACAGGCACAACCATCATGCAGAGGAGCGCAGCCATGAAACACTATGCTGGCCTTGATGTCTCGGTCAAAGAAACGAGCGTCTGTATTGTCGATGAAAGCGGGAACCTATGCCGCGAACGGAAGGTGGCATCTCATCCGGAGGACCTTGTCGCGATCCTGAGCGATCCGGCATTTAGCTTGGAGAGAGTAGGTATTGAGGCAGGGCCGCTATCGCAGTGGCTGTTCGAAGGACTCGCAAGAGCGGGCTTGCCCATCTTCTGCATCGAGACGCGCCACACGAAAGCTTTTCTGGATGCCCTGCAACAGAACAAGAGCGACAGGAACGATGCACGTGGCATCGCCCACATGATGCGGGTCGGCCTGTTCAAGGACGTGCATGTGAAGACGCTCACCAGCCAGAAGCGACGTGCCTTGCTAACCGCCCGATCGCTGCTGCAGGAAAAAGCGATTGATCTGGAGAACGAGATGCGTGGGCTGCTGCGCAACTTCGGGCTGAAGGTCGGGCATACCTCAGGCAGCACGTTTGAGAGGCGAGTACTGGAGCTCGTTGAACACGACGTTGAGCTTGCGGAGATCATGGAACCATTGCTCGCCGGACGGCGCAAGTTGCGAGAAGGTCTTGCCAAACTGGAGAAGAGGGTTCGGGCCGAGGCGAAACAGGACGACGTTTGCAGGCGGCTGATGACGGTGCCTGGCGTTGGGCCGATTGTCTCGCTCGCCTATGTCGCGACGATCGATATTCCCAGCAGGTTCCGACATTCTCGATCTGTCGGAGCGATATTGGGGCTCACGCCCGTACTGAAACAGTCCGGTGAAGTGAGCCGGGTCGGCCACGTTTCTCTGCGCGGGGATGCCATGATGCGAACGCTGCTTTATGAAGCCGCTCAGTCGATGATGACGCGCGTGGTGAAATGGTGCTGGCTGAAGGCATGGGCCATGAACATCGCCAAGCGCCATGGCAGCAAGAAGGCCAAGGTGGCACTGGCCCGCCGTTTAGCAGTCGTCATGCACCGCATGTGGGTGGATGGCACGGAGTTTCGCTGGACGAGGGAGGACACGATCTCAACCGTAGCGGCATAACAGCTAATCACAGGGGCAATCGAAAGGTTCGAATTTAAGGTTCCGCGTAGCAGCGGAAGGCGTCCTTCGCGGACGATGGTGATGTGAGTTCGTGGCGGCGTTTATACCGATGATTCGTCATCAGGATGCAGCATAGATTGGACCGCATCATCTACTGGACCCCATCATGGGAGGGCTGAGTGCCGATCCCGAAGAGAAGCGAGGGCCGCGAAACGATGTTAAAGACGCTGCGCGAGCCGGAAGCAAACGGTGGACGCCTGCTTCTGTAGAGCGGCGACTCAGTTGGACAGCGCCAATTGCAGACATCAGATGGGGAAGCGCTGGTCGCAGACCCCGGCAAAGTTGATGACCAGCTTGGCGTCATTCGCAGAAACGGCGATCAGATCATCGACGTGTTTCTGCATATAGGCTTCCGCTTCGCTCTTAGAACGGTTTGATCTGGCAAATACATCCTCAGCCTGTGCTGCAAGCCTCTCGAACTTTGCCTGGTAATCGGAAGAACGAGACGCCTGTCCAGCTTCCTGGTGGACCTTCGCCATGATCGCAAAGGCAGCGCCGCATTGGAATAAGTGCTCGCTGCTGTTCGGACTAAGCGTCGTGGACTCCTGTCCGTAGCTAGGCGTTGCTAAGGTGCAAATGGCAAGGAAGGGAAGGAGAACACGCATGATACATATCCCATGAGTTGGAGGGCACAGACTAGCTGACTGCCAGTTAACTGCAATGGACCAATTGCTGACGATCGCTTGCCTCCTCGACCAACGGATAGACGAAAAAGCTTGACCCCGGTCCGCCGATTAGAGAAGCGCCGACCGGAGGGTGGGAAAGCGGGAATTCTCGCCACGCCAAGGACCGGTTAAAAAGGTAGCCGCAGGAGCCTCAGCATAGCGACCCGCAGGGAGAGGCGGGACCGACTGCCTCCGGCCGGGCGCTCCGTGTGACCGGCGCCCCACTCTCAGTGAAGTGTCTCAGCCTGCAGGTCGTAAAAGCGCCCAAGACTCCGCAAGTGCGCCACGATTTCAAACAGAAGGTGATCGCGCGGTCCATAGCGATCGCAGATGGCCTGAACGTCTTTGCCGATGCGGTCAACGTCCTCTTCAGGAGCATCAATCTCCGCGAAAACGTACATCTCGTGACCCACGGCAGTAATGGGGCAGCCGGTAGAAATTATCTCCTCAATAAAGTCCGGAATCTGGCTTTTGCGCATTGCCGGGGCACTCCTTTCACGCACAGCAGAAAATAGTGCCATCTCAAGGTTGCGCAATACCGTGAATCCTACAACGGATCATGGGCGCCTTTGCTGGACTGCAACTCTGGCTGGGTGGTAGGAATGGGCGCTTCTGGCAACGGCATGCGCGGGGGTTGATATGTCGAGATTGAATAGTCTGCTGAACAGGACCGAGAACGGTGTTCAGATCATTGCGGGTCTTTGCACGATTTTCGCGTTTGGTCTTGCGGTCTATGCCTTCGTGACACCCGCATCCGTTTCGGAATATCTGCAGGAGGTCGCCAAGCGAATTGACGACACGACGACCAATATCTCGCAAGACACCAGCAACATCTCCGATGATACGAGCGAGCTTGTTCAGCAAATTCCGTACTGGACCAAATTGACGTTGGGCCATGTGTCCGGATTGACGTTCAACCTGCAGATCGAAAATCCATCCAACTACCTCATCCGAGATTACGAAGTGTATGTTTCATTTGATGAGTCAGACGACTTCACCGGCTTCGACAAAGTCGCGCTACCCCCTCGCGAGAGTTTAACTCTGAAAGACCGCTACTCCGGCTTCAAATTTGCAAACATGTGTATCCGGGGCGTCAGCACCAAGACACAGAAGACCGTTTATGAATGGCGCCGGTTGTCGTTCAGCAGCTCTCAACGTGAGAGTGAGTCTTACCGGGCAATGATCACGGTGGACTGGAGCATCGCCTTTGATACACCTATGGCAACCTGCGAAAACGCTTTCAACTGAAGATGAAGCGTCCCGACCCTGGGACGCTAGCGGCACACGGTGACCCACTGCGTCTGCCGCCGCATGTCGGTGATGTCGTAGGCCAGCGGATGCATGGGGAAATAGCAGTCGCGCATGAACTGCTCGACGCGCTCCCGATACTCGGGCTTGAGCGACGAATTAAAGCGCCCGCAGATCTCAATCATCATCTTCCCCCGATAGAGCATGCTAGCATGGGGCTGGTGCCTATCGCTCCGAAGCGAATAGATCGTATCCTCGCTGTCGTGGTATTTCGCCACGCAGTTGCCCATAAGGCCCCCTCCCGGAGGTAATCGTAGTGGGTCAGCAGCTCCACCACATACCAGCCGTCTGCAAACTCGTACACGATGAGACTGTCATCCACCTTTTCCATGGTGCCCCCCGCAAACCAGCCAGAATCTCCCACGGAATCAGGCGATTTTGACGGGATAAAGGCGGCATTGGATGTCTAGGTAAGACGTGGACTCAGAGCCCTATTGAACGCTGGCTGAAGCGCCCGTAGGCATCGAGGAACCCCCCGCCCATTGCCACCTGCAAGGCGTCCGCGATCGGGAAAGCCAGCGCGCGTGCCCAGCCCCGTCGCTCCGCCTGGCGCCCGATCAGAGCGCGCAGCGGCACCCAGTAGAAATGCTCCGGATCGTTCAAATCCAGACAGGCAAAGTTGACGGTCATGTGGAAGAACGCCTCGAAGCAGGCAAGCTTATCCACCTCGCCGACCTCGAACAGCAAGTGGTCATCATAGGTGGACTTGGCTTTCACATCGAAGGCTATAATTCCGGCATGGGGAATGCCGACCAGATAATCCGGCCGCTTGATCCTCCCCCGCAACCGATCCGGCACGTTCAGCGGCGACTGCTCGACATAGAGGAACGCCCCACCCCGGACTGGTTCAGCCACGCGCGGAAGGAGGCTTCAGCCTCTTCGCCCTTGGCTTTCGGATCGGCGGGTAGTCGGAACATGGCGGAAGCGTGCCCCCGCAGCTCACCCTTAGCAAGCGGGAGGCACGCGTTCCCGGCGGCGACTGTGGCGGATGTGCATATTGACGTCACGGCACATGAGAACATAATAGGAACATATTCCGCCCTCGCCGCCAGAAAAGGCAGACATTCCCATGCAGGACGACCCCATAAAGATCCTGGAACTTCACGTCGGCATTGCCCTCGGGTGCCTCCGGCGCACCACCGTCAGGGGTTTTGCCGGTTGCGGGCAAAGCCGCCGCCGCGACCTGCATCTGATCCCATCGATGGCGGACGCGGTTGCCCGTCATGTGACCGTCTCGCTTACCTTCCAGAAAGACGACGCCACAGTGATCCTCAGCCGCATTGCGCGGCACATCGGAGCGGTTTTGCAGGAAGTGCCGGATACGCAGGCGCGGGCCTGGGCGGGTGTTGACGCGATCGCGCGCGATCATGCCCGGCAGGACATCAGCGAGCGCATTACCGAGCGGCTGTGCGCGCGGTACGCGATCCATCACAACCCTCGCCCGGTCATCGTACCCGCGACCGGTGTGTGGTGCGGACTTCAGGAAGCCAAGCCTGGGTCGTGCTAAAGGCGCGGCACGCTGGTGATGAGGCCCCGGATCACCAGGTCATCATCTACCTGCAGGCGGCAGACCGCCTCGAACCGCTCGCCCGGCATATTGCGGTCGGCGATGAACTTCTCGGCGTTCGGGCGCTCTTCCTCGGTCGGAGGACTGCATGTGGTCCACGCATCCCGCAGATAGTGGGGCACATCCTGCGGAAAACCGAAGTAACGGCGGGTGTCCCGCTCGTTGGGGACATCGACCATGATGGCCCGCAAACCGTTCTGGTAGGAAATCGAGAACGCGCCCTCCGGCATGTCAGGTCGAGAGAAAAACCCGCCTCGGTAATACTCCCAAAGCGCATAGGCCCCATAACCCAGAACAGCCAGCACCAAGCCCCGCGTGATCCACTTCCGCATGCGTTCCCCTTACCCCTGCTGGCAACTGTGTTAGGTGCTGGCGTGGCAAAACACAACGCCCGCAGCGTCCCTCCTAACCACCCGTGGGCGGGGTAATCCCATTCCAAAAGCCTCTCTGCGCCTCGGTGCGTCGGGTAATAATGGCAAGACCGAGTCCCATGACGAACCGCGAGCCTAGCCTCTCAGTCGCACGCCGATTCCACCGGTAATCGTCTCGCCGTCCCCTTCAAAAATGATGCCCGCAGCCTCGAAGGTCAGTTGTAGAAGCTTGAGGTTGCTTTCCCTCATTTCACCACCTCGCTCGAACGCTCTAATCGACACTGCGCTGATGGCAGTCCGGCTTGCGAGATCGGCTTGCGTCCAGTCGAGTAAGGCGCGTGCCGCGCGGCATTGAGCAGATTTTATCAACTTAACCTTCGTTTTTAGAAAGTTGGGCATTGAAAAGAAAAGTTATTGGTGATAGGTAGTCTGACGTTACCTTTTGAACGCTCGAGCCGCAATGATTAGCGCCCGAAGTCCGTCGGTCTTTTAGCCAAGCGCTGACGTCTGCAGGCTCGTTCGCATTTCGCTTTTGCCCGGCTGTGGTCTGCTCTGGATTTGAGGCGCAAAGAGGTGCCGCATGGAACTCCGCCAACTCTCCTACTTTGTCGCGGTTGCTGAAGAACTGCACTTCGGCCGTGCCGCCATGCGTGTGAACATCGCCCAGCCGGCACTGAGCACACAGGTCCAGGCCCTGGAGAAGGGGCTTGGCGTCCAGTTGCTGACGCGCTCAACCCGCAAGGTGGAACTGACGCGGGCAGGGGAGGTGTTCTACGATCGCTGTATCAGAATGCTGGGAGAGCTGGATCTCTCAGCCGAGATGGCGCGTGCGGCAGGAGGCAGAACCATGCGGGAGATCAGGATCGGCACGATCTATCCGGCAACGACAGGCGTACTGCCAGCGTTCCTCGCCCGGATCGGCCGGAAGTTTCCCGACATCCGTCTGCATGTCTCGAATGGTTCGACATCGGAGATCATCCGCCAGCTCGAATGCGGCAAGCTGAACCTTGGCTTCATCCGTCCTGTCGAGAACATCGGATCCTTGCGCTTCTTCTCGATTGCCCATGAGCGTTATCTGCTGGCAGTGCCAATGGGAAACCCACTTGCCTCGAAGCACGAGGTGACGATCGAGGATTTGAGGGCCGAAAAGATCATCGCCTTCAAACGACAGAACCTTTCCTTCACCGAGCGCTATTTTGCAGAGACGTTCGAGGAGCATGGGCTGAATGACAATGTCGCCTATACCTGTGACGACACCTTCTCGCTGATCTCGCTTGTCTCCTCAGGTCTTGGCGTCGGCTTTGCGCCAGAATGGACGGCGGATCTGCCGGGCAGGGACATGGTGCTGAAGAAGGTGACAGGGATCGATCTGAAGATCGGGCTTGGTGTCGCCTGGAGCAAGGATGATCCGACGGCCGCCCGCGATGATATCATCGATATTGCCCGGACGCTTGGGCGTCCGGGCAGGTGAGGGCTGCGATATTAGCGACCGGGCTGATGAAGCTCATCGCCCCTTCATGCGGAACGCCATGGCCGGGGGAAGTCGGTCCCGCCTGACCACAAATGGGGTCGCTCCGCTCAGGCTCCTGCGGCTTCCCTTAGACCGGCCCTGACGTGACGAGAATTCCCGCGTTCGCGCCCTGTGGTCGCCGCTATGCTGAACGCTCCGATGTTCTTCATTGTCTGACCCGGATCTCGCGCAGGCGCGGCTTTGATCCGGGGCGGTCTTGGGCGTCGAGTGCGTTCCGCGCGCTATGTGCGCTTCGTGCGGAGTTTGTTGCTCAGGTCGGGTCGAAGAGAGTGCGGAATTCCGGATCGGCGTAGTAGCGGATCTTCCGCGCAAGTGCCGGCCTCTGGCCTCGGTTGAGCAGGATCATTGCTTCGTCTGGGAGCCGCATGATCTCATCCGGGGTCATCAGGTCACGGGCAACGATATGCTCGCTTGATGTGATGCTGGGCGGCTTCCAGGGTAGGTTCGGACTGCTCCAGGATTGCGTGACGTGCCGTTCGTCCATGCGGCCGATGGTTCTTGCAATCAGGCTTGCCGTCTCGATGTCGTTGACGCCGAACACCTGTAGCACGCTGGCATTGGAGAGGAAGGTGCCAGCTCGCTGTCCATAGGTCGCACGCAACTGATGCATGTCCTGCAGGATCGGCCAGAGCTGGACGCCGTAGCCTGCCATCAGGCCCATAGCTCGTTCAATTGGCGCGAGATGGCCAAGGGCTGCGAACTCGTCGAGCAGATAGAGGACGGGTTTGGCCGGTATCGTCGGACCTCGTGCCATGTCGGTAAGGCTCTGAGTGATCAGCAATCTGAGCCATCTCGAATAGGTCGACAGCCGATCTGGCGGCAGGACAAGGAAGACGGTCGCGGGGTCATGCTTCAGGTCTGCAAAGCGGAAATCCGATCGCTTCAGCACCTCCACCATGCGCGGACTGTCGAGGAAATGCGTGTGGCGCTGGGCAGCCGAGAGCACGCCGGCTGCTTCCCGGTCCGCCTTGCCGAGATGGCGATTGGCAGCACGCGCAATCAGGCCGTCTGCTTCCTGCAGCTGCTGCATGTCCTTCAGTAGATCTTTGAACCGATGCGGGTCGGCGGTGAGATACCGGCGGAGCGTTCCGAGATGCCGCTCGTCGGGAGGTGCCGTTGCAACGATCATCAGGATCAGTCCTGCGATCAGCGCCTTTGCCTCCTCGTTCCAGTGCGCTTCTCCTGCCATGCCCGGTTCATCGAAGACGAGCGCATCGGCGAGCGTTCCGGCATCCTCAGCGCGATCGAGACTGTTGGGATCAAGACGGTCGAGGGGATTGAAGGCAGAGGTGTTGAAGCCTGTGACGGCGAAGGGATCAAGGATGTAGACCGGACCGAACGTCAGCCTGGCGCGTGCCGTGATCCTGGCATTCTCGCCCTTCGGGTCGATGCAGATGACGGAGCGATCGGCCGTCAGGAGATTGGGAATGATCGTGCCGACACCTTTGCCGGTTCTCGTCGGCGCCATGGTGAGGAGATGGCCCGGTCCATCATGGCGCAGCAGCTTTCCAGAATGCAGGTCCCGACCGATCAGCAGCCCGTCATTGCTACTGGTCAGCCTGATCAGCTCCTTGGGCGTTGCCCATTCTGCCGTACCATGGATCCATGAGGCACGGGCCCTTGCGAGGAAGGGAATCAGAAGTCCGATAGCCGCCGCGACCAATGGCACATACTTCAGCACATCGGGCAGAACGCGGCTCAGCCAGCCACGCTCTTCGCCGGGTTCTGCATTGTGCTGGATGACGACATCTATGCCGAGGATGATGCCGACCACGAGATAACCGAGGAACAGATAGATCACGGCAAGCTTGATGCCGATTGCCAGCAGGCGAAGGCGCGTGAACAGGGTCATTGCTGCTCCTCCCCGTCGGCCAGGTCGTTCGGCTTCTCCTGTTGCTCCAGCTTCTCGAGCTTGAGGATATCGTCGAACAGCTGACGGTCATTGTCGCGGGTGAGGAAGCCCGGCAGTTCGGCCCTCAGCCATTCATCGAGCCGGCCGTTGAGGTATCGCTCCGGCTGCCGTTCGATCCGGTCGAGCACAATGGCTCCGATAAGGATCTTGCGTCTTGTGTCACGGGCTCGCTGCTCTTTGCCCAGCCGTGCCACCAGCGCGTCTCTGCGGGCTTCGAGCTGTCTCAGTCTTTCCTGAATGCTATGTCTCGCCATCGCCTCGTCCTTTCGAAACAAGACTTAATTCGACGCGGATGGGGAAAATCGCACAAGGTACAAATTTGTTATGAGCCGGAAGAGACACGCGGCGAAGCCGCATCCCGGTGGCTTATGAGCGAAGCGAAGAAAGCAACAAGGGCGCACTTACGAGTTGCGGCGCAACTCAGTGCTCAGAAGGCCCACGACGTGCTGGAGACTGCGAATGGCGATCTACCATTGCAGCATGAAGCCGGTGAGCCGCTCGGGCGGCCGAAGTGCCGTGGCCGCAATCGCCTATCGAACGGCCACGCGAATGGTCAACGAGCGCGACGGCCTGGTGCATGACTTCACAGCCAAGGCCGGCGTCGTGCATACGGAGATCGTCCTTCCCGATGGCTCTGGTGCGAAGTGGGCGCTCGACAGATCTGCGCTTTGGAATGCGGTTGAGTTTGCCGAGAAGCGCAAGGATGCGCGGCTGGCGCGGGAGTTCGAGGTGGCGCTTCCGCATGAGCTGAATGCGGGAGAGAGGTTGGCGCTGGTTCGTGCCTTTGCCCGTGATCTTGCAGACCGGCACGGGGCAGCCGTCGACTTTGCCATTCATGCGCCCGGCGGCGACAGCGACATCCGCAACAGCCATGCGCATGTGATGATGACGACGCGCAAGGTCGAGGCATCAGGGCTTGGCGAGAAGACGCTGATCGAGCGGGAGAACAAATGGCTATTGAACCACGACTTGCCGACGGCACAGATGCAGCTGCGTGAGATCCGCCAGACCTGGGAAACGCATGCCAATCGCGCGCTGATACTGGCAGGCCATGAGGTGAGGATCGATCATCGCTCGCATCTGGAGCGTGGGCTGGAGATCGAGCCGACCGAGCACATGGGTGTGCATGCCTCCGAGATCGACCGGCGGGGAGGATCTGTCTCCCGCACACGGATCGATGAGGAGGCGGCACGGCGCAATGCCGAGTTGATCCGCGAGAAACCGGAACAGGTACTGACCCTCATTACCGGCGAGAAAAGCGTGTTCGATCGCTATGATGTCGCGAGGGCACTTCACCGCTACATCGATGATGTCGGCCAGTTCCGCAATGCCTTTGCCGCGGTCATGGGCTCGAAGGCTCTCTTGGAATTGCGCAAGGAAACCGGTGGTGAGCTTGCCCGCTACACAACGCGGGAGATGCTGGAGATCGAACACGCCATGGCCGCGCGTGCGGATCGCATGAGCCGCCACTCATTTACTCAAGTCGGCTCGCACGCATCCCATGATGGGAGTGGCCATGGCGTCGACCGACATCATGTCGACCGTGCCTTGAGGCTACAGGACGAGGCCATCAGGGCAATGACAGATGGCTCGAGCTCGCGGACAGTTGAACAGCGAACACGAACTGTCCCCTGGGTCACGTCCCGCTTTAAACCTCCAGCAGGACTTAGTGACGAGCAGCGGCTTGCGGTCCGGCATGTCACTGGACCTGAGCGGATTGCCGCGGTCATCGGCTTCGCAGGGGCTGGCAAGTCGACAATGCTTTCTGCGGCCAGGACGGCTTGGGAAGCGCAAGGCTACCGCGTTCATGGAGCAGCGCTCGCCGGCAAGGCGGCGGAGGGACTGGAAGAGTCATCTGGCATCATCTCGCGGACGCTCGCCTCCTGGGAGCACAGCTGGCAGGCTGGAAGGGCGGAGCTCCGATCCGGTGACATCCTGGTCATCGACGAAGCCGGCATGATCGGCAGTCGCCAGCTCGGCAGATTTGTCGAAGAGGTCGAGCGGCGCGGCGCAAAACTTGTGCTGGTTGGCGACCACGAACAGCTGCAGGCGATCGGAGCTGGGTCACCGTTCAGGGCGATTGCCGAGCGCATTGGTGCCGTCGAACTCTCGGAGATCCGACGGCAAAACGAGGACTGGCAGCGGCAGGCCTCGATTGCCTTTGCCACCCATCGGACAGGCGAGGGGCTGTCCGCCTATGCCGAGCGCGGACAGGTGCATTTTGCCGAAGACCGAGAGGGTGCACGCGAAGCGCTGGTGCAGGATTATCTCGCCGATCGGGACGGACGACCGGAGGGCTCACGTATTGCGCTCGCTCACCGGCGTATCGATGTCCGGGCCATCAACGATGCGGTTCGATCAGCATTGCAGGCGCGGGGAGATCTGGCGAAAGCTGCTCTGGGAGACTTCGAGCAAGGCATCCGTGAAGGTCAAGGGCAGGGGGCGGACAGCTTCAACCGGGAGATCGTCTATCAGACGAATGACGGCAGGCGCGGCTTTGCGCCAGGCGATCGCATTGTGCTCCTCGAGAACAACCGGGGTCTCGGGGTGAAGAACGGGATGCTGGGGACGGTGACGGCCGTCCAGCCTGACGCATTACAGGTGACGCTCGACGGCGCAGGGCAGAATGCTGCCCGTGTCATCTCCATACCGGTCAGAAGTTACCAGAGCTTTGACCATGGATACGCAACGACGATTCACAAGGCGCAAGGGGCAACGGTCGACCGCGCCTTCGTCATGGCGTCCGCCACCATGGATCGGCATCTGACCTATGTGGCGATGACCCGGCATCGGCATGCTGTCGGGCTCTATGCAGGACGCGACGAGCTGAAGGAGATGAAGGCTCTCTCGGCCAGTCTTGGGCGATCAGGCGCCAAGGAGTCGGCGCTTGACTACGCGCATGCATTCGCGGCCCGGCGCGGGCTCGGGGAGGGCGTTGGTGTCACGAGCGAGATCGTGATGGGCCCAACGCCACAGCGAGATGCGGCACAGCGGGCTGACGATCGGCTGGCGGCTCACTACGGCGCTTTGGGTGAGCGCGTTCGCTCGCCCGCCGATCGGCAGCCCTTGGAGGAGACTGCTCGGGCAGAGATGGGTCGTGGGCAAGGGACAGAGAATGGTCCAGCAGCCGAGGCGCAAGGCGTCAAGGTTCCGCCGCTAGTGCCGGTGATCACCCACTATGCCCAGACGATCGAGGAGGTGGCGCTGGCAGAGGCATCGCGGCATCTCGAACAGGTCCTCGGTGGTGTGCACTCACTTGGGCGCAGTGTGTTTGCCAATCCCGACCACTTTACCGGACTGGTCGCCATGACGCTCCGTGAGCGCAACTGTGATGTCGCTGATCTGGCTGAGGCGGTGGCGAAACGTCCGGAGGCATTCGGTGCGCTGCGTGGCAAGGCGGGGTTCCTGGGCGACAACCGGGAGCGTAGGCAAGCGCGTCAAATGGCTGGCCCGTTAGGTGCCCATGTCGTACGTGCGGCACGCCACTGGACGAGGCGATATGAGGAGGCGGCAAAATCCGAACAGTGGAAGCGGGAGAAGGAGGATGTGATCGAGGTGCCAGGCTTAAGCGCCCAGAGTGAGAAGATACTCAGGCAGTTGGATGGACTCGAGCGTGCGGAGAAGCCTGCGTTTCTGGAGAAGCTTGTCGGGACGGCGGAGGGTAAGCGGGCGCTTGAAGAGGCGGAGGCAGTCACCGATGGGATGAGGCAGCGGTTTGGGACCGACGATCTGCGCAACAAGAACCTGGCGGCATTGACGAGGGGGCAGGCGGACAGGGTGGATTTAGTGCGATTGGCGGATGTTGCGCGGATCACTCATCGCGCGAAGACGGCGGAGATGTTCAGGCAGGAGGAACTGGTGAGGAAGGAGAGGAAGCAGCTTGGGTTGGGGATGTAGGCACAAGCTTCCTTTGCTTTTCTGAGGAATATGGGAGGAAAAAGTTCAGAGCGCGGAACACCGCACTCGAAATGAGGCATCCTTGCAGCAATGTATGCGGTTCGAATCCCCCTCACACTCTGGCCGTCGCGCCATCAAAATCGGCATGCTGGTCGAGAAGGGTTTTGACGTAACGGAGAATTATATTTTCTCCGACAATGCTGGCTCGAAATCTTAACGGTCAATTTGCCGAGGGCGAAGTGGATACTAATCAGGCTTGAATTCCTTCCTAAGTTGGTCGCAACTCACGGAAACATTCGACAACCTTCGGTCTATCCGGCATGAAGCCCCCAATGATTGATGGGGAAGCTATGTATGTACCGCCGTGGACGATTTTCGCTGGTCTCGGGGCTCTTGATCGTCGTGATCTCTGCAACCTGATTGCGAGCTTTGAGACTACGACCCTGCTGTCCATGAGCATGGATCGGGTCAGCGATGTCATCTCTCGATTTCAGAAGGATGATAAGTCCTCGGATACGACGGCCTTCGCGCGCCGTTTGAAGGCGACCGCAGACGACCTGTTCGCCTCTGACATCTCGGAACGCGCCTTACGCATTCGGCTGTGGGTCAGGATTGCCACGTCCCTCGATCTGGATGCAACACTTCCTCTGTCGTCGAGAAGAGCCAATGCCGTCGGTGCGGGAGTGGCTTCCAAGGCATCCTCCGTGATGTCGGTGCCAGTTGTGGATGACAGTGAAGAGCCATTGCAGAAAGGGTTTCAAAAGGCTTGGCGGGCAGTGAAGGCGCTCCGTGGACGCCCGCATCAGGACTTCTCCTTCCTGGTCGCCGAGCAAGCGCAACTCGTTGCCAAGGCTGTAGCCGAGGCGGCGGTATCCGGTGATATCCCTGACGATCTCGTAAACGAACTCGAAGAGCGTGTACGGGACCATATCCAGAGGCTGCCTCCCGAACTTCGGGACGACGCCATGCAAAATGCCTTGAGCGCGGGAGACCGTGCCTCTCTTACGGTGCTCGCGACCGGGACGGCGGCGTTTTCGATTGGCATGGGCGTCAACCTCGCTGGGTTCAGTGCATACATTCTTGCCGCCCAGGCATCCGCGTTCATCCCGTTTATGAGCGGACCAGCCGTTGTCTCGACACTGTTCATGCTCGCGAACCCACTGTTCAGCATTCCTGCCGTCCTTGGCGTCGGATACCTCGCCAACAACTACGTCAACGGTGGGCAGGCCGCCAAACTTGCGGCTCTCGTTTCGGTCCAGCTGTCACTCCGTGGCCTGTCAGCAGGATGCGATGGTCTTGCGGGCGCACTGAATGATTTCCGGTCCGCCACCGAGGCCGATCTTGCTATGCTCCCGAAGGAAGTGGAGGTAGTTACCATCTCTCGCAACGCGGCCATCGTCAGTGCGATGGGCGGCAGCTTGCCGAATGCGCCTGGAAACCTGAAAGCCTCAGCTTCCGTCCCGGATAGACGGGGCGCTCTGCTTGAAGGCGTGCTGTCAAAGAAACAGGGGGACGGGCTGGAGCTTGCCAACGTGACTGCATTGTCGGCTGGAGACATCCTCTACAACGCGGTATCCATCGATCCGATGGTGCTCGCCGCAGCGGACTTCTCCCGCTCGGAGGACCTCGGTGACATCTTCCAGTTCGGAGTGTTTGCAGACCGCATCCGATCGATGGGCGAGGCCGCCGCAGGTGGTGCAGCCAATAACCTTCGCGGATATGTTTCGGAACACCTCGTGGCCGCGCGTCTGGTGGAAGTCGGACACGTGGTCAGCTTCCCCGAGACATCGAACAATGCGGGGTTCGATGTCCTCGTAGACGGAGTGCCATTTCAGGTTAAGTGCCTGCAGAGCCTGGAAGGCTTGAGAACGCATTTCGAGAAGTATCCTGACATGCCTGTTTACGCCAATTCCGAGTTGGCGGAGGCTGTGATCGACAGCGGGGCAGAGTGGTCGAAACTTGTGTTCTATGTCGATGGGTTCGACCGCGAGATCGCCGACCTGATTATGACGACCTCCCTGGAAGCTGGCGAGGCTCTGGGTGACTTGAATGTGCCATACTTTGCCATGGCCGTTTCCTCGGCCCGTAATCTTCATCGTGTCTGGCACGGTCGCATGCCGTTGTCTGACCTGCCATTCTCCTTGGTGTTGGATGCGAGCGTGAAGGGTGGCCTCGCCGCAGTCGGAACTCTGTCGGGCAAGGCACTCGGGCTTCTGGCATTCGGTCCTGCAGGCGCTCTCGTTCTCGGTGGCGTCGGAGGTGTCGGCGCTCTGGTCGGGGCGGGGTGGACAAGGGAGCAGGCGACCCGCTTACTGTCCTCCGAATGGCTTTCTGAACTTGATACGTCCACCGAGCAGTTCCGGGTGGCGGTTTTGAAGGCAGTGCGTGCCAAGGTCGCCATGCTCAAGGAAAAGCAGGCCAGCGTTCCGAATAATGTTCCCGAGATCAATGACTGGATTAACGCGCGCTTCGCAGATGACATCCTGTTCCTCGATGAGGTTGCCTATGACCTTGCGGTGACAATCTCGACCATCGGTCACCCAGCGAAGGCCCGGGCCAGCCTGTCGGCCATGGATGCGGCCAAGGTCCATCCCCTTGCCGTCGAAAAGGAGTTGACTGACCTTCTTGAGGTGTTGAGGTCCGAGCCTTCGAAAACGCAGGCGGCAGGCAAAAAGGTGTCCGAGGCTTGGTCTTCCCTGAAGTCGAGGTTTCCGGCAGGTCGGAGCAGGTCATCATGATCGACTGTGATTTCGCTGGACTGCACGAGCAGGAGATCGAAGCGCTCTAAGAGCGCTATCTTAGCCGGAGACGACCCGGTCGAAGTAGGAGGTCCGACCACCACCATTCGCGCGGCTAGAAAGTCATTTTTGATTCAGAAGAACACCCATCCGAACATTCCGATCACTATGAAAGCGATGAGGGCGAGGAGGAAAACATTTCCTTTAGGGCCAAGGTCGGGTTCGTATTTTGGGTCTGGTGAATTCTTATCGTAGCCGGACACCATTTTGATCTCCCTAGCCGGTCGACGGCTGTTGCTCAGACCAGTCATAATAGGAGTGCTTTATGTCCGTAGCCAGGTCCCAGGAACGCGAATATCTCTTTGTCGACGGGGATGTCTAAGAGCGAGCGTTAGGATGTTTTGCCGTTCGCTATTCGGCGACGAGAACGCCTATAAGCCCGACGTACAAGGCCTGGTCGGCTCCTTCGACAAAGTCTTCTACTACGATGCGGTGTCGGGTCGCGAGTATCGCGAGACGCAAGAAGCTTACGCAGCGCGTGTGCAGCGGAACATGATAGGTTCGAACGCATCCAGGCACTAGATAGAGTGCACGTTGCTTTGGGCAAAATTGTATGGAAAGACCGGCTGTCAATCGGCGCGGATGTCCGTGGCAAAGCCTGGAACGAAAAGTATTTTCTGGCGGCAGGCCTATGTGGCGATGCCCGCGGCGCCGAAACAGGATTGCTTGTGGCTTAAGCGTTGGAGAGCCGGAAACCCGTGGCGCCGCCTGCTGTTCCAACGGCGACGCTTCCCGCCCGGATGCCGGCGGCAAGGCAGGTTTCCAGAGTGCTGGAACGCAGCCACGCGTCCATGAAGCCGGCATTGAAGGCGTCGCCGGCGCCAGTGGTGTCGACGACCGGCACGGGCTCGGCCGGCGCATGAACGATACAGCCGCCGGATGACGCCCAGGCGCCATGGGCGCCGTCCTTCAGCGCGACGCAGGGAAAGGCATCCATCAGGGCGCGGATGGCTGTTTCCGCATCGGCGGCGCCGGTGATCGCCTGCGCTTCCTCCTGGTTCGGCAAAAACACGTCCACACCGGCGCAGGCGTTCAGGAGGCCGGGATCGTAGATCAAGGTCGCATCCCAGCTGGGATCGAGCGAGACCGTGAGACCGTTCGCCTTGGCCCTAGCCACGAGGTCCGGTATCTCATGCAGTGTCGCATATTCGGCAATATGCAGGTGTCCTGCCTCAGCCCAGCCAAAGGCGTCGGCAAGCGTTGCAGGCAGGGCAGGGCCCGCGCGTCGGGTCAGGAAGGCCCGGTCGTGGCCGACGACCGTTGCGACAGTGACCTGCGGCCCCGCATCGGGCGCATGCTCGATAAAGCGAAGATCGACGCCGCTTTCGCGCATCTGATGGCCGACATCGAGGGACAGCGGATCCGTTCCCAGGCGTGCCACGAGGGCGACGTGGCGTCCCGCATGGCGGAAATGCGCGGCCGAAATGAACGCGCCGCCGCCAGCGGCAATGTCCATGCTGTTGGCAAAGAGTTCACGTCCAAGCACCGGCATCTCGTCCAGCCCGGTGAAAATGAGATCGCAGTAGATCCGCCCGATGGTCAGGACGGCAGCTCTTTCTTCGGCATATGCACTCATGACCGACCCAGGAACCTCTCTGTCGCGGTATCGAACAGGTAGAGGCTGCCGTTGGCGGCGGTGCAGGTCAATGTGCTGTTTACTGCCGGCACGAACTTGTCGCGGGCCGTTGCAATGACCGGCGTGCCCGCGACATCCAGGTGGACCAGCGTCTCGGGTCCGAGCGGCTCCACGGCAATGACGGTACCAACGACCTTTATGCCGTTTTCCACCTCGCCCGGGTTCGCGACCAGATCATGCGGCCGGATGCCCACGAGGATGTCTCCGGTCTCCGCCAGTCCAATGGAATTGCCCTGCCGGCGACCGGCAATCAGGTTCATCGACGGACTGCCGATGAAGCGGGCGGTGAAGACATCCACGGGGCTCTCGTAGAGCTCAGAGGGTGTGCCGACCTGCAGGATCTTGCCATCACGCATCACCACGATTCGATCGGCCATGGTCATCGCCTCGATTTGGTCATGGGTGACGTAGACTGTCGTGGTCTTTAGGCGCTGGTGCAGCCGCTTGATCTCGATGCGCATCTGCGCGCGCAGCTGCGCGTCGAGATTGGACAGCGGCTCATCGAACAGGAAAGCGGAGGGATCGCGCACCATGGCGCGCCCGATGGCGACGCGCTGGCGCTGGCCGCCGGAGAGGGCCGCCGGCCGGCGATCGAGGAAGGTTTCCAGACCAAGGACGCGGGCTGCTTCTTCGATCCGCTTGTCCTTCTCCGCCTTGGCGAGCTTCGACGTATAGAGGCCGAACCCTATGTTTTGCCGCACCGTCAGATGGGGGTAGATCGCGTAGTTCTGGAACACCATTGCGATGTTGCGCTGCTTCGGTTCGCGCTCGTTGACGACCTCGCTGCCAATCCTGAGAGTGCCGCCCGAGATATCCTCGAGACCCGCAATCATCCGCAGCGTCGTCGACTTGCCGCATCCGGACGGGCCGACGAAGACGACGAATTCGCCGTCGGCAATCGACAGGTCGATGCCGCGCACCGCCTCGACCTTGCCATAGCGCTTAACCAGTTTCTCAAGTTCGATCGTCGCCATCAACGAGCTCCCGTCAGCGCGGTGAATTTCTGCTCAAGTTCGGTCGCAGCCGCTGCCTGTCTTGCTGCCGCCTGTTCAGCCTCCGCCTCAAAGGCGGCCAGTCGCTCGCGGTACACGGCAAGGGCTGCCTGCATCGGCGCCGGTGCCGGCCCGCCGAAACGGTCGCGCACGGCGACGAAATGTTCAGGCGAGACGATGTCCCGGAACTTTTGCTCATCGACAGACGGCGCCCGCCCGACCGAATGCTGGAAGGCATCCTGGAATGGCTGGTAGCCGTCATTGGGGAGATCGCCCTTGGCGGCAACCACGCTTTTGGCCGTGGTCGCTGCGATCTCGTGGGCCTCGCGGAAAGACAGGCCTTCGATGCGCACCAGCGAATCCGCCAGTTCCGTAATGGTGATGCAGGAGCGGCGGATGTTCTTGTCGACCCGTTCGGGATCGATGCTGATCTGGCCGATCAGGGCGGCCAGCAGGTCCAGAACCCGTGAGGCGGAAACGAAGGCCTCATAGCCCATACCCTGGGTTTCGCCCTCGCTGTCGTTCATGTCGGTAAACGGCGTGTTGTGCATCACGTCGATGACAGTCCGGGCGCGCCCGAATGTCTGGCTGGCGAGATGCCGCAAATGCTCGATCGGCACGGGGTTGCGCTTTTGCGGCATGATCGAGGAGATCTGGACCAGCGCATTGGGCACATAGATCTGCCCCACCTCGAAGCTCGTCCAGAACTGGAAGTCCTGGATCAGTCTACCGAGATGTAGGAACATCAGCTCGATGGCGGAGTAGGTCGATGTCGTGTAGTCCACCGCCGCGATGCAGGAATAGGAATTGCGCTGCGCCGCCGAAAAGCCCAGCAGTTCGGCCACGCGGGCCCGGTCGATCGGGAAGCCCGAAGTGGTGATCGCCGCCGCCCCCATCGAGGACAGATCGACGATCCGGCGCGCCTCGGCAAAGCGTTCGATGTCCCGGATCAGGACTTCAATCGCGGCAGAAAGATAGTGGCCAAAGGTCGAGGGCTGGGCCGGCTGCCCGTGGGTGTAGGCAACGATGAGGGTAGTCTGCTGGCGATCGGCAGCGTCGATCATGACGGCCAGAAGCGCCCGTGCCTTGACCATCAGCGCATCGATGCGCTCCTTCAGGCCCAGCTTGAACAGGGTGTGGTCGATGTCGTTGCGGGAACGGGCCGTGTGCAGGCGGCCGGCGATGTCGACGCCGATGCGCGCCTTCAATTCCCTCTCGATCAGGAAGAAGAAGTCTTCTACCTCGCCGGTATAGACGAGGGTCGACGGATCGATCTCGGCATCGATTGCCTCCAGCGCGTCGGCAATCCGTCCAGCGGTGTCGCGGTCCAGAATGCCTGTTTCGACGAGCATGACCAGATGCGCGCGGTCTATGCGGCGGAACGCCTCGACATGGTGCCCCTTGGCACCGTCGAACAGCGGGCGCAGCACGGTTTCCTTGTAGACCGGATCGGGAAAGTAGCTGGTATCGGAAAGTCGCGGGTTCATGTCCGCCATGGTCTTATCCTTTCAGGCCGGCAAGCATGACACCGCGAACGATGTAGCGTTGCAGGACGAGGAACACGAGAAGCGTCGGCAGGGTGGCGATGGCGGCCCCCGTCATGATCATTTCCCACTGGATCGATTGCTCCACCGCGAAGCTCGAAAGCCCGACCGGCAGGGTGTAGAGTTCCTTGCTGGTGGTGACGATGAGGGGCCAGAAGAAGGCCGTCCAGTTGCCGAGGAAGGTGAAGATGGCCAGCGCCGACAGGGCCGGGGTGACCAGCGGCATCGCCACTTTCCACCAGATCTGGAATTCGTTGAGCCCGTCGACCCGTGCCGCCTCGATGAAATCGTTGGGTACCGTTTCGAAGAACTGCTTCATCAGGAACGTGCCGAAGGCGGTCATCATGCCCGGAAACATGATGCCCCAATAGCTGTCCAGCCAGCCGAGCTGGCTCGACATCAGGTACCACGGGATGACAAGCATTTCCGTCGGAATCATCAGCGTCGAGAGGATAGCGATGAAGATGAACTGCCGTCCGCGAAACTGGAATTTGGCAAGCGTGTAGCCGACAAGGCTGTCGAAAAAGCAGTTCGACACCGTCACGGCCAGCGCGACGAGCGTCGAATTGAGAAACCAGCGCATGAAGCGCCCGTCCGCAAGGACCGCGATGTAGTTGGCAAGCGTCGGAGCGGCGGGGATCAGCCTGAGGTCATAGACCTGATCCGCGGTCTTCAGCGAAGTGGAGAACATGAAAGCGAGCGGCGAGATCATGATCACGCCGCCAATGAACAGCAGCGTCCAGGCGACGATGCGGCCGGGGCGAATGCCGGCGCGGTGAAGAACGGGCGCTTCGCTCATTTCTTTTCCCTCAGGATGAAGAGTTGCAGCAGCGACACGATCATCAGGATGACGAACAGCACCACCGTCTGCGCGGCTGCATAGCCCATGGCATAGGAATTGAACGCCGTCTGGTAGATCATCAGCACCAGCGGCTTGGTCGATCCGAGCGGTCCGCCTGGATCATTGGTTGTCATGTTGTAGACCTGGTCGAAGATGCGCAGGAACCCGATCGACGAGAACACAACCAGGAAAACCGTGGTCGGCTTGAGCAGCGGCAGCGTGATCTTGCGAAGGATTGCCCACTCGCCCAGACCATCGATGCGGGCCGCTTCGTAGAAGGTCGTCGGGATCGCGCGCAGGCCGGCCATGAAGATGATGATCTGGAAGCCGAGGCCCGCCCAGATCGCGGTCACCATGATCGACAACAGCGCCTGGTCCGTCGAGCGGATGAAGGGTTGCTGGGGAATGCCGATCATGCCGAAGATGTCGTTGATCACGCCGATCGGAGGCGGCTGATAGAACCACCGCCAGACCCAGGCCATGGCGGCGGCTGTGGTGAGGAAGGGCAGGAAATACAGCGCCCGGATGAAGTTGTGCATGAAGCGGACGCGGTCGAGGAAATAGGCGATGATAAAGGCCAGCAGCAGGCTGATTGGCGTGCCAATGATCAGGTAGGTGAAGGTGTTCTTGAACACCTTCCAGAATTGCGGATCCTTGAACAGCTTGATGTAGTTCGAAAAACCCACGAGCTTCGCCGGCCGCAGCAGGTCCCAGTTGGTGAAGGACAGATAGAAGGCCTGTAAGGTCGGATAGAAACGGATCACCGCGTAGAAAAGGATGGGCAGGGCCAGAAAGCCCCAGACCCAGAGCAGCCGTTTCGTCTGCATGGAGAGGCGGTCACCGCCGCCGGGGCGACCAGCGGTCGCCCCTTGCTGTTCAATCACCGCCATGATCGGCTCCGATGTCAGGGCTTGGCCGCGTCGATGATTTCCTGCTCAGCCGCTGCCGCCTGTTTCAGGGATTCGGCGACCGGCTGGTTTTCCAGGAGAACCCGGTTGACCATGTCGATGGCGTTCTGGCGCTGTGCGGCTTCATCCACGAACTTGGTGGTATGGGAGTATTCCAGCCCCTTCAGGAACGGTCCGAAGATCGGATCCGTGAGGTTGGCGTCGGTAAGCGCTGCGGTGCGGCGTGCAGGCAGTTCACCCACCGTCTTGAGCCAGATATCCATGGCTTCGGGGGAGGTGATATAGGCCAGGAACTTCTTCGAGGCTTCCAGCTCTTCACCTGTGGTCTTGGCATTGATGCCATTTGCAAAGTAGCTGGCATAGTTGGAGCGGACGCCGTCTGCATTGGCGGGCAGTTCGGTGACGCCCCATTCGAAGTCCTTGATGGTGAGGAAAGAGCCGAGGCGGAAGGTGCCGTCGATCGTCATGCCGGCCTTGCCGCCGCGGAAAGCTGCCTGGCCCTCGTCCATGAAGCCGGCCTGGCCGATCTTCTTTTCAAGCTGCAGGCTGGTGTAGAAGGTCAGCGCCTTCAGGCCTGCCTCGCTGTCATAGGCAACCTTGGTGTCGCCATCGGTATAAGGCTCGCCGCCGAATTGGCGGATCAGGACTTCACGCCACCACTGGTGGTCCTGCCCGCCCATGTCGAGCGTCGAGCCGGCCACGATGAGGTTGCCCGAGGCATCGCGCTGGGCAATCTTTTCAGCAGCAGCTACGTATTCGTCAAGCGTCTTGGGCGGGTTGTTCGGGTCGAGGCCTGCTTCGGTGAACAGCTTCTTGTTGTAGAAGAGCGCGAGCGAACGGACCGCTGTCGGCAGGCCGTAATAGTCCTCGCCACGCTTCATCGCCGTTACGATCGGGAAAAACTCACTCTCGATCTTGTCATGCGGGAAGGCATCGGTCGGAAGCGGCTGCAGGATGCCGCCAGCGGCAAACTTGTCGAGCCAGCCGTAGAACAGCTGCATCACGTCAGGGCCATTGCCCGACATATTGGCTGCGATCACGCGGGTCTGGTAATCGGCATAGGGAAAGGTCACCTGCTTCACGGTGATGTCGGGATTGGCCTTCTGAAACTCGGCGATCAGCTGGTCCATCGCCTTGACGCGCGTATCGAAGACATACTGCCAGTATTCGATTTCCACCGCCTGAGCGGCATTGAATGCCAATGTGCTGAATCCGGCGACGAGACCGGCGAACAAAGTTGCCTTGCGCATGTGAGCCTCCAGTTTCCCCGCCGGCTTTTCCGGTCTTGGGGGTTGTTCCCTGCGTCCATCACCGTTGGCGTGACAGCACGCTCCAACATCCGGGGATTGTGCATTCCCGGCGGACCGACGGCCTTTCCTGACCGTCATTCGATGACTACGGTCTCCCGAGATTGGTCGGATGTCAATAAGATAATTTACTTGAATTATTGTATTGCGAGCGCCGGCTTTTGGACGCTATGAATTTCGAGTGAGGAAAGCGACATGACCCTACACCCGATCGGGAATCACCCTGTTGCCATCGGCAAGAACCCGGAGCGCAGCCGCGACCATAATCGCCGGGTGGTGCTGGATATCGTGCGCCAGCACGAAACCCTGGGGCGTGCTCACATCGCCAAGCTGACGCAACTGACGCAGCAGGCGGTCGCAAACATCGTTGATGAACTGGTGGGCGAAGGCCTGCTGATGGAAATGGGGCGGCTTCGGACAGGCCGGGGTCAGCCGCCGATCCAGTTTGCTGTGAACCCCGAGGGTGGCGTGACCATCGGCGTCGAAATCGCGGCCGACCACATCGTCACCGTGGCGCTGGATCTGTCCGGCCGGCTGAAGGCGCAGCGCATCCTCTCGCTGCGGGACCGGGAGCCGGACAATATCCTGTCGACATTCGCGTCCGAGTTTAACGCGATGCGGGAGATTGCAGGCTCCAGGCATTTTGGCACCGGTGTGGTCATGCCGGGGCCTTTCGAGATCGAGGGTATGAGTTCGGTTGGCCCGACCACTCTGCCGGGCTGGGCCGGGCGCGATGCCGCTCAGGCTCTGAGCGAGGCCTGCGGACATCAGGTCATCGTCGAGAACGACGCAACGGCTGCAGCCGTGGGTGAGCGGCTGTTCGGGGCGGGCCTCGCCATTTCCAATTTCTGCATGGTCTATTTCGGCGTGGGTCTCGGGCTTGGCATCATCCAGGATGGCGCGCCCTATCGGGGAGCCTTCGGAAATGCCGGCGAGATCGGCCATGTCACCGTCATGCCCAGGGGCAAGCAATGCCCCTCCTGCGGACAGCGCGGTTGCCTGGAAGGCTATGTGTCCACATATGCGCTGAAGGAAAAGCTGGGCTCCGCCGGGATCGTTGCCCAGTCCTTCGACGACCTCGAGCGGCTTCATGCCGAGCGCCATCCGGTCATCGTCGACTGGGTGGAAGAGGCCGCCATGTATCTGGGGCCCATGGTGGCGATGCTGGAAAACATCCTCGACCCGCAGACACTCATCTTCGGCGGCACGCTGCCCGATTCGATCATCGATGACGTCATCGCCCACATGGCGCCGCTGCCGGTCTCGGTTGCCAGCCGTCGCGAGCGCGATCTGGCGCGCGTGATCCGCGGCCAAACCGGCCAGTTGACGGCGGCGCTGGGTGCCGCCGCGCTTCCCCTATTCGACATGGTGACGCCGAAGCTGGAGATATCGCTCCGGGCTTCCGGCGGTGCCATCGCGCCATGACAACCTGAGGAGACCCGCATGCTGACAGCCCGCGAACGCATCGAACGGCAGATGAACGACCCGTCGCTGGTCAGGCTGCATCGCAGGCTCAGCAGGCTGACCTCGACGGTGACGATGATGAACACCGGCGCGCATCCGGATGACGAACAGAGCGGCATGCTCGCCTGGCTGCGCCTCGGGCTTGGCCTGCGTGTCGTCATCGCCTGCTCGACCCGCGGCGAAGGCGGGCAGAATGCGCTCGGGCCGGAGCGCCTGGGTGCCCTCGGGGTCATGCGGTCGCGCGAGATGGAAGAGGCAGCCCGTGTGCTGGATGCCGATATCCACTGGCTGGGCCATGGCCCGGCGGATACTGTCCATGACTTCGGTTTTTCCAAGAATGGCGACCAGACCTTTGTCCGCTGGGGAGAGGACCGCGTCGTCGAACGTCTCGTGCGCGCCTATCGCCAGGAGAGGCCTGATATCGTCATACCGACCTTCCTCGATGTTCCAGGTCAGCACGGCCATCACCGCGCCATGACCCGGGCTGCGGAAACGGCCCTGGCGCGGGCGGCGGACGCGACTGCTTTTCCCGAGCATTTCGACGAGGGACTGCAGCCGTGGACGGTTGCCAAATACTACCTGCCGGCCTGGTCCGGCGGCGGCGATACCTATGACGACGAGGTGCCGCCACCCGAGGCGACCGTCTCCGTCACCGCCATCGGTCGCGAGGCCGCAACTGGCGCGGAGTTCGACCGCATCGGCGAGTGGTCGCGCTATTTCCACGCTTCGCAGGGCATGGGCCACTGGCCGCGCCAGGTCGATACCGTCTGGCCGCTTCATCTGAAGATTGCGGCCGGAGGATCAAAGGCGGAGCGGTCGATCCTTGAAGGCTTGCCGGCCTCTCTTGCCGCTCTGGCGGATGTCCCCGGCCTCTCGGAAGACGCGGCGGCCGCGCTGCGCACGGCACATGATGCCATTGGGGCCGCAGTCACCGCCTTTCCCGATCGCGCCGCCATCACCGCAAGTCTTCTGAAGGCAGCGCGGGCGCTTGATATCGTCGCCACATCAGCGCCCGTTGCTTTCACCGCCCAACACGGCCACCGCGTCGAACGCAAGCGACGCGAGGTCGATGACGCGATCGTCGAGGCCGCGGCGCTTTTCGAGCGCGCCTATGCCGACCCCGCAGCGATTGCTCCCGGTTCGGCGGCGAAACTCATCGTCGAGCTGGGTGAGGGGGCAAAGCAGATCCGGGTCAAGGTCGAGCCTGTGTTGCCGTCTGGCGTGTCGGCTGCTCTCCAGGCGGAGGGTCCGGATGTCAGCTTCGCCTTGGCGGCCGATGCGGCGACGCCATTGTCGGGACAGTTTCTGCCGGGCTGGTCTGCGCTAGGCGGCAATGGCCATGGCCATATCAGGATCTCTGCCGAGATTGATGGGCGGCCAGTCTCCGCGCCGTTTGATCTGGAGGAGCCCTTTACGGTCTCTCCCGCGCAATCGCTGACGCTTTCGCCTGATGTGCTGCTGGTGCCGCTGGACAGCTCACGCAGTGCGTGGCCGGTGCAGGTCGAGATGACCGGTCCATCGGCCCTCCTTTCGTTCAATGCTCCTGACGGTTGGACGATGACCCCGGCCGATAGTGGCTGGGTCGCTTCGCCGGCTGGCGCGTTGCGTCCGGGCCTGGTCGAGGTGGAGCCAAGGCTTGGCGGTCGTCCGGCATTCCAGATCGCGCCGATCTCCTTCCGTCATATCGGCCGCACTGCGTTCCGTCAGCCATCTCTTCTGAGGATCCTGTCGCTGGACCTGACCCTGCCGGAAGGCGCTAACGTCGGTTATGTCGGCGGCGGCGCCGACCGAGTCGGTCTTTGGCTGTCGCGCATGGGGCTCGATGTGACGGAGCTCGATGCGGCGGCGCTGGCGGGCGATCTGTCGCGATTTACCACTATCGTCGTCGGGATTTTTGCTTTTGGCATCCGCAAGGACCTGGCAGCAGCGACCGAACGCCTGCACCGCTTCGTCGAGGAGGGGGGGCATCTGCTTACGCTCTACCATCGTCCGACCGATGGATGGCGCCCCGGTGAAACGCCGGTTCGGCGTATCGAGATTGGCAGCCCCTCGCTACGCTGGCGCGTCACCGATCCCGATGCCGAAGTGACGGTTCTCTCACCCGGCCATCCCCTGCTATCCGGCCCAAACCGGATCGGCCCTGAGGACTGGAGCGGCTGGAACAAGGAGCGCGGACTTTACTTCGCCGCGCAGTGGGACGATGCCTATGAGCCGCTGCTTTCCATGCATGATGTCGACGAGCAGCCGCTGAAGGGAGCACTGATTTCCGCCGCGATCGGCAAGGGGCGCCACACTCATACCAGCCTCGTTCTGCACCACCAGATGGATAAGCTGATCCCCGGCGCCTTCCGGCTGATGGCCAATCTCGTGCAGCCGGCGTGACTGGCCCTGCCCAACCGGACGCTGTGCTGGCGCGGGAAAGCGATCCCCGCGCCGCCATCGGCTGGCTGCTGCTGGACATGGCGCTCGTGTCAGGCGGGATGACGGCGCTCGTCAAGGCGCAAGGGGTGACCTATCCGGCCTTCCAGCTGGTGTTCATCCGGGCGATGATCGGCCTGGTTTTCATCCTCCCCCTGATCTGGCGCCACCGCCGGGAAATGCGCAATGTTCGCCATCCCTGGCGCAACATCGTCAGGATTTCCTGCAACGCGATTGCGCTGACCAGTAATTTCCTGGCGATTACCATATTGCCGCTCGCGATGGTCAATGCCGTCGGCTTTTCCAGGCCCTTGGTGACCATGGCGCTTGCCGTGGTGATGCTGGGCGAAAGGGTGAGCCGCATGCGCTGGATTGGGGCATGCCTTGCCTTTGTCGGGGTGCTGGTCGTGATCGCGCCCGGCACCGCAAGCTTCGATGCCAAGGTGCTTGTCATCCTCCTGTCCGTGGTGTTCGGGGCTCTGGCCACCGTCCAGACCCGCGCGCTGAAAGACGAGAACCTCACTGTGATGATGGTGTTCTACACCGTGGGGCTGGTGGTCATCACCGCCGTTCCCGCCATCGTGACCTGGCAGCCGGTTAGGCCGATCGACTGGCTGCCGCTGCTGGGGATCGGGCTTCTTGCCCAGCTGGGGCAATATTGCTTCCTGCGGGCCTACCGTCTTGCCGATGCCAGCGTATTGGCGCCGGTCGGCTACCTGTCCATCGTGGTGGTGACCGCCGTCGGCTATTTCGTGTTCGGCGAGGTGCCCGCGCTGCATGTGGTTGCCGGTGTTGTTATCATCCTCACCGCCTTGCAGGGGGCGGCCCTCATCGAACGCAGGCGATAGGCATCATCAGGCCGTGTCGCTATCAGCGATCACCGGCCTGCTGGAAAAGGAAGACGGTCGTTGCCAGCGCCAGCGTTGGCCACAGGATCAGCAATGGGTCGTCGAAAATGAACATGCGATACTCGAACAGCATTGCGCCCCAATCGGGACGCGAGGGGTCTGCCTCCAGACCAATGAAGGCGAGCGACGCATATGCGATGGCCGCGGCGCCGGACTGGTTGCCGATATAGCTTCTCAGCAGCGGCAGGGTATTGGGCAGCAGGTGTCGAAACAAGCATGGTCGAGGGCGATACGCCGATCGCCTCGGCGGCCAGGATAAATGGTTGCGCCAGCACCCGCTTTGTCAGGGCGTGGGTGTAGAGCGTCAACGGTCCGACGGAGGCAGGCCTCAGGGCCGGACCTGCACTGAGTAGCCCCGATTTTCGTAGATACCCTCGGGTTAGATTTTCTGTTGATTCTCGAATTCGACGGGCGACAGCATTCCGTTTCTGACGTGCTTGCGTTTGGAGTTGTAGAACATTTCGATGTAGTCGAAGACGTCCTGACGAGCTTCATCTTGATGAGCCCGCCACCAAGATCAGCATCGATCAGTCCGAGTTCGGCACGCTTGATTGCAGCTACTAACATTCCAGCTGTGATTTGCGCTTTGCGTGCGAACTTGTCGAACCAAGTATTCTTTAAAATGCGCATGTAAGCTCAATTCCCGGAAGATAGATTACACATAGCGTTACCTTTTAACAGGTTCACGACGCCCGGCTCATGTTGGTCTGGCTGGCCAAGAGGTTGGCAAGGTGATCGTGGCGTTGTTTCAGGAATGCGATTGTGGAGCGATGCCCTGCTGCTGCGTCACCCGGTGGCCAATAGCCTGGCAGCGAGTAACCTGACCTGCCGCCAACAAACGTTTTCAAACTGAGCGCTTCCATGTCGCGAAGCTGGCTTTCTCTCAGCCAAGCTTGTTGGGACGCCGGAGGGGCGGCGGGCGCTTGAGGAGGCGGAGGCGGTCGCCGATGCGATGAGGCAGCGGTTTGGGACCGACGATCTGCGCCATAAGGACCTAATGGAGCTGACGAGGGGACAGGCGGAGAGGAGGGATTTGGCACGGCTGGCCGAGATGGCGCGAATTACGCATCAGGCGAAGGCGGCCGCCAATACCAGGAAATATGATCTGGTTAGAAGTCAGATTAAAGGACTGTCAATGTGCATTTGAATGTCTCAGCCGCCCGGATATGACTGGCGGCTGAGAGTGATCGACATCCGTCTTGGCTTAGATCTTGATAGAATTGCTTCCAATTGTTGGCGGGCGTCGACGGCCCGTCCACCTCCTTGCTTGCCTTGGTAATTACTTCGCCAAACTAGCCTTGATTTCTGCCACTTCCGACGATTCCATCTGGCCCACGGTTGTTACCTCGCCATCGGTGATCTTCCAGAGCCTGAACGGACCGGTGATGTCGCCATACTGATCGAAGCTCACAGGGCCGATCACGCCCTCATATTTGATCGGCTTGCCGTCCTTGAGCAGGCCGAGCGCCTTCTCAAATTCCGCCTTGCCAGCGTAGATCGGCGTGCCGCCAGGCGCCGTTACCTCGGAAATCGCGGACTTGATCGCATCCTTGTCGGCCTTGCCGACCTTGGCGATGGCAAGGGCTACGATCGCACCGGCATCGTAGGATCGATCGGCCGCCGGGGCAGACGGTTCAATCCCACCGGAGAATTCCGCGTAGTTGGCGTTGAAGTATTCGGTCGAGGTCGTCGGCGTTGTTCCCGACGATGTGCCGTAGGCCTCGTTCAGATATTGTGGACCAACGCTGGCGATGAAGTCCTTGGAGTTCATGCCGTCGTTGAACAGGAATTTCTGCACGCCGCCGCCAGAGATCCAGGCGCGGGCAATCGTTGCTCCGTCGACCGGTGTCGAGATGAGGTAAAGCGCGTCCGGTTCGCCTTCCATGGCAACCGAAGCTTCCGACGAGTAGCTCGCCTGCTTTTCGTTATAGGGTGTCGTCGAGGTGATCGTTCCGCCGAGCTTGGTATAGGCGGCGGTGAACTCCTGCATCAAATTGTTGCCGAAGTCGTTGTTGACGTGAATGATGGCAATCTTCTTCATGCCCTGGTCGAGCGCATATTTCGCAGCCGCCGTTCCTTGGAGCGCGTCCGAGGTGATGGTGCGGAAGAAGACGCCATTGGTCTTGCCGTCACGACCAAGCGCTGTCAGCGTTGGGGAAGAGGATGCCGGCGAGACCTGCACGACACCTGCTGGTGCTGTGACAGAGGTCAGGATCGGGATCGAGACGGAAGAAATGATGCCGCCGATGATGACAGGCACCTTCTTGATGTTGACGAGTTGTGTGGCCTGATCCACGGCGACATTGCCCTGGCTCTGGCTGTCGCGTGTATCCATGACGAGCTTGCAGCCGTCAACGCCGCCCGCCTCGTTGAAGTCACGGAAGGCCATCTCAACGGATTTTGCGCCGGCCTTGCCATATTCGCCGGCAGGGCCGGTCAGTTCCATGACCACGCCGACGGTGATGTCGCATTCTTGTGCCGCGGCAGGTGCTGCACCGACCGCAATGCCCGCAAGCATGGTTGACGCGAGGACGAGGCGTTTCATCTGATTTCCCTTGTTCATGTCATTCCCCTTTGTTGAGATTATATTTCATGATGCTGCCGTGGCGCCCGCTGCGGTCCCGCTCGAGCGTATAGACGTCGCCTTCCAGTTCGCGTGCGCCCGCCAAGGCGGCCCCGATCTCCGACAGGTCGGCGTCTGAGAGCACGACATTGGATATGGCGAGGTTGGAGGCGAGGTGATCGCGATTGCGCGCGCCGACGATCACCGCCGTGACACCGGGACGGCGGAGCATGGCGGCACTGGCAATCGTTGCGATGTCGGTTGCATGCCGGTCCGCCACCTTGCGAAGCGTCGCAAGCAATGCCTGAAAAAGATCCCAGCCACCGAGGTCATCAATGATCAGCTTGTACTTGGTCAGCGAGCGATTCTCGAGCGGATGCTCCGGCTCGGTCTTGCCGAGCCAGCGATCGGAGAGGAAGCCGCCGGCGACCGTGCCGTAGCAGAACAGCGCAAAATCATGATGGGCGGCCAAGTCCACCATGCGCTTTTCCGGACGCCGGTCGAGCAGCGAATACTGCAGTTGCAGCGAGGTCAGCGGGATCCCGCCATCAAGGATTGCCGTGACATGGTCGCTGTCGAAATTCGTGGCACTGATCTTGTCGATCCGTCCATCTTGCTGGAGCTCTTTCAGCCAGCCGAGGGTTTCGAGCCAGGCCGGCATTTCGTAGTCCCACCAGTGAAACTGGACGAGATCCAGGCGCTCCATGGCAAGCCGCTTGCGCGACGTGTCGATCACGCCTTCCACATAGGCCTTCGTGATCGTCGGCAGGACGCCGAGATCGGGCACGAACTTGGTATGGACACGAATGCGATCGAGCGCCGCCTGGCCTTGGATGTCGCGGTAACGCAGCCGGAACCGTCCGATCAGGTCTTCCACGCCGGTGTAAATGTCTGCGCAGTCGAAGGTGGTGATGCCGGCGTCGGCGAAGGCCACCATGTCTTCGATGGCCGTCTCGTCATCGATGGCACCATGGCCACCGGCAAGCTGCCATCCGCCGCGAATGACGCGGGAGATCTCGTAACCGGGGGCGATGGAGATACGCTGCATGTTACTCTTTTCCTTCGAGGGGCACGGCTGTCGTGGCGGCATGGCTGAAACGGCGAAGGCCTGTGCGCCGAATTCGCAATCGGGTGGAGCAATTGGGATCAGGACAGGCGATGTCCGCATCCGTGGTCATCCAGTCATGCGCATGGGTCGGGCGCTGCTTGGCGGCCAGCAGGGGAAGGACAGAGGCGAGGGAGTAAATCGATATTCCCTGTCCTGGCGGAAGATAGAGCATTTCACCCTGAAGCTCGAAATAGTCGCCGGGCTTGGCGCCGCAGTAGACGGTACCATTTTCAGGGATGACCACCTCGACACGCAGGTCAAAGAGCTCGAATGTGTCGTCGGTTCCGCTCATCTGTGCATTTCCTCACGCCGCTTCTTCGCCGGCGTCGAGACGCCCTCGCACGAGATCGAACGAGCGGCCGATGTCATTGGAGAGCGCGTGGACTGCTGCGTCTTCATCACGCGCTTCGAGTGCTTCTATGAGCGTCCAGTGGTGATTGGTTGCGGCAAGGCCGCCCTGCTCGTCGTGAATGTGGGCGGCGGCGCGCACGACCGGACCAGACTGAAGCCAGAGGCTTTCCACCATCGGGATCAGGACTCGCGAGGAGGCGGCGCGATAGATCTGGAAATGGAAGCGATGGTTGATTTCAGAGGTGACTGGGCCGACGTCTTGGCCATGCCGCTCGAAAGCTGCCTCGCAATCCCGGTTGATCTGTTTCAGGCTTTCGATGTCTTCCGCCGTCAGCCTGTCACAGGCGAGCGCCACCAGACGGCCCTCGATCAGGATTCGGGCACGCTCCAGGTCATCGAGGCGTTCGCGGGTAATCAGCGGGACCCTGACGGAGCGATTGGGCAAGGCTTCAAGTGCCTGTTCGGAGACGAGCCGCCCCAGCGCCTCTCGCACCGGCATAGTGCTCGTCTTTAGCCGATCTGCCATGTCGACGATCCGCAGCATGTCGCCTGCGGCAAAGCCGCCGTTAATCAGCGTGCGGCGCAGCTGGTCGTAGACGCGGTCCTGCAAAGTCTCTCGGCCAACAGGCGTGAGGAAGTCGTCCGATTGGCCAATCGTGTCCGTCATCCCGCCTCCAAGCCTCCCGGAAATATCGGTTGATTTTCGCGTCCACGTAAAGTTTGATCAAACATCACCGATCAAATCAAGGCTCATTTTTGCAGATGGCTGCCGCCCATTCCCAACCATCACGATCATTTCAGAGTGCCGCAGCGCCGCTTGCCATCGAAGCACGGCATCTGACGAAGCATTTCGATGGGCTGACTGTGGTCTCCGACATGTCGCTCCAGCTCGCCCGGGGCGAGATCCTGGGCCTGATAGGCCCAAATGGTGCGGGAAAGACCACCATGTTCAATCTGCTGGCAGGCAGCCTCAAGCCCAGTTCTGGCGAGATCTGGGTCGAGGGCCTTGAAGTCTCGAGCCAGGCGCCGGAGCAGCGCATCGCCCATGGGGTCGCACGGACTTTCCAGATCCCACGCCCTTTTCTGGAAATGAGCGTGCTTGAGAACCTATTGGTTGGGGCGCAAAAGCAGACGGGCGAAGGCCTGTTTGCCAATATCCTCAAAGCTGGTCTGGTGCGCCGCGAAGAAAAAGCAGCACTTGAGAAAGCGCATGCGATCCTGGAGTTCGTGACACTGTCGCGACTGGCCAATGAGCCCGCACGCGTGTTGTCCGGCGGGCAGCGCAAGCTTCTGGAACTCGCGCGCGTTCTGATGGCCGACCCGCAGGTGATCCTCCTCGATGAGCCGGCCGCGGGGGTGAACCCGGCTTTGCTCGAAGTGATTATGGAGCGGGTGGCGGCGTTGAACGCCGAGGGCAAGTCCATTCTCCTCATCGAACACAACATGGACATGGTATCGCGGCTGTGCTCACGGGTGGTGGCGATGGCGCTCGGCAAGCTGCTGGCCGAGGGTGCGCCGGCCGATGTGGCGGCTAATCCTGCAGTCGTCGAAGCCTATCTCGGCGGTGGTGCATGATCGATCCGGTTCTCACAACCTCGGCGCTGGTCGCGGGCTACGAGCCGGACCTTCCCATTGTTCGCGGTGTCGATTTTTCCGTCGCACAGGGCGAACTCGTGATCCTCTTGGGGCCGAACGGGGCTGGCAAATCCACTTTCGTCAAGGCGATCGCCGGCATGGTGCCGGTGCATTCGGGTCTGATACACCTGGCAGGCCGGGACATCACCGATGTCGCTCCGCACCGCAAATTGGCTGAGGGTCTCGCCTTCGTGCCGCAGACGGAGAATGTCTTTGCCAGCATGAGCATTCTGGAAAACCTCCAGATCGCCGTGGCACTCCTGCCGAAATCAGAGCGTAACCTCGCCATCGAGACGATGCTGACCCGCTTTCCGGATCTTGCCGTTAAGCCGAAACGGCTGGCCGGTGCGCTCTCCGGTGGTCAGCGGCAGATGCTGGCGGTGGCGCGCGCTCTTGCGCTCAATCCGCCGGTTCTCATCCTCGACGAACCATCTGCAGGCCTCTCGCCTAAAATCGTCGGCGAGGTCTTTTCAATGTTGAAGCGCATCAATGGTGAGGGCGTGACGATCGTTCTGGTCGAGCAGAACGTCAAGGCGGCCATGGCGATTGCCGATCGCGCTGTCATTCTTGCCGAAGGGCAGATCCGCCACGAGGGGACGCCTGCCGATCTCGCCGATGATCCCCTCATCGGCAAGATCTATCTCGGCACGACTGGTCGCGCAGCCAGTGAGGTAGCGCGATGAACCCGCAATTCCTGATGGACGGACTGATTGCTGGCGCGATTATTGGCCTCGGCGCGGTCGGTGTAACGCTCACCTATTCGATCCTGCGCTTCTCGAATTTTGCGCATGGAGAACTTCTGTCCTGGGGTGCCTATATCGCACTCGGCATCAGCAGTGCGCTTGGCGTCCTGACAGCAGGGCTTACCTCGCCGGTTGGGCCGTTCTCCTTCGGTTGGTCGCTGCCGATCGCAGCGGTACTCGCCATCGCATTGACGGGGCTCCTGGCGCTTGCCGTGGACGCCGCGCTGTTTTCGAGCTTCCGGCGACGCGGCAGCGCCATCATCATCATGGTCATGGCAAGCTTTGGCGCGTCGCTTGCCCTGCGTAGTCTGCTCGAATTCCTGTTTACCTCGAAGCCCGCCTATTTCAGCCAGGCGCTGCAGATTGCCATGAAGCTCGGACTTGGTCTCAGAGCAACGCCGGATCAGTTGGCCATGCTGGCTGTGGCCCTGGTCTCTGTCATCATCGTGCATCTCGTCATGACGCGGACGGATATCGGCCGGGCCATGCGCGCGGTCAGCGAAAATCCCGGCCTTGCTGGTATCGCAGGCATCGATGTCCGCCGGGTTATCCGCACAGCCTGGTTTGTGGGCGCCGCACTCGCCTGTATCGCCGGCATCATGAGCGGGTTGATCATTCAGATCCGCCCCTATCTCGGGCACGACCTTCTGTTGCCCCTGTTTGCGGCTGCGATTCTCGGAGGGATCGGTTCGGTCCCGGGCGCCATGATTGCAGGCCTGTTCATCGGCATTTCGGAAGCCTTCACGGTCCAGCTCATCGGTGCCGAATGGCGGGCGGCGGTGTCATTTGCCATCCTGATTGCGGTTCTTCTCGTCCGCCCCCGCGGCCTGTTCGGAAAAGCGACATGAGCATCGATCTTATCGCCTATGGCGCCTTCTTCCTCACCATGGCCCTCACCTATGCGATCATCTGCCTGGGGCTGAATGTTCAGTGGGGCATGACGGGACTGTTCAATGTCGGTATCGCCGCATTCGTCGCGGTCGGTGCCTATACCTCGGCCATTCTGACGACACCTGATACGGCAGAGCGCTTTGGCGGCTTCGGAATGCCGATTGCCGTTGGGTGGCTGGGAGCAGCCATCGTCTCAGGCGCGCTTTCCTGGGCCGTCGGCGCGCTGACCATCCGTCTGAGAGCCGACTATCTGGCGATCGCAACCTTCGGGGTCGCCGTCACTGTCCAACTCTGCATGCTCAACCTGCAGAGCGTCACTGGCGGGGCCTTCGGGATCGGCTTCATTCCGCGTCCCTTCGCCGATCTGCAGGGTGACGCGATGCTTTTCAGTCTGGCCAATTGCGGGCTCATGGCCCTTGTCGTGCTGGTGCTCTATCTCGGTCTGCAACATCTGTCGCACAGCCCCTGGGGGCGAGTTCTGCGGGCGATCCGTGAAGATGAGACGGCGGCGCAGGCGCTCGGCAAGCGGCCCGTCCGCTTTCGACTGCAGGCGTTCACGGTCGGTGGCGCCATCATGGGCCTTGCCGGGGCCGCCCAGGCGCATTTCATCGGCTTCATCGCGCCCGACAATTACATGCCAGTTCTCACCTTTCAGGTCTGGGCCATGTTGATCGTTGGCGGCTCCGGCAACAATCGCGGTGCGATCGCCGGCGCCATTCTCGTCTGGGGGCTCTGGGCGCTGACTGCTGCTGCCGTCTCCGCTTTCGTGCTGCCAGAGGAACAGGCGCGGGCGGCCGCCTTGCAGATCGTCGCTATCGGCGTCGGGCTCTGCCTCATGCTGCTGCTGCGCCCGCGCGGCCTGTTCGGCGAGGTGAGCCCGCTCGCGCGCCTTAGCCGCAACAAACAATCCTGACCATCGAGGAATGATCTCCGTGTCAAAGCATCCCGAGCGCATCAATCTCACCCCGGACCTGTCGATCAGCCGGCTCGTCTGCGGGCTCTGGCAGGTTGCCGATATCGAAAAGAATGGTGCCACTGTCGATCCGGAGCAGGGGGCTGATGCGCTTCAGGCCTATGCGGAGGCCGGGTTCGACAGTTTCGACATGGCCGATCACTATGGATCGGCAGAGATCATCACCGGACATCTCCTGAAGCGTTACGCCGCTGGCGACAAGCGACCGGTGGCATTCACCAAATGGTGCCCGGAGCCTTGCCCAATGACCCGCGATGTGGTGCGCCGGGGTGTGGAGGAGAGACTCGTCCGCCTTGGCGTCGACAAGGTCGACCTGTTGCAATTCCATTGGTGGACCTTCGAACACCCGGCGTGGCTCGATGCCCTGCATGAAATGCAGGCGATGAAGGAGGAGGGACTGATTGGCGCCCTTGGCCTCACCAATTTCGATGCAGCCCATCTCAATCTCGCACTGTCAGACGGGATCGAGATTGCCAGCAACCAGGTCTCCTTCTCCCTGATCGACAGGAGGGCTGCGGGCGATTTGTCTGCACTCTGCCTTGAACGCGGCGTGAAGCTTCTGGCCTATGGCACGCTCTGCGGCGGCTTCCTGTCAGAGAAGTGGCTAGATAAACCGGAGCCTGCGTCCATCCCCGACTGGAGCCGCTCGAAGTACAAGCGCTTCATCGATACGGCCGGCGGATGGGCCGTCTACCAGGATATTCTGCGGGCAGCATTCACGATTGCCCGCAAGCACGGCGTCTCGATGTCCAACGTGGCCAGCCGTTGGGTTCTCGAACATCCGGCCGTTGCCGCGACGATCATCGGGGCACGGCTCGGTGAAAACGAGCATCGCGACGACAATCTGAAGGTCTTCAGCTTCAAACTGGATGGTGACGACCGCGCTTTGCTCGACGGCGCCTTTGCAAAAGCTAAACCTATTCCCGGCGATTGCGGTGATGAGTATCGCAAGCCACCCTTCCTGACGGCATCCGGTGACCTTAGTCATCACCTCGATGCGATCCCGTCTGTCTACAAGGCAGTTCCCGTGCCGGGGCGTGAGGATCGCTTCCGTGTATCATCCGGTAGCATCTGGGAGCCGCTGGCCGGTTACAGCCGGGCCGTGCGGGTCGGTGACCGGATCCTGGTATCGGGCACGACGGCGACCCACGGCAGTAACCGCTGTGTGGCACCTGGCGATCCGGGCGCCCAGGCGACCTATATTCTCGACAAGATTGCCGCATCCATTTCCGCGCTTGGCGGAAAGATAGAGGATGTCGTTCGCACCCGCATCTATCTCAAGGATGCGTCACAGTGGGAACCGGTCTCGCGGGCCCATGGCCGTTTCTTTTCCGAGGTTCTTCCGGCGAATACCTTGATCGAGGCTGGCGCTCTGGTCGGCGATTATGAAGTCGAGATTGAAGCAGAAGCTGTGGTTTAGCCGAAGGCGTGGAAACTGGATATTTCTGCCAGTAAAATCAAAGCTTCGACATATCCCTTGCGCTTAAATTCGCACGCACAGTTGATGACCTCAAACTACGTGGACTGGACAGTAATGTGAAGCAGGTCCGTTTCCCTGAGATGCTCGAGTGCCGAAGCTGACTGGGTAGATCGCTGTGCTCACGGTTCGGTTGCCCTCCGGCGCCGAGGAACGCCAAAGTGGGTGCAATCAATCGCCCAAGCTGACGAATTTCAGTGTCGAGTTCCCGTTGTTCTTGTAGCCGATCACCTGGCAGCCGTTCTTCTCGCGAATGGGGGCGGGGCCTTTCAGTATCAGCGTATGCCAACCTTCGTGGCGTCCTGAAACGCGATAGGGGGCAGGCTCGCATCCCTTCTTGAACACATACGCTGTTCCTTCCACCACCGATTTTTCGTCGTAAACGTCCCAGGGGCGGTCAGCTTTGAACAGGAGGGTTCGTGGTTTGACGGTACCCGCTATGGCCGGCTTTGGTGCCCTGTACAGGATTGTGCCGGCCTCCGGATCGACGTCCATCTCTGAGCCGTTGTGGTCAAAGACAGATCGATAGTCGATCAGATGTTGCACGTCCGAGGTGTAGTACTGGTCAAGCGGCTGAGGGCCGCAGATTTGTTTCATGGTGCCGGACGAATAAAGGCGTCCGTCGGCAAGGATAGCCAGGTAGAAGCCGTAGTTGCCATAGGGGTCCATGGCGACCGGTCCGCCCAAACTCTTGTCGTAGACCGTATCAACCGTCCAACTACAATTTTGTCCGTTGCCTTCAACCGAGAACTTGATCTCGACTGTCTTGCGCGACTTCATGTCATCGATATCCAACCTGCAAATTTGTCCTTCTCCGCACGGTCGCGACCATCCGCCTCTGAACTCATCTCGTGTCGCGGCATTTGCGGCCGGGATAAGCAGAGAAAAAGCGATCAGGGAAGAGCATGAGAGCTTCATGAAATACCGTTCTCTTTAGTGAGGCGAGGCGGAAAATCTGCGTTTCGTGCCGAGCCAGCAGTCTAAAGCCTGGGCACGTCGAGTTCTTTTGATGATGCGACCTCGCTGTTTCGTTTCGATTAAGTTGCTCGCTAAAAAACTATGGATACAACTGAGGACCTCTCCGGGGTGAGACTCTACGTTGCGCTCGGCCGAAGATCGACTGCGCGTGGGAAAAGCGGATTTGAGCGCGCAAGAAGCACCTGCTCATGCGCAACAGCCGCGCGTCAGACGTTGCACGCTGGATACTGGAGCAGCCTGGACCTGCCCGTTGAAATGGCCTGAACGGTGTAGGGGTTCGTTTGGAGTATTGGGGTAAAATGATCTGACGCAGCCTTGGGGGATCTTCCGTTAATCTTGCCTCAGAGCGCGCGTGATGTCCGGCGGGTCCAAGGCGTGCACGAGCAAATCGCGCAGGGACTTAACCCTAGGTTATCAAACGCTTGATAATGCTGTGACGTAATCTAGGAGCTCCCCAATGACGTTTTTCTCCAAGTTGTTCGTCTCTGCCGCACTCTACTCGTTGTCGATTTCAAGCCCGGTGCTTGCGGATGCGACTGCCCGCTATGGTGAACTCCAGGCAGTCATTGATGCGATCAACGATCCCGATCCGCTGATGAGGCTTGCCCAGCTCGAGGAGATCCTCAAGAAGGGAGACGCCACTGAGGTTCAGCTTGCAATTCGCACTGCATTTTCAGTCGAAGATCCCAACGTTCGGTCGCTGGCGCTTCGTGCTCATTTTGCTGGTTTTAAAACATTCGTTATCACGGCACAGCTGCCAGAGGAGTGGCAGAAAGCGGCTGAAAGCGAGGACAAAGCTGCGCTCGCTAATATCAGTAACAGTTATTTGATGAGGCTTTTCCGCGATCAGGGATATCAGTTCAGTTTCCAGTCCGAATATCCAGGTGTTAATAATCTAGAATTTAAAGTAAAAGTTTTAAACGATCAACGGCCGGCGGATGATTACACTGGATCAGGTAATATTCGTGGTGGGATGATAAATATTGTTACGGCTTACAGATTCGCCAATAGCCAAAAAACGTGCAGCTTTGAACTTGCGGAGTTCAAAGGATTTACGTTGAAGGGTTTCGGCAGCTGCAATGTCGACGGGGGCGCTTTGTTTCCGGTGACCTTACATCTGTTTGATGATGACGAAATTGCGGCGAAAAACTAGCGCCTTTCGCCGCTAAAGGGCTCCAGGTTCTCGAGCACATAGTTCGCAGTTTCCAAGCCGGTGAGCGTAAGGCGCAGGCGTGATGCGCGTCTCGGGGACATCGTGCACGTCAGGTCGTCTGAAAGCTCGCAGCGTGCCCCCGGTACGAAACCTTGTCCGTCCGTATCCGTTTCCACAATCAGTGCGCCTTGCCCCGACAGCCCCTGTCCGCTCAAGCGTATGCCGCTGATGTTGGAAAGCTGCTCCATTTCGACGACAAGCGTTACTCGGTCATCTGACGGCGACAGATAAAGAGGGGAAGTCTCGGCGAGGAACGCGCCGATGCTGCTGTCGCGTTTCGAGATGCGTCCCTTGGCAAGCATGAGGCTTTGAAAAGGGAGGTTATGCTGTATCTGGGGCTTCGCGCTGCCTGAGACCTTCTGCAGTTCGACGGCAATCTGGTCATAGCGCAAGGCGACCCCGATGCCTTCGTCCGGATCGACCTCGTACAGCATGGCGATCGGTCTGCCGTTGTACATGATCGTGCCGCCGCTCATCCCTTTTTGCAGCGATGCCCCAGCATCAGTGGCTGATAGTGCGATTATCTTGCCGCCTTCGCTGTCTCGTGACAACGCGCGAAAGGCAACGGTGACCGATTGCCGCTCCGTCGGCGTTGTAATTTCCAGTGTTGCCTGCTTGATGCGATCGATGATGGGCTGAAGCGGCGTCGCCTGGACCCGGTCTCTGCTGCACGGCTCCTGCGTGATCGGGCCGCCGACCGTCAGAAACGCCAGGTCCAGATCTGCATCTGCAGCGGGCACAGGATTTGCCGTTGGATGAAGACGGCCGAAACTGTCGAGCAAGTCCGGGGTCGTCAGCGTTCCATCCGCCGCTTCAATCACATGCCTGGGGGTTGCTATGCGGCACTTTCCCGAGCCATCCAGGAACAGCCATCCTTGGCCGAAAGTGTCATCTCCTCGGGACAGCATCACCGTTTCCGCAGTCGCTGGGACTTGCGATAGGCAGAGTGCCAAGCCTACCAGGGCGGTGGTGCAGAATTGGCGGGAGTTGGTTATCATTTTGCTTTCAGCCTTCACCGGTGGGTTGCTCGGGGGTTCCCTTGCTCTCAACGTGGGGCTTGCTGAGCGCCGTTGTTGCTGACCTAATTAGCTCAATAGCGAACGGCCAAAGAGCGAACATGAAGATGAAGAACAGCTGGATTTTCAGGAATCCGGGGTCGTTCAGCGCCTGCACGAACAAGCCGAGGTCAATTCTGCTGCTGTCAGCGCGTGCGCCGGGCGGCGTCAGGCGTAGTTCTCTTGACTCAGTGGACACTGATGCGGAGAACCCCGGATCAGTGTCACTGACTTCTATGAAGCCAAACATTGCGGCTTCGGCACCGTCATTCCCTGGGACGCCTTCTCTAACATTCGTTTCAATCAAACTGCCTGGCGGTACAGCCATCCCCTCGATGGCCGCATAAAGAGAGCCGCCATCGCCAAGCAGGGGAAGGTTCAGGGTGCGACCAAAAACGTCGAGCGATCCGGAGACAAGTATTGGTCCTGGTCCGTCGCCACGCATCGAGAAGGGCGATCCAATCTGACCTGGCCCCCATACGGGAAAGCGCTCCGCCTGCAGTGTGCCACACTCGTCGTTGTCTCGAAAAAGCAGCAACTCGCCGTCAAACGGTACAACGCTGCCCTGGGGGCTGCGAAGCTCGCCCTTGCCCTCAATAATGATTTGTAGGGGGCCGTTTTCGGTGCGCAGATATGTGACCTGCGCACCGACGCCAGGTAGAAACGCGCCTTCGAAGCACTGATTTTCCCGGTTCTCATCACCAGACCAGGTGCTTACCTTAAGACCTTTCGCGTAAATGATCGCCAGTTCTGGGTTGAATACGCTGAATGAGACGATTTCAGTGTTGGCCTTGATCGATGTCAGCGTTGTCGAGTTGGCCGAGAACCAGAACAATGCGGAGGTGGCCGCCGTTGCGAGCAATGCCGCCACGCCGAACGATGCAGCAATCGGATTGCCGCAGATGCTCTTGAGCCTAGTCAACATGAATTGCGTAACGTTGTTCGGTTGCCTGTCCGGTTAGTCCCTTCACGCCGATGACGAGATCGACTTGCTTGCCTCTGGCCGCGGCTGGAATCGCAACCTGGCAGATGTGCGAGTAGGTTACACGCGGACCGCCGGAAGGCTTCTTGCAGCTTCCAGATTGCAGGATGTTGTGGTCCTCGGCCTCAAGTCTCGCCAGCACCTTGCTCTGGCTGACATTGACATGCGCCAGGAGCAACTGCTCCTCGTCGCTTTCACCGATAATTCCCGGAACATAGATCTTCTCTGCCGTCTCCCCGCAGTCGGTTGCAACGGTTGCCAGCATCAGCAGACTGTTTGCGCCATACAGATCCAGCTGTTCTTGATATTTGGTTGGGATTGGCACCCTTGGCGGCACGTCGAACAATCCTGTCGCACGATACACGTTGGCCGCCCAGTATCGCCCGTCGTCAGACGTCAAACGGACGCAAAGTGTTTGTGGTGCCGCGTCATCTCTTCGAACAAATGCGAGCTTGAGATCCTTGAAAGCCCCGCTTGGTCGGCCGCTGACATAGGACAGGCCAGAGAGAAACTGGCCGTTGACCTGTGTGTTGCCGGCATAGCGCTCTGTGAAACCGGGCGCATTGGCCAACTCCAGGACTGGCGTGGGTTCGCTTGCATGGGAGATCCCGGTACAGGCGAGAAGCGCTGAGACGAGAACTGAAGGAAGGCTGGGCGATAAGTGCATCTGAAACTCCGGCGAGGAGTGCAGCCTCACTTATCAGGCGCTAATTTTCGCTTAAGGACCCTTATCGGTTGTGATCTATTCGCAAACATTTCAGGATCTTGGCGATTTCGTCCGCTTGCAGGCGCGAGATTATGCCGTCGTTGCCCGCAGGTCAGGAAGACCAAGTTAAGGAACTGGGTGGTATCCGTCCTGCCGATCGAAGCTTTGTCGGGGAGCGCGCTTTTTGAACGCCGCAGAAGAAGAGGCCAAACGGCTTCGTGCTATGAATATCAGTGTGCCTGACATTTCGCGTCAGACGGGGCTTTCCGTTTTCAAGGTCTATGAAGTGACGGAGAGCCGCTACGTAGCAGTGAGGAAAATGGCTCGCCTCCATTTCCTGCGTGGGACTGGATGGCCTTGGGATCAGAATGCATGTGATCCGAACATCCAAGCCGCTCCCTCGGGCGACAAACCGCTGGATGCTGCGCGAGCGATAGTCGATCTCTTTCGCGGTACATCCCTCGACAATCCCATGCGCATTGCATTGGATCAACTCGGCGAGGATGATCGCACCCAATTGCTGGAGATCATGCACTATCTCATCGCGGAAGCCGTGCGTTAGGGAACGGCTGTTCGGATACTGGAGCCACTTAATGCGAGCGTTGATGCAGCCTGGCCGCAGTTAATCCGTCGACGCGAAGATTTTGTCCCTTCCACCCGCTTTATCCCTGGGGTGGCAGTACAGCTGGCGGCGGCAAGCGTCGAGGTCAACCGATAATAGCTATGGTTCGGGAGCCTCCGGCGACACATCAGACAATTGAATATCAAGCCATGCCCTCGGCTCTTCGTGAGTGCTGCTGAGCTCGCTTGTCCGCCTGGGGGGCGAGATGAGGCGTATCGGAGCGCGCGCTCCGGCTTTCCGTGCCGCATCTGACATTGAAACCATCCGTCTTGAGAGGGGTAGCCCGTGAAGCTGGCAACTTTTGTGTCCGATGGACTGCTCAAAACTTGAGCTGCGGTGACATTCTTGATGCATCCGTCCGATGCTACGGTGATATCGAGAAATCAAGCTGCTGATTATACGTATTTTTTCTCTCTGGCATGGCGATTGCATTCTATTTTGCATGCAATTTGATTGGAGAGAAAAATGGCATTCGGTCTGATTGAGGGCTCTCACCTTAGCAAGGTTTACGCGACGGCAACCGGACCACTGGTTGCACTGTCAGATGTCTCATTCGATGTGAAGGAAGGGGAGTTCATATCGCTTGTGGGCCCCAGCGGATGCGGAAAATCGACGCTGCTTTCGATTCTGGGTGGCCTTGAAAATCAAACTGAAGGCGTCCTCCTGCTTTCAGACAAGGAGCATGACGGGCCTCGCGCTGAAATCGGCATGATGTTTCAGACCTCGGTGCTTTTTCCGTGGCGAACAATTCGGCAGAATGTTGAACTTCCCGGCATCGTTCTCGGGCTAGATCGCAAGCAGCAGGCCGAAGAAGCGGATCGACTGCTCGACATGGTCGGGCTGAACGGCTTCGGTGACAGATATCCGGGCGAACTATCCGGTGGCATGCGCCAGCGCGTGGCTCTTGCTCGATTGCTTGCCCATGATCCGAAGGTCCTTCTGATGGATGAGCCCTTCGGCGCGCTCGATGAATTCACCAGGGAAACGATGAATGTCGAGCTGCTCCGTATCTGGGAGAAGACCGGCAAGACAGTCGTTTTCGTCACCCACAATATTGGTGAGGCAGTCTTCCTCTCTGACCGCATCTTCGTGATGACGCCCCGACCTGGTCGGTTGGAAGGAATTGTCGACGTCGACCTTCCGCGACCTCGCAAGACAGAAGTCATGCGCGATCCTCGATATTCCGAATTGGTATTCGACATCCGGCGAATGCTTGGCGTCGACCACTGAAACAACAAGGAGTGAGACGATGAACATGGCTTCGCTAAACGTTACGCCTGCTTCCCCTCAAGAGCTGCCAGCGGCTGTGCCGAACATCCATGCTGATGCGATCCAGAAATTTCTCGCAGTCGAACAGACCAAGCAGAAGCGAGAACGCATCGCCAATCGCGCTATGGCGATCGGCTTCGGTATCTTCGTTCTGATCGCCTGGGCGGTGGCGACGGAAGGCGGATTCGTTCATGCCCTGATCATTCCTTCGCCGTTTGACACGGTCGAAGCGACAGTCCGAGTTATGAGCTCAAGCTCTTTCTGGCCCAATGTCTGGGTGACGCTTCAGGAAATCTTCTGGGCCTTTGCGCTGGGCCTTGGAGGGGGCGCTCTGCTTGGGGTGGGTGTGGCGATGTTCGCAAGCGTGCGCGCCACACTCTATCCTTATCTTGTCGCGATCCAGGCGCCGCCGAAGATCGTGCTTGCGCCCATATTCGTGACTTGGTTTGGCTTCGATCAGGCTTCCAAGATCGCGATCGGCGTCGTGATGAGCTTCTTTCCGATGTTCCTCAACACGCTGACAGGTCTGACGTCGGTCGACCCGAACGCGGTCAAGCTGATGAAATCGCTGACCGCTGGCAGATGGAAGACCTTTCGCTACCTGCTTTTGCCCAACGCGCTGCCTATCATGATGGCTGGGGTCAAGCTGTGCTGGACGCTTGCTGTGCTCGGCGTGATTGTCGGTGAATTTGTCGGCGCCTCGGCCGGCATCGGCTACCTAATCTACGCGATGAATTTCCAGCTCGATATCGCTGGCGTTTTCTCGCTCATCATCCTGCTCTCGCTCTTCACGCTGTTTGTCTACCAGTTCATCGAGTGGCTGGAAGGCAAGATCATCTTTTGGAAACAGCTCTGATCCAACGCATGCCCACCCAACAAACAGGAGAAGCTCCCATGACTGCCACGACTAGAAAGCTCGGCCGCATCGCAGCGGTGGCGACCGCCACGGCGCTCACGATGATGGCTGCAACGTCTCAAGCACAGGAACTGGTGAAATTCGATGGGGTGACTGCCCAAGGTGGCGCCACAGCCCAAATGTTTCCGATCTACATGGCGCAGGAGATGGGCTTCTACAAGGAAGAAGGTCTCGATGTGACCTTGAACTATTCCAAGGGATCCTCTGACGCAGCTCGTCAGTTGGCTGCCGGCAATGTCGACTGGGGCATTTTTTCGTCTGCCGCAACTATGCAGACGGTTCAACGCGGATTTCCGTTGAAGGCAATCATGCAGGTTTACTATCCAGATACGTTCGACATCGTGGTGCCCGCGGGTAGTGATATCAAGACCATGGCCGACATGAAGGGAAAGACGATCGGTCTTTCTGATCTCGCAGGTGGCGAGGTGCCGATGACTCGCGCTTCAATCGTTGAGAGCGGCCTCAAGGAGGGTGAAGACGTGAAGCTCGTCGTTGCAGGCGAGGGCGATCCAACCACCATACGTTCATTCGAAACTGACCGCATCCAGGCCTACGCGGGTGCCAAGCGCGATCTTCTACTTATTCCGGCGCAAGGGATCGAGACCCGTTCCATCACGCCAACAGCTATCGCGGCCTTTCCGGGAGATGCCCTCTCGGTGCGCGCTGAAACCTTTGAGGGCAACCCAGATATTCTGGTCAAGTTCGTTCGTGCGACCCTCAAGGGTCGCCAGTGGGGCATGGATAATCCTGACCAGGCGTTTGAGCTGTTGAAGACCAAATACGCCGCCGCTTCTTTGGGCGACAACCCTGTTGCCCCGCAGTTCTGGTCGCTGGTGCAGTCCTACTACACCGCGCCAGAGACTGTGCAGGTGCATGGCACCATGCTTCCGGACGCGTGGAACACCTACATGGAATATCTGCAGCTTGGCGAGGGCGAGCAGAAGGCGCTGGCTGGGCCAGTGGATCTCTCCACCTTGCTGACCGATGAAATTGTTCTGAAGGCCTCCGAAGGCCTTGCCGCCCAGAATTGACAAACCGCCCGTCGGAACTTCCGATGGGCTCCCCCTTTGCAAGTGGAATGTACCGTGAGAACAGAAACATACACAGACGAAGATCTCATTGAGCTCGTGGTTGTCGGAGCTCACCTGAGTGGCATGCCGCTCAACAAAGAACTCGTGGCGCTAAACGCTGACTTGGTCCGCGTCGATAGCACAACAGCTGACTATAGGCTGTATGAACTTCCAGGCACCACGCCGAGCAAGCCCGGCCTGATTCGTGTCGATGGCGGCGCTGGCTTCCCCATTGAGGTGGAGGTCTGGGCGCTTGCGCCCGCAGCTTTTGGCTTATTTGTCTCGCGTATACCGTCACCATTGGGAGTAGGCACCGTGCAACTGGCCAGCGGTGGAACTGCCAAAGGCTTTCTTGTCGAGGAAATTGCTGTGCGAGGCGCCAGAGATATCAGTCAGTTCGGAGGATGGCGTTCGTTCCGTCAGAGTGTGGAGAATGCCGCCTGATCAGTGATCTGCAAGACGCGGGGATCAGCGAAGGGTGGGAGCGATTTCTCCCACCGAGCTTCTCACGACACGCAGATGGAGTGTCATCGCTTCTGCAGCAGCGTTGGCGTCGCCAGCCAAGATATGTTCAACGATCTCCTCGTGTTCTGCAACCGAGTTCATCAATCGGTTGAAGCTCTGAAATTGCGCTTTGCGGAATGGTGCGACGCGATTGCGAACGTTGAGCGTGATCTCTGCCAGGAAGCTATTACAGCTCGCCGTATAGATCACCTCATGAAACGCAATGTTCTTGCGGTAGTAATCATCGATGTCGCCGTCGATTGCAGCTTGTTTACAGGCCAGATGTGCTTCCATCAGATCCTGCTTCATTTGAGGTTTAATGTGGCTGGCGGCGTTTCGAGCGCATAGCGCTTCGAGATCGGCCATGACGACGAACATTTCGTCGAGTTTCTCTGGGGTGAAGTGTGGGACGACTGCGCCACGGTGGGGGCGAGCCTCAACAAAGCCAATCGCTTCCAACTGACGGATGGCCTCGCGGACAGGCGTGCGAGATACCTTGAAACGATCTGCAAGGGACGCTTCGTCCAGCGCAACTCCAGGCCCGATGGTGCCCAAGACAATTTCATCGGCCAGGACCAGTCGAATACGGTCCGTTGCCGTCAGTCGCTTCGCTTTCTTTTGCATCATCAATTCCCGAGCAGATTGCATGCAATCTATAAAGGGGGGCGTACGTCTTTGGAAGATGCTGTCAGTGCTCGTCCAACTTGAAGATGTAAATCCACGTTAACAATCCTGCAGTTTCAACTCGAAGAATTCGTTGGACGTTGCTCTGCTTTGCGTTCAATCGAGTTTGCGACCCGGAAAGCGTGGAGTTCACAGCATTGTGAATGAATTGGGAGCCGCGCAAGCGGCGCTCGTTGATCCAGGCAAGCGGAATCGCCTGCCGACTCGAGCAGGGTGAACAATCCTATGGAACTCGCTGGGAGGGTTGTTTCGCATATGGTTCGTTTCATGGTTGTCAGCCGTACAGATTGGCGAACTTGCCTTCGATTCCAATAGGTCATCGGATTGTCATGTCAGCTCTGGGCGCCGGGTGAATCCCTGTGAAACGTCCATTTGGGCTTTGATTTGCACGGTGCGGTTAATCGACTGTGGTCCAATCAATAGCCATCCGGATTTCAATTACGACAAATCTGTCTGTTTACGGGCCGGGCAATACACCCGATTGTCGTCGTTTGGACCGCTTAAGGGCGCTCCTGCCCGTGGTTGGTGAAGCCGATTTGACCGGCGGCGCCCTCTATCTATTTGTAATGTTGGAAATTTATTGAAGCTGGAGACTTAGGATGAAGCCCCATGTTTCTCGTAGTTCAGATCCGCCTCTACTGCGTTTTGCCGTCAGCCGGCTCGAGGCTTCCAAACTCCTTGATGTATCGCCTGGTACTTTCGACAATTGGGTCAGACAGGGATTGATGCCAAAAGGGATAAAGATTGGAAGTTTGCGTCGCTGGGATGCTGCTCAGCTTCGGGCGTGTTGGTACGATCTCGTTGAGGCGAACCAGGAAGGAGATGTGGAAGATGACATCGAAAACCCCTTCGACAAGACGGTTGGATAGAGCCAGAACGCCGTTTCGCTACTGCAATCGCGATGTCGATCGGTTTGGCAACGCGCGTTATTATATCCGTATTCCTGGCTTGCCGAAATATCGGATGACGTCGCCATATGTCGACGGCCAAGGCAATATTACTGCAGCCTTCGCAGAAGAGTATCATCGCGTCATCGCCGGAGATCGTGGCAGCAAGCCATTGCCGCCAAAGCGTGTTCAAGAGGGGACCGTCCTCTGGCTGGTGGAGACCTACTACCGGTCAAAGCTTTTCCAGACCTATTCGGCTGCGACGAAGAACGACAAGAAGAGTGTCCTCAATCGCTATTGCGAGCTTGTTGGAGACCTGCCGTTCAAGAAGATGCGGAAGTCGGACGTTGAAGCTAGCCAGATGAAGCGCAGTCACACGCCCGGAGCCGCCGACAAACTCGTCAAGTATCTGAAGGCTCTGTTCAATTGGGCGATTAGGGAAGGCATTGCGACCTTCAACCCTGCTGAGGGCGTGACAAAAATTCACAAGTCAGACGGCTTTCATTCGTGGAGCGAGATCGAGCTAGATCGGTTTCGAACTGTCTATCCGCTCGGAACGACGGCGAGACTGGCATTCGAGCTGATGTTGAACCTCGGTGTGAGGCGATCGGACTTGGTCAAGCTCGGTTGGCGCAACTTGATCGGCGAGCGCATCGAGTTCGTGCCGCAAAAGGGCGCGGGCAAATATGCGCAGTTTTTGAGCTTGCCGGTCACCGCAGAGCTCGACGACGCTTTGAACGCCATCACTCATGACAAGCCGACCTTCCTGGTAACGGAATACGGCAAGCCGTTCATGTCCAACGGTTTCGGTAACAAGATGCGGCAATGGTGTGACGAAGCCGGGCTACCGGAATGTTCGTCTCACGGACTTCGAAAAGCTTCGGCCACCATCCTCGCAGAAGCGGGCGCCACAGAACATCAGCTCATGGCCATATTTGGCTGGTCCGATTCGAAGATGGCTCAGCACTATACGAAAACGGCGCAGTCGAAGCGCGTTATCGATGCTGGTTTTGAGCGGCGTAGAAGCTACGTGGCCCGGCGAAATGTCCCACTTTCGGCAGGCCGGGAATTCAGTGAGACAATAAACGGAGAAAACGATGCAAAAACAATGGTGGAAAGCAGAAGTGGTGGGCCCGGAGGGACTCGAACCCCCAACCAAGCGGTTATGAGCCGCCGGCTCTAACCATTGAGCTACAGGCCCAGCCCGGCGCAAAGCCGTCGGGCGGGTTATGGTCACCCCGCACCGGTCACGGGCTCTAACGCAATTTCAGTTATGCGACAAGCCTCTGCCGCATTGGCTTCACAATCACGCGTCATCACGGAAGCCGGAAGGGCATTGTGCCGGGTGAGACGAAGAGGTCCGCCGGCATTGCGGGACAAAGGACATATTCCATGCTGAAAATTACACGCGCGCTCGTCATGGCCACGGCTCTGTCGGGTTCGGTTCTCTCGACCGGCTTTGTTGCCCAAGCTGTCGCAGCGGAGGGTGAGCGCCGCGAGGCGACGATCATGGTCTCGGGCGAGGGGGAGGCGGCGATCGCGCCGGATATGGCGGTCATTTCGCTCTCCGTCGTTCGCGATGCAGAGACTGCTGGCGAGGCGCTGTCGGCCAACAGTGCCGCGATGCGTGAAGTGCTTGCCGCGCTCAAAGAGCAGGGCATTGCCGAGAAGGACCTGCAGACCACGGATTTTTCGATCCAGCCGAAATACAAGCAGGAAAACAGAACCGATGGCACCTATGAGGCGCCCGTGATCGTCGGCTACACGGTCAGCAACGGTTTGACCGTTCGGGTGCGTGACCTGGCCAAGCTGGGTGAGATCATCGATCGGTCGGTAAAGCTCGGCGTCAACCAGGGCGGTGGCATCACCTTTACCAATGACGATCCGGAGACGGCCATCGAGGCGGCGCGCAAGCAGGCGGTCGAGAAGGCTGCCGCCAAGGCAAAGACGCTGACGGAGGCCGCCGGCGTGAGGATCGGTCGTATCGTCGAGATCTCGGAAAACTTCGCCCGGCCGATGCCGCAGATGTATGCCGCAGCGCCGATGGCAAAGATGGCGGACGAGTCGGTGCCGATCGCATCCGGCGAAAACCGCTATTCGGTGACCGTCAACATCACTTACGCCATCGAACAGTAAGCGCCCACCACCGTTGCGCGTGTGAGAAAGGGCCGGTCTTCCGGCCCTTTCTCCTGTTTGCTGATCTTGCCGACGGTCAGACGTCGAGCGGATGCTCCGCGATCATCCTTGTCAGGCTTCCATCAGCCGGGAACAGCGGGATGAGGCAAGCCTGAAGGGCATGGTAGATGTCGCCCTTGCCGGGGAATAGGCTGTTCGACGGCTTGCCGTCTTCGGTGAGTTCCTCGAACCAGCCGCCGTGCTCCCGGTCGAGATTGTTGTTCGCGATGTAGTTCCAGATCTTGCGGTAGCTTTCCTCATGGAAGTCGCTTTCCTGATGCTGGTTGAGGAAATGCGCAGCCGCTGCGCCTTCGCAGAGAGGCCACCAGAGCTTGGAGCGCTTGTCCGGGGCGTTCTCCCAGTCGAGCGTATAGAAGAAGCCGCCCTTGTCCTTGTCCCAGCCGAGCGCCATGGACTGAAAGAAGAGGCCGCGCGCGGCTTCCGGCATCCAGTCGTGTTGCTTGCCGCCGAGCACCCAGAGTTGCAGGATGAGGCGGGCCCATTCTAGCCAGTGGCCGGGCGTGGTGCCGGCCGGGCGAAACATCTCGTTCGAATGGTAGTAATTCCGGTCGACAACCCAGTTTTCATCGAAATGCTCGGCGACACGGAAGGCTTCTTCCCGGGCACGGCGGTTGATGATCAGGTCGGCGATGCGCTCGGCCTTTGTGAGATAATGCCGCTCGCCCGTCGCCTCAAAGGCGGCCATCAGGCTTTCGGTCAGGTGCATGTTGGAGTTTTGGCCGCGATAGCCAGGGACTGGCTGCCAGTCCCTAGAGAATTCCTCGGCGATTGCGCCGTGTTCTTCTTCCCAGAATTTCTGCTCGATCACCTCGGTGATGTCGGCGAGCATAGCGTCTGCCAGCGGATGGCCGGCGCATTTAGCCGAGGAGGCTGCGAGCAGGACGAAGGCGTGGCCGTAGCCCTGTTTCGAATCGTCGGCAGCGCCTGTGTCATCAGCCTGCCAGAAATAACCGCCGTTCTTCTGATCGCGGTGGCGCTCCCAGAGATAACGCATGCCGTGATCGACGATGTCGGCAGAACCCGGCCGGCCGAGCAGGTGGCCGATGGCGTAGCAATGCACCATGCGGGCGCTGGCATGGATGCCACGCGCGGGATTGTCGGTCGACAGTGGCTTGCCATCGCGCGACAGGTCGTAGAAGCCGCCCTTGGGGTTGATGGCCGGGCCAGTGAAGAAATCGAAGAGCTCGTTGGCGCGTGCCAGCAGCCACTTGCGATGATAGGGGCGGGCGCTCCAGGGGGTGGATGGCTGCTGCTGCGATTGATTTTCCGACATTTCTTCCTCCCTGAAAGCATCGTTGCAGCTTCTATAGCCGATCACTGTCGCTGCTTCCACCGCCTGACCTTTGTCACGCACAGGCAGTTCAAATGTTGACATAAAGATATCTTTATGTGATTTGGGCGTGTCGCATACGCAATAGGAGAGTTCGCAGATGCTCGATCAACTGTTCGGCCGCGAGGGCGCAAACCGTGACGGGGCGGAGATCCTGAAGGCGCTGCAAGAGGCGGCGCGCGAACGCATCCTGATCCTCGACGGCGCCATGGGTACCGAAATCCAGGGCCTCGGGCTGACGGAACACGATTTTCGCGGTGAACGTTTCCTTGGCTGCGCCTGCCATCAGCAGGGCAACAACGACCTCCTGATCCTCACCCAGCCGAATGCGATCGAAGACATCCATTTCCGCTATGCGATGGCGGGTGCCGATATCCTCGAAACCAATACCTTCTCCTCGACCCGCATTGCGCAAGCCGATTACGAGATGGAAGGCGCGGTCTACGATCTCAACCGCCATGGCGCCGAACTCGTCCGCCGGGCGGCCTGGCGTGCCGAGCGCGAGGATGGCAAGCGCCGTTTCGTCGCCGGTGCCATCGGGCCGACCAATCGCACGGCCTCGATCTCGCCTGATGTCAACAACCCCGGCTACCGTGCCGTTTCCTTCGACGATCTGCGCCTTGCTTACGGCGAGCAGATCGACGGGCTGATCGATGGCGGTGCTGACCTCATTCTGATCGAGACGATCTTCGACACGCTGAATGCGAAGGCGGCGATCTTTGCGTGCGAAGAGCGTTTCCTTGCCAAGGGTATTCGCCTGCCGGTGATGATTTCGGGAACGATCACAGACCTTTCAGGCCGCACGCTGTCAGGCCAGACGCCGACGGCCTTCTGGAACTCGGTCCGCCACGCCAAGCCGTTTGCCGTTGGCCTCAACTGTGCGCTCGGGGCTGATGCCATGCGACCGCATCTGCAGGAATTGTCCGGTGTCGCCGATACGTTCATCTCGGCCTATCCAAATGCCGGGTTGCCGAATGAATTCGGCCAGTATGACCAGAGCCCGGAGGAGATGGCGGAGCTCGTGGCCGGTTTTGCCGAAGAGGGTATCGTCAATGTCGTCGGCGGCTGCTGCGGCTCGACGCCAGCCCATATCGCGGCCATTGCCGAGGCGGTGAAGGGCAGGGCACCACGCCAGCCCGCCGAACACCGACCCTTCATGTCGCTGTCGGGTCTCGAGCCGTTTGAACTGACCAAGGACATTCCCTTCGTCAATGTCGGCGAGCGCACCAATGTCACGGGTTCGGCCAAGTTCCGCAAGCTGATTACCGCTGGCGATTACACGGCGGCCCTCGTCGTTGCGCGGGACCAGGTGGAGAACGGCGCGCAGATCATCGACATCAACATGGACGAGGGCTTGATCGATTCGGAAAAGGCCATGGTCGAGTTCCTCAACCTGATTGCCGCCGAGCCTGACATTGCCCGTGTGCCTGTGATGATCGACTCGTCGAAGTTTCCGATCATCGAAGCCGGCCTCAAATGCGTGCAGGGCAAGGCGGTGGTCAATTCCATCTCGTTGAAGGAAGGCGAGGAGAATTTCGTCGCGCAGGCGAAGCTCATCCGCAATTATGGTGCTGCCGTCGTCGTCATGGCCTTCGACGAGAAGGGCCAGGCCGACACCTATGAGCGGAAGGTCGAGATCTGCCGCCGCGCTTATCGGATCCTGACGGAAGAGGCGGGATTTGCGCCTGAGGATATCATCTTCGACCCGAACGTCTTTGCGGTCGCGACCGGCATCGAGGAGCACGACAATTACGGCGTCGACTTCATCGAAGCGACGCGGACGATCCGGCAGGAAATGCCGCTGGTACACATCTCGGGCGGCGTGTCGAACCTCTCCTTCTCCTTCCGTGGCAATGAGCCGGTGCGGGAGGCCATGCATGCGGTCTTCCTCTACCATGCCATCCAGGCGGGCATGGACATGGGTATCGTCAATGCCGGTCAGCTGGCGGTTTATGAGAGCATCGATCCGGACCTGCGCGAGGCCTGCGAAGACGTGGTGCTGAACCGTCGCAAGGATGGAACGGAACGCTTGCTGGAGATCGCCGAGCGCTATCGCGGCACGGGCGAGGCGAAGACCCGCACCCAGGATATGAGCTGGCGTGAATTCCCGGTCGAAAAGCGGCTGGAGCACGCGCTGGTCAACGGCATCACCGAATTCATCGATATCGATACGGAAGAGGCGCGCCAAAAGGCCGAGCGTCCGCTGCATGTGATCGAGGGGCCGTTGATGGCGGGCATGAATGTCGTCGGTGACCTCTTCGGCGCCGGCAAGATGTTCCTGCCGCAGGTGGTTAAGTCGGCCCGCGTGATGAAGCAGGCGGTGGCGGTTCTGCTGCCCTATATGGAAGAAGAGAAACGGCTGAATGGCGGGACCGGCGAGCGTCAGGCGGCCGGCAAGGTGCTGATGGCGACCGTCAAAGGCGATGTCCATGACATCGGCAAGAACATTGTCGGCGTCGTTCTCGCCTGCAACAATTACGAGATCATCGACCTCGGTGTGATGGTGCCGGCAACGAAGATCCTTGAAGTGGCGAAAGCCGAGAATGTCGATGTCATCGGTCTCTCCGGCCTGATCACGCCGTCACTCGACGAGATGGTGCATGTGGCCGCTGAAATGCAGCGCCAGGGCTTTACCGTGCCGCTTTTGATCGGTGGGGCGACGACCAGCCGGGTGCATACGGCGGTCAAGATCCATCCGCAATACAAGGCGGGGCAGGCGATCTATGTGACCGATGCCAGCCGTGCCGTCGGCGTCGTTTCCGCATTGTTGGCCGAAGATGGCAACGAGACCTATGTCGAGGGCATCAAGGGCGAATATGCCAAGGTGGCGGCCGCCCATGCGCGGGCGGAAGCCGAAAAGCAGCGTCAGCCGCTGGCGTCGGCCCGTGAGAATGCGGTCAAAGTCGACTGGAGCGCCTACAAGCCGACGAAGCCGAGCTTTACCGGCACGAAGGTGTTCGAGACCTATGACCTTGCCGAACTCGCCCGCTATATCGACTGGACGCCCTTCTTCCAGACCTGGGAGCTGAAGGGTCGCTATCCGGCGATCCTGGAAGACGAGAAGCAGGGCGAGGCGGCGCGACAGCTGTTCGCCGACGCGCAAGCGATGCTCAAGAAGATCATCGAGGAGAACTGGTTCCGGCCGCGTGCGGTTATCGGCTTCTGGCCGGCCAATGCTGTCGGCGATGATATCAGGCTGTTCAAGGACGATGCGCGACGGGAAGAACTTGCGACCTTCTTCACGCTACGCCAGCAGATCGCAAAGCGCGAGGGACGTGCGAATGTCGCCTTGTCGGATTTCGTGGCCCCGGTGGAGACGGGCCTTCAGGATTACATCGGCGGCTTCGTCGTGACAGCCGGTATCGAGGAAGTGGCTATTGCCGAGCGCTTCGAGCGCGCGAATGACGACTATTCCTCGATCCTCGTCAAGGCTCTGGCCGATCGCTTTGCCGAGGCCTTTGCCGAGCGCATGCATGAACAGGTACGCAAGGAGTTCTGGGGTTATGCATCGGATGAGGCTTTCACGCCCGATGAACTGATCGCGGAAACCTATGCCGGCATCCGCCCGGCGCCAGGCTATCCGGCCCAGCCTGACCACACAGAAAAGGTGACGCTGTTCTCGCTGCTTGACGCGACCAAGGCGACCGGTGTGACGCTGACCGAGAGCTATGCCATGTGGCCGGGCTCGTCCGTCTCCGGTCTCTATATCGGCCATCCCGACAGCTATTATTTCGGCGTCGCCAAGGTCGAGCGTGACCAGGTCGAAGACTATGCGGCGCGCAAGGGGATGGATGTGCGTGAAGTGGAACGCTGGCTGGGGCCGGTGTTGAACTATGTGCCGAAGGCGCTGGCTGCAGAGTGATTGCGGGCGTCCGCTCAGATGTGGAAGGCGGGGGCGCGCAGAGTGTTCAAGGGATTGAGATTGTCCATGGCATGAAGTGCGGATTGCATGACCTCTCTGGAGCTACCGGCAGCTAGCTTGTCGGTGACCTGCAGGTCATTTTCCCGGATGAGGTCCTCCAAGGACAGATCCAGGAGCGCCCATGCTTGGTAGATTGCCGAGCGGAAGTTGTTAAGGGTGTCCTGGTCGCGCTCCGTCGGAGTGGCGAACGAGGCGTTTTCAACAGGTAATGCCGTTGACGGAGGCTCTGAGCTCACAATGCCATCGGTGGCGGCAGAGGAGGCTGGATCTTGCTTTGCGGTCTCCATGCTGTCGCGAACGAGCTCGGAATAGTCCGTCGCTGCGCTTCCGAGCTCCTTTCCAATCGCCGCTGCACGTTGCGCTAGAAAGGCCGGCGAGACGGAGAACTGGCGGAGGATCCGCATTTCCTCTTTAGCCCGATCGAGGCGGTCTTCCGCGATCTTGCGGTGCGTCTCGGTCAGCGCTTCTTCCAGGCCGGAAAGCAGATTGTGATCAGGGTGGGAGCCTGTTGTCTCAGCGGGCGCTTCGCCCTCACTGGTCTTCAGTCCTTGTGGCTGAACGCGGTCCGTTTTTCTTGCTTCCAACCGGCTGGCCGGGGCACTTTCAATGCTGATCACCGGGGCGGCCTCACTCGATTTCGTCAACATGTTCGAAAATTCAAGCGAAGTATGCGCGCAGAATATTGATTTAGCTTTACCGTCAATTTCCTGCGTGCGGCCGTCTCTTTGTAGCAACGTCTTCTTCTGCTCGCTTGCAGGGAGAACGTGCCCGAAGGGTCACGCCCGACTTGCTGCGCCAGGGGATGAGTGGCTCATCCTTTCCTTCAGCTTCCTCACAAGCCGATTCTAGATTTGCCAGTAAGCTATTGAGGCAGATTCCTAATTGCCTTTATGCCTCCAGCCTCAGCAGGATCGCCGTCGTGTCGTCGCTCTGCTTGTAACGCGGATATTTCAACCCGTCCGGGTCCACCTCTCGCTCCATGTGGCGGAGCTCTGATACCAGCGACTTCAGTCCTGTCGTCGCAGCGCGCTGGATCAGCGTGGCGGGGTCGTAAAGCTTGTAGAGCGCGACCAGATCCGCGAGGCCGTCGGAGCAGAGGAGGGCTGTGGCGCCGCCGCCATAAACGGGGACATCGACCAGAGCGAGGTGATCGGCAGCTTCTGGGACCACGCCGAAGGTCCAGGTGGAACCACCGGATGTGTTCTGCAATGCGCGGCCACGACGCAGGTCTTCCAGCGTCTGCGGGTCGTCATTGGCGACGCCTGCCGCGCCGATGCCCCCGAGGCGAGCGATATGCTGGGCGGCCCTATGCTGCTCCCATTCATAGGCACCGGGGATCGGGATGACGAAGTCGGATTGTCCGTCGTCATGCAGGATGTACATGCAGCTGTCGCCGAGGCCGAACCACCGGAAGCCTGATGACGTTGCCTGCAGCGCGGTCAGGCTGCAGAGCGGCCAGGCGTGGCGCGGCTGGTCGCCGGCCATTGCCGTGAATGTATCGCGCGCTTCTTCTGACACTTGCCGCAGGACAGCTTTCGGATCGGCGCCGCCATTGAGGCGTTCGGCGAAGCGGAGTGCTGCAAATTCCGCGATCCAAGCGGCGTCCGAGCCGAAGCCATCCATGAACTGCCGGTCGCCGAGGCCGGTTGCGCCGTCGATGACGAAAGCGGCATGCTTACTATAGCCGAGGCGATCCTCGTTAGGTCTTGAGTCTTTGCCGGGGTCTGAAATGGTGTCGATGATGGAAATCTGCGGCATGAGGGCCTCGCGCTGAAAACGTCGTGCCGGAAATATCCGGCGCGTTTCGTGCCTATCATGGCAGGAGGTTGGCGTCAGCCGCGGGCGGCGCGAAAGCGGTTCATGATCTCGGCGCGGGTGGGGTCCGTCATAACCAGGGCCAATCCGAATTCGAGCGGGGTTAGGCTCGCTTCGTCCGGATAGACGATTTCGTCTGCGAGGATCTCTTCCGGCAGAAGCGCACGAACGCGTCTATCGGTGACCGTGCCGCCATAGACGATGTGCTCGCGGGCCGCTATCTCGGGGTCGAGCAGGTGGTTGATCAGGGCGTGGGCGCCCGGCTTGTTATGAGCCTTGGCCGGGATCGCATAATAATCCGTCCAGATCTCGCCGCCATCGGTCGCTATGACATAGGTGATCTCGGGCACGTCGCGGTGCATCTGCGAGGCGTCATTGCTCCAGCACATGGTCATCCAGGCCTCACCGGTGCGCATGGCGGGTTGATAATCGCTGTCGACGGCCAGAAGATGCGGCCTGACCTGCATCAGCAGCTCTTCAGCGCGTTGCAGTTCCAGCGGATCGAGCGAGTTGAAGTCGAGCCCAAGCGCCACCAGAGCGCTGCCGATGGCGGTCAGCTGGTAGTCATGCACGATGGTCCGGCCCGTCGCCTTTGTCATGGCGACATCGAAGAAGTCGCGCCAGGTCTCGACCGGGTCAAGCTCACGGCTGTTATAGGCAATGCCGGTCGTGCCGGCGTTCTTCGGCACGGCAAAGATTGCGCCTGCTCGGACGCCGGGCTTCAGGAAACGGTCGGCATGGGCGGCCAGATCAAAATTCGGCAGGCGCCGGAGTTCAAGAGGCTCTAGCATGTCGCGCTGAACGTAAGGTGCGATCGCATACTGGGTGGGGATGATGATGTCCCAGACCCGGCCCCGTTCAAGGGCGAGCAAAGTGCTCTCGTTGGAACCGATGATCGAGACGTCGACCTCGACGCCATAGCGGGCTGTGAAGTCCTCGAAGGTCTTCGGATCATGATAGTTCGGCCAGGTTGCGAGCGAGACCTTCTTGCCGAGCGGCGAACCTTCAGACGTTGCAACGCTGGTCCTTCGGCTTCCCCCGATGACGAGGGCGGCCATTCCGAGCCCGGTGACGGCGAGAAAATGACGGCGCGTGACGGAGCCGCGTTTCAGCCGCATGAATTCGGCCATGAAACCCTTGGCGTCAATCTCCGTCGATGTCTTCTTCCTGACCATGACTGCTTTCGATCCGTTGCCGGTTTCGTGCAGCCGAAGTTCACCACAAACGGGTTAACGCTATCACACCATAGGGCGAAACGTGATTGCGCGGGCAGTCCTCAAACCATCCGGTCGATGATGCTGATGCCGTTTTCGCGGAAGCTGTCCATGGTAGCGAGCGCCGGTGCCGCTTCCGTGAGGCTGATGCGGCGGCCGATCAGGCGATCGGGTGAGAGCTTGCCGGAGAGTATCATGCGGAGCATGGCGTCGTAGCGCCAGGACTGCATTCCGTGGCTGCCATAGATCTCGAGTTCGTGGGCAATGACGCGCGCCATCGGGATTGCAGGTGTCGCGTGATCGGCAAGCATCAGGCCGACCTGCACATGGCGGCCGCGCCGGCGCAGGTTGAGGATCGAGTTGCAGCAGGTCTGGGGATGGCCGAGCGCATCGACCGAGACATGCGCACCGCCACCGGTCACGTCACGCACCGCTTCGGAGACATCGGCAACCGAGCGGCTATCGATGGCAACGGATGCACCGAGCGCCTTGGCCAGCGCCAGCTTGTCCTCGGCGATGTCGATCGCCACCACATTGGCACCGAGTGCGGCACCGATCATGATCGCCGAGAGCCCGACCCCGCCGCAACCGTGGACTGCCAGCCATTCTCCGCCCTGGAGCCGGCCTTGGTCGACCACCGCCCGGAAGGATGTAGCAAAGCGGCAGCCGAGGCTGGCCGCTGTTTCGTAGCTGATCTCAGTCGGCAGATGCACGAGGTTCTGGTCGGCATAGTCAATCGCGACATATTCGGCGAACGAGCCCCAATGGGTGAAGCCGGGTTGGAACTGCTCTTCGCAGACCTGCTGATTGCCGGATCGGCATTCCATGCAGTGGCCGCAACCGGAGACGAAGGGCACCGTCACACGATCGCCGACCTTGAAGCGGCGCACGTCACGGCCGACAGCCGCAATCGTGCCGGCCAGTTCGTGGCCGGGGACGTGGGGAAGGCGGATATCGGGATCATGGCCCATCCATCCGTGCCAGTCGCTGCGGCAGAGGCCCGTTGCCTTCACGGAGATGACGACGCCAGCATTGGTCGGCGTCGGGTCGGGCAGGGTGCGGATCTCCGGTGTTGCACCGAATGCTTCAAAATACATCGCCCGCATGGGATATCCTCCAGATGCGAATGCCGCCCTTGCGGACGGCATTCCGGCACGTTTGCCTTTGAACGTGGTTTGCCTCAGTCAGCGAGCACGATCAAGGCGGAGGGGTCGATTTTCACGCCGACGGTATCGCCGACAACAGGCGGTTTAATGCCGGGGTCGTTGAAGGTGTCAAAGGAGAGCGTCTTTCCGGCGACATCGATGCGGGTTCGAATGACCGAGCCAAGGAACTGGCTCGATGTAACCCGGCCATGCACCGTGGCTTCATCGGCGCCAGAGAGCGTGCCGGCTTCCGGTCGCATGGCGAGCTGGATGCTCTGGCCGTTCGGGGACGAAATCGCTTCCTTGATGGTGAGCATCTTGTCGCCGATCTTCACCACGCCTGCGCCTTGATCGGCAACGACCGCGTCCAGCACATTTAATGTGCCAACGAAAGAGGCGACGAAGCGGGTGGTCGGGCGATTGTAGATCTCGAAGGGCGTACCGATCTGGTCTGCCTTGCCTGCATTCATGACGACGATGCGGTCGGAGATCGACAGCGCCTCTTCCTGGTCATGGGTAACAAAGACAGTGGTAATGCCGAGTTGCTGCTGGATCTGGCGGATTTCCTCGCGCAGCGACACGCGGATCTTGGCATCCAGCGCCGAGAGTGGCTCGTCGAGCAGGAGGACCTGGGGTTTCGGAGCGAGCGCACGGGCGAGTGCCACGCGCTGCTGCTGGCCGCCCGACAGTTGGTAGGGGTAGCGCTCGGCCAGATGTTCGAGGTGAATGAGGGAGAGCATCTCCTTCACGCGCGTTTCGATATCGGCTCTCGACATGCCGGATATCTTGAGGCCGAAGGCGACGTTGTCGAAGACATTCATGTTCGGAAACAGCGCATAGGCCTGGAAGACCATGCCAATGTTGCGCTGGTTCGGCTTCAAGTTGGTCTGGTCCTTGCCATCAACGACGATGGAGCCGGCCGACGGGGTCTCGAAACCGGCCACCATGCGCAGCACGGTGGTCTTGCCGCAGCCGGAGGGCCCAAGGAAGGAGATGAACTCGCCCTTGTCGATCGCCATGTTGAAGTCGTGCACGACCTGCGTTGCGCCGAAAGATTTCTTGAGGTGGTTCAGGGTTAGAAAGCTCATGAATTGATGTCCTCAAGCCTGGCGGGGGGCTGTTTTCTGGAGGCGGGAGACGAGCTGCATCAGGCCGAGGCATGCCCAGGTGATGCCGAAGGCGATCACGGCGAGAGCCGCCGGCTCATAGGCGCGGTTGGCGCCGAGCAGCTGCATGTAGGGACCGAAGGCCGGCTTGTTCAGAAGCGCGGCCATCGTGAATTCGCCCATAACGATGGCGAAGGTGACGAAAGCGCCCGACATGACGGCGACCGAGACATTCGGCAGGATGATGCGGCCGATGATCGTCGCCCAACCGGCGCCGAGGCTTTGGGCGGCCTCCGTCAGGGTGGCCACGTCGATGGTTCTCAAGCCCGTATCAACCGCCCGGTACATGTAGGGCAGGCCGAGCGTCGCATAACCGAACATCAGCAGCATGTTCGTGCCGGTGGAGGAGCCGGTCAGCGGCAGCCAGCTCGAGGTGTTGTAGAGCCTGATATAGCCGAAGACGACGACGATCGCCGGGATGACGAGCGGCAGGAGCGTGACGAATTCGATATAGGGGCGAAGGCCCGGCATTTTCAGCCGCACCCAGTAGGCCGTCGGTACGATCAGGAATACCCCGAAGATGATGGTCGTCAGCGCCATCGTGACGGAATAGCTGAAGGTTTCCTGGAAACGCGGATCTGCCAGAACCTTGGCATAGGCATCGAAGGAATACTCGCCGCGGCGCATCTTCAGCGAGAAGTTGGTCATGCCAATCAGCGGCAGGATGAAATAGAGAAGGCCGAAGATCAGTGCGGCCCAAGCCCAGAGACGTTTCATTTCATCCACCTTTCGCTGCGGGCGCGCAGCCAGATGTAGAGGCCATTGGCAATTCCGGTGACGACGATCATGCCGAAGGCGAGCGCGTAGCCGAGATGGGGGTCGCCCAGGACGTCGCCACGGATCTGGGCGAAGAGCAGGATCGGCACGATATTTAGCGAAGAGCCGGTCAGTGCGATCGCGGTTGCGACAGCGCCGAACGCATTTGCGAAGAGCAGGGCCATGGTGCCGAGGATCGAGGGCAAAAGGATCGGGAAGGCCACCAGCCTCCAATATTGCCCATTGGTCGCGCCAAGGATCGAGGCCGCCTCGCGCCATTCGCGCTTCAGGCCGTCGAGTGCCGGCGCAATGATCAGGATCATCAACGGGATCTGGAAGAAGAGATAGGTGATCGTCAGTCCCCAGAAGGACAGGAGATTGAAGCCGAGAAGGCGCAGATCGATCCCGAGCTGGGTCTTGAGGAAGACGGTCAACATGCCGACGGGGCCAAGCGTCGCGAGGAAGGCGAAGGCAAGCGGCACGCCGGCGAAGTTGGAGGCAACACCGGAAAATGTCAGCAGAGGACTACGGATCCAGGCAGGCAGTCCCCCGAGAATAACTGCGGCGGCCACGCCGAAGCCGATCAGGCAGCCGAGAATGGCGGAGGCGAGACTGATCTTGATGGAGATCCAGTAGGCGGCCATGATCGACGGGGTGAACAGGCCAAGCACATTGTCGAAGGTGAACGAGCCGTCCGGACGCTGAAAGGCGCCGATGACGATCTTCATTGTCGGCATGATCAAGAAGAGAATCACGAAGGCTGCAAAGGGCAAGACCCCGAGCCAGTGAAGTGGAAGTTTCGTTCGTGGCCGTGCCTGATGGCCCGGGCTCACCGCCTCTGTCGACATTCGATCTGCCCCTCTGTCCGCGTTTCGACGGATCTTCTTAAAATGCGAGCGCCGCCCCGACCTTAGAAAAGATCGGGGCGGCACATCAAGGTCTCGACTTACTGAACGTTCGCGCCAACGACGCTGTCCCAGCCCGCCGTCACGGCAGCCTTGTTTGCATCGACTTCTTCGAGCGTCGGGAAGTAGGCCTTTTCATAGGACTCAGCCGGCGGCAGGGCGTCGAGCAGGTCCTGCGGAACCTTGCCGGCCTTGACCATGGCGTTGAAGCGGGCCGGGTGGCAGTAACCCTTCAGCCAGCCGAGCTGACCTTCGTCGGAATACAGGTGCTCCATCCAGAGCTTCGCTGCATTTGGGTGCGGTGCATAGGCCGAGATGCCCTGAACGTAGACGCCAGCGAGAACGCCCTTGTCCGGAACGACGACTTCGACCGGCGGGTTGCCGGCGAGCGTGTCACGAGCAGCGAGCGCGTTGTAGTCCCACATGACGACGATCGGGGTCGCGCCCTGAGCGAGCGTACCGGACTTGCCGATAACGGGCACGAAGTTGCCGGCCTTGTTCATTTCGGCGAAGTAGTTGAGGCCAGCTTCTCCGGCGTCCTTGCCGGCAGCTGCACCGGTTGCCATGCCGGCTGCGAGAACGCCAAGGATTGCCTGGTTGGAGGCGCGCGGGTCGCCGGCGAGAGCGACCTGGCCGGCATATTCCGGCTTCAGAAGGTCAGCCCAGTCCTTCGGGGTGTTTTCAACGAGGTCCTTGTTCACGAGGAAGGACATGACGCCGTAATAGTCGCCGTACCAGTAGCCTTCGGCATCCTTGATGTTGTCAGGGATTTCGTCCCAGGTCGAGACCTTGTACGGCTGCAGCAGGCCTTCGGCCTTCATCTGCGGGCCGAAAGCGAGACCAACGTCAACGACGTCAGGAGCCTGCGGGCCCTTGTTGTCCTTGTTCGCCTTGATGGCTTCGACTTCGTCGGCAGAACCTGCATCCGGGTTCAGTTCGTTGACGGTGATTTCCGGATACTTCGCCTTGAAGGCGGCGATGACTTCACCGTAGCCGCACCAATCGTGGGGCAGGGCGATGGTGGTGAGCATGCCTTCCTTCTTGGCAGCTTCGATGAGCTCGGCGCTCGGTTCGGCATAGGCGATGGCCGAGCTCGTCATGACCAGCGCGGTCGTGAGCGACAGGAATTTGCGAAGATTGGTGGTCACTGTAGTTCTCCTCTTGTGTTGGAAGCGATGCGGTTCACTTATGTGGCCTTTGTTATGGTTATGTGACGGATATCGGCCTTGCACGGTCTATCGATATTGGTCCGTATCCTGAACGATCCTCCGGTTTCTTCTCTCAGCCATGTCGGGGCTTTCGGAACAGGCGTGCCTGCTCGAAAAGTCCTTCGAGTGTGTTCATGCGCTCGCGCGTCTCGTCCCAGGACGAGCTCTGCACGGCCTCGATCAGGGCTTCGACGACGAACAGCGTCACGACGGAGCTGTCCCAGGCCGATGGTGCCTCGATATGGAGCTTGAAACAGTGGCGCGCGTGCTGTGCCACGGGCGACATCCACTGATCCGTGAAGACGATAATCTGAACGCCGTTGGCGCGCGCGACCTCTGCGAGCGTTGTCAGGTCCGCCTCGTAGCGCCTGATGTCGAAGATCACGAGCACATCGCCATCCTGCATGTTGAGGACATGCTGCGGCCATGAACTGGCATTCGACGACATCAAGGTCGTCCGAGGACGGATGACCTGCATATGGGTGAAGAAGTATTCGGCAAGCGCACCCGTGATGCGCCCGCCGACGAAATAGATGCTGCGATGGCGGTCACCGATCAGACGAGCGGCTTCGTCGAAGGTCGCGGTCCGGAGCTCTCCCAGCGAGTTGCGGAGATTGGCCATCACGGCTTCAGCAAAGCGATTGAGAATATGGCGGTTGGGGGCGTTGGCGGCCCAACGGTCGTGCTTGGCGATCGGGTTTGAGATCGTCGCCTCGAGTTCCTGGTGGAGATGCGCTTGGAACTCCGGATACCCCTTGTACCCGAGCTTCTGCACCATGCGGGCGACGGTCGGTGTCGAGACTCGGGCATTTTCGGCAACGGTGGTGATGCTTCCCAGTCCGGAGACAGGGTAGTTCTGCAGCAGGCTTTCTGCCAGCTGCCGTTCGGCACGCGTCAGCCCATCGAAATGGGCATGGATCACGTCCGACACCGTGGTCGACGCATTCATCAAGAACCGATTGACTCCCCTCAAGCCAGTCTGTCGCCGGCTTTTTCAGGATTAAGCCTCGCTGTCACAATTGAGTCAACTGCCCTTTGAAGAGAATTTTTCAGTAGCGGATTGACAGACGCTTAACCGTGAAGAATTCTCTTCGAAAACAAATTGGGCCAACGAGCCCAGGGGAACAATCAGCATGCTCTTGAGGTCGGGGATCCTGGCAGCGTCGGACGGTGAAGCAGTTGCAGTCGAAAATCCGACTGCGGCAAGCGGTCTCGTTTTCGTCTGCGAGCACGCATCTGCCGTGTTGCCGCCATCGGCAGGTGATCTCGGGCTCTCGCCGGATGCATTGGCCAGCCATATTGCCTGGGATCCGGGTGCTCTTGAGATCGCCCGCCGCCTTTCAACTGCACTCGATGGACTGCTCGTCCATCAGCGCTTTTCGCGCCTCATCTATGACTGCAATCGTCCGCCGGAATCGCCGGCCGCCATGCCGGAAAAGAGCGAGATCTACGAGATACCGGGCAATCTCAACCTTAGCCCGGCGGAGCGTTATGCGCGGACTGCGGCGCTCTACGTTCCCTTCCACGACAGGGTTTCAACCGAGATTGCGCGGATCGCCGGGGAGGGGGGCAAGCCCGTGATCGTCACCGTGCATACGTTCACGCCGATCTATTTCGGCAAGCCGCGCGAGGTCGAGATCGGCATTCTTCACGATATGGACAGCCGTCTGGCGGATGCCATGCTCGAGGCTGCAGCCGGTGGTCCGTACCGTGTCGAACGCAACTCACCCTATGGGCCGGAAGACGGGGTGACCCATACGCTGCGGCTCCACGCACTGCCGCAAGGCTTCGCCAATGTGATGATCGAGGTGCGCAACGACCTCGTTCGCGACGAGGGAGGCCTCGAGGCGATCTGCGCCTATCTCGCGGACTTGATTTCAGGAGCGCTCGAAAGGGTCGCATAACTATTCGAAACGCTGGGCAAACCATACATCAAAGAGGGAACGGATGCCGGCATATGAGACGATGAGACAAGGACCGCTCAAGCGTTCCGGGCTGGCAGCAGACTGATGCCGCAAGCCCTGAAAACCTATGTGCGTGTCGTCGATGCCTTCAATCGCCGTGTCGGCCGGATCGTCATGTATGGCGTCTTCGTCATGATGGGCATCCTGCTCTATTCGTCCATCTCGAAAGGCCTGTTCCTGCCGGCGCACTGGACGCTGGAAATGGCGCAGTTCGTCATGGCCGGCTACTACCTGCTCGGCGGTGCCTATTCGCTGCAGCTCGACAGCCATGTGCGCATGGACCTGCTTTACGGCCGCTGGTCGCCGAAGACCAAGGCCGTCGTTGATGTGATCACGATCATGATGCTCTTCGTCTACTTGTTCTTCCTGATGTGGGGCGGGGTGTCGAGCACCTCCTATGCGCTGCAATATGGTGAAACCAGCTACTCCTCCTGGTCGCCCTACATGGCCCCCGTGAAGATCGTCATGGTCATCGGTATCTTCCTCACCTTCCTGCAGGCGACGTCGATCTTCATCAAGGACCTTGCGGTCGCCATGGGGAGGCCGATCGCATGAGCGATTTTCTGAGCTATGAAATGATAGCGCTGCTCATGTTCTCGTCGATGATGATGTCGATGCTCACAGGGCAGCGCGTGTTTGCGACCATCGGCTTCGTCGGCGTCGTGGCGGCGGCAGTGCTCTGGGGCAATGGCGGCTTCGAGATGGGCTTTTCGGCCGGCATGAAGCTGATGAAGTGGTATCCGCTGCTGACGCTGCCGCTCTTCATCTACATGGGCTACATGCTGTCGGAATCCGGCATCGCCGAGGACCTTTACAAGGCTTTCCATGTCTGGTTTGGCGGCATGCCAGGCGGTCTTGCCGTCGGCACGATCGGGTTGATGGTCGTGATTTCCGCGATGAATGGTCTGTCCGTCGCCGGCATGGCCATCGGGGCGTCGATCGCGCTGCCCGAACTTTTGCGCCGTGGCTACGACAAGATCATGGTCTCCGGCGTCATCCAGGCTGGCAGTTCGCTCGGGATTCTGATCCCGCCGAGCGTGGTTCTGGTGCTTTACGGCATGATTGCTCGCCAGCCGGTGAGCCAGCTCTGGCTTGCGGGCGTCTTCCCCGGACTGATGCTTGCGACGATGTTCTGTCTCTACATCATCATCCGCTGCCGTCTGAACCCGGCCCTCGGCCCAGCACTTCCCAAGGAAGAGCGTGACATGCCGATGGGCGAGAAGCTCAAGCTCTTGCAGGCGGGCATCCTGCCGTTCCTCATCTTCTTCCTCATGATGGGCCTCTTCCTTATGGGGATCACCAGTCTCGTCGAGAGTTCGGCGGTCGGTGCACTCGGGGCTCTCTTTGCAGCCTGGTACAAGGGACGTCTGTCGAAGGCCGTGTGGAACCGGGTGCTCGAGCAGACCCTCGGCATTTCCTGCATGTTCATGTGGATCATCCTCGCCGCACTCTGCTTTGGCGCGGTCTTCGATGGGCTGGGTGCCGTCAGGGCCATCGAGACGCTGCTGGTGCGTGATATCGGTCTGACACCCTGGCAGATCCTGATCATGATGCAGCTGTCGTTCCTGGTGATGGGGGCCTTCCTCGACGATACGGCCATGCTGGTGATCGTCGCACCGCTCTACATCCCGCTGGTCGGCAAGCTCGATCTCGGCATCGACAACGTGCTCATCTGGTACGGAGTGCTCTACACGATCACCTGCCAGATCGCCTACATGACCCCGCCCTTCGGTTACAATCTCTTCCTGATGAAGGCGATGGCACCACCCGATTTCAGGCTGATCGATATCTATCGGTCGGTGATCCCGTTCGTTCTGATCATGATGCTCGGCATGGTGATCATCATGATCTTCCCGCAGATCGCGACATGGCTTCCGAGCCAGATCTACCTCCGAGGTTAGCGTTCGAATGACAAGAGGCCCGGCAAACGGGCCCGGCACCAGGACTACCCGCCGGACCTCAGGTTCTGCGGGCTTCAAGAGAAACGAAGAACAGAGGGAAACAACATGACCAACAGCAGACGTTCATTCCTGAAGACGGCCGCCATGGCCACCCCTGCCGTTCTGGCAGCCCCTTACGTCAAGGCGCAGAACGCCAAGATCACCTGGCGCCTGCAGACCTATGCGGGTGCGGCACTTGCCGAATTCGTCATCCGGCCTGCGGTCGACGCCTTCAACAAGGCGGCCAATGGCGAGATGGAGATCCAGCTCTTCACGGCAGACCAGCTCGTGCCCACAGGCGAACTCTTCCGCGCCATGCAGGCTGGCACGATCGACGCCGTCCAGTCGGACGACGACTCGATGAACTCGCCTGTCGATATCAAGGTGTTCGGCGGTTACTTCCCGTTCGCCTCGCGCTACAGCCTCGACGTGCCGACGCTGTTCTACGAATACGGCCTCGCCGAGATCTGGGACGAAGCCTACACGGAAGTCGGCGTGAAGTGGCTGTCGGCGGGCGCATGGGACCCCTGCAATTTCGCCACCAACAAGCCGATCACCAAGCTCGATGACCTGAAGGGCCTGCGCGTCTTCACCTTCCCGACAGCCGGCCAGTTCCTGTCGCAGTTCGGCGTCGTGCCTGTCACCATTCCGTTCGAAGATGTGCCGGTTGCCATGCAGACGGGTGAAATCGACGCGATCGCCTGGTCCGGCATCACCGAAGTCTTCACCTCGGGCTGGGTCGATGTCACCAAGTACTTCCTGACCAACAATGTGTCGGGCGGCTGGTGCGGTTCGTTCTTCGCCAATGCCGATCGCTGGAACGAGGTCCCGCCACACCTGCAGACCCTGTGGCAGATGTGCATGGATTCCTCGCACTACAAGCGTCTGCACTGGTACTGGGGTGGCGAAGCCCGCCTTCGTGCCGAGGGTGGCCGTCTGGAACTCACCAGCATCCCGGATGCCGAATGGAAGTCGGTCGAAGATGCGGCCCTCGTCTTCTGGGACGAGGTCGCCAAGCAGACACCGCGCACCGGCAAGGTCGTCGAGATCCTGAAGAAGTACAACTCCGACATGGAAAAGGCTGGCAAGCCCTACCGTTACGGCTGATCATACGACATGGCGATCCGGCTTCTGCCGGGTCGCCTTCACAAAACAAGACGGCATGAGCCAATCGCTGCCCTGGGAACACCGAGATGACCACGTACACATTCGAAGAGTTGAAAAAAGACGTCGCAGAAGGGCGCATCGACACGGTTCTTGCGTGCCAGGTGGACATGCAGGGCCGATTGATGGGCAAGCGGTTCCAGGCGGAGTTCTTCGTCGAAAGCGCCTATAAGGAAACCCATAGCTGCAACTATCTGCTCGCCACCGACATGGAGATGGAAACCGTCTCCGGTTACAAGGCTACGAGCTGGGAAAAAGGTTACGGCGACTACACGATGAAGCCGGATCTTTCGACCTTGCGTCGGATCCCCTGGCTCGAAGGCACAGCCCTCGTGCTTTGCGATATGCTCGATCATGCGACCCACGCCGAAGTGCCGCATTCGCCGCGCGCAATCCTGAAGAAGCAGGTCGCCCGGCTTGAAGCCATGGGCATGAAGGCCTTCATGGCGACCGAACTCGAATTCTTCCTCTTCGATCAGACCTATGACGAGGCGCGCCTTTCGGGCTATCGCGACCTGAAAACGGTCTCGGGCTATAACGAGGATTACCACATCTTCCAGACGACCAAGGAAGAGGACGTGATGCGGGCGATCCGGAAGGGTCTGCAGGGAGCCGGCATTCCGGTCGAGAATTCCAAGGGCGAGGCCTCCGCCGGCCAGGAAGAGATCAATGTCCGCTACGCCGACGTGCTCACCATGGCCGACAGGCACGTGATCATCAAGAATGGCTGTAAGGAGATCGCCTGGTCAAAGGGCAAGGCCATCACCTTCCTCGCCAAGTGGCATTACAATGCCGCCGGCTCCTCGTCGCATATCCATCAGTCGCTGTGGTCGGCCGACGGCAAGACGCCGCTGTTCTTCGACAAGGACGGCGAATACGGCATGTCGGAGACAATGAAGCACTACATGGCCGGGCTTCTAGCTCATGCCAGTGATTTCACCTATTTCCTGGCTCCTTACATCAACTCCTACAAGCGCTTTGTCGCCGGCACATTTGCGCCAACCAAGGCGATCTGGTCGAAGGACAATCGCACCGCTGGCTACCGTCTCTGTGGCGAGCAGAGCAAGGGCATCCGCGTCGAATGCCGCGTGGGTGGTTCCGATCTCAACCCGTATCTCGCCATGGCAGCACTGCTCGCCGCCGGGATTGACGGCATCGAGAAGAAGATGGCGCTGGAGCCGGAATTCTCCGGAGACGCCTATGGCGCAAAGGAGGCTCGCGAGATTCCTCGTACTTTGCGGGCGGCGGCGGAAACGCTTCGCGGGTCGCAGATGCTGCGCGCGGCGTTCGGTGATGACGTTGTCGATCACTACGTTCGTGCTGCTGAGTGGGAGCAGGAAGAATATGATCGTCGGATCACGGACTGGGAGGTGGCGCGTGGCTTTGAACGGGCGTGACCAAAGGCGGCCTTGAGCCCGCCACGATCCCCGGCGTAAGGGTGGAAACAAGGGCAGCGGCTTCGGCCGCTGTCATCTCGTTCTAGAACAACAGGAAGACGATCATGACCATGATCCAATGCATTTCGCCGATCGACGGATCGGTTTACGCGGAACGTCCGGCCATGTCGCTGGAAGCGGCGTCCGAGGCGGTGGCGCGTGCGCGCAAGGCGCAGAAGGCCTGGGCGCGGCGGCCTCTGGAAGACCGCGTTCAGCTGGTGCTGAAGGGTGTCGCCCGTCTCAACGAGATGTCCGATGAAGTGGTGCCGGAACTCGCCCATATGATGGGCCGTCCGGTGCGCTACGGCGGTGAATACAAGGGCTTCAACGAGCGCTCGAACTATGTAGCAGCCATCGCTGCCGACTCTCTTGCGCCACTGGTCGTGGAAGCCAGCGACAATTTCGAGCGTCGGATCGAGCGCGAGCCGCATGGCGTCGTCTTCGTCATCGCGCCGTGGAACTATCCCTACATGACCGCGATCAACACGATCGCACCGGCGCTGATGGCGGGCAATACCGTCGTCATCAAGCATGCGACCCAGACGCTTCTCGTCGGCGAGCGCATGGTGCGCGCCTTTGTCGAGGCGGGCGTTCCCGATGATGTCTTCATCAACCTCTTCCTCGACCATGCCACGACGTCCGCCCTGATCGCGGCCGGCAATTTCAACTTCATCAACTTCACCGGTTCGGTCGAAGGCGGGCGCTCGATCGAGCGGGCCGCTGCCGGCACCTTTGCCGGTCTCGGGCTCGAGCTCGGCGGCAAGGATCCGGGTTACGTCATGGAAGACGCGGATCTCGATGCTGCCGTCGACACGCTGATGGATGGCGCAACCTATAATTCCGGTCAGTGCTGCTGCGGCATCGAGCGCATCTATGTGCACGAGAGCCTCTACGACGCCTTCGTCGAGAAGTCAGTCTCCTGGGTGTCGAACTACAAGCTCGGCAATCCGCTCGATCCGGAAACGACGCTGGGACCGATGGCCAACAAGCGTTTCGCCAAGGTGGTGCGCGAGCAGATCGCCGATGCCGTGTCGAAGGGCGCCAAGGCGCTGGTCGATCCGAAGCTCTTCCCGGCCGATGACGGCGGCGCATATATCATGCCGCAGATCCTCGTGAACGTGGATCATTCCATGGCCTTCATGAAGGACGAGACCTTTGGTCCGGCCGTTGGCATCATGAAGGTGAAGAGCGATGATGAAGCGCTCGGCCTGATGAACGACAGCCCCTATGGCCTGACCGCCTCGCTCTGGACGCAGGATCCGGAACGCGCCGCCCGCATCGGCCGTGACATCGAGACCGGCACCGTCTTCATGAACCGCGCAGACTACCTCGACCCGGCGCTCTGCTGGACCGGCGTCAAGGAAACCGGCAAGGGCGGCTCGCTCTCCGTGCTCGGCTTCCAGAACCTTACCCGTCCGAAATCCTATCACCTGAAGAAAGTCACGAAATGAACATCGTCGCCAATTGGAGCTATCCCACCGCCATCAAGATGGGACGTGGCCGCATCAAGGAATTGGCGGACGCCTGCAAGTCGCTCGGCATGAAGAAGCCGCTGTTGATCACCGACCGGGGTCTGGCCCCGATGGCGATCACCCAGACGGCGCTTGATGTGCTGCAAGAGGCGGGCCTGGGCCGTGCGGTCTTCGCCGATGTGGACCCGAACCCGAACGAGAAGAACCTGGAAGCCGGCATCAAGGCCTACAAGGATGGTGGCCATGATGGCGTGGTTGCCTTCGGCGGCGGCTCTGGCCTCGACCTCGGCAAGTGCGTCGCCTTCATGGCCGGCCAGACCCGTCCGGTCTGGGATTTCGAGGACATCGGTGACTGGTGGACCCGCGCCAATTCCGACGCCATCGCGCCGATCGTCGCCGTGCCGACCACGGCCGGCACCGGCTCCGAAGTCGGCCGCGCCTCTGTCATCACCAATTCCGAAACCCATGTGAAGAAGATCATCTTCCATCCGAAGTTCCTGCCCGGCGTCGTCATCTGCGATCCGGAGCTGACGGTCGGCATGCCGAAGATGATTACGGCCGGTACCGGCATGGATGCCTTCGCGCACTGCCTCGAAGCCTATTCCTCGCCTTTCTATCACCCGATGAGCCAGGGCATCGCGCTCGAAGGCATGCGGCTGGTCAAGGAATTCCTGCCGCGCGCCTACAAGGACGGCACGGACATTGAGGCGCGCACCAATTTGATGTCGGCAGCTGCCATGGGTGCCGTTGCCTTCCAGAAAGGGCTTGGTGCCATCCACGCGCTGTCGCATCCGATCGGCGCCGTCTACAATACCCATCACGGCATGACGAATGCGGTTGTGATGCCTCCGGTGCTGAAGTTCAACCGTCACGTCATCGAGGATCGAATCGAGCGGGCTGCCGCCTATCTCGGTATCTCCGGTGGCTTCGACGGCTTCTATGACTATGTGCTCGCCCTGCGCGCCGAACTCAACGTCCCGGCCAACCTGACGGCCATGGGCATTGCCAATGACCGGATCGACGAACTCTCCGCCATGGCGATCGAGGACCCCAGCGCTGGCGGCAATCCGGTCAAGATGACGCTCGAGAATACCAAGCAGTTGTTTGCCGACTGCTTCTGATTTCGCGCGTCGCTCGGTTGAAGGCCCCGGCATGTCGTGCCGGGGCTTTTGCATTTGTGATGTCCAGCCGACCTTCTGCCTGCGCATTCCTATCTGCGAATATACTAGGTTTTTCCGTCGCTTCTCCCCAATAAGGGGGAGGAGAGACTTACGCGCGTTTCCAGTTTGTTAACCATGTTTGGCTCATGATGAATGCATGTGGCACCGATGACGCTGGTTGCCAAAGAGCGATGAGCCGCTCGGATCTGACCTCCCAAGGAAACAGCATGCCAGTCATTTCTTTTGCCAATGCCAAGGGTGGTGCCGGCAAGACCACCGCAGCCCTTCTCCTCGCCACCGAACTGGCCCATCAGGGATACCGCGTCGCCATCCTTGATGCTGATCCGCAGCGCTGGATCACCCAGTGGCACGAGATCTCGGGTCCGCAGCGCAATATCGAAGTGATCTCCGAAGTGACGGTCGCTTCCGTCCAGGGACATATCCGCGAGCTGTCGCGCAGCAACGACTACATCATCATGGATCTGGCCGGTGCGCGCGACGCCATGGTCACGACAGCCATCGGTCTCTCCGATCATGTGATGATCCCGGTCCAGGGTTGCGCCATGGACGCCAAGGGCGGCGCGCAGATCCTTGATCTCATCAAGCTGATGCAGGATGCTGGCAATCTGGTCATTCCGCATTCGGTCGTGCTCACGCGCGTCACCTCGATGGTGACCACGCGCGCACTGCTGACGATCAAGGGTCTTCTGTCCGCCCGTGGCGTCAATGTCATCAACACGCCGATCGCAGAGCGCAGCGCTTTCCGCGAGATCTTCGACTGCGGTGGCACGCTGTATTCGATGGATGCAGCGAGGATCAGCAATCTCGACAAGGCTCAGGACAACGCCAAGGCGTTTGCCTCCGAAGTGATGCGTCTGCTGCCGGTCAAGGTCATTCGCTCCGGCGAGCCTCGTCGCCTTTTCCGACTGGTGCGCTCGGCGGCCTGAGCCGTTCGCGTCCAAAACTCCACAAACAAAGAGACCGCCGGTGCTGCCGGCGGTCTCTTCGTATTTAGATCTGAGTCTTTGATTGCGCAGGCGCGTCTCGAAGGCTTTGCGCCTTACTCGACAAATTCAACTGTCACGCCGGGCTTCACCATTTTGGCAAGCTCCGTCGCATCCCAGTTGGTCAGGCGGATGCAGCCATGGCTCTGGGTGCGGCCGATCTTGGAGGGTTCCGGCGTGCCGTGGATGCCGTAGGTCGGCTTGGACAGCGCCAGCCAGACAGTTCCGACCGGGCCGTTCGGGCCCGGCGGGATCTGCAGGACTTGCGTGTTGTTGCCCTGCTGGAAGTTGATCTTCGGGTTGTAGGTATAGCCGGGATTGAGGGCGATGCGATCGATCGTCACGGTGCCGGTGGGCGAGGGGGTATCAGCCGAGCCGATGCTGGCGGGATAGGCAGCGATCAGGCCTCCATCCTCGCCGAAGGCAAAGACCTGCTTCAGGCCCTTGTTGGCGACGATGCGTGTGACGTTACCCTTCTTGTACGGGCCCGGCTCTACCACCTTGATCGTCGTGCCCGGGATCGAAAAATCGACGCCGGGGTTGAGTTCGCGCAGATAGCCCTCGTCCATGTGGAAGCGCTCGGCGAGCATTTCGGCCGTCGAGGTGTAGGACAGGGCCGGCAGCTGTGCCTTATGGGCGTAGTCGTCCGGGATAGACGCGACAAATGGGCCGGCGGCATCGCCGGGGGTGATCGTGTAGCTCTTGATCGCGAGACCGCCTGAGAGGCGCAGGCGCTCCAGGATGTCATCGGCATTGTTCGGGTCGAGCGTCTCGCCGGTCATTTGCTCCCATGCGACAATCGCCTTGTTGACGTTCTGGCCCATCTTGCCGTCGATAACGCCGGGCGAGATACCTTCGCGGTCCAAGAACACCTGAAGAGCTGTGATCTCCAACCGGGACAGATTGCTCTTGACCGGGATCTCCGGGGTCACCGTGCGAGCCGGGGCTGTGTCGGCAGGTGCAGGCAGATCCGGGCCGCCATAGGGCATGTCCTGGGGCATGCCTTCGAGTGGCAAGCTGTCGCGTGGGTCGATATCGGGGATAGACGCGGTCGTCACGTCGTCGTCCCAGCCGCGAGGTGCGGGCTCGGCATAGGGATCGTAAACGCCCGGAAGGCCTCGGTTTCCGCCACGCTGGCGCGGCGGGTAATAGCTTTCCGCCGGAATCTCTGTTGCCACCAGATTGCCCATGCGATCGATCAGAACCGTGCGACCCATCCGGTCTCGGCTGATCATGACCTCGCCGACTTCCGGGACGTAATCGAGGATGTCGCCCTCGGGTGAGACGAGGAGCGTCTGGGTGTTGCGATCGTCATAGACCGATTGTGCCGAGGATATGCTCACAGATGTGAGAGAAGCGGCGGCCAGAACCGCAAGTATCAAGGTAGATTTCCTGAAGTCGAACACGATTCGGTTTCCTCGTCTGAGCCGGCGACAAACGCGATAAATTTGACACTAATGTGGAAAAGGTGAATTCATAATGAATTGAGAGTTAACTCGCTGTGGGGGCGGAAGAGATAACCGGGCTGGATGCAGGGTCGCAGTGCCGGGTTGAGGGGGGACAATGCAGGATAGACTGAGGATGGAGGCATTCATGCCCTTTCGGCTTTTGCGCGTGGCCGAAAGCGTTGACCACGGCTTCATGCAGTTCTGCGGCCCGGAAGACGAGTTGTCGTGGTCCGAATGGCAGGTTCTCTGGTCGCTCGGCGAACACACGCCGACAACGGCGAAGGCCATTTCTTCCTATTCCGGTCTTTCCAAGACGAAAATCAGCCGTGCCGTGAAGGTTCTTGAGGACAAGGGATATCTCAGTCGCAAGAAAGATCGATCGGACCGGCGCTTTGAACTTCTGTCCCTAACGCACAAGGGGCAGCACAGGTTCGAACGGCTCGCGGATGAGGCGGGGGCTTTCCAGCAGTGGCTTGAGCGCAGTGTCAACATCGCCTATCTCTCCTCGCTCGATAGCGGGCTCATCGGTCTGGAGGATCTAATCTCCACCGGCCACCTCAGGGCTCCGCAACGGCAGGCCGAGGAACCTCTTGCATGATCATTTTTTCCGGTCCCAGGGGACCGCGTCTGGCGCTCGACGAACGCTCGGTATTCGATATCGGCTCCTGCATCGTCGAGGGCGTCGACCTTTCTCCCGGCCGTGCGATCCCTGATGACGGCGATCCGCGAATCGACCATTCGCTGGAAGGGTTCCTGTTCACTTGCGGGCCTGATCATATCCGCCATCGCGAGCCGATCGCGGGCACCGACCGGCACTATCCGCTGCACGGCTCCTTTTCCGCCAACCCAGCACATTCGATCGAGATGACGGTCGAGGGGGAGGATCTCGTGGCGCGGGCCGTGGTCGATGTGACGCTCGCCGCTGGCGGCCATGCGCAGTTGCGGCGACAGTGGCGCCTGAAAGCCGAGAGTGGCGAGGTGCAGCTTTCCGACACGGTCGTCAACGTCGGCGAAACCGACTTTCCGACTTTTCTGATGTATCACATGAACCTGGGAGCCAAGCACTTCGACGACGAAACGCAACTCGAAGGGGCGATGCTCGAAGGCGGTGGTTTTCCCTGGACCTTCGGCGAAGGCGACGGCGGCATCTTCTGTGTGCCCGCGGGTCATGGCGGCTGGGCAGAGCTACGTCTCGGGCCGATCGCGGCGATCGGCGGCAGACAACTCAAGGTCCGTTTCCGAACCGATACACTGCCGCATCTGCAAGTGTGGCGAAACCAGAAAGCGCCTGCCCATGTGCTCGGCATCGAGCCCGTGTCGCATCGCTGGGTGAGGCGGTCCGAGCTTGAGGCTGCTGGCGAATTCAACACTCTGCAGCCGGGCGAAAGCCGCGACTACGGGCTTGCATTTTCCTTCGTCTGAATGCCGATCGGTGATCCCCCCGCGATTGACGCTCAGGGATGCCCGTCGTAGATGTTTGGCCCCAAGGAAACTGACGAGGAGCCCCGATGAACATCCGTGAGATCAACGAGGAATATTCGGTCAGCGGCCAGATCACAGTCGACGAGGTCGACGAGATCAAGGCGCTCGGCTTCAAGTCCATCGTCTGCCATCGCCCGGACGGTGAGGAGTTCGGCCAGCCGGAATTCGCAGCCGTCGCCAAACGCGCCGAAGAACTCGGTCTTAAGATCAAGCACGTGCCTGTCGGACCGATGGGCGTGACGCCGGAAGCCGTCGCCGACATGGTCGATGCGCTTGAAGAGTTCGAGCGCCCGATGCTCGGCTATTGCCGCTCCGGGGCCCGTTCGACGGCGACCTACGAACACGCGCAGCGCCAGCGCGGCTGATTTTCTATTTTCCATTTTGCGGCCGGACGATTTCGTTCCGGCCGTATGTCTTCGTCCATCAGTCTCAAGCAGGAGTATCCCCATGAGCATCAAGCGTATCGAGCCCGGCAAGCGCATGAGCGGCGCCGTCGTTCACGGCAACACCGTCTATCTCGCCGGCCAGGTTGGCGAAGGCTCGACCGTCACCGAGCAGTCGAAGTCGGCGCTCGCCGAAGTCGATCGCCTGTTGGCGGAAGCCGGCTCCGACAAGTCGAAGATCCTGCAGACGATCATCTATCTCTCGGACATGTCGACCTTCGGCGAAATGAACGCCGTCTGGGAAGCCTGGATCGATCCGGCCAACCCGCCGGCCCGCGCAACAAGCGGTGCGCCGCTCGCCACACCGGACTATCTGGTCGAGTTCATCGTCACGGCTGCTGTCTGATTTTTCAGGGCAACATACAGAATGCGAAAGGCCGGGAGCGATCCCGGCCTTTTCTCGTTTTTGATCAACTGCCTGTCAGGTCTTGTTGCGAATTTGAGTCAAGGTGCGGCTGGGCGTGATCGCTTCCGGATCGAGCTTGATCTCGATGATTGCGGGCTTTCCAGATTCACGGGCGCGCAGGAAGGCGGGGGCGAAGTCTTCCGTCTTCTCGACCGTTTCGCCGTGGCCGCCATAGGCTCTGGCGAGGCTTGCGAAATCGGGGTTGGTCAGGTCAGTGGCGCTGACGCGGCCCGGATATTCGCGCTCCTGGTGCATGCGGATCGTGCCATACATGCTGTTGTTGATGACCAGCGTGATGATCGGCAGGTTGTAGCGGATCGCAGTGGCGAATTCCTGACCATGCATCATGAAGCAGCCGTCACCGGCAAAGCAGATGACTTCACGCTGCGGGAACAACTGCTTGGCGGCGACGGCTGCCGGCAGGCCATAGCCCATGGAGCCGGAGGTCGGGGCGGCCTGGGTGTTGAAGGCCTGGAAGCGGTGGAAGCGGTGCAGCCAGGTGGCATAATTGCCTGCGCCGTTGGTGAAGATCGCGTTCTTCGGCGTGTTGGCTTCGATCCATTCCATGATCGGCCCCATCTGGACGGCACCGGGGCCGGCCTTGGGCGGCGTCGACCAGGTGAGATAGGCGGCGTGCATGGTTTCGGTGCGCTCGGCCCATGTGGGGGCGGCGGGTGCTTCGAGGATTCCGAGTGCTGCGACGAATTCCTCTGGTGCTGCACAGATCGCCAGATCAGCGCGGTAGACGCGGCCGAGTTCGGACGGGTCCGGATGCACGTGCACGAGCTTTTGCGCCGGGTAGGGGATGTCCATCAGCGTATAGGAGGACGAGGGCATTTCGGAGAAGCGGCCGCCGAGCAGGATCAGGAGATCGGTTTCCTTCACTTCCTTGGCGAGTGCCGGATTGATGCCGATGCCGACATCGCCGGCATAGGAGGGATGCAGGTGATCGAACAGCATCTGGCGGCGGAAGGAGCAGCCGACAGGCAGCTTGAACTTCTCCGCAAAGGCCTGGATGCCAGCAACCGAGGTCTCGCTCCAGCGCGTGCCGCCGAGAACGACCATCGGGCGCTTGGCGGTCTTCAGCATCTCGCCGAGGGCGGCAATCTGGCTTGGGCCGGGATGCGCCTCGACCGGCGTGTAGGGTTTGGCTTCCGGGGCTTCGACTTCGTCGAGCAGCATGTCTTCCGGCAGTGTCAGCACGACCGGGCCTGGGCGGCCGGAGGTGGCAACGGCAAAGGCGCGGGTGACGAATTCCGGAATGCGTCGGGCGTCATCGATCTCACCCACCCATTTGGCGAATTCGGTGAAGGCGCGGCGGTATTCGACCTCCTGAAAGGCCTCGCGCTCCTTCATGTCGCGACCGATCTGGCCGATGAAGAGGATCATCGGGATCGAATCCTGTTTGGCGACATGCAGGCCGGCAGAGGCGTTGGTGGCGCCCGGGCCACGCGTCACCATGCATATGCCGGGCTTGCCGGTGAGGCGGCCCCAGGTGTCGGCCATCATCGCAGCGCCGCCTTCCTGGCGGCAGACCAGCGTCTCGATGCCGCTGTCCTTCAGCGCGTCGAGAACGGCGAGATAGCTTTCGCCGGGAACGCAGGAGACGCGCTCGACGCCGTTGGCCTTCAGCGCCTTGACGATCAGTTCACCGCCGGTTCTCTTCATTGCGTCTTCCTTTCCAGCTCGGCCAGTTCGGCCAGTATTTCGTTTCCGTGCTCGCCGATGCGCGGGCTTGGGCGCTCGTAGCGCAGGGGGGTCTCGGAAAGCACGATCGGCGTGCGCACGCTTGGGATCACAGTGCCCTTGTCGTCGGTGAGGTCGATTTTAAGGCCGCGCGCCTGGACCTGCGGGTCAGCGAACATTTCCTCGATCGAGTTGATCGGTCCCGCCGGCACGGCATTCTGTTCGCAGGCCGAGAGCAGATCGCGCTTCTGCCACTTTGTGGTTTCTGTGGTGACGATCTGGCGAACCTCGACCTTGTTGGCGACACGGGCCTTGTTGGTGGCGAAACGCTCGTCCTCGGCGACAGTGGGGATGCCAAGGATGGTGCAAAGACGCTTGAACTGGCCGTCATTGCCGACTGCGAGGATCAGGTGGCCGTCAGCGGTCGGCACGACTTCATAGGGGCTGATGTTCGGATGCGCATTGCCGAGGCGTGTCGGCGGCTTGCCAGAGATCAGGTAGTTCATGTTCTGGTTGGCAAGCACTGCCGACATGACGTCAAGCAAAGCCATGTCTATGAACTGGCCCTGGCCGGATTTCATCACATGGATGAGGGCAGCCTGGATGGCGGTCACGGCATAGATGCCGGTGAAGATGTCGGCGATGGCGACACCCGCCTTCATCGGCTCGCCGTCCTTCTCGCCCGTGATCGACATGAAGCCGGACATGCCCTGGACGATGTAATCGTAGCCGGCAAAATCGGCATAGGGGCCGTCCTGGCCAAAACCGGTGATCGAGCAGTAGACGAGCTTCGGGTTGATGGCCTTCAGGCTCTCATAATCGAGGCCGTATTTCTCCAGACCTCCGCGCTTGAAGTTCTCGATGACGACATCGGCCGAGGCGCAGAGACGGCGGACAATTTCCTGGCCTTCCGGCGTCTTCAGGTCGACCGCGATCGAGCGCTTGTTGCGGTTGGTCGAATGGTAATAGGCGGCCGAGAGGTTCTCGCCATCGGCGCCTTCGACGAAGGGAGGCCCCCAGGCGCGGGTATCGTCGCCACCCTCGGGGTTTTCGACCTTAATGACGTCGGCGCCGAGATCGGCGAGCATCTGGCCTGCCCAAGGACCCGCCAGCACGCGGGCAAGTTCGATCACACGGATACCGTTGAGCGGAGCAGGGGCGGAGGGCTTGGACGTCATTGCGCGATCCTGTGCGGCGTCGTCAGATCAGGCGATGCGACCGAACTGGATCGCTTGCCATGACAAGAACTGCTGTCAGTGGAGCTATATCGCCCGATTTTGCCATTCGCACCTGATATTCTCTCATGGCATCATTCCGTTTCGGCAAGATCCGGCCAGATCAGGGGCCGAGATTGGCGAGCCAAGCGAGGAAATCGGCGATCGGCTTTTCGCGACCGGTCTCGTTCAGCGTCTCGTGGCGCATGCCATCATAGACCGTGGTTTCAACATCCGTCATGCCGACATCGAGCATGCGTTGGCCGAGCCAGCGGATCTCGCGGCCCATATTGGTCGCGGGGTCCTCAGCGCCGCCGACGAGATAGACGGGGAGGCGTTGCGGCAGGCGCTCAAGACGTTCGGGGGCGGCGCCTGCGAAGGTGAGACGAAAGATATCGCGCCACATCGAGACGCTTGCATCGAAACCGCAGAGCGGATCCGCGATGTAGGCGTCGACCTCGCGGGCGTCATGGGAGAGCCAGTCGAATGCGGTGCGGTGGCCCTTGATGGCGCGGCCCCATGCGGCAAAGGTGGCCTTCGGCAGGATCAGCGACGGGACGTCCGAGCCCTTCAACATCTGCTCGAGAGACAGCACCCCCTGTGCGAAGCGACCTGCGAGGCCGGGATTGAAGTTGGAGTTCCAGATCGTCAGGGCATGGAAGGCCTGCGGATGTTTTGTCGCGACGTTGAGGGCGATCAGGCCACCCATGGAGTGACCGAAAAGGATGACCGGGAGCCCCGGATAGGTTCTGGCCGCAAGCTCACGCATCGCCATTACATCGGCGATGAGTTTTTCAGTCCCGTCGCGGCGCGCGAACAGTCCGAGTTGAGCGTCTGATGCCGTCGTTTCGCCGTGTCCGCGGTGATCATGGGCAAAGACGTGGTAACCATGGGCAGCCAAAGCAGAGGCGAACTCCTCATAGCGCCGCGAATGTTCCGCCAGGCCGTGGCAGATGAGGACGATACCGCGCGGCGCGGTCGCCGATGGCTGGTGGTGGTAGGCAAGACGGGCGCCTGATGGTGACTGGTGAAAGGCAAGATCTGAAAACATTTGGTTCCCCCGATGGCGCGATAGGAGGTCATTTCTCTGCCATGCGCAATAGCATCAATGCTTTGAGACCAGATGCCGACGCGAGCCTTCAAATGAAGAGCCTGGTCGGCGAGGCGGCGGATGCGGAATGATCTGAAGCCCGCGAGAAGCGCTGTATTTCTCGGCAGTTTTTTGTGCGCCGCATTGCCCCGAGGACGCAATTCGCCTACATAGCGGGCCAATTCCCATTCCCGCCGGAGCAAGACCCCATGGCACGCCAGTTCATCTATCACATGTCGGGACTTAGCAAGTCCTACGGCGCCAAGAAGATTCTCGAGAACATCCATCTCTCGTTCTATCCCGATGCGAAGATCGGTATCCTCGGCCCGAACGGTGCCGGTAAGTCGACCGTTCTGCGCATCATTGCCGGTCAGGACAAGGAATACACCGGTGAAGCCTGGCTCGCCGAAGGCGCGACCGTCGGCTATCTCGAGCAGGAGCCGCACCTCGATCCGGCGAAGAACGCCTTCGAGAACGTAATGGAAGGCGTGGCCGACAAGCAGGCCGTGCTCGACCGTTACAACGAGCTGATGATGAACTATTCCGACGAGACCGCCGACGAAGGCGCGAAGCTCCAGGACATCATCGATAGCCAGAATTTGTGGGACCTGGAACAGCAGGTCGAAATGGCGATGGAAGCTCTGCGCTGCCCGCCGAAAGATGCCGACGTGACCGTGCTTTCGGGTGGTGAGCGTCGCCGTATCGCGCTTTGCCGTCTGCTTCTGTCGCAGCCGGATCTGCTGCTGCTCGATGAACCGACCAACCACCTCGACGCCGAGACGATCGCCTGGCTTGAAAAGCACCTGCGCGACTATCCGGGCGCCGTGATGATGATCACCCACGATCGCTACTTCCTCGACAACGTCACGGGCTGGATCCTCGAACTCGACCGTGGTCGTGGCATTCCCTACGAAGGCAACTACTCGGCTTACCTGACCGCCAAGGCCAAGCGCATGCAGCAGGAAGCTCGCGACGAAGCCGGCCGCCAGAAGGCGCTCTCGCGCGAACAGGAATGGATTGCCTCCAGCCCGAAGGCTCGTCAGGCTAAGTCCAAGGCGCGTATCAAGGCTTATGAACAGCTGGTCGATGCGGCGGAAAACATCCGCCCCGGCGACGCCCAGATCATCATTCCGGTCTCCGAGCGTCTCGGCCAGGTGGTCATCGAGCTTGAAGGCATCAAGAAGGGTTTTGAAGGCCGCACGCTGATCAATGATCTCTCGATCAAGCTGCCGCCGGGCGGTATCGTCGGCATCATCGGCCCGAACGGTGCGGGTAAGTCGACGCTGTTCAAGATGATCACTGGCCAGGAAAAGCCGGATGCCGGCACGATTCGCATCGGTGACACCGTTCACCTCGGCTATGTCGACCAGAGCCGCGATGCGCTCGACGGCAACAAGACCGTTTGGGAAGAAATCTCCGGCGGTGCTGAAGTCATCAAGCTCGGCAAGTTCGATATGAACTCTCGTGCTTATTGCGGCGCCTTCAACTTCAAGGGCGGCGACCAGCAGCAGAAGGTCGGCAATCTCTCCGGTGGGCAGCGCAATCGCGTTCACCTGGCCAAGATGCTGAAGGCCGGTGGCAACGTGCTCTTGCTCGACGAACCGACCAACGACCTCGATACCGAAACGCTGGGTGCACTCGAGAGCGCGCTCGAAGCCTTCGCCGGCTGCGCGATCATCATCTCTCACGATCGCATGTTCCTCGACCGTCTGGCGACGCATATCTTGGCCTTCGAAGGGGACGGTCATGTCGAATGGTTCGAAGGCAATTTCGAGGACTACGAACAGGACAAGATCCGCCGTCTTGGCCCGGATGCGCTGAACCCGGGCAGTCAGGCCTACAAGCGCCTGACGCGCTAAACCCGGACGGGTTATCCGGTTAACTTCGGAGCATGATCAATGTGGCTCGCAATCTTTGCGGGCCACATTGCGTTTGAGATACACGAAACGCCTCGCGTCAATATATCTGCTTATTGCTATAAACTGACTGTAAACAGTTTGTGTGTCATACCAATTGCGAGGGGCTGCGCATCAGGCGCGGTGGGAATTGGCAGGAGACGACATCAGGTCCGCCTTCTCTGTCTGGAGGGAACTGACAGGTGTCTATCCTGGGAAGAATTTCATTTCAAAAAGCACTGACCCTGATCGCTCTGGTGCCGTTGCTTGCCGTCACCGGTCTCGGTGGCGCGGCGGGCTATAACAGCTATCTGGAATATCAGAAGCTCACGCGCGCCGCAGCGCTCGCGGAGCTCGCCTATCAGGGCGGCGAGTTGATGATGATCATGCCGTTGGAGACGGCGCCCAACCGTCTGGAGATCCGCAAACAATCGGATGCGATCTACCAGGCCATGATCGACCAGATGACGGAGCTCGATCGCATGGGATATGGCGATCCGATCACCGTGCAGCTTCGGAGCAATCTGGAGAAGATGTATGCCCGGATGCCGGAGTATCGCCAGAAAATCGATGCCGGCGACAAGGACCCGATTCTGCCGCTGCGCTATGCCCAGCCGGTCGCTGCAGCCGGCCTTGACCTGACGCTCAGAACGGCAAGCCTGACCGAGGACCTGACGCTCTCGTCCGACATCCGTGCGCATCATGCGCTGATGAAGGTCAACGAAGCCTATCTCGGTCTCAATCGCATGGGCCAGTTCTACATCGAGAACGGCGCTTTCGGGAAAGCGGAGCTTGTCCGGTTCAGCGCTCTGCAGAGCCAATTGCGGACCTTTGACGGTCCCTTCCGTGAACTTGCACGGTCGGATGTGATCAGCCGTTTCTATTCCTTCTTCGATACGGCAGAGGGCAAGCAGATCAGCGAAACGCTCCAGGCCATGGAGAGCCTTGAGGACTACACGGGCCCCCGAGATGCAAAGCCCTTCACCGACAGCATGGCGAAGCGCCGTGACTTTGCGGCCGCGATCATCCGCGACAACGCGACGGCCTTCCTGGATTCAATCAATGAGCGTCTGGCAGATGCGCGCTTCGGCATGATTTCCGCGATCGTCGCCCTTTCCGGCTTTATCCTGCTGGTCGTGGCCTTCAGTGTCTCCATCACCCGCACGTTGTCCCGCTCCATCGGGCGGGTCAGCGGCTCGATGATCGGACTTGCCAATGGCGATACGCTGCAGTCCATCCCTTTCACTGAGCGCACCGATGAGATCGGGGCCATGGCCCGGTCCGTCGAGGTCTTCCGCGAGGCTGCCATTCGCAATGCCGAACTGGAAGCCGAAGCATCGGAAAGCCGAGTTCGCACCGAGCGGGAGCGCGCCGAGATGCATGCGCGCGCGGAAGCGGATGCCGAAGAGCGACTGTCCAAGGCAACGGGTACGCTGGCCGCAGGTCTCAAGCGGCTGGCATCGGGCGATCTGCTTTGCGAGATCGAGGAAGAATTCGCTCCGCAGTTCGAAGCTCTGCGTCACGACTTCAACACTTCGGTGCAGCAGCTGCGTGGCGTGCTGGTCTCGGTCGGCCGATCGGCCCATGCCGTCAGTGGCGGCTCGGGCGAAATCTCGCATGCCTCCGACGATCTGGCCAAGCGCACCGAACAACAGGCGGCATCGCTTGAGGAGACTGCAGCGGCGCTCGAGGAGATCACCTCCAACGTGACGGCCACGTCGCGCCGCACCGGCGAGGCCCGCGACATCGTGCGCAATACCCGCAGCCGTGCGGAACAGTCCGGTGTGGTGGTCGGTAATGCCGTGACCGCCATGGAGCGGATCGAACATGCTTCCAAGCAGATCAGCCAGATCATCGGCGTGATCGACGAGATCGCCTTCCAGACGAACCTCCTGGCGCTCAATGCCGGCGTCGAGGCCGCACGTGCGGGTGAGGCGGGCAAGGGCTTTGCGGTTGTCGCGCAGGAGGTTCGCGAGCTCGCACAACGCTCGGCGAATGCGGCGAAGGAAATCAAGGCGCTGATCGGCAATTCCGAAGTCGCTGTCAGCGAAGGCGTGAAGCTGGTCAACGAGACCGGTGACGGCCTGACGGCGATCGCGGGTCTGGTGCAGGCGATCAACGAGCATATGGACGCCATTGCCTCTGCTGCGCAGGAACAGTCGGTCGGTCTCGGCGAGGTCAACGAGGCCGTCAACCACATGGACCAGGCGACCCAGAAGAATGCGGCCATGGTGGAAGAGATGAATGCGGCATCCGCGGGTCTCGCACAGGAGGCCGCGAGCCTTGCGGAACTGTTGCAGCGTTTCCGGACGGGGCAGGGCAGCACCAATGCCTCGGCTGGCCAGGCTTCGCGTCAGACCCATTTGGCGGCTCCGGCATCGCCGCCGCCAGCACGCGCTGCTTTACCGGCAACACAGCGGGCTGCTCCGCGTCGCATGACGCCGGCTGTGTCCGGAAATACCGCACTCGCAGCTGAGAGCTGGGAAGAGTTCTGAGGCTTTAGCCGATTACCGGACGACTATCCCAAGGAAAGGCAGACGGCCGCCTGAAGAGGCGGTCGTTTTCATTTTCGACCTCAAGCTGGCACTGGACGCAGATTAAGACTTGCATCGCGTCGGAAACGGACATAAAGATATCTTTATGTCGTTATTGCGGTGGTGTGAATGAGACTCGGTGTCGATACTCTTGTGGAATTGCTGAAGGCGGCGGGCGAGCCAACCCGCCTGCGTCTTCTGACGCTTCTGTCTGCGGGCGATCTCACGGTCACCGACCTTACAGAGATTCTCGGCCAGTCGCAGCCGCGAATCTCGCGTCATCTCAAACTGCTCGCGGAAGCCGACCTGATTGACCGTTATCAAGAGGGCGCCTGGGCCTATTTTCGATTGAAACAGGATGGCTCCGGCGCGGCACTGGTCCGGCTGCTGCTGGATGCAGCCGAGGACAGTGATCCGGTGCTTCAGCGTGACCGGGATCGCCTGGCTGGCGTGAAGCGGGCGAGGGCGGAGAAGGCCCAGGCCTATTTCAGCCGCAACGCTTCCGAATGGGACGAGCTTCGCCGTCTGCATGTCAATGACGCCGATGTGGAAGCAGCACTGCTGCGGATCATCGGAACCGACGCGGTCGAATCCCTGCTCGACCTCGGCACTGGCACCGGCCGCATCCTGCAACTGCTTTCGCCGCGTTACCGTCGGGCAATCGGCATCGATGCCAGCCGTGACATGCTGGCGGTCGCTCGCTCGAACCTCGACAAGGAAGGTATCCTGTCGGCGAGCGTGCGTCACGGCGACATCCTGAACCTGCCGCTCGATGCCGGCGACTACGATCTCGTGACGATCCATCAGGTCTTGCACTTCCTCGAAGAGCCGGAACTGGCGCTGGCCGAAGCGGCTCGCATGCTGAAGCCTGGCGGCCGGCTCGCGATCATCGATCTCGCACCCCATGCTCATGAATATCTCCGGGACGAGCACGCCCATGTGCGCCTCGGCTTCTCCCATGCCGTCATGGCCGAATGGCTCGACCGTCAGGGTTTGGCCGTCGAGGACGTCATCGATTTGCCGCCGGAAACTGCGGCCGGACGCGGGTTGACCGTGACCATCTGGCTTGCCCGGCGCGGGAGTGCCGCAGGCAGCGCCGCCTCAGAAAAACCCCTTGCCTTGACCGGGAGCAGATAAATGACCAAGCCCGAACGGCCGATCACCAAAACCCCCGATGCGCGGATCTCCTTCGAGTTCTTCCCGCCCAAGTCGCCGGACATGGAGGATCAGCTCTGGCAGACGGTGAAGGCACTGCAGCCGTATCAACCTGATTTCGTCTCGGTGACCTACGGTGCAGGTGGCACGACACGCGAGCCGACGCTTGCGACCGTCAAGCGGTTGATTGCCGAGACGCCTCTCGCAACGGCTTCGCATCTCACCTGTGTCGGTGCAACGCGTGACGAGGTGCGTGCGGTCGTTGAAGAGTTTCAGGCGGCCGGCATTCGTCACTTCGTGGCGCTGCGTGGCGACCCGCAAGGGGGCGTTGGAACGCGCTATGCGCCGCATCCGGGCGGTTTTGTGAACGCGGCTGACCTCGTCTCTGGTCTGCGCGACTTCGGCGATTTCGAGATTTCGGTCTCGGCCTATCCTGAGCGGCATCCAGAGAGCGAAAACGACGATGTCGATCTCGATATGCTGAAGCAGAAGGTTGATGCCGGAGCAACGCGTGCGCTAACGCAGTTCTTCTTCGACAACGACATCTTCGAGCGATATCTTGAGCGGGTGCGGGCAGCGGGCATCACCATCCCGATCGTGCCGGGTATCATGCCGATCCAGAACCTGACGCAGCTGAAGCGTTTCGCCTCGATGTGTGGCGCGAGCACCCCGTCATTCCTCGACGAGCGCTTCGAGGGAACCGAGGGCGACGCTCAGGCGCGCGCCGCGGTTGCGGCTGATATCGCAGCCGAACAGATCGCAGATCTTGCGCGGCGTGGTATCGAGGAATTTCACATCTACACGATGAATCGGGCGCCGCTGACCATTGCGACGCTTGACCGGCTCGGCATCGTGGCGAAGGGCGCAAAGGTTTCCAGCGCTGCTGCGTGATCTGAGGTTGCCGCTGACATTAAAAAAAGGCGCATGACGGTCCGTGTCATGCGCCTTTTGTCATTTTTGGATTCATATCTGCTGGAGAGGCCTAATCTGGCCAACTCATGGGTTTCAGTTACTCAGACCCGTGTCAGATGAACAGCATCGTTGCGACGAAAACAAACGCTGCACCGACGATCAGGACATTGATTGAATTAGTCAGTCCCATGTGTGCCTCCTTGCGTTGACCGTTAGATATTATGTCTGATTTGTGTCGGCGCAAGGGCCAATCTGTGCTGCGCTGCGTCAATAAGCAGTGAAAAAGATATCCATAACATACGATAGTCTAGTTTAATCAACGGGTTGCCACCCCTCTCGCGCTGTTAATGAAGTTTAATTTCCGTGAGCGTTTTTCCCTCGAATTCGAGGAACTGAAATGCTGACGGGACAGCTTACGGACAATCGCCGCAAACAAAAAAGCCGGGGCGTGGACACGCCCCGGCTTGATCATGTGGTCTCAGATCCGGATATCAGAGCGCGGCCAGCAGCGCCGGTGTTGGCCAGCCATCGGCGGGCAGGCCCACTCGCTGCTGCTCCTTCTGCACCGCGACGCGTGTGCCCGCGCCGAGGATACCGTCAATCTTGCCGACGTCATGGCCAAGGGCCTGCAGCTTGGTTTGCAGCGCCATCATCTGGTCGGTGTCAAGGCCCGGTTCCGGATTGCCCTTCTGGTAGGCAGGCGCCCCGCCAAAGCGCGTGGCGAAGTAGGCTGCCGAGGTCGTGTAGATGAAGGACTGATTCCATTCGAGATAGATGTTGAAGTTCGGATAGGTAATGAAGGCCGGTCCCTTGCGACCCTGCGGCAGAATCAGCGAGGCGGGCAGGGCAGAGAAAGCGGTATCGCCGTCGCGGGGCTGAACGCCGAGCGCAAACCACTCTCCTGCCGTCATCGTGCCGCCAAGGCCGGATTTCTCGAAGGGCAGGTTTTCCGGAATGCTGACTTCCTGGATCCAGGGTTCTCCGCGCTTGAAGCCGAGATGCTGAATAAAGCGTGCGGCTGTGAGAAGGGCGTCAGGACTGCTCTGCTTGACGTTGACATGGTTGTCTCCATCGCCATCCACGCCGAAGGCGATGATGTCTTCCGGAAGCATTTGCACCTGGCCAATTTCGCCGGCCCAGGCGCCGGTGTTGGTCGCAGGATCGAGATCGCCATGCTCGACCATCTTGATGAGCGCCAGTAGTTGCGGACGGAAAAGTTCCGGGCGGCGGCAATCATGCGCGAGCGTGACCAGCGCATTGCGGGTATTGAAGTCGCCCTGCACGGCACCAAAATCGGTCTCCTTGGCCCAGAAGGCAGTGATGACGCCGGCCGGTACACCATATTCCCGTTCGGCGCGTTCGAAGACATCGGCGTATTCCCTGATCTTCTTAAGGCCGGTGTCGAGCCGCGCCTGACTGCCGGTGCGGCTCGAGAATTCCAGGAAAGTCTGGCGGAAGACGCCCTGCGAACGGTCGCGGGAGAGAACCTTCTGGTCGATGACCGCACCCGCGAGCGCCTTGTCGGCAATCTCTGGGGGCGAGCCCGCGGCAACGGCTTCCGCCTTCACGCCTTCGAGGAAGGTCGCAAGATCGCCGCCGCATTGCTGCTGCGCCTGGGCGAAACCTGCAGAGGCAAGAATGAGGGCGAGAGGGAGCGCATGACGCAGGGCTTTGTTCATAGATCAGTCCTTCGGGTTGCGTACCGCCGCAGGCCGCGTTTACGCGCGGCGTGCGATGGCATGGGTTCGTTTCTCAGTCCTCTAGGGTCCGTTTGCGATCATTTCGAGACGGCGGCGACCCAGTTTTGCCAGTTCTTCTGACTGCCGGCAAAAACGTTGATATCGGTTTCGCCGCGGATGCCGGGAATGACGCCGGTCGACGTGTATTGCCAGAAGGACCAACGCCGTTCCGGATAAATCACGCTTGGATGCTGCGCGACGGCCCGGACCCAGAAGTGATGATCCCTGAATGCGCCTTCGAGGTTGTCGCGGTGGAAGTCGACGGAGGTGTAGATGATCGGACGCTTGCCGAAATGGGCCTCGATCCTCTGCATGAAACGTTGCATTTCGCTGCGCACCGTGGCGGGATCCGGCCGTAGGCGGCAGGTCGGGGAGGTGGGATTCCACTCGACGTCGAGAACCGGCGGCAGGAGGTTGGCATCGCGCGGCACGTTCTGGATGAACCAGTCCGCCTGTTCGTCGGCCGTCGAACAGAAATAGTAAAAGTGGTAGGCGGCATGCGGGATCCCGGCATCGCTCGCGCCCTTCCAGTAGTCCTGGAAGCGGGGATCGAGCATGTCCTTGCCCTCCGTCGCCTTGATGAAGACGAAGGATACGCCGGACTTCTTCACCTGACGCCAGTCGACGTCGCCGTTCCATTTGGAAACATCGATGCCATGCACCTCATGACGATGCGGTGTCTTGCCGTCGAAATGCTGGGGATCGTTATCCTGGAAACGCGGAGAGAGGGAGGCTGTCTCCAGGAGGTCATAGGAGCCCGATGTGCAGCCCGAGACTGCAAGACAAAGGGGAAAAAGGAGTGTGGGAAGCCACCGCATCGGAGGTCCGTGATCTCATCATCGAGGGAAGATGCCCCGCAAGGCGCAACAACGACACACGTGGGAGCCGACCGTCGTCACCCATCATCGTCAAATCCGGATTAGATGCAATCTTGCTTGCGCGAGGCCGTCAGCGGCTGAGGACCGCATGCCAGGCATAGCCACGCCAGAGGGGCTCGAACGTCAGTCGCAGGCTCTGTGCGGCCGCCCGCTCTTCCAGGGCGCTTTTCAAGTATGGGCGCGGGGTAACGTGGAAGCGGGCAAGCCAGGCCTGCAAACCCCTGTGAAACCAGTGGGGCAAACGCTCCTGCTGACCGAAATCGACAATGTGCAGGGATCCCTCGGGGCCAAGCGCCTCGATGCCCCGGTCGATGGCACTCTGCCAATCGGGAATCATCGAGAGGGCATAGGAGATCATCACCCGATCAAAATGCGGCTGTCCGAAATCCGAAGCTCGAAAAGTCGTCGCATCGGCGACCTCGAGCCTTGGGCGCGACGCCTGACCCTCGAACTTGACATGGGCGGTTGCGAGCATCTCGGCCGAGATGTCGAGGCCGAAGAGCCTGGCATGTGGAAAGTGTCGTTGAGCCAGGACGAGGTTGCGCCCCGTGCCGCAGCCGATTTCCAGGAGCGAGCCACCGTCTTGCAGATCCAGCCCTGCAATCATCTGGTCTCGACCGAGCAGGTAGTATTTCCGCGTCAGGTCGTAGATGTGTCGCTGATAGCGGTACATGTGGTCCATGCGCGCCGCATGGTCCCGGCTTTCGGTCGCAGCGAGGGCGGCAGGGCTCTCGCTCATGCGGGCCGCTTCTCATAGATGTGGAAGCCACCATAGATGGCGGAGCGGTCCTGAGTGTTCAGGGTCTGCGAGCGTTCGGCCTGATAATGCCACTGGTCGAGAAGATCGGGTGCGAGCTTTCCGTTGAGGATGCTGTCTTCCGCGGCTGTCCGGAAGATGACGCGGGCGCCTTCCGAGGCGGTGCGGGTGATCTCTGTCCACAGGTCGTTTAGCTGTCGCTCGTTCATCCAGTCCTGTGCGTCGAGAAGCACGTAGCGATCGACGCTGCCGGCGGGCTTTTTCGTCAGGAGTTCGGTGAAGTTGGCGTGGTGAACGATCACGCGATCTGCTGTGTCCCGGATGGCGCGGTAGTGCTGTTCCTGGAGATAGGCTGGCAGGACACCTTCTTCCGGCTTCGGATAGCGGCGGACAAATGCCTGCCAGGCGAAGTAGTTGTCGCGCAGCAGGAAATGGCAGCAGAGCTTTTCCAGGCGATGGCGCAGGACGGGGGCGATCGTCCCGTCACTGGCTAGAGATGCGAGCTCATCATATTGCTGCGGCGGGATGCCGAGGCCGAAGAGCGAACTCTTGCGGCGGGTCAGCCAGCGAATGAGCGGCTTGTCGAACAAGGGGGCAATGCGGTTGTCGAAGAACATGCGCTGTTCGCGCAAGGAGCGGGTTTCGGCAAGTTCTTCCAGGCGAACACCATGGCTGCGGGCGATCAGGTGGCCGACAAAGATGAACCGCCCTAGAAGCCCGGTGCGGTAGATATTGCGGTTGAAGACGGAAATTCGTTTGCGACCCGTCAAGCCGCGGGCTTCCCAGTGGAGCCGTGTCGCCGCGTCCAGTTTGGGGGCAATGTGGCGGTCATACAGCCGGACATTTGTGCTGACGCCTTGTTCGCCGAGCAGACGACGGACGGAGGCATGGTCTGGCAGGTGGCGGAAGGCGGCAAGCTTCAGGCGATTGAGCGCGATGTGGTTCGGGTTCAGGTCGACCACATCGATCGAGGCCGGGCGACGGCTGAGATAGGCGAGCATGTTGCAGCCCCCAGAACCGATGGTGACGATGCGATGGCCTTCGGCAAGATCCATGGCCTGCATGTCGACCTCCGGATCCTCCCAGATCTGCGCATAGACGAGGCCGGAAAACAGCAGCCCGAACAGCCTTTCAGACACGCCCGCAGATGAAAGCGCAGCATGCTGCAGCAGTGCCCCCTTCAGCTTCTCGTTTCCACGAAATCCGGCATCGGGTGCAAGCTCAGTCATGTCGATCCGCCGTCCAGTTGGGTTTCACGGCGTGTAGCGCTCGGGTGCTACAATTTGATGACGTAGTTGACGGGCGGCGGTAACCGAATTTCAATGCATTTTATACAAATTGTCCTCAGTTATTTTAGGGGTGTTTAACATGATGTTAAGTGAAATCCCGCTTGGGAGGCGACTGCGCTACGGACTTGCCGGTTTTCTCGGCGGCGCTGCAGCGCCAGCTGCCATGGCGCTACCGGTCGTGACGCAGTCCGGATTTGATGCTCTTTCCACAGCTTTCCTAAGTGAATGGTCCTCGCTTGCGGCGATCTGCCTGCCGCTTGTCGGCACCGCAGTCGGTTGGCGAATCGCCTCCTGGGAGGCAATGCTGCATGAGCGCATCAGAGGCCTTGAAGGTGGTGCGACCGCGCTCAAGGCCGCCTCGCGTTTCGATCCCCTGACCGGCCTCGGCAACCGTCAGGCCCTGAATGAATCACTCGAAGCCATGGTGGCACCGCGTGGTTCGTCGGGCGGGACGCTGCTCTTGATCGATCTCGACCGCTTCAAGTACGTTAACGACACGCTGGGACATGCGGCTGGCGACGCACTGCTGGTCGCTGTGGCTGATCGGCTGCGTCAGGCTGCAGGCGAGGGGGCACTCCTGTTTCGGCTCGGGGCTGACGAGTTCGCGGCGATCTTGCCCCATGTAACTCGCCGTCCGGTGGCGCAGTTCGTCTGCCTTGCGATCGAAGACGCGCTCGCCGCCGCTTTCGAGCTGGAGCATGGCCGCGTGATGGCCGGGGTGAGTATCGGTGCTACGCTGATTTTGGCGGACGATAGGGATGTTGCAGCAGTCCTGCAGCGGGCTGATCTCGCCCTCTATCGTGCCAAAGAGGTCTTCGGTCCGGCGCATGCCTTTCACGATGAAAGTCTCGCCCGCGAAGTGAAGGACGGGCTCGAGCTCGAGCGGGATCTCTCGCGCGGTTTCGTGGACGGGGAGTTCTATCTCGAATACCAGCCGATCATTGCTGTCGAAAATGGAGATGTGCGTTCGCTGGAGGCGCTTCTGCGCTGGCGCCATCCGACGAGAGGGCTCATCACTCCTGATATCTTTATCCCCCTCGCGGAAAAGACCGGCATCATTCAGTTGATCGGCAAATGGGTGGTGCAGCAGGCATGCGCTGCGGCTGCAACCTGGCCGGCACCAACCGGGGTCAGCGTCAACGTGTCGGGCGATCAGTTCAAGGATCCGAACTTCGTCACGTATATCCTTGACTGTTTGGTGGAAACAGGGCTCTCGCCGGAGCGATTGACGATCGAAGTGACTGAAGCGGTCTTTTCCGTTGATATCGATCTTGTTTGCCGCAGTCTCGCAGAGCTACGGTCAAGCGGTGTGCGCATTGCGCTTGATGATTTCGGTACCGGCTTCTCGTCGATCAACAATCTCCGGCTCTTCCCGCTCGATGAACTGAAGATCGACCGTTCCTTCGCCAAGCAGATGCTCGAGACCAGCCAAGGGGCGAAGCTCGTCGACCTGATGCACAAGCTGTCGGAAACCTTTCAGATCCGAACCACCATTGAGGGGATCGAGACCAGTAACCAGTTGGATTTCATCAAGCGCCTCGGCATCGGAGAGGCTCAAGGGTTCCTGTTTTCAAGACCTTTTGCGGCAGCAGAAGCCCTCAGCTACCTCGAAGCAAATCTGGCGCAGCGCGCAGCCCCGGTCGCTTGAAAGTCGCGGGATAACTTCAAGCACGCGGTCTCCTCATCTTTCGCCTGTCATCCATTCCTGCTTCGATAGCTGCAACAGGAGGATAAGCTGATGCGGAGACTGATGACGTGGGGCATACGAGTGGCGGTGGCCCTGGTCGGCATCGTTGCTGTGGCGGCAGCCTGGATTACCGCGTTTCCGCCCGAACTTCTGAGGGTTGGCACAGGTTATGCCGCCAAGATCGTCTGCTCGAACGTGTTTATCGCCGGTCGCGACGCCGACGAAGTGCTGCGCGACGACGTGCAGGCCCCTGGGCACCCCTTGCTGAAACTCGTGCGCGCCGAGGTCGATCTCGACCAGGGCCTTGTGAAAACGGCTTTGCTCGGCGTCGTCGCGCCATCGACCGCATTGCACCGCACGGGCCTGGGCTGCGCATCAGTTGAGGAATCAGAGATCGAGGCGGCAAGGCGTCTGACTGCTCCGCCGGCCGAAGTGGCCTCCGTGGACGCGGCCCGGGCCTGGCCGGAAGGTGACGCAGTCTCGGAGAACGATCCGCGACTCCAGGCCGTATTGTCCGATCCGGATCTTCTCGGACCGAGCGCCCGTGCAGTCGTCGTCGTCAAGGACGGCCGGATTGTCGGTGAGGCCTATGGTCCAGGTTTCAATGCGGATACACCGCTCCTCGGCTGGTCGATGACGAAGACAGTGACGGCTGCGCTGGTCGGAATTCTCAAGGGGGAGGGACGGATCGACGAGAGTGCCATGAACCTCTTTGCGGAATGGAACGGTGACGGCCGTGCCGATATCTCGCTTGCGGATCTGCTTGCCATGCAAAGCGGTCTCAGTTTCAACGAGAGCTATGGCGACGTGACTGATGTGACGCGCATGCTCTACCTCGAAAGTGATATGGGCGCCTACGCGGCGTCGCTGCCTCCGGCTTCGGGGCCGGGTACGCGCTTCAACTACTCATCCGGCGAAACCGTGCTGATCTCGCGCTACTGGATGTCCCGCTTTTCCAATAGGGAGGCGGCAGTCGCCTATCCGCGGGAAGCTTTGTTCGACGTGATCGGCATGCGCAGCGCAGTGCTCGAAGCGGATGCGAAAGGCACCTTTGTCGGAGGGTCCTATCTTTACGCGACGGCCCGAGACTGGGCACGGTTTGGTCTCTTGATTGCGGAGAATGGGCGCTGGTCGGGCCGCCAGCTCGTCGATCCTTCCATCATGGCACAGATTTACAAACCGGCTGCCGTGTCCAACGGCGCCTATACGAGAGGGCAGGCCTGGCAGAATGGTCCCGGAGACAAGGACAGCAATTTTTCGCTGCCCGAGGAAACGCTCTGGATGCTCGGCCATGACGGACAGTCGATTGTTGTCATTCCGTCTGAGAGATTGGTGGTCGTCAGGCTTGGCCTTACGCCTCGCCGCCTGGACTACAGACCACAGAAGCTGGTGCAGGCCATACGTGATGCCCTAGGCTGACGAGACGGATTACTGCATCAGATGCAGCAGGCCCTTGCGCTTGGCATCATAGTAATAGCCACGAGAATAGAGGCGGACAGCCTGGTCGTGGTCATTATCGGCGACGACCCAGGCGCCCTTCAGATACTTGACCGCATATTTGATGTTGGTCTCGGCATCGAATAGCCCATCGGCAGGGCCGTCATAACCCATGGCCTTGGCCGTGTTGTAGCGGATCTGCATCAGGCCGTAATTGCCCTTGCTGTAGGCGGCCGGATTGTAGCGGCTCTCGCGGTGCACGACGCGGTGCACCAGATCAACCGGGATCTCGTGGATCCGCGAATACTTCTCGATGAGTGCATTCAGCCGCGTCGGGCCGACCGTATCCGGCTTGCGTCCCGCATTGGGTGCCGCTGGCTCGCCCGGCGGCGAGACGTCGAAGGGGTCGCCGAAACTGGTGAGCGCCGTCGCGCGCAGGGGGGGTGCATAGGCGAGGACCACAGGAGCCTGCCCAGAAGCCGGCGCCGTGGTGGTCGTAGAAGCGGTTGCCGGTGCCGGTGCAGCGCCCGTGCCGGGTGGGGAGAGTGTCGCTTCGGTTGAAGCGGCCGCGGCCGCGATCTGCTCGCTGCCTGCGGTTGCAGGTGTAGTCACCATGGCGAGCGCATCGGTGGCGGCCGTTTGAGGCGTGGTCGGAGAAAGAGCGGAGGCCTTTAAGGCGGGGATCGGCGCTGCAGTCTCTGTTCCCGGAATGATCGGTGCGGGACCCGGATTTGCAGCTGCAAGTTCCGCCTGTGTCGTCAACGCGGTCGCTGTGTCATTCGTGGCGGCTTCAGCCGCCATGGCAGCCTGCATTTCCGGAGACTTCGGATTGGCGATGGGCGCGGCAGCAAGATCCGCCTTCACACTTTCATCGATCGCGGTGCATCCACCCAGTCCAGCCAACAGTGAAGCAGCTATGCAGAGAGCGATGCCGCGGTCAGTTCTGACGTTCATGCCACTATCCGTTACGAGATGCACGCAAGGTCACCGGCAAATCAGCCGACTGTTCGTTTCCGTTTCTTAATCTATGCCCAGCATTGCGGCAAGCTTGCGACCTCCGAGGCATTTCGCAGATGCGTTCTGCGGCTCAGGCCGCGATCTTCCGATAGCCGGCCGTGACCGCCTTTGCGGCAATCAAGACGGTGCGTCCGGAACGGTTCACATTACGGCGAACTGCATGTTTCCTTATGATTTTTCGGACCCGCTCGGGAAACAATGCGTAGACGATGCAGGACATAGCCGAGAGGGCGACGAAGGTGGTGCCGAGTGCGATCGCCTGGGGTATGAACGGAGCGGCCGGCGTCAGGAATTGCGGCAGAAGTGCGGCGACGAGCAGGCTGCTGCGGGGGTCGCGGGATTCGCTCTCGAAGCAATGCGCGATGACGCGAAGCGGCTTCTCCTCCGGCAGATTGTCGTTGTCCGCCACCGGTTCGATGCCCGCCGGCGCACGCGCGAGGCCGAGCCCGAAGAGCATCAGCCAGAACAGGCCAATCCACTGGAGGATCGAAAATGTCAGTGTCGACAGGGAGATCAGGCCCCATGAAATGGCGAGCGTCGCTGCGACCGACACGGCAGTGCCGAGCACAACGCCCGTTCCTGCGGCGAAGACGCTTTTGCGGCCATGGGCCAGCGCATAGGACAAAACCATGCGCTTGGATCGGCCAGGCACGACCAGGAGGGCCGCGGCGGCGACTGCGAACAGGATCCAGGTAGAATGGGGCATGACACTCACTCCTCCAGAAGAGCAAGCCAGCTTTCGGCGGTCAGGTCAATGGATGGGGCGGTACTTCTGCCCGAGATAGTCCATCACTTCTTTGAACCACGGTGTGCCGAGGTCGAACGGCTTGCCGCCCTTGATCCGCGGGAACTCGATGGTCCGCAGCCGTCCGCCCTGATCCTCGTCATGACCGGTGACGCCGGACACCTTGTTCAGCCCGCTTTCCACGGCGAGATCGACCATGCTCTGGATGAGGCGGAGATCGTCGTAGTTCGCCGGGGCCGAGCGGGCATAGTAGCCTGATTTCTGCACCATCGAGCGATCGGCGTCGAGAAGCTTGGCAAAGTGCTTCTGGAACCAGTTGCCGACATTGATCGTGTCGAGCTTCACGTGTCCGAAGGCGTCACGCTTGATTTCCTCGCCTGCGGCCTCCCGGTCGGCGACGATCTCGTCCATGCAGGCACCTTCCGACACGAAGAGCGTGACGAAGCCGGTCCGGTCCATGATTTCCTTCAGGCGGGCAGCCTCACCCTCCATGTCGAAATGGGTTTCGGGAAGATAGAGGCCATCGATGTTCTTCAGCTCCTGGTTCATCATGAAGCCTTCGACGTACTCATTGTGCTGCGTGCGCTGCATGTAGGCGCGGGCGGTGGCTGCCGTCAGCCAGCCGCAATGGCGCCCCATGACCTCATGAATGACCAGTGTGCGCGGCGACGCGCTCTGTTCGTTGGAAACATGGTCGAAGAATCGGGCACCGACTTCGGCGGCCGTCCAGGCGCCAAGCGTCTGCTTGATCGGGTAGACGTCGTTGTCGACGGTCTTCGGCATGCCAACGACGGTCAGGTCGTAGCCGTTGGCGCCGAGATAAGCGGCCAGATCGGCGGCGGTCGTGTTGGTGTCGTCACCGCCGATGGTGTGAAGGATGGTGATGCCGTCGGCCGCCAGACGCTCGGCGGCGACCCGAAGCGGATTCTCATTTTCCTTGACGAGACCACGCTTCACGCAATCGGCGACATTGGTGAGTTTCACACGGCTGTTGCCGATCGGCGAGCCGCCGTAGCGATGCAGGACATGGGCCTTCTCGCGCATCTCTTTGGTGATCTCGATCTTGTAATCCATCAGCAGGCCGCGAAAACCCGATTTGTAGGCGACGAGCTCGATTTCGGGTGCGATGTCGGTGTATCGCTCGATCAATCCGCCAACGGCGGACGAGAGACAGGGCGCAAGGCCCCCGGCGGTCAACATCGCGACTTTCTGCTTGGCCATCGATCCTCCTCGGACGTCTTCATCGCCCGTGTCACTGCAGTGTTCAGGTGGCAAATGGATGCGATAGGCACGGCGGACTGTAAAGCGAAAAATTCAAGGAAATCGGGCATTTCGCTGCCATGAGTGCGGGCAATCCGAATATAATCGTTTCAATCGCAGTCGGGTGACGGGACGGCGTCTGTGGATAAACGATTGGAGCCTTGGCGGATGTCAGGTGAGGGCGAGTTCAGCGAAACGGATTCAAGATGAAGAAACTTTAATCCTCGCTTCAGGGCCCAGCTCCTTGCTTTTTCTGGGTATATTTGGTCAAGCTTTCAACATGATCTTCGATTTCGCCTGTGAACAAATATCGTCTTTCTGGGACCGCTTGCTCGGCGCAATCGGGGATGCGGCTGGCAACGTCATCGGCAGCATCGTCGAGTCCGTTCGGACGATGTTCGAAGGCGACCCGGAAACACGCCGGCGCGTTTCCTTCTCCGTGGCGATCATCGCTCTTTCGGCGAAGATGGCGAAAGCTGACGGCGTCGTGTCGAATGCCGAAGTCGAGGCCTTCCGCAAGATCTTCGAATTCCCGCCGGAAGAGGCCCGCAACGTAGCCCGGCTTTATAACCTTGCCCGCCAGGACGTCGCCGGTTTCGAGACCTATGCGAAGAACCTCGCAGGGATGTGCCGGACCTGCGACGAGTTCTGCCCGGTGCTCGAGGATATTATCGATGCCCTGTTCCACATCGCCAAGGCAGATGGCCTTGTGCATGAGAAGGAGCTCGACTTCCTCGCCCGGATCGCGGAGATTTTCGGGATCTCGGAAGAGCGGTTCGAGGCGATCACCGAGCGGCACATCCATCAGGACGGCGATCCCTATGGCGTGCTGGGTGTAAAGCCTTCGGATGATTTCGCGACGATCCGAAAGCGCTACCGCGCTCTTGCGGCTGAAAATCATCCAGACCGGCTGCATGCGCGTGGCGTGCCCACCGAGTTTCATGCCGTCGCCCATCACCGGATGGCGAAGTTCAATGCCGCCTATTCGGCGATCGAAAAGGCGCGCCGCGCGGCATGACGTCCTTCCAGGCCGATTATCGCGGCGCGGAAGTTTGTCCGTCGCCCAACCACAACGAACGGGTGGGCGTCGACCGCCCGGATATCCTGCTTCTCCACTACACAGGCATGCCCTCGGCTGAGGGTGCCCAGGCATGGCTCTGCAACCCCGAGAGCCAGGTTTCCAGCCATTACATCGTGCACGAGGACGGCCGCGTCGTGCAGATGGTGCCCGAAGATCGACGGGCCTGGCATGCGGGCAAGAGTGTCTGGGGCGGCGAGACTGACATCAATTCCCGCTCGATTGGCATCGAGATCGCCAATGCCGGGCACCCGGGCGGCCTTCCAGACTTTCCCGAAAAGCAGATCGAATCCGTCATCGAATTGTGTCTCCAATGCGTCAAGCGGCACGGTATCGTCGCTGAAAGAGTGCTTGCGCACTCTGATGTGGCCCCCATTCGCAAGGTCGATCCGGGTGAAAATTTCCCTTGGGATCGGCTGCATCGGGCAGGGGTCGGTCACTGGGTTGAGCCTGGTCCGATCGGCGGTGGTCGTTTCTTCCAACGCGGTGACCGGGGTCAACCGGTCGAGGCGCTGCAGTCGATGCTGTCTCTCTATGGTTACGGTCTTGAGATTACAGGCGAATTCTGCGCTCAGACGGAAGGCGTGGTCGCCGCGTTCCAACGGCATTTCCGGCAAGCAAAGGTTGACGGTGTGGCCGACAGCTCGACCATCGAGACCTTACACAGGCTGCTGACCAGCCTGCCGCGTTTCGGCTGATCCAATCCCTTTTCTCGCTGTTTTCGGACCAAGGAAGTTAACGCCTCTGGCGGTGATTTGTTGCGGTGCCACAGGAATTCCTCATTGGGCGGCTCTAAAGGACGGGCTGAACGGCGCCGAGGGATCTGAGACGGACCTGGCGCAAACATCAACTTGAGAGACCCGGAACTGGCGGCCTGACATGGGCTCGCGGCGCTCAACTGCGCCCGCTTTGACGCGCGTGGATGCCGGTGTCTCGGCTGGAGACTGAACCTTCTCATGACACGACGACTTGTTGCTGCTGCGGCATGCATTGCAATGATTTTGACCAACGCCCAGTCCGCGCTTGCCGGTAACGAAGAGAGCCGTTTCAAGAAGCCGCTGAAGACAATTACCCGCGATGCAGGGTATCCGGCAGCGCCGTCCTTCTCGAAAAGCCCCTACAGCGCGATCATCACGAAATACGCCAAGAGTTACGGTGTCCCGGTCGATCTGGCCCATGCCGTCGTTCGCGTCGAGAGCAATTTCAACCCCAAGGCGCGTGGCCGTGCCGGGGAAGTAGGGCTGATGCAGATCAAGCCAGCGACAGCGCGGGCCATGGGCTATCGCGGCAAGACCAAGGGGCTCTACGATCCCGAGACCAATATTCGTTACGGCATGAAGTACCTCTCGATGGCCCACGAGCTGGGTGGCGGCGAGACCTGTGGCACCATCCTGCGCTACAATGCCGGGCATGGCGCCAAGCGCATGAACCCGATCTCGAAGCGTTATTGCGGCAAGGTTATCGCCTTGATCGGAAACTGAGAAAGAGCTGTGCCCTTGCCATTCCTGTGACTGGACACGAGGGCTCGCCATGCTATCACCGGACGCAAGGTAAGGATGGTGACGCATGATTGAGCGGTTCAAGTCGATAGTCGTTGGTCGAGGCATGATGGGGGCTGCTGCTGCGCGGTATCTTGCGCTTGAAGGCGATGGCATCGCTGTCATCGGACCCGACGAGCCGAAGGACTGGGTGAGCCATCATGGCGTTTTCGCCAGTCACTACGATGAGGCGCGGATCACCCGGACGATCGATGCGAACCCTGTCTGGGCGAGGCTTGCCAACCGGTCTATCGCCCGCTATGGCCAGATCGCGGCTGAAAGCGGGGTCGACTTCTACGAGGAGGTCGGCTGCCTGATCGTCGGGCCGCAGCGAGGCGGCGCGGATCCCTATGTGTCCCAGGTCGAGGCCTCTGCGCGGCAACTTGGCGTGTCCATCGAGATGCTGTCGGGCTCTGCGCTCAAGTCGCGGTTCCGCTATTTCGATTTCGGCTCCGATTGCGAGGGTGTCTACGAGCAGCGCAATGCGGGGTACGTCAATCCGCGCCGGCTGGTCGAGGCGCAGAGCCTGCTTGCGGAGAAAGCCGGCGCCAGAGTGATTCGGCAGACGGCAGTGTCCGTCCGGGAGGAGGGCGGTCTTGCCATCATCACCACCGATGACGGCGCGGTCTACTCGGCCGAGCGTGTGCTGATCGCGGCTGGCGGCTTCTCGATCATCGAAAACCTGTTGCCGCGTCCCGTCGATCTCAGGGTCTATGCGCGTACCATCGCTTTCTTCGAGATCCCGGACGAGGATCTTTCAGCCTATTCCGGCATGCCGTCGCTTATCCATCAGCCTGCTGATCCGACCGATCACATCTATCTTTTGCCGCCGGTGCGCTATCCCGACGGCAAGACCTATCTTAAGATCGGCGGGGATCCAGACGATCTGCAGCTCGAGACGGAGCCGGAGATTCGGGCCTGGTTCAGGCGTGGTGGTCGGCTGACCACGCGCGATCACCTGCACCGGATCATTACGGGGCTTGTGCCGACCCTTGCCGACGCGCCGATTTCGATGGCGGCCTGTGTGACCTCGTTCACCCCAGAAAATTATCCGGCCATCGGTTTTGCAAGTGACCATGTCGCCGTGCTCACGGGCGGCTGTGGCGCAGCGGCAAAGAGCTCCGACGAGATTGGACGCCTTGGCGCCGAGCTTCTCCAGCATGGGCGAATCATCGACGAGGCCTATGGCGACGTCTTCCGCCCCGTGTTCAGAGACTGATTCACCAAAAGCGGCCAAGTGGCCATCCGCGCACGGTTTTCGTTGGCATTCGGGGCAAGGGTCGGTTAAGGACCCCTTGCCAGTTGGCCGGGCAGCCGCGCTTTACCAATGCCGAAAGGCGGTAGGGTGAGGAAAGTCCGGGCTCCACGGAAACACGGTGCCGGATAACGTCCGGCGAGGGCGACCTCAGGGAAAGTGCCACAGAAAGCAAACCGCCTCGCATGCGAGGTCAGGGTGAAAGGGTGGGGTAAGAGCCCACCGCGTCGCTGGCAACAGGGACGGCACGGCAAACCCCACCGGGAGCAAGACCGAATAGGGATGACGCGGGTGGTGCGCAAGCACTGCTACAGCCTGTTTCCGGGCCAGTCATCCGGGTGGGTTGCGAGAGGCAGCGTGCAAACGCTGTCCCAGATGAATGGCTGCCACGTTCCGGGAAACCGGAGCCATACAGAACCCGGCTTACAGGCCAACTGGCAAAATTTCCCTTTTCCAACTTTTCGGCGAACCACCTGAAATCACAGGGGGACCGCTTTTCTGTGCCGCAGATCACGTTCACGGCAACTGGCTGCGAAAAGGCGTCGGAAAACAGCGGGTTCTAACCATTCGTTAAGCTTAACCGCCTATCAATGTTTGAATCGCGGAAGAGGTTCATCCCGGCCGTTCCCATTGACGCCCATATTGTCCCATGGTATCCCAATTGCATGCCGTTGCGGGGGTCGTTTCATCCCCGAAATCTCGTGAAGCAGATGCTTCCTCTCGCCTTTTGGGCGGGTGTGTCGCGGGTTCGACGGTTGGCGTAATCAGGTGTGTTCCGGGGTCTCTGATCGACCCTGCATCCAAGGGGAGGTCGGTTGTCAGTGATGAGCCGCTTCCTGTCCAACGCGACAAACAGGATCGATGCGAAGGGGCGGGTTTCCGTCCCTGCGGCGTTTCGCGCCGTGCTGGTGCAGCGCGGAATTCAGGAGCTTTATTGTCTCCAGGATTTCGTCTATCCGGCGATCAATATCGGTGGTCCGGATCTGCTCGAGCGGTACGAGCGGAAGATGGCGGCCGAGGATCCCTTCGCGTTGGAGGCAAACGAGATGTCGCTGCTGCTTCATGGTGGCGGCGTCTTTGCGCGACTCGATGCCGAAGGGCGGTTGGCGGTGACGGATTTTATCCGGGATTTCACGGGGATTTCCTCGGAGGTCTGTTTCGTCGGTCGTTCGGATCATTTTCAGGTGTGGCAGCCGCAGGCGTTTCACGAGGCGCAGGCGAAAGCCAGAGAGGTGGTCAGGCAGCGGGGCCTGCGCACCTAGAAAGACGGGGAAACGGAATGGCGGCGAACTTTGGCGAAGGTTTTTCCGATGCCGATGGCGGACCGGTTCGCCACATTCCGGTTCTTCTTTCGGAGGTTCTGAAGGCTCTCCAACCTGAGGCTGGCAAAGTCATCCTCGACGGAACCTTCGGTGCCGGTGGTTACACCTCCGCCATCCTGGCCGAAGGCGCCGACGTCATTGCGCTCGACCGCGACCCGAACGCGATTGCCGGCGGCAAGGCGCTCGTCGAGGCGAGTGGTGGCCGGCTCGTCCTCCATCACACGGAATTCTCCAATCTCGCCGAGTTCGCGCCGGAAGAAGGTCTCGACGGCGTCGTGCTCGATATCGGCGTGTCCTCGATGCAGATCGACGAGGCCGAGCGCGGCTTCTCGTTCCAGCGCAACGGGCCGCTCGACATGCGCATGGCGGTCTCCGGCGTTTCGGCAGCCGATGTTGTCAATCGCGCCAAGGTGTCCGATCTGATCCGCATCTTCGGCTTCCTCGGCGAAGAGAAGCATGCAGGGCGTATTGCGCGCGCTATCGAAAAGCGCCGCGCGACCGAGCCCTTCCAGACGACGCGTGATCTCGCAAACCTCATCGAGACGGTCAATCCGCGCAAAGCCAAGGACAAGATCCATCCGGCGACCCGCGTTTTCCAGGCGCTTCGTATCTACGTCAACGATGAACTCGGTGAGTTGGCGCAGGCGCTGTTCGCCGCTGAGCGGTCGCTCAAGCCGGGTGGTCGGCTTGTCGTCGTGACCTTCCATTCGCTGGAGGATCGCATCGTCAAGAAGTTCTTCTCCGAACGGTCCGGCAAGGCATCAGGTTCGCGCCATCTTCCCATGGTCGAAGCGCGCCCGGCAACCTTCGAACCGGTCGGCAAGGGCATGGTTGCGGCAAGCGAGGAAGAGGCGGAGATCAATCCCCGCGCTCGTTCGGCAAAGCTGCGCGCCGGGATCCGCACATCGGCACCCGCCGAGCGGGCCGACATGTCGATCTTCGATCTGCCCGACCTCGCCACTCTCGAAAAGATCGGAGGCTGACAGTGCTGAGACCCTTCGACTTCCTGATGATCGGAGCCATGCTGGCCGCAGCCACCGTGACCTACCAGATCAAACACAACACGGACAACAAGGCGGCTGAAGTCCGCCGCCTCGAGGCCGAAATCAAGCTGGAGAAGGATACGATCGACCTCCTCAAGGCCGACAAGGCGCTGCTCACCCAGCCGAACAGGCTCGAGCGCCTGGTTCAGGCCTATGCCGCCGAACTGCAGCTGGTCCCGACGGAGCCCAGCCAGTTGGCGCGGCCGATGGAGCTTCCCATGCTCAAGGATCAGTTGCCTGTGCCGGAAGGCGAAGAGGGGCCGGTAAGCGCTGAAGCGCCCTCTGATCCCATCAAGGACCTCATCACGACAGGATCGGTGGACCGCTGATGACTTTTCTTTCGCGAATCATGTTGTTGAAGAGCCAGGCGCATTTTTCGACCGATGTGCAGCGCGGCGGTGCCGTGGTGCACGGCGCGACCTTCAAGGGCACCGGCAAGCGCAAGTCAGAGATGGCCAAGACCCGCGTCGGGCTGATGATCGCGACCTTCTGCGTCGCCTATGCCGTCATCGGCGGACGTCTCGTGCAATATGGTCATGCGCAGCCTGAAACCGTCTCCAGCATCCTGCCGGCCGACCGCCTGATGGCTTCGCGCCCTGATATCCTCGACCGCAATGGCGAAGTGCTCGCGACCGACATCCGCACCGTTTCGCTGTTTGCCGAACCGCACAAGATCGTCGATGCGGACGAGGCGGTCGAACGTCTGGCGACCGTATTGAAGGATCTCGACGTTCGCGACACGTATCGCAAGCTTTCGTCGAATTCGCGTTTCCAGTGGTTGCGCCGTCAGCTGACCCCGAAGCAGCAGAGCCAGATCCTTGCGCTCGGTATCCCCGGCATTGGCTTCCGTCCGGAGAAGCGGCGTTTTTATCCGGGCGGTGCGACGGCCTCTCATATCGTCGGCTACGTCAATATCGACAATCGCGGCATGGCCGGGATGGAGCGCTACATCGACAACCAGGGCATGGCCGATCTGCGGGCGCTTGGCATGACCAGCGACACGCCTTTGGAACCCGTTCAGCTGTCGGTCGATATCCGGGTTCAGAACATCCTGCGTGATGCGCTGGTCACGGCGGTCACCAAGTATGAGGCGATCGCGGCTGGGGCCGTGGTGCTCGACGTGCACACCGGTGAAGTCGTGGCGATGTCTTCGATCCCCGATTTCGACCCGAATCGGCCTCAGGAGGGCGCGCAGGAGGGCTGGATGAACCGGATGACGAACGGCACGTTCGAAATGGGTTCGACCTTCAAGACCTTCACGACCGCCATGGCGCTCGATTCGGGCAAGGTGTCGATGAAGGACAGCTTTGACGCGCGCTATCCGATCCGAATCGGTCGGTTCACGATCAGGGACTTCCACGGCAAGCACCGCGTCCTGACCGTGCCGGAGATCTTCCAGTATTCGTCCAATATTGGCACGGCCCGCATGGCCGAAGTGGTCGGCACGACGGCGCATCAGGAATTCCTGACGCGGATCGGGCTGTTGACCAAGCTGGAAACCGAGCTGCCGGAGGTGAAGACGCCGTCGCAGCCGCGCGAATGGAAGCAGATCAACTCGATCACCATCTCGTTCGGCCACGGGGTCTCGACAACGCCCCTGCAGACAGCCGTCTCTGCGGCTGCCCTGGTCAATGGCGGCAAGCTGATCTCTCCGACCTTCCTGACCCGCACGCGCGAACAGGCTGAAGAAATTGCGCAGGTCGTGATCAAGAAGCAGACGAGCGACGATATCCGCCATCTGTTCTGGCTGAACGGCAAGAGCGGCTCGGGCCGGCATGCGCTCGTCGAAGGCTTCAATGTCGGCGGCAAGACCGGGACGGCGGAAAAAGTGGTCAACGGACGCTATTCGAGCGACCAGAACTTCAACTCCTATGTCGCCGCCTTCCCGATCGAAAACCCGCAATATCTCGTGCTGAGCTTCATCGACGCGCCTAAGACGGGTGAAGGCGGCGGTCGGACCGCCGGTCTGACGGCCGCACCGATCGTTGGCGAGATCATCCGCAGAAGCGCCGCAATTCTTGGTGTAGAACCCAAATACGGGGAAGACGGCTCAGCATTGCTCGTCTCTTATTGATCAGATCGACTACAGGCGGGGCGATTCGCGTAACTTGCCCCTCAAGGATGGACTGCAAAATGCTTTTGGGTGCACTGGCTGGCGAGGAGTTTGGGGAACAGGTGGCAGCCAGTGGCGCTGCATCCGTAGAGGTCCGGGGATTGTCGGCCGATAGCCGCAAGGTCGAACCGGGCACCGTGTTCTTCGCGTTGTCTGGTGCCAAGGCCGATGGATCGGCCTATGTCCTTCAGGCGGTCGAAAAGGGCGCTGTCGCCGTCGTCGCATCGCATGCGCTCGACGCCAGTATACCTGTCGTCATCGTCGATCATCCTCGCCGTTTCCTTGCGCTAGCCGCAGCCCGCCTCGTCGGGCGCCAGCCTGAGACAATGGTCGCGGTGACCGGAACGGCGGGAAAAACGTCCGTCGCCTCCTTTACCCGCCAGATCTGGGCCGAGGCCGGCCATGCCGCCGCCCAGATCGGCACGACCGGCGTCATCTCGCCGAAACGCAGCGACTACGGCTCGCTGACGACGCCCGATCCGCTCGCACTCCATACGCTTCTCGGTGAACTTGCCGATGAGGGCGTGACGCATGCCGCGATGGAAGCGTCGAGCCATGGCCTCGATCAGAGCCGTCTCGACGGAGTCGTCCTGTCGGCCGCCGGTTTCACCAATCTCGGTCGGGATCACATGGACTATCATCCGACGATGGAAGACTACATGGCGGCGAAGATGCGGCTCTTCGACACTCTGCTGCCGAAAGGCGCGCCAGCGGTCATCTTCGCCGACGATGCCTGGTCGGACGAGGCGATCCGGGTCGCCAGGGCCTGTGGGCACGATGTCCGCACGGTTGGCCGCAAGGGTGATTTCCTTAGCCTCAAGCGGGTCGAGCATTTCCGTCACAAGCAGGTCGCCGAAGTGCATCACGGTGGTGACATCTATGAGGTTCACATTCCGCTCGCCGGCGATTTCCAGATCGCCAATGCGCTTGTGTCCGCTGGCCTTGCAATCTCCACCGGCGTTGCACCGGCCGTGGCGTTGAAGGCGCTGGAACATCTGAAGGGTGCCTCCGGCCGCCTCGAACTGGTCGGCCAGACCAAGGCCGGTGCGCTCGCCTATGTCGACTACGCGCACAAGCCGGAAGCCCTTGAAAATGTGCTGACTTCGGTTCGACCTTTCACGACCGGTCGTGTGATCGTCGTGTTCGGCTGTGGCGGAGACCGCGACAAGGGCAAGCGACCGATCATGGGCGAGATCGCCTCGCGGCTCGCCGACATCACCATCGTCACCGACGACAATCCGCGCTCGGAAGTGCCCGCGATCATCCGCTCCGAGATCATGGCGGCAACGCCCAAGGGTATCGAGATCGGCGACCGCGCCCAGGCCATACGGGCTGCGGTCGCTATGCTTTCCACCGGGGACACGCTGATCGTGGCGGGCAAGGGGCATGAGGAAGGACAGACGGTCGGCACCGAGACGCATCCGTTCTCGGACCATCAGGAGGTCCGCAAAGCCTTAGGGGAGTTCGACCGTTGACCTTGCTCTGGACCGCGCGTGAAATGGTCGCCGCCATGGGCGGCCGGCCTTTCGGCAATCTGCCGGAAGGCGTGACCGGCATTTCTATCGACAGTCGGACGATTACGCCTGGCGAAGCATTCTTTGCCATCAAGGGCGACCGCGTCGATGGTCATGACTATGCCAGCATCGCCATCGCAAATGGAGCTGCGTTGCTCGTCGTCAGCGAAGCCAAATTGCCCGCGCTCGGTCGGCTGACAAGGCCGATGATCGTCGTCGACGACGTGCTCGTCGGCCTGCAGAAGCTTGGCATGGCCGCCCGCGACCGCGCACCTGCAACAGTCATCGCCGTGACCGGTTCGGTCGGCAAGACGACGACCAAGGAAATGCTGCGCGCAACACTTTCTCCGTCGGGCAAGGTGCATGCGTCCGTCGCGTCATTCAACAACCATTGGGGCGTGCCGCTGACGCTCGCCCGCATGCCGATCGACACCCGTTACGGCGTGTTCGAGCTTGGCATGAATCATTCCGGCGAGCTCGGGCCGCTGTCGCGCATGGTCCGTCCTGACGTCGCGGTCATCACGACGATCGCGCCGGCGCATCTCGGCAATTTCGCCAGCGTCGACGAGATCGCTGACGCCAAGGCCGAGATCTTCGAGGGCGTCGTCAATGGTGGCGATGCGATCCTCAACCGTGATAATCCCTATTACGAGCGCCTCGAGCAGGCGGCACTCGCCCAGGGTATCGAAAACATCCATAGTTTCGGTCAGCATGCCAAGGCCGAGTTTCGTCTGGCTGAGTTTGATGGCGCTGCCGAACTTTCGACAGTCTGGGTCTCATTCGGGGGCGAGACCCGCGAAGTGACGATCGGGGCGCCGGGGCGGCATCTGGCTGAAAATGCCATGGCGGTTCTTGCGGCAGTCTCGCTGGTCGGTGCCGACATCGACGCTGCGATCGACGCCCTGGCGAATCTTGCTCCGGTCAAGGGGCGTGGTGAACGCCACAGGCTGCAAATGCCCGATGGCGTCCTGACGCTGATCGACGAAAGCTATAATGCCAATCCGGCCTCGATGCGCGCGGCGATCGCCGTGCTTGCATCGGCCCAGCCGACGGGCGAGGGGCGGCGGATCGCCGTACTCGGCGATATGTTGGAAATGGGTGATTTTGCTCCAAGCGTTCATGCCGAGCTTGCTGGCCCTCTCTTGGCCGCCGGTATCGAACATGTCTGGCTCGCAGGCCCCGAAATGGTGGCGCTGCGCGACGCCCTGCCGGAAACGGTTAACGTCGTCTATCTCGAGACCACCGAGGAGCTCGTGAATTTCGTTACCGCCGAGGTCCGTGCGGGCGATGTCGTGATGGTCAAATCTTCTCTCGGCATCGGTTTCGGCAAGATCGTAGCGGCTCTGCTTGACAAGCATCCGGCATTCACCGACACGGAGCGCCACTTTTAATCCGGGCTTTTGGAAAGGGCTCCAATGCTGATCTGGCTTGTGGAACTGGCGGATAACCTACAGTTTTTCAATCTCTTCCGTTACATCACCTTCCGCACCGGGGCTGCTCTCTTCACCTCGGCGCTGGTGGTTTTTCTGTTCGGCCCGGCCATCATCTCGTCCTTGCGCGTGCGCCAGGGCAAGGGGCAGCCGATCCGCGCCGATGGGCCGCAAACCCATTTCAAGAAGGCGGGAACGCCGACCATGGGCGGGTTGATGATCCTCGCCGGCATCGTGGTGTCGTCCCTGCTCTGGGCCGATCTGTCGAACGTGTATGTTGTCGCGACACTGCTGGTGACGCTTGGCTTCGGTGCCATCGGTTTTTATGACGACTATCTCAAGGTAACCAAGCAAACGGAGAAGGGCTTCTCCGGCAAGGCGCGCCTCGGCATCGAATTCCTGATCGCCGGCATCGCCGTCTACTTCATGATGTCGACCGCGCTGAGTTCCGGGCCGCAGGGTTCGACCTTCGGCTCCTCGATCGCCTTCCCGTTCTTCAAGGACTTCCTGATCGATCTGGGCATCTTTTTCGTGCTGTTCGGCGGCTTCGTCATTGTCGGCGCTGGCAATGCTGTCAACCTGACTGATGGTCTCGACGGTCTTGCCATCGTACCCGTGATGATCGCGGCTGCGTCGTTCGGCGTCATCGCCTATCTCGCCGGCAATGCGGTGTTCTCCAACTACCTGCAGATCAATTTCACACCGGGCACGGGCGAGCTTGCGGTTGTGCTGGGCGCCGTGATCGGCGCCGGTCTTGGCTTCCTCTGGTTCAATGCGCCGCCGGCTGCCATTTTCATGGGCGACACGGGTTCGCTTGCCCTTGGTGGCCTGATCGGCTCGGTGGCGGTTGCGACCAAGCATGAGATCGTCATGGCGATCATCGGCGGTCTCTTCGTCATGGAGACGCTCTCGGTTATCATCCAGGTCGGCTATTTCAAGCTGACCGGCAAGCGCGTCTTTCTGATGGCGCCGATCCACCATCACTTCGAAAAGCTCGGCTGGACCGAGAGCCAGGTCGTCATCCGCTTTTGGATTATTGCGGTTGGCCTTGCCATGCTCGGCCTCTCGACGCTGAAGCTGCGGTGAGGCGTCGATGATCCCGGCCACCACGTTCAAAGGCAAGACCGTCGCGCTGTTCGGGCTCGGCGGGTCCGGGCTTGCGACCGCAAAGGCGCTTCAGGCCGGTGGCGCCAATGTCATTGCCTGGGACGACAATCCCGACAGCGTTGCGCGGGCCGAGGCTGAAGGCGTACCTACCCGGGACTTGCGCGAGATCGACTGGTCGTCGGTGGCGTCCTTCGTGCTCTCCCCTGGCGTTCCGCTGACGCATCCGAAGCCGCATTGGACGGTCGGTTTTGCCCGCAATGCCGGCGTCGAGATCATTGGGGATGTCGAGATCTTCGTGCGCGAGCGGCGGGCGCATGCGCCCGATTGCCCGTTTATCGCGATCACCGGCACGAACGGCAAGTCGACCACGACGGCACTGATTGCTCATATTCTGCAGGCCAGCGGCCGCAACACGCAGCTTGGCGGCAATATCGGCCGTGCGGTGCTGACGCTCGATCCACCGAAGGACGGTCGCTTCTTCGTCGTCGAGTGCTCGTCCTATCAGATCGATCTTGCACCGACCCTCAATCCGACAGCCGGCATCCTGCTCAACCTGACGCCCGATCATCTCGATCGTCACGGCACCATGCAGCACTATGCCGATGTGAAGGAACGCCTGGTCGCCGGTGCCAAGACCGCGATCATCGGCACCGATGACAGCCACTGCGAGCTGATCGGCGATCGTGTCGAACGCGCCGGGACCAAGGTCACCAGGATCTCGAAACGCCAGCCGCTTGCCGACGGCCTCTATGCCGAGGGTTCGTGCATCATGCGGGCCGAGAACGGAGCGTCGGCGCCTCTGGTCGATCTCGACGGGATCCAGACGCTGCGCGGCAGCCATAATGCGCAGAACGCCTGTGCCGCGATTGCGGCTTGCCTTGCGGTCGGCGTCTCCGAAGACGACATCCGCAAGGGCCTGCAGAGCTTCCCCGGCCTCAAGCATCGCATGCAGCCGGTGGCGCGTCGCGGCGACGTCGTTTTCGTCAACGACAGCAAGGCGACCAATGCCGAGGCCGCAGCGCCAGCCCTTTCCAGCTACGAGCGGATCTACTGGATTGCCGGCGGATTGCCGAAGGAAGGTGGTGTCGCAAGCCTCGCACCACTCTTCCCGCGCATCGTTAAAGCCTACCTGATCGGCGAGGCTGCATCGGCCTTCGCCGCGCAGCTTGGCGATCGTGTCCCTTACGAGATCTCGGACCGCCTGGAGCGCGCGGTGGCTCATGCTGCCGCAGATGCTGATCTGGATGGCGAAGCTTCGGCGGTGATGCTCTCACCGGCTTGCGCAAGCTTCGACCAGTACAAGAATTTCGAGGTCCGCGGCGACGCCTTCGTTTCGCATGTCGCAGAGCTGGACGGAGTGACGATGCTGATCGACCTGCCGACAGGAGGCAAATGAGATGGTAAGCCGCGTAGAGAGAGGCCCGGTCGCAGACTGGTTCTGGACAATCGATCGTCTGTTCCTGATCACCTTCGTTCTCCTGATGGGGATCGGGCTGATGCTCTCATTCGCAGCCTCGCCGGCAGTTGCCGAACGTCTCAATCTCGACAGCTTCCACTTCGTCAAGCGCCACGCCTTTTTCATGCTGCCGGCCCTCGGCGTGATGATTGGCCTGTCTTTCCTCTCGCCGCGCCAGGTCAGGCGCATGGCCATGCTGATCCTGGCGGGCTCACTGATCATGATGGTGCTGGTGCTTTTCATCGGCCTTGAGGTCAAGGGTGGCCGGCGCTGGTTGTCGATCGGTTCGATGTCGATCCAGCCGTCGGAATTCATGAAGCCGGCCTTCGTGGTGATCTGCGCCTGGTTGTTTGCCGAACATGCGCGGCAGCCAGAAATTCCGGGCAATCTCTTTGCCATTCTGCTCTTCGGCATTGCCGCGGCCCTCCTGATCGCCCAGCCTGACCTCGGTCAGACTATCCTGATCGGCAGCGTCTGGGGGGCAATGTTCTTCATGGCTGGCATGCCCTGGCTTTGGATCGTCTTGCTCGGCGCACTCGGCGGCGCTGGCTTCTTTGGGGCCTATTTGACCCTGCCGCACGTTGCCGGTCGAATCGACCGGTTCTTGACCGGCGAAGGCGATACCTTCCAGGTCGACACTGCCCGCGAAGCGATCATCCGTGGCGACTGGTTTGGCCAGGGGCCGGGCGAGGGTATCGTCAAGCGCATCATTCCCGACAGCCATACCGACTTTATCTTCTCGGTCGCTGCGGAAGAATTCGGCATCGTCTTCTGCATGGCGCTGGTCGCGATCTTCGCCTTCCTCGTGCTGCGCGGCTTGAGCCACGCCTACAAGGAGCGCAACGACTTTAACCGCCTCGCCGTGTCCGGTCTTGTGCTGCTGCTCGGCGTTCAGTCGATGATCAATATCGGCGTCAATCTCGAACTTCTGCCGGCCAAGGGCATGACGCTGCCGCTCATCTCCTATGGCGGATCGTCGATGACGGCGATCTGTGTTACGGCCGGCTTCATCTTGGCGCTGACCCGCCGACGTCCGGAAAAACGCGCTCAGGAGCGCAGCCTGTTCCGTTCGGTCGCGGGCGTGCCTGCGGAGTAAAACGCCATGACCAAGGGTATCGTCTTGCTCGCCGCCGGGGGAACCGGCGGCCATCTCTTTCCGGCCGAAGCGCTGGCGCATGAATTGAAAGCGCGGGGCTACGGCGTGCATCTGGTGACCGACCGGCGTGCCGAACGCTATGCCGGAAGCTTCCCGGCCGATGAGATCCACACCGTTTCGTCAGCGACAATCGGCTCGAAGAACCCGGTCGCTGTCATCAAGGCCTTTCTGTCTCTTTGGCGCGGTTATCGCGAGGCGCGGAGGCTTGTGTCGCGCCTGAAGCCGAAAGCCGTCATCGGCTTCGGCGGTTACCCGACAGTTCCGCCGCTTTTTGCTGCCGCGGGCCTGGGTGTTCCGACAGCGGTGCATGAGCAGAATGCCGTGATGGGACGGGCGAACAAGCTGCTCGCCTCACGGGTACGGGCAATCGCTGGTGGTTTCCTGTCACCTGACGGTGAACATAAGTCCAAGATGGTGCTGACCGGCAATCCGGTACGGCCGGCCGTCATCTCGGCTTCCGCCCAGCCCTATGTCGTGTCCGGCGCCGGCGAAACCTTCAATCTCGTGGTCTTTGGCGGAAGCCAGGGTGCGCAGTTCTTCTCCGACGCCATTCCCGGCGCGATCCGGCTGTTGCCGGATGCGCTTCGCCAGCGTCTCGTGGTCACGCAGCAGGCACGGCCGGAAGATCGTCAGAAGGTGATCGACAGCTATGCGACGCTTGGCATTCGCGCCGATGTCGCCCCCTTCTTCACCGACATGTCAGAGCGGCTGGCAGCGGCCCATCTCGTGATCTGCCGCTCCGGTGCATCGACGGTCTCCGAACTCGCCGTCATCGGTCGTCCGAGCGTGCTGGTGCCCTATCCGCATGCGCTCGACCACGACCAGGCCGCGAATGCAGCGGCGCTCGCCGCGCAGGGTGGTGCGCAGGTCATTCCGCAGGCGGAGCTCTCCGCCGAAAGGATCGCCGACCTTCTGACGACGGCGATGGAGGGCCCGGAACGGCTCGCAACCATGGCGACCGCTGCGAAAAGCACGGGCAAGCCCGATGCTGCCGGCTTGCTCGCAGACCTCGTAGAGGCTATTGCCGCCGGCAAGGGCATTGCCCAGTCGAAGGGAGCCACACAATGAAAATGCCGAAAACCATCGGCCTCGTCCATTTCATCGGGATCGGCGGCATCGGGATGAGCGGTATCGCCGAGGTGCTGCACAATCTCGGACACAAGGTGCAGGGGTCGGATCAGTCCGAAAGCGCCAATGTCCAGCGGTTGCGCGCCAAGGGCATCGAAGTATTCGTCGGTCATACGGCCGAGAACCTCGGTGATGCCGAAGTCGTCGTCGTCTCGACCGCGATCAAGAAGAACAATCCGGAACTGATTGCCGCCCGCGAGAAGCTCTTGCCGATTGTCCGGCGTGCCGAAATGCTCGCCGAGCTCATGCGCTTCCGCAATGCAATCGCCATCGGCGGCACGCATGGCAAGACGACGACCACATCGATGGTTGCCGCTCTCCTCGAAGCCGGCAATCTCGACCCGACCGTCATCAATGGCGGCATCATCAATGCCTATGGCACCAATGCCCGGATGGGCGAGGGCGAATGGATGGTGGTCGAGGCGGACGAATCCGACGGCACCTTCCTGAAGCTTCCGGCCGACGTCGCTGTTGTTACCAACATCGATCCTGAACATCTCGACCATTACGGCACCTTCGACAATGCGCGTGCGGCTTTCCGCCAGTTCGTTGAGAATGTCCCTTTCTATGGTTTCGGCGTGATGTGCCTCGACCATCCGGAAGTTCAGGCGCTGGTGAGCAAGATTGAGGACCGCAAGGTCATCACCTATGGCGAAAACCCGCAGGCCGACGTTCGCTTCTCGAATGTGCGCCTTGATGGGACGCGCTCGATTTTCGACGTTGAGATCCGCCGTCGTCGCACGGGACGGGTTTTCACCTTCAAGGATCTCGTGCTGCCGATGCCCGGCCGGCACAACATCTCGAATGCCTGTGCGGCAATTGCGGTGGCGAACCGGCTCGACATTTCGGAAGAGGGTATCCGGAAGGGACTTGCCGGGTTCGGCGGCGTCAAGCGGCGCTTCACGCTGACGGGCGTGTCGAATGGCGTGCAGGTGTTCGACGATTACGGCCATCACCCGGTGGAGATCAAGGCCGTGCTCAGAGCGGCCCGCGAAGCCTGCCAGGGGCGGATCATCGCGGTGCATCAACCGCATCGCTTCTCGCGCCTTGCCAGCCTCTTCGACGATTTCGCCAACTGCTTCAACGATGCCGATACGATCTTCCTATCGCCGGTCTATGCGGCCGGTGAAGATCCGATTGAGGGGATCGATTCAGAAGCGCTGGTATCGCGTATCAAGTCAGGCGGTCATCGCGATGCGCGTTACTTGGCCGCGCCGGATCAGCTCGCCTCTCTTGTCGCGGGCATTGCACAACCGGGTGATTTCGTGGTCCTGTTGGGGGCCGGCAACATTACCCAGTGGGCTGCTGCCTTGCCGACGGAACTAGATGCAATTGCGGGAAAGTCTTGAATGAAACAGGTGGATGGGGAAAAGCTTCTGGCGTCGCTCGGCCCGGGGGTCAACGATCTCAAGGGGCGGCTGACGCCTGATGCGCCGATGGACCGGGTCACCTGGTTCCAGGCCGGCGGGCTCGCGGAGCTGATGTTCCAGCCGCATGACGTCGAGGACCTCACCAGTTTCCTGAAGCTTCTGCCGGAAGAAGTCCCGCTGACAGTGATCGGCGTCGGATCGAACCTTCTGGTGCGCGACGGCGGCATCCCCGGCGTCGTGATCCGTCTGTCTGCCAAGGGTTTCGGACAGGTGGAGCTTGCCGGCGAAAATCGCATCCGTGCCGGCGCTATCTGCCCGGACAAGCACATCGCCGCCATGGCGATGGACAACAATGTCGGTGGTTTCCACTTCTACTACGGCATTCCCGGTTCGATCGGTGGCGCTGTTCGCATGAATGCCGGCGCCAATGGTGGTGACACGGCCGGTCGGTTGGTCGAGGTCGAGGCGGTTGACCGCCAAGGCAAGGTGCACGTCCTGTCAAATGCCGACATGGGCTACAGCTATCGCCATTCAGCCGCTTCCGAAGGCCTGATCTTCACCAGCGCGCTATTCGAAGGTTATCCGGAAGAGAAGGCGAAGATCCGCGCAGACATGGATGCGGTTCGTCACCATCGCGAGACGGTGCAGCCGGTCAAGGAAAAGACCGGTGGCTCGACGTTCAAGAACCCCGAGGGGCACTCCGCCTGGGAACTCATCGACGAGGCCGGTTGCCGCGGTCTGATGATCGGCGGTGCGCAGATGTCGTCGCTCCACTGCAATTTCATGATCAATGTCGGCCATGCGACGGGTTACGATCTCGAATATCTCGGAGAGACCGTGCGTCAGCGGGTTTTCGAGACTGCAGGCATCAAGCTTGAATGGGAAATCAAGCGCCTCGGCATCTTCATGCCCGGTCGCGAGGTGAAGCCGTTCATGGGCGTCGCCGAAGCCTGAGGCTGCGTGTTTCCTACGAAGTTTTAACTTTGCTCCATTAGGCTCCCCCAAGGTTTGGGGAGTCTGATGTTTGATCCGGTGCATGTCTGGGTAATCCGGCAGCTCACGCTTGGCGAGTTTTCCTCGCGGCAGGCGGTGCTGTGGAAGGCCGTGGCCATGGCGGCCAAGATTGCCGTGTTTGCCTATGGCCTCAACGTTATCGGTCACTTCATTCTCGTCGGTCTCGGGCTTCTGCCATATCCTCTGGGGCCGGCGCTTGTCGTCGCGACAATGCTGACGCCGCCCGTCTCCTTCATCGTCGCCGTGATTGCCTATGCGGTCGTCGGCCTTGCGATCTATGACCTTGGCGTATCGCGCCAGCGTTTCGAGACATTGAGCCGAACCGACATGCTGTCCGGGCTGATGAACCGCCGGGCATTCCTCGACACGTTCGAGGCTGCGCGCGGGCCGGTGGCTCTAATCCTGCTCGATATCGATCGTTTCAAGTCGGTCAATGACACTCTCGGTCACAAAGCGGGCGACGACGTCATCGTGCAAACGGCGAACTGCCTGACAAATGTGCTCGGCCCGGATGAGGCCATTGCCCGCATCGGCGGCGAGGAGTTCGCCGTGCTCTTGACCGGGCAGGGGACCGAGCGAGCGATGGAGGTCGCCGAAGCGATCCGCGCATCTGTCGAAGGCATGGGTCTGGAAATTTCAGGGCGGCCTGTTTCGATCTCCGTGTCTGCCGGGGTCTCCGAAGGGGTGGCCGAGCTCGGCTTCAGCGAGTTGTTCTCAGGCGCCGACCGCGCCCTTTATCTCGCAAAAGCCAGCGGCCGGAATCGAATCGTGCATGCGAAAGAGCTCCCTGGGATGCCTTTCGCGGCTCCGATTTCAGACGATGGTCAATCCGCCATGAGCCGGCCGCGGCTCAACGCCTCAATCACCTAATCCGTTAACTTCCTTTTTCTTTTCATCGGCTTCGCGCCATAACCTCAAGTCTTTGTTCGGCTTGCAGGGCAGGCGCTTTCGCGACCAAATTAACGAAAGTAAACGGTTCATTAACCTTAATGTTGTTCAACTGGTCTGACAAAGCCGGGTCAGTCGGTGCGATTGTCGGTCGAATTTTAGATTTTGCGAGGCGTAGATGAGTGGCAAGCATGTCGCGGTTTTGATGGGTGGATTGTCCTCCGAGCGGCCTGTGAGCTTGTCCTCTGGCAACGCCTGTGCGTCAGCTCTTGAGGGTGAGGGCTTCAAGGTCACGCGCGTTGATGTCGGTCGCGATATCGGTCGAGTTCTTGAGGATTTGAAGCCGGACGTCGCCTTCAATGCGCTGCATGGTCCCTATGGTGAAGATGGAACCATTCAGGGCGTGCTTGAATATCTCGAAATCCCTTACACCCATTCCGGCGTGCTTGCGTCGGCGCTTGCCATGGACAAGAAGCAGGCAAAGATCGTGGCTGCCCAGGCTGGTATTCCTGTCGCCGAAGCCGTGGTCATCAACCGCTTCGACGTCGGCAATTCGCATCCAATGACGCCCCCCTATGTCGTGAAGCCGGTTCGTGAAGGGTCGAGCTTCGGTGTCGTCATTGTCCGCGAAGACATGGCGCATCCGCCGCAAATCCTGACCTCAAGCGAATGGCGCTACGGCGATCTCGTGATGGTCGAGCGCTATGTGGCGGGTCGCGAACTGACCTGCGGCGTGATGGATGGGCAGGTGCTCGGCGTGACCGAGATCGTGCCGCTCGGCAACAGCTTCTACGATTACGACTCCAAGTATGCGGCGGGCGGTTCCGAGCACGTGCTTCCTGCGCAAATTTCACCGAAAATTTACCAAAAAATACAATCATTAGCGCTGAAGGCACATCAGGCGCTCGGATGTCGCGGAGTGAGTCGGTCCGACTTCCGCTACGACGATCGCTTCTCCGAGGATGGTGATCTGATTTGGCTGGAGCTTAACAACCAGCCGGGCATGACCCCCACTTCGTTGCTGCCTGAAATGGCTGCCCTTGCGGGCTACAGCTTTGGTGAATTCGTACGTTGGATGGTGGAGGACGCTTCTTGTTCTCGTTGAGCGGCAACAAATTGGTGGGTGGGGCCGGCGCGAATCCGGCTGTGCATCTTGCTTCGGGTGAGGCGAAAGTGCTGCCGCGCCCGCTGCGCCGCCTGGTGCGTTTTGTGCTGGCTCTTTGCTCCGGCCGGATCGCGCTGCCGCGCCATCTCGGCAAGACTAGTCTGGCGGCATTCTATGGACTGGTCAGCCTGCATGGAATTGTGGTCGGTGGTCACGGTCCTGTCGTCATGCAGACTGTCACGGCTTCAGCCGGCTTTGCGGTCGAAGACGTTCGTGTCTCCGGCAATCAGCATACGTCGGAGATTGATATTCTGCAGTTGCTCGGTCTTGATGGTTCGACCAGCCTGCTCGGCCTCGACATTGCCGCCGCGCGTCAGGCGCTCTCCGAGCTTCCCTGGGTCGAATCGGTCGAGGTTCGCAAAGTCTATCCGTCGACCGTCGAAGTGGTTCTGCGCGAGCGGCAGGCCTATGGCATCTGGCAGCACGGCACAGATCTTTCGCTGATCGAGCGGTCCGGTTCGGTCATTGCGCCACTTCGGGACAACAAGTTCGCCTCGCTGCCACTCTTTGTCGGTCGCGATGCTGAAACGGCAGCTGCGGCCATCGATGAAGAGTTTTCCAAGTGGCCGGCGATTGCCTCGCGGGTGAAGGCCTTTGTGCGTGTCGGCGGTCGCCGCTGGGACGTTCACATGCAGAACGGCATCGTTGTTCGTCTGCCCGAGGAGAATGTGCCCGGTGCGCTCGCGCTCCTGAATCGTTTCGACGCGGAGCAGCAGGTTCTGTCGCGCGACGTTGCGGTCGTTGATTTGCGTCTGCCTGATCGTGTTGCTGTTCGCCTGACCGAAGGCGCACTCGAGCGCCGGACAGCTGCTCTCGAAGAGCGTCGCAAGGCTCTCAAGAAACTGGAGCAGAAGTCATGAGCATCTTCGGTGGCTCGTCCCTTGGTTTTCCGCGCACAAAGCCCCTTTCTTCGAAGCGGGCGCATGTCGTGTCGGTGCTCGATATCGGCTCGACCAAGGTGGTCTGCATCATCGCGCGCCTCACACCACGCCGAGAGTCCGCTCTCCTGCCGGGTCGTACGCACAATGTCGAGGTCATCGGTCTTGGTCACCAGCGCTCGCATGGAATCAAGTCGGGCGTGATTGCCGATCTGGACGCCGTTGAAAATGTCGTGCGCCTCGCGGTTGATGCTGCCGAACGCATGGCAGGCCTCACCGTCGAGAGCCTGATCGTCAACGTCTCCGCCGGCCGTATCGGCTCTGATGTCTACACCGCCTCCATCGATCTCGGTGGCCAGGAGGTCGAATCGGGTGACCTGCGCAAGGTTTTGATTGCGGCCGGACAGCAGTCCCAGGGCAATGACCGCGCCGTCCTGCATTCGCTGCCGACAGGCTTTTCTCTTGACGGAGAGCGGGGAATCCGTGATCCCCTTGGAATGTATGGCGACGTTCTCGGCGTCGACATGCATGTGGTCACGGCCGAACGTGCAGCGCTTCGCAATCTGGAGCTCTGCATTAACCGCGCCCATCTGACCGTCGAGGGTGTGGTTGCCACGCCTTATGCCAGCGGCCTTGCAGCCCTGGTCGACGACGAGGTGGAGCTCGGTTGCGCGGCGATCGACATGGGCGGTGGCATGACCACCATCTCTGTCTTCGCCGAAGGCAAGCTGATCCATACGGACGCCATCGGGATTGGTGGTCACCATGTGACGACCGATCTGGCGCGCGGGCTTTCGACCCGTATCGAGGATGCAGAACGTCTGAAGGTCGTTCACGGTTCGGCTGTCGCCAACGGCGCCGACGACCGCGAAGTTGTGTCCGTTCCGCCGATCGGCGAGGACGATCGCGATCAGCCGACCCAGGTGTCGAAGGCGCTTCTGACCCGGATCATCAGCGCGCGGATCGAGGAGACCCTCGAAATGCTGCGCGACCGGATCCAGAAGTCGGGCTTCTCGCCGGTGGTCGGAAAGCGTGTCGTTTTGACGGGTGGTGCCTGCCAGCTTACCGGCATGCCGGAGGCGGCCCGCCGCATTCTGGCCCGGAACGTGCGTATCGGTCGTCCGATGGGTGTCTCGGGTCTGCCGGCGGCAGCCAAGGGACCGGCCTTTTCGACAGCCGTCGGCCTGACGATCTATCCGCAGATGGCGGATCAGGAAACACATGCCGGGCAGGGCGGGTTGTTCTCGCCCTTCGGCAACGGAAACAGCCGTTTCGCCCGCATGGGCCAATGGCTGAAAGAGAGTTTTTGAGTTTACCCGGCCGGACACAAGGTTCGGCCAAGGGAAATCTGTTGAAATGACATGGCCGGCTTGGCGATGCGGCCGGAAAAAGAAGGAACGGGTACCATGACCATCAAGCTGCAGAAGCCAGATATTACTGAGCTGAAGCCCCGCATCACCGTCTTCGGTGTCGGTGGCGGTGGCGGCAACGCCGTCAACAACATGATCACCGCTGGTCTGCAGGGCGTCGATTTCGTCGTCGCCAATACGGATGCCCAGGCGCTGACCATGACCAAGGCCGAGCGCATCATCCAGCTCGGCGTCAATGTCACCGAAGGTCTCGGCGCAGGCTCCCAGCCGGAAGTCGGTCGCGCTGCTGCTGAAGAATGCATCGACGAAATCATCGACCATCTCAATGGTACTCACATGTGCTTCGTCACCGCCGGCATGGGCGGTGGTACCGGCACCGGTGCTGCTCCGGTCGTCGCTCAGGCTGCCCGCAACAAGGGCATCCTGACCGTTGGCGTCGTCACCAAGCCGTTCCACTTCGAAGGTGCGCGCCGTATGCGCCTCGCCGAGCAGGGTATCGAAGAACTGCAGAAGTCGGTCGACACGCTGATCGTTATCCCGAACCAGAACCTGTTCCGCATCGCCAACGATCGCACCACCTTTGCGGATGCCTTCGCAATGGCCGACCAGGTTCTGTATTCCGGCGTCGCCTGCATCACCGACCTGATGGTCAAGGAAGGCCTGATCAACCTCGACTTCGCGGACGTTCGCTCCGTGATGCGCGAGATGGGCCGTGCGATGATGGGCACCGGCGAAGCTTCGGGCGAAGGCCGTGCGATGCAAGCTGCTGAAGCTGCCATCGCCAACCCGCTGCTCGACGAAACCTCGATGAAGGGCGCCCAGGGCCTCTTGATCTCGATCACCGGCGGTCGTGACCTGACCCTGTTCGAAGTCGACGAAGCCGCAACCCGTATTCGCGAAGAAGTAGACCCGGATGCCAATATCATCCTGGGCGCCACCTTCGACGAAGCGCTCGAAGGCATCATCCGCGTGTCTGTCGTTGCCACCGGCATCGACCGCGCAGCACTTGCCTCCAAGGGCTTCGAAGCCGCTCCGCTCGCAAAGCCCGCTATGCGTCCCTCCGCGGCCGTTGCTCCGGCACCGGCCGCATATCAGCCTGCAATGACGCAGGCCCCCAAGCCGACCATGGATCCGGTCGCAGACACCATTCGTTCGGCTGAAGCAGCCATGGAACGGGAACTCGAAATCGCAACTGCCCGCCAGCCGGTCATGAGCCAGCCGCAGCCTGCTCCGCAGCAGGAATTCCGTCCGGCAAGCCGTCTGTTCGCTTCGCCCGCTCCGGAAGCAGTTCCTGCTCCGCAGATGGCGCAGCCGGTTGCTCCGGCTCCGGTCATGAGCCAGCCGGCTCCGGTGATGCAGCAGCCCGCTCCTGTCATGCAAGCGCCGGTCGCTCCTGCACCTGTCATGGCAGAGCCGCGCATGGCGCCTGAGCCCGTCCGTATGCCGAAGGTGGAAGACTTCCCGCCGGTGCTGCGTGCCGAGATCGATCATCGCGCCCAGCCGGCAGCACCCGCTGCCCAGGACGAGCGCGGCCCGATGGGGCTCTTGAAGCGAATCACCAATTCGCTTGGTCGCCAGGCTGACGAAGAGCCAGTCATGGGTGACATGACCGGTTCGGCTCCGGCCGCTGCATCGCAGCAGCGTCGTCCGCTGTCGGCCGAAGCCAGCCTCTACGCTCCGCGTCGTGGCCAGCTCGACGATCACGGCCGTGCCACGCCGGCCCGTGCCACCAGCGAAGACGATCAGCTTGAAATTCCTGCTTTCCTGCGTCGCCAGACGAGCTAAGGGAAGTCGAGACTCAGCTTTGGAGACCCGGGTCGAGAGGCCCGGGTTTCTTGCGTTTCACGCTCTGTTACGAGACGTCGAATTCTTGAGGATAATCAAAGGGGTGGCTTCGTTACAAAGCGAAAGAATCAGTGATTTGGCTCACGTCCCGCTCACACGTATGTATGTGATCAGAAACAGGGTCTTTTGGCCCTTAGACAAGAGATTGCGACGGGAACACAAGATCCACCGCCTCGTCGCTTCATTTTAAGGCTATCGGAATGGCAATTGCTTTGCTCGGATTTCAAACCACGATCGCAGCGCCTCTCACGCTGACGGGTATCGGGGTTCATTCGGGCCGCGAGGTCTCCATCACTCTCCAGCCAGCGGAAGCCGGGACCGGTATCGTCTTTGTGCGCCAGCATGACGACGGTTCGACCAGCGAATATCGCGCAGTGTCTGCACATGTCGGCAACACCGATCTCTGCACCGTGCTCGGCACCAATCCGGCGCGGTCCGTCGCCACCATCGAACACGTCATGGCAGCATTTTATGCGCTCGGCCTGGACAATGTCGTCGTCGAAGTCGATGGCGCCGAAATGCCGATTATGGATGGCAGCTCGGAAGTCTTCATCGATGCCATCGAGCAGGTTGGCATCACCAATCTCGGCGTCAAGCGCCGCTATATTCGCGTCACGAAGCCGGTTCGCATCGAGGCCGGTGCGTCCTGGGCCGAGTTCCGCCCCTATGACGGCACGCGTTTCGAGGTCGAAATCGACTTCGACAGCAAGCTGATCGGCCGGCAGACGTGGGAAGGCGACCTGACGGCTGAAACCTTCAAGACCGAATTGTCGCGCGCGCGCACCTTCGGCTTCATGCGTGATGTCGAGCGTCTCTGGGCTGCCGGTTTTGCACTTGGCTCATCGCTTGAAAACTCGGTTGTCATTTCCGACGACGATACCGTGATCAATGTCGAGGGCCTGCGCTACGAAAAGGACGAGTTCGTGCGTCACAAGACGCTCGATGCGGTGGGTGACCTCGCTCTGGCCGGTGCCCAGTTCATCGGCTGCTACCGCTCCTATCGCGGCGGTCACAAGATGAATGCGAATGCACTGAAGGCATTGCTCAGCGATCCGACCGCCTATGAGGTCGTGGAGGCGCCGAGCCGCAGCCATCAGGTCCGCGCTCGTGAATTCGTTCCGGTTCAGGTTCCGGAATTCGCGCCCTGGTCGGCGTAAGTCCAACACAGATCAGGCAAAGTTCAGCGCCGGCCTCTTCAAGAAGCCGGCGTTTTGCTGAGTAGAGAAGGATAGGGGGCAGAATGGCACTTTCTGGGTGCCCTGCCACAAAAATGCGTTAAAGTCGCATCACTGCGTTGCCCTAGTGCCGCTTTTGTGGCTAGAAACGCCAGCTGAGGGCGACGGTTTTCAAGCGGCGCTGCAATCGGGATCTTTCGAATGAATCAAGTGGGATCGGTCGTTGTGAAGAATGCCGTGCGTATTGCGGGCCTGAGCGTCATGTTGTCTTTCGGCGCCGTGCTCGCGGGCTGCCAGAGCGACCCTGACATCGACATTAGCAAGCTCGCTGCCGAGACCGAGCCGCCGGAAGTGCTCTACAATCAGGGCCTCGCCAACATTAAGGCTGGAAATATGGCCGAGGCGTCCCGCAAGTTTGATGCGGTTGATGCCCAGAATCCTTTCTCTGAATGGTCGCGCAAGGCGCTCGTCATGAGCACCTTCACGAAGTATCGGCTCGGCCGCTATGCCGACGCGATTGCAACCGGCAACCGCTACCTGAGCCTTTATCCGAAGTCCGAGGATGCGGCTTACGCTCAGTATCTCGTCGGTCTTTCCTACTGGAAGCAGATTTCCAACGTCACGCAGGATCAGCGCAATTCGGTCAAGACGATCGAAGCGATGGAGCGCGTCGTCAACGATTTCCCCGATTCGGAATATGTCGATGATGCACAGGCGAAATTGCGCTTCGCGCGTGACCAGCTCGCCGGCAAGGAAATGCAGGTTGGGCGCTACTATCTGGAGCGTAAGGAATATCTCGCTGCCGTCTCGCGCTTCCGCGTCGTCGTCGAGCAGTACCCGAACACCAACCAGATTGAAGAAGCTCTGGCCCGTCTGGTCGAGTCCTATTACGCCATGGGCGTGGTTTCGGAAGCCCAGGCCGCGGCGGCCGTGCTCGGACACAATTATCCGGACAGCCAGTGGTACGCGGACAGCTATGCGCTGTTGCAGAGGGGCGGTCTCGAACCGCGTGAGAATTCCGGTTCGTGGATCACCCGCGCCGGTCGCAGGCTGCTGATCGGGACCTGACGGTCTTAAGTCACGAAGTGAGAAACTGAGCCTATGCTGGTCCAGCTGTCGATCCGCGATATCGTTCTGATCGAGCGGCTGGATCTTGCCTTTGAGACCGGCCTGTCCGTGCTGACAGGTGAAACCGGTGCTGGCAAATCCATTCTTCTCGACAGCCTCTCGCTGGCTCTTGGTGGCCGTGGCGACGGCTCGCTCGTGCGCCATGGAGAGGACAAGGGGCAGGTCACTGCCGTCTTCGATGTCGGCGGCAGCCATGCGGCCCGGACACTGCTGAAGGGCAATGGCGTCGATGACGACGGCGACCTGATCTTCCGTCGCGTGCAATCCGCCGATGGCCGTACCCGTGCATACATTAATGATCAGCCTGTCAGCGTGCAGCTGATGCGCCAAGTCGGGCAGTTGCTGGTCGAGATCCATGGCCAGCACGACGATCGGGCGCTGATCGATACGAATGCCCATCGCATGCTGCTCGACGCCTTTGCCGGGCTGACAGACGAGGCGCTGGATCTCGGCGAAAGCTATCGCCGCTGGCGGGAGGCCGAGCGGGCTTACAAGACCCACAAGGCGAAGGTCGAGGCGGCCGCACGTGAAGCCGATTACCTGCGGGCCGCCGTCGAGGAGTTGGAGGGCCTTTCGCCGCTCGACGGTGAGGAAGACGAGCTTGCCGAGCGACGCTCCGCCATGCAGAAATCCGAACGCATAGCCGGCGATATCGCCGAGGCCTCCGAATTCCTCAATGGTAACGCGTCGCCCGTACCGCATATCGCCTCCCTGATGCGCCGACTGGAGCGCAAGAGCCATGAGGCCCCGGGACTGCTGGAAGAGACCGTACAGCTGCTTGGCACGGCTCTGGACACGCTGTCTGCCGCCCAAATGGAGGTGGAAGCCGCCTTACGCCGTACGGAGTTTGATCCGCGCGAGCTGGAGCGGGTCGAGGAGCGACTGTTTGCGCTTCGTGCGGCGGGTCGGAAATACTCGGTCCCCGTCGCAGATCTCCCGGCTCTTGCCGAAAAGATGGTGGCCGATCTCGCCGATCTCGATGCCGGCGAAGAGCGGCTTGGGCAACTGGAATCAGCCGTCCTACAAACCCGTGCGCATTACGACCATCTGGCGCTACAACTGTCCGGCAAACGGCAGAATGCAGCCCAAGCGCTTGCCGATGCCGTCATGCAGGAACTGCCGGCGTTGAAGCTGGAGCGCGCGCGTTTCATGGTCGAGGTCTCAGCCGACGCCGAGAATGCGACCGCGGACGGTATCGATACGGTTGAGTTCCATGTTCAGACTAACCCCGGCACGCGGCCCGGACCGATCATGAAGGTGGCCTCGGGCGGCGAGCTTTCCCGCTTCCTGCTGGCACTCAAGGTGGCGCTGGCAGATCGAGGCTCGGCGCCAACACTCGTCTTCGACGAGATCGATACGGGCGTTGGCGGCGCGGTGGCCGACGCCATCGGCCAGCGGCTCAAGCGCCTGTCGGCCAAGGTGCAGGTTCTGTCCGTCACCCATGCGCCGCAGGTTGCGGCTCGCGCTTCGGCGCATTTCCTGATCTCCAAAGGACCGACCGGCGATGCGGGGGACAAGATCGCGACCCGGGTTGCCATTATGGAGCCGGAGCATCGGAAGGAAGAGATCGCGCGCATGCTTGCGGGCGCTTCCGTCACCGATGAGGCGCGTGCGGCAGCCGCCAAACTGCTTGCCGCCGGCGAGTGACCCACATCCATCCGGCCGTGGTTGCCTTCCACTCTGAAACCTGTTTCCTTGCCGCATCATGATGGACCTGATCCAGATCTACTGGGCCGAGACCCTTGCCGTTCTGTCCGTCGTTTTCGGAACGGTGGCGGCCACCCATGCGGCGATGACGAAACGCGAGGTGCGCTCGGCGCTGGGCTGGGTCGGCATCATCATCCTGTCGCCGCTCGTCGGTGCGATGATCTACGCGGTTGCGGGGATCAACCGCATCCGGCGTGCAACGCTGATCTCCAGACGCGCGCTCGAACTCGACGAGATCTGGCGCAGCCTCTCGCTCTACAGCATCGACCGCGAGGCCGTGGCCGCCCAGTTCGGCGATCGGTTCGGTCCGATGAAACTGCTCGGTGACAGGGTGACCCGACATCCTCTGTCGTCGGGCAATCAGATCGCGATGCTTTCGACCGGTGAAGAAACCTTCGATGCCATGTGTCAAGCGATTGACGCCGCACAACACAGCATCATCCTCGAAACCTACATTTTCGATCGCGATGTCGTCGGCCGACGCGTGGCTGACTGCCTGATCGCGGCGCATCAACGTGGTGTCGCCGTTCGTGTGATCGTCGATGCCGTCGGTGCCCGCTACAGCGTTCCCAGTATTATCGGCTATCTCGAAGAGGGGGGCGTACGGGTCGCCGTCTTCAACGGGCAGGTCATCATGGGGCTCAGGCTGCCTTACGCCAATCTGCGCACGCACCGGAAAATTCTGGTTACAGATGGAAGCACCGCTTTTGTCGGCGGCATGAACATCCGAGCGGGCTTCACCGGGCCGGATGGCGCGCGCGACACCCATTTTCGGGTGACCGGACCTGTTGTCGCCGATATCCTCGCTGTTGCCGCCGAAGACTGGCATTTCGAGACCGGGGAAGTGCTGCTGGGGCCGGAATGGGGCGTCCGGCTCGACGATGCCGTTCCAGGGGCAGGAACTGCCGTTCGGGCGGTGGTATCCGGCCCTGACACCCATATCGAGACGAATCACCGGCTTTTGCTCGGCGCGTTCTCCGTGGCCGAACGATCAATCCGGATCGTCTCTCCCTACTTTCTGCCCGATACGACATTTATTGCGGCACTGAATACGGCAGCCCGTCGGGGTGTTCAGGTGGACGTGATCGTGCCCTCACAGAACAATCTCGCCATCGTCGCCCGCGCGATGATGGGTCAGTTCGACCAGATCCTGCGCGAAGGGTGCCGGGTGCATCTGGCGGACGGTCGGTTCGATCATTCGAAGCTGATGGTGATCGATCGGCAATGGTGCTTCATCGGCTCGTCCAATCTCGATTCGCGTTCGCTGCGATTGAATTTCGAGATCGATCTCGAGGTCTATGATCGCGGTCTTGCCGCGCAGATCGAAGACCGGATCGACCACAGTCTGTCCAGCGCGAGACAGGTCACGCTCGATACACTCAGGTCACGATCTCTGCCCAATCGTATGATCGATCGCTTGTTCTGGCTCGGATCGCCCTATCTTTGATCGGGGCGGGCGTTTTCAGCGCGGCCTCAACCGCAACCGGCCACCGGCCCAACCGACGACGGATGCTAAAGGTGTGATGAAAAAGACCAAGCCAAGTCTCGCCCGCACGATGGTGACCTCCATCCGAAATCGCAGATGGCGTCCGGCGGAGCGGGTGATCCAGGCACAGGTCGATGGTGCGATGACTGTCGCTTCCTACAATGTGCACAAATGCGTCGGGACGGACGGCAAGTTCGATCCCGAACGCATCATCGACGTCATAAGGGAAATCGGGCCAGACGTGATCGCGCTGCAGGAGGCGGACCAGCGTTTCGGCGAGCGCTCCGGGCTTCTCGATCTCAATCGGCTGCGGCTGGAGACTGGCCTTCTGCCGGTACCGGTACTCACCGGGCCGAAGTCGCATGGATGGCGGGGCAATGTGCTCCTATTTCGAGAAGGCATCGTGCGTGATGTGCATCAGGTGGCGCTGCCGGGGCTCGAGCCGCGTGGCGCTCTGGTCGCCGAAATCGACATTGAAGGGCGGGCAGGTCTTCGTGTCATTGCAGCACATCTCGGCTTGCTTCGCTGGGCGCGGCGCCAACAAGCGGATGTCATCCTCGATCTCTTGCAGAACCGCGCCGAGCGGCCCACGCTTTTGATGGGGGATTTCAACGAGTGGCGCCTGGGGCCCGGCTCGGCGCTCACACGGCTGGAGCCGGTTTTCGGGCCTCTGCCGCCACCTGTCCCGAGTTTTCCGGCTCGTCTGCCTGTTCTTTCTCTCGACCGGATCATGGCGAACCGGTCCGGTCTGATCGTCGATCTGACGGCGCATGATACGCCGCTTGCACGCCTTGCGTCCGATCACCTGCCACTGACGGCAAGACTCGATCTCAGCAAGGTGGAGGAGTGAGCGCACGCTCTTTTCATCCGCCGATTTTCCGCTAAACCCGACTGAAGCATTGCGGAGGTTGCCATGGCTGTTGAGACCATTCCTGTCGAGACCTTGACCGAGGACCAGGCGAAGGCCGAACTGCAGCGGCTGGCAACCGAAATCGCCCATCACGACGCCCTCTATCACGGCAAGGATAAGCCGGAGATCTCGGACGCGGATTATGATGCGCTGAAGCGGCGCAATGATGCGATCGAGGCACAATTCCCGCAACTCGTGCGCACCGACAGCCCGTCCCAGCGCGTGGGTGCGGCCCCCGCTGGCATCTTCGCGCAGGTGGTTCACGCCCGCCCGATGCTGTCGCTCGACAACACCTTTTCGGATGAGGACGTCCAGAACTTCGTGTCTTCAGTCTACCGCTTCCTCGGCCAGCTGCCGGACAATTCCATCGCCTTTACCGCCGAACCGAAGATCGACGGGCTCTCGATGTCGCTGCGCTACGAGAACCGCAAGCTGGTGACGGCGGCGACCCGCGGCGACGGCACGACGGGCGAAAACGTCACCGCCAATATCCTGACGATCAAGGAAATCCCGACCGAGCTTCCAGCGGACGCCCCTGATGTCGTCGAGGTGCGCGGCGAAGTCTATATGGCGAAATCAGACTTCCTGGCGCTCAACGCGCAGATGGAGGCCGAGGGCCGGCAGACCTATGTCAATCCACGCAACACGGCTTCCGGTTCACTGCGTCAACTCGATCCGAAGGTGACGGCGAACCGCAAGCTGCGCTTCTTTGCCTATGCCTGGGGCGAGATGAGCCAGATGCCGGCCGAGACGCAATGGGAGATGGTGCAGGTCTTCGGCCGTTGGGGTTTCCCGATCAATCCGCTGACGCGGCGGCTGAGTTCCGTCGCTGATATCATCGCGCATTACAGCGATATCGGACTACAGCGGCCCGATCTCGACTATGATATCGACGGTGTCGTCTACAAGGTCGACCGGCTGGATCTGCAGGCCCGTCTGGGCTTTAGGTCCCGATCGCCGCGCTGGGCGACGGCGCACAAGTTCCCCGCAGAGCAGGCCTTCACCACGGTCGAGGCGATCGACATCCAGGTGGGGCGCACGGGGGCGCTGACGCCGGTTGCGCGTCTGACGCCGATCACCGTCGGCGGCGTGGTTGTCACGAATGCGACGTTGCATAACGAGGACTACATCAAGGGTATCGGTAATTCCGGCGATCGTATCCGACCTGACGACCACGATATCCGCATCGGTGACACGGTGATCGTCCAGCGCGCCGGCGACGTCATCCCGCAGGTGCTCGACGTGGTCCTGGAGAAGCGCCCAGAGGACTCGGCGCCGTATGTTTTCCCGAAGACCTGCCCGGTTTGTGGCAGCCATGCGGTGCGGGAGAAGAACGAGAAGACGGGCAAGCTCGATTCTGTCACGCGCTGCACCGGCGGTTTCGTCTGCCGTGCGCAGGCCGTTGAGCACATCAAGCATTTCGTCTCGCGAAATGCCTTCGACATCGAGGGGCTCGGCACCAAGCAGGTGGACTTCTTCTTCGAGAGCGACGATCCGGCGCTGATGATCCGCACAGCGCCTGACATCTTCACGCTGAAGGCACGCCAGGACCAATCGCTGACCAAGCTCGAGAATATCGAAGGTTTCGGTCGGGTCAGTGTGCGCAAGCTGTTCGAGGCGATCGATGCGCGGCGCGAGATTGCACTCCACCGCTTGATCTTTGCGCTTGGCATCCGCCATGTCGGCGAGACCACGGCCAAGCTCTTGGCGCGGTCCTACGGCAGTTATGCGGCGTTTGCGGAAGCCATGCAGGCGGCAGCGCCAAAGTTCGGCGATGCCTGGAACGAGTTGAACAGCATCGATGGGATCGGCGAGGTCGTCGCCGCTTCTATCGTCGAATTCTTCAAGGAGCCGCGCAATCTCGAAGTCGTGCAGCGCCTTTTGAGCGAAGTGACGCCCGTGGACGCCGAGGCACCGGTCGCAAGTGACAGTCCCGTGGCTGGCAAGACTGTCGTCTTCACCGGATCGCTGGAACGCTTCACGCGTGATGAGGCAAAGGCCCGGGCCGAAGGGCTCGGAGCCAAGGTTGCGGGCTCTGTATCGAAGAAGACGGATTATGTGGTCGCGGGACCGGGTGCAGGTTCGAAGCTCGACAAGGCCCGTGAGCTCGGCGTTCAGGTGATGACCGAAGACGAGTGGTTGACGCTGATCGGCGGCTGAGGTCAGGCTGCTGTGAAGGCCGGGTCGCCAAGGTCGAGCCGAACAGAGTCCGATTGATGGGGCGTGCGCGGTAGATCGCGTTCGAGCACGATCCTGTTGCGGCCGGACGATTTGGCCAGATACAGCGCTTGATCGGCTGCAGCGTAGACTGCCGTGAAATCGCGAAGCGGGGTGATGTCTGCCAAGCCGCCGGAGATCGTGACGGCGATCGACTGGTGCACGGACTCGACCAGTCGGTTGGCAATGGTGCGTCTCAGTTTTTCCGCGATGGAGATGACATCAGCAAAGTCGGAATCCCTGAACAGGATGGCGAACTCCTCTCCACCGATACGGGCGACGAGATGGTCGGGGCCTGCGATTTCGCAAAGCGTTCTTGCAACGGAGACAATCACGTCGTCGCCCGCCAGATGGCCATAGCGATCATTGATCTGCTTGAAGCGGTCGATGTCCAGGATCAGCAGATGCCCGCGCTCAACCAGAGAGAGATCCTCGATGAAGGCGCGGCGGTTAAGAAGGCCCGACAGCATGTCCGTGCGGCTCAACTGGCGGAACTCGAGCCTGGTTCTGGCAAGGTGGATGACGGCATAACCCATGTAGAGAGAGCAGAGCATCGTCAGGACGAAAGATACGATCATGGCGATGCCGCAGCCGATTGCCAGATCGCGCAACAGTGGGTTGAGCAGGACGTCGAAGGCATGCAGGACAAGCAAGATGCCTGCGACCATAAAGCATGCGATGATGGAATTGCGGATCGACAGTCTGGTTGCAAAGCGGAGCACCGCATCCCAGTTATCGAATTCTGTCAGCCCAATATCGCGGATGACCCACGCTTCAATCCGTTGCTTCAACATAGGTTTTGACCACACAGAAAGACTTGAAACGAAAATCGATCAGTCGACGCGAGAGCTTATCTGTCGCCGTCTGCTGTCATGAAATATGGTTGCTCGCAAACATTGCGACCGCTTTACATCAAAGTGCCGAATGCAACCCTAGCCGTAAAGACTTCATTTTCATTTCTACCAGTATTAATCCCTCAAAAATTAAGGTTTGATGAATCCAAAACCCAGGATTGCATGGAGCTTCGTGCCGATATTGGACTTTCACGGCTCTGTGAAGCCGGATGGGACAACCTGCAGCTGATGGAGAGATGGATTGTTGACGAAAAGCAGGCCGCCCCGAGAAGCCGAGCCGGCAGCGACGTAGTCGAAGGTCATTCCCGCTTCCTCGACCAGCTCTGGTCCGTCGAGGAGGGTCGCCTTTATTTCCACCGCAGCGGCCGCCTGGTCGCCTGAATTGCGGACCTCGATCATGACGCGCCAACCGGAGGGTTGGGGAGCAATAGCGAGGATCTGGACGGCAAGCTCCGGCGGGCGGTCTTCGCTGGTCATCGCTTCAAAGATCATCCATCCGATCATCGAAACGACAATGGTGGTGGCTGCAAGACCGGTGAGCCATTCCACCCAATGCGGGCGGGTGGCGCCGGTTGATTTTCTGACATTGTCAGGTGCCATGTCGGGCCTCCCTAAAGAATAAGTCTGGCGGCAGCCGCGCCGATCGCTGCCGGGAAACCGAGCACAACCAAGGTCAGAATGGCCTCGGCCATACCGAGGTCATCAAGGCGACCGAACGTCCAGAGGCTGTAGAGGCTGACGGCCAGGGCGACGACATAGCCAGGGATGGTGAAGCGAACAAAGGCGTGCCAGACCGGAGTGTCTTCGTGAAGACTGTGGCTGCCCTTGAAGGCGAGCGCGTAAACGAAACCATGCATCAGCATCATCGATAGCGCCATAAGCGCAAGGGCATGCCAGATGGTCATCTTGTAGGCGAGAAGAATCATCTCCTCTGTTGGCGCCAGATTGAGCGACAGGAACAGTGCCCCGACGGCCATCATGAAAAGTTCGGTGAGATAGCCGGTATTGGCCTCCTGGCTTGGATCGGCACCGTCCTGCTCGTCATCTTCATCATCGTCCTGCATGCTAAGCTGGCTTCGGCCGAGCAATGCACCGATGCTTGCCGGTACTGCCTGTAGCGCCACCATTCCAACCCATTCGCGCGGCGCCATATCGAGTTTGATCACCCCAAGCAGCACAAGGATCAGCGCACTGGCGGCCACGCCCATGCCGTAGGCGACAATCGCGTCGCGGGCCGATTCGCGCCAGGTGGCGGTCCGTTCGAAACCAATGCGGTGGGAGAGCCCGATGAGGAGAGGCAGATTGAGGACAAGCAGCAGCAGAAGCCGCTCTCGGTCCATGTAGAAACCCAGGAACCACATCTCCATCGTCATCAGCATGGGGATGGAGAAGAGAAGGGCTCCGGCAAGCCCGCGTGCAAGACCAACGAGAAACCGGCTTACCCGTGCCGATTCGTGAGTTTCATTCGCGATTTCTGTCATTGTTCCACCGTCCCTTGCCGCGCAGGGAATGCGCAAATGGGGGTGGTTGTTCCGGCTTGCGGGAGGTTCACCGGCTGCCGCAAGGCAACCGGCTCATGTCATGTGAGGGCGCCGCCCGACTGCGGACAGGGCAAGCCCGCGCTGATCAGCCCTTGGGCTTGAAGCTCTTCTTCTTTTGTGGGCCTGCGCCAGCGCGGTCGTCGAACTTGCCTTTGGGCTTTCCAGCGCCGCCAAAGGCAGGCTTGTCACCCTTCGGCTTGCCAGCCCAGTCGGGCTTGGCAGGCTTGTCCCAGGAATTCGACGCACCCTTCGGCTTCTTCTTGAAACCCGGCTTGTCGTCGCTCCAGTCGGTGCGCTTGGGCTTGGGCGCGTCGCCCCAGACTTCCGAATCCGTCACCGCCATGGCGTCGCGCGGCGGTCGGGCAGGGCCGTCGTCCTTGCGGGCGTAGGGCTTCTTGTCGCCGTACGGCTTCTTTTCGCCATAGGCTTTCTTGTCACCATAAGGCTTCTTGTCGCCAAAGGACTTGCGGTTACCCTCCTCGCGCGGTGGGCGGGGAGCGCGTTCCTTCGGAGCCGCGTTGAAGTCCGGCATGCCGGGCAGCTGCGCAAGCGTGATGCCGCGCTCGAGCGCCTTGTTCGGGCCAAGCGCGCCGAGGAATGTGTCGAGTGCGCTTTCGGCGATCTCGACGAAGGTTTCCTCCGGCTGCATCTTGATTGCGCCAATCTCGTTCTTGGTGATGTTGCCGTTGCGGCAGAGCATCGGGATCAACCAGCGCGGCTCGGCATTCTGGCGGCGGCCGACGGAAACGGAGAACCAGACGCTCGGGCCGAAATCGCCGCGCGGCTTGGTCGCCGAATTGGAGGGGTTGGCGTAGTCAGGCTCCTTGCGCGCCTTGCCGGCTTCGAGGCTGACTGGGATCAGATCTTCCGGTGCCGAGCGATTGCCGCGCTGCAGGCGCAGGAAGGCGGCGGCCACCTGCTGTGCCCCGTGGGTTGCGATCAGCGCCTCGACCATGGGCGCTTCGTCTTCAGTAATGGCTTCGGTAAGCGAGGCATCGGCCATCAGGCGCTCGTCGTCGCGGGCCTGGACCTCGTCTGCGGAAGGCGGCAGCGCCCAGGTTGGACGGACATTGGCACCGCCCAGAAGGCGCTCAGCCTTGCGGCGCGCGCTGTTCGGCACGATGAGTGCTGAGACGCCCTTGTTACCGGCGCGGCCCGTACGACCGGACCGATGCAGAAGGGTTTCGGAATTGGTTGGCAGGTCGGCATGGATGACGAGCTCGAGGCCGGGCAGGTCGATGCCGCGGGCGGCGACGTCGGTTGCGATGCAGACGCGCGCACGGCCATCACGCATGGCCTGTAGCGCGTGGGTGCGTTCGTTCTGCGAAAGCTCACCGGAAAGCGCCACGACCGAGAAGCCGCGGTTGTGCAGGCGTGCCGTCAGGTGGTTGACGGCAGCGCGCGTGGAGCAGAAAACGATGGCGTTGCGGGCTTCGTAGAAGCGCAGAACGTTGATGATGGCATTCTCGCGATCGGGATTGGCGACGGCGAGTGCACGATACTCGATATCGACATGCTGCTTCTGCTCGGACACGGCCTCGATGCGTCGCGCGTCGCGCTGGTAGCTCTTGGCGAGATCAGCGATCGAGCGCGGCACGGTTGCCGAAAACATCAGCGTGCGGCGATCCTCTGGCGATTCTTCCAGGATGAACTCAAGATCCTCGCGGAAGCCGAGATCGAGCATCTCGTCGGCTTCGTCGAGCACGACGACACGCATCTGGGACAGGTCGAGCGCTCGGCGGGTAATGTGGTCGCGCAGGCGTCCCGGTGTGCCGACGATGATGTGGGCACCGCGCTCGAGCGCCCGGCGCTCGTTGCGGATATCCATGCCTCCGACACAGGAACCGATGATCGCGCCGGTCTCGGCGTAGAGCCACTCCAATTCGCGCTTGACCTGCATGGCCAGTTCGCGGGTCGGCGCGATTGCGAGCGCCAGCGGCGCACCGGCGCGCTCGAAACGACCGCCTTCAGGCAGCAGCGTCGGGGCCATGGCGAGACCGAAGGCAACTGTCTTGCCGGATCCCGTCTGCGCCGAGACGAGCGCATCGCGACCTTCCAGTTCGGGGTCGATCATGGCTTGCTGCACGGGTGTCAGGGTGTCGTAGCCGCGCTTGCGCAAGGCCTCAGCGATCGCCGGAACGATGGCGTCGAAATCAGTCATGGAGTGGTCTTTCGAATGTGATGGATGGTGCGGGCCAAAGCACCGCGCCCGCCGATTGCGGGTATGTTGGCGCTGTTCCTACTCGCCTCCACCCGGAAAGTCGAGGGGCAGGGAACGAAAACGCTACGCTATGGTGAACCATGGGCCTCACCCTATCGGGCACGTCATATGCGAAGCCGCGCCATGGCCAAGGCCTCGACATAGGCTCCGCCCCGGAAGGCATAGTCCGCCATCCGCCCCTCCACGGTGAAGCCGAAGCTTTCATAGAGTGCAATGGCTGCATGATTGTCCGCGTAAACGGTCAGTTCAAGGCGTCGCAGGTTCAGCCAGTCATCCGCGATCCCGATCGCCTCGCCGAGGAGCGCGCGTCCGATCCCACGGCGGGTGAAGTCGTCATGAACGCCCATGCCCAGCGTGGCGACATGGGCACGCCTGCCTTTGGCCGGCAACAAGCCGATATCGCCGACCACCATGCCATCGAGTAAGGCCACGAGGCTTCGGGCATCGGTGGACTGCTGCTCTATCCCGCGCCTGATTTCTTCTACGCTGTGATAGGGGAGGCGCATGGTGCCAAAGCGGTAGCCCGGCAGATTGTGCAGGTCGGCGATTGCGGCAGCGTCTGTCAGGGATCGCGCACGGATCGTCAGGCCTTCGCGCCTTGCTCGATCCTCTGCAGAGGTGATGGGGTGTGGCTGCGTCATGCTTGCTCTCCATAAATTGGGCGGGAGAGCGAACCGGACGCCTGCTCAACCGCAGGGCGTTCGGGATAAATCGGCGCTACAGACGCGACCTGACCCGGACACCCTTGTGAAGGGTGGTCACATAAAGGGTCATTGCTGTGGTCAAGTCAGCTGCAGCCATGTGCGCATGATCGATAGGGCGCAGGCGTCGGTCAAGTGCGACGCCGGGACCCTTGTCCGAATCCGCTGCAGCTTTTAAGGCTTTGACATGTCCATCTCTCAATTTTCCGGCAAGACGATTGCTATCGACTTCGAGACCGCGACCGAGGCGCGTGCGAGTGCCTGCTCCGTCGGCCTCGCCTTCATCGAGAACGGCCGTGTCGTCCGTGTCGAGGAGCGCCTGATCCGGCCGCCGGAAAACCGCTACTCCCCGTTCAACATCGCGATCCACGGCATTCGGCCCGAGCACACAGCCCACGCTCCGGAGTTTGCCGACGTCATGCTCGAATTCGCCGCCGATTTCGAGGGGGCGCGGATGATCGCGCACAATGCCTCCTTCGATTTTTCCGTGCTCAGGGCCTGCCTCGATTTTTCGGGACTGGAGTATCCGGAGCTGTCCTATCTGTGCAGCGTCAAGCTCGCCCAGCGCCACTGGCCTTCACTCGGCTCGCACCGGCTGAACGTGCTGGCCGCGCACCTCGGGCTCACTTTCCTGCATCACAATGCCGCCGAAGATGCGCGCATTTGCGCCGAAGCCTGCCTTGCCATGGCTCTCGAGGCCGAGCTCGAAGACCTCTTTGATCTCGCCCTCAAGCTCGGGCTCAATCCGGGCCGACTGCACCGGCAGGGCTACGATGCCTGCTCCTTTGCCCGCAAGCCGAAGAAGAAGGCGCTCGCCTTGCAAGCGTGATCGGGCATCCTATCTTCAGGGATATCACGAAGGAGTGAACTCGATGTCGATCCGCAAAGCCACTGCTGCTGCCGTCATTCTCGCGTCGACGGCGATCCCCGCGTCGTCTGAAGTCGTGGGAAAGGTCGGCGTGGACTGGGTCGGGAATGACATCGTCATCGAAGCGATGACCGATCCGGAAGTGAAGGGCGTCACCTGTCACGTCACTTATTTCGATCGCTCGATCATCGATCGGCTCTCCAAGGGAAACTGGTTCGAGGACCCGTCCAACAACTCGATCGCCTGCCGTCAGACAGGACCGATCGAGATCGGCGACATCGATCTCTCGGAAGACGGCGAAGAGGTCTTCAGGGAAGGACTCTCGATCATCTGGAAGTCGCTCGTCGTCAATCGCATCTACGACAAGAAGAACGACACGCTGATTTATCTCGCCCATTCACGTCAGGTGGTCGAAGGATCGGCCAAGATGGCGATCTCGACCGTGCCGCTGTTCAATCAGACGGTCGTCTGGACCTCGGGAAAGCCGAATTGACAGACCAGTTTTGGGGGCAACACAGATCGACGTTCCCGGTGTGACAACTGTCACTTCAACGGCGCGATGCAGTGGGTCATGCATGTTGAACCGGCGCCGCGTCACCCCCAATTTCGCAGCCGGACGGAGAGCATCCTGTTCAACTCTCCATGCAAAGACGCCCTGGAGCCTTAAGGATCCAGGGCGTTATTGGAAGTCGCGTTAGACGACTTACTTGACGTAAACGATCTTGCCGCCGTTAGCAGCAGTGTCGACGTCGATGACATTCATGGTCTCAATGCTCTTTTCCTGCAGAGCTGCCATGATGGCCGCATCGGCGCTTGCTTCAGCCTGTGCTTCGGCCATAGCGCTCTGGTCGTTGGCCATGGCTTCAAGGCGAGTGTGCTGCTGACGGTCCTGATCATTGTTCAGGCTGTCGAGGTAAACGATGCTGACGCCTTCAGCCATCGTCGTGGAATTGGTTGTGGTCGTGGTGTCGACCATCGGTGTAGCGGTCTGAGCGAGAGCAACGCCCGAAACAGAAGCGATAGACATAGCACCGGCGAGCGCGAGCTTTACTGCAGTATTCATGATGTGTCTCCTTGGTTTCTTTTCAGAAACTTCCGCGTCGTCGGAAGCTACGGAGAAACGCCACAACACCTCTACAGTTCCGTGGCATGTTAAAATAATTATGAATTAAAGCTGTATTCCGTGTTATTTGGGTACCTCGTTGAGTAGGTGTGGCCCCGCAACATGATTTGCTTTTGTCACAACGCCGAAAAACGCCCCGGCATTGAGCCGGGACGTTTCTCTGGGAAGACAGGACGGATCAAGCTGCCTGAGCGAGCTCGTCGGCAATGACGGTGTCGAGGTTGAGGAAGCAGACCATCGACTTCTCGAGTGCGACGATGCCGCGGCAGAAAGCGCGCTGGGCTTCCGGGATGATCTCCGGTGCCGGCTGCAGGTCTTCGCTCTTGATTGTCATCATGTCCGAGACCTGTTCGACCAGAAGGCCGACCAGCTTGCCGGCGATGTCGGTGACGATGATCGCAGCGCGTTCCGACGGTTCGGTCATCTTCATGCCGAGGCGGCAGGCCATGTCGATGACCGGGATGACGGCGCCGCGCAGGTTGATCAGGCCGAGAACGTAAGGGGGGGTATGCGGCATCGGAGTAACTGGTGCCCAGCCACGGATTTCGCGGATGGCCATGATGTCGATGCAGAATTCCTGGTCGCCAAGATGGAAGGAAACAATTTCCAGATAGGCGCCCGATTGTTTGATGGCATTGCTCATGTTCAGAACTCTTCCCAGTGTTCCTGTGCCGCGGCAGCAGAGGCTGATGCCGTGGCGGTACGATTGAACGATCCCGCGACTTTGTTCATCAGTGCCCGCGCGGGAGACGGTCGCTGAGGGGAGGCGGCGCGCGCTGCCTCCTGATGCTGTCCATGAGCAGTCTCGCTCAAGTTCACCTTGAACTGCCCGACAAGTCGCGAAAGATTTTCCGCGTCACTTGCCAGCGTGTGGCTTGCCGCATTGGTCTGCTCCACCATCGCGGCATTCTGTTGCGTGACCTGGTCCATCTGGCTGACGGCCGAATTGATCTCGCTCAGTCCAACTGATTGTTCTCTCGCGCTGGTAACGATTGCCTTAACGTGCTCGTTAATTCGTAAAACATCTTCCCCGATCCGGTGCAGCGCCTCTCCGGTCGCTGTCACAAGCTCCACCCCGGAGCGCACTTCATCATTGGAACGGGTGACCAAGGTCTTGATGTCACGCGCGGCATCGGCAGCGCGTCCGGCCAGCGCCCGGACTTCCTGAGCAACGACGGCGAACCCCTTGCCAGCGTCGCCGGCACGGGCCGCCTCAACGCCCGCGTTGAGGGCCAGAAGGTTGGTCTGGAAGGCGATCTCATCGATAACGTTGATGATCTTGCCGATTTCGTCGGTGGCATCCTCGATGCGGTTCATTGCGGACATGGCGTCATTGACGACGGCGCCGGATTTCTCGGCGTAGTCCTTCGCATTGTCGACCATGTGGCTGGCTTCTTCGGCTCGGTCAGTCGCGCTCTTGACGGTCTCGGTGATCTCGGAGAGGGCGGCCGAGGTTTCCTCGAGCGAGGCAGCCTGCTGCTCGGTGCGGCGGGCAAGATCGTCTGCGGCGCTCTTCATTTGCTGGCTGTTGGCGTGGATCGAGTTGCTGTTGGTTGCGATCTCGGTCATGACCCGCTTGAGGTTTGCGGCCACTTCGTTGAAATCGATCCTCAAGCGCTCGAGGTCCTGCGGGAAGGGGCCAACGATGGTTGCACAGAGGTCACCCTGAGACAGGCGGGTCAGACCTTCGCCGAGCGCATCGACCGCGAGCCTGAGGGCCCGCGTGTCAGCTTCCATGGCTGCGGTACGGCTTTCCCGCTCGGTCTCGTTCTGCAGGCGCTGAGAGAGGCTTGCTTCCTCCAGGTCTTGCTTTTCGATAGCCGCCTTGCGGAAGATATCGGCCGAACGGGCCATTGCGCCGATTTCGTCGTGCCGGTCGGTTTCGGCAACCTCCGTCTTGTAGTCGCCGTCGATGATGCGCTGCATGCTCGTGCGAACGAGCCGGATGCCGTTGGCGATCGAATTGCCGTGGATGAGCTGGAGTGCGATCACCGAGAAAAAGGCGATACTGCCCAGCCCAAGCTGAAAGGTTAGCGCCTGATTGCTTCGACGGGTCGCCTCTTTGGCATAGTCTTCGACCAGATTGCCGCCGAGAGCCGAGAGGTTGTTGAGCACGCCACCGAGGCGTTCGCCCGAACCGTCGATCGCGTCGTCGATGGCAGCGTAGTCTTCTTCCGGCGCGCCAGTCTCGACCATCAGTTTAAGGTCGACCTGGATGGCTTGTGCGACGGCATTCAGGTCGGCTTCGTAGCTTTCCACTTCGCCCGGCGAACCGGCTTCTGCAGCGACAGAAGCAAGGACGGGCGCGCCATCCCGAAGCAGCGTCACTGCGGCATTGATGATATCCATGCGCTCCGGCTGAATGCTTCCTTCCCCGCGGTCGATGATCGTGTCCATGGCCGCCAGTACCATGTTGGCATTGGCGAGGCGCATCTCATTGATGCGCTCGACTTCATTCTTGATCTCGATCGAGTCGTGGATTGCGGTGGATATGCGTGCGTTCTGGTACCAGCCGACGGCCAGCATCGAGCCTATGCCCAGCACTGCCGCGGCGCCCAGCGTCATCAGGCGCTGCTTGACGGACAGGTCCTTACCCGTGATGAGATTGACCATGAAACTCCCCAGCCCTTGTTCCGACTGCCCCTGCACGTCGGTGACGTGTCATGCGCAATCCGGAGAGGAGTATCCCGGCGGACGATCATGTCCGCTTGGCTCACCTGAGCCAAAACGCCGATGCAGAATCGCTAATATTAGTTAATCAAGAACTAACCATGCAGCCAGTGGTCGAATTCTGGGCTCTCTCTTGGCTAAGTGGCCGTGATCGCGCGACGATAAAGGTGCCATGTGGCGTGCCCGGCGACCGGCAGAACAATCAACAGGCCGAGAAAAAGCGGCAGCATGGCGAGGATGGCCAAAGCGGCAATGACGAATCCGAAGACGAGCATGGGAGCCATATTTTCGATCACGGTGCGCATGCTCGTGATCATGGCGGTGACGAAATCAACCTCATGATCGAGGAGAAGCGGCATCGAGATCACCGTTGCGGTGAAGAGAATGGTGGCCAGGACAGCCCCGACAACGGTGCCGACGGTGAGGAACAAGAGCCCTTCCGGGGTGGTGAGCACGACGTTGACAAATGCGTCGAGCGTTGCGGGAACGCGGAAGCCGAGGAACAGCGCCATCAACAGGCGAACCTGGTAGATCCAGATCCAGAATATGAAGAGCACGACGAAGGCCATCCAGGACAGTTGCCGCTCGCGCTGGCGAAAGACTTCGGCAAGGATTGCCTTCCAGCTGACCGTTTCGCCAAGCCTGTGCCGGCGGCTGATCTCGTAGAGACCGACAGCAATAAACGGTCCGATGAGCGGGAAGCCGATCGCAACCGGAATGATCATCCATGGCAGGTGGTAATAAGCGAGCATAATCGCGATGAAGATGCCGCCTGTCGCATAGATTGCACCAAAAAACAGGCCGTAAGCGGGATAGCTGCGAAAGTCACTCCACCCGTCGGAAAAGGCTGCACGGATATCGTCCATGCGCAGCCGGTTGATCTGCAGCTTCGGCAGAGAGCCCCGATCAAGTGCCTGCTGTTCCATCCGTCCCTCCCAAGACATGCGGTGCTGCGACAATCTGTCAGAAACTACCACGGGCCTTCCTTGATATCCGTCAAATTACAGCGCAGGGAGTTCAAATTCTCGCGTTTCATCCGGACCGAACTGCGCTATCATGGCGTCATGTCCGATTTCGTGCGCTCACAGAAATGGTTGCCTTTGACCGCCCTCATGCTTGCAGGGACGTTGTTCACTATGGCTGTCTTCCTGGGCTGGTTGCACTACGGTTCGGAGATCTTCCTAAGCTTGATCGAATCCGGTCTGGCCTACTGCTTCTAGTCTTCGTGGTCCGTGACAAATCAGCGCTCGTTGCAGCATTTACAGCGAGTTGAATTGCCTTCTTTCGCCGGGAGGCTTATCCGGCTGGGCGAGAAGTTCGATTTCAAGGGAATGCCATCATGAAAACGGTCAGGGTCATCTTGTGGGCGGCAGTAGTCGTCATGGCGGGTGTTCTCGGCTGGCTGACCTATTCGGTCACGCAGTCGGATCAGACGATCGCGGAGGGGCCCTTCGGCGTGCCATTCGAGCTCATCGACCAGAACGGCCAGCCGATCACCGAGCAGGCTTTCCGCGGCAAGCCGACGGCGCTGTTCTTCGGCTTCACCCATTGCCCGGAAGTGTGCCCGACTACGCTCTTCGAACTGGATGGTTGGTTGAAGCAGGTCGATCCCGACGCCAAGGGGCTGCAGGCCTATTTCGTGACCGTCGATCCCGAGCGGGACACGCCCGAGCTCCTCGGTCGCTACATCTCCAACGTTACGGACCGCATCACCGGGATTGCCGGTGATCCCGCCAAGATTGCCGAAGTGGTCAAGGGCTTCCGCGTCTATGCCAAGAAGATCCCGCTCGACGAAGCTCAGCCGGATGGTGACTATACCATGGATCACACGGCCTCCGTCTTCCTCCTGGATGCCGAGGGACGCTTCAAGGGCACGATTGCCTATGGCGAGAACCCGGATACGGCCGTCAAGAAGCTTGAAAACCTGATGAAGGGCTGACGGTCCGTCCCCTGGCGGAGGTTGCCATGACGGCGATTGCGTTGTACCGCAACGGCTGACCCCGTGACCTCCGAGGAAGACCCGACCGTGAGCGAAATCCGCCTCTATGTGACCACCACCGAGAAGAACGCCAACCGGATCCTCGATCTGATGAGCTTCGCTTTCGGCGAGGAGGATTATGCGATCGCGACCACGGAAGTGGACGAGAAGGCGGATATCTGGGAGGCCTCCATTTATCTGATGGCCGATCAGGAAGACGAGGTCCTGCCACGGGTTCAGGACCTGCTCGCCGAAGAATTCGGAGATGCGACGATTGTGCGGGAGGTCATTCCGGACATCGACTGGATCGCCAAATCGCTCGAGGGATTGAAGCCGGTGCGCGCCGGTCGCTTTCTGGTGCATGGCTCGCATGACCGCGACAAGGTGCAGATGCACGACGTCGCGATCGAGATCGACGCTGGCCAGGCCTTCGGGACGGGTCATCACGGCACAACGGCAGGCTGCCTGGAAGTCATCGAGAAGGTGGTTCGCTCTCGCAAGGTCCGCAATGCGCTGGACCTGGGTACGGGCAGTGGCGTGCTGGCAATCGCCGTGCGCAAGCTTCTTCCCGTGCCGGTTCTCGCGACCGACATCGATCCGATTGCCGTGCGTGTCGCCAAGGAAAATGCCCGTCGCAACCAGATCGTCGAGGGCATCGACTTCCGCACGGCGCCCGGGTTTCATTCGACGGCTTTTCGCGAGCATGGACCGTTCGATCTCGTCATTGCCAACATTCTCGCGAGGCCGCTGATCAAGATGGCACCGCAGCTGGTCGCGCATCTCGCGCCGGGTGGCTCCGTCATCCTCTCCGGTATCCTTGCTGAGCAGCGCTGGAAGGTGATTGCGGCCTATAGCGGCCAGGGCCTGTCGCATGTGAAGACGATCTGGCGCAACGGCTGGGTGACCATTCACTTTACGCTAGGGAAAGGCTGAGACATAACGTCAGTTGCCAGGGAGTATAAAAAAAGGCGGCCCGCAAGGAGCCGCCTTTTTGGCACAGGCATCATGCCGCGCCGGGGTCCGCGAGCGTGGGAGGAGCGCTCAAGCGGATGCTAGACTGGACGGTCGGTCAGACCATCGCCGATCAGATGATCGAGTGCTGATACGGACGACGGCGCAGTTCTTCGCGCTTCAGGCCCATGGCCTCCAGCGATGCGTCATCGAGCGACAGCAGGGCGCCCGTGGTATAGAGATCGGCACGGCGCTGGCGTGCCTCGACGAGATTGTTGAGGGCGGTGCGCAGGAAAGACTTGGCCATCTCTCGGTTCCTTTTCCGTTGTGGACGCTGGTTTGTCGCGTCCTCGATGACCCTGATATAGTCTGTTCCCGCTTGTTCAGTCAGAGGGGCTAGAGCACGGGAGATGTGCGATTGCTGCATAGCAGCATAATATCTGCCTGAACTTACGGCATAACGATATCAGCGGAGACGCATATGCTGCGAAAGCGTGCGGCAGTGGTGGTGATGGCGGTGTGGCCTTGCTATAAGCCCTGACAGAATCCGAAACCCATCGCGAGCCATGCCATGTTTCAGTCCTTTGAGGTCAAGTCAACGCCGCACCACGGCAAGTCCAGGATCGCAGCTATACGTGCGCTGTTTGCCGAGCTTGAGATCGATGGACTGCTCGTGCCGCGCTCGGATGAATATCTCGGAGAATATGTGCCTGAGTCCGCCGAACGTCTCGCCTGGGCGACCGGCTTTACCGGTTCCGCCGGGATGCTGATGGTGACCGAAACGCTCGCCGTCGTATTCGTCGATGGTCGCTATGTCACGCAGCTTGCCCAGCAGGTCGATGCGTCTGTCTTCACGCCGGGCGACCTCGTCGGCGAGCCGCCGCACAAGTGGATCGAAAACCGTGCGCCGAAGGGTTTCCGCCTCGGCATCGATCCTTGGACACATACCGGAGCGGAAGTGCGCCGGCTGGAGAAGGCGCTGGCCGACAAGGGCGGCAGTCTGGTCTTCCTGCCTTTCAATCCCGTGGATCGCCTCTGGACCGATCGTCCGGCCGAGCCGAAGGGCGCGGTGATGATCCAGGCGCTGAACCAGGCCGGTGTTTCTGCCGCCGACAAGCTGAAAACCATAGCAGCTGATCTCCGCGACAAGAACCTGGCAGCCGTCCTGATTGCCGATCCCTCGTCGGTTGCTTGGATCTTCAATCTCCGGGGCAGTGACGTGCCGCATACGCCGCACCCGCTTTCGCGTGCGATCATCAAGGCAGACGGTTCGGCCGAACTCTTTCTCGACAGCGCGAAGACCAATCTCGAAGTTGAAAATTATCTGCGCGATCTCTGCGAGCAGGTGGATCCGGCGGTTCTTTCCGAACGCATCGACCGGGTTGCGCGCGACGGCGCCCGCATTCTGGTCGATCCCGACCTTACGCCTTACGCCCTATCGCGGATGATCCGCGAGAGCGGCGGCGAAGTGGTCGAGGGGAACGACCCGGCGAAGCTTGGTCGGGCTGTCAAGAACATGGTCGAGCTCAATGGCTCGGCGGCCGCACACCTGCAGGACGGTGTGGCGATGGTCGAGTTCCTTCACTGGTTCAACGAACAGCCGCATGGCAGCCTGACGGAGATTGCGGCGGCGAAGAAGCTCGAAGCCGTGCGCGCGGCGGTTGGCGAGCGCATGCAGAACCCGCTCAAGGACATTTCCTTCGACACGATCTCCGGTGCCGGCGAGAATGCCGCCATCATGCATTACCGCGTCACCACCGAAAGCGACCGACAGATCCGCTCGGCCGAGATGTTCCTGATCGATTCGGGCGCGCAATATGTGAACGGGACCACCGACATCACCCGCACGCTAGCCGTCGGGGAGGTGCCTGAAGAGCAGAAGCGTTTCTTCACGCTGGCGCTCAAGGGCATGATCGCGATCAGCACGGCGCGTTTCCCGAAGGGAACCCGGGGTTGCGATCTCGATCCCCTGGCGCGCATTGCACTCTGGAAGGCCGGTGCTGACTTCGCCCATGGCACGGGCCATGGCGTCGGTTCCTATCTCTCGGTGCATGAGGGCCCGCAGAGGATTGCGCGTCTTTCGACCCAAGAGCTGCTGCCCGGCATGATCCTGTCTAACGAGCCCGGCTACTACCGCCCCGGCAGCTTCGGTATCCGCATCGAAAACCTGATCTATGTGCGCGAGGCCGAGGCGATCGAAGGTGGCGACCAGCCGATGCTCGGCTTCGAGACGCTCACCTTTGTGCCGATCGACCGTTCGCTCATCGTCGAGGACCTTTTGACGCGCGACGAGTTGCAGTGGCTGGATGCCTATCATGCCAAGACGCGCGCAGAGCTCTTGCCGTTGATCCCGGACGCTGCGACCCGGGCGTGGCTGGAGCAGGCAACGGCGCCCTTTGGGCGCTGAGCGTCAGCCTACGAACTGGCGCATCAGCATGACAGCGGCCCAGCCGCCGATCAGCATCGGGATTGCACCGAAGCGCAAGCCGATCAGGAAGGCCGCCGCCATGGCGACCTTCACGTCAATCTCGCCATAGAAGAAGGCGGGCGCGACAAGGGTCGTCAAAACCGCTGCCGGAACCGCGTTCAGCGCCGCCTCAAGTCGGGGCGGCATGTGCTTCAGGCGCTTTACCAGAATGTAGCCGCCAATGCGGGTCGCGAAGGTTGCAGCGGCGGCGGCTGCGATCAACAGCGTCATGTAGGGCGTAAAGAGTGTGCTCATCGGCTCGCCTCCTCGCTTTCGACCGCAGGTTCGGGCAGCGGCAGCATGGCTGCCAGGAGGACGCCGGCGAGTGCCCCGACACTGATGTGCCAGGGTGAGCCGATCAGATGCTGGGCAATGACGGAGACCACTGCACTGACCGCCACGATCAGCAGAAAATTGCCGCGCTTGCGGAAGCCGAGCACCAGGCCGAGGAAGTAGATCGGCAGGAGCACGTCGATGCCCCAGTCTGCCGGGTCGCCCATCGCTTTTCCAACCAGTCCTCCCACGGCTGTCATTGCGACCCAGGGTACATATATCATCGCGCCGAAACCGACATACCAGGGGAAGGAGACGCTGCGGCCGCTTTCGCCACGCGCGAGCGTTTCGGCGAATTGCGGATCAGTGAGCAGGAAGAAGCTCAGCATCTTCTGGGGTAGCGTGAAATGATCCATGAAGGGCGTGATCGCGGCTGAATAGAGGATGTGCCGGAAGTTCACCGCAAGGATCGACAGGACCACAACCCACATGGGCACGGCCTGGCCGAAGAGCTCGATGCCGACCAGCTGACTTGCGCCGGCATAGACGGTCGCGCTCATCAGCGCGGCCTCGGCGACCGTCTGGCCGTTTGCCACTGCCACGGCGCCAAACAGCACGGCGAAAGGGCCGGCGGAGATGATGACGGGGAGGGCCTTCAATGCACCCACGGTGAAATCTGATCGGGACATGGCGCAGTTCCTCACGTTTATCTGCTGGCTAGCCGCTGTCGGCTTGTCGGACAAACCAATTCCGCTGATGGAATGACCATTGGCATTGATGTATGGCCTTGCCACAGCATGAGGGGCGCGGTCTCGTCGAAAAGTCGTATCGAGCACGGTCGGACAGGAAGGGTACGGATGGAAAAGGATCTGATCAGCCGCGATGACATGGAGCGGCTTCTGCAGAAGGTGCAGCGCCATCTTTCGGACGAGGCGGAGGTCGAGATCGGCCGATTTGAAGTCGAGGCGCTTGTCGATCTCATGGCTCGGCACGTCGGACCGCATTATTACAACAAGGGCCTGCGCGATGCGCAGGCGCTTCTCGCCCGGCAGATCGATCAGATCAATGATGCGCTCTACGAAATGGAGCGCCTGCCGGAGACGTGACTACTTTTTCGACCGGATCTGGAACGTGTGTTCCTGGCCGGGGAAGATGCGCTCCTTAACCTCGGCGGCGTAGTCGCCTGCGGCTTTCTCGATCACCTCGGCAAGTTCGCTGTAGTGCTTGACGAAACGCGGCTTGAACTCGTTGAAAAGGCCCAGCATGTCGTCGGAGACGAGGATCTGGCCATCGCAGGCCGGCGAAGCGCCGATGCCAATGGTTGCTGCCTTGACGGTGCTGGTGATTTCGCGGGCGAGCGGCTCCACGGTCCCCTCGATGACCATAGCGAAGGCGCCGGCCTCGTCGATCGCCTTGGCGTCGCTCCGGATCTTGTCCTGCTCGGCTTCGCTATGCCCCTTCGAGCGATAGCCACCCGAGGTGTTCACCTGCTGCGGCATCAGGCCGATATGGCCGAAGACGGGTACGCCGCGGCTGACGAGGAATTCAACGGTTTCCGCCATTTCCGCTCCGCCCTCGAGCTTCACGCCGTCGCAGCCGGTCTCCTTCATCAGGCGCACAGCATTGCGGAAGGCCTGTTCCTTGCTCTCCTGGTATGCACCGAAGGGTAGGTCAACGATGACGCAGGCGCGGGATACGCCGCGCATGACGGCCTGACCGTGGGCGACCATCATGTCCATAGTGACGCCGACGGTCGTGTCCATGCCGTAGAGCACCATGCCGAGGCTGTCGCCGACCAGCAGCAGGTCGCAGTGGCGGTCGAGGATCCGTGCGATGGGAGTGGTGTAGGCGGTTAGCGAGACGATCGGCCTAACGCTTTTTAGGGCGGTGATGTCGGCGGGTGTGAAACGCTTCTGGCGGGGTGGTGTGCTCATGTTCAGGCGGCCTCCATGCCGGTGGCGGCCGCTTGGCCGATGATGCGGTTGTCGAGAAGCTTGGTCTTGCCGAAACGTACGTAAAGAAGCACGAGGGCGGTCTCCTTGACGGTCTCGATGCGTTCGAGCGTGCGCGGATCGCGGATGGCTACGACCTCCGGCTCGGCCAGTGATTCGGTGTGCAGGAACTCGACGAGTTTTGCTTCGAGGGTTGCGACGTCGCGCATGCCCGTCAGCAGGAGCCTCTCGGCTTCGGCGAGGGTCTTCGGCACAATCACCGCTGCCGCGCGTTCGGCGGGCGAAAGATAGACATTGCGCGAGGAGCAGGCGAGGCCATCGGATTCGCGGACCGTTGGCACGGGTACCACGCGCACCGGCTGGGCCAGATCTTCGACCATCTTCTGGATGATGGTGACCTGCTGGTAGTCCTTCTCGCCGAAATACGCGGCGTCTGGCTGGACTATGTTGAAGAGCTTGGTGACCACGGTCGCGACACCGGCGAAGTGGCCCGGACGAGCCTCGCCTTCGAGTTCCGACCCGAGTTTCGGCAGATCGACGACCGTCTGCATCGGCTCCGGATACATGTCTTCCACGCCCGGCGCGAAGAGAAAATCGACACCGGCCTCTTCTAGCATGGCGCTGTCGCGGGCGAGGTCGCGCGGATACTTTTCCAGATCCTCGTTCTTGCCGAACTGAAGCGGATTGACGAAGATCGAGACGACCATCACGTCGTTTTCAGACTTGGCGCGGCCGACAAGGCTCAGATGCCCCTGATGCAGGTAACCCATGGTCGGCACGAAACCGATCGTCTGACCGGCACGGCGGCGGGGCGCGAGCTTCTGTCGCAAAGCGGCGATCGTGGTGACGACTTCCATGACCGGCGTACTCCCTGTCTTCTCACTGGCTCGGCTCTAGCGCTTGCTGCCAAAAAAGGCAATCGCACGAATCCTTTGCAGAAAATTCCTCAGAAATCGATTCGGCTGCTGTAGATGATTTCAACACCCGCTTCGCGCATGGCCTCGATCGCCTCCTCCACGCCCTTCGCATCGATGCCGCGGCAACCATCGGCGATCAGCCGGACCTTGACGCCCGGCAGCATGTCGACGGCATCGAGAGCCGAAAATTTCACGCAGTAGTCCGTGGCGAGGCCCATCACATCGAGTTCGGTCACACCCTTTTCCTTCAGCCAGTCGGAGAGACCGGTGAGGGCTGATTTGTCATTGTCGCGGAAGGCGGAATAGCTGTCGACCGCAGGGTTTTCGCCCTTGCGCTGGATAAAGTCGATGCGGCTCGTGTCGAGATCGGGGTGGAATTCCGCGTCCTTCGTGCCCTGCACGCAGTGATCCGGCCACATTACCTGCGGCTGACCGGAGAGTTCGCCCATGTCGAAGGGCTTCTTCCCCGGATGCTGGGAGGCGAAGCTGCCGTGGTTTTTCGGGTGCCAGTCCTGCGACGCGACGACGAGATCATAGGCGCCATGCGCCATCAGGCGATTTGCCACCGCGACAACCGCATCGCCCTCGGCGACCGGCAGATTGCCACCCGGGCAGAAGCCGTTCTGGATGTCGATGAGCAATAGAGCCCTGGTCATGATCGCACTCCCGTTCTTGTGCGGCGCAAGATGGCAATCGACAGCCTCGGGATCAAGAGCAATCCACGGTTTCCAAGTCGGTTTCGGAAAATGGAACAATCACGGTTTTGCCACGTTCGGCTTTGGTGGTTGTTCCCGCGATCCAAATGGCGCGGGACGAACTTTCCATCTCGCAATACGATTGGAATCGGTATGTTTCTCACTATCACCGCTGTCATCTTCGGCGTGTTGGGCCTTGTGCTCGGCGTCGGCGGCGCTCAGCTCGTGCTGCTCGGCGGCAGCCCATACTTCCTAATCGCCGGGCTTGCCTTTCTCGGCACGGCCCTGCTGCTTTTCCGCCGCCGGGTCGAGGCGCTTTGGCTTTATGGCCTCTTCATTCTCGGCAGCCTCATTTGGTCCGTCTCCGAAGTCGGGCTCGACTGGTGGCAACTTGGTCCGCGAGGCGGGCTGATCGTCGTCCTCGGCCTATGGCTGATGCTGCCTGCCATCCGCCGCCGGCTTGGCCCGGCTGATCGTCGCCTCCGTGTGGCGGTAGGGCTTCTGCCGCTTGCCGTGCCGGTCGTGATCGCGACGATCGTCGCTCTCATTTCGCTCTTTACCGACTCCTATGACCGCAACGGCTCGCTTCCGACAGAGCAGGTGGCTGCGGCTCCCGAGCTTGGCGGCGATGTGCCTGACAGCGACTGGCATCAGTATGGCCGCACTCCGTACGGTCAGCGCTACTCGCCGCTCACGCAGATCGACACGGACAATGTGCAAGATCTCAAGATCGCCTGGACCTACCAGACCGGCGACGTGAAGCTGCCGGAAGATGTGGGCGAAACGACCTATCAGGTTACTCCACTGAAGGTCGACGACACGCTCTACCTCTGCACTCCGCACAATTGGGCGATCGCTGTTGATGCCGAGACCGGCCAGGAAAAGTGGAAATACGATCCCAATGCGGGTCTTGAGCCCGACCGTCAGCACCAGACCTGCCGCGGCGTGACCTATTATCGAGACCCGACCGCCACGGAAGGCACTGTCTGCGCGGAACGCGTCTACCTGCCTACCTCGGACGCGCGTCTGATTGCGCTTGATGCCGGAACCGGCGCCATCTGCGAGAATTTCGCCAATGGCGGTACGCTGCGTCTCGAGCAGAACATGCCGTACAACCCAGCCGGCTACTATTACTCGACCTCTCCGCCGGTCATTGCTGCCGGGAAGATCATCATCGGCGGTGCCGTCAACGACAACTACTCGACACAGTCGCCGTCTGGCGTCATTCGCGCCTTCGATGTCGATACAGGCGAACTCGTCTGGAACTGGGACAGCGGCAACCCGACCGACACGGCACCGATCGGCCCTGACGAGACCTATACGGCGAACTCGCCGAATAGCTGGTCGATCTTCTCGGTCGATGAGGCCCTCGGTCTCGTCTACATCCCGCTCGGTAACCAGGTTCCCGATCAGCTCGGCATGGGGCGCAGCGAAAGCGTCGAGAAATACTCCTCCTCGATCGTCGCGCTCGATATCAACACGGGACAGGATCGCTGGGTACGCCAGACCGTGCACCACGATCTGTGGGACATGGACGTGCCGGCACAGCCCGTGCTGATGAACCTGACCAATGCCGAAGGCGCTGTGACACCCGCGCTGATCGGGCCGACCAAGCAGGGCGACATTTATGTGCTGGACCGCCGGACGGGAGAGCCGATCATTCCGGTGCGTGAGATCCCGGCGCCCGGTGGTGCGATCCCGGAAGATTTCACGGCGCCCACCCAGCCGATCTCCGATCTGACCTTCCGTCCGCCGACCATGACCGAGAGCAATATGTGGGGCCTAACCATCATCGATCAGATGATGTGCCGCATCCAGTTCCATCAGCTGAAATACGAGGGTCAGTATACGCCGCCTTCGCTCGAAGGCACGCTGGTGTATCCCGGCAATTTCGGCACCTTCAACTGGGGATCCGTCGCCGTCGATCCGGAGCGGCAGGTCATGTTCGGCATGCCGACCTATCTCGCCTTCACCTCGAAGCTTGTTCCACGTTCGGAAATCCCGCCGAAGGAGGAAGGTGCAACGGGTTCGGAGCAGGGCCTGAACCGCAACGAGGGAGCTCCCTACGGCGTGATCATGGGGCCATTCCTGTCGCCGCTCGGCATTCCCTGCCAGGCGCCGCCATGGGGCACCATTGCCGGCGTTGATTTGCGGTCGGGCGAGATCGCCTATCAGAAGCGCAATGGCACGGTCTACGACATGACGCCGCTGCCGCTGCCGTTCAAGGTCGGCGTACCCGGTATCGGTGGTCCAATGATCACCAAGGGTGGCGTTGTCTTCCTCGGTGCCGCCGTCGACAACTACCTGCGGGCCTATAACCTGACGACGGGCGAGCAGCTCTGGGAGAGCCGACTGCCGGCTGGCGGCCAGGCGACCCCGATGACCTATGCGCTCGACAACGGCAAGCAGTATGTCGTCATGGTCGCTGGCGGTCATGGCTCGGTCGGCACCGACCCGGGCGATTATGTGATCGCCTACACGCTGCCGGATTGAGACGCGTTCGCTAGCTTTGAATCCGCCCGCGCACGTGGGCGGGTTCACTTTTGGCACACGTCCGTGTGTCTGGCCTTGCTGAGAAACGGAACGTTAACCATGTGATTCTACACACATGTCGTAACGTGAGGATGTTTCGCATGAGTAGCCAAGCCATGAACGGCCAGTCCACCCCGACGACAATCGCCTTCTTTCCGCTCGCGAGCCGCCGGGACCTGGTGCGCCGTTCCGCAATCGAACTCGATCGCCTGAATGGCTACGCCGCAACGGAATTCTGGAAGACAACTTGCCGCCGACTCGGCAACGAACTTCTGGAACTCGGTTGCCCCGAGGATGAGATGCGGGCCGAGATCATGGACTTCCAGGCAGCCGTCCAGGTCGAACTGATGTGGCTGCATCGCGAGGAAGCCGCTCAGGGCTGAAAGGCCTTTCCAGGTCCGGCGCAATACTTCCTGTTGGCAACGCTGCCTTGTGCTTGTCCGCCGTCTCACCTCTCCGGTAAGACAGCGCCAGCATCACTCAAGTTCGAGCAGCGCAGCCTTGGCCAAACTTCACTACATCTACGCCACCATGAATGCTGGCAAGTCGACGCTGCTGTTGCAGGCCGCGTACAACTATCAGGAGCGTGGCATGCGGGTGGCGATGCTGATCAGCGCCCTCGACAACCGTGCAGGCAAGGGATTCATCGGCTCACGGATCGGTCTGCGGGCCGAGGCTTCGGCCTTCGGCTCCGAGGCTGATCTGTTCACAGCCATTAAGGCGGATCACGACGTGTCGCCGCTCTCCTGCGTTTTCGTCGACGAAGCGCAGTTCCTCACTACCGAACAAGTCTGGCAGCTGGCACGGGTCGTCGATTCTCTCGATATCCCGGTAATGACCTACGGATTGCGAACCGATTTTCGAGGCGAACTATTCCCTGGCTCCAAGGCCCTGCTCGCGATTGCCGACGAGCTCACCGAGGCCCGTTCCATCTGCCATTGCGGCCGCAAGGCGACCATGGTCGTCCGCGTCGGCGAAGACGGCAAGGCGCAGCGGGACGGGGCGCAGGTGTTGATCGGCGGAAACGAGACTTATACCTCTCTCTGTCGCCGTCATTGGCAATTGGCCTTCGCCGCAGAAGAAGTCACCGGAAACACGTGAAGTTTCGCCGTCTCAGCGCTTTCGGCTGACCAACTTGTGCCAGAGCAGCAGTCCGCCGCGCGCGAGAACCCGGCTCACCTCCAGATAAGCGCGGTAGGGCAGAACCGTGATGTAACGCCAGCGCGGTAGCTTATGGGCGTTGATATTGCCCTGGATCTGCGATTCGAATTCTGAATCCTGGCTTGCCACCAGAGGGGTAACGAAAGCGCCCTTCAGGCCCGAGAGGTATTCGAGATCGAAGGCGATGTCATAGGCGAGCCGCATAGGCACCAGTTTCTCGGCAATCCAGCGGGCCGCCTTGCGGTTAATCATGTAGGCGCCCGAGCCCTTTTCGCGGGTCAGCGCAATTGAAAGCGAGCGGGCGTTCTTCAGCTTGCGAAAGGGAAACTTCCGGCCACTGCTGACCGTCGTCAGGCGGAGGATATCCCAGGTATCGGCGTTTTGAGCTGCCGCATCGATCGTTTCGAGGAAGTCCGGCTCGAAGGTCACATCGTCTTCGAGAATGAGACAGAGATCCGCGTCTGAAGCGAGGAAGCGGCGGGCGCAGTCCACATGGCTCAGATAGCAGCCGACCTCGCCGTGTTTCAGGCGGCGGCCATGCAGCAGCTTGTAGGAGAGTTCGGAGAATTCCGGGATCGGGAAATTGAGGTTTCGGCCGATGACCGCCGGAACGCGCTCGGCGACGATGCCGGCGGCAGCGGTCTCGCGGTTCATGACCTCCATGCGGTCTTCCGCGCCGTCCATGTTGATCAGGTAGACGGCGAGGTTCAGGCGGCTTTCCGGCAGGACTTGCAAGGCGGTCTCCATCGACACGTGCGGGCGCCCAGCCTTCTGCGCAATCCGCACGAAAGCGTCAATAGCCCAGTGTTTCAGGCTTTCTCGACGAACCCGTCGAGCACGCGCTTCTGGCCTGCCCGGTCGAAGTCGATCGTCAGCTTGTTGCCCTCGATTGCCGAGACATTGCCATTGCCGAACTTCATGTGGAAGACGCGGTCGCCGACGGAAAAGCGTGAGGGCTCCGAGGTCGTCGACTTGGCGACAAGTTCGCCGTCGATCGTCTTCGCCCTCGGCCCGCTTTCGCCATAACCGATCCGCTCCACAGCATGGCCTGAGCGGTTGCCCCAATTGTCGCGGGTGGCATCGGTCTTGTTGGCCTGGGCGCGTTTCCAGCCGGGTGTCGAATAGCTGTTCTGGAAAGGCTCCTGCTTGTCGAAGCGGGACTGGCCGTAGGGGTTGCGTCCGTAGCCGCCATAGGAGGTCTCGGCTTCCGCGACTTCCACATGCGCCGGTGGAAGCTCTTCGAGGAAGCGTGAGGGCAGGGTGGATTGCCACAGGCCGTGAATGCGGCGGTTCGAGACGAACCAGATATGACAGCGACGCTTGGCGCGGGTGATGCCTACATAGGCCAGGCGACGTTCTTCTTCGAGACCCGAGCGTCCGCCTTCGTCGAGGGCGCGCTGGTGGGGGAAGAGGCCTTCTTCCCAGCCGGGCAGGAAGACGGTTTCGAATTCGAGACCCTTGGCTGAATGCAGCGTCATGATCGAGACGGCATCGAGGTTCTCGTTGGTCTCGGCATCCATGACCAGCGAGACGTGTTCGAGGAAGCCGCGCAGGCTCTCGAAGGCTTCCATCGACCGGATGAGTTCCTTCAGGTTTTCCAGGCGGCCGGGCGCTTCTGCAGACTTGTCGTTCTGCCACATGGCCGTGTAGCCGCTCTCGTCGAGAATCTGCTCGGCGAGTTCGGTGTGCGGCGTGTTTTCGAGCAGGGTCTGCCAGCGGCGGAAATCCGTGACGACGTCGAAGAGCGCCTTGCGGGCCTTGGGCTTCAGCTCGTCCGTTTCGATGATGTCGGCGGCTGCCGCCAGCATTGGGATGTCGCGGGCGCGGGCGTAGTCGTGCAGATTGCGTATCGTCGTGTCGCCGAGGCCGCGCTTCGGCGTGTTGACGATGCGCTCGAACGCGAGGTCGTCGGCCGGCTGGCACACGAGGCGGAAATAAGCCATGGCATCGCGGATTTCGAGGCGCTCGTAGAAGCGCGGGCCGCCAATGACGCGGTAGTTGAGACCGAGCGTGACAAAGCGGTCTTCGAATTCGCGCATCTGAAAGGAAGCGCGGACCAGGATCGCCATGTTGTTCAGCGGATGCTGTTGGCGCTGCAGCTGTTCGATCTCCTCGCCGACGGCGCGGGCTTCCTCTTCCGAATCCCAGGCGGCATGCACGACGACCTTGTCGTCGTTGGGATCGACACGGTCAGTAAAGAGGGTCTTGCCGAGACGGCCTTCGTTATGCGCGATCAGAAAGCCGGCTGCACCGAGGATATGTTCGGTCGAGCGGTAGTTGCGCTCGAGCTTGATCACCTTGGCGCCCGGGAAGTCCTTCTCGAAGCGCAGGATGTTATCGACTTCGGCGCCGCGCCAGCCATAGATCGACTGGTCGTCGTCGCCGACGCAGCAAACATTCTGTGGCACGCCCGGCGGGCGCTGGGCAAGCAGCCTGAGCCACATGTATTGGGCGGTGTTGGTGTCCTGATACTCGTCGACCAGCACATATTTGAAACGCTGATGATATTCCTTCAGGACATCAGGGTTCGCCTTGAACATGCGGATCGGATGCAGCAGCAGATCGCCGAAATCGCAGGCGTTCAGCGTCTTCAGACGGTTCTGGTAGGCGATATAGAGCTCGCGGCCCTTGCCGTTTGCGAAGGCCCGGGCGTCACCCTCGGGAATCTGGCTTGGATCGAGTCCCTTGTTCTTCCAGCCGTCGATCATCTGGGCAAACTGCTTGGCCGGCCAGCGTTTGTCGTCCAGCCCCTCGGCCTGGATGATTTGCTTGTTCAGGCGGACGACATCATCCGTGTCGAGGATGGTGAAGTCGGAGCGGAGGTCGACAAGTTCGGCGTGGCGACGAAGCAGCTTGACGCCGATCGAGTGGAACGTGCCGAGCCAGGGCATGCCTTCGACGGCACCGCCAACGAGGTGGCCGATGCGTTCCTTCATCTCGCGGGCAGCTTTGTTGGTGAAGGTCACCGCCAGGATCTGGCTCGGGAAAGCCTTGCCGGTTGCCAGGATATGGGCAATGCGGGTGGTGAGCACGCGGGTCTTGCCGGTGCCGGCGCCTGCGAGCACCAGAACGGGACCATCGACGGTTTCGACCGCTTCGCGCTGTTCCGGGTTCAGGCCTGAGAGATAATCCGGCGCTCTCGCCTGATCGCGAGCTGCCATGGCGCGGGCGGCAATGCCCAACCCACCGCCGGCAGGAGCCCCAGCAGCAGGGAGAGGGGACGCGGCAGGCTTGCGCGGTGCGGGTTCTTCGTCGAAGAAGGGAATGTCGTCGAAACCGTTACTCATGCGGCTCAATGTAGTGATTCGGGTCGGAAAGGCCAGTGACGGCGTTCTGGTTTTATTCCCCGGGTCTTGTTGCACACGGATTTCGGCAGGCTTCCTGAGCCAGATATGCTAGGCTTGCCGGTGGACGGTTTTGACCGGCATGCAACGGGTGCGGGATCACGGTGGCGTGAAAAGACGCGAGATTACAAATCAGTAAGCTTGACGTTCTGGCATTGCCTCCGCGGGTCTGCGCCCGATACTTACCGCCTGACATTCCATTTTGTATTTTGGAGCCTTGCATGCCGATTTGGAAGCAACTCGCCATCAGTTTCGCCGTTCTTTTCGCCGGTCTCTGTTCCCTGGTCTATTTTTCACCCGGGGTGGGGCAAGCTTTGGTTTCCATGGGGGTGCCCGCTTCGGCCGTGGCGCTGATATCGGGCGACGCTGAAGGTGAAGGGGAGGCACAGCGGGGCCAGGGGCAGGGCGGTCAGCAGGCGCAGTCCGGCGGCCAGGGACAAGGCGGCGGGCAGGGCCAAGGAAACCGGCGTGGCGGCGGCAATCAGGCCATTCTCGTGGCAACGCAGCCAGTCGCCATGGGCGTTGTCAACGACCGCTTGAGCGCAATCGGCGATGGGGAGGCGATCGAGGCCGTAACCGTCATGCCGCAGGCGTCCGGAACCATTAATGAGATCCTTGTTTCCTCCGGTCAGAGAGTGGCGAAGGGCGATGTGATTGCCCGGCTCGATAGTGAAGAACAGGTCATTCTGCGAGATCAAGCAGCCGTGGCGCTGCGCAGTGCCAAGGAGAAGGCCGAATCCTATAGAAACCTGCAGAGCTTCTCGCGCCTCGACGTGCTCGACGCTCAAATTGCTGAAGAGCAGGCGCAGTTACAGCTTACCACTGCCGAGCTCAACCTGAAGCGTCGGGACATCATTGCGCCCATCGATGGCGTCATCGGCATCGTCGGCGTCAGCGTTGGCGACAATGTCACAAATTCGACGGCCATCGTCTCCCTGGACAACCGCAGTCAGTTGCTGGTGGATTTCTGGGCACCAGAACGTTTTGCCGCTGCGGTCAGGCCCGGCATGCCCGTAGAGGCTCGCTCCGTCTCTCGTCCGGGCGAGGTTTTCCAGGGGAGTATCGAGGCAGTGGACAGCCGCGTCGACCAAGCCAGCCGGACGATCCGCATTCGTGCCAAGGTCGACAACGAAGACGACGTGTTGCGCGCCGGCATGTCCTTCAACGTCATCATGCGCTTCCCCGGCGACCAGTACGCGGCGGTCAATCCGCTTGCAGTGCAATGGGATGGCGAAGGCTCCTTTGTCTGGCAGATCGTCGATAACAAGTCCGTGAAAACGCGTGTAACCATCGTGCAGCGCAATTCGGACCAAATTCTGGTTGAGGCGCCACTCAAGGAGGGCGACGTGGTCGCGGTCGAGGGTCTGCAGCGTGTGCGTGAGGGCGGGACGGTCGAAATAGCCGGGGCGCCGCAGGAAGATCCCGAGGAGGTCGCCGCGCGATGAGTTCGACAGAAAACGGTTCCGAACAGTCCGGACGCACGTTCACCGCGCTTTTCGTTCGCCGTCCGGTGCTGGCAGCGGTGTTCAACACGCTGCTGGTTGTTGCCGGTCTTGCGGCACTTGCCGGCATCGAAATCCGGGAACTGCCCGATGTCGATCAGCCGGTCATTACCGTCAGTACTGATTATGATGGCGCGTCTGCTCAGACCATGGACCAGGAGGTCACGCGCATCATTGAGGGCGCGGTCGCCCGGGTGAGCGGCCTCAAATCCATGTCCTCGCGTTCTTCCTTCGGCTCCAGCCGTACGACGCTGGAGTTCAGCGACAATGTCGACCTGGCCGTCGCTGCAAACGATGTACGCGATGCGCTCGGCCGGGTGCGAAACCAGTTGCCTGACGATACGGATGAGCCGCGCATCGTCAAGGCAGATGCGGATTCGCAACCGATCATGCGGCTCGCGGTCACGTCCACCACGCTCTCGATGGAAGATTTGACGCTGCTGGTCGAGAACGAGATCTCTGACCGGTTGGCCGCCGTCGAGGGGGTCGCCGACGTCCAGATCTATGGTGACCAGGAAAAGGTTTTTCGCATTGACGTCAATCAGGCGGCACTCGCCAGCCGTGGCTTGAGTGTGGCCAACCTTGCATCCGCCTTACAGAATTCTTCGCTCGACGTTCCCGCCGGTTCGCTCGAATCCCAGACGCAGGATATTGTCGTGCGGGCGACGGCCAGTCTCGCCACCGTCGATGATTTCGAAAATGTGCTGATCGGTGATCGGGTGCGTTTGCGTGACGTGGCTACCGTGACGCTCGGGCCCGACGATGGATCGACTTCGCTTCGATCCAACGGCGTCCAGGGTGTCGGCCTCGGCATTATCCGTCAGGCGCAGTCCAACACGCTAAACATCTCCGCTGGAGTGCATGCTGCCGTCGAGGGCATGGCGAGTGCGCTGCCGGAGGGCACGCGGGCCATCGTCACCAGCGATGATGCAGTCTTCATTCAGGGTGCACTGCACGAAGTTGAGATTGCGCTCGGGCTCTCCGCCGTGATTGTGCTTGTGGTGCTCTTTCTCTTCCTGCGTGACTGGCGCGCGACGTTGATCCCGGCGCTCACCATGCCTGTCGCTCTGATTGGTACGCTTGCCGCGATCTATATGGTCGGCTTCTCGATCAATATTCTGACCCTGCTCGCAATTGTTCTGGCGACCGGTCTCGTCGTGGATGACGCGATCGTCGTTCTCGAAAACATCGTCCGCCGCCGGGGTGAGGGCATGGGGCCGCGCGCGGCCGCGGTGCTCGGAACGCAGGAAGTGTTCTTCGCGGTTCTTGCGACGACGGCCACACTTGCTGCCGTCTTCGTGCCTTTGTCCTTTCTGCCGGGCCAGCTTGGTGGTCTGTTCCGCGAATTCGGCTTCGTGCTGGCCTTCGCGGTTCTGCTCTCATCGGTCACGGCGCTCACCTTGTGTCCTATGATGGCATCCCGCATGCTTAAGCGGGAAGCCGAGGAAGACCGGGGAATGCTTGGGGCCTTCGGCAAGCGTTTTGCCCAATTCTACGGCCGGACGCTACGGGGCTGCCTCTCAAATCCGTTGATTGTCTGTGTCTTTGCGGTGGTGTTCTCGGCCGCCGCCTATCTCGCGTTCACGTCAATCCAGAGCGAGATCACGCCCCGCGAAGACCGCTCGGTTGTTTTGATGCGGCTTTCCACCCCGCAGGGGTCGAGCCTTGCCTATACGCGGGATCAGGTGCAGCGGGTGGAGGAGAACCTGAAGCCGCTCCGTGACAGCGGGGAGATTGTCAATATCTTCTCGATCTCAGGTCAGGGCTCATCCAACAGCGCCTTCATGGTCATGACGCTGGCACCCTGGTCGGAGCGCGCACGCAGCCAGAACGAGATCGTCCAGGACGTCAACGCCGCCGCCGCTCTGGTGCCGGCGCTGCGTGGCAACGTGTTCCAGACCAACAGCCTTCGAATCCGTGGTGCCGGCAGCGGCTTGCAAATGGCGGTTGTCGGTTCGAACCATGAAACGCTGACGGCCTCGGCACTGCAGATTGTCGATCAGCTGCGTGATCGTCCGGAATTCCAGACACCGCGTCTCGACAACGAGCCGACCCAGGCTCAGATCTCCGTGACGATCGACCGCGAGCGGGCCTCTGATCTCGGCATCGATATCGCTGCGATCGGCTCCTCGCTGCAGGCGCTTCTGGAAGGACGCTCGGTTACCGACGTCTTTGTCGATGGTAATTCGATCCCGGTTCGCCTTGTGTCGAGCACGCAGCCGATCAATGACCCGACGGATCTGGAAAACATCTTCCTCACCACATCCGACGGTCGCGTCGTTCCGATGTCAACGATAGCCTCGCTCGAGGAAAATGCTGTCTCGCCGACGCTGAACAGAGATCAGCAGCTTGCCTCGGTGTCCTTCTCAGCAGGCCTAAGCGACGGCGTTGCGCTTGGAAACGCCGTCGAGATGGTAACCCAGATCGCGCAGCCATTGCTGCCGCCAGGCTCGCGCCTGATTCCGCTCTCCGAAGCGGCGACCCTGGAAGAGAACAGCTATGGCATGGCGCTCACCTTCGGCTTCGCGATCGCGATCATCTTCCTGGTACTCTCCGCGCAGTTCGAAAGCGTGGTGTCGTCTTTCATCATCATGGCGACGGTGCCGCTTGGCCTTGCCTGTGCCGTCTTCGCGCTTGTCGTCACCGGCTCGACGCTCAACGTCTACAGTCAGATCGGCCTTGTGCTGCTCGTCGGTGTCATGGCGAAGAACGGCATCCTGATCGTCGAATTTGCCAACCAGCTGCGTGACAGGGGGCTCTCCGTTCGCGAGGCGATCGAAACGGCCTGCACGATCCGTCTGCGTCCGGTGATGATGACGATGATCGCAACCGTGCTCGGTGGTGTGCCGCTGGTGCTGGCGCAGGGCGCCGGCGCGGAGGCGCGCATCGCGCTCGGTTGGGTGATTGTCGGCGGTCTTGGCTTTGCGACGCTTGTGACGCTCTACATCACGCCGGTCGCCTACCTCCTGCTTGCCCGCTTCTCCAAGCCGCATGCGCAGGAAGAGGCGCGCCTTAAGACGGAACTCGAGGATGCCACGCTGAAGATCGCCAATGATCGCGGCGCGCCGCCGAGGGTTGCCGCCGAGTGATAGTTAGAGCTTGCTTGTGTGGCTGTCTGACGACTGGACAATCTCCGAGCCCTATCCCATAGCAGGAGCGCACCAGATTTCAGGTGCGTTTCATGGGGTAGGACTCGGGAGGTCGCGGATGGCCCGCAAGGATGTGATCGACGGCAAACGCAATGAAGAAGGCATCGCTCTGGCCCTGCCGCTCCTCAAGCAGCGGTTCGGAGAGCGCTTCCAGACAGGTCAGTCGTTCCGTGACCAGCGCAGCCACACCACCACCTATCTGCCGTCCCAACGACCGGATGGGGTCGTTTTTGCCGAAAGCAGCGAGGATGTTCGAGAGGTCGTGCGGATCTGCGCCACGCATCGCGTGCCGGTCGTGCCCTTCGGCACGGGCTCCTCTCTGGAGGGGCAGGTGAACGCACCTTGCGGCGGCATATCGATCGATTTCAGCCGCATGAACCGTGTCCTCTCGGTCAATGCCGAGGACCTGGATTGCACGGTCGAACCGGGCGTGACGCGCGAGGATCTGAACACCTATCTGCGCGACACAGGTCTCTTCTTCCCCATCGATCCGGGCGCGAATGCGTCGCTCGGCGGCATGACCGCAACGCGCGCATCCGGTACCAATGCGGTGCGTTATGGCACGATGAAGGACAATGTGCTGGCGCTGACAGTGGTCACTGCCGATGGCGAGGAGATCCGCACCGCTCAGCGGGCGCGCAAGTCCTCGGCCGGCTATGACCTGACGCGGCTCTTCGTCGGTTCGGAAGGCACGCTCGGGGTGATCACCTCGATCACGCTCCGACTTCAAGGCATTCCGGCGAAGATCAGTGGAGGCGTCTGTGCCTTCCCGACACTTGAAGATGCCTGCAATGCCGTCATCATGACGATCCAGATGGGCATTCCCGTGGCGCGTATCGAACTCCTGGACGAGATGCAGATCCGCGCCTGCAATGCCTATTCGAAGCTCTCCTATGCCGAGCGTCCGACCTTGTTCGTCGAGTTTCATGGGACGGAAGAGACGGTGGCGCTTCAGGCGGAGCAGTTCGGCGAGATCGCGGCCGAGTTCGGCGGCGGAGAATTTGCCTATACCGCCAATGCGGAAGAGCGGAATCAGCTCTGGAAAGCGCGCCACAATGCCTATTGGGCAAGCCGGGCGCTGGCGCCAGAACTTTCGGCCCTGTCGACGGATGTCTGCGTACCGATTTCGCGTCTCGCCGAATGTGTGGCCGCGACGCAGGCGGATATTCGCGAGCAGGGCTTTCTGGCCCCGATCGTCGGCCATGCCGGCGACGGCAATTTCCATGTTCTGCTGCTGTTCAACGACAAGGACGCTGCTGAAATGGAGAAGGCCGAAGCCTTCCTGGAGCGGCTAAATGGCCGGGCGCTGGCCATGGAAGGGACTTGCACTGGCGAACACGGGGTCGGACAGGGCAAGATCAGCTATCTGGAACAGGAACTGGCCTCGGCACTACCAACGATGCGCGCCATCAAGGCAGGGCTCGATCCCGACAATATCTTCAATCCCGGAAAGATCTTTCGGCTGTGACTGCAAGAGCTTGCGGGTTGCCCCTGCGGTGAATTGCGTTACCTTCGGGCCGTAATCAGGGGAGTGGCATTCGGTGCTCGGACGCATACTGGTAACGTTTGGCGGCCTTTTGGTGGTTGCGCTCTTTGCAGCGCTGCTTGCGCCGCTGTTCGTCGACTGGACCAATTTCCGCCGTGACTTCGAGGATCAGGCGAGCCAGTTGCTCGGCAAGAAGGTCGTGGTGAATGGTGAGGTTTCGGCACGGCTTTTACCGTTCCCGTCCGTCACCATGGAGGATGTGACCGTCGGGACCGATGTGGACGGCACACCGCTCGTCCGGGTCGCCCGTTTCTCCCTCGACGCCGAACTTGCGCCTTTCCTTTCCGGCGAGGCGCGCATCTTCGACATGCGCATCGAGGAGCCGAAGGCGCGTATCCGGCTTTTGCCCGACGGGACGCTAGACTGGTTGCGCGGCAGTAGACCCAGCATTCCAGCGCGCACGGTCGTTCTGGAGAAGGTCTCCGTCACCGGCGGTCGTGTCGAGTTCATCGACGAGCAGTCGGGGCGCAATCGCGTGCTCACCGAATTGGACGCTGGTCTTTCGGCGCGAACACTCGCGGGCCCATGGTCCGTGCAGGGTCGGGCCGTATTGGATGGAGAAGCTGCGCAATTCAGCCTGACAACCTCTGAGTTCTCAGAGAGTGCCCTGCCGCTTCGCCTGCGGATCGATCCTGAAGCGCGTCCCTTCGACCTGATGCTCGAGGGCGAACTGGCGCTGGAAGAGGGCAAGCCGCATTATGCTGGCAGCTTCTCGTCCACCTGGAAGATCGCGACACTGGCGGAGGCGCTGGAGCCAGGGCAGGCGCCTGTGCCTGCACCGCGGATGCGGGGCGAGTTCAAGCTTGCCAATGACAGCATCACGGTCCCGAGCTACCGCCTTGAGCTCGGCGATACCGTCGACCCTTACGTGATCTCGGGCGAAGCCAAGCTCGACACCGGTGCCAATCCGGAGTTCCTGCTGACGGCCGAGGGCCAGCAGATCGACGTCAACAGGCTGGCGGCCGATGGTAGCCGGGCCAAGACCTCGCGCAATGGCAGCGTGTCCGTCCAGCAGCGCCTGGCGCTCTTGTTGGCGACCGCCGCAGAGATCCCGATCCCCAAGGTTCCGGGCCGTGCCACGCTGCGCCTGCCGGCGATTGTTGCGGGCAATACCGTATTTCGCGACCTGCAGCTTGATGTGCGTCCGGCTGGCAATGGCTGGGCCGTGGAGAAGGCGGTCGGCATTTTGCCAGGCCGCACGCAGGTGGAGGCCCGCGGCCGGCTGACGCTCGTCGGCACGCCATCCTTCCAAGGCAATCTCCTGATCGCATCGACCCAGCCGACAGGTCTCGCCACCTGGATCGCGGGACGTGTCGATCCGTCGATCCGCGGCCTTTCCTCGGCCGGATTTTCGGCCTCGGTCAACCTGACACCCGAATTGCAGCGCTTCGAAAACCTGGAGCTCGCGATCGGTGCGGAGCCTTTGAAGGGACGGATCGAACGGGAATCGTTACTTGGTCAAGCGGCAAGCCTTTCCATCGATCTGACCGGAGACGGACTTGATCTCGATGCGGCGCGGGCGATCGTCGCTCTGGTTGTCGGCGAGGATGCCGAACGGCGGCTGCTCGCCGAACGGGTCGCGACCCGTCTGAAGCTCGGCAGCCTGCGCGCATTCGGTGTCAGCGCTGAAAATGTCGAAGCGATCGCCACATACGAAGCGGGGCAGCTTTCGATCGAGCGGTTCAATCTCGGTAGCGTTGCGGGCAGCACGATCCGGGTCAGTGGTGCGCTGAGGGAGACTGAGACCACGCCTGTGGGTGAAGCGGAGATTGGTTTCGTTTCTGACGATCCGGGTCCGTTCCTTGCACTGCTGGCGGAACGATTGCCGGCCAACCCTCTCGTCGATCGCCTGGCCCGAAGCGCTGAATGGTATGCCGACACCGACGTCCAAGGCAGGCTGCAGGTCACTGATGCGGGTGCCGTGACGCTCGGCCTCACTGGCCGCGTCAACCAGACGGCGCTTGCCGCAACGGCCAAGGCTGACGAGATCTCTGGGTTCTTGGGTGGCGGCGACCGGAATGTCAAAATCCGGCTGGAGAACGAGGAGGCACAGGTCCTGCTCGGGCAGGCCGGTTTCGATCCGCTGCCGTGGACGACCGGCGAGGGTGGTGTCCTGACCATGACGGTGAACGCCGCTGGCGAGGGTAATGCCGACGCCGTGGTCAATTTTGCCGGGACCGTCACCACCCTTGATGCAACGGCACAGCTGACGGCTGTCGACACGCCCAGCATGCTGGATGGCGGGTGGGAGGTGTCGCTCGACAGCCAGGACATCGGCCCCTATCTGATGGCGCTTGGTCTCAGTCTCCCCGATGCTGCAACCGGACTGCCGATCAAGGGAGAGACGCAATTCTCGCTTGGCGATGATCAGCTTGCGATCGAACGCATGACGGGCACGATCGGTGGACAAACGGTCGAGGCTGAGGGGAAGGTGAACCTGACGGGATCCGTTCCGTCGATTGCCGGAACTGTCAGCCTCGATCAACTCGATCTCGACTGGCTTGCGGCGACCATGGTCGGCCCTGTGACGGACCCTCTCGATGGCACGTTGTCGCAAGCTGCTCTCGGCACTGTGAGCTTGCCCTTCGATCTCGATCTCGGACTGAGCGTCAAACAGTTTTGGCCGGGTGCGGCAGAGGCGATGACAGATGTGTCCGGAAGGCTGCGGAACCGGGCCGGTGAACTGAGCTTCGATGAAATCGCCGGCGACTGGCTGGGCGGTAAAGCCACGGGCCGCTTCTCGGTGGCCAATACCGACGGAAACGGTTTCCTACGGGCGCGCCTCGATCTTATGGGGGGCGATGTGCTCAGAACGGTCAATGCGCTGCGCCTCGGGCGCGGTATGACCGGGGCCGAAACGCCATCCGGCCGCATGGATGTGACGCTGGTTGCCGAAGGCGCGGGCAAGACGCCAGCCGAGTTGATCGGTACGGCCAGTGGCTCAGGCGAGGCGCGGTTCAGCAGCCTCACGCTCGACAGGATGCATCTCGATATCATGCCGGCGCTGATTGCCGAGGCCGATACTTTGGGAACGGAGATCAGTGAGGACAAGGTTCGGGATATCACCGAGCGTCTCATCGAGGATGGCCAAACGGCGCTGCCAGGACTGGTTTTGCCCTTTGCCCTGTCTGACGGTACGCTGCGCATTCAGGCGGCGAGCCACGAGACAGATGCGGCGAAGCTCGACGGCGCGCTCCGGCTTGATTTCCGGTCTGGCCAGCTCGACGGGGAAATCGGTATTGCCCTCAACGCTGGAGAGGCGGCCATGGAAGGGGCAGCGCCGAATTTCAGGCTTCTCTTCCAGGGTGATGCGCTCTCGCTAAGTCAGTCACTTGACGTTGCGGAACTTACCAATTTCGTCTCTCTACGCGCCTTCGAGATCGAACGGCGGAGGGTGGAGGCGCTACAGGCAAGCGTTCTTGAAAAGCAGAGGCTGAGGCGCGAGGCTGCCCTTGCCAGGTCGCGTGCCGAAGAGCGGGCGCGAGCAGATGCGGAACGACTGCGGCTGGATGAGGAGGCGCGGCTCAAGGCGGAAGAGGAAGCGGCAGCCCAGGCGGCGCAACAGCCCGATGCCTTGGATACACAATCTGAGCCGCCGGCGGCGACACCGGTCGAGCCCCTGAGGACTGATACGGTGCCCGTGGCGCCAGTTCTGCCGGTCGCACCGGAAGAGCGCGTGATCCGTCAGCCTTTGCCCGAGATGCGGTTCGAGGGACTGCCTGGGGTCAACTGACCGGACTGCGTTCGACGTTTGCTTCTGCCGAGCTTTCCAAGATTTTCCCCTCTGCCTCCTGAGCCACCTGCTTGAGTTCGCGCAAGACGAACAGGCGAAGGGCAGAGGAGAGGTTCGAATCGAGCGGGCGGTTTTCGTCGATTTCGGCGATCAGGGCTGCAAAGCTCAGGCCACGTTTCCTGGCGATGATCTTCAACTCGTCGAGGAAGGCGTCTTCGACAGAAAAACTGGTGCGGTGTCCGTGAAGGGTGATCGAGCGTTTGCGGATCATGGCGGTCACCGTCTTGAAGGGGCGAGGGTAGGGCGGAGCCGATGTTCTGCCGTGGCCGACTGTCCGGTTCAATCCTGCTCGGACTTCTCGATCCGCCCCTGTTCGTGCTGGCGGGCTGCCTTGTCGTTGCGTGCCTTGGTCAGCGATTTTTCCGCCTTGGTGCGGCCATGGCTGATACGGTTTTGTTCGGCCACGGTCTCCCGCTCGTCACGGGCTTTCGCCTTGCGGAACTGGCGGAGATTGACGATGTCGGCCATGGCCTTGACTCCACGAAAAAGGCCGGGCTGGGGCCCGGCCGTCGTCATGTCACTGTTTCTTGCGGAAGGCGTCGAGCGAAACGACGGAGCCTTCCTTCTTTTCTTCCGTCTTGCCGGCTTCCGCTTCTTCCGTCTTGGCGACGGCCTCCAGCGGATAGGCGGTGATCTCGGCTTCGCCTTCTTCCTCGTCGGCCAGCGGCACGTCGAATTCGAGTTCGAAGTTCACGGAGGGGTCGTAGAAGCCACGGATCGCGTTAAAGGGCACCACGAGCTTTTCCGGCGTGTCGGAGAAGGACAGGCCGATCTCAAAGAGGCTGTCGGTGACCTTCAGGTCCCAGAACTGATGCTGGACGACGATCGTCATCTGCTCGGCATATTTCGCCTTCAGATGCTGGGAAATCCGGACACCCGGTGCGCCGGTCAGGAAGGTGATGAAGAAATGATGGTCACCCGGCAGGCGCCCCGTCGCGGCAACCTCGGCCAAGACCTTGCGGATGACGCCACGGAGTGCGTCCTGGGCCAAAATGTCGTAGCGAATATGGTCGTGCCCCATCAGATCCCTGCTTTCGTTATCATGCCGATTTTCAGCGGCTTATGCCACGACGCGGCGGCGTGGAAAAGCCCCGATGCGTGAAACTGGTTCGCGCAATGTACATCAAATCTCGGCCTGCTGGTAGCAGCGAAATCCGAAGCAAAGTCATGGGGAAAGAGTGAGGGTTGTTTAGCGTTGGGCGGTTAGGTGAAGGCTTCTGTTGCCAGGTGCCTTCGGACCCCGCCTTAAGGGGCTAACCCTAAGGACTTAGAGCGGGTTTCCCGCACCGCCATTAGGCAGCGAGAGCGTAACCCTTAGCGTTGTTGTCGTTTGCAACTACACTTGTGACCCGATAACGGCGGTATCATGCCGAGCAAAAGTTCGATCTTTACGCCCTTGTCGATCCTATTTCGCCCCCATCAAAAGCCGGTCCGAATGCGCTTCGTCACCGACCGGTTTTTGGTGGAGGCGCCGGGTACCGCCCCCGGGTCCAATAGGTTTATTACACCGACCGTTTATTGCCATAGCCGGAGCAAGCCCCGGCAAGGCTGATATAGGTGTTTCCGTCTCCGATGAAAAGAGGCGAACGGACCGGATTGCCGATTATCCCGCGCGGACGGGGGAAAACCCATCAAGCCGATTGGTTCGCGGGCCGGCCAGCGATAAGATGCAGGCGACAACGACTCGATGAAATGGACCCATGCACCAGTATCACGACCTTCTGCGCCACGTTCTGGAGACCGGCAGCGATCGCGGAGACCGCACGGGCACCGGCACCCGGTCCGTTTTCGGCTATCAGATGCGCTTCGATCTGGCGGAAGGCTTTCCGGTCATCACGACGAAACGGCTGCATCTGAAGTCGATTATTCACGAGCTGCTCTGGTTCCTGAAGGGCGATACGAATATCCGCTACCTCAAGGAAAACGGCGTCAGCATCTGGGACGAGTGGGCCGACCGGAATGGCGATCTCGGTCCGGTCTACGGTGCCCAGTGGCGTTCCTGGCCGGATTATGACGGCGGGCATATCGACCAGATTACGAAGCTCGTCGAGAGCATCAAGACCAACCCGAACTCACGTCGTCACATCGTCACGGCGTGGAACCCGGCGCTGGTTGATGACATGGCGCTTCCGCCCTGCCACTGCCTCTTCCAATTCTACGTGGCCGATGGCCGCCTGTCCTGTCAGCTCTATCAGCGCTCGGCTGACATCTTCCTCGGCGTGCCCTTCAATATCGCGTCTTACGCGCTGCTGACACAGATGATTGCGCAGGTGACCGGTCTCGAGCCGGGAGACTTCGTCCATACGCTGGGTGATGCCCATCTCTATGCCAATCATTTCGATCAGGCGAAGCTTCAGCTTACGCGCACGCCGAAGGCGCTACCGGTCATGAAGCTCAATCCCGACGTCAAGGACCTCTTTTCCTTCACGTATGACGACTTCACCCTCGTCGGCTATGAGGCCGATGCGAGCATCAAGGCACCAATCGCCGTCTGACGGTGTAGCGGAGCAGGTCCGGCATGGCTGACATAAAGACCGTCATTATCGTGGCCGTGTCGCAGAACGGGATCATCGGCCGTGACGGCGACATGCCGTGGAAGCTCTCGACCGACCTCAAACGCTTCAAGGCGCTCAGCATGGGCAAGCCGCTGGTGATGGGACGCAAGACCTTCGAATCGGTCGGATCTAAACCCCTGCCGGGGCGGCCGCATATCATTGTCAGCCGCAGTCAGACCTTTGATATGCCCGGCGTCGAAACCGTCAGTAGCCTTGAGGAAGCTCTTGGAAGGGGAAGGACGATTGCGGCCGAGGTAGGTGTTGATGAAGTCTGCGTCGTGGGTGGTGGCGAGATCTACCGCCAGGCGCTCGAGTTCGCCGATCTCCTGCATGTGACCCATGTCGAGACGGATGTGCATGGAGATACTTCGTTTCCGGAGATCGATCCCGCAATGTTCGGGCTTGTCGAGGAGACACTGGTCCCAGCGGGCGACAAGGACAATTATCCCACGCGATACGCGATATACCGTCGCAGGGGCGCCTGATAACGCAAAATTTGCCCTGTCCGAAGAAGAAGTTGGCTCCCTCGCGTTGAAAGCAGGGTCTTCGATACCTATAACCCTTTGGAACCTCATGCATGTCGGTCGATCGACCCGCGGGCGGGGGACTTGGGAGCTTTTACAGCAAAGAGGTATTGATGCCCTGGAGCAATCAAAACGGCGGCGGCGGCGGTCCATGGGGCGGCGGCGGCGGCGGCGGTAACAATCAGGGCCCCTGGGGGCAGGGGCCAAACCGGCCACGTGGAAACGGCGGTGGCGGCGGCGGCAATCAGCCCCCGGATCTGGAGGATCTGATCCGCCGGGGTCAGGATCGGCTGAAGAACGTCGTGCCCGGCGGTTTTAACGGCGGTGCCTTCGTGATCGTCGGTATCGTGCTGGTCGCCTTCTGGGCGATGCAGGCTGTCTACACGGTTCAGCCTGACGAACGCGGCGTCGAACTGCGCTTCGGCAAGCCGAAGGAAGAAATCTCGATGCCGGGCCTGCATTTCCATCTCTGGCCCATCGAAGCGGTCGAGATCGTCAAGGTCACGGAGCAGCAGCAGAACATCGGTAGCCGTCCGACCTCGAATAATCCGGGCGCCGGCCTGATGCTCAGCGGCGATCAGAATATCGTCAGCGTCCAGTTCTCGGTGCTCTACACCGTGTCGGATCCGCAGTCCTATCTCTTCAACCTGGAAGATCCGACGCAGACACTGCAGCAGGTGTCCGAGAGCGCCATGCGTGAAGTGGTCGGTCGTCGTCCGGCGCAAGATGTCTTCCGCGACAACCGCGAAGAGATCTCGACGCAGGTTCGCGACATCATTCAGGGTACCATGGACACCTACGGCGCCGGTATCGCAATCAACGCGGTTCCGATCGAAGATGCGGCTCCGCCGCGTGAAGTGGCCGAAGCCTTCGAAGAAGTGCAGCGTGCCCAGCAGGACGAAGACCGTTTCGTCGAAGAGGCCAACCAGTACGCCAACCAGCGTCTTGGTCAGGCGCGAGGTCAGGCGGCCCAGATCCGCGAAGAGGCAGCCGCCTATAAGGATCAGGTCGTCAAGGAAGCCGAGGGTGAGGCGCAGCGCTTCATTTCGATCTACGACGAATACGTTAAAGCGCCGGACGTTACGCGTCAGCGCATCTACCTGGAGACCATGGAGAACGTCCTGCGGAACTCGAACAAGGTGATCATGGGCGATCAGCAGGGTGTCGTACCTTACCTGCCGCTCAACGAACTCATGCGCCAGCCGGGTAATCAGGGCACAGGCCAGTCGACGACGGGAGGGAACTGACATGCAGAACCGTCTTCCCTATTTCCTCGTCGCCCTCGGCGTCGCACTGTTCTTCGTCTACTCGTCGATCTTCGTGGTCAACGAGCGTGAACAGGCAATCGTGCTGCGCTTCGGTCAGATTCAGGACGTGAAGAACGAGCCGGGCCTCTACTTCAAGCTGCCCTTTGCTTTCATCGATGCCGACCGCGTGCAGTATGTTGAAGACCGTGCGCTTCGCTTCGATCTGCCGAACATCCGTGTTCAGGTCCGTGGCGGTGCGTTCTATGAAGTCGATGCATTTGCCGTCTATCGCATCACCGATGCCCGCCGCTTCCGCGAAACGGTTTCGGCCGACCGCGAAGCTGCAGAATCGCGTCTTCGCACCCGTCTCGATGCAGCGCTCCGCCGTGTCTACGGTCTGCGCAATTTCGATGCAGCGCTGTCCGAAGAGCGTGGTTCGATGATGTCCGACGTCCGCAACGACCTCCAGGCAGCGGCCGAAAGCCTCGGTCTGCAGGTCACCGACGTCCGCATTCGTCGTACCGACCTGACGCAGGAAGTCTCGCAGCAGACCTTCGAGCGCATGAAGGCCGAACGTCTTGCCGAAGCGGAACTGATCCGTGCACGTGGTAACGAAGAAAGCCAGCGGCGCCGGGCGATCGCCGACCGTCAGGTCGTTGAACTCCAGGCCGAAGCGCAGCGCGATTCGGAAATCCTGCGCGGTGAAGGCGATGCGCAGCGCAACAACATCTTCGCCGATGCCTTCGAGCGAGACCCGGGCTTCTTCGAGTTCTACCGCTCGATGCGCGCCTATGTTGCCTCGCTGAGCAACCAGGGTACGACGATGGTGCTGTCGCCTGACAGTGACTTCTTCCGCTTCTTCAACAGCGGAGCAGCCACGGGCAACTCGGCGACACCGGCACCTGCACCGGCTGTTGCGCCGCAAGCGGTTGCGCCGCAAGCGGCTGCGCCGTCGGCGCCTGCCGACAACTAATATCATGGACGACCTGCTCGCAGGGATCGCCATATTTTTGATCATCGAGGGGCTGGCCTATGCGCTGGCCCCTCGTTTTCTTGTGCGCATGGCCCGGCTGCTTCCGCAGATCCCGGAAGATCAGCTGCGGCTGCTCGGCCTGACCGCAATCACCACGGGCGTGGCAATCGCGTGGTGGGTTCGCAGCTGACAAGATCTGGTCGCAAGTCGCGTTTAGATCTGTTCCGGCAATTGTGATTTTCCCTCAGCTTATTCCGCCTTATGTTCACGAAGACTCCAGACAAGACAGTGAGGAAGCCGATGTTGAAACCTGCCCGCGCGTCGCGAATGATTCTATCGGCGCTTCTCACGGGAACGGCACTGATCGTCGGTACCGTGGGAGCACCAAACCCGGTGGTTGCCCAGCAAGGGCCTGAGTCCGTTGCCGATCTTGCAAGCGGCCTGCTTGGCGCCGTGGTCAACATCTCGACGTCGCAAAGCGTCGCCGAAGAGGGTGACGGTCCGCTCCCCCAGGTGCCGGAGGGGTCGCCCTTTCAGGAATTGTTCGAAGACTTCTATCGGAATCGTGAGGGCGGCGGGACCAACAACAAGGTGAATTCGCTGGGCTCTGGCTTTGTGATCGACCCGACGGGTTTCATCGTCACCAACAATCACGTGATCGAAAACGCCGACGACATCGAGGTCATTTTCTCAGACGGATCGAAGCTCAAGGCGACGCTGGTCGGCACCGACACGAAGACCGACCTTTCCGTCCTCAAGGTCGAGCCGCCGCAGCCGCTGACATCGGTGAAGTTCGGCGATTCGACGAAAATGCGCATCGGCGATTGGGTCATGGCGATCGGCAATCCGTTCGGCCTGGGCGGCTCGGTGACGGTCGGCATCATCTCGGCGAGCGGCCGCAACATCAATGCCGGCCCCTATGACAACTTCATCCAGACGGATGCGGCAATCAACAAGGGCAATTCCGGTGGACCGTTGTTCAACATGAACGGCGAGGTCATCGGCATCAACACTGCGATCATATCGCCGAGCGGTGGCTCGATCGGGATCGGTTTTGCCGTGCCGACTGAGCTCGCCGAAAACATCGTCAATCAATTGATCGAGTTCGGCGAAACGCGCCGTGGCTGGCTTGGGGTTCGCATCCAGCCGGTTTCCGACGAGGTGGCGCAGAGCCTGAAGATCGATCGCGCACGTGGGGCCCTGATCAGCGGCATCGTCGAGGGTGGGCCTGTTGCGAACGGCCCGATTCAGGTCGGTGACATCATCACCAGCTTCAACGGACGTGCGATTTCCGAGACGCGTGACCTGACCCGTATCGTCGCCGAAAGCCCGATCGGAGAACCACTGGACGTCGTTATCCTGAGAGACGGGCAGGAGCAGTCGGTGAAGGTGACCCTTGGGCGTCTTGATGATGATGAAGTCGCAAGCAACGAGACCGATCCCGAAACCACTGTCGAGCCCAGCGAGGAGGGCACGGCCCCTGACGGCGACCAACAGGCGCCTGCAGAGCCGCCGACAGGCGAGGAGGTGCCTGATGGCGACGAACAGGGCGAGGCTCCGGCTGAGACCGATCAGGCAGATCAGAGTGCGCCCGTGACGGAAGGCTTGATTGGCGTGGAGTTGACGGCGCTGACGGATGCGAACCGTGTGAGCTTCTCGATTGCGGAAGGTGTCGAAGGCGTCCTGATCACCCGCGTGCTTCCCGGCTCCAAGGCCGAAGGCAAGGGGCTGAAGGTCGGCGAGGTGATCGTTGAGGTTGCCCAGGAGTTCATGAAGACGCCGCAGCAGGTTGCGGAGAAGCTCACCAACATTAAGGGCGAGGGACGCCGCAGCGGTTATCTGATGATCGCCGACAAGGACGGCAATCTCCGCCTGGTGGCAGTTCCGCTGGAATAGGTCAGGCGTATAGCCGCTCGACAACAGTGCTGTTCTGCCTGAGATAGTCCTCGAACTGGTCGACTGGCATCGGCCGACCAGCGAGGAAACCCTGGATCTCGCCACAGCCCATGTGCCGCAACAGGTCGAACTGGCCCCTTGTTTCCACGCCCTCTGCCGCGACGCTCATGCGCAGATCGCGCGCCAGGCGAATGACGGCGTCGACGATGGCACGGCTGTCGGCATTGGTCTCGAGGTCCGAGATGAAGGACTGGTCGATCTTCAATTTGTCGAAGCGATACTGGCGCAGGTAGCTCAAGGATGAGAAGCCCGTGCCGAAGTCATCGAGTGCGATGCGAAGCCCGAGCCTTGCCAGCGAGGCGAGGGTCTCTTCAACCCCGATCGTGGTTTCCATCAGCAGACTTTCCGTCACTTCCAGTTCAAGGCGGTGAGCGGGCAGGCCGTTCTGCTTCAGTGCGCTCTCAACGAGCGGCAAAAGGCCCGGGCTCAGGAACTGGCGTGAAGATAGATTGACGGCAACGCGGATATGGTCCGGCCAGTTGACCGCATACTTGCAGGCCTGACGCAGCACCCAGCCACCTATGGCGCTGATCTGGCCGGACTCCTCGGCAATCGGGATGAATTCGCCGGGGCTGATTGGGCCGAGCGTCGGATGGTTCCAGCGCAGCAATGCCTCTGCAAAGACCACCTGACGGGTCTGGGCGTCGACGAGCGGCTGGAAGTTGACGGTCAGGCTCTCCTGGGCAACCGCAAGCGCCAGTTCCTGTTCGATCAGATTGCGGCGTCGCGCTGCAGCATCCAGTGAACTGTCGAAGAAACGGTAACGGTTGCGTCCGTCGGTCTTGGCTCGATAGAGGGCAAGGTCGGCGTTGCGCATCAGCTGATCCGGATTGGTGCCATCGATCGGAGCGCAGGCAATGCCGATGCTGACGCCGATATGGGCGGTGCCGCAGTTCAGACTGATCGGTTTGCCAAGCTTGTCGATGATCCGGGCAGCCAGGCTTGCTGCGCTCCGGGGATCATTGCCAGACATATGGAGGATCGCAAACTCGTCGCCGCCGATGCGCGCCAGTGTATCTGTCTCACCGCGGATCTGGCTGAGAATGCTGGCAATGGTGCGCAGCAGCTCATCGCCGCCGGCGTGCCCGAAATTGTCATTGATGTGCTTGAAGCGGTCGAGATCCAGCAGAAGGACGGAAAATGGGTCGCCGAAGCGTTGATAGCGCGAGACCGCGCGTTCGAAGTCTTCGGAAAGGAGAACCCGGTTACCGACTTCCGTCAACGGGTCGTGGCGGGCCATGTGTTCGATGCGCATACGGCTTTCACGACTCGCCGTGACGTCGCGTCCTACGCCGCGATAGCCACAGAACTGCCCTTGGTCGTCCAGTATGGCCTTCGCGGTCAAGGACCAGATCGCCAGTTCTCCACCCAGTTCGACACAGATGTCCTGATCCCGGAAAGACTGTCGTGTTTCCAGGCAGCCGACAAAATTCTCCCGGCAATCCATGCCTTCGATCCCTACAGCGGCGAAGGGCATGATCGCTGCAAGCGGCTTGCCGATCACCATGGCTTCGGGGACCTGCATCTGTTCGTAGAAGCGGTTTGAGGCGCGAACCAGATTGAGATCTTTGTCTGTGCCCCACAGCCAGTCAGCTGCATTTTCCTCGAAGTCGTTCAGCAAAAGATTGATGACGTCTCGCTGCTCGTCGGCTGCAAGCTTGGCCCGGACGCGCTCCGTGAGGCTTCGGCAGACCGCAAGCGACGAGTGGATGATGATCGCGGCAAAGATCAGGTAGAGGACAAAGAGGTAGGCGCCGACGATGGTCGGATCGCGGGAGAGGGCGATCGCGGCCCCGACGGCAACGGTGCTGCAGAAGACGATCGATGCCGGCGGGATGGTTGCCAGCGCGAAACCGCCGCCGCCGGCCATGCCGACGGTAAGCGCGATCAGCACCATGCGCTGTGTTTCGTCGGCCGTGTGGTAGGCGGCCACATCAAGAGCTGCCCAGAGTCCGCTCAGGATCGCGGCATAAATGATCGCGCGAACTGTCCCGCGCAGGCTTGCCCGCTCGCGCATGCCGCGTTTGCGACTGCGCCACCAGGAAAGGGTGGTAAATGCCGCGACAGCTAGGATAAGTGTGCAGATAACATAGACTTCGATTGCGGATTGGCTGCCGTAAAACACAAAGAGCGTCAGCAGTGCATTGAAGAGATTGGCGGCCATCATCCACGGCGTGCTGGCGCCGACGACCGCAAGGCGGACTGCGCGGATGCGCTCTGCCTCCTCCACCGTCTGGTTGCCTTCACCGAGACGCAGGAAGCGGCTGAACAGGTTCGCAATCGGTGCCGCGACATGCGCGGAAAACATCTTCTGCATACGAAAGTTCGTAGCAGATACATTTTAAGTCTCAGTAAATTAGGAATATCAGCTTGTTCGGATCTCGATGGAATCGAACTCAGTTCTGAACAATACATGCCGCTTCAGGTGCGGATGCGTTTCGGGGACCTTGGGGTGATCGAAATCCCGGCCCATCAGACGCTGCATGCCGATCCTTTGCATGACAGCGATCGAGCGGTGATTGCTGTCTACGGCAAAGGCATGGACGTCGGGCAAGCGCAGGTCGGCGCGCGCGTATTCAATCAGTCGAGATGCCGCCTCGGTCACGTATCCACGCCCCCAGAAGCGGGTGGCCAGTCGCCAGCCGATCTCGGTCGCTCCCTCGGGCAGGATGCCGGGAAGGTCCACAGGCGAGAGGCCGCAGAAACCAATTGCTTCCTTGTTTATCCGATCGGCGAGCGCATAGAAGCCGAGCCCCGTTTCGCTGATCATGTCCCGGTTCCGGTCGAACAGGATGTCGCATTCCGCGTGGCTGCGGCGGAGCGGGAAGAACTCCATGACCTTTTCGTCACGGTTGATCTCGTAGAACAGGTTACGATCCTCGTCCTGCCAGTTGCGCAGGGTCAGCCGTTCCGTCTCGACGATCAGCATGATCGGTCCTTATGCGGTCACGAAGTCCGACTTCCGGTAGCCCTGCAGATAGAGGATGGCGGTGAGGTCGCCGTGGTCGATGCGAATCTTCGCTTCGGCAGCCACGGCAGGCTTGGCATGGAGTGCGACGCCTGAGCCGGCGATGCCGAGCATACCCAGATCGTTAGCGCCGTCGCCGACGGCAATCGTCTCATCGGGGCTGATGCCGAGACGGCTTGCGATGTCGAGCAGGGAGTCGACCTTGGCCTGCTTGCCGAGGATCGGTTCGGCAACTTCGCCGGTCAGGACGCCGTCCTCTTCGATCAGGACATTGGCGCGGTTCTCATCGAACCCGAGCATGGCGGCGATCGGTCCGGTGAAGACGGTGAAGCCGCCGGAGACGAGCGCGGTGTAGCCGCCCCTTGCCTTCATGGTCGCGATCAGTTCCTTGCCGCCGGGCGTGAGCGTGATGCGCTTTTCGATCACTTCGGCGACAACCGAGATCGGCAGGCCCTTGAGCAGAGCCACGCGCTCGCGCAGCGCGGGTTCGAATGCAATCTCGCCGTTCATGGCTCTGGCTGTGATCGCGGACACCTTATCCTTAAGCCCGACCTCGGCTGCAAGTTCGTCGATGCATTCCTGGCCGATCATCGTCGAATCCATGTCGGCGATCAGGAAGGACTTGCGGCGAGTGTCGGCATCCTGGACCGCAACATCGACGGGCTGGCCCGCCAGCAGCTGACGCAGGGCGTGTTCGGCCTCGATCGGATCAGTGCCATCGGGAAGGGGAATGTCGCAGGCGATCCCGTCGGCCAGCCAGTAGAGGCGCGAAGACGCGACGGCATCCGCAGCCTTCTCGCCGAGGGCAGGGCTCAGAACAGGGTTTGACGGATTGGCGACAAGCGTGGCAACCAAGGCCATGATGGAAGATCCTGACAAGAACAACGACGCGATCCTGATAACCGGGCCGACCGCCAGCGGCAAGTCTGCGCTCGCGCTTCAATTCGCCCGCCGCCATAACGGAGTCGTCATCAATGCCGACAGTATGCAGGTCTACGACACGCTACGCGTCGTCACTGCCCGCCCGGGCGAGGCAGAGATGGGTGGCGTGCGGCACGAGCTCTATGGTCATGTCCCGGCCGGCCGGACCTATTCGACCGGCGACTGGTTGCGTGAAGCGGGTGCGCTGGTCGAACAGTTGAAGCACGAGAAGCGTCTTCCGGTGTTCGTCGGCGGCACCGGGCTCTACTTCAAGGCGCTGACCGGCGGGCTTTCGGAAATGCCCGCAATCCCGGCCGACCTGCGGGCGGAGATCCGCCAGCGGCTTCAAACCGAGGGTGCCGATGCGTTGCATCGGGAATTGGTTGAGGTAGATCCGGCGATGGCGCAGCGCCTCAGTCCGGGCGATGGACAAAGGATCGTGCGGGCGCTCGAGGTGTTCCGGGCGACAGGACGGTCGATCGCCGAGTTTCAGAAGCAGTCCGGACCGCAGCTGGTCGATCCGGACCGCGCCCGCAAACTTGTGGTCCTGCCAAATCGGACGGTGCTGCACGACCGGATCAACACGCGCTTCGAACAGATGATGGACGAGGGGGCTGTTGAGGAGGTCGAAGCGCTTCTGTCGCTTGGCCTGAAGCCGGAGATGCCCGCCATGAAGGCGATCGGCGTGGCGCAAATCGCCGATATGCTGGCGGGTCTTACAACCCGAGAAGAAGCGATCGAGCGGGCGTCTGCCGCGACGCGCCAATATGCCAAGCGCCAGATGACCTGGTTTCGCAATCAGATGGATGAAAGTTGGGAAAGAGTCGACCCAGCAGTTTTCCGGATCGACTGACCGTTAGTCGCGCTTATAGAGGCTCGACAGCGGTTTTTTGAGAATGCTCTCACGCAAGGATGAGCCACCCTCGCGCCGCACGGGCTGGGAACCGAAGGTCGCTGGCGGCGGCTCACCAGCCATGGAGTGAGCCGGAGCCGGGCTCTCCATGCGCGGACGGGGCATGTCATCTATGCCAGGACGGGGCAGCATGTCCGGACGGTAGGGCTCGATCGTCGGCGTCTCCGAGACCGGCAATGCCTGTCGCTGCAGTGGTGTCTCGAAAGGCTGACGCGTCACAGATGACGGTGACGGCGTCGGGAAAGAGGCTGCGGTCGTTCGCGCCGGTGGTTGTGGCTGCGGGACAGGCGACGGGCGTCTCGGGTCGAAACCTTCGTCGTCGTCGAATTCCTCATCGTCATAGAGGCCTTCCGGCGCAGACGGCAGGCCGCCGAAACTGGTCTCGAAGCTCTGCTGGAAGGCCGAGATGTCCGGCCCGGCGATCGCGCGCATGCGACCGACAATGGTGCGCAGATCGACGGTGTCAGGCGTTTCCTCAGTCTGTTTTGCGTTGACGCCATTGGCTTTCGGCAGCGCCGACTCCGCCACACGGGTAAAGCGCATGCGCATGGGAACGGCGATCGCCTCGCCGAATGCGATGGCTTCGCCATTGCCGATCGAGGAAATGAAGCTGGTGGTCGAGATCGAACTGTCGGGAATGGCCGAGCGGATGATCTCCTGGTCGCGATCATTGGCAAGACGCATGGCAAACAGTGTCGAGCACTGCGAAAGGATCGTCTGATCAAGTTCGCCAGGACGCTGGGTGATCACTCCGAGCGACACCCCGTATTTTCGGCCTTCCTTCGCAATGCGGGCGATGGCCTGGCGCGTGGGGAAGAAGCCGAGGCTCGGGTCGGCGGGCACATAACGGTGGGCCTCTTCGCAGACGACGAGCATGTGGATCGCGCCGTTCGACCAGAGCGCCAGTTCGAAGGCCATGCGGCAGAGAACCGAAGCGACGGAGTTGACGACTTCCGAGGGGATGCCGGCAAGCTGGAAGGTCGAGATCGGGCGGTCGTCTCCCGGGATGCGGAAGATATGCGCGATGGTCTCCATGATCGTGTCGCTGATCGTGTTGTTGGAGAACATGAAGTGATAGCGCGGGTCGTTGACTGCGGACATGATGCGCATCTTTAACGAGCGCAGGAATGGCTTTTCGCTACGACCTTCAAGGCGTCCGATGCGCTCATCGATAAGCGCGAGCAGGTCGGCGATTCGGTAGGGCACCGGCGTGTCTGCGGTCATCGAGCTCTTGTCGGCCATGCGCCGCATCAGCGCACTCTCGTTGCCGCGGAAGGCGCGTTTGGCCTCGGGCATTAGGTCGCGCAGGATGTCGAGCTCTTCGGGAACCGGCGGACGACCGCGGAACAGAACCTCGGCAAATTCGTCCAGCCGCATGAGCCAGAAGGGCAGGTCGAGCGTGTCGGTATCGATGACGACGGCAAGCTCGGGAAAGGCGGCCGCGAACTCGTTGTGCGGATCGAGAATGAGGATGCGCAGCTTCGGATCGCTTTCGATCGCCTTGCGCAGAAGCAGGGAAACGGCGGTCGATTTGCCAACGCCGGTCGAGCCGACCACGGCGAAGTGCTTCGACAGCATGGACGGGACATGGATCGTCGCGTCGATCGTTTCGTCCTGGGTGAGCTTGCCGATGACTGCTGTGTCGCCGAGGCGTGTGTCGTAGATGCGCAGAAGATCGGCTGCGCGAATGCGGTGGGCGATGGCGCCAAGATAGGGATAACGAGAAATGCCAGTCGAAAACAGTTCCTGACCGTCTTCGTGAACATAGACTTCGCCGAGCAGTTCGACCTCAATGAGAAACTGGTTGTCAGCCCCTTCGCCCCAGTCCTTGCCTTCCGTCTGCATGGAATAGGCGAGAGCCACGACGCGGTTCTTGCCGACCGTGATCGAGATCAGACGACCGACAGACCAGAGTTCCGTAAGGTCGGTTCCACCGTCCTCGGCAACAGCCGCAATCGTCGCACGCGAACCGTTACAGGCGACAACGCGCCCCAGCATTCTGTTGCCAGGCCGCATACCATCGCGGCGGTCTTGTTCTCCGGCTGCGCCGGACTTGCGAAGGTCATCGTTCAACAAGCGCACTCTCCCTGCTGGCGCAAGCTTAGGGGAGCGCGCTTAAAATTTCGTGTAGTGCATTAGGCTGGCGGTGATGATTTATCATCGTCTGCGCAACAAACTTTCGCTTGCGGGCTGGAAAATTTGCAAAAGATGCGTTGACGCTTGAGGGCTTTCTGGCTAACACTTCGAGCCATGAAAAACTCGGTTGCACTTATTGTGGTGGGATGGCGCATGGGCAGGGTGGTGTAACCATCCGGCGATAGCCACCCATGCGCTAGATGACAGGCTCCTCAAAGGGGCCTTTTTTTATGCCCTAAACCGGGTTATCAGCCCCAAAACCAAGAAGGCAGATGGAAACACAGCATGACGGGTAAAGACAATCAGATGACTGGCGCCGAGATCGTCCTGCGCGCGCTCAAGGATAACGGTGTCGAGCATATCTTCGGCTATCCCGGTGGGGCGGTGCTTCCGATCTATGACGAGATCTTTCAGCAAGAAGACATCCAGCACATTCTCGTTCGCCATGAGCAGGGCGCCGGCCACGCAGCCGAAGGCTATGCCCGCTCGACGGGCAAGGTCGGCGTGATGCTGGTCACATCTGGTCCTGGTGCCACAAATGCCGTGACGCCGCTGCAGGATGCGCTGATGGACAGCGTTCCGCTGGTCTGCATCTCCGGCCAGGTTCCGACTTCGCTGATCGGCTCGGACGCTTTCCAGGAATGCGACACCGTCGGCATCACGCGCCCCTGCACCAAGCACAACTGGCTGGTCAAGGACGTCAACCAGCTGGCTTCGATCATCCATGAAGCCTTCCGGATCGCCCAGACGGGCCGTCCGGGTCCGGTTCTCGTCGATATCCCGAAGGATATCCAGTTCGCCACCGGTACCTATACGCCGCCGGATGCACACAAGGCGCTGAAGAGCTATCAGCCGAAGGTTTCGGGCGATGCCCGCGCCATCCAGGCTGCTGTCGAGCTGATGGCGACGGCTCGCCGTCCGATCATCTATTCGGGTGGCGGCGTCATCAATTCCGGTCCGGAAGCAACCAAGCTGCTGCGCGAGTTGGTCTCGCTCACCGACTTTCCGATCACCTCGACCCTGATGGGTCTCGGCTGCTATCCGGCGTCCGGCAAAAACTGGCTCGGCATGCTGGGTATGCACGGTTCGTATGAGGCGAACATGGCGATGCACGACTGTGACGTCATGGTCTGCATCGGCGCACGTTTCGACGACCGCATCACCGGCCGTCTGAACGCCTTCTCGCCGAACTCGAAGAAGATCCACATCGACATCGATCCGTCGTCGATCAACAAGAATGTCCGCGTCGACGTGCCGATCACCGGCGATGTCGGCCGTGTCCTCGAAGACATGGTCCGCGCCTGGCGCGCGCTGCCGAAGAAGCCTGAGGCGTCTCAGACGGCCGCGTGGAATGCCGATATCGCCAAGTGGCGGGCCCGCAATTCCTTCGCCTATACGCCGTCCAAGGACGTCATCATGCCGCAATATGCGCTGCAGCGGCTTTATGAGCTGACCAAGCATCGCGACACCTACATCACCACGGAAGTCGGCCAGCATCAGATGTGGGCTGCCCAGTATATCGGCTTCGAACAGCCGAACCGCTGGATGACCTCAGGCGGCCTCGGCACGATGGGCTACGGCCTGCCAGCCGCGATCGGGGTCCAGGTGGCGCATCCGGACGCACTGGTCATTGATGTTGCGGGCGATGCCTCGATCCAGATGTGCATTCAGGAAATGTCCTGCGCCATCCAGTATGAGCTGCCGGTCAAGATCTTCATCCTGAACAACCAATACATGGGCATGGTGCGCCAGTGGCAGCAGTTGCTGCATGGCAACCGTCTGTCGAGCTCCTACACAGAAGCCATGCCTGACTTCGTCAAGCTGGCGGAAGCCTATGGCGCGGTCGGCATCCGTTGCGAGAAGCCCGACGATCTGGACGGCGCGATCCAGGAAATGGTCGAGGTGAAGAAGCCTGTTATCTTCGACTGCCGTGTCGCCAATCTCGCCAACTGCTTCCCGATGATCCCGTCGGGCAAGGCACATAACGAGATGCTGCTGCCGGACGAGGCGACCGACGAAGCCGTCGCCACTGCCATCGATGCCAAGGGCCGTCAGCTCGTCTGACCGGGAGGAAAAAGATCATGAACGCTCATCTTCAGCCGACCGGTTCGGCCTATTTCATCGCCAAGGAAACCTCGGCCATCGAGAGCCATACGCTCTCGGTGCTGGTCGATAACGAGCCGGGCGTTCTCGCCCGCGTCATCGGCCTCTTCTCCGGTCGCGGCTACAACATCGAAAGCCTCACGGTTTCCGAGACCGAGCACGAGGCGCATCTGTCGCGCATCACGATCGTCACGCGTGGGACGCCCACCGTTCTCGAGCAGATCAAGGCGCAGCTCGAGCGCATCGTGCCAGTGCACAGGGTGCTGGACCTGACGGTCCGCGCCAAGGATCTCGGCCAGGAGCGGCCGATCGAGCGGGAGGTGGCTCTGGTGAAGGTCGTATCGACCGGTGAGATGCGGGCCGAGACGCTTCGGCTTGCCGATGCCTTCCAGGCCAAGGTCGTCGATGCGACTGTCGACCATTTCATCTTCGAGATCACCGGCAAGTCCTCGAAGATCGACCAGTTCGTCTCGATCATGAAGCCGCTCGGCCTCAACGAGATCTGCCGCACCGGCATTGCCGCGATGAACCGCGGCCCGCAGGGTATGTAAGGAATTCGGCAATTGCCGAAATGAAAAAGGGCGACCTCGCGGTCGCCCTTTTTTTGTTGCCGGCTGTTTCAGTTCATGCCGAGCAGATCGAGAAGGCCCATCTGCTGCGGTGCCGGAGGCAGATCGGCTTCCGCCTTCTTCGGCTTTTCCTTGGCCGGTTTTTCGGTGTTATCGGCTTTGGCGGCTTTCCTAGGCTTCTGGGTGGAGGCTTCGGCTTCTGCCGCACCGGTCTTCTTCTTCGAGGGCTTCTTCGCCTTGGCTGCTGCTTCCTCGGCGGTCGCTGCCTCGGTTGTTTCGCCGTCGACTTCGGTCGTGCTCAGCATGGCAGTCAGTGCGTGACGCAGGGCTGCGGGTCTCAGACTGTAGTGGATGTACTGACCCTTCTTCTCGCCCTCGATGAGTTCGGCATTCTCCAGGATCGAGAGATGCTGGGAGATCGAGGGCTTGGCCATATCAAAGCGGGCGGCGATCTCGCCGGCGGTCAGGGTCGATTGCGACAGATGCACCAGCATCATCCGGCGTGGATCGGAGGCGAGTGCGTGGAAGACGCGGGACGAGGACTTGTCCATTGCCGGATGTATTTCGGTTTTTCCGCGCTTTGTCATGTCGTGCCTCAGCAACGCGGCTCTCTCGCCGCAATTCTCGAATTAGGCAATCTCCTAATTTCCTGAGGGGCTGGCGTAAAGTGACCGAAATGCAGGGCCTGTGGATAGATCGCGATTTCCCGATGCGTGGGGCAGGATCGGCGCGTTCCTATCCTTTACAACATCGCCAGCGGCACTTTCCGGGACGGTGGCGGGAAGGCCGCGTCGAGACGTGCCCAGTCTTCGTCGGAGATATCGAGATCGACCGCTTCGCGATTTTCCTGCAGGCGGCGAATGTTCGAGGTCTTCGGGATCGGGATGACGCCGTCGCGCTCCAGCAGGAAGGCAAGGGCAACCTGTGCCGGCGTCGCCTGATAGGCCTTCGCGATGTGGATGAGTTCGGGATGGTGCAGGATTCGGCCCTGCTCGATCGGTGAATAGGCCATGATCGGGATGCCGTGCTCCTGGCACCAGGGCAGGAGGTCGAATTCGATACCGCGACGGGAGAGATTGTAGAGGACCTGATTGACGGCGCAGTTTTCGCCATCGGCCACGGAGAACAGCTCCTCCAGGTCCTCGACATCGAAATTCGAGACGCCCCAGGCGCGGATACGGCCGGCTGTTTTCAGCTCTTCCATCGCCGCGACCGTGTCTTCGAGCGGGTGTTCACCGCGCCAATGTAGGAGATAGAGATCGAGGTGATCCGTACCCATTCGGTCGAGGCTTGCGTGGCAGGCCTTGATCGTCCCATCATAACTCGCATTCCAGGGCAGGACCTTGGAGACGAGAAAGGCGTCTTCACGGCGATCCTTCAGCGCTTCGCCGACGATGCGTTCGGCGCCGCCATCGCCATACATTTCGGCCGTGTCGATCACGGTCATGCCGAGATCGAGCGCCAGCCTGACGGCATCGACTTCCGCCTTGGCCTCGGATTTCGTTTCGCCCATCATCCAGGTGCCGAAGCCGAGGCTCGGGACCTCTGCGCCGCCCGGCAGGGTGACAGTCGGGATGGTATCAAGCATGGTGAAGCTCCTCGAGGCGGGGTGTGCGAAGGATAGCGAGGCGGTCCCGCGAGGCAAGCGACAAAGTCCTGCTCCTTCGTGTCACCATAACAAGAATGGTGATGGCGTGGGCTCAAAGGACAGATAGGCTGACATAAAAATCCGGGAGAAACATTCATGTCGGCCGATACGCTTCTGGCGCTTGTGGTTTTTGCCTTCGCGACCTCGATCACCCCGGGTCCCAACAACATGATGCTGTTTGCGTCGGGGGTCAATTTCGGCTTCCGCCGGACCATTCCGCATATGCTCGGGATTGGTGCCGGATTCTTCTCGCTGCTGATCGGTGTCGGCCTCGGTCTCGGCGCTATTCTTTCGGCCTATCCACCTGCCTTCATCGCGCTCAAGGTTGCAGGCGGGCTCTATCTCCTCTGGATCGCCTGGAAAATCGGTTCGTCACGCACGATGGGTGAGGGGGAGGCCAAGGCACGACCGATGAGCTTCCTGGGGGCTGCCGCCTTCCAGTGGGTCAACCCGAAAGCCTGGGTGATGGCCGTGACTGCAATGGCGGTCTATCCGAATCCGGAGCATTATGCTCTGACTGTCGGGATCGTTGCGCTGGTTTTCGCGGCCGTCAATGTTCCCAGTGTGTCCACCTGGGCGGGCTTCGGCTCGGCTCTTCGGGAATGGTTGTCGGTACCGGTGCGGCTCAAATGGTTCAACATCACCATGGCGGTGCTGTTGGTGCTCAGCCTTTGGCCCATGCTTAACTAGGAAACTTCGATGTCCGGTCACCACCCTGAAGATCACGATCATCATCACGGGCATGATCACCACCACGACAACCGGTATTCCGATATGGAGGCCCGCGTGCGGGCGCTCGAGACTCTGCTGACCGAAAAGGGCCTGATCGATCCCGCGGCGATCGATGCGATCGTAGAGACCTACGAGACGAAGGTGGGGCCGAGGAACGGTGCGCGGGTCGTGGCCAAGGCCTGGGCCGATCCCGCGTTCGCCGACTGGCTGACGCGCGATGCGACGGCGGCGATCGCAAGCCTCGGCTATACCGGCCGGCAGGGCGAGCATATGCGCGCCGTCTTCAACACGCCCGACACCCACAATCTCGTCGTCTGCACGCTATGCTCCTGTTACCCGTGGTCGGTGCTCGGTTTGCCACCGGTCTGGTACAAGGCGCCGGCCTATCGGTCCCGGGCGGTGATCGATCCGCGCGGTGTGCTCGCCGAATTCGGGGTGAGCCTGCCGGAAGAGATGCAGATCCGCGTCTGGGATTCGACGGCGGAGCTTCGTTATCTTGTCGTGCCCCTGCGTCCCGCAAGCACGGATGGCTTCAACGAAGAGCAACTCGCCGATCTCGTGACGCGCGATTCGATGATCGGCACGGGTCTGCCGCTCTCACCGGAGGGGGTGCGATGAACGGGCCGCATGATCTCGGCGGGCAGATGGGCTTTGGGCCGGTCGCGCCGGAGAAGGACGAACCCATATTCCATGCCGATTGGGAAAAGCGGGCGCTCGGCATTACGCTGTCCTGCGGGGCTTTCGGCGCCTGGTCGATCGACGAAAGCCGGCATGCGCGCGAGAATATTCCGCCGGCCAACTATCTGGCCGCGAGCTATTACGAGGTCTGGATCCGGGGCGTGGACATGCTGCTTCAGCGGCACGGTTTTGCCACCGCCGAGGAACTTGCACAGGGCCGGCATCTGGAGCAGGGGCGCGCGCCGAAGCGCGTGTTGAAGGCGGACATGGTCGAAGGGGCACTGGCCCGCGGCGGGCCTTGCGACCGCCCCGTCGAGACCGAACCGAAGTTTGTCGTCGGTGACCGTGTGCGCACGAAGAATTTCCATCCGCCCGGCCATACGCGTCTTCCCCGCTATGCCAGGGCGAAGACGGGTGTCGTCGAGGCGGTGCAGGGCGGTTTCGTTTTCCCTGATGATAATGCTCATGGACGGGGTGAAAACCCGCAATGGGTCTATACGGTGGTGTTCACGGGAGACGAGATCTGGGGCGAGGGGGCCGATTCGACACTCACCGTCTCAATCGATGCTTGGGAGAGCTATCTTGAGCGTGTGTGACACGGTGACCGAACTTACGGCATCGCCGGGCCTGCCGCGCTCACCCGAAGGGGCACCCGTTTTTGCCGAGCCGTGGCAGGCGCAAGCCTTTGCAATGACCGTGCACCTGCATGCGCGTGGTGTGTTTTCCTGGACGGAATGGGCGCAGAGCCTGTCTGCCGAAGTGCATCGCCCGGAGCGGGCTGCGGACGGATCAGACTATTTCGAGGCCTGGGTCGCGGCCTTGGCCGCACTGCTGGAGGGCAAGGGGCTTGCCGATCGCGACACCGTTGAGGCCTTGCGCGAAAGCTGGCAGCGGGCGGCGGAGGCGACTCCGCATGGTGCGCCGATCGAGCTTTCAAACGACCCGCTCAGGGGGTGATGTCCACGATTTGTTCTGACTTTCCCGGCTTTGGCCTTGCATCGGGCCAACGAATCCGCGCATGACCTAGGGCATGCAATTCGCGCCCCAGCAAGACGAGGCCCTCAAGGCCGTTTCGAAATGGCTGAAAGAGGGGAAATCCCCCGTCTTCCGGCTGTTCGGCTATGCGGGTACGGGCAAGACCACGCTCGCCAAGCATTTCGCCGAGCATGTTGACGGCGACGTGTTGTTTGCCGCCTTTACCGGCAAGGCGGCGCAAGTCCTGCGCTCGCGCGGTGCCTCCAACGCCAAGACCATTCATTCGTTGATCTACCGCCCGCGCGGCGAGGAGGCGGTGGAGGACGAGGAAACCGGCAAGACCTCGATTGCGCCGATGTTCTCGATCAACCGACAGAGCCCGGTCGCCAAGGCGGCACTGATCGTCATCGACGAATGCTCGATGGTCGACGAGGCGCTCGGACGCGATCTGATGAGTTTCGGAACACCGATCCTGGTTCTCGGCGATCCCGGCCAGCTTCCGCCTGTCTCAGGTGGCGGCTTCTTCACCGACCAGGAGCCGGACTATCTTCTGACCGAGATCCATCGCCAGGCGCGCGACAACCCGATCATCCAACTCGCGATGCATATCCGTGAGGGCAAGGAGATCATGTATGGCGACTATGGCACGACAGCCCGGGTGATCTCGAAGAACGAGGTAACGCAGGATCTCGTGCTCGGGGCCCATCAGGTTCTGGTCGGCACCAACAAGACCCGGCGGCGCTACAACATGCGCCTCAGGGAACTGAAAGGCTTTACCGTCGACTATCCGCAGGCCGGCGACAAGCTCGTGTGCCTGAGGAACGATCAGGTGAAGGGCCTGCTCAACGGATCGCTCTGGCAGGTGATGACGTCATCGCGCGAGACGGTGAAGCCGGGGATCAATCTCCTGATCAAGCCGGAAGACGACGACATGGATCGCGGTGCGGCGAAGATCAAGCTCTTGAAGGCCGCCTTCGAGGACATCGAGACCGAGATCCCGTGGTCGACACGCAAGCGTTACGACGAGTTCGATTACGGCTATGCGCTGACCGTGCACAAGGCTCAGGGCTCGCAGTGGAACGATGTCGTATTGTTTGACGAGAGCTGGGCGTTTCGCGATACGCGCGAGCGCTGGCTCTATACGGCCGTGACCCGTGCCGCGGAGACGCTCACCATCGTCCGGTGAGCGCTCCTGCCAGAGCTCACTTCGGCTTCAGGGCGGTCAGCGTTGCCATCAGCTCCATCGTATCCTTGCCGGACGCCTTGGCAATCTCGGACAGGCTTGTTGCGCCATCCGCTGCCGTAAAGCCGCCCTGCTTTAGCGCATCGACAATTTCTAATTCCGATTTGTCCAGCAGTGGGGCCACCTGACCCGGCGTGCTTGCAGCAACCACATTGACCATGGCAAAGGCCGGATTGCCGCCCGCGCTGCTTGCCGCACCGATCAAGGCTGGCCAGGCAAAGATGATGCCCGCGACCAGACAAAGGCCGAGCGACAGGGCCATGGGCAGGCGCTTGAAATAGGCGAGGAACGGGCGCCAGTTCTTCCAGACATGCAGGACGAAGGGGAGGATGAGCACCAAACTCAGCCATTCATGCATCTCGCGGAAAGCGGCCGTCCCGACGTGGAAGAAGAGCGAGATCCCCGAGATCAGTGAGATCAGGAACAAGCCGGTGGTGAAAGGCGTGGCATAGCGGGACAGTACATTCGGCATGATGGAGAAGGCCTCAGTCGTTGACATCGCCTTGCTCCTAATCCTGGGCTATCGCCCTGTCCCGTTAAACTTCCTCCATAATTGATGATCGGCAACGTTATCCGGCAAGGGGTCTCAGTTTGCCACCATCCCGAGCAGAACGGCTTTCGCCACGGCCTGGAAGCGGTTTTGCGCTTGGAGTTTGCCGACGATGCTCGCCTCTGCGGCACTGACTTCCTCGATCTTCAGCTCGAGCGTCCGCGCGATCCGGATCGGAGTATAACCTTCGACCATCAATTGCAGGCAGCGGGCTTCCGTCTCGGTCAGAGCTGGCCCTTTCTGTTCCGTGTTCAGCTGGCCGGCTTCGGCTTCTTCGTGGTCGAGCAAGGCGTTGAGTTGCTGGAGCTGGCGGTGGACCGTCGAAAGGTTGGACGCCAGTTCACGGCGACGGGCGAGCAGGGCTTCCTCAAGGATCAGGTTTGCTTCGCTTGGCGAGGTGGCGGTCGAGAGTGTCTCGAATAGGTCCTGGATGATCGAGACGGACATGCCGACCTCTCGGCACACATTGATCAGGGCCATCCGGTCGACTTCATCGCGTCCATAAACGCGCATCAGACCCATGCGCCGAGCGGTGAGAAGGCCCTTTTCCTCGTAGAAATGCAAAGTTCGGTGGGTGACGCCGAAGAACTCTGCCATTTCGGCAATCGCGACCGGTTCTTTTGGCGGGGTTCTCGTCTGGACGAGATCCGGGAAGAAAAACGTCTTGCTAGGCTGACCGGATACGCTGGTGATCGGTTGCAGATGGTGTGTTCCGTTCGGCATGTACCCCTCCATGTTCAGTGCCAACGCGTCTGCTGAAGCCTAAAGTTCTCTCCTCTTTTGATGTGGTCTTTCGCTCACCTCGCCGCTTTTCGAATCGCCGCCTGCCTGAAGGCTATAGTATATTTGCGATTGTTAAAATAAGTTTTCGCAGGGCAGCTTGGCGCCTGTTGTCGAGAACGTGCGGCTCAGCGTGGCAGGGTGGAAAGGGCGATCAGCCTCGTCATCTCAGTGACGATCTCGCTGCTTTGGCCAAGCCCAGCCCATTGCTGCTGGGACTGACGCGCATTGATGTAGCTCGCGTCAGAGCGCTCCAGCGTGTAGCGATAGGTGGCGTCGAGGCACTTCATCTGGCCGGTCGACAGTTCGTTCTCGTGGCAGAAGCGGTAGATCGAACCCGGTATCGTCAGATTCGCACCGGCAAAGCCGTTCGCGAGCGCACCGATTTCCAGACTGTCGCCGGAAGTTTCACAGACGCTCATGCTGATTGGTACCTCGCTGCCTGAGCGGAGATGACGCAGGCGGAGCTTGAGCGTGGTGCCGTAGCTTTGTGCCTTCAGTTCGAAATGGAGGGGATGCGGTGCTCCGCCTTCGAAACTGGGTTTTTCGTTCGAGCCAGCGATGGAGACCGCCCAGAGCCTTGTACTCCACAGTCGGGTCGCGTTGGCAAAGATCGAAGCGATGAGATCGTCGCCGTCCGGCCGGCGGATGAAGAGCCGTGGAAGCGAGGCCCTGTCGTCGACGAGAGGAGGGTTCTCGATTTCAACGAAAGTGGTATCGATGAATTCGAGGTCGCGATCATGGGTGTCGCTGTCTTGCGATGCGACGCGGTCGTAGACGGGAACATAACCGCCGAGCGGAATGCGAATGCGCAGCGGATCATCGCGGCCCTCGCAGGCATAGAACTGGTTGAGCAGCTTGCGCAACTTGCCGGCCTGGACACGGACCAATGGATCTGTGCCCGGATCGAAGCCATGGCTGCGGCTGAACACGTCGATGCCGATCGTATAACCCTTCAGCTGATGCGACAGGCCAAGCTGTTCCATCTCGACGATGAATTTCAGGAAGGCGCGCAGCTTTTCGGAGCGTGCGAATGTCCTGCTCCGCAACACCCGCTGCAGAGCCTCCGAAACCTGCCCGCTATCGATACCGGTTTCCGTCAACATGCTTGCTCCAACCGCTTCAGGGGACGCCTGCGCCGTTATCCGACTATGCATTTGTGCGATCCGTCACAATCTAGATCTGACTAAAGGATGGGGGCTAGGCGTCAATACCTTAAAGTCTAGGGGGTGAACGCGGTTGTCATTCATCAATTTCCCGCATCGGAGCATTTGCGATTCTCGTTGGCCTTCGATACCGCGATGCCGTAAGGATGCCCCAGACCTCTTCATCGCCGGATCATGCCGCCATGCCTGCCAAGCTTTCCGTCAACCTCAATGCCATCGCCATGCTTCGCAACCGCCGGGATCTTCCCTGGCCTGACGTGGCCGGTCTCGGCCGTATCGCCCTTGCTGCCGGTGCCAGTGGTCTTACGGTCCATCCCCGACCGGATCAGCGGCATATCCGCTTCAGCGATCTGCCAGTGTTGAGGGCTCTGATTGATGATGAAAACCCAACGGCTGAGTTCAACATCGAGGGTTATCCGAGCGAGGATTTCCTGGCGCTCTGCGAGGCGACCGAGCCGGAGCAGGTGACGCTGGTGCCTGATGATCCGTCGCAGGCGACCTCGGACCATGGCTGGGATCTGGTTCAGCATCAGGAATTCTTGAAGCGCGTCGTGTCACGGCTTCGCGCCAAGGGCATGCGGGTGTCGCTCTTCGTCGATGGCGATGGACGCCCCGAACCTATGGCGCTGGCCAAGGCGACCGGTGCCGAGCGCGTCGAGCTCTATACCGGTCCCTATGGTGGTTGTTACGACAGTCCGGACGAGGCTCTTCGTCAGGTCGAACTGCTCGGGTTGACGGCCGATGCCGCCCGCGCCCAAGGGCTCGACGTCAATGCCGGCCACGACCTGACGGTGGCCAACCTGCCGCTCCTGGTCAAGCGCATCCCGCATCTTGCCGAAGTCTCGATCGGTCACGGCCTGACCGCCGATGCCCTGGAATACGGGATGGCCGAAACCGTCCGACGGTTCTGCCGCGCCTGCGGCCAGACGATCTGACCGATCTCTCGCTGATCAGGCAGCCCGCATGTCGCGTTCGTCTTGCAGTGCGAAGGTCACGGCCGCTTCCGCATGGATGGTCGTTGAGTCGTAGCCGGGGAGCTGAAGTGTCGCCGGGTCGAGGATGAGGCATATCTCCGTGCAGCCGAGAATGACGCTGTCGGCACCTTCCGCTTTTGCCTGGGCGATGATTGCGGTGAGCTTGTCGCGCGATGCATCCAGAACGCGGCCCGCGCAGAGTTCCTCGAAGATGACGTCATGGGTGACGGTTCGCCCTTCCGCATCCGGTACCATGATCTCGATGCCGTGGCGCTTCATGCGCTCGGCGTAGAACGGGTGCTCCATGGTGTAACGTGTTGCGAGCAGCAGGGGACGTGTTGCGCCACCGGCCTTCAAGGCCTGGGCGGTTTCATCGATGATGTTGATGAGCGGTATGCTGATCCGTGCCTGCACCTCGTCGGCAACGAGATGCATGGTGTTGGTGCAGATCAGAACGCAGCCCGCGCCGGCCTTTTCCAAGCCTGCTGCGACGTCGCCGAGACGCTTCGCGGCAAGGTCCCAACGGCCGGCCTTCTGCAGTGCGACGATCTCGGCGAAGTTGACTGAGTGCATCAGGACTTCCGCCGAAGTAAGGCCGCCGAGACGGGCACGTACCGCCTCATTGATCTGGCGATAATAGACCGCCGAACTCTCGAAACTCATCCCGCCAATCAGGCCAATCGTCTTCATGTCTGGTCTCCGTTGTTTGATGTGAAGATGATGATACGAACCCGGCGGGATTGGGTTGCGATGATGAGGTCGAGTGCGGGGCTTGGCGCGTTTTGGCGGGCGCGCTATTATGGAATGGCGCAGTTTTTTTGCGCATATCGAGGCTGGAGCCTGGGAGTTGCGGCGTGATTGACGAAAGAGACAGGAAGATTCTCGATCTGCTGCAACAGGACGCAAGCATTGCGGTTGCAGATCTCGCTGGGCGCGTGGCCTTGTCAACGTCTGCGTGCTCGCGGCGGATTCAAAAACTGGAGGAGCATGGCTATATTGCCCGTCGGATCGTTGTCCTCGATCGCGAGAAAATTGGCGTGCCGACCACGGTCTATGCCCTGGTGAAGACAGCCCATCACGCCGACGACTGGATCGAGGAGTTCCGCCGCGCGATCAGCGATATCTCCGAGATTGTCGAAGCCCATCGTTTGACGGGGCATTACGACTATATCCTGAAGCTGGTATTGCCGCGCGTCGAGCATTACGACGTCGTCTATCGCCGGCTGGTGAAGCGCGTCGAACTCTTCGACGTCTCCGCATCAATCTCGATGGAAGTTCTCAAGCAGGGTTTGGCCGTGCCTGTCGATTACGCGCGTTGATTATTCCGGCGAGGGCAGGGCCTTGTCGGCGCGGCACTGGCCGATCGGTAACTGCTTCACGGCGTAGATGGCCGAGATCCTGCCGAGGAAGCTATCGCCAAAATCGCCGCTGCGCTCGGTCTCGGCTTCGATGCAGCCGCAGGCATAGCCGTAGTAGCCGTTCGTCTTTACGAACTCACCGGTGGTGAAATCAGGCATGTTTTCCATGCCGAGTGGCTCGATCTCGGAGCCTTGCGTCATCAGTATCCATGAGCCTTCGCCATCATCCAGCCAGTAATTTCCGGGGGTCGGATTCTGGATCCAGCCGCAGCGGTTTTCCTTGGCGGAGAGGGCCGAGGTTCCGGCAAGTGTTAGGGCAAAGCAGATGATGAGTTGTTTGGTGTGCATGGTGTTTTCCCAGATTTCGTCGCAGCATATCCAGCACCTTTGGCGCTGGGAATGACCAAGTCTGGACACTATTGCAAACGCAAAAGAAAAGGCCCCGGGACTGATGCCCCGAGGCCCACGACGCACCCTTGGATCAGGAAGCGTTGGAGATCGTGCGGGTGACGAGGGTCACCGTCTGGTCGGCATTGACCTTGTAGATTTCGTTGACGTCACGACCGCTGCCGTCGGAGAAGGTGTGGAAGAAGGTCGAACCTGCGGGGGCCTTCTCCAACTGGACGTTCGGGTTGTCATAGGTGATCGAACCCGGGATCGGCTGGACGGAAGCGAAAGCGGCCGAACCGGCTGCGAGGGAAATCAGGGCTGCAGAGATGATGGTCTTCATGGTCTTGTTCCTTTCAAGGAT